>OCJN01000001.1_pt1 | contig 816918 bp, 758 predicted proteins | sample 1480731 | NCBI WGS metagenome assembly OCJN01 (sample SAMN05301479, study PRJEB22388) | human skin metagenome | isolation source: Infant 1 DOL 23 skin | host: Homo sapiens | place: USA: Pittsburgh, Magee-Womens Hospital of UPMC | collected 2013/2014 | reverse complement strand
CGCATTGACCAGAACCTGAAAGAAATTAAAGCGCGGGGGGCAGCAGCACAGAAGGCGTCACGGGAATCGATCGGCGTTGTTGATGCGACGACAAAACAAAAAGGGCTTGTCCAGCTTAACAGCGCGACGAACAGCACCAGCGAGACTCAGGCAGCAACTCCGGCCGCAGTAAAAGCGGCGAATGATAATGCTAATGGTCGCGTTCCAGTCGAAGTTCGCGGGGTTATTCGCGATGGTCAGACAATGGCTTCAGCTAATGAAACAGGGTGGTATCGTGTTGCAGTTGTAAATACGGCTACTGTTTCTGACTTTCCTAAATACCCGAATGGAAACTACTTATACGGCTATGGTTATGTATTTGTTGTCGTTTCTGAAAATACATGGCTTCAGCATTATTATGCCCATCATGGTGAGGTAGCTTATCGCCAGGATTGGAACGCGGGGCCAACAGTCACCGTTGGGTGGGACATTGATTATAACACTGCTAACAAACCAGTTGAATCGTATCCAGTTGGTGCCCCCATCCCTTGGCCGTCAGACGTGACTCCTGCAGGTTATGCGTTAATGCAGGGGCAAACGTTTGATAAGAATGCGTATCCGTTGCTTGGGGCTGCGTATCCATCAGGCGTTATTCCCGATATGCGCGGGCAAACCATCAAGGGTAAACCTGCCAGTGGTCGTGCAGTGCTGTCCCTTGAGCAAGATGGTATTAAGTCGCATAACCACCCCGCATCTGCTGCAAATACTGATCTCGGGACAAAAGCAACAACGTCATTCGATTACGGTACTAAAACATCGTCGTCTTTTGACTATGGTACGAAAACTACCAACAGTACAGGGGCGCACACCCATACATTCAAAGGTCCAAAATTTGAATGGAAAACCGCGCCTGCTAATGGTGCCTGGGAAATGGGCATTAATACTGACACTACAACGACATCTTCTTCTGGAGCTCATTCCCATACAGTAGGTATCGGTGCCCACTCTCATACAGTAGGCATCGGTGCTCACTCTCATAACGTTACTCTGGGCGCGCATAGCCACGCAATTACAGTTTCCGCAACAGGTAACGCAGAAAACACGGTAAAAAACATCGCATTTAACCACATCGTGAGGCTTGCATAATGGCGTTTAAAATGGCTGGTTCAGACCGGATTATTACCATCTATAACCTTTCCGCAGATACAAACGAATTTACCGGTAAAGGTGATGGCTTCATCCCGGCGCATACGGGTTTACCTGCATATTGCACTAATATTGCCCCGCCTGATGTGCCGGATGGCTTCGTTGCCGTGTTCGACGATCAAACAGGTAAATGGGGGCTTGTCGAAGACCACCGAGGAAAAACCGTTTACGACATCCACACAGGGCAGGCCATCGCAATTAACAAGCTGGGCAATCTGCCTGATGGTGTTGTTTCAGTTGCCCCGGATGGCTCGTATGTTAAGTGGGATGGTAAAGCATGGGTGCATGATGCAGAGGCAGAAAAACTGGCACTGGTAGCTCAGGCTACACAGCAGAAAGAGAGCCTTCTGGCTCTGGCATCATCAAAAATTGCACCTTTACAGGATGCTGTTGATCTTGGTATCGCAACAGAAGAAGAATCTGCTCTTTTGGTTGAGTGGAAAAAGTATCGCGTATTAATTAATCGCATCATTCCAGATGACGCACCGGATATTAAGTGGCATGAACAACCAGCCTGATGAGATATTGGCGCACGGGGTCATTATGCGTTTTGGGCTTGGGGATATGTCGGATACTGTTAGAAAAGCTGCCAATCATAGGCAGCGCGTTTTTATGATTTTTCCCTATAAGTTCTAAACTTATATTTGATTTTTTTTATAAGGCAATATTCTCGAATAAAAAAGAATTTAATTTTCTTGCTCGTTTTTTGTGTGCTTAGAAATGGATTGATCGCTTTCTTTATATCGTGAATTTGATCTTTGTTAAAGGAGCAATAGCCATGAACACTTGAACTTATTCTTCTTGCCAGACTAAATGTCAAGTGGACAGAGGGGGCTATAGTTTCAATCTCGCCCTTACATTTTGTGTTAAGTAATTCGTTAAAAACCCCCAAAGCGTATACTATGTCATCGATATCACCTTTCTTTGGGGTGTTAGTTATACTTTCCTGTCTGACTCGATATAAAACAAGCGCATCGGTCATGCGTTTGACCCTTTTTGATGAAAGATATGTCTTTGGTATTAGGGCTATATCTTCGTAATGTCTGCCAACTGGAAATCGCAATGTATCGAATAGAAACCTTTTGTAAACTCTGGCCCAAGGGAACCATTCGCTTTTTAAAAATGTTTCTCGCAAGTCACTTACTGAATTTATTGTTAAAAGTTCGTTTGCTGATACGATTGATACAGGTGTTATTTTTTCCTTACATCCATCGTAAAATCTGTTCGCGTTAAACTCAACTAAATCAACATCATTGAGTTCTAGTGTCGGTCTGATTTTTTCCCAGAAGGATGAGTCCCAAAGGTCATCTCCGTCCAGAAATGCCAAATATTTCCCGGAGGATGCGTCGATACCTGTGTTTCTGGCAGCGGATACCCCTTGGTTTATTTGAGTGATTAATTTAATAGTGTTCTTTTTGCTTTTGTTTATAAATAGTTCTATCTCTTTAAGAGAATTATCTGTTGAACCATCATTGATTACAATGATTTCAACACTATCATCGATTTGGCTGTATACAGATTGCAAGCATTCATAAATATAATCCTGGCAGTTGTAGCAAGGGATTATAACGCTTAACAAGAAAGGGGCAGTCATTGAGAAGATGTCCTTATTTTATACTGGATTTACTACGCATAAAGCCTCTTGCGAGGCTTATCGTTTTTCTCGTCCTATCACCTTATCAGCCGCCACACGGGACAGAAAGCCGGAGCGGCTACCGTACTCAGGGTGTGCAGCGACAAACTGGTCGATACGTCGGATCAGTAAAGAGGGAAGAGTAACATTGATTTTTTCAGCTTTCCCCATCAATCGCGTAACATCCACATCCACCAGCGCCCATACCACACCAGCATAGTCAGGATCGTCCAGCCAGTTTTCCACACTAGTGGCTTCAGGTACTGCTTCGCCATCTTCCACCAGTAATTCTATATGTGCGTCGATCGCTTCACGTACACTCTCGATTGCGTCCTGGTAGTTATCACCACCAGAAAAACAGCCGGGAATATCCGGTACGCGAACGCCGAAAGATGAATCGCCTTTATCAATAGCAATGGGATATAACATTAAAACCTCCAGTAGGTGGGGCTTAAAGCCCCGCCTGTTTTTTGATGCTTTTCAGTGTTGGTAGCGGTATGTCCTTTTGTGGATGTTTCACCGTTACCAGCCCTTTCTTCGTTGGGTGTTTGAACTGGTGGTGACTGCCTTTTACTCTCACCAGATACCACCCATCGGCTTCTATCATTGCTATTGCATTCCTGCTATCCATCCTCCGGCTCTCTGTATTGTCTTGATGGGGTTATAGTAACCCTTCGGTGAGGTGGTGTCAATATTTTTTGGGGTTATAGGGGTTATCATTTGTGAGTGTCGTAGACAGAAAGCAAGTCGCGATAATTTATGATGTGGCTGTATGCACGCTCTATAAAAAATTTCCAGCAGGAGAGCGGTAAATTGCCGCATCAGAGCGTATGCAAGACACTGGTGCGGCTGGCTGACGATCGTTCGATAGTGCGAATATAGAATGGTTGCCAGCCGCCGCGGATTGTATCTGCCCGGCATAACGGATCAATGTGTTTTATCTGAAACTGGTATTAATGCCACGTCTTTTTACTCAGGCTGGTGATAGCTGAAATGGCATGTGCTGAATCATCAAAAAGCCGGGTCAGTACAGGAACCCACTGCCTGTTTTTGTACTCAAGCACCAGATGTCCAGGCAGGTCTTTGCTGACGATGGCAAATGTCCTGAGTTCAGGTGTTGGAACAGGGAGATCAGTGCCCGGCGGGAAATATATTCTTACCCCGGCAATAATCATGTTGTCCATGCTCATCATTCGTTCACCAGCCACATATCGGCTTCTTCAAACATCTCTTCCAGCATACGGTTAAGTCGTTCTTTTTCGGTCTTTGTGCTGTCGCTGTTTAATGCGTTAGCCTGCATTGGCTTAACTCTCACGTCGGCGTCGGGGAAGATCCGGTGTACGCGCTTTGTCAGCTCGTTAAGAATGATGTTTCTTGCACCCGGTAGACCCTCTACATTGCGTTTGTCGTAAACGAGTTCCACAAACATAAAATTCCCCTTTTACTGATTGGATGTACAGTTAAATTTAAACTGTATAAATAAACAGTGTCAATGCTTAGGAAAGCAATTTTTGGGGCACCTTTGGGGCAAAAATGGTACGTTTGGGGCAGTTTTGGGGCAGAAAAGAACGTATAAAATTCGGTAAAGTTCATATAGTACCGAAATGAAATTTTTGTAACTCACTGAAAAATCATGTGCTCTTGGACGATCTTTAGTGATTTTAAAAAACATACAATCACATCTTTTCAATGATAGCGTATCGGTCTGATAATGCGTTTGAGATCGAGTGCTTAGGTAAACAAGGAGATCGGCTATGCAGTTTTCGACAACCCCGACGCTGGAAGGGCAGAACATCGTGGAATATTGCGGTGTGGTAACGGGTGAAGCCATTTTGGGCGCCAATATTTTCCGTGACTTCTTCGCGGGTATTCGCGATATCGTCGGCGGACGTTCGGGTTCCTATGAAAAAGAGTTGCGTAAAGCGCGTGAAATCGCTTTTCAGGAACTGGGCGAACAGGCGAAAGCGCTGGGTGCGGATGCGGTTGTGGGCATCGACATTGACTATGAGACCGTAGGCAAAGACAGCAGTATGCTGATGGTGAGCGTCAGCGGTACGGCGGTAAAAACGCGCCGATGAGACGTCTGCTCTGGCTGGTCGCGTTCGCGCTTCTGTTAACCGGGTGCGCGGGCGAGAAAGGGATTATTGATAAAGACGGGTATCAGCTGGATACCCGTCATCAGGCACAGGCGGCGTACCCGCGCATCAAAATCCTGGTCATCCACTACACGGCGGATGACTTTGATACCTCTCTGGCGACGTTAACGGATAAAAACGTCAGCTCGCACTATTTAATTCCTGCTGTACCGCCGCTTCACCGTGGCAAGCCGCGTATCTGGCAACTGGTGCCAGAGCACGATCTGGCGTGGCACGCGGGCATCAGCTTCTGGCGCGGCGCAACGCGCATCAACGACACGTCCGTTGGTATCGAACTGGAAAATCGTGGCTGGCAAAAGTCGGCGGGAATGAAATACTTCGCCCCGTTTGAACCTGCGCAAATTCAGGCCCTGATCCCACTGGCGAAAGAGATCATTGCCCGCTACGACATTAAGCCGCAAAACGTGGTGGCGCATGCGGATATTGCCCCGCAGCGTAAAGACGATCCCGGCCCTCTGTTCCCCTGGCGCGATCTGGCGGCGCAGGGTATTGGCGCCTGGCCTGATGAACAGCGCGTGGCGTTTTATCTGGCGGGACGCGCGCCCAATACGCCAGTCGATCCCGCATCATTGCTCGACTTACTTTCGCGTTATGGTTACGAGGTTAAACCGGAGATGACCGCGCGTGAACAGCAGCGGGTGATCATGGCGTTCCAGATGCATTTCCGCCCGGCGTTATGGAACGGGGTGGCGGATGCGCAAACGCAAGCGATTGCTAATGCGTTACTGGAAAAATATGGCCAGAATTAATGGCGCTGACGTCGTGATAAAAGTCAGTTAACTTGTTTATTTTCATCGAAATTCATTTTGGATAAAAATCAAATTAATCTATGGTTAATTGACTTTAAATTCCCCTCATCTATGATTGATTTTATCAGGAAGATATTTCTTATACGCTAAAAGTCGTGAAACTTAGCGCGCACAATCTTTTTTTTGCTTAATTTTATTTTTAACCAGGTTGAATCAGTGAGTGACATTAAGCTGAGGTTATCACTCGTCGCTTGTCATTAAATTTAAATCAATATTCTTTGAAAGGCATAATATGTTAAGCATTTACGGTAAGAAAATTCGTCCGCATCATGAAATGGAACGTATTATTTCTTTAACGTCAGGTTATAAAGAAAAAACCTTAAAAAAATGGCAGAAAATCACCACCAGTGACTCGGAATATATTCATATTATCGTGAGCGGTGACGTTGAATTTCGCCGTACCTCCGATGAGTTATGTATGTTTACCCTGCAAGGGCAGTGTATCTTTGGGTTATCTGCCATATTTTATGGTTCTCTGCATATGTATGGGCTTGCTCGTACCAATACCGTCGTGCGCTCAATCAAAAAAGATGAGTTTATGCGCCTGTTGACTGAACACAGTTTATGGCCAGATCTCACCAGGGTGCTGTCATGGTATATTTGTCTGCTTAGCAAACGTGATGATGTTTTGGTTGCCCGTAGCGCTTACTCTGTTATTCGTGAATTTTTAATCGAAATTAATGAGCTGATTATTCACCATAACCGTGACATCAATGTATACGACTATATTCAGGAGTATACGAATTTTGCCCGCAGTACGATCATCAAAATTCTCTCTGACCTTAAAAAAGGAAACTATATCGTCATTGAGAAAAGCCGATTAATGTCGATGACGACCTTGCCAGAAAAATATTAATCACATTTCCCATTGTCTCCTCTTCAGCTAATGAAGCGGAGGCCGTTGGGGGGCGCATTAAGGCGTAATGATGTTTTCTTGCGTCATCAATCATCGGGCGGTTCCGGTATCTTTCCCTGCTGATAGTCCTCTTTTTGCTCCTGTAACGCTTGCAGGAAACGCGCTTTCAACGATGGCGTCTGTTCTTCCGCGCCGGGCAATGCCCGATCCGAGAGATCGCCTTCCGGCGCTTGCCGCCAGTCGTTGTCTTGACTTACCGGCGCTTCATCCTGCAATGGGGGTAACGCCTGGGGAGCAGGGGCCGGTTTGGGGGCTGGCTGCGGGAATGGCTTCGAAATATAAACATAGTGCATCTCAGAAAGCCGGGTATCCGGGTTTTCCACTTTTGTCGGTTTCGGCTCAGGCGTCGGATGCTGACAGTTCCAGTAAATATGGGCATACAGGCCGGCAATAATAAACGTGCAGAGGGTCAGCAGCCACATCATGGCGCGGAACAGCACTTTTTGGGGCGCCGGAAGGCGCCAGGCAAAATAGACCGCTTCTCCCGTCGTGAAACTGCGCTGTGCAGCAAGGCAAATGGTGGACATTATTTCGTGTTCCCTTGCGTTTTATGTTCCTGCTTCTGGCTTAGTGTTTGCGCCAGTACGCCCGGAACGCTGTTGGTTGCGCGCATTAACTGCATCAGCGTCTCTTCGCCGGCGATGCCGTCGACATGCAGTCCTGCCTTATCCTGAAATTCACGGGTGCGTTTTGCCAGTTCAGCCGTCCAGCTTCGCGAGTGGGTCAGCGGTTCATTCAACGTCTGGCTTAGCGTTTGATCCAGCCATGCCAGGTCTTTATCGCCGCTGGTCGCGCTAATCTCATCTTTCCCTTGCGGCGTTAAACGATGCAAAAGCGTGTAATTTCCGGTGGCGTGTTGATTAAACCAGTGTCTGCTTACCTGCCAGGTTCGGTTATTGATCAGAAGATCGAGCGACTGTTTATCAACGTGGGCCACGACGGCGTAATTCAGGTGATTACCCGTTTTGATCTCTCCTGCCCACGGATAACCTTCCTGTTCCAGCGCCTGTAAAGACGTATTCCCCTGACGACACATCAGGTTCACTCGCGCTGCGTTCTGGCATAGCGCATCGTTCGCGGAAGCATCATAACCCCACATAAGATAGAGCTGATGCATGGCGTCTGACTGATTCACCACCTCATTTTCAATGGTGGGCATAACAGGCGCAGTCGCCTCAGGCAGCATCTTTTTCCAGCTGGCCGGAACCGGCACTTGTTGCGGCAGGCGAGACGCGATCGCGCCGGAAAAGTACCAGCCGCAGCAGGCGAACAGGACGGAGGCAAACAGCCCTGCGGTTGCCAGGCGTTTACCGCGCGATGTGGGCGGCAGGAGTTCACCGGCAGCCAGGCGTAAATGGCGTGGGGAAACCTGTATCGCCCGCTCGGTCCATGCGGCAAGCAGCGCCAGATGCGCCAGTTTATTGAGTCCGGTCACGCGGCCTTTGGTCAGCGCATGCATTCTGCGCACCCGTGCGGGCGTCAGTGGCGAGGTATCGACGTTTTGTTCGTCCATCTGTGCCCCGACGTAGTCGAGATATTCACGGCAGGTCAGCGAACGTAGCGCAAGGCAGGTATGAACGCGGGGCTGTAAACCAGAATGATCCAGAAGACGGGATTTCTGATCGGGAGAGCCGGTCAGAAGAATCGTGAGCGGGAAGTTCAGCTCTTGCGCCCGCGTCAGCAACATACCCAGAACATCCCAACAATTATCTTTCATGGCCTGTGCCGTGGAGAGGATCAGCAGTTTGCCTTTTTTATTACGCGAAGGCGTTTCCTCATGCCATTGGCGCAAAATGGCATCAATGGCATAAATTTTGTTTTTACCCTCTTTAACGGCAGGGTTCAGTTTATAGAGCAGCGTACTGGCGCTCAGTTTGGGGAAGGCGTTAATGGCCAGCGCAGGTGTGCCGCCGTTACGCAGTTTTTCCACAAAGGCATTGTTTAATTCAGGTTCGTCAGAAAACAGACCGATGATGCCGGGCACGTTGGTTTTTTCCTGCAACAGGGAAAAGATGTCCTGATGATAATGAACGAAAAACTCCCCCGTTCGCCGGGTGAGTTTGCCAAACGGCTGAGTGGAAAATTTAAAATGATGCTGATACATGGTGTCTCGCTGTACTTTCTGGCTTCTGGAAACGTTGCGCTAAAAATAATTGAGCGGGTTTATTCGGGCAAATACCGGACAGGAGAAAATTACTCTGATTATTTTCGCTAACACCAGTAAGTGAAATCGTCAACATTTTTCTGCAATAAAGTTGCCGGGAAAGCGAGTGGTCGACTTTCTTGCCGCTCATTACTATTTGCCGCACCGATTGGCGCAGCCGGTGCTGCGAAATTTAGCTTTATTAAAGGCATTTAAATAATGAGGATGCAGCTTTTCTCCCGATTGATTGCACCCTGCGTGATGTTTGTTTTACTGATATTCAGCGGGCATCAAGGGTATGTCGTTTTTAAAAACTATAATAAGGTTACAAACAAGTTAAATAACAGAAAAATTAACGTGCGTAAAAATGACGAAAAAGAAAAGTCATTTGCGCTTTTTCAACCTGCCGTCTGGCAGCGAAATACGCCAGCAGCGGTTAAATCGCCGCTCTCTGCCGAGATTGAAGGCATCGTCAGCAGCGATGAAAAATGGCTATCGTTTGCCGTTATTAAAACGCCTGCGGGACAGCAAAGTTATCGCGAAGGCGAAAGCCTCGTGGGGGTGAGTAACGCCTGTATTGAGGAGATCAATAACGACAATGTGGTGGTTAATTACGAAGGTACTACGCAGGTACTGGCATTAAAGAAACCTGATTATTTCAGAGGCGGTGTTGAAAGCGGCCCGCTACAAAAACCGACAAACGATGCCGGTGCAGAGAGCCTGCATCTTAATGATGTCCTGGTGCTAAAACCGTTTATTGAAAAAGGTCGTCTGGAAGGGTACGAAATCAACCCGCGCAATGCTTCGTCTTTCTTTCAGAACAGTGGGCTGGAGAAGGGCGATGTGGTTGTGAAGGTGAACAGTACCGATATGACGAAAGAAGAACAGGCGAAAAGCATCATTGCTGGCTGGTCAAAAATGAAAGAAGCGGCGGTAGTCGTAAGACGTCACACTCACTTGGAAAATATTCAGGTCAATGTTTTAAACAACTAACAAGTGAATTGCCATGAAGAAATTTCCGTGGGCGTGCGTGGCGCTGACAACTCTGGCGTTATATTCCAGTTCGCTCTTTGCGGCGAATTTTAGCGCCAGCTTTAAAAATACTGATATTCGTGAATTTATTGATACGGTTGGCCGTAATCTCAATAAAACGATTCTGGTCGATCCGTCGGTACAGGGAACCGTATCGGTTCGGACGTATAACGTCCTGACCGAAGATGAATACTATCAGTTTTTCCTCAGCGTGCTGGATTTGTACGGACTTTCTGTGATTCCGATGGATAACGGCATGGTGAAAGTGGTTCGTTCATCCGTTGCGAGAACCGCGGGAACGCCGATTGCCGACAGCAAAAATCCCGGTAAAGGGGATGAAATTATTACCCGCGTCGTGCGGATGGAAAATGTACCGGTACGCGAACTGGCGCCGCTGTTGCGCCAACTGAACGATGCGACCGGTATCGGCAACGTAGTGCATTTTGAGCCGTCGAACGTCCTGCTGCTCACCGGTAAAGCCTCGGTGGTGAACCGCCTGGTCGATCTGGTTCAGCGCGTCGATCGTTCCGGCGTACAGCGGCGCGAAATCGTTCCGCTACACTACGCCTCCGCGAAAGAACTTTCGGATATGTTGAATAACCTCAACAACGAAGAGCAAAAAGGGCAGAACGCACCGCAACTGGCGACCAAAGTGGTGGCGGATGAGGAGACGAATAGCCTGGTCATTAGCGGCAGCGAAGAAGCGCGGGCGCGTACCCGCACGCTGATAGCGCAGCTTGATCGCGAGCAGAATAACGAGGGGAATACCCGCGTCTTCTACCTGAAATATGCCAATGCCGCCAAAGTGGTGCCGGTGTTAACGGGCATTGGAGAGCAGATGAAGGACAAGCTGGGCGCGGCGAAAAGTAAATCGCCGGTTGCCGCGACCGATCTGAATATTACTGCCGACGAGTCGACAAACTCACTGGTGATCACCGCGCAGCCGAACGTGATGAACTCGCTTGAGAAGGTGATCGACAAGCTGGACATTCGCCGTCCCCAGGTACTGGTGGAAGCCATTATCGCTGAAGTGCAGGATGGCGCCGGAACCGATCTCGGCGTGCAGTGGACGAGTAAACACGGCGGTGTACAGTTTGGCGCAACCGGTCTGCCGATCGGCCAGGTTAAGAACGGGACGATAAAAGGCGTGAATTTTACCGGTATGGCGACAGGTTTCTTTAACGGCGATTTCGGCGCGTTGATGACGGCGCTGTCGACCAACGGCAAAAACGACATTCTCTCCACGCCGAGCGTGGTGACGCTGGATAACAAAGAAGCGTCGTTTAACGTTGGTCAGGATGTGCCGGTGCTTTCTGGTTCGCAGACGACGACGGGCGACAACGTCTTTAACACCGTTGAGCGTAAGACGGTGGGGACGAAGTTGAAGATCCTGCCGCAGATTAATGACGGCGACATGATCCACATGAAGATCGAGCAGGAAGTTTCCAGCGTGGACGCCAGTTCGACGGAGGATTCGTCTTTAGGCCCCACCTTTAACACCCGCACGATCAATAACGAAGTGATGGTTCACAGCGGGCAGACGGTAGTGCTGGGAGGGCTTATCGAAAATGTCACCAAACAGAATGTGTCGAAAGTGCCGCTGCTTGGCGATATTCCTCTGGTGGGGCAACTGTTCCGCTACACCTCGCAGGATACCACCAAACGAAACCTGATGGTCTTTATCCATACCACTGTTCTGCGCGATGACGACAACTACAGCGCCGCGTCGAAAGAGAAATACGACCAGGTGCGCGCGCGCCAGCAGCAGCGTATGGAGGAGAAAAAAATGGGCATCCTGGAGCCGGGTGATAACGCCATTCTGCCCGCGTTCCCGTCGCCCGTAAAAACCAGCACTGCTGCGCCAGCCACGGCGTCGCGCAATCCGTTTAAAGAGTAAGCCGGGGGTGTCGCGTGGATGAATTAAGCAAAAATTTGTGCAGCAGCAGCTTCGCAAAAGACAACGGTGTGCTGCTTTATCACAACGACGTATATATCCGTGAGGATGCGCCCGCGTTTGCCCTGCTGGAGATGCGTCGCGTGCTGGGGCGTGCCTTTACGCCGGTAACATTAACGCCAGAAGCGTTTGAAGAGATGCTGGCTAAAATCTGGCAGCAGAATAGCGGTGTTTCGCAGCAGCTGGTTGATGATATGGATGCCAATATCGATCTGATGGCGTTAACCGAGGAGATCCCCGATAACGAGGATTTGCTGGATAACGATGAAAACTCGCCGGTTATCCGTCTGATTAACGCCATTCTTGGCGAGGCGGTGAAGGATGGCGCGTCGGATATCCATATCGAAACCTTTGAGCGCACGCTGAGTATCCGTTTTCGCGTTGACGGCGTGCTGCGTCCTGTATTGCAGCCCGCGCGTAAGCTGGCGCCGCTGCTGGTATCGAGGATTAAGGTGATGTCCAAACTGGATATCGCCGAAAAACGCCTGCCGCAGGACGGTCGCATCTCCCTGCGCATTGGGCGTAAGGCGGTGGATGTGCGTGTCTCAACCATCCCGTCGCAGTATGGCGAGCGGGTGGTCATGCGTCTGCTGGATAAAAGCAACCTGAAACCGGATATCAATAAGCTGGGGTTGATCGACGAAGAACTGGAACAGCTCAAAGGACTGATTGGCCGTCCGCACGGGATTATCCTGGTGACCGGGCCGACCGGGTCCGGTAAGAGCACGACGCTTTACGCCATCCTCTCGGCGCTAAACGGCCATGAACGCAATATTCTTACCGTTGAAGATCCGATCGAATATGAACTGGAAGGCGTGGGGCAGACGCAGGTTAACCCGCGAGTGGATATGACGTTTGCCCGAGGCCTGCGCGCGATCCTCCGTCAGGACCCGGATGTGGTGATGATCGGTGAAATTCGTGACGGCGAAACCGCGCAGATTGCGGTTCAGGCGTCGCTTACCGGCCATCTGGTCATGTCTACGCTGCATACCAACAGCGCGGCGGGAGCGATTACCCGGTTGCGCGATATGGGGCTGGAGTCGTTTTTAATTGGTTCATCGCTGCTTGGCGTCATTGCCCAGCGTCTGGTTCGTCGGCTGTGTCCTCACTGCCGTGCCGTCAGTCCGCTGGATGATAATGAAAAACCGCTGTTCAGTTTTATGGAGAGTCCCCCCGATGTGATTTATCGCGCCGTGGGGTGTGAACAGTGCCGCCAGAGCGGTTACCAGGGACGCGCCGGTATTCATGAGTTTCTGCTGGTGGACAGCGCGATGCGCCGCGCTATTCATGAAGATAAAGACGAAATGTCGATTGAAACTCAGCTGTTTAAGCAGGCCTACAGCCTGCGGGAAAATGGTTTGTTGAAGGTGATCTCCGGCGTCACCTCGCTGGAGGAAGTGATGCGTGTTACCGCCGAGCGCGGAGGTGACGAATAATGGCCTGGTTCGCATGGACGGCTACGGATGCCGCCGGGAAAACCCGGCGCGGCGCCTTGCAGGCTGAAGGCCCAAAGCAGGTACGCCAGACGCTGCGCGAACAGAAGCTAATGCCGATCAGCATTACGCTCACCCGCGAGCGCGCCGCCGGAAAGGGGGCTCAGAAAGGCGCAAAACTTTCGACACCGGTGCTCTCAATGTTTACCCGCCAGCTGTCGACGTTGGTTAATGCCGCACTGCCGCTGGAGAGTGCGCTGAAGGCGATTTCTAAGCAGACGGAAGACAAAAAGCTGGCGGTGATGGTCGGTGAGATCCGCGATAAAGTGGTGGAAGGGCACACGCTTTTCGACGCTTTCAGCCAGTTTCCGCGTACTTTCGACAAGCTCTATTGCACGCTGGTGATGGCAGGGGAAAAGACCGGGCATCTCGGCGGCGTGCTGGAAAAGCTGGCTGAATACAACGAACAGCGACAGAAAATGAAAAGCAAGTTGTCGCAGGCGATGGTCTATCCCATCACCCTGACGGTGGTGGCGATTGCGGTTATCTCCATTCTGCTGGTGGCGGTGGTGCCGCAGGTCATCGAACAGTTTGTGCATATGAAGCAGCAGTTGCCCGTCACCACCCGTACCCTGATTGCGGTCAGCGATTTTTTGCAGGCTTACGGAATGGTTATCGGCGGCGGCCTTGTCGGATCGTTTATCGCTTTTAACGCCTGGCTTAAAAAAGAGCGTTATCGTTTTGCATATCACCGCTGGCTGGTGAACCGTTCGCCGCTGAAAAAACTGGTCTGTGCAATAAACAGCGCCCGTTACATCCGCACCCTGAGCATTTTACAGGCCAGTAGCGTGCCGTTGCTGGAAGGTATGTATATCGCGATGGACGGTATTGAGAATCTGTATGCGCGTCAGGTACTGGAACAGGCGGCGGATACCGTGCGTCAGGGCGCGTCATTATATAACGCACTGGAGCAGGCCAGATTATTTCCGCCAACCATGCTTTATATGATTGCTTCTGGCGAAGAGAGCGGCGAACTCGGTTCATTAATGGATCGCGCCGCCGAAAACCAGGAGTCGGCATTACAACATCGCATTACATTAACGCTGTCGGTATTCGAACCGGCGCTGGTGGTGACGATGGCGACGGTGGTTTTATTTATCGTACTGTCAATATTACAACCGCTTCTTCAGCTCAATAATATGGTGGGTTAATTATGTCTGTGAAAAAAAATAGCCTGAAAGGTCAGGCTGGGTTTACTTTGCTCGAATTAATGGTGGTCATCGTTATTCTTGGCGTTCTGGCCAGCATGGTGGTGCCGAATCTGATGGGGAATAAAGAGAAAGCGGATGCGCAAAAAGCGACCAGCGATATTGTCGCACTGGAAGGCTCGCTGGATATGTATAAGCTCGATAACCATCGCTACCCAACCACCGAACAGGGGTTGCAGGCGTTGGTGACGAAGCCGGAGATCGCGCCGATTCCCAACGGCTATCGTGCTGACGGTTATATTCGCCGTCTGCCGCAGGACCCGTGGGGAAATGATTACATTCTGGTTAGCCCTGGCGAACATGGCGCGGTAGATGTTTTCTCCTCCGGCCCGGATGGTGAAGCGAATACCGCCGATGATATAACGAACTGGTCTTTAGATAAAAAAGATAAGTAATGAATAAGCAACGTGGATTTACATTGCTGGAAATTATTCTGGCGCTGGTTATTTTTGCCAGCTGCGCCATGATGGTGGTTTCGACAATACCCTCACGCAGCGGCGCAGATATATTAGGCCAGCAATTACAATCCCTCGTTGAATATGGTTCTGATCGGGCAGTGATGGACGGAAATATAGTCGGGCTGGTGATGACGCCAACGGAATATCAGCTGGTGAAGTGGGCCGGGGAAAACGGCGGGCGTCATTGGGCGCCGCTGACAGCCGGGCGTATTTTCACCCACGGACAGTTTCCTGAAGAGATGCATGTTTCGCTCGCTCCCCAGCGTCTGGCGGCCACGCCTGATGCCGACCCGCAGGTGCTCTTTTTACCGGATGGGGAAATTAGCCGATTCACGCTGACGTTGCAGAGCTATGACAAACAGCACCATTTCCGCGTGGTGTCGCAGGGCGCTTCACCCGTTTTGGTAGAGAACAATGACTAAACCGGAAGCGAAAGAACAGGGCATGACGCTGTTGGAAGTCATGGTGGCGCTGGTGATCTTTTCTACCGCAGCGCTGGCGTTGATGAATTCCGTCTCGCTGAATGTGCGTTTTACGCACGGTCTTGCCGATACGCTACAGGCCAGTTGGGTTGCGGAAAACCAGCTCGCGCAAGCGCAGCTTGCAAAAAGCGTTTTTCCCGACGTCGCTGAAGAAGGCAGTGAAACGATGGGTGGACGCAGCTGGAACTGGCGCAAACAGCGGGTGAAAACCGATGACAAGGCGTTTGCCGATGAAGTCCAGGTGTATGCCGAAGGCGAAGAGGGCCAGCCGGTCATCACGCTGCGGGTTGTCCCGCCGAAGGAGCGCAAATGAATACGCCACTCCGTCGCCAGCAAGGTTTTACGCTGCTGGAGATCATGATTGCGCTGACGATTTTTGCCGTGATCAGCACCCTTGCCTGGCAAATCCTTGACGGCGCGATGCGCACCACCACGGCAACGGATGCTGCTGCGACGACGCTTAATCAGCTTCAGCGAGCCTGTAACCTGCTGGAGCGCGATTTCTCTCAGCTCCAGCCGCGCGCGCCGCGCAATGAAACGGATGTGTTCCGTCTGGATCAACATGCCGTCGAGCTGACGACGGTAAGCGGCGTCAGTGGGCAAATTCAACTGGAACGCGTGCGCTGGCGGCTGGAGGCGCATCGCCTGTGGCGTGATGTCTGGCCTGACATTGATAGCCCGGCTGACGTGAGTCCAGAAGAAGTACCGATTTTAAGCAACGTTAAAGCGATGAAGTGGCGATTCTGGCGACAGGGCTGGCAGACGACATGGCTTGAAACCGCCCATCAGCCGGAAGGCGCCGAACTGACGCTGACGATGGAAAACGGGGATACCTGGCGCTGGGTGTTTATGACGCCGGGAGACATGCCGGAAATCCAGGGAGCAAAGAAAGACGAAAGCGCTGAGGCTGCACAACCCACGCCTGCTGACGTTACGGCATCGGTTCCGCCAGCACGCGGTGGAGAACGGCAATGAACACGCAATCGGCGCAAAAACAGCGCGGAGTCGCGCTGCTGGTGGTGTTGATTTTGCTGGTGATGATGTCAGCGCTGGCGGCAAAGATCGGTCAGCAGTTTTGCCGAAATTTGCAGAAAACCCGCTATCAGGTCAGTCAGCAGCAGCTGCGCTGGGCGATGCAAGGCCAGGCTGCGGCGATAAAAGATCGTCTGCAAACCGACGCCAGCGGTGAGAGCAATGGATTATCGCCAGAAGGCGCGTGGCACGAACCGCTGGAAACTCAGGGTGAGAACTATACCGTCGTGAGCCAGATTGAGGACGCCCAGACCTGCTTTAACGTGAACAGTCTGCTGGCCATTGACCCTGCGCCTCCTGCGGATAGCGCCGCCGCGCAGCCGACAAAGCCGGTGAAAGAGCAGATTGTTGAACAGTTGCTGATCGACAGCGGCATCAGTACGGCAGTGGCGGAAGAGGTTTATCAACAACTGGTGGATTATCTGGACGCTGACAACACAACCGCAAAAGAGGCTCTGGAAAGCGACGCCTGGGCGGGTGTGACGCCGCAGCGCCTTCCTGCGAATCAGATGATGCGCACCATCAGCGAGATAAAACGGTTGCCGGGTTTTCCGGTGGCGGCTTATCCCCGCGCCAGCAAGGTGCTGTGCGCGCTGCCTGATACGGAGAGCAAAGTGGACGTGAATACCCTGAAGCCCGGGCAGGCGCCGCTGTTGTCTGCGATGTCTGCGGGGACGTTAAGTGAGGATGACGCAGCACGGCTGATTGCCTCGCGCCCGGAAGAAGGGTGGGCGTCGGTTGACGCGTTCAGTAAAACGCTCGAAACAAACTATCCGCAGAGCAAAGCGATCCTCGCGCAGATGCAGGCGTTTGTTGCGGTGAACAGTCACTATTTCCGGGTCGAGAGTACCGGTAATACTGATGATTTAACGCTGCGCGTTGTCAGCCAGATTCATGTCGATCGTGACTCTGGCGAGGTGAGAACCTGGCAACGCCGTTACCGAATGATTGAATAAGAAAAGTCATAGTCTATGAAACAGGTACTTTTTATTCGTCCCGATGCAAACGTGGACGGGAAAATCGAATGGTGCGTCTCCGGTAGCCAGCAGGTGGCAACGCTGGAAAGTCGGGATGCGCTGAGAACGCTTGCCGTACATCCCCTGGCGACACGCGTTTGTTTGCTGTTGCCCGCCAGTGAGATGGTGTTCCGTCATTTTACCCTGCCCAAAAAAGGGTTATCGACGGCCTCCACACCGTTTTCATGGCTGGCGGAAGAGACGCTGATCGGCGATGTGGACTCGCTGCACTGGACGGTATTGCGGAAACAAGGGCGGGAAGTGGATGCCGTGGCCATTGACGCCACCTGCTTTGAGCGCTGGCTTGCGCTGTGCGAAGAGGCCGGACTGAAGGTGATTCAGGTATTGCCGGACGCCATTCTGCTGCCGGTAAACGAAGGTGGCAGTACGCTGGTTTCCTGTGACGAAAGCTGGTGGCTGCGTTTCCCGCCGTTCGGCGCCTGCGAAGCGGATGCTACGCTGCTGCCGCTGTTGCTGGCGCAAGGCGGCGATGGCGAAGTGTGCTGCTACGGCGAAGCGCCTGCGGGTATTGATGTCGTTGAGCAACTGCCGTGGCAGCATCCGCTGGTATTGATTCAGCCGCAATGGAAAGCGTGTCGCGCCAATATGCTGCATGGCGCATTTGCCGCCTGCGGCAAAGAGGTGGGGCGATTTCGTCATCTGAGGACAGCAATGGCGGTGTCTGCGCTGCTGTCGATGGGGTTGCTGATTGGCCCACGCGTGGCAATGGCATGGATGTTGGTTCAGCAGGAAAATCAGGTACAGGCCGAGATTGCCCAGGTCGCTCAACACTATTTCCCGAGTCTGCGGCAGAAAACCAATATCAAATACCATTTTGGTCAGAATATTAAAAAACAGAGTAAAGGTATTTTTCTGCAACTTGAGGCGCTGGAACAGGTTAAACAGTCTGTGCCTGCTATTGAGATAAATGAAGTGGAATATGACAACGCGCAGAATGTGTTGACGCTGAACGCGGCCTCGCCGAACGCGCAGGCGCTACAGGATTTCGTTACGCAGGCCAGCCCCCATTTTGACTTTGCGTTACAACCGGTTTCGAACCAGTCACCCTATACGGCGATCGTGACGGGGAAATATAAATGAAAGAGCGAATTGCACAATTAAAAGCACGCTATCAAAACTACAGCGATCGCGAGCGTGGTCTTATTACGCTATGTGCGGCGGCGATGTGCTGCGCGGTAATTTATTACGGCGGCATTATTCCGCTGGATCATATGATTCAAAACAGCCAGTCCACGTTAATGCGGCAAAAAGAGACGCTGCGCTGGATGCGGGACGAAATCGATAAAAATCATTTACAGGCGAAAGTCTTAAAAACGAACAACCCGCGAACGGTTATTGAAGAGAGCGCGAAAGAGATCCATCTCGCGTTGTCTGATATTCGTCAGGATGAACGCTCACTCTCTTTTGTTGTTGAACAGGTCAATATTTATGAACTGAAAAACTGGCTACGTGAAGTGAATGTCACGTCCGGCGTTCAGTTGCAAAAAATGGATTTGCGGCCGGTCGATCGTCAAAGCGACGTGAAAGCCAATATTACGCTGAGCTGGAATAAAAACGCATGAATACGATCATGTTGTTTCGGGAAAGCTGGCCGATTGGGTTTTGCATAATGAGCGCCTGTCTGGGCGGGATCCTCGGCAGTTTTCTTGGTGTAGTCAGCGAGCGCGTTCCCGCAATGGTGATGGAAAAGGAAGGGGCGGGGAATTTACTTTTTCCTGCCTCGCACTGCGCGGACTGTGGGCATCAACTGGCCTGGTGGGAAAATATTCCGTTACTGAGCTGGTGCTGCCTGCGCGGTCGTTGCCGTCATTGCCAGTCTGTGATTCCCCTGCGCTTGCTGTTGGTAGAGTTAGCCAGCGCGCTTTTTTTTGCGGCAACGGCGGCGGTGATCCCTTCCTTTGTCACGCTGATCGCGCTGTGGGTTTTATGGTGCGGTCTGCTGCCGCTCACGATGATTGATGCGAAATATATGCTGTTGCCGGATAGTCTCACGCAGCCGCTGCTGTGGGCTGGGCTGCTGCTGCATTGTGTTTTCCACACGATGCCGTTGGCGAGCGCGTTATATGGTGCCGTTGCGGGGTATCTCATTCTGTGGCTGGTGTACTGGAGTTTTCGCCTGCTGACGGGGCGGGAAGGGCTTGGACAGGGCGATTTTAAGCTACTGGCGGCGCTGGGGGCCTGGTGCGGCTGGCAGGCGTTACCGTTATTAATTCTGGTTGCGGCATTAAGCGGTATTGTGCTGTATGGACTTTTTTACTCTGGCGTAAGTAAATCGGGGCAAATTCCTTTTGGTCCCTGTCTGGCCTTTTCGGGAATGGCGATGTTTATCTTCCAGACATTGCAATTCACATTCTGACGCGGTTGGTCAAGTGTTTTTTTAAATTCTTTCGCCGAGGGAATAAAGGGAACTTATTTATTTTCCAGATTATCATTGTCGCATAAGTTAATAGAATTAATGCTTATGCCATTTTAGGGAGGAGCGTAAAGCGAAATAGATTATTTCATTTTTATAATGGGTTGGTTTCCGTTGTCTTAAATAAATTACTGTTTGCAATTCGTCCATGCTCTAAGGAATGCATGACTGTTAAATATTCACGAATAAAATTATCAGGAATTAATAATGAAATTTATGAAGCCTAAATATCTGGCACTTTTTGTGGCAGCAGCGACAAGTCCGGTTTTTGCCGCTGCGCCGGGTACGCCGTCTATTACCAGCGGCAATGATAAATTCGCCATTGTGGAAGTGGATCAGGCTGCGCAGGATTATAACAACCTGGTGAAAGTTCATAACGATGGCGTGGACGTCAAGGTGGAATGGAACGTCTGGAGCGGCGATGCGCCGACCTCCGCGAAAGTGCTGTTGGATGGTAAGACCGTATGGTCTGGCGCAGGTAGCGCTGCCGGTTCTGCGACCTTCAAAGTCAAAAAAGGCGGTCGTTATCAGGAGCAGGTTGAATTATGTAATACCAGCGGGTGTACGAAAAGCGCCAGCAAGCTGATTATTGTGGCGGATACCGACGGTAGCCATCTGCTGCCGCTGAATACCACCATGAAGGAAAACAATAAAACGTTTGCTCAGCATACCGATAAAGTGGTGGGCGCGTACTTCCCGGAATGGGGCGTGTATGGCCGTAATTTCCCGGTGGATAAAATCCCGGCGGCTAACCTGAACCATATCCTGTACGGCTTTATTCCCATTTGCGGCGGCGACGGCATCAATGACAGCCTGAAATCCATCGAGGGCGGTAACAGTTTTGAAGCGCTGAAACGCGCCTGTAATGGCCGACAGGACTATACCGTGGCGATCCACGATCCGTGGGCGGCGCTGCAAAAACCGCAGGCTGGCGTCTCTAACTGGGATGACCCGTATAAAGGCAACTTCGGTCAATTGATGGCGCTGAAAAAAGCGCACCCGGATCTGAAAATCCTGCCATCGGTTGGGGGATGGACGCTTTCCGATCCGTTCTTCCAGATGCATGACAGCGCGATTCGCGCGCGGTTTGTTGCTTCCGTTAAGGATTTCCTGAAGACCTGGAAATTCTTCGACGGCGTAGATATTGACTGGGAATTCCCGGGCGGCGGCGGTCAGAATGAAACGCTGGGCAACCCGCAGCAGGATAAAGCGACCTACACGGCACTGATGCACGATCTGCGCACCATGCTTAACGAACTGTCTGCCGAAACCGGTCGGACTTACGAGTTGACCTCCGCTATCGGTTCCGGTCAGGACAAAATCGAAGACGTGGACTACGCCCAGGCGCAGCAGTATATGGATCACATCTTCCTGATGAGCTACGACTTCTACGGCGGCTGGAGCAACACCGATCTGGGGCACCAGGCGGCGCTGCACGGCGCAGAGTGGAAACCGGACACCAAATACACCACGGAAAATGGCGTTAATGCGTTGCTGGCGCAGGGCGTGCAGCCAGGCAAGATCGTGGTGGGCGCGGGGATGTATGGCCGTGGCTGGACTGGCGTGCATGGCTATACCGGCGACAATCCGTTTACCGGTACGGCTACCGGCCCGGTGAAAGGCACCTGGGAGCCGGGCGTGGTTGATTATCGTCAGATTGTTAACGAATACAAAGGCAAACCAGGCTGGGAATACCGTTACGACGCTGCGGCGGAAGCGCCGTATATTTTCAATAAATCCACCGGCGACCTGATTACCTATGAAGACGCCCGCTCTGCGGCGGCGAAAGGTAAATACGTCCTGGCTAACAACCTCGGCGGCCTGTTCTCCTGGTCTATTGACTCTGATAACGGCGACATTCTGAACGCGATGAACGAAAGCTTGCTGGGTGGGGGTTCTACGCCGGTTGAGCCGGTTGTAACCAACCATGCGCCAGTCGCGACCGCAGTTGACCAGGTCGTCACCGGCCCGGCGACGGTCACGCTGGACGGTTCTGCCTCTACCGACCCGGATGGCGATGCGATCACCTATAAGTGGACGCAGATCTCCGGTCCGTCCGTAACGCTGAACAAGAGCACCAGCGCGAAAGCGAGCTTTAACGTCGCCGCCGTCTCCAGCAATCAGAATCTGGCGTTCCGTCTGACCGTTACCGATGCGAAAGGTCTGAGTAACGCCATTGACGTTCAGGTTGTGAACAAAGCGCCAAAAGCGAACCAGGCCCCGGTTGTGAATCCGCTGGAAACGGTGTCGCTTGAAGCAGGCGCAACCTACACGCTGAATGCGCAGGCTGCCGATCCTGATGGCGACGCGTTGACCTACGCCTGGAGCGTGCCGGGCGACATGAACGCGACGGGGACGGACACCTCCAGCGTGACCATCACCGCGCCGGAAGTAAGCTCCGCCTCGACTTACACCGTCAGCGTCGTGGTCAGCGATGGTAAAACCAGCGTGCAGTCCAACGTGCAGATTAACGTTACGCCAAAAGCGGCGCCGGTGCCGTCCGACGAAGGGACAACACCGTCTGATGAAGGCACCACGCCAGCCGATGAGGGGACGACGCCGTCTGATGAAGGCGCGGCAACCGGCGGTTGCGACAGCCCGGTTGATGCCAATGCCAGCCACTACGCGGCATGGGACGCCAGCAAAATCTACAACAATGGCGATACCGTCAGTTTCGATCACCTGGTGTGGAAAGCGAAGTACTGGACGCAGGGCAATCAGCCAGGTTTTGGCGTGGACGCGTGGGAACTGGTCAGTCAGGTGAAATTCAACTGGCGTTCCGATGTGGTTTACAACGGCGGTGAGACTACCACCTATCAGGGGTCTGTATACCGCGCCAAATGGTGGACGCAGGGTGATAAACCCGGCAACAGTGATGTGTGGGTGAAAGAAGGCGCCGCCGCAGACTGTCAATAATCCTCTTACCTTAATAATGCGGATACGTTATCTATCCGCGAAGGGTAGCCGCCCCTGTCTGGGGGCGGCCATCTCTAAAAAATAATGTGCATAACGAACAAGGAGCAGATCACCCCGACAACCGGATGAAAATATGAAACGTTTAATTTTGTTGTTATTGATGTTAAGTCAAAGCGCGTTTGCCAACTGCTGGGACAGAGCCGCAAATTATTATCATGTTGACCCTTATTTATTATTTGCCATTGCGCAAGTTGAGTCTGGCATGAATCCCTATGCGGTAGGACGAAATCACGACGGAACGAGGGATGTCGGGTTGATGCAAATAAATAGCTCGCATTTTTCAGCGCTGGAACGCCGTGGCATTGATGAGTATCGACTGATGCTGGAACCCTGTACATCTATTATGGTCGGCGCGTCGATCTTATCCGATATGATCAAAGTATATGGTTATAACTGGGAGGCGGTAGGCGCATATAACGCCGGGGTTAAAAAAGAGAATTACCCGCAGCGCATGATTTACGCGCATAAAGTCTGGGAAACATACCAGCGTATAAAAATGACCACGCAATATAAATAAATCCAGCCGCTTTTATTTTTTGAAGAATTCCTGCTGGTGTTCTTCGAAAAGTAAAACCCCAGGTTCTGACGTTTGTTTATTCGTGTTGTTAATGGACAACGCAGAATTTGAATTAATCACTATTGTACATAAAGGAAAAATTGAAATGAGCAAAAGGACATTATTGAGTGTACTCATTGCGGGTGCCTGTGCGGTGCCGTTTATGGCGCAAGCAAATACATTGCAGGCCAGCAGCAGTGAGCCTTACACCATAAAAGCCAGCGATCTGGCGAAAAAGGAGCAGGAGCTGACAAATTTCCCGTTGATGGCTTCGGTGAAAGAGACGATCCAGACGCTGGATAATGCCCAGGTAGAACTCATTGAACCCGGTCGCGCCGCCAACCCGGAAAACGTCAAACGCGTTGAGGGAATCATCAAAGCCAGCGACTGGGAATATCTTTTCCCGCTGCGTGCTAAAGAATATACCTACAGCAATTTCCTGAAAGCAGTCGGCAAATTCCCGGCGCTGTGTAAGACCTATAACGATGGTCGCGACAGTGATGCGATTTGCCGCAAAGAGCTGGCTACGATGTTCGCCCACTTTGCGCAGGAAACCGGTGGCCATGAGAGCTGGCGTCCAGAGGCCGAATGGCGTCAGGCGCTGGTGTATGTGCGTGAAATGGGCTGGAGCGAAGGGCAGAAAGGCGGCTATAACGGTGAATGTAACCCGAGCGTCTGGCAGGGGCAAACCTGGCCTTGCGGCAAAGACAAAGATGGTGAATTCCTGAGTTACTTTGGCCGCGGTGCGAAACAGTTGTCCTATAACTACAACTACGGGCCGTTCTCCGAAGCGATGTATGGCGACGTTCGCACGCTGCTGGATAAACCGGAGCTGGTTGCCGATACCTGGCTGAACCTGGCGAGCGCTATTTTCTTCTTCGCCTACCCGCAGCCGCCGAAACCTAGCATGTTGCAGGTCATCGATGGCACCTGGCAGCCGAACGCGCACGATAAGGCTAACGGTCTGGTGCCCGGCTTTGGCGTCACCACCCAGATTATCAACGGCGGCGTTGAATGCGGCGGCCCGACGGAAATCGCGCAGTCGCAGAATCGTATCAAATACTACAAAGAGTTCGCTAACTACCTGAAAGTACCGGTTCCGGCAGATGAAGTGCTGGGCTGCGCCAACATGAAGCAGTTCGATGAAGGCGGCGCGGGCGCATTGAAGATCTACTGGGAACAAGATTGGGGATGGAGCTCGGATACGCCGGACGGCAAAACCTATGCCTGCCAACTGGTGGGTTATCAGACGCCATTCAGCGCGTTTAAAGAGGGGGATTACACGAAATGTGTACAGCATTTCTACAATGTGAACATCATTAATGATGACGGTTCTTCGATTAAACCGGATGAAGAGCCCGTAACGCCAACACCGGCTGATGATACGCCTGCACCTGCGCCAGTGCCGGATGAAACGCCAGCAGAGCCGACCACCGTTAACCATGCGCCGGTAGCCCATATTGCAGGGCCGATTGGCGCGGTAGATGCGGGGGCGCAGGTCTCTTTGAGCGCGGAGGGTTCGACTGACGAAGACGGCAACAAACTGACCTACACCTGGCGTGCTCAGGATGGTCAGACCGTGTCTGGCGAAGACAAAGCGGTTGTAACCTTCGCCGCGCCGGAAGCGGCGACCGCTCAGCAGTACGAGGTGAGCCTGACCGTCAGTGATGGTGAATTGAGCAGCACCACCTCTTATCTGCTCAACGTGAAAGCGAAAGCGGCAACGCCATCTCAGGACGACGGCGATTCGGGTTCGTATCCGGCATGGAGCGCGAACAGCAAGTACAATGCGGGCGATATCGTGAATAACCACGGTAAGCTGTTCCAGTGCAAACCATTCCCGTATAGCGGCTGGTGTAATACGGCGCCGGCCTATTATGAACCCGGCGCGGGTCTGGCATGGTCTGACGCGTGGAGCGCGCTGTAATGACAATATAAAACGATAACGCCTGAAATGCCCGATGGCGAAGGCTTATCGGGCCTGCGGCGGGTGAGTCGTATCTATTGTGCCATCCGGTACAATAACAATCTGACGGCAGCCTGATGGTTGCCGTTTTTTGTGTTCACTGTGCGCCGGTCAGCGCGGTAGCTTGCCGTGATCGCGCAGCCAGGCGGCGGTACGCTCAATGCCTTCATCCAGCGTGATGATGGGCTGATAGCCCAGTTCTTCCTGGGCGCGCGTGGTGTCCAGCGTAAAATCGAAATTCAGCTTGGAAACGCCGTAGTGCGTCAGCGTCGGCTCTTTCGCCGATTTATTGCCGAAACGCTCCATGCTGCGGGCGATCATATCCAGCATCGGATACGGAACCGAACGGATTCGACAATCAATGTTTAATTCATCAATCAGCTTCTGCACAATGCTGCGCAGCGTCCGGTGTTCACCGTTTGTGATGTTATAGACCCGACCAGAAGGCAGCTTGTCACTGCTTTCCTGGCTTGCCAGCCACATCGCGTGGACGGCATTTTCATAATAAGTCATATCCACCAGCGCGCTGCCGCCGTGCGGCAACAGAACGCTGCCGTAGTGGTGCATCATATGCGCCAGACGCGGAATAAAGACTTTATCGTGTGGGCCAAACAGGCTTTGCGGGCGCAGGACGGTAAAACGCGTCTGCGGGTTGGCCTGCGCCAGCAGATTAATCACCTCTTCACCGGCCGCTTTGCTGCGTGCAAATTCGTTGGCGAAGCGGTGCGGACGAAAATCCTCTTTGATATCGCGATGGTGGTGATAATCAAAATAGAGTGACGGAGAGGAGATATGAATAAAGTTACGTACGCCCCAGGCGACGGCCCATTCGCCGAGGCGTCGGGTGGCGCGGACGTTCGCCAGATCGAAGGCTTCCTGGGTTCCCCACGGCGAGGTGAAACTGGAGCAGTGCCACAGCGTATCAATGCCTGCGAGCATCACTTTTGCCTGTGAAGAGACCAGCTCGGTCAAATCCGCATGGACAAATTCCGCTCCCATTTTTTGCAGCAGCTTGCCCATCGCTTCATTGCGACCGGTAGCTCTGACGCTGATGCCTTTATTGCGCAAAAACTCAACCGCGTTTCGACCTAAGCCGCTGGTGGCGCCGGTAACCAGTACCTTCATATCAATCCACTGTGGTTAATAGAACTTCGTGCGCATTCTTCCGTGAATTACGTCGGTATGCAATGGGAAACATGAAAGAATACAGTATGTTTTTATGATTAATCTGTGATTTGTTCTGCAAGCCGGGCGATTTGCTTTGCCATGCCCCGGAAAATAAAGAGATGTGCCGGGATCATCAGCAGCCAGTAGAAAAGGCCGGGCATCCCGTGCGGGTGCCACCAGGCGCGCACGTCAATTTGCCGGTGATCGCCTTTATCTTCAAGGGTAAAGCTCAAACGGCCAAGGCCCGGCGCTTTCATGCCAAACAGTAAGGTCAGCTGCTTTTCCGGCTCGACAATGATGACTTTCCAGCTGTCCACCGTGTCGCCGGTCTGAAGAAGCGCGTGTTCAGGTCGGCCTTTTGCCAGTCGATGCCCCACCAGCAGATCCATTGCCGCACGCGTTTTCCAGAGAATATTGCCAAAGAAATAGCCTTCTTTGCCGCCGAGACGGTTGATCACCTGCCACAGGGCTTTCCGGCTGGCGGAGGTTTTAACCGTGAATCCGGCCTGTTTGGCAAAATAGCCATACTCTGGTCGCCAGCGGGCAAACGCCTGGGCGTCGTATCCCCAGTCGCTGGAGTTGACCAGTTTTTCTTCCTCCTTCAGCGTGCGACGCACGGCATCGTCAAAGGAGATGAGCGTCTGGGGGACCAACGCCCGCAGTTCGGTATCATCGGCCAGCAGGTCATGTTTCAGCCCCTGGATCAGCGCTTTTGCCGTGGTCGGCGGAACGGACGTAATGACATTTAAAAACCAGACTGAAATCCAGCGGGTCGGAAAAGGGATGGGGATCAGCAGGCGATGTTTGCCGCTGACGGCCATAAAGTGCTTGAACTGCTCCTGATAACTTAAGACCTGCGGCCCGGCGGCTTCGAGAACCCGGTGCTCGCAGGCAGGGTGATCCAGCAACGCCACCAGATAGTGCAGCAAATTTTCCAGCGCGATGGGCGTGGTTCGGGAGCGCACCCAGCGAGGCGGCGTCAGCACCGGCAGGTTGTAGACCATATCGCGCATCACTTCGAAGGCGGCTGAACCTGCGCCGACGATAATGCCGGTGCGCAGTTCAGTCACCGGCACGCCGGATTCGCGCAGCGTCTCCGCAGTTAACTGCCGGGCGCGCAAATGGTCAGACTGCTCATGTTTCGGCGCCTGCAACGAACTGAGGAATATGAGCTGTTTGACCGGTACTTCACGCAGCGCATCGCGCACGTTCATCGCAACCTGGCGCTCATGGGCAATAAAATCGCCGCCTTCGCCCATGCCATGCACCAGATAATAGACGGTGTCGACCTCGCGGAGCAGCGCGGGCAGATTATCCGGCCAGTTGAGATCGACTTTATGACAACTGACGTTAGCCAGTTGCTGTTTTTCCAGCCGTTCAATGCGACGTGCCGCCGCCAGAATCTGATGCCCTTGCGCGCTGAGCGCCCGCACCAGATGTTGACCAATGTAACCACTGGCGCCAAGAACCAAAATACGTTGCGGCACGTCCGTCTCCTTAGCGGGTTAAAAAGGCGCGCCAGTGGGCGGCGACTTCAGCAAGCTGTTCACGCGATACGTCCAGATGCGTCACCAGACGCACGATTGGCGACGCGTTGATCAGCACGTCACGCGCCTTCATGTATTCGCCCAGCGCCGCTGCGTTCTCTTCACCAACGCGGACAAACAGCATATTGGTGTCGTGACGCATAACATCCGCACCAGCTTCACGCAGTTGCTCCGCCATCCAGGCCGCGTTGTCGTGATCGTCCTGTAAACGTGCGACGTTATTTTTCAACGCGTACAGCCCGGCGGCCGCCAGAATGCCGGCCTGACGCATACCGCCGCCGGTCATTTTGCGCCAGCGGATGGCGCGCTTAATGTAGTCCTGGTTGCCGACTAACAGTGAGCCTACCGGCGTCCCCAGACCTTTTGACAGGCAAATGGTGAATGAGTCGCAGTATTGAGTAATGTCTTTCAGTTCGCAGCCGTAGGCGACGACCGCGTTAAAAATACGCGCGCCGTCAACGTGTAACGCCAGACCGCGCTCGCGGGTAAATTCCCACGCCTGTTTTAAATATTCGCGCGGCAGCACTTTACCGTTGTGGGTGTTTTCCAGACTGAGTAAGCGAGTGCGGGCAAAATGGATATCATCCGCCTTGATCTTCGCGGCGACCTTATCCAGCGGCAACGTACCGTCTGCGGCGGCATCAATGGGCTGCGGTTGAATGCTGCCCAGCACCGCCGCGCCGCCTGCCTCGTACAGATAGTTATGCGCGCCCTGACCGGCGATATACTCTTCGCCGCGTTCACAGTGGCTGAGCAGAGCGACCAGGTTAGCCTGAGTGCCGGTGGGTAAAAAAATCGCCGCGTCTTTGCCAGAAAGCTCAGCGGCGTATTGCTGGAGGGCGTTGACAGTTGGGTCATCTCCGTACACGTCGTCCCCGACCGGGGCGGCCATCATTTCTTCGAGCATGGCACGACTTGGCCGGGTGACGGTATCACTACGTAAATCGATCATTGCACATCCCTATAGTTTAAAAGGCGATGTGCATTGTTTTACCTTAGCCAGTTGGTTTTCGCCAGTTCGATCACTTCATCACCGCGCCCGCTGATGATCGCGCGCAGCATATACAGGCTAAACCCTTTGGCCTGCTCCAGTTTTATTTGCGGCGGAATGGCCAGTTCTTCTTTCGCCACGACCACATCGACCAGTACCGGACCGTCGATAGACAGCGCGCGTTGCAGCGCCTCGTCGACGTCGGCGGCTTTTTCAACGCGGAGCCCTGTAATGCCGCAGGCTTCAGCAATGCGGGCGAAGTTCGTGTCGTGCAGTTCGGTACCGTCGGTGAGGTAGCCGCCCGCTTTCATCTCCATTGCCACAAAGCCCAGCACGCTGTTGTTGAAAACAACAATTTTTACCGGCAGCTTCATCTGTACGACAGAGAGGAAATCGCCCATCAGCATACTGAATCCCCCGTCGCCGCACATGGCGATCACCTGACGACCCGGTTCGGTGGCCTGGGCGCCTAACGCCTGCGGCATGGCATTGGCCATTGAACCGTGGTTAAACGATCCCAGCAGACGGCGCTTACCGTTCATTTTCAGATAACGCGCCGCCCATACGGTCGGCGTGCCGACGTCGCAGGTAAAGATGGCGTCATCTGCGGCGAAATGGCTGATCTGCTGCGCCAGATATTGCGGGTGAATCGCTTTCTCGCTCGGTTTGGCTAAATCATCCAGCCCTTTGCGCGCGTCGCGATAGTGCTCCAGCGCTTTATCAAGGAATTTACGATCGGTTTTTTCTTCCAGCATCGGCAATAACGCGGCGAGCGTGGAGCGAATATCGCCGACCAGCGCCATATCGACTTTACTGTGCGCGCCAATGCTTGCCGGGTTGATATCGATTTGAATGATTTTGGCGTCGGTCGGGTAAAAGGCGCGATAGGGAAACTGGGTGCCGAGCAGGATCAGGGTGTCAGCATTCATCATCGTATGGAAACCGGATGAGAAGCCGATCAATCCCGTCATGCCCACATCGTAAGGGTTATCGTACTCTACATGCTCTTTGCCGCGCAGCGCATGAACAATTGGCGCTTTAATTTTGGCGGCGAATTCCACCAGCTCTTTATGCGCGCCCGCGCAGCCGCTGCCGCACATCAGGGCGATATTGCTGGAGTAACGTAATAGCTGTGCCAGTTTTTTCAGCTCTTCTTCGGCCGGGGTTACGATCGGCAGCGGGGCATGATACCAGTGGGTGCTGGCGCTTTCCGGCGCCGGTTTCAGCGCAACGTCGCCCGGCAGCACTACGACGGAGACGCCACGGTTAAGCACCGCTTTACGCATGGCGATCGCCAGTACCTGCGGGATCTGCTCCGGGGTGGAAACCAGCTCGCAATAGTGGCTGCATTCGCGAAACAGCTCTTGTGGGTGGGTCTCCTGAAAGTAGCCGCTGCCGATTTCGCTGGAAGGAATGTGGGCGGCGATAGCCAGAACCGGGACGTGATTACGGTGGCAATCGAACAGACCGTTAATCAAATGCAGGTTGCCAGGCCCGCATGAACCCGCGCACACCGCCAGTTCACCGGTGAGTTGCGCTTCCGCGCCAGCAGCAAAGGCGGCGACCTCTTCATGGCGCGTCGACATCCAGTCAATTGTCCCCATCCGGTTCAGGCTGTCGCTCAGGCCGTTCAGGGAGTCGCCCGTCACGCCCCAGATACGTTTCACGCCAGCCTGTTCAAGTGTTTTTGCAATGTAAGCGGCAACGGTTTGTTTCATGGTTTTCCATCTCCTGTAATGTGATACCGGTTACAAGTTTAGATGAAGATAATCGTTACGCTTTGTCATCACCCCTTATTTTCAGCAGCTATATTTCAACCGACAGAACGCGTAATTTAATGGCAAACCAGCCGGAACCAGGAGTCAATTCAGATGGTTACAACGTTATTAAATGCAGTGAACCGTATGCTGACGCATGAAGATTTTGGCAAGTTTCTGTTACGCCTCGCAGTAGGGGGGCTGATGCTGTTTCACGGCCTGCATAAACTGTTCGACGGTATTGATGGCATTAGCAATATGCTGATTGCAAAAGGATTGCCCGGGTTTATCGCCTATGGCGTGCTGGTGGGCGAGGTGATTGCGCCTTGCCTGATTGTGCTGGGTATTCTTACGCGTCCTGCCGCGCTGGTGCTGGCATTGACGATGGTGGTGGCGTGGTTAATGGTCGGCACCGGGAAAACCTGGCAACTGGATGCCGTCGGCGCATGGGCGATAGAAAGTTTAGTTTATTTCTTTATTGGCGCGCTGGCGGTGGCGTTTCTGGGGGCGGGGCGGTTCTCTGTTGCGGGGAATTCGGCCTGGCGGTAAAGAATTGCCGGATAAGCGAAGCGTCATCCGGCAATGAGAGCTTATGCCAGAACTAAATCGCCCTGCGGATGGCAGGAGCAGGCCAGTACATAACCGTCGGCGATTTCCGCATCGGTCAGCGTCATGGTGCTGCTGACCGTATATTCACCGGAAACCACTTTGGTTTTGCAGCAGCCGCACACGCCAGCACGACATGCCACGGTCACCGGAACTTTATTGCTTTCCAGCGCGTCCAGCAGCGTGGTGCCGACAGGCGCGTAAAACTCCTGCGCCGGTTGCAGTTTGGTGAACTTCAGACCCTCCGTTGCCGCTTCGGCAACCGGTGTAAAGAACTTCTCTTTAAAGAAGCGCGTTACGCCGAGCGCTTTCACTTCCTGCTCAACCATGTCCATATACGGCGCAGGGCCGCAGGTCATGACGGTGCGCGATGCCAGGTCCGGCACGTTTTTCAGTAATTCAGTGGTCAGGCGACCCGCCACGAAACCGTGGGTCGCATTGTTCTCCGCCACCAGCGTGACCGGGTACTGACGCCATTCCTCAGCGAAAATCACATCCTGCGGCGAACGCACGTTGAAGATCACCTGCACATCTGCCTGCGGGCGGTATTTTGCCAGCCAGCGACGCATCGACATAATTGGCGTGACGCCGCAACCGGCCGCCAGCATCAGGAACTTGTCTTCGGCTTTGTCTTCGCAGATAAAGTCGCCCATCGCATCGGACAGCCAGATATAGTCGCCGCGTTTCACCTCGCGGGTTAACCACTGTGAACCTGCGCCTTCATCAATGCGACGGATCGTCAGCGTAATGTACTCGCTCACGCCCGGCGTGGACGAAATGGTGTAGGCCCGCAGCGTATCCGCAGAGTTGCGAACGCTGACCAGCGCATACTGACCGGCACGGTACGGATAGTGATCGTGACACAGTAATGAGAGAGTCCACACATCCGGGGTTTCCTGATGGATGTGATGTACCTGCATCCGCCACGGACACTGAGTGGTTGGCATCGTCATTCTAAAACTCCTTACGCGCTCAACAGTTGCTGCATATCTTCTTCAACGGTGGTGACCTGACGCAGGCCAAATTTCTCGTTGAGGACAGCCAGCAGATCCGGGGTGAAGAAACCAGGCGCAGTCGGCCCGGTTACGATGTTTTTCACGCCCAGAGACAACAGCGTCAGCAGGATGACGATCGCTTTCTGTTCGAACCAGGAGAGCACCAGAGACAGCGGCAGGTCGTTCACGCCACAGCCCAGTTTTTCTGCCAGCGTGACGGCCAGAATGATGGCGGAGTAAGCGTCGTTACACTGACCGGCGTCAACCAGACGCGGCAGACCTTCGATGTCGCCGAATTCCAGTTTGTTGAAGCGGTATTTACCACAGGCCAGCGTCAGAATCAGGCAGTCATCCGGTACGCTGGTCGCGAAATCGGTGAAGTAGTTACGTTCGCCACGCGCGCCGTCACAGCCGCCCACCAGGAAGATGTGACGCAGTTTTTCGCGGCTGACCAGGTCGATCAGGCTGTCTGCTGCGCCCAGCAGCGTCTGGCGACCGAAACCAACGGTGATCAGATGCGGGATTTCGCTGTACGGGAAACCTGCCATCTGCTGCGCCTGGGCGATAACCGGAGAGAAATCTTCGCCTTCCAGGTGGTTTACGCCCGGCCAACCGACGATGCTGCGCGTCCAGATACGGTCGTCATATGCGCCAACGGTCGGGTCGATGATGCAGTTAGAGGTCATCACGATAGGGCCGGGGAAGCGGGCGAATTCAACCTGCTGGTTCTGCCAGCCGCTGCCGTAGTTACCGACCAGGTGTTTGAATTTACGCAGTTCCGGGTAACCGTGCGCGGGCAGCATTTCACCGTGGGTATAGACGTTCACGCCAGTCCCTTCGGTCTGCTCCAGCAGGTTGTACAGATCTTTCAGGTCGTGACCGGAGATCAGGATGCACTTACCTTCAACCGCTTTCACGTTAACCTGAGTCGGGGTCGGGTGGCCGTATTTGGTGGTTTCACCGGCATCCAGGATGCTCATCACTTTGAAGTTCATCTGGCCGATTTCCATAGAACATTCCAGCAGAGCGTTCATATCGGAAGGCCAGGTGCCCAGCCACGCCATGATTTTGTGGTACTGCGCGTAGATGTCGTTGTCATACTGACCCAGAACGTGGGCGTGCTCCATGTACGCTGCCGCACCTTTCAGGCCATACAGGCAAAGCAGACGCAGGCCGAGGATGTTCTCGCCAATAGCGGCTTTGTCTTTGTTCGGGGTGAATTCGGCGGCCTGACGTTGCAAATCGCCCAGATCGTCGCTGACCAGTTGCAGGTCGGCCATCGGGTTGTTTACCGTAGCGCTTGCATCGATGTTCTGGCACTGCGCTTTCAGCGATTCGCGCAGGGCGATCGCTTCACGGGCATAGCCGACGATACGCGGAGAGTCGAAGTTAACGTTGGTCAGAGTGGAGAAAAATGCACGCGGGGCAAAGTTGTCAACGTCATGATCGATGATGCCATATTCACGGGCTTTAACAGCCCATGCAGACAGACCTTGCAGGGACGCAATCAGCAGATCCTGGAGATCGGACGTTTCCGCTGTTTTACCGCACATACCCTGCGCGTAGGAGCAGCCGTTCCCCGCCGGAGTACGGATGGTTTGTTCACATTGCACACAAAACATGGTCACACCTTTTTTAAAGTTATATTTAATATATATGTTTAAGGTTATGCCTGCGCGCAAAGGGATAAAAGTGATTTCTTACATAATTTACAGGGAGATTGATTTAGCGCAATTTTGGCGGCAGGGTTCTACCGCCAGGGAGGTATCAGGCTGAGAAAAAGGCCATCAGGATCGGCACCAGCAGGCTGAGGATAAAACCGTGAACGATGGCGGCAGGCACCATCTCCAGACCGCCTGTACGCTGAAGCACCGGCAACGTGAAGTCCATCGACGTGGCGCCGCATAACCCTAACGCGGTGGAGCGACTGCGACGAACCAGACCGGGGATCAGCATAATCGCTATCAGCTCGCGCGCCAGATCGTTAAAGAAAGCGGCGCTGCCAATTACCGGGCCGAACGATTCGGTCAATAAAATGCCGGACAGGGAATACCAGCCGAAACCCGATGCCATTGCCAGCGCGGTTTTGATCGGCAGGCCGAGAATGAGCGCATTGATAACCCCGCCGAGCATAGAGCTGGCGACCACCACCACGGCGACAATCATCCCCCGGCGATTCAGCACAATCTGTTTTAAGGTCATGCCATTGTTTCGCAACTGGATGCCGATCAGGAATAATAAGAAGATCAGCGTATATTCGCTGGCTTCCGTAGCGTGTTTGAGAAATGCCAGCCCGCTGAGGCCAAGCAGAAAACCCAGCACCACGACGCCGCATAATTTAAGTGACTCAAGCGCCATCGCGATACGTGAAGGTAATTTCTCCTGCTGGTGGTTGTGTCGCCACGGTAGCGAACGTTCCAGCCAGAATAATGCCGCGATGTTGCACAGCAAAATAACGGTAATACTGACAGCGGAATAATGAAAAATAGCGAGCAAATTACTGGCGAGATTATCCAGGAACGCCAGGCTGATCCCCATAAAAAAGAGAATGACGTAGACAATCCAGCTTAACAGCCGGTTGATCAGTTTTAATGCGGCCTGATGCTGAAGTGGAATGAGGTAGCCCACAATCAGTGGAACCAAAATGATTAAAAGTCCTGAAAACATGAACAACCGGGTCCTTTATATGCGAGACAGCGCAATGACACTACCCAATAAAGGCGGTCAGGTAAAGGAGCAAAAAAAAGCCGGGTGGCGCTAACGCTTACCCGGCCTGCTTATTGTACTGTACCGCAGGTCGGGTAAGGCGTAGTCGCCACCCGACACCACGGACTTCACTCAATTAATCGCGTTTTTCAAGCAGCGTGCGGTACAGCACGCCACCCAGAATACCGCCGATAATCGGCATCACCCAGAACAGCCACAGTTGTTGTAATGCCCAACCGCCCTGGAAGATCGCAACCGCGGTGCTGCGCGCCGGGTTCACAGAAGTGTTGGTGACCGGAATACTGATCAGGTGAATCAGAGTTAACGCCAGACCAATAGCGATCGGGGCAAAACCCGCCGGGGCGTGTTTGTCCGTCGCGCCATGAATGACCAACAGGAAACCGGCGGTCAGCACGATTTCAATGACGATGGCGGAAAGCATGGAATAACCGCCAGGGGAATGTTCGCCGTAACCGTTAGAGGCAAAACCGCTGGCAGCGGCATCAAAGCCTGCTTTACCGCTGGCAATCAGATACAGCACCGCCGCGGCAATAATACCGCCGACAACCTGAGCGATAATATAGCCAATGACCTCTTTTGCCGGAAAACGACCGCCAGCCCATAAACCTAATGTCACTGCCGGGTTAAAATGTCCGCCGGAAATATGACCTACGGCAAATGCCATTGTCAGTACGGTCAGACCAAAAGCCAGCGCGACACCCGCAAAACCAATTCCCAGTTCAGGGAATGCCGCAGCCAGAACGGCGCTTCCGCAGCCACCGAAAACGAGCCAGAATGTACCGAAACATTCGGCTGCTAATTTTCTAAACATAACCACCTCAAATAATAAAATTAACCACATTGAATATGCGGCTGTTTTTTTATCGTCATAAAAGGGTGACGACATAATGCAGGAAACTATATTTTAAGAACGAACGTCACCCAATCACCAGTTAAAAAAATTCAGTTAGTTTGATTTAGGGCAATGTGGTGTGAATCCTTGTTCTGATTTGTCTTAATAAAGAGTGTAGTGCACGGACTTAATGCTGCAATTATCACGCCATGCAACGGATTTTGTCGTTATACTGCGGAAAGGATAAGTTGTTCATTTCTGGAGGATACATGATTCTCGAACGCGTTGAGATTGTGGGTTTTCGCGGGATCAATCGATTATCGTTGATGCTGGAGCAAAACAACGTGCTGATTGGGGAGAACGCGTGGGGGAAATCCAGCCTGCTGGATGCCTTAACTCTGCTGCTGTCGCCAGAATCGGAACTGTATCATTTCATCCGCGAGGATTTCTGGTTTCCCCCCGGAGATATTCAGGGACGTGAACATCATCTGCATATTATCCTCACTTTCCGTGAATCTCAGCCTGGCCGCCATCGGGTGCGTCGATACCGCCCGCTGGAGGCATGCTGGTCTCCTTGTCAGGATGGTTTTCACCGTATTTTCTACCGCCTGGAGGGGGAGAGCGCGGCAGATGGCAGCGTGATGACGCTGCGCAGCTTCCTTGATGGCGACGGCCACCCGCTACCGATCGATGATATTAATCGCCAGGCACACCATCTCATTCGTTTGATGCCGGTACTGCGCCTGCGCGATGCGCGCTTTATGCGACGCATCCGTAACGGTACGGTGCCCGATGTTCCCGATGTTGAAGTTACCGCCTGCCAGCTGGACTTTCTGGCGCGAGAACTGGCGACCCGTCCGCAGAATTTAACGGACGGGCAGATCCGCCAGGGGCTTTCGGCGATGGTACAGCTGCTGGAGCATTACTTTTCCGAGCAAGGCGCGGGGCAATCCCGTCATCGGTTGATGCGTCGCCGTTCGAACAACGAACAGCGTAGCTGGCGCTATCTGGACATTATTAACCGGATGATCGACAAACCCGGCGGCCGCACGCATCGCGTGATCCTGCTGGGGCTGTTCTCCACGCTGTTACAGGCAAAAGGGACGCTGCGGCTGGATAAAGATGCCCGACCATTATTATTGGTTGAAGACCCGGAAACGCGTCTGCATCCGATTATGCTGTCGGTGGCATGGCAGTTGTTGAATCTTTTACCGCTGCAACGTGTGGCAACGACTAATTCCGGCGAGCTGCTGTCGCTGACGCCTGTGGAGCACGTTGTCCGTCTGGTGCGTGAATCTTCACGGGTCGCGGCCTGGCGACTGGGGCCTGGCGGGCTGAGCGCGGAAGATGGTCGCCGCATCGCCTTTCATATTCGTTTTAACCGGGCCTCGTCGCTGTTTTCCCGCTGCTGGCTGCTGGTGGAAGGCGAAACGGAAACCTGGGTTATCAACGAACTGGCGCGCCAGTGTGGGCACCACTTCGATGCCGAAGGGATTAAAGTGATCGAATTCGCCCAGTCAGGCCTGAGACCGCTGGTAAAATTCGCCCGCCGGATGGGAATTGAGTGGCATGTGCTGGTGGATGGCGACGAAGCCGGGAAAAAATATGCCGCAACGGTGCGCGGTTTGCTGAATAACGACCGGGAAGAAGAGCGTGAGCACCTGACGGCATTGCCTGCTCTGGATATGGAACATTTTATGTATCGGTCAGGATTTGCTGATGTCTTTCATCGGGTGGCGCAAATACCGGAAAACGTTCCAATGAATATGCGGAAAATTATCTCGAAGGCGATCCACCGCTCGTCAAAGCCTGATTTAGCCATTGAAGTGGCGATGGAGGCAGGGCGACGCGGCGTTGACGCGGTGCCGACGCTGTTCAAAAAAATGTTCTCCCGCGTACTCTGGCTGGCGCGCGGGAGAGCGGATTAACGGCGAAACAGCCGCGACATCTGTGGCGGAATGCAGTCCAGCAATGGATAGCGACGGCGATATTCGGCGCGTTTTTCAGTGTTTGTTTATTTACCGTTAAGGTTTATCTTCCCACTCTGGTGGATATCTCGGGGAATGTTGGATCGTTATGAAGCTCAAGGGAAAAATGAAAAAGCGCTATATTCTCATCGCCCTCATTATCATCGTGGCGATGTTTACGCTCTGGCGAACGTTAAATGCGCCGCTACCCCACTATCAAACGCTGATTGTCCGTCCGGGCGACCTCCAGCAGAGCGTGCTGGCGACGGGGAAACTGGATGCGCTGCGCAAAGTGGATGTCGGGGCGCAGGTCAGCGGCCAGCTTAAAACGTTGTCGGTCGCAATTGGCGACAAGGTGAAAAAAGATCAGCTGCTTGGCGTTATCGATCCTGAACAGGCGGAAAACCAGATCAAAGAGGTGGAAGCCACGCTGATGGAATTACGCGCTCAGCGCCGACAGGCTGAAGCCGAGTGGAAACTGGCGCGCGTCACCCTGTCACGCCAGCAACAGCTGGCGAAAACCCAGGCGATTTCGCGACAGGAACTGGATACGGCCGCGACGGAAATGGCCGTCAAACAGGCGCAAATCGGCACGATTGACGCGCAGATTAAGCGTAATCAGGCTTCTCTTGATACGGCAAAAACCAACCTGGATTACACCCGCATTGTCGCCCCGATGGCAGGCGAGGTGACGCAAATTACCACCTTGCAGGGACAGACGGTGATTGCCGCTCAACAGGCGCCAAATATCCTGACGCTGGCGGATATGAGCACCATGCTGGTGAAGGCGCAGGTTTCCGAAGCGGACGTTATTCACCTGCGTCCCGGACAAAAAGCCTGGTTTACCGTGCTGGGCGACCCTCAGACCCGCTATGAAGGCGCGCTGAAAGATGTCCTGCCCACGCCTGAAAAAGTGAACGACGCTATTTTCTATTACGCGCGTTTTGAAGTTCCTAACCCGAAAGGGATTTTGCGCCTGGACATGACCGCACAGGTGCATATTCAGCTCACGGACATTAAAAACGTGTTGACGATTCCGCTGGCGGCGCTTGGCGACCCGGTCGGCAACAACCGCTACAAAGTCACGCTGTTGCGTAACGGCGAAACCCGTGAACGCGAGGTGTCGATTGGCGCGCGTAACGATACCGACGTGGAGATCGTCAAGGGACTGGAAGAGGGCGATGAGGTGGTGATCAGCGAGAGCAAACCTGGAGCCGCGCAATGACGGCATTGCTTGAGCTGAGCAATATTCGCCGTAGTTATCCGTCAGGTGAAGAACAGGTCGAGGTGCTGAAGGGCATCTCCCTGCAAATTCATGCCGGAGAGATGGTAGCGATTGTCGGCGCGTCCGGTTCCGGTAAATCGACCCTGATGAATATCCTCGGCTGTCTGGATAAACCTACCAGCGGCACCTATCGGATTGCGGGGCGGGATGTCTCCACGCTCGACAGCGACGCGCTGGCGCAACTTCGCCGCGAACATTTTGGTTTTATCTTCCAGCGTTATCATTTGCTCTCACATCTGACGGCGGCGCAAAACGTTGAGGTGCCCGCCGTTTATGCCGGTACGGAGCGCAAACGGCGGCTGGAGCGGGCCGAAGAGTTGCTGCAACGGCTGGGGCTGGGCGATCGGGTGGATTATCAGCCTTCGCAGCTCTCCGGCGGGCAACAGCAGCGGGTGAGTATTGCGCGCGCGCTGATGAACGGCGGGCAGGTGATCCTCGCCGATGAACCGACCGGGGCGCTCGACAGCCATTCCGGCGATGAAGTGATGGCGATTCTGCATCAACTGCGCGATCGGGGGCATACGGTCATTATCGTGACCCACGACCCGCAGGTTGCCGCTCAGGCCGAACGGGTGATTGAAATCCACGATGGCGAGATCGTGCGTAATCCGCCGTCGCAGAAAACGCAAGCGGGGCAAGGCATTGCGGAGCCCGTCGTCAAAACGGCCTCTGGCTGGAGCCAGTTTGTCAGCGGATTTCGTGAGGCGCTCACGATGGCGTGGCTGGCGATGGCCGCCAATAAAATGCGCACCTTACTCACCATGCTGGGGATTATTATCGGGATTGCGTCGGTGGTGTCGATCGTGGTGGTCGGCGATGCGGCAAAACAGATGGTACTGGCGGATATTCGCGCCATTGGCACCAATACTATCGATATTTACCCCGGTAAAGACTTCGGCGACGACGATCCGCAATATCAGCAGGCGCTGAAATATGACGATTTGAACGCGATTCAGAAGCAGCCGTGGGTAACGTCCGCGACGCCTGCCGTATCGCAAAATCTGCGGCTTCGCTATGGCAACATCGACGTGGCCGCCAGCGCCAATGGCGTCAGCGGCGACTATTTTAACGTCTACGGCATGACCTTTAGCGAGGGGAACACGTTCAACAGAGAGCAGTTGAATGGCCGGGCACAGGTGGTGGTGCTCGACAGCAACACGCGGCGTCAACTTTTCCCCAATAAAGCGAAAGTGGTGGGCGAAGTGATCCTGGTCGGCAATATGCCTGCAACGGTGATCGGCGTGGCCGAAGAGAAACAGTCTATGTTCGGCAGCAGTAAGATCCTCCGCGTCTGGCTGCCGTACAGCACGATGTCCGGGCGGGTGATGGGGCAGTCATGGCTGAACTCCATCACCGTTCGGGTGAAAGAGGGATTTGACAGCGCGCAGGCTGAGCAGCAGCTTACCCGCCTGCTGACGCTGCGCCACGGGAAGAAGGATTTCTTTACCTGGAATATGGACGGCGTCTTGAAAACCGCCGAAAAGACCACACGTACTCTTCAACTGTTCCTGACGCTGGTTGCGGTGATCTCACTGGTGGTAGGGGGGATCGGCGTAATGAACATTATGTTGGTTTCCGTCACTGAACGAACCCGGGAGATTGGCATCCGTATGGCGGTAGGCGCGCGCGCCAGCGATGTGCTGCAACAGTTCTTAATTGAAGCGGTGCTGGTGTGTCTGGTCGGCGGCGCGTTGGGGATCGGGCTGTCGATGCTGATCGCCTTTACGCTACAGATGTTTTTACCCGGCTGGGAAATTGGCTTCTCGCCCGTCGCGCTCCTGACGGCGTTCTTGTGCTCGACGTTTACCGGGATACTGTTTGGCTGGTTGCCCGCACGTAATGCTGCACGACTCGATCCGGTAGATGCGCTGGCGCGGGAGTGAATCTTGCCGGATGTTTGTAGGCCGGGTAAGGCGCGTCAGCGTCGCTATTCGGCAAAAAGCAATGGCGCAGAAATAAAAATGCCAGCCGATCGGGCTGGCATTTTGACTGCGGGATGTACACAATGAGACAGAAGAGCTATGCAACGGCTTCTGCTTCGATGGGCACGATGACACTGGCATGATTGCCTTTTGGCCCCTGGTGGACATCAAACCGGACAGACTGCCCGGCTTTAAGCGTTCTGTAACCATCCATTTGAATGGTGGAGTAATGGGCGAAAATATCTTCGCCGCCGCCTTCAGGGCAGATGAAACCAAACCCTTTGGCATTGTTGAACCACTTTACAGTACCCGTTTCCATGCTTCGACATCCTTCGTAAATCTTATATAAGTAAGATGGAATGAACCGGTGGCGGAGTGGGGGCTGTTCAAAACCTCGCCAACTCTCGAAACTACAATTTAGAGAAATCAGGCGGGGCGTCAAGCGCCAGGCGGGGTGGATGGGGTAAAAATGAATCAAAAATTTGAAGCAGTTAACGCTATTGCCGGTAATGTGACAGATGTCGCGGATGACAGAGATAGATGATAGTTATCTATTAATTGGGGTAGATTGATTGCGTGCATAGGCTCTTGTCAGCGGCAGTACGTTCTGCCGGTAACCGTAACCGAAGATGACGACTGACAATGGGTAAGACGAACGATTGGCTGGATTTTGACCAGCTGGCGGAAGATAAGGTGCGCGACGCGCTAAAACCGCCATCTATGTATAAAGTGATATTAGTCAATGATGATTACACTCCAATGGAGTTTGTTATTGACGTGTTACAAAAATTCTTTTCTTATGATGTAGAACGTGCAACGCAACTGATGCTTGCGGTTCACTATCAAGGTAAAGCTATCTGCGGCGTATTTACCGCCGAGGTTGCGGAGACCAAAGTGGCGATGGTGAACAAGTATGCGAGGGAGAACGAGCATCCGTTGCTGTGTACGCTGGAAAAAGCCTGAATGCAGGCGTAAAAATTGGGGGAGGTGCCTATGCTCAATCAAGAACTGGAACTCAGTTTAAACATGGCTTTCGCCAGAGCGCGCGAGCACCGACATGAGTTTATGACCGTCGAGCACTTGTTACTGGCGTTGCTCAGTAACCCATCGGCCCGCGAAGCGCTGGAAGCGTGCTCCGTGGATTTGGTGGCGCTCCGTCAGGAACTTGAAGCCTTCATTGAACAAACCACACCCGTACTGCCTGCCAGCGAAGAAGAGCGCGACACACAGCCGACGTTGAGTTTTCAGCGCGTGCTGCAACGTGCGGTCTTTCACGTTCAGTCCTCCGGGCGCAGTGAGGTAACTGGCGCGAATGTGCTGGTGGCTATCTTCAGCGAACAGGAATCCCAGGCGGCTTATCTGCTGCGTAAGCATGAAGTCAGCCGCCTCGACGTGGTGAACTTTATTTCTCATGGGACGCGAAAGGACGAGCCGAGTCAGTCTTCTGACCCCGGCAATCAGCCAAATAGCGAAGAACAAGTTGGCGGGGAGGAACGTATGGAGAACTTCACGACTAACCTTAACCAGCTTGCTCGCGTGGGCGGAATCGATCCGCTGATTGGTCGTGAAAAAGAGCTGGAGCGTGCCATTCAGGTGCTGTGTCGCCGCCGGAAAAATAACCCGCTGCTGGTGGGTGAGTCCGGCGTCGGTAAGACGGCGATTGCCGAAGGTCTGGCCTGGCGTATTGTCCAGGGCGATGTGCCGGAAGTGATGGCGGATTGCACCCTCTACTCGCTGGATATCGGCTCGCTGCTGGCGGGCACCAAGTATCGCGGCGATTTCGAAAAACGTTTTAAAGCGCTGCTCAAACAGCTGGAACAGGACACCAACAGCATCCTGTTTATTGATGAGATCCACACCATTATCGGTGCGGGTGCGGCGTCGGGCGGCCAGGTGGATGCCGCAAACCTGATTAAACCGCTGCTCTCCAGCGGTAAGATCCGCGTGATTGGTTCCACGACGTATCAGGAATTCAGCAACATTTTCGAGAAAGACCGCGCGTTAGCGCGTCGCTTCCAGAAAATTGATATCACTGAGCCGTCCGTGGATGAGACTGTGCAGATCATCAACGGTCTGAAACCGAAGTACGAAGCGCACCACGATGTTCGCTACACGGCGAAAGCGGTGCGTGCGGCGGTAGAGCTGGCGGTGAAATACATCAACGACCGTCATCTGCCGGATAAGGCGATTGACGTCATCGACGAAGCCGGTGCGCGTGCTCGTCTGATGCCGGTCAGCAAGCGCAAGAAAACCGTCAACGTGGCGGATATTGAGTCCGTGGTGGCGCGCATTGCGCGTATTCCTGAGAAAAGCGTCTCGCAGAGCGATCGCGATACGCTGAAAAACCTCGGCGACCGCCTGAAAATGCTGGTCTTCGGGCAGGATAAGGCAATTGAAGCGCTGACCGAAGCGATCAAAATGAGCCGTGCGGGTCTCGGTCATGAACATAAACCTGTCGGTTCGTTCCTGTTCGCGGGGCCTACCGGGGTAGGGAAAACCGAGGTAACGGTACAGCTCTCCAAAGCGCTGGGTATTGAGCTGCTGCGGTTTGATATGTCCGAGTATATGGAACGCCACACCGTAAGCCGCCTGATCGGCGCGCCTCCGGGATATGTCGGTTTCGACCAGGGTGGTCTGCTGACCGATGCGGTTATCAAACATCCGCATGCGGTTCTGCTGCTGGATGAAATTGAGAAGGCGCATCCAGATGTCTTTAACCTGCTGTTGCAGGTGATGGACAACGGCACGCTGACGGACAACAACGGGCGTAAAGCGGATTTCCGCAACGTGGTGCTGGTGATGACCACTAACGCCGGTGTGCGTGAAACTGAGCGTAAATCGATTGGCCTCATCCATCAGGACAACAGTACGGACGCGATGGGTGAAATCAAGAAAGTGTTTACGCCGGAGTTCCGTAACCGTCTCGACAACATTATCTGGTTCGATCACCTGTCTACTGAAGTGATCCATCAGGTTGTCGATAAGTTTATCGTCGAGTTGCAGGTTCAACTGGATCAGAAAGGCGTCTCCCTGGAAGTGAGTCAGGAAGCGCGTGACTGGCTGGCAGAGAAAGGCTATGACCGCGCGATGGGCGCACGTCCAATGACGCGCGTCGTCCAGGACAACCTGAAAAAACCGCTGGCAAACGAGCTGCTGTTCGGTTCGCTGGTTGGCGGCGGCCAGGTGACCGTTGCGCTGGATAAAGAGAAAAATGAGCTGACGTATGGCTTCCAGAGTGCGCAAAAGCACAAGCCGGAAGCCGCGCATTAATCTCGTAGCCGGTAAAATCTGAACGCCAGTCGCGTTCAGATAAACTCGCTAAAATCCGTAATCTCTTTTGAGGTTACGGATTTTTTTTGCCGTCATGCCCCGAATACCTGAAAACCCTTTTTTTGAGTGTTTTTTTAACGCTATGATTTTTATGTGTTTATATTTTTCTTTATTAACACCATGATAGCGACGAACAGCTTCAGTTCACTGCCGTACAGGCAGCTTAAAAAAGCGTTACAGGAACTTGAGGCCGGTTCATGGCGTAAGGGGCTGAATGATTATTGCCAGTGTATGGCGATAACGCCTGTTCCGGCTGTAAAAGGCTGGCGCACGGTGAGTCGGGTGCAGGTGAAAAGCAGTCCACAACGGTTATTGCGGCGTTCCGTCAGGAAGGGATGGTTAACGGAAGAGCAGGCGCAACTGCGCCTGGTGGAGTCAACCGAACAGCATAGCGATTTGCCTTACCTGAACGTTAAGAGCTTGTCGAATCAGCAACAATTTCGGGTGTTTATTCGCCACGGTGAACTGCGTTCTGAACCTGTTAGCGGGACATTCACAAGCTATGGATTAAGTTCTACGGCGACCATTCCCTGGTTCTGAGAAGCCTGATGGCGCTTCGCTTATCAGGCCTACAGAGCGCCACTCGTAGGCCGGATAAGGCGCGAGCGCCGCCATCCGGCGATGTGCAATAGGCGAAAAAAAAGCCCGTACTTTCGTACGAGCTCTTTTTCTGAATATGGCGGTGAGGGGGGGATTCGAACCCCCGATACGTTGCCGTATACACACTTTCCAGGCGTGCTCCTTCAGCCACTCGGACACCTCACCATATTGTATTGCTGCCTGACCGCTTGGGGGGCAACGGGGCGCTACTATAGGGAGTTGCGCCAAAACGGTCAAGCAGAATTTACGCTTTAATTATCGTTTGGTTACGCAATGAACATATTCCCTGCCCTGGGGGAGCAGGGAATACGATTAGCGCTGTGAATCCAGTATCTCACCGTTTTTCACCACTTCCTGCGCTTTGCTGTAACTCTCGATCAACAACTGATACGCCGGGAACACTTTAGTGTAAACCTCAGCCCACTCTGCTGCGTCTTCACGGTTCCAGGTGCCCTGCAACTCGGAAGCCACTGCGGCGGTATCCATCGGTACGACGCCCGCCTGAACAACGCGTGCCAGCGTGATTTCCTGGGCCATTTTGCTGTAGGTGCCGGAAGCATCAATAACAGCAAACACTTTATAACCTTCCGCGACTGCGCTAATCGCCGGGAATGCCATGCAAACGCTGGTAATCGTACCGGCGATGATCAGCGTTTTACGGCCAGTCGCTTTTACCGCCTGGACGAAATCAGCGTTATCCCAGGCGTTGATCTCGCCTTTACGGGCAATATACTGCGCGTGCGGTGCATTGGCGTGGATCTCCGGGATCAGCGGGCCGTTCGGTCCCTGCGGTACAGATGCCGTCGTAATGACCGGCATCTTCGACAAGGTCGCCATTTTGGCCAGCGCGGCCGCACGGGCGCGCAATTCAGGCATCGGCATATCGCCAACGGTCTGGAAAAGCCCGCTCTGGTGGTCGATTAACAGCATAACGGAATCGTTAACGTCAATTACCGGGCGCAAACCATTAAAATTAGCAGGACTGGACATGTTGTGTACTCCTCAATGTTTTCAGATTTGGCCAAAACGGCCGGAGTTGAAATCGCGTACGGCTTCTGCGATTTCTTGTTTTGTGTTCATGACAAATGGGCCGTAACCGACAATGGGCTCATTCAGCGGCTCGCCCGACAACAGCAGAACGCTGGCATCGCTACTGGCTTCGAGATACAGGTTTTCACCTTCCTGGCTTAACACCACCAGTTGCGCTTCATTTACCGGTGTTGTGCCATTCACCGTAATACTTCCTTTCAGGACGACCAGCGCGGTGCTCCACCCTTCAGCGACGGGCAGCGTAAGATGACGATCGCGTTGCAGGCGCATATCCCAGACATTCAACGGTGAGAAGGTATGCGCCGGGCCTTTCACATCCTGATAGCGGCCCGCAATAATGCGCGCGGTTCCGGCTTCGTCAGGCAGCGTTACGGCAGGGATGAGATCGCTGCTGATGCTTTGATAACCCGGCACCGCCATTTTGTCTTTCGCGGGCAGGTTCACCCACAGTTGCACCATTTCCAGCTCGCCTCCCTGTTGGGTAAAGGCTGAAGAATGAAACTCTTCATGCAAAATGCCTGCGCCTGCGGTCATCCACTGCACATCGCCAGGGCCGATGACGCCGCCGCGGCCTGTTGAATCGCGGTGCTCAACTTCGCCGCTGTAAACAATCGTGACGGTTTCAAAACCGCGATGCGGGTGTTCTCCCACTCCACGTTTTTCGTTTTCGGCGCCAGGGGCAAAGGTATGCGGCCCGGCATAGTCCAGCAGCAGGAACGGGCTTAACTGCTCTGCATGGGACTGATAAGAGAATAGCGAACGAACCGGAAATCCATCGCCAACCCAGTGCGGGCGAGGTGCGGTATAGACGCCTGTAATCTGTTTCATGGTGGTCTCCTCGGTGGCGTTGTCTTGATGTAAATAAGCTTATATCTATGACAATGAACTGAGTAGTCGCTAAAATAGACCTTACCGTTCTATATACAGGACAATGTAATGACAAAACCGGATCTCAATGATTTTGCGTGGTTTGTTCATGTCGTCGAGGAGGGGGGATTTGCGGCGGCAGGGCGAGCGCTGGATGAACCAAAGTCAAAGCTTAGCCGACGTATTGCGCAACTGGAGGAACGGCTGGGCGTTCGCCTTATTCAACGAACCACGCGGCAATTTAATGTCACCGAAGTCGGGCAGACCTTTTATGAACATTGTAAGGCAATGCTGGTGGAAGCACAGGCGGCGCAGGATGCGATAGCCGCCTTGCAGGTCGAGCCGCGCGGCATTGTAAAACTGACATGTCCAGTGACGTTGCTACATGTACATATCGGCCCAATGCTGGCGAAGTTTATGGCGCGTTATCCCGATGTGTCGTTACAACTTGAAGCAACCAACCGCCGTGTTGACGTGGTTGGCGAGGGCATTGACGTTGCAATTCGCGTCCGGCCGCGTCCTTTTGAAGACAGCGATCTGGTGATGCGCGTGCTGGCGGACAGGGGGCACCGTTTGTTTGCCAGCCCGGCATTGGTACAGCGTATGGGGAATCCTTCTTCGCCAGCAGAACTGCATCACTGGCCCGGACTGAGCCTGGCTTCAGGTAAACATATCCACCGCTGGGAACTCTTTGGTCCACAGGGCGCGCGTGCTGAAGTTCACTTTACACCGCGTTTGATCACCACAGACATGCTGGCGCTGCGTGAAGCGGCCGTTGCGGGCGTCGGCCTCGTTCAGTTACCTGTTTTAATGGTGAAAGACCAACTGGCTGCGGGGGAGCTGGTTGCCTTGCTGGAAGGATGGGAACCCAGAAGAGAGGTGATTCATGCGGTATTCCCGTCCCGCCGTGGATTATTGCCGTCCGTACGCGCGCTGGTGGATTTTTTGACAGAAGAGTATGCGCGGATGGTGGAGGATTAAAACAGAGCGCAATATACCCTTTTTTATTTTATGTTACTAACTTATTGATTTTATTTTATATATACAACTTGGGTGAAAAAGGGTCTGACAGGAAGACGTTGCGTTTTTCTTCAATAAATCAACGTGATTGTCTGATATTATTCCTGTTCACTGCCGTACAGGCAGCTTAGAAAACGATATACAACGAGATTTACTGACTTGCTATGTTCACTGCCGTACAGGTAGCTTAGAAATGTGGCTGCGGATGGCGAAACCTTATGCCGGTATCCACTGCCGCACAGGCAGTTCAGTATTTAATGTAGAAGGAAGGGACGCTGCGGGGAATAAAAATAACGTTAATTCGCATCAACGGTATTCATGCAGGAAAGGGACAACAAAAAGGCCGGATAAACCGACCTTTTTTTATCTTTACGCCACCCGGGCGTGAAAACAATCAGCGACTACGGAAGACAATGCGGCCTTTGCTCAGGTCGTACGGGGTCAGTTCAACAGTCACTTTGTCGCCCGTCAGGATGCGGATGTAGTTTTTACGCATTTTACCGGAGATGTGTGCAGTAACCACGTGACCGTTTTCTAATTCTACGCGGAACATGGTATTAGGTAACGTTTCGAGAACGGTACCCTGCATTTCAATATTGTCTTCTTTGGCCATCTAATCCTCTGGGGTATCACTACCGTAATTTGAACCGGCAAGATAATGCCGAAGTTCTTTAAATAAGTAAAGATTTGCGCGTTTAAAACGCAGCAAATCAGGTTTGGCGCATTACTCCGAAAAACACGGCAAAGCCGCACTTGAAGCGCAACGTATAAGGGAGCGATGAGATAAACGATGGGCGTTACCTGACGCGAACGGTTCCTTAACGGCGGCGGGGTAATGGGCATAACCTGCTCTGCGGCACAATTATAACACCCTGACAAAAAATGTGCCGAAAACATTCACGCCTGAGGCGAAAATAACGTGCGCGGCACCCAGAAATGACCCGGTAATCGCTGTTGCCGTAATGATCCCAGATGCTCAAGGTATTGCCTGCGGGGAATTTCGACAGCGCCAAGCGATGCCGTGTGGCTATTCAGCACCTGGCAGTCGATTAATTTTCCACCCTGACGAATAAATTCAGCGCAAAAAACAAGCAGCGCGGTTTTGGAGGCGTTCTCCTGGCGACTGAACATCGATTCGCCGCAAAACAGGGTGCCTTGCGAAACGCCATACATGCCGCCGACGAGCGCGTTGTGTCGCCATACTTCGATGGAATGCGCATGCCCCAGCTCATGTAAGCGGTGATACGCTTCCACCACATCGCGCGTGATCCAGGTTCCTTCGTCACGATCGTTGGCGCAGCCTTCAATAACCTGACCAAACGCATAATTAAGCGTGACGCGATAGGGCGATCGTTTGTGAAAACGCTTCATGCTGCGGCTGATGTGTAATGTTTCAGGCTGCAAAATAGCGCGAGGATCGGGTGACCACCAAAGAATCGGGTCGCCCGGTGAAAACCACGGGAAAATACCCCGCTGATAGGCCATCAATAAGCGGGCAGGGCTGAGATCGCCACCAAGCGCCAATAAACCATTGGGTTCACGTAACGCGCCTTCCGGCGAGGGGAAGGCGATTGAGTGGCGAGAAAGCTGAACCAGGCGCATGACCGCAGAACTCCAGTACGCAAGTCGGATCGTTCAATAATAGCTTACAGACGTTGCTTAAACTGGTAATAACGACCCTGCCTGGCTAACAGATCTGCGTGATTACCTTGCTCAATAATTTGTCCGTTGTCCATCACTATTATTTGATCAAAACGTGACAGCCCGCGCAGACGGTGCGTGACCATTAAAACGGTTTTCCCGCGCATAACCTCTGCCAGCAATTCAAGCATCTGGCTTTCGGTTGTCGCGTCCAGCCCTTCAGTGGGTTCATCGAGCAGCATGAGCGGCGCATCGTGCAGCAGGGCACGGGCGATAGCCAGACGACGAAGCTCGCCGCCTGACAGCTGACGTCCGCCTTCGCCTAGCCAGCTGTTAAGTCCGCCATCCTCCAGCAGCTTTTCCAGCCCGACACGGCGCAGCATCTCTGAGAGCGTATCGTCGTTTGCGTCTGGCGCTGCCAGCAGCAGGTTGTCACGCAATGTGGCGCTGAACAGGTGTACTCGCTGCGACACCACGCTAATGGTGCGACGCAGGGCCGCTTCATCCAGCGTTGAAATCGGTTGATCGTTAAGCAGAATATCGCCGCTCTGTGGGTCCCAGGCGCGGGTGAGCAGTTGCAGCAATGTCGATTTCCCGCAGCCGGTACGTCCGAGAATAGCGATATGTTCTCCGGGCGCGACTTGCAGAGAAAGGGCATCCAGCGCTTTTTGCGGCTGCTCCGGGTAACTGAATGAAACGTCACGCAGCGTCAGCGTTACCTGCCGGGGAGCCGCTGCTTCGCCATCCGGGAAGGTCACTTCAGGCTGCTGCTCGGTCAGTTCGGTAATACGCAGCGCAGAGGCGATGACCTGGCCAAGATGTTGAAACGCGCTGGTAACGGGGGCAAGCGCTTCAAATGCCGCCAGTGCGCAAAAGACAAACAGCGCTATCAGCGCGCCAGGCTGGCTGTTATCGCCGACGCCGCCGGAAGCCATCCATAACATCAGCATTACCGCCAGTGCGCCAATCAGCAGCATTAAGGCCTGGGATAGCGCCGTTAATTCAGACTGACGTCGCTGGGCTTCATGCCACTGTAATTCCGTGGCTTCCATTTGCGCCCGATAGCGCGAGCTGGCGCCAAATATTGTCAGTTCCGCCTGACCCTGTAGCCAGGCGGTTAACTGCTGGCGATACTGACCGCGTAAATGGGTTAAGTTCTGCCCGGTGCTTTTTCCGGCGCGATAGAAGAGCGGCGGCATAATAAACAGCGTCAGCAGCATAATGCCGCCCAGCGTAATCGCGAGGGTGAAATCGAGAACACTCAGCCCCAGCGTGACCACCATAATCACCACAAACGCGCCAACCAGCGGAGAAATAACGCGCAGGTAGAGGTGATCCAGCGTGTCGACATCGGCGACAACGCGGTTCAGCAGCTCGCCCTGACGATAGCGGGCAAGACCAGCAGGGGAGAGCGGCATCAGCTTGCTAAACGTATGAATACGCAAATGTTGCAATACGCGGAAGGTGGCGTCATGGCTGACCAGACGCTCGAAATACCGGCCCGCAGTACGGGTGATCGCCGCACCGCGCACGCCAGCAGCCGGCAGCATGTAGTTAAAGCTATAGATACCCGCCACACCGACTACGGCTGAAGCGGAGAGGAACCAGCCAGAGAGCGTCAGCAAACCGATACTGGCCAGTAGCGTGACGATGGCCAGAATAATACCGAGCGTTAACATCCACTTATGACGTTTATACAGCGTCAGATACGGTAGCAAGGCGCGCATTTAAATGTCCTCCTGACGATGAGCCAATAGTGTCGCAAACGCGCCGTTGGCGCTGCTGAGTTGGGCATAATCACCTTGCTCGATGATCTGCCCATCCTGCATAACCCAGATCACATCCCAGTCGGCAAGATCTTCTAACTGATGCGTCACCATCAGCGTGGTCTGGCGTCTTGATGCGGCATTCAGCGCCTGCATTACACGCTGCTCGCTGTGGGCATCCAGACTGGCGGCGGGTTCATCCAGCAACAACAATTTGCAGGGATTTAGCAAGGCGCGGGCAACCGCAACCCGCTGCGCCTGACCGACGGAAAGGCGACCAGCGTGATCGCCAGTCGGCGTGTCTACGCCTTGCGGCAACAGAGGTAAAAACTCACTGACCCAGGCGCTGTCGAGAGCCGCCTGTAGCGCTTGTTCACTGGCATCCGGGCGGGCAAGCAGGACGTTTTCACGGAGCGTGCCAGCCGGTAATTGTGGGTTTTGCCCCACCCAGGAGAGATGTTTTCGCCAGGATTCCGGGGATAAATCACGAAGTTCAACGCCGTTAATGCACAGGGAGCCCTGATAAGAGAGAAAGCCAGACAGCGCGTTTAACAGCGAACTCTTTCCTGAACCGCTGCGACCAACCAGTACGGCGCGCTGACCTGCGGCCAGTGTGAAATTCAGCGGTCCGGCAAGCGTTTTACCTTCCGGCGAGGTAATTATCAGATCCTGCGCTTCAAGGGTTACCGGTTCTTTCCCGGAAAGTTCGACATCACCGCGTTCCGGGTGAGCGAGAGGTGTTTCCATAAAGGTTTTCAGACTGTCAGCCGCACCTACCGCCTGCGCTTTGGCATGGTAAAAGGTGCCCAGATCGCGCAGTGGCTGGAAAAACTCCGGCGCCAGAATCAGCGCCAGGAAGCCGGCGGCAAGCGTGACGCCTGTCCCGTAATGGCCGAAATTAAGTTCGCCGAGGTAGGAGAAACCGAAATAAACCGCGACCAGCGCAATGGACAGCGACGTGAAGAACTCCAGTACCCCGGAGGATAAAAAGGCGAGACGCAGGACTTCCATTGTGCGCTGGCGAAAATCTTGTGAAGCGACACGAATGCTTTCCGTTTCTGCTTCACCGCGCCCGAAGATGCGCAGCGTCTCCATACCGCGTAAGCGGTCGAGGAAATGCCCGCTCAGGCGGGCAAGCGCCTGGAAATTACGGCGGTTAGCGTCGGCGGCGCCCATTCCCACCATCGCCATAAATAATGGGATCAGCGGTGCGGTGCCGAGCAAAATCAGCGCGGCGGCCCAGTTTGACGGGAAAATCGCCGCCACAATCAACAAGGGAACGCAGACAGCAAGCGCCATTTGCGGCAGATAGCGGGCATAGTAATCATGCATATCGTCAATCTGCTCCAGCACCAGCGTCGCCCAGCTACCAGCCGGTTTACCCTGAATCCAGGCGGGCCCTGCCTGTTGCAGGCGATCCAGCACCTGGCGGCGGATCTCAAATCGGATATGCTGCCCGGCATGAAAACCCACCCGCTCGCGCAGCCAGACCACCCAGGCGCGCAGGACAAACACCAACATCAGTACGATGAAGGGGAGCAGGAGGGCTTCGCGGGGAATATTGTCCATGATCATATGCTGGAGAATGCGAGCCATGATCCAGGCCTGAGCGACAATCAGTACGCCACTCACGAAACCCAACAGGCGTGAAATGTTCAGCCAACGTTGGGAAATTACACTTTGCTGTTTTAACCAGCGGGTCAATTCTTTTTGACGGGTTTTATTCATTGCACGCTTAGCAGGTGAGTTATCGGAATTTTTGGCACGGCAATGTTACAACGGGGCAAAAATAAAGGCGACTTATAGTCGCCTTTTTTACTTTTGTTACTGATTTGTAAAAACTATTTGCACGCGTCAGCCAGACCGTCAAGGTAGCGTTCAGCGTCCAGCGCCGCCATGCAACCTGTGCCCGCTGAGGTGATTGCCTGACGATAAATATGGTCCATCACGTCGCCTGCGGCGAACACGCCGGGAACGCTGGTCTGCGTGGCGTTACCGTGGATGCCGGACTGGACTTTGATATAGCCGTTTTCCAGTTCAAGCTGACCTTCAAAAATCGCAGTGTTCGGACTGTGGCCGATGGCGACAAACAGGCCTGCAACGTCAAGGGATTCAATGTTGTCCGGGTTTTGCGTATCACGCAGACGCAAACCGGTAACGCCCATCTGATCGCCGGTCACCTCTTCCAGAGTGCGGTGGGTGTGCAGCACGATGTTGCCGTTTTCCACTTTATCCATCAGGCGCTTGATCAGAATTTTTTCGGCGCGGAAGCCGTCGCGACGGTGAATCAAATGCACTTCAGCGGCGATGTTCGCCAGGTATAACGCTTCTTCAACCGCCGTGTTGCCGCCGCCGATGACCGCGACCTTCTGGTTGCGGTAGAAGAAACCGTCGCAGGTGGCGCAGGCAGATACGCCACGGCCTTTAAATGCTTCTTCAGACGGCAGGCCGAGGTAGCGTGCGGAAGCGCCGGTTGCGATGATCAGCGCATCGCAGGTGTATTCGCCGCTGTCGCCGGTCAGACGGAAAGGACGGTTTTGCAGATCCACGCTATTGATGTGATCGAAGATGATTTCAGTATCAAATTTTGTCGCATGTTCGTGCATGCGCTCCATCAACAGCGGGCCGGTCAGATCGTTCGGATCGCCAGGCCAGTTTTCCACTTCCGTCGTGGTGGTCAGTTGACCGCCTTTCTCCATACCGGTAATCAGAACCGGTTGCAGGTTTGCGCGCGCAGCGTAGACCGCAGCGGTATATCCCGCCGGTCCAGAACCCAGGATAAGCAGTTTACTGTGTTTGGTCGTGCCCATGAGATCCCCATAGTTGTTGGCAGACAATGGGCAGGATTGTAGGGAATTTGCAGACGTAAAAAAAGAGTATAGCGATTTTGTTAACAATATGTGTAATAGCAGGAACCGATGAATGGGCGGATTTAGGGCTGCGATATAACGCTTTCTACTTAAAATCGGCCAGTTATAAGGTGATAAAATGACGATTTAGCGCCGCTCTTAATGAATAACTGGCATGTTGTACTAAAAATCGATGTTTTGCTTTGACAATCCCCTGCTGTTTTGCGAAAACATCTTCTGGAAGAAAAAAACAGTGTTATGTGTGTGCTGCATAATCATGCATATAAGCACCATGTTTACCGGGCTAGTGAAATCTACGCATGGCGTGGACAGACGCCATTCGTGATGTCGATAGCTGCCATCCGGCAACGGTCTTCTCACCATAGGCCCTGGCATTGCGCGCCGTTAATCCCTCTGGGTTCGGTCTATTGTGATGGGCATCGACTCTGAACAGTGATGTTAGTAGAGTCAGGCAGGAGTAGGGAAGGAATACAGAGAGACAATAATAATGGTAGATAGCAAGAAGCGCCCTGGCAAAGATCTCGACCGTATCGATCGTAACATTCTTAATGAGTTGCAAAAGGATGGGCGTATTTCTAACGTCGAGCTTTCTAAACGAGTGGGACTTTCACCGACGCCTTGCCTTGAGCGTGTCCGTCGGCTGGAAAGACAGGGTTTTATTCAGGGCTATACGGCGCTGTTAAACCCGCATTATCTGGATGCATCACTTCTGGTTTTTGTTGAGATTACTCTGAATCGTGGCGCTCCAGATGTGTTTGAACAATTTAACGCCGCAGTACAAAAACTTGAAGAAATTCAAGAGTGTCATTTAGTTTCCGGTGATTTCGACTACCTGTTGAAAACACGCGTGCCGGATATGTCAGCGTACCGTAAGCTGCTGGGTGAAACCCTGCTGCGTCTGCCTGGCGTGAATGACACACGTACTTACGTGGTAATGGAAGAAGTCAAACAGAGCAATCGTCTGGTAATTAAGACGCGCTAACACGGAACAGGTGCAAAATCGACGTAGTTTGATTACACTCCTGTTAATCCATACAGCAACAGTGCCGGGGCAACCCGGTGCTGTTGTCCGTTTTAGCATCGGGCAGGAAAAGCCCGAAACCTGGAGAGCCTTTTTTGAGCCAGGAATACACTGAAGACAAAGAAGTCACATTGAAAAAGTTAAGCAGCGGGCGCCGACTTCTGGAAGCGTTGCTGATCCTTATTGCCCTTTTTGCCGTCTGGTTGATGGCAGCCTTACTTAGCTTTAACCCTTCAGATCCCAGTTGGTCGCAAACCGCATGGCATGAGCCTATCCATAATTTAGGCGGCGCGCCGGGCGCGTGGCTGGCTGACACGCTGTTCTTTATCTTTGGCGTGATGGCCTACACCATCCCGGTGATTATCGTTGGCGGCTGCTGGTTTGCCTGGCGGCACCAGAGCAACGACGATTACATCGACTATTTTGCCGTGTCGCTGCGTATTATCGGCGTCCTGGCGTTGATTCTTACCTCCTGCGGATTAGCCGCAATTAATGCTGATGATATCTGGTACTTCGCGTCCGGCGGCGTCATTGGCAGCCTGTTAAGCACCACGCTTCAGCCTCTGCTGCACAGCAGCGGGGGAACGATTACGCTGCTGTGCGTCTGGGCAGCTGGTCTGACGCTCTTCACCGGCTGGTCCTGGGTGAGCATTGCAGAAAAACTGGGTGGCTGGCTGCTGAATATTCTCACCTTCGCCAGCAACCGTACTCGCCGCGATGACACCTGGGTCGATGACGACGAGTATGAAGATGATGACGAATACGAAGAAGATGAAGCGGTGGGCGCACAGCGCGAATCCCGACGTGCGCGCATCCTTCGTGGCGCCCTGGCGCGCCGTAAGCGGCTGGCAGAGAAGTTCAGCAATCCGCGTGGGCGACACACGGATGCGGCGCTTTTCTCCGGCAAGCGTATGGATGATGAAGACGATATCGAATACAGCGCGCGTGGCGTGGCTGCCGATCCTGATGATGTGCTGTTCTCCGGCCATCGTGCGACGCAGCCGGAATATGAGGAATACGATCCTCTGCTGAATGGGCATTCGGTCACGGAGCCTGTTGCCTCCGCTGCTGCGGCGACAACGGCAACGCAAGCCTGGGCGGCGCCTGTTGATCCGGTTATGTCTGCACCGTCGGTGCCAGGTGCTGAAACCGCGCCTGCGCAACCGGTGGTGGAATGGCAGCCTGTGCCGGGGCCGCAAACCGGCGAACCGGTCATTGCGCCCGCGCCGGAAAGTTATCCGCCGCAACCACAATATGCGCAGCCGCAAGCGCCACATTATGAACCGTGGCAGCAGCCTGCGCCGACCGAGCCGCAAGCGCAGGAACCTGCGGCGGAACAACCCTGGCACCCTGAGCCGGTTTATCCGCAAGAGCCTGTTTATCAACACGAGCCGACTTTCGAGCCGCAACCGGCTTACCCGCAGGAACCGGTTCAGGATACGTATTACCAGCAGCAGCCTGCTGTTGAGCCGCCGTCTGCGGTGGAGCCTGAGCCTGTAGCAGAAGAAATTAAACCCGCCCGTCCGCCGCTCTACTACTTTGAAGAAGTGGAAGAGAAACGCGCGCGTGAGCGTGAGCAACTGGCTGCGTGGTATCAGCCGATTCCTGAGCCAGCGAAAGCGCCGGAGCCGGTTAAACCATCGGCACCGACAGCAGCTTCTGTGCCGCCTGTTGAATCCGTTGCCGCGGTTGCGCCGTTGGCGGCAGGCGTCAAAGATGCAACGCTGGCCGCAGGCGCGGCGGCGGCATCCGCTGCACCTGCGTTTAGCCCGGTAAGCGGTGGTGCGCCACGCCCACAGGTTAAAGAGGGGATTGGCCCGCAACTGCCTCGCCCTAACCGCGTTCGCGTTCCGACCCGCCGTGAGCTGGCCTCGTATGGCATAAAATTACCGTCTCAGCGTATCGCGGAAGAGAAAGCGCGTGCGGCGGGGCGTCATCAGTATGATGCCGAAACGCAGTATACCGATGATGAAATTGATGAGATGCAGCAGGATGAGCTGGCACGTCAGTTCGCCCAGTCTCAGCAGCATCGTTATGGTTCCGAATATCAACATGACGCTCCTCAGGCAGAAGATGAGGATGCAGCAGAAGCTGAACTGGCTCGCCAGTTTGCCTCTTCACAGCAGCAGCGCTATGCCGGGGAACAGCCTGCGGGAGCCCATCCGTTCTCGCTGGATGATTTTGAATTCTCGCCGATGAAAGCGCTGGTGGATGAAGGCCCGCATGAGCCGTTGTTTACTCCCGGCGTGATGCCTGAGCAGCCGGTTGCGCCACAGCAACAGTATCAGCAGCCGCAACAGCCCGTCGCGCCACAGCAGCAGTATCAGCAGCCGCAACAGCCCGTCGCGCCGCAGCAACAGTATCAACAGCCGCAGCAGCCGGTTGTGCCGCAGCAACCGTATCAACAACCGCAACAACCGGCCGCGCCACAGCCGCAGGAAAGCCTGATCCATCCGTTGTTGATGCGTAATGGCGACAGTCGTCCGTTGCAGAAACCTACCACGCCGTTGCCGTCGCTGGATCTGCTGACGCCGCCGCCGAGCGCAGTGGAACCGGTCGATACTTTCGCGCTGGAACAAATGGCGCGCCTGGTCGAAGCGCGTCTGGCGGATTTCCGCATTAAAGCTGACGTGGTGAACTATTCCCCAGGGCCTGTTATTACCCGTTTTGAGCTGAATCTGGCGCCGGGCGTGAAAGCCGCGCGTATTTCTAACCTGTCACGCGATCTCGCGCGTTCACTGTCAACCGTTGCGGTACGCGTGGTAGAAGTGATCCCTGGTAAGCCTTACGTGGGCCTCGAACTGCCGAACAAAAAACGTCAGACCGTCTACCTGCGTGAAGTGCTGGATAACGCTAAATTCCGCGAGAATCCGTCGCCGCTCACCGTGGTGCTGGGTAAAGATATCGCTGGCGATCCGGTTGTGGCCGATCTGGCGAAAATGCCTCATCTGCTGGTTGCGGGGACGACGGGTTCCGGTAAATCGGTTGGGGTCAATGCCATGATCCTCAGCATGCTGTATAAAGCGCAACCGGAAGACGTGCGTTTCATCATGATTGACCCGAAAATGCTGGAACTTTCGGTCTATGAAGGCATTCCACATCTGCTGACCGAAGTGGTTACCGATATGAAAGACGCCGCCAACGCACTGCGCTGGAGCGTTAATGAAATGGAACGCCGCTATAAGCTGATGTCGGCGCTTGGCGTGCGTAATCTGGCGGGCTATAACGAGAAAATTGCCGAAGCGGCACGGATGGGGCGTCCGATTCCAGACCCGTACTGGAAGCCGGGCGACAGCATGGATGCCCAGCATCCGGTGCTGGAAAAACTGCCGTATATCGTGGTTCTGGTCGATGAATTCGCCGATCTGATGATGACCGTCGGTAAGAAAGTTGAAGAGCTGATTGCGCGTCTGGCGCAGAAAGCGCGTGCCGCAGGTATTCACCTGGTGCTGGCGACTCAGCGCCCGTCGGTTGACGTTATTACCGGTCTGATTAAGGCCAACATTCCGACGCGTATCGCCTTTACCGTATCCAGTAAGATCGACTCACGCACGATCCTCGATCAGGGCGGTGCGGAGTCCCTGTTGGGGATGGGGGATATGCTTTATTCCGGCCCGAACTCAACCATGCCGGTACGTGTTCATGGCGCGTTTGTCCGCGACCAGGAAGTGCATGCGGTGGTGCAGGACTGGAAAGCGCGTGGTCGCCCGCAATACATTGACGGCATCACCTCGGATAGCGAAAGCGAAGGGGGCGGCGGCGGTTTTGACGGCGGCGAGGAGCTGGACCCGTTATTCGATCAGGCGGTGAGCTTTGTGACCGAAAAACGCAAAGCGTCCATTTCTGGCGTTCAGCGTCAGTTCCGTATCGGTTACAACCGTGCGGCGCGTATTGTCGAGCAGATGGAAGCCCAGGGCATTGTCAGCGAACAAGGCCATAACGGGAACCGCGAGGTGCTGGCGCCACCGCCGTTCGAATGATTGCAAAGATCGGTAAATAAATAAGAATTCAGTATTTTCTTCTTTCCTCATGCTGATTTTTGGCCTGGAATAGAGAGCAGAGGGAACTCCCCATCGGGAGTGACGTATTTTGAGGAATAATGATGAAAAAAATCGCAATCACCTGCGCATTACTCTCCGGCTTTGTGGTGAGCAGCGTATGGGCGGATGCCGCCAGCGATCTGAAAAGCCGTCTGGATAAAGTCAGCAGCTTCCACGCCAGCTTTACGCAAAAAGTGACTGACGGCAGCGGCGCCGCCGTTCAGGAAGGCCAGGGAGACTTATGGGTTAAGCGTCCTAATCTGTTTAACTGGCATATGACGCAGCCCGACGAGAGCATTCTGGTCTCTGACGGGAAAACGCTATGGTTCTTTAACCCGTTTGTCGAGCAGGCGACGGCGACCTGGTTAAAAGATGCGACGGGCAATACGCCGTTTATGCTGATAGCCCGTAACCAGTCCAGCGACTGGCAGCAGTACAACATCAAACAAAATGGCGATGACTTTGTGCTGACGCCAAAAAGCAGCAGCGGTAACCTGAAGCAGTTCACCATTAATGTGGGTCGTGACGGGACTATTCATCAGTTCAGCGCAGTGGAACAAGACGATCAGCGCAGCAGCTATCAGCTGAAATCTCAGCAGAATAGCGCTGTCGATGCATCAAAATTTACCTTTACTCCGCCGCAAGGTGTAACGGTAGACGACCAACGTAAGTAGAGGCGCATGAGTGAGCAATCTGTCGCTCGATTTTTCTGATAATACCTTTCAGCCACTGGCCGCGCGTATGCGGCCAGAAAATTTAGCGCAGTATATTGGTCAGCAGCATCTGCTGGCTGCGGGTAAGCCTTTGCCTCGTGCAATTGAGGCCGGGCACCTGCACTCGATGATTTTGTGGGGGCCGCCCGGTACGGGCAAAACCACGCTGGCCGAAGTGATTGCCCGCTATGCCAATGCTGACGTCGAACGCATTTCCGCCGTGACTTCTGGCGTAAAAGAGATCCGTGAAGCCATTGAACGCGCCCGCCAGAACCGTAATGCCGGGCGCCGCACTATTCTGTTTGTCGATGAAGTCCATCGCTTCAACAAGAGCCAGCAGGATGCGTTTCTGCCGCATATCGAAGACGGCACGATTACGTTTATTGGCGCGACGACCGAAAACCCGTCCTTCGAGCTGAACTCGGCTTTGCTGTCACGCGCCCGCGTGTATCTCCTCAAATCCTTAACGACTGAAGATATTGAGCAGGTACTGAATCAGGCGATGGATGACAAAGCGCGTGGTTATGGCGGCCAGGATATCGTTCTGCCGGACGAGACGCGCCGGGCGATCGCCGAACTGGTGAACGGAGATGCGCGTCGGGCGTTAAATACGCTGGAAATGATGGCAGACATGGCGGAAGTGGATGACAGCGGTAAGCGAGTATTATTGCCCGCATTACTGACCGAAATCGCCGGGGAGCGCAGCGCGCGCTTTGATAATAAAGGCGACCGCTTTTACGATCTCATCTCCGCATTGCATAAATCGGTGCGTGGCAGCGCCCCGGACGCGGCGCTTTACTGGTATGCCCGGATCATTACCGCTGGCGGCGACCCGCTGTATGTCGCCCGACGTTGCCTGGCGATTGCTTCTGAAGACGTCGGCAATGCCGATCCTCGCGCAATGCAGGTGGCGATTTCTGCGTGGGATTGCTTTACCCGCGTCGGCCCTGCGGAAGGGGAACGGGCGATAGCCCAGGCGATTGTTTATCTGGCCTGTGCGCCGAAAAGTAACGCGGTTTATACCGCGTTCAAAGCGGCGCTGGCCGATGCCCGTGAACGCCCGGATTATGACGTGCCTGTGCATCTGCGCAATGCGCCGACGAAACTGATGAAAGAAATGGGCTATGGCCAGGAATACCGCTACGCGCATGATGAGCCAAACGCCTACGCCGCAGGCGAGGTTTATTTCCCGCCGGAAATAGCGCAAACACGCTATTATCATCCCACAAACAGGGGTCTTGAAGGCAAGATTGGCGAAAAGCTCGCCTGGCTGGCTGAACAGGATCAAAATAGCCCCACAAAACGCTACCGTTAGCGCGATCGTTGCGGTAATGTTGGCACTGTATCCCTGTGACTGCAGGCTGTGGTCACGTTTCCTATTTTAATTCGATAAGCACAGGATAAGCATGCTCGATCCCAATCTGCTGCGTAATGAGCCAGACGCAGTCGCTGAAAAACTGGCACGCCGGGGCTTTAAGCTGGATGTAGATAAGCTGCGCGCTCTTGAAGAGCGTCGTAAAGTTTTGCAGGTCAACACGGAAAACCTGCAAGCAGAGCGTAACTCTCGATCGAAATCCATCGGCCAGGCGAAAGCGCGCGGGGAAGATATCGAGCCTTTACGTCTGGAAGTGAACAAGCTGGGCGAAGAGCTGGATGCGGCAAAAGCCGAGCTGGAGAGCTTACAGGCTGAAATTCGCGATATCGCGCTGACCATTCCTAACTTACCGGCTGATGATGTACCGGTAGGTAAAGATGAAAACGACAACGTTGAAGTCAGCCGTTGGGGAACCCCGCGTGAGTTTGATTTCGACGTCCGCGATCATGTGACGCTGGGTGAAATGCACGCCGGTCTCGACTTCGCGGCTGCGGTTAAACTGACCGGTTCTCGTTTTGTGGTAATGAAAGGGCAGATTGCCCGTATGCACCGCGCGCTGTCGCAGTTCATGCTGGATCTGCACACCGAACAGCATGGTTACAGTGAAAACTACGTGCCGTATCTGGTGAACCACGACACGCTGTACGGTACAGGGCAGTTGCCGAAATTTGCGGGCGATCTGTTCCATACTCGTCCGCTGGAAGAAGAGGCTGACAGCAGCAACTATGCGCTGATCCCGACGGCGGAAGTGCCGCTGACTAACCTGGTGCGTGATGAAATCATCGACGAAGATGCGTTGCCGATCAAAATGACTGCGCATACGCCATGCTTCCGTTCTGAAGCGGGTTCTTACGGTCGTGACACGCGCGGTCTGATCCGTATGCACCAGTTCGATAAAGTTGAGATGGTGCAGATTGTGCGTCCAGAAGAGTCAATGGATGCGCTGGAAGAGATGACCGGCCATGCTGAGAAAGTGCTTCAGTTGCTGGGTCTGCCGTACCGTAAAATCGTTCTGTGTACTGGTGACATGGGCTTTGGCGCATGTAAAACCTACGATCTCGAAGTATGGATCCCGGCGCAGAACACCTATCGTGAAATCTCTTCCTGCTCGAACGTATGGGATTTCCAGGCGCGTCGTATGCAGGCACGCTGCCGCAGTAAGTCCGACAAGAAAACCCGTCTGGTTCATACTCTGAACGGTTCCGGTCTGGCGGTTGGGCGTACTTTAGTTGCCGTGATGGAAAACTACCAGCAGGCTGATGGCCGCATCGAAGTTCCAGAAGTATTACGTCCGTATATGAACGGACTGGAATATATCGGCTAATCCCCGCTTCTCTCTGCTTAAAAAGCGCCTCCGGGCGCTTTTTTTTATGCCTGTTTGACACCGGACAAGAATGGTTACCCCTTTGGGGGTAATACTACCTTCGAATGAAGATTAGCATTTATCGCTGATTTTTCTCATATTCATTATATACAAAACTATATAGCGATTTATTCGCTGTATAAATAACTACATAACGAAGTGTCTGGCTTTTATCAATCGTGAGCAAGCAAAGTGAGTCATCATGAAAACGAATATCCCCGATGCTGTACTGGCAGCTGAGGTAACTCGTCGAGGCCTGGTAAAAACGACAGCAATAGGCGGGCTGGCAATCGCCAGTAGCGCATTGACTCTGCCATTTACCCGGATCGCCAATGCGGCTGACGCTATCAGCCCCAGCGCATCCAGCGAAAAAATTATCTGGAGCGCTTGCACCGTTAACTGCGGAAGCCGCTGCCCGCTGCGCATGCATGTGGTGGACGGTGAAATCAAATATGTTGAAACGGACAATACGGGCGATGATAACTATGACGGTCTGCATCAGATTCGCGCCTGTCTGCGCGGGCGTTCTATGCGCCGCCGGGTTTATAACCCCGATCGTCTGAAATATCCAATGAAGCGCGTTGGCAAACGTGGTGAAGGTAAGTTTGAGCGCATCAGCTGGGACGAAGCCTATGACATTATCACCACCAATATGCAGCGTCTTATCAAAGACTACGGCAATGAATCCATCTATTTAAACTATGGTACGGGTACGCTTGGCGGCACGATGACGCGCTCCTGGCCGCCAGGAAAAACACTGGTTGCCCGGCTGATGAACTGCTGCGGCGGTTACCTCAACCACTACGGCGATTACTCATCCGCGCAAATTGCCGCCGGGTTAAATTACACCTACGGCGGCTGGGCGGACGGTAATAGTCCTTCCGACATTGAAAATAGTAAGCTGGTTGTGCTGTTTGGTAACAATCCGGGGGAAACCCGTATGAGCGGCGGCGGGGTAACCTATTACCTCGAGCAGGCACGGCAAAAATCAAATGCGCGGATGATTATTATCGATCCGCGTTATACCGATACCGGCGCGGGTCGTGAGGATGAGTGGATTCCGATTCGCCCGGGTACGGATGCGGCGCTGGTAAATGCGCTGGCATACGTCATGATCACCGAAGATATGGTCGATCAGCTGTTCCTCGACAAATACTGTGTGGGTTATGACGAAAAAACCTTACCCGCCAGCGCGCCGAAAAATGGTCACTACAAAGCCTATATTCTGGGACAGGGTAGAGACGGTATTGCGAAGACGCCGGAGTGGGCGTCGCAGATCACCGGTATCCCGGCGGCGCGCATTGTAAAACTGGCGCGTGAAATCGGTAGCGCCAAACCCGCTTATATCAGCCAGGGCTGGGGGCCGCAGCGTCATGCCAACGGCGAAATCGTTACTCGCGCAATCTCTATGCTGGCGATCCTGACCGGCAACGTCGGCATTAACGGCGGCAACAGCGGTGCGCGTGAGGGATCTTACGATTTGCCGTTTGAGCGTATGCCAACGCTGGAAAACCCGGTCGAGACCAGCATTTCGATGTTCTTATGGACCGATGCCATTGAGCGCGGGCCGGAAATGACGGCGCTGCGTGACGGGGTTCGCGGCAAAGATAAACTCGACGTTCCCATCAAAATGATCTGGAACTATGCCGGTAACTGCCTGATTAACCAGCATTCCGAAATTAACCGTACGCATGAAATTTTGCAGGATGACAAGAAGTGCGAAATGATCGTCGTTATCGACTGTCATATGACCTCTTCAGCGAAATATGCCGATATTCTGCTGCCGGACTGCACCGCTTCTGAGCAGATGGACTTCGCGCTGGATGCCTCCTGCGGGAACATGTCCTACGTTATTTTCACCGATCAGGCCATTAAACCGCGCTTTGAGTGCAAGACTATCTATCAGATGACCAGTGAGCTGGCGAAGCGTCTCGGCGTGGAGCAGCAGTTTACCGAAGGGCGTACGCAAGAAGAGTGGATGCGTCATCTGTACGAACAGTCGCGTCAGGCGATTCCCGAACTGCCGACATTTGAAGCATTCCGCAAGCAGGGCATCTTTAAGCAGCGCGACCCTGAAGGTCATCACGTTGCCTATAAAGCCTTCCGTGACGATCCGCAGGCGAACCCGCTGACAACGCCGTCGGGCAAAATCGAAATCTATTCGCAGGCGCTGGCAGAGATTGCGGCAACCTGGGAACTGCCGGAAGGCGATGTGATCGATCCGTTGCCGATCTATACGCCGGGCTTCGAAAACTACAGCGATCCGTTGACCAAAGACTATCCGTTGCAATTAACGGGCTTCCACTACAAATCTCGCGTGCACTCTACCTATGGCAACGTGGACGTTCTGAAAGCTTCCTGCCGCCAGGAGATGTGGATTAACCCGATGGACGCGCAAAAACGCGGCATCAGCAACGGCGACAAAGTGCGTATCTTCAACGGTCGCGGCGAGTTGCATATTGAGGCGAAAGTGACGCCGCGCATGATGCCGGGCGTCGTTGCGTTGGGCGAAGGCGCCTGGTATGACCCGGATGCAAAACGCGTGGATCAGGGGGGATGTATTAACGTCCTGACGACCCAGCGTCCTTCTCCTCTCGCTAAGGGGAATCCGTCCCATACGAACCTCGTTCAGGTTGAGAAGGTATAAGGAGTAACCGATGACAACCCAATATGGATTTTTTATTGACTCCAGTCGTTGCACCGGTTGCAAAACCTGCGAACTGGCCTGCAAAGACTACAAAGATTTAACCCCGGACGTCAGCTTCCGCCGCATCTATGAATATGCGGGCGGCGACTGGCAGGAGGATAACGGCGTCTGGCACCAGAACGTCTTTGCCTACTATCTCTCCATCTCCTGCAACCACTGCGAAGACCCGGCCTGCACGAAAGTGTGCCCGAGCGGCGCGATGCACAAACGCGAGGACGGTTTTGTGGTGGTGGATGAGGACGTCTGCATCGGCTGTCGCTACTGCCATATGGCCTGCCCGTACGGTGCGCCGCAGTACAACGCCGCCAAAGGCCACATGACCAAATGCGACGGTTGTCATGACCGCGTTGCCGACGGCAAAAAACCGATCTGCGTCGAGTCCTGCCCGCTGCGCGCGCTGGACTTTGGCCCGATAGAAGAGCTGCGGAAGAAACATGGCACGCTGGCGGCCGTTGCGCCGCTGCCGGGCGCGCACTTCACCAGACCGAACATTGTGATTAAACCCAACGCCAACAGCCGCCCGACCGGGGATACCACGGGTTATCTGGCAAATCCGAAGGAGGTGTAAGATGGGAAGTGGATGGCATGAATGGCCGCTGATGATCTTCACGGTTTTTGGCCAGTGCGTGGTCGGCGGTTTTATCGTTCTGGCTCTGGCACTGATGAAAGGCGAGTTGCGTACCGAATCTCAACAGCGTGTGCTGACCGGCATGTTTGCTCTGTGGGTGCTAATGGGAATTGGCTTCATCGCGTCTATGCTGCATCTGGGGTCGCCAATGCGCGCCTTCAATTCGCTGAACCGCGTGGGCTCGTCGGCATTGAGTAATGAAATTGCCAGCGGCTCGCTCTTTTTTGCCGTCGGCGGGATCGGCTGGTTACTGGCGGTGCTGAAAAAGCTCTCTCCGGCGCTGCGTAATCTCTGGCTGGTTGTGACGATCGTGCTGGGCGTTATCTTTGTCTGGATGATGGTGCGCGTGTATAACAGCATTGATACCGTACCGACCTGGTACAGCATCTGGACGCCGCTGGGCTTCTTCCTGACGCTGTTTATGGGGGGGCCGTTGCTGGGTTATCTGCTGCTGCGTATTGCGGGCGTCGATGGTTGGGCGATGCGTCTGCTGCCCGTAATTTCAGTCCTCGCACTGGTGGTCAGCGCTATTATGTCAGTGATGCAGGGAGCGGAGCTGGCGACGATTCATAGCTCCATCCAGCAGGCTTCTGCGCTCGTACCGGATTATGGTTCGCTGATGGCCTGGCGTATTGTGGTGCTGGTCGTGGCATTGTGCTGCTGGATTGTGCCGCAGTTGAAAGGTTATCAACCTGCGGTTCCGCTGCTGTCGGTGGCGTTTATCCTGCTGCTGGTAGGGGAACTGATTGGTCGCGGCGTATTCTACGGGCTCCATATGACCGTGGGAATGGCGGTGGCGAGTTAATCCATAATATGCCGGATGGCGGCTCGCGCCTTATCAGGCCTACGGATCGTGTAGGCCTGATAAGCGAAGCGCCATCAGGCAATATGTCCCTGGTCTTTTACTTCTGCTTAGTTAACGTGTCGTAGCTGGTCATCAGATTGCGATAATCAGGAATGTGATTAGAGAACAGCGTTGCCAGACCTTCGATATCATTACGCCAGTCGCGGTGTAACTCGCACGCCACGCCAAACCATGTCATTAATTGCGCGCCAGCCTGCGACATGCGATCCCAGGCGGAGTGACGGGTAATTTCATTAAAGGTGCCTGACGCATCGGTCACGACAAACACATCGAACCCTTCTTCAATCGCAGAGAGGGCGGGGAAGGCCACGCACACTTCCGTGACAACCCCCGCAATGATGAGCTGCTTCTTACCTGTCGCCTTAACGGCTTTCACGAAATCTTCATTGTCCCACGCGTTGATGTTTCCGGGGCGTGCAATGTAGGGGGCATCGGGGAACTGTGCTTTCAATTCCGGCACCAGCGGCCCGTTTGGCCCCGTTTCGAAACTGGTGGTAAGGATGGTGGGGAGGTTGAAGTATTTGGCTAAATCGCCAAGTGCGAGAACGTTATTTTTGAATTTGTCAGGATCGATGTCTCGTACAAGAGACAGCAGCCCCGCCTGGTGATCAACTAAAAGAACCGCGGCATCATTTTTATCGAGACGAACGTAAGGCTTAGTCATTATCTTCTCCTGATGAGAGTTAGCGTTACATCAAAAGCCATTCCGGTGTGTTGTCTTCCCCAAAAGCATAGACCGGAAAAATGATGTTGCAGGAACCATGAAATTTTTCGACTGAACGAAACGCGGCAGTTTTGTTTTAGGTCAATTAAAACAATAACATGATGTTTATCGGATGCTGCTCTTTCATGCCATGAATCAGTATTTCAAATCGAAGGGGGGGAAAGCGCGTAATGCCGCGATTCGGGTAGATTGACAATGTTTTTGTTGGTGGCATGATGCGCATGAAATTTGAACTTCCTCACGGTTTTTATCCATGTCCATCTATACCCGGCCCGTCATGCTTTTGCTGTGCGGCCTGCTTTTGTTGACCCTGGCGATCGCAGTATTAAACACGCTCGTCCCCTTGTGGCTTGCCCAGGGAAGCCTGGCAACCTGGCAGGTCGGTATGGTCAGTTCGTCCTACTTTACCGGGAATCTGGTTGGGACGTTGCTTACCGGGTATTTAATCAAGCGCCTGGGCTTTAACCGCAGTTACTATATTGCCTCGCTCATTTTTGCGGCGGGTTGCGTAGGGCTGGGCATGATGATTGGTTTCTGGAGCTGGCTGGCCTGGCGCTTTGTTGCCGGCGTGGGCTGCGCCATGATTTGGGTCGTGGTGGAAAGCGCTCTGATGTGCAGCGGAACATCCCGTAATCGTGGGCGGTTGCTGGCTGCGTACATGATGGTCTATTACGTGGGAACGTTTTTGGGGCAACTGCTGGTCAGTAAAGTTCCGACAGAATTAATGAGCGTTCTGCCGTGGGTAACCGGCATGATTCTGGCGGGCATTTTGCCGCTGCTCTTTACCCGTATCCTGAACCAGCAGTCGGAAGAACACGATACGACGCCGATTACGTCAATGCTGAGACTGCGTCAGGCGCGGTTAGGTGTAAACGGGTGCATTATTTCCGGGATTGTACTGGGATCGCTGTATGGCCTGATGCCGCTGTACCTTAATCATCAGGGGATTAGCAATGCGAGCATCGGTTTCTGGATGGCCGTGCTGGTGAGCGCCGGTATTTTAGGCCAATGGCCGATTGGTCGTCTGGCCGATAAGTTTGGTCGTCTTCTGGTGCTGCGTGTACAGGTCTTTGTGGTGATCCTCGGCAGTATTGCCATGCTGACTCAGGCTGCGATGGCGCCCGCCTTATTCATTCTGGGGGCGGCAGGTTTTACGCTCTATCCCGTCGCGATGGCCTGGGCTTGTGAAAAGGTAGAACGTCATCAGCTTGTGGCGATGAACCAGGCGTTGCTGCTCAGCTATACCGTAGGCAGCCTGCTGGGGCCGTCATTTACCGCGATGCTGATGCAGAATTACTCTGATAATCTGTTGTTTATTATGATTGCCAGCGTCTCGTTTGTTTATTTGCTTATGCTGCTGCGTAACGCAGGACATACGCCGACCCCTGTGGCGCACGTTTAATTTATATGATCAGGTATGAAGTCTGTAGGCCGGATAAGACGCTTTCGCGTCGCCATCCGGCGATACCGACAAAATAACTCAGTACATCACTTTATGACCGTACTGCTCAAGAATACCTTTTACGCGCTCCATGGTTTCTTTCTTCGGCGGTTTAACGCCATCAAGCTTGTATTCTTCGCCCATTGCGACCCATTTGTGTTTGCCTAACTCGTGATAGGGCAGCAGTTCGATTTTTTCAACGTTGCCCATATCGCGGGTGAATTCGCCCAGGCGGTGTGCGGAGTCGTCATCGTCAGACCAGCCCGGCACCACAACGTAGCGAATCCAGGTCTTAATGCCCTTTGCGGAGATGTATTTGGCGAACTCCAGCGTGCGATGGTTGGATACGCCAACCAGATTCTGATGAATCTCGTCATTCATCTGCTTCAGGTCAAGCATCACCAGGTCGGTGACTTCCAGCAGTTCATCGATGACCGGATCGTAGCGGCGAACAAAGCCGTTGGTATCAAGACAGGTATGGATGCTTTCTTTCTTACAGGCACGGAACCAGTCGCGAACAAACTCTGCCTGTAAGATCGCTTCGCCGCCGGAAGCCGTTACGCCGCCGCCGGATGCGTTCATAAAGTGGCGGTAGGTGACGACCTCTTTCATCAGATCTTCAACGGTAACTTCTTTGCCGCCATGCGTATCCCAGGTATCGCGGTTATGGCAATACAGGCAGCGCATCAGACAGCCCTGGAAGAACGTAATAAAGCGGATGCCCGGGCCGTCAACGGTGCCACAGGATTCAAAGGAGTGAATGCGACCAATAACTGACATTGCGGTGTTTCTCCAGATGTGGCCCATCCGGGGCCGTGTTAGTGCACAGTTATTAACTGTGTCGAGTCTGTTTTGGCAGTCATCCATTGAGTATAGATAGCTGGCGAAAGAGACTTAGTTGTTAAAAAGGCCCCACTTACGTGGAGCCTTTATTGTACGCTTTTTACAGTACGATTTCAGTCAAAACCCAATTACATGGTCTGAGTGAAGGTACGAGTAATAACGTCCTGCTGTTGTTCTTTAGTCAGGGAGTTAAAACGTACTGCGTAACCTGATACACGGATGGTCAGCTGCGGATATTTTTCCGGGTGTTCCATCGCGTCCAGCAGCATTTCACGGTTCATCACGTTCACGTTCAGGTGCTGACCACCTTCGATGGACGCTTCGTGGTGGAAGTAACCATCCATCAGACCCGCCAGGTTGGTTTTACGTACTTCGTCGTCTTTACCCAGAGCGTTCGGAACGATAGAGAAGGTGTAAGAGATACCATCTTTAGCGTAAGCAAACGGCAGTTTTGCAACGGAGGTCAGAGAGGCAACAGCACCTTTCTGGTCACGGCCGTGCATTGGGTTAGCACCTGGTCCGAACGGCGCGCCAGCACGACGACCGTCTGGGGTGTTACCGGTTTTCTTACCATACACCACGTTAGAAGTGATGGTCAGAACAGACTGAGTCGGGATAGCGCCACGGTAAGTGGTCAGTTTCTGAATTTTCTTCATGAAACGTTCTACCAGGTCAACCGCCATGTCATCAACGCGAGAGTCGTTGTTACCAAACTGCGGGTATTCGCCTTCGATTTCGAAGTCTACAGCCAGGCCGTCTTCGTCACGAATCGGTTTAACTTTCGCATATTTGATTGCAGACAGGGAGTCAGCAGCAACGGACAGACCTGCGATACCACACGCCATGGTGCGGATAACGTCACGGTCGTGCAGCGCCATCAGAGAGGCTTCGTAGCTGTACTTGTCGTGCATGTAGTGGATAACGTTCAGCGCGGTGACATACTGTTTAGCCAGCCAGTCCATGAAGTGATCCATGCGGTCCATCACTTCGTCGAAGTTCAGAACGTCGCCTTTGATCGGTTCAGATTTAGGACCAACCTGCATTTTCAGTTTTTCATCAACGCCGCCGTTGATTGCGTACAGCATGGTTTTCGCCAGGTTTGCACGCGCACCGAAGAACTGCATTTGTTTACCAACAACCATCGGGCTTACGCAGCAAGCGATAGCGTAGTCATCGTTGTTGAAGTCTGGGCGCATCAGGTCATCGTTCTCGTATTGCAGAGAAGAGGTGTCGATGGACACTTTAGCGGCGAATTTCTTGAAGTTCAGCGGCAGTTTTTCAGACCACAGAACGGTGATGTTCGGCTCAGGAGACGGACCCATGGTGTACAGGGTGTTCAGGAAGCGGAAGCTGTTTTTGGTAACCAGAGTACGGCCGTCAACGCCCATACCGCCGATAGATTCAGTTGCCCAAATCGGGTCGCCAGAGAACAGTTCATCGTATTCCGGCGTACGCAGGAAGCGAACCATACGCAGTTTCATGACCAGGTGGTCAATCATTTCCTGTGCGTCTTGTTCGGTGATTTTGCCTGCTTTGATATCACGTTCGATGTACGCATCCAGGAAGGTGGATACGCGACCGAAGGACATTGCTGCGCCGTTCTGAGACTTAACAGCGGCCAGGTAGCCGAAGTAGGTCCACTGGATAGCTTCCTGAGCGTTGGTAGCCGGACCAGAGATATCGCAGCCGTATTTAGCCGCCATCTCTTTGATCTGACCCAGCGCGCGGTGCTGTTCAGCAATTTCTTCACGCAGACGGATAGTCGCTTCCAGGTTTACGCCGTTTTCCAGGTCAGACTGCAAAGAGACGAACTGGGCGTATTTGTCTTTCATCAGGAAGTCGATACCGTACAGCGCAACGCGACGGTAGTCACCGATGATACGGCCACGGCCATACGCATCCGGCAGACCAGTCAGAACACCGGATTTACGGCAGTTCAGAATGTCTTTGGTATAAACATCGAATACGCCCTGGTTGTGGGTTTTGCGGTATTCGGTGAAGATTTTTTTCAGCATCGGGTCCAGCTCGCGATTGTACGCTTTGCAGGAACCTTCAACCATTTTGATACCACCGAACGGGATGATCGCACGTTTCAGCGGAGCTTCAGTTTGCAGACCAACGATTTTCTCAAGCGCTTTATTGATGTAGCCAGCGTCGTGAGAAGTGATGGTAGAAGCAACGGAGGTGTCAAAGTCAACAGGCGCGTGAGTGCGGTTTTCCTGTTTAACGCCTTCCATTACGCTGTCCCACAGTGCAGTGGTCGCATTCGTCGCGCCAGCCAGGAAGGACTCATCACCCTCGTACGGAGTGTAGTTTTTCTGAATGAAGTCACGGACGTTTACTTCATTCTGCCAGTCACCTTTGGTAAAACCTTCCCAGGCTGTGGCTAACTTTTCATTAAGCTCGGACATGTAACACCTACCTTCTTAAGTGGATTTTTTATTTACTGCGTATAACGCTCATCAGCAATGATGATCGTCGCCACGCAGGTAAATGACCCAGTATGTCAACCCGACCAATAAACCGCCGCCGATAATGTTACCGATTGTGACCGGAATCAGGTTATCGGTGATGAAATTCATCACGGTCAGGTGAGAAAAACTTTCCGGACTGGAGCCCACTGCGGCCCAGAATTCCGGTGTGGCGAAGTCACGGATTACAATCCCCATCGGAATCATAAACATGTTTGCGATGCTGTGCTCAAAACCGCTGGCAACAAACATGGCGACGGGCAATACCATGATAAACGCTTTGTCCATCAGGCTACGACCCGAGTAGCTCATCCACACGGCCAGGCAAACCATCAGGTTAGCCAGGATACCCAGGCAGACAGCTTCAATAAAAGTATGATGCATCTTGTGGTCGGCGGTTTGCAGGACGTTAAGCCCCCATCCGCCGTTGGCGGTCATATACTCGCCGGAAAGCCACATCAACAACACAAAGAGCAGACAACCGATCAGGTTACCAAAATAAACGTTGAGCCAGTTTTTTGCCAGTTGGCCCCATGTGATTCGGCCGCTCGCTTTCGCGACAACAATCAGCACTGTTGATGTGAAAAGATCTGCGCCGCAGATAACACAGAGAATCAGCCCCAGCGAGAAGCAGATGCCTCCAACCAGTTTCGCCATACCAAAAGGCATTGTGCCTGTACCGGTTGTGGCGGTGATATAGAAAACAAAGGCAATGGAAATGAACACACCCGCGGTAATCGCCAGATAGAAAGTCTTCAGCGGATGTTTCGTTGCTTTATAGACACCTGCCTCTTCGGCCACTTTGGCCATTGCAGCAGGGAGTAATAGATCAAAAGGGTTGTCAGCTTTCACACTAACTCTCTCTTTATTAAGTCGGCGACGAGATACTAACAAAGCATTATAGATGAGAATTTGATATAGATCATATCTCGCCTGGCTTATAGGCCCGCAAGATGCGTGGTTTTTACGCGATTGCGGTGTAAATATTTGATTATCCAAATAAAAATAAATTTTAAAAATTATAAAGTGAGTTGAATTTTTTCGCTGAGCCTCCCCGATGGCAGTTAATTAAAATGGAGTAATTGGCAAATAAAGTAACACCAGCACATTAATATTTGTAATATCAACTACCAATATTTAACCTTGTTATTACATTTATTTTCGTTTGCCAAAAAAATAAAAAAACAGGGCGCATAAAGCGCCCCGTAATATAGCTCAGTCGATTGTTTAAACCTACCTACAGTAGGTTATTCGCTTCTATTTTGACCAGTGAGCGGCCTTGGCGCGCTGCAATTTCTCATAGGCTTTCAGCAGAGACTGATGTGATGCGAAAGCATGCAGATCGCTATCAACCGCTTGCAGCCCATAAAATGCCGCTTCGCCGCTCAGTGCCGCGCTGGCCGCTTCAACAGCTTCGGCGCCATACATCCGAACGAAAGCATTCAGGTATTGCAGCGGTTCGCGGTCTTCTTCCTGCGCCAGAAGCAGCAGCGTTTGCAGACAGCGGTAGTAGTTCGCACGTTCAGCGCTAAAGATGGAGGCGTTGAATTCCATCGTCCACTCTGTCCAGATCAGCGCCTGCTCCAGATCGCCGCCAGCCAGCGCCAGCATTGCTTTAAGCTCACCGATGCGCAGGGTATACCAGCCATTATCCGGGCCTGTCGCCAGGCCAAGTAACTCGCGCACGCGGGTAAAGTCATCAAAGCCTTCTTCATCTAATTGTTCAATCAGATTGAGGTAAGCCTCTTTCTCCCATGCGCTGCCTGGCAGGGCAAGGAGGGTTTCGCGCAGATGGCTGCCCATGCTGTTGTTGGCGAGCCACAGATCTTCTGCCGGATAAATATCAGACATGCCCGGCACAATAATGCGGCAGGCATAAACGCCGAGGTGCTCATAGTCGGCAATATAGACCTCTTTATCTTCCGCATTGAAGATTGCCATCAGCGTGGCGAACTCTTCTTCCGTAGTGCCGGAGAAACTCCAGTCAGCAAACGGATAGTCGGCATCCTGCTTGAACAGATCCCAGGAGATCAAACCGCTGGAGTCAATGAAGTGCGTCTCAAGGTTGGTGTGTTCAGCCACTTCTTCGTCGTCGAACGTTGGCGGGGTAAAGACATCAAGATCTTTCAGCCCACGGCCCTGCAACAGCTCGGTGACGGTACGCTCCAGCGCAACGCCGAAATCAGGATGCGCGCCGAAGGAGGCGAAGCAGGTGCCGTTGGCCGGGTTGAACAGGACGACGCAGATAACCGGATACTGACCGCCCAGCGAGCCGTCATAAGCGAAGATTGGGAAACCTTCCGCCTCCAGTTTAGCGATGGCCTCTACCACTGCCGGGTAGCGTGCCAGCACATCGGCTGGAATTTCCGGCAGGCTAATGCTTTCGGCGATGATGCGGTTTTTAACATGACGTTCGAACACTTCAGACAAACCCTGCACGCGCGCTTCGTTGCGGGTGTTACCGGCCGACATCCCGTTGGAAACGTACAGGTTGCCGATAATGTTCATCGGAATATACACGGTGTGATTATCAGACTGGCGGGTAAACGGCAGGCCGCAGATACCGCGATCTTCGTTACCGGATTGCAGGTCTATAAGCATGCTTCCGGCCAGCTCGTTTTCCGGGTCGTAGAACGCGCGCAGACGGTCATCCAGTAACCCTTCCGGCAGGGCGTCGTCATCGGTTAGCGGGAACCATTTTTCATTCGGATAATGCACGAACGGGCCATTGGCGATGGTTTCACCCAGCCAGAAATCGGCGAAGAAATAGTTGGTGGACAGACGCTCAAAATATTCACCCAGCGCGGAAGCCAGCGCGGCTTTTTTGGTTGCGCCTTTGCCGTTGGTAAAGCACAACGCGCACTCTTTGTCGCGAATATGCACCGACCAGACGTTAGGCACCGGATTCAGCCAGGAGGCCTCTTCAATATGAAAACCGAGGTCGAGCAGTTTTTGCTGGAAGCGAGCGATGGAATCTTCCAGGGCGGCGTCTTTGCCGGGGATAAATGTTTGCGTCATGAAAATCACTTTTGTCGTACGGAAAGCGCGCAATGATACGGGTTTTATGTTGACGGCGCTATCGCCGCCGCCCCGGCAGCGTAAATAAAAGTGTGTAGTAGCGTCGTTCCTGTGAATGCCGGGGATCGTCAATGACGCCCGCGCGGCGCAAATCCAGAATGGTCGAAGGCCAGCCGGGTAAAACGGGCTACCTGACAGCGAATCTATCGGTTTTATGTCGTCAATCCGATAGATTCTGTTGTGTGACGTAGCGCGCATTTTTGGCCTGATGAGTTTTACCCATTGCGGCGCGTGTCACTGAATGATAAAACCGATATCCACAGGAATAACTTATACCCAATATCCGTCGTCCTGCCTTGCGCAGACGTCCGGGTGTTGAGGCGATAATAACGCAACGTGGTGAGGGGAAATGGCTCAGGTCTTCAATTTTAGTTCAGGTCCGGCAATGCTACCGGCGGAAGTGCTTAAACTGGCTCAACAGGATCTGCGTGACTGGCACGGTCTTGGTACGTCAGTAATGGAAATTAGCCACCGCGGCAAAGAATTTATCCAGGTCGCAGAGGAAGCGGAACAGGATTTTCGCGATCTCCTCAGCATCCCCTCCAACTACAAAGTATTGTTCTGCCACGGCGGCGGCCGTGGGCAGTTTGCGGCAATTCCGTTAAATATTCTGGGCGATAAAACGTCGGCGGATTACGTTGATGCCGGTTACTGGGCAGCCAGCGCCATTAAAGAAGCAAAAAAATACTGTTCGCCAAACGTGATTGACGCCAAAGTCACGGTTGACGGTCTGCGTGCGGTCAAACCGATGAGCGAGTGGCAGCTTTCTGATAACGCCGCTTACGTTCATTATTGCCCGAACGAGACTATCGACGGCATCGCAATTGATGAAACGCCGAATTTTGGTTCGGATGTCGTTGTGGCTGCGGATTTCTCATCCACAATTCTTTCCGCGCCGCTGGATGTGTCGCGTTATGGCGTGATCTACGCCGGGGCGCAGAAAAACATCGGCCCGGCGGGGCTGACAATTGTGATCGTGCATGAAGATCTGTTAGGTAAAGCGAACATCGCTTGCCCGTCTATCCTTGATTACACCGTGCTGAACGACAACGACTCGATGTTCAATACCCCGCCGACCTTTGCCTGGTATCTTTCTGGCCTGGTGTTCAAATGGCTGAAAGCGCAGGGCGGCGTTGCGGCGATGAACAAAATCAATCAGCAAAAAGCGGAACTGCTGTATGGCGTGATTGATAACAGTGATTTCTACCGTAACGATGTGGCGAAATCGAATCGTTCACGTATGAACGTGCCTTTCCAGCTAGCGGACAGCGCGCTTGATAAAGTCTTCCTGGAGGAATCTTTCGCTGCGGGTCTGCATGCGCTGAAAGGTCATCGCGTGGTGGGCGGAATGCGCGCCTCTATCTATAACGCAATGCCGCTTGAAGGCGTGAAGGCGTTGACGGATTTCATGGTCGATTTCGAGCGTCGCCACGGCTAATTCGTTTTCTTTTTTCATCCCCACAGCCAGCCTGTGGGGTTTTTATTTCTGTTTTTGAGAGTTGAGTTTCATGGAATCCCTGACGTTACAACCCATCGCGCGGGTCGATGGCACCATCAATCTGCCTGGCTCCAAGAGTGTTTCGAATCGCGCTTTGTTACTGGCGGCATTAGCAAGCGGCACCACTGTTCTGACAAACCTGCTGGACAGCGATGATGTTCGCCATATGCTGAATGCGCTGAGTGCGTTGGGGGTCAGTTATACCCTTTCCGCCGACCGTACCCGCTGTGAAATTACCGGGCAGGGCGGCGTATTACATGCCGAAGGCGCGCTGGAACTGTTCCTGGGCAATGCGGGAACGGCGATGCGTCCGCTTGCCGCCGCGCTGTGCTTGGGGGCAAATGATATCGTGCTGACCGGTGAGCCTCGCATGAAAGAGCGCCCGATCGGTCATCTGGTCGATGCGCTGCGTCAGGGCGGTGCGAAGATTGATTATTTGGAGCAGGAAAACTATCCGCCTCTGCGTCTGTGCGGCGGTTTTAGCGGCGGTCACGTTGAGGTTGATGGCAGCGTCTCCAGTCAGTTCCTCACCGCGCTGCTGATGACCGCGCCGCTTGCGCCGCAGGATACGACGATCGCAATTAAAGGCGATCTGGTGTCCAAACCGTATATCGACATCACGCTGAACCTGATGAAAACATTCGGCGTTGAGGTTGAGAACCAGAATTACCAGCGTTTTGTGGTGAAAGGGGAGCAGCAGTATCGTTCACCGGGTCAATATCTGGTGGAAGGCGACGCGTCATCCGCTTCTTATTTCCTTGCCGCTGGCGCCATTAAAGGCGGAACGGTAAAAGTGACGGGGATTGGCCGCAACAGTATGCAGGGCGATATCCGCTTTGCCGACGTACTGGAGAAGATGGGCGCCACCATCACCTGGGGCGATGACTTCATTGCCTGTACGCGCGGTGAACTGAACGCTGTGGATATGGACATGAACCATATCCCGGATGCGGCGATGACCATCGCCACGGCGGCGTTGTTTGCTAAAGGCACCACCACGCTGCGTAATATCTATAACTGGCGTGTAAAAGAGACTGACCGCCTGTTTGCGATGGCGACGGAACTGCGTAAAGTCGGCGCTGAAGTAGAAGAGGGGCATGATTTCATTCGTATCACGCCACCGGCTCAGTTGCAGTTTGCCGAAATCGGCACCTATAACGATCACCGTATGGCGATGTGTTTCTCGCTGGTTGCGTTGTCGGATACGCCGGTGACGATTCTCGATCCGAAATGTACCGCTAAAACCTTCCCGGATTACTTCGAACAACTGGCGCGTATTAGTACGCCTGCCTGATAAAAGTAAAACATTGTCATCTTTTGGGCTGGCTCTTCGCCAGCCCGCTATAATTGCGCAAATCTTCCTCATCTGATGACAGACAAAATGGGTTTTTGCATACAAAGATAACGATTGTGAGCGTTGGCGCGTATAATGCGCGGCGTTCACGTTAACGGTATGCCTGTTTAAGGAGAAAAAGATGACGGCAATTGCCCCGGTAATTACCATTGATGGCCCAAGCGGTGCAGGTAAAGGCACCTTGTGCAAGGCAATGGCGGAAGCATTGCAATGGCATCTGCTGGACTCGGGCGCGATTTATCGTGTACTGGCGCTGGCGGCCTTACATCATCATGTTGATGTCACCTCTGAAGACGCTCTTGTACCGCTTGCGTCTCATCTGGATGTTCGTTTTGTCTCAACCAATGGCAATCTGGAAGTCATTCTGGAAGGGGAAGATGTGAGCGGGGAAATCCGCACGCAAGAAGTCGCGAACGCGGCATCTCAGGTCGCTGCATTCCCGCGCGTGCGCGAAGCGCTTTTGCGCCGCCAGCGTGCGTTTCGCGATGCGCCAGGGTTGATTGCTGACGGCCGCGACATGGGAACGGTGGTATTCCCTGATGCGCCAGTAAAAATTTTCCTGGATGCGTCTTCTGAAGAACGCGCTCACCGCCGTATGCTACAGTTGCAGGAGAAGGGCTTTAGTGTTAACTTTGAACGCCTTTTGGCCGAGATAAAGGAACGTGACGACCGCGATCGTAATCGCGCTGTCGCGCCGCTGGTTCCTGCTGCCGATGCTTTAGTTCTGGATTCTACCCGATTAAGCATTGAGCAAGTGATTGAAAAAGCGTTACAATACGCGCGCCAAAAACTGGCACTCGCTTAAGTGCGACCGAATTTGTAGTACCCCCGCTGCAATGGATTGACAGTGGGTATGTGAAACAACCCCATCCGGCATGGAGCCAGGTGGACGTTAAATATGAAACCTGAAGATTAAACATGACTGAATCTTTTGCTCAACTCTTTGAAGAGTCCTTAAAAGAAATCGAAACCCGCCCGGGTTCCATCGTTCGCGGCGTTGTTGTTGCTATTGATAAAGATATCGTACTGGTTGACGCTGGTCTGAAATCTGAATCCGCCATTCCGGCTGAGCAGTTCAAAAACGCCCAGGGCGAACTGGAAATCCAGGTTGGCGACGAAGTTGACGTTGCTCTGGATGCAGTAGAAGACGGCTTCGGCGAAACCCTGCTGTCCCGTGAAAAAGCGAAACGTCACGAAGCCTGGATCACGCTGGAAAAAGCTTACGAAGATGCTGAAACTGTTACCGGTGTTATCAACGGCAAAGTTAAGGGCGGCTTCACTGTTGAGCTGAACGGTATTCGTGCGTTCCTGCCAGGTTCCCTGGTAGACGTTCGTCCGGTGCGCGACACGCTGCACCTGGAAGGCAAAGAGCTTGAATTCAAAGTCATCAAGCTGGATCAGAAGCGCAACAACGTTGTGGTTTCCCGTCGTGCCGTTATCGAATCCGAAAACAGCGCAGAACGCGATCAGCTGCTGGAAAACCTGCAAGAAGGCATGGAAGTTAAAGGTATCGTTAAGAACCTCACTGACTACGGTGCATTCGTTGATCTGGGTGGCGTTGACGGCCTGCTGCACATCACCGACATGGCATGGAAACGCGTTAAGCATCCGAGCGAAATCGTAAACGTTGGCGACGAAATCACTGTTAAAGTGCTGAAGTTCGACCGCGAGCGTACTCGTGTATCTCTGGGCCTGAAACAGCTGGGCGAAGATCCGTGGGTAGCTATCGCTAAGCGTTATCCAGAAGGTACCAAACTGACTGGTCGCGTGACCAACCTGACCGACTACGGCTGCTTCGTTGAAATCGAAGAAGGCGTTGAAGGCCTGGTTCACGTTTCCGAAATGGATTGGACCAACAAAAACATCCACCCGTCCAAAGTTGTTAACGTTGGCGATGTAGTGGAAGTTATGGTTCTGGATATCGACGAAGAACGTCGTCGTATCTCCCTGGGTCTGAAACAGTGCAAATCCAACCCGTGGCAGCAGTTTGCGGAAACCCACAACAAGGGCGACCGTGTTGAAGGTAAAATCAAGTCTATCACTGACTTCGGTATCTTCATCGGCCTGGACGGCGGCATCGACGGCCTGGTTCACCTGTCTGACATCTCCTGGAACGTTGCAGGCGAAGAAGCAGTTCGTGAATACAAAAAAGGCGACGAAATCGCAGCAGTTGTTCTGCAAGTTGATGCAGAGCGTGAGCGTATCTCCCTGGGCGTTAAACAGCTCGCAGAAGATCCGTTCAACAACTGGGTTGCTCTGAACAAGAAAGGCGCTATCGTAACCGGTAAAGTCACTGCTGTTGACGCTAAAGGCGCAACCGTAGAACTGGCTGACGGCGTTGAAGGCTACCTGCGTGCTTCTGAAGCATCCCGTGACCGCGTTGAAGATGCGACTCTGGTTCTGAGCGTTGGCGACGAAGTTGAAGCTAAATTCACCGGCGTTGATCGTAAAAACCGCGCAATCAGCCTGTCTGTTCGTGCGAAAGACGAAGCTGACGAGAAAGATGCAATCGCAACTGTTAACAAACAGGAAGATGCAAACTTCTCCAACAACGCAATGGCTGAAGCTTTCAAAGCAGCTAAAGGCGAGTAATTCTCTGAAACTTCGGGTGTTTTATCCCGAAGTTTGATGAGTTTACTTGACAGATTACAAGATTCGTCCTGTAATCAAGCACTAAGGGCGGCTACGGCCGCCCTTAATCAATGCAATAACAGCAGCAGCCAATTTGCTTACAGGAACCGGAGGAATCATGACCAAGTCAGAATTGATTGAAAGACTTGCAACCCAGCAATCTCACATTCCCGCGAAAGCGGTTGAAGATGCAGTAAAAGAGATGCTGGAACATATGGCCTCGACTCTTGCGCAGGGCGAGCGTATTGAAATCCGCGGTTTCGGCAGCTTTTCTTTGCACTACCGCGCACCTCGTACCGGACGTAACCCGAAGACTGGCGATAAAGTAGAACTGGAAGGAAAGTATGTTCCGCACTTTAAGCCGGGTAAAGAACTGCGCGATCGCGCCAATATTTACGGTTAAGTTTTAACGAAAAACTTGATCCAGAAAAAAGCACCTGAAAGGTGCTTTTTTCATTTCTGCATTCCGACCGGAAAAGAGACTTCAACGCCATCATCCGGCACAAAGCAGCGCCTGATGGCGCTACGCTTATCAGGCCTACAGATATGTACCTGTGACTCCCGTAGGCCGGATAAGACGCTTTGCGTTGCCATCCGGCACAAAGCAGCGCCTGATGGCGCTACACTTATCAGGCCTACAGGTATGCTCCTGTGACTCAGTAGGCCGGATAAGACGCTTCGCGTCGCCATCCGGCATAAAGCAGCGCCTGAAGGCGCTACGCTTATCAGGCCTACAGGTATGCTCCCGTGACTCAGTAGGCCGGATAAGACGCTTCGCGTCGCCATCCGGCATAAAGCAGCGCCTGATGGCGCTACGCTTATCAGGCCTACAGGTATGTATCTGTGACTCCCGTAGGCCGGATAAGACGCTTCGCGTTGCCATCCGGCATAAAGCAGCGCCTGATGGCGCTACACTCATCAGATCTACAGATACGTGCTCGTAGGCGTAACTGGAAAGCCTCTCGCATTTTTATGTGCATCTTGCATTCCCAACGCGAAAACCACGGAATTTGCGCCGAATAACCACAAATTGTCGCCAGACAAACGTTAGCTAAATCTGCACACTTCCTGTAACAGGGAGGCGTCTATGAAAATAACAACGGTCAGCGTGTGTGCATTATGCGGAATTCTTCCGCTAATACTCTTACCTGTACTTCCCGGTTCGTTGTGTCTCATTGGCATATTTTGTTTTGCCTGCGCGCTGTCCTTTGTTCCATATAAATATACGCAGTACGCCAGCTTGACCCTGCTGTTTTTTCTCTGGGGAATACTTGCTGCAAAGCAAGCTGTCTGGCCGGGTAATACCTTGCCTGGCGCAACACAAGAAGCCGTGGTGCAAATTACGGCGACCGATCATGCCACCACACATTACGGGCAAATTACCCATGTACAGGGGAAACGCCTGTTTCCCTCGGTGGGCGTTGTTCTTTATGGGCAGTATTTGCCCGGCGAGGTGTGTGCAGGTCAACGTTGGGCGATGAAACTAAAAGTCCGTGCCGTGCATGGTCAGCTTAATGAGGGGGGATTTGATAGCCAGCGTTATGCGCTCACGCAACATCAGCCTCTGAGCGGCCGGTTTCTGCATGCGACGGTCATCGAATCGTCATGTAGTTTACGCGCGCGTTATCTTGCCTCCCTCAATACCACGCTGGCGCGCTACCCCTGGCAGCAGGTTATCCTGGCATTAGGCATGGGCGAGCGTTTATCAGTATCGCAAGAGGTCAAAAATATTATGCGCGATACTGGTACGGCGCACCTGATGGCCATTTCAGGGTTGCATATCGCCTTTGCCGCACTGCTGGCGGGAGGATTGATTCGTGGCGCGCAATTTTTACTTCCCACCCGGTGGATTCACTGGCAAACGCCGTTAGTGGGAGGGATTGTGTGCGCGACGTTTTATGCCTGGCTCACGGGGTTACAACCCCCCGCGTTGCGTACGGTTGTGGCGCTGGCAGCGTGGGGATTACTGAAGCTGAGCGGTCGACAATGGAGCGGTTGGGAGGTCTGGTTCTGCTGCCTGGCGGCAATAGTGATTGCCGATCCGATTGCTGTTCTGTCGCAAAGTCTGTGGCTTTCGGCCTTTGCCGTCGCTGCGCTTATTTTCTGGTATCAGTGGTTTCCAGTACCGGCCTGGGCGTTGCCTCGGGCAGGGAAAGTCGCGTTGGACCTCGTTCACTTACAGTTGGGCATTACGCTTCTGCTCTTACCTGTGCAAATAGCGCTTTTTCATGGCGTAAGTGTGACCTCTTTTCTGGCGAATCTGTTTGCTGTTCCTTTGGTTACATTTATCTCTGTACCACTGATACTGGCGGGAATGATCGGCCATTTGACCGGGCCGCTGATGGCTGAAGAAGGCCTCTGGGCGCTGGCTGACGCCTCTCTGGACGTGTTGTTCCGGGCGCTGAAAAGTCTGCCGGAAGGGTGGATTAATATTGATTATCGCTGGCAATACCTGTCTTTGGCTCCCTGGTTAACGCTTATGGCATGGCGATTGAATGCCTGGCGAACTTACCCGGTGATCTGTTTGTCTGGCGTGTTACTGTTGAGCTGGCCGTTCTGGCGTACGCCGCGCACGGAGGCGTGGCAGGTTCATATGCTGGATGTTGGGCAGGGGCTGGCGATGGTTATCGCGCATAACGGGAAAGCGATACTTTATGATACGGGACGCGCCTGGCCGGATGGCGATAGCGCACAGCAGCTCATCATTCCCTGGCTACGCTGGCACAATCTGGAACCTGAGGGGATTATCCTGAGCCATGAACATCTGGATCATCGGGGTGGCCTGTCATCATTACAGAAGACGTGGCCTTCGCTCTGGATACGAAGCCCATTAGGCTGGAAGGGCCATCTGCCGTGCTTTCGTGCGGAGCAGTGGACGTGGCAGGGGCTATCCTTCAGCGCACACTGGCCGATTAAAGGAAACAGGGAAAAGGGCAACAACCATTCCTGCGTGGTTAAAGTGGATGACGGAAAGCAGAGTATTTTGCTGACGGGCGATATTGAATCTCCGGCTGAACAAAAAATGCTAAGTCGTTATTGGTGGCATTTGCAGGCGACAATTATTCAGGTTCCGCATCATGGCAGTAATACATCGTCGTCATTAGCGTTAATTCAACGGGTTGAGGGCCTGGCCGCGCTGGCGTCGGCATCGCGCTACAACGCCTGGCGTCTGCCTTCCTGGAAGGTAAAACAGCGCTATCAACAACAAGGTTATCAGTGGCTGGATACCCCGCATCAGGGGCAAATTTCGGTGGATTTTTCCCCGCAAGGCTGGCGCATACGAGGTTTACGGGAGCAAATTTTACCTCGTTGGTATCATCAGTGGTTTGGCGTGTCAGAGGATAACGGGTAGAATATGCGGCTATTTCAACAAATGCTGGTTTTTTGAATGCATAACGATAAAGATCTCTCTACGTGGCAGACGTTCCGCCGACTGTGGCCTACCATTGCGCCTTTCAAAACTGGGCTGATCGTGGCGGGTGTCGCGTTGATCCTCAATGCGGCCAGCGATGCTTTTATGTTATCGCTCCTCAAACCATTGCTGGACGATGGTTTTGGTAAAACAGATCGATCGGTGCTGCTTTGGATGCCGCTGGTGGTTATTGGCCTGATGATATTACGTGGTATCACCAGCTATATTTCCAGCTACTGTATTTCATGGGTATCGGGCAAAGTGGTGATGACCATGCGCCGTCGTCTGTTTGGTCATATGATGGGGATGCCTGTTGCATTCTTTGATAAACAATCAACGGGGACACTGCTTTCTCGTATTACCTATGACTCAGAACAGGTTGCATCATCGTCTTCCGGGGCGTTGATTACGGTCGTGCGTGAAGGTGCATCGATCATCGCTTTGTTTATCATGATGTTCTATAACAGCTGGCAACTGTCGATCATTCTGGTCATTCTGGCGCCTGTTGTGTCTATTGCGATTCGCGTGGTATCGAAGCGTTTTCGTAGCATCAGTAAAAACATGCAGAACACGATGGGGCAGGTGACCACCAGTGCAGAGCAGATGCTGAAAGGCCACAAAGAAGTGCTTATCTTTGGCGGTCAGGAAGTTGAAACGAAGCGTTTTGACAAAGTCAGCAATAAAATGCGTCTGCAAGGGATGAAAATGGTGTCTGCATCATCCATCTCTGATCCGATCATTCAGCTGATCGCGTCTCTGGCGCTGGCCTTTGTTCTCTATGCGGCTAGCTTCCCGAGCGTAATGGACAGCCTGACTGCGGGTACGATTACCGTCGTATTCTCATCAATGATTGCCCTGATGCGTCCTCTGAAATCGCTGACCAACGTCAATGCACAGTTCCAGCGTGGTATGGCGGCATGCCAGACGCTGTTTGCTATTCTGGATAGCGAGCAAGAGAAAGATGAAGGCAAACGCGTAATTGAACGTTCGACGGGCGATCTGGAATTCCGCAATGTGACCTTTACCTATCCGGGGCGTGAAACACCTGCGCTGCGCAATATCAATCTGCATATTCCGGCGGGTAAGACGGTTGCACTGGTCGGGCGTTCCGGTTCAGGTAAATCAACCATTGCCAGTCTGATCACGCGCTTCTACGACATCAATGAAGGGAATATCCTGATGGATGGACACGATCTGCGTGAATATACCCTGTCTTCATTGCGTAATCAGGTCGCGCTGGTTTCGCAGAATGTGCACCTGTTTAACGATACGGTTGCGAACAACATCGCCTATGCGCGTACTGAAGAGTACAGCCGCGAGCAAATTGAAGAAGCGGCGCGTATGGCGTATGCCATGGACTTTATCAGCAAGATGGATGACGGTCTGGATACGGTTATCGGCGAGAACGGTGTACTGCTTTCCGGTGGTCAGCGTCAGCGTATCGCGATTGCCCGTGCGTTGCTGCGTGACAGCCCAATCCTGATTCTGGATGAAGCCACCTCTGCGCTGGACACCGAATCCGAACGCGCGATTCAGTCCGCGCTGGATGAGTTGCAGAAAAACCGTACTTCGCTGGTTATCGCGCACCGTCTTTCAACGATTGAACAAGCTGATGAAATTGTCGTGGTGGAAGACGGGATTATTGTTGAGCGTGGAACCCATCGCGAATTGCTGGAGCAGCGCGGTGTGTATTCGCAACTGCATAAAATGCAATTTGGCCAATGATCGCCCGCATCTGGTCTGGTGAATCGCCCCTGTGGCGTCTGTTGCTCCCACTCTCCTGGCTGTATGGCCTGGTGAGTGGGGGGATTCGACTGTGCTACCGGCTGGGAATTAAACGCGCCTGGCGTGCGCCGGTGCCAGTTGTTGTCGTCGGTAACCTTACGGCGGGGGGCAACGGAAAAACGCCGGTCGTTATCTGGCTGGTCGAGCAACTGCAACAGCGCGGCATTCGCGTAGGGGTTGTTTCGCGGGGGTATGGCGGTAAAGCGGCGTCTTATCCGCTGTTGCTTACTCCACAAACGTCCTCTGCGGAAGCGGGCGATGAGCCGGTACTGATCTATCAACGAACCGGCGCGCCTGTTGCTGTCTCGCCGGTTCGCTCAGACGCAGTAAAAGCGATTCTCGCGCGTCACGATGTACAAATTATCGTAACGGATGACGGGCTACAGCATTATCGTCTGGCGCGCGATATTGAAATCGTTGTCATCGACGGCGTGCGCCGGTTTGGCAATGGCTGGTGGCTGCCCGCAGGGCCGATGCGTGAGCGCGCCAGCCGACTTAAATCGGTAGATGCGGTGATCGTCAACGGCGGCGTTGCCAGACCAGGAGAAATTCCGATGCAGCTGGCGCCAGGGCTGGCGGTCAATTTATGCACCGGTGAGCGCCGTCATGTCGCGGAGTTAAGCAACATTGTCGCGATGGCGGGGATTGGCCATCCTCCACGTTTCTTTGCTACGCTCGAAGCGTGTGGGGCATCGCTACAGAAATGCGTTCCGTTGGCCGATCATCAGTCTCTCGCCTTTAACGATGTGAAGGCGTTAGTAACCGACGGGCAAACGCTGGTCATGACGGAAAAAGATGCCGTTAAATGCCGGGGATTTGCCGAGGACAACTGGTGGTATTTACCTGTAGACGCGCGTTTGTCGGGTGAACAACCTGACGCACTGCTTGAACAACTCATCTCGCTGGCTAGCTAGCACAAATTGATGTGGCGGCAGCGAACGATTCCCGGAGTTATACATGTCGTTGCCGCATCTCTCTCTTACGGATGTTCGTCATCTCCATCTTGCTGCGCAAGGTTTGCTGAAAAAGCCCCGCCGTCAGGCATTGCCTGCGGATATTCTCGCGACGATTTCGCGCATGTCTTTATTGCAAATCGATACGATCAACGTTGTGGCGCGCAGCCCCTATCTGGTGCTGTTTAGCCGTCTGGGCCACTACCCGCAACAGTGGCTGGACGACTCGTTGTCGCGTGGCGAACTCATGGAATACTGGGCGCATGAGGCCTGTTTCTTACCGCGTAGCGACTTTACGCTAATTCGTCACCGTATGCTGGCGCCTGAGAAGATGGGCTGGAAGTACAAAGCATCGTGGATGCAGGAACATGCCGATGAGATCGCGCAGTTGATCCAGCATATTCACCATAACGGCCCTGTGCGCTCAGCGGATTTTGCGCATCCACGCAAAGGCGCCAGTGGATGGTGGGAATGGAAGCCGCATAAGCGCCATCTTGAAGGATTGTTCACTGCCGGGAAAGTCATGGTTGTAGAACGGCGCAACTTTCAGCGCGTGTATGACCTGACGCAACGCGTGATGCCGCACTGGGACGATAAACGCGATTTACTGTCGCAGGCAGAAGCAGAAATCGCCATGCTGGATAATAGCGCGCGCAGTCTGGGGATTTTTCGCGAGCAGTGGCTGGCGGATTACTATCGCCTGCGGCGACCTGAAGTGAAAACGTGGCGTGATATCCGCGTTGAACAAGGGCAACTGGTTCCCGTTCAGGCCGACAGGCTGGGGGCAATGTGGCTACACGCCGATCTGTTGCCGCTACTGGAGCAGGCGCTGAACAATAAGCTCACCGCTACGCATAGCGCGGTTTTATCCCCTTTTGATCCCGTCGTCTGGGACCGGAAACGGGCAGAGCAGTTGTTCGATTTTAGCTACCGCCTGGAGTGCTATACCCCGGCGCCTAAACGCCAGTACGGCTATTTTGTTTTGCCGCTGCTGCATCGGGGGCAGTTGGTTGGGCGCATGGATGCCAAAATGCATCGCAAAACGGGCGTGCTGGAAGTCATCTCGCTCTGGTTGCAGGAGGGGGGTAAACCGGGCCCGACGCTGCAAAAAGGGTTGTTACAGGCGATTAATGCGTTCGCTCGCTGGCAACAGGCCAGCCGCGTCACGCTAGGGAGCTGCCCATCCGCCTTGTTTGCAGAAAATCGTCATGGCTGGGAAATAGACGCGGTCTCATAAACGATTATGTTAATATTGATGGATTCACAATCCGGTCCATCTGGAGGAACTATGGATCATCGTCTACTTGAAATCATTGCCTGCCCGGTATGCAACGGCAAACTCTGGTATAACCAGGAAAAACAAGAACTGATTTGCAAACTGGATAACCTGGCTTTCCCATTGCGCGATGGCATTCCGGTATTGCTGGAAACGGAAGCGCGTTCCATTACTGCTGATGAGAGTAAATCATGAGTTTTGTGGTCATTATTCCCGCTCGTTTTTCGTCCACGCGTCTGCCCGGTAAGCCTTTACTGGATATCAACGGCAAACCGATGATCGTGCATGTTCTGGAACGCGCGCGCGAATCTGGCGCTGAACGCATTATTGTCGCGACGGACCATGAAGATGTCGCTCGCGCGGTAGAAGCGGCGGGTGGGGAAGTCTGCATGACGCGCGCTGACCATCAGTCCGGGACGGAGCGTCTGGCGGAAGTCGTTGAAAAATGCGGTTTTAGCGACGATACCGTTATTGTGAACGTGCAGGGCGATGAACCGATGATCCCGGCGGTGATTATTCGTCAGGTGGCGGAAAACCTGGCGCAGCGCCAGGTTGGTATGGCGACGCTGGCGGCGCCGATTCACGGTGCTGAAGAAGCCTTTAATCCTAATGCAGTGAAAGTTGTGCTGGACGCTGAAGGCTATGCGCTTTATTTCTCGCGTGCGACGATCCCCTGGGATCGCGATCGTTTTGCGAAAAGCCTTGAGACCGTGGGCGACACGTTCCTGCGCCATCTGGGAATTTACGGCTATCGCGCCGGGTTTATTCGCCGCTACGTGAACTGGCAGCCCAGCCCGCTTGAGCATATTGAGATGCTGGAGCAGCTTCGTGTGCTGTGGTATGGCGAAAAAATCCATGTTGCCGTCGCCAAAGAAGTCCCGGGAACGGGCGTTGATACAGCCGAAGATCTTGAGCGCGTTCGCGCCGAAATGCGCTGATATCCGCTATCGCACTCCTCTCACAAATGGGAGGAGTGTCGTATCGTTACGATTTTCCCTTCATTTTTCTTTTCATCAATTGATCTCATCCGGGTGACATCTGTCCATACGGCGCTCATTATAAAAGCAGTGGCGTTTATGAGGGCAATCTGAAATGGAACAGCTGCGAGCCGAACTGAGTCATCTGCTGGGCGAAAAACTCAGCCGTATAGAGTGCGTGAGTGAAAAGGCGGATACGGCCTTGTGGTCGCTGTACGACAGTCAGGGAAACCCGATGCCGCTAATGGCGAGAAGTTTTACGACCCCTGGCGTGGCGCAGCAACTGGCATGGAAAACGACCATGCTGGCGCGTAGCGGCACGGTACGCATGCCGGTTGTCTATGGCGTGATGACGCATGAGGAACACCCCGGGCCTGATGTCCTGCTGCTGGAGCGTCTGCGTGGCGTCTCTGTGGAAGCGCCCGCCCGCACGCCTGAGCGCTGGGAGCAGTTGAAGGATCAGATTGTAGAGGGTTTGTTAGCCTGGCATCGGCAGGACAGTCGGGGTTGCGTGGGTGCGGTGGATCATACGCAGGAAAATATCTGGCCGTCCTGGTATCGCCAGCGTGTTGAAGTGCTATGGACGACGTTAAACCAGTTCAACAACACCGGGTTAACTATGCAGGATAAACGCATTCTGTTTCGTACCCGGGAGTGTCTGCCTGCGCTGTTTGAAGGATTTAATGATAATTGCGTGCTCATCCACGGCAATTTTAGCCTGCGCAGTATGCTGAAAGACGCCCGCAGCGATCAGCTTCTGGCGATGGTGGGGCCTGGCGTTATGCTGTGGGCGCCACGAGAGTATGAACTGTTTCGGCTGATGGACAATGCGCTGGCGGAAGGGCTGCTCTGGCATTATCTGCAACACGCGCCAGTGGCGGAATCGTTCATCTGGCGGCGTTGGCTTTATGTGTTATGGGACGAAGTCGCGCAGCTGGTCAATACCGGGCGTTTTAGCCGCTCCAACTTTGACCTCGCGACAAAATCACTGCTGCCCTGGCTCGCCTGACGCGCCTTTCAGCCACTGCCAGATGCGCCCCAGCGTTTCATAACCGACGCGATCGCTATGCATCAACCATACCGGGGAGGGAATTGCTCGCTCCCACGGATTTAACGGTGAATCTATCGCCAGTTGATTGGCTGGCGCAGGCAGCGGATGTAACCCAACATGCTGGAAGAAGATCATGGCGCGCGGTAAGTGGGAGGCGGAAGTGACCAGCAGGAAAGGGGCATCGCCGATGGCCTGTTTCACCGCTTCCGCCTCTTCTTCGGTATCTTTTGGCTGATCCAGCGTGATGATATCGCTGCGCGGCACACCCAGCGATTGTGCCACTCTTGCGCCCGCTTCTGCCGTACTCACGCGATTGGTTTTTGCCGCCGCGCCCGTAAAGATCAGTTTCGATCCCGGATTGGCCAGCCAGAGGCGTACGCCTTCGTTCAGACGTGGGAGGCTGTTATTGATCAGATTCGAACTGGGCGCCCACTGGGGGTTCCAGGTGTAGCCGCCACCCAGCACCACGATATAGTCTACTTTTTGCGTTCCCTGCCAGGTGGGGTAACTGTCTTCAATCGGTTTGAGTAAACGGTCAGCAACAGGTTGCAGGCTTAACAGAAATATTGCCAGCCATCCCAGGCTGATAAACGCCTTCCCGGTTTTCTGAAAGCGGCTAAACCATACCAGCGCCAGCCCCACGCCCATGATGAGCAGCATAAAGGGAAGCGGCAGCAACAGACCGCCAGTCACTTTCTTCAGAGTAAAAAGCATCCTTTTTGGTTCCTTTTTTGACCATACAGCAGGGGATCAGCAGGGATATTACACCAGACAGGTTAAATATCGCCGCGACTATGACAAAATAGCTTCTTTTTAAAAGCACACCTGAGCCAGCCTGTGGAGAGTCCGATGCGGGACCGCAATTTTGATGACATTGCTGAAAAGTTTTCCCGTAACATCTACGGAACCACCAAAGGACAGCTGCGACAGGCGATTCTGTGGCAGGATCTTGATCGGTTGCTGGCGGAATTCGGCGAGCAAAAACTGCACATCCTGGATGCTGGCGGCGGAGAGGGGCAAACGGCCATCAGAATGGCGGAGCGTGGGCACCAGGTTACATTGTGCGATCTGTCCGGCGAGATGATCGCGCGTGCGCAGCAGGCGGCAGAAGCAAAAGGTGTGAGCGGAAACATGCATTTTATACAATGCGCCGTTCAGGATGTCGCTTCGCATTTGGAAACCTCCGCTGATCTGATATTGTTTCATGCTGTGCTGGAGTGGGTGGCGGAACCGGTCGGCGTGTTAGAGACGCTTTGGTCAGTTTTGCGCCCCGGCGGAGCACTGTCGTTAATGTTCTACAATGCTAACGGCCTGTTGATGCATAACATGGTGGCAGGGAACTTTGACTATGTGCAGGTGGGGATGCCAAAACGCAAAAAGCGTACGCTTTCGCCAGACTATCCACGTAAACCCGAGCAGGTTTATCAGTGGCTGGAAGATATTGGCTGGCAGATTACCGGTAAGACCGGCGTACGCGTATTTCATGATTATCTGCGTGAGAAGCATCAACAGCGTGACAGCTATGAGATGTTAGTTGAATTAGAAACGCGTTATTGCCGCCAGGAGCCGTATATTAGCCTTGGCCGCTACATTCATGTCACCGCGCGCAAACCGCAGATGCAAGGATAACTTATGAGTGAATTTTCCCAGACAGTCCCCGAACTGGTTGCCTGGGCCAGAAAAAATGACTTTTCCATCTCTCTGCCGGTAGACCGACTTTCGTTCCTGCTGGCGGTAGCCACGCTGAACGGCGAGCGCCTGGACGGGGAGATGAGTGAAGGCGAACTGGTGGATGCGTTCCGCCATGTCAGTGATGCGTTTGAGCAAACCAGCGAAACCATCGGCGTGCGCGCCAACAACGCGATCAACGATATGGTACGTCAACGTCTGCTGAACCGCTTTACCAGCGAGCAAGCGGAAGGCAACGCTATTTATCGCCTGACGCCGCTCGGGATTGGCATTACCGATTACTATATCCGCCAGCGTGAGTTTTCCACGTTGCGCCTTTCCATGCAGCTATCCATTGTCGCGGGTGAACTGAAGCGGGCGGCGGATGCGGCAGATGAGGGCGGCGACGAGTTTCACTGGCATCGCAACGTTTATGCGCCGCTGAAATATTCGGTCGCGGAAATTTTCGACAGCATCGACCTGACCCAGCGCATCATGGATGAGCAGCAGCAGCAGGTAAAAGACGACATTGCGCAGTTGCTGAACAAAGACTGGCGCGCGGCGATTTCGAGTTGCGAACTGCTGCTTTCTGAAACATCCGGCACGCTGCGTGAGTTGCAGGATACGCTCGAAGCAGCTGGCGATAAATTGCAGGCCAATCTGTTACGCATCCAGGACGCCACGATGGCGCATGACGACCTGCATTTTGTGGATCGTCTGGTGTTCGATCTGCAAAGCAAACTCGACCGCATTATTAGCTGGGGTCAGCAATCCATCGACCTGTGGATTGGCTATGACCGACACGTACACAAATTTATCCGTACTGCGATTGATATGGATAAAAACCGCGTCTTTGCCCAGCGACTGCGCCAGTCCATCCAGAGCTATTTTGATGAGCCGTGGGCGCTGACCTATGCCAATGCCGATCGTCTGCTGGATATGCGCGATGAAGAGATGGCGCTGCGCGATGAAGAGGTGACCGGCGAACTGCCGCCGGACCTAGAATATGAAGAATTTAACGAGATCCGCGAACAACTGGCGGCGATCATCGAAGAACAGCTGGCTATCTATAAATCCAGACAAGCCCCACTGGATCTCGGCCTGGTAGTGCGCGAATATCTGGCGCAATACCCACGAGCGCGTCACTTCGACGTGGCGCGTATTGTTATCGATCAGGCGGTACGTCTTGGCGTAGCGCAAGCAGACTTCACCGGACTGCCAGCCAAATGGCAGCCGATTAATGATTACGGAGCCAAGGTACAGGCGCATGTCATTGACAAATATTGAACAAGTGATGCCGGTTAAGCTGGCGCAGGCGCTGGCAAACCCGTTATTTCCGGCGCTGGATAGCGCATTACGCTCCGGCAGACATATCGGTCTGGATGAGCTGGATAATCATGCCTTCCTGATGGATTTCCAGGAGTATCTGGAAGAGTTTTACAGTCGCTATAACGTCGAACTGATTCGCGCGCCGGAGGGTTTTTTCTACCTGCGCCCGCGTTCCACGACGATTATCCCGCGCTCCGTCTTGTCTGAACTGGACATGATGGTGGGTAAAATCCTCTGCTATCTCTATCTCAGTCCGGAGCGGTTGGCGAATGAGGGGATTTTTACCCAGCAGGAACTGTACGATGAGCTGCTCGCCCTGACAGACGAAGCCAAATTGCTGAAACTGGTCAACAACCGCTCAACGGGGTCTGACGTGGATCGTCAGAAACTACAGGAGAAGGTGCGCTCGTCGTTAAACCGTCTGCGTCGCTTAGGGATGGTGTGGTTTATGGGCCATGACAGCAGCAAATTCCGCATCACGGAATCGGTGTTCCGCTTTGGCGCGGATGTGCGTACCGGTGACGATCCGCGTGAAGCGCAGCGTCGCTTAATCCGCGATGGGGAAGCCATGCCGGTTGAAAATCACCTGCAACTCAACGATGAGACCGAAGAGAATCAGCCGGACAGTGGAGAGGAAGAATAATGATTGAACGCGGTAAATTTCGCTCACTAACGCTGATTAACTGGAACGGCTTTTTTGCCCGCACCTTTGACCTCGATGAGCTGGTCACCACGCTGTCCGGCGGGAACGGTGCCGGTAAATCCACCACGATGGCGGCGTTCGTCACGGCGCTGATCCCGGACTTAACCTTACTGCATTTCCGTAACACCACGGAAGCCGGGGCCACCAGCGGATCGCGCGATAAAGGCCTGCACGGTAAGCTGAAAGCGGGCGTCTGTTATTCCATGCTCGACGTCCTCAATTCCCGCCATCAGCGTGTTGTGGTGGGCGTACGTTTGCAGCAGGTCGCCGGACGCGATCGCAAAGTTGATATCAAACCGTTTGCCATTCAGGGCTTGCCGATGTCGGTGCAGCCGACGCAGCTGGTGACGGAAACGCTGAACGAGCGCCAGGCGCGCGTGTTGACCCTCGCGGAGCTGAAAGAGAAGCTCGATGCGATGGAAGGCGTGCAGTTTAAGCAGTTTAACTCGATCACCGATTATCACTCGCTGATGTTCGATCTGGGCATCATTGCCCGCCGTCTGCGTTCTGCGTCCGATCGCAGCAAGTTCTATCGTCTGATTGAAGCCTCGCTGTACGGCGGGATCTCCAGCGCGATTACCCGTTCCCTGCGTGACTACCTGCTGCCGGAAAATAGCGGCGTGCGTAAAGCGTTCCAGGATATGGAAGCCGCGCTGCGTGAAAACCGTATGACGCTGGAAGCGATCCGCGTAACCCAGTCGGATCGTGACCTGTTCAAGCATTTGATTAGCGAAGCCACTAACTACGTGGCGGCGGACTACATGCGCCACGCCAACGAACGCCGGGTTCATCTGGATAAAGCGCTGGAGTTTCGTCGCGAGCTGTACACATCGCGTAAGCAACTGGCGGCGGAACAGTACAAACACGTCGACATGGCGCGTGAACTGGGCGAGCACAACGGTGCGGAAGGGGATCTGGAAGCGGATTACCAGGCCGCCAGCGACCACCTGAACCTGGTGCAGACCGCGCTGCGCCAGCAGGAGAAGATCGAGCGCTACGAAGCGGATCTCGATGAGCTGCAAATTCGTCTCGAAGAGCAAAATGAAGTGGTGGCTGAAGCCGCCGACATGCAGGAAGAGAACGAAGCCCGTGCGGAAGCCGCCGAGCTGGAAGTGGATGAACTGAAAAGCCAACTGGCGGACTATCAGCAGGCGCTGGATGTGCAGCAGACGCGCGCGATTCAGTACAACCAGGCGATCCAGGCGCTCGACCGCGCCAAAGCGCTTTGTCATCTGCCTGACCTGACGGCGGACAGCGCCGCAGAATGGCTGGAAACGTTCCAGGCGAAAGAGCAGGAAGCAACGGAAAAACTGCTTTCGCTGGAACAGAAAATGAGCGTGGCGCAAACCGCGCACAGTCAGTTTGAACAGGCATATCAGCTGGTGGCCGCCATTAATGGCCCGCTGGCGCGTAATGAAGCCTGGAGCGTGGCGCGTGACCTGCTGCGCGAAGGCGTGGAACAGCGTCACCTGGCGGAGCAGGTTCAGCCGCTGCGTATGCGTCTGAGTGAACTGGAACAGCGTCTGCGCGAACAGCAGGAAGCTGAACGCCTGCTGGCGGAATTCTGTAAACGTCAGGGCAAACATTTCGACATTGATGAGCTGGAAGCGCTGCACCAGGAGCTAGAAGCCCGCATCGCCGCCCTGTCGGATAGCGTTTCTAACGCCCATGAACAGCGTATGACGCTGCGTCAGGAGCAGGAGCAACTCCAGTCCCGCATTCAGCACTTAATGCAGCGCGCCCCGATCTGGCTGGCGGCGCAAAACAGTCTGAATCAGCTGTGCGAACAGAGCGGTGAAGAGTTTACCTCCAGCCAGGATGTAACCGAGTATCTGCAACAGTTGCTGGAGCGCGAGCGTGAAGCGATTGTAGAGCGCGACGAAGTTGGCGCGCGTAAGAATGCGGTTGATGAAGAGATTGAACGCTTAAGCCAGCCGGGTGGCTCGGAAGACTCGCGTCTGAACGCGCTGGCGGAGCGTTTTGGCGGCGTGTTGCTGTCGGAAATCTATGATGACGTCAGCTTCGAAGACGCGCCGTACTTCTCCGCGCTGTACGGCCCGTCCCGTCATGCTATCGTGGTGCCGGATCTGTCGCTGATCGCCGAACAGCTTGAAGGGCTGACGGATTGCCCGGAAGATCTCTATTTCATCGAAGGGGACCCGCAGTCGTTCGATGACAGCGTCTTCAGCGTTGATGAGCTGGAAAACGCGGTGGTGGTGAAAACCGCCGAGCGTCAGTGGCGTTATTCCCGTTTCCCGACGGTGCCGATCTTTGGTCGCGCCGCGCGTGAAAACCGTATTGAAAGTCTGCATGCTGAGCGCGAAGGGCTGTCTGAACGCTTTGCGACGTTGTCCTTCGACGTGCAGAAAACTCAGCGTCTGCATCAGGCGTTCAGTCGTTTTATCGGCAGCCATCTGGCGGTCGCGTTTGAGGCCGACCCGGAAGCGGAAATTCGCCAATTGAATGGCCGTCGCGTTGAACTGGAACGCGCGCTGGCTACGCATGAAAACGACAACCAGCAGCAGCGTATTCAGTTTGAACAGGCGAAAGAGGGCGTCTCCGCTCTGAACCGCTTACTGCCGCGCCTGAACCTGCTGGCGGACGACACGCTGGCTGACCGCGTGGATGAAATTCAGGAACGTCTGGATGATGCGCAGGAAGCGGCGCGTTTTATACAGCAACACGGTAATCAGTTAGCCAAACTGGAGCCGATCGTCTCGGTTCTGCAAAACGATCCCGAACAGTTTGAGCAACTGAAAGAAGATTACGCATACTCCCAGCAAATGCAGCGGGATGCGCGTCAGCAGGCTTTTGCGCTGACGGAGGTCGTACAGCGTCGGGCGCACTTCAGCTATTCCGACTCGGCCGAAATGCTGAGCGGCAACAGCGATCTGAACGAAAAACTGCGCCAGCGTCTGGAACAGGCGGAAGCCGAGCGTACCCGTGCCCGTGAAGCGTTACGCGGTCATGCCGCGCAACTCAGCCAGTACAATCAGGTTCTGGCCTCACTGAAAAGCTCGTATGACACCAAGAAAGAGCTGCTGGGCGACCTGCAACGTGAATTACAGGATATCGGCGTGCGCGCCGACAGCGGTTCGGAAGAGCGCGCGCGTATCCGCCGAGACGAACTGCATACGCAACTGAGCAATAACCGCTCACGTCGTAACCAGCTGGAAAAAGCGCTGACCTTCTGTGAAGCAGAAATGGATAACCTGACCCGCAGACTGCGCAAGCTGGAACGCGATTATCATGAAATGCGCGAGCAGGTAGTCACCGCGAAAGCCGGGTGGTGCGCGGTGATGCGGATGGTGAAAGATAACGGGGTAGAGCGCCGTCTGCATCGTCGCGAGTTGGCTTATCTGTCGGCAGATGAACTTCGCTCCATGTCGGATAAGGCGTTGGGTGCGTTGCGTCTGGCGGTGGCGGATAACGAACACCTGCGTGATGTATTACGTATGTCGGAAGATCCAAAACGACCGGAACGTAAGATCCAGTTCTTCGTGGCGGTTTACCAGCATCTTCGGGAGCGTATTCGCCAGGATATCATCCGTACCGATGACCCGGTTGAGGCCATCGAACAGATGGAAATTGAGTTGAGTCGCCTGACGGAAGAGCTAACCTCCCGCGAACAGAAGCTGGCGATCAGCTCGCGCAGCGTGGCGAACATTATTCGTAAGACGATTCAGCGCGAACAAAACCGTATTCGTATGCTGAACCAGGGGCTGCAAAACGTCTCGTTCGGTCAGGTGAACAGCGTGCGTCTCAACGTTAACGTGCGGGAAACGCATGCGACCTTGCTGGATGTTCTTTCCGAACAGCATGAGCAGCATCAGGATCTGTTTAACAGCAACCGCCTGACCTTCTCTGAAGCGCTGGCGAAGCTGTATCAGCGCCTGAATCCGCAGATTGATATGGGGCAGCGTACGCCGCAGACCATTGGCGAGGAGCTGCTGGATTACCGTAACTATCTGGAGATGGAAGTCGAGGTCAACCGTGGTTCAGACGGCTGGCTGCGTGCGGAGTCCGGCGCGCTGTCTACCGGTGAAGCGATTGGTACCGGGATGTCCATTCTGGTGATGGTAGTACAAAGCTGGGAAGACGAAGGCCGCCGCTTGCGCGGAAAAGATATCTCCCCATGCCGCCTGCTGTTCCTTGATGAGGCTGCACGTCTGGATGCGCGTTCCATCGCGACGCTGTTCGAACTGTGCGAACGTCTGCAAATGCAGCTTATCATCGCAGCGCCGGAAAACATCAGCCCTGAGAAAGGCACCACCTATAAGCTGGTGCGTAAGGTTTTCCACAATACCGAACACGTTCATGTGGTCGGACTGCGTGGCTTCGCTCCACAACTGCCGGAGACGCTACCTGGCACCGGCACCGAAGATGCTTCGTCGCAGGCCGCCGGGTAAGTAAGATGAAGACGGCCTTCGCGCCGTCTTTTTTCATCATAAAATCGATCAATAGAAGTCTGAAAAGCACCTTACACCAGGTGCTTTTTCTTTAAACTTCTTTACATTAGGTTAGGCAAAACCTTTTTGATGTTTATATACTGAAGGTAAGCCTGACGAGTAAGCAGGCTTGCTCGTCATACTTCAGAAGGTATTGGCGTTTTCAGGTTTTTACCCAATGTGAGCGGGCAACCTGGCTATTCAAAGTATGATAAAGAAACAGGGGGCAAGGGATGTTGCTTAACAAAATTTGTAGTCGTCGGCTGTCGGCAATCAGTTTATGCCTGGCCGTAACATTTGCTCCACTGTTCAGTGTGCAGGCCGATGAGCCTGAAATGATTCCTGGCGACAGCTCAGCGACCGTCAGCGAACAGCCTACCGCGTTGTCACAGCCGCAAGCGCAATCGCCTGCGACAGCGGTAATGGCGGGGATTCAGCCGCTGCCGGAGGGGATCTCTGCGGAGAAAGCCCGGGCTGAATTACAATCGCAACTTCCTTCTGGTTATACGCCGGTTTATCTGAATCAACTGGAACTGCTGTATGCCGCCCGCGATATGCAACCAATGTGGGAAAATCGCGATGCGGTGAAAGCGTTTCAGCAGCAGCTGGCGGAAGTGGCCATCGCCGGGTTCCAGCCGCAATTTACCATCTGGGTCGCGCTGCTGACCGACCCGTCAGTCACCGGTCTGGCGCGAGATGCTGTTTTATCCGACGCCATGATGGGCTATCTCCATTTCATCGCCAATATTCCCGTAAAAGGGACGCGCTGGCTGTACAGCGACAAACCTTATGCGCTGGCAACACCGCCGCTTTCGGTGATCAACCAGTGGCAGGTTGCGCTGGACAACGGTCAACTGATGACGTTTGTCGCCAGCCTTGCGCCACAGCATCCGCAATACGCCGCGCTGCATGATTCACTGAAAAAGCTGGTTAGCGACGCTCGTCCCTGGCCGCAGTTGACCAGTACCGCGACGTTGCGTCCTGGTCAGTGGAGCAATGATGTGCCTGCGCTGCGTGAGATTTTACAGCGCACCGGTATGCTGGAAGGCGGGCCTAAGATAGCGCTCCCGGGGGATGACGTGGCGGCCGATGTGGTTGTCAGCCCTTCCGCCGTCGCAGTGGAACCTGCCGCCGTGAAACCTGTCGCCCGGCAATCCACTCAGCGCAGCCAACCCGCTCCGGCAGTCCGTGCGGCTTATGATCGTGAGCTTGTTGATGCGGTGAAACGTTTTCAGACCTGGCAAGGACTGGGAGCGGATGGCGCTGTCGGCCCGGCGACACGCGAATGGCTGAATGTGACGCCTGCGCAACGTGCAGGGGTGCTGGCGCTGAATATTCAGCGTTTGCGTTTACTGCCAGGAGAATTATCAACGGGCATTATGGTCAATATTCCGGCCTATTCGCTGGTTTATTACCAGAACGGCAACCAGGTGTTGGCTTCCCGGGTGATTGTTGGCCGCCCCGATCGGAAAACGCCAATGATGAGCAGCGCGCTTAATAACGTGGTGGTGAATCCGCCCTGGAATGTGCCGCCAACACTGGCCCGAAAAGATATTCTGCCCAAAGTCTGGAATGATCCGGGGTATCTGGAACGCCACGGTTATACCGTTATGCGCGGCTGGAACAGCAAAGAGACGATTAACCCGTGGCAGGTGGACTGGTCGACCATTACGCCATCGAACCTGCCGTTCCGCTTCCAGCAGGCGCCGGGCGCGCACAACTCGCTGGGGCGTTACAAATTTAATATGCCAAGTTCAGACGCGATTTATCTGCACGATACGCCGAATCACAATCTGTTCCAGAAAGATACGCGAGCGCTCAGTTCCGGCTGCGTGCGTGTGAATAAGGCCTCTGAGCTGGCAAATATGCTGCTTCAGGATGCAGGCTGGAACGATACGCGGATTTCGGATGCGCTGAAGCAAGGTGATACCCGGTACGTCAACATCCGCCAGAATATTCCGGTGAATCTGTATTACCTGACGGCGTTTGTGGGAGCAGACGGACGCACTCAGTATCGTACAGATATTTACAATTATGATCTGACTGCGCGATCCAGCGCACAAATTGTGTCAAAAGCAGAACAATTAATCAGGTAAATGAAGAAGTTCTGATAAATCTGTTGTCGTAATATTGGTCATCGGCAGGGCTGATTCGCTGCAAGCCCCGCCGTTGCTGGGGATGGGCCACCTTGACGTCGGCTTTTTTGCCAGTTAAGGTGCCCCTCGTGCGCCAGAAGTGCATATTAACGAAAACATTTACCTGTAGACCTGATTATCATGGACAAATTTGACGCTAATCGCCGCAAGTTGCTGGCGTTTGGTGGCGTTGCTCTCGGCGCTGCCATCTTGCCTACGCCAGCATTTGCCACACTCTCCACCCCACGTCCGCGTATTTTGACACTGAACAACCTCCATACCGGAGAGTCAATTAAAGCGGAGTTTTTCGACGGAAGAGCCTATATTCAGGATGAATTAGCAAAACTAAACCATTTTTTCCGTGATTTTCGCGCGAATAAAGTGAAAGCCATCGACCCAGGATTGTTCGATCAGCTCTTCCGCCTGCAAGGCCTTTTAGGCACCCGTAAGCCCGTACAGCTCATCTCGGGTTACCGCTCACTGGATACCAATAACGAACTGCGTGCGCACAGTCGTGGAGTGGCGAAAAAAAGCTACCACACGAAAGGGCAGGCGATGGATTTCCATATTGAAGGCGTTTCGTTAAGTAATATTCGCAAAGCTGCGTTATCTATGCGCGCAGGTGGTGTAGGATACTACCCACGCAGTAACTTTGTGCATATTGACACCGGGCCGGCACGGCACTGGTGATCCGCAGACTTAACGAAACAGGAGCAGTATGAACTATCGTATTATTCCGGTCACCGCATTCTCCCAGAACTGTTCATTGATCTGGTGTGAGCAAACCCGTCTGGCCGCGCTGGTCGATCCCGGCGGCGACGCACAGACCATCAAACAGGAAGTGGACGCCAGCGGCGTGACGTTGATGCAGATCCTGCTTACGCACGGTCATCTCGATCATGTTGGCGCGGCGGCGGAACTGGCGAAGCATTATGGCGTGCCAGTGATCGGCCCGGAAAAAGAAGATGAGTTCTGGCTACAGGGTTTACCGGCGCAAAGTCGCATGTTTGGTCTGGAAGAGTGTCAGCCGCTGACGCCTGACCGTTGGCTGAATGAGGGAGATCGTATTAGCGTAGGGAATGTGACTTTACAGGTGTTGCATTGTCCTGGGCATACGCCGGGCCATATCGTCTTCTTTGATGAGTCTTCACGGCTACTGATTTCCGGTGACGTGATCTTCAAAGGCGGCGTTGGGCGCAGCGATTTCCCGCGTGGCGATCACGCTCAGCTGATTGATTCGATCAAGCGTAAATTATTGCCGTTGGGCGATGATGTGACGTTTATTTCGGGTCATGGGCCGATGTCGACGCTTGGCCATGAGCGGCTGCATAACCCGTTCCTGCAAGATGAAATGCCGGTCTGGTAAATTCTTGTCCGGTCTGCAATGGGAAACCACTGTAGACCGGGTAAGCGCCAGGCACTACCTGGCGCTATGATACTTACAGTACGGCGACAATGGCTTCGCACAGCGGAGCCATGTTATCCGGCGTCATTCCAGCCACGTTGACGCGACCAGAAGCCACCGCATATACGCCAAACTCTTCACGCAGACGCAGTACCTGCTCTTTCGTCAGGCCGCTGAATGAGAACATGCCATTCTGTTTGGTGATAAAGCTGAAATCGCGATCTGCGCCTTTTTCCTGCAACGTATTGACGAACAACAGACGCATGCGCTGAATACGCTGGCGCATATCGGTCAGTTCCTGTTCCCAGATAGCACGCAGGGCATCGTTGCTCAGGATAGTCGCTACAACGGATGCGCCGTGTGCCGGAGGGTTAGAGTAGTTGGCGCGAATGGCGGATTTCATCTGGCTGAATGCGCGGTCAACGGTTTCCGCATCTGCGGCAACCAGCGTACAGGCACCGACACGCTCGTTATACAGGCCAAAGTTTTTAGAGTAGGAACTGGCGACGATCAGCTCTTTATGCAGTGCTGCGAACGCACGCAGACCTTCCGCGTCCTCTTCCAGACCGCGAGCAAAACCCTGATAGGCGAAGTCAAACAGCGGCAGCCAGCCTTTTTCGACAGAAAGCTGAGCCAGCGTTTGCCACTGTTCCAGCGTCGGATCGATACCGGTTGGGTTATGGCAGCAGCCATGGAACAGAACGACGTCACCAGCCTGCGCGTTATTGAGGCTTGCCAGCAAGGCATCGAAATCAAGCGCGTGGTTTTCTGCATCGTAATAAGCGTATTCGCACACTTCCAGACCGGCGGAATTAAACACGCCCTTATGGTTTGGCCAGCTTGGATTGCTTACCCACACGCGTTTTACCGCCGTATTTTTTGCCAGAAAGTCCGCGGCAACACGGAGCGCGCCAGTACCGCCTGGCGTTTGCGCGGTGCGAGCGCGTTTGTCATTGATCAGCGCGCTACCTTTGCCAAACAGTAATTCCTGCGTGCAACGGCCGAATTCTGGAATACCATCAATACCGAGATAGTTTTTGGTGGTTTCATTTTCCAGTAAATACTGCTCGGCTTTTTTAACGCTGGTTAACACCGGCGTTTTGCCTGTCTCATCTTTATAAACGCCGATACCAAGGTTAATTTTTCCGGGACGGTCATCGACACGAAACAGATCGGCCAGGCCCAGAATAGGGTCGGCAGGGGCGGCGGTAATGTTCTCAAACATGACGAGGTTCCATTGTGGTTACAGAAGGGAAATCCGTAATCAGGTTAACGGCAGATTTACAAAATGCCAACTGTTAGTGACAAAAAGCCTGAGTGTTTTTTTAAGACGCCAGATTTTGCTGGCAGACATAAAAAAACAGGACCGAAGTCCTGTTTTTTAGGCATTTAACAAAGAGGTCTGCTGATTAGAACTGGTAAACGATACCTACAGCAACCGTGTCGTCAGAGCCTACGCCCAGTTTGTTGTCAGAATCAATCTGGTTGATGATGTAGTCAACATAGGTGGACATGTTTTTGTTGAAGTAGTAAGTCGCGCCAACTTCTACGTAGTTGACCAGATCTTCGCTACCCACGCCTTCAACGTTTTTGGCTTTGGACTTGGTGTAAGCGATGGACGGACGCAGACCGAAGTCGAACTGATACTGAGCAACTAACAGGATGTCCTGAGTTTTGTTGGCGAAGCCGCTATTGTTAGTAAGGCCGTTGGTGAAACGGGTAGCGTTACGGGTTTCGCCATAGTTTGCTGCCAGATAGATATTGTTGGCGTCATATTTCAGGCCAGTAGCCCACTGCTCAGCTTTTTCACCGTTGCCATAGAATGCAGCTTCCTGAGCGTTAGTACGGTCAGCGGCACCGTAAGCACCAACGATACCAAAGCCTTCGAATTCATAGCTCAGAGATGCACCCCAGCCGTCGCCGTTGGAGCGGTTGGCGCTGTCACGCTCGTTTTTGCCCAGGTACTGAACGCCGAAGTTCAGGCCGTCAACCAGACCGAAGAAGTTGGAGTTACGGTAGGTTGCCACACCGCCAACACGGCCAACGAAGAAGTTGTCGCTGTATGCGGTGTCACCACCAAACTCTGGCAGCATATCGGTGTAGCCCAGTGCATCGTAAACGATACCGTAGTTACGACCGTAGTCCAGAGAACCCGCATCGCCGAATTTCAGACCAGCAAATGCCAGACGGGTTTTGTTGCCAGACTGAGCGTCAGAGCCTTCAGAGTTGTTACCCTGGAACTGGTATTCCCACTGGCCATAACCGGTCAGTTGATCGTTGATCTGGGTTTCACCTTTAAAGCCCAGACGCGCATAGGTCTTGTCGCCATCACCTTCGTAGCTGTTTTTGCCGTTGTCTTTAGAGAAGTAGTGCAGCCCTACCGCTTTACCGTAGATGTCCAGCTTGTTGCTGTCTTTGTTGTACACTTCGGCTGCGTTTGCGGCGCCAGCTGCCAGCAGGGCAGGGATTACCACTGCCAGGATATTACGCTTCATCATTATTTATTACCCTCATTGGTTTTTATATGACACCTGCCACTGCCGCCAATAAATTCTGTCAATAAAAATTTACGGAACTATTGATGAGAGTTTGGTGTCTTTATGTGTCTGACAAGCATCTTTCCATTCAAACCACCGTTTCGCTACCGTGAAAGTGCTACAAAGATAAAGAATTAGTTTCAAAAAGAAAAAATGTGTAACTAAATGTTTTATTTTTGGCGCTTTGTGAACGACTTCAAATTTCAGGCCAATTTCAGCCACCATTTCCCATTTTTATTTCTATTTATATGATTTCCTTATGTTTAATTTTTCTAAACATAGCACTTACTGCAAATGTGATTGAACGAGGGTGTGATTGATAACTTTTTTCAGACGTCTGGAATGCCGTGCGATTGATTAAAAATTATGCTATCAGGTGAGGAAAAACTAATCCGCAATGATCGGAGGGATTATTTTTTGTACTGAGATGTTGCAATGAAATATCAGGTAACAGGAAGGGGGAGCTGAGGGGCTTGTTTTTAGATTTGTTTACTTCTTATCCATAAAACTTGACATTCTGAGAGAGAAAAGGCCAGCAAAGCTGGCCTTCTAAAATCAGAAACTGGCGTTACGTGGAGTACGCGGGAACGGAATCACATCACGAACGTTTTGCACGCCGGTGACATAAGCGATCAGACGTTCGAAGCCGAGACCGAAACCTGAATGCGGAACAGTACCGTAGCGGCGCAGATCGCGATACCACCAGTAATCTTCTTTATTCAGGCCCATTTCCGCCATACGGGCATCCAGCACGTCCAGACGCTCTTCACGCTGGGAACCCCCAATGATTTCACCAATGCCCGGCGCCAGAACATCCATTGCCGCCACGGTTTTACCGTCTTCGTTAAGGCGCATATAAAACGCTTTAATGTCTTTCGGGTAGTTTTTCACTACCACTGGCGCTTTAAAGTGCTCTTCTGCCAGATAGCGTTCGTGCTCAGAGGAGAGATCCACACCCCAGTAAACCGGGTTTTCGAATTTCCTACCGCAGTTTTCCAGAATTGTGACCGCATCGGTGTAATCAACCTGGGCGAAGTCTGCATCAATAAAACGTTCCAGACGAGAAATCGCATCTTTATCGACACGCTCGGCGAAGAATTTCATATCATCCGCGCGTTCATCCAGTACGGCTTTGAAGACGTATTTCAGCATCGCTTCGGCAAGGCCAGCTACGTCATTCAGGTTGGCAAAGGCGACTTCCGGCTCCAGCATCCAGAACTCAGCCAGGTGGCGGCTGGTGTTGGAGTTTTCTGCACGGAATGTAGGGCCAAAGGTATAGATTTTGGACAGGGCGCACGCATAGGTTTCGCCGTTCAACTGGCCGGATACGGTCAGGAAAGATTCTTTACCAAAGAAGTCTTTATCAAAATCGACTTTGCCCTGGTCGTTACGCGGCAGGTTTTCCAGATCCAATGTTGATACACGGAACATTTCACCCGCGCCTTCGGTATCGGAGGCGGTAATCAGCGGCGTCGAAACCCAGAAGAAACCCTGCTCGTCAAAGAAACGGTGCAGCGCTTGCGCCAGCGTATGGCGCACGCGCGCGACTGCGCCAATCATATTGGTGCGCGGACGCAGGTGCGCGACTTCACGCAGATATTCGATACTGTGGCGTTTTGCCGCCATCGGATAGGTATCAGGATCTTCAACCCAACCGGTTACTTCAACCGTGGTGGCCTGAATTTCAAAACTTTGCCCTTGTCCTGGAGACGCAACGACTTTACCCGTGACGATAACCGAGCAGCCGGTTGTCAGACGCAATACGTCTTCATTGTAATTGGGCAGAGAATTATTAATGACAGCCTGTACAGGATCAAAGCAGGAACCGTCATAAACGGCGAGGAAGGAGATGCCAGCTTTTGAATCTCGGCGGGTACGCACCCATCCGCGCACGGTGACTTCGCTGTCAACGGCTACGCGGCCCTGGAGTACGTCGGCTACAGGCACAACGCTCATAATATTCTCTCTGTTAATAGTCGGAAAAAATAAACACTTGTCCACCCTGCTTGGGGGGATACCTATGTTACCTGGCATCTGCAATCAGACAAGCAGAATTCGCAGCTGGAACGAAAGATTTCGGAAATAAACATGAAAAGGGAAGCAAAGTCGCGATAAGACGCGCTTTCTGTCGACCGGATAGCGGCGCAAGCGCGTTATCCGGCCAACAATGATTAACTGGCTTTCTTTATATGAGGAAGGTCAAAAGCTTTACGTAATGCACGCACAAAAGCCTTGTCATGACAGATTGTTTTCCCCGGGCTGTCTGACAATTTGGCGACCGGTTTACCGTTACATTCCACCAGTTTAATGACAATATTGAGCGGCTTCACCTGCGGGATATCGCAGGTCAGACGGGTGCCAATACCAAAGCTCAACTGCACGCGTGAAGAGAAGTGACGATAGAGATCGACCGCTTTCTTCAGATCGAGGTTATCTGAGAAGACCAGCGTCTTACTCAGCGGGTCAATGCCCAGCTTCTGGTAATGGGCGATGGCTTTTTCACCCCATTCAACCGGATCGCCAGAATCGTGGCGCAAGCCCTGATAACGCGTGGCAAATTCGGTGCCGAAGTCGCGTAAGAAAGCGTCCATCGTGATGCAGTCTGTCAGCGCGATACCGAGCTGGTTAGGGTATTCATTCAGCCAGGCGGCGAGAGCTGCGCGCTGGCTGGTTGCCAGATCCGGGCTGATTTGCTGATGCGCCTGGAACCATTCATGCGCCTGTGTGCCCATGGGCGTAAGCGACAGCCGACGGGCGAGATCGTAGTTACTGGTGCCGACAAACCACGGTTCCTGCTGAAGGCGTTTGACGATGGCCTGCTGCACTTCGCGAGAGAAACGGCGACGGGTGCCGAAATCCATCAGATGGAAGCGGGACATATCGAGATCGGCGGTTAATGCAGAGAAATCGACGAGTTTACTTTCCAGCGCATCAAGCGCCTGCGCCACACCCATTTCCGGCGAGCGGTAACGGTGCACCAGTTCGCTGATCACCGCCAACAGCGGGACTTCCCACATGATGACTTCGCGCCACGGACCGGTTAAGCGGATGTTTAGCTTCCCGTTATCGTTGGTCACGCAGACCTGTTCCGGGTTATAGCGGAAGTCACGTAACCAGTTGAGATAATCAGCTTTAAAGAAGGGCAGGCTGGAGAGCCACTGGAACTCGTCCTCCTGAAGTTGCAGGTGTTGCATTGCATTCACCTGCTCGCGAATAGCGTCGGCGTAAATACCGAGCAGGTCGTCACCACGGCAACGAAATTCAGCCGCTACATGCACATCATAGTAGTGGTGAAAAACGGCTTGCTGCATATGCAACTTATAAGCGTCTGTATCCAGCAACGAGTGCAGAACAGGAGAAGCGAATTGTGTCATAGGTGCGCAGTAGCATCCTCTCACGGGAGCGTTTAGTACAATAAACAACTAAGAAAACCGCTGGAGTATACCTTGTTTAGCGATTTATTGAACCCCGATCACAACATAAGCTGTCTTTGCGGTCGAGTGCATTTCGTGCCGCGTGTTATGAAAATGTAGAACATATGCTATTAACTCTTTGAATTTAATCACTGTTAGCCCCCGATGCCGCGCCCTGAGAGGCTGGTGGAGACAATGTTCATCCCGCCCCCAATAATCAAATTGATCAGATCGTGAAATATCGACGCGTAAGAATCATCTCATCGTTTGTTTTTTCTTCAAAAATCATTCTGCATTACCGGATAACAGGGCGATTCTATGACTTCTGTCCTTGATTTCATCTGAATCCGTCATGTATCATTTTCGCGATAAAGTATCGCAGAGCCTGTTCGAACCCAGGAAAACCCTCTATTACCTGGGCTTATCAATATTGAATCTTTATTCTCAAAGGCTTAAAGGGTATGAAAACGTGCCCGGCTGATGCTTTTATTACCTGATTATTTATGCGCGACTCACCGCTCCGGCGGGTTCATCGTCAGGCAATTTAACCGTGCTCATCTTGTTTGCCTTTGCCTTGATGGGGTTAAAAATAGCCTTTCGGACTTGTTATATTTTATGAGCGCAATGATTATTTGAGATAAAAACGATGAGTGATATTGATTTTGTTGTTTTATGGGTTGATTCAACCGATGTAGCCTGGCAAGAAAAGTTTACTGAGTTCAAAGGAAAAGGTAGCCACGGTGAGAGAGCCGTCCACCCTGCGCGGTTCAGGGATATGGGTATCTTTAAATATTGGTTCAGATGTGTCGAAAAATATGCGCCATGGGTAAGAAAAGTACATTTGGTTACCTGTGGACAAATTCCGTCATGGATCAATGTAGAACATGAAAAATTAAATATTGTCTTTCATGATGAGTTTATTCCGTCTGAATATTTACCAACGTTTAACTCTAATACGATAGAGCTAAATCTTCATCGGATAAAAGATCTCAGTAATAAATTTGTTTTATTTAATGACGATACGTTCATTACCTCTCCTTTGCGGGAAGATTTTTATTTTGATAATGGCTATCCTAATGACTTCCTCATCATAAAAAAACAATCACCTAAAAATAAAGATGAGATCATAATGAGGTCGTCAGAATTTCTTAATGTCAGTGTTTTAAATACGCATATTAATAAAAAAACAATAATCAAAGAAAACAGACGTAAATACTATAGCTTACGTTATAAAAAAGGTCTGTTGAAAAATTTTATGAACCGCCGTGCAAGTTATTTTGAAGGCTTCTACGGTAAGCATCTTCCCCAGCCATTCCTGAAAAGTACATTCACTGAGATATGGCAGGCCGAAGAGGAGTTGTTGAAAAAATCATCAAGCAAAAGGTTCAGAGAGCCATTATGTTTAACGCAGTATTTATTCAGGTACTGGCAACTGGCCCACGGTAACTTTAATCCTAAGAACCCGGAAGGGCGTGGAGTATATTTCAATTTGTCGTCCAGTAACATAAACGAGGCCATCAAGACGCTGTCAAATGGCACCGCGCAGGCCTGTTTTAATGACACTGAAAAGTTACACGATTTTGAAAAGGTAACGACTACGCTAAGAAATGCCTTTGAAATGAGGCTTGGTCATAAATCAAGTTTTGAGATTTAAGCCTGTGGTTCTCATTGTACTGGCGATGTGACGTTTTCATTTGGCTGGCGGGCGCCTGAACGGCCTCCGTGATTTTAAACGTGATGCCTTTATGTTATAAAAATGTAGCAAAAAGAGTGTTTGTGTCTGAAAAGATGAACATTCTGCATAGCGCGATTTCGACAACAGGAATAGACTGGAGTCGGGACTCTACAAAAGATGCTAAAGGTTTTTTATGACACAACAGCCACAAGCCAAATACCGTCACGACTACCGTGCCCCGGATTACCAGATTACTGACATTGATTTGACCTTTGACCTGGATGCTGAGAAAACCGTCGTTACAGCACTGAGTCAGGCTGTCCGTCATGGCGCATCTGACGCGCCCCTTCGCCTGAGCGGTGAAGATCTGCGACTGGTATCCCTCCATGTAAACGATGCGCCGTGGACTGACTACAAAGAAGAAGAGGGCGAGCTGGTGATCGGCAGCCTGCCCGAGCGCTTTACTCTGCGCATTGTGAATGAGATCAGCCCGGCGGCGAACACGGCGCTGGAAGGCCTGTACCAGTCAGGCGACGCGCTGTGTACGCAGTGTGAAGCGGAAGGTTTCCGCCACATAACCTGGTATCTCGACCGCCCGGATGTGCTGGCGCGTTTTACCACCAAAATCATTGCCGATAAATCCAGATATCCGTTCCTGCTTTCCAACGGCAACCGTATTGCGCAGGGTGAACTGGATAATGGCCGTCACTGGGTGCAGTGGCAGGACCCGTTCCCGAAACCCTGCTACCTGTTTGCGCTGGTGGCGGGTGATTTCGATGTACTGCGCGATACCTTCATCACGCGTTCTGGCCGGGAGGTGGCGCTGGAACTGTACGTTGATCGCGGCAATCTGGACCGTGCGCCGTGGGCGATGACTTCGCTGAAAAACTCCATGAAATGGGATGAAGAGCGTTTCGGCCTGGAGTATGACCTCGACATCTACATGATCGTGGCGGTGGACTTCTTCAATATGGGCGCGATGGAGAATAAAGGTTTGAACGTCTTTAATTCCAAATATGTGCTGGCTCGCACCGATACGGCGACCGACAAAGATTATCTCGACATTGAGCGCGTTATTGGTCACGAATATTTCCACAACTGGACGGGTAACCGCGTTACCTGCCGCGACTGGTTCCAGTTGAGTCTGAAAGAAGGCCTGACCGTTTTCCGCGACCAGGAATTCAGTTCCGATCTCGGCTCCCGCGCGGTGAACCGTATCAGCAACGTGCGCACCATGCGCGGTCTGCAATTTGCTGAGGACGCCAGCCCAATGGCGCATCCTATCCGCCCGGATAAGGTCATTGAGATGAACAACTTCTACACCCTGACCGTCTACGAGAAGGGCGCGGAAGTGATTCGCATGATCCACACACTGCTGGGCGAAACGAATTTCCAGAAAGGGATGCAGCTTTATTTTGAGCGTCATGACGGCAGCGCCGCTACCTGTGATGACTTTGTGCAGGCGATGGAGGATGCGTCGAATGTCGATTTGTCTCACTTCCGCCGCTGGTACAGCCAGTCCGGCACGCCGGTTGTCAGCGTACGGGACGACTATAACCCTGAAACGGAACAGTACACGTTGACCATTAGTCAGCGTACGCCTGCGACGGCGGATCAGGCAGAAAAGCAAGCGCTGCATATTCCGTTCGCGATTGAGCTGTACGACAACGAAGGCAACGTTATTCCGTTGCAGAAGGGCGGTCATCCGGTCAATTCCGTGTTGAATGTAACCCAGGCGGAGCAAACCTTTGTCTTTGACAATGTGTATTTCCAGCCGGTGCCAGCACTACTGTGCGAATTCTCCGCGCCGGTGAAACTGGAGTACAAATGGAGCGATCAACAACTGACGTTCCTGATGCGTCATTCGCGCAATGACTTCTCACGTTGGGACGCGGCGCAAAGCCTGTTGGCGACGTATATTAAGCTGAACGTTGCGCGCCACCAGCAGGGGCAGCCGCTGTCGCTGCCGGTACATGTGGCGGATGCCTTCCGGGCTGTTCTGCTGGATGAGAAAATTGATCCGGCGCTGGCGGCGGAAATTCTGACGTTGCCTTCGGTGAATGAGATCGCGGAACTGTTCGAGATCATCGATCCGCTGGCGATTGCCGAAGTCCGCGAAGCGTTGACCCGCACGCTGGCGGCGGAACTGGCAGACGAGTTCCTGGCAATCTATAACGCGAATCATCTTGATGAGTACCGCGTTGAACACGCCGACATTGGCAAGCGTACGCTACGCAATGCCTGCCTGCGCTTCCTGGCCTTTGGTGAAACCCACCTGGCGGATACGCTGGTGAGCAAGCAGTACCATGAAGCCAATAATATGACCGATGCGCTGGCGGCGCTGTCGGCGGCGGTCTCGGCGCAATTGCCGTGCCGTGACGCGTTGATGCAGGAGTATGATGATAAGTGGCATCAGGACGGACTGGTCATGGATAAATGGTTTATCCTGCAATCCACCAGCCCGGCGGATAACGTGCTGGAAACGGTGCGTGGCCTCCTGAAGCATCGTTCTTTCAGTATGAGCAACCCGAACCGTATTCGTTCGTTGATTGGCGCATTTGCCGGGAGCAATCCGGCGGCGTTTCATGCTGAAGACGGCAGCGGCTATCAGTTCCTGGTCGAAATGCTGACGGACCTCAACAGCCGTAACCCACAGGTGGCATCACGCCTGATTGAACCGCTGATTCGTCTGAAACGTTACGATGCGAAGCGCCAGGAAAAAATGCGCGCCGCGCTGGAGCAACTGAAAGGGCTGGAAAACCTCTCTGGCGATCTGTTCGAGAAGATTACCAAAGCGTTAGCCTGATAATATTGCCGGATGCGTCCGGCCTACCATTTACGTGTAGGCCGGATAAGCAACAGCGCCATCCGGCATTTTTTAACCGTGCTTGCGTAGCGGAGCCTCATTTTCGCCACGTTGCATCACCCGACCCAACACTTCCGCTTCCAGTTCCGCTAAACGTACCGTCCCCAGACGGCGCGGCCTCGCGATATCCACCGTCAAGTCCAGACCAATTTTCCCGTCCTCGATCAACAGAACCCGATCGGCCATCGCCACGGCCTCGCTGACGTCATGCGTGACCAGCAGCACTGTAAAACCGTGCTCTTGCCATAACGAGACGATCAAATCCTGCATTTCCAGCCGGGTCAGGGCATCCAGCGCGCCGAGAGGTTCATCCAGCAGCAATAATCCCGGCCGGTGGATCAGCGCGCGGGCCAGCGCGACACGCTGTTTCTGCCCGCCGGACAGCGCCGCAGGCCACTCCGTCGCCCGGTTTTCGAGACCGACCGCCGCCAGCGCCTGACGCGCCGCATCCCGCCAGCCGCCTTTCAGACCCAATCCAACATTATCGATCACCGACTTCCACGGCAGCAGGCGCGCATCCTGGAACATCATACGCGTGTCGTCCTGGATCTCGGCCAGCGGCGTTGTTCCGGCAAGCAATTCGCCAGCTGTAGGGGATTCCAGACCGGCCAGCAGACGCAGCAGCGTACTTTTCCCGCCACCGCTGCGTCCAACCACCGCCACAAATTGCCCGGCGGGAATATGCAGATCCAACTGGTTCAGCACCGTGTTGTCAGCATATTGTTTGGTTACCGCGTTGAGCAGTAGCGGCGTTCCCTGATTAAGACGAGCGGTATTCATACGGTTGCCTCTTTCGTGTAATAAGCAGGATTCCAGCGCAGCCAGACGCGCTCTAACAGCTGCGCGCTGACGTCGGCGAGTTTACCGAGCAGGGCATACAAAATAATCGCGACCACGACGATGTCCGTTTGCAGGAATTCCCTGGCGTTCATCGCCAGATAGCCGATCCCGGCGTTCGCCGAAATGGTTTCCGCCACAATCAGCGTCAGCCACATCAACCCGAGCGCAAAACGGACGCCAACCATAATAGAGGGCAGGGCGCCGGGGAGGATCACATGCACAAACAGCGGGAAACCGGATAAGCCATAGCTGCGAGCCATCTCCACCAGACCCCGATCGATATTACGAATCCCATGCCAGGTATTGATATAAATCGGAAACAGCGTTCCCAGCGCTACGAGAAAAATCTTCGCGCTTTCATCAATCCCGAACCATAAAATCACCAGCGGGATCAGCGCCAGGTGCGGCACGTTACGCAGCATTTGTACTGAAGTATCCAGCAGACGTTCTCCCCACCGCGACAAACCGCTGATCAGCCCCAGCGTCAGACCGATAGAACCGCCAATTGAAAAGCCGATGAAAGCGCGCCACGAACTAATGGCCAGATGCTGCCAGAGTTCGCCGCTGGCGGAGAGTGTCCAGAATGCCGCGATCACCCCTTCAGGAGAGGGGAGTATGCGGGTTGATAACCAGCCCATCGAAGAGGCTATTTGCCAGACCGCCACGATGCCCACCGGTAAAAACCAGGGGGCAACGCGCAATAACCATTTGTTTGTGGGCGTTGCCATTGGCGTACTCCTTAACTCTGCGCGGCTTTACGGGGGATAAATTCATTGGCAACCGCTTCGCCTTGCTGATGCAGGGGCTGCGGCTGCGGAATTTCCGGGATGGCGACGTCCAGATGCGGGAACAGCAGTTCGCCTACGTTGTAGGCCTCTTCCAGATGCGGATAACCGGAGAGCACAAAACTGTCGATACCCAGCGCCGCGTACTCATTAATACGTGCGGCGACGGTCGGGCCATCACCCACCAGGGCGGTTCCCGCGCCGCCGCGCACCAGCCCGACGCCAGCCCACAAGTTAGGGCTGATCTCCAGTTGATCACGCTTACCGTTATGCAGCGCGGCCATCCGGTGCTGACCGACAGAATCCGTTCTGGCGAATGCGGCTTGTGCTTTGGCGATCGTATCGTCATCCAGGTGAGCAATCAGGCGATCGGCCGCACGCCAGGCCTCTTCATTGGTTTCACGCACAATGACGTGCAGGCGGATGCCGAAACGGATTTTACGCCCGCGAGCCGCCGCTTTGGCGCGTACCTGTTCAATTTTCTCTTTTACCTGCGCAGGCGGTTCGCCCCAGGTGAGATAGAGATCGACCTGCTCAGCGGCGAGATCCTGCGCGACATCCGATGAACCGCCAAAATAGAGCGGTGGATACGGTTGCTGAATGGCAGGGAAGAACAGTTTTGCGCCACGAACATGAATATGTTTACCGTTGAAGTCCACCGTCTCGCCTTGCAGCAGGCGTCGCCATACCTGCGTAAACTCGGATGAGGCTTCATAGCGTTCGGTGTGGTCAAGGAAGACGCCGTCACCGGCCAGCTCCTGCGGATCGCTACCGGTAACCAGATTAAACAGCGCGCGGCCATTGGAGAGTCTGTCCAGCGTTGCGGCCTGACGGGCGGCAACCGTTGGCGACGTGACGCTTGGGCGCAGGGCGACCAGGAATTTCAGTCGCTGTGTGACCGGAATCATTGAGGCGGCAACCAGCCAGGCGTCTTCGCAGGAACGCCCGGTTGGGATCAATACGCCTGTAAAGCCCAGGCGGTCCGCCGTTTGCGCGATTTGTTGCAGGTAACCGTGATCGACCGGGCGCGAGCCTGCTTCGGTTCCCAGATAATGCCCATCACCGTGGGTAGGTAAAAACCAGAACATATTCAGGCTCATAATTTTGCTCCTTCTTGTTGAGTGGGCTGCCAGATACGCTGGCGAATATCGATTTTTTTCGGCACCAGACGGTTGTCGTAAAACAGATCGGCGGTTTGCTGCTGCAAGGTAGCGACAGAGGCGCTCACCGGCGTAATGGTGGTTGGCGGGCGATGATCCAGATAGGTGGCAATCACCGGTTCAGGCAATCCCATCGTTTTTGCCAGCAGGGTGATACTTTGTTCACGCTGGCTTATCGTTAACGCATCGGCCTGACTGAAGGTGTCCAGAACGCCCTGAATGAAGCTGCCGTTCTTTTCGGCATAAGGGCGCGCCGCCAGATAGAACGAACCGGTTTGTTTCAGGTCGGTCCCGTCTTTCAGGACGCGAACGCCACCCTGCAACAGCGCAGCGGAATAGTAAGGGTCCCAGATTGCCCACGCATCGACATTCCCCTGCTGGAATGCGGCGCGGGCGTCTGCTGGCGTCAGGTATGTGGCCTGGATATCGGTAAATTTAAGTCCGGCCTGTTGCAGTGCGCGCAACAGCAGATTGTGCGAACTGGAACCTTTCTGGAAGGCGACTTTGTGTCCTTTCAGATCCGCGACGGTTTTTATCGGACTGTTTTCAGGGACGAGAATGACCTCGGCTTTTGGTTTGGGAGGCTCAACGCCAACATAAACCAGGTCCGCCCCGGCAGCCTGCGCAAAAATAGGGGGGATATCGCCGGTACTGCCGAGATCGATACTGCCGACATTCAATGCCTCCAGCATTTGCGGGCCCGCCGGGAACTCAACCCAGGAGATTTTGGTTTGCGGGTAACGCTTCTCCAGCAGTTGGTGGCTTTTCGCCAGCACCATACTGATGCTGCCTTTCTGATAGCCGATGCGCAGTGCGTCAGGCGCTGACTCTGCCGCGTGTGACCAGGCCGAAAGCGAGAGCAATCCGGCCAGCGCCAGCCATTGAGGACGATGTCTGAAAAATTTAAACATGGGCAACGCCTCGTGGTGAATGAATGACGGGAACCGGCACATCGCGGCGGTGCAACGCTTGCCAGAATGTTTCAAGCGCGCTGTCAAGGCGATGTTGTAAATTAGGGGTGAACTGCGGTTTATGCTGGTAATCAATCACCTGGGAATCGTCGGCAAACACGCCGTGCAGGATCTCTTGTGCTTTCAGCGCGCTCAGTACCGGCTTGAGCGCGTAGTCAACGGCCAGTAAATGGGCGACAGTACCGCCGGTTGCCAGCGGTAATACGGCTTTGCCTTCCAGCGCTCGTTCAGGAAGCAGGTCGAGCAACGTTTTTAACGCCCCGGAATAGGCGGCTTTATAAACCGGCGTTGCGACGATCAGCCCGTCTGCATCCTGTAATTGTTCTATAAATGTTTTTAACGCCGGGCTGTCGAAACGCGCATATAGCAAGTCTTCGGGGTCAAAGTTATGCAAATTCCAGTGGCTGACTTCGACGTCCAGACTGTTCAGTTTTTCCCGGGAATATTCCAGTAACGCACTGGAACGAGAGGGAAAGCGTGGGCTTCCCGCCAGAGTGATGACGCGCATAATCTCAATCTCCCCTTATAACTAATTATTCGATTTTCATTAACATTGATAACAATTTGTGCAGTCTGACAGAGAGATTTTGTTTACCGAAATGATTTATGCGGGATAGAAAAGTTGGAAATTGAATAAAAAGAGGACAACAAGGAAAACGATTGCTATTTATTGCCGCAAGTCAATTCCCTTTTCGCTGGATATCGCACATAATACGCCCCCGGTCTGCACACCGGGAATCCAGGAGAGTTCATGTACTACCCCTTCGTTCGTAAAGCCCTTTTTCAGCTCGATCCAGAGCGCGCTCATGAATTTACGTTTCAGCAATTACGCCGTGTAACAGGCACGCCGCTGGAAGCGCTTGTCCGACAGAAAGTCCCTGCGAAGCCAGTAAGCTGCATGGGGCTGACATTTAAGAATCCGCTCGGCCTTGCTGCGGGTCTGGATAAGGACGGAGAGTGCATCGACGCTCTGGGCGCAATGGGATTCGGATCGATTGAGATCGGAACCGTGACGCCGCGCCCTCAGCCTGGTAACGATAAGCCGCGCCTTTTCCGCCTGGTTGATGCCGAAGGGTTGATCAACCGGATGGGCTTTAATAATTTGGGCGTTGATAACCTGGTAGAGAATGTCAAAAAAGCGCATTTCGACGGTATCCTCGGAATTAATATCGGCAAAAATAAAGATACGCCGGTAGAGAATGGCAAAGATGACTATCTGATTTGTATGGAAAAAGTCTATGCATATGCCGGTTATATCGCCATTAATATCTCTTCGCCAAATACCCCTGGGTTACGTACGCTACAATATGGCGAGGCGCTGGATGATTTGCTGACGGCAATTAAAAATAAGCAAAATGATCTCCAGACGATCCACCATAAATATGTTCCGATCGCGGTAAAGATCGCCCCGGATCTTTCTGAGGACGAATTGATCCAGGTGGCCGACAGTTTAGTTCGCCATAATATTGATGGTGTGATTGCGACAAATACGACGCTCGATCGTTCTCTGGTTCAGGGAATGAAAAATTGCAATGAAGCGGGTGGTTTAAGCGGTCGACCATTACAGTTAAAAAGTACAGAAATTATTCGCCGACTGTCCCAGGAATTGAAAGGACAGTTACCGATTATTGGTGTCGGCGGGATAGATTCTGTCATCGCGGCGCGTGAGAAGATGGCTGCTGGCGCTACGCTGGTACAAATTTATTCCGGCTTTATTTTTAAAGGCCCGCAACTGATTAAAGAAATCGTTACCCATATTTGATTCTTTTCTCTCATTATCAGACAACCAGGGCTTTATTTCCGGCCCTGGTTGTTTTATATTCCTTCATTGTTGCTTATTTAAACATTTTAGGCTTTGCTTATTAAGGTAATAAACGAAGCGGTGAAAAAGGACATTTTTGCAACAGGGTGATGGAAACGGGAGAGAGTACAATGCGAATTAAACCTGACGATAACTGGCGCTGGTATTATGATGAAGAGCATGACCGAATGATGCTCGATTTAGCCAATGGCATGTTATTTCGCTCGCGCTTTGCTCGCAAAATGCTCACGCCGGATGCATTTTCGCCGTCTGGTTTTTGTGTCGATGATGCCGCGCTCTATTTCTCTTTTGAAGAAAAATGTCGCGACCTCGAATTATCGAAAGAACAAAAAGCGGAACTGGTGCTCAATGCGCTGGTGGCGATCCGTTATCTGAAACCACAGATGCCAAAAAGCTGGCATTTTGTCGCACACGGCGAGATCTGGACGCCAACGGTGGGTGATGCCGCCTGCGTGTGGCTTAGCGACACCGAAGAGCAGGTGAATTTACTGGTGGTTGAGCCGGGTGAAAACGCGGCGCTGTGCCTGCTGGCCCAGCCCGGTGTCGTCGTGGCTGGACGCACTATGCAGCTCGGCGATGCGATTAAGATCATGAACGACAGACTGAAGCCGCAACAGCGACTCGCCAGCTTCAGCCTTGAACAAGCGGTTTAATTTCCCAGCCTGAGCGCGGTTTTTGGCACGCAGCTACAGCTAAGAATCGTTCCGTCATCGTTAATCGCTGATTTTTTCAGCGGACTCACTTCGCCTTCCAGCAGCGTTATCCGGCAACTGCCGCAGATCCCGGCCCGACATGAATAAGGGATGCGGATACCCTGATTCTCCAGTTGTTCAAGCAGCACCTGTTGGTTATTCCCACGAAAGGTTTGCCCCTGCCAGTCGATAGTGACTGTCGTATCAGGCTGTTTTTCCGGCGCCACCGCATCATCAGAATTTGCGGCGCCATAAGGTTTGGCGGGGGCGGTTGCGAGAATGTCAACCTCATCGCCTACGCGAATGACGCCGCTGTTACGCGCAATCAGGTTCTGCCCGAAATCAACATCGCCGTTGTCCTGCGCCGTGCGAAAGGTTTGCAAGGTTGCCAGCGGCTCACCCGTTGGGTGCTTTTGCCCTTTCTCAGGGCTGACGGTGGTGAAAATACAACGGCTGCACGGTTTTGCGACATCAAAGATGACGTCGCCGATACGAATGACCTTCCAGGTGTCTTCTTCCCAGGGCGCCGCGCCGGAAACGACCAGATTGGGACGAAACTGTTCTATTTTCACGCCAGCCGGGCAACGCTGCTGTAAGTCGCGCAGTGAGGCTTCGTTGGCCAGCAGAAAGGGATAACCATCGGCAAATGACAACGGCACGTCGTCGCGGCGTTTGACTCTACGCGTAAGTTGGGGGCCGACCCAGCGTAATTGCACGTCACGGGAAAAGAATCCGCTTAACCACTGATTTATCGCGTCCGGGGCGATACGGGCAGTAAAATGGTTTCCCCAGACTTCGGTTGGCGCATCCTGCGCGGCGAAATCAGCAAAGCGCACCACCACGCTGCTGCCATCCGGGGCGCTAAGATGTAATCCGTCGTGTAGCGGAGAAGGCGTAAAGCGCACCATTTGCGGAAACTGGCGGGCGGTAATAAAGGTGCCATCAGGTTCGGTAACCATAAAGATACGATCGAAAGCCAGGCCACTGATGTCTGCCAGCGCATGCGTCAGGCCGATGCCGCGCATCGATTTGACCGGATGAATAAAAAGCCGGGTTAACGTCACCACTGTACAGCCCTCGAACGGAAATAAGCCTTCAATCTTATGACATGAGCGCCAGATTAGCTATATAAGCCCCATCCTTCACGCTTGTCGCTGCGAGGCAACGCGAAAGATTTTGTGTATAATGCGCAGCAATTTTCTTAGAGTAAAAGTGACAATATGAATTCTCTGTTTGCCAGTACGGCCCGCGGGCTGGAAGAGCTGTTAAAAACTGAACTTGAAAACCTGGGCGCTGCGGATTGCCAGGTGGTTCAGGGTGGTGTCCATTTTCAGGGCGACACGCGGCTTGTGTACCAGAGTTTAATGTGGAGCCGCCTGGCCTCGCGCATTATGCTGCCGATGGGAGAGTGCAAGGTCTACAGCGATTTAGACTTGTACCTCGGCGTGCAGGCAATCAACTGGACAGAGATTTTTAATCCAGACGCCACCTTTGCCGTACATTTTAGTGGGCTGAACGACACCATTCGCAACAGCCAGTATGGTGCAATGAAAGTAAAGGATGCGATTGTTGATGCGTTCACGCGTAAAAACCTGCCGCGTCCTAATGTCGATCGTGAATCTCCAGATATTCGCGTTAACGTCTGGCTGAACAAAGACACTGCCAGCATTGCCCTCGATCTGAGCGGCGATGGTCTGCACCTGCGCGGCTATCGCGATCGTACCGGTCTGGCGCCAATTAAAGAGACGCTGGCGGCGGCCATCGTGATGCGTTCCGGCTGGCAGCCGGGAACGCCGCTGCTCGACCCGATGTGTGGTTCCGGTACGCTGCTGATCGAGGCCGCAATGTGGGCGACCGATCGCGCGCCGGGTCTGCATCGTGGTCACTGGGGCTTTAGCGGCTGGGCGCAGCATGATGAGGCTATCTGGCAGGAAGTCAAAGCAGAAGCGCAAACCCGCGCCCGTAAAGGGCTTGCGGAATATAGCTCGCATTTTTATGGTTCTGACAGCGATGCCCGCGTGATTGAACGTGCGCGCAGCAACGCCCGTCGCGCAGGCATCGGTGAGTTGATTACCTTCGAGGTAAAAGATGTCGCCCAACTGAGCAACCCGCTGCCGAAAGGGCCGTACGGTACGGTAATCAGCAACCCGCCGTATGGTGAGCGTCTGGACAGCGAACCGGCGCTGATTGCGCTGCACAGCCTGCTGGGGCGCACCATGAAAAATCAGTTCGGCGGCTGGAGCCTGTCGCTGTTCAGCGCCTCGCCGGATCTGCTGAACTGCCTGCAACTGCGCGCGGATAAGCAATTCAAAGCCAAAAACGGCCCGCTGGACTGCGTGCAGAAAAACTATCATCTGGCGGAAAAAACGCCAGATAGCAAGCCTGCGACGGTGGCGGAAGATTACGCCAACCGCCTGCGCAAAAATCTTAAGAAGCTGGAGAAATGGGCGCGCCAGGAAGGGATCGAATGCTATCGCCTGTATGATGCCGATCTGCCGGAATACAATGTGGCGGTCGATCGCTACGGCGAGTGGGTGGTGATTCAGGAATATGCGCCGCCGAAAACGGTTGATGCGCAGAAAGCGCGTCAGCGTCTGTTCGACATCATCGCCGCCACGCTGTTGGTACTGGAGATTGCGCCGAATAAACTGGTGTTAAAAACCCGTGAGCGCCAGAAAGGCAAAAGCCAGTATCAAAAGATGAACGAGAAAGGTGAGTTCATTGAAGTCAGCGAATATAACGCGCGTTTATGGGTTAACCTGACCGACTATCTTGATACCGGTCTGTTCCTCGATCACCGTATTGCGCGCCGGATGCTGGGTCAGATGAGCAAAGGTAAAGATTTCCTTAACCTGTTCTCCTATACCGGCAGCGCCAGCGTACATGCTGGGCTGGGCGGCGCACGCAGCACCACTACGGTGGACATGTCGCGTACCTATCTGGAGTGGGCTGAACGCAACCTGCGTCTGAACGGGCTGAGCGGCCGTGCGCACCGCCTGATTCAGGCCGACTGCCTGGGCTGGCTGCGTGAGGCGAATGAACAGTTCGATCTGATTTTTATCGATCCGCCGACGTTCTCCAACTCAAAACGGATGGACGAGTCGTTTGATGTGCAGCGCGATCACCTGGTGTTAATGAAAGATCTGAAACGTCTGCTGCGCAAAGGCGGCACGATCATGTTCTCCAACAACAAACGCGGATTCCGTATGGATCTGGATGGCCTGGCGGCGCTGGGACTGAAAGCACAAGAAATTACGCAAAAAACGCTTTCTCAGGACTTTGCCCGTAATCGTCAGATCCACAACTGCTGGCTGATTACCGCAGCCTGAAAGGAAAAGTAAATGTCATTAATCAGTATGCATGGCGCATGGCTGTCGTTTAGCGACGCGCCGCTTCTCGATAACGCAGAGCTGCATATCGAGGATAACGAACGCGTGTGCCTGGTGGGCCGTAATGGCGCCGGGAAGTCAACGCTGATGAAGATCCTCAACCGCGAACAGGGACTGGATGACGGACGCATCATTTACGAGCAGGATCTGATCGTCGCGCGTCTGCAACAGGATCCGCCGCGTAATGTCGAAGGCAGCGTTTATGATTTTGTTGCGGAAGGGATCGAGGAGCAGGCTGAATACCTGAAACGTTACCACGATATTTCCCGCCTGGTGATGACCGACCCCAGCGATAAAAATCTCAATGAGATGGCGCGGGTGCAGGAACAGCTCGACCACCACAACCTGTGGCAACTGGAAAACCGTATTAATGAAGTGCTGGCGCAGCTTGGGCTCGATCCTAACGCGGCGCTCTCTTCGCTTTCCGGCGGCTGGTTGCGTAAAGCGGCGCTGGGCAGGGCGTTGGTCAGCAACCCTCGCGTATTGTTGCTGGATGAGCCGACCAACCACCTGGATATTGAAACGATCGACTGGCTGGAAACGTTCCTGAAATCTTTCAACGGGACGATTATTTTCATTTCCCACGACCGTTCGTTTATCCGCAATATGGCTACCCGCATCGTCGATCTCGATCGCGGCAAACTGGTTTCTTATCCGGGAGATTACGATCAGTATCTGCTGGAGAAAGAAGAAGCCCTGCGCGTGGAAGAGTTACAGAATGCCGAGTTCGATCGCAAACTGGCGCAGGAAGAAGTCTGGATCCGCCAGGGCATTAAAGCGCGCCGTACCCGCAATGAAGGTCGCGTACGTGCTCTGAAAGCGATGCGCCGCGAGCGCAGCGAACGCCGTGAAGTGATGGGGACGGCGAAGATGCAGGTCGAAGAAGCGGCCCGCTCCGGCAAGATTGTTTTCGAGATGGAAAACGTCAGCTATCAGGTTGACGGCAAGCAGCTGGTAAACGATTTCTCCGCGCAGGTGCAGCGTGCCGACAAGATTGCTTTAATTGGCCCTAACGGCTGCGGGAAAACCACGTTGCTGAAACTGATGCTGGGCCAGCTTCAGGCGGACAGCGGACGTATTCATGTCGGCACGAAGCTGGAAGTGGCTTATTTCGATCAGCATCGCGCGGAACTGGATCCCGATAAAACCGTGATGGATAACCTTGCTGAAGGTAAGCAAGAGGTGCTGGTTAACGGTAAGCCGCGTCATGTGCTGGGCTATCTTCAGGACTTCCTGTTCCATCCCAAGCGCGCCATGACGCCGGTTCGCGCCCTGTCTGGCGGAGAACGTAACCGCCTCTTACTGGCGCGTTTGTTCCTGAAACCCAGCAATTTGCTGATTCTCGATGAACCGACCAACGATCTGGACGTTGAAACGCTGGAACTGCTGGAAGAGTTGATTGACGGCTATCAGGGAACTGTCCTGCTGGTGAGCCATGACCGTCAGTTTGTGGATAACACCGTGACCGAGTGCTGGATCTTCGAGGGCGGCGGTAAGATTGGTCGCTATGTCGGCGGATACCATGATGCGCGTGGTCAGCAGGAACAGCATCTGGCGTTTAAACAACCCGTCGTCAAGAAAACTGAGGAAGTGGTTGCCCCGAAAGCAGAAATTGTAAAGCGCGGCAGTAACAAACTAAGCTATAAACTGCAACGCGAACTGGAACAGCTCCCCCAATTACTGGAAGAGCTGGAGGCCAAACTGGAAGCGTTGCAGGCGCAGGTGGCGGATGCCGCCTTTTTCAGCCAACCGCATGATCATACGCAAAAAGTTCTGGCCGATTTGAGTCACGCAGAGCAGGAACTTGAACAAGCCTTTGAGCGCTGGGAGTATCTTGAAGCCTTGAAGAATGGCGCATAATTAAAGGAGCGCATATGTGCGAACATCATCATGCTGCGAAGCACATTTTATGCTCGCAATGTGACATGCTGGTGGCGTTGCCCCACCTTGAGCATGGGCAGAAAGCGGCATGTCCAAGATGTGGCACAACGCTGACGACCGAGTGGGACGCGCCAAGGCAGCGTCCTACCGCCTATTCGTTAGTGGCGTTGTTTATGCTGCTGCTTTCCAATCTTTTCCCTTTCGTGAATATGAACGTCGCGGGTGTGAGGAGCGAAGTCACGCTGCTTGAAATCCCCGGCGTCATGTTTTCGGAAAATTACGCCAGCCTTGGCACCTTCTTTTTGCTGTTTGTCCAGCTGGTTCCGGCTTTTTGTCTGGTGACGATATTATTGCTTGTGAATCGCGTCGAATTGCCGCTACGTGTGAAAAAGGTTCTGGCGCGCGTGCTGTTCCAGCTAAAAACCTGGGGAATGGCGGAGATCTTCCTCGCAGGCGTGCTGGTCAGTTTTGTTAAGCTGATGGCTTACGGGGATATCGGGGTTGGAAGCAGTTTTATTCCGTGGTGCTTCTTCTGCATCCTGCAATTGCGCGCGTTTCAGTGCGTCGATCGCCGTTGGTTATGGGACGATATTACGCCGATGCCTGTGCTGGCGCAGCCGCTGAAACCTGGCGTTACCGGCATCCGCCAGGGACTGCGTTCCTGCTCCTGCTGTACGGCCATTCTCCCGGAGAATGAATTAGTGTGTCCGCGCTGTCATGCAAAGGGTCATGTGCGACGCAAAAACAGCCTGCAATGGACGCTGGCCCTGTTATTTACGTCGATCATGCTTTATCTGCCCGCGAATATCATGCCGATCATGATTACCGATTTATTGGGATCGAAGATGCCTTCTACGATCCTCGCCGGGGTCGTTTTGCTCTGGAGTGAAGGGTCTTATCCGGTGGCGGCGGTTATTTTTATTGCCAGTATTATGGTGCCAACGCTAAAAATGATTGCGATTGCCTGGCTGTGCTGGGATGCGAAAGGGCATGGCAAACGCGACAGTGAAAGAATGCACCTGATTTATGAGGTGGTGGAATTTGTTGGACGTTGGTCAATGATTGATGTGTTTGTAATTGCCGTACTCTCTGCGCTGGTGCGCATGGGGGGGTTAATGAATATTTATCCAGCGATGGGTGCATTGATGTTTGCTTTAGTCGTCATTATGACAATGTTTTCTGCGATGACCTTTGATCCGCGTCTGTCGTGGGATCGTGAACCTGAACCAGGCCATGAGGAGTCCTGACAGTATGGAATCTAAAAATGGGGAAGCCAAAGTGCAGAAGGTAAAAAACTGGTCTCCCGTGTGGATATTCCCTATCGTCACTGCGCTGATTGGGGCATGGGTGCTGTTTTATCACTACAGCCATCAGGGGCCTGAAGTCACCTTGATCACCACGAATGCCGAAGGTATTGAAGGCGGTAAGACCACCATCAAGAGCCGTAGCGTGGATGTGGGGGTGGTGGAAAGCGCGACGCTGACCGACGATCTTACGCATGTAGAGATCAAAGCCAGACTGCATTCCGGCATGGAAAAACTGCTGCACAAAGATTCGGTCTTTTGGGTGGTGAAACCGCAGGTCGGGCGTGAAGGGATCAGCGGCTTAGGCACGTTGCTGTCCGGGGCTTATATTGAGTTGCAGCCGGGGACGAAAGGTAACAGGCTGGAGGATTACCAGTTGCTGGATTCCCCACCTCTGGCGCCGCCAGATGCGAAAGGTATCCGCGTTATTCTTGACAGCAAAAAAGCCGGGCAGCTCAGTCCGGGCGATCCGGTGCTTTTCCGCGGCTACCGCGTTGGCTCGGTTGAAACCAGCACCTTCGATCCGCAAAAACGCTCCATCAGTTATCAACTCTTCATTAATGCGCCAAACGATCGCCTGGTGACCAGCAACGTCCGTTTCTGGAAGGACAGCGGTATCGCGGTGGATCTGACTTCCGCCGGTATGCGGGTTGAAATGGGATCGCTAAGCACGCTGTTTGGCGGTGGCGTGAGCTTTGACGTGCCGGAAGGGCTTGAACTGGGGCAGCCGGTTGCGGAAAAAACCGCTTTCAGCCTGTATGACGATCAGCGAAGCATTCAGGATTCGCTGTATACCGACCACATCGACTATCTGATGTTCTTCAAAGATTCGATTCGCGGCCTGCAACCGGGCGCACCGCTGGAGTTTCGCGGGATTCGCCTGGGGACGGTCAGCAAAGTGCCTTTCTTTGCGCCGAATATGCGTCAGGTGTTTAACACTGACTACCGTATTCCGGTGCTGGTACGCATTGAGCCGGAACGCCTGAAAGCACAATTGGGCGAAGAGACGGATGTCGGCGCGCATCTGGCCGAACTGCTCAAACGCGGCCTGCGCGGTTCACTGAAAACGGGCAATCTGGTGACTGGCGCGCTGTATGTTGATCTGGACTTCTATCCGAAAGAGCCGCCAATTACGGGCATTCATGAGTTTAACGGTTATCAGATCATCCCGACGGTAAGCGGTGGTCTGGCGCAAATCCAGCAGCGTCTGATGGAAGCGCTGGATAAAATTAATAACCTGCCGCTGAACCCGATGATTCAACAGGCGACCAATACGTTGTCGGAAAGCCAGCGGACGATGAAGCATCTGCAAACCACGCTGGATAATATGAACAAGATTACTTCCAGCCAGTCGATGCAGCAGCTTCCGGCGGATATGCAGAACACCTTGCGCGAACTGAACCGCAGCATGCAGGGCTTCCAGCCTGGCTCCGCGGCGTATAACAAGATGGTGGCGGATATGCAGCGTCTTGATCAGGTTCTCCGTGAACTGCAACCGGTATTGAAAACGCTGAACGAAAAGAGCAACGCGCTGGTATTTGAAGCGAAGGACAAGAAAGATCCAGAGCCGAAGAGGGCGAAACAATGAAAAAGTGGCTAGTGGTGATGATGGCGTTCTGGTTAACGTCATGTAGCAGTAGCGGAGAAAACAAGAGCTACTACCAGCTACCCGTCGCGCAAGGGGGCGTACAGAGTACGGCAAGCCAGGGAAACCGCTTATTGTGGGTGGAACAGGTTTCGGTGCCGGACTACCTGGCGGGCAACGGCGTGGTGTATCAAACCAGTGATGTGCAGTACGTGATTGCGAGTAACAATCTTTGGGCCAGCCCGCTGGACCAGCAGTTGCGCAATACGCTGGTGGCGAATCTGAGCGCCCAGCTTCCGGGCTGGGTGGTTGCCTCACAGCCGCTGGGCAGCGTGCAGGATACGCTTAACGTGACGGTGACGGGATTTCATGGCCGTTATGATGGCAAAGTTATCGTAAGCGGGGAGTGGCTGCTGAACCATCAGGGGCAGTTGATTAAGCGCCCATTCCACATCGAAACCGCGCAGCAGCAGGACGGGTATGACGAAATGGTCAAGGTGCTGGCAGCCGCCTGGAATCAGGAAGCCGCCGCTATCGCTCAGGCGCTGAAGCAAATACCATAAGTTAAAAATATTGTAAATTTAACCGCTTTCGGCACGTCGCCGGGGGCGGTTTTTTTGTTTTTCTGCCCGGTGAAAATAGCTGTTCTGGCTCACAATTTTTGTACAAATGATTTATTGAGTAGCTCACAAATATGACAATGGCGTGAATTTTGCGCATTGACGGGACAACTTTTTCGCGGTATTCGTTTACTGTGATTGCACATTTCGTAATCACTGTTTTCTTTTCCACCAGACATGAAGATGAGGGAAACGAGGCATGAAGAGACAAAAACGAGATCGCCTGGAACGGGCACATCAACGTGGATATCAGGCCGGCATTGCCGGACGCTCAAAAGAAATGTGTCCCTATCAGACGCTGAATCAGAGGTCGCACTGGCTGGGAGGTTGGCGAGAAGCCATGGCGGACAGGGTAGTAATGGCCTGATTCTGTCTCTTTAGAAAAAAGAAACCTCCGCAGTGCGGAGGTTTCGCCTTTTTACAGGCAGGTCAGATAACGTGGTTACGCTGCCATCCGGCAATAACGCCGCGCTTGTGGCAACGCTTATCAGACCTGGAAATGTCCGCGATCAGAACGCTGACGTGTCCTGGAACAGACCTACTTTCAGGTCGTTGGCGGTGTAGATCAGACGGCCATCAACCAGAACTTCGCCATCCGCCAGACCCATGATCAGACGACGGTTAACGATACGTTTGAAGTGAATACGGTAGGTCACTTTCTTCGCGCTTGGCAGAACCTGACCGGTAAATTTCACTTCACCTACGCCCAGCGCACGGCCTTTACCTTCGCCGCCCAGCCAGCCGAGATAGAATCCAACCAACTGCCACATTGCGTCCAGACCCAGGCAGCCCGGCATAACCGGATCGCCGATAAAGTGGCATCCGAAGAACCAGAGATCTGGATTGATATCCAGCTCAGCTTCAACATAACCTTTGTCGAAGTTACCGCCAGTCTCTGTCATTTTGATGACACGGTCCATCATCAGCATGTTTGGTGCCGGCAGTTGTGGGCCTTTAGCGCCAAACAGTTCACCGCGACCAGAGGCAAGAAGGTCTTCTTTTGTATAGGATTCGCGTTTATCTACCATGTTCTCTGTAAGCCTTATTTTATTGAAGCACGCAGGATAGCTAACACGTGTACGCTGAACAAGTCCGATCAGTTCGGTATAAACCAGTTTAGCCAACGTAGCGGCCAGGGAAAACGATGACGTCCTTCCTGTTGTGTAGCCTGGGCAATACGTTCCTGGATGGTCTGCATCAATGTTGTCTGACCTTCGCCATCCCACACCAGATTAAGCAGAAGCGGCAGTGCGTCTGTTACGTCGTCTACCGCCCAGATGCTGAATTTCTCTTCTTCCACGGCCTGCAACAGCGCAGGCTGGAGGCTGAGGTGTCTCACGTTAGCTGCCGGAATAATAACGCCTTGTTTACCCGTCAGTTCACGCTGCTGACAAATTGTGAAAAAGCCTTCAATTTTTTCATTCAGGCCGCCAACAGGCTGAGCGCGTCCAAACTGATCGACGGAACCGGTAATCGCGATATTTTGATTAACCGGCACATTGGACAGAGCGCTGATCAATGCGCACAGTTCTGCCATTGAGGCGCTGTCGCCATCCACTTCACTATAGGACTGTTCAAAGGTCAGCGAGGCAGAGAATGGGATTTGCTGTTCAAGCTGTAGTTCCGACATCAGGAAAGCCTGCATGATCATCATCCCCTTGGCATGAATGTTACCGCCAAGCTCGGCTTTTCGCTCGATGTCCGTGAATTCACCGTCGCCAATATGAACGACGCAACTGATGCGTGAAGGCTCGCCAAACGCGCGCGGATGGCCGGGAAATTCAATGACGGAAAGGGCGTTAATCTGACCAATGCGCTCGCCTTCCGTTTCAATCAGGATCTGCTCTTGCAGGATTTCGTCCTGCATGCGCTCCGCAAGATAGCCTTCACGCCATTCGCGTTGGGCAAGCATCAGGGCGAGCTGTTCGGCGCTGCATGTCCCGTCCTGGCACAACGGCGCAGCTTCTCTGAACTGGCGGGAAATCCATAGCGGACACAGTGGAAGCGTGTCCTGTTCTCCCGTGTAGCGAACGGCTTCGCGTACCAACACTTGCCAGGCATCAGGCGTTGGCGTTGGCAGATTATTGCGTTTAAGCGTGTGCTGAACCCACTGACACCACTGGGTCATGGTTTCGGCATCCACTATTTGCAGATTATCTTCAAATTCGCTGTAAATTGCCTGTTCAGCCAGTTCCGGCTCCATTTCCTGGAAGTCGGCTAACGATTCACGTTCGCCGACCAACACGACTTTCAGCTTGAGCGGCATAGACGGTACAGAGACCGGCAACGGACGCGACTCGTCAAACGCGACCCAGTCGAATCGGTTATGGCTGACAATCGCCTTCAGACGCATCCACAGCAACGGCTGCGCCAGAAGGGTGCGTAAGGAAATCACCAGAACGCCGCCGTTAGCCTGATGCACCAGACCCGGTTGCAGCGTAATTTCGCCGTTAAACTGGCGCAGACAGCCAAACAGCTGTTCGGCTTCAACCCAGTCAGCGCTGACAACCTGCGCCGACGTGGCAAAATTGTCTTCTGCTTTTTCTGCTGCGCGATAACGGATGGTATGGCCCGAAATTTCGTAATGGCCCCCGGTCAGTTGACCGGCATCGGCTTGCAACGTTCTGGCCGCATCAGAAAGGAGAGTGAGATACTCGGGCTCTTCCGGCGCTTTCGCCAGCATAAAAGAGGACGACGCCCAGGGCTGGAGAAGTTGTTCCAGCGCAAATTGCAGTCGCGGTTGAGTATCGCTGAGTAGGGTGGCGCTTTCGTCAGTAAAGTGTGGCTGTGCAAATATTTCCTGATAACTGTCGGTATCAGGAACCAGATCACGCCATGCAAGTTTCGTAATGGTCAAAGTTGAGGTTTTTTAGTCTGTTGTAAAAAACGCGATTATACCGTAACAGGCAACGCTGCACACGCGGAAAGCGAATGTAAACGTGCAGGATGACGCGTGAGAGTTCACAGGCTGGATATTCTTTTCTTCAGATGCCCAAAAAACTGATATTCTGATAGGAGTTACACGGTAACGTTGAGAGCGCAATGAAATATCAACAACTTGAAAACCTTGAAAGCGGCTGGAAATGGAAGTATCTGGTGAAGAAGCACCGCGAAGGGGAGTTGATTACCCGGTACGTGGAAGCCAGTGCTGCCAAAGAAGCCGTTGATTTGTTGCTAACCCTCGAAAATGAACCGGTTCGGGTAAATGCCTGGATTGAAGAGCATATGAATCCTGCGCTGTTAAACCGTATGAAGCAGACCATACGAGCACGGCGTAAACGACACTTTAATGCCGAGCATCAACATACGCGCAAGAAGTCTATCGATCTGGAGTTTATTGTCTGGCAGCGTCTGGCGGGACTCGCGCAGCGACGTGGCAAAACGCTTTCAGAAACGATTGTGCAGTTGATTGAAGATGCGGAACATAAAGAGAAATACGCCAGCAAGATGTCGACCCTGAAGCAGGATTTGCAGGCATTACTGGGGAAAGAGTAGCGGTTCGTTTCTTCTTTCTTCTGGTTTCAGACGAAAAAAACCCCGCAGTGCGGGGTTTTTTATTAGACGGGAACTTAAGCCTGCGGCTGAGTTACAACGTCTTTAACGCCTTTAACTTCGATCTCAACGCGACGATCCGGGGCCAGGCAGTCGATCAGTGCAGCGCGAGCTTTCACGTTGTCACAGGTGTTGCCAGTAACCGGGTTGGATTCGCCCATACCACGTGCGGAGATTTTGTCAGCCGGGATACCTTTGGAGATCAGGTAATCAACAACAGACTGAGCACGTTTTTCGGACAGACCCTGGTTGTAAGCGTCGGAACCGATACGGTCAGTGAAGCCCAGAACCACGACGGAACCGTCTTTCGGGTCCAGGTTGCTCAGCTGGCTGTACATCTGATCCAGAGCCTGCTGGCCTTCTGGTTTCAGCGTTGCTTTGTTGAAGTTGAACAGAACGTCAGACTTCAGAGTGAAGTGCTTGGTCTGTACTTCTGGAGCCGGTGCCGGAGCTGGAGCAACCGGAGCTGCTTCTTCCTGCTGGCCGAAACGGTAGGAAACACCAACGCTCAGCAGGCCGTTATCTGGACGACCGCCAACGGTGTTTGCGTCGCCGATGTTGTTAGTCCACTGGTATTCCAGACGGGTAGCGATGTCACGCGTTACAGCGTACTCTACGCCACCAGCGAATACTGGGGAAACACCGGTATCGTGATCTTTGAAGCCAGTGTTGTTCTGAGCGTCTGCGCGCCAAACCATACCACCCAGACGGGTGTAGACATCCAGATCGTCAGTGATCGGATAACCCAGTTTAGCAGTCAGCTGAACGCCCTGAGCTTTGAATGCACCGTTTTGAGTGTTGCCTTTGTATGGCATACGACCTAACCAGTCGTAACCCATTTCAAAACCAACGTACGGGTTTACCTGATAACCACCGAACGCACCGGCACCCAGTTGGCTTTCATGGGTCGGGCCGTTGTTGTCGATCTGGTTGTTGCCAACATCATGGAACTGAGACCAGCCCAGTTTGGCACCAGTGTACCAGGTGTTATCTTTCGGAGCGGCCTGCGCTACGGTAGCGAAACCAGCCAGTGCCACTGCAATCGCGATAGCTGTCTTTTTCATTTTTTGCGCCTCGTTATCATCCAAAATACGCCATGAATATCTCCAACGAGATAACACGGTTAAATCCTTCACCGGGGGATCAGCTCAATAGTTACTCTACCGATATCTGCGGCTTATGCCGAGCACCCCTGGCGATGTAAAGTCTACAACGTAGTTGAAAACTTACAAGTGTGAACTCCGTCAGGCATATGAAAAAAAAAGGCTTGTATACATAATATTTAACATTTCCTGCTGAGAAATCGCTCAGCGAAAATCGCGGAAACCGCTTCTGACAAGCATTCACACACAAAAAGTATTAAGCTTCAGAGCAGATGAAAGAGCAGAAAAAAAATTCCAGGATAAATCCTAATTTCACTCAATGATATAAATTTGAGTGAATTTTTAGCCCGGAATGGTGTCTCGTGGCATGAGCGTGTGCGCTCACAGGACGCATGATAAATCCCATCGCATTTCCCTCATCTGCCGCTTGCGCAAGCCGGGTGTGTTCTTCTTCGCTAAGCTCATCCGCCAGCCAGCCGATAACGACGCTGTAGTTGCCCGTCCGCAATGCGCGAATCATCGACTCCAGCGTATGGCATGGAGAAAGTTGGCTGATCTGCATCACTTTTGTTAAAGGCAGCCCCGCAGATTGAACCCATTCCCGGCTCAGCTTTTGTTGCGGCGTCAGCCAGAGCTGCCAGCGTGATTGCTGACCTAATTGTTGCAGCAGCGGTAAAAGCAGTAATTGCGTCATCATGGGCTGGTCCTCGCGATAGACCACTTCGCTAATAAGCCCGGCGGTGGTGTTCTCTGAAGAGACGCGCGCAATGCTGCCCGCAGTGGAAGAGAACAACGAAGAACGATTTGCATAGCCTGAAGTGTACATAATCAATCCAGCCCTGTGAGTTACTGTATGGATATACAGTAATCCTGCCGCCAATAAAGATCAACCCTATTTTCGGAAACAGACTCGCAATTTTTATCTGTTGTCACCGTAAAAATGAAATTCATCTTGCTCACTGAGAATAAGTTGCCTATTTTCGTCATTAACGGATCTGTTACTGCAAATCATTCTTTTACTTTATGATTTAAAAGGGATTTTATGAAATTACGTTCCTATGACAAGATCTATAAATCACAAGAATATTTAGCCTCTCTGGGCACGGTTCACTATCGTTCGCTGTTTGGTAGCTACAGCCTGACAATCGAGGATACGGTGTTTGCGATGGTGGCTGAGGGAGAGCTATACCTGCGCGCCTGTGAGCAAAGCGTCGCGTACTGCGTGAAGCATTCCCCCGTCTGGTTAACATTTATGAAACGTGGCCGTCCCGTTATGTTGAATTATTACCGGGTGGATGAAAGCTTATGGCGCGATCAACAACAGCTGGTGCTTTTATCGCAGTATTCGCTGGATGCTGCCATAAAAGAAAAACGTACCCGTTTTTCACAACGTCGATTGAAGAATCTGCCAAACGTGACGTTTCATCTGGAGAACCTTCTGCATGAGGCCGGAATTAATGATGAAAACACATTGCGAATACTCGGCGCAAAAATGTGTTGGCTGCGGCTAAGAGAGAGCAATAAGCTGCTGACGGTGAAAACTCTCTATGCGTTAGAAGGGGCAATCGCTGGCGTACATGAAGCGGCGCTCCCGGCGGTACGCCGCCAGGAGCTTGCTGAGTGGGCGCAGTCGCTTACGCCGGAGCACCAGAAGGCGACGGCGTGATTTGCCGCTGTAAACGACCAATCTCAGGCAGTAATGCAATGAGCAGGCCGACTTGTTGCACCACCAAGGGTTCTTTACTGTCTGGTTTTGGCTCCAGGTGCTGAATCCGCTCTTTCAGGCTTGCCAGCTCCTGGTGAACGCGCTGTTCATCAGCGGGTTGATGGTGAAGCGCATCATCGACATAACACACTGCATCATCCAGCAGCGCCAGGATATCCGGGTTGGTGAGCTGTTCGCGATGCGCGCCCAGAGCAGAGATATAGCTGGTAAAGGTATGATTGAGGCAGAGTAACCGGAACGCCGCCTCACGAGTTTCGGCAGTGACGTCGGGTTCGCTGGACATATTCGACACCACCGAGGCCAGCTCGGCATCACGGTTGTGGGCGTCACGGCGGGCAATGCGGTAGGCCAGCCGGTTATCCCGCCCCTGATGATACTGCTCAAGGATCGCGTCCAGGTAGCGGCAGTTCGCATCCGTGGCCCGTTGCAGGACACACGGCAGGTTACGAAAGCGCCAGTCGGGCCAGATAAAGCTGACGGCGGCCCACGCGATCGCACAGCCGATCAGCGTATCGATCACGCGCGGCAAGGCAACTTCGAAGCCTTCACCCAGCAGGTTAAAACAGAGTAGCACCAGCAGGGTGATGAACATCGTCGCATGGGCATACTGTACGTTTCGAAAAGCAAAAAACAGTACGCCGGTGATAACCAGCAGTATCAACTGGCCTTCAAGCGAGGGGACAAACCACAAGATTGGTATACCAATGGCGACGCCGACCAGCGTCCCGATGACCCTCAGCGCCAGCCGGTGCCGCGTGGCGTTATAGTTCGGCTGGCAGACGAACAGGCTGGTGAGCAGGATCCAGTAACCGTGAGTCATGCCGGTAATCTGGATCAGCGCGTAACCGACGCAGAGCACCAGCGACATACGCACCGCGTGGCGAAATAGCGCTGAATCGGGAGTGAAGTTACGGCTCAGACGTAGCCAGATATCACTGAACCCATGAGGACTGTCGTCGGCAAGCAGGTTTTCTGATTCGCTGCGCGGCATTGCCTGCGCCTGCTCGGATTCAATCGTCGCCAGTTGCGCATCAATCGCCCGCAGATTGGACAACAAAAAGCCCAGTGTTTTGAGTAAGTCAGAGGATGCTCCAGCGGCGCGCATACGTTCGAGCGCCGCATCAATATGGGTAAACGCGCGCTCGAAGTGTGGATCATGCTGATAAGGCGTACGCAGTAATATACAGCGTGAGAGCTGCATACAGGCTTGCCCCTGCATCGACATCAGGCGCTGGAAACGGAACATCACGTCGCTGTGGCGGAAATGATCGCGCAACGTCTGATACTGAATATGCGATGAGCTTGCACGCTCGTGAATATCCTGCGCGACAAAATAGTAGTGCAGCGTGCGGCGGGTTCCTCGTTGCCCCCGGTCGCCGCGTAAGCGGGTAAGAAGAGAGACTTTCGTCTGATTCAGCGTCGCCATCAGTTGTCCGTTGGCCAGCGCTAAATCATACAGCGGCGCCTGGCTTTCATCCTCGATATCCGGGTCAAACAAGCGCGACTTTAACTCCAGGTAGCGTGCCAGCTGTTCGTAGCTGCGCGCCAGATTATCCTGCAAGGGGCGAATCGGGAAGAGCAGATGCCCGGTCAGCGTCAGCAGGTTGTACCATACGGCGCCAGCAAGGAGCAGAATGGGCTGTTGATACCACTGGTCGTAAAGCGAGGTGCCCAGCATCGTGTAAATAGCGATAAGCAGCGCCCCGAAAGCAATGGTGGCGTAACGCTGCCCTAAACCGCCGAGCAGAATGAATCCGCTGGTAGAGAGCGTTAATCCAATCGCGAACAGCCACGGCCAGGGAAAGAGCAGTTCCACGGAAGCGGAGGCGATAAAAAAACAGATTAATGTGATGATTAAATTGCGCAGACGCCCGGTGAGACGATCATCCAGATCGGTCAGGGCGGCGGCGACCATACCGAGCGTTAACGGTATGGTGAGTTTGACATCGCCCAGCCACCAGGGCAGGGCCGTTGTGCCGCACAGCGCGATAAAAATGCGAACGTAATACAGCCAGGTGCTGTTCCAGGTATAGCGTTTGAGCAAGGGACTTAACATAAAGGCCATCAGTCCTGATTACTCAAAGCGGCGACGCGCACTGGCTTCACGCGCCGCGCGAGCTGTCTCTACGGAAACCACACGGCGTCCTACCGGCCAGAGCGCAATGGCGGCGATTTTAAAATTCGCGATGCCGACGGGAATGCCGATGATCGTAATGCATTGCGCAATGCCGGAGGCGATGTGCATCAGGCAGAGCCACCAGCCAAAGACGATCAGCCAGAAAACATTGAGTACCGTACCGCCGGTATTCAACAGCGTGCTTTTCCCTGCCGGGTTCAGCTCGTCAACATGAACGGCCTCATTACCGTAGGGAAGCAGCGAAAGTTTTGTAATCTCCCAGCATGAGCGGGTTAACGGTAATGTGAAAATGAGCACGATGCTGACGAGTGTGGCCAGCAGCCAGGCCAGAGTGGTGGCAAAACCACCCAATACAAAATTTAAAATATTCAGAACAGTACGCATAAACCCTCGGCTAACTCTGGTTTTCTGTGATTGCAGGCAATTGTAACGTTTTTTTGGGCTGGAGCACGTTTTCTCTGGCGGTTACACTGACAAGAAATACTCTTCGTCTGGATTCGCTGAGTCATGGAACTGAAAGCAACTTCTCTTGGAAAACGTCTGGCGCAACACCCGTACGATCGGGCCGTTATTCTCAATGCCGGTATTAAAGTCTCGGGCGATCGCCACGAGTATCTTATTCCATTCAATCAGTTACTGGCTATTCATTGTAAACGGGGACTGGTGTGGGGGGAGCTTGAGTTTGTCCTCCCGGATGACAAAGTGGTGCGTCTGCACGGTACTGAATGGGCAGAGACGCAGCGTTTTCATCACTACCTGGATGCGCACTGGCAGCGCTGGAGCCAGGAGATGAGCGAGGTAGCGGCCCGGGTTTTACAGGAACAACGGGATCTTATTGCCGAGCGAACCGGAGAAAAACGGTGGTTAACGCGCGAACAAACGTCAGGATTACAGCAACACATTCGCCGCGCTTTTGCTGCGTTACCGCTGCCGGTTAATCGCCTGGAGGAGTTCGAGAACTGCCGCGATGCCTGGCGTAGCTGTCTGGCATGGTTGAACGATATCGAGGGATGCCGCCAGCAGCATAACCAGACCTATACCGAGGTGATGCTGACGGAATATGCCGACTTCTTTCAGAACATTGAGTCCTCGCCGCTGAATCCGGCGCAGGCCAGAGCAGTGGTCAATGGTGAACATTCTTTGCTGGTGCTTGCGGGAGCCGGGAGCGGTAAGACGTCTGTGCTGGTCGCGCGCGCAGGCTGGCTGTTAGCCAGGGGAGAAGCGGCGGCTGAGCAAATTCTGCTGCTGGCCTTTGGCCGCAAGGCCGCAGAAGAGATGGACGAACGCATTCGTGAAAGATTGCATACGGACGCGATCGCCGCCCGTACGTTCCACGCCCTGGCGCTGCATATCATTCAGCAGGGGAGTAAGAAAGTCCCGACCATCAGCAAACTGGAAAACGACGCTGCCGCGCGACATAAACTGTTTATCAAAACCTGGCGTCAACAGTGCAGCGAGAAAAAAGCGCAGGCGAAAGGGTGGCGGCAGTGGCTGGAAGAGGAAATGCAATGGCCGCTGCCTGAGGGCAATTTCTGGGATGATGAAAAGCTACAGCGCCGTCTGGCCTCCCGGCTGGACCGTTGGGTGAGCCTGATGCGAATGCATGGCGGCGCTCAGGCTGAGATGATCGCCAGTGCGCCTGAAGAGATTCGCGATCTGTTCGGTAAGCGCATCAAATTGATGGCGCCGTTGCTGAAAGCGTGGAAAGGCGCGCTGAAAGAGGAGAACGCCGTCGATTTCTCAGGGCTTATCCACCAGGCGATCGTTATCCTGGAAAAGGGGCGTTTTATCAGCCCCTGGAAACATATTCTGGTGGACGAATTTCAGGATATCTCCCCGCAGCGTGCGGCGTTGCTGGCGGCGCTGCGCAAACAAAATTCGCATACCACGCTGTTTGCCGTTGGCGATGACTGGCAGGCGATTTACCGTTTCAGCGGGGCGCAGCTCTCTTTAACGACCGCGTTTCATCACACTTTTGGCGAGGGCGATCGCTGTGACCTCGACACAACCTACCGTTTTAACGGGCGCATTGGCGAAATCGCCAATCGTTTTATCCAACAAAATCCGCATCAGCTCAAAAAGCCGCTTAACAGTCTGACGGCGGGCGATAAGAAAGCGGTAACGTTACTGGATGAAAACCAGCTGGATGCCTTGCTGGATAAGCTTTCAGGATATGCGAAAGAGGATGAGCGCATTCTGGTGCTGGCGCGCTACCACCATCTGAAGCCAGCCAGTCTTGAAAAAGCGGCGACCCGCTGGCCTAAGCTGCAACTGAATTTTATGACCATCCATGCCAGTAAGGGCCAGCAGGCTGACTATGTGATTATTGTCGGGTTACAGGAAGGCAGTGATGGTTTCCCGGCGCCTGCGCGCGAGTCGATTATGGAAGAAGCATTACTGCCGCAGGTGGAGGATTTCCCGGATGCGGAAGAGCGGCGACTGCTGTATGTGGCGCTGACGCGCGCCCGGCATCGGGTCTGGTTGTTATTTAACAAAGAGAATCCGTCGCGCTTTGTGGACGATCTTAAGCATCTGGACGTGCCGGTGGCGAGGAAGCCTTAAGAGCAGGCGGCTTGTGCCGCCTGTGGGAGCGTTATTTCAGGCGTTCAGCCAGGTAACGTTGATAATCCGGGATCAGGATATCCACGGCATCGTTAAAATGGGGAGACTGGACAATAAAGTCAGCCGTAGACGCGTTGGTGGCGACCGGAATGTTCCACACCGTAGCCAGACGCAGGAGCGCCTTCACATCTGGATCGTGCGGAACGGCATTGAGCGGGTCCCAGAAGAAAATCAGCACATCAATCTTCCCTTCAGAGATCAGGGCGCCGACCTGCTGATCGCCGCCCATCGGGCCGCTCAGCATCGCGTTAACGTTCATACCCGTGGCGCGTTGAATTAAGTTTCCGGTTGTGCCTGTGGCATAAAGCTCGTGCTTTTCCAGCAGCGGCTGGTGGCGTTCCACCCAGCTCATTAACATCTGTTTGCAGTGGTCGTGCGCCACCAGAGCAATGTGTTTGCGCGCAGGCAAGGTGCGAGTCGTCAGTTCCATAGTTCAATTCCGTAGTTAACCTTGCTACAGAGTACTGGAAGCGCTTGACGCTGCAAGAGAAAGACGAAAAAAATGCGCGCCGACTCGTCATACTCGCCAGCGTCGACATAAAATGTCAGGAGGGCGGTTGTTTTTCCGCCCATTGCAGGAAGTTATTACGCGTTTGCGGATCGGCTTGTTTGAACCAGTATTTGAGTCGCTGCTCCGTGAGTGCCTGAGACTGTGGCGGAACGGCGTCCAGCTCAGAGATCCCGGAAAGCAGCGTGCTGTCATCGGCCATCATCGTGGCGAACTGCGGCAAGGAGGCGCGTTTATCGGCTTTGTTGTAGCGCTCGGTTTCGGTTTCGTAATCAATGATTTTGGCGGTCGAGGTGATTGCCAGAATATCCAGTTTGACCGGAATCGGCATTGCGTCGCCGTCCAGCAGTTCCAGACGCGGCGTGGTGGAAAAATGCGCGGCTTCTCGTTCGGTTTCCAGATGTGGAAGGTGAAAATTGACCTGGCTGATGAGTTGCGTGTTAAAGCTGATCACCAGCGGGGGAGAAATGTAGAGTCGTTCCTCGTGGCTGGACAGGCGAATGGTCTTCTCAACGCGAAACACAAGCTGATGCGGGCCATTGTCCAGTTCGATGCTGTCCGCGCCGCGCAGCAATGAACTGGAGACTTTTTTGCCGTCTAACACTAAAAGGTCAATGTCATTTGAAAGACGAAGGGTCGTGGCAAAGGCGGTTACCGGCAAATACAGAACGAATAACATGGTTATAATGCCGGTTTTCATAGGGTTCTCCTGTCCAAAAACCGCCCGGTTAATAATGTATCAAAATTTTTCGCTAATCATGTTTACTAACATATAGACATATTTTTAGCTTTTGCTCTCATACGTCCGTATGGGATGAATGGTTGCAATGTCAGGTTTGTCGTACACTTTGCAAAACAGCCTGGAGAAAGATGATGAAAGAGACCGATATCGCTGGCATTTTGACGTCCACGCGTACCATCGCGCTGGTGGGGGCAAGTGATAAGCCCGAGCGCCCAAGTTACCGTGTGATGAAATATTTACTCGACCAGGGCTACCACGTTATTCCTGTCTCGCCGAAGGTGGCCGGAACCACGTTGTTGGGGCAGAAAGGCTATGCGAAGCTGACGGACATACCGGAAAGGGTCGATATGGTTGATGTCTTCCGTAATTCAGAAGCCGCATGGGGCGTCGCGCAGGAAGCTATCGCCATTGGCGCGAAGACCTTATGGATGCAACTGGGCGTAATTAATGAGCAGGCCGCCGTGCTGGCGCGAAATGCGGGATTGAAAGTCGTGATGGATCGCTGTCCGGCAATAGAGATTCCGCGTTTAGGGCTGGCGAAATAAGGGCTCAGACATAGCGTGTAAGCCCGATAAGCGTCGCGCTATCGGGCATTTTACGTTGAATCAGTTGCGCAGACGCGGCGCTTGCAGCTGTTTGCGAATAGTGCGCGCCAGTTCATCCATCGAGGGTTGCTCGGGATGCTCATCTTGCGTTTCACTGCTTAACTGGGCTTCAGCCAGATAGGTATGTACAGGCTGGCCTTCATCATCTTCCATCACCACGTGATACCAGGGAGCGGCGCGAAGTTCGTCGTTAACCGCCAGCTCATCAGGTGACGGTTCATCAAGCGAATATTCCGGGTCGATATCCACGACCACTCCGAGGTAACCTAACAGGGAATGGCGGACCTGCTGGCCGATACCGAATTTGCTGGCAATCATAGTCACCTCCCGGGAAATAGATACTCTCAATATGAGGGTAACATTCCACTTTTCAAGTTACATGACGCGACAGGCAAACCCTTTCAGATACAGCCCTTCCGGGTAGGTAGCGATCACCGGATGATCGGCAGCCTGACGGAACTGCTCTATAAATTGTACATCACGACCGGCATCTATTGCGGCATCTGCAATGATTTTCTGAAATAAATCTGTGGTCATCAGGCCGGAACAGGAGAACGTCAACAGCACGCCGCCCGGATTCAACAACTGGATAGCCAGCATGTTGATATCTTTATAGCCGCGACAGGCCCCCATCAGCTGGCTTTTATTTTCGACGAACTTCGGTGGGTCCATCACGATGACGTCGAATTTCTCTCCACGATCGCGATAGGTGCGCAGCAGTTTGAACACATCGTCACGCACAAACTCGGCTTTGCTCAGATCCAGTTTGTTCAGCTCAACGTTTTGCTTCGCGATATCCAGCGCTTCCTGCGATGTATCAACGCTCACCACCTGACGGCAACCGCCCATCAGTGCCGACACGGCAAATCCGCCGGTATAGGAGAAGCAGTTCAGCACGCGCTGGTTTTCCACATAGCGACGCGTCGCCAGGCGGCTGTCACGCTGATCGAGGTAATAGCCTGTCTTATGCCCCCCCTGAATATCTACCAGCAGCTTCATGCTATGCTCTTCGATGGGCAGCAGGGCAGGCGGCAGTTCGCCGGTGACGGGCCCCTGGGTGAGTTCCATCCCCTCTTTTTTACGCACGGCGACGTCGCTGCGGTCGTAGATCGCACATTCGGGATACTGCGTTTGCAACGCGCTGATCAGCGCGGCGCGTTGATATTCCGCACCTGCGCTCAATAGTTGCAGAACCAGGAAGTTACCGAAGCGGTCGATAGTGATGCCCGGCAAACCATCGGATTCACCGGCTATCAGACGGTAGCTGTCCAGCCCGTCTTTTTTCGCCAGCCAGTCGCGCCACTGTTGCGCCTGGTGCAGACGACGAGTGAAGAACGCAATGTCGATGGATTCCGCCTGATCAAATGTCCAGACGCGTGCACGAATTTGCGAGGCGGGAGAATAGGCGCCGCGCGCTAACCATTTACCCTGATGGTCAACAATATCGATGGTTTCACCGAGGCTGGCTTTACCTTCCATTCGGGCTACGGCACCGGAAAAGACCCACGGATGGCGACGAAGTAAAGATTTTTCGCGCCCTTTGGCTAACACTAAACGTACACTCATAATTTGCTATTCTGTCGAATCAAAGAAATGGGCGCCATTGTCCTGAGTTTTGCGAGGATTTGCAACGCGCCCCGCGATGATAAGGAGCACAACAATGTCGAAAGTTTGCATAATCGCCTGGGTACACGGTCGGGTTCAGGGCGTTGGTTTTCGCTATACCACGCAGCATGAAGCGCAGCGTCTGGGGCTGACGGGCTATGCGCGCAATCTGGATGATGGAAGCGTGGAGGTGGTGGCCTGTGGCGAAAGTGAACAGGTGGACAAACTGATGAAGTGGCTGAAGGATGGCGGGCCGCGTAGCGCCAGGGTAGACAGGGTTCTGAGTGAGCCACATCGCCCTGGCGAGGAGTTAACAGGTTTCCGTATCCGCTATTAAATACATTTCACCGGTTTAGGCAGGCCAGCAATCTTCGTTGCCTGCTTTGCCGGGCCTTTCGGAAACAGGCGATACAGGTAGCGGCTGTTGCCTTTTTCTTCGCCAAACTTATTCGCCATTGCTTTCACCAGCATACGGATGGCCGGAGACGTATTAAACTCCAGGTAGAAATCACGCACAAAACGCACCACTTCCCAGTGTTCAGGAGAGAGGGTAATACCTTCCTTTTCAGCAATCGCGACTGCCAGAGGCTCGCTCCATTCCGCCGTCTCTTTTAAATAGCCTTCGCTATCCGTACTGATTTCTTTGCCTTCAAAGATCAACATAAATTCTTCACAGCGTTAGTCAAACTGGCGTCAGTTTACCAAAAAACAAAGCCCCGCATAAGCGGGGCCTGGTTAATGCGTTCTTATATCTTAATCGCGGCTGGCGAAGCCCAGAATGCTCAGCAGGCTGACGAAGATATTGTACAGCGAGACATACAGGCTGACCGTTGCGCGAATGTAGTTCGTCTCACCGCCACGGATGATGTTGCTGGTCTCGAACAGGATTGCCCCGGAAGAGATCAGGATAAACACCGCGCTGATGGCCAGATGCAGCGCAGGCAGTTGCAGGAAGATATTCGCAACCATGCCAATCAGCACCACAACGATACCCGCCATCAGCATACCGCCCAGGAAGGACATATCTTTACGCGTTGTCAGGACATAAGCGGAGCAGCAGAAGAAGACCAGTGCCGTACCGCCCAGCGCCATGCCGATAACATCGCCCATACCCGCTGAGAGGTAGGCGTTGAGAATCGGGCCAAGAATGTAGCCCAGGAAGCCGGTAAAGGCGAACGCCGACAGGATACCGGTGGGTTTATTCGCCGTTTTATAGGTCAGGAACATCAGACCGTACATGCCTACCAGCGTCAGAATGAGACCCGGAGACGGCAGCATCAGTACCGTACTGGCGGTGGCGGTGATCGCAGAGAACGCCAGCGTCAGGCTCAGCAGGAAATAGGTATTGCGCAGCACTTTATGGGTGCTGAGTAGCGATGTGCGGTCGCGTGAAGAAGTAATAATACGATCCATGAGTCACTCTCTTATGACAGATGTAGTTAGCGAAAGAGGATAATAAAACCGCTGATAATCACACAGCGGTTTTACCCATCTTTACGCATTTGATCTCTAACAGGTTAAGCATGTTATTTCAGGCGTTGTCGCGAAACTCACCCGACATAAAACGTGACGGGAGAGAAGAGGCGGCAGTAAAGGTTGATGATGAGCGCATAATAAAAGAGGCGCAACGGAACATTTGCCGCCGGGCCTCTTTTTATGCTGAATAAATGGTCAATTTGTTGTTATTTCAGGCTATTAACAGCTTTTTGCCTGTTTTTCAGGCAAACGAACACATTCGGGCTTTACACGGCGCATTGGGATGTTTATAGTGCGCCTCATTCAGGAAGTGTGGCCGAGCGGTTGAAGGCACCGGTCTTGAAAACCGGCGACCCGAAAGGGTTCCAGAGTTCGAATCTCTGCGCTTCCGCCAGATTAAACAAGGGGTTACCGAAAGGTAGCCCCTTTGTTTTTGTGTCAAAGAATATCGTATCCCGCTTCTTTCAGATCATGCCGAACCCCGGATAACAAAAGCTATCCGGGGTTTTCTTTTCCCTGGTGTGGGCGATTATTGTGCGTCGGCCAGTGTTAAAGAGGCGTCTTCCTGCTGAGTGTTCTTACGCTGTTGCTCAAGTTCCAGCGCGCCGCGATGAGAGAGATAGCAGAACAGAATGCAGCAGACGATCCCGCCCATCAGCAGATAGAAACCGCCGTGCCAGCCCATTTTATCCACCATCACGCCAAACAGGCTGGTGCCTAACGAGGCGCCAAAGATGTAGCTCATAAATCCGCGTAAGCCAACGGCTGAACCTACGGCAAAGCTGGGAACAATTTCCATCGTCTGGACGGAGGCCAGAAACTGCGGGACGTAAATCAGGCAGCCAACAATCGCCGCGAAAACCGTCACCATCAGCAGAGATTCACTTTTCCAGTAACCGATCAGGCAGACGAAGATCAGCGCCATACAGATCATGGCTAACGGCATCCGACGTCCTTTGAACAGTTTGTCGGAGAGCCAGCCGGCCAGCAGGGTAGAAGGAATGGCCGCCCATTCAAAAAACAGGAAGGCGACGCTCATCTGTTCCTTGGAAAAGTGTTTCACCGTCAGCAGGTAGATAGGCAACCAGCTGATCATGCCGAAGCGCACCATATAGACGAACACGTCCACAAGGGAGACATACCAGGCGTTTTTGTTACGCAGCACGTACGTGCAGAAGATCTGGAATGCGCTCATGTTCTCCGGCGCTTTTACGGCGTGTCTGGTCTTTAGCACCACTTTCTCTTCCGGCATCATCTCTTCCAGCGCAGGCAGGCCCTCCTCACGCGGCGAGCCTTTACCAAGCAGCAGTACAATCAGGGCGAAAACCACCGCCACGCAGGCCGGAACAATGTAGCTGGCGCTCTGCCAGTGTTCACTGCCGAGGATTGCAAACGCGGCACCTACGATCGGGGCGACAATCCCGCCGCCAACGTTATGCGAAATGTTCCAGAACGCCCCCACTCGTCCACGCTCCCGACGCGGGAACCAGTTAGCGATAGTGATAAAAGAGGGGCCGACGCCCATCCCCTGAAACAGGCCGTTCAGGACAACCAGCGCAGCGAAGATCCAGAATGCGGTACTGAACCCCAATCCGACGTTTACGATAGCGCACAGCACCAGGCCGCAGGCCATAAAGACTTTCGGGCTGGCTTTATCTGCGAGGCTGCTCATGACGCCTTTGCTGATTCCGTACGCAATGAGCATACAGCTACTGAGCAAACCGATCTGCGTGGCGCTCAGGTCTAACTGTTCTTTCAGGTAAGGCGTGGATAATGTGAAGTTATTGCGCACAATATAGTACGCCAGATAGCCCAGAAATACGCTAAGCAGCGCCTGCATACGGTATCGACCATAAGTTGCCTGAATTTTCTCAGCAGGAACTTTATTCGCCGATGGCCCTGTTTTAAATATTGATAACATGTCGTCACCTGTATTTTATATTGGTATGAACATCAGGAGTATTCGGCATGAAGAGTGAAATAAGCGGCCATGAAACTCAAGTCGATGAAATGTGTCAAAATTGACTCAAAATGATGAATTGAAAGGTTATTTTTGACACGTTTTGAATGAGTGAAATGCGGCGTAATTAATCAGACGCTGGTTTTATGTCTGGCTTGTGCGGATATTAACAAATTCCACATTCATTATCTGGTAATCTTTGCTGGTATTTTCGGATGCCAGCACGAATATTTTTACGATAGTGGTTATTCATCCGCTAATTGTCACAAACGGGTAAGTTTTGTCTCAACGCTATTTTTTCGATATCTCAATATTTATGAACGGGATCACAAACATGTTTCTTCGTCGGGGCGGGATGGTTAGCAAAACGTTCGCGTTGCTGCTGCTGACCGCGTTGTTCAGACCCTGTGCGGCGCAAAGCAATGAACTGGTGATGGCGACAACATTTTCCCCCAGCGCCACCGCGTGGATTATCCAGCGCTGGCAGACGGAGCCGGGGTCGGTGATGATCCGCACGCTCAATCGCACCAGCGCCTCGCTGGAACAGTTGCTTGATACGGCAAATGCGGAAAACGTTGATCTGATTCTGACCTCGTCGCCGATGTTGCTTCAGCATCTTCAGGAACATCAAAAACTGGCGCCGTTCAACGGTGCGCCGTCAGTCAGTCAACATCTGGTGCCGGAATCCATCCGTTCAACCTCCGTTGCCGTGGCTATCTCGGGATTCGGTTTGCTGATTAATCGCTCGGCGCTGACTGCACGGCATCTGCCTTCGCCAACGGACTGGGACGACCTGACCGATCCCAGATATCAGGGGGCGCTGCTGATGAGCAGCCCATCGCGCTCGGATACCAACCACCTGATGGTGGAGGCGCTGTTGCAACAAAAAGGCTGGGCGCAGGGATGGGAAACGTTGTTGGCGAGTGCGGGAAACCTCGTGACGATTTCATCACGCAGCTTTGGCGTGGCGGATAAAATAAAAAGCGGGCTGGGCGTGGCCGGCCCGGTGATTGATAACTATGCCAATCTGTTGCTGAACGATCCTCATCTGGCCTTTACCTACTTTCCGCAGTCGGCCGTTTCGCCTACCTATGTTGCGGTACTCAAAAACAGCCAGCATGCCAGCGAAGCGCGGCGTTTTATTCGCTATCTGTTAAGCCCGGAAGGGCAGCGGATCCTCGCTGACGCCAATACGGGGAAATATCCGGTTACGCCGCTGGCGGCAGGAAACCCACGGGCAGCGCAACAGGCGGTACTGATGAATCAACCGCCGTTAAATTATCGGCTGATCCTGAAACGTCAGCGTCTGGTTCAGCGTATGTTTGATACGGCAATCAGCTTTCGTCTCGCCCAGTTGAAAGATGCCTGGCGAGCGCTGCACAGCGCGGAAGCCCGTCTTAAGCGTCCGTTGCCTGAAATACGCGCGCTGTTAACCCGTGTGCCGGTCGATCCGGCAAGCAGCGAAGATGAAGCCTGGCTGGCGCAGTTCGACAATAAGAGCTTTGCGGAGCAGCAAATGATGGAGTGGCAGATCTGGTTTCTCAACAACCAGCGTCAGGCGATCAATAAACTGGAAGAACTGAAATGAAGGGCGGGTCAATGCTGCAACGTCTGCGGCAAATCAGCATCAGCAGCAGTTTACGGGGTGCTTTCCTGATGGGGGCGCTGCTGACGCTGATAGTCAGCAGCGTCAGCCTCTATTCATGGCATGAGCAAAGCTCGCAAATACGCTATTCGCTGGATGAGTATTTTCCCCGCATCCATTCTGCTTTTCTGATTGAAGGGAATCTCAATCTGGTGGTGGATCAGTTGAATGAGTTTTTGCTGGCGCCGAACACTACGGTGCGCCTGCAACTGCGCAACCAGATTATTCAACATCTGGATAGAATCGAGCGGCTGAGCCAGGGGCTGTCACCCGCAGAACGCCAGCAGCTGGCGGTGATTTTGCAGGACAGCCGCGCGCTGCTGTCGGAACTGGATCGCGTGCTCTACAACATGTTTCTGGTACGTGAAAAGGTGGGTGAGCTGTCTGCGCGTATTGACTGGCTTCACGACGATTTCACCACCGAACTGAATTCTCTGGTGCAGGATTTCACCTGGCAACAGGGAACGCTGCTGGATCAGATTGAAGCCCGGCAAGGCGATGCGGCGCAGTATCTGAAACGCTCCCGTGAAGTACAGAACGAGCAGCAGCAGGTCTATACGCTGGCGCGCATCGAGAATCAAATTGTTGACGACCTGCGCGACAGGCTCAATGAACTGAAGTCTGGAAATGATGATGGCATGCTGGTTGAGACGCATATCCGCTATCTCGAAAACCTGAAAAAAACGGCGGATGAAAATATTCGTGCGCTGAATGACTGGCCGAGCACGATTACCCTGCGACAAACCATTGATGAGCTGCTGGAAATTGGCATGGTGAAAAATAAAATGCCGGACACCATGCGCGACTATGTCGCCGCGCAAAAAGCGTTAGTGGATGCCAGCCGCGCCAGAGAAGCGACGCTGGGGCGCTTCAGGACGCTGCTTGAGGCCCAACTGGGCAGCAGTCACCAGCAAATGCAGATGTTTAATCAGCGTATGGAGCAGATTGTCCGCGTTAGCGGCGGGTTGATTCTGGTGGCGACGCTGCTGGCGCTGCTGCTGGCGTGGGTGTTGAACCATTATTTTATCCGTTCGCGGCTGGTGAAACGCTTTACCGCGCTGAATCAGGCGGTGGTGCAGATTGGTTTAGGGCGGACGGATGCCACGATTCCGGTGTATGGGCGGGATGAGCTGGGGCGTATTGCGGGTTTGCTTCGCCACACGCTAGGTCAGCTTAACGCGCAAAAACAGCAACTTGAGCAGGAGATCGCCGAGCGAAAAGCGATTGAGGCCGATCTGCGCGCCACCCAGGACGAGCTGATCCAGACGGCAAAACTGGCGGTGGTCGGGCAGACGATGACCACGCTGGCGCATGAGATCAACCAGCCGCTGAATGCGCTGTCGATGTATCTGTTTACGGCGGGGCGGGCGATTGAACAGGGGCAGACGGAACAGGCGCGAACGACGTTAAGCAAAGCGGAAGGGCTGATTAACCGCATTGACGCGATTATCCGCTCGCTGCGCCAGTTTACCCGTCGTGCTGAACTGGAAACGCCGCTGCATCCGGTTGATTTGCGCCAGACGTTTACGGCGGCGTGGGAACTGCTGGCGATGCGCCATAAGCCTCAGCAGGGGGCGCTCGCGATACCGGATGAAACCGTTTGGGTCAGCGGTGATGAAGTACGCATCCAGCAGGTGCTGGTGAACGTGCTGGCGAATGCGCTCGACGCCTGCCCGAACGCGGCGGCAATTACGGTGAGCTGGCAAATTCAGGGCGACACGCTGTGCGTGTTGATTGCCGACAATGGCCCCGGCTGGCCTGCGGCCTTGCTACCCTCATTACTGAAGCCGTTTACGACCAGTAAAGATGTGGGGCTGGGCATTGGGCTTTCGATTTGTGTTTCGCTGATGACGCAAATGGAAGGCGCGTTGCGCCTGGCGTCCACGTTGACGCGAAATGCCTGCGTGGTGCTGCAATTCAATGTGACGGATGTAAAAGATGTTGAGTAATGAATGTTCGATTCTGCTGATTGATGATGACGCCGATGTGCTTGATGCCTATACACAGCTGCTTGAGCAGGCGGGTTATCACGTCTGTGTCTGCAATAATCCCTTTGATGCGCGGGAGTGGGTGCAGAAGGACTGGCCCGGTATCGTGTTGAGCGATGTCTGCATGCCTGGCTGCTCCGGCATCGATTTGATGACGTTGTTTCATCAGGATGACGAGCAACTGCCGATTCTGCTTATCACCGGGCATGGCGATGTGCCTATGGCGGTGGATGCGGTGAAAAAAGGGGCCTGGGACTTCCTGCAAAAGCCGGTAGACCCGGGCAAGTTACTCTCGCTGGTTGAGGCGGCGTTACGCCATAGGCAATCGGTGATAGCGCGTCGCCAGTACTGCCAGCAGAAGTTGCAGGTTGAGCTAATTGGGCGCAGCCAATGGACGCATCAGTATCGTCAGCGCTTACAGCAACTGGCAGAAACGGATATTGCGGTCTGGCTTTACGGCGAACCGGGAACCGGCCGCATGACCGGCGCGCGCTATTTGCACCAACTGGGGCGTAACGCCGGGGGCCCTTTTATTTACTGCGAACTGACCCCTGACAGTGCCCAAAAACTTAATGAGCTTATCGCGCAGGTTCAGGGCGGGACGCTGGTATTAAGTCACCCGGAGAATCTGACCCGCGAACAGCAGCATCAACTGGTGCAGTTGCAGAGTCTGGAGCGGCGGCCTTTTCGCCTGATCGGTATCGGCAACGCTTCGCTGGTGGAACTGGCGGCCAGCAACCAGATTGTGGCGGAGCTTTATTACTGTTTCGCCATGACGCAAATCGCCTGTCAGCCCCTGTCACAGCGACCTGATGATATCGGGCCGTTGTTCCATCACTATTTGCAGAAAGCCTGTCAGCGGCTGAATCATCCGGTGCCGGAGGTGGATAACGACCTGCTGAAGGGGATGATGCGCCGGGTGTGGCCGAACAACGTCCGTGAACTGGCGAACGCCGCCGAACTGTTTGCCGTGGGGGTATTGCCGCTCGCGGAAACGGCGAATCCACAGATGCACGTCGGTGAGCCGACGCCGCTTGACCAGCGGGTTGAAGACGTTGAACGGCAGATCATCACCGAAGCGCTGAATATCCATCAGGGGCGCATTAACGAAGTGGCAGAGTACCTGCAAATTCCCCGTAAAAAGCTCTATCTCAGAATGAAGAAATATGGCCTGAGTAAAGAGCACTATAAGTTTTAGCGCAGGTCAGGGGAGCGAGATGTGATGTGTGGGGCTATGAATCACCTGTTCCCCTGTAATTAGTTGTGATATTGCGAATGTAAATCAGTTACAATCTGACAAACACCTCAACTCCGGGTAACGTTTTGCACGGGCGAACGCGAATCAACCGAATAACAGCATGGCTGGCATTATTTGCCGTCGCCATGTTGTTTATTGCGCCCGTTATTTCAAAATCAATTGCCCGCCAGGCCGACTGTGAGCACTCGTCGCACTCAATGGTGATGATGTCGTCAGGCTCGCACCATGACATGGCGGCTTCTGTGCCGTGTGAGCCTTCTCTTTCGGTCGCTCACCAGATGATGTCCGGCAAAGCGATGTCGCCCGTGGAAGAGATCGTCTGCGGGTACTGCCAGTTGCTGGTACATCTGCCGTTTGTCCAGTTTGCGCTGGTGTTTTTGCTCTGGCTGTTGCTGCTGTTTGTTATCTGTTGTTCGGTACGGCCATTACACCTTTCCGTTATCTTCCGCCCGTGGGCGCCTCAGCGCGCTCGCGCGCCGCCTGCTGTATTTCCGTTTTCGTTTTAAACAATAAAAAAACAGACATTGCGTAGCGTTTTGCCCTTTTGACGGGCAATGCGTCGTTGCGCCTGAAAAACAGTAAGGAATGTTATGAAACGGCAATACTTCGGGCTTACTCCTCTGGCTTCTCTGGTCCTGATCGCGCTGACCGCAAAGGCGGCGTGGGCAAGCGAACAGCACGATCATGCAAAAATGGCGGATGATTCGGTAATGATTGTGACCGCGCCGGTCGCTTCTCCTCTGGAAATCGTCACGTCGCCAAAAACGCCTCGTCAGCCCGTTCCCGCCAGCGATGGCTCTGATTATCTGAAAACGATCCCTGGGTTCTCGCAAATTCGCAATGGCGGGACAAACGGCGATCCGGTCTTTCGCGGGATGTTTGGCTCTCGTCTGCGAATTTTGACCGATAACGGCGAAATGCCGGGAGCCTGCCCGGCACGTATGGATGCGCCGAGTTCTTATATCTCCCCGGAAAGTTTTGATGTGCTGACCCTGATAAAGGGGCCGGAAACCGTGCTCTGGGGGCCGGGTAACTCTGCGGGAACCCTCCGCTTTGACCGGGAACAGCCGCGTTTTGATAAACCCGGTATTCAGGGGACGGCCAGCGTCCTTGCCGCCTCGAATAACCGCTGGGATGAAAATGCGGACATCAGTCTGGGAAGTGAGGACGGCTATTTGCGGCTTATCGGCAACAAATCCCGGGCGGGTGACTACAAAGATGGCAATGGCGACCGCGTGCCGTCGAAATGGGATAAATGGAACGGCGATATGGCGCTGGGCTGGACGCCAGACAAAGACACGCTGCTGGAAATGACGGCGGGTAAGGGCGACGGTGAAGCCCGCTATGCCGGGCGCAGTATGGACGGTTCCCGGTTCAGGCGTGAAAGCCTGGGGATGCGGTTTGAGAAATCCGGCATCGGCGAGGTATTTGATAAGTTAGAAGCGAATATCTACTACAACTATGCGAATCACGTTATGGATAACTACTCGCTGCGCGCTCCCGGCATGAATATGTCAGGAAGCATGGGTTCGGCGATGGAACACAGTTCTGGCATGCATTCGATGAGTATGCCAATGGCAATGCAGCTGGATCGCCGTACCGTTGGTGGGCGGATGATGGGAACGTGGTTGTGGTCAGACTATGAGTTACGCAGCGGCGTTGATACGCAACTGAGCACGCATCGCAGTAAAGACGATGACCGCTGGGACAAAGACGCCCGTTTTCACGACTATGGTTTATTCAGTGAATTGACCTGGCTTGCGACGGAGCAAAGCAAAGTGACAGGCGGCGCGCGTCTTGATCGCGTACTGGTGGACAATTTCACTGACACCGGCTCCTCGCAGCGCACTGATCTACTACCGGCCGGGTTTGTGCGCGTTGAGCATAATCTGGCGGAGATGCCCGTGATGTTTTACGCGGGGATCGGCTATACCGAGCGTTTCCCCGACTACTGGGAGCTTTTTTCTCCCACCTATGGTCCTGACGGGTCGGCAGATGTTTTCGATAACGTCAAAACGGAAAAGACGACTCAGCTTGATATTGGCGCGCAGTATACCGGTAAGCGTCTTAACGGCTGGGTTTCTGCCTATATTGGCCGGGTTAATGATTTTATTCTGTTCCGTTACGACCCTCATCATCCTCGTATAAGTCAGGTTGATAACGTCAATGCGACCATCATGGGGGGAGAAGCGGGCATCGGCTATCAATTGACCGAAACATGGAAAACCGATGCCAGCCTTGCTTATTCCTGGGGGCGAAATACCGACGACCATCAGCCATTGCCGCAGATTCCACCGCTTGAAGCGCGCCTGGGTCTGACATGGGAACGCGGCGACTGGAGCAGTACCGGTCTGCTGCGTCTGGTCAGCAGCCAGCATCGCGTCGCGATTAACGAAGGGAACGTCGTGGGTAAAGATTTTGATAGCAGCGCGGGGTTCGCCATATTCTCCGCGAATGCGGCCTACCGGCTGAACAAGTCTGTGAAACTCAGCGCGGGCGTTGATAACCTGTTTGATAAAGCCTACAGCGAACATCTGAACCTTGCCGGTAATAGCAGCTTTGGTTACTCCGCGAATACGTCGGTGAATGAACCGGGAAGAACATTCTGGGGAAAAGTGAACGTGACGTTTTGATAGCCTTCCGGCGGACGTGAACCGTCCGCCGACTTCAGGACTCATTGACCTGCCGTTTAGGTTATTAACATTAAACTGTCTCGGCTGTAACCAGGACATGACGTAACGCCATCTCTTCGTTTGCATGGGCCAGTCTGTTTTTTTCTTTTATGAGTCAACACTGTATGAAAAAGCTTACCTTGACCGAAAATGATTTACTGGCCAGAGGGAACGATCGTTACGTCTTTCAGCATCCGCACAATCATCAACTACTGATCAAAGTCGTCATCCCGACCATTCCCAAATATAAGAGTAAGCTTCGTGAAGTCTATCGGGACGTCAAAGAGTGCAAGCCGCGCGACGAAACTGACTCGCTCTTCATCCAGAAAATTGAAGGGCTAGTGGAGACAGATAAAGGGATTGGGCAGGTTATCGTCAAAGAGCATGACCAGCAGGGCAACATTGCCAGAACATTGTATGACCTTGCAAAGCACAACGAACTGGACGCAGAGAAATTCAGTAAGCTCAACGCTTTTTTAGCGTGGTTTATTCATACAGACGTCATTATCAACTCGCTGCATTGCAAAAATATTGTTTATGCCTGGGACGATGCTCGTCAGGAGTACCGCTTCAAAGTTATTGACGGCTTTGGGGATAAGACGCTCTTTCAACTGAGCAAGTTCTGGAGCGTTATACGGGATAAAAACAAACTTAAGTGCCTCAGAAGGATGCTGAGGGATCTGCAAAGTATCACGCAAGCGTAATCTACACGTTATCCTTGAACAGGCCTGGTCATTTTTCCAGTATGCAACCGGACCTTTGTCATGTTGTCTGCTGGCTTGTTAACAAGAAAGAGTATGCAAACAACACGTAATTATTTTTTTGATATTCTCCGCATTCTGGCTGTACTGCTGGTTGTTACTTCGCATTACAGCTACATGTTCGATACCAGTACCGTGTTGACGTTCCCGCGCGAATACCTGACCGGAGGAATAGGGCGGCTGGGCGTCTCTTTCTTCTTCATGATATCCGGCGCGCTGGCTTACCTGTCGCTGCGTAAATACTCTGTGCAGGAGTATTACCTGAAACGCGTCTATTCGATCCTGCTTCCCTACAACATCGCTTATTTCTCAATGGCGATCCTGTTCCTCATCCTGAGCGTGTTTTTCCTCTATCCAGGCAATCCGCTGGCTGACGTGCTCGCCGGGAAGCGTGCATTTCACTCGCTGCTGCCTTCCGTTCTCGGGTTTGACCATTATCTGCACGGTGTCTACGACATCAATACCGCGTACTTCACCGGAGAGTGGTTTATTGGCTGTATTATCCTGCTGTACGCCGTTTCTCCGGTGATTTACTGGGCCATTGTCCGTTTTCCTGTCTGTACGATGCTGGCGGCGGTCGTCGTTACGCTACTGGCATATGATAAAAGCATCGTGAACCCTTACTGGTCAGCACAGGTTCGGGTGAGTGATTTTACCTTCGGGATGCTGTTCATACACTTTCAGCCGTGGTTCACGCGCTACCGTCTTCAGGCGGCGTCAGTCAGCCTGCTGCTGGTGGTGACCGGGGTGATTGTGGCGCATATCGATCAGCTACCGGTTCGGGAAGTGCTGTTTCCTCTGAAACCCTCAAGCCTGCTGTTTGCTGCGGCATTCCTCTTCATTCTGCTGGCGGGATACCCGCTGATTCATCCCCTGTTTAATCTGGATCGCTTCCGGCAGGGGTTATCCAGCCTGGCGTCGCGGGCCTACATTATTATGCTGTTGCAGCATGTGGTGGTGATATTTGTCAGCGCCAATATCGATATGTCGGTACTGAATGCGACCCAGGCGGTGATGCTGTATTTTGGGATTCTGATTTGCATCGAAAGGCTGTCGTCTTTCATGAAACCGCTATCGGTAAAGTGTGAGCAGGTCTTGATCGCCAGAACGCCGTGGCTACGTGAAAAGCAAAAAGGGAACTAAGACCATTTCGCGCTAAGCCGGACAACGTCCGGCTGCAAAGAACGCGGGGAGGGGTTAACGCTGCATCCCCCAGCGTTTCACCGTGATCTTTTCCAGACTGGCGAATACCACGCCTTCCACCAGCAGGCCAATCGCGATTACCGCTAACAGTCCTGCAAATACCCGGTCGGTGAACAGCTCATTGCGATTCTGGAAGATATACCAGCCCAGGCCTCCTTCGCCGCTGGACGCGCCAAATACCAGTTCGGCGGCAATCAACGTGCGCCAGGCGAACGCCCAGCCGATCTTGAGCCCGGACAGGATAGCGGGCAACGATGCCGGAATAAGAATCGTGATCACATAGCGTGGCCCGCTGAGGCCGTAGTTGCGCCCCGCCATGCGTAGCGTTTCCGGTACGCTGCTAAAGCCGGACCAGGTATTCAGCGCGATTGGCCACATCACTGAATGTATCAGCACAAATATCAGGCTGGCATTCCCCAGACCAAACCACAGCAAAGCCAGCGGCAGCAGCGCAATTGCCGGCAGCGGATTTAGCATCGCGGTTAATGTGCTGAGCAGATCGCGGCCAAACTGGGTGGTCACGGCCAGCGCGCTGGCAATCAGCGCCAGCGCACTGCCTGCCAGATACCCTTTCAACAGGGTACTGAGTGAGTTGACGATTTTTTCCGGCAGTTCGCCATTGCGCATGTCTTCGCTAAACGCCTGCAACGTCTGAAGTACTCCGGGCAACATCAGATCGTTTTGCTGGATGCGCGCGGCGATCTCCCATAGTGCCAGCACCAGGGCGACAATCAGACACTTGCGCAGCCACGTCTGATTCCACAGGCGCTGGCTTAAAGGTAGCGGCGTTTCCACCGGCAGATTGCGCAGCGGCGGTAATTCGCGTTCGAATTCAGGACGAATGTACGGTGGCTGGGACATACTCTGGCTCCTCGCCGGATGAGTGAGACGGACTGTTCCCGATTGTCGGGAATAACAGACGGTGAATATGACGCGCAGCGTGCTGAAACGCCTCGCTGCCGAAATCATTAAGCGTGAACTGATGACAGTTAAGCTCCGCCCTGACGCGCCCTGGATGCGGCGAAAGCACCAGGATACGGCTGCCCACCACCAGCGCCTCTTCAATCGAATGGGTGACGAACAGCAGGGTAAAGCGCTCTTCTTCCCAGAGCGCAAGCAGTTCCTCCTGCATTGTGCGTCGGGTCAGCGCATCCAGCGCGGCAAAGGGCTCGTCCATCAGCAGGATGCGTGGTTTCATCGCCAGCGCCCGCGCAATGGCGACGCGCTGCTTCATCCCGCCGGAGAGCATATGGGGCATAGCGTCGGCAAATTCTGCCAGCCCAACTTTGTGGAGAAAATGCAGCGCCGTCTCTTTTGCTTGTGAACGACTGGCTTTCCGGCTGGCCAGCAGAGGAAACATGACGTTTTCCAGCACGGTTTTCCACGGCGGCAGTTGGTCAAACTCCTGGAATACCATCATGCGTTCCGGGCCGGGAGCGCTAACCGGCGTTCCCGCAAGCGAAATGTGGCCGCTGCGCGGGGCGAGAAAACCGCCTGTGGCTTTCAACAGGCTTGATTTCCCGCAGCCTGACGGCCCAAGCAAAATAAAGCGGTCGCCAGGCCAGACATCAAAACTGACATCATGCGTCGCGCGCACTTGCCGTTCACGGGTACGGTATTCAATATCAACATTGCTGACCTGTAGCAGCGGGCCGTCGATTTGCTGAGTGACCATCAGAGCCTCCGGTGTCGCGGTTTAACTGCCTGGGTTTTCCCATGCTTCGTTAAAGAAATAGTCTTTCCAGGAGTCGGCCTTATTTTTCAGTACGCCAAGCTCATGGAGTTTTTCGGCATATACGCCAGTACGCTCAGGGAAAACCGTAAAGCTGATTTCTGGATCGTTAACAATTTTTTGTACCAGCGGTAAGGGCAGCCGTGATTTCTCGACGCGAATATACGTTTCGGCAGCCGCATTTTTGTCACGGTTAATGATATTTGCGGCTTCACTGAGGGCGCGATAAAACGCTTTATAGGTTTTTGGGTTTTCATCATGGAATTTCTGGGTGGTATAGAGAACATTAAATGTCGCCTGCCCACCCAGCACATCATAGGAACTGAGCACTTTATGCACGTTGCTGTGCTCCAGCGCCTGATACTGAAACGGCGGGCTGGAAAAATGCGTGGTAATTTCCGAGCCACCGGCAATTAAGGCCGCGCTGGCGTCCGGGTGCGGTAAACTGACGCTAATTTTATCGAAGCGTTTGAAGTCCTGGTCGCCATATAATTTCGCCGTCTCGATTTGTAATGTACGAGACTGAAAACCGACCCCAGCCGCCGGAACGGCAATACGGTCTTTTTCGGTCAGATCTTTAATGCTTTTTACCGCCGGGTTATTACTCAATAAATAATTGGGCATCGATCCCAGCGAGGCTATCGCTTTCACATTTTGCTTACCTTTGGTGCGATCCCATAGGGTGAGTACCGGGGGAACTCCTGCTGACGCAACGTCCAGAGCGCCAGAGAGCAACGCTTCATTCATCCCGGTTGCGCCTGAAATCGTGCGCCACTCTACCTTGATATCCAGCCCCTCTTTTTGCCCCTCTTTTTCGATAAGCTGCTGGTCTCGCACCACATCAAGAATTAAATAACCGATGCCAAATTGCTGCGCGATACTAATGTTCCCTTCCGCAAATGCCGACTGGCTGACTCCGCCAAGGGCGGAAAACGCCAGCGTCCAGGCAAATACCCTGTTTCTTTTATTCATATCTGTTCCCCAGAAAGGTGTTTCTCAGCAAAAAATCATGGGCAGAGGCGAGAGGGAAAGGAAATGATTTAAATGGCAATGAATATCAGGAAAATGAATAACGATATTCATGGCGTGTTAGTTAATAAGCGGAAAAGCTTAGTTATTATTCATGGTTATGTAACAAATACATCCTCGCTATAGTCGGACTCACCTCTTTAATAGCCCTTGCCATTGCAGGGGCAATGTCCGTGAGTAGAATCATGCCATTATTTTCACATCATCACTTACGTTCGCTTTTAAAACGCCATCTGGTACGGGCGGGTACGGGATCTGATATCGCGCAAAAAGTAGCGGATAACCTGGTCGAATCCTCATTAAAAGGCCACGACTCGCATGGTGTGACCCTGTTGCCTCGCTATATTCGGGCCATTCTGGCGGGAGATTTGAACCCTGGCGCCACGCTGACCACCTTGTCTGATGCCGGGCCGATTGTCTCTTTTGATGGGGGACATGGCTTCGGCCAGGCGTTGGGTGAACAGGCCATGAGCGTGGGTATTGAGCGTGTGCGCCAGTTTGGGGTAGCAATAATTGGTTTGTCTAATACCCACCATCTCGGGCGGATCGGCGCATGGGCAGAGCAGGTGGCGAGCGCCGGGCTGGTCTCGATCCATTTTGCTAACGTGGCGGCGCCGTCGGCCGTGTTGCCGTTCGATGGGCTACGCGCCAGGCTTGGTACAAACCCCTTTTGCGTGGGTGTACCGCTACAGAACCGCCCTCCGGTTATCCTTGATTTCGCGACCAGCGCCATTGCGGGCAATAAAGCGCGCATCGCCTGGAATGAAGGGCGCGCCATCCCGGCAGGATGCGCTGTAGATGCGAACGGGCAATCCACGACCGACCCTGCCGTATTAATGACTGAGCCGCTCGGCGCTTTGCTGCCTTTTGGCGGCCATAAAGGCGCGGGATTGTCGCTAATATGTAGCTTACTTGGCGCTGCGCTGACCGGCGGCGAGACCGAAAGCCAGCAGATTCCGCCGCGTGCCGGAATCATCAACAATATGCTGTCGATTCTATTTGACCCCGCGCGGTTGGGTGCGGAGGAACATTACTCACAGGCGCTGTTAGCGCAGGTGGACTGGGTTCGTAGCGGGCAGGAAGGGCACGATGTGCAGATCCCCGGAGAACCGGAATTGCGCGCGTATGCCCGACGCCAGGAAGAGGGCATCTGGATTGATGACGTCAGCTGGCAGGCGTTTGTCACCCTGGAAGCATTAAATACCTGAGCGTGCCTGCGCACCAAAAGACATATTTGGTTATTTGTTTAAACGGATCGGCATGATGGTCAGTTAATGAATGCTGGCGAATAAATAAAGCGATCGTTTTTTGTTTTATCTTTTTTCCTCATATCCATAGCTGAAAAACTTGGTAAGCCGCGAGTGAGAAAATCAATATAGTCATTCTTATATTCCACGAACCTTTCTTACTCTCGCTGCCGAATTTTAATGTGCGGCGTCGTTATTCTTTACAGGAGTTATTATGCATCTGGCGCGTTTTCCCCGGCTTCATTTTGGCCATTTCCCGACTCCACTGGAGCCCCTCACTCAACTTTCACGCTTGCTGGGGGGGCCAAATATCTGGATAAAACGAGACGATTGCACCGGCCTTGCCACTGGCGGCAATAAAACCCGCAAACTTGAGTTTTTGCTCGGCGACGCCCAGGCGAAACAGGCGGATATTATCATTACCCAGGGCGCCACGCAGTCTAACCATGTGCGTCAGACCGTCGCGGCGGCGGCCAGACTGGGTCTGGAAGCGCATATTTTTCTCGAACAACGCGTCACGACGCTGGGTGATGAGTATCAGCAATCCGGCAATGTGCTGCTGGACGGTTTGCTCGGCGGCAAAATTATTGCCCATTTGCCCGGCGGTACGGATATGCAGCAGGCAATGGAGCATCATGCGGAAAGCCTGCGTGCGCAGGGCCATACCCCTTATGTCATCCCCGGTGGCGGTTCGAACGCAATCGGGGCGCTGGGTTACGTATCCTGCGCGGAAGAGTTGCTTTGGCAGTCCAGCCAGTTACGGCTGCGTATCGATCATATCGTCCATGCCACCGGCAGCGCAGGCACGCAGGCTGGCCTGATTGCGGGTTTAACCGCCACGCACAGCGGCATTCCTCTCCTCGGGATTAGCGTACGCGCCCCGCGTGATAAACAGGAACACAACGTCTGGCGTCTGGCGCAGCAGACCCGGGAACTGCTCGGCGTGCCGGGTGAATTGCCGCGTGAGGCGGTGGTCGCCAACAGTGATTATGTGGGCGAAGGCTATGGTCTGCCCACCGAGGGGATGCTTGAAGCGCTGCAACTGCTGGCGCAGCACGAGGGGATTCTGCTCGACCCTGTCTATTCCGGTAAAGGTATGGCCGGATTGATTGATCTGATCCGTCAAGGCCATTTCCGCAAGGATGAGAATGTGGTGTTTATCCATACGGGAGGAAGCGCAGGTCTGTTTGGCTATCGTCAGGTCATCGCAGATTCTTTGTCATCATGAGTACACCTTTTCTGCTGGGGATTCTTGGCGGTATGGGGCCGCTGGCGACGCTTGATTTGATGCATAAATTGCTGCGCGCAACGCCCGCCAGCAGCGATCAACAGCAAATTCCCCATGTGGTGTGGAATGTGCCGCAAATTGCGGATCGCCAACAGGCGCTGGCGGGAACAGGGCCTTCGCCGTTGCCGCAGCTCTTGCTCGGTGTGGAACAGCTGAACCGCGCGGGCGCCAGCCACATTGTGATCGCCTGTAATACGGCGCACCACTGGTATGAGGCGCTGGCGCAGCACAGCGACGCGCCGTTGCTGCATATTGTGGACGCCACGCTGGCGGTATTTGAAGGGAAAGAGAAGCCCCGCCGGGTCGGGCTTATCGCCACGCAGGGCACGCTGGATGCCGGTTGGTTCCAGCACGGTTTCGCCTCTATGGGGATTGAAAGCGTGCAGCCGACGCCAGAGGAGCTACGGCAGTGGTTTGTGCCGGGGTGCTATGCGGTAAAACGCGGCGAACTGCGTACCGGCGGTGAGCTGCTGAGTTTACAGGCTCAGGCATTGCGCGATCGCGGCGCAGAGAGGCTGGTGCTGGCCTGCACGGAAGTGCCGGTTGCGCTGGCGAAGGTGACATCCCCGCATTTAGCCGTGTCGATTGATCCCGCAGAAGCGCTGGCGCAACAGTGTGCCCGGTTATGGCTAACGCAGCGCGAAGCATGGCATTAATAACGTTATTATTTAAAGGATAAATTAAATGAAAAAAAGTCTCTGCGTATTACTTGCAGCGGGTGGCCTGTGGGTCAATACCAGCTTTGCCGAAACACCCGCAGAAGTCCGCGTGGCATACAGCGGCGGTTCTCAGGTGCTGATGCTGGCAAAAGCCGATGGTTCTCTGGATAACGCTTTACACAGCAAGGTCAAATGGGTGCAATTTGCGTCCGGTGCGGACGCGTTAAATTATTTTGCCAGCAACGCGATTGATATTGCCAATTTCGGCTCCAGCCCGGCAACGGCAGGCATTGTCAGAAAACTGCCGGTGGAGATTGTCGGCGTCTCCGGGGTGATTGCCAGCTACGAGCGTTTAATTGGTAAAGACGGCATTACCCGTATTAACGATATTGAAGGTAAACGCGTAGCCTATCCGCCAAACTCGACGGCGCAATATGCGCTTGAAGCCGCCATTAGCGTTAACCATCTCGATCGCAGCAAAATAACCTTATTGCCGCTGCGTCCGGCGGAAATGGTCGCGGCCTGGAAACGCGGCGATATCGACGCGGGCTATGTCTGGGCGCCGTTTGCTCAGGAACTTGAAGCCTCCGGCGGGCATCAGGTATTCGCGACCAAAGATCTGCAAAAGGACGGCTACCTGATTTACAACAACTACGTCGTGCGTAAAGCCTTTGCCGAGCAGTATCCGCAAACCGTCAGCGCGTTCCTGCGCGTTCATCAGGAAAAAGTTGATGAGTTTAAGAAAGACCCGGAACGCGCGGCGGCGATTGTGGCGAAAGAGGTGGGCGCGCCGGTGACGACTGCCGTGAATACGTTGGGTGGGCTGGAATACCCAACCCTGACGCAGCAGGGTACGGCGGACTGGCTTGGCAATGGAACCCAGACGACTGACAGCGGTATTGGTAAAGCGCTGACCAAAACCTCTGACTTCCTGGCGGGGATTGGCGAGATCCGCAAACGTGATATCCCGGCGAACTGGGACAGCGCCATTAACTCCCGCTACATCCGTGACGCGGCGGTAGCAGCGCAATGAGATTGAGTTATCACATCGCCATCAGCGTCGTTTCGGTGGCTATTTTCTTTATCGTCTGGCAAGTGGCGACGATGCGGCAATGGGTGGACCCGCTGCTGCTGCCGTCGCTACAGGATATCGGTCTGACAACCGAAGAGCTGTTGGCTGATGGTTATCGTCAGGTGCCGTTGTGGGAGCATGTCGCAGTCAGCCTGGCCCGGGCCCTAAGCGCTTTTTCTGTGGCAATTCTCATCGGCATCCCCCTGGGGTTGCTGATGGGGTTGTCGGAAGGTCTGGCGGCGGTACTGAATCCGTTCGTGCAGTTTTTGCGCCCGCTACCCAAGATTGCGCTTATTCCGCTGGCGGTCGTCTGGCTGGGGATCGGTGAGGCGTCGAAGTTCTTTCTGATCTTCATCGCCACCTTCCTGAGCGTGGTCGTGGGGGCATCTGCTGCGGTCGATCGTATTGGTCGCTCGCGTATTCGTGTGGCGCAAACGCTCGGCGCGTCGCGCAAACAGATTTTTCTGCGCGTGGTGTTGCCGGATGCGCTGCCGGAACTGTTTACCACCGTCAGGCTGTCGATAGGGATCGGCTGGACATCGCTCATCGCGGCGGAAATGGTGGCGGCCAGTTCGGGTCTCGGCTGGATGGTGATTAACGCCAGCTCGTATCTGCGAACCGATATCGTGATGCTGGGGATTCTGCTGCTCGGCGGTATCGGCTATTTACTGGATTTATTGCTGCTGGGGCTGCAACGCTTTTTTGTGCCCTGGGCGGGGAAAGAGTAATGAGTGCCATCACACTGGAAAACGTATCGCTCTCTTTTGCGGCAAAACCGCAGCCGTTCACGGTGCTGGACGATATCAGCCTGTCTCTGGAGAAAGGAGAATTTGTTGTACTGCTGGGGCCGTCCGGCTGCGGGAAGTCCACGATCCTGAATCTGGTCGCCGGATTCAACAAGCCGGATCGCGGGCGCGTGGCGGCAGGCGGAAAGACAGTGAAGCTGCCAGGGCCAGACCGGGGAATGATCTTCCAGCAGCCAAATTTGTTTCCCTGGCTGTCGGTACTGGAAAACGTCACCTTTGGCCCACGGCTGGGGAAATACCACAAAAATGAGGTCAACGCCCAGGCGCTGGACTGGCTGACGCGGGTAGGGCTGAAAGGCTTTGAACATCATGCGCCCTGGCAACTCTCCGGCGGGATGAAACAGCGCGTGGCGCTGGCCCGCGCATGGCTGCCGGAGCCGGAGGTGTTGCTACTCGATGAACCGTTCGGCGCGCTGGATGCGCAAACGCGTCTGATGATGCAGGAACTCCTGCGCGATGCCTGGCTTGCTACCGGCACCACGCTGCTGTTTGTGACTCACGACGTAGAAGAGGCGCTGTTCCTGGCCGATCGTATTCTGATTATGTCGGCGAAGCCCGGAAAAATCGTTGAGGAGGTCATCCTGCCTTTTGGCCGCGAACGCGATATCGAAACTCTGGCTGAACACCCGGCTTACAGTGGGATCAAACATCATGTACTGCACCGGGTGCGTCAGGAGGCAAAGCGCCATTTAGGATGAAAACACCGCCAGCGTGGGCGCGTTATTTCTTAACTAATGCCCAATCATCCTCGCTTGGGGAATTAAGCGGAAGTAAAGATGCTCCGGCACCGGGCTATCCCAGGCGCCGGCATACATCGCAATCGCGATAGCGGCAAAAAGTATCCCGAGTATCAATATTGTCATGGCGACGCCCGAGAGCGCGGCCTGTCGCCATAACGGTTTTATCGCCTCGGGTTTTCCTTCCGGCGCGCCAGAAGGCGTGCGTAGTGAAAAGTTGAGCGTTGAGGCAACCGGGCAGGACTCCACGCAGGTCATGCAGCCTGTGCATTCAACGGTTCTGACCTGAATCAGCTTGTCTACCGGGATACGGGAGGGACAATTTTGAGCGCACTTTCCACAATCAATACAGCTGTCGGCATTGCGGCGGATTTTAAAGGGAGAAAAAAACGAAAACAGACCAAGCAGAGCGCCGTAAGGGCACAGATAACGACACCAGAAATGACGAATAAATAAGCTGGCGACGGCGAAAAATATGACGCAGATAAGCGTGGTTGTTCCAATATTGCGGAAAAAATCGAGCATTTTAACGTCGATAATAATGCCATAAGCTGACATCAGGAACATCTGAATACCCTGTGCAGGCATGGATAACGCGATATAAAGAAAAAAGCTCAATAACAGATATTTCAGACTGCGCAGGGGAATATCCAGCCAGCGGGGCAGGGTAATCGACGGCCCAAAGAGCGTTTCCCCGAGTTTGCCGATCAGCTCTGACAACGCGCCAACAGGACACAGCCATGAGCAAAAAGATTTTTTTAGCAGCAGGCTGATGACGATAAATGCAACCAGAAGCAGCATGGAGGCGGCGTGAACAGGAGGGAGCAGACCGGTTTCCCAGGTGTATCGGATGTTCATCAAACCGGCGACAGGAAGCCAGCCTTCAATACCACCGGGTCTGGGGACGTAAACGCTGGCGGCGGCAGTTTCGTAATACCGGACCCAAAAATAGAATGTGATGCCAATATAAATATTGATCAGCAGGAGCAGAAATTGTGTCGCCCTGCGCCAGGTCGATGCATTTCGCCAGTCATTCCACGGCAATTTACCGCCGATGGTGCCTGGTCGACGCTGCCAGCGCGTTCTTTTCATCCCACCCATGATCTTTATTTCCCTGTGAACATGTATTCAGAATGCCACTATGCTACGGCGGTTCCCGGGGGCAGGATTTGATTTATATCGGATTAACGGCTTTTGCCACGGAATAATAATGATGGAGCAGTTTTGTGAGCGTCTGCTTTTGGAGTTGAGTTAAAATAGATGCACTTGTGCACAGTGCGTGTGTGCGTTACAATGATCCTGTCCTGAGGAAACGGAAGGCAACCTGGAATGCCAAAGAAACTTGTCAGTATTGAAGACTTCCGTGACCAGTGGCTGGATGATTTTTTTATGTACTCTGCACCACATAAGAAAATTCCCCCGGATATACATTCAGCATTGGCCCGTAAGCTCGATATCATAAACGCGGCAGTGAGCTACAAGGATTTGAAGTCACCGCCGGGTAACAGATACGAAGAACTGGAAGGTAAATTGCAGGAATATTCTTCGATAAGAGTTAACAAGCAATATCGTTTGATATTCAAATGGGTGAACGGCAAGGCACAAGACCTCTACCTTGATCCACATGAGTATTAAACAAGCGTGAAACTATCGGCTTAGCCATTTGTACAAGGTTAAGCCGAGTCAGCGGCTTAATTGCCCTCAAAATGGATGGACTAACTCATGAACCAGGCAACCAGAAAACCCACGACAGTTGGTGATATCCTTCTGTATGAATACCTGGAACCGCTTGATCTCAAAATTAATGATCTCGCGGAAATGTTGCAGGTGCATCGTAATACCGCCAGCGCATTGGTTAACAACAATCGTAAACTCACGACTGACATGGCTTTTCGCCTGTCTAAAGTTTTCGATACCTCTGTAGAGTTCTGGATGAACCTGCAAACTGCTGTAGATGTATGGGAAACTGAAAACAATGCCCGCCTTCAGGTAGAGATGAGCAGGGTGATTACGGCGAGCGATTTTCTTGCGGAACGTCAGAAACAAGAAAAGAAAGTCGCGTGACCAGCCGAAAGAATGGAAAAGGCTGCAAGGCTTAACCGTTGCGGCCAGCAGCTTCCCTGTGACGTTAATGAGAGTTTTTTACCGTATCGCGGTGATAAAAATAAGGGGGCGGGCAGTGTGCCAACCCCCGTTTATTATTTTATGGGTGTTTGATAAAGCGGGAAAGACGCTGTATCAGCAAGCGGTTTTCCTGGCGTAGCCGGTCATTTTCTTCCAGCAAGGTCAGCGTCATTGCGATGCCCGGCCAGTCCAGCGCCAGCTCCTGGCGCAAGCGTAAAGCACGCTGCACGACGATCGCCGCATGATCGTCAAATAACCAGGATGCGGTTTCGTTCTCGCAGGGCTCGATCACCCCAAGCCCGACAATTTCGTTAAGCTCTTCCTCCGAAACCCCGGTATGCAGGCAAAATTCGGTAATTGTAAAGGTGACGGTTACGTTAGCCATTATGCTTTCCCCCACTCTTTGCGTGGATCAAAGGAGGACTGCGCGTCCGCCAGTTGCTGCCACAGGGCTGTGGCACTGTCGTCGGGTTTCGGCGGCATCACGATTTTGATCACAGCGTACAGATCGCCCGTGTGTTTTTTGCTGACCAGGCCTTTGCCTCTGATGCGCAGGCGCTGCCCGGCCTGACTGCCTGGCGGGATGGTCAGCAGAATCTTCTCTTTTAGCGTTGGTACGGCGACCTTCGCGCCCAGCGCGGCCTCCCACGGGGCGAGAGGAACCACAATCTCCAGATCCTGATTGACGATATCAAACAGAGGATGCGGCGCGATATGAATCACTAACCACAGATCGCCATTCGGCCCGCCGTTTTCCCCCGGCGTTCCCTGGCCTTTCAGACGAATACGCTGTCCGTTGCCAACGCCTGCGGGAATCTTCACATTCAGCGTTTTAGGGATCTCACGCTCCACAAGACCGAACGCGTTATACACCGGCAAGTTATAGCTGATTGTACGGCTGTGTTCGGCAAGGGTTTCCTCCAGGAACACCGCCACTTCAATCTCAATATCGTGGCCGCGCGTCGCCTGACGCTGGCGGGATTGTCGGCCGTGTTGCCCAAAGATGGACGAGAAAATGTCGTCAAAATCTTCGGCGTTATAACTCTGGCCTTCGCCCTGCTGGAACTGTCGGTTGAACTGCGGATCGTTGCGGTGTTGCCACAACTGGTCGTATTCGGCGCGACGCTGTTCATCACTCAGCACTTCCCATGCTTCCGCCACCTCTTTAAAGCGGGCTTCGGCATCAGGCTCTTTGCTGACATCAGGATGGTATTTGCGGGCCAGTCGGCGGTAGGCGGTCTTGATAGTCTTGAGATCGTCCGTCGGTTTCACGCCCATAATAGCGTAATAATCCTTTAATTCCATAGCGTTATCTCGCGTAAATCAATACATACGGCAGGGAATCCCCGGAAAAGTCATCGTTGTTAAGTGTAGGGTAAACCCGAAAGATGCGTATGAAAACAGCAAAATCATTATTAAAACTAATGCGTTTCGCCTGTAATAAGCGGGGCGACGCCGACATAACTTTACAGCGCAAAGGTTGCTAAAACCTTGTCAGTGGCTAAGATAACTCGCGTCAATCAGTGAGGATGTCATGGCGAAACGTCAACAACTGGGATGGTGGTTCCTCTGCCTGGCATGTGTTGTGGTGATAGTGTGCACCGCGCAGCGCATGGCGGGTCTGCACGCCTTGCAGATGGCGCCAGCCGCGACGGCGGTCGTCACTCAGGCGGATAGCTCGTCTGCTGATGATGCCTCGCCCGTGACGCCATGCGAACTCAGCGCGAAATCATTGCTTGCCGCGCCGCCCGTGCTGTTTGAAGGGGCGATTCTCGCGCTGTGTCTGTTATTGTCCCTGCTGGCGCCCGTACGCGCCGTACGCCTGCCATTCTTTCCACCGCGAGCAATCTCGCCTCCCACACTCAGAGTCCATCTACGCTTCTGCGTATTCCGTGAATGACAGTCTGGCCGTTGCTGACTGTTAATTACCTGTTCACGGAGAAAAAATATGATCACTGTTTTCAGGCAGACTTTGTGCTGTCTGTTATTGCTATGGCTGCCCGTCTCGTGGGCGGCAGAAAGCGGCTGGCTGCGCTCGCCGGATAACGACCATGCCAGCGTCCGCCTGCGCGCGGACACGTCCCCGGAAGGCGAAACCCGGTTACTGTTGGATGTAAAACTGGAAAACGGCTGGAAAACCTACTGGCGTTCGCCGGGGGAAGGGGGCGTGGCGCCCGCCATTGCCTGGAAAGAAAATATGCCTGCGGTTGACTGGTTCTGGCCGACGCCGTCGCGCTTTGACGTCGCCGGTATGACCACTCAGGGTTATCACCACCGCGTGACCTTCCCGATGACGGTTCGCGGTCCGTCACCCGCGATGCTCAGCGGTGTGCTGACCTTGTCCACTTGCAGCAATGTCTGCCTGTTGACCGATTACCCCTTTACCCTCAAACCTTCGGCGCATGACTCGGCATTCGCGCATGACTATGCCCAGGCGATGGGGCAGATCCCGCTCTCCCGGGGGCTGACGCAGACGCTCAGCGTGGGCGCTCGTCCTGGTGCGCTGGTGGTTGAAGCCACGCGTGCCGGAGGCTGGTCATCGCCAGCATTGTTTCTCGACGCCGTTGATAACGCTGATTTTGGCAAGCCGCAACTGCGTGTTGAGGGTGAAAAACTGCTGGCGACGGTTCCTGTCAGCGACGGCTGGGGAGAAGGGGCGCCCGATTTGCGTGGTCAAACGGTCACGCTGGTACTGGCGAATGACGGCGTGGCTCAGGAAAGCACCCTGCCGATCGGCAGTACGACGGCAAAAATGGCCGATAGCGCCGAACTGCCGCTCTGGCAGGTGATGTTGATGGCGCTGGCGGGTGGGTTGATTCTCAACCTGATGCCCTGCGTGCTGCCCGTACTGGGGATGAAGCTCGGCTCGATTCTGCTCGTCGAAGAGAAAAGTCGTCAGCGGATACGGCGGCAGTTTCTGGCGTCGGTTGCCGGGATTATTGCCTCTTTTATGGCGCTGGCGATGCTAATGACCGTTCTGCGGCTGACCCATCAGGCGCTCGGGTGGGGCATTCAGTTCCAGAGCCCGTGGTTTATCGGGTTTATGGTGCTGGTGATGTTGATCTTCAGCGCCAGCCTGTTCGGGCTGTTTGAATTCCGTCTGCCTTCCGCGATGACAACCCGACTTGCCACCCACGGCGGCAACGGGATGGCCGGTCATTTCTGGCAGGGCGCGTTTGCCACGCTGCTGGCGACGCCGTGCAGCGCGCCGTTTCTCGGGACGGCCGTTGCGGTGGCGTTGACGGCCTCCTTCCCGGTGTTATGGGGGCTGTTTCTGGCGCTCGGGGTGGGAATGAGTCTGCCGTGGCTGTTTGTCGCGCTACGCCCTGGTCTGGCGCTGCGCCTGCCGCGTCCCGGACGCTGGATGAACGGATTGCGGCGCGTACTGGGCGTTATGATGCTCGGTTCGGCAATCTGGCTGGCGACGCTCCTGTTGCCGCATCTGGGATACGCGACAAGCAGCCCGGCGAAAGAGCGCGTCGTCTGGCAGCCGTTGAGCGAACAGGCGATCCAGGACGCGCTTGCGCAGCACAAACGCGTATTCATTGACGTTACCGCTGAGTGGTGCATTACCTGCAAGGTCAATAAGTACAACGTGTTACAGCGAAAAGAGATACAGGATGCGCTGCAACAGCCGGATGTTGTCGCATTGCGCGGTGACTGGACGCTGCCTGCGGATGACATCACCAACTTTTTGAAAAAACGCGGCCAGGTGGCTGTGCCGTTTAACCAGATTTATGGCCCCGGTTTACCGCAGGGTCAGTCATTGCCCACGCTGCTGACGCGCGATGCGGTGCTGCAAACGTTGCGCGATGCGAAAGGAGTTACGCCATGAAGTATCTGATGATTATGCTGTTAGCGCTGTTTACCGGTCTGAGCGCGGCGAAAGAACCCGCGCCGTTTACGCCGGAGCAGGAAAAGCAAATTGAAGCGCTGATCCAGGAAGCGCTGTTTAACGATCCTGCCAGCCCACGGATAGGCGCGGAGAAGGCGACGCTGACGCTCGTCAACTTTACGGACTACAACTGCCCGTACTGCAAGCAGCTCGATCCGTTGCTGGAGAAGATCGTGCAAAAGTATCCGCAGGTCGCGGTAGTGATTAAGCCGCTGCCGTTTAAGGGCGAAAGCTCGGTACTGTCGGCGCGTACCGCGTTAACCACCTGGCGTGAGCACCCGCAGCAGTTTTTAGCGCTGCATGAGAAACTGATGCAGAAAAAGGGCTACCACACCGCCGCCAGTATTAAACAGGCGCAGGAAAAGTCCGCCGCCACGCTGGTTACGCTGGATGAGAAAAGCATGGAGACGTTGAGCACCAATCTGCAACTCGCCCGGCTGGTTGGCGTTCAGGGGACGCCGGCAACCATCATTGGCGACGAGATGATCCCCGGCGCGGTATCGTGGGAGACCCTTGAGGCGGTGGTGAAAGAAAAACTGGCGGTGGCCCATGCTCAGTAAACTGCGCCGCTGGCTGCGTGAAGGCGCGATCTTACTGGTTCTGCTGGCTGGCGTGATAATCCTGCTGGATGTCTGGCGTTCTCCGCAGATGCCAGCCATGTTTGACAGCACGCCGCTGCATACGCTGGACGGGGAAACCGTAACGCTGGCGTCGATCAGTGAAGAACGCCCGGTGCTGCTCTACTTCTGGGCGAGCTGGTGCGGTATCTGCCGTTTCACTACGCCGGATGTCGCCCGTTTGCAGTCGGAAGGGGAGAACGTCATGACCATCGCGCTGCGTTCCGGTAATGACGGGGAGGTTTCCCGCTGGTTATCGCGTAAAGGGGTGACGTTCCCCGTCGTGAATGATAGCGGCGGTGAGATATCACGAAACTGGGAAATCAGCGTCACGCCAACGCTGGTGGTGGTGTCGAAGGGGCAGGTGGTAACCACGACCAGCGGCTGGACCAGCTACTGGGGCATGAAGTTACGTCTGTGGCGGGCAGCCATATTTTGATAGTGTGCCGGGGAAACCAGACATTTTTTAACCCATTGTCAGGATGTGTAAAACGAGCGGAGAGCGTGTTTTTTGTTATTTTTACTGCTTTTTTACTGACGCCAGTTATTATTTTTTACCGCTGCCTGACGTTGCAAACCTGAATTGATAATGGCATATCTGTTTTAATTGAATGAAAGTCTGTGATACGTTCAGGCGATTTTTTCGATTTCCATTTTGACAGGGATAACAATTCAATGCGCAAGGGTAAAATTATTGTTGCATCAATGATGGTGCTTTGTGTCCTTATTTTTGTTGCGGCGGCAGCATGGTTTATGCTGTTCCAGGGAGAAATGACGGAGCCGACAGGGGAGGAAAAACAGGCGGCGATTTTACACGCTGCGGGCCTGATGAAATCAGAGACCCAGGATAAAAAATCAGTCGAAACGCTCTATCATCGTTATATTATTCAACGCCATGTTAATTTAGATTCCGGCGAGCTGGTGGCTGACAGCAGCGCGGACGCCGCGCGCCAGAAGTGTGAAAAACTTGCCCCTGAACGCGACCCAGCGCAGGTTCGTCAGCGCTGTACGGTGGCGGATGTGTTCTTTGTGAAAGATAAAAATAATGAAATTCAGCAGGTTATCATTCCAGTTACCGGTAAGGGCGCGAAATCCATGATGCATGCGTTTCTTGCTCTGGGGCTGGACGGTCGTACGGTGAGAAATCTGTATTATTATCAGCAACGGGAAACGCCGTTTCTGGGGGCCCGGGTGGAAGACGCCAGCTGGCGCAAACAGTGGCCAGGGAAACGATTATTAGATAACAGCGGACATCCTGCATTGAAAATAGTACAGGATAAACCTGAACATGCCGATGAATATACCGTTGACGGGATTTCCGGTGCGACGTTGACATCAACCGGCGTTGAGAAAAGTATTAACTACTGGATGGGGCCGCAGGGATATGGTCAATTCTTACAGCGTCTTGCCAGCGATCGAAATAACCTTAATCTTTGAATATTGCTGTACGCAATAACGCGTTTTATTTCTGCCTGCCGATAATGAATAACATCACTGTCGGCAGGGGGATTTATTCCTCTGTTACCGCGCCTGCCTTGTTGTTAATTCCATGAGAAAAACAGGGAGATAACGTCCCTTTTATCAACGCATAATGTGTGTGTTCATCACGATTTGATGAAATAAGTTTACATAACTTGTCGTCTGCTGACATTTTTATGATCCAGGTCATGTACAACGCGACAAAAAGATATAATGATAATAATTATCATTTGTATTCTTTGGCGGTGTGCACGTGCGTAACTTCCGTAACTCTTTGTTGGTTACTCTCTTTGGCTTGTTTATAAGCATGAGTGTCTGGGCGTCGACGAATTATGCGCCTTTGATTGAAGATATCGAGCAACGTCTTGATAAAACAGCGGAACTTTATCAGCAACAGCATACCGACGAGGCGCGCCGCACGGTACAAATGGCCTATTTCGAGGTGTTCGAGAACCTGGAAGGGCCGATCCGCATCAACATTTCCGCGCGCAAAAGTTACGAGATGGAGAGCGCATTCGGCGAGATCCGTCGAATGATTGGCGAGAAAAAACCGCTCGCTGACGTTCAGGCGCGCATTGACTGGCTGAAAGCCGCACTGCGCGAAGTGGAACCGGTGCTGGATGGCGGACATCGTCTGGTGGCCGAAGAGCAGCACAACGCGCTGTCCAGGGACGACATTGCCGTTCACTGGCAGGAGAGTTTCAGGACGATCGACGATCTGCTGGCGCAGGCGGTCACTGAATATCAGGCCGGGAACTACAGCGTTGCCAGTCAGCACGTTCAACAGGCGCACTATCAGGGCTTTAAGAACTCTGAGATGGAGATGTCCCTCAGACAAAACCGTTCTGCAAAAGATGCCGCCGCCATTAACCAACAATTCTCATCCCTGATTGCGCTGACCGCGCAACCTGACCATCTCAACGATGTCTCCTATCAGGTCACTACGCTGCTACAGGATATCGAGGATATCTTACCCGGCTTGCCAACCACCCGTGACGATCAGCAGGTTGCCGCAGCGCAAAGCGCAGACAACATTCCGGCGGCGGACGAGGGAAATAACCGCACCGACTGGGCTGAGGTGACGACGGGAATTAACCAGAGCATTCAGGACGCGATAGCGCGCTATCAGGGCGGCGATGCGAAGAATGCAATTCTGGATATCCAGGATACCTACTTCGACCGCTTCGAAGCCAGCGGCATGGAAAACAAAATCGGCTCTCGCGATTCGGCATTTAAAACCACGCTGGAGGCGTATTTTACCCGCCTGGTCAGTCTGATGAAGGCCGGTCAGCCGGTTGAGCGCCTGAATGCGGAGGCCAGCGCGCTGGCGCAGGATCTGCAAAAAGCCGTGACGATGCTGGGCGAAGGCGAAGAAACCCAGTGGAGTCTGCTGCTCTATAGTCTGATGATCATCGTGCGCGAGGGGCTGGAAGCGCTGCTGATTGTGGCGGCAATCGTGGCCTACATGGTGAAAAACAACCATCAGGATAAGCTGCCGCTTATTCGTCAGTCGGTAATTGTGGCGCTGATCGCCAGCGTCATCACCGCCGCTATCTTCCAGATGCTGTTTACTAACTCCGGCGCCAGCCGTGAACTGCTGGAAGGCATAACGATGCTGATTGCCGTCGTGATGCTGTTCTTTATGAGTTACTGGCTGCTGTCCAAAGTGGAAGCGCGCCACTGGAAAGCCTGGCTGGAAGGCAAACTGTCTCATTCCCTGTCGCGAGGCTCCCTGGTCGGACTATGGCTGACCAGCTTCCTGGCGGTCTACCGCGAAGGGGCGGAAACGGTGCTGTTCTATTACGCTCTGATTGGCGATGCAAACACGGTGTCCGGCCATATGGCGATTGGCGCCGGTTTTGTGATTGGCTGCGTGGTGCTGCTGCTCGCCTGGCTGGTGATGCGTTACTCAGTGGTGCGCCTGCCGCTGAAACCCTTCTTTATGTTTACCGGCAGTTTCATGTATCTGATGGCCTTCGTCTTTGCGGGCAAAGGCGTCCTGGAACTGGTGGAAGGCAAACTGTTCCAGCCTACGTTGATTAACGGCTTCCCTGAAATCAGCTGGCTGGGGATTTATCCCTACGTGGAAACGTTGTTACCGCAGGTCGTATTGCTGCTCGCGGCGCTGGTGGCGCTGTGGGTGATGCGGCGCAAAAGCGCGGTTCCCGGGGAGACGATAAAAAATAACCCATAATCGTTGTATAGCCGTTGTTTTAGACGAGAGGATACGTTTGATGACCATGAAGAAAACCCTGATTGCCAGCGCAGTGATGGCCAGCATTTTCACTGCGCCAGCCGCGTTTGCTTTTAAAGAGTACCCGGCAGGCGAGCCTGTCACCATGAATGAAATGGAGCTGGCGGCCGTTTACCTGCAACCGATTGATATGGAACCGCGCGGCATGGGCTTACCGGCAGCAAAAGCCGATGTTCACCTTGAAGCGGATATCCACGCTGTAGAAGGCAATAAAAACGGTTTTGGCGCAGGGGAATGGATCCCGTACCTGACCATCAGCTACACCCTGGTCAACAACGACACGGGCGAAAAACAGGAAGGCACCTTCATGCCGATGGTTGCCAGCGACGGCCCGCACTATGGCGCGAACATCAAAATGATGGGCGTGGGCAACTATAAAGTGACCTACCACATTGAACCGCCGTCAAAAGCCGGGATGCATCGCCATACTGACAGCGAAACAGGCGTAGGCCGCTGGTGGAAACCGTTTGATGTGAGCTACGAGTTTAAATATGTCGGTCTGAACTAAAACCGACTAACCAACGCGCCTGGAGGATTCCCCCTTCTGGCGCGTTGGTCAGACCGATCATATGCCCGTCGCCTAATTCAACCCGCCGTACAGAGTCGAAGTTATGAGTTACTTTTTCGTCACGACGCTACAGGTCTTTTTCTGCATTGCGCTTCTTTCCGGTGTTCTCTGGAGTCGAAACGATCCTCCCTCTTTACGTCCACTGACCTGGACGCTGCTGACCGGGCTGATTGCCGGCGTGCTGGCGGGACTGTTTATTCACGGCAGCCAACCGGTACAACTGCTGCTGGTTGGGGCGGAGGTCATGGTATCGCTGCTGTTTGTCCTCAGTTTCTGGTGGGCTTCAACGCGTATCCGCTATCTGTGGCAGGGGATTCTGATTTTCGGCGCTGCCCGCCATTGGGCGCTGGACCCTAATCTGGGCGGGCTGACCAGTACGCATGTGCTGAATACTGACCTGCTGTTAAACCTGACGGCCGTCGTTCTCGCTTTTGCGATCCTCTGTCTGGCGGGCGTACTCTGCGCGATGCTGCTGCGGCGTATTCGCGGCCTGTACTGGCCGTTAACGCTGATTCTGCTGGTGATGATCTGGCTGCCGCTGAGCGGCAACCTGCTGTTGTTGCTGATGAAATTACAGGTTGTTCCGCTGGGAAAATCACTGCTGAGCTTCGTGGCGAAAGTCACAAATAACACGGCGCTGTATAACTGGGCGGGAGCCGCGCTGCTGCTGGCCCTGGCGCTGTGCTGGCTTCCGGCGCTGTTGCGGGCTTTTCGACAGACGCGGGAAACCGAAGAACCGATCGCTCATCGTCTGGCGCTGGCGCAGCGTAGCAACGCTTTGCGGCTGTGGCTGGTCACAATCGGTTGCGCGGTGGTCGTTATCGCAGGCCAGCTGTGGTGGGATAAAGTGGCCTCGCAGCCGCCGCAACTCTCTGAAGCCGTGCCCGTAACGCTGGGGAGCGATGGCATGGTGCGCCTGCCGGTCGAACAGCTTCGTGACGGTAAACTGCATCGTTTCGTCTGGGTGGCGGACGATGGCAAAGCGGTGCGCTTCTTCGTGATTAACCGCTATCCCGACAAGCTGCGTTTTGGCGTGGTGTTCGACGCCTGCCTGCTGTGCGGCGATCAGGGTTATGTCATGGAGGGCAATCAGGTTATCTGCGTCGCCTGCGGAGTGCATATTTTTATTCCGTCTATCGGCAAGGCTGGTGGTTGTAACCCGGTGCCGATTGAAAACTGGCACAATGATGAAAAAGAGCTGGTGATTCCCGGTAAAGAACTGGCGACAGGGGTGAACTACTTCTCAACGGTCATGACCATTAAAGTGACCGATCCGGTCGATGGTTCAACGTTGACCAATACCTCAGCCGATTACAAATACAGCTATGGCGGCAAGACCTGGTTCTTCTCGTCAGAGGCTAACTATGAACGCTTCCGTGAAACGCCGGAGCAGTTTGTTCCTGCCGACATGAGGGAGGAATAATCATGCTGTGGCGGATGTTACGACAATCCTGGGGGCGCAATTTACGCCGCAAAGTGCTGGCGATAATCACCGTTTTTCTGGCCTCCAGCCTGATCTCGGCGCTGCTGGCGGTGTCCATTGATATCGGCGACAAAATGTCCAGGGAGCTGAAGTCTTATGGCGCGAATATTTTGATTGAACCCGCCGGACAGGCTGCGCTGCCCGCGCTGTTTAGTGAGAGCAGTAATCCGCTTTCCGGTCAGGATTTTCTTGATGAAGCCGAACTGCCGAACATCAAAGATATCTTCTGGCGAAACAACATTGTCGGGTTTGCGCCGATGCTCGGCGGCGAAGCCAGCGTGGAGGGAGAACCGGTGCGGATTCTGGGCACCTTCTTCAGTCAGCCAGTGGATATTCCTGATGAAGAGGGATATGAGACGGGGCAGAAAACGGTCAGCCCTTACTGGCAGGTGACCGGCGACTGGCCGCAGGAACCGGCAGGCGCAGAGCCGCAGACCTTAGTCGGGCACGCGCTGGCGCGGCAAATGGGCTGGAAACCCGGTGATAAGCTGACATTACGTACCGAAGGCGAAGCGGTGCAGGTCACCGTCAGCGGTATCCTCTCCAGCGGCGGCGATGAAGATAACCAACTGGTGATGCCGCTAAGTACGGTACAGCACCTGCTGGGGCTCCCCGGAAAAGTGCAGGCGATTCGCGTCTCGGCGCTGACGGTGCCGGAAAACGAACTGTCCCGCCGCGCGCGGGAAAACCTGGACGCGCTCAATGCCGAAGAGTACGACCTCTGGTATTGCACGGCCTATGTGTCGTCGATCGCGCATCAGCTGGAAGAGGCGATTTCCGGCGCGGAAGTGCGCCCGGTATGGCAGGTCGCGGCGTCTGAAGGGGTGGTGATCGATAAAATTCAGCTGCTGATGGCGGTCGTTACCGTCGCGGCGCTGGCGGCTTCCGCAATGGGGATCGCCTCGCTGATGACCAGCACCATTATGGAACGCGCCAAAGAGATCGGTTTGATGAAGGCGCTGGGTGCGCGACAGTGGCAAATCATGCTGCTGTTCTACCTGGAAGCGGCGTCCAGCGGGCTGGCGGGCGGCGCGCTGGGATGTATTGCCGGGTGGGGGCTGGCGAAAGCGATTGGCGTCATGCTCTTCGATGCGCCGCTTAATTTTGCCTGGATTGTGGTGCCGTGCGTACTGGTGATTGCGGTATTGATTGCGTTGATCGGCACCTGGTTCCCGGCCCGGCGGATCGCCCGACTGTATCCTGTGGAGGTGCTGTATGGCCGCTAAACGTACCATGCTCTGGCTGCTGGTGTGGCGGGCGCTGCGTCTGCGTTTTCAGCGGGTCAGCGTGGTGTTTGCCGCGCTGATGGTGGGGGCGACCATCGTGACGGCGCTTTCTGCCGTCTGGTTCGACATTAATACCAAAATGAGCGAAGAACTGCGCACCTTCGGCGCGAATTTTTACATCGGGCCGGGGCACGGTTCCAGTATGCCACAGCAGGAGTTGCAGAGCATTCTCGATCAGGCGCCGCAGGGGCTGGTGCATGGCGCCAGTCCGTGGTTGTACGGCATGGCGCGCACCGAGCTGGAAAAAGTGGTGATGGTTGGCGTGTGGTTCGAGTCGCTGCAAAAACTGGTGCCGTACTGGCAGGTCACCGGTAGCTGGATTGGCGTCAGTTTTGACGACCGTAACGCGATGATCGGCGTCAAACTGGCGGAACGCCTCAACGTGCAGCCGGGCGACAGCATCACGCTGGTGGATCACAATCAGCGTAAGAATTTGCAGATTAAAGGCATTGTGGAGTCTGGCGATGCGACGGACAACATGCTGATCGTCAGCCTCGACGTGGCGCAGGCCTGGCTGCATCAGCCGGGCAAAATCAGCCACGGCTTGCTGAGCGTCAGTAACGATGTCGGCCAGGTGGAGAACTACGCCAGCCGGTTGCAGGCGCAGTATCCTGACCTGGAGATTCGTCCGGTGCGTAAGGTCTCTGCTTCCGAAGGGCAGGTGCTGGATAAAATTAAAGGTCTGATGGGGCTGGTCTCGATCGTGATTCTGGCGCTCTCTTCGCTGTGCGTGAATACCACGCTGATGGCGATTGTCGGCGAGCGGGCGCGCGAGTTTGCGCTGCAAAAAGCGCTTGGTTCCAGCAACGGCGATATCGTGCGGCAAATTCTGCTGGAAACCAGCATCATCGCGCTGGCGGCGGTGGCGTGCGGCTGGGTGCTGGGATATTTGCTGGCGCAACTGTTGGGGTTAACGGTGTTTAATGCCGCCATTTCGCTGCGTCTGCCGGTGTTGCCCATTACTCTGGTGTTGTCTTTACTGGTCGCCATTCTGGCGGCGATTGTTCCGGTGCGACGCGCGGTAAGCGTCGAGCCTGCTAAAGTGCTGAAAGGAGAGTAGCGCCATGTCCGTTACGCATATCCCTCAGGTGGCGATCGAAACCCGCCACTTATACAAACGGTTCGGTGACGTTACCGCCCTGGATGACATTAATCTGCGCATTGCGCAGGGTGAATTTGTCGCCATTATGGGCGCTTCTGGTTCTGGTAAAACCACGCTGATGAATATTCTGACGTGCCTTGATACGGCGACGGAAGGGCAGGTGTTTCTTGACGGCACCGATGCCGCCGCGCTGGATGAAGAGGGGCGCCGTCGCTTTCGCGCCGAGAAAATCGGCCTGGTATTTCAGCAGTTCCATTTGATCCCGTTCTTAACTGCGCTGGAAAACATCATGCTCGCCCAGCATTACCACAGCGTGGTGGATGAAGCGGCGGCGAGGAAGGTGCTGGAGCAGGTAGGGCTTGGGCATCGTGTGACGCACCTGCCGAGCCAGCTTTCCGGTGGTGAGCAGCAGCGTGTGTGTATCGCCCGGGCGCTGGTCAACGAACCGCCGGTTATTTTCGCGGATGAACCGACGGGCAACCTGGATGAAGAGAATGAGCAGCGGGTGCTGGATCTGCTCACCGATCTGCATCGTCAGGGGCGCACGATTGTGATGGTGACGCACAACCCTGCGCTTGGGCAGTTTGCCGACCGTATTCTGCGGCTGCAACACGGTAAATATCTGGGGGAGGAGGCCAATCAACATGCGCTGGCATAATGTGCTGTTACTCGCGGCGGCGATCCTGATAAGCGGGTGTAAAGAAGAAAAGCTGGCGGTCGGGGCACCGGCCCCGGCGCTGGCGGCGTTTGATCTGCAAGGCCAGGAGTCAGGCCTTGAACGCTGGCAAGGAAAGGCGGTGTACCTGAATTTTTGGTCTGCGGGATGCGGGGGGTGTCTGGCGGAAATGGACACGCTGGAAGCGCTGAGCAAAAAATGGGGCGATAAAGTGGTGGTTGTGGCGGTCAATACCGACCCTGAAACGGTCAGGATTAACGATCTGCTGGCAAAGCATCAGATAACCTATCCGGTGGTGCGCGATCAGCTCAACATTACCCAGGAACGTTATCAGGTGATCGGCACGCCGACCTCCGTACTGATTGACCCCGAAGGACGCGTTCTGGAGCTACACCAGGGTATGCGTAAGCCGCCAGAGTTAGAGGCCACGTTTGCGCGCCTGGCGGCGCGATGAACGACGCGTACGGAGAGATACCCAATGGCATTTATCTGGAACGACGAAAGCCTTGCGATTCTGCGGGAAAACGCGGGCATCCTCACAACCGAGCAGATAGCGCAACTGCTTCACACCAATATTACCGCCGTGCGGAATATGGCCTATCGGCTGAAACTGAGCCTTCGGGTGACGGCGTATAATCACCGACGCATAGCGCAGGTTCAGGCGCTTTATGCCTCTGAGACGTTGAGTCTCAAAGAGATCGCGGCTAAAACGGGGCTGACGGCCAGTACCGTGCAATATATCGTGTACGTGAAATCAAAAAATAAGCCTTACGCCACCACGGAATATGTCTCTTTTGAAACGGAGAACGCCGTTCATTACCGCGTGCAAAAAGAATTTGTCGATACGGAGCGTTCCCTGCTGGACAACATCTCTGATAACACGCGATTTCGTGAACTGTATCTGACGGACGGCACCTTTTATTGCGCCCGCAATATTAAGTATGAGGTTTTTATCTCGGAATAACCGGAACATGCTGACCTGCCGGTTATCTTCTGGAATCTCCCGTTTTGCGAAACCGTTCCCGGAAAAATGTCATATTTCTGTCACACTCTATGAGGATTGATAACAACAAGAGGTTGTAGGGATGAAAAAATCGATACTCGTCGCCGCTGTGGCAGGGGCTGTTTTATTGTCGTCCGCCGCGCAAGCGCAGACAACGCCGGAAGGTTATCAACTGCAACAAGTGTTGATGATGAGCCGACACAACTTGCGCGCGCCGTTGGCCAATAATGGCAGCGTGCTGGAGCAGTCCACGCCGAATCAGTGGCCGGAGTGGGATGTGCCCGGCGGGCAGCTCACCACGAAAGGCGGTGTGCTGGAAATTTATATGGGCCACTACATGCGAGAATGGCTGGCGGAGCAGGGGATGGTCACGTCAGGCGAATGCCCGACGCCGGACACGGTATATACCTATGCCAACAGTCTGCAACGCACCGTCGCGACGGCACAATTCTTTATCACCGGCGCTTTCCCTGGGTGCGATATTCCGGTACATCATCAGGAAAAAATGGGCACGATGGACCCAACGTTTAATCCGGTGATCACCGATGACTCTGCGGCATTTAGCCAGAAAGCGGTGCAGGCGATGGAAAAAGAGCGCAGCCAGATGCAGCTTGACGACAGCTATCAACTGCTGGCGCAGATGACGGACTACAAAGATTCACCGTCCTGCAAAGAAAAACAGCAGTGTTCGCTGACCGAAGCCAAAGACGCCTTTAGCGCGAAGTATCAGGAGGAGCCTGGCGTTTCGGGGCCGCTGAAAGTCGGCAACTCGCTGGTGGATGCGTTTACGCTGCAATACTACGAAGGCTTCCCGATGGACCAGGTCGCCTGGGGCGAGATTAAATCCGATCAGCAGTGGAAAGTCCTGTCAAAGCTGAAGAACGGGTATCAGGACAGCCTGTTTACCTCGGGTGAAGTGGCGCGCAACGTCGCCAAACCGCTGGTCAAATATATTGATAAAGCGCTGGTGACTGACCGCAGCAGCACGCCGAAAATTACCGTTCTGGTGGGGCATGACTCGAATATTGCTTCATTGCTGACGGCGCTGGATTTCAAACCCTACCAGCTGCACGATCAGTACGAACGCACCCCGATTGGCGGCAAGATTGTGTTCCAGCGCTGGCATGACAGCAAAGGCAATCGCGACCTGATGAAAATCGAATATGTGTATCAGAGCTCGCAGCAGTTGCGTAACGCGGACGTCCTGACGCTGAAATCACCGGCGCAGCGCGTCACGCTGGAACTGGCGGGATGCCCGATAGACGCAAACGGCTTCTGTCCTCTTGATAAGTTCGATAACGTGTTGAACAGCGCGGCAAAATAGCAGAGGTTCTCCCCCGCGCAGGCGGGGGAGAAAAGGTCAGACATTTTTACGTTCGATGGTTTGTTCGCCCCAAAATAGCGAATCTTTATCCGTCTTCTCAAAGGCTTTAAGCAACACTTCGTCGCTGCCTTCCTCCCAAATTTTTTCAGCCAGTTTCTCGTCATACTTCGCGACTTCAAAAATGGCTTCGGCTATTTCTGGTGATGTATTACGCAGACTTGCCCATTCGCCGACGTGATGAGCCTTCGCTTCTTGAGTTGGCATTCGAATCCTCCTGTTGAAGATTAGCCGTTGAGTTTTACTGCCAGACCTGCAACATATTCACCCTGATAGCGAGCGATAGAAAGTTCTTCCTGGCTTGGCTGGCGTGAACCATCGCCCCCGGCAATTGTGGTGGCGCCGTATGGCGTACCGCCGCGAACCTGCGAGACGTCAAACAGTTCCTGCGCGGCGTAACCGATAGGGACAATCACCATGCCGTGGTGAGCCAGCGTGGTCCAGGTTGAGGTAATGGTTTGTTCCTGACCGCCGCCGGTGCCTGTCGAGCTGAATACGCTGGCGAGTTTTCCATACAGCGCGCCGGATGCCCACAAACCGCCCGTCTGGTCCAGGAAGGTGCGCATCTGGCCTGACATATTGCCAAAGCGCGTCGGCGTACCAAAAATGATGGCGTCGTAATCAGGCAGTTCCTGCGGGGTTGCGACTGGTGCGTTTTGTGTTTTACCTCCGGCCTTTGCGAAGATTTCAGGCTGCATCGTTTCCGGTACGCGTTTGATAATGACTTCTGCGCCGTCCACTTTGTTTGCCCCTTCCGCCACCGCATGCGCCATGGTTTCGATGTGTCCGTACATGGAATAATAAAGCACCAGAATTTTTGCCATTTTGCACTACTCCTCGAGTTAACCGTGTCCGTAGCGATTCGCTACCTCTATTTAAAGATATGACGTCCTGGGGAGAGTGCAAATATCACAACCATTTCTTTGATTTATAACAAAATTTATCAACGCCATTTTTGTTGCAAAATGATACATTTTTCGCCGTTCGGATTTCTTTAACCATAAGAGAGGCTTATTGATTTCCTGGGGGGATTATTCCTGTCCCCCTGACGAACCTGTTGCAGAATATTACGATTTACTGGTCAGTCGGGGTAACTTCGCTAAGCTTAGTTCCGCGTGGCAACAATTGTGGCGTCTGCCATATGCCGCGTGAGGAGATCTTCCTCAACACCGATGCAATATGATGTCTAATCTATGACGGAGGTCAGTAATGGCAAACCATCGGGGCGGTTCCGGTAATTTTGCGGAAGACCGCGAAAGAGCATCAGAAGCAGGTCGTAAAGGTGGCCAGCACAGCGGGGGCAACTTTAAGAATGACCCGCAGCGTGCATCAGAAGCAGGCAAAAAAGGGGGCAAAAGCAGTCACGGTAACCGTAACAGCTAGCCTGTAAGTTAACGCCATAATGTTTAGCGCATGCCGCTGGTAAACGTTATGATGCCACCGCCGCCGGTTCCTCCGGCGGTTTTTTTGTCCGTAAGATTGAAGTGTCGCCGCAGGCGACGCAAACTAAGCGTCCTGACGTTCAAAAAGAAAAAAGCGCCGTTGCCACGGTATCCTGGCGGCAATAAAACAAGGAGAGGGCGCATGGTTCAACGCGCAGAGAAAAAAACAGGTAAACGTTCACAGGCTGTCAGCGCCAAGCGCCAGGCGATTTTAACCGCTGCATTAAATACGTTTTCCCAGTACGGTATTCATGGTTCACGTCTGGAGCAGGTGGCTGAGCAGGCGGGAGTGTCCAAAACCAATTTGCTCTATTATTACCCGTCGAAAGAGGCGCTTTATGTCGCCGTACTGCGGCAAATCCTTGATATCTGGCTGGCGCCGTTAAAGGCCTTTCGTGAGGATTTCGCGCCGCTGGTGGCGATCAAAGAGTACATCCGTCTTAAACTGGAGGTCTCCCGTGATTATCCGCAGGCTTCCCGGCTTTTTTGCATGGAGATGCTGGCGGGCGCGCCGTTGCTGATGGAAGAACTGACCGGGGATTTGAAGGCGCTGATTGACGAAAAATCGGCATTGATTGCCGGATGGGTAAACAGTGGAAAACTGGCGCCCGTCGATCCGCATCACCTGATCTTTATGATTTGGGCTTCAACGCAGCATTACGCCGATTTTGCGCCTCAGGTCGAAGCGGTAACGGGCGCAACGCTGCGTGATGAAGCCTTTTTCAATCAAACGGTCGAAAGCGTACAGCGGATGATTATTGAAGGCATTCGCGTACGTTAACCGGCAGGCGGCAACGGACAGCTCAAATCACCTTCCTCACATTGCAGCAGCGAAGCTAAAAACGCTTCGCGTTCGTCCGTTTTGTCCGTCATGCACTGGCTGGCGATCATCGGCTGTATACTGCCGCCTTCCGTGCCGGAACTGACCAGCGCGCAGTCGGCGTCCCGCAGGGCAATCCAGGCGATTTGCGCTTTTTTCAGCAAGTCACGCTGCGGCGGTTCGGCGCGTTTTAGCGCATTCTGGTACGTCTCATTGAGTTTTTTATCGGCGGTTTGAAATTGCGCGGCGGCGCAGGTGTTCATCTCCATTTGCGTGCTGGCGTTGGCGCAGTCATCGGCCAGTGCCGGAGCGCTGAGTAGCAGCGCAGCGCATGTGAATATAATTCGCTTCATACTTCCCTCTGGCTCTAAAACATTGCCGGATGGCGGCTTTGCCTGATCCGGCCTACAAATGTGTTTTGTAGGCCCGGTGAGCCGTAGCGCCACCGGGCATTTTCCAAAGCCTTAATTAACCACAGCCTTAACCAATTGTCATCAGGCTGGCGTTACCACCTGCCGCAGCGGTGTTAACGCTGAGCGAGCGCTCGATATACAGACGCTCCAGCAGGATATTGGTTTCACCACGGGCAAAGCCTTGTACCGACACGATCGCGCCGTCACGGGCGGCTACCGCCTCGCACAGCGCCCGTAGCTGATCGGAATCGCCGTGGAAGATCACCGCATCGAACGGCTGCGAAGTCAGCGTGTCCGCTTTCGCAAACTGAATACGTTCACAAACCGCAGCAGGCAGGCGCTTCGCCAGTTCGCGATGGAAGGCATCGTCCGGCCACAAAATCAGACTACCGACCGCTGTCACGGCGGCGACCTGCACCAGAGCGTCCTGCTCGTCATCAGCCAGACACAATACGCGTTCACGCGGCAGTAACGTCCAGGTATTGCGCTCACCGGTAGGGCCAGGCAGCAAACGCTGGGTTCCGGCCTGCGCCAGCTCGCTAAACTGCTGACAAAGCGTATGCAAGGCCGGGCGATCCGTCGCCCACCCGGTCAGCGCGTCAAGCGGCTGAGTCAGTGCGGCTTTAAGCTGGGCATCTACCGGGTAGTCCGCATCCTGACGGGCAAGCGTAATGCCCAGCGCGTTTTCCGGGCGATTTGCCAACAGACGGTAGAGATAGAGCGGACCGCCCGCTTTCGGCCCGGTGCCGGACAAGCCTTCGCCGCCGAATGGCTGGACGCCCACGACCGCGCCGACCATATTACGGTTGACGTACAGGTTGCCTGCGTGTGCTGAACCGGTGACCTGCGCAATGGTCTCGTCAATTCGGGTATGTACGCCCAGCGTCAGACCGTAGCCGGAGGCGTTGATCTGCGCAATCAGTTCGGGAAGGTGGTTGCGCGTGTAACGCACCACATGCAGCACCGGCCCGAAGATCTCTTTTTGCAGCTCATCAAAACTTTCCAGCTCAATCAGCGTTGGTGGAACAAAGGTGCCGGTTTGCCATTCGCGCGCATCATCGCTGTTTTCACGTACGGCCTGGAATACCGGACGACCTTTCGTACGCATCGCCTGAATATGGCGCTCGATATTGGTTTTGGCTTCGTTATCGATAACCGGGCCAATGTCGGTGGTCAGACGGCCCGGATTGCCCATGCGGCATTCCGCCATTGCCCCGCGCAGCATTTTCAGGGTGTGGTCGGCGATATCATCCTGCAAGCACAGTATGCGCAGCGCCGAGCAGCGCTGCCCGGCGCTGTCAAACGCAGATGCCAGCACATCCACAACCACCTGTTCGGTAAGGGCGGAGGAGTCCACGATCATGGCGTTCATCCCGCCGGTTTCCGCAATCAGCGGAATCGGGCGACCCTGCGCATCCAGACGGGTGGCGATATTACGCTGCAATAAGCTGGCGACTTCGGTCGAGCCGGTAAACATCACGCCGCGTACGCGCTCGTCGGAGGTTAACTGCGCCCCAACGGTTTCACCCTGGCCGGGCAGCAACTGCACTACGCCCGGCGGAACACCGGCTTCCAGTAAGATGGCGATGCCCTGGGCGGCAATCAGCGGCGTTTGTTCCGCCGGTTTCGCCAGGACGCTGTTGCCCGCCGCCAGCGCAGCGGCAATTTGTCCGGTGAAGATGGCCAGCGGGAAGTTCCACGGGCTGATACAGACGACCGGGCCTAAAGGACGATGCGTTTCGTTATCAAAGTCATCGCGTACCTGCCCGGCGTAGTAGTGGAGGAAATCCACCGCTTCGCGTACTTCTGCAATGGCATTACTGAAGGTTTTCCCGGCTTCGCGTACCAGAATGCCAATCAACTGCTGCATTTGGCCTTCCATTAATACCGCCGCGCGTTGCAGGATGGCGGCGCGTTCCTGCGGTGGCGTCGCGAACCAGATAGGGGCGTTGTTAACCGCGTTTTGCAGCGCTTGTTCAACGTCCGCAGCGCTGGCTTCGCGCACGTAGCCGACGATGTCTTTCGGCTCTGCCGGGTTGATCACTGGCGTCATCTCTCCGTCAGCGACCGGCTGTTCCAGCATCGGTTTGGCCTGCCATTTTTGCAGCGCATTGTTCAACAGGGCGGAGGAGAGGGAAGCCAGGCGGTGTTCGTTAGCCAGATCCAACCCGCCGGAGTTTTCCCGGCCTTGTCCGTAGAGGTCGCGAGGCAGCGGGATTTTCGGATGCGGCAAGCCGGTTTGCCCTTCTTGCTGCGCCAGTTTTTCCACGGCCTCCACCGGGTCGGCGACCAGTTCATCCAGCGGCAGCGTGGCGTCGGCAATACGGTTAACGAAGGAGGTGTTGGCGCCGTTTTCCAGCAGGCGGCGCACCAGATACGCCAGCAGTGTTTCATGCGTGCCGACCGGGGCATAAATACGACACGGACGGTTGAGTTTGCCATCCGCCACTTTACCGGTGACCTGCTCGTACAGCGGTTCGCCCATGCCGTGCAGACACTGGAATTCATACTGGCCCGGATAGTAGTTCTGCCCCGCCAGTTGATAAATCGCCGCCAGAGTATGGGCGTTATGGGTCGCAAACTGCGGGTAAATCAGATTCGGTACGGCGAGCAGTTTTTTCGCGCAGGCCAGATAAGAAACGTCGGTATAGACCTTGCGGGTGTAAACCGGGTATCCCTCCAGTCCGTCCATTTGGGCGCGTTTGATTTCACTGTCCCAGTACGCGCCTTTCACCAGGCGGATCATCAGGCGGCGACGGCTGCGCGTGGCGAGATCGATCAGATAATCAATCACAAACGGGCAGCGTTTCTGATAAGCCTGAATCACGAAACCGATGCCGTTCCAGCCAGCCAGTTCCGGCTCAAAACAAAGTTTTTCCAGCAGGTCGAGGGAGATTTCCAGACGGTCAGCTTCTTCGGCGTCGATGTTGATGCCGATATCATACTGACGCGCCAGCAGCGTCAGTGATTTCAGGCGCGGATACAGCTCCTCCATCACACGGTCATACTGCGCGCGGCTGTAGCGCGGGTGCAGGGCGGAAAGCTTGATGGAGATCCCTGGCCCTTCATAAATTCCGCGTCCGTTAGACGCTTTGCCAATGGCGTGAATAGCCTGCTGATACGAAACCATATAAGCCTGCGCATCGGCGGCGGTCAGCGCCGCTTCGCCTAACATATCGTAGGAGTAGCGGAAGCCCTTGTCTTCCAGCTTACGCGCATTCGCCAGCGCTTCGGCGATGGTTTCGCCGGTGACGAACTGCTCGCCCATCAGGCGCATTGCCATGTCCACGCCTTTGCGGATCAGCGGCTCGCCGCTCTTACCGATAATCCGGTTCAGCGAGCGAGAGAGACTGGCTTCGTTGTGGGTAGAGACCAGCTTGCCGGTAAACAACAGACCCCAGGTGGCGGCATTAACAAACAGCGACGGGCTGCGGCCAATATGCGACTGCCAGTTGCCGTTGCTGATTTTGTCGCGGATGAGCGCGTCACGCGTCGCTTTATCCGGGATACGCAGCAGCGCTTCCGCAAGGCACATCAGCGCGACGCCTTCCTGTGAGGAGAGGGAGAACTCCTGCAACAGCCCCTGCACCATCCCGGCGCGGCCGCTGGCCGTTTTCTGGTTACGCAGTTTCTCCGCCAGTTGATAGGCCAGCTTGTGGGCCTGCTCAGCCACAGGCTGCGGCAGACGCGCCTGCTCCATTAACATCGGCACCGCATCGGTTTCGGCGCGACGGTAAGCTGCGGTAATCGCGGCGCGGGAGACCGACTGAGGCAGGATCTGCTCGGCAAACTCAAGGAAAGGCTGGTGGTTTTCTTCCTGCTGTGCGGTTGACTCATCGCCTTCATTGGCGGCGCCAGCCAGCAGGGCGGGCAACTCCGGTAACGCCTCGTCGCTTTCCAGTTTTTCCAGATAATTAAAGATTGCCTGTTTGATCAGCCAGTGTGGGGTGCGATCAATTCGTGTTGCTGCTGTTTTAATACGCTCGCGCGTCGCGTCGTCCAGCTTAACCCCCATCGTGGTGGTTCCCATGCCGTCTACTCCTGTTGTTCTGATATGTGCTGCTGATAGTTATCGAGAAATATCCACCATGTTGCAACTTTGTGCAACCTCGTTAAATGTGACCTGCCTTGCAAGCTTAAAAATGAATTAAATGTTAAAAGAAGAGACGCTTCTGGATGGGATAAAAACAATAACCAAATCTTTTTCTCTGCGGCAGTTAACACTTTTGAAAGGTGCAACCTTAAAAAATGTGAGAGAGTGCAACCTGGGGAAAAATAGTATCCCACCCGAATAAAATTTGATGTAAATGATGTGTTAAATCGATTGTGAATGACCACCGCTTCCGGCAGGATACGGTCGCCCTGGTAAACATAAACACCATTGCCACGTTCCGGCAGGGTATAAAACGGCAGCTCTTATTATTGCCGGCACATAAAATCTGGAGACTTTTGATGGCTATTAGCACACCGATGTTGGTGACGTTTTGTGTCTATATCTTTGGCATGATATTGATAGGGTTTATTGCATGGCGTTCGACCAAAAACTTTGATGACTATATTCTCGGCGGCCGCAGCCTTGGGCCGTTTGTGACGGCATTATCCGCTGGCGCATCTGATATGAGCGGCTGGCTGCTGATGGGTCTGCCGGGGGCGATTTTCCTGTCGGGGATTTCTGAAAGCTGGATCGCGATTGGTCTGACGTTAGGGGCATGGATTAACTGGAAACTGGTGGCGGGACGTTTACGCGTCCACACTGAATTTAATGATAACGCCCTGACTCTGCCGGATTATTTTACCGGGCGCTTTGAAGATAAAAGTCGCGTTCTGCGCATTATCTCTGCCCTGGTTATCCTGCTGTTTTTCACCATTTATTGCGCATCGGGGATTGTGGCAGGGGCGCGTCTGTTTGAAAGCACCTTTGGCATGAGCTATGAAACCGCGCTGTGGGCGGGGGCGGCGGCCACCATTATCTACACCTTTATTGGCGGCTTCCTGGCCGTGAGCTGGACAGACACCGTCCAGGCCAGCCTGATGATTTTCGCCCTGATTCTGACGCCTGTTATGGTGATCATCAGCGTCGGCGGTTTTGGTGACTCCCTGGAAGTGATCAAACAAAAGAGCATTGAGAATGTGGATATGCTCAAGGGGCTGAACTTTGTCGCCATTATCTCCCTGATGGGCTGGGGGCTGGGCTACTTTGGTCAACCGCATATTCTGGCGCGCTTTATGGCGGCGGATTCTCATCACAGCATCGTGCACGCGCGTCGCATCAGTATGAGCTGGATGATCCTGTGTCTGGCGGGGGCGGTGGCTGTCGGCTTCTTCGGCATTGCTTACTTTAACAATAACCCGGCACTGGCCGGAGCGGTGAACCAGAACTCGGAGCGCGTGTTCATTGAACTGGCGCAAATCCTGTTCAACCCGTGGATTGCCGGTATTCTGCTGTCCGCTATTCTCGCGGCGGTGATGTCGACGTTAAGCTGCCAGCTGCTGGTGTGCTCCAGCGCGATTACCGAAGATTTGTATAAAGCCTTCTTGCGTAAAGGCGCGAGCCAGAAAGAGCTGGTATGGGTAGGGCGCATTATGGTGCTGGTGGTTGCGCTGGTGTCTATCGCGCTGGCTGCTAACCCTGAAAACCGCGTGCTCGGTCTGGTGAGCTATGCGTGGGCGGGCTTCGGCGCGGCGTTTGGCCCGGTCGTGCTGTTCTCGGTGATGTGGTCGCGTATGACCCGTAACGGCGCGCTGGCCGGGATGGTTATCGGGGCGCTGACGGTTATTGTCTGGAAACAGTTTGGCTGGCTGGATCTGTACGAAATCATCCCTGGCTTCATTTTCGGCAGCATCGGGATTGTGGTCTTTAGCCTGCTGGGTAAAGCGCCGTCGTCGGCTATGCAAGAACGTTTTGCGAAAGCGGATGCGTATTACCACTCCGCACCGCCGTCGCGTTTACAGGCAGAGTAATCTGACCGCTGCCCGTTTACTTTCATAGCCCGCCATGCGCGGGCTTTTTATTCAGAATTGTGGCATGTTTCTCTGTATGTCGATGAATGAAAGTATTAATTTTTACTATGAGCGTTCAGGTGAAATAATTTTGTAATATCTCTGTAAGAGACTATTGCCAGTGCAAAGGGGAACTTTAGTTAATGCATAGTAAATATGTTGTTGCATTAATGATAAGTTATGTTGTACTAATACGTAATAGCGGTAGTTCCCGGCAGTGATGACACTTTTCACTATGGAGATCGCGAATGGTAAGGTCCTGTACTGGACACGTTTTTCGCAGTAACAGCAATAACTTATGCGGATGCCTCTCCTCCGGCAGCCCTGTCGTCACCGCTAAATTCCTCTCACTTCCTCTTTTTATCCCTGTTACTGATGCCGTATTCGGTGCGCGTAGCCGTGTAGGGCGTCTTTTCAAAAAGCAAGCAATGGCTTACAAGGAAGCCAACCCTCAGATGTTTGTGCGCATAATCGTGCCGCCAACGGCGCGTGTGATGTATACCAACAACTCAAGGTGCTATCCATGGGAAGACAAAAAGCAGTGATCAAAGCTCGTCGTGAAGCAAAACGTGTGCTGAGACGGGATTCGCGTAGCCACAAACAACGTGAAGAAGAATCGGTCACCTCGCTTGTGCAGATGAGCGGCGTAGAAGCGATAGGCATGGCGCGTGATAGCCGTGACGCCACACCAATCGTAGCGCGAAATGAGGCTCAGGAGCACTACCTGAATGCTATCGAGAGTAAACAACTGATCTTCGCCACTGGCGAAGCCGGGTGTGGAAAAACCTGGATCAGTGCGGCAAAAGCAGCAGAGGCCCTGATACATAAAGATGTAGACAGGATTATTGTTACCCGTCCGGTTTTGCAGGCCGATGAAGATCTCGGCTTCTTACCAGGCGATATATCCGAGAAGTTCGCGCCTTATTTCCGGCCCGTCTATGACGTGCTGGTGAAACGCCTGGGCGCGTCTTTTATGCAATACTGCCTGCGGCCTGAGATTGGTAAGGTGGAAATCGCGCCGTTCGCCTATATGCGCGGACGTACATTTGAAAATGCAGTCGTCATTCTTGACGAGGCTCAGAATGTGACTGCTGCGCAAATGAAGATGTTCTTAACGCGCCTCGGGGAGAACGTGACGGTTATCGTAAATGGCGACATTACCCAGTGCGATTTACCGGCTCATGTTCAATCAGGGTTAAGTGATGCGTTAGCTCGCTTTGAAGAAGATGAGATGATAGGTATTGTCCGTTTCCATAAAGACGACTGCGTGCGTTCGGCATTGTGCCAACGAACCCTTCATGCCTATAACTGAAGCGTCGTCAGATCTCATAGCCCGGGAAACCGGGCTTTGTTTTTTTGTAGGCCGGATAAGGCGTTTGCGCTGCTATCCGGCGATGTGCAGGTGCCCGATGGTGCTAACGCTTACCGGTCCTGGGATGTTTTTGTAGGCCGGATAAGGCGCTTGCGCTGCCATCCGGCGATGTGCGAGCGCCCGGTGGCGCTAACGCTTACCGGTCCTGGGGTGTTCTTGTCAGCCGGATAGCATGTGCAATAGGCGAAAAAAAGCCCGTACTTTCGTACGAGCTCTTTCTTGAATATGGCGGTGAGGGGGGGATTGACTCGCTTCGCTCGCCCTGCGGGCAGCCCGCTCTCTGCGTTCGCGGTCTGTCCAACTGGCTGCCGCCAGTTGTCGAACCCCGGTCGTGGGTTCTCATCCCCCCACAGTACGTGCAATAGGCGAAAAAAAAGCCCGTACTTTCGTACGAGCTCTTTTTCTGAATATGGCGGTGAGGGGGGGATTGACTCGCTTCGCTCGCCCTGCGGGCAGCCCGCTCTCTGCGTTCGCGGTCTGTCCAACTGGCTGCCGCCAGTTGTCGAACCCCGGTCGTGGGTTCTCATCCCCCCACAGTACGTGCAATAGGCGAAAAAAAAGCCCGTACTTTCGTACGAGCTCTTTTTCTGAATATGGCGGTGAGGGGGGGATTGACTCGCTTCGCTCGCCCTGCGGGCAGCCCGCTCTCTGCGTTCGCGGTCTGTCCAACTGGCTGCCGCCAGTTGTCGAACCCCGGTCGTGGGTTCTCATCCCCCCACAGTACGTGCAATAGGCGAAAAAAAAGCCCGTACTTTCGTACGAGCTCTTTTTCTGAATATGGCGGTGAGGGGGGGATTGACTCGCTTCGCTCGCCCTGCGGGCAGCCCGCTCTCTGCGTTCGCGGTCTGTCCAACTGGCTGCCGCCAGTTGTCGAACCCCGGTCGTGGGTTCTCATCCCCCCACAGTACGTGCAATAGGCGAAAAAAAAGCCCGTACTTTCGTACGAGCTCTTTTTCTGAATATGGCGGTGAGGGGGGGATTCGAACCCCCGATACGTTGCCGTATACACACTTTCCAGGCGTGCTCCTTCAGCCACTCGGACACCTCACCATATTGTCGTTCCAGTGTTGCTGGAACGGGCGCTAATTTAGGGAAATACGCCCCCGGCGTCAATCACCTTTTCTAAAAAATCGTGCAATTACACAAACTTCAATCAACATGCAGTTTAAATAAGCGGAAACTGCTTTTTTTGCCAGCATCTCTAAATTTGTTATGCTGATGATCCCTATGAAAATGATGATAATAAGTGCGAGTAAATTCCGCATAACAACACTCAGGAGTCAACATGGAGATAATGTTCTATCACCCGACCTTCGATACGGCCTGGTGGCTTAACGCTTTGGCAAAGGCGATTCCCGGCGCGAATATTCGTGAATGGAAACCCGGTGATAACGAACCTGCGGATTATGCGCTCGTGTGGCATCCGCCGGTGGAGATGCTCGAAGGACGGAAGCTAAAAGCCGTATTTGCGCTTGGCGCAGGTGTGGATTCCATTCTGAGTAAGCTCAAAGCGCACCCGGAAATGCTGGATGCCTCTATCCCGTTGTTCCGCCTGGAAGATACCGGCATGGGCCTGCAAATGCAGGAGTATGCCGTGAGCCAGGTGCTGCATTGGTTCCGCCGTTTCGATGATTATCAGGCGCTGAAAAACCAGTCAACATGGCAGCCGCTGCCGGAATATGATCGCGATGAATTCACCGTCGGTATTATGGGGGCGGGGGTGCTGGGCGCCAAAGTCGCTGAAGCGCTCCAGGCATGGGGATTCCCGCTTCGCTGCTGGAGCCGTAGCCGTAAATCCTGGCCTGGCGTAGAGAGTTTTGCGGGAGCTGAGGAGTTAGGCGCATTCCTGAATCAAACAAGGGTGCTGATCAACCTGCTGCCAAATACGGCGGAGACGGTGGGCATTATTAATTCCGGCTTGCTCAATCAGTTACGGGATGGCGCTTACCTGCTTAACCTGGCGCGTGGCGTGCATGTTAATGAGGACGATCTGCTTGCCGCGTTGAATAGCGAAAAACTCAAAGGGGCGATGCTGGATGTTTTCAGTCGCGAGCCGCTGCCAAAAGAGAGTCCGCTCTGGCAACACCCTCGCGTGGCGATGACGCCGCACATTGCTGCCGTCACCCGCCCGGCGGAAGCCGTGGACTATATTTCGCGCACCATTACGTATCTGGAACGCGGCGAATCCGTGACGGGTCAGGTCGATCGCGTTCGCGGCTACTGATGACAACCCGGTTAGCGCCGGGTTTCGACTAATAAATGGCGACGATACCTGCTATCCTTGTCGGAAAACGACTACAGGAGTGAGTTATGTATCCCGTTGACTTGCATATGCATACCGTCGCCAGCACCCACGCATACAGTACCTTGCACGATTATATTGCCGAAGCGAAACGCAAAGGTATTAAGCTCTTTGCCATTACCGATCACGGCCCGGATATGGCCGATGCTCCGCATCACTGGCACTTTATCAACATGCGTATCTGGCCGCGTCTGGTTGACGGGGTGGGCATTCTTCGCGGTATTGAAGCCAACATCAAGAATATCGATGGCGAGATTGACTGCACGGGCCCGATGCTGAACTCGCTGGATGTGATTATCGCCGGTTTCCATGAACCGGTTTTCGCGCCGCACGATAAAGAGACCAATACCCAGGCGATGATTGCCGCGATGGCCAGCGGAAATGTGCATATTATCAGCCATCCGGGCAACCCAAAGTATCCTGTCGATATCACCGCGATTGCGCAGGCGGCGGCTAAATACCAGGTGGCGCTGGAAATCAATAACTCGTCATTCCTGCATTCGCGCAAAGGCAGTGAAGATAATTGCCGCGCGGTGGCCGCAGCCGTGCGTGACGCTGGCGGATGGGTGGCGTTAGGGTCGGATTCCCATACTGCGTTTACACTCGGTGAATTTGCCGAATGCCGGAAGATCCTGGATGAAGTGGATTTCCCGGAAGAACGTGTTTTAAACGTTTCGCCAGGACGCTTACTGAGATTTCTGGAATCGCGCGGTATGGCGCCGATCCCGGAGTTTGCTGAACTTTAATTGCTGATAACTGGAATATATCAATGAATGAGTTTTCTATCCTGTGTCGTGTGCTGGGATCGCTGTATTACCGCCAACCGCAGGACCCTCTGCTGGTTCCTCTGTTTACGCTGATCCGCGAGGGTAAATTGTCGGCAAGCTGGCCGCTGGAGCAGGATGAGCTTCTGGCGCGGTTGCAGAAAAGTTGCGACATGACCCAACTGGCGGCGGACTACAATGCGCTGTTTGTCGGCGACGAGTGCGCCGTGTCGCCTTATCGCAGCGCCTGGGTGGAAGGGGCGAAGGAGTCCGATGTTCGCGCGTTTCTTTCCGCTCGCGGTATGCCGTTGGCGGATACCCCTGCCGACCATATCGGTACGCTGCTGCTGGCCGCCTCCTGGCTGGAGGATCAGTCTGCTGAAGATGAGAGCGAAGCGCTGGAAACGCTGTTTATTGAATACCTGCTTCCCTGGTGCGGTACTTTCCTTGGCAAAGTGGAAGCCCATGCCGCGACGCCATTCTGGCGTACGATGGCGCCGTTGACGCGCGATGCGATCGGCGCAATGTGGGATGAGTTACAGGAAGGCGCTGAAGAGTAAATGTGATCATGGTCACCTTGTTGTGCAACGTGATTAATTGTCTTGCATAAAATGTGTGCGTGATCTCATTCGTATGCCGCTTTTCTGCTATGATGCGCGGCATGAATATACTTATCTCCATTGCAATCACAACGGGCATTCTCTCCGGTATCTGGGGATGGGTGGCCGTTTCCCTTGGCCTGCTCAGCTGGGCGGGTTTTCTGGGCTGTACGGCCTATTTCGCCTGTCCGCAGGGCGGCCTGAAAGGGTTATTGATTTCTGCATGTACGCTCCTGAGCGGCGTGGTGTGGGCGCTGGTGATTATTCACGGCAGCGCGCTGGCTCCGCATCTGGAGATCGTCAGTTACGTTATGACGGGAATCGTCGCGTTTTTGATGTGCGTTCAGGCGAAGCAGCTGTTGCTTTCTTTTGTGCCTGGCACCTTTATCGGCGCATGCGCGACGTTTGCAGGGCAGGGGGACTGGCGACTGGTTCTGCCTTCGCTGGCGCTGGGACTCGTGTTTGGCTATGCGATGAAAAATAGCGGGCTGTGGCTGGCGTCTCGTCGGGTAAGAGATTCTTCGCCGACGGCGGTCAGCAAATAAAAAAGCGTGAGGTTTCCCCCACGCTCATATGATGTCAATCCTGATGGCGCAAACTTATCCTGCCTGTTGTAGGCCCGATAAGTCTGCGCCATCGGGCATTCTACGGTTGGCGAAATATCAGGATTCCGGCGGTACGGACATGTGGCGGTATTTCACCAGAATGTCGTTCTGACGCTCCGCTTTGTTCTGCAAATCCCACAGGCCGCGATCGATCCCGTCGTTAATCAGGAAGATAACGCCCGTTTCAATCGCTGACATCAGACACAGCATCACCGGTTCATTAGAGGTGTAGCCGATTTCACCTTCCAGCAGTCGCTGGTAATCAATAAAGCGGAACACCCCGGCCTGCACTTCATAGGAAAGGATGGTCTTGCTGGTATTGACCGAAGAGAGGATCTCGCCGGTGCTGACGTTAACCACGCGCAGGTTTACCGCAATCTGGTCAAGCTGATACTGCGTATCCGCACCGATACCGAAGTACCGCGCGCCGACCCCGCCTGACTTCACGTTGCTTTCGTAACCGATAATCGACCCTTCCACCATGATATTCGCGGCGGTGAGGGACTGAAGCGGGATTCGGTTATTGATAGCCACCGTGCCGTTTTCCTGCGCTGCGCGAATAATTTTGCGTTCGTTCAGCAGGTTTTGCAGTCCCTGACGCTCTAGCGGGATAAACCAGCGGGAGTCTTTCAGCGCGGTTACCAGCATCGCGGTGGCGCTCTGCGGAACGGCAGTCGAGAAGTTACTCGCCGGATAAGGTTTAAACTGGCCCGTTTCATCCTGAATATTATAAACCGAGACAAAAATCTTACCCGTTGGCATCGGCAGGTGCGTCAAATCTTTATAGCTTTGCGCACGAGGCATTAATGTCGGTTTCGCGGCTTCTTTAGGCGGGGCGGTTAAGCATCCGCTCAGTAAACATACTGCAACCAAAATAAGTAAGCGCTGCATGATTATTGTCCTTTGGTAGCTGGGGCTTAGAAATCGGTTGACTGTGTTTGCAAACCTGACACTTCAATCGTCGAGGTTTTCCCGGTTTTCCTGTCCGTGACATTAAGTCGCAGTTGCCCATCCCGGTTGGCGATATCAATGATAAAATCATTGGTCACCATTCTGCCTGGTTTGCCGGTGTTAATATTCGTCAGCAATCCGCCAAGGATTTGCGATTGAATAGCCTGCGTAAAGTTATCCAGTGCAGACGGGGTTTCAATCCCGAAGTCGTCGTAATAACTTGGGTCCTTATAAGAGTTTTGTGCCTGAGCGCTATTTAATAAAAATGCGCCGTTATTTGGGTTTCCACCAAAATTAGGATTTCGGAACTGGAATGTCATATTTCCGGCCCAACTTAATGGTGAAATAAGCATGAGCATAACTACTGCATGTTTGACACGCATGGCAGCCTCCAGACTAAATCATATTTTAGAATTCATCGCGCGCTAAATCACTCGTGCTTAATAGCGTTTGATCTATTTGCCGACGATTTAATGCTTCTTCAGTTTGCGCCAGCGCGAAGTCAACGGTTCGCTCGAAGTCTCTTTTCGTTGGGAATAAAAAAGTCTGGAATATAACGTCCTGATTTACCGTTATCGTGATCCAACTTCCCCAACGCGCACTGGGTCTTTCATTGATGGTCAAATTGCCTGTGTACTCACTTTCCCATTTGTCGCTGAAGGCGCGATAAAAATTGTGGCCGACTGATGAGACGGTATGGTCAGTTAAGAGTCCGGGAACTTCCACTTCAACTTCCGCAGCGTGAAGATTCCCTGCGGCAAGCAGTAATTCTGCTGCCACAATCCAGGTCAGATAGCGTTTCATGGCTTTATCGCCTGAGGTTATCGTTTGCCCACGAGACCGCCTGAGTACGGTTTTTAACAGCTATCTTTTTGAAAAGATTATAAAGATGTGTTTTTACCGTATTCTCGCTGATAAAAAGCGAGCGGGCGATTTCAATGTTTGAGGCGCCGATTCGCAGTTTATTGAGGATCTCTTTTTCACGATGAGTGAGAAGCGCTGATTCCGTGCTGTTGTAACGGTAGTTCCCTGAATGAGTGATCAGGTAACTGGCCAGCTTTTGCGAAAAATAGCATTCGCCTCGCAGGATCCCCTGCAAGCCGTTAACGACACGTTCTTCATCCTCCGTTGCGTAAAACACGCCATTGATATGTGGCCAGTTTTCAATATCACGGAAGGGATAGTCGTCGGGAGTATTCAACAATAACGTCTTGATATTGTTGTTTTTCCGACTCAAATTGTCTTGCCAGTAATGGATAATTTTTTTATCCGCTTCCATCATATCCAGTAAAACAATGCAACTGGCGGATATATCATCCAGAGAACGTTGAATATTATGTAGTTTTCCGGTAACAGCCAGTGATTGCTTTAAATGCTGCAATAATGCAGTGGCCTGCAAAGATGGTTTTGTGATCAACAATAATGTATGACCATGAATACTATGGACTTCATTAAACATGATGAAACCCCACTTTTTTTAGTCGCACATCTGACAGCTGCCTCAGCTAAAATACGAGGCACCAGAAGTACTGACAGATGTTGCACTGCTGTGTGTAGAAATAAAACATCGACCCAAAAAGGGTAAAAATATTAAAACAGATGGACTACAACTGATTTCAATCTAGTCATTACAAACCTTAAAGCAAGTGTTAAACTTGTAACAAAATGTAAAATTATATATTTATATGTTAATGTGTGGATTTTTTAGAGATTAGATTTGATAGAAAAGTTGTACATGTTGCTGTTATTGCATAGATTTAAAAAATCATACAAATTATAATAACTGATTGATTTTAAATAATAATTTAAAATTATTTTTGAGTTTGTCTGACAAGTTAATTTTAAAACGTTCGACTCAGGGCCGCCTGGACATTTTTAGTGAGAAAAAAATGATGTTTGTCACGAGTTGTGACGGCGATGCAGTGTGATGCCCGGAGAAACGCATAATGATATGCAGAAAACGGTTTTTCCCTCTCACTGGCAGAAATGTTTAGCCCGCTACAGATAAGAAAATAAATTTTTCGTAAATAACAGTGGAGTCAACAGTGAATTAGCACTTTGGTGTGACGCTGAATATCAAAATACCACTCGCGGGTGAGTTATTTAAAATGTTTCCACGGACATACTCTTCATCGTAACGCGGCGTTAACAAAAAACGAATCGCGTTAACAGTCAAATTGAAATGCTTTTAAATTAACGTAATGTACGACCAGGTCCAGGGTGACAACATGAAAAACAAATTGTTATTTATGATGTTAACAATACTGGGTGCGCCTGGGATTGCAGCCGCGACAAGTTATGATCTGGCAAATGCGGAATATAATTTTGCGGTAAATGAATTAAGCAAGTCTTCATTTAATCAGGCAGCCATTATTGGTCAAAAGGGCACTTATAATAGTGCAAAAACACGCCAGGACGGCTCAAAACTTTTATCTGTTATTTCACAAGAAGGCGGAAATAATCGAGCGAAGATTGACCAGTCAGGAGCTTATAACCTTGCATATATTGATCAGGCGGGTTACGCCAATGATGCAAGTATATCGCAAGGCTCTTATGGTAATACTGCAATGATTATTCAGAAAGGTTCTGGTAATAAAGCAGATATTACGCAGTACGGTACGCAAAAAACAGCAGTTGTAGTGCAGAGACAGTCGCGCATGGCTATTCGCGTTACGCAACGTTAATACCATGACGACTTTTAAATCAATCCGATGGGGGTTTACCATGAAACTTTTAAAAGTGGCAGCATTCGCAGCAATCGTAGTTTCTGGCAGTGCTCTGGCAGGTGTTGTTCCGCAGTGGGGCGGTGGCGGCGGTCATAATAATGGCGGTAATAATTCCGGCCCTGAATCTACCCTGAGTATTTTCCAGTACGGTAGCGCAAACTCTGCTCTTGCTCTGCAAAGCGATGCTCGTAAATCAGATCTGTCCATCAAACAATATGGTCATGGTAACGGCGCAGACGTAGGCCAGGGCGCTGACAACAGCGGCATTGACCTGACCCAGAATGGGTACAGAAACAGCGCGACTATCGATCAGTGGAATGCCAAAAACTCTGATATCGTTGTGAGCCAGTTTGGTGGCCGCAACGGCGCGCTGGTTAACCAGACTGCGTCCGACTCCCAGGTATCGGTTACTCAGGTCGGCTTCGGCAACAACGCCACGGCTAACCAGTACTGATTCAGGTCGGGTACTCATAATAAACAGGGCGAAAGCCCTGTTTTTTTCGTGAGGATATAATGAATACGCTATTACTCCTTGCCGCGCTCTCCAGCCAGATTACATTTAATACCACGCAACAAGGTGAAATTTACACCATTGTCCCCCAGGTTACGCTCAGTAAACCCTGCGTGTGCGAAGTCCAAATTTTTGCCGTTCGTGATGGGAAAGGAGGGCAAAGCCGTACACAGCAGAAAACAACCCTTTCTTTGCCCGCTAATCAACCCATTGATTTAACGAAACTCAGTTTAAATATTTCCCCGGAGGACTCGGTAAAAATTATCGTTACCGTTTCCGACGGGCAGTCGTTGCATTTGTCGCAGCAATGGCCATCTCCTGAGAAATCATCTTAATCATTTGATTTATTTGGTGATTGTTTGTGGCAGGGGATGGATTACTGTTCTATGAATTATAGAGAGGCAACAACGTCGTTTCCGTTCACCGCGAGCGTCGCAGTGGAAGGAAAACTCCGATCCTTCAAGTATGATTGATCATTGAGGAGCTATTGTATGTTTGCGTTGTGTTCGAAAAATATCCTCGGAGCAGGCCTTGGCGTCTGCATTCTCTTTTCTTCCTCTGTTACAGCTCAACAAATCACTACCGGCGGCGTTATTCATTTTCGTGGTCAGATTGTCGAACCTCCCTGTGAGGTCAGTGCCCGGCAGCAAAATATTGACATGACATGCGTGAATAATGGCCAGATGAAAACTAACCGTTTTACCCTGCAACAGGTTACAACCGCCCCGCAAAGCCTTCGACAAATTGCATCCGTGAGAGTCAACTATCTCGATCCGCAACAACGTCTGGCGATTATGAGTATTGAATACCAATAAACGCATCACGTCAGAGATAAAATCGTTCGATTAAAAAACGCGATTTCATTGAAAGCCCTGCTGTACACTTAGGCTATAGGTTAAGGTAAGGGGGATCTATGAAATCGCGTATTCATGTACAACATGGCGACATAACCCAGCTCACGGTAGATGTGATTGTTAATGCCGCCAACGCTTCATTACTGGGGGGCGGTGGCGTCGACGGCGCGATTCATCGTGCAGCGGGTCCGGCGCTACTGGAAGCCTGCAAAAAAGTCAGGCAGCAGCAGGGCGAGTGCCCGGCAGGACACGCGGTCATCACTCTGGCAGGCAATCTGCCGGCGAAAGCGGTGATCCATACGGTGGGGCCCGTCTGGCGTGGCGGCGATCACAACGAATCCCAGCTCCTGGAAGATGCCTATTTCAACAGTTTGCAACTGGTGCTGGCCAATGGCTACCGGTCTGTCGCGTTTCCGGCGATCAGCACCGGCGCTTACGGCTACCCACGCCCCGCCGCAGCAGAGATCGCGGTCAATACGGTCGCGGATTTTCTTGCCCGCCACGCGCTACCTGAGCAGGTATACTTTGTCTGTTATGATGAAGAAACTGCCCGACTTTACGAGCGATTACTGACCCAACAAGGTGATGAGTGAGTTGACCCGACTTGAGCGCGCTGTTACCCCGCTGTGTGAACGTCATCCCGGCGAATGCGGCATTCTCGCCCTGGATGACAGCCTGGATGCCTTTGCCGCACGCTATCGATTAACGGAAATGGCTGAGCGCACCCTGGATGTGCAGTATTACATCTGGGAGGACGACATGTCCGGGCGCCTGCTGTTTTCGATATTATTGGCGGCGGCAAAGCGCGGCGTTCATGTTCGCCTGCTGCTGGATGATAACAACACGCCGGGGCTTGATGATACGCTGCAACTGCTGGATAGCCACCCCAATATCGAAGTGCGCCTGTTTAATCCTTTCTCTTTTCGTATGCTGCGTGCGCTGGGGTATTTAACCGACTTTGCCCGGCTTAATCGGCGTATGCATAATAAAAGCTATACGGCAGATGGCGCAGTCACCATTGTCGGCGGGCGGAATATTGGCGATGCCTATTTTGGCGCAGGTGAAGAGCCGCTGTTTTCCGATCTCGACGTGATGGCGATTGGCCCTGTCGTAAAAGACGTAGCGGATGATTTTGAACGTTACTGGCACTGCAAATCGGTGTCAACGCTGCAAAAAGTGTTGTCGCTGTCTGAGCAGGAAATCACCCGACGCATTGACTTACCGGATTCCTGGTACAACGACGACATTACGCGCCGCTATTTGCATAAGCTGAAAACCAGCCACTTTATGTCCCATCTTGATCGCGGCGCTTTACCGCTGATATGGGCGAAAACCCGTCTGCTCAGCGACGATCCTTTAAAAGGCGAGGGGAAAGCGCAGCGTCATTCGCTTCTGCCGCAACGCCTGTTCGATGTGATGGGGTCGCCAACGGAACGTATCGACATTATTTCCGCCTATTTTGTTCCCACCCGGGCGGGCGTCGCGCAACTGCTGCAACTGGTGAGAAAAGGGGTCAGGATCGCGATTCTTACCAATTCACTGGCGGCGAACGATGTGGCGGTCGTCCATGCGGGCTATGCGCGGTGGCGTAAAAAACTTCTGCGCTACGGCATTGAGCTCTATGAGCTTAAACCCACTAACGGGCATGCGGCTGAACTTCACGATCGTGGTTTAACCGGTAACTCAGGCTCCAGCCTGCATGCGAAGACCTTCAGCATTGACGGGAATAAGGTTTTTATCGGTTCGCTCAATTTCGATCCCCGATCGACGTTACTCAATACCGAAATGGGGTTTGTGATTGAAAGCGAAACGCTGGCAACGCTGATTCATAACCGTTTTATGCAGAGCCAGCGTGATGACGCCTGGCAACTGCGGCTGGATCGTTGGGGAAGAATTAACTGGGTTGATCGCCACCTGCGTGACGAGGTGGTACTGAAAAAAGAACCCGCCACAGGATTCTGGAAGCGGGTTCTGGTGCGACTGGCGTCTGTCTTGCCCGTCGAATGGCTGCTTTAACGCCCTTCAGCGGGCAGCTTAACTGGCGACAGCCTTGCTGTTATCACGTTTAACCGCAGGTTTGCCCGAAAATAAAAATTTCAGTACGGGAACCCGTAAATGCAGTTCATACAGGACCAGCGCAATACCGATAACAAAGACCAGCCCGCATAAAAAGCCCAGCAGATTCGACGTAATATGCGGCGTAATATACGCGCCGAAAAACAGCGTTAGTGGATGATGCACCAGATAGATGAAAAGCGATGCATTCACAAAATAGGTGACGCGAGCGGACTGGAAATTAAGTAAACGGTGGCCCAGCGAAAAGACCACGTTAACCATCCACAATCCCATCAGCATGGTAATGACGTATTCTGTTTCATACATCCAGGCATCGCCGCTGCCATAACGCTGGTTCAGCAGGTAGGCAACGAAGGCGAGCGCCGCAGCCAGCGTGCATCCGCGTGACGGTACGGTAAACAGCGCTTTCAGCGCCGGGTTGATGAATGCCAGCGCGCCCAGGATAAAGAAAGGGAGATAAAACAGCGTTTGCATGACGACGAAATTGAACATGCCATCGCTAAGAATAGAGGGATAAATGATAAAAATGGCGCGTCTCAGCGCGGCGTAACCGACGCCAAGGATAAAGAAGATAAGCGTCAATTTGGTCATCGAAACGGCGGCGAATAACGGCTTCGTTGTGCGTTCCGCGCTTTTTTTGATTTGGCTGAATGCCCACATGCTCAGGGTTGTTAATACAACAAGCACTAATAAAAACCACAGATGAGAAATTAATTCCCAGGCCAGCGTATTGTATTTCTCATACAAAGAAAGCGTGTGCCAGTTCTCAGTTTTCCCTTTGACAAATTGCAGCATGATAAATTGCGGCAAGGTGAGTAAAGGAATGGCCGTCAGCATAGGAATACCTACGCGTTCAACACGCACTTTCCACCAGCGTTTTAATGGATAACGCAGGAATAACATGTACGAAAAATAACCGGAAATAACAAAAAAGACCTGCATGCGAAATGCGTGGACAAAATCGTTAAACAGGGTCAGCCACCATGAGGGCTCTGCGCTGTTGATATGCCAGGTATGGCTTGAATATATCAATGAGATATGAAAGGGGATCCCCAACAACATCAGCCAGGCGCGGATGGAGTCAAGAAAATATTCACGCTGTGGAGGTACTGGATTCATAGATAGATACATATTCTCAGACTTTTCGTCTTATCCCTGGGACGAATAATGTTTACATTCGGGGGCAACCCTACACGAAGTCCAACAACCTGTCTCCAGGATAAGCACGCAAAGTGAAAACAGGAGCAAAACCTGCTTAATCCATGAGCCAGCGCGCTGAACAAAGCCGGGATTCAGTTGTCGGATTGCCTGATTATCCATTAAAATGGATCGGATCGATATAAGCACACAAAGGGGGAAGTGCTTACTTATTATGAAACATAAACGACAAATGATGAAAATGCGTTGGTTGGGCGCGGCGGTAATGTTAACGCTGTACACATCGTCGAGTTGGGCGTTCACCATCGATGATGTTGCAAAACAAGCTCAATCCTTAGCCGGTAAAGGCTATGAGGCGCCGAAAAGTAACTTGCCCTCCGTTTTCCGCGACATGAAATATGCGGACTATCAGCAGATCCAGTTTAACCGTGATAAAGCGTACTGGAGCAATATCAAGACCCCATTCAAACTCGAGTTCTACCACCAGGGTATGTACTTCGACACACCGGTCAGGATCAACGAAGTTACCGCGACGACGGTAAAAAGAATCAAATACAACCCGGACTATTTCAATTTTGGCGATGTTCAGCATGATAAAGACACCGTCAAAGACCTCGGCTTCGCCGGGTTCAAAGTGCTGTACCCGATCAACAGCAAAGACAAAAACGATGAAATCGTCAGCATGCTCGGTGCCAGCTATTTCCGCGTCATTGGCGCAGGCCAGGTCTATGGTCTTTCCGCGCGTGGTCTGGCGATTGATACCGCGCTGCCTTCCGGTGAGGAATTTCCCCGCTTTCGCGAGTTCTGGATTGAGCGTCCAAAACCGACTGACAAACGTTTGACCATCTATGCGTTGCTCGATTCCCCGCGTGCGACCGGGGCATACCGCTTCGTCATCATCCCTGGGCGTGACACCGTGGTGGACGTTCAGTCGAAAGTCTACCTGCGTGATAAAGTCGGTAAACTGGGCGTTGCGCCGTTAACCAGCATGTTCCTGTTTGGGCCGAACCAGCCGTCTCCGGCAACCAACTATCGCCCGGAATTGCACGACTCTAACGGGTTGTCTATCCATGCGGGCAACGGTGAATGGATCTGGCGCCCGCTGAATAACCCGAAACATCTTGCGGTGAGCAGCTATGCGATGGAAAACCCGCAAGGGTTCGGCTTGCTGCAACGCGGCCGCCAGTTCTCGCGCTTTGAAGATTTAGACGATCGCTATGACCTGCGCCCAAGCGCCTGGATCACGCCGAAAGGCGAGTGGGGCAAAGGGAAAATCGAACTGGTGGAAATTCCGACCAACGATGAAACTAACGATAACATCGTGGCCTACTGGACGCCGGATCAACTGCCTGAAGCAGGCAAAGAGATGAACTTCAAGTACACCATGACGTTTACCCGCGATGAAGAGAAACTTCATGCGCCGGAGAATGCCTGGGTTCAGCAGACGCGTCGCTCTACGGGCGATGTCAAACAGTCTAACCTGATTCGCCAGCCTGACGGCACCATCGCCTTCGTCGTGGATTTTGTCGGCACAGATATGAAAAAGCTGCCGCAGGATACCCCTGTCACGGCGCAAACCAGTATTGGTGATAACGGCGAAATCGTTGAGAACTCAGTGCGTTATAACCCGGTGACGAAAGGCTGGCGTTTGACGCTGCGCGTAAAAGTGAAAGACGCGAAGAAAACCACTGAAATGCGTGCTGCGTTGGTGAATGCCGATCAGCCGTTGAGTGAAACCTGGAGCTACCAGTTACCTGCCAATGAATAAGACAACTGAGTATATTGACGCAATGCCGCTTTCAGACATTGAGAAAGCGGCGCTGCCGAAAACGGACATCCGCGCCGTCCATGAGGCGCTGGATGTTGAGCATCGAGCTTACTCGCGAGAAGACGATTCACCGCAGGGATCTGTTAAAGCGCGCCTTGAGCAGGCCTGGCCGGATTCGCTGGCCGAAGGGCAACTGATTAAGGATGATGAGGGACGCGATCAGTTGCAGGCAATGCCGAAAGCGACGCGTTCTTCTATGTTCCCCGATCCCTGGCGCACCAACCCGCTGGGTCGTTTCTGGGACCGCTTGCGCGGCCGGGACGTGACGCCGCGTTATCTCTCCCGCCTGACGAAAGAAGAGCAGGAGAACGAGCAAAAATGGCGTACCGTCGGGACAATCCGCCGTTACATCCTGTTGCTGCTGACGCTGGCGCAGACGGTGGTTGCGACCTGGTATATGAAGACCATTCTTCCTTACCAGGGCTGGGCGCTTATCAATCCCGCCGACATGATCGGGCAGGATCTGTGGGTCTCCTTTATGCAACTGCTGCCGTATGTGCTGCAAACCGGCATCCTGATCCTGTTCGCCGTGCTGTTCTGCTGGGTGTCTGCGGGGTTCTGGACCGCGCTTATGGGCTTCCTGCAACTGCTGATTGGCCGCGATAAATACAGTATTTCGGCGTCAACGGTGGGAAATGAGCCGCTGAATCCAGAGCACCGTACCGCGTTGATTATGCCTATCTGCAACGAGGACGTTGACCGCGTGTTCGCGGGGCTACGTGCTACGTGGGAATCGGTTAAAGCCACCGGCAACGCAGCGCATTTCGACGTCTATATCCTGAGCGATAGCTACAACCCCGATATCTGCGTGGCGGAACAAAAAGCGTGGATGGAGCTGATTGCTGAAGTGCAGGGCGAAGGACAGATTTTCTATCGCCGTCGCCGCCGTCGTGTGAAGCGCAAAAGCGGCAATATCGATGACTTCTGCCGTCGCTGGGGCAACCAGTACAGCTACATGGTGGTGCTGGACGCTGACTCGGTGATGACCGGCGAGTGTCTGAGCGGCCTGGTGCGTCTGATGGAAGCGAACCCGAATGCCGGGATCATCCAGTCGTCGCCGAAAGCGTCCGGTATGGATACGCTGTATGCGCGTTGCCAGCAGTTTGCTACCCGCGTGTACGGCCCGCTGTTTACCGCCGGGCTGCACTTCTGGCAGTTAGGCGAATCGCATTACTGGGGCCACAACGCGATTATTCGCGTGAAGCCATTCATCGAACACTGTGCGCTTGCGCCGCTGCCGGGCGAAGGATCGTTCGCGGGTTCCATCCTCTCGCATGACTTCGTGGAAGCGGCGTTAATGCGTCGTGCAGGGTGGGGCGTCTGGATTGCCTACGACCTGCCGGGTTCGTATGAAGAACTGCCGCCGAACCTGCTGGATGAACTTAAGCGTGACCGCCGCTGGTGTCATGGCAACCTGATGAACTTCCGCCTGTTCCTGGTGAAAGGGATGCACCCGGTTCACCGTGCGGTGTTCCTGACGGGGGTCATGTCTTACCTGTCGGCGCCGCTGTGGTTCATGTTCCTGGCGCTTTCCACCGCCTTGCAGGTGGTTCATGCGTTGACCGAACCGCAATACTTCCTGCAACCGCGCCAGCTGTTCCCGGTCTGGCCGCAGTGGCGCCCCGAACTGGCAATTGCGCTGTTTGCATCCACGATGGTGCTGCTGTTCCTGCCGAAGCTGCTGAGTATTATGCTCATCTGGTGTAAGGGTACAAAAGAGTATGGCGGATTTGTGCGCGTAACGCTGTCGCTGCTGCTGGAAGTGCTGTTCTCTGTGCTGCTGGCGCCGGTACGCATGTTGTTCCACACGGTGTTTGTGGTGAGCGCATTCCTCGGCTGGGAAGTGGTCTGGAATTCACCGCAGCGTGACGATGACTCTACCCCGTGGGGTGAAGCCTTCATGCGTCACGGTTCCCAGCTGCTGCTCGGCCTGGTATGGGCGGTTGGCATGGCCTGGCTGGATTTACGTTTCCTGTTCTGGCTGGCGCCGATTGTCTTCTCGCTGATCCTGTCGCCGTTTGTGTCCGTGGTTTCCAGCCGTTCAACGGTGGGTTTGCGTACCAAACGCTGGAAACTGTTCCTCATCCCGGAAGAGTATTCCCCGCCGCAGGTGCTGGTGGATACTGACAAGTACCTGGCGATGAACCGCAATCGCACGCTGGATGACGGCTTTATGCACGCGGTGTTTAACCCGTCGTTTAACGCGCTGGCTACGGCGATGGCTACGGCCCGTCACCGCGCCAGTAAGGTGCTGGAGATTGCGCGCGACCGCCATGTGGAGCAGGCGCTGAATGAAACGCCGGAAAAACTGAATCGCGATCGCCGTCTGGTGTTGTTGAGCGATCCAGTGACGATGGCGCGTTTACACTATCGCGTCTGGAATTCACCGGAAAGATACTCATCGTGGGTTAACTACTATCAGGGTATCAATCTGAACCCACTGGCGTTGCAGAAGAAGTAAGCCGTAGCGGTCTGATAAACGTGGCGTTTATCAGGCCGACAAATATGCGCTGACAATTATCTGAAAATACCGGCCTGCTGCCGGTATTTTTTTATACTGAACAAAACGACGAATGAGGTATCCGGTGCGAATAATCGTGGTTGGCGTAATGGCGCTACTTCTGAGCGGGTGCGGCAGCATCATTAGCAGGACGATCCCCGGACAAGGGCACGGCAATCAATACTATCCCGGCGTACAGTGGGATGTCCGGGATTCCGCGTGGCGCTATGTCACGGTTCTCGATCTGCCGTTTTCACTGGTTTTTGATACGCTGCTGCTGCCGCTGGATATACACCACGGCCCTTATGAGTAGTTAACGCTCATCCCACTCATCCGCCGCAGTCTGGCCTTCTTCGGTATCCAGAGGCGGCTCGAGCTGAAATTCACCGTCATCCCACTCATGCAGAGTGTTCTCTTCCAGCCACTCCTGACGAATCTCTATCTCATCATAATCGCCGTCAAAGACGCTTTGCGCCGCTTCGCCACTCAGCATTGGCAGACATTCGCCTTCTTCGCCCTCATCGGCAAAAAACTCGGCTTGCCACATGATGTCGCCATCCTGTAGCACGTATTTCTGGATATTGAGTTGTTGAACATTGGCTTCATCTTGTTCGAGTTCCGGGTTGTCAGCCAGAAACTCTTCACGGGCTGCATCAATGGCTTCTTCCAGCGTGGCGTACATAGTCATCACTGTCTCCCTTTGATTTGATGAGGTATTCAGGGAAAGAATAGCTGATTCTCCGGTTTTGCAAGTATGAAAGCGCAAAAATCATTTTGCCGCGAGGGTCTCTCTGCGCCGCCGCAGGCTGTTCCACGAATAAATTGCGTTGAACAACACGACGCCTGCGGTGACGCAAAACACGGCGCGAAAACCGTAGCTGGCAGAAATAGCCGCCCCCATTAACGGGCCTGTGACGTTGCCAATATCGCGAAATGACTGGTTGTAACTGAAGATGCGCCCGGCGATCTGATTGCTGGCGTTATAGACCAGCAGAGTCTGTACGGCGGGGAGCAGGGCGCCGTCCGCCGCACCAAGTAAAAAGCGCAGCACGCCAAGCTGCCAGGGCGTTTGTACGAATGACATCGGGATCAGCAGCAGGACAGAGATAATCAGGGCGGTAATCAGGATCTTTTCGGGGCCAATGCGATCGCCCAGTTTGCCGAGCCGGGGCGCGCTGAGCAACGCCGCCACGCCGGGCACCGAGGCGATCATTCCGCTGATAAATGCGATATTGCTGACGTTACCGGCTAGCTCTCGCACATATAACGTCAGAATAGGCGCGATCGATCCGGTTGCAACCTGAATGATCAGCGTGGTGACGAACAGACTCAAAACCAGCTTTGGGTTTTTTAGTGAGCCAACGACCTCCCGGACGTGCAACATCTCCTTTTTGCTGACAGGCTGAAAACGCTCGCGAATAAAAAAGAGCGTCAGTAAGAAACAGACCAACAGCACGCTGGCGGTGATGAAAAAGACAGGGCGTAATCCGTACTGGTCGGCAAGTAATCCGCCCGCCAGAGGGCCGAGCAATGCGCCGCTGACGCCGCCAGTAGAAAGCGTTCCTAACGCCCAGCCGCTCTTATTACGCGGCACCTGAGTGGCGATAAGCGCATTTGCGTTTGGCACAAATCCGCCGAGCAGACCTAACAATGCGCGCAGGATCAGAAACTGCCAGATGTTCTGCGCCAGCCCCATCAGCAGCATAACCATCGCCATGCCGAGGGCTGAGCGCAGCAGCATGATCTTTCGCCCTTTGCGATCGGCCAGCCCGCCCCAAAAAGGCGAGGCAATAGCGGAAAACAGGAAGGTGATACTGAAAACCAGCCCCGACCACATATTCAGCGCGCTGTGGCCCGTTACGCCGAGCTGCTCAACGTAGAGGGGTAAAAATGGCATCACCAGGCTAAACGCCGCGCCGGTCAAAAAACAGCCCAGCCAGGCTACGGTGAGATTGCGTTTCCAGTTTATGGGGACATCAGAGGGTGACATAGCGATCCGCAGTGTGATGCGCTGTTTGCGCTATCATCAGAATAAAAATAAGGCAATACTCTCTTATTATGCGCCTGCCTGCTGAGGGCGGCAATGTGAGTAGCTTTTAAAGCTAAAAGAGGCGATGAGAAGGTGCAACCGTCGCCCGGCTGCACCTGATGAATCAGTAACGGGAAGGCATACCTTCAGGACGCGTTTTGAAACGGCGGTGCAACCACATGTATTGCTCGGGCGCCATCATGATGCATTTCTCTACGATCGTGTTCATCCAGGCCGCGGTGGTTTCGGCGTCATCCAGCGGTGGTGAGCATTCCGGCGGCAGAAGAATCAGCTCATAGCCTTTGCCATCGGGTTTACGACGCGGAACAAACGGTACCAGACAGGCGTTGGACATCCGGGAGAGCATCCAGGTTCCTGACGTGGTGGCGGCCTGTTCCACGGCAAACAGCGGGACAAACACGCTGGCGCGCGGGCCATAGTCATGATCCGGCGCATACCAGACCACTTCACCTTTTTTTAGCGCTTTGATCATGCCTTTCAGGTCTTTGCGATCGAGCATCGACTTGTTGGAGCGCATACGTCCCCAGGTCTGTAGCCAGTCGAGCAACGGATTGTCATTCGGACGATAAACGCCAATGCCAGGCTGTTGCAAACCAAACTGGCGCGCGCCCAGCTCCAGCGTCAGAAAGTGCAGGCCAACCAGCAGAATCCCTCGCTCCCGGGCCTGAACGTCGCGGATATGCTCAACGCCGCTGACATCTGTCCAGCGTGAAATACGGCGGTCGGACCAGAACCAGGCCATGCCGGTTTCCATCACGCCCATCCCGACAGACTCGAAGTTCTTCACCACCATCTGGTGGCGTTCTTGTTCGCTCATCTGCGGAAAGCACAATTCAAGATTACGATAGGCGATGCGGGCGCGGCGCTTCATAAAACGCAACGCCAGACGTCCCATTGCACAACCCAGTTTGTAAATCACCGGGTAGGGCAATTGCACGACCAACCAAAGAGCACCAATACCCAGCCAGGTTAACCAATAACGTGGATGCAGTAGCGCAACGGAGAACTTAGGTAAATTCGTCATCTCTATCCTGTCTGTAAACGAGCAATTCCCTGTATTGTCGCATTTTTTCGTGTACAGCAAAAATTTGTGGTTGGAGAACGACGATAAAAGCGGCAATTGTTGTTAATTTCTTAGTATGAAGAATGAAATGTAGCGCAAAATGTGTGGATGTAAATTGGCGATGTTTGCTTTATGATGCCGCCCGATTTCATTTTTACTGATTGCAGGATACGTACACCATGCCAGTGTTACACAACCGCATTTCGAACGATGCGCTTAAAGCCCGGATGTTAGCTGAAACGGAGCCGCGCACGACCATCTCTTTTTATAAATACTTCACGATCGTCGATCCGCAGAGCACGCGCGACGCGTTGTACCAGATGTTTACCTCGCTGAATGTTTTTGGTCGCGTTTATCTGGCGCGTGAAGGTATTAACGCGCAGATCAGCGTGCCGCAAAGTCAGGTCGCGGCGTTTCGTGAGCAGCTGTATGCGTTTGATCCCGCATTAAACGGCTTGCGTCTGAATATTGCGCTGGACGATGACGGTAAGTCCTTCTGGGTGCTGCGTATGAAAGTACGCGAGCGGATTGTGGCCGATGGTATCGACGATCCGAATTTTGATGCCAGCGACGTTGGCGAGTACCTGAAAGCGGCGGAAGTGAACGCCATGCTGGACGATCCTGATGCCGTGTTTATCGACATGCGTAACCACTACGAATATGAGGTGGGGCATTTCGAAAATGCGCTGGAAATTCCGGCTGATACGTTCCGCGAACAGTTGCCGAAAGCTGTTGAAATGATGCAGGAGCATAGAGACAAGAAAATCGTCATGTACTGTACGGGCGGTATTCGTTGTGAAAAAGCCAGCGCCTGGATGAAGCATAACGGTTTTAACAAAGTGTGGCACATTGAGGGCGGCATCATTGAGTACGCGCGTAAGGCGCGCGAGCAGGGGCTGCCGGTGCGTTTCATTGGTAAGAACTTTGTGTTTGATGAGCGCATGGGAGAGCGGATCTCTGATGAGGTTATTGCGCATTGCCACCAGTGCGGCACACCGTGCGACAGCCATACCAACTGTAAAAATGATGGCTGCCATCTGCTGTTTATTCAGTGCCCGGCTTGCGCCGAGAAGTTTAAAGGCTGCTGTAGCGAGCTGTGTTGTGAAGAGAGCAGTTTGCCGGAAGAGGAACAGCGCCGTCGCCGCGCTGGCCGTGAGAATGGCAATAAAATCTTCAATAAATCGCGTGGCCGCCTGAATACCCAACTGGGCATTCCCGACCCGGCGGAATAACGTAGCGCCATCCGGCATTACGCCCGGTGGCGCTTCGCTTACCGGGCCTACAATGTGTGCTGAAGGCGACGCTGTCATCCGGCATTACGCCCGGTGGCGCTCCGCTTACCGGGCCTACAATATGTGCTGCTGTAGGCCGGATAAGGCGAAGCCGCCATCCGGCATTCGTTATTTCTGCTGTACGCCTTCCACCGAGATAATCAGATCGACTTCCTGCGATGCAGGGCCGAGGTCGGTGGTGATGTTGAAGTCTTTCAGCTTAATTTTACCTTCCGCTTCAAAGCCCGCGCGCTTCCCGCCCCACGGATCGTCACCCTGGCCGATCAGCTTCGCTTCCAGCGTGACCGGTTTGGTGACGCCATTGAGCGTCAGGTCGCCGGTGATATCCAGCTCGTCGCCATCTTTTTTCACGCTGGTCGAGGTAAACGTCGCCTGCGGGAATTTCGCCACGTTCAGGAAATCAGCGCTACGCAGGTGCTTATCACGCTCCGCATGGTTGGTATCAACGCTGTTGGTGTTAATGGTGACGTTCACTTTATCCGCTGCCGGATTTTTTTCATCGAAGGTAAATGTCCCGTCGAAATCTTTGAACGTCCCGTACAGCCAGCTGTAACCCAGGTGCTGGATACGGAAGTTAACGAAGGCGTGTTGTCCCTCTTTATCAATTTTATAGTCTGCCGCGATTGCAGAACCAGTGGTGAATAACAGGGAAGCAAAAGTCAGTCCCAGCAGGCTTTTTTTCATTTTTCAACTCCATAGTCAGGCGACGATCTCCCCAGCATACGCTTCAGGGTGTCGTCTTTATCGATGAAATGGTGCTTCAGGGCCATTAGCCCATGCAGAACGGACAAAATCACAACGCTCCAGGCCAGCCACAGGTGCAGACTACCGGCAAGATCGGCCTGAGCGCCCGCGTCGGCCAGCGTGGCGGGCACGTCAAACCACCCAAACACGCTGATCGGTTTGCCGTCGGCGGTTGAGATCAGATAGCCGCTGATCACAATGGCGAAGAGCAGAAGATACAGCGCAAGGTGGCCCACCGCCGCACCCAGACGGGTCAGTCGTGAATAGCTTTTCAGCGCCTTTGGCGGTGGTGAGACGAAACGCCAGAAAACACGTATAACCAGCCCCATCATTAGCAGGATGCCGATACTTTTATGCAATTCCGGCGCCTGGTGATACCAGCCATCGTAATAGCTGAGCGTCACCATCCATAAACCCAGGGCAAACATGCCGTATACAACAATGGCGACCAGCCAGTGAAGCAATACAGAAATGGCGCCATAGCGCTGAGGAGTATTTTTGAATTGCATAAACACACCAATGGATATTTCAGGAGAGAATGAAAATGACCTGTTAGAGACATTAATGCAACTAATAAATAACAATCATGGCGATATTTGTTTTTATTTCAATAAAATTGATTGAATTTGTCATTGTGCGTCAGAAGATTCGAGGTGATTAGCGGTTTTATCTATATGGGGCAGGAGGGCGGGAGGTTTCTTATTGGTCAAATTATTACAATGAAAGTTAGAGTAATCTCAGGTTTTGTCAATTTTTGTCAGCTGAAATAAATTAAAAGAACATGATATAAATAATGTCCATGATGGCCAGCAGCGACCATAAAATAACGTAGAGCATAAAATGCTCACGAATATTATTGATCAGATAGTGAAAAATACGACGCACAGCCTGACTCCTCAAAAAGAAACGGCCCCGTTTGCGAGGCCATTGGGTCATTATTGCGTAAAGCGGTTCAGTTTGAATGGCGTCAGGTCAAAAGCTGGCGATTTACCCTGCGCGAAATCGGCGGCAATCTCGCCCAATACCGAGGCGAACTTAAAGCCGTGGCCGCTCAGACCGGTGACGATCAGCGTATTATCATGTCCCGGTAATGTATCGATAATAAAATCTTCATCCGGGGAATTATCATAGGTACAGGCGGCGCCGTTCAGGCAGCAGCCAATGCCGGGCAGGATAGTGCGCAGGAAGGGGAACGCTTCGGAACCATCGCTGGCGACGGCGGCAAACGGCTTGCGCTCTTCCGGTGAGTGAATCAACTGACCACCGTTGTGTTTTCCTATTTTTAATGCGTCGTTTTCGGCGGGAAAACCGTAATACTGATCGCCGTTCGGGAGTTCTCCAGTGAACGCCGGGAAGTTATTTTTCATGCTGTAGCGCCCGTCAGCCTGATACCAGGCAAAAACTTTACGAACGGGTTGGATGGGGAGTTCCGGCACCAGCGCCTGTACCCATGTACCGGCACTGATCAGCACTTTCTTCGCGCGGTATTCGCCGTCAGCGGTTTCAACGGTAACGCCGTCGCTATCGTGATGAAGGGCGGTGACGGGGCAGTTAAAGAGCTGCGCGCAGCCAGCCTCTTCGGCAAGGCGAACCCAGGTTTTGATCGCCAGTTCACTGCGCAGAAAACCGGAGTCCGTTTCGAACAGGCCAATGTAGTTGTCAGGGACGCGAATTTCAGGCCAGCGCGCCATGATGGCGGCGGCATCCAGTTGCTCAACGTTCAACTGCCATTGCTGTGCGCTATGCGCCACGTTCGCCAGAAATGGCGAGTCCGCCGGGCCGAGGTTTATGACGCCGGAGCGGACGAAGATGGGATCTTCATTATGCGTTGAAAGCTCTTCCCATAACGTTTGCGCACGCAGCACCAGAGGAACGTATTTCTCACCCTCGCCATAAGCGTGGCGGATTAACCGGGTATCGCCATGATGGCTGCCCTGTTGATGTGGCGGCATATGGGCATCTGTCATCAGAACCTTCAGTCCGGCGCGAGTGGCATAATATCCGGCTGCGGCGCCGATGGAACCGCTGCCAATAATGATTAAGTCGTATTTCATCAGCTTCTCTCTGCTATCGCGATTATTGCAGGGTAAATAAGTGAATTGAGATATACAAGTTATACTCGTCATGCTTTCGGATTGCCGTCGCGGCGGCGCGTTTGTCGGCCGACTTTCTGTCAGTGGAATTATTGAGAGTATGAAACGATAAAGGCACCTTTTAAGGTGCCTTTGGGTGGAGGGGTCGCGTCACGTTAATGACGGCGATACTCATTTTCCTGGTAATCGCCAGATTCAATTTTGGCGATGCCTGCTTCTAATATCGAAATAAATTGTCTGGCAACATCGGTGGTTAACCAGAGCGTCTGACCAACTTCAGTCCCATCAGGGTCAGGGCGATTCGGGGTCTGGTAGTGCAAACGCAACATCAGCGCATCATAGCTGTCAACGGTGCTGATGTCCCATCCTACAAGCGGATGAGTCTGAATGACTTCATTATTCTTTTCCATTATGCCCCCTAATACGTGTTACAAGACAACGGTTTTCGAGGTTCAATGCGTGTTTTTTTCTGAAGCAACTTCAGTATATCAATAAATAAGGCTATTCACTGGAAATTTAAAGGGTGACAGAATAAATTTCTTCTTTTTAAGAATTATGTGCACAATAAAACAGCATGTCATTCATATTTTTTTGGCATGTTGTGCAGTTATTTTGAGTAATGGATTAAAAAGCGACCAGTTGCGCAAATAAAAAAGCCGGGGCGACCCGGCAAAAACGAACATTACTGCATATCATTTTTTATTCATTGACGAACCAGTCATCCGCGCTTTCCCAGGTTTCCTGTAGGATTTCGCTGATGCGTTCTTTATCCTCTTTTGTCGCGCCAATGACCGACAAATTGTTGGCTGCGGCATAACGGACGACAACATTGCCCGCGTTATCTGGAAAAGAGTGATGGATACGGCGGGAGAGTTCACCGGCCAGCGCGTCAATCGCGCCAGCAGGCAAAGGTGACGTTTTCGCTATAGTGACTTCAATACGCATAATGGCCCCCTGTTGAATATACTGTGTATTTATACAGTTAACCTTTCTGGCTTACAACAGTTGGCCACATTTTTTTTATTATTTTACTGACCAGCGTACGCGCTCGCCGCCCAGGAAGGGCACCAGTGAGTCATCGGCAAGCGTGATGCTTTCCGGGACGAGCTGCTCTTCGCGTACCAGTTCAACGTAGGTTTCATTGACCGGCAGGCCGTAGAACCGTGGCCCATTGAGTGAGCAGAACGCTTCAAAATGCGCGAGGGCGTTCATCTCTTCAAAGACCGTAGCGTAGCTGCCAAGCGCCGTCGGGGCATTAAAGCAGCCTGCGCAGCCGCAGCTGGTTTCTTTCCGATGACGGGCGTGCGGCGCGGAGTCGGTACCGAGGAAGGCGCGGCTAAATCCGCTGGCGACCAGTTCACGCAAGGCCTGCTGGTGGACGTTACGTTTGAGGATCGGCAGGCAATACAGATGCGGGCGAATTCCGCCGACCAGCATATGGTTGCGATTAAACAGCAGATGCTGTGGCGTGATGGTGGCGGCTAACAGCTCGTTGCCGTCGCGAACGTACTCTGCGGCATCTTTGGTGGTAATGTGCTCAAACACGACCTTCAACGCCGTCAGACGCTGGTGCAGCGGCTCCATCACCGTTTCAATAAACCGTGCTTCGCGGTCAAAAATATCGATATCAGCATGGGTAACTTCGCCGTGTACCAGCAACGGCATGCCGAGTTTTTCCATGCGCTCCAGTACCGGCATGATCGTATCGACAGAGGTGACGCCGTGGCTGGAGTTGGTGGTCGCGTTGGCCGGATAGAGTTTTGCTGCGGTAAAGACGCCTTCGCGGAATCCGCGCTCAAGCTCATCAGGATCAAGCGTATCCGTTAAGTAGCAGGTCATCAGTGGGGTAAAGTCATGCCCGGCAGGAACGGCATCAAGAATGCGCTGGCGGTATGCGATGGCCGCATCGACCGTCGTAACAGGCGGCGCCAGGTTCGGCATCACTATCGCGCGGCCATAAATTTCACTGGTGTAAGGCACGACAGTTTTTAACATGTCGCCATCGCGAAGGTGAACGTGCCAGTCGTCTGGGCGGCGGATCTTTAAAACCTGGGATGGTGCAGTCATTAATATGCTCCGGCTGGGGGATAGTCATTTTTGCCGGAAACCAAGGATAAGCGGAAACGTTTTCGTTTGCACGAAAAAAAAGGGCGCAAATGCGCCCTGGTGCGTTAGTCGGTGAACGGGATGATGATTTCGCCCGGTTTAACCTCTATGCCTTTGGCATATTTTTTCGCCAGCGCTTCGCCTTTGCTGCTGTCTTCACGCAAAACGTAGGCCGGTTGTTGATTAAAATAATTACGCAACGACTGATTCAGGTAAGGCATCAGCGTTTGCAGCACCGATTGCATTTTTTCCGGCGTTACGGTTGCATCCACCACTTCCATTTCTTGCAGATAAATCGCGCCTTTTTCTTTGTTAAAGACCGGTAGCGCTTTCAGCTTCAGTTTCATGGTGGCTTTCTGGCTGCCAAACAGGGAGCTCATATCCAGGTTCGCATCACCGGTTAGCGTGACTTTGTTGGGCTCTTCCCGGCCAATCTGGCTGCTGAGATTCGTCAGTACAATATGCGCATCCGCGATGCCCGGTAAGCCAATGTCTTTGGAAAAATTATTCCGTTTTTCAAGCGCCTGATTAATTTCTTGCTCGCTTACCGTGTACTGCGTGAGTTGGTTGCAGCCAACCAACAGGCCGCTAACCAACAATGCAGCGGCAAAGACAATCTTTTTCATGGGGTTCCTCAACATGATGCCCGTGTCGTAATCCTGACACAAAGCAGCATGTGGCACCAGCACGCCGCGCACCAGCAGAAAAAACTGAAAGGGTGGCGGCATGGCGCCTCCACCCACAAGCATTAGAGGGCCATAGACGATAACAGGTTGATTTGCGTCTGTTTTGCCATGTTATCACGGTAATCAGCGACCCGGGTTGGCCAGTTTATGCCTGCGACCAGCGTCAGGTTACGTAATAACGGGAACAAATGAATATCGTCTTCAGACAGTTCACCGTTCACGGCATTGGGCTGCACAATCAATTTATCCAGCGCGCGCAGATCGTCGCTGATGTTTTTGATGAGCCCGCTGGAATGCGCCAGATTTTCGCCAAAGTCGCCAATCATGGCCTCTTTTTTCTCGGTGAAGTACTTCCGCGCCGATGGCGTGGAAAACTCATCAAATGCCGATTTTGCGAAACGCGGAAGGAGCAGGCGATTGGCGTAACCGTTAACTTTGCGTAGCCACTCATCAATCGCGGGGTTCTGTTTTCCGATCAGCAAGGGTTTGCCGTCAAGGTTGTCCACATAATGGACGATATCCATACTTTCGGGCAGATAACGGCTGTCGTCCTTTTGCAGAATGGGCGCCATTTTTTTGCCGATCATGCGGGTGGGCGTTGCGTCGTCGTCGTTCGCCAGGACGTTTAGCTCAACGGGAATATTTTTCAGGCCGAAAATCATGCGGGCTTTGATGCAGAAAGGGCAGTGATCGTAAATATAAAGCTTCACGTTTCTCCTCCATTTAACTGTCGGTTCTCTTTCAGTATGGAGGAGATGAAAGCAGGTATCAAATCAGGCGCCTGGCTCCAGCATGCCGCGTGGCGTCCGTTTGTGGCTGAATTGCCAGCCGAGCGCAAGAAAGGTCATGATTCCGATTACCCCAAGCATCATCCAGGGCAGTTCAGGCTGTTGCAGCGCTTTCCCCATATCGAACAACCATCCTCCGCCGATATACCCTATCGCGCCGCCAATGGCTAAACCCAGTCGACTGAAGCCCATATAGCTGCCGCGCGCCCGCGCATCGGACAGCGAGGCGCTGAGCGTTTCACGCGCCGGTTCCGCAATGATCGAGCCGATATAGAACGTGCAAATGAGCGTGAAGAGCTGCTGTAAATTACCGACCAGCCCGACAGGCAACATACTGAGCGACATCAGCAGCAGTCCGGCCATCAGGCGGTGCTCCAGGCGAAAACGTTTCTCGCTCCAGCGGGCGATTGGGTAGAGCAGCGTCAGCGAGAGGCAGGCTTCGATCGCATACATCCACTTGACGGCGGACGGTGATCCCGCGATGTCATTGACCATGATGGGCAGCATCAGCATCACCTGTACGGCCAGCATGTAGTATCCCGCCAGGGTCAGTACGTAAGTCACGAACCGTTTGTCCGCCATGACGCGCCCCATGCCCTCGCGTACCGGGATTTTCACCGTTGACAGCTTCCACGCCGGAAGCAGCCAGGCGTTAAACGCGGCGCACAAAACGAACAGTACCGCCCCCGTCGCGCATACCAGACGAAAGTCATACTGCAACAACCAGCTACCCAATAGCGCGCCAGTCACGGCACCCGCGCTGTCCTGCATCATCAACAGCGAAAAGAAACGACCGCGTTGTTCAGGGCGAATCAGCTTGACGACCAGCGCAGAGCGCGGCGGATCGAAAAGGGTGCCGCCAAGCCCGGAAAGAAAGCAGGAAAACCAGAGCAGCCAGGGCTCATGGGCGATCCCCATCGTCGCGAATCCGGCTGCGCGCATAAGCATCCCGGTAACAATCATTGGCTTCGCGCCAAAACGGTCGGCAATCGCGCCGCCAAATATGCCCAGCCCTTGCTGGATGAACTGGCGCAGTCCGAGCGCAATGCCGACCATCAATGCCGCCCAGCCCATCTGGTCGACAAAGCGAATGGAGATCAGTGGAAACACCACGAAAAAGCCTAATACGACCAGCATATTATCGATGAGCAGGAAATATTTACCCAGGTTCCTGGCCTGCGAGACACGCGACATTTCCCCTCCCGGGAAAGACACTCGTCATCCTTCACGTCGCAGGCGCGTCGGCGGCGTTCGCGCTCCCCGGCCACGTATTTCTGTGCGCTTTCAGGGAGTGATTCGCTTGCCGCCGGCCTGCAACTCGAATTCTGTTGAGTTTAAAAGGTGAGCACCTTCTATTCTGCGGTGTCGGCGCGTTTTTTCCCACCTTTGCCGGGACAATATTTTTTTATCAAAAGTCCATCTTGATAGAGAGTTTTCATCAAAATGTGTGAATAAGCCAAAAAATGACGATTTGCACTTTTCACAGAGCGTACAGGCGCAGGTATAGTAACGTTATCAGGGTGTGAAGACGTTACGGGAAGGAGTAGGTATAGAATGTTTGGCTATCGCAGTAACGTGCCAAAAGTACGCTTAACAACCGACCGTCTGGTTGTGCGTTTAGTACATGAGCGTGATGCCTGGCGTCTGGCCGATTATTACGCGGAAAATCGTCATTTTTTAAAACCCTGGGAACCCGTTCGTGATGAAAGCCACTGCTATCCTTCGGGCTGGCAGGCGCGTCTGAGCATGATCGCCGAATTTCATAAACAGGGCTCAGCGTTCTATTTCGCGCTGCTCGACCCGGAAGAGAAAGAGATCATCGGCGTGGCCAATTTTTCTAACGTGGTGCGTGGCTCATTCCACGCCTGTTATCTGGGATACTCCATCGCACAAAAGTGGCAGGGGCAGGGGCTGATGTATGAGGCCTTAACCTCGGCGATTCGCTATATGCAGCGTACGCAACATATTCACCGTATTATGGCGAACTATATGCCGCATAATAAGCGCAGCGGCGACTTGCTGGCGCGGCTCGGCTTTGAAAAAGAAGGGTATGCGAAAGATTACCTGTTGATTGACGGACAGTGGCGCGATCATGTGCTGACGGCGTTGACGACGACTGAATGGACCCCCGGTCGCTAAGGAGAGGACGATGAAATACGAACTAACCGCCACTGAAGCGCGAGTGATTGGCTGCCTGCTGGAAAAACAGGTGACAACGCCGGAGCAGTACCCGCTCTCGGTTAACGGCGTGGTTACCGCCTGCAATCAAAAAACCAACCGTGAACCGGTAATGAACTTATCGGAACATGAGGTGCAGGAACAGCTTGATAACCTGGTGAAACGCCATTTTCTGCGGACGGTGAGCGGTTTCGGCAATCGCGTCACCAAATATGAACAGCGCTTCTGCAACTCCGAGTTTGGCAATCTTAAACTGAGTCCGGCGGAGGTGGCGCTGATTGCCACGCTGCTGCTGCGTGGCGCCCAGACGCCAGGTGAACTGCGCAGCCGTGCATCCCGCATGTATGAATTTAGTGATATGGCGGAAGTGGAAACGACGCTGGAACAGCTTGCCACCCGTGACGACGGCCCTTACGTAGTGCGCCTGGCGCGCGAACCGGGTAAGCGTGAAAGCCGGTATATGCACCTGTTTTGCGGCGAAGTCGATGAACCGGTGAGTTCAGATGACGCGCCGCAGGCGGCGTCGGGCGATCTGCATGCGCGCGTTGAGGCGCTGGAAGGCGAAGTCGCGGAACTGAAACAGCGCCTTGATTCGCTCCTGGCGCACCTGGGAGACTAACGTGAAAAAATTACGTATCGGTGTTGTTGGGTTAGGGGGGATCGCCCAAAAAGCTTGGTTGCCCGTACTGGGCGCATCCGGCGACTGGACGCTACAGGGGGCCTGGTCTCCTTCGCGGGATAAGGCGCTGCGCATTTGTGAAAGCTGGCGGATGCCGTACGTTGAGTCGTTGCCAGCGCTGGCGTCAACCTGCGACGCCATTTTCGTCCACTCCAGCACGGCGACGCATTATGAGGTGGTAAGCGAACTGCTCAATGCCGGGGTTCATGTCTGCGTCGATAAACCGCTGGCGGAAAACCTGCGCGATGCGGAACGGCTGGTGGCGTTGGCCGCGCGCAAAAATTTGACGCTAATGGTCGGGTTTAACCGACGCTTCGCTCCGCTCTACCGCGATCTGAAAGCGCAACTGGGCGCCGCCGCTTCTGTCCGTATGGATAAACACCGGACGGACAGCGTCGGGCCGCATGATTTGCGTTTCACGCTGCTGGATGACTACCTGCACGTTGTGGACACCGCGCTGTGGCTGACGGACGGCAAGGCGCAACTGAACGGCGGCACGTTGCAGACCAACGATCTTGGTGAGATGCTGTATGCCGAGCACCATTTTGGGGCGGATCAGTTGCAAATCACCACCAGTATGCACCGTCGCGCCGGGAGTCAGCGTGAATGTGTGCAGGCGGTGACGGACGGCGGCCTGTTTGATGTGACGGACATGCGCGAATGGCGCGAGGAACGCGGTCAGGGCGTGGTGCATAAACCCATTCCGGGCTGGCAGACAACCCAGGAACAACGGGGATTTGCCGGATGCGCCCGTCATTTTATTGAATGCGTGCAAAATCAGACGGTTCCTGAAACGGCGGGCGAACAGGCGATTCTGGCGCAGCGCGTCGTAGAGAAACTCTGGCGCGAGGCAATGAGCGAATAACGCCCTGTAACATCTGGCTGTAGTAATTCATCATAATCCAGGTACTATATGCCAACTCAAAATAACACCTCTTTCTGACAGAGAATGATGGCAAACCGTGGATCGTTCTGTCGGCCTGATAAGACGTTTTTACGTGGTTATCAGGCACAGCGATATTACCGGATGGCGGCGTAAACGCTTTTATCCGGCCTGCGGTCGGCCATGCAAGGGTTTTGCTCCAGGGTCTGGAATACAACACTGATGAATTTATTAAAATCGCTGGCTGCCGTCAGCTCGATGACCATGTTTTCGCGCGTGCTTGGTTTTGCGCGTGACGCGATTGTCGCCAGAATTTTTGGCGCAGGGATGGCGACCGACGCCTTTTTCGTGGCATTCAAGTTACCGAATCTGTTGCGGCGCATTTTTGCCGAAGGGGCATTTTCCCAGGCGTTTGTGCCGATCCTTGCAGAATACAAGAGCAAGCAGGGCGAAGAGGCGACCCGGGTTTTTGTCGCCTATGTCTCCGGCCTGCTGACCCTGGCGTTAGCCGTGGTGACGGTGGCCGGTATGCTCGCCGCGCCGTGGGTGATCATGGTAACCGCGCCGGGTTTTGCTGATACCGCTGATAAATTCGCCCTGACCACCAAACTGCTGCAAATCACCTTTCCGTATATTCTGCTGATTTCGCTGGCCTCGCTGGCGGGCGCGATCCTCAACACCTGGAACCGTTTCTCGATTCCTGCGTTTGCGCCCACATTTCTGAACATCAGTATGATCGGCTTTGCGCTGTTTGCCGCGCCGTATTTTAATCCTCCCGTACTGGCGCTGGCCTGGGCGGTGACGGTGGGCGGCGTGCTGCAACTGGTTTACCAGCTTCCTCATCTGAAGAAAATTGGGATGCTGGTATTGCCGCGCATCAATTTCCGTGACGCAGGCGCGATGCGCGTTGTGAAGCAAATGGGCCCGGCGATCCTCGGCGTTTCGGTAAGCCAGATATCTCTGATCATCAACACCATTTTCGCCTCGTTTCTGGCTTCCGGTTCGGTTTCCTGGATGTATTATGCTGACCGACTGATGGAGTTCCCGTCAGGGGTTCTGGGCGTGGCGCTGGGCACCATTTTGCTGCCTTCACTGTCTAAAAGTTTTGCCAGCGGCAATCATGATGAGTATTGCCGTCTGATGGACTGGGGGCTGCGTCTGTGTTTTCTGCTGGCGTTGCCGAGCGCCGTCGCGCTGGGCATTCTGGCCAAACCGCTGACGGTATCGCTGTTCCAGTACGGCAAATTCACCGCCTTTGATGCGTCGATGACCCAGCGCGCGCTGGTGGCCTATTCCGTTGGTCTGATTGGTTTAATCGTGGTGAAAGTTTTGGCTCCGGGATTTTACTCGCGCCAGGATATCAAAACGCCGGTCAGAATCGCCATTGTGACGCTGATCATGACTCAGTTGATGAACCTGGCGTTTATCGGGCCGTTGAAGCATGCCGGTCTGTCGCTGTCTATTGGTCTGGCGGCGTGTCTGAATGCGTCGCTGCTGTACTGGCAACTGCGCAAACAGAAAATCTTTACTCCGCAGCCGGGCTGGACGTGGTTCCTGACCCGCCTGGTGATTTCCGTGCTGGTGATGTCCGCCGCGCTGGTTGGCATGTTGCATATTATGCCTGAGTGGTCAGAAGGGACGATGCTGTGGCGCCTGGCCCGACTGATGGCGGTTGTGGTTGTGGGGATTGCCGCCTATTTCGCCGCGCTGGCGGTGTTGGGCTTTAAAGTGAAGGAATTTACTCGCCGGACGGCATAGAGCCTCTATCCGGCCAATCGCCCGGTGGCGCTGTCGCTTACCGGGCCTACAGGATTGTTCTGTGATTGTGTCGGCCGGATTACGGCAAATCGCCCGGTGGCGCTGCCGCTTACCGGGCCTACAGGGTTGTTCTGTGATTGTGTCGGCTGGATTACGGCAATTGCCCGGTGGTGCTGCCGCTTACCGGGCCTACAGGGTTGTTCTGTGATTGTGTCGGCCGGATTACGGCCAATTGCCCGGTGGCGCTGCCGCTTACCGGGCCTACAGGGTTGTTCTGTGATTGTGTCGGCCGGATTACGGCAATTGCCCGGTGGCGCTGTCGCTTACCGGGCCTACGAGTTGTTCTGTAATCGTGTAGGCCGGATAAGGCGTAGCCGCCATCCGGCAATCAGATAGAGATTTTTTTCCCGCCACGGTGGGGAGAGGCGGTTTGACCGTTCGCGCCATACAGCGTCGGTTCCTGATGCGGTTTCAGCATGTCGAGCGCCTGATGATTCCGTTCAATCTGCCCTTCCAGCAGCCAACCATTATGTTGGTTGAGATCGCGTAAATGCTGCGTTTTTTCCGTAATCGCCTGCCAGCGCCTGGCGACATCATCATTAACGTTACGCTGCGCATCTTGTTCAAGACGGCGCTGCTGCTCCAGATAATCCAGCGTCGCCAGTAAAGAGCTTTTTTCTTCTGTAATACGCTGTAACTGGCTACCGTTAATGTGACCTACGGAGAGCTGCTGCTGCTCGGCATCCATCACCTTTTTCAGGTCATTGAGGACAGCCGTCATATGATCCAGAATTTCTGACAGACGAGTCATACGCTTATTTACTCTGTAAGTAGCTCTGCGCCTCGCGGATCAGCGAGTCTGCAATTTTACCGGTGTCCATCTTCAACTCACCGTTACGAATCGCCGTTTTCAGGGTTTCCACGCGCTCCATATTGATGTCGCTGGTGCCGGGTTGCATCAGTTTCGCCTGAGCATCGCTTAACTTCACACTGGTACTGGTCGTGGTTGACGCTTTTTCCTGACGCGCTTTTTGTACCGGCGCATCGCTGGTTTCGCGCGGTTGGACAGTGCTAACGGGCTTCAAAGGTGAGGTACGGTCAATGCTCATTTATTTATCCTCATCGAGGGGTTACGCTGTAGCAGCCAGCTATCATCATTGGTTGATTATTTATCGGCAGCCACTACAAAATCTTTAACTCATTATAGATTAATAAGAATATTCCCATCAGGATCGACGGTTCCACTCACGACCTGGCCTGACAACATGCGTACGCGCGCGTTTTGCGCGACGGCGGCATTGTTCAATGCCTGGCCTTCCGCATTGACGCTAAATCCGTCGCCGCTCGCCACCACCAGAACGCGCTGACCAGCTTTTATCCGCCATGCTTGGCGCAACATACTGAGCTGTATTGGCTGCCCGGGAACGAGGTCGCGCAAGCTGACGGCGTCCTGAATCTGGTTGATGTCCAGGACGGTTCGCGGGGGAAGCTGATCCAGCCGTCCGCGTTTTAGTGTGATGTTAGCCGGGCCAAGCGTACCGCCACGGGCGACGGGGGCCGCGGCAACAACGTAATTCCCCGTTGCCTGTACATTTACCTGTAGATAGCGCTTTTCGTTCGCGCAGCGCGCCAGTACGTTCACATGCCCCCATAACTTCGCACTTCCGGTTACGCTCAGCGCGGGCTGTTCGCAATTCGGCAACAGATTGGGCGACGTGCGGATCGTGACGACGACGTCATCGCTGAACCCTGCCAGACGCTGAGAAAACCAGTCCGTTAACTGGGCATTCAGATCCTGAGCCATCGTCAGGGGGCTGAACAGCAGCGCCAGCAGCGCTATTCCACGTTTTAACGTTTGCATCGTCACTTCCCGCCAGTTTAAGCAATGACAGGATTCTACCTGCGTACCACAAGCATCAACGCAACAAATAGCGACGCATTTTGCGTTTATTCCGGCGATAACGCGCGCGTGATGGGATTTAAGCTGTCGGCTGAATTTTGTCATTTGCGGAGGAGATATGCTCGATAAGCTCGATGCCGCCTTACGTTTTCAACAGGAAGCGCTGAATCTGCGCGCTCAACGCCAGGAGGTGTTGGCCGCTAATATCGCTAACGCCGACACCCCTGGGTATCAGGCGCGTGATATGGATTTCGCCAGCGAACTCAAAAAAGTCATGGTGCGTGGCCGGGAAGAAACCGGCGGGATCGCGTTGAAGCTCACCTCTGCACAACACATTCCGGCCCAGACCGTCGCGTCTCCTTCGGTGGATCTGCTCTACCGTATTCCTGACCAGCCGTCCCTTGATGGCAATACCGTCGATATGGACCGCGAGCGTACGCAGTTTGCGGATAACAGTCTGAAATACCAGACGGGCCTCACCGTGTTGGGTGGACAAATCAAAGGCATGATGAATGTGCTACAGGGAGGAAACTAATTCGTGGCGCTGTTAAACATTTTTGATATTGCCGGGTCGGCGCTCACCGCGCAGTCCAAACGTCTTAACGTGGCGGCCAGTAACCTGGCGAACGCCGATAGCGTCACCGGGCCGGACGGTCAACCGTATCGCGCTAAACAGGTGGTCTTTCAGGTAGACGCGGCGCCAGGGGCGGCAACCGGTGGGGTAAAAGTGGCGGACGTCATTGAAAGTCAGGCGCCGGACAAACTGGTGTATGAGCCTGGCAACCCGCTGGCGGACGCCAATGGGTACGTAAAAATGCCTAATGTGGACGTGGTCGGTGAAATGGTCAACACCATGTCAGCCTCGCGCAGCTATCAGGCAAACGTCGAAGTTCTTAATACCGTGAAAAGCATGATGCTTAAAACGCTGACATTAGGCCAGTAAAGGAGGCGCGTATGTCTATTGCCGTAAATATGAATGACTCGACCAACTCGGGAGTCGCATCCACCAGCAGTGGCAGTTCGCTGACGGGAAGCAGCGCGAGTGATTTACAAAGCAGCTTCCTGACATTGCTGGTCGCGCAGTTGAAGAATCAGGACCCGACCAACCCACTGCAAAACAACGAGCTGACCACGCAACTGGCGCAGATCAGCACCGTTAGCGGAATTGAAAAACTGAACACCACGCTGGGCGCGATTTCCGGGCAGATCGACAACAGCCAGTCGCTACAGGCCAGCACCCTGATTGGTCATGGCGTCATGATCCCCGGCACCACCATTCTGGCCGGTACGGGCACCGAAGAGGGCGCGACCATCACCACGACGCCGTTTGGCGTGGAGTTGCAGCAGGCAGCGGATAAAGTCACCGCCACCATTACCGACAAAGACGGCAAGGTGGTGCGCACGATCAATATCGGCGAGCTGAAGGCTGGCGTTCATACCTTTACCTGGGACGGTACGTTGGAGGATGGCACAAGCGCGCCAAACGGTTCCTATAACGTCGCGATCGCCGCCAGCAACGGCAGTACGCAGCTTGTGGCGCAACCGCTTCAGTTTGCGCTGGTTCAGGGGGTTATCCGCAACAGTAGCGGTAATACCCTGGATTTAGGGACCTACGGAACCACCACACTCGACGAAGTACGGCAGATCATTTAAGCCTTTACACTTATCAGGAGTAAGTCATGGCCTTTTCTCAAGCGGTCAGCGGTCTGAACGCAGCAGCGACCAACCTCGATGTTATTGGTAATAACATCGCCAACTCCGCCACCTACGGGTTTAAATCCGGTACGGCGTCTTTTGCTGATATGTTCGCGGGCTCCAAAGTGGGCCTGGGCGTTAAAGTCGCCGGGATTACCCAGGACTTTACCGACGGCACTACCACCAACACCGGGCGTGGCCTGGATGTTGCGATTAGCCAGAACGGTTTCTTCCGTCTGGTAGACAGCAACGGCTCCGTTTTCTACAGCCGTAACGGTCAGTTCAAACTGGATGAGAACCGCAATCTGGTTAACATGCAGGGGCTGCAACTGACCGGCTATCCGGCAACCGGAACGCCGCCGACGATCCAGCAGGGTGCCAACCCAGGCCCGATCACCATCCCGAACACCCTGATGGCCGCGAAGGCAACCACCACGGCGTCTATGCAGATCAACCTTAACTCCAGCGATGAACTGCCGTCGAAAACGCCGTTTGATCCGAGCGATGCGGATTCCTATAACAAAAAGGGTACCGTTACCGTTTTTGACAGTCAGGGTAACGCCCATGATGTGAATGTGTTCTTTGTTAAGACGCAGGACAACACCTGGGAAGTTCACACCATGGACAGCAGCGATCCAACCGCGACGCCGACGTTGTCTACCACGATGGAATTCAATGAAAACGGGATGCTGGTTTCTGGCGGTTCCGCCAATATCGTCACTGGCGCAATTAATGGTGCGGACCCAGCCTCTTTCTCCCTGAGCTTCCTGAATTCCATGCAGCAGAACACCGGTGCGAACAACATCGTCGCGACCAACCAGAACGGCTATAAGCCGGGCGATCTGGTGAGCTATCAGATCAACGATGACGGCACCGTAGTGGGTAACTATTCCAACGAACAAACGCAGGTTCTGGGGCAGATCGTGCTGGCTAACTTCGCCAACAATGAAGGTCTGGCTTCTCAGGGTGATAACGTCTGGGCGGCGACGCAGGCTTCAGGCGTTGCGCTGCTTGGTACGGCGGGTACGGGTAACTTCGGTAAGTTGACCAACGGCGCGCTGGAATCCTCAAACGTGGATTTGAGTAAAGAGCTGGTGAATATGATCGTCGCGCAGCGTAACTATCAGTCAAACGCGCAGACCATCAAAACCCAAGATCAGATCCTCAACACCCTGGTTAACCTGCGCTAAGCGCCTGACGGGATGGCTTAATGGATCACGCAATATATACCGCCATGGGCGCGGCCAGTCAGACGCTTAATCAACAAGCGGTGACGGCCAGCAACCTGGCGAACGCCTCCACGCCGGGTTTTCGTGCGCAACTTAATGCGTTGCGCGCGGTGCCGGTGGAAGGTCTCTCTTTACCAACGCGTACGCTGGTGGCCGCATCCACGCCGGGAGCCGATATGACGCCCGGGCAGATGGATTACACCTCGCGCTCGCTGGATGTGGCGCTGCAACAGGATGGCTGGCTGGTTGTTCAGACCGCTGATGGTAACGAGGGATACACCCGTAACGGCAGCATTCAAGTGGACCCGACCGGGCAACTGACAATTCAGGGGCATCCGGTTATCGGTGAAGCCGGGCCGATTGCCGTTCCTGAAGGTTCAGAAATCACTATCGCGGCAGACGGGACTATCTCTGCGCTTAACCCTGGCGATCCGGCCAATACCGTCGCACCGGTAGGACGTCTGAAGCTGGTGAAGGCGCTTGGCAGCGAAGTGCAACGCGGCGATGACGGTATGTTCCGTTTAAGCGCGGCGACACAGGCTGCGCGTGGCCCGGTGTTGCAGGCTGACCCGTCCATTCGCGTGATGTCTGGCGTACTGGAGGGCAGTAACGTGAATGCGGTGTCCGCCATGAGCGATATGATCGCTAACGCCCGCCGTTTTGAAATGCAGATGAAGGTTATCAGCAGCGTGGATGACAATGCCGGGCGCGCTAACCAACTGCTGTCGATGAGTTAATACAGGACATTTTATGATCAGTTCATTATGGATCGCCAAAACCGGCCTGGACGCGCAGCAAACCAACATGGATGTGATTGCCAACAACCTGGCAAACGTCAGCACCAATGGTTTTAAGCGTCAACGTGCGGTGTTTGAAGACTTGCTGTACCAGACGATTCGTCAGCCTGGCGCGCAGTCGTCAGAACAGACGACCTTACCTTCTGGTCTGCAAATCGGTACGGGCGTTCGCCCGGTCGCCACCGAGCGTCTGCATAGTCAGGGTAACCTGTCTCAGACCAACAACAGTAAAGATGTCGCCATCAAAGGGCAGGGCTTCTTCCAGGTGATGCTGCCGGATGGCACTTCTGCTTATACCCGTGACGGTTCTTTCCAGGTGGATCAGAACGGTCAACTGGTCACGGCGGGCGGCTTCCAGGTACAGCCAGCGATCACCATTCCGGCGAACTCGCTGAGCATCACCGTGGGTCGCGATGGCGTAGTAAGCGTAACTCAGCAGGGGCAGGCCGCGCCGGTACAGGTGGGGCAGCTTAACCTGACCACGTTCATGAACGATACGGGTCTGGAAAGCATTGGTGAAAACCTGTACACCGAAACGCAATCCTCGGGTGCGCCGAATGAGAGTACGCCAGGGCTTAACGGTGCGGGTCTGCTGTATCAGGGCTATGTCGAAACCTCTAACGTAAATGTGGCGGAAGAACTGGTGAATATGATCCAGGTTCAGCGCGCTTACGAAATTAACAGCAAAGCGGTATCGACTACCGATCAGATGCTGCAAAAACTGACGCAACTCTAAGTGTCGTCCGGTGAGGGAAACCTCACCGGCACACTGATTTTGAAGATGAAGGCAATGCAAAAATACGCTGCGCACCATTACCCGATTATGGCCCTGCTGGTGGTTTCACTGACAGGATGTGCCTGGATACCTTCCACACCGCTCGTGCAGGGCGCGACCACTGCACAGCCCATACCGGGCCCGACTCCGGTGGCGAATGGTTCCATTTTTCAGTCTGCGCAGCCGATCAACTATGGCTATCAGCCGCTGTTTGAAGACCGACGTCCACGCAATATCGGCGATACGCTGACGATTGTATTGCAGGAAAACGTCAGCGCCAGTAAGAGCTCCTCCGCCAATGCCAGCCGTGATGGTAAAACCAACTTCGGCTTTGATACGGTTCCTCGTTATTTGCAGGGATTGTTCGGCAACGCGCGTGCAGATATGGAAGCCTCTGGCGGGAACTCCTTCAACGGTAAAGGCGGCGCGAACGCCAGCAATACCTTTAGCGGCACGCTGACCGTGACCGTCGATCAGGTACTGGCAAATGGCAATTTACACGTCGTGGGTGAAAAACAGATCGCCATTAATCAGGGCACTGAGTTCATCCGCTTCTCCGGGGTCGTGAACCCACGCACCATCAGCGGCAGCAACTCCGTTCCGTCAACACAGGTTGCGGATGCGCGCATCGAATATGTCGGCAACGGCTATATCAACGAGGCGCAAAATATGGGTTGGCTGCAACGTTTCTTCCTTAACTTGTCGCCGATGTAAGCGAGGTCTCCAGTGTTTAAATCTCTTGTTGGAATTGTACTGATACTGGCAACCACCCTGGCGCATGCCGATCGTATTCGGGATCTGACCAGCGTGCAGGGGGTGCGGGAAAACTCGCTGATTGGTTACGGGCTGGTGGTCGGCCTGGACGGGACGGGCGACCAGACGACCCAGACGCCCTTTACCACCCAGACGCTGAATAACATGCTGTCTCAGTTGGGGATCACCGTCCCGACGGGCACCAATATGCAGTTGAAAAACGTTGCGGCGGTAATGGTCACTGCGCAATTTCCGGCATTCGGTCGCCAGGGGCAAACGATCGACGTGGTGGTGTCCTCAATGGGGAACGCGAAAAGTCTGCGCGGCGGTACATTGCTGATGACGCCGCTGAAAGGGGTCGATAGCCAGGTGTATGCCCTGGCGCAGGGAAATATTTTAGTCGGCGGCGCAGGGGCGTCTGCGGGCGGCAGCAGCGTGCAGGTTAACCAGCTCAATGGCGGGCGTATCACCAATGGCGCAATTATTGAACGCGAGCTGCCCAGCCAGTTTGGCGGCGGAAATACCCTCAATCTGCAACTGAACAACGAAGACTTCGCAATGGCGCAGCAGATCACTGACACCATCAACCGTGCCCGTGGATATGGCAGTGCGACCGCGCTGGATGCGCGCACGATTCAGGTTCGCGTACCCAGCGGCAACAGCTCGCAGGTCCGTTTCCTGGCGGATATCCAGAATCTGGAGGTGAACGTCACACCACAGGACGCGAAGGTGGTGATTAACTCCCGTACTGGTTCCGTGGTGATGAACCGTGAGGTGACGCTGGACAGCTGCGCCGTCGCGCAAGGCAATTTGTCCGTAACGGTGAATCGCCAGGCGAACGTCAGCCAGCCGGACACGCCGTTTGGCGGGGGGCAGACGGTCGTCACGCCACAAACGCAGATTGATTTACGTCAGAGCGGCGGTTCGCTGCAAAGCGTCCGTTCCAGCGCCAACCTGAACAACGTCGTCCGCGCGCTGAATGCGCTGGGCGCCACGCCGATGGATCTGATGTCCATCCTGCAATCCATGCAGAGCGCGGGTTGTCTGCGCGCCAAACTGGAAATTATCTGATGATTGGTGACAGCAAACTGTTGGCCAGCGCGGCCTGGGATGCGCAATCGCTCAATGAGCTGAAAGCCAAAGCGGGGCAAGATCCGGCGGCGAATATCCGCCCGGTCGCTCGTCAGGTTGAAGGGATGTTTGTGCAGATGATGCTGAAAAGCATGCGTGAAGCGCTGCCGAAAGACGGCATATTCAGCAGCGATCAAACGCGACTGTACACCAGCATGTATGACCAGCAGATTGCGCAGCAGATGACCGCCGGTAAAGGGTTGGGACTGGCGGAGATGATGGTCAGGCAGATGACCGAGGGGCAGACGCAGCCTGCGGAAGAAGCGCCGCAGGTACCAATGAAGTTCCCTCTGGAAACGGTGACCAGCTATCAAAATCAGGCGCTGACGCAGCTGGTGCGTAAGGCGATGCCAAAAGCGCCGGAAAATAATGATGAGCCGCTGTCCGGCGACAGCAAAGACTTCCTGGCCCAGCTTTCGCTTCCGGCACGCCTGGCGAGTGAACAAAGCGGCGTGCCGCATCATCTGATTCTGGCGCAGGCGGCGCTGGAGTCGGGATGGGGTCAGCGACAGATCCGCCGTGAAAATGGCGAGCCGAGCTTTAACCTGTTTGGCATTAAGGCCTCGTCCAACTGGAAGGGGCCGGTAACAGAGATCACCACCACCGAATATGAGAACGGCGAAGCGAAGAAGGTAAAAGCGAAATTCCGTGTTTACAGCTCCTATCTGGAGGCGCTATCGGATTATGTGGGGCTGCTGACCCGTAACCCGCGCTATGCCGCGGTGACCGCCGCGTCTACCGCTGAACAGGGCGCACAGGCGTTACAAAATGCCGGTTATGCGACCGATCCTGACTATGCGCGTAAATTAACCAGCATGATTCAACAGCTGAAATCCATGAGCGACAAGGTGAGCAAAACGTACAGCGCGAATCTCGACAATCTCTTTTAAATAGCTCAAGTCCAGGAACCCGCTGCCGATAATAACCAGTATTGAAGGATTACAAGGAACCTCCATGTCCAGCTTAATTAACAACGCCATGAGCGGACTTAGCGCAGCCCAGGCTGCGTTAAATACTGCCAGTAATAACATCTCCAGCTATAACGTTGCCGGGTATACCCGACAGACGACGATTATGGCGCAGGCCAACAGTACGCTGGGAGCGGGCGGTTGGGTCGGTAATGGCGTCTACGTTTCTGGCGTACAGCGTGAGTATGATTCTTTTATTACCAATCAGTTACGCGCGGCGCAGAATCAGAGCAGTGGTTTGACCGTGCGGTATGAGCAAATGTCGAAAATTGATAACCTGCTCTCCAGTACTACCAGCTCGATTTCGACCTCTCTGCAAGGTTTCTTCACCAGCCTGCAAACGCTGGTCAGCAACGCGGAAGACCCGGCGGCGCGTCAGGCGCTTATCGGTAAAGCCGACGGCCTGGTAAACCAGTTTAAAACGACCGATCAGTACCTGCGCGATCAGGATAAGCAGGTCAATATTGCCATTGGCTCCAGCGTTGAGCAGATCAACAATTACGCGAAGCAAATCGCCAGCCTGAACGATCAGATTTCCCGTCTGACCGGGGTGGGCGCGGGCGCTTCACCGAACGATCTTCTCGACCAGCGCGACCAACTGGTGAGTGAGCTGAACCAGATTGTCGGTGTGGAAGTTAGCGTCCAGGACGGCGGCACCTATAACCTGACGATGGCGAATGGCTATACCCTGGTGCAGGGCAGCAGTGCTCGTCAACTGGCCGCGGTGCCGTCCAGCGCCGATCCGTCACGCACCACGGTCGCCTATGTTGATGCGACTGCCGGAAACATTGAAATCCCGGAAAAATTGCTCAATAGCGGCTCGCTTGGCGGGTTGCTGACGTTCCGCTCTCAGGATCTGGATCAGACTCGCAATACCCTCAACCAGCTGGCGCTGGCCTTTGCCGAAGCGTTTAATGCCCAGCATAAACAGGGATATGATGCCAATGGCGATCAGGGCGAGGACTTCTTTTCCATCGGTAAACCGTCCGTATTGAGTAATGCGAAAAATACGGGTAGCGGAACCTTGTCTGCGGAAGTCACCGACAGTTCCGCGGTACAGGCTACCAATTATAAACTGGTATTTGATGGTCAGGACTGGCAGGTCACCCGCTTGTCAGACAACACCAGCTTTAAGGCGGTTGAAACCAACGGGAAACTGACGTTTGACGGACTGGAAGTGACGGTCGGGGCAGGGGCAAATGCGAATGACAGCTTTACCCTGAAACCGGTCAGCGATGCCATTGTGAACATGAACGTGCTGGTGACCGATGAATCCAAAATTGCGATGGCTTCCGATCCCGATGCGGGTGGGAGCGATAACCGTAACGGTCAGGCGCTGCTGGATTTGCAAACCCAGAAAACGGTAGGCAATAAGTCCTTTAATGATGCTTATGCGACGATGGTCAGCGATGTGGGGAACAAAACCGCCACGTTGAAAACCAGCAGCACGGCGCAGGGCAATGTTGTGACGCAGTTGTACAACCAGCAGCAATCGATTTCCGGCGTTAACCTTGATGAAGAATACGGCAACCTGCAACGCTATCAGCAGTACTACCTGGCAAACGCTCAGGTGCTGCAAACCGCGAATACGCTGTTTGATGCGCTGTTGGGCATTCGCTAAGGGAGAGGAGGATAAATGCGTATCAGTACCCAGATGATGTACCAGCAGAATATGCGTGGTATCACCAATTCCCAGGCTGAATGGATGAAGTACGGTGAGCAGATGTCCACCGGTAAGCGCGTGATTAATCCGTCTGACGATCCTATTGCCGCTTCTCAGGCTATCGTACTCGCTCAGGCCCAGGCTCAGAACAGTCAGTATGCGCTGGCACGTACCTTTGCCACTCAGAAAGTGTCGCTGGAAGAAAACGTGCTAAGTCAGGTGACAGCTGCAATTCAAACTGCGCAGGAAAAAATCGTTTACGCCGCTAACGGCACCTTAAGCGATGATGACCGCGCCTCGCTGGCGAGCGATCTACAGGGGGTTCGCGATCAGTTAATGAACCTGGCCAACAGCACCGACGGCAACGGTCGTTACATTTTCGCAGGCTATAAAACTGAAAAAGCGCCGTTTGATCAGGCAAATGGCGACTATAGCGGTGGCACTGAAAACATCACCCAGCAGGTTGATGCTTCGCGTACGATGGTGATTGGTCATACGGGCGATCAGATTTTTAATCGTATTACCAGTAATGCCGTACCGGAACCCGACAACAGCGCTTCAGAAACCAGCCTGTTTGCGATGCTGGATACGGCCATTGCAGCGCTGAAAACGCCGGTTGCTGACGATGATGTGAAGAAGGCGGAAGCTGCTGCGGCGATTGATAAAACAAACCGTGGCCTGAAAAACTCCCTTAATAACGTCCTGACCGTTCGTGCGGAACTGGGAACGCAATTGAGTGAGCTGGATTCTCTGGATTCATTGGGAAGCGAGCGCGCGCTGGGTCAGGCACAGCAGATGAGTAATCTGGTCGATGTGGACTGGAACGCGGCCATCTCGTCGTATGTAATGCAACAGGCTGCGTTACAGGCGTCCTATAAAGCATTTAGCGATATGCAAGGAATGTCTCTGTTTCAGTTGAACAAATAGCACATGTTTTGAAACATATCATGAAACTGGGTATGTTTTGTCTGCCCGCTCCCTTCACCCCGGAGCGGGCATTTTTTTGCCCGGAAAACAGATAACGGGCACCGATTGCAGGTACAAAAAAGCCGACCCGCAGGTCGGCTTATCTTTAACATCGCGTTCAGCTTATTCTACAGGCTGCGGGCGCGTGGCTGGCGCGGCGGCCTGATGCGTTGCGCTATGACCACCTGCCGCACCTTTACCTTCAAAGATGAAGGCAGGGCGCTGCCAGTCGCTGTGATGTGGCGCTTCCGGGACATATTCCGGCGCAGGCGCGCGGGTCATCGGCGCACTGGCGTGGCTGACAGGTTTCTCCCCGGTAGTTACCGCGCTTTCTGACACGGTTTCAGCAACTGCAACGGCGACTGGCGCAGCGATAATCTCTTCCGGTTCAGCGGCAACAACGACAGGTTCAACCGTTTCTTTAACGATCTCTTCCGGTTCGGCGATGACAACGTCAGCGGATTCTTCAGCCGTCGTGGTTTCCTGAACGTCAGCGACAGGTTCCGCTTGTGCAGCGACTTCCTGCGCAACAGGGACGTCAGCCTCTGCAATCACCTGAGGTTGTTCTTCAACCGGGGTGGCAATCACTTCAGGATGTGTTGTTTCCACAGTTGCGGGCTGAGGTTCAGCGACAACGGTTTCAGTTTGAACCGGTGCGTCTACAACCTGTTCGGCTGCGGCAGCGACAACCTGCAGCTCTACTGCAACCGGCTGAGCTTGTGCGGTCTCTTCTTCGCGCTGTGCTTCAACCTGCGTATCCTGAGGACGGGCGACAGGGTAGCGAATCCACACTTTGCCAGACGCCATTTCCGGTGAAGCGCAAGCGACGGTTAACGGCATTGGCGATTGAAGCGGGTAACGCTCATCGCGGTAGCGGCGGCGACGCTGGCCGCTGACGCGCAGGTGGCGAGGAGAACGACGGGAGCGACGCGGCATTCCTGCGTTATCACGCGCTTCGCCGTTTTCTTCCTGCTCTGCTGGCGCAACGTCTGCGATCGCTGGCAGGTCAACTTTCGCCAGTTCAGTACGCTGAGCAGGCGCGCTTTGCGTAGCAGGCTGGGCGGCGACAGCGTCTTCGACGACTGGCGTTGCGACAGCTTCTGCTTCAGAGATTGTAGAGTCTGTGTAACGAACTTTCTGGCTCAGCTGACGCTGTTTGCGGCGAGGCTGCGCCTGACGAACGCGTTCTTCCTGTTCCGTCTCCTGAGCCGGTTGCTCATCCAGATTCAGCGCCTTGACTTCTTGCTGTGCCTGACGTTTTTCATCGTTGCGACGACGGTTGCGTTCACGACGCGGCGTCTGCTGCTCGTCACCGGACTTCGCCTTATCGGCAACGTCGTTAGACTGCTGGCGGTTGTCACGCGCTTCTGCGTTCTGCTGCTGCGCCTGACGACGGTTACGACGGTTGTCATCACGGTTTTCACCGCCTTCAGCGCGGTTGTCGCGATTATCACGGTTGTCACGGCGATCGTTACGGTCGCGGCGATTATTCTGGCGAGACTTACGACGATCCTGTTGACGCTCCGGTTTTTCCTCTGCTTTCGGTGCAGGTTGTTCAACCGGCTTAGCGACTTCGCTGCCGCTGAACATGTTTTTCAGCGCGCCGAAGAAGCGGGTAAGCAGACCTGGTTGTGCAGGCGCAGTGGCAACGGCTTTCGGTGCTGCCGTCGCTGCTTTCACCGCAGGTTCTGCTGGCGTCGGCGCAGGCGGCACTTCCGGCATCGCGAAGGTCGCCAGTGCTGGCTGCTCAGGGCGTTTACGCTCGGCATACTCTTCTTCAGAAGGCAACGCCATCGCTTCTTCATGCAGTTTCGGCAGCATGTAGCTCAGAGTTGGCGTTTCTTCCCCTTTACGTACGCGCAGAACGGAGTAGTGCGGCGTTTCCATCTGATCGTTTGGTACGATCACGCAGCGCACGCCATCCTGACGAGTCTCAATAGCATTAACCGCGGTGCGCTTTTCGTTAAGCAGGTAAGAGGCGATCGGGACCGGAACAATGGCGTGAACTTCTTGGGTATTCTCTTTCAGCGCTTCTTCTTCAATCAGACGCAGAATAGACAGGGAGAGCGATTCGTTGTCGCGTACGGTGCCGGTGCCGCTACAGCGTGGGCAGACGTGATGGCTGGACTCGCCCAGAGACGGGCTGAGACGCTGGCGGGACATCTCCAGCAGGCCAAAACGAGAAATATGGCTAATCTGGATACGCGCACGATCCTGACGTACCGCTTCGCGCAGACGGTTTTCCACCGCGCGCTGGTGGCGTACTGGCGTCATGTCGATGAAGTCGATAACGATCAGGCCGCCGAGGTCGCGCAAGCGCAACTGGCGAGCAATTTCATCGGCCGCTTCCAGGTTTGTGTTAAACGCGGTTTCTTCGATATCGCCGCCGCGTGTGGCACGCGCGGAGTTAATATCAATCGCGGTTAACGCTTCGGTTGTGTCGATAACGATAGAGCCGCCGGAAGGCAGACGCACTTCACGCTGGAAGGCGGATTCAATTTGCGACTCGATCTGGTAGTGGCTGAACAGCGGAATTTCGCCAGTGTAAAGCTTAATCTTGCTGCTGAAATCCGGGCGACCCAACGCCGCGATGTGCTGGCGCGCCAGCTCAAGCACTTTCGGATTATCGATAAGAATTTCGCCGATATCCTGACGTAAGTAGTCACGGAATGCGCGGACGATAACATTGCTTTCCTGATGGATCAGGAATGGAGCAGGGCGGCTTTCAGCGGCTTTCTGAATCGCTTCCCAGTGTTTCAGGCGGAAGCTCAGGTCCCACTGCAACGCTTCGGCGGATTTGCCGACGCCTGCGGTACGCACGATAAGCCCCATGCCGTCAGGCAGTTCGAGGCTTGCCAGCGCTTCTTTTAATTCGGTGCGATCGTCGCCTTCTATGCGACGGGAGATGCCGCCCGCGCGCGGGTTGTTCGGCATTAAAACCAGATAGCTCCCTGCCAGACTGATAAACGTCGTCAGCGCAGCGCCTTTGTTGCCGCGTTCTTCTTTATCAATCTGAACAATCACTTCCTGACCTTCGCGCAACACATCTTTAATGTTTGGACGGCCGTGGGCGTTGTAGTTGGCGGGGAAATATTCGCGGGCAATTTCTTTTAACGGGAGGAAACCGTGACGTTCAGCGCCGTAATCAACAAAAGCCGCTTCCAGACTCGGTTCAATACGGGTAATTTTGCCTTTATAGATGTTCGCTTTTTTCTGCTCGTGTCCTGGACTCTCAATGTCCAGGTCGTACAGGCGCTGCCCATCTACAAGGGCAACACGCAACTCTTCCTGCTGAGTTGCGTTGATTAACATTCTTTTCATCGTAACTTACTCATTATTCTTACATTGACGACTAAGCTGCGGGCATAGTAATGCCTTTCCGGGTGTGAACCGATGGCCTCGTGTCTATTCGCGTCGCCAACCTCACGGTTATCGTCTGCTCAAAGAGGCGCAGAGTGTCGGTTGCCTGTATTTCATACGGAAATACAGCGCAATTATCAGGGGAACAGCCTGGGAGTTACTCTCCAGAGAAGATTCCATTATGTTCATCGTCTTTCACGCCGCAGATGCGTTGGCTTCATCTGCTCACCCGGGCATAAGCTCCTGGGGATTCCCAGATTTGCCGCCTTTCTGCAACGCGTAGTACATAGAACATATACCGGTAAGGACTGCAACCCGCAGCCCGCTAACTGCCTGAAAAATCAATACGTCTTACGCCATTGCTGCGTTGATGATCTGTCTGGCAAAATGGGTCATTCCGTAAAATTTCTTGTTTTAACAAGGTTCGACACGGAAACGGTTACATTATTCCACTGCTAACCTTGTTATAGCAAGATGACTTTTACCATTTATCACCCGGTTACTCACAGTTTTTTCACTTCCTCATGGCGATTGGTTTAATAACCAGCAAATTGGTCATGTTGAACGTGAGTGACAGGATATAGAAGTAAATATAAGCATAGAAAAATGAGTGGCGCTAATCCTTATGGCTATTTAGAATCGGCCCCCATGAAAACTGAGACTCCATCCGTAAAAATAGTTGCCATTACTGCCGACGAAGCGGGGCAACGCATCGATAACTTTTTGCGCACGCAACTCAAAGGCGTACCGAAAAGCATGATTTACCGCATTTTGCGTAAAGGCGAAGTGCGGGTGAACAAAAAACGCATCAAACCGGAATATAAGCTCGAAGCCGGGGATGAAGTGCGTATTCCGCCGGTGCGCGTCGCCGAACGCGAAGAAGAGGCCGTTTCGCCGCATCTGCAAAAAGTGGCGGCGCTGGCCGATGTCATTTTGTATGAAGATGACCATATCCTGGTGCTGAACAAACCTTCCGGCACGGCGGTGCATGGCGGAAGCGGGTTGAGCTTCGGCGTTATTGAGGGGCTGCGCGCGTTGCGGCCAGAAGCGCGTTTCCTGGAACTGGTGCATCGTCTGGACCGCGATACCTCTGGCGTACTGCTGGTTGCGAAAAAACGCTCAGCGCTGCGTTCTTTGCATGAGCAACTGCGTGAGAAGGGGATGCAGAAAGATTATCTGGCGCTGGTTCGCGGCCAGTGGCAGTCGCATGTTAAATCGGTACAGGCGCCTTTATTAAAGAATATTCTGCAAAGCGGCGAACGTATTGTACGTGTGAGTCAGGAAGGAAAACCCTCCGAAACGCGCTTTAAGGTTGAAGAGCGCTATGCGTTTGCGACGCTGGTGCGCTGTAGCCCGGTGACGGGACGTACGCATCAGATTCGTGTGCATACGCTGCATGCGGGCCATCCGATCGCGTTTGACGATCGTTACGGCGATCGCGAATTTGATAAGCAGCTTGCGGGAACGGGGCTGTCACGGCTTTTTCTGCACGCGGCTGCGCTGAAGTTTACTCATCCGGGGACTGGCGAGGTGATGCGTATCGAAGCGCCGATGGATAACCAACTCAAGCATTGCCTTCAGGTGTTACGTAACAAAGCCTGATGCGCGTTGCGATATTATCGCGCTAAACCTGTAGGCCGGATAAGACGTTTACGTCATCATCCGGCATCTTTACGCCTGATGGCGCTGTGCTTATCAGGCCTACGGGCATTGCTCCGCTGTGGGCCTGATAAGATGTTTTAGCGTCGCCACCAGACGCATCCACTATGCCATCAGCGGGTTCATCTCCTCCCGGCGCAGCATCTGGCACAGCGCAATCAGCGGTAGCCCAATAAGGGTATTGGGATCTCGCCCCTCCAGGCGCTCGAAAAGGGCAATGCCAAGACCTTCGCTTTTAAAACTTCCGGCACAATGCAATGGACGCTCTTTGCGGACATAGTCCTCTATTTCCGTTTCGCTTAAATGGCGGAAATGCACATCAAACGGTTCTACTTCCGTTTGTAAATGTCCGGTTGCAGAATTATAAAGTGCCAGTCCGGTATAAAACGTCACAATATTACCGCTGGCTTTGGTTAATTGCTGGCGCGCTTTTTCTTCGGTTAACGGTTTGCCGGTAATTTCGCCATCCAGAACGCAAATTTGATCGGAGCCAATAATCAGATGATCGGGGAAACGGTGGGCGAGCGATTGCGCTTTCGCCTGTGCGAGGCGAGAGACCAAATGGCGCGGCGCTTCGCCAGACATGGGCGTTTCGTCAACCTCGGGAGCCGCGCACTCGAAAGGGATCGCCAGTTTTTCGAGCAGCGCGCGACGCCAGGGAGAGGTAGAAGCAAGGATGAGACGGGGCATATTTTTTTCCCTCAGATATAGCGTATTAATGAGAGCCATCTTAAACTATGCTCTTCGTCCTTCAAGCATGACATACAGTCACGGTTTGAGCGAAAATAAGTCTGTAACCCGCAATGTGTGCGAATTATTGGCAAAAGGCAACCGCAGGCTGCCTTTTTCTTTGACTCTATGACGTTACAAAGTTAATATGCGCGCCCTATGCAAAAGGTAAAATTACCCCTGACTCTTGATCCGGTTCGTACGGCTCAAAAACGCCTCGATTATGAAGGTATCTATACTTCTGATCTGGTAGAGCGCGTCGCCGATTCTGTAGTCAGTGTGGACAGTGATGTGGAATGCTCCATGTCGTTCGCTATCGATAACCAACGTCTCGCCGTTATTACGGGTGATGCGAAGGTGACGGTATCGCTCGAATGCCAGCGTTGCGGGAAGCCGTTTACCCATCAGGTTCACACAACGTATTGTTTTAGTCCGGTTCGTTCTGACGAACAGGCTGAAGCACTCCCGGAAGCGTATGAGCCGATTGAGGTTAACGAATTCGGTGAAATCGATCTGCTTGCAATGGTTGAAGATGAAATCATCCTCTCCTTGCCGGTAGTTCCGGTGCATGATTCTGAACACTGTGAAGTGTCCGAGGCGGACATGGTCTTTGGTGAACTGCCTGATGAAGCGCAAAAACCAAACCCATTTGCCGTATTAGCCAGCTTAAAGCGTAAGTAATTGAGGAGTAAGGTCCATGGCCGTACAACAGAATAAACCAACCCGTTCCAAACGTGGCATGCGTCGTTCTCATGACGCTCTGACCGCAGTCACCAGCCTGTCTGTAGACAAAACTTCTGGTGAAAAACACCTGCGTCACCACATCACTGCCGACGGTTACTACCGCGGCCGTAAGGTCATCGCTAAGTAATCACGCGCAAGCGTGATGAAGCTTAGTGAGGATTTCCCCGCGTAAGCGGGGAAACACCAAACCAGGCAGCGACGATACCTTGACACGTCTAACCCTGGCGTTAGATGTCATGGGGGGAGATTTCGGCCCTTCCGTGACAGTGCCTGCAGCACTGCAGGCACTGAATTCTAATTCGCAACTCACACTTCTTTTAGTCGGGGATCCCGATACCATCACGCCATTACTTGCCAAAGCTGACTTTGAACAACGTTCGCGTCTGCAGATTATCCCTGCACAGTCAGTTATTGCCAGTGATGCCCGGCCTTCGCAGGCTATCCGCGCCAGTCGCGGCAGCTCAATGCGTGTGGCCCTGGAGCTCGTGAAAGAAGGTCGAGCCGAAGCCTGTGTGAGCGCCGGTAATACGGGCGCGCTCATGGGACTTGCGAAGTTATTGCTCAAACCCCTTGAGGGCATTGAGCGTCCTGCGTTGATGACGGTTTTACCGCATCAGCAGAAAGGAAAAACGGTGGTGCTGGATTTAGGCGCCAACGTCGATTGTGACAGTACCATGTTGGTGCAGTTTGCCGTGATGGGGTCCGTGATGGCGGAAGAGGTGATTGGGATAACCAATCCCCGCGTGGCGTTGCTCAATATTGGTGAAGAAGAAACCAAAGGTCTCGACAGTATTCGTGATGCCTCTGCGTTGCTCAAAACAGTCCCTTCCATCAATTACATTGGTTATCTTGAAGCCAATGAATTATTGACGGGAAAAACTGATGTGCTGGTATGTGACGGATTTACAGGTAATGTCACATTAAAGACAATGGAAGGGGTTGTCAGGATGTTCCTTTCACTGCTGAAATCTCAGGGTGAGAGTAAAAAACGGTCGTGGTGGCTGCTGTTATTAAAACGTTGGTTACAAAAAAGCCTGACGAGGCGATTCAGTCACCTCAACCCCGACCAGTATAATGGCGCCTGTCTGTTAGGATTGCGTGGCACGGTGATTAAAAGTCATGGTGCGGCCAATCAGCGAGCATTTGCCGTCGCGATTGAACAGGCAGTGCAGGCGGTGCAGCGACAAGTTCCTCAGCGAATTGCCGCTCGCCTGGAATCTGTATACCCAGCCGGATTAGAACTGTTGGAAGGTGGCAAAAACGGACACTCACGGGTGCACAATTAACGGTGTAACCTGAGCGCAACCAACATACCAGCAGTTTGCACGCGGTGGTATATAACCGAAAAGTGACTGAGCGTACATGTATACAAAGATTATTGGTACTGGCAGCTATCTGCCTGAACAAGTGCGTACTAACGCCGATTTGGAAAAGATGGTAGAGACGTCTGACGAGTGGATTGTCACGCGTACAGGCATCCGTGAACGCCATATTGCAGCGCCAAACGAAACAGTCGCGACGATGGGCTATACAGCCGCAAACCGCGCGCTTGAAATGGCGGGCATCGATAAAGACCAGATTGGCTTGATTGTGGTGGCGACCACGTCAGCAACACATGCTTTCCCAAGCGCAGCATGCCAGATTCAGAGTATGCTGGGCATTAAAGGCTGCCCGGCGTTTGACGTTGCAGCGGCCTGCGCCGGTTTTACCTACGCGTTAAGCGTTGCCGATCAGTATGTAAAATCAGGCGCCGTTAAATATGCGCTGGTCATCGGTTCCGATGTCCTGGCGCGCACCTGCGATCCCACCGATCGTGGGACGATCATTATCTTTGGTGACGGCGCGGGCGCAGCGGTTCTGAGCGCATCCGAAGAACCAGGCATTATTTCGACGCATCTTCATGCAGACGGCAGCTACGGTGAGTTGCTGACGCTGCCAAACGCCGATCGCGTCAATCCAGAAAATCCGATTTATCTGACGATGGCGGGCAACGAGGTGTTTAAAGTGGCGGTAACTGAACTGGCACACATCGTTGACGAGACGCTGGCGGCGAATAATCTGGATCGTTCCGCTCTGGACTGGCTGGTTCCGCACCAGGCTAACCTGCGCATCATCAGCGCGACAGCGAAAAAGCTGGGTATGTCGATGGATAATGTGGTGGTTACGCTGGACAGACACGGCAATACCTCTGCGGCCTCTGTGCCGTGCGCACTGGACGAAGCCGTGCGCGACGGGCGGATTAAAGCCGGGCAGTTGGTATTGCTTGAGGCCTTCGGGGGTGGATTCACCTGGGGCTCCGCGCTGGTTCGTTTCTAGTATAAGGATTTAAACATGACGCAATTTGCTTTTGTGTTCCCGGGGCAGGGTTCCCAGACGGTTGGGATGTTGTCTGAAATGGCAGCCAGCTACCCGATCGTAGAAGAAACCTTTGCTGAAGCTTCTGCGGCGCTGGGTTATGATCTGTGGGCGCTGACGCAGCAAGGGCCTGCGGAAGAACTGAATAAGACCTGGCAGACTCAACCCGCATTGCTGGCCGCTTCCGTTGCGCTGTATCGCGTATGGCAGCAGCAGGGCGGTAAAGCGCCTGCGCTGATGGCGGGACACAGCCTGGGGGAGTACTCCGCGCTGGTATGTGCTGGCGTCATCGATTTCGCTGACGCGGTTCGTCTGGTTGAACTGCGCGGCAAATTCATGCAGGAAGCTGTGCCGGAAGGCACCGGCGCAATGGCGGCGATCATCGGTCTGGATGATGCGTCCATCGCCAAAGCGTGTGAAGAGGCGGCTGAAGGCCAGGTGGTTTCTCCGGTGAACTTTAACTCTCCGGGCCAGGTGGTTATCGCCGGGCATAAAGACGCGGTTGAACGTGCGGGCGCAGCCTGTAAAGCCGCTGGCGCAAAACGTGCGCTGCCGCTGCCGGTAAGCGTGCCGTCACACTGTGCGCTGATGAAACCTGCGGCGGATAAGCTGGCGGTTGAATTAGCGAAAATCACCTTCAATGCCCCGACCGTACCGGTTGTGAATAACGTTGACGTGAAGTGTGAAACCGACGCTAACGCTATCCGTGATGCGCTGGTACGCCAGCTGTACAACCCGGTGCAGTGGACGAAGAGTGTAGAATTTATCGCAGCACAAGGTGTTGAACACCTTTATGAAGTGGGTCCAGGTAAAGTCCTCACTGGTCTGACTAAACGTATTGTTGACACCCTGACGGCCTCGGCGCTAAACGAACCGGCGGCACTGTCAGCGGCGCTTGAGCAATAAAAGAGGAAAACCATGAGTTTTGAAGGAAAAGTCGCGCTGGTTACCGGTGCAAGCCGTGGCATTGGCCGCGCAATTGCTGAGACGCTCGTTGCCCGTGGCGCGAAAGTCATCGGTACTGCTACCAGCGAAAATGGCGCTCAGGCCATTAGCGAATACTTAGGTGCGAACGGTAAAGGTCTGATGTTGAATGTGACCGATCCGGCATCTATTGAATCTGTTCTGGAAAATATTCGCGCAGAATTTGGTGAAGTTGATATCCTGGTCAATAATGCCGGTATCACTCGCGATAATCTGCTGATGCGAATGAAAGATGATGAGTGGAACGATATTCTCGAAACCAATCTGTCATCTGTTTTCCGTCTGTCAAAAGCGGTAATGCGCGCTATGATGAAAAAACGTCATGGACGTATTATCACTATCGGTTCTGTGGTTGGTACCATGGGAAATGCGGGTCAGGCCAACTACGCTGCGGCGAAAGCGGGTCTGATTGGCTTCAGTAAATCACTGGCGCGTGAAGTTGCGTCGCGTGGGATTACTGTCAATGTTGTGGCTCCGGGCTTTATTGAAACGGACATGACGCGTGCGCTGTCTGATGATCAGCGTGCGGGTATTCTGGCGCAGGTTCCTGCGGGTCGCCTCGGCGGCGCTCAGGAAATCGCCAGTGCGGTTGCATTTTTAGCCTCTGACGAAGCAAGTTACATCACTGGTGAGACTCTGCACGTCAACGGCGGAATGTATATGGTTTAACCACGAAAAATATTTGCGTTATTGTAGGTCTTGGCCTCAAAATAACGTAAAATCGTGGTAAGAACTGCCGGGATTTAGTTGCAAATTTTTCAACATTTTATACACTACGAAAACCATCGCGAAAGCGAGTTTTGATAGGAAATTTAAGAGTATGAGCACTATCGAAGAACGCGTTAAGAAAATTATCGGCGAGCAGCTGGGCGTTAAGCAGGAAGAAGTTACCAACAATGCTTCTTTCGTTGAAGACCTGGGCGCAGATTCTCTTGACACCGTTGAGCTGGTAATGGCTCTGGAAGAAGAGTTTGATACTGAGATTCCGGACGAAGAAGCTGAGAAAATCACCACCGTTCAGGCTGCCATTGATTATATCAACGGCCACCAGGCGTAAGTGAACATCTCCAGGCGGTCATTCGACCGCCTGAGTTTTATCTTTTTGTCCCACTAGAATCATTTTCCCTCCCTGGAGGACAAACGTGTCTAAGCGTCGTGTAGTTGTGACCGGACTGGGCATGTTGTCTCCTGTCGGCAATACCGTAGAGTCTACCTGGAAAGCTCTCCTTGCCGGTCAGAGTGGCATCAGCCTGATCGACCATTTCGATACTAGCGCCTATGCAACGAAATTTGCTGGCTTAGTAAAGGATTTTAACTGTGACGACATCATCTCGCGCAAAGAACAGCGCAAGATGGATGCCTTCATTCAATATGGAATTGTCGCTGGCGTTCAGGCCATGCAGGATTCTGGCCTTGAAGTAACGGAAGAGAACGCAGCCCGTATTGGCGCCGCTATCGGCTCTGGTATCGGCGGTCTCGGACTGATCGAAGAAAACCACAGTTCCCTGGTGAACGGTGGGCCGCGTAAGATCAGCCCGTTCTTTGTTCCGTCAACGATTGTTAACATGGTGGCAGGTCACCTGACCATCATGTACGGCCTGCGTGGGCCAAGCATCTCTATCGCTACCGCCTGCACCTCAGGCGTACATAACATCGGTCATGCCGCGCGTATCATTGCATACGGCGATGCGGACGCGATGGTAGCGGGTGGTGCGGAAAAAGCCAGTACGCCGCTGGGTGTCGGTGGCTTTGGCGCAGCGCGTGCGCTGTCTACACGTAATGATAACCCGCAAGCGGCCAGCCGCCCGTGGGATAAAGAGCGTGACGGTTTTGTTCTTGGCGATGGCGCGGGCATGGTGGTACTGGAAGAGTACGAACATGCAAAAGCGCGCGGCGCGAAAATTTATGCCGAAATCGTTGGCTTCGGGATGAGCAGCGATGCTTATCACATGACGTCACCGCCGGAAAACGGCGCGGGCGCCGCGCTGGCGATGGTCAATGCGCTGCGTGATGCGGCCATTGAGCCGGGTCAGATTGGTTACGTCAACGCCCACGGTACGTCTACACCGGCAGGCGATAAAGCGGAAACTCAGGCGGTAAAATCTGTCTTTGGCGATGCGGCAAGCTGTGTGCTGGTCAGCTCGACGAAATCCATGACGGGTCACTTGCTGGGTGCTGCGGGCGCGGTAGAGTCCATTTTCTCTATCCTGGCGCTGCGCGACCAGGCTGTTCCGCCAACCATCAACCTGGATAACCCGGATGAAGGTTGCGACCTGGACTTTGTGCCTCACGAAGCTCGTCAGGTTAATGGAATGGAGTATACGCTGTGTAACTCCTTCGGCTTTGGCGGTACTAACGGCTCGTTGATCTTCAAAAAGGTCTAAGTCGTTCCACCAGAGAGTAAAAAGGTCCGCTTGTCGGGCCTTTTTTATTCAGCTTTCTTCCCTTGTCCTGTGTTAACCATCCTGCCACACTAATCGACCACGAATAAGGAGCCACTATGTTCTTAATTAATGGCCGTGAACAGGATTCTCTTGCCGCCAGCGATCGCGCGACGCAGTTTGGCGATGGCTGTTTCACTACTGCGCGAATCCGTGACGGTAAGATTTGCCTCCTGCCCGCACACCTTCGCCGTTTGCAGGATGCCTGCGAAAAACTGCTGCTTCCCTTCAGTCAATGGACGGAGCTGCAACACGAAATGACGGCGATGGCAGCAGGCCAGAACAGTGGCGTACTGAAAGTTATTCTGAGTCGTGGCAGCGGCGGCAGGGGCTACAGCCCGTCAAACTGCCGTGAGGCCACGCGAATTTTATCCGTTTCTCCTTATCCCACTCATTATGAACGCTGGCGTACGGAAGGTATTACGCTGGCGCTAAGCCCCGTACGGCTGGGGCGTAACCCTATGCTTGCGGGTATAAAACACCTTAACCGGCTGGAACAGGTACTGATCCGGTCTCATCTTGAGCAGACAAACGCCGATGAAGCGCTGGTTCTTGACAGCGAGGGATGGGTTACGGAATGCTGTGCGGCTAATTTGTTCTGGCGTAAAGAGAATGTGGTGTACACGCCGCGCCTGGATCAGGCGGGGGTAAACGGCATTATGCGACAATTTTGTTTACAGTCGCTGGCACAATCACCTTTCCAGGTTGTCGAAGTGTATGCCGGGGAGGATGCGCTTATGCAGGCCGATGAGATGGTTATCTGCAATGCGTTGATGCCCGTGATTCCCGTGCGCGCCTGTGGCGATAAACTGATGTTTGCACGTTCATTGTTCGATTTTTTAGCCCCACTTTGTGAGCACCCGAATTAGTCATGAAAAGAATGTTACGCTTTTTCCTTCTGCTGGTCGTTGTGTTGGGCATTGCCGCTGGCGCAGGAATGTGGAAAGTGCGCCAACTGGCCGATAGTCCCTTGTTAATAAAAGAAGAGACGATCTTTACCCTGAAGGCCGGAACCGGGCGTCTGGCATTAGGCGAGCAACTCTACGCCGACAAGATTATCAATCGGCCGCGCGTGTTTCAGTGGTTGTTGCGCGTTGAACCTGAATTATCAAACTTTAAAGCGGGCACCTATCGTTTAACGCCTGATATGACCGTACGGGAGATGCTGAAACTGCTGGAAAGCGGTAAAGAAGCACAGTTCCCGCTACGTCTGGTCGAAGGGATGCGCCTGAGCGATTACCTGAATCAGTTGCGGAATGCGCCTTATATTCAGCATACGCTTAGCGATGACCGTTACGAAACCGTCGCGCAGGCGCTGAAGCTGGAGAACCCGGAGTGGCTTGAAGGTTGGTTCTGGCCGGACACCTGGATGTATACCGCCAACACCACCGACGTCGCGCTTCTGAAGCGTGCGCATCAAAAGATGGTTAAAGCGGTAGATGACGTCTGGGAAGGGCGCGCGGAAGGGTTGCCTTATAAAGATAAGAATCAACTGGTGACGATGGCGTCTATTATCGAGAAAGAGACGGCCGTCGCCAGCGAACGCGATCAGGTGGCATCAGTCTTTATTAACCGTCTGCGTATTGGTATGCGTTTGCAGACCGATCCGACCGTGATTTACGGCATGGGGGCGAGTTATAATGGTAAGCTGTCGCGCGCGGCGCTGGAAACGCCGACGGCGTATAACACCTATACCATCACCGGGTTGCCGCCAGGTCCTATCGCCATGCCTGGCGAAGCCTCTTTGAAAGCCGCCGCGCATCCGGCGAAAACGCCGTACCTCTATTTTGTGGCTGACGGAAAGGGCGGTCACACGTTTAACACCAATCTTGCCAGCCATAACCGGTCAGTGCAGGACTACCTGAAAGTGCTTAAGGAAAAAAATGGGCAGTAACTATATCGTCATCGAAGGCCTGGAAGGCGCCGGAAAAACCACCGCGCGTAACGTGGTGGTGGAGACACTTGAGCAACTGGGTATTCACGACATGATTTTTACGCGTGAGCCGGGCGGCACCCAGCTTGCAGAGAAATTAAGAAGTCTGGTGCTGGACATCAAATCGGTGGGTGATGAAACGATCACGGATAAAGCTGAAGTGCTGATGTTTTATGCCGCGCGAGTGCAACTGGTGGAAACCGTTATCAAGCCTGCGCTGGCGAAAGGAACATGGGTCATTGGCGATCGCCATGACCTGTCCACCCAGGCCTACCAGGGTGGCGGCCGTGGGATCGATCAGACAATGCTGGCGACGCTGCGTGATGCTGTATTGGGCGACTTCCGTCCTGACCTGACCCTGTATCTGGATGTGACGCCGGAGGTTGGCTTAAAACGCGCGCGCGCGCGCGGCGAACTTGACCGCATTGAGCAGGAGTCTCTGGATTTCTTCAATCGCACGCGTGCCCGCTACCTTGAGCTGGCCGCCAGCGATGCCAGCATTCGCACCATTGATGCGACTCAGCCGCTGGAGGCTGTGATGAACGATATTCGCACAACCGTAACGGCCTGGATCAAGGAGCAGGGTGCATGAAATGGTATCCGTGGTTACGGCCAGACTTTGAAAAACTGGTAGCAAGCTATCAGGCGGGTCGAGGCCACCATGCGTTACTGATTCAGGCGTTGCCCGGAATGGGGGATGATGCGCTGATTTATGCCCTCAGTCGTTATTTGCTGTGCCAGCAACCGGAAGGGCATAAAAGCTGCGGGCGCTGTCGTGGCTGCCAGTTAATGCAGGCGGGTACGCATCCTGACTATTATTCGCTGTTGCCGGAAAAGGGAAAAAGCACTCTTGGCGTGGACGCGGTACGCGATGTGGGCGAGAAGCTGTACGAACATTCTCGACTTGGCGGCGCGAAAGTCGTGTTGATCCCGGATGCGGCCCTGCTGACTGATGCCGCGGCGAATGCCTTATTAAAGACGCTGGAAGAGCCGCCGGAGCAAACCTGGTTCTTCCTTGCCAGCCGTGAACCGGCACGCCTGCTGGCGACTTTACGCAGCCGCTGCCGTCTGCATCATCTTGCGCCGCCATCCGAACAATACGCTGTTTCCTGGCTTTCTCGTGAAGTGACAATGTCACAAGAGACGTTGCTGGCGGCGCTGCGCCTGAGCGCAGGGGCTCCCGGCGCCGCTCTGGCGTTGTTGCAGGCCGACAGCTGGGCGCATCGTAACGCGCTTTGCGAAGCGCTGGCGAATACGCTGCAATCCGGCGACTGGTATATCCTTCTGTCGGTGTTGAATCACGAACAGGCCGCCGTACGTTTACACTGGCTGGCGACGCTGCTTATGGATGCCCTTAAATACCAGTATGGCGCTTCCAGCCTGACAAATCAGGATGCCGGAACGCAGGTGGCGTCGATAGCTGAACGGTTATCCGTCGCACGCATCCAGGCCATACTCAGTGATGTCTGCCATTGTCGCGAACAGCTGATTAACGTGACCGGATTAAACCGCGAACTGGTATTAACCGATCTTATTCTCCGCATAGAGCATTACCTGCAACCAGGCGCCATGTTGCCTGTTTCCCATCTTTGAGAGAGACATTATGTTTTTAGTCGACTCACACTGCCATCTTGATGGCCTGGATTATCAATCTCTGCATAAGGACGTGGATGACGTGCTGGCAAAAGCCGCCGCGCGCGAGGTGAAGTTCTGCCTGGCGGTGGCGACAACCCTGCCCGGATACCGGAATATGCGCGAACTGGTTGGCGAGCGGGATAACGTTGTGTTTTCCTGCGGCGTACACCCGTTAAACCAGGATGAAACATACGATGCGGAAGACCTGCGTCGCTTTGCCGCTGAAGAAGGCGTGGTGGCCATGGGGGAGACCGGGCTGGATTATTTTTATACGCCGGAAACAAAAGTTCGCCAGCAAGAATCCTTCATTAACCATATTCAGATTGGCCGTGAATTAAATAAACCCGTGATTGTGCATACCCGTGACGCACGCGCCGATACGCTGGCGATTTTGCGCGAAGAAAAAGTGACGGATTGCGGTGGCGTACTACACTGTTTTACAGAGGACAGGGAGACGGCGGGTAAATTATTGGATCTTGGGTTTTATATCTCTTTTTCCGGGATCGTGACCTTCCGCAACGCCGAGCAGTTACGTGATGCCGCCCGCTATGTTCCTCTGGATCGTCTGCTGGTTGAGACGGACTCTCCTTATCTTGCTCCGGTGCCGCATCGTGGTAAAGAGAACCAGCCTGCAATGGTTCGCGATGTCGCAGAGTATATGGCCGTATTGAAGGGTGTTGCCGTTGAAGAACTGGCGCAGGCAACCACTGAAAACTTTGCCCGCCTGTTCCACATCGACGCTTCTCGCCTGCAATCAACCCGTTAACTGAGTTTTTTTAAAGCTCGTAATTAATATTTAAAGCGAGTAAAGTTCACCGCCACAAAATGGGCGGTGAATGAGCGAATTGTAACATTCAGACACTCATTTTGTCAGAATGTGATGGTTTTATGGCTGTCAGGAGCTGAAACGTGATAGCCGTCAAACAAAACCGAGCTTATTTATTTTACTCTGTGTAATAAATAAAGGGCGCTTAGATGCCCTGTCCACGGCGAGGTTCTCCCCCCTCGCCAATGCGTGAAAACGTAGAATACACAAAATCATTCAGGCTGCATCAGGGCGGCAAGTGAGTGAATTGCAGGAGCTTACTTGAGTAAGTGACTGGGATGAACGAGCGCAGCCAACGCTGAGGCGGTTTGAAGGATGAAGTGTATAAGCACAAATACTCAGGAGCACTCCTAATTATGTTTAAGAATGCATTTGCTAACCTGCAAAAGGTCGGTAAATCGCTGATGCTACCGGTATCCGTACTGCCTATCGCAGGTATCCTGCTGGGCGTCGGTTCCGCTAACTTCAGCTGGCTGCCAGCCGTTGTGTCGCACGTTATGGCAGAAGCAGGCGGTTCTGTTTTTGCAAATATGCCGCTGATTTTCGCCATTGGTGTCGCACTGGGCTTCACCAACAACGACGGCGTTTCGGCTCTGGCCTCGGTTGTCGCTTACGGCATCATGGTCAAAACCATGGCCGTGGTTGCACCGCTGGTTCTGCATTTACCTGCTGAAGAAATCGCAGCAAAACACCTGGCGGATACCGGTGTTCTCGGGGGGATTATCTCCGGTGCGATTGCAGCGTACATGTTTAACCGCTTCTACCGTATCAAATTGCCTGAGTATCTGGGCTTCTTTGCGGGTAAACGCTTTGTGCCGATCATTTCTGGTCTGGCTGCCATCTTCACCGGCGTGATCCTGTCCTTCATTTGGCCGCCGATCGGGACGGCTATCCAGACGTTCTCTCAGTGGGCTGCTTACCAGAACCCGGTTGTGGCGTTCGGTATCTATGGCTTCATTGAGCGCTGCCTGGTGCCGTTTGGTCTGCACCATATCTGGAACGTTCCTTTCCAGATGCAGATCGGTGAATACACCAACGCAGCAGGTCAGGTGTTCCACGGCGACATTCCTCGCTATATGGCGGGCGACCCGACTGCGGGCAAACTGTCCGGCGGCTTCCTGTTCAAAATGTACGGTCTGCCTGCTGCGGCTATCGCGATCTGGCACTCTGCTAAACCGGAAAACCGCGCGAAAGTGGGCGGTATCATGATCTCCGCAGCGCTGACTTCGTTCCTGACCGGTATCACCGAGCCGATCGAGTTCTCCTTCATGTTCGTTGCGCCGATCCTGTACGTTATCCACGCGATTCTGGCAGGTCTGGCATTCCCGATCTGTATCCTGCTGGGTATGCGTGACGGTACATCGTTCTCGCACGGTCTGATCGACTTCATCGTTCTGTCTGGCAACAGCAGCAAACTGTGGCTGTTCCCGATTGTTGGTGCAGGTTATGCGATTATTTACTACACCGTCTTCCGTGTGCTGATTAAAGCGCTGGATCTGAAAACGCCGGGTCGTGAAGACGCGAGCGAAGACAGCAAAGTGGGCGCAACCAGTGAAATGGCTCCGGCCCTGATCGCCGCGTTTGGTGGTAAAGAGAACATCACTAACCTCGACGCATGTATCACCCGTCTGCGCGTTAGCGTCGCTGACGTTGCTAAAGTGGATCAGGCTGGCCTGAAGACGCTTGGCGCAGCTGGTGTCGTCGTCGCAGGTTCCGGCGTTCAGGCTATTTTCGGTACGAAATCCGATAACCTGAAAACGGAAATGGATGAATACATCCGCAATAGCTAAGCAGTAAGACGTTGGGGAGAACTAAGGCAGCCAAATGGCTGCCTTTTTTACGCTGTGTTGCCGGATGGCGCGTGGCTTATCCGGCCTACGGTTATAGCACAGTTGTAGGCCTGATAAGGCATTAGCCGCCATCAGGCTTGCGAGAACGTAAAAAAGGGAGCCGGATGGCTCCCTTCTCGTCAGTGACGTTTATCAGAACTGATAGCTTGCAGTAATGCTGACGTTACGTGGTTCGCCGTAGACAATAGAACCATCGATATTGGTGTCGTAGGTTTTGTCTAACAGGTTGTTGATGTTGCCCTGTACGGCGAAGTTTTTGGTTACCTGGTAGCGAGTGAACAGATCCACTAACGCATAGCTGCCTTGTTCCGCGCGCCATGTGCCGTATGGTGTGACCGTGTCGCTGCCGTGAACACGGTTCTGCCAGTTAACACCACCGCCGACGGTCAACTCAGGCATGACTGGCAGACGGTAGCTGGTAAACAACTTCACGGTTGTACGTGGCAAGTTCGGATTCACCGCATTTCCCTCGTTATCTTCCGCGATAAAGCGCGTTGCCCCGAAGGTCATCTGCCAGTTGTCGGTGATAGCGCCGTTAATTTCGAACTCAACGCCTTTGCTGACAGTTCCATCTACCGCTTTATACGCTGTGTCGCCGTTACTACCTGAAATCGGTCTACCGGTCGACTGGCCGACGTTATCCTGCTCAATACGGAAGACCGACAATGTGGTGGTCAGGCGGCTGTTCATCCAGTCGGATTTCAAGCCCACTTCATAGTTGTTACCCGTAATAGGGGCGAGGTATTTACCCGAGCTATCACGATAGTTTTGTGGCTGGAAGATGGAAGTATAGCTGGCGTAGGCAGACCAGTTATCATCAATGTCATATACCAGTCCGGCATATGGCGTGGTATGGTTTTTCTCCATCCGGTAGGTCAGCGTGTCGATACTCCAGTTGGTGTAGCGAGCGCCGATGATCAGATGCAGCGGATCGGCCAGCGAAATGCGGGTCGCTGCATAGAGCGATTTCATGTGCGTGGTATCATCCTGGGCAACGGTTTGTTGACCCCAGTTTGTTTCCGGGAAGTTACCGTCGTAGTTGTAGAAATTGCCCAGTTCATCCGGGAATACGTTCGCCCAGGTATTCATATAGCGGTTATTTTGTTTGCTGTAACTTCCGCCGATCATCAGGTTATGCTGACGGCCAAACAGGTCGTAGCCCCCATCGGTGAAAAGATCGACAGCATCGACTTTACGTTTGCCGCTGTTCCAGCCCGTACCGCCAATGTAACCGTACTCTGGCCCGTAGTTGGCGTAAGGGCCAACCAGCATACCGGTGTCTTTATTGACATAGGCATCCAGGTACATCATTTTGCTGTCGAATTTGATTTCAGAATGCGTGGCGTTGAGCGTTGCCTGCCAGGTATCCGCAAAACGCTGCTTCAGCGTGACAAAGACCTTATTAAACTCTTTATCGTTGTAAGCCCAGTCTGGAGCGGTACTGCGCGAGCGGTCATATTTGTTGGTGCTGCCATCCGTATTCCAGCGAGGTAAACCGCCCCAGGTCGGGCTGTTAACGTCGATGCGTTGATATTCATACCCGGCGGAAAGGCTGGTTGTGCTCCCCAGATCGGCATCGATAATGCCGGAGAAGAATGTTTTCTCGCTGTTATAACGATCCAGCCATGAGTCATTGTTCTGATAACCCGCAACAATCCGCGCACGTACGTTACCGTCTTCTGTTAGCGGGCTTTGTAAATCGGTTACGTAACGCTGTTTGTTCCAGCTTCCATATTCCGCAGACACATTACCTTTGAATTCACGGCTGGTGGCATGTTTGCGGATCATATTGATAGACGCGGAAGGGTTGCCGGTCCCGGTCATTAATCCATTTGCGCCGCGTACGACTTCCACACGTTCAAACAGGGCTGTGTCAGAAAGGGCATCGCCAAGATTCCAGCGTGATTCAAAATAGGTGGGGATGCCATCGACCATGTAGTTGTCGATGAGGAAACCGCGTGAGTAGTAGAGGTTGCGGTCGGAGTCTGACTGGCTTCTGCTGATACCCAGCGTGCTGTCCATCACATCGCCAAGGGTTTGTAATTGCTGATCAGCCATGCGTTGCTGGCTGATGATACTGACAGACTGAGGAATATCGCGCTGCGCCATCTGCATTTTAGTGCCAGCGGTTGTCGTTTTAACGTTGTAGTCCTGTTCTTCATCGCTGGACGTGTCGGCTTGTGATGCGCTATCAACAACGATTGTTTCTTCTGTTGTGGTAGCGGCGAAGCTGGTGGAAGGCATCAATGCCATAGCGATGCAGGCTGCCAGCAGTGTGGGAACTGCGGCAGGCTGACGCTGCTCATCCTGGGTGTGTGTTGTGAAAGACATCGAAAAACCCCTAATAATGATGAACGTTAAGTTCAAACCATGAAATGGCATGGCGAACCCTTTTAATTTTCTAACCATCAAATGCGCATGAAAATGCAAATGCGAAATATACGCACTTGCATTAATGCTGTAAACAGATGTTACGGGTGAAAATGAAATCTTGTTTCAGTGCTATGAGGTGCAGAGAGAAGAGGGAAATGAGTATAAGCGCAGCAACTGACAGATTTTTTGCTTAATAAATCGTGGGTTAAAGTTGAAAGAGCGTGAGTAACTCGCTCATACTCTATACTCGCAGTGTGGCTCGGCGTAGCATGGCGCAACGTTATGGCTAATTTTGAAAAAAGGAAAAATGTCGTGGCAGAAGAAACTATATTCAGCAAAATTATCCGTCGTGAAATCCCCTCGGATATCGTTTACCAGGATGAACTGGTTACCGCATTTCGCGATATTTCGCCGCAGGCGCCCACGCACATTCTGATCATCCCGAATACCCTGATCCCAACGGTTAATGATGTCACGGCGGAGCACGAACAGGCGCTGGGCCGTATGATCACCGTCGCGGCAAAAATTGCCGGGCAGGAAGGCATTGCCGAAGACGGCTACCGCCTGATCATGAATACTAACCGTCATGGCGGGCAGGAGGTTTATCACATTCATATGCACCTGCTGGGCGGGCGTGCGCTGGGGCCGATGCTGGCGCATAAAGGCTTCTGACAATGACCAGAGGATGCCTTGCGATGTCACTGGCCTTACTGTTGCTTGCGGGTTGTCGCTCACACCCTGAAATTCCGGTCAGTGATGAACAGACACTGGTGATGGAGTCAACGCTGCTGGCGGCCGGTATCACGGCGGAAGCGCCTGCGTTGACGACGTTCGATATTCAGCCTTCTGCATCCTCACGCCTCTATAACGAAAGGCAAGAACCCGTTACCGTGCATTATCGGTTTTACTGGTATGACGCCAGAGGGCTGGAAATGCATCCTCTGGAAGCGCCACGCAGTGTGACTATCCCGGCGCGTTCGTCGGTCACGCTGTATGGCAGCGCCAATTATCTGGGGGCGCATAAGGTTAGACTTTATCTTTATTTGTAAGGGGTGAATTTTGATGATGAAAATGAATCGCTACGCACTGGTGGCCGCGCTGGCGATATTTCTCTCCGGTTGTGTGGGGCAACGTGAACCCGCACCGGTTGATGAAGTCAAACCGGCGCCGGAACAGCCAGCCGAACCGCAGCAGCCTGTGCCGGTCGTGCCATCGGTGCCGACGATCCCGCAACAGCCGGGCCCGATTGAACACGAAGACCAGACCGCACAGCCTGCGCCGCGCGTGCGCCATTATGACTGGAACAGCGCGATGCAGCCGATGGTCGGAAAAATGCTTCAGGCTGATGGCGTAACGGCGGGTAACGTACTGCTGGTCGATAGCGTAAATAATCGCACCAACGGTTCGCTCAACGCGGGCGAGGCCACAGAAACTTTACGTAATGCGCTGGCGAATAACGGTAAATTTACGCTGGTTTCCGCGCAGCAACTGGCGATGGCGAAGCAGCAACTGGGTTTATCACCGCAGGACAGCCTCGGTACGCGCAGTAAAGCGATTGGCATCGCCCGTAACGTAGGGGCGCAATATGTGCTCTATTCCAGCGCGGCGGGTAACGTCAATGCGCCATCGCTGCAAATGCAGTTAATGCTGGTACAAACTGGCGAGATAATCTGGTCAGGTAAAGGTGCAGTCCAGCAACAATAATCTACTGACGCGCGACGACGTTTTGTCGCGCTACTTCCCGCAATATCATCCCGTCGCCGCCTGCCACAACGGATTAAGCGGCGGGAGTTGCATCATTGAACATGACGCCCGCCGTCTGGTGCTCCGTTGCCATCATGATCCCTTCGCGCCTGAATCTGATTTTTTGCGTCAGTATCACGCGTTGTCACGTTTACCGGAAACCCTTGCTCCCAGACCGCGTTTTTATATTCCCGGCTGGATGGCGGTGGACTATTTGCAGGGAGAGGTAAAATCTGGATTACCGGATACCGACGAACTGGCGGGCTTACTGTATCATCTGCATCAACAACCGCGTTTTGGCTGGCGTATTTCGCTGTTACCGCTGCTTATGCGCTACTGGCAGGGGAGCGATCCGGCACGCAGGACGCCGTACTGGTTACGGATGCTAAAACGGCTGCGAGCGGCGCGGGAACCTCGTCCGCTGCGTCTGGCGCCTTTGCATATGGATGTCCACGGCGATAACCTGGTACAGACGGCATCGGGGCTACGGTTGATTGACTGGGAATACGCCGGGGACGGCGATATCGCTCTGGAGCTGGCCGCTGTATGGGTAGAGGATGAGCGGCAGCATCAACGGCTGGTGAGATCCTATGCCGCCGTTGCGCATATCTGTCCGCAAACGCTATGGCAGCAGGTCAGGTTATGGCGCCCCTGGGTAATGATGCTGAAAGCCGGATGGTTTGAATACCGCTGGCAGCAAACCGGCGAACAACAATTTATCAGGCTGGCCGACGACGCTTGGCGGCAGCTGAAAAAGAAAGGATAAGGAGAGCAGTGTGGGTCCAGTAATGTTGGATGTCGAAGGGTTTGAGCTGGACGCAGAAGAGCGCGAGATTCTGGCCCATCCGCTGGTGGGGGGGCTGATCCTCTTTACGCGTAATTATCATGACCCGGAGCAGCTGCGCGAGTTAGTCCGCCAGATTCGGGTGGCTTCGCGCAATCATCTGGTGGTGGCGGTTGACCAGGAAGGCGGACGCGTACAGCGTTTTCGTGAAGGTTTTACCCGCCTGCCAGCCGCACAATCTTTTGCTGCGCTGCACGGGCTGGAAGAAGGGGGCAAACTGGCGCAGGATGCCGGGTGGCTAATGGCCAGCGAGATGATCGCGATGGACATTGATATCAGTTTCGCGCCGGTGCTGGATGTCGGGCATATCAGCGCAGCAATTGGCGAGCGTTCTTACCATGCCGATCCGCTTAAAGCTCTGGCAATGGCGACGCGTTTTATCGACGGGATGCATGCTGCCGGAATGAAAACCACCGGTAAGCACTTCCCCGGACACGGGGCAGTCACTGCCGATTCGCACAAAGAAACGCCAACCGATCCGCGTCCTGAGGCGGAAATTCGCGCCAGGGATATGTCGGTGTTCCGTTCGCTAATCACCGGGAACAAACTTGATGCGATTATGCCGGCGCACGTCATATACAGCGATGTCGATCCGCGTCCGGCGAGTGGTTCACCGCACTGGCTGAAAACGGTGCTGCGTGAGGAACTTGGTTTTGATGGCGTGATTTTCTCCGATGACCTGTCGATGGAGGGGGCGGCGATTATGGGGAGCTACGCAGAGCGCGGGCAGGCGTCGCTGGATGCGGGTTGCGATATGATCCTGGTCTGTAATAATCGTAAAGGAGCGGTCAGCGTGTTAGATAATCTGTCGCCGATCAATGCAGAACGTGTTACGCGTTTGTATCATAAAGGTTCATTTTCGCGTCAGGAGTTGATGGACTCCGCACGCTGGAAAACGGTCAGCGCCCAGCTTAACCAGTTGCATGAACGCTGGCAGGAAGAAAAAGCAGGTCATTAACCCGAGTTTTGTGTGAGGATGCGATGATTATCTATTTACACGGTTTTGACTCCAACAGTCCGGGTAACCACGAGAAAGTGTTGCAGCTACAGTTTATTGATTCGGATGTCAGACTGATCAGCTATAGCACACGGCATCCCAAACATGACATGCAGCATCTGCTGAAAGAAGTAGACAAAATGTTGCAACTGAATGTGGACGATCGGCCATTAATTTGTGGCGTAGGACTGGGTGGGTATTGGGCGGAGCGGATTGGCTTCCTGTGCGACATACGCCAGGTGGTATTCAACCCTAATCTGTTCCCCTATGAGAACATGGAAGGCAAAATCGACCGCCCGGAAGAGTATGCCGATATCGCAACGAAATGCGTCACCAATTTCCGCGAAAAAAACCGCGATCGCTGCCTGGTGATCCTGTCCCGGCATGATGAAGCGCTGGACAGCCATCGTTCGGCAAAAGAGCTGCATCATTTCTATGAAATTGTCTGGGACGAAGAGCAGACCCATAAATTTAAGAATATCTCTCCTCATTTACAGCGGATAAAAGCGTTTAAAACGTTAGGTTAAGCCGTTGTAACCCGATAACCCCCCTCAGAAACCAGCCTTCGGGCTGGTTTTTTTATGAGCATTCAGGCAGGGTTGTCTATCTTTTCAGCGAGAAAACTTGATGTACATCAATTTTGGTATGACCAATGCACCGTTCGTGTTATTCTCACTAGCGAAGTCACTTTGCATTACCGTAACTTGTTGTTAATTAAAGGCTATATTTATAACTTTTACTTAACAATTGGTTAATAAATTTAAGGGGGTCACGTTGACTACACCATTGAAAAAGATCGTGATTGTCGGCGGCGGTGCTGGCGGGCTTGAAATGGCGACTCAGTTGGGTAAAAAACTGGGTCGTAAGAAAAAGGCAAAAATCACGCTGGTGGACAGAAACCACAGCCATCTGTGGAAGCCGTTGCTGCATGAAGTGGCGACCGGTTCACTGGACGAAGGCGTGGACGCTCTGAGTTACCTGGCGCATGCGCGTAATCATGGTTTCCAGTTCCAGTTGGGTTCGGTTATGGATATCGATCGTGAAGCGAAAACGATCACCATTGCGGAACTGCGTGACGAGAAAGGGGAACTGCTGGTTCCTGAGCGTAAAATCGCGTACGACACCCTGGTGATGGCGCTGGGCAGCACCTCTAACGACTTCAACACCCCTGGCGTTAAAGAACACTGTATTTTCCTGGACAACCCGCATCAGGCGCGTCGCTTCCATCAGGAAATGCTGAACCTGTTCCTGAAATACTCTTCCAGCATGGGTGTTAGCGGTAAGGTCAACATTGCGATTGTCGGTGGCGGCGCAACGGGCGTGGAGCTTTCTGCGGAACTGCATAACGCTGTGAAACAGCTGCACAGCTACGGCTACAAAGGCCTGACTAACGAAGCGCTGAACGTGACGCTGGTTGAAGCCGGTGAGCGCATTCTGCCTGCGCTGCCGCCGCGTATTTCCGCTGCGGCGCATAGCGAACTGACCAAACTGGGCGTACGCGTACTGACTCAGACGATGGTGACCAGCGCAGACGAAGGCGGCCTGCACACGAAAGATGGCGAACACATCAAAGCTGACCTGATGGTGTGGGCGGCAGGGATTAAAGCGCCTGATTTCCTGAAAGACATTGGCGGGCTGGAAACTAACCGCATCAACCAGTTAGTGGTTGAACCGACGCTGCAAACCACCCGAGACCCGGATGTTTATGCCATCGGCGACTGTGCTTCCTGCGCACGTCCTGAAGGGGGCTTTGTGCCGCCGCGCGCTCAGGCCGCGCATCAGATGGCAAGCTGCGCACTGAATAATATTCTGGCGCAGATGAAAGGCAAACCGATGAAAGACTACGTTTATAAAGATCACGGTTCGCTGGTATCGCTCTCTAATTTCTCGACTGTTGGCAGCCTGATGGGGAACCTGATGCGCGGTTCAATGATGGTGGAAGGGCGTATCGCGCGTTTTGTTTACATTTCGCTTTACCGTATGCACCAGATTGCGCTGCACGGTTACTTTAAAACCGGGTTAATGATGTTAGTAGGCAGCATTAACCGTGTGATTCGCCCGCGTCTGAAACTGCATTAATCCTTACCGTATCGCCTGATGGCGCTTCGCTTATCAGGCCTACGGCTCGCACTGCATGTAGGCCGGATAAGGCCACCGGCCGCCATCCGGCATCAGCCCTCACCGTTTGTAGGCCGGATAAGGCCATCGGCCGCCATCCGGCGATTTAATCGCGCCATCTGCTTCAGAGTTCTCTGAATCGTGTCTGTTTGCCGCATAACCCCGCACTTTTCATCCTCTTTCTGATTTGCTTAACCCCACTGCTGGTTGCAAAATTGTTACTAATAGCAAAAAGGAGGAATTCCCGTGAATAAATCAATGTTGGCGGGTATAGGGATTGGCGTAGCTGCTGCGCTGGGTGTGGCGGCGGTGGCCAGTCTGAACGTTTTTGACCGTAGCCCGAAATATGCGCAAGTCGTATCAGCCACACCCATAAAAGAAACCGTCAAAACACCGCGTCAGGAATGCCGCAACGTGACGGTCACGCACCGCAAACCTGTTCAGGACGAAAATCGCATTGCCGGTTCGGTGCTTGGCGCGGTTGCTGGCGGCGTGATTGGTCATCAGTTCGGCGGTGGTCGTGGTAAAGATGTGGCGACCGTCGTCGGGGCGCTGGGCGGAGGGTACGCCGGTAACCAAATCCAGGGATCAATGCAGGAAAATGACACCTACACCTCTACGCAGCAGCGCTGTAAAACGGTGTATGACAAGTCAGAGAAAATGCTGGGCTATGACGTCACTTACAAGATTGGCGATCAGCAGGGGAAAATCCGCATGGATAAAGATCCCGGAACGCAAATCCCGCTGGATAATAACGGTCAATTGATTCTGAATAACGACGCGTAAAAAAAGCTGTACTCTGCACGTTAGCCCCTCATTCGCTCAGGCTGAGGGGCTTTTTTTATCAGACGGTCAGGCGCTAAGCCTTCAGCATCTCCGGCCACAGCCGTAGGGTGGTGCGGGTTATCTGCATCAGTTTGTCAAACGTCGCACCTTCACGCGCGCTGATCGACATTCCTTGTAAAATACAGTTCAGATATTCCGCCAGCGTTTGTGGATTGCAGTGCGCCGGAATTTCCCCGCGCTCCTGCCGCTGGCGCAAAAACTGGGTCAGCGTCTGCTCCTGCATCGCGTGGCGGGATTTCACCGTATGGGCGATTTCACGGGAGGAGGCGGCCAGTGTGGCGGACGTGTTGATCATAAAGCACCCGGCAGGGGTGTCTTTACTGGTGAAGCATGTCGCGACGGCGGTGAAATAGTCTTCCAGCGCAGACTCAACGCTTTTTTCTTCACAAAAGAGTTGGGCCTCATGCTTTGCCGCAAAGCGGCTGATATAGCGATCCAGCACTGCGCGGAACAACCCTTCCTTGTTCGTAAATTCTGCGTACAGCGTGGGCGCTTTTGCGCCGGTCGCTTCCACGAGGTCGGCGAGCGATGTTGCTTCATAGCCGTGCTGCCAGAAGAGTGTCATGGCCTTGTCAAGCGCGGCTTCCCTGTCGAACACTTTTGGTCGGCCACGGCTTTTTTTTACGCAACCTGTCGAGTCAGTTGTCATGATGCCGTTGTACCTTGTTGGGTTTGTTGAACAACCATTATAAAAATAATCCCGCTCAGTCTCCAGCGCATTCAGAAGAAAAATAATTCACCTGTATTGATATGAAAAATAAGTTCTTTTTAATTTATATAATGATCGTTATAAAAAAATGTTGACGTGTGACCTGGATCACATCTATGATTTACCTATCGATCGTTAAGTAAATATTTCGACACCGTTCATCTGCTAAAGGTCACTATCATGAAAAACGTAAAAACCCTCATTGCTGCCGCTGTACTGAGTTCACTCTCTTTCGCAAGTTTCGCTGCTGTTGAAGTTCAGGCGACGCCAGTAGATCAACAGAAAGTGGGCACCATTTCCGCAACCGCCGGGACTAACCTGGGATCTCTGGAAGATCAACTGGCGCAAAAAGCGGATGAAATGGGCGCGAAATCTTTCCGCATTACTTCGGTAACCGGTCCTAACACCCTCCACGGGACTGCGGTTATCTACAAATAAGCATTAACCCTCATTAATGCCACTGCTACTGCCACAAAAAAGCCCCGCTGTCTGAGCGGGGCTTTTTTATTATCCGACGTTACATCGACTGCTGCGTTATCCCGGGATGGCGGGTGACATCGACCGGCATTCCTGAACGCACTTCCATAACATGCTCCATAACGGCGGCATCGGTCTGTGCGGCATCTTTGAAAGCCTGCATTTGACCGTTCAATACGATCGGCAATATCTGCGGATCGTCATCAATATTCTTCGATAACGGCTGGTGGACTTCTACCAGGCGCATGCCGCCAGGTTCAACGGACGCTTTGATCGGCGTATTAATAATGTTGACCTTCGTACCCGGCGTGACCTGACGGAACAGCGTCTCAATATCACCGTCACGCAGGCGAATACAACCGGAACTGACGCGCATCCCGATACCGAAATCAGCATTCGTGCCGTGCAGCAAATAGACGCCGCCATAAGCCGCTAAGCGGATCGCATGATGGCCCATTGGGTTATCCGGCCCGGCGGGAACCACGGCAGGGAGGTCTATTCCCTGAGCCTTGTAACGGGCGCGGATATTCGCCGTAGGTGTCCAGGTTGGGTTCGCGCGCTTATCCGAGACGGTAGTGACCATCGTTGGCGTCAACGTATCGCCACCCAGTTGACCGATACCGATTGGATACACGGTCACCGAATTTTTTCCGGGAGGATAGTAATACAGACGCAATTCGGCGAGGTTAATCACAATACCTTCGTGCGGCGCATCCGGCAGTAAGGTTTGCAGAGGGATGGTCAGAACGCTGCCCGCGCGGGGAACGTAAGGATCAACGCCCGGGTTTGCCTGTAGCAACGCTAAAAAACCGACATTGTATTTTTTAGCAATCGCCTCCAGCGAGCCGCCGTTGTTTTCGACAACGTGAAATGTATTCTCGCCCACCAGTTTGCTGCCGGGAGGAGGAAGCGGCCATGTGTTCGCCTGCGCCGGTATCGCCAGCGCTACGGACGCGGCGAGCGTAAAAAACGCCAGCCAGCGGGAAAGTCGCATGTTATTCATTATCATCACAAATCAAAGGGTTATTGTAATAAATTGAGTCAATGATCATTATGGCGGGTTGTCATGTCTTGAAGTGCAAGAGAAGTGCAAAGTGTTGTAAATGTGGGCGAAAACGCGGGGGATGGCAGAGGGCATTACGCCCGGTGGCGCTGCGCTTACCGGGCCTACAGGATATGCTTCCCGTAGGCCGGATAAGGCGCTTGCGCCGCCATCCGGCGTCGTAGAGCGTTACGCTGCCGCGTTTTCTTCCAGTTGCGCCATAAACTGGCGCACCCAGTCCATACGCGTTTTACGCTCCGCTAGATCCTGAATAAACTTCAGGCGTGTCGGGCCGTCGAGGCGGAAGTGCTGTGGTTGTTTTTGCAACAGACCAATCAGCCAGGTTGGGTTTACGTGATTTTTCTCGGCAAACTCGATCGTACCGCCTTTCTCGTTGCCTTCCAGTTTTCGAATGCCCAGCTTCTGTGCCTGTTGGCGCAGACGCGCGATATCCAGCAGATTGCGCGCCGGGTCAGGCAGCAGGCCGAAACGGTCGATCAGCTCTACCTTGAGCTCCTCCAGCTCGTTTTCGTTTTTCGCACTGGCAATGCGTTTATAGAACGACAGACGCGTATTCACATCCGGGATAAAATCATCCGGCAGCAGCGACGGCATACGCAGTTCGACTTCCGTCTGCTGGCTGGTGAGGTCTTCCAGCGACGGCTCACGTCCGGCTTTCAGCGCATCCACGGCGTTTTCCAGCAGCTCCATATACAGCGAGAAGCCGATGGTCTCCATCTGCCCGCTCTGATCTTCGCCAAGCAGCTCGCCAGCGCCGCGAATTTCGAGGTCGTGGGTCGCCAGCGCAAAACCAGCGCCCAAATCCTCCAGCGAGGCAATGGCTTCCAGACGTTTTTGCGCGTCGGTCGTCATCGCTTTTGGATGCGGCGTCAGCAGCCAGGCATACGCCTGATGGTGTGAACGTCCAACGCGACCACGTAGCTGGTGGAGCTGCGCCAGGCCGAAATGGTCGGCGCGTTCAATGATGATCGTGTTCGCGGTTGGAATATCAATACCGGTTTCGATAATGGTGGTACACACCAGAACGTTAAAGCGCTGGTGGTGGAAGTCGTTCATAACGCGCTCAAGTTCGCGCTCGCGCATCTGCCCGTGACCAATCGCGATGCGGGCTTCCGGCACCAGTTCCGCCAGTCGGTCCGCGGCTTTCTGGATATTCTCCACGTCGTTATACAGATAATACACCTGGCCGCCGCGCAGAACTTCACGCAGGATAGCCTCGCGCACCACCAGGTTGTCATATTCGCGGACGAAGGTTTTTACCGCCAGACGACGGGCGGGCGGTGTGGCAATGATCGACAGATCGCGCATACCGCTCATCGCCATGTTGAGCGTACGGGGGATTGGCGTTGCCGTCAGCGTCAGAATATCAACGTCGGCGCGCATTGCCTTGATGCGCTCTTTATGCCGTACGCCGAAACGGTGCTCTTCATCGACAATCAGCAAGCCCAAATCTTTTAATTTCACATCGCTTTGCAGCAGCTTATGAGTGCCGATCAGAATGTCGATTTTCCCCTCAGCGACCTGCTCAAGGATCTGCGCTTGCTCTTTGGCGCTACGGAAACGGGAGAGCATTTCGATGCGCACCGGCCAGTTGGCGAAGCGGTCGCGGAAGTTATCGAAATGCTGTTGCGCCAGCAGGGTGGTAGGCACCAGCACCGCGACCTGTTTGTGGTTTTCCACCGCCAGGAACGCAGCGCGCATCGCCACTTCGGTTTTCCCGAAGCCGACGTCGCCGCACACCAGACGATCCATTGCCAGCGGTTGGCACATGTCGCTCAGGACGGCGTTAATGGCCTGCGCCTGGTCTGGCGTGGTCTCGAACGGGAAGCTGTCGCAGAACAGTTGATACTGCTCGCGATCGTGCTTAAAGGCGAAACCTTCTTTCGCCGCGCGCTGGGCGTAAATATCCAGTAGCTCTGCCGCCACGTCGCGCACTTTCTCCGCTGCTTTCTGTCGGGCGCGAGACCAGGCGTCGCCGCCCAGTTTATGCAGCGGCGCGTTCTCTTCGGCGCCTCCGGCATAGCGGCTGATGAGATGCAAAGATGACACCGGTACGTACAATCTGGCGTCGTTGGCGTAGGTGAGCATCAGGTACTCGCCCTTGATGCCGCCGGCTTCCAGCGTCGTCATACCCGCATAACGCCCCACACCATGCTCAAGGTGTACCACCGGCTGGCCAGGATGCAGTTCCGCCAGGTTGCGGATCAGCGTGTCGGGGTTAATCGTGCGACGTGAGTCCTGACGGCGACGCGCAACGCGTTCACCCAGCAAATCGCTCTCGCAAATAAGCGCCAGATTACGCTGCGTATCGATAAAGCCATGCTCCGCAGCGCCAATCATCAGGTAACGTCCGGCGTCGAGCGCCTCATCCAGGCGCAAAATTCGTTTGGGTGAAATTTTAATACGGGCGAGCAGTTCCCCGAGCGCTTCGCGGCGGCCTTCGCTTTCTACGGAGAAAATGACCGGCCCGTTGAAGGATTCAAGAAATCTACGCAGCGCGTCCAGCGGCGCTTTTTGCTGCGCCTGTACCGCCAGATCCGGCAGTTTCTGGAAACCCAGATTGGTATTCGCCGCCTTACCTGGCAGATGTTCGGTTTTTAACTGTACGCGGGGCCAGCGTTTGAGTTCGGAGAACAGCTCATCGACCCGCAGCCACAGGGATTCCGGCGGCAAAAGCGGGCGCATAGGATCGACGCCACGGTTTTCAAAACGCGCCCGGGTATCGGCCTGGAAGCGTTCAGCGCTGTTTTCCAGCTCGCCGGTATTCACCAGCAGCGTGTTCGCCGGGAAGTAGCTGAACAGAGGCGGCAGCGGCTCGTTGAAGAACAGCGGCTGCCAGTATTCGATCCCGGCAGGCAGCGTGCCTTTACTGACCTGCTGGTAAATATGCTCGGCGTCGCGTTTAACTTCAAATGTGTCACGCCACTGGCTGCGGAACAGCTCGATGGCCGTTTTATCGGTCGGAAATTCATGCGCGGGCAGCAAATTGATGGCGTCAACTTCTTCCAGCGTACGCTGGGTATCGGCATCAAACAGGCGCAAACTGTCGATTTCATCATCAAAAAAATCAAGACGATAGGGCTGTTCGCTGCCCATCGGAAACAGATCCAGCAGCGCGCCGCGAGTGGCGTATTCACCGTGTTCCATGACCTGATCAACATGACGATAGCCCGCGCTATCCAGCTGTGCGCGCAGGGCGTCGCGCGACAAACGCTGACCCTTTTTCATCACCAGGGCGTGGCCGTGCAAATAACTGTGCGGGCAAACGCGCTGCATCAGCGTATTTACCGGAACAATCAATACGCCGCGCTGCATTGACGGCAACTGGTAAAGCGTGGACAGGCGTGAAGAGATGATTTCCTGGTGTGGGGAAAAGCTGTCGTAAGGGAGCGTTTCCCAGTCCGCCAGATTCATCACCAGTTGGTCGGTGAACTGGCGAACTTCGTCATGCAGGCGCAGGGCGTTTTGCATGTCAGGTGCAATAAGCACGATTGGGCCAGCATGGCGCTCGGCAATCTCCGCCACCAGCGTGGCGCAGGCGGCGCCGGTAAGCTCGCCCAACTGGCGCTGATCGCCGGGTTTGGTTGGCAGAGTATAACGTTGTTGTTCAGGCATAGTGGTTGCAGGATCTCTATTGGGTATACACCACACTATGGGGGCATATCACTGATAAGCAATGCTCTTTATTATCCGTGATCGTTTCTCTTTAGCAAATTGATTCGCCCCCGGGAGGGGGCGAAAAGATTAACGCGAATAGCTGGTAATGGCGGGGAGAGAAGGCGGAGAGAAGAAGAGATCGGCAAACAGGCGTTGCGAAATTTTTCGGACGGTAAGGCCCGTCAGCGTGCAAATCAGCAGACTGGCAAAGGGGTAAACCAACAGCAGAGCAAACTCAAGCTGCGGCGACCATGCCGCGCCGTTGATTTTCGGAATCAACGTTAAGCTGAACGCTTCGACCAGGATACGGTGGGTTGTATAGATAGCAATAGTGTTTGAGCCGATGACATTCAGCAGGCTGGAAGAACGCATGCCGAAGCGCTGCTCATACTGATAGAAAAGCTTCATGATCAGCACAATCGACACCAGTGAGAGCAGCAGGGATACATTAGCCAGCCAGGCGATGACGGCGAGCAGCGCAATGCCCGCAAACGCGATAGCATAACGACGCAGTGGGACATGCTTAATCCACTCCATCAGCGTGGCGCCAAACCAGGCGCCGAGGCTGTAGTAAGGCAGGTTGCGGATCACGCTGTTCATTCCCCACCACGACGTCGGCACGAAGTTTATCGTCACGCTCAGCAGTACAAACAGTACGAACAGTGGTTTTGCCCATTGGCTGAAGACTTTACACAGCACAAAATAGACAACCAGCGCATACAGATACCAGAGGCTGGTGCTGGCCGTCAGCATTCCGTGAATAAACTCGCCGACGGACCCGGCATAAGCGGCGTTGGAGGCATTGTTGATGTCGCGTTCGGGCGCCAGCCAGTGGTTGAGCCAGCTAAGCGCCAGCCATTGCGCCACTCCCCAGAGCGCCAGTACCCAGACAATGCTCCAGATCCGTTTATCAATACAGGTTCCCCAGGGCACGCTGTCAATATAGCGGCGGATTAGATACCCGGAAATAAAGAAAAACACCGGCATGCGAAACGGCGCCAGATAGAGGTTAAAGTAGATCCAGCATTTCGTCAGGATCTCCGATAACGGATACTGGAAAGCGGTCAGGTGGGGATAGAACGTAATCACAGAGTGATAAATGACCACCAGGCAGATGCATAACCCTTTGATTTGGTTGATCCACAATTCTTTTTGTTTCATCAGGACTGCGTACTCGTGTTATTCAACATAGCCTGTGATCCTGCGGGCGGGGATCGGTGTTGTAATGCGTAACATTCTGTATTTTATTTTTTTAAGATAAAGATCAGGGTCAAGGGTGAGTATCAAGGCAGGTATCTTCAGGAAGTTGATTTCTTGATACTTTTCAGAATTACGCTGACGAACACTTACGGTTCAGTCATTTACCCATTCCGCTTTCGCTTATATACTCAGGGCTTTGCTAACAGCAACCAGACGGATTTCATGTACCAACCTGTCGCTCTATTTATTGGCCTGCGTTATATGCGTGGGCGTGCAGCAGATCGTTTCGGTCGTTTCGTCTCCTGGCTTTCCACCATTGGCATTACTCTCGGGGTGATGGCGCTGGTCACGGTATTGTCGGTGATGAATGGTTTTGAACGTGAACTGCAAAACAACATCCTTGGCCTGATGCCGCAGGCAATTCTCTCGTCTGAGCAGGGCTCCCTTAATCCACAGCAGATACCCGAAAAAGCGGTTACGTTAAATGGCGTCAATCGTATCGCGCCGCTTACCACGGGAGATGTCGTGCTGCAAAGCGCGCGTAGCGTCGCCGTGGGCGTGATGCTGGGTATCGACCCGGCGCAAAAAGATCCCTTAACGCCGTATCTGGTCAATGTGAAGCAAACCTCTCTTGAACCGGGCAAGTATAATGTCATCCTCGGCGAGCAGCTTGCCGGGCAGTTGGGCGTCAATCGCGGCGATCAAATTCGCGTGATGGTGCCTTCCGCCAGCCAGTTCACACCAATGGGACGGCTGCCGAGCCAGCGCCTGTTTACGGTGATTGGCACCTTCGCGGCGAACAGCGAAGTGGATGGCTACCAGATGCTGACCAATATTCAGGACGCGTCGCGTCTGATGCGCTACCCGGCGGGCAATATCACCGGCTGGCGCTTGTGGCTCAATGAGCCGCTGAAGGTGGATACCCTCAGCCAGCAGACGCTGCCGGAGGGGACGAAATGGCAGGACTGGCGTGAGCGAAAAGGTGAACTGTTCCAGGCCGTGCGCATGGAAAAAAACATGATGGGTTTGCTGTTAAGCCTGATTGTCGCCGTGGCGGCGTTTAATATTATTACTTCGTTAGGTTTAATGGTGATGGAGAAGCAGGGCGAAGTGGCTATTTTACAAACCCAGGGGCTGACGCCGCGCCAGATCATGATGGTGTTTATGGTTCAGGGCGCCAGCGCCGGGATTATCGGCGCGCTGCTGGGGGCAGTGCTGGGCGCATTGCTGGCCAGCCAACTGAATAACCTGATGCCGATCATTGGTGCATTCCTGGATGGCGCTGCGCTGCCGGTGGCGATTGAACCGCTACAGGTTGTTGTTATTGCGCTGGTGGCGATGGCCATCGCGTTATTGTCCACGCTGTATCCTTCCTGGCGCGCTGCCGCCACCCAACCCGCTGAGGCTTTACGTTATGAATAAGATCCTGTTGCAATGCGACAACCTGTGCAAACGCTATCAGGAAGGCTCCGTGCAAACCGACGTGCTGCACGATGTCAGCTTCAGCATTGGCGAAGGCGAAATGATGGCGATTGTCGGCAGCTCCGGCTCCGGGAAAAGTACGCTCCTGCACCTGCTGGGCGGCCTGGATACGCCGACGTCGGGCGATGTCATTTTTAGCGGCCAGCCGATGAGCAAACTCTCGTCGGCGGCGAAAGCGGAACTGCGCAACCAGAAGCTTGGCTTTATTTATCAGTTCCATCACCTGCTGCCGGATTTCACCGCGCTGGAAAACGTCGCGATGCCGCTGCTGATCGGCAAGAAAAAACCGGCTGAAATTACCGAGCGAGCGCGTGAAATGTTGCAGGCGGTGGGGCTGGATCACCGTGCTAACCATCGTCCATCCGAACTTTCCGGCGGCGAGCGTCAGCGTGTCGCCATCGCCCGAGCGCTGGTCAACAATCCGCGCCTGGTGCTGGCGGATGAACCGACCGGCAACCTGGATGCGCGCAATGCCGACAGTATTTTCCAGCTTCTGGGTGAACTCAATCGCGCTCAGGGAACGGCGTTTCTGGTAGTGACTCACGATTTGCAGCTGGCGAAGCGAATGAGCCGTCAGCTTGAAATGCGCGACGGTCTGCTGACGGCAGAACTGAGCCTGATGGGAGCTGAGTAATGGCTTCGCCTTTATCGTTATTGATCGGCTTGCGCTTTAGTCGTGGTCGTCGGCGCGGCGGTATGGTGTCGCTGATTTCCGTTATCTCGACTATCGGCATCGCGCTGGGCGTGGCGGTACTGATTGTCGGCTTAAGCGCGATGAACGGTTTCGAGCGCGAGCTGAACAACCGTATTCTGGCCGTGGTGCCGCATGGTGAAATTGAAGCGGTGAATCAGCCGTGGACTCACTGGCGCGAAGCGCTGGAAAAAGTGCAGCACGTACAGGGGATTGCAGCGGCAGCGCCCTATATCAACTTTACCGGGCTGGTGGAGAGCGGGGCGAATCTGCGCGCAATCCAGGTGAAGGGCGTGGACCCGGAACAGGAACAGGAACAGCGCTTGAGCGCGCTGCCGTCGTTTGTGCAAAACCATGCCTGGGATAACTTCAGGGCGGGCGAGCAGCAGATCATCATTGGCAAGGGCGTTGCCGATGCGCTGAAAGTGAAGCAGGGCGACTGGGTGTCGATCATGATCCCCAATGCCAGCGCCGATCATAAATTGCAGCAGCCTAAGCGAGTGCGTCTGCATGTGACGGGGATTCTGCAACTGAGCGGTCAGCTCGATCACAGCTTTGCCATGATCCCTATGGAAGACGCGCAGCAGTACCTGGATATGGGGGCCAGCGTGTCCGGCATCGCGATTAAGGTCAACGATGTCTTTAACGCCAATAAATTGGTACGGGACGCTGGCGAAGTGACCGACAGTTACGTTTACATTAAGAGCTGGATCGGTACTTACGGCTATATGTACCATGATATTCAGATGATCCGCGCCATCATGTATCTGGCGATGGTGCTGGTGATCGGCGTGGCCTGCTTCAACATCGTTTCGACGCTGGTGATGGCAGTAAAAGATAAGAGCGGCGATATCGCGGTATTAAGAACCTTAGGGGCGAAAGATGGCCTAATCCGCGCCATTTTCGTCTGGTATGGGCTGCTGGCGGGTCTGCTCGGCAGTCTGTGCGGTGTGGCGATTGGCGTGGTCGTCTCATTGCAACTGACCCCTATTATCGAAGGCATCGAAAAGCTGATAGGGCATCAGTTCCTTTCTGGAGACATCTATTTTATCGACTTCCTGCCATCCGAATTACACTGGCTGGACGTTATTTACGTACTGGTTACGGCATTGTTGCTGAGCTTGTTGGCGAGCTGGTATCCGGCGCGCCGCGCCAGCAATATTGACCCCGCGAGAGTGTTAAGCGGCCAGTAGTCGCAGTACATAAGAACAAGGAGCGGTGCGTGATGTATTACGGGTTTGACATTGGCGGGACAAAAATTGCCTTAGGCGTGTTTGATAACGAGCGACGTTTGCGCTGGGAAAAACGCGTACCGACGCCACGCGAAGGCTATGAGGCTTTTTTAACGGCGGTCTGCGATCTGGTGGCGGAAGCCGACCAGCGGTTTGACGTAAAAGGCTCCGTGGGCATTGGTATTCCCGGGATGCCGGAAACGGAAGACGGAACGCTGTATGCCGCCAATGTTCCGGCCGCCAGTGGTAAACCGCTCCGCGCCGATCTCAGCGCCCGGCTGGATCGTGATGTTCGCCTGGATAACGACGCGAACTGCTTTGCACTGTCGGAAGCCTGGGATGATGAGTTCACGCAGTATCCGCTGGTCATGGGGCTTATCCTCGGGACAGGCGTAGGCGGCGGACTGGTGCTCAACGGTAAGCCGATCACCGGTCGCAGCTATATTACCGGCGAGTTTGGTCATATGCGTTTGCCTGTCGATGCGCTCACCCTGATGGGGTTCGATTTTCCTCTGCGTCGCTGCGGCTGCGGTCAACTGGGCTGCATCGAAAATTATCTTTCCGGCCGCGGGTTTGCGTGGCTGTATCAGCATTACTATCATCAACCTCTACAGGCGCCGGAGATTATTGCTTTGTGGGAGCAAGGTGATGAACGCGCGCGTGCGCATGTTGAACGTTACCTGGATTTACTGGCGGTCTGCCTGGGGAATATCCTCACGATCGTCGATCCCGATCTGGTGGTGATTGGGGGAGGATTATCAAACTTCACTGCTATAACAACGCAACTGGCAGACAGGTTGCCACGTCATCTCCTTCCTGTTGCTCGTGTACCGCGTATTGAACGGGCGCGACACGGTGATGCGGGCGGGATGCGCGGCGCTGCCTTCTTACATCTTACCGATTAATCAAAAGAGGTTGTTATGCAGTCGCGTCGGGCTCATCGATTAAGCCGTTTTCGTAAAAACAAACGCCATTTGCGTGAACGCCTGCGTCAGCGAATCTTTTTCAGAGACAGAGTGGTGCCGGAAATGATGGAAAAACCAAGAGTATTAGTTCTTACTGGAGCGGGAATCTCTGCCGAATCCGGCATTCGTACATTTCGCGCCGCTGATGGTCTCTGGGAAGAGCATCGGGTAGAGGATGTGGCGACCCCGGAAGGGTTTGCCCGCGATCCAGAACTGGTTCAGTCATTTTACAACGCCCGCCGTCAGCAGTTGCAGCGGCCTGAGATTCAGCCCAACCCGGCGCATGTCGCGCTGGCAAAACTGGAAGAGGCGCTGGGCGATCGTTTCCTGCTGGTGACGCAAAATATCGATAATCTGCATGAACGCGCGGGCAACAAGAATATCATTCACATGCACGGCGAGCTGTTGAAAGTGCGCTGCTCCCAGAGCGGGCAAATTCTGGACTGGACGGGCGATGTGACCTCAGACGATAAGTGCCATTGCTGCCAGTTCCCGGCTTCGCTTCGCCCGCACGTCGTGTGGTTTGGTGAAATGCCGCTTGGCATGGATGAGATCTATATGGCGTTGGCGATGGCGGATGTGTTTATCGCTATCGGAACATCCGGGCATGTTTATCCGGCGGCCGGGTTTGTGCATGAGGCCCGCCTGCACGGCGCGCATACGGTCGAGCTAAACCTTGAACCAAGCCAGGTTGGCAGCGAGTTTGAAGAGAAATATTATGGCCCGGCAAGCCAGGTCGTACCGGCGTTTATTGAGAAATTATTGAAAGGACTGTGATTTTTTTGCCGGATGGCGGCGAATGCCTTATCCGGCCTACGGTTCGCATTTGTCCAGGCCCGATAAGCGCAGCGCTATCGGGCATTTTTTACAACGCTGAATTAGCGTCCCGCTTTCAGCTTCTGATAATACTCTTCATAGATAGCACTGGCGGAACCCACGTCGTTCTGCCATTCCCCTTTGTTGATGGTGTCGGCATCAGGGTAGAGTGATTTATCATTTGCCACTTCAGGGCTTAACAGCTTACGTGCGGCCAGGTTCGGCGTCGGATAACCGATGGTTTCCGCTACTTCTTTCGCCACATCCGGGCGCAACAGGAAGTTGATCAGCTTCAGCGCGCCTTCTTTGTTTTTGGCGTTCGCCGGAATAGAAAGGCTGTCCATCCAGAAAATACCGCCTTCTTTCGGCCAGATAACCTCAAGTGGCGTCCCTGCCTGACGTGCAACGTACGCAGAACCGTTCCACACCATCCCCAGGTTGACTTCGCCTTCCATATACGGGTTAGCCGGGTTGTCGGAGTTGAACGCCGCCACGTTTGGCATCAGTTTTTTCAGTTCGTTATACGCCGCTTCAATCTCTTTAGGATCGGTGGTGTTGCCGGAGTAACCCAGCTTACGCAGCGCCATCTGGAACACTTCACGCGCATCGTCAGTCAGCAGCAGGCCGCCTTTATACTCAGGCTTCCACAGGTCAGCCCAACTGGTGACGGTTTTCGGGTCAATTTCGTCGCTGTTAACGCCAATTGCCGTTGCGCCCCAGATATACGGGATGGAGTAGTCGTTATTCGGGTCAAACGGTTTGTTGAGCATTTCAGGATCGAGGTTGTGGAAGTTGGTTAACTTCGTTTTGTCGATCTTCTGGATCATGCCCTCTTTACGCATTTTATCGACGTAATAGGTGGAAGGCACCACCAGGTCGTAGGCGCCGTCTTTATACGTTTTCAGCTTGGCATACATGGTTTCATTCGACTCGTAGGTCGAATAGATAACCTTAATGCCCGTCTCTTTAGTGAACTGTTCCAGCAGTCCTGGTGGAACATACTCGGTCCAGTTGTAGAAATAGAGCGTGTTGTTGTCATCAGCGTGAGCGGCGCTCATGCCCAGTGCCAGAGCACCCGCCGCGAGCAGGTGGCGTGACCATTTTTTCATTTAACGTCCCCTGAATAGTGGGCCTCAACGGCCCTTGGTTTTATCACGAGCAATAAGCTGGCTGGCGATGACCATAACCAGCGACAGAACCAACAAAATCGTTGCCAGCGCATTAACTTCCGGTGAAACGCCGACTTTTACCATTGAGTAAATTTTCAATGGCAGAATCTCATAGCCGGGCCCGGTGACGAATGACGAAACCACCACGTCATCCATCGACAGGGTGAAACTGAGCAACCAGCCAGCCGCGACCGCAGGCATTGCCAGCGGCAGAATGATCTTACGCAAAATCGTGACTTCACTGGCCCCCAGGTCTTTTGCCGCTTCCAGCATCCGCACGTCAAACCCTTTCAGGCGCGAGTAAACGGTAACGACCACGAAGGGCAGGCAAAAGGTGATATGCGAAAACAGCAACGACCAGAAGCCCAACTGGATGCCGAGCAGCATAAACAGCACCAGCAGTGAAATCGCCATTACAATATCCGGCGACATCATGACAACAAACAGCATGCCGCTGACAAACGGTTTACCGCGAAAACGATAGCGATACAGCGCCACTGCCGTTAGCGAGCCGATGATCGTGGCAAAGGTGGCCGAGAACACCGCCATCGTCAGCGAGTGCTGTGCCGCCTGCAACAGGCTGTCGTTATTCATCAGCAGGCTGTACCAGTTGGTGGTAAAGCCCTGCCAGTTGATGCCAAAGCGCGAACTGTTAAAGGAGTTCACAATCAAGATGATGATTGGAATATACAGGTACGCGTAGATAGCGGTCATAAAACCGCCACGAAGCAGTCGACCGATCATTCGAGTTCCACCTTCTTATTCAGCAGCCGCGATGCGCGCCAGTAAACCAGCAGCATCAGGCCCATCACAATCGTCAGCGTAATGCTGGTGGCTGCGCCAAACGGCCAGTCGCGAATGTTCAGGAACTGAACCTTAATAACGTTACCAATCAGCAGGTTCTTTGCTCCACCCATCAGGTCAGAGACATAGAACAGCCCCATCGCCGGCAGCATCACCAGTAGACACCCGGCGATGATCCCCGGCATGGTCAGTGGAATAATAATGCGAATAAAGGTCTGCAATTTACTGGCGCCCAGATCGCGGGCGGCCTCCAGCAGCGGCTTATCCAGTTTTTCAATGCTGGAGTAGAGCGGCATCACCATAAACGGCAGCAGGATATAGACCAGACCGATAATGACCGCGCCCGGCGTGAACATGATGCGGATCGGGGTGTCAATCACACCCAGCCACAGCAGGAACTCGTTGAGATAGCCCTTGGTGCTGAGAAAAATTTTCAGGCCGTAAATACGGATCAGCGAGTTGGTCCAGAACGGTACGATCAGCAAAAACAGCAGCAGCGGACGCACTTTTTCCGGCAGTTTCGCCAGAAACCAGGCAAAGGGATAGCCGAGCACCAGGCAGGCGAAGGTGGCGATGAGCGCCATATTGAGGGAATGCAGCAATACCTCAAAATAGAGCGGATCGAGCAGACGAGCGTAGTTATCCAGCGTAAAGACCATTTTGACGAAGTTCGCGTCATCACGGGTCAAAAAGCTGGTACCAATAATCATCAGGTTGGGCAGAAAGACAAACAACACAAGCCAACCAACGACAGTGACAATCACCACATTCTGGAATTTACTTGTGTTCTTCATCAGCCAGTACGACCTCCCAGCTTTCTACCCAATTAATGGCCATTTTTTGGTCGAGAGAGTGGTCGAAGTCAGGATCGTCTTCATTGAAGAATTCGCTGACCATCACCATTTTGCCATTTTCCAGTTCGACGACGGATTCCAGCGTCATACCTTTGTAGTTGCGCTCGCGCACGTAGCCAATGAGACCTTCAATGTGGTTATCATCGTTAATTTCATCAACGCGCAGATCTTCCGGGCGTAACAGTACGTTCAGTTTCTGACCAGGAACGACGGCAAAGTTAACATAAATATTGCACTCGCGTCCTTCTACATTGGCGCGTACGCGTTGTTCGTCGAGACGTTCAATTACCGTGGCGTTAAACATGTTGATTTCGCCAATGAATCCGGCGACGAACAGGTTTTTCGGCTCCTCATAGATTTCTCGCGGCGTGCCGTCCTGCTCAATAATGCCGTCGCGCATCACCACGATACGGTCAGACATGGTCAGCGCTTCTTCCTGATCGTGCGTAACGAACACAAAAGTGATGCCCAGCTTACGCTGCAACGCTTTCAGTTCGTTCTGCATCTGCTTTCGCAGCTTGTAATCCAGCGCGGAGAGGGATTCATCCAGCAGCAATAAACGCGGTTTATTGACGACGGCGCGGGCGATGGCCACACGCTGCTGCTGCCCGCCGGAAAGCTGATGTGGCTTTCGCTGCGCAAACTCTTCCAGTTGCACCATGCGCAGAGCGTCGGTGACGCGAGGGGTAATCTCGGCGGCGGGGGTTTTCTGCATGCGTAAACCGAAAGCCACATTTTCAAATACGGTCATGTGGGGGAATAACGCATAGCTTTGAAAGACGGTGTTCACATAGCGGTGTTCCGCTGGAACGTCGGTGATGTCCTGGTTATCCAACATGATATGACCGGCACCAACATTTTCCAGACCGGCAATCAGGCGCAGAACGGTTGTTTTACCGCAGCCAGAGGGGCCAAGCAGCGTGAGGAATTCGCCGTTATTGATGGTCAGATTCAGATTAGAAATGACCTCTTTTCCGTCGAAGCTTTTGCGAATTCCCGCCAGTTGTACCAGCGGTGAAAGCGAACGCGGTTGTTTATTCAATTTTTTACTCTGTCCCATGTAGACGCAACGGATGGCTGACCGATGCGGGGTTTGTGGTTAACCACCTTGGTGACTCTTAATGAGGGCGGTCATTCTACGGCAAACCGCTAAAATCGCCAATCCTTGTTGCGAATTACTGGCTTAGCTTTATAGTCAGAAAAAGTGTCTACGCGAAATATTCTCGTTTGCAGGGATAAAAGTGACCTGACGCAATATTTGTCTTTTCTTGCTTATTAATAATGTTGTCACGAAAAGTGAGGGTGACTGCATGGATAAACTACTTGAGCGTTTTTTACACTACGTGTCGCTGGATACCCAATCAAAGGCGGGCGTACGGCAAGTGCCCAGCACTGAGGGCCAGTGGAAATTATTACATTTGCTCAAACAACAGCTCGAAGAAATGGGGCTGGTGAACGTCACGTTAAGTGACAAAGGGACCGTCATGGCGACGCTGCCAGCCAACGTTGCTGGTGATATTCCCGCGATTGGTTTTATCTCTCATGTGGATACCTCACCTGATTTCAGCGGTAAAAATGTGAATCCGCAGATTGTGGAAAACTACCGTGGTGGCGATATTGCGCTAGGGATCGGCGATGAGGTGCTGTCGCCGGTGATGTTCCCGGTTCTGCATCAACTGCTGGGGCAGACGCTGATCACCACTGACGGGAAAACGCTGCTGGGCGCTGACGACAAAGCGGGCGTGGCGGAAATCATGACCGCGCTGGCGGTACTGAAACAGAAAGACATTCCGCACGGTGATATTCGCGTGGCCTTTACGCCGGATGAAGAGGTCGGTAAAGGGGCGAAACATTTTGACGTTGAGGCTTTCGGCGCGCAGTGGGCTTATACCGTTGATGGCGGCGGCGTAGGGGAACTGGAGTTTGAAAACTTCAATGCGGCCTCCGTGAATATCAAAATCGTGGGCAATAACGTACACCCCGGTACGGCGAAGGGCGTGATGGTGAATGCGCTGTCGCTGGCGGCGCGTATTCATGCCGAGGTTCCGGCGGATGAGAGCCCGGAGACGACCGAAGGCTATGAAGGCTTCTACCATCTGGCGAGTATGAAAGGCACCGTTGATCGTGCGGATATGCACTACATCATTCGTGATTTCGACCGCAAACAGTTTGAAGCCCGCAAGCGCAAAATGATGGAGATCGCTAAAAAGGTCGGGAAGGGACTGCACCCGGACTGCTACATTGAGCTGGTGATCGAAGACAGCTATTACAATATGCGTGAGAAAGTGGTCGAACACCCACATATTCTCGATATTGCACAGCAGGCAATGCGTGACTGCGATATTGTGCCGGATATGAAGCCGATTCGTGGCGGCACTGACGGCGCCCAGCTTTCGTTTATGGGCTTACCGTGCCCGAACCTCTTTACCGGCGGCTATAACTATCATGGCAAGCATGAGTTTGTGACGCTGGAAGGGATGGAGAAAGCGGTGCAGGTGATTGTGCGTATTGCGGAGCTAACTGCGAAGCAGCAGTAATGGTGTCGTGGTGTGATGGCGCCGGATGGCGCTTCACTTATCAGGCCTACCGTGCGTAGGCCTGATAAAATGCGTTCGCGTTGCCATCAGGCTCAATCGCAATAACTTATTACCCTTCGAAGAACCAGTACCCGCTGTTGACCAGCGCGGCCAGCATTGCGAGGAACGACGGGTCTTCCAGCGCATCGCCAAAATTCTCGGCGGTCAGCACGATGTGACTGGAGAGCGCCTCCAGCGCCGGGCGGTGCGGAGAATCAATCTTCTCGCCGTTGGCGTAGACCTCATCGCCAATGCGCAGGACGCGTAAGCCGCCCAGACGCACCAGCACATCGCCTTGTTTCAGCGCATCATAGATCTCATCCGGCTGATACGGCGGTTCCGGCGGCGCGATGTCCAGTTCGTGACGAGACTGGGAGATAAATTCGCCAAACCACTGTTTAAAGTGTTCAGGCTGATTGATCAGGTCGAGCATCATTTCACGCAGCTTGTCCATCTCCTGCGGCAGAACATCGGCAGGATGCTCGCGCGGCGGGATATCCGGGTCGCTGTAATAGGTGCTGCCCAGCTCGCGTTGCAGAACGTAGTCGGCAAAACCGCTGATCAGTTCACGCGTATTCGGCGCGCGGAAACCAACCGAGTAGTTCATCGCGTTTTCCAGCGCGTAGCCTTCGTGCGGGAATCCGGGTGGGATATACAGAATATCGCCGGGCTCCAGCTCTTCATCAATGATGGCTTCAAAAGGATCGACCTGGAGCAGGTCCGGGTGAGGGCAATGCTGCTTCAGTTGCAGCTTCTCGCCTACGCGCCAGCGGCGGCGACCGGTTCCCTGAATGATAAAGACATCGTACTGATCCAGATGCGGACCCACGCCGCCGCCAGGGACGGAAAAGGAGATCATCAGATCGTCAATACGCCAGTCCGGCAACGCGCGGAAAGGGCGCATCAGCGCGGCGGTAGGTTCATGCCAGTGGTTTACGGCCTGAACCAGCAGTGACCAGTTGTTCTCGCCGAGGTGGTCGTAACTCTCGAACGGGCCGTGGCTGACCTGCCATTTACCATCCTGATGGCTGACCAGACGGCTATCGACTTCGCTTTCCATCGCCAGTCCCGCCAGTTCGTCAGGGGAGAGCGGATCAATGAAGTTGTTGAACCCACGTTTTAACACCACCGGGCGTTTTTGCCAGTGGCGTTCAAGAAATTCGGGCCAGTTAAGTGTTAATTGATATTCCATGTTGATTATCCGCAGGCTGGTATCTGACACCGATTATAACGGATGCTTAACGACATGCGGTGAAGAACATACATAAATATTACACGCCAGCGTCATTCATCGCGCTGAATCGGGTGCTGGCGACCAAAAATCACCTCCATCCGCGCTCCGCCGAGCAAACTGTCACCGGCGACGATCTTCCCTTCATATTGCTCAGTGATCTCACGGGCGACCGCCAGCCCCACGCCTTGCCCTGGTCGCAGGGTGTCAATGCGCTGACCGCGATCGAAAACCACATCACGCTTGCTTTGCGGAATGCCCGGGCCGTCGTCTTCTACCAGAATATGCAGATGCTCATCGGTCTGCCGGGCTGAAATTTCGACAAACTCAAGGCAGTATTTACAGGCGTTATCCAGCACGTTGCCCATCACTTCAACAAAGTCATTCTGCTCGCCGACGAAGCTGATTTCCGGCGAAATATCGAGGCTAATGTTGACCCCTTTACGCTGATACACCTTATTGAGCGCGCAGGTGAGATTGTCCAGTAACGGCGCTACGGGGTGCAGCTCGCGGCTGAGTAACACGCCGCTTCCGCGCATGCTGGCGCGATGCAGGTAATAACCAATCTGCTGGGATATACGGCTGATCTGTTCCAGCATGACCGGTTCGGCGTCGCTGACGCTCATTTTTTCGCTGCGCATTGAACGCAGGGTGCTCTGCAATACCGCCAGCGGCGTTTTCAGACTATGGGTGAGATCGGTTAACGTGGTGCGGTATTTATCATAACGTTCACGTTCGCTCTTCAGCAGCCGGTTGAGGTTGCGCACCAGGCTGGTCAGTTCCCGCGTGGTTTCCGGGTTGAGCATTTCGCGGTGGTGTTCTTCCAGCTCGCGCACTTCACGCGCCAGCGCTTCGATAGGGCGTAAACTCCACCACGCAGCGACCCAGAGCAACGGGATGACTAATAGCAGGTTTGCCGCCAGAACATAAATAAACCAGCTCCAGACCATATACGAGCGTTTCAGCTCAATGGGGATGGTATCGACAACCACTATCGTCAGTTGCGGCATCCGCGCGGTAGCCGGATAGACATTCACCGCCACGGAGTGGGTCATTTCCGCATCGTCGTCATCTTCCCGCACCTCTTTGAGCTGCTGTTGGGCGGAATGATCTTCACTCAGCAATGTGCTGGTGGCGTCGACATCGGCTTCAATTTCATGAAAACCGTTGGCTTTCAGCCATTCCGGCTGGATACGTTTCTCCAGCCAGGGAACGTTGCGCTGCGCCCATAACAACTTGCCGTTCTCATCATAGATCAGTGTCATCGTGGGGCTTTGCATATCGAGATTTTCCGGGATCTCGATATTGATTTTATTGTTTTGCCATGACGCGAGGGTGTAGAAAAGGTTGCTCTCACCGCGTAACAGGCGAAAGGTTGTCTTATCAAAACTGACGCTATAGCCAACCAGTGCGACCATGCCGTAGGCCAGAGAGAGCACCAGCACAACGCCTGCCGTCGCCAGCAGAAAGCGCAGGCGCAGCGATAAAGGAAAAAGATGACGCAGTAATTTATTCATTAGCGCAGTTCGAACAGGTATCCCTGACCACGGACGGTGGTAATCACATCATCAGGATATCGCGCCTGAATTTTTTTGCGTAAGCGCCCCATTAATACATCAATGGTATGGCTTTCACGCAGTTCCGCATCCGGGTAGAGCTGTAGCATCAACGAATCTTTGCTGACGACTTTGCCATTATTGCGGATCAGCGTTTCCATAATGGTGTATTCAAACGCCGTCAATTTTATCACTTCATCATTTACGGACAATTCACGGCGGGAGAGATCCACCTGAAAAGGCGGAATAGAGATAACCTGCGAGGCCAGGCCGCTGTTGCGGCGCATTAACGCCTGCATACGCGCGACCACTTCTTCAATATGAAACGGTTTTGTCACGTAGTCGTCGGCGCCGGCGCTCAGCACTTCCACTTTATCCTGCCAGCCCTCACGGGCGGTTAATACCAGAACAGGAAGGGAAACGTCATTGCTGCGCCAGCGGCGGATCAGCGAAAGCCCGTCTTCATCCGGGAGGCCTAAATCGACGATGGCGATGTCCGGCAGATGCTCGTTAAGATAATAATCGGCTTCCTTTGCATCTTCTGCGTCATCAACCTGGTGCCCCAAATCCTGTAATTGAACCTTCAGGTGGTGGCGTAATAAGGCATTATCTTCGACAACCAGTACGCGCATCATCTTTTCTCCCTAAATTAACGGTATTAGTAGTTTAACGCTGATTATGTGGATTGAAACCAGCGCTATGAAATTAAATGACTTTTTTCATACTCCCTCGCCCTTGGGGGCGTCCTGGAGGCAGTGCTGTCGGCATCTGATTGTTCAGCATGTTGACCTGATCCTGGTTCATATCACCAATCCACTTGGAGTAAACCTCGTATACCATCCGCGCATCTTCATGTCCCATCTGGCTGGCAATGAACGACGGGGTCGCTCCGGCCATCAGCGTCCAGCAGGCATATGTGTGACGCGACTGATATGGATTGCGCTCACGTATACCTGAAAGTTTAGTCCCACGTTTCCAGCCATACGAAATCGAGTCCTTGGAAAAGTAACCGCCTTTCGTTGACGAGTATGTTGTCGGTGAAAAAACGAAGCGAAGATATTGCTGCTCAGTTTTTCCGATCTCACGATGATGAAACTGAATTTCCTGTTTTGGACTGTTCCCAGTGATTTCGTATTGCTCCAGCAGAGCATCATGAGCAGGTTTCAGCAACGTTATCGTCCTTATCCCGGCATCTGTTTTAGGGGGTACAAATACTTGCTTGTTCGTCAAATTTCTGGATACGTGGATTTCACCTTTTACCAAATCAATATCTTCCCATGCCAGTGCGCATATCTCGCCCGGCCTCATCCCTGTATGTACCGCAATAATGATGATTAATGCCTGGCTACGGGGAAGGGCGGCTATCAGTGCCTGGTACTCATGAAGTAAAAGTGGGTCGGGATCATTTTTAGATAACTTGAGTCGCGACACTCCTTCATAAGGAGCATGCAATATAAACTGGCTTCGGTTTGCAAGCTTCAGCATTTCTGATAAAACAGCCATCTGTTTATTGACTGTTGAGGGCGCGCGCCCATTTTTGATGCGGTTTGGTATTGAAGGGTTGAAAACTTCCCCGGTCAGGAGTTCTTTGCGGTAATTCAGAATATCTGCGTGCTGAATATCAACCAGCCGTGTGTTCTCGCCCACGACTCGTTTCAGGGTGTTAACGACTGATGTGATGGATAGCAAAGTGGCTTCAGATACCTCCAGTGACTTTGTATCTGTAAAAAAATCACTCAGTTCTTTGAATGTGGAGATCCGTTTTGTGGACGAAAATTTCTTAAGAGCTTTTGATTCCGGGAAACGATCTGCGTAGTCGAACTTACCGAGTTGTATCTCACTCACAATTGCTGCGCGCAGATTGCCCGCTTTTTTAATGTTGCTACTGTTGACAACCCAACCCTGGAGAACTTCGCGGCAACGAATGCCGCGATAGATAAATGTGATCCTGATTTTTCCGTTATGCAGTTCAACACCAGTCGGGTATTTCATTAAGCATCCTGAACTAACTGATTAATCTTCGGGTAGTTGTACCAAAGCAGACCTTTAGAGTTGTCAGTCTGTCCAAGCGCAGTAAGGCGCTTGAAGTGAACACCTTCAACCCATAGCTTCAGGCGATAATTTTTAATCTGTCCTTCAGTAAGCCCTGTTCTTTCGGTAAGTCTGGACTCAACAACCCACTCTTCGTTAAAAATTACCTGTGACATAGTTCACCTCAGGTAACCGGCGCCAGTATAGATGCGCCGGTGTTGTGACATTGATAATTCGTTATCAGGCTATCTGCCCTGGCAGTGCGCGCAGTCGGCGCATACCTGTCATTGCGGTGGCTACATAGCTCTTGTGTCGGTTAACAACTTCAACCGTCACCTTCACGCCGTCGACTGCCACGGTATAAGTGGTCTTTGTTTTCTGTCGGCCAAACTCCCCGTAAAGTTCAACATGCTTTGCCAGTGCTGCATCGCACGCCCGACGACCTAACGGCGATTGCTTACTGCGATTGATAAGGCGCATATAACCCCCTGTGACGGGAGGGCCGCCCTCCCGCCTCCCTTAGCCCACGTATTCCGGTTTCATGTCGTCCAGGGTGATGCGGAACTGGTCATACAGTTCATCGCCCAGATGACGTTTGGCTGCGGTGAGCGTACTTTCAGCTTTAGCGAACATCGCTGTGGCTTCCGGTTCGCCGGGATTTGGAAGTGAGTTGATCACAGCCCCGACCTTGTTCTGCGCATCGACCTGGTAGTAACGTTTCACCGCCTTATTTTTCAGTTCGGTGTACAGGGCGGTTCCCAGCAACACTTTCTGTGATTCGATATCCACGCGAATGGCTTTTGCCTGAACAACGGAGCTTGCTGTATCAATGCGATCGCGTAGATCGTCGGCAACGGCATCAACGTTAGTTGCCGATTCCTGCGCGCTGGTCGTGGTGCTAACCTCGCCAGTGATTTCCTGTACGCTCATGCGCTGGACTGGCGCAGGGTTATTCGCTCTGACGAGTTCAACGAATTGCGTAATAAAGTCTTTTGTGCTCTGCGTGATGCTCAGAACGATGAACCTGTAAGTGACGCTTACAAGTTGCCAGGCAGATGGATTCCGGTAAGCGAGCGGATGCCGGATCGCGATGTTGATGTTCAGGTTTACTGCGCTGATAAGAAAGAGTAGATGGTCGGATACATTGAGCACAATGAAACAGATGGATGGTTTAGGTTTGCATCACTTCCGAATGGTGGTGGTGTTTATTGCAAGCCAACTCACTGGATGCCACTGCCAGCAGCACCGCAGCAGGAGGCATGATGGATCAACTTCTGCAATACACCACCAATCGGATTATAGAGCTGGAAAACCTGCTGCTGGTGGATGTTGAGGAAGCTGTTTGACCAGCAGAAGTGAAAATGGTTTTTTCTCAGGTTGAGAACGCCGGGGATCTCCCGGCGCACCATAGTTTTCATGGCTGACCTTCGAAGTTCCATCTTGCGGAACCCATATTAAAGTAAACTCTCCGATCGGTAAACGCCGGGAATGTCGCTCTTTCAGAAGCTTTTTGCAATGCAGCGCAATAATCTTTGTCACCACCTTTCACGATAAAATTTTGCAGGGTGCCATCGACTTTGAAATCCAGATGAGCGTCACATCTTTTACCATTCCAGGCATGGGGCTCTGTAAGTGCTGCGTCCAAAGCTTTTTTTATTCTGGATGAGTACCATCCATATATATCCTTATCCGACACTTTACCTGAACTCTTATATTCGCATGATTCCATTGCGTTTTTTTTCTGACAGCCTGTAGGTGCAAGAGGGGAGCAACCTGCAATGGTTAATGTCACCACAATCAACATTAAAAATTTTATCATATATGTTTCCCGTCATGCTGCAATTCAATTTATTGAATTGTATAGTTATTTTCAGATATTTAAAATATGATAGTTACATTACTTCTTCAGTAATGAAGTGACAGACTTCATTACTAATGTTTCAACTGCACGAAATCTACCACGCAGGGTTTCCCGCTGCGGTAATGCTGTGCCGCAGCCGTTCGACGAGGCCCTAGTATTGAAAGAGACCGTGGCCTAATAATATTTGTTTACGCTGATGTGCTCTCCATAACATCAGAGAGCACGTATCATTGAGTGTCAGGAGGATTCATGAGTGTTGGAAAGGCAGAGCCAAAAAATCCGAATGCGGCTGATTACATAATTTATGCTCGCCTTGATGCTGGAGAATCGCTGGAGAGCATCATAGCTAACCCACCGACAACGAAGTATGGAAGGCTTACTTGCGAGAGCAATATTAGGCAAGAATATGGTTTCTGGAAGCGATGGAGAAAGATGCATCCACGTCCGTAAACTAACCCGATGAGGCTATTTTTTAGTCCAGAATATTTTAATGTCATATTAATAGAATGAGAAAAATAATCTATTCAGAGCTCCCGTTCAGGCGGCTATGCGAAGGTGTGGCCGCTCCGATAAAATTTACGGAGTTCTGTTATGAAATCACAAAAGCGCGCTCTGCGCCGACATCATGCTGCAAGGCTTAAATCAAAACGCAGACATTACCGCAATGCGTGTTCTGGTGGGCCAGTTGCATTTGGTAAGGTCTACCATACACCATGTCTGTGCTCCTGTTGGATGTGTGGTCATCAGCGCAGGTACCACGGTATGGGAAGACAAGAAATTAAAGCCAGGGCGCGATGCTCTTAATGATTAACCCCGCTTCGGCGGGTTTTTTTACGCCTGGAATTTGTGTCTGCAGGTTAACTATTCGTGCTCTTAAATCGTTGATCATTCTGATTTATAGGTGTGCTGTATAAATATACAGTTTTCGTGGTGGAGCCCATTATGAAAATTGAATTAACCATTGATCGTACTAAGAAACTTCCTGATGGCGCAGTGCTAGCATTAGAAGCTGAACTGTTACGCAGACTCAGTCAGAGCTATGAAGATGTGAAACTGACAGTTCGTCGCGCCGGAGCTGACGGCCTGAGTATTCTGGGGGGTGAAAAAGGGGATAAGCAGTGCATTGAGGAGATTCTCCAGGATACCTGGGAAAGCGCTGACGACTGGTTTTACTAACATTGCGCTTGGGGCTGGCGCGCATTTTTCAGAATACCGCAATTTGCGTATCCCTTTGATGCTGCTGCCGACAATTTTTAACCGCGTCTGTATGTCGCTCGAAGGGAGAACAGAATGTGAGTAATTCAGCTTTGCAAACGTCAGAAGATAACTGGTATGACATTGTAAGACGGTCTGACGGCTGCGTGGTGTTTAGCTTTCCTTCGTCGGGCAGGCATCTTATCTATCGCGTCAATGGCATGGTTTCCATGCGGCCTTTGCTGGATGATGAAGAAGTCTTTACTCCCAATGGCTTTATGCAATTTATTCGCCGTCTCGGCTACCGGGTAACGCCACCTTCTGATAATATGAAATCAACGGTCTGAACAGCCGTTAACCTGCTGCGCCACGGAGTGAACAACCATGGCGCAATTACATCTTATTAAGCAGTCGACCGGAATACTGATCCCCGCTACGCCGGAGACCAGTGATTTTCTGCAATCAAAATGCAAGCTCGGCTCCGTTCTGGTTGCCGACTTTAAGCTTGTCCGCAATCCGGCATTTCATCGCCGTTTCTTTGCGCTCCTGAATCTCGGGTTCGAATACTGGGAACCAACCGGCGGCGCTATTTCTTCGAATGAACGCAAACTCGTTAACGGTTATGCCAGATTCCTTGCCTCATACGGCGGCAATGAAAGCGCTCTGCTGGATGCTGCCGAGCAGTATCTGGAGCAGATCGCCAGTCGCCGTATCACGAACGGAATCAGCCTGTGTAAATCCTTTGATGCATACCGGGCCTGGGTAACTGTTGAGGCCGGTCACTTTGACGCCATCCAGTTACCAGATGGCACGCTCCGCAAACACCCTCGCAGCATCGCGTTCGCCAGTATGGACGAAACCGAATTCCAGCACCTCTATAAGGCCGCACTCGATGTCCTGTGGCGCTGGATCTTGTCCCGCACTTTCAACAGCAGGGAAGAGGCCGAAAATGCCGCCGCCCAGCTTATGAGCTTTGCGGGGTGATGGCGATGAAGTATTCATATTTTCATCACACGGAATGCACCACCGAGCAGGCAGAGCGCCTGATTGCCGATTATCAGTCTCGCGGCGTCAGAGCCCAAAAGAGCCTCAATCCTGATTTCCTGACCTGGACAGTCAGCGCGAAATTACAAGAATGCGAACGTCCGGCGCGGACGCCGAGAACCTTCCGACAAAAAGGATGGGGGTGATTATGGCTAATAATCAGAAAAAGCGCCCTCGCCGAAAATGCACAGTATGCCGTGAGTGGTTTAACCCGGTCCGTCATGAGCAGTACGTCTAGTCGTGAATGACGCAGCCAAAGCCGAGAAGCAACGGAAAGATAAAAAGCGCCGACTTGGGGGGGAGAAGGCCGAACGTAAGCGTCTGGCTGAGCGTTGTCAGGCAGTGAAACCACTCAGCTACTTCATTAAGCAGGCCCAGCAGGCCTTTAACGAGTTCATCCGCTACCGTGACAGGCATCTGCCATGCATCAGTTGTGGGCGTCACCATGAAGGGCAGTATCACGCCGGTCACTTCCGCACGACCGGCGCAAACCCTGAGTTGCGGTTTAATGAAGACAACTGTCATCGCCAGTGCGCCCCCTGCAATAACCATCTGTCAGGAAACCTAATTGCCTATCGACCGGCGCTGATCACCAAAATCAGCCAGGCCCGCTTTGATGCCCTTATGGGGCCGCACGAATTACCCAAATGGAAACGTGAAGACTACATCCGAATTCGTGATGAGTACCGGGCAAAACTCAAAGAGTTGAAGCGTCAGGAGGCTGCATGAAACCAGAAGTGATCGAGATACTCCGTCTGCGCTGGCTGCGTCTCCGCATTTATCGCTACCGGGGATCTTTTCCGGTGGCATACCGCATCCTTCGCAATTACATCCGTATTCAGCAGAAAGCAGGGGAAAATCAGTGAAAAATTTATCCTATATTCGCCAGCAACTGATTGCGGCCACGGCAGATCTGAGCGGAGCGACAAAGGGTCAGTTAATGGCCTGGCTGGAGAACGCGCAGTTCGATACGAATACTTACCCCCGCAAGAGGTTGCGTGTACGCGATGAAGTTACGGGAAAACTGATAACGCTGAACAACCCTCCGATCCCCGGAAAACAATCACACGCCAAAGGATCGCATATCCCGCTGGTGCAGCCGGTTGAATACTCCACTGCTTCATGGCGTCGGGCGCTAATGTCGCTCGACGAGCATCAAAAAGCCTAGTTGCTCTGGAGCTACAGTGAAAATACTCGGTTTGAATATCAGGTCGACATAACCCGCTGGGCATGGAATAAGTTTACGGCGCAACTCGCTGGCAAGAAAATCGCCGGAAAAACGCTGGAGCGACTCCGGGCGTTAATCTGGTTGGCGGCGCAGGACGTCAAAGCAGAGCTGTGCGGCCGCGAGACGTACGAGTACCAGAAGCTGGCTGAGCTGGTGGGCGTAGCTAAATCCACCTGGACAGAGACGTACCTGCCTCACTGGTTGGCACTGCGTAATGTCTTTAAGCGGCTCGATAATGATGCGCTTATCTCCGTAACGCGATCACGTTTACAACAAAAGGCGACAAATTCGAATGTAAGTCTTGCAAAACCGAACTGAAACGCATATATTTTATGTAAGTCTGATATCGTCGTTATAGCTTTAATTGTCGACACAAAGAATTAAAGCCCGAGGTTAACACCTTGGGCTTTTTTATTGTTGTTTCTCAAATATAAAACTCTGCGCTTCCTAGCGGGGTGAAGCTATTTTTTGTTGCTGCGTTTAGCATTAAATCTGAGTTCAAAGCGCCAAGTGTTTGGGTGTCAGAAATCGCAACAAAAACCTCAATATTAGAGTTAAAGAATTTGCCTGCATTAATGCTGGTTCCAGTACTGATAAGATGAATTGAAAGTGCTGGGTGGTGCTTATGTGCTTCAAGCCTAAAGTTGGCCACTTGTGTATCTTGTACGCGATAGATGTGATGCATGTTTCCTCCTGTGAAAGATTTTTAAATCGGCAATTTTCTAGAAAACTTAAATCTCTATTAAAAAATCTTTTTTTCTATTTCAGGTTTCGGGAATCATTCTCGATACGCTTTGTTGTTAAATCCAGCCCGAGGGCCTGACCCTACAACACACAGCTCCCGCATTTACCGCGAGGAGAGAGACTATGAAGATGGACGAAAGATACAGCAACGCGACATACGGCAGCGCTGGCCTTGCGGCTTTCTTTGCCAGCCTGTCATTGCAGGACTGGGGCTTCATCATTGGCGTCGCGTTCAGCATCATCCTCGGCGTCCTGACATACAGGCTCAATAAGCGTGAGTAAATGAAGCGCACGAAGATACTGCAGGACATTCTGAACAAGACTGATTCAAGCAACCCATCTGCTACAGCCGAAGTTCTCGCCGATCTCAGACAGAAAGCACCGAAGGAAATCTGATGAACAGCACCCTGCGAAATAAAATTGCTGCCTCCATCGGTGGCGGTGCGATTGCGATCGCAACAGTCATGCTGTCAGGTAAGGATGGCGTTGAGGGAAGGGAGTATGTCGCATACCGTGACGTCGTTGGTGTAATTACAGTATGCGATGGACACACAGGTTCAGACATCATTCCCGGAAAGCGATACTCCGATAAAGAATGCGACGCACTAACCAGGAAAGATTTAACGCGAACTGCCGCACAGGTTGATCCGCACATCAAAGTGCCGACTACTGAAACTCAACGAGCAGCGATTTACTCTTTCGCGTACAACGTTGGCGCTGGAAACTTCAAGACCTCAACGCTCCTGTACAAAATCAACCAGGGCGATATCAAAGGTGCATGCGAGCAGTTAAGGTGCTGGACTTACGCTGGCGGAAAGCAGTGGAAAGGGCTGATGACCCGCCGCGAGATTGAGCGCGAAGTTTGCCTGTGGGGTGAGAAATGAGCAGGTTAACCGCAACCATCATCGCTGTGGTCATCTGCATCATCGTATCTCTTGGCTGGGCTGTTAATCACTACCGCGACAACGCCACAGAATACAAGAAGCAGCGCGATGAGAAGACTCAGGCGCTGAATCTGGCTAATGCCACCATCACCGACATGACAACCCGGCAGCGCGATGTTGCCGCGCTGGATGCGAAGTACACACAGGAGTTATTCGATGCGCAAAACACCATTAGCGATTTGCGTAGGGATGTCGATTCTGGCGCTAAACGGCTGCGCGTCGCCGCAGCCTGTGACAGCGTGCGTAAAGCCACCTCCGCCCCCGGCGTGGATGATGCAGCCAGCGCCAGACTTACTGACGCCGCTCAACGGGATTATTTCAATCTCAGAGAACGAATCGCAACCAACAAAATCCTAATTGCTGGTTTGCAGAATTACATTAAAAATCAATGTCAATAAACAATGGCTATTTGTCAGGCATGGTTTCTGTGCCAAATGTGCAGGTAAAGCCAATTCCAGGTCCCCAATGACATTGAAACCTCATCGGAGTCATTGCGCTTATTTCTTCATGTAATGGCTGGCTTAGTGCTGGAGAATCAATGCTAATTTTCAGGCCCTCTGAAGGAATCCCTGCATTTGATAGTTCACTGCTGAAATTTGCCAACGCCAATTTGAACTTTTCTATGTTTATTTCTGACATTTTAGGCCTTCCTATGTGAGCGAGATGATTCCCGTAATAAATTTATAGCCTAGGATGCTATAAAATTATTGTCCGGGATCACACTTCACTCATCTTGTAACGGAACGTTATTTTTTCGATTTTTATAGAGTGGTCGGACTGCATGTTTAATAGGCAGGCATTCTGCCGACTAGGCTAGACTTTAGGTCATTGCAAAGCTCATCTGCGGTTGAGTTTGATAGTGGTGGGTAACGGGGAAGTAGATAAATTCGGCCTAAACCGCCTCCGGGCGGTTTTTTATTGCCATCACCATGAGCAGACCCATCGTAATGGCAGTTTTTGAATAGGTCGCTAATAAATTCATGGAGCATGGTTTTGGGAGGCTATTTGCATGCAGGCATCTCGTACTTGTATAGCAAGTCGAAGGCCTTCCTGAAATCTTGCTGATGCGTTGGGATCGCTTGCCGAATTTAGATAGACATTAAAAAGTTGCATGACGGTAACGCTATATGCTTGCTTAATAGCATCTTCAGTAATTTTTTCACCCATCGAGAATCTCCTGGTAGCATAGATGACAGGTTACTTCCTTCTTAATATAGGTCATCAATGGAAATATTTTAATAGGAAAAAGGCATGAGCAAACCCGACTGGGAGGCCATCGAGACGGCGTACCGGGCCGGGGTGATGTCTCTCCGAGAAATAGCATCTCAACACGGCATCAGCGAAGGCGCTATCCGTAAGCGTGCCAAGCGTGACGACTGGTCACGTGACCTGAATGCGAAAGTGAAAGAACGCGCTGACGATCTGGTACGCAAAGCAGAGGTACGCAAGCAGGTACGCAGTGAAGTCACTTTTAACGAACGCGTACTCATCGAGGCGACGGCTGAGGTAATAGCCAATGTCCGCATGGAGCATCGCGGTGACATTAAGCGAGCACGCCAGATAACCAATGCGCTGTTTGATGAGCTGGGCGCAGAGTGCGCAGATGTGGCCGCACTGGAGAAGCTCGGAGAGTTGATGCTCGACCCCGACGACAAAGGCCAGGACAAGCTCAATGAGATTTACCACAAGGTCATCAGCATGCCGGAGCGAGTTAAGTCAGTGAAGGCTCTGAGCGACGCGCTGAAGAACTTGATCGGACTTGAACGCCAGGCCTGCGATATCGACGGGCCAGAAGGCGACAACTCTGTTAAGCAACTGTCTGACCTGATGGATTCACTGTCTCAGGGGGCGTAATGAAACCTGAGCACCTCAAGCTGCTGGCCGACAAAGACTGGCGGCTGAACAATCTTTACTGGATAACCGACAAAGAGGGAAAGCCGACGCGGTTCAGGATGACGCCTGAGCAACGGAAATACTTTGAGGGGATCCATATACGTAATATCATCCTGAAAGCTCGCCAGCTCGGTTTCACAACTGAGGTGTGCATCATCCAGTTGGACGCGGCGCTGTTCGAGTCTGCAAAGTGCGCGCTGATCGCCCACACACTGAATGATGCAAAGCGCCTCTTTCGGGAAAAGGTGAAGTATGCCTATGACAAGTTGCCGGCAGAGATAAAGGCGGCCAACCCGGCTAGCAACGACTCTTCCGGTGAGCTCGTCTTTAAGAAGGGCGGCTCACTCTACGTCAGCACGTCGTTTCGTGGCGGTACGCTGCGCTACCTGCACGTTTCCGAGTTCGGGAAGATATGCGCCAAGTATCCTGACAAAGCCCGTGAAATCGTCACTGGTGCGTTTGAAGCGGTATCGACTGGATGCTTCGCTACTATCGAGAGCACAGCCGAGGGCCGGGCGGGGTACTTTTTCGATTACTGCCAGACGGCAGAGAAAGCGTTGCTGCAAGGCAAGCCATTATCCGCGCTCGACTGGAAGTTTTTCTTCTTCTCCTGGTGGAAGAACCCGCAGTACGCAATCGACCCGGTTGAATCGCTGCCGGTGCGCCTGGTTGAGTACTTCGCTGAAATGGAGGCGAAGCATGGTGTAGTCGTCAACGAGCGCCAGAAAGCATGGTACTACGCCAAAGAGAAAACTCTCGGCGACGACATGAAGCGCGAATACCCGAACATACCGGCGGAGGCTTTCCAGCAGTCTGTCGAGGGCGCGTACTACGCCAAACAATTCCGCTGGCTCTACACCAACAAGCGAATCGGCCAAATCCCGGACAACTCGCACCTTCCGGTCCATACGTTCTGGGATATCGGCGTGGGCGATTCTACGGCTATCTGGTTCGTTCGTGAGGTTGGCGAAGAGTTTCACATCATCGACTACTACGAAAACTCTGGCGAGGGCCTGAGGCACTACATGAAGGTGCTGAAAGACCGTGGCTACGAGTACGACGAGCACTGGGGCCCGCACGACATCGATAACCGTGAATTCGGTGCTGACGCCAAATCCCGTAGAGAGCTTGCCCGCGAGGGGTATGAAATCGACGGGCAGGTTTACAGCATGACGTTTCAGGTGGTTCCGAAAGTGGGAGTTGATACCGGCATTGAGTCGGTGCGTGAAATCCTCCCATCATGTGTATCCGATGAGGAGAAGTGTGCCGAGGGCATATCTCACCTCGAAGGCTACCGCAAGGAGTGGGACGACAAGCGCGGATGCTGGAAAGATAAACCGCTTCATGACTTCACATCACACGGTGCTGACGGCTTCCGCTACTTTGCGGTAGCGAAGAACAACCACAAGCAGGTCGGCGCAATCTTCTTCACATAAGGACAACTCAGTGAGTAACACTACAGAAATGCAAGTCCTCGCTGGGCTCATTGTGAACAGCCTTAACGAGGTTGGCCGCGCACGCCAGTTGTATGCATCAGGGCTTGGGAAGTCAGGTAACACGAAACGATATCATCTCTGGTGCGAATTTGGTTACCCGGAGCGACTCGACTTTTACCACTTCTACAACATGTATGAACGTAACGGCTCGGCGTTCGGCGCGGTGCATAAATTGCTCGATGCATGCTGGACCGATACCCCGGTGATCGTCGACGGCGATGAGACGAAGAAGTCTAAGAAGTCGACGCCGTGGGAAAAGAAAGTCACCAAGCTCATGAAGAAACATTGGGCGAAAGTGAAGGATGCGGATCGGCGAAATCTGGTTGGGCATTACTCAGCACTTACCCTTCAGTTTGCAGACAGCAAGGAATGGTGGGAGCCCGTCGACCGCAGTGTAATGCGAAACACTCGTGAGCGCGGCCTGGTCAAGATGATTCCTGCATGGGAAGCGCAGGTTAAACCCGGTGAGCTTGAGCAGGACCAAAAGTCGCCAGACTACGGCATGCCGAAGTTTTACTATTTCCAGGAGCAACAGGTCGGCGATAACGGAAACATCACTGGGCCAATGCGGTCGATTAAGATTCACCCAGAACGCATCATCATGTTCTGTGAGGGATCAGAAGATGAAACGTCGCTGGCTGGCATTCCATTCCTGCGAGCTGGTTACAACGACCTGCTCGATATGGCGAAAACGTCCGGCGGTAGTGCGGAAGGGGTTCTGAAGAACGCCAGTAGACAGCTCGGCATTAACATGTCGAAGGAGACAAATCTCAAGACCATCGTCGACGAGGCGAAGAGAACTGGATATTCAGGCTTAGCTGAGGCGCTGAATGCTGCTATTCAAAAGCTTAACTCAGGTACAGATTCCGCTCTGGTTACCCAGGATGGGGAGGCGAAAGTACTCTCTGTCGCCGCCGCCGATCCTGGCCCAACATGGACAGTATCAGCTAACCAGTTCTCATCTTCAGTTCAGATGCCTTTCACCATCTTGTTTGGTCAGCAGACAGGAAGGCTTGCGTCAGATCAGGACAAAAATGACTTTGCCAAGCGCTGTAATGGTCGCCGCAACGGGTTTCAGACTGACCGGGCAAGTGCAGTTATAGAACGCCTGTGGACTGTGGAAGTTATCGAACCTCCGAAGTCTGGCGAAATCACGTTAACCTGGTCTGATCTACTCGCGCCAAGTGAGAAAGAAAAGATCGCCACCATGAAGGAAATGGCGGCAGTCGCGAAGGATACTCAACAGGCCTATGGCACACCGGCTGTTGACGAAAATGAGGTCAGGGAAGCAGGAGAACTTGAGCCGCGTGAAGATGTTAAGCCGCCTGACCCAAATAAAAAGGTAACGACCGATGATCCTCTTTCCGATGACACCGGAGCAAAAGACGAAAGTAGGGACACCGGTAGTTCCGCGCAGCAAGGTTGACCCGACCCGATCGGCAAAGCAGGTAACAGCGATGTACCGGGATATCGAGGACCGGTATCTCGGCATCAAGCGCGCACTGAAAGCGCTGTTCGACCTACGCCTGAAAGGGATAGAGCGAGAAGTTAATAGCCATAACTGGCATTTCCTGTGCCACGACAACGGCGAGGATATGCGGCTCTACCAGGTCAACGCAGGCAAGTTCATCTACGACATGTCGGCGCAGGAACTGGCGGATCTCCTCGAAGCGGTGCAGGCCATTCTCGACGATTACCTGCTGGATGGCGGCGAGCAAAACCTCTGGGCGATGGATTACGTCGCCGCAGAGGCGCGGCGCGGTACGCTGGAGGCCTTCAACAACTTCTCGCAGCAGTCGCAGGTGTACGCCAGCCAGACGACGTTACAGCAGCTTTTAAACAGCCCCGGATATCTAAACCAGATAGCGGCGGCCAGGCTGACAACGTTCAGTGACTGGAAGGTCATCAGCGATACAGCCCGCGGCGATCTGACCAACATAATCACTGATGCAGTGGCGCGGGGAGTGAATCCGCGTGAGACTGCCAGTGTCATCAGCAAGCGCCTCGATGTGTCGATGTCGAAGGCGAAGACCATCGCTCAGACTGAACAGGTCGGCGCGCTGCGGCAGGCGCAGTGGAATGAAACGGACTGGGCGGCCGACAGGCTTGGGCTGAACACCGGCCTTCTGTGGCTGTCAGCGCTCAAGCCAACGACGCGCACCTGGCATGCCAGCCGACACGGAAAGGTCTACACGACCGAAGAGGTGCGCAACTTCTACGCCGAGAACGGCAACCGGTACAACTGTTACTGCAGCCAGATTCCGGTGCTACTCAATGACGACGGCAGCATCTTCAATGAAGGGCTGAAGGAAAAGTTGGCGAAAGAACGAATATCATGGCAAGGGACTTAATTGTAATAACTTTTGGTAGTATGATTAGGTATCATAAGAAAAAACTTAAAAATGAACTCATATGAACCGGCAAGAAATCGAAGTTGTTAATGAACTTGCGCTAGTTTCAACTCAGCAAGAACTTGATGCTTTAGAAATAAAATTATCTCTCAATTTTTTAAGTGAAGCTGACGCGCTACAGATTGAAAGCCTTCGTGGAAAAGTGCTGGATTGGAGCGGTTGGTTCCAAAATGAACACGAAAATCTTACCAACAAGTTTACCTTGTCGGTATCCTCAAAGGGTAGACCACCGATCACCATCGGTGCCGCAGTGTTCTCTTATGATATGGAAAATCAGTTGGTCAACATCCATATGATTGAGCACTTTAAGCGACAAGTCCATGATGATCATCTTGTTAAACGTATGGGTTTTGTAGCTCTTAACGTTGCTCTTGTTTTTGCCAGGACAGCGAAAGCATCTGTGATACGCGTGGTTAATCCTTTACCATACGCTGTTCCTTACTACAAGCACCTCTCATTCGACTTTGTAAAATCAGACTTGATGGAGTCTACGCTTCAAAACATCGATGAAACGTTACGCCGTTTAAAAGAATCGCGCGGGCAACATGATTTTGAGGCTGATGATGATTAATCATTAATATGTTGTGGAACGTTGAGATTGAAGGTAGTAGACTACATATGTTGTTAACTGGAGGTGAAAATGAGAACTGTTCAAGAAATACTTGACTCTATGAGCCCTGAGCTGCGCAAAAATGCTATGCAGGCCCTAGAGGAGTCCAGCTTCTTTGCAGCATCTTTGGCTCAAGTTCCTTCCCCGTCTGCTTTAAATGGAAAGGCAGAAACATTAGATAGCTTTATGGAAATGCCTATTTCCTTTGCTTAAGCTAATTAAAACCAAATGCATATAGGGTCGCTTCGGCGGCCTTTTTTATTGCCTGAAATCTACCAATGAGGACCCCAGCATGAAACGCAACCGCGTTAACGTGCTGACCGTCGTCAACTCCGCTTCAAACATCACCACTGAAACCATCGACGGCAAGCCACATATCGTGGTTCGCGGCATCACGCCTGTCGTGGACGATATCGTGATGAACCGGAAGTTGTACCCGGCAGCAGAAATCGAAAAGGCCTACAACACGCTCGAGCGTAACCCGATGCCGCTGGGCCACCCGAAAGTGGACGGCAAGCATGTGTCGGCACGTGATGTCCGGGCAGTGAATGAGTACCACGTCGGGGCATGGCTTCAGAACGTCAGCCACAAGGACGGGAAGGTGATGGGCGACATGTACGTTAACCGCCAGTACGCCGAGTCCAGCGACAAGAGCAAGCGCCTGATTAACCGTTTGGATGAGATGCTGGCCGGCACCAACTCCGACCCGATTCACATTTCTACCGGCCTGCTGTATTCCGGCATAGCCGCCAACGGCGAATCGAAGGGCAAGAAGTACAACGAGATCGCCACCAACATGATGTTCGACCATGTGGCGGTGCTGCTTGATGAGCCTGGCGCCGGAACGCCGGAGGAGGGCGTGGGCATCTTCGTAAATGCTGAGGGTGATGAAGTCGAAATCGAGGTCGTCAATCTCGAAGAGTCCAATTCCCCAGACCAGCAAGACCCCGCATTCAAATCATTTTTCAACCAGCTAAAGGCGTTATTCGGCGCCAACAGCGATTCAACCCAGAAGGAAACAGACCCGATGAAAGAGCTCATCGTTAATGCGCTGAAGGCCAAAGGTAAATCGGTTGACGGTAAAACCGATGCCGAACTGATGGACGCATACAACCAAATGCTGGCAGAAAACGCCGGCAGCAAAGAAGAAACGCCTGAAGAGAAGGCCGCCCGTGAGAAGAAAGAAGCGGAAGACAAGAAGGCTAAAGAGCAGACCACCAACAGCGAAGAGATGCCAGCGTGGGCGAAGGTCCTTACTGAGCAGGTCTCCGCAATTAATAGCCAGATCAATGCCAACTCTGACAAAGAGAAAGGCGAAAAGCGCGCCGCTGTAAAGCTGGCAATAAACATGAGCGACGACGAAGTTGCAGATCTGGACGGTAAGGCGCTCGACGCCATGTACGCCAAGTGCCAGACATCTTTCGGCCTGAACGGTGCATTCCGCAACCAGGCTACCAATACCCAATCAGTCAGCGAAATGCCGGAGTAAAAAATGGCTAAAGACGGAAAACACGTAATTCACGCGGGCGGCATTTTCGCTAACCCGCAACTTCATCGCGAAGGTGCTGCTGCGGCAGCCACTCAGCCAGGTACTGTCGGTATTTTTGTTGATGGTAAGTTCACTGCTTCAACCGATGGCTCAGAAGCAGCAATTCACTACGTTGCCAACTATGACTACCTGCGCTGCAAAACAGTAGACGATACAATCGCCGCTGGTGACTGGGTAGTTGCATTTCACCCCACTCCTGGTGTGTTCCTCAATTTGCGAGCAGCGGCGGGAACGTACTCAAAAGGCGATCCGGTTGCCGTGGACAATGGTCGGATCAAACTGGCAACGACTACAGGCGAAACGCCTGACACTGTGTTCGCATATGTAGAAGAAGACAAAGCGCTGACCGCTGCTGCTGGCGATCTGGTTCGCGTCGTATTCAAGTAAGGAGAGACTGAATGTTTGCATTTTCTATGAAAAAGGCGAAGGAGACCCGAAACTTTGAGGCCAACCAGGCTCAGTTTCAGGAGTTGCAATTCGCACGCAATGCTAGCGCTCAGGCTGTGGCAGATTTCATCTCCCGCGCGCAATTTCGTGGTGAGGCATCCAACGCCCCTGTACTGGATGTTGTTAATGCAGTAGACGATATCCGCCGACTGTATAAAGCGTATGACCAGACAGTACTGGCCGAGTTTGAGCCGACCACAGAGTTTACGCTACTGAATGATCTGATGCCGCTGTCCCGTTCCGTTCGTCTGGAAGAATCAGTGTACGAGTATGCCCGCAAAGGCGGACGAGGCTGGGCTCACACTTCTATGTCAGGTCAGATTGGTGCCGCTCTGGACGCGAAAAGCTACACCTTTGACGGAACGATGGTGTCGATCCATGACAGCGGCTTTAAGTTCAACTGGCGTGATCCGGTATTCAACAAAGGTTCCGCTCTGGCATCACTGTCTGACGCTCAGGCAGGCTCTGTTGATGATGTTCGCCGTCAGTATGTGGACTATATCTGGAATGGTTTTCGCGACAGCGAAGGCAATTTCATCAAATTTGATGACTATACCTGGAAAGGGCTGCAGGCGGACGAGCGCGTTGCTCAGGTAACACTGACAGTAAACTTCGCGACCAGCACTGATCCAGACGCTATGCGTGCTGCCGCGATTGCGCTGCGCGATGTACTGAAGCTTCAAAACTATCAGTATGGCCAGCAGACCTGGCATGTGTCGGCAGAAATCATGTCCAACCTCGAGCAGTACTACGACACTCAGAATAAAACCCGCACCGTGCTGGAAGAGATTCTGAAGTTATCTGGTATTTCCGCAGTAAAAGAAGATGCTCAGTTGACCGGCAACCAGATCCTGATTGTTCCGCTGGGTGCTGGAGTTATTGCCCCCATTATTGGTCAGGCGTTCGGCACAGTAGCCGACCCGCGCCTCTTCTATAACAGCGATTATGTCTGGCGTACCTAGGGTGCAGCTGGCCTGATGGTTAAGCAGGACATCAACGGTCACTTCTCTGTCGTTTTCGCTTCGAGCTAAGGGGGGGCGGCATGGCACTGGTAAAAGTGGTCTCATCTAACCTCTTTTCCGGTGCCAATCTCCAGAAGTTGGAGGTTGGCATGACGTTAGAGGTTAGCGATGATGTTGCGGAACGCTGGGAATCTACTGGTCTGGTTGAGGTGATCGATGGCGGAGAGCGTCATATTGAGGTTGCCGCTCCAGCAGAGCCGAAAACCAAAGCGAAGAAGGGTAAATAACCATGGCTGACCCAATCACAGCGGCAGACGTGCAGGCGTTCCCCGGTGAATTGGGTTACTCCATTCCGGGCTCGCTGCTGGAGCCGATCCTCTGCGTAGTGAACAAGATTATCCCATGCCTCGATGGCGCGGGGTATGACGAGTGCACCGCGAAGCTGATCCTGATGTACGCCGCCGCATTGATGGCTACGTCGTCCGGCGCGCGTCGCATCAAATCGCAGGGCGCTCCGTCTGGCGCGTCCCGCTCGTTTGAATATGGCGACGACAGCATCAACTGGCTGCGCGACTCACTGGCGAAACTCGATACCAGCGGCTGCACCGGCGACCTGCCAATCAGCGCCGGGAGCAGCGTCGGCCTGTTCATGGTGGTCGGAGGCTGCTGATGACGTACAAATCAGTTAAGCACGGGCTGCCGCGCTCTTTCACCCGCGTCTGGGTGATGACCGACACCGGGCGGGAGACGACTGGCCACGTGAAATCGGATGGCGAGTGGTTCATCAACTGCCCGCGCATCCGGGCGACCGGCGCGAAGGTGCTGCGCTGGAAGGAGGGCTGATGTCGAGCATTGCTTCGTGGAGCTATACCGCCACGGCGACCATCTGGCGCAAACTGGAAGGCAATGACGAATACGGCGACCCGCTAGGCTATGCCGAACCTGAGCAAATCATCTGTGATTACGAGGGCGGACTCAGCAAGAAGCTAGCCAGCCTGGGCGCTGAAATCGTCGTGAAGAATACCGTCTGGACGGAGTTTGCGCTGGCGGCCGCTGGTGATTACCTGCTGATTGGGGTTTCGACTGAAGCAGACCCGGTTGTGGCCGGTGCCGACGAGGTGCGCCAGGTTATATCCGCTACGCCGACACGTTCGAACGCCTGGCGGATGATTACGCCATCCTGACGGGAGTATGATAGAGTCTTCTAAACCCACGCGTTGAGAGGAATTTATGTCTGAAGTCAGCGGTTACAACACTGGTAATTTCACTCCAGAGTCAGCGGGAGTTGTTGCGGATAAGCTTAATGAAATTGCAGAGCTAATTCGTAATGATCCGTCTCTTCTCATTCAGTTGGAATGGAAAGAGTCAGAGGATTCAAAAGAAATCAGCATCATGTATAAGTAGCACAACGCATTCAGATAAGGTCGCTAAGGCGGCCTTTTTTATTGCCTGGAGAAAAAATGGGCATCAAAGTGAAGGGCGTCAACTAGGCGAAGAGGCACCTGAACACTATTGTTGGTGATATACAGGGGAGAAAAGTCGTTCGTGCTATGCAATCTGCTTTGATTATAGGCGGAACGCAGGCGGCTCTGTATACACCAATTGATACTTCAACCCTCATAAACAGCCAATTCAGAGAGATTACGGTGAACGGAAATCGTGTTACTGGGCGCGTTGGATACACTGCTAACTACGCCGTTTATGTCCATGATCCGAATGTACCGCAGAACTTCCGCCGGGCAACGGCCAAGAAAGAATTTCTTACTAAAGGTTTCGAAGAAACCCGGCGACAGATAGACGCTGCAATCGCCAAGGAAATGTCGTTATGACTCCTCCAATGTACGAACGAGTACGTAATCGTCGCCCAGCAGCAGAAAAGGCATAGGAAATCATCAATTATGTCGAACAGAACGACATTGCCGATGAGTGCCTTGGCCTGATTCAAAACCTCGGGAATATGCCAGCACCACTCCTGACTGAAGAGGGACGATTGGTCTTCCGACTTCAGTTCATGTGCGTTTACGGCGAATAGCCCCCATCACCAACCCATCAGGCTGCCATCCGGCGGCCTTTTTTATTTGAGAGGTACACATGCAAGGCTGTGCTAATGATTTTGGCAAGCTGATCGGGAAAGTAACTGTGCTACGCATGGCCTTTGGCTGCCCCGACGCAGTGCCAGCGCTTTCCGAGTGGAAGCGTCTCGGCGCTATGACGACCAAGGGCATCGACTATTCGATGAACACCATCAACTCCGAAGCAGATGATGCTAAAGGGCTGGTGGAGAACCTGGTCAACAACATGGATCTGACGATCTCCGGTGAAGGTGAGTTTCGCAAGTCGGATAAAGATAACGAGATCGGCGCGTGGCGTCTGTCGAAGTACATCTTTGATGAAGTGCAGGCAGGTCGGCAGCCTAACCTTTGGGTACGCTTCGACTTCGCTGGTGAGAACGCTGGCACCTACATTCAGGGCTACATGAATACCACGTCATGGTCTGGAGACTTCGGGACCAACGACATTTCCACTTTCTCTGGTGAGTGGAAAGTTTACGACGCTGACACCGTGGTGTTCGAAGTGGCTGATTCAATCGCTGTTACTGGTGTTGAAGTTACTCCAGCTACATTTGATAACAAAATTGCAAATGGATATTATGATGGAACAACTCGCTGGGCTTGGTCTAATACATATACAGTACAGTTAACTACAGCTAGTATTACATGTTTTGGAACAGCTAACTCTGTTAACTTTGTAAAGCCTCCGCGCCTGCCAAGTTTTACTACCGCAGGAAGGCCCGCCCTTGGTCTTGTTGACGCAGGTGCGCAGATATTAGATACAACTTTAGGTTACGCTATAACATGGACCGGATCAGTATGGAAAAATGGTACTGGGACGATAGTGTAAAAACAGGCCGCGTTCGCGGCCTGTTTTTATTCAGATAATAATTTTAATGTCTTAGCATTATTGTATAGTTCATTCCATTGAGGGTACATATTAACTATGTTTTTTATAAAATCTTGGGACTCAGACTCAGTAAATGGCCTCTGCTTTTCATAGATATATGCAGAAACCCCTTTACTTAGTTGATATTTTTCATCAAGTTTTTTATATGCCGAACCTATACCTTTTCTATTTAACAATAAGGTCGCAGGGTAAGAGATGACCCTTTGTCCGTCCTTGTTTAAATGCAACTGTATGGGGTTAGTAACCACAACATATTTTGTGGAGAAAGCTTCCATCCTGAGTTTATCGCGCAAATCTACTTGAGATACACGGAATACACGAGGGGTAAGCTTGAAATTAGATATTGTAAGTAACATATCATCATTTAAGATGTAGTTAGAGCTAAATACAGATATTTTATCGCCACTATTCGTAAGGGCTACAAGTCTATCACTCAGCCTTTTGTACTCGTCGAAATTGGAAACTTTATATGGGTATAATCCATCAGGAAATATATGGAAGCCATTTTTATAAGAAGGGAATGGTTTGTTAAAAGTGCTAACAGATATAAGCGTCATGCCTACCATAATTATGGTAAGTAAAGAATGTTCGGCATCCTTGCTCTTGAATAATGATGATATGTAATTTAGCCCAAAAATAGAAACAAACAAGAACCACAGAGAGAATGGTAGAACATGATGAATGCCGGGTGTCTGAGTACCAGTAAATAATAGTACACTGATAACAAACGAGAAAGCAGAGAAAAGAACAAAAACGCTTTGCTTTGTTTTAATGTTTGAAATGGCACTAATTATGCCAAATATAAAAAATGGCATCATAAACAAACCAATATCTCCAAAAATCACCATAAGTGATTTTGAGAATCCATATTGGTAAGCTGAATACATGGTTGAGTAATCTGTAGATATTATTCTGGCTATTAACTCTTTCTGAATTAATAATGCAAGGGCAACAGTGATTATTCCTGAGATGAAAAAGTTAATCAATATGTTTTTTGCTTTGTTTAACTCGAACTTAAACTTAACATCATGATAATAAGCCACAAAAAAAGGCAAGGTTATATATAAGGTGATGACCGTAAATATATACCATCTTCTAAATGCAAATGGCATCCATAACAGAATGCCGAGAAAAACTGATTTAAATAACAATACTCTGTTTGATAAGTTATTTTTTATCGTAAAATAAATCACACAGAGAATAGGTATCAGTCCGACAACATCAGGCAAACCTCTAAGAGTTGGTTTCCAGAATGGAGTATATAATACAACAAGAATAGCTGTTGTTATTACATAGAATGCTGACTTGTTTTCAAATATTTTTAATAAAATAAATGTTGCCAATAAAATTACAGGGATTAAATATGTAATGGTTATAGCGTATATGTAAGCACTTCTTGAGTCGATGGGCAGAAATTTAAATGGAAATAATAATGCTGTAGACAGAGCGTTATAGTCATCCTTTGTTACTGTTGTATAAACAGACATGCCCCAGTCCAACGGGCTCTGGAACAACAGATCGGCGTATCTCATCCATTGCATCCAAAAATTTTTGGAGTCCCAAAAGTACACGCTCTGTTCATTACCCATGAATACATGCACATTTAACAGAGCTAAAACTAACACAATCACAAAGGATATAAAATATACTTTATTATTCTTTGTCATTTTCCGTTACCTCAGAAATAAAAAACTTTGGTCTTTTTTTACTTTCAATATATATCTTACCAATATACTCGCCAATCACACCAAGGCAGAGCATTTGAACTCCACCTATAAATAGTACAGCTAAAATCATCGACGCCCATCCACTAACAGTATGTCCAAGAAAATACTGGGCAAGAGTATATATAACTCCAATTGATGAAAGTATAGAGATAATAAAACCTAAAGCGGTTACGATCCTCAACGGAGTTACTGAGAACGATGTGATTCCTTCAAGGGCAAGAGCCAGCATTTTTCTGAGCGGGTACTTTGATTCTCCTGCCGCTCGCTCATGACGAGAATAGTACACTTTATCACTTGGATATCCGATCAGGGGGATAAGACCCCGAATATATAGGTTTTGTTCTTTATACTGTAAAAGGGAGTTGAGCGCCCTTCGACTTAACAGCCTAAAATCAGCATGATTTTCAACCTGATTTACACCAAGCCTGGTCATTACCTTATAGAATGCTTCTGCTGTAAACTTCTTAAAAAAACTATCTGAGGTTCTGTCGTTCCTTACTCCGTATACTATGTCGTGACCAGAGAGATAGGAGTCAACCATTTTTTCAATCACAGCGGTGTCATCTTGCAAGTCAGCATCAATACTTACAGTAATGTCAGATGTAGTGCATGATGATAACCCTGCCATCAATGCAGTCTGATGGCCTTTATTTCGTGAAAGTTTTACCCCTTTCACCAGACAACTGTCACTTGATGCTTCTTCTATTAATCGCCAGGTATTATCTTTGCTTCCATCATCAACAAAGACTATATGACTTTCTCTATCTATTTTCCCTTTGTCTTTCATTTCACTCATACGAGATGATAACTCATTAAGACAAAGGCTAAAAACATCTTGCTCATTATAGCAAGGCACAACAATGGAAAGAACAGGCGCTTTCATTATTTCATTACCCAGAGTTTATTAATTAAAAAACCAGAGATTGTATAGAAAAACATCCCTGCCAGCTGGATTAAATATTTATTTTCAAAACCAAATGCTATAGTTGTTTTCATGGCTATGAGATTGATGACGTAGCAGGCTGCACAACATACAATGAACTTAACCAACCTTCTGAATGATGGCTTTGACGAGAAAGTAAAATATGTGTTAAGGACGTAACTGAACAATATCCCAACAACATAGCCAGAAAAATTAGATACATACAATCCGAAGCCTGAGGCTGTAAGGGCAAGTATCACGCAAGCTGTGACTGCCGTGTTCATACCGCCGACAATGCAGTATCTAATGGCCTGATTTTGGTAGACCGCAGACAGTTTTATGTCCATGAGATAGATAGCTTTAACATGTGAAAAATCAGTGAATTCTGAAAGAGTGCAAGTGTAGCATTAACGCGGTACTTGATCGACCAGCTCGTTAGAGAAGCCCACTTAAGGCCGGGGATTTCTCAGTGCTTCGGCGAGGTTTTTGTTGGTTTTCGGTATGGGTTTTGGGGGCGGATCTGGGGGCAAATAGTAGGTTAGGGGCAACTTTAGGGGCGATAAAATACCTGATATTGTCTGCTATTGTCCGATAACTACATTCCCCAACTTATTGATATTATTATAAATGCATGTTTCTTAAACTGTTTATTTTTTTCATTCGCAGTTTAACGCTGATTGTGTTGCGGCGGGGATAAACATTTCGTAAACCGGGGGGAGAGTTATGCCGGATAAGGCTCCGGCATTGGGGGCGCTGAATATCGGCCGGATAAGATGCGTTAGCATCGCTATCCGGCAGGGGGGATTACTTCAGCTCGTCAACCATAGTGATGGCGCGACCAATATAGTTGGCCGGGGTCATCGCCTTCAGGCGCGTTTTCTCTTCTTCCGGCAGGGCCAGACTGTCGATAAACTGCTTCATGCCTTCGGCGTCAACACGTTTGCCGCGCGTTAACTCTTTCAGCTTCTCGTACGGTTTCTCAATGCCGTAGCGGCGCATTACGGTCTGGATCGGCTCTGCCAGCACTTCCCAGTTGTGATCCAGTTCATCCAGCAGACGATCGCGGTTCACTTCCAGTTTGCTTACGCCTTTCAGGGTGGACTGATACGCGATCAACGCATAGCCAATACCGACGCCCAGGTTACGCAGCACGGTGGAGTCCGTCAGGTCGCGCTGCCAGCGGGAAACCGGCAGTTTGCTTGCCAGGTGTTGCAGTACGGCGTTAGCCAGGCCCAGGTTGCCTTCGGAGTTTTCGAAGTCAATCGGGTTAACCTTGTGCGGCATGGTGGAAGAACCAATTTCACCCGCGATGGTTCTCTGTTTGAAGTGGTTGAGCGCGATATAACCCCAGACGTCGCGATCGAAGTCAATCAGGATGGTGTTAAAGCGCGCGACGCAGTCAAACAGCTCTGCGATGTAGTCATGCGGTTCAATCTGTGTGGTGTACGGGTTCCACTGGATACCCAGCGATGTCACAAACTCTTCGCTGAAATGGTGCCAGTCCACTTCCGGGTAAGCGGCAATGTGGGCGTTATAGTTACCGACCGCGCCGTTGATTTTACCAAGGATTTCCACCTGGTTTAACTGGCGGAACTGGCGTTCCATGCGGTAAGCCACGTTAGCCATCTCTTTCCCCATCGTGGACGGCGTAGCCGGTTGACCGTGGGTACGGGAGAGCAGGGGAATGTCGCGATACTGAACGGACAGATCTTTTACCGCGTCGATCAGCTGACGCCAGTACGGCAGGATCACTTCGTCGCGCGCGGTTTTCAGCATCAGCGCATGAGACAGGTTGTTGATGTCTTCAGAAGTACAGGCGAAGTGGATGAACTCCGAAACCGCATGCAGTTCCGGGATATCCGCCACTTTTTCTTTCAGGAAATACTCAACTGCCTTCACGTCGTGGTTTGTCGTGCGCTCAATGGTTTTGATACGCGCGGCATCTTCTTCATTGAAGTTCGCGACGATTGTATCCAGGAAACCGTTTGCGTCGGCAGCAAAAGCAGGAACTTCCTTGATCGCTGCGTGCGCGGCCAGTTTTTGCAGCCAGCGTACTTCAACCTGTACACGGAATTTCAGCAAACCGTATTCGCTGAAAATCCCGCGCAGCGCGCTGACTTTATCGCCGTAGCGTCCATCGACAGGGGAAACGGCGGTCAGTGAGGATAATTCCATAGATCACAACTCCGGGGTTAAATGAGCAAGAATTTGTTTTGCCTGAGTGGTCAGGCGATTACGAGAAAACATTAATTGCAGGCGGCCACCGCCGACCTGGTGCCAGAGCACTGCGGCACGGATACCGGCCAGAAGCGAGGCGCGAACTTTTGCCTGCACCTGCGGGCTTTGCAGCACGGCGGGTGAGCCCGTCACCTGAATGCGCGGCCCCAGCGGGCTGATGACATCGACATAAATACCGGCCATCGCGCTCATCAGCGTTTCTGATTGCAGGTCAAAATGGTCAAGCTGACGCTGTAAGCCGTTAATGCGCTCGCCCAGCATGTCCAGCGCGCCTTTGGCGGCTGACAGTTTGCGCTCCAGCACCATCAGGCTTAGCGTATAGCGCGTCAGCTCTGCGTTCAGCCCCTGGCGGCTACTGGCATTCAGGACGCCGAGCAGGGTTTCCAGACCGAGGCGAAGGTTCGCTTCGCTGCCGCCGAATACGCCCAGCGTAGAGCTGGGGTTCATATCGATAACGCTGTTCAGTGAAACGTGTAGCGCATCGGCATCACAGTGCCCCTGGTGCGCCAGCTGTTGCACCAGGCGTGCTGACTGGCAAATACCTGCCAGTGCGAGGGTGATGTCATAATAATTCTTTGCCACGATCACTGCTTCCTTGTATCAGTTATAGAGAATAATTATACCGGCAGGGGCAGGCGCTGCTCGATAATACCGCCGCCGAGGCACACTTCTCCGTTATAAAAGACAGCCGACTGACCCGGCGTTACTGCGGCTACCGGCTCATCAAAAATCACTTCAATGCGTTCGTCATCCAGTGCTTTCACGGTGCACGGAATGTCGGTCTGGCGGTAGCGGGTTTTCACCGTGCAGCGCAGGGTGCCGCTAAACGGTTCGCGATCGACCCAGTGAAGCTGTTGGGCAATCAGGCCGACGGACATCAGACGTGGATGCTCATGACCCTGAGCGACAACCAGAATGTTGTTCTCGACATCTTTATCGACCACGTACCACGGATCTTCGGTGCCTTCTTTGGTGCCGCCGATACCCAGACCTTTACGTTGGCCCAGCGTGTGGTACATCAACCCCTGGTGCTGACCAATTTCGTCGCCGTCTACGGTGATAATTTTTCCTGGCTGCGCCGGGAGATAGCGACCGAGGAACTCGCGGAATTTACGTTCGCCGATAAAGCAGATGCCGGTAGAGTCTTTTTTCTTCGCGGTGATCAGACCGAGGTCTTCGGCAATTTTGCGTACCTGCGGTTTTTCCAGTTCACCGACCGGGAACAGGCTTTGGGCGATCTGCTCATGGCCGAGCGTGTAAAGGAAGTAGCTCTGATCTTTGTTACCGTCGAGCCCGCGCAGCAGGCGGCTTTTGCCGTCCACATCCGCGCGACGGACGTAGTGACCGGTAGCGATATAATCAGCGCCCAGATCTTCAGCGGCAAATTCGAGGAAGGCTTTAAATTTGATCTCTTTATTACACAGAATATCCGGGTTCGGCGTGCGGCCCGCTTTGTACTCTTCCAGGAAGAGTTCAAAAACGTTGTCCCAGTATTCTGCGGCAAAGTTTACGGTATGCAGTTCAATGCCAAGTTTGTCGCAAACGGCCTGCGCATCAGCCAGGTCGGCTGCCGCTGTGCAATATTCCTCACCGTCGTCCTCTTCCCAGTTCTTCATGAACAGGCCTTCTACCTGGTAGCCCTGTTGTTGCAACAGCCAGGCGGAAACGGAGGAGTCGACACCGCCGGACATGCCGACGATCACTTTTTTTGGGCTTTCTGACATTGGAATACTCACGACATTGAACTTCAAGGCGGCGTATTCTATCACGCAGCCCTTTTACTTGACACCCTCTGTAAACGGCCAGTTAAATTCGCCGATGATCGTCAGCGGATAACGTTGCCCGTTCTGCCAGCAACGAATGCTCTCGGCAACCAGCGGCGAACGCAGGTTGGGGGCGTTGAGGATCGCGTCGGCTCTGACCCAGCGACAGCAGTCAATGTCGTTGTCGTGAGGTTCAGTGGCGCACATCCTGGCAAGCTCAATGGAAAACAGGAAACGCAGGAACGGCGTGTTGTCCGGCGCGATCCATTGATGCAGACGAATAAAGTGCTGGGGTTGCGCGGTAATCCCTGTCTCTTCCCAGAGTTCGCGCGCGGCGGCTTCCACCAGCGTTTCGTCGGCTTCCAGGTGTCCGGCTGGCTGATTCCAGAGCGCTTTGCCGTTAATGGTCTCTTCCACCACGAGGAATTGACCTTCTGCATGGACGATGCAGGCGACGGTGACGTGCGGTTTGAACATGGTTTTTCCTTAATCGGTAGCGTCTCGCCATTCACCGTTGGCAAGATTATCCAGCGTGTAGTTGCCCATTGCGTAGCGGATCAGTCGCAGCGTAGGGTAGCCGACGTGCGCCGTCATACGCCGTACCTGACGGTTACGGCCTTCATATAAGGTCACTTTGAGCCAGCGGGTGGGAATACTTTTTCGTTCGCGAATCGGCGGCGTTCTCGGCCACAGCCATTCGGGTTCCTCCACTACCTCAATGCCCGCAGGCAGAGTGGGGCCATCATTGAGCGTCACGCCATTGCGCAGGGCTTCCAGCGCTTCTGCGGTGGGTTCGCCTTCAACCTGAACGTAATAAATCTTACCGGTACGTTTGCCGGGCTGCGTCAGACGAGCCTGCAATGCGCCATCGTTGGTGAGCACCAGAAGACCTTCGCTGTCCCTGTCCAGACGACCTGCTGCATAGACGCCCTGGACAGGAATATAGTCTTTTAATGTGCTGCGCCCGGCCTCATCCGTAAATTGCGGCAAAACATCGTAAGGTTTATTGAACAAAACCACGCGTTTTGGCTGGTTTTCTTTCCGCCGCTTAGTGACTTGTCGTGAGCTGAATCGCTCAACCCGGTGATTTCTAAAAGAAGTTTTTTGCATGGTATTTTCAGGGCTTATCAATTGCCGCATTATAGCCTAATAACGAGTGTCTTTCATGGCAGCAAACAATAGGGTAGTATTGACACGCTCATTACAAATCATTAACAAAAAAGTTGCTCTAATGCATCCGTGTCGCAGGACGCAAACGCACATGCAGCGTGATGACAGACGAGCAAACCAGAAGCGCTCGAAGGAGAGGTGAATGGAAAGCAAAGTAGTTGTTCCGGCGGAAGGTAAGAAGATCACCCTGCAAAACGGCAAACTCAACGTTCCTGAAAATCCGATTATCCCGTTCATTGAAGGCGACGGTATCGGTGTTGATGTAACCCCAGCCATGCTCAAAGTGGTCGATGCCGCTGTCGAGAAAGCCTATAAAGGCGAGCGTAAAATCTCCTGGATGGAAATTTACACCGGTGAAAAATCCACTCAGGTTTATGGCCAGGATGTCTGGCTGCCTGCTGAAACCCTGGATCTGATTCGTGATTACCGCGTGGCCATCAAAGGCCCTCTGACTACCCCGGTCGGCGGCGGTATTCGTTCCCTGAACGTGGCGCTGCGTCAGGAACTCGACCTGTACGTGTGTCTGCGTCCGGTTCGTTACTATCAGGGCACCCCAAGCCCGGTTAAACACCCTGAACTGACCGACATGGTCATCTTCCGCGAAAACGCTGAAGATATTTATGCAGGTATCGAATGGAAAGCCGACTCTGCGGATGCCGAGAAAGTGATCAAATTCCTGCGCGAAGAGATGGGCGTGAAGAAAATTCGCTTCCCTGAACACTGTGGTATCGGTATTAAGCCGTGTTCCGAAGAAGGAACCAAACGTCTGGTGCGTGCGGCGATTGAATATGCCATCGCTAACGACCGTGATTCTGTGACCCTGGTTCACAAAGGCAACATCATGAAGTTCACCGAAGGCGCGTTTAAAGACTGGGGCTACCAGTTAGCGCGTGATGAATTCGGCGGTGAGCTGATCGACGGCGGCCCGTGGGTCAAAATCAAGAACCCGAACACCGGCAAAGAGATCGTGATTAAAGACGTGATCGCCGATGCGTTCCTGCAACAGATCCTGCTGCGTCCGGCTGAGTACGACGTGATTGCCTGTATGAACCTGAACGGCGACTACATCTCTGACGCCCTGGCGGCGCAGGTTGGCGGTATCGGTATCGCGCCGGGCGCGAACATCGGTGACGAGTGCGCGCTGTTCGAAGCGACTCACGGTACTGCGCCGAAGTACGCGGGCCAGGATAAAGTTAACCCGGGCTCCATCATTCTGTCTGCTGAGATGATGCTGCGCCACATGCAGTGGTTCGAAGCCGCAGATCTGATCGTCAAAGGGATGGAAGGCGCGATTGCCGCGAAGACCGTCACTTACGATTTCGAACGTCTGATGGAAGGCGCTAAGCTGCTGAAATGTTCAGAGTTTGGCGACGCGATCATCGCAAATATGTAATCCAGTTTCTGGGTTAAACAAGAACGGGAGCCTGAGGGTTCCCGTTTTTTTATTATTAGCATTCGAACTTGTTTTTTGAATGTCGAATTCGCAGAGGACTAAGACGATACTTCGCAAGTCTCCAGACGGGGAAGATGTGCATCTGCCAGTGACTCAGACGATTAGCCCATCAGCGGATGTGGCTACGGAGCATTGTGCAAAACGGGCATGAACAACCTGGAACGGGTGAAGCGTCACAGGTTCCCAAAAATGTTGTTTGCGGCTCAGTACCATGCTGACTGTAAAAACTTCCCAGAATCTTACTTTCGAGTGTGCGAACGTTATCAGGAGCCGTACCGGGTACTACGTTGGGCGGTGATTTGAATGCCAGGCAACTGAACGACGAGGCTGCCAGTGATATGGCGAATATGTTTCTGACTTTCATCTGATGATTACCCTTCTCACTAAAAGTTATGTAATAACATAACCTCAATTGTGCTTAATGAATAGACCTGAAATTGTCCGATCGGTCATGTGGCGGCGAAAAGGTAAATGACGTTTTTACGACCTCGCGGTGAGCAGGGGATAAGTCGCAAAAAATGACAAAACGACTTTTTCGTCTTTTTATAGACTTTTTGTGCTAACCGGGGCTTTAGTTTTCCCCTCTTTGTAATAGTCAGATAGCTAACACCGCAGTTATCAGTAAACCGGAACGTATTTTACTCAATGACGAGACTCCCAACATTTTCATTCGCTTTTTTTCATCCTCGCTACTGGCTGCTATGGCTGGGTATTTTCTTCTTACGATGTGCTGTTTTGCTGCCTTATCCCATTCTGCTCAGGCTTGGCGCTTGTCTGGGGAGAGTGGCCATGCGCGCATTGCCCCGCAGGGTAACAATAGCCCGTCGCAACCTGGAACTTTGCTTTAAGGCGTTACCTGTGAAGGAGCGTGAGAAATTACTGATTAAAAATTTTGAGTCGGTAGGCGTGGGGGTACTTGAAACCGGTATCGCCTGGTTCTGGTCAGACAGGCGTTTACGCAAATGGTTTACGGTTACGGGTTATGAACATATGGAAAGTGCGCGAGCTGAAAATAAAGGCGTGCTTCTCATCGGTATGCACTTTCTTACTCTCGAACTTGGGGCGCGCATATTTGGGATGCTCAATCCGGGCATTGGCGTATACAGGCCGAACAATAACGCGCTGTATGACTGGTTGCAGACGCGAGGACGTCTTCGCTCAAATAAAACCATGCTCGATCGCTATGATTTAAAAGGCATGATACGAGTGCTCAAACAAGGTGAGATTGTCTGGTATGCACCTGATCATGACTATGGCGCTCGTAACAGCGTGTTTGTTCCTTTTTTTGATGTTCCCGATGCGGCGACTACCGCAGGCAGTTACATGCTTGTCAGAAGCGCGCGCCCGGCGGTTGTTCCTTTTGTTCCCCGACGCCGAGCGGATGGAAGAGGGTACGAGCTGATCATCCTCCCGGATATCGGCCATGAACTGTATGACGAGGGCAAGGAAACCGTTGCGACCAGAATGAATCGGGCGATTGAACGCGCAATCAACCTGGCTCCTGAACAATATATGTGGCTACACCGTCGCTTTAAGACCCGACCAGCAGGCAAGCCGGCCCTGTATGGGAAGAAGGAAAACGCGATTGAGAGTAACGGCGAATAGCTCGTTTCCTGGTTTCAAACCGCCTCCGGGCGGTTACTGGTCAATAATGCCGTCATAAACCTGTCATGTGTTCGTGCTATTGGGAATTTAGTCATTCATTTTCTGCGGTCAGGGGAGGTGAAAATGGGTACGGAACATGAACGCATTCGGTCAGTATTAACGGGGCTGCTTATCGCGCTGCTGATGCTGCTTGTCATGGCCGGGTGGCCTTATCTTGTGCGTATGATCTCCGGTTATATCGCCGGGTATCTGTAAATATGCACCTGAGGATAAACAAGAACGGGAACCTGTCAGTTCCCGTTTTTTTATGTGTTGTGAGAGTGACGACTCTGCACCTGCAATCACCAGCCAGGCAGCGTACCCCCGACACTCCACTCTTCGGAGCCAAAATCGGGTTTCTCGCCCCGGATCACACGGTTTCTTTCTTCTTTTGTCGGTTTATGGGTGGCGGCGCGGCTGGGAAGTTTCCCGGGAGTTTTTACGCAGCCGAATCCCTGACAAAGTGGGCTGGCGGAAGAGGGCGCGGGTTGTACTTCTGAGTCGACACAAGCCGTCAACAATACGATTGAAATCGTGCCGGCAACTCTCTTTATGTTCATAAATATCCTTTTAATGTTTAACGACTCACATGCCCTTTTCCCTGAGAGCATGAATACTCTGGCAAAAAAAGCCCGCAACAGAGTGCGGGCAAAATCATACTGGAAGCAATGTGAGCAATGTCGTGCTTTCAATACCTGTATTAGGCGCTAAGGTATTTACAGCAAGAGAATGATAACCATTATCATTTAATGATTCAACCATTCGTTTTATAAGGCTGTTTTTATCGGGAGTCATTCATCAGAAAACAGATGTGATACAAGAACGGGAGCCTGTTGGCTCCCGTTTTCGCCAGGGTTAGCGAGCGGTATTAGCGTACAACCAGAACAGGGCAGTTTGCATGGCGAACAACGGCCGCAGCAGTTGAACCCAGCAGATAGGTGCTGAAACCCGGTTGATGCGACGCAATGATAATCAGGTCGGCTTCTACCGCATCCGCCAGTTTGAGGATCTGATCTTTGGGCGGGCCGTAGACAACATGGGACTGGCTCCTGCCCTCGGGGATATTGAATTGTTTAACAATTTCCTCCAGTTTGACGGCGGCCTTTGACTGAAGACCGCTTCTATCCGGGAACTCGCTGGAGTAGGCCAGACCCAGTGAGGCATAGAACGGGACAGAAGGTATTACGGCCAAAAAATGCACCTTTGCGGTTTTAGCATGCGCCTCAACCTGCGGGATGATCTGACGGGTCAAGCTGGCTTCTGAGATATCAATCGGCACCAGAATAGAACGATACATATTCACCACCTCCTGTTTGTTTTATCTCCACCTTAAGTGTACTGGACTTATCGGTTGTATAAGAAGTAATCAGATCAAAGTTATGTGAACGAGTCCGCAAGTCGTAAGAATGTAGACACAAAACGTCCACCAGAAGGTGTTACTGACATGATGGCTGTCAGGAGAATGATTTTTACCGTGAATATCGTTATGAAGCAGTAATGGGTTCCGTTTTACTTTATTTCATTGTATATTTATTTATATAACGACGGGATATTTTCTCTCTCTTGAATCGCCATCTTAATTATTTGAAACTTTCTCCTGATATTTAATTTAATGCCGGTTTAAATATCTATACTATACAGTGTAACTAACTGTGTTTTAACACTTTTGTATTCATATATTCCGTTGCTGTGTAATCTGCGATCCCCTTCAAATTTACTTGCATGCTAATTCTTATTCACATCCACGCTTGATGGATATCAATAATTAACCTGCTCAGTCTAATTATTGTCTACCTCTAAAAGGGTAGTTGTCTGACGAGAATGAAGAATGAGAAAAATAAATAAAACCATTTTATGGACGATGCTGCTTTGCATCGTTCTTGGCGCAGTAATTGTTTTAGCGGGGCAATGGACGTTACATAAAACATCGAGCACTGAATTTTGTCTGTCTTGCCATACGATGCAGGCGCCTTATGAGGAGTATACGGGCTCGGTTCACTTCCAGAATCAGAAGGGGATTCGTGCGGAATGCGCGGATTGCCATATCCCGGAAGGCGGAGTGGATTACCTGGTAGCCAAGCTCCTTGCCTCGAAAGATGTCTATCATCAGTTCATCACCAAAAAAATCGACACGCCAGAGAAGTTTGAAGAACATCGTCTGGAGATGGCGCAAACCGTTTGGGCGCAGTTGAAAGCCAGCGACTCCGCAACCTGTCGTAGCTGTCATAGCATGGATGCGATGGATCTTGACGCGCAAAGCGCTGATGCCCGCAAAATGCACCAAATGGGCATTCAGGAAAAACAAACCTGTATTGATTGCCACAAAGGCGTCGCCCACTTCCCACCCGAAATAACAATGGACGACAGCGCCCTCAAAGCGCTTGAGGCCCAGTCTGCATCTACCCCCGCATCTGCAAAAACGCTCTATGCCGTAAGCAATACCGCACTTGGCGATCTGGCAACCGTCTATCCGGCCACGCAAATGCATGTCCTGAAATCGACGGAAACGTCACGGCTGGTGGAGATCCGCGGGAGCCAGATGCAGGGGAGCGAGCAGGTTATTTACTACGCGGCAGGCCAGCGGTTGATCCTTGCCAGTCTGAGTGAGAAAGGGCAGCAATCACTCCACATTCTCTCTGACTGGAAAAAAGATGATTACGGTAACGCGTGGCGGGATGTGGCGCTACAGGGCGAGTGGAGCGGCTCTGCGCTCGCCAGCCGCGAACCGATGTGGGACTACGCGCGCAAACTCGACAATGTGTACTGCGCAGGCTGCCATGCGCCGATTCCTGCGAAGCATTTTACCCTCAATGCCTGGCCCTCTGTGGCGAAAGGGATGGGGGCTCGTACCAACATCAGTGAAAACGAACTGGATATCCTGAGCCGTTACTTCCAGTACAACGCGAAAGACATGCATGAATAGTGATAATACCAGGAGAAATCATGAAACTCACAAGACGTGACTTTATCAAGACGGCTGGAGCGGCAACCGGGACTATGGCGATTTCTTCGGTGATCCCAATGCCTGCCTGGGCCGAAAACCAAAATGGCGGCGCCATCCTGACTGCCGCACGTTGGGGGGCCGTATATGTGGAGGTCAAAGACGGCAAAGTTGTCTCTTCAAAAGGCGCATTACCTAAAACCATACCGAACTCATTGCAGCAAACCGCGCCGGATCAGGTACATACCAACGTCCGTGTAAAATACCCAATGGTGCGTAAAAGCTATCTGGAAAATCCAGGTAAAGCGGACGGTAAACGGGGAAGCGATCCCTTTGTGCGGGTGAGCTGGGAACAGGCGCTGAAACTCATTCATGAGCAGCATAGCCGTATTCGTAGCAGCTATGGCCCGTCCTCCATTTTTGCGGGTTCCTATGGCTGGCGCTCCAGCGGCGTCTTGCATAAAGCGCAAACGTTGCTGCAACGCTATATGAGTATGGCCGGGGGATATGCAGGCCATACCGGGGATTATTCCACCGGGGCGGCGCAGGTTATCATGCCATATGTTGTGGGATCGGTTGAGGTATACGAACAACAGACGACATGGCCGATGGTGCTTGAGCACAGCCAGGTGGTGGTGCTGTGGGGGATGAACCCGCTCAACACGTTAAAAATTGCCTGGAGCAGTACGGATGAACAAGGACTTGAGTATTTTAATCTGCTGAAGAAATCGGGAAAAACTGTTATCGCGATCGACCCAATGCGCTCAGAAACCATTGAGTTTTTTGGCGGCAATGCAACGTGGATCGCCCCGCATATGGGAACTGACGTGGCGATGATGCTGGGGATTGCGCATACGCTGGTGAAAAAAGAGCGTCACGATAAAGCGTTCCTGGAAAAATACACCACCGGTTATCCGCAGTTTGAAGAGTATCTGCTCGGCAAGAGCGACAACGTTGAGAAAACCGCTGAATGGGCATCCGGCGTCTGTGGCGTACCCGCAGAACAGATTGAGAAACTGGCGGAAATTTTCGCCAGCAACCAAACCATGCTGATGGCGGGCTGGGGGATTCAACGTCAGCAATACGGTGAGCAAAAACACTGGATGCTGGTGACGCTGGCCGCGATGCTGGGGCAAATTGGGACGGAAGGCGGCGGTTTCGGTTTCTCCTATCACTATTCCAACGGCGGGAACCCGACGCGTACCGGTGGTGTACTGCCTGCGATATCGGCGCAAATTGAGGGGGGATCGTCGGCAGGGAACGACTGGGCGGTATCGGATGCGGTGGTGAACCTGCCTGTGGCGCGAATTGTGGAGGCGCTGGAAAACCCGGGAGGAAAATATCAGCATAATGGTAAAGAGCAGACCTTCCCGGATATCAAAATGATCTGGTGGGCAGGCGGCGCGAACTTTACCCATCATCAGGATACCAACCGTTTAATCAAAGCGTGGCAGAAGCCCGAGCTGGTGGTGATTTCCGAGTGCTACTGGACGGCGGCGGCGAAACATGCCGATATTGTTCTCCCGATCACCACATCGTTTGAACGTAACGATCTCACGATGACCGGAGACTACAGCAACCAGCATCTGGTGCCCATGAAGCAGGTGATTGCGCCGCAGTTTGAGGCCCGTAATGACTTTGACGTCTTTGCTGATTTAGCTGAGATGCTCAAACCCGGCGGCAAAGCGGTCTATACCGAAGGTAAAGATGAGATGGCGTGGCTTAAGCAATTCTACGACGCCGCGCAAAAGGCGGCTCGCGCTCAACGTGTGGCAATGCCTCAGTTCAATGCGTTCTGGCAGCAGAATAAGCTGATTGAAATGCGCGAGAACGAAAAGAACAACAAGTATGTGCGTTATGCCGATTTCCGCCATGATCCGGTCATGAATGCGCTCGGTACGCCAAGCGGTAAGATCGAGATCTATTCAAAAACCATTGAAGGTTATCACTACAAAGACTGTCCGCCTCATGCTTCATGGATTGAACCGGATGAGTGGAAAGGGTCTGCGGATAAGGATCAGCTACAGTTGCTGACCGCCCATCCGGCGCACCGTCTACACAGTCAGTTGAACTATGCGTCGTTGCGAAAAGAGTATGCCATTGCCGATCGCGAGCCGGTGACGATTCATCCAGATGATGCGAAGGCAAGGGGCATTGTCGAGGGCGACCTGGTACGCGTATGGAATGGTCGTGGTCAGGTTCTGGTCGGGGCGCACGTCAGCGACGGGATCAAGCCGGGGATCATCTGTATCCATGAAGGCGCCTGGCCTGATATCGAGAATGGCATCTGTAAAAACGGCGGCGCCAACGTGCTGACGGCGGACATCCCGACGTCAAGGCTGGCGAACGGCTGCGCGGGGAATACGACCCTGGTATACGCAGAGAAATTTACCGGCGAAGCCCCAACGCTCACGGTATTTGATGAGCCAGAGATTGTCACTCTGTAACGCCGGGGATTGTTAGTTTGTCGGAATAAGCGGGAGCCTGTGTGCTCCCGTTTTTTATGCTTCTCATTCAGAGTTGAATTAATGGTGGTGTTATATTATAACATTCAATCTTTACGCACTGATTGAGGGTGATATTTTGGCGATTCATTTTGAAAAATTAGCAGTAGCTCTGGGAATACTTCTGGTTAGCGGACACGCGCTTGCGCATGGGCACCATTCACATGGCGCACCGCTAACGGAGATGGAGCAAAAGGCGGCAGAAGGCGTTTTTGACGATAAAAACGTGAAGGACAGGGCGCTAACGGACTGGGACGGTATGTGGCAGTCTGTTTACCCGTATCTGGTAAGCGGGGAGCTTGATCCGGTATTTAAAAAGAAAGCGGAGAAAGATAGCAGCAAAACGGCCGAGGAGATTAAGGCCTATTACCGTAAAGGCTACGCCACCAATGTGGATACTATCGGCATTGAAAATGGCGTCATGGAATTTCACACTGGTAATCAGGTTGAGTCCTGCCAATACGATTATGCCGGACACAAAATCCTGACCTATGCATCCGGTAAAAAAGGCGTCCGCTATCTGTTTGAGTGTAAAGATGCGAAGAGCAACGCGCCTAAATATGTGCAGTTCAGCGATCATATTATCGCGCCGCGTAAGTCGAGCCATTTCCATATCTTTATGGGGAACACCTCCCAGCAGGCATTGCTTGAAGAAATGGATAACTGGCCAACCTATTATCCGTACCAGCTGAAGGCCGAAGAGGTCGTCGACGAGATGTTGCACCACTAAGATGTTGTCATTATGGCGGGTCCGGCAGGACCCGCCATCGTGTTGCGACGGTGTCCCAAAAGAGCGATATCTGTCATAAGTAGGGCGCCTTTGCCGGTAAATATCATGATATAACGCAACGCTATGATTTCCCTTCCCATCATTCAGTTCATTCGTTAGCATATTGTTTCGCAGTAAAGCGTATCTGTTTTTTTCAGGAAGAGGTTAACGTGTTCGCAGAGTATGGAGTTCTGAACTACTGGACGTATCTGGTTGGGGCCATTTTTATCGTGCTGGTGCCGGGGCCTAATACGATATTTGTGCTGAAAAACAGCGTCGGGCGAGGGATGAAAGGCGGGTATCTCGCCGCCAGCGGCGTGTTCATTGGCGATGCGGTGCTGATGTTTCTGGCGTATGCGGGCGTCGCAACATTAATAAAAACAACGCCGGTGCTGTTTAATATCGTTCGTTATCTCGGCGCTTTTTATCTGCTGTATCTTGGTGCGAAGATTCTTTACGCCACGCTCAAATCGAAAGGGAGCGAAGTGGCGCATGATGAGGTTCCGTTTGGCGCAATCTTTAAACGTGCCTTAATTCTGAGCCTGACCAATCCCAAAGCCATCCTTTTTTACGTTTCGTTTTTCGTTCAGTTTATTGACGTCAATGCGCCACAAGCGGGGCTGTCATTTTTTATCCTGGCGACAACGCTTGAAGTGGTGAGCTTTTTCTATCTGAGCTTCCTGATTATTTCGGGCGCTTTTGTAACGCAGTACATTCGCACGAAAAAGAAACTGGCGAAGGTGGGGAATTCCCTTATCGGTTTGATTTTCGTTGGTTTTGCCGCACGTCTGGCGACGCTTCAGTCATAACGCCATCAGGCCCGCGCACTCTGTGGGCCTTCCGTTTTTACTTTTTACTTAAAGATGATGCTCACCGCCACGCGCGACGGAAAAAAATAACCAATAAATGGTATTTAAAACACATCTTATGAGGCGTACCCTTTTTACAGCAGCGATTCAGTAAGATCGCTGGTTGTTACTGGAAGAGGGAATAAAATGCTTCAAATTCCACAAAATCATATCCATACACGCTCCACTCCGTTCTGGAATAAAGACACCGCGCCAGCCGGAATTTTCGAACGCCACCTTGATAAAGGAACCCGACCAGGGGTTTATCCTCGCCTGTCGGTTATGCAGGGGGCGGTCAAATATCTCGGATACGCAGATGAACACAGCCCGGAACCGGAAAAAGTGATGATCATTGAAGCCGGTCAGTTCGGCGTTTTTCCCCCGGAAAAATGGCACAACATCGAAGTGATGAGCGACGATACCTACTTTAACATCGACTTTTTTGTTGCACCGGAAGTGCTGATGGAAAGCGCCAGCCAACGAAAAGTCATTCATACCGGGAAGGAGTAAATCATGGGCAAAGCGACCTATACCGTTACCGTAACCAATAACAGCAACGGTGTTTCAGTTGATTATGAAACTGAAGCGCCGATGACACTGCTGGTCCCGGACGTTGCGGCAGAAGTGGTGAAAGATCTGGTGAACACCGTGCGCTCATACGACACCGAAAACGAGCACGACGTTTGCGGCTGGTGATCCCGTTCGGGAAGCCTGCGACCGCGATTTTTTAACCGTTACGCTAAACCGCACAGCGCTATCACGACGCTGGGCGGTTTTTTTTCGCCTGATATCAGCATGTACCTGACAACTGAAATTAATTGAAAAGAAATATTAAGGAAACCTTAAGAACATCGCATTGTTTGTTAATGCTCTGGCATTCATAAAATATATGATTGAGCATCAAACACTGAACAGAAAATGACCACCATGAAATTTGATACTCGATTAACCTCGTCGGCTCTCGTCCTTGCGCTTGTTGCGTTGGTTATTCCTTTCACTGCGAACTGGCACGTACCTCTGCTAAATGGCGTCGTGGTGTTATGGATTGAAAATGGGCAGGCGCTATGGCTACTGTTTGGTGCGCTATTTACCGCCTGGTATATCAGGCCGTTGTCTCGCCCTGACGGCGCAAAGCAGTTTTGGCTTTGGGCGGTGGTGTGGTGGCTGGTGTTATTAGGGCGAAGCACCAGCTGGGGGCGCGACTATTTTCCTGATCATCCCAAAATGATCTTCCGGGGGATCTCCGTCGTCCTGATCGCCGCGCTTGTGCTTCCGGTATTGATCTCAAAGACTTTGCGCCAGGAAATTGCGCGTCGGCTGCGTGAAGAATCCCTGCCGCTGTGGTTGCTAACTGTTACTGCCTGTGCGTTTTTAATTTCCGATACGGTGGAGCATCATCGGTTACTGGCGCCGCTGTTCCTGCACAGTAAGCAATACACCGATTTGATTGAAGAACTGTACGAATTGCCGTTCATGATCGGGCTTTTTTTGGTTACGCTGACGTTTATGAAACGCGATAAACAAGATGAATATATTGCGTTGCAGACGGCGGAACCGCAGCATGCGGAATATTGAGGTTCGCGGATGAAAACGCCCGGGTTCTTTTTCCCGAACCCGGGCTAACAAGCACAGCGCGGCTTATGCAATTGCCTCGCATAAACGCGACTTCATATCGCTGTACGATTGGGCAGCATGGTTTTCCGCCCAGCGTTGATCGGTAATGGCTTCGACCTTCACGGCGCAGTATTTGGTTTCAGGCGTTTTCGAAATCGGATCAAGATTATCCTGAGTCAGTTCATTACAGGCGCCTATCCACCATTGATAGGTCATATAGACCGTCCCCTGGTTAATGCGATCTGAAACATCGGCCCGGCTGATGACTTTACCGCGACGTGAACTCACCCACACCAGTTCGCGATGACGAATCCCCAGTTTTTCCGCGTCGTTCGTGTTGATTTGCACGTTGCCAGGTTCATCTGCCAGCGCCTGTAGCGCAGCACAGTTGCCGGTCATTGAGCGGCAGGAATAGTGTCCCACTTCGCGAACGGTACAGAGCACCATCGGGAACGCATCATCAGGAACTTCCGCCGGAACCCGCCACGGCGCGGCGAATAACTTGCCTTTGCCGCTGGGCGTATCAAACTGACTATGTGCGTAAAGATACGGCGTACCGGGGTGATCAAGATCCGGGCACGGCCACTGCACATGCCCCATATCGCCCATTTTTTCCCAGGTGACGCCGTAGAAAAGCGGACACAGTTCGCGCATCTCATCCCAGATGTGCTGGTTACTTTCATAATGCATCGGGTATCCCATTTCGGTCGCCAGCAGACTGATAATCTCCCAGTCGCGCTTCACATCTCCGGTGGGGTCGATGGCTTTTTCAAACCGCTGGAAGCCACGGTCGGCACAGGTGAAGACGCCGCCGTGTTCGCCCCATGAGGTCGCGGGCAGGAGAACATCCGCCATTTCTGCCGTTTTGGTCATGAAAATATCCTGCACCACGATAAAGTCCAGCGCCTCGAAACCGGCCCGCACCAGCCCCAGGTCGGCCTCGGTTTGCAGCGGATCTTCCCCCATGATGTAGTAGGCTTTAATTTTGCCTTCCATCGCCAGGTGCGGCACCTCGGTAATACGCGTGCCGACTTTGTCATCCATCAGGCTGGCATCGATTCCCCAGGCTTGCGCGAATTTCTCTCTGGCGGCTGCATCCGTCACGTCCTGGTAGCCGGGGAACTGGTTAGGCAGAACGCCCATATCGCACGCTCCCTGGACGTTGTTCTGACCGCGTACCGGGCCGACGCCGACGTCAGGACGCCCCAGATTGCCCGTCAGCAGCGCCAGGCTCGACAAACCGCGCACGACGTCGACAGCCTGACCAAACTGGGTCACGCCCATTCCCCACATGACCGTAGCGGAAGGGGCTGCGGCGAATGTTCGCATCGCCTGACGCACCTGCTGGGCAGGGACGCCGGTTAAATGTTCGACGGATTCCGGGGCGTAATCTTTTACGGTCTCCCGGTAGGCCTCCAGTCCTTCCGTGTGCTTTTGTACGTACTCCGTGTCGTAAAGGTGTTCATCAAGCAGAACGTAGCCAAAGGCGTTAACCAGCGCCATATTGCAGCCGTTGTTCAGTTGCAGGTGCTGATCGGCAATACGGGCGGTCTCAATGCGCCGGGGATCGCACACAATAATTTTGGCGCCGTTCTGCCTGGCCTTAATGACTCTGCGCGCGACAATAGGGTGAGAGTCTGCGCAGTTATAGCCGAAAATCAGCAGGCATTTGGAGTTCTCTATATCACTGATGGAGTTACTCATCGCCCCATTACCCAGCGTCTCCTGCAACCCGGCGACGGAAGGGCCGTGGCATACGCGGGCGCAGCAATCGACGTTGTTGGTATTGAGTACGGCGCGGGCGAATTTCTGCATGACGTAGTTGGTCTCATTCCCTGTCCCACGGGAAGAGCCCGTCGTCATAATGGCGCGGGACCCAAAGGTTTCTTTAATGGCGGATAAGCGTTGTGCGGTATAGCGGATCGCTTCATCCCAACTGACGGGGGTAAATTTTCCGCCTTTTTGATAGCGGATCATCGGGCGGGTCAGACGTGGCGTCAGAAGCCGCGTGTCGTTAAGGAAGTCCCAGCCATAGTAGCCTTTCAGGCATAACTGGTTCTGGTTGGTTACACCCTCTGCGCCTTCGGCACGGATAATTTTGTTATTTTCAACAACAAGCTTGAGCTTGCACCCGGCCCCACAGTACGGGCACACACTGGTGATTTTTTTCATCAATAACAGACCTGTTAAAAGCTGAAATAGCGCGAATTGTAGACGAAGCCGACGCGCGACATGGCGCTGGCTTCGGTTTGTCGTAGCGACGGGCTGTTAAAGCACAAACCGTGCCAGAAACAGAAACTCAGGCGCGGCGGGGCTTGTCTGCGGAAAGATGAAGAAAATGACAGCGGATTCGTCATAAATGACGAGTAAACGTCAAAAAAAAGCCCGCACTCAGTGAGGCGGGCAAAAATACTGGAAGCAATGTGAGCAATGTCGTACTGAATACCTGAGTGATTTGCTCAACTATTCAGTAATGAGAAAGATAATCTTTATCATCTAAACTTGCAACCCCAACTTTTATGGGAGTAAATAAAAAATAATAAAAGTGACATTTATCACAAATTTCAATTCTCTGATGATGTGCTATTCTTTTTAACGGCGAGTAAACCGCTAACGTACAAACATAAGTGAGGAAAAAATGGGCATTATTTCATGGATTATCTTTGGGCTTATTGCAGGTATTCTGGCGAAGTGGATTATGCCTGGTAAGGATGGCGGCGGGTTCTTCATGACGATCATCCTGGGGATCGTCGGTGCCGTGGTAGGGGGATGGATCAGCACGTTCTTCGGGTTTGGCAAAGTTGACGGCTTCAACTTTGGCAGCTTTGCCGTAGCGGTTATCGGCGCGATTGTCGTTCTGTTTATCTACAGAAAAATCAAAAGTTAAGCGACGTAGTTCGTAAGACGAAAAGGCTACCGTTGGTGGCCTTTATTATTTTGATAAGCCCGTTACCACCAGCCCAGTTTGGTTCCTGCCACCGCGATAATCGCAATGCCAATCATGATGAGCGTCGTTTTCTTCATCGTTACGCCCCCGGCGTGGCGTAGCCGCCGATGAAAAACCATGCCAAAAAAGTCACCGCCGTAATGAAAATCACGACAGGAAAAATAATGCCTAATTTCATGCTATCACCCGTTCTCGTTATAGGAAGACGAGCAAGGATAGCAGGGCGTCGTGCGTGACAAAAGATGTTTTAACGTCACGCTTTTCATTCTGATACGCATCGCAAGAAAACATGGAGATACAACGGCAGGCGGGTTAACCTGTCGGGGTGTAATGTTAACGGGAGTTCATATGAGATTCATGTTTGTCGCGCTGCCGTGCGCGTTGGCGCTCTCCGCCTGTTCGTCGTCATCCCAGCCCGAGGCGCCGAAACCTCCGCAGATAGGTATGGCAAACCCGGCTGCCGTCTATTGCGAACAGAAGGGCGGTACGCGAGTGCCCGTTCAAAGCCCGCAAGGGGTACGCACGGAATGTAAACTACCCGGCGGTGAAGTGATTGAAGAGTGGGATCTCTGGCGCAGAGATCATCCTGCCAGCGGTAAGTGATACCTGGCGCATCGCTTTGCGCGTGCGCCGTGTTTTGGCGGATTTTGTGTGCGAATCACAATCCGCGTAGCCAGTCGGCCAGGACAAGTGCGTGATTCTGCTCTGTGTTCTTTGCCGCATATAGCAGGGTCAGCGTCTGCTGGCGGGCAATATCCGCCAGCCGTTTACCTTCCTGCTTCTGTTGGTCGAGTTCACTCCGGTATTGCTCAGTAAAATTTTTGAAATCAATCACTTCAGAGTGAAAGGCCTTGCGTAATTCAGATGAAGGCGTCAGCGTTTTATCCCACTCGTCAAAGGCCAGATCGGTTTTTTTGACCCCTCGCGGCCACAGCCTGTCAACCAGTACACGGTAGCCGTCGCTTTTTTCTGCCGGGTCGTAGACGCGTTTACACTGAATTTTCATCCTTTTCTCTCCTCAATCCAGGCCATGACTTCATTAATCTGATTGCCGGAAAATCGTGCCGCGTCATGCTGACGTAGCAGGCTGTTTCTGAAACGTAGAACGTCATCACTATAGCACTTCGATCCTCCTCAATTTAAGGGATTGTGATAACAGTAAAAGATCGGTAGTCTGAGGTTCCTTATGTTGTCCCTCATTGCATTGACATAAGGAACGCCTCATGGAACTTTCCCCTGTTAAAGACACGCTACGTATTGCGCTGGTGGGTGATTACAACCCCGATATCGTGGCGCACCAGGCCATCCCCCTTGCTATTGATGATGCGGCCGCCGTGCTGGAGTTAATGGCGGACTATGACTGGCTGACGACGCCCGACATCAATAGTGACGAAGATTTGGTGGGCTATGATGCCATCTGGGTTGTTCCCGGCAGTCCCTATAAAAATACCGAAGGGGCATTGATTGCTATTCGCTATGCCCGTGAAAACAGCATTCCTTTTCTGGGAACCTGCGGCGGATTCCAGCACGCGATCCTCGAGTATGCCCGTAATGTGCTGGGCTGGCGCGATGCGGCGCACGCCGAAACTGATGCTTCCGGTCGGATGGTTATCGCCCCGTTGAGCTGCTCGCTGGTGGAAAAAACGGATGATATCGAACTGAGGGCGAATACGCTGGTCGCCAAAGCCTACGGGCAGGACGTTATCTCCGAAGGATATCACTGCAACTACGGGGTATCAGAGGATTTTGCCGCTGAACTTGAGAATGGCGATTTGCGGGTTACCGGGTGGGATGAGGCGGGAGACATCCGTGCCGTGGAACTGGTAACGCATCCCTTTTTCGTTGGTACGCTTTTTCAACATGAACGTGGCGCGCTGGCGGGAAAACCCGTTCCCCTGGTGCAGGCGATGCTGCGAGCCGCACGGGGATAAAAACAAGGGCAGGTCAATGCCTGCCCGTTCGGTTATTTTGCTGCGATCTCCCGATCGCGTCCGGCATAAAGGCCGAATATCGCCATCGCGACCGCCAGAACCGCCACGCCAATTAGCGGGATGTGCCAGTCGCCGTTGGCATCATGAATCTTACCCATCAACGGCGGCCCACATGCCGCCAGCAGATAGCCGACAGATTGCGCCATGCCCGAAAGCGCCGCCGCCTGGTGTGCGGAACTGGCGCGCAGCCCGATAAACGTCAGACCCAAAATCATCGTCGCGCCAGAGCCAAACCCAAACAGAATCGTCCACAGCACCGCCTGTTCCGGCACAAACCAGAACCCGGCCGCGCCGAGAGCGCACATGAGCGATACCAGCGCGGCAATACTGCGCTGATCCTTGAACCGGTGCAGGATGAGCGGAATCAACAGTCCCGGCGCAGCCGTCGCCAGTTGCAGCAGACCGTGTAGCGATCCGGCCTGCGCTTCACTGTAGCCGTGGCTGATTAAAATCGCGGGCAGCCAGCCGATGATAACGTAATAGATAAGCGAGTTAATGCCGAGGAATAAGGTGACTTGCCAGGCGAGGGAGGATCGCCAGATGCCGCGCGAGTGTAACGCGCGGGAGCTGCTCAGGTTGGCGGTAGCCGTGTTGCGCCACTGCGGCAGCCAGATAAGAAAGGCCTGCAGGGGAAACAGCATCAGCATTAACAGCGCACCGCGCCAGCCAAAGCCATGCAACGCCAGCGGTACGACCATTGCCGACCCCACCGCTGCTGCGGCGCCCATCGTCAATGAATAGGCGCCGGTCAGTTTTGCCACATGCTGCGAGTAATCGCGTTTAATCAGCCCGGGGAGCAGCACGTTTCCCAGCGCGATACCGCAACCAATAATGGCTGTGCCGGTAAACAGGAAGCTGGCAGAAGGCAGCGAGCGCACGGCAATACCAAAGCAAATCAACAGCATGGCGGCAAACAGGCTACGTTCCATGCCGAACCGGCGCGCAATGTTTGCCGCCAGCGGAGAGACCAGCGCGAAAGCCAGCAAGGGAAGCGTGGTCAGGAGGCCCGTTTGTGCGGTAGTTAGCCCGTAATCCGCACGAATCGTCTCCAGTAACGGCGCAGCGCCAGTGAAGGTAACGCGCAGCGTCGTCGCAATCATCAGAATACCGGCAATCAGTAATGCACCGTTTTTGCCGCGTAATGAAGGGGAAATAGTCATTGTTTTCTCATATCAACAGGCGAGGCGATACCTTACCGTTTTTACTCTCTGGATCAATCAAGCTAAAATGACAGTTTATCGCTAAAATCGGACAATATGATGATTGGCCTGAGACTGGATGGCTACGAGCCTGACCTTCACCATGATGCGGCTGTGGCCTTTTGCATTCGCGCTCGCGAAGATGAACTTTTCAGTCCGCTGCATCACCATCGAAAAGGGCAACTGATCCTGGCGCTGCATGGCGCTATTACCTGCGAAGTAGAAAGCGCCATGTGGATGGTGCCGCCACAGTATGCGGTATGGGTTCCCGGCGAAATTCCCCACAGTAACCACGTCACGGCGGGGGCGGAATTATGTTTTCTGTTTATTGAGCCGGATGCGGTCGTGATGCCGGATCGCTGCTGTACGCTAAAAATAACGCCATTGTGCCGGGAGCTGATTCTGGCGCTTGCCGCGAGAACGGATATTCAGCGTACCGAGCCAATGACGCAGCGCCTGACACAGGTCTTGTTTGATGAGCTTCCGCAACAACCACAGGAGCAGATGCAGCTTCCGGTTTCCGGGCATCCCAAAATACGTCAAATGGTGGAGACGATGGCGCGTGAACCAGCCCGCTGGCAAACGCTGGGGCAGTGGGCGAGCCTGTTCGCCATGAGCGAACGCAATCTTGCCCGACTGGTGGTAAAGGAAACCGGCCTGAGCTTTCGTCGCTGGCGTCACCAGTTGCAGCTTATTCTGGCGTTGCAGGCGCTGATTGACGGACACAGCGTGCAGCATGTCGCCCAAACGCTGGGTTATGATTCAACGACCGCGTTTATCACCATGTTTAAAAAGGGGCTGGGGCAAACGCCAGGCCGTTATCTGGCCGGGCTTACTGCTTCCCAATAATCAGCGACACCAGGCCTGCGGCAATGAGCGGGCCGACCGGCACGCCCCGGAACAACGCGACGCCCAGTACCGTTCCCACCAGTAAACCCGCGACCAGCTGTGGCTGGCTTCCCATCAGCGTAACGCCGCGCCCGCCCAGCCAGGAAACAAAGACACCAATGGCGATGGCAACCAGTGATTTCCAGTTGACGAAGGAGTGAATGAGCGTAGAGGGAGGCAGCGAACCGCTGGCGATCGGCGCCATGACGCCGATAGTCAGGATAATGATCCCGACGGTCAGCCCCTGTTTCTCAATCCACGGGAAAAACGTATTGAGTGGGGTAACGCGGACAATGATCAACACCAGAATTGAAACGGCGACAGTGGTGTTATGGCTGATAAAGCCCAGCGCTGCCAGTCCAAGCAGGATCAGCAGAGTGACATCAAACATCGTGGTTTCCTTGCCAGAGAAAGATAAGCCTGCTTACTGTACGCGCAAATACGTGAGTGAACAGGCTTTTTTATCAATAACGGCACATTTTCAGGCGAATGCCTGAGGGAGAATTTTCCGGGCAGGCCAGGCTTGCTGTCATTAAATTGCCATTAATTCGATTTATCAATAACAGGTGAGCCGTTTTCTCTGTCGCAACGGGGTGAAACCATGAACGATCATATGCTGATTGAAACGCTGATCATTACCTCATCATTTTTCGCTATTGCCGCGGTGATTGTGATTTCCGTACTGGTGCTGGAAAGACGTTTCTGAGCCGTTATTGCGCTCGGCGAAAGTTGACCAGTTCCGGCTGCGCAATGCGCAGGTAATCGTCGGTATTCATAATGACCGATTTTTCCAGCACGCCGGCGTTAAACGCGATTTCGTTGAAGCGCTCGAACAACAGCGGATCGGCCACCAGCTTCAGGTTAGGGTGGAAGCTAAAAGGGGGAATCGCGCCAAAGACGCAGCCGGTCAGCGCATCCACCTCGGCAGGGCTGGCAAGCGAAGCTCTTAGTCCGCCGAGATGGTTTGCGAGTTGGGCGAGATCGGCCTGCTGGTCAGCGGAAAGGATCGCCAGGACATGTTGATTGACGCCATTGCCTTTCACTTTACACACCAGCGCTTTTGCCCCCTGGCCCAGTGCGGTGCCGCGAATTTCCGAAACCGCTTCGCACTTACCGACCGCCTCGTGGCTGAGTACACGATAAGTGGCGCCTTCCTGCGATAAAAGGGTAATCAAACGCTGGTGAGCCGTGATCCCCTTAGCGACTTCATTCATTATTCACTCCCAATATTGCGATGAAGTTTTAACGGCAAAAGGGTATCACAAACGTGCATGATTTTGTTGTTTGTTGAGATAGAGTTGCTCATCAGAGGCCTTGTATGCGTCCTGGATCGTATCCTCAGGCTGCATATGATAAAGTCCAGCGGAAAAACTAATCACCTTATCTGGCGCGATGATTCGCAACTTATTGGCAATACGCTCAGGTAAAGTTGTTGCCGGTACAACTGAATCGATAAGAATTACACAAAATTCATCACCTCCCAGTCTTATTGCGTAATCAGTTTTACGCACCGATGCTTCAATGGCTTTTGCCAGCAATGTAATTGTGCGATCGCCTTCCTGATGCCCCTGCGTGTCGTTAATGACTTTCAACCTATCCAGATCGATGGCGATAAACGTCACGGAGGTGCCTGTGTTGACCAGTCGCTGCAAACGCTGTTCAAGCTGCGGTGTCAGGATCTTACGGTTATAGAGGCCGGTCATCGCATCGCTGATATTTTCACGATTGACATTATGGTAAAGGCGAAAATGCATTCTGACCATGTTCAGTAACGTAGCGGTAACGAGCAGGTAAAAGGCGAACAGTTTCCATGATGAGACAATAAAATACAGGATGTCGAGAGACAATGTGACACGGATTCCGCCTGGCAGGTCGTGAACATAATTAACATAATTAAAGAGGTTATTTTCGCTCTGATGGACAATGATTTTTTTCTCTGAATTCAGGTCGAACAGAGTCGCGTCCAGATAGCGCCAGACCAGTGGACGATCCTGAGTGTAAAAAATATTCTTCAGGTTATCCTGGTTAATATCCACCATTACTATGCCTTTTAACTTTCCATGTAGATAAACGGGAGTTAAAAAACTCATCACATTTTTTTCCGTAAGATCGTCCTGATAAATGCTTGAGAGCACTGTTCGCCCTGTGAATTGACCATCAATATCGTTACGGTTGATTCCCAGCGTTCCTTTTCGCAGAAAAGACCAGTGGTGCATAAAAAATTGTCTGGAGTCAATCAGGTTATAAAAATAGACGTAGCGTTTTTTAATATCCAGATAGTAGTGGAATTTATCTTCTACAGTGCCCAGCCCTTTACCATAATCCTTCTGGTTACGATTCGCCGCCACCGCCTGATCAAAAGCGAACAACAGAGGAGCGTCGTCAGCTACGATCGCGCAGTTTGCCTCGGCGGTTTGCAGTGTTCCATGTAGCGATGGGTTATTATGAGTGGTGAGATTGATGCCGTGGGTATTGCTGTCTGTTTCAAATCCGCGGCATAACGCATATTGTTGTTCATCGGATGGCGGTGCTTTGGGCTCCGTGAACGTGCGCATTAAATGAGCTGCAATGCTCTGATTCTGGTACTTGTCATACAAAAATGAAGAGTCTGCCTTTTCGATGATATAGCCCATATAGGCATTCATCGCCCTGTCACTGGCGATCAATTCATAAGCCAGAAAAGAGGACGTCAGTACAATGACGCTTGCGGAGATAAAGAGCCTGAGCGCTTTATGATGCAATTTCATGATGAATAACAGTTTTCAAAGGGCGACGCTTCAGTTTATCACAGTGGCGATGTTCTCTCTAACAGCGCCTTCGTCCTCTTTTGTGTTATGAAATAAAAATCATTCTCATACTTCCCCTTTTTCTCTTAATGTTGTATTTATAATGCAACTTATCAGGAAGGAGGTGCGCGATGAGTGCGAATGAAAAAGCGGGCCATACATTTTTAGCAAGCCTGGGCAAAACCCGTCTGCGTCCGGGCGGCATTGAGGCGACGGAGTGGCTGTTCAGCCAGTCTCAGCTGACGCCGGGCAGCCAGGTGCTGGAAGTGGCATGCAATATGGCGACGACCGCCATTGAGTTGGTGCAACGTTTTGGTTGTTCGGTCTACGCCATCGATATGGATAAAAACGCGCTGGCAAACGCGCGGAACAATGTTGCGGCGCACGGGCTGGAAAATCACATCCATGTCATGGCCGCCAATGCCAACAGCTTACCCTTTGCCGATAACAGCTTTGATGTCGTGATTAACGAGGCCATGCTCACCATGTATGCCGACAAAGCGAAAGCAAAGCTGATCGGTGAATATTATCGGGTTCTGAAGCCGGGTGGCCGTCTCTTAACGCACGATATTATGCTGACCAGCCAGAAGCTGGCGGAAGGTGAGCAGAACCAGCTTCAGCATGTGGTGAAATCGAATGTAAGCCCGATGACCAAACAAGGCTGGCGCGATCTGTTGCTGGATTCCGGGTTTGAGCAGGTTTTACAGCAAAACGGTGAAATGTCGCTGATGTCTCCGCGAGGGTTGATTCGCGATGAAGGGCTGAAGGGGGCGCTTAAAATTGTTTATAACGGGCTGTGCATCCGTGACAATCGCAGCCGTTTTATCAAGATGTTTCGCTTCTTTAAATCACAGCGCCATCAGTTGAATTACATTGCCTGCTGTTCGGTTAAGGGGAAATAAAGAAAAGCCAGAACACGGTTCTGGCTTTTTACTGACCTGACGGACTGATTTCTAGTCTTTACTTGTCGTACTTTGTTTCTGGAACAGTTCACGGAAGACCGGATAGATATCATCCTGGTCGCGGATATGCTGCATCGCAAAGTTATCAAAGGTCGATTGCAGATGCTCATATTCGCGCCATAAGGTCTGGTGGGCGCGGCGGGTGATTTCGATATAGCTGTAATAGCGCACCACCGGCAGCAGTTTTTTCGCCAGAATCTCATGACACAGCGGAGAGTCATCTGCCCAGTTATCGCCATCCGAAGCCTGCGCCGCGTAGATATTCCACTGCGCCGGATCGTAGCGATCTTTCACTACCTCATCCATCAATTTCAGGGCGCTGGAGACGATAGTGCCCCCGGTTTCCTGGGAGTAGAAGAACTCATGCTCATCCACCTCTTTTGCCTGCGTATGGTGGCGGATATAGACCACTTCAACGTTCTTATAGGTTCGGCTGAGGAACAGGTAGAGCAGGATATAAAAACGTTTGGCCATATCTTTGGTGGCCTGATCCATCGAGCCGGATACGTCCATCAGGCAGAACATCACGGCCTGGCTGGAAGGGTCAGGGCGCTTTTCATAATTTTTGTAGCGTAAATCAAAGGTGTCGATAAAGGGGACACGGTCGATTTTTGCCCGCAGTTCAGCAATCTCTTTACGTAGCCGCTCCTCTTCCAGCAACTGCGCGGGTTCGCTTTTGGTGATGATGTCCAGGTCGTCCTCAAGCGCGCGCAGCTCCCGACGTTTACCCGCAGTCATCGCCGTGCGGCGCGCCAGAGAGTTTTGCAGGGAACGCACCACGCTGATGTTGGCCGGAACGCCGTTGGAGGTAAAACCCGCGCGGTGGGTTTTATACTCAGTAAGCTGCCGTTGCTGATTTTTTTTCAGGTTAGGCAGCGCTAAATCTTCAAAGAGCAGATCCAGATACTCATCTTTGGAAATCTGAAAGACGAATTCATCCTGACCCTCACCATCCTGACTGGCCTGGCCTTGCCCACTCCCGGAACCACCGCCGCCACCTTGTGGACGCTCAATGCGATCGTTCTGTACGAAATGATCGTTGCCGGGGTGTACGCGATGGCGCAAGCCGCCCCGTCCCTGATGAAACATCGGTTCGCTGATGTCATCCGTCGGGATTGAAACGGACTCGCCGCTCTCTACATCGGTCACCGAACGTTTATTAATGGCCTCGGAGATCGACTGTTTAATTTGCGCTTTATAACGGCGTAAGAAGCGCTGGCGGTTCACCATGCTCTTGTTTTTACCGTTAAGACGCCGGTCAATAAACCAGGTCATAAGCCCCCCGTACTGCATTTGCCAACTTACGCTTCATCCTTCAAGTTGTCTCTGCGTTGGCTGTATTCGCTCACCCCAGTCACGTACTTATGTACGCTCCTGGGGATTCACTCATTTGCCGCCTTGATACCTCTTGAATGATTTCGCGTACAAAAGAATTGTTGGCCCGGTAAACGGATAAAATTTTCCGGGCCATTTATGCTGTTAAGACGATTTACGTACGCGCAGATACCATTCGCACAGCAGGCGAACCTGCTTACGGGTATAACCTTTCTCCATCATGCGGTCGACAAAATCGTCGTGTTTTTTCTGCTCGTCGGTTGAGGTTTTCGCGTTAAACGAAATCACCGGCAGCAGCTCCTCGGTATTCGAGAACATTTTCTTCTCAATAACCGTGCGCAGTTTTTCGTAACTGGTCCAGTTTGGATTGCGACCGCTGTTATTCGCTCTGGCACGCAGAACGAAGTTGACGATCTCGTTACGGAAATCTTTCGGGTTGCTGATGCCCGCCGGTTTTTCGATTTTCTCCAGTTCAGCGTTCAGTGACTCGCGGTCAAAGAGCTGGCCGGTATCCGGGTCGCGATATTCCTGATCCTGAATCCAGAAATCCGCATAGGTGACATAACGATCAAAAATGTTCTGTCCGTACTCGGAATAGGATTCCAGATAGGCGGTCTGGATCTCTTTGCCAATAAACTCGGCGTATTTCGGGATCAGATAACCTTTCAGGAACTCCAGATAGCGCTCAGCCAGCTCCTGCGGGAACTGTTCGCGCTCGATTTGCTGCTCCAGTACGTAGAACAGATGCACCGGGTTGGCGGCCACTTCGGCATGGTCAAAGTTAAACACGCGGGAGAGGATCTTAAACGCGAAACGCGTGGACAGACCGTTCATCCCTTCATCGACGCCGGCGTAGTCCCGGTATTCCTGATAGGACTTCGCTTTCGGGTCGGTATCTTTCAGGCTTTCGCCATCATAGACGCGCATTTTCGAGTAGATGCTCGAGTTTTCCGGCTCTTTCAGACGAGAAAGAATCGAGAAGCGCGACAGGGTTTCCAGCGTACCCGGCGCGCATGGCGCATGAGTCAGCTCGCTGTGATTCAGCAGCTTCTCGTAGATTTTGATCTCTTCGGAAATGCGTAAGCAATACGGCACTTTCACGATGTAAACACGGTCGAGGAAGGCTTCGTTATTTTTGTTGTTGCGGAAAGTCACCCATTCGGATTCGTTCGAGTGGGCAAGAATAATGCCGTTAAACGGCAGGGCGGAGATACCTTCCGTCCCGTTGTAGTTACCTTCCTGAGTGGCGGTCAGCAGCGGATGCAGCACTTTAATCGGTGCTTTAAACATCTCGACGAACTCCATGATCCCCTGGTTAGCGCGGCACAGCGCGCCGGAATAGCCATAGGCATCCGGGTCGTTTTGCGCGTGGTGTTCGAGTTTACGAATATCCACCTTGCCGACCAGCGCGGAAATATCCTGGTTGTTTTCATCGCCGGGTTCTGTTTTGGCGATAGCAATCTGTTCCAGAATGGACGGCCAGACTTTGATGACGCGGAATTTGGTAATATCCCCGCCGAACTCATGCAGACGTTTCGCGGCCCACGGCGACATAATGGTGCCGAGATAGCGGCGCGGAATGCCGTACTCTTTTTCCAGAATCTGCGCGTCCTCCTGCGGATTAAACAGGCATAACGGGTGATCGTTTACCGGACTACGCTCACCGTTGGCGCTCAGAACATAAATAGGCACATGCTGCATCAAAGATTTCAGTCGCTCGGCCAGCGACGATTTACCGCCCCCTACAGGCCCCAACAGATACAGGATCTGTTTCTTCTCTTCCAGCCCCTGAGCCGCGTGTTTCAGATAAGAGACAATCTGTTCAATCGCGTCTTCCATGCCGTAAAACTCTTCGAATGCGGGATAGCGAGCGATGACCCGGTTCGAAAAGAGTCGAGAAAGTCGAGGTTCCTGGGCAGTATCGACCATGACAGGCTCACCAATAGCCATCAGTAGCCGCTCTGCCGCGTTGGCATAAGCACTGCGATCTTGCCGACAAGTGGTAAGAAACTCCTGCAGTGTGAACTCTTCGTCCTTGGCAGCTTCATAGCGCTGGCGATAGTGATCGAATATATTCATGGTATGCCGTCCTTTCGTTTTTTAGCACATGGTAAGAGCCGTTCATATGAATAGTAGAGGCTCCCGGAAGAGGTAACTGAACGACGTCTCTACTGATAAACAGCAACTCTCATGCCACAACGCAGAGCAAGAGATCAACGTGCCCGGTGATACACCTTCTTAAAATTAAGCGTAGATGGCATTTGCAAAACTTGCCTGTGCGCATAAATGAATTTCAATGGCATATCAATAACTCATCCGCTAAAAGTGCATGGTTATGTAAAGAAAAGAGATGAAAGTCATCCCGCGTTCATCCGACTGCAAGCAAACTGTCATCCACTATTGAGAAATTAACCGGTTACAGAGAGTGAAACGAATAAGTAAAATAGTTGGGTTGAAACGTATTGGCAGTTACACTTTTGGCGCTAAACATTTGAATAAGGAATATGGATTGTGACCAAACTCAAACTTCTGGCATTTGGCGTGCTTATCGCCACATCAGCTGGCGTAGCGCAAGCTGAAAACGACTTGACGCTGGGCGCTGGCGTTGGTGTGGTTGAACATCCTTACAAAGATTACGATGCTGATGTGTATCCGGTGCCGGTTATCAACTATGAAAGTGATAACTTCTGGTTCCGGGGCCTGGGCGGCGGATACTACCTGTGGAACGACAAAGCGGATAAATTGTCGATTACCGCGTACTGGTCTCCGCTGTACTTTAAGCCAGGTGACAGCGACGATCGCCGACTGCGCGAACTCGACAAGCGTAAGAGCACCATGATGGCGGGCCTGTCTTACATCCACAATACCGAATACGGTTTCCTGCGCACCACGCTGGCGGGCGATACGCTGGATAACAGCAACGGCATCGTGTGGGATCTGGCCTGGTTGTACCGCTATACCAATGGCGCGCTGACGCTGACGCCGGGTATTGGCGTGCAGTGGAACAGCGAAAACCAGAACGAATACTACTATGGCGTTTCGCGCAAAGAGTCCTCGCGCAGCGGCCTGCGTAGCTACGATCCAGAAAGCGGCTGGAACCCGTACCTGGAAATCAGCGCTAACTACAACTTCCTCGGGGACTGGAGCGTTTACGGTACAGCGCGTTATACCCGTTTGTCGGATGAAGTGACCGACAGCCCGATGGTTGATAAATCCTGGACCGGCCTGATCTCAACCGGGATCACCTATAAGTTCTGATTGTGCATTTTTACAGTGCAATTCGTGCATCAAAACAGGGCGCTTGCGCTCTGTTTTGCTTTGCGGTGGTGCATTGATGGGGAGGATGCGATGACAGGACGTGGTACATGGGTGAGAATGCCAGCGCAGAGATGTACGCAGACGGCGGTGCCGACAGGTTGCAGGCCGGATAAGATGCGTCAGCATCGTCATCCGGCATCAGTCAAGCCTTAACGTTTTGCGACGCGAATTGTTTGCACCAGGCGAGACGGTTTTTCTTCGCTGGCTTTTTGCGGCGCTGTGGCATAAGCCGTTTCCACACAGACAAAGGTTTTGTAGCCATCATCCGGCATGTCGCCCATGCTGGCGGCGAGTGCCGGGCCAGGGTTCCATCCCACAACGTTAATGTTGTGATGGTGGATGACGTCAATGTTGCGGTTCAGCGCGTCATCGTGGATGACGCTACAGGCTTCCGGGTTCAGGTAAACGCGGTCAGTACGATCCGGGAACGTCTGGACGCCGTCTGCCAGCACATCTTCTTTGGCGTCGTTCACTTTATCAATGAAACGGTCGCCAAGACCGCTGACCTTAACTGCGGCGATATCGCCGACGTTAAAGTAGGTGTGCAGGGCAGACGTGGTTTCGAATTCGCCGTGGGCTTCCAGTTCGATCTCACAGGTTTTACCCACTTTGAAGCGCGCAAGCAGGGTGAAATCGTGCGGCCAGTACTGGCGAGTCGTCTCACTGCTCTGTAGCTCAAATGTCAGTACCGCGCCGTTGTCGTCTTCGTTGTGGGCTTTCAGCGCCCACGGCAGGTTACGGGCAAAGCCGTGAGACGGCAGACCCTGCTGCGCAGAGGGGCCAAACCACGGCCAGCAGATCGGTACGCCGCCACGCAGCGCAACGCCTGTTTTAAACGGTGTGTTGTTGCTCAGCCACAGAACTTCTTCGGCGCCTGCTGGTTTCCAGGAGAGCAAATGTGCGCCCTGGAGTGCAAAAGACGCCTTAACTTGCGGGTGATCGACGACGATCACGTCAAGCTCGTCGAGCTGGCGGCGGGAGAGGACAGGGGTAATTTGTTCGATGACCGGGAGAGCGAAAATTGTGTTAATCATGATGCAATCCTTGGAGTTGAAAACTCTTAGCCATAAAAAAAGGCGACCGGAGGTCGCCTTTTGGGATCAATTTCTCATCTCAACTTATTTGGAGATGTGAGCAATCAGATCCAGAACTTTGTTGGAGTAGCCGGTTTCGTTGTCGTACCAGGAGACCAGTTTCACGAAGTTGTCGTTCAGCGCGATACCTGCTTTAGCATCGAACACGGAAGTGCACACTTCGCCGTTGAAATCGGTAGATACTACGTCGTCTTCGGTGTAACCCAGAACGCCTTTCATCGGGCCTTCGGAAGCAGCTTTGATCGCTTTCTTAATGTCTTCGTAAGAAGCCGCTTTTTCCAGACGAACGGTCAGGTCAACAACGGATACGTTCGGAGTCGGAACGCGGAACGCCATACCAGTCAGTTTGCCGTTCAGTTCCGGCAGCACTTTACCTACCGCTTTAGCAGCACCGGTAGAGGACGGGATGATGTTCTGAGCCGCGCCACGGCCGCCGCGCCAGTCTTTGTGAGACGGACCGTCAACGGTTTTCTGAGTAGCGGTGGTCGCGTGAACGGTGGTCATCAGACCTTCGATGATGCCGAAGTTGTCGTTGATAACTTTAGCCAGCGGCGCCAGGCAGTTAGTGGTGCAGGATGCGTTGGAAACGATGTCCTGGCCTTCGTATTTGTCAAAGTTAGCGCCTTTAACAAACATCGGAGTGTTGTCTTTGGACGGACCTGTCAGAACCACTTTTTTCGCGCCAGCAGTGATGTGCTTACGTGCGGTTTCGTCAGTCAGGAAGATACCGGTAGCTTCAGCAACTACGTCAACACCAACTTCGTCCCATTTCAGGTTAGCCGGATCACGTTCAGCGGTAACACGGATTTTTTTACCGTTAACGATCAGATGACCGTCTTTCACTTCAACGGTGCCATCGAAACGACCGTGAGTGGAGTCATATTTCAGCATGTAAGCCATGTATTCAGCGTCTAACAGATCGTTGATTGCAACAATCTCAATGTCAGAACGTTTCTGAGCAGCACGGAAAACAATGCGACCGATACGGCCAAAACCGTTGATACCTACTTTGATAGTCATATATTCCACCAGCTATTTGTTAGTGAATAAAAGGTTGCCTGTAAAATTACAAAAACCTTACGCAGCGTCAAGCGGAATCGTGTCAATCATTGCGACAAATCAATCCTCTGTACAAGCTTTGCACGGCTGACTCGCCTCACTCTTCCTTTCGGCTTGAAACCACATGGGGGCGGCGCCCCGAATTTTAAAGGGCAACTGAGATAAAAACGTGATTCCGATCACGATTCATAAGCTGCCATTTCGCAAGGATCAAGTTTAGAACAAAAGTTCACACTGGGGTGTTAATGTTTTGTTAGAATCGGTCACGCAATGTGAGTATGGCTAAAGCGAGATGTGAGCAAATGGCTAATCAACCCTCTGCGGAAGATCTGAAAAAAAAGTTGTCCGAAATGCAATTCTACGTGACGCAGAATCACGGTACAGAACCGCCATTTACCGGGCGTTTACTGCATAATAAACGTGATGGCGTCTACCACTGTCTGGTCTGCGACGCGCCGCTGTTTCATTCCCAAACCAAGTATGATTCCGGCTGCGGCTGGCCGAGCTTTTACGAGCCGGTCAGTGAAGAGTCTATCCGTTACATTAAGGACTTTTCCCACGGGATGCAGCGTATAGAAATTCGCTGCGGCAACTGTGATGCGCACCTGGGACATGTCTTTTCGGATGGCCCACAGCCGACGGGTGAGCGTTATTGCGTCAATTCGGCCTCATTAAGCTTCACCGATGATGAAAACGGCGAACAAACTAAGGGCTGAAAAAACGATTCAGCAAATTATTCCACAGGAGCGGACTTATCATGAATCTTGATGAGATGATCGACAGCATGACGCCGGAAGTTTATCAGCGCTTATCTACCGCCGTTGAGCTGGGAAAATGGCCGGACGGCGTTGCGCTGACGCCGGAGCAAAAAGAGAACAGCATGCAACTGGTGATGCTCTGGCAGGCGCGGCACAATACCGACGCGCAGCATATGACCATTGATACCAACGGTCAGATGGTGATGAAAAGTAAGCAGCAGTTGAAAGAGGATTTTGGCATTGCGCCAAAATCGATTGCAACGCTGAAACTGTAATGTAGCTTTTTTGTTGGTAGCCTGATGGCGCTTCGCTTATCAGGCCTACAAAGCAATGACCGGTAGGCCTGATAAGCGAAGCGCCATCAGGCAGTAAGAACACCTAACCCTGCGTCTCTTCCCAGTCAGCCAGCGTATACAGCGTGGCGCCGGCGGCCGCCATCTCCATAAAGGCGTGCGCGCTGTCCTGCGGTTGAATATTCACACCACGGCAGCCGTCGGTAATCACATTCACCGTATAACCCAGTTGCAGCGCATCCAGCACGGAAAACTTCACGCAGTAATCGGTCGCCAGCCCCATCACGATCAGCGTCTGTACGCCGTTCTCCCGAAGCCAGGCGTCCAGGGCGGTTTTCTGGCGGCGTCCGTTATCAAAAAAGGCGCTGTAGCTGTCCACCTGCGGATTCTCGCCTTTATGGAAAACCGCGTCGATGGCGTTCTGCCTGAGCAGGGGATGCAGGGCCGCGCCGTCGCTATTTTGTACGCAGTGATCGGGCCAGAAGGTTTGCGCTAAACCGTCCAGTTGTCCCTGGCTGTAGGGTTGCGCCTGATGCTGGCTGGCGAAACTGCCGTGTCCGGCAGGATGCCAGTCCTGGCTGGCGATCACCGCGTCGCCGCGCGCTTTACACCAGGCGATAAGACGGTTTGCTACATCCACGGTGCTGTCGCCTTCAGGGACGGCCAGTGCGCCGCCGGCACAAAAATCATTCTGCAAATCAACCAGCAGTAAGGCCCGGGTCGTCATGAAAAGTTCCTTATTCGTCTGGCGTCAGTTCACCGCGCAGATTTTGCGTCATCGCGGTACGAATGGTCTGTGTATCCAGATTCTGGCTTAACAAGTAGTGCAGCTTAGTCAGCGTTGCTTCAACGGTCATATCCGCGCCGCCGATCACGCCCGCATGCGCCAGCGCGTTGCCGGTGGCATACCCACCCATATTCACCTTGCCAGACATGCATTGCGTCAGGTTAACCACCACGATACCGCGTGAACTCGCATCCTCCAGTTCTTTGAGGAACTCTTTGTTCTGCGGCGCGTTGCCGACGCCGTAAGAACGCAGGATCAGCGCTTTTACCGGCTGGCGCAGGAAGTTACGCACCACTTCGGCAGAAATTCCCGGATAAATGGTGACGACGCCAATAGGCTGCGGCGTGATTGGGTGAACAATCAGCTCGCCTTCGCCGTGCGGCGCGGGCGGCGTACCTAAGCGACGGATATGAATTCCGGCTTCCAGCAGCGGCTGAAGGTTGGGGGAGGCGAACGCGTCAAAGCCATCGGCATGCGCTTTTGTCGTGCGGTTGCCGCGAAACAGCCGATTATTGAAAAAGAGGGTAACTTCATTGATGGGGTAATTCGCGGCGACATACAGGGCATTCAGCAGATTAATCTGCCCATCGGAGCGCAGTTCCGCCAGCGGAATTTGTGACCCTGTCACAATTACCGGCTTACCCAGATTCTCCAGCATGAAGGAGAGCGCCGAGGCGGTAAACGCCATCGTGTCAGTGCCGTGGAGGATGACAAAGCCGTCATAGTCGGCGTAACGCGCTTTGATGTCTTCTGCGATATGCTGCCAGTCTTCCGGCGTCATATCGGATGAGTCCATCAGCGGGGCATATTCATGAATGGTGAAGTCCGGCATTTCCGGGCGGTGAAATTCGGGCATCAGCGCCAGCTGGCGCTGGAGATGGCCTGATACCGGAATGTAACCCTGTTCCGAGCGCTGCATACCAATCGTACCGCCGGTATAGGCAACGTAAATCGATTTCTTCTGCATGGCAATGTTCTTACGAAGTGAAGTCTCTTATATTGCCGGAGGCGGTTGCGCCTTATCCGGCCTACAAATTACGCGAAACTCGTAGGCCGGATAAGATGCGATAGCATCGCCATCCGGCAATGGTAATTTAGCGCACGTTCGCGCAGGTCAGGCAGAACGCATAACGGTTTTGCGGATCGTTAAAGGCAGCCAGTTTATCACTCTCTGCTTTTACCGCGCTGGCGGCTGTCGCCAGCGGCGCCGGGAGCATCGCCTGAATGGCTTCCGGCAGCATTGCGCGCACGGAGCCGGACATGCTGTCCATGATTCTGTCGAAGAATGTCGGTTCATCCTGATAATACTCAAGATGCCATTGCTTCAGTTTAGCCAGCTCTGCGGCTTTGGCGATGGCGTCGTCAAAGTCACCCAGACTGTCTACCAGACCATTCGCTTTTGCATCCTGACCGGTCCAGACATGCCCCTGCGCGATTTTATCAATCTGCGCCGGGGTGCTCTTACGCGCATCGGCAACCAGCGTGATAAAGCGTTTGTAGCCATTCTCAATGCTGAGCTGCATCATCTGCTGCACTTCAGGCGGCAGCGATTTGGTGACAGAAACGTCCGCCAGCGGCGAGGTGGCGACGCCATCGGTATGCACGCCGATCGAATCCAGGCTGTTCTCAACGGTGTTGATAACGCCAAAGATGCCGATTGAGCCTGTCAGGGTGCTCGGGTTCGCCACAATGTAGCTTGCCGGGGTGGAGATCCAGTAACCGCCGGATGCCGCCATTCCGCCCATCGACACCACAACCGGCTTGCCTGCGGCTTTCGCAGCGGCCAGTTCGGCGCGAATGACTTCAGAGGCGCTGACGCTGCCGCCGGGGCTGTTTACGCGCAGTACAATCGCTTTCACTTTCGGGTCCAGGCGCGCATCGCGGATTTGCGACGCTGTCGTGTCGCCGCCGACGTTGCCCGGTGTTTCTTCACCGTCCATAATCGCGCCATTGGCGAACACGACGCCGATACCGTCGCCGGTATCCGCAGGCGTTTTCAGCGAATAATCGTAATAGCTGATGGCCCGATAGTTGTTTTCTGCTTTGCTCCAGCCAAACTGTTTGGTCAGCGCTTTTTCCACTTCGGCGTTAGACGCCAGCGCATCCACCAGTTTGTTGTCGAGCGCGTATTTCGCGGTATCGCCATCCACTTTGCTCAGCCCGTCGAGCATCGCCTGCGCGCCAGGGAAGACCTGCTGCGCGGGGATCTGACGGTTCGCCGCAACGGTGTTCAGGTAGTTTTGCCACAGCTCGCCAATCCAGCGGCTGTCCGCTTCGCGCGCGGCAGGCGACATATCATCGCGGATAAACGGTTCCACGGCGGATTTATAAGTGCCGACGCGGAAGACGTGCGTGGAGACCTTCAGCTTATCCAGCAAAGATTTGTAATACAGGCCGTTGGTTGCGAAGCCGTGCAGATCGACCGTACCCTGCGGAGAAAGCCAGATTTTATTGGCGAAGCTCGCCAGGTAATATTGCCCCTGACTGTAGCTGTCGCCTACGGCAAAGACCGGCTTGCCGCTATCGCGAAATTCGCGCAGCGCTTTCCCGATGTACTGCATGGAAGGCTGATCGGCGCCCGCGAAGTTTTTCAGATCCATCACGATGCCGGTGATATTGCGATCGTCTTTCGCCTGACGAATGGTGTTGACGATATCAAACAGTGAGTTTTCTTGCAGGCGGTCAGAGCTGGCGCCAAACAGCTGTCGGCCAATGACGCCCAGGCGGTTGGTGCTGGACGGTTTATCGACGATCACGCCGGAAATATCCAACAGCAGCGCGCCGCGTGCAGTTTGTTGGCTGGTGTTGCCATCGCTAAGCTGCATCCAGATACCGACGCCCACCAGAACCAGAAAGATGAAGAACAGGTTGAGCACCAGTTCCCGGACGAAATTCAGCAGTCGCCATGTCCACTTAAAAAATCCGGCAATAAATCGCCACAGGGTTCGCATGTATTCTCCCTACCAGATTAACATTCCGCTATCTCCGTCATACTCAGAGAGAAAGCGTATAAGATGTGGGTATCGTAATGACCAGGCAGGCACTTGTCAGCAGGAATCACTGCCTGTGCTGTAACTAAATCCCCTCTCGTGTTAATTTTGTGAATAAATATCATTGCTGGAGTTAACCAAATGGACGCACTCGAATTACTTGTAAACCGTCGTAGCGCCTCTCGTCTGGCCGAGCCCGCGCCTGCGGGTGAACAGTTACAAAATATTCTGCGCGCGGGCATGCGCGTACCCGATCACAAATCCCTGCAACCCTGGCGTTTTTTTGTGATTGAAGGTGAGGGGCGTGAGCGCTTCAGCGCTGTTCTGGAGCAGGGCGCCATTGCGGCGGAAGGCGATGAGAAAGCGATAGAGAAAGCGCGCACCGCGCCATTTCGCGCGCCGCTGATCATCACGGTGGTGGCGAAATGCGAGGAGAACCACAAAGTGCCGCTGTGGGAGCAGGAGATGTCAGCAGGATGTGCGGTTATGGCGATGCAGATGGCGGCGATTGCGCAAGGCTTCAACGGCATCTGGCGCAGCGGCGCGTTAACCGAAAGCCCGGTGGTTCGCGAGGCGTTCGGCTGTCGCGCACAGGATAAAATTGTGGGCTTCCTCTATCTGGGCACGCCGCAGCTGAAAGCGTCAACGACCATCAGCGTACCGGACCCGACGCCTTTCGTGACGTATTTCTAAGCGTCATGGCCCCGGCAGGCGGCTTTTTCGATGAGCGCCTGCCGATTATTCGGCAAAACTGTCTGGATTATGAGCAAAGACGCCGGAATTCAGACACTCTCTCTTACCACGTCATGGAATGAGCGCTACCATAGCCCGATTGCAATGACAGGAGATGTCCATGAGCGAGCACGCTATTCGTTTAACGCAATACAGCCACGGAGCCGGTTGCGGTTGTAAAATTTCCCCTAAAGTGTTGGAAACCATCCTGCACAGCGAGCAGGCGAAGTTTGTCGACCCGAACCTGCTTGTGGGCAATGAAACCCGCGATGACGCGGCGGTATACGACCTGGGTAATGGCACCAGTATCATCAGCACCACCGACTTCTTTATGCCGATTGTCGATAATCCGTTCGATTTTGGCCGTATTGCGGCGACCAACGCCATCAGCGATATCTTCGCGATGGGCGGCAAACCGATTATGGCGATCGCCATTCTGGGCTGGCCCATCAACAAACTGTCGCCGGAAATTGCCCGGGAAGTCACCGAAGGCGGGCGTTTTGCCTGTCGTCAGGCGGGTATTGCGCTGGCGGGCGGGCACTCTATCGACGCGCCTGAGCCCATTTTCGGTCTGGCTGTCACCGGCGTGGTGCCGACCGAGCGCGTGAAGAAAAACAGCACCGCGCAGGCCGGATGCAAACTGTTCCTCACCAAGCCGCTGGGCATTGGCGTGTTGACCACCGCCGAGAAAAAATCACTGCTCAAGCCGGAACATCAGGGGCTGGCGACAGAAGTGATGTGCCGGATGAACATTGCGGGGGCGTCGTTTGCCCATATCGACGGCGTGAAAGCGATGACCGACGTGACCGGTTTTGGTCTGCTGGGGCACCTTAGCGAAATGTGCCAGGGCGCAGGCGTGCAGGCGCGGATCTGCTATCAGGACATTCCAAAACTGCCGGGCGTCGAAGAGTACATTAAACTTGGCGCAGTGCCGGGGGGGACGGAACGTAATTTCGCCAGCTACGGCCATCTGATGGGCGACATGCCGCGCGAGGTGCGTGATCTGCTGTGCGATCCGCAAACGTCTGGCGGTCTGCTGCTGGCGGTGACGCCGGAAGCGGTAGAGGAAGTGAAAGTCACCGCGGCGGAGTTTGGTATTGAACTGACGGCGATTGGTGAACTGGTTGACGCCCGTGGCGGTCGCGCCATGGTAGAGATCCGTTAATTCGATGCGGTTGTTTATTGCCGAAAAGCCGAGTCTGGGTCGCGCCATTGCGGATGTGCTGCCAAAGCCGCACCGCAAAGGCGACGGCTTTATCGAATGCGGGAATGGACAGGTGGTCACCTGGTGCATCGGCCATCTGCTTGAACAGGCGCAGCCGGACGCGTATGACGGTCGTTATGCGCGCTGGAATCTGGCCGATCTGCCGATTGTGCCGGAAAAGTGGCAGCTCCAGCCGCGTCCTTCCGTGACGAAGCAGCTCAATGTCATTAAGCGCTTTTTACATGACGCAAGCGAAGTGATTCACGCGGGAGACCCGGATCGCGAAGGGCAGCTGCTGGTGGACGAGGTGCTGGATTATCTGCAACTGTCCCCGGAAAAACGCCAGCAGGTGCAGCGTTGCCTGATCAACGATCTTAACCCGCAGGCGGTGGAGCGTGCGATTTCCCGGCTGCGCGCCAACAGCGAATTTGTGCCGCTGTGCGTCTCCGCGCTGGCGCGTGCGCGCGCCGACTGGCTGTATGGCATTAACATGACCCGCGCGTATACCCTTCTCGGGCGCAACGCGGGCTACCAGGGCGTGCTCTCGGTAGGGCGTGTTCAGACACCGGTTCTCGGGCTGGTGGTTCGCCGCGATGAAGAGATCGAGAACTTCGTCGCCAAAGATTTCTTTGAAGTGAAAGCGCATATCGTCACGCCAGCTGAGGAGCGGTTTACCGCCATCTGGCAACCCAGTGAAGCGTGCGAACCGTATCAGGATGAAGAGGGGCGTTTGCTGCATCGTCCGCTGGCGGAGCATGTGGTGAATCGTATTAACGGTCAGCCCGCGATCGTCACCAGCTATAACGATAAACGGGAATCAGAATCTGCCCCGCTGCCGTTTTCGCTGTCGGCGTTGCAGATTGAAGCGGCGAAACGCTTTGGCCTGAGCGCGCAGAACGTGCTTGATATCTGCCAGAAGTTGTACGAAACCCACAAATTAATTACCTATCCGCGTTCCGACTGCCGCTATCTGCCGGAAGAACATTTTGCCGGACGCCATGCGGTGATGAACGCCATTGGCGCGCATGCTGCGGATTTGTTGCCGCAGCCGGTGGTTGACCCGGACACGCGAAACCGCTGCTGGGATGATAAAAAAGTTGACGCTCACCACGCGATCATCCCGACTGCGCGCAGTTCATCAATTTCCCTCAGCGATAATGAAGCGAAGGTGTACAACCTGATCGCACGCCAGTACCTGATGCAATTCTGCCCGGACGCGGTATTTCGCAAATGCGTCATTGAACTGGAGATTGCGAAGGGGAAATTCGTCGCCAAAGCGCGTTTTCTGGCGGAGGCCGGATGGCGAACGCTGTTGGGCAATAAAGAGCGTGACGAAGAGAACGACGGTACGCCGTTACCGGTGGTGGCGAAAGACGACGAACTGCTGTGCGAAAAGGGCGAGGTCGTTGAGCGTCAGACCCAGCCGCCACGCCATTTTACCGATGCTACGCTGCTGTCCGCCATGACCGGGATTGCCCGTTTCGTGCAGGATAAAGATCTGAAAAAGATCCTGCGAGCGACCGACGGGCTGGGAACCGAAGCGACGCGCGCGGGCATTATCGAACTGCTGTTCAGGCGCGGATTCCTGACCAAGAAAGGGCGTTACATTCATTCAACGGATGCCGGGAAAGCCCTGATTCACTCGTTACCGGAGATGGCTGCCCGACCGGATATGACGGCGCACTGGGAGTCTGTCCTGACGCAAATCAGTGAAAAGCAGTGCCGCTATCAGGATTTTATGCAGCCGCTGGTCGGCACGCTTTTTCAGTTGATCGATCAGGCTAAACGCACGCCGGTACGTCAGTTCCGGGGCATTGTCGCGCCAGGCGGTGGCGGCGAGAAGAAAAAGAGCGCGCCCCGTAAGCGAGCGGCGAAAAAAAGCCCGCCGTCAGAAGAGGCGAGCGTATAACGCACAGGCTTGATAAGGCACTTGCGCCATCATCCGGCAATGCCTGATGGCGCTGCGCTTATCAGGCCTACAACGCTTATCAGACCTACATGCCACGGAAAATTAAATCACGCCCTGGCCCAGCATCGCGTCGGCCACTTTGACGAAGCCTGCGATGTTCGCCCCGCGAACATAGTTGGTATGTTTGTTTTCGCCGCCGTATTCCACGCAGGCATGATGAATATCCAGCATGATGTGGTGCAGACGCGCATCCACTTTCTCGGCTTTCCAGCTCATTCGCGCGGCGTTCTGCGCCATCTCCAGACCGGAGGTCGCCACGCCGCCAGCGTTGGCCGCTTTACCTGGCGCGAACAGCACGCCGGCTTCGAGGAACAGATCGGTGGCTTCAATGGTGGTTGGCATATTGGCGCCTTCCGCCACTGCTTTCACGCCGTTGGCGATCAGCACGCGCGCGGCGTCCACGTCGAGTTCGTTCTGCGTTGCGCACGGCAGGGCGATATCAACCGGCACTGACCACGGCTGTTTGCCTTCCATATAGGGCAGGCCAAACTCGCGGGCGTAGTCCGCCACGCGCCCGTCACGGCTGGCTTTGATTTCGCACAGGCGCGCCAGTTTTTCTTCGGTGAAGCCGCTCTCATCCACGACGGTGCCGCTGGAGTCCGAAGCCGTCACCACACGAGCGCCGAACGCCATTGCTTTCTCGATAGCGTACTGCGCCACGTTGCCGGAACCGGACACCGCCACACGCATACCCTCAAAACCCAGACCGTGGCGTTTGAGCATCGCTTCGGTAAAGTACACCAGGCCATAACCGGTGGCTTCCGGGCGAATCAGGCTGCCGCCAAACGAGAGGCCTTTCCCGGTGAACACGCAGGCGCTGTTGTTGGAGAGCTTACGCATCATGCCGGCCATAAAGCCCACTTCACGTCCGCCCACGCCGATATCGCCAGCAGGTACGTCAGTGTCCGGCCCTAAATGGCGATAGAGCTCCGTCATCAGCGCCTGACAGAAACGCATCACTTCGCCTTCGCTCTTGCCTTTAGGATCGAAATCGCTGCCGCCTTTACCGCCGCCCATCGGCAGCGTGGTCAGCGCATTTTTAAACGTCTGCTCGAAGCCGAGGAATTTCAGGATCGAGAGGTTAACGGAAGGATGAAAACGCATCCCGCCCTTATACGGGCCGATGGCGGAATTAAACTGTACGCGCCAGGCACGGTTAACCTGCACCTGATTACGATCGTCCACCCACACCACGCGGAACTGGATCACGCGTTCTGGCTCAACCAAACGTTCCAGCAATGACATCTGACGATAACGAGGATTTTGCTCAAGGAAAGGCCACAGCGTGGTCATTACTTCACGAACGGCCTGCGCGAACTCGGTCTGATTGGGGTCACGCTGTTGAACATGGTTTAGAAACGACTCCAGAGAACATGTCTGATCCATAGATATAAGAACCTCTTATGTATTGATATGGTTATATTTATAATGTTGTGTTTCGTGTTTATGCAGTTTTTGACTATACCACCAGCAGTGTGACGGTAAGCAAGAAAAAAAAATGGCGTGCCAGGGAAATTAATAACGGCGCGCGCGTCATAATAAAAAGCGATGGATGGAGTGGCTAAAGTTTCAGTCGCTTACGACCGTTATACTGAAGGTAGGCTTTATAACAAGGAAACGCTATGCATCGTTTATTTATCGCGGCAGCAGCGGCGATGGTCTCTTTTGCCGCGCTGGCGAATCAGCATTATCGCCCGGATGTGGAGGTTAACGTCCCGCCCGAAGTGTTCAGCTCCAGCGTGCAGCGTGCACAGCCCTGCAATCAGTGCTGCGTCTACCAGGATCAAAACTATTCGGAAGGAGCGGTGATCAAAGCCGAAGGCGTGCTGCTGCAATGCCAGCGCGACGAAAAAACGCTCAGCACGAATCCGTTGGTCTGGCGTCGCGTAAAGCCATAAACGCCTCTAACAGCGGAATGTCCGCAGGCGCAAGCGGGTAACGCAGCGCCTCTTTTGGCGAACACCAGATCATGTTCTGGTGATAATGCGCGGTGACGGCGCCGGTAAACGCCGGGACGTGCCAGGCGTGCAGATGGATCAGCCGGCCAGAGACTTCGCGCTGATGGCTGGCGATATAGCGCCCGACAACCGCCTCAATACCCAACTCTTCACGCAGTTCGCGAATCAACGCCTGAGGCTGCGTCTCACTGGACTCCACTTTGCCTCCGGCAAACTCCCACATACCCGGCTGATCGGCGTGTTCCGGGCGTTGAGCCAGCAATATTTTGTCGTCACGCTCAATGATTGCGGCGACGACATCAATGGTTTTCATCATATTCATCAAGGTTCAACAACGGAAAGTGACATACTATCCTTATCTTTGCGTGACCTAAAGTCTTCAGGAGCAAGCGTTGAACGATCCACAACCCTGGGTTAGCCCATTGACCCATATCCCTTCCAGTCTGAAACCTCTCGTCGCTACGCAGAAAAAACATTACGGCGACGTTCTGCACCCCACGCGCTGGTGGGGGCGAATGCCGTTTCTGTTCTGGCTGGTGGCGCTGTTTGTCGGGTTTCTGGAACGTAAGCGCGCGCGGGTAACGCCGGTGATGCGCGCGTTGTTGATGACGCGCGTTTCGCAGGTGTGCCATTGCGCCTTCTGTGTGGATGCCAACAGTTTACGTCTGGCCGAACGGTGTGGGGCGCTGGATAAAGTACAGGCCGTTGCCGGGTGGCAATCGTCCACGCTGTTCAGCGAGGAGGAGCGTGTCGCACTGGCTTATGCCGAGGCCGTGACCGCCACGCCGCCGCAGGTTGATGAGGCGCTCAAGGCGATGATGAAACGCTATTTTACTGACGACGCGATTACCGAAATGACGGCGCTGATCGCCTTTCAGAACCTGTCGGCGCGTTTTAATGCCGCGCTGGATATTCCTTCGCAAGGGCTGTGTGACGCATTGAAGGGGGCGCCACATGTTTGACCGGCATCTGCACCCACGGGTTAAACCGCTCCTGCACCGCTGTGCCGCGTATCTCGATAAACCGGCGATCACCCCGGACGACCTGACGCTGTTCGGATTTGCCATTGGCGTGCTGGCGCTGCCGTTTCTGGCGCTGGGCTGGTATCTGGCCGCGCTGGCGGCCATTGTGCTGAATCGCCTGTTCGACGGGCTGGATGGCGCGCTGGCGCGGCGCAGAGGGTTAACCGATGCGGGGGGATTTCTTGATATCACCCTCGACTTTCTGTTTTACGCGCTGGTTCCGTTTGGCTTTATTCTGGCCGCACCGGAACAAAACGCGCTGGCAGGGGGCTGGCTGCTGTTTGCGTTTATCGGTACGGGCAGTAGTTTTCTGGCGTTTGCGGCGCTGGCGGCGAAGCATCAGATTGATAATCCGGGCTATGCGCACAAATCGTTTTACTATCTGGGCGGGTTGACCGAAGGCACCGAGACGATATTGCTTTTTGTTCTGAGCTGCCTGTTTCCGCGTTATTTTCCCGTTCTGGCGTGGGTATTTGGCGCGTTGTGCTGGATGACCACCCTGACAAGGGTCTGGAGTGGCTACCTGACGCTGAAGGTTATCCGGCCTGGAAAAAGAGCCTCCCTGTAGGCCTGATAAGCGCAGCGCCATCAGGCATCAGTATGGCACGACGCTTTCCCGTAGGCCTGATAAGCGTAGCGCCATCAGGCGCATTACGTCTACTTACTGCTGTCCGGGCCGCGCTCGCCGGTGGACACCGGATTTTTCGGATCGCTGCTCCATTCGTACCAACCGCCGTCATACACGGCGACGTTTTTCCAGCCCATCGCCCGCGCGTACATAAACGTTTCGGAGGCGCGCCAGCCGGTGCCGCAATAGAAGGCAACGTGCTGATCCGGCAGGATATCCCACTGCTTCCACATGGCGGCGATATCCTCTGCGCTGCGCATGGTGCCGTCCGGGTTATGGAAATCCTCCATATGCGTGGAGTCGCTGCCCGCATGTCCCCAACGCGCGCCGGCAATTTCGCCTTTTGGCTTGATATAGCTGTATCCGCTGGTGGTGCCGATAAATTCCGGCCAGGAACGGATACTGACCAGCGATGCGTCTTGACGGTGCAGCAGGGCGCGGGCCTGTTCCATATCCAGCATTAACTGCGGCTGCGCTGGGATCGCCACGCCAAAGTCGGGTTCCGGCTTCACGTCAGCGGGCATGCCGCGTTCAACCGGCAGGCCCGCATCGGACCAGGTTTGCCAGCCGCCGTCGAGCAGACGAACGTCCTTCACGCCCGCATAGAGCATAATCTGCGCAACGCGCGCCGCAGCGTATACGTCGCGGCCATACAGAATAACCGTCGTGTCATGGCGAATACCGTGTTTCGCCAGCATCGCTTTCAACTGTGCGTCAGAGACTTTATTCCACAGCGGTTCGCTTTCCACCTCATTGGTGTCGATGTATCCGGCGCCGGGAATGTGGCTGAGCAGATAATATTTCGGCGCGCCCCAGCCTGCTTCAATCACCTTCCAGTCTCCCGCCGGTTTAGCCGTAACCGGCTGGTTTTGTTGAAGGGCATGCAACCACTGTGGGTATGCTAATTGCTCGAAGTGAGGGAGCTTTTGCAGTCGGGAAGGATCGGTCAGCGCATCGCTCAGCGTAGCAATCTGGCTGAAGCCTGCCTTCTGTAAACGTGATTTCACAGCCTGTACGCCACTGTCATTGCCATACAGCGCCAGCGGGGCGTCTTTCCTGAGCTGATGCAGTTGCAGCCAGGCGGCGAGCTGCTCGTCGCTCATTTTATCGAGCCAGGAGGCTGACAGATTCAGTGCGGAAGGTTCGTGACCGGAAGAGCCATTAAGGGTTTGCGGCCAGCCGTTGTAAAAAGCGCTCTGGCGCGTATCAATTGCGGCGCCCTGTTTTTGCTGTAGCTGGCTGAAGGTAAGCGACTGCGCCATATCAGCAGCCCAGGAGGAAGCGCAGGCGAGTCCTGAAGCCAGTGCCAGCGCGGTCATTTGAGAAACACGTTTCATCGAATAGCCCGACGTTAAAATAAGAGGGCGCCATTCTCTGCTGGCTGGCAGGGAAAAACTTTGCGTTAACGCAGTTTGTCGGCATATTCACGCCCACGCCTCCATCTGGAGCACCGTGCCGCCGGGAGGAACATCCTGGATATCGTGCGTCACCTGTACCACCGGAATATTTTGTTGCCGTACTTCGGCAAAGACCCACCGGCGGAAGGCGTCGCGGCGCCCGGCGTCCAGTCGGCTGAACGGCTCATCCAGCAGTAATGCCTGCGGTTGCGCCAGTAACGCGCGAAGCAGGGCCACCCTGGCGCGCTGGCCGCCGGACAATGACGCCGGATCGCGGCGGCTGAACCCGTCCAGCCCGGCGCGCTCAAGAGCATGCCGTACTTCCGTTTGTCTGGCCGCCCCTTTTATTGCGGCAGGCAGCGCCAGCAGTAGGTTCTGCCCGACGCTGAAATGGTCAAACAGCAGGGCATCCTGAAACAAAATACCGATTTGACGTTGCGCGGTGGGGAGCGTATCGATGCGTCGTTCGTTGAGCCAAAGCTCGCCGGAGGCCTGAAACTGAGGCGACAGTGCGCCGACCATCCACGAAAACAGCGAAGACTTTCCGCTACCGGAAGGCCCCATTAACGTGACAATGTCACCTTTTTTGACCTGAAAGGCGACCTGATTCAATAAGCGATGATTGCCCAGGCGCAGCGTGAGATGTTGAACGATGAGCATTAGCGGAGTCCTTGACGATAGTGGCCAATGACGCGTGAACATAGCGCCGTCAGCGCGAAAACCAGCAGGGGTAACAGCAGTTGCCATAGCGCCTGCGACGCAAGAATCGTGGTACTGCCGCCGCTGCTGAGCGCCACGGCTTCTGTGGTGAGCGTAGGATAGCGTCCGGCGCCCAGCCAGAGTGTCGGCATGTATTGGGCTATGCTGACGGAAAAGCCGACCGCGAAGGCAAACAATGCGGGGCGCAGTAAAAGTGGGCACTTGATGCGCCAGAAGATACGAGCCCGCGTCCAGCCCAGCGTTTGCGCGATCAGCACCAGCCGTGGGTCAATGCGCCGCCAGGCGGGTTTGAGGACGAATAACATCCACGGGATAACCCACAGCAGGTGCCCCCAGATAACGGTAGCGTACTGGCCGTCTTGCCCGGCGAGCAGCGCCAGAGTGTATTGCCCGGCGACCAACGGCAGCGCAGGCAGCAATATTGGCAGCCAGACCCAGCGGTGCCCGGTTTGCGGCCCCCATTCCAGCCATAAGAACAGCGTCATCAACCCCAGCACGGCGGACGCCAGCCCCATTTGCAGGCTGTTCATCAGCGCTTCGCGGTTCACCGACGCAGGTTCAGCCATATAAGCCAGCAGCGCCACGCACAGCATACCGCTTAACGGCAGCGTTAGCGCCAGCGTTTTTCCGCTTCTGCCTGATAAGCGCTGGCGGCGAAAACCGTTGATGGCAGGAAGGGTGCGTTGCCACCCCCGCCAGATGAGATAGCCGAACAGGGCAAACAGCATAAGCAACGCCACGAGCAGTAAACTGGCGAGAGCGCCTTTGGCCTGTTGGTCGGCGTCGCCCTGGCTCAGCCATTGCCAGCTTAACACTGCCAGCGTAGGTGGATTGCCCGGCCCCAGAATCATCGCGACATCCACTGCCGATAATGACCAGGCGACAATCGCCAGCATCACCGCGCCTAATCCTGGCGCAACGGCGGGTAACAGCAGCCAGCTCAGGCATTGCAGACGGCTGTAGCCCAGGGTATCCAGCACGATGACCTGCTGCGAAAGCTGTTTTTCACTTAATAATGCCGACAGAACCCAGAGCAGAAAGGCGCTCTCTTTGACGGCCAGCGTGAGCCCAAGCCCGATGCCATAGCGATCCATCTGCGGCGTGAGCGAGGGGAAAAGGCGATAAAGCATCCCGCCTTCGGCAAAAAGCAGCAGGGCGCTGGCGGCAAAGGCCACATGGGGAATGGCCAGTAGCCAGGGGAGGCGGGCGCAAAGACGCGCCCATTTTGCGCCAGGCCACAACGCGACGACGATCGTCAGCGCAATAGCCAGCGCGCCGGTTGCCGCCAGGGTGACGGAGACCAGCGTTGCCCGCAGCGCCTGCGGAAGCTGCGGATCGCTAAACAGCGCCAGCCAGTGCGTAGCGGAGAGCGCGGGCGTGATAAGCGTGAATGCGGCAGGAACCAGCGGCAGCCAGATGACCGCCATCACGCCCCAGACCAGCAGGGTTACTGCGTACCGTAGCGGCGTAGCCATGCCTGTTCCAGCGCGTTCACCCATGCGGAATGCGGTTCCGCCAGCGTAGGCGGCAACCCGTCAGGAATGCGCGACCGTAACGCTTCCCGCTGCCCGGCGGGCAGCTTATGCGGGTCAAGCACGGAAGGATCGCCCCAGAACGCCGGATCGGCTTTGCGCAACTGCGCGTCGGGGGAGAGCAGGAAATTGGCAACCACTTTTGCGCCTGCGCTGGCGCGGGCGTTCGCCGGGATCGTGACAAAATGCACGTTGCCAATCATTCCTTGTGAAAAACCGAAACTGTAGCTGGTTTTGGGCAGTTCGCCGCTGGCGATCTTTTGCTGCGCATGAGCGGGATTAAACGTCAGAGACAGGCGCAGCGAACCGGCTTGCAGCAGCGCGTCCATCCGGGCGGGAGAGGGAGGGAAGTCTTTTCCCTTCCGCCACAGGCTGGGATGCAGCGCATCGAGGTATGCCCATAGCGGCGCGGTGACGGAATCGAACGTCGCGTCATCCGGCGCGACCTTGAGCGCATCCGGTTGAGAGGTTAACGCCAGTAACAGCTGTTCCAGAAACGCCGTCCCGGTAAAATCCGGCGGCCGTGGGTAGGTGACCGTACCGGGATGGGCTTTCGCAAAAGCGAGTAGCGCCTGCGGGCTTTGCGGCGGCTGCGGCGTAATATCCCGGTTAGCAATGAAGGTTAACTGCGCGCCGCCCCAGGGTGACTCCGCCCCTTGCGTCGGCATGGAAAAATCCTCGCGTACCGGTTTGCGCGTATCGACATAGCGCCAGTTTGGCAGCGTTTCCGCCCAGTGGGTTTGCAGCAGTCCGGCTTCTTTCAGCGTGCGGAAGTTTTCGCCATTTACCCACAGCAGATCGACGGAACCATCGGTTTTACGCCCGGCGGCGGACTCAGTCTGAATGCGTTTCACGGCATCGGCGGCATCCGCAAGCCGGACAATCCTGAGGTTAATGGCGTAATGCGTTTTCATCTCGCCGCTGACCCAGTCGAGATACTGATTAACGGCATTGTCGCCGCCCCAGGCGTTAAACCAGACGGTCTGGCCTTTGGCTTCATCTTTCACCGCCTGCCAGTTTTCGACGGCTTGCACATGGCCCGTCAACAGCAGACCCGCCAGTAATAGAGTACGACGCATGATCGCTCCTGAAATTAGGATCGTAAAAAACGCTTAACCAGCCAACGGGAGGCCAGTGGTAACAGCCCCAGCAGGGCAAAGGCCGCCAGCATACCGGGGGAAATGATGTCGCGTATTGATGTCAACTGGCTGAGCTGGCGTCCGGCGTTGAGATAAATCACCGTTGCCGGAAACATGCCCGCCTGACTGATCCACCAGTATTGACGTACGCGGATTGACGTCAACCCGGCGAGTAAATTAACGAGAACAAAGGGAAACAGCGGCATTACGCGTAGCGCAAACAGATAAAAGGCGCCGTCGCGCGCCATACCATGATTTACGGTTTGCATCTGGCGTGCGAACCGGCGGGAGATCCACTCCCGCAGCAGGTAGCGGCTGGCCAGCATGGCGAGCGTAGCGCCGAGGGTTGACGCGAAGGAGACCAGCAGCGTTCCTTGCCAGAGTCCGAATAGCGCGCCGCCGAGCAGCGTCAGCAGCGCAGCGCCGGGAATCGATAAGGCCGCCACCAGCGTATAGACCAGAAAATAGAGACCGGCGCTCAGGAATGGCGACTGTTGCTGCCAGGCCGCCAGCATCGTGTGATAGCGTTTCAGGGTATCAAGGGAGAGAAAACCGGGAGGCAAAGCCCACACCACCCCGGCGATACAGATGATTAAAAAACCTGAGAGCAGTCGTTTTTTCGCGTTCACCTGCGTTTATCAGACCCGGAATTTTGCCCAGACGGGCGCATGGTCGGACGGTTTTTCCATGCTGCGGATTTCATAGTCAATGCCGGTTTCAACGCAGTGTTCGGCCAGCGGATTGCTCGCCAGCAGCAGGTCGATGCGCAGCCCCCGGTTGTCGTCAAAACCTTTTGAGCGGTAATCAAACCATGAAAATTTATCGACCGCTTCCGGGTGCGCGTGACGGAAGGTATCCACCAGCCCCCAGCTAATCAGGCGATCCATCCACTCGCGCTCTTCCGGCAGGAAAGAGCACTTACCGGTACGCAGCCAGCGTTTGCGGTTCTCTTCGCCAATGCCGATATCCAGATCGGTTGGGCTGATATTCATATCCCCCATGATCAACACCGGATTGTCGCGTTTCAGTTCGTTGTCCAGGTAGTTTTGCAGGTTCTGATAAAACTGCGCTTTTGCCGGAAATTTCAGCGGGTGGTCACGGCTTTCGCCCTGCGGGAAATAACCGTTAATGACGGTGATACTGCCCAGCGGCGACGGGATTTCCGCCATGATGATACGGCGCTGCGCCTCTTCGCCGTCGTCGGGAAAACCACGGCGCACAGAAACAGGCGTCTCTTTGGTCAGTAGCGCGACGCCGTAATGGCCTTTCTGTCCGTGATAGAAGACGTTATAGCCGAGCTTTGCTACCTCTTCGAGAGGGAACATATCGTCGTGAACTTTTGTCTCCTGCAAGCCGATCACGTCAGGCTGGTGCTTGTCGACAATGGCTGACAGTTGATGAGGACGGGCGCGCAGGCCGTTGATATTAAAAGAGACAAATTTCATAGTCGCTGCCACTTTGCAAGGTGAATAGTGCAAGGATGGTAGCAGAAATTAGACGGGCTGACTGCCACTTGTCGTGCGAATCAAACGATAACTGCCAATGGCCTTAACGATGGAGCAAAAACTGCACTGTTTCAGGGCGGAGTGCGTCATAACGATGCAATAATTTCCGATAAATTTCGTCTACGATCACAATTCCAGAATTATATTTGGCGACTGAATAATATTTCGATTTTTCCTCTTATTTGTTCTTTTCTTCGCAAATATATTCACTTTTTATGCAGCAATAGTGAATACCGACGGGTTGTAACCCGTTGATTTTTCGTTTCCAAAACCGGTTTATGCATTTTTTCCTCTGGCTGGCACGAACAGTGCAATCTACATTTACAGCGCAAACACTCATTTTATTAACATATAAATAACTTTTTATTTACCGGAAGAGGTCGCTATGTCTCTGTCAATTACGCGTGAAAATTTTGATGAATGGATGATGCCGGTCTATGCCCCGGCACCTTTTATTCCGGTTCGTGGAGAAGGCTCACGCCTGTGGGATCAGCAGGGGAAAGAGTATATCGACTTCGCCGGGGGAATTGCGGTGAATGCGCTCGGCCATGCGCACCCGGCTTTACGCGAGGCGCTGAATGAGCAGGCGAGCAAATTCTGGCATACCGGAAATGGCTACACCAACGAGCCGGTGCTGCGACTGGCGAAGATGCTGATTGACGCCACCTTTGCTGAACGCGTCTTCTTCTGTAACTCCGGCGCGGAGGCCAACGAAGCGGCGCTGAAACTGGCGCGTAAGTATGCGCACGATCGTTTTGGCACGCATAAAAGCGGGATTGTGGCATTCAAAAATGCCTTTCATGGCCGCACGCTGTTTACCGTCAGCGCAGGCGGGCAGCCCGCGTATTCACAGGATTTCGCTCCGCTGCCGCCGGATATCCGCCATGCCGTGTATAACGATCTCAACGCGGCCAGCGAACTGATTGATGACACGACATGCGCGGTGATCGTGGAGCCCATGCAGGGCGAAGGGGGCGTGCTCCCGGCCACGAAAGCATTCTTACAGGGGCTGCGCGAATTGTGCGACCGACACAATGCCTTGCTGATTTTTGATGAAGTACAGACGGGGGTTGGGCGTACCGGCGAGCTGTATGCCTACATGCATTATGGCGTCACCCCCGATCTGCTCACCACTGCGAAAGCGCTGGGCGGCGGTTTCCCCATTGGGGCGCTGTTGGCCACTGAAAAATGCGCCAGCGTGATGACGGTAGGCACTCACGGAACCACCTACGGTGGCAACCCGCTGGCTTCTGCGGTGGCGGGAAAGCTGCTGGAAATCGTCAATACGCCGGAAATGCTGAACGGCGTTAAGCAACGCCATGACGGGTTTGTCGAACGCCTGAACGCCATAAATGAACGCTTCGGATTGTTCAGTGAAATTCGTGGACTGGGGCTGCTTATTGGCTGTGTTCTGGAGGCTGAGTTTGCCGGAAAAGCTAAACTTATTTCACAGGAAGCCGCAAAAGCCGGAGTGATGGTGCTGATTGCGGGCGCTAACGTGGTGCGTTTCGCACCTGCGTTAAACGTCAGCAAAGAGGAAGTGGCAACCGGGCTGGATCGCTTTGCGCTGGCCTGTGAACGCATCAAAGCAGGAGGTTCGTCATGATGGTGATCCGCCCCGTCGAACGACGTGATGTCAGTGCGTTGATGCAGCTTGCCAGTAAAACCGGCGGCGGCCTGACCTCTCTGCCAGCAGATGAAGCGACGCTGACGTCGCGTATTGAGCGCGCGCTAAAAACGTGGCGTGGCGAACTGCCGAAAAGCGAACAGGGTTACGTGTTCGTGCTGGAGGACAGCGATACGGGAAGCGTTGCGGGAATTTGTGCGATTGAGGTGGCCGTGGGGTTGAACGATCCCTGGTACAACTATCGCGTTGGCACGCTGGTGCATGCTTCTAAAGAGCTGAATGTCTATAACGCGCTGCCGACGCTGTTCCTCAGTAACGATCACACCGGGAGCAGCGAACTGTGCACGCTGTTCCTCGACCCAGACTGGCGTAAAGAGGGCAACGGCTATTTACTCTCTAAATCACGCTTTATGTTTATGGCGGCGTTTCGCGACAAATTTAATGAAAAGGTTGTGGCGGAAATGCGTGGCGTGATCGACGAACACGGCTACTCGCCGTTCTGGGAAAGCCTGGGAGAACGCTTTTTTTCCATGGAATTCAGCCGGGCAGACTATTTATGCGGCACCGGGCAGAAGGCGTTTATTGCTGAACTGATGCCGAAGCACCCTATTTACACCCATTTCTTATCGGAAGAAGCGCAGGCGGTGATTGGCGAAGTACATCCGCAAACGGCGCCGGCCAGAACGGTACTGGAGAAAGAAGGTTTCCGCTACCGCAACTATATCGACATTTTCGACGGCGGCCCGACGCTGGAGTGCGACATTGATCGGGTTCGGGCAATCCGTAAAAGCCGCCTGCTGGACGTGGTGGAAGGCCAGCCCGCGCCGGGCGAGTTTCCGGCGTGTCTGGTCGCCAATGAAAATTATCATCACTTTCGCGCCATGCTGATTCGCACCGACCCGGATACGCAACGTCTGGTGCTGACTGCGGCGCAACTTGATGCGCTCAAATGCCACGCGGGAGATCGCGTTCGTCTGGTACGTCTTTGCGCTGAGGAGAAAACCGCATGACTTTATGGATAAATGGCGACTGGGTAACTGGTCAGGGGGAGCGCCGGGTCAAAACGAATCCGGTGAATGGCGAAGTGCTCTGGCAGGGCAGCGACGCGGATGCGACACAGGTCGCTGAGGCAGGGCGTGCGGCGCGTGCGGCGTTTCCGGCCTGGGCCAGGCTGCCTTTCGCCGCGCGGCAGGCCATCGTGGAAAAATTTGCCGCCTTGCTGGAGGTTCATAAAGCGGAGTTGACGGCAATCATTGCGCGAGAAACCGGGAAGCCTCGCTGGGAAGCGGCGACGGAAGTGACGGCGATGATCAATAAAATCGCTATCTCGGTGAAGGCATACCATGCCCGGACGGGAGAACAACAAAGCGAATTGCCGGACGGGGCGGCGACATTGCGCCATCGTCCGCATGGCGTGCTGGCGGTGTTTGGCCCGTACAATTTTCCCGGCCATTTACCCAACGGCCATATCGTTCCGGCGCTGCTGGCCGGAAATACCCTGATTTTTAAACCGAGCGAGCTAACGCCGTGGACTGGCGAAGCGGTGATGAAACTGTGGCAACAGGCGGGGTTGCCGCCTGGCGTACTCAACCTGGTGCAAGGAGGGCGCGAAACGGGACAGGCGCTCAGCGCGCTGGACGCGCTTGACGGCCTGCTCTTTACCGGCAGCGCGAATACGGGGTATCAGTTGCACCGTCAGTTATCCGGGCAACCGGAAAAAATCCTGGCGCTGGAAATGGGAGGGAATAACCCGCTCATCATTGAGAATCCAGAGGACATTGATGCGGCGGTACACCTCACGATTCAGTCGGCGTTTGTCACCGCCGGACAGCGCTGCACCTGCGCCCGCCGTTTACTGGTGAAACGCGGGGAACAGGGCGACGCGTTTCTGGCGCGCCTGCTGGAGGTGAGTCAGCGTTTAACGCCGGGTGAGTGGGATGATGAACCGCAGCCGTTCATCGGCGGGCTGATTTCCGAACCGGCTGCGCGTCATGTGTATGAGGCCTGGCAGCGTCTTGAGGCGATGGGCGGACGAACGCTGCTGGCCCCACGTATGCTGAAAGCGGGAACGTCCTTGTTGACGCCGGGCATTATCGAAATGACCGGCGTGAAGCAGGTCCCGGATGACGAGGTGTTTGGCCCGTTATTGAGCGTCTGGCGCTATGAGCGCTTTGATGAAGCCATTCGTATGGCGAATAACACCCGCTTCGGTTTGTCGTGCGGGCTGGTGTCTCCCGATCGTAAGCAGTTCGACCAGCTACTGCTGGAGGCGCGTGCGGGTATTGTTAACTGGAACAAACCGCTGACCGGAGCGGCCAGCACGGCGCCGTTTGGCGGCGTTGGCGCGTCGGGGAACCATCGCCCCAGCGCCTGGTATGCGGCAGATTATTGCGCCTGGCCGATGGCGAGCCTGGAATCGCCGACGCTTGTACTGCCCGATTCGCTCAGTCCGGGGCTGGACTTCTCTCGCGAGGAACCGGTATGAAAGCGCATGAAGTGAATTTTGACGGTCTGGTGGGGTTAACCCACCACTATGCCGGGCTGTCCTTTGGTAATGAGGCGTCGATACAGCACCGCTTTCAGGTGTCGAATCCCCGTCTCGCGGCGAAGCAGGGCTTACTCAAGATGAAAGCGCTGGCGGATGCGGGATTCCCTCAGGCGGTCATCCCCCCGCACGAGCGGCCGTTTATTCCCGTGCTTCGTCAGCTAGGTTTTAGCGGGCAGGACGAGCAGGTGCTGGAGAAAGTGGCGCGCCAGGCACCTCACTGGCTCTCCAGCGTCAGCTCCGCTTCGCCGATGTGGGTGGCGAATGCGGCGACGGTATGTCCTTCAGCGGACGCGCTTGACGGCAAAGTGCATCTGACGGTGGCGAACCTGAACAACAAATTTCACCGCGCGCTGGAGGCGCCGACCACGGCGTCTTTGTTGCGGGCCATCTTCCGCGACGCACAGTTTTTCGCAGTGCACGACGCGCTGCCGCAGGTGGCGCTGCTGGGGGATGAAGGCGCTGCCAACCATAACCGGCTCGGCGGTGATTATGGCGCGCCGGGCATTCAGCTGTTTGTCTATGGGCGTGAAGAGGGCGTTGATACGCGTCCGGTGCGCTATCCGGCGCGGCAAACCCGCGAGGCCAGTGAAGCGGTGGCGCGTCTTAACCAGGTGAATCCGCATCAGGTTATCTTTGCCCAGCAGAATCCAGATGTTATCGATCTCGGTGTGTTCCACAACGATGTGATTGCGGTGTCGAACCGCCAGGTGCTGTTCTGCCATGAACAGGCGTTCGCAAAGCAGGGCGAGCTGATGCGCCAGCTCCGGTCGCGCGTGGCGGGATTTATGCCGCTTGAGGTGCCTGCCCGGGAGGTTTCTGTGCAGGATGCCGTCGCCACGTACCTGTTTAATAGTCAGCTTTTAAGCCGCGATGACGGCTCGATGGTACTGGTTCTGCCGCAGGAGTGCCGGGAACATGCCGGTGTGTGGCGGTATCTGAACGCGTTGCTGGCGGCTGATAACCCCATCAGCGATCTGCGCGTGTTCGACCTGCGCGAAAGTATGGCGAACGGCGGCGGCCCGGCCTGTTTACGCTTGCGCGTGGTATTGACCGAGGATGAGCTGCGGGCGGTGAATCCGGCGGTGATGATGAACGATACCCTGTTCAGCACGCTCAATGACTGGGTGGATCGCTATTATCGCGACCGCCTCACCGCCGCCGATCTGGCCGATCCGCAATTGCTGCGTGAAGGGCGGGAGGCGCTTGATACGCTGACGCAACTGCTTAACCTGGGGTCGGTGTATCCCTTCCAGCAGGAGGGCGCAGGGAATGGATAACTTTCTGGCGCAGACGCTGGCAGGAATATCCCCCGATATTACGCAAGGGGAAACGGAGAGCTTTCACTGGCGCTGGCAGATGCCTGGTGTGCTTGAACTTACGCCTGCCGTTGAGGTTGACCGCGCTCTGGTGCTCTCTGCGGGCATCCACGGCAATGAAACGGCGCCTGTGGAAATGCTGGACGCACTCCTTTCGGCGCTGTTTGAAGGGAAAATCCCCCTGCGCTGGCGATTGCTGGTGATTCTGGGGAATCCTCCGGCGCTGGCCGAGGGGGTACGCTATTGCCATAGCGATATGAACCGTATGTTCGGCGGGCGCTGGCAGATGTTCGAGGAGAGCGGGGAAACGCTGCGCGCCCGCGAGCTGGAACAGCTGCTGGAGGATTTTTATTCCCGCCGCAAAACGCGGATACGCTGGCATCTCGATCTGCATACTGCGATTCGCGGCTCCCGCCACGTTCGGTTTGGCGTCTTGCCGCAACGGCCGATCCCCTGGGATGAACACTTTTTGTCATGGCTGGGGGCGGCAGGGCTGGAGGCGCTGGTTTTTCATCAAACGCCGGGCGGCACCTTTACGCATTTTAGCTGTGAGCATTTTGGCGCGTTGTCCTGCACGCTGGAGCTGGGCAAAGCGCTGCCGTTTGGGCACAACGATCTGACGCAATTTACCCCTACCGCGCAGGCGCTGGCGACGTTGCTGGCGGGAGAAAAGCCGATGGAAGGGGGAACGAGGCCAGTTCGCTATCGCGTGGTGGCGCAAATTACACGCCGCAGCGATGCGTTTGTTCTCTGTATGGATAACCAGACACTGAATTTCACGCCGTTCAAAGAAGGAACGCTACTGGCGCAGGATGGCGATGAGCGGATGATCGTTACCCATGATGTTGAATATGTTCTCTTTCCTAACCCTAATGTGGCCTGTGGCTTACGCGCTGGCCTGATGCTGGAAAAGCTCGCGTAATTATTTTCTCCCTCAGGCGAACGTCTGAGGGTCTTATTTTTGTGTGCTATCGCGATTTATTACGGATTAATCCTGGTAAACTGCTTTATTAATAGTCACCGGGCAGGTATAGTTCTTCATATTTCCTGCAAAATCATCCGCTTGCAATAAAATATTGCAACTCTCCTCGATTTATTCTTTTTTTCTTCATAATTGACGAAAAATTGTTTTTTACACTTTCATTGTTTTACCGTTGCTCTGACTAATTGACGATTAAGGCGGTAAAGTTTATCTCGTCAACACGGCGCTACGCCGAAAGAATAACTGAAAGGAAGGACATAGATTATGCGTAAATTAACTGCACTGTTTGTTGCCTCTACCCTGGCGCTGGGCGCTGCGAACCTGGCTCACGCGGCTGATACCACTACCGCCGCTCCGGTAGATGCGAAGCCGATGATGCACCACAAAGGCAAATTCGGTCCGCATCATGACATGATGTTCAAAGATTTGAACCTGACCGACGCGCAGAAACAGCAAATCCGCGACATTATGAAAGGTCAGCGTGACCAGATGAAACGTCCGCCGCTGGAAGAGCGCCGCGCAATGCACGATATCATCGCCAGCGACAGCTTCGATAAGGCGAAAGCCGAAGCGCAGATTGCGAAGATGGAAGAACAGCGCAAAGCCAATATGCTGGCGCACATGGAAACGCAGAATAAGATCTACAACATTCTGACGCCGGAACAGAAAAAACAGTTTAATGCCAATTTTGAGAAGCGTCTGACAGAACGTCCGGCGCCGGAAGGTAAAATGCCAACACCACCTGCTGAGTAATCCCTCAGCGTTACGCTAACGCATTCAAGACCGCCGGTCCTGTTCACAACATCTCTTCTCGATGTGGACAGGATCGGCGGTTTTTCTTTTCTTCTCGTTAAGGTAAATCTTCACTGCTGCCGATAACAACAATGTGCCATATTATGGCGCTGCGTCCTTCTCGGGAGTGATAATGGAATACTTTGATATCCGTAAAATGCCGGTAAACCTCTGGCGCAATGGTGCGGGCGAAACGCGCGAGATTTGTTGTTTTCCTCCGGCGACGCGGGATTTTCACTGGCGCGCCAGTATTGCGTCTATCGCCGGGAACGGGGAGTTTTCCCTTTTTCCTGGGGTTGAGCGCGTTATTACGTTACTGGAAGGCGGAGAGGTGATGCTGGAAGGGGTGAATACGTTTACCCATACCCTCAAGCGACATCAGCCATTCACGTTTGCAGGCGATAGCGTTGTGAAAGCCACGCTGTCGGAAGGGCAAATGTCGATGGATCTCAATATCATGACCCGACGCGATCGCTGTAAGGCGAAGGTCAGGGTTGCCGATCGCACGTTTACGACCTTCGGTTCGCGCGGTGGCGTTGTGTTTGTTATTAGCGGCGCCTGGCAACTGGGAGACAAGCTCCTGACCGCCGATCAGGGCGCCTGCTGGCATGACGGGAAACACACGTTACGGTTGTTGAAGCCAGAAGGACAGCTGTTGTTTAGCGAGATTACGTGGTTGCCGGGTTATACGCCGGACACCGTCCAGTAAGTGCAACAGGACAGCGCCCGATGGCGCTTCGCTTATCGGGCCTACGGGCGTTATACAGTGATGTAGGCCGGATAAGACGGTACGTCGCCATCCGGCGATTATGATCTCTTCCAGAAATCGTCAAACACCGTAATGGGTGTGCGACGCTTGTGTTCCGTTCGGATATACCAACCTTCGATGATTTTCGCGACGCTGGCATCCAGCGTTTTCCCTTCCAGATAATCATCAATGTTGTCATAGGTGACGCCCAGCGCCGCTTCGTCCGGCAGAGAAGGGCGATCGTCTTCGAGATCCGCCGTTGGCGCTTTCTTATATAAATGTTCCGGGCAACCCAACGCGGCGAGCAGCTGTTTTCCCTGGCGCTTGTTCAGACGGAAAAGAGGGTTAATATCGGTACCGCCATCGCCATATTTAGTGAAGAAGCCCGTCACCGCTTCGGCGGCATGATCGGTGCCGACCACCACACCGTTGGTCATTCCGGCGATACTGTACTGCGCCTTCATGCGTTCGCGGGCTTTTTCGTTGCCGCGAACAAAATCGCTTAACTCAATGCCTGCTTCACGCAATGCCTGCTCGCTGGCCAGAACGGCGCCTTTAATATTGACGGTCAGGACTCTGTCCGGCTGAATAAACGCGATCGCATCCTGACAATCCTGCTCGTCGGCCTGCACGCCGAATGGCAGACGCACGGCAATAAATTGCAGGGCGTCGTTCCCTGTCTCTTCACGCAGTTCAGTAATTGCGGTTTGGCACAATTTGCCCGTCAGCGTCGAATCCTGCCCTCCGCTGATACCCAGTACCAGGGATTTCAGGAAGGGATATGTTTTCAGGTACGCTTTCAGGAAATCTACGCTGCGGCGAATTTCCTCTTCTGCATTAATGTGCGGTTTTGCGCCAAGCGCCCGGATTATCTCTTGCTGTAGCGTCATTTAACCCCTCCGAAGATTTTCAGAATAAATATACTGCGTTAAAGCTAACGCTTTGCTCTCTAAACGACAAGACTCCACGGCCTGAGTGGCGCAATTTACGGCATTAAAACGACATCGTTTTGTTTAATTGGAATTTTCTGAAAGATTTGTTGCATCGATTGTGGGCTTGAAAAAAGCCCTGATGTATTCCAGGCTTATATAACACGCTGATAAACAAGAGGACGGAAAATGAACAAGAATATAGCAGGAATTCTGAGTGCAGCGGCGGTAATGACTATGCTGGCAGGGTGTACGGCGTACGATCGTACAAAAGACCAATTTGTCCAGCCTGTAGTAAAAGATGTGAAAAAAGGGATGAGTCGGTCGCAGGTTGAGCAGATTGCCGGTAAGCCTTCATCTGAAGTGAGCATGATTCATGCGCGCGGTACTTGCCAGACCTACATCCTGGGTCAACGTGATGGTAAAGCTGAAACCTATTTTGTCGCGCTGGATGACACTGGTCATGTGATTAACTCCGGCTACCAGAGCTGTGCAGAGTATGACACCGATCCGCAGGCTCCGAAGCAGTAACAACTGTATATTGCCTGAGCATATGTATGAACCGGCCTGTGTGCCGGTTTTTTTGTTCCTGGGATAATCTTATTTATTGTCGCGAAATATTTGCCTGAAATGTGAGAGGGGTCATAACACCAGGTCAATGAGAGACAATTTTGTTAGTCAAAGAAATACCATCCGCCAGTTCTATCCCGTATACTCATTTCAGCCACCTAAAAAAGTAAATTCGGTTACGCAAGTTGTCCAGTGCATGGATGCAGGTTAAGGCTTGCGGAATGGCTGGCTAACAGATAATCGCATATGAGGATCGTTTTTATGGAAAAGAAACACATTTATCTGTTTTGTTCTGCGGGCATGTCGACTTCTTTACTGGTATCGAAGATGCGCGCTCAGGCTGAGAAATATGAAGTGCCGGTTATTATTGAAGCATTTCCTGAGACGCTGGCAGGAGAAAAAGGTCTTTCAGCGGATGTCGTGTTATTAGGCCCACAAATTGCTTATATGTTACCCGAAATTCAACGTTTGTTACCCAACAAACCTGTAGAAGTGATTGACTCGCTGCTGTATGGCAAAGTCGATGGTTTAGGCGTGCTTAAGGCTGCTGTCGCAGCAATTAAAAAAGCCGCCGCAAATTAATTTTTTGTTTTAATTTTTCCCGTCAAAGAGTTATTTCATAAACATTCACCGCAATATTTTATTGCGGTATTTAAGGGTATTTTTCTATGAGTAACGTCATTGCTTCACTTGAAAAGGTACTCCTTCCTTTTGCTGTTAAAATAGGAAAGCAGCCGCACGTTAATGCAATCAAAAACGGCTTTATTCGCTTAATGCCGTTAACCCTTGCGGGGGCCATGTTTGTATTAATCAACAACGTTTTCCTGAGCTTTGGGGAGGGGTCGTTTTTTTATTCTTTAGGCATTCGGCTTGATGCTTCCACCATTGAAACATTGAATGGCTTAAAAGGCATTGGCGGAAACGTCTATAACGGTACGCTCGGTATTATGTCGTTAATGGCGCCGTTCTTTATCGGAATGGCGCTGGCGGAAGAGCGTAAAGTTGATGCGCTGGCGGCGGGGCTGTTATCCGTGGCGGCCTTTATGACCGTTACGCCATATAGCGTAGGCGAAGCTTATGCGGTTGGCGCGAACTGGCTGGGCGGTGCGAATATTATCTCCGGTATTATTATCGGTCTGGTCGTGGCGGAAATGTTTACCTTTATTGTGCGCCGCAACTGGGTCATTAGATTACCGGACAGCGTCCCGGCGTCGGTTTCCCGTTCATTCTCGGCGTTAATTCCTGGCTTTATTATTCTCTCCATTATGGGGATCATTGCGTGGGCGCTGGCGAACTACGGTTCTAACTTCCACCAGATCATTATGGATACCATTTCTACGCCGCTGGCATCGCTGGGCAGCGTGGTTGGCTGGGCCTATGTGCTGTTTGTTCCGCTACTGTGGTTCTTTGGTATTCACGGCTCGTTGGCATTGACCGCGCTGGACAGCGGTATTATGACCCCGTGGGCGCTGGAAAACATCGCCATCTATCAGCAGTTTGGTTCCGTGGATGCGGCGCTGGAAGCCGGGAAGACGTTCCACGTCTGGGCGAAACCGATGCTCGATTCCTATATTTTCCTCGGAGGGAGTGGCGCGACGCTGGGTCTGATTATCGCTATCTTCCTGGCCTCGCGTCGTGCGGATTACCGCCAGGTAGCAAAACTGGCGCTGCCGTCCGGTATCTTCCAGATTAACGAACCGATTCTGTTCGGCCTGCCGATTATTATGAACCCGGTGATGTTTATCCCGTTCATTCTGGTTCAGCCGATTCTGGCCGCCATTACGCTGATTGCGTATTACCTGGGGATTATCCCGCCGATTACCAACATCGCGCCGTGGACGATGCCAACCGGTCTGGGAGCGTTCTTTAACACCAACGGCAGCGTTGCCGCTCTGCTGGTCGCACTGTTCAACCTGGGCGTCGCGACGCTGATTTATCTGCCTTTCGTGGTTGTCGCCAACAAAGCGCAGAATGCAATTGAGCAAGAAGAAAGCGAAGAAGAAATCGCTAACGCACTGAAATTTTAAATTTAATCCGGCATGGTCTCCCCATGCCGGGCTGAACCAGAGGAAAACGTATGTTGGATCTCGAAAACGTAGCGGGTACGCCGTCAGAGGCTGAAGAACTCGAAGAGGTGGTGATGGGGCTTATCATCAACTCCGGTCAGGCGCGCAGCCTGGCTTATGCGGCGCTGAAACAGGCCAAGCAGGGTGATTTTGCTGCGGCAAAAACGATGATGGAGCAGTCGCGGATGGCGCTCAATGAAGCGCATCTCGTGCAGACGAAACTGATTGAAGGCGATCAGGGCGAAGGTAAAATGAAAGTCAGCCTGGTGCTGGTTCATGCTCAGGATCACCTGATGACGTCGATGTTAGCGCGGGAACTGGTTACAGAGTTAATCGAGCTTCACGAGAAGCTGGAACAGTGAGGAATAAATGATGCAGCTACAGGTTAACGCACCGGAGATCGCCACCGCTCGTGAGCAACAGCTTTTTAACGGCAAGAATTTCCATGTGTTTATCTATAACAAAACTGAGAGCATCAGTGGGCTGCATCAGCATGATTATTATGAATTTACCCTGGTGTTAACGGGGCGCTACTATCAGGAAATCAACGGTAAACGTGTGCTGCTGGAGCGTGGTGATTTCGTGTTTATCCCGTTGGGATCGCACCACCAGAGTTTCTATGAGTTCGGCGCCACGCGTATTCTTAACGTTGGTATCAGTAAGCGTTTTTTTGAACAACACTATCATCCTTTATTACCGTTTTGTTTTGTTGCGTCTCAGGTATACCGGGTCAACAGCGCTTTTCTGACTTATATTGAAACGGTTATCGCGTCGCTGAACTTTCGGGGAAACGGGTTAGATGAGTTTGTAGAAGTGGTCACCTTCTACATCATTAACCGACTGCGCCATCACCGTGAAGAGCAGGTGATTGACGATATTCCGCAATGGCTGAAAGCGACCGTGGAGACAATGCACGACAAAACGCAGTTTGGTGAAAACGCGCTGGAAAATATGGTGCACCTGTCCGCAAAATCTCAGGAGTATCTGACCCGCGCAACGCAGCGTTATTACAGCAAAACGCCAATGCAGATTATTAATGAGATCCGTATTAATTTTGCGAAAAAACAGCTGGAAATGACCAACTACTCCGTAACGGATATAGCATATGAGGCGGGTTACAGTAGCCCAAGTCTGTTTATTAAAACGTTTAAAAAGCTGACCTCATTTACACCGAACAGTTATCGTAAAAAATTAACTGAATTTAATCAGTAAACAATATTGACCTGACAACACGATTTTATCGCTTGCCCTGAATAGCGCGGGACGCCCGCGCCATACCTGACGAACGGGCAGAGCGTAATACACGCCAGTGTTTTTACACTGAAGGGAGAAAGTATGAGCCAGAAATTAAAAGTCGTCACGATTGGTGGCGGGAGCAGCTACACCCCTGAATTACTGGAAGGTTTTATTAAGCGTTATCATGAATTGCCGGTTTCTGAATTATGGCTGGTGGATGTTGAAGACGGAAAAGAGAAACTGGATATTATTTTTGACCTCTGCCAGCGCATGATAGACAAAGCCGGTGTCCCGCTGAAATTATACAAAACGCTGGATCGTCGCGAAGCTTTGCAAGGGGCGGATTTCGTCACTACGCAACTGCGTGTGGGCCAGCTGAAGGCCCGTGAACAGGATGAGCGCATTCCGCTAAGTCACGGGTATCTGGGGCAAGAGACCAACGGCGCAGGCGGCCTGTTCAAAGGGCTGCGCACCATCCCGGTTATCTTTGATATCGTGAAAGATGTTGAAGAACTGTGCCCGAACGCGTGGGTCATTAATTTCACGAACCCGGCAGGCATGGTGACAGAAGCGGTTTATCGCCACACCCGCTTTAAGAAATTCATCGGCGTATGCAATATCCCCGTGGGGATGAAAATGTTCATCTATGACGTGCTGGCATTGCAAGACAGCGACGATCTGTCGATCGACCTGTTTGGCCTCAACCACATGGTGTTTATTAAAGACGTACTGGTGAATGGCGAATCGCGCTTTGCTGAACTGCTGGATGGCGTGGCGTCCGGGCAGTTAAAAGCGTCAACGGTGAAAAATATTTTTGACCTGCCGTTTAGCGAAGGGCTTATTCGCTCGCTGAATATGCTGCCGTGTTCCTATCTGCTTTACTACTTCAAGCAAAAAGAGATGCTGGCGATTGAAATGGGCGAATACTATAAAGGCGGCGCGCGCGCTCAGGTGGTGCAGAAGGTTGAGAAACAGCTCTTTGATCTTTATAAAAATCCAGAGCTGAATATCAAACCGAAAGAGCTGGAGCAGCGCGGCGGGGCTTACTATTCCGACGCCGCATGTGAAGTGATTAACGCTATCTATAACGATAAGCAGACGGAACACTACGTTAATATCCCGCATCATGGTCATGTGGATAATATCCCTGCTGACTGGGCGGTGGAGATGACCTGCACATTAGGGCGGAATGGGGCGACGCCGCACCCGCGCATCACGCATTTCGATGAAAAAGTGCTGGGCCTTATCTATACCATCAAAGGGTTTGAAGTCGCAGCCAGTAAGGCGGCGCTGAGCGGCGAGTTCAATGATGTGCTGTTAGCGCTTAACCTGAGCCCGCTGGTGCACTCCGATCGCGATGCGGAAACCCTGGCGCGGGAGTTGATTCTGGCCCACGAGAAGTGGCTGCCGAATTTTGCGGAATGCATCGAGAAACTCAAAGGCGCACAACACTAACAGAGGTTGGGTATGGAACGCTTATTGATTGTGAATGCGGATGATTTTGGCCTGAGCAAGGGACAAAACTACGGCATTGTCGAGGCTTGTCGGAATGGCGTTGTGACGTCCACAACGGCGCTGGTCAATGGTGAAGCCATCGACCATGCGGCGCAATTGTGCCGTGACGCGCCGAAACTGGCGGTGGGGATGCATTTTGTGCTCACCTTAGGGAAGCCGCTGACGGCAATGCCGGGTTTGACGCGTGAAGGGCTGCTGGGAAAATGGATCTGGCAAATGGCCGAGGAAGAGACCTTGCCGCTGGATGAAATTTCGCATGAGCTGGAGTGTCAGTATCAGCGTTTTATCGACCTTTTTGGCCGTGAGCCAACGCATCTGGACAGTCATCACCATGTGCATATGTTCCCGCAAATTTTTCCCATCGTGGCACAGTTTGCGGCAGAACGCGGCGTTGCTCTGCGTATCGATCGCCAGTCGGTGCTTAATGCTGACGATCTGCCGGTAGCGTTACGTAGCTCGCAGGGATTCAGCAGCGAGTTTTACGGCGACGCTATTTCAGAAGCGCTATTTCTTCGGGTGCTGGATGCCTCTGCTGACAGAGGCGAAAAGTCACTGGAAGTGATGTGTCATCCGGCGTTTATCGACAATATCATCCGTCAGAGCGCCTATTGTTACCCCCGCTTGACTGAGCTTGACGTGCTGACGTCTGCGTCGCTGAAGTATGCGATTGCGGAACGCGGGTATCGTCTCGGCAGTTTTCTTGATGTCTGACTCCTGAGTTTGCGGCGCATTGCTGCGCCGCATTTTTTATGCCGTCAGCCTGACGGCGCTTGTTTTACCCGCCCGTGACCAGACGCGGTGCGTCGCCATCAGCGTAAACCGCACATGCAAGGCGGGACGAACGGGGGCAAAATCAGCTAAGATAGTGTTTTTCTGATTTTTAGCATTTGCCTTTAGTGAAACAACTGATGATGAAACCTCTTCGCCAACAAAATCGCCCGGTTATCAGCTATGTTCCACGCGTGGAGCCCGCGCCGCCAGAACATGCGATAAAAATGGACGCGTTTCGTGACGTATGGATACTGCGCGGAAAGTATGTCGCCTTTATCTTAATGGGGGAGGCATTTCAGCGATCGCCTGCATTTACCGTTCCTGAGTCGGCGCAGCGATGGGCGAATCAGGTTCGCCAGGAAAATGAGATAGCCGAATAATTCGCATAAAAAAACCGCCTGATTAAGGCGGTTTTTTCATCACGCGGGATCAATGATGTGCCAGTTCGGCATCGTCTTCACTGTCCAGAAGGGTTTTGTCCGTCTGCTTCAGCCACTGGCTGGTCAGCGTACCGGCAGTCATTGAGCCGCTCACGTTCAGCGCGGTACGACCCATATCGATCAGCGGTTCAACGGAAATCAGCAGCGCGACCAGCGTGACCGGCAGGCCCATCGCAGGCAGGACGATCAGCGCGGCGAAGGTGGCGCCGCCGCCGACGCCCGCGACACCGGCAGAGCTGACGGTCACAATACCGACCAGGGTGGCAATCCAGACCGGATCAAGCGGGTTAATACCGACAGTCGGCGCAACCATCACCGCCAGCATAGCCGGGTACAGGCCTGCACAACCGTTCTGACCAATCGTCGCGCCAAAAGAGGCGGAGAAGCTGGCGATGGATTCCGGTACGCCCAGACGACGCGTTTGCGCTTCCACGTTCAGCGGAATGGACGCGGCGCTGGAGCGGCTGGTAAAGGCGAACGTCAGAACCGGCCATACTTTACGGAAATATTTCAGCGGGCTGACGCCGTTGACGCCCAGCAGGATACCGTGCACCACAAACATGATGATCAGGCCAAGATAAGACGCGACCACGAAGCTACCCAGTTTGATGATGTCCTGTAGGTTAGACCCTGCGACGACTTTGGTCATCAGCGCCAGTACGCCATATGGCGTCAGTTGCATTACCAGGCGCACCAGCTTCATCACCCAGCTTTGCAGGGTATCGATAGCGATTAGCACGCGTTCGCCTTTCGGCGCGTCGTCTTTCAGCAGTTTCAGCGCCGCGATACCGAGGAATGCCGCGAAGATCACCACGCTGATGATGGAGGTCGGGTTTGCGCCGGTCAGGTCAGCAAACGGGTTTTTCGGCACAAACGACAGCACCAGTTGCGGTACGCTGAGGTCGGCGACTTTACTGACATAGTTGGTTTCTATGGCGTTCAGACGCGCGGTTTCCGCGCCGCCCTGCACCAGACCTTCCGCCGTCAGACCGAACAGGTTGGTGACCAGTACACCCACCAGTGCGGCAATCAGGGTAGTGAAAAGCAGCGTGCCAATGGTCAGAAAGCTGATCTTACCCAACTGAGACGCGTTATGCAGACGCGCAACGGCGCTGAGAATAGACGCGAAGACCAGCGGCATGACGATCATTTGCAGCAGTTGTACATAGCCGTTGCCGACGATGTTGAACCACTGAACGGAGTCTTTTAATACCTGGCTGTCAGACCCGTAAACGGTGTGCAGGGCGAGACCGAAGATCACGCCCATCACCAGACCGACCAGCACTTTTTTTGCCAGACTCCACTGTTTGTGGCGAGTTTGCGCCAGCACGAACAGCAGTGCAACGAACACCACGATGTTCGCGATTAATGGAAAATTCATCCCCGTTCTCCTGATTTTTTTATACGTATCGCCGTGTGACAGCGATCCTGTTGGCGCAAGGTTAGCAGAACTGTGACCGACCTCTTATATTCAAATGGAATTGTTTATGCCAAAAATGACATTTATGCTGGTTTACTCAGCAATCTGGTGATTTATAAAGCGATCGAACTGCATTTGCAGCATATTAATCATCTGCGACGACCAACGCACTGCACTGTTTTCGGGCATTGTCTGCGGCATCCAGATAGCCCACACGAATAACGCCATGCATAAAAAACGCTCCAGTTGATTGCCTTTTTGCGGAACGAGGATCGGCAGACGAAAGCGCCAGCGGCAGGGCCAGAGCAGGGGAACGCCCGCCGGGGTCAGCATATCGGCCAGAATATGGCTTAAATAACCGAGCACCATTCCTTGCAGGGCATCGGCCGGAATAATCCAGCTCTCCGGCACTTTCAGGTAGAAAAGGGCAAGCATAGCGAACACGGCGAACAGGCTGTGCGTAAACCCGCGATGGCCGAACGCGCGCGCGACAGGTTTTGATATCCATTTCAGACGCTGGCCAAGAAATGATTTTGGATGATCAATATCGGGCAGCAGGCAGGTCAGGATAGCCGAAGGGACAATATGCCACCAGTCGCCCTGAGCAAGAACCGGCGTCAATTCCGCATTTTTGGCAAACACTGCACAGGTAATGGAAAAAAGAAGGTGGCCTTCCGCCGTCATGATAAAACCCAATAAACTGTCAATTCATACAGTATAGGGTTTTTATACAGTAGGCGGAAGAGGTGACGTTGTAACTCTATGTCACAAATGACATGAATTAGCGCGCCAGCCAGCCGCCATCGACGGCGAGGGTATAGCCGTGAACGTAATCAGACGCCGAAGAAGCGAGAAAGACAACCGGGCCTTGCAGATCGGCAGGTGTGCCCCAGCGTCCGGCCGGAATGCGGTCAACAATCTCTTTGCTGCGTGCGGCGTCATCCCGCAGCTGCTGCGTATTGTTCGTCGCCATATAACCGGGAGCGATGGCGTTCACGTTGATGTGGTGCTCTGCCCATTCGTTCGCCAGCAACCGCGTGATGCCCAATACGCCGCTTTTCGACGCGGTATAAGAAGGCACGCGAATGCCGCCCTGGAATGAAAGCATTGAGGCGATATTAATAATCTTCCCGCCATCACCTTGCTTCAGGAATTGCCGTGCGACGGCCTGAGAGAGAAAGAACACGGATTTGAGATTCAAATTCATCACATCGTCCCAGTCTTTCTCGCTAAACGACAGCGCGTCTTCGCGGCGGATCGTCCCGGCGTTGTTTACCAGAATGTCGATTCTGCCAAACTGTTCGACCGTTTGCGCGACAATAGCCGGGATAGCGCGTTGCTGGCTCAGGTCGGCCTGGATCGCCATAAAACGGCGTCCGAGCGCCTCCACTTTTGCTGCCGTATCGTGGGGGACTTTGCGATTAACGCCGACGATGTCGCAGCCTGCTTCCGCCAGCGCCAGCGTCATACCCTGCCCAAGCCCGGTATCGCATCCGGTCACTATCGCGACTTTACCTGCAAGACTAAACGCATCCAGAATCATGTTCACCTCGGCTATCGGTTTTTATCAGTTTTTTGCCCTGAGAAAAGGATAGAAGAGGCGGTGAAGGAATACAATAAAAAATGAAACAGTGTTTTATAAAGCAGATGTGCGTAGCAAAACGGGCAATGTCGCCACCGCCCGTCGCTATTTAACCGCGCAGATGCGCTGCGGTCAGTTCAGCCAGCGAAGTCAGTTTGACGTTGGCAAGGGCGAAGCGCGGGTCGTGCTGGCCTTCTTCCGCCGGAACAACAATTGAGCGCATTCGCGCCGCTTTCGAGGCGACCATGCCGTTGACGGAGTCTTCCAGCGCAACGCAGGTTAACGGGTCAACGCCCAGTTTGGCCGCGCAATCGAGGTATACCTGCGGATGCGGCTTGCTGTAAGGCAGTTTTTCCGCAGAGGCCAGGGCATCGAAACTTTCACGCAGATCAAACATGGTCAGCACCTTTTCCAGCATATGCAGGGGGGAAGCGGAGGCCAGACCGACCATTAACCCCTGAGATTTGCACAGCGCAACCGCTTCGCGCACGCCGGGGAGCAGCGGGCGAGTTTCTTCAACCAGTGAGATGGCGCGGGTAATGATTCGGTCGGTAACCGCCTGACGGTCTGGCCCATTCCACGGTTGTTGGGCGTACCAGAGGTCAACAACCATATCGATGCGTAAACCCAGCGTATCCGGGAGTTCATGGCGGCGGGTAATATCTACGCCTAAACTTGCCATGACCTCCAGTTCAGCTTGATCCCAAAGCGGTTCGGAATCGATCAGTAGTCCATCCATATCGAAAATTGCAGCAAGAATCTGACGCGGGGTTGACATTACAACCTCTCCTTTTGAGGTGAAAACACAATGGATTAAGCGCTTATTATGGCTAATGACGTATCATAGCGCCTTTAAAGAACAGGCGAAATTGGTTATCAGCAGGTAGACTTAGGCCAAAACGACGCGTCTTTATCAAGGGGAACTCATGACGTATCAACAAGCTGGACGCATTGCTGTCTTAAAAAGGATTCTGGGATGGGTGATTTTTATCCCCGCGCTTATTTCCACACTGGTTTCATTGCTGAAGTTTATGTATGAGCACAGCGAAAAGCAGGAAGGGATTAACGCGGTGATGCTTGATTTTACTCACGTTATGATTGATATGATGCGGGCGAATACCGCGTTCCTGAACCTGTTCTGGTATAACTCGCCGACGCCGGATTTTCAACACAGTCTGAACATTGTTTTCTGGGTGATTTTTGTGTTGATTTTCGTTGGCCTGGCATTGCAGGACTCAGGCGCCAGGATGAGCCGCCAGGCGCGTTTTCTTCGCGAAGGGGTTGAAGATCAGCTTATTCTGGAAAAAGCGAAAGGCAGCGAGGGGTTGTCACGCGAGCAAATTGAGTCGCGCATCGTGGTTCCGCATCACACGATCTTCTTACAGTTTTTCCCGCTTTATATCCTGCCGGTGATTATCATCGTGTTGGGCTACGTTTTCTTTTCGCTTCTTGGATTTGTGTAGCAATGAAGAATGCCCGATAGCGCTTCGCTTATCGGGCCTGTGGTTCAGTGCATTTGTAAGCTGTCATCCGGCACAATGGCTATGCCGCCAGCAACCTTTCCATCGCTTTTTGCGCCACCACCAGGTGTTGCCCGCCAAACAGTCTCGCCCGATTGAGCAGGGTATAGAGCTGATAAATCGGCTGGCGATCCAGAAAATCCAGCGGTAGTGGAGAAACAGACTGGTAGCCATCATAGATCTGCGGAGGTTGGTCGGTATGCAGCGGCAGCATGGCCAGATCGCACTCCCTGTCGCCCCAGTAACAGGCGGGATCGAAAATGTAGGGGCCATCAGGCCCAAGCGCGCAGTTTCCTGACCATAAATCGCCGTGCAGCAGCGAAGGCTGCGGCTGGTGTGAGGCCAGACGCTGCTGAACATGCTCAACGATCGCATCGATATTGCCAAATGCGATGCCTTTTTCTGCCGCCAGTTCGAGCTGCCAGCCAATGCGTTGTTCGGCAAAAAATGTTGACCAGCGTCGTTGCCAGGCATTGGGTTGAGGCGTGGTGGACAGGGCGTTATCAAAATCAAGGCCAAACTGAGGCTGGTCGCTCCATTCATGTAAATGGGCAAGTTGCTGACCGAGGATAAAGGCGTTGTGGGCATCCAGAGGACGGGGAGGGAGATAATCCATCACCAGAAAACTGTAGTCTCTGTCTGAGCCCTGCGCCCAGACTTTCGGGACGGTGACGGTTTTACTGCGGGAAAGCAGCTCCAGTTGGTCAGCTTCCGCCGTAAAGCCGGGAAGGAGCTCTCTTTCATCACATTTGACGAAAAAATCGCGTCCCGCATAGCGTAAATGCCATGCGGCATGGATCTCTCCGCCGGGCAGTTCATTACGCAGTTCGATTTCGCCTTCACCTAATTGCTCGCTTAAAAGACGACTGATAGCCTGCCACATGATGTCTCTCCCCATGTTGTCTGCCAGATCATAAGGTTAGCGCATAAATGCGGTGAAAAAACACGAGCTAACGCACACCGTAGACGCGTTTTTGCACAATGGCACTGATATTATCGGTCTTTAGTCCACTCCTCCCATGTCATGACCGATATTTCTGGTTTCTTATCTAAAGCGCTTTCCGCCAGCCCGGCAGTAAGCGCGGCGATCTCATCTTCGCTCAGGGCGCTGATAAAACCAAATGTGTTGGTACCCAGTTCATGTACATGCCCTTGCTCGTCGGTCATGGTGAGCAGAAAACCGCACCGCGTCAGATGGTTGTTCAACTCGTTAATCTCTGTCAGCGAGTCTTCATGAAATTTCACGGTTATGACATAGCGGATGACATCACCACTGGCCATAAATCACCTCTTTGTAATCACATGATTTTTTAGCATAGTCGGTTAATTCGTATGCTGATAGCTTTGCCGCTGAAACCCCCTCGTAATAAGGAGGGGGATGGCCGATCACTGAGAAAGCCAGGCGTAGATTTTCTGCGTATCGTCCCGGGAACACAGACGTGTTCCTTGATTCAACGTCGCCGCGCTGCCTGCCGAGACGCCGAAACGCACCATCTCTTCCAGCGAGGCGTTTTCCGCCAGTTTTAGCGTCATTGCGCCAACCATGCTGTCGCCCGCGCCAACAGTACTTTGACTTCTGACGGGAGGGGGAACAACCTGGACGCAGCTTTCGCTATCCACCGCCAGCGCCCCCTGCGGCCCCAGAGACACAACGACGCGGCGCGCTTTGCCGCTCTTCACGATTTCCTGCGCCGCTTTGCGCACATCGTCAGGCTGCGTGAGTTCGCGATTGACCAGCGCGCTCAGCTCTTTTTGGTTCGGTTTGACCAGTTCAATATTGCCGAGAGATAACGCCGCGTTGAGCGCATCGCCCGAACTATCAATAATGCAGCGGATGCCTTGTTTCTGCGCGGCGGCAATAAGCTGCGTCAGTTTTTCCAGCTTGACGCCGGGTGGCAGACTCCCGCTGATAACCAAAATGGCGCCGGATTCGATCTCCAGAACCTGTTCTTCAATCTGGCGAAATTCGTCATCGTCGAGTGCCGCGCCGGGCATGACAAAGCGATATTGCTCCCCGCTGGACTCCACATGAACATGCAGGTTTTGTCGCGTCCAGTCTTTGGCGTCGATGGTGACGACGGGGACGTTTTCATCGGCCAGAAGTGCGACCAGATGTTCGCCGGTCGCGCCGCCTGCGGGGAAAATCGCGGTTGCGGTTCCGCCAAGATGGGCAATCGCGCGGGCAACGTTGATTCCGCCGCCGCCGGGTTCAAAAACGGGTGATGAACAGCGAAGTTTCCCTTCGGGATAGAGTTGTGGGGTGATTGTTGCGCTATCGAGAGAGGGCGCAAGTGTTAACGTATAGATACGTATCATCTTTACCTCCTGTTAGGCTGACTTCAGTCTGGCACTGAATGCCCGGAAAGGGAAGTAATTAACAATATGATTTACTGGATATTTATTTAAAATTACCGGGAGAAAGATATATAAATAAATATCTGCTTTGGGAACTCTCTTATTCAAAAAATGAAATAAGAATTCATTGCTATGTTATTCGAGCCTTTTTATAATTTGTTACCTTTCCTGGATCGTTTGTCATTGATCCTTATGAAAGTTTCCGGGACCGTAACGGTCTCTTTTTTTGTTGTACGGACTCTTTATAAATGAAGCTTTTGAAGACAGTACCCGCTGCATTAATGTTGGCAGGGGGCGTATTTGCGTCAATGCATGCCGCTGCTGATGATTCCGTTTTTACTGTCATGGATGATCCCGCCACTGCGAAGAAACCCTTCGAAGGTAACCTGAATGCGGGCTACCTTGCTCAGTCAGGCAACACGAAAAGTTCTTCTTTAACGGCTGACACCACGATGACCTGGTACGGTGCAACCACCGCCTGGTCGCTGTGGGGGAATGCCAGCAATACATCCTCCAACGATGAACGCTCTTCGGAGAAATACGCGGTAGGCGGCCGTAGCCGTTTCAATATGACCGACTACGATTACCTGTTTGGCCAGGCAAGCTGGCTGACAGACCGTTACAACGGTTATCGTGAGCGTGACACACTGACCGCCGGTTATGGTCGTCAGTTCCTCAACGGGCCGGTGCACAGCTTCCGTTTTGAATTCGGTCCTGGCGTACGCTATGACGAACATACCGATGGAAAAACCGAGACCCAACCGCTGGGCTACGCTTCCGGTAGCTACGCCTGGCAGATGACGGATAACACCAAATTTACGCAGGGCGTGTCCGTTTTCGGCGCTGAAGATACCACCCTCAACTCAGAGACGGCGCTAAATGTCGCGATCAACGAGCATTTTGGTTTAAAGGTAGCTTATAACCTGACCTGGAACTCCGAACCGCCCGCAACGGCGCCGGAACATACCGATCGCCGCACGACGGTATCGTTAGGGTATAAGATGTAATCGCCTGCCGGGTTGTTTTAAACACGACCCGGCTTTTTAAATTAGCGTTTTTATCGCGATTGCGCGCTAAGTGAAATTATATTTATATTTTCCGTGGCGAATGCCATTCATAAAAATGCGTTGAACGTGCATATTATTGATGCTTTCTATTCATTCGCAGGAATTAACTTTCGGCGAACGCTTCGGATATTAGCCCCAAATCATCGCCGCCCAGCGGAGCAGCAACATTGCGCCGCAAATGAGGAGCAATACGACAACCATCTTCCAGTGTTTTTTGGCAAAGCGGTTTGTTGGCATTTTCTCTCTTCCTGTCAAAATCGGACTGATGCTCCCAGTGTAACAAAAGCGATGGCGCGTCAGGGAATTGATTTACATCATACAGTTCGGCGTGATTGCGGCTTTGATCGGCAGTCAATGCCGTGTACACTGTCAAGCGGTGTTATCAAAAAACGGGTGTAGGTCCAGTCTCGCCATTCAGGCGGGCCGTGACATATTTCGCAGAGTGAAGCGGGAATCAGCCCATAACTTTTTGATAATTTTAAATATTGAAACTTTGTATGTGATCTTTCGTGTGGGTCACCACTGCAAATAAGGATATAACATGCCTGTTATTACTCTTCCTGATGGCAGCCAACGCCATTACGACCACGCTGTAAGCCCCATGGATGTTGCGCTGGACATTGGTCCAGGACTGGCGAAAGCCTGTATCGCAGGTCGCGTTAATGGCGAACTGGTTGACGCGTCCGATCTCATTGAAAACGACGCTCAGCTGGCAATCATCACCGCGAAAGATGAAGAAGGTCTGGAGATCATTCGTCACTCCTGCGCGCACCTGTTAGGGCACGCGATTAAACAACTTTGGCCGAACACCAAAATGGCTATCGGTCCGGTTGTCGATAACGGTTTTTACTATGATATTGATCTCGACCGTACGTTAACCCAGGAAGATGTCGACGCGCTCGAAAAACGGATGCACGAGCTTGCTGAGAAAAACTACGACGTCATTAAGAAGAAAGTGAGCTGGCACGAAGCGCGTGAAACCTTCGTGAAGCGTGGAGAAACCTATAAGGTTTCTATTCTTGATGAGAATATTGCGCATGATGACAAGCCGGGCTTGTATCATCATGAAGAATATGTCGATATGTGCCGTGGCCCGCACGTGCCGAACATGCGTTTCTGCCATCACTTCAAACTGATGAAAACCGCAGGGGCATACTGGCGTGGCGACAGCAACAACAAGATGCTGCAACGTATTTATGGTACGGCGTGGGCGGATAAAAAATCCCTGAACGCCTATCTGCAACGCCTTGAAGAAGCCGCCAAGCGCGACCACCGTAAAATCGGTAAGCAGCTTGACCTGTATCATATGCAGGAAGAAGCGCCGGGTATGGTGTTCTGGCATAACGACGGCTGGACTATCTTCCGTGAACTGGAAGTCTTTGTGCGTTCTAAGCTCAAAGAATATCAGTATCAGGAAGTTAAAGGCCCGTTCATGATGGACCGTGTGCTGTGGGAAAAAACCGGGCACTGGGAAAACTACAAAGATGCGATGTTCACTACCTCTTCAGAGAACCGTGAATACTGCATCAAGCCGATGAACTGCCCGGGCCACGTGCAGATCTTCAACCAGGGTCTGAAGTCCTACCGCGATCTGCCGCTGCGTATGGCGGAATTCGGTAGCTGCCACCGTAACGAACCGTCAGGCGCCTTGCATGGCCTGATGCGCGTACGTGGCTTCACCCAGGATGATGCGCATATCTTCTGTACTGAAGAACAGATTCGCGATGAAGTGAACGCCTGTATTCGTATGGTCTACGATATGTACAGCACCTTTGGCTTCGAGAAAATCGTCGTCAAACTTTCCACTCGCCCCGAAAAACGTATCGGTAGCGATGAAATGTGGGATCGTGCTGAGGCGGATCTGGCCGTTGCGCTGGAAGAAAACAACATCCCGTTTGAGTATCAACTGGGTGAGGGCGCATTCTACGGTCCGAAAATTGAATTTACCCTGTATGACTGCCTCGATCGTGCATGGCAGTGCGGTACGGTACAGCTGGACTTCTCTCTGCCGTCTCGTCTGAACGCCTCTTATGTTGGCGAAAACAACGAGCGTCAGGTGCCGGTGATGATTCACCGCGCGATTCTTGGGTCAATGGAACGTTTCATCGGTATCCTGACTGAAGAGTTCGCGGGCTTCTTCCCGACCTGGCTTGCGCCGGTTCAGGTAGTGGTGATGAACATTACCGATACTCAGTCTGAATACGTTAACGAATTGACGCAGAAACTACAAAATGCGGGCATTCGTGTAAAAGCAGACTTGAGAAATGAGAAGATAGGCTTTAAAATCCGCGAGCACACTTTACGTCGTGTCCCTTACATGTTGGTCTGTGGCGACAAAGAGGTAGAAGCAGGCAAAGTAGCCGTGCGTACCCGTCGTGGCAAAGACTTGGGCAGCCTGGACGTAAATGAAGTTATCGAGAAGCTGCAACAAGAGATTCGCAGCCGCAGTCTTCAACAACTGGAGGAATAAAGTATTAAAGGCGGAAAACGAGTTCAAACGGCGCGTCCTAACCGTATCAATGGCGAAATTCGCGCCCAGGAAGTTCGCTTAACAGGTCTGGAAGGCGAGCAGCTTGGTATTGTGAGTCTGAGAGAAGCTCTGGAAAAAGCTGAAGAAGCTGGAGTAGACTTAGTCGAAATCAGCCCTAACGCCGAGCCGCCGGTTTGTCGTATAATGGATTACGGCAAATTCCTCTATGAAAAGAGTAAGTCTTCTAAGGAACAGAAGAAAAAGCAAAAAGTTATCCAGGTTAAGGAAATTAAATTCCGTCCTGGTACAGATGAAGGCGACTATCAGGTAAAACTCCGCAGCCTGATTCGCTTTCTCGAAGAGGGCGATAAGGCCAAGATCACGCTGCGTTTCCGCGGTCGTGAGATGGCCCACCAACAGATCGGTATGGAAGTGCTTAATCGCGTGAAAGAAGATCTGGCTGAACTGGCAGTTGTCGAATCCTTCCCTACGAAGATCGAAGGCCGTCAGATGATTATGGTGCTCGCTCCTAAGAAGAAACAGTAAGGCCTTCAAGTAGCAATTCCTGTGGAGCCTTCGGGCTTCACAGATTTTGTTCGCCTGGGTTTCGTTTATTAACAATGCGAAGTGGAAGTTATTAAAATGCCAAAAATTAAGACCGTACGCGGTGCTGCTAAGCGCTTCAAAAAAACCGGTAAAGGTGGTTTTAAGCACAAGCACGCTAACCTGCGTCATATTCTGACCAAAAAAGCGACCAAGCGTAAACGTCACCTGCGCCCGAAAGCCATGGTTTCCAAAGGCGATCTGGGTCTGGTAATCGCGTGCCTGCCGTACGCATAAGCCGTTAACGTTTTTTTTAACTTTTTTATGCCCGATAGATTTCGCATGTCGCAAGGCGGTTAACGCCGCGAAAATGTGAAAGATGAAGGGCGAATCAGAATAGATACAGGAGAGCACTATGGCTCGCGTAAAACGTGGTGTAATTGCACGCGCACGTCACAAGAAAATTTTGAAACAAGCCAAAGGCTACTACGGTGCGCGTTCTCGCGTATACCGCGTTGCCTTCCAGGCAGTTATCAAAGCTGGTCAGTATGCTTACCGTGACCGTCGTCAACGTAAGCGTCAGTTCCGTCAACTGTGGATTGCGCGTATCAACGCAGCAGCACGTCAGAACGGTATTTCTTACAGCAAATTCATCAACGGCCTGAAAAAAGCCTCTGTTGAAATCGACCGTAAGATCCTGGCTGACATCGCAGTATTCGACAAAGTAGCGTTCACCGCTCTGGTTGAAAAAGCGAAAGCAGCTCTGGCATAAGCCAGTGAAAAGAGGGAGCCTGGCTCCCTCTCTTTTATTTGTAGTGCAATCAATCAGTTGACAATTTATCCGTAACCCTTTTCAATAAAGGTTGTCCGGTTTTACCACACAAGGTAACGCAAGCATGAATGCTGCTATTTTCCGCTTCTTTTTTTACTTTAGCACCTGACTCCAGGAGGCTAGCGCGTGAAAGAAGAAACGAAAAACAGCGCGAAAAAGCCTCCTGATGGAGGCTTTTTTTGTACCTGAAATCGAGAGATTAAGTCCAACGAACCGGTGTCTTCACCGACACAATGAGGAAAACCATGTCACATCTCGCAGAGCTGGTTGCCAGTGCGAAGGCAGCCATTAACCAGGCGTCAGATGTTGCCGCGTTAGACAATGTACGCGTCGAATATTTGGGCAAGAAAGGGCATTTAACCCTTCAGATGACGACCCTGCGTGAATTGCCGCCAGAAGAGCGTCCGGCAGCCGGCGCGGTTATCAATGAAGCAAAAGAGCAGGTACAACAAGCGCTGAACGCGCGCAAAGCGGATTTAGAAAACGCGGCGCTGAATGCACGTCTGGCGGCGGAAACCATCGACGTTTCTCTGCCTGGACGTCGTATTGAGAACGGTGGTCTGCATCCGGTAACACGTACCATTGATCGTATTGAAAGTTTCTTCGGTGAGCTTGGTTTTATCGTGGCGACTGGCCCGGAGATCGAAGACGATTACCACAACTTCGATGCGCTGAACATTCCAGGCCATCACCCGGCCCGTGCTGACCACGACACTTTCTGGTTTGATGCCACCCGCCTGTTGCGTACGCAGACCTCCGGCGTGCAGATTCGTACCATGAAAGAACAGCAGCCGCCGATCCGTATTATTGCGCCGGGCCGAGTGTACCGTAACGACTACGATCAAACGCACACCCCGATGTTCCATCAGATGGAAGGGCTGATTGTTGACACCAACATCAGCTTCACTAACCTGAAAGGCACGCTGCACGACTTCCTGCGTAACTTCTTTGAAGAAGACCTGCAAATCCGTTTCCGTCCTTCTTACTTCCCGTTCACGGAACCGTCCGCAGAAGTGGATGTAATGGGCAAAAACGGCAAATGGCTGGAAGTGCTGGGTTGCGGGATGGTGCATCCGAACGTTCTGCGCAACGTGGGCATCGACCCGGAAATCTACTCTGGCTTCGCGTTTGGTATGGGGATGGAGCGTCTGACCATGCTGCGTTATGGCGTGACCGATCTGCGCTCATTCTTCGAAAACGATCTGCGTTTCCTCAAACAGTTTAAATAAAGGCAGGGTAAAACAATGAAATTCAGTGAACTGTGGTTACGCGAATGGGTGAACCCGGCAATCGACAGCGATGCGCTGTCGGATCAGATTACGATGGCGGGTCTGGAAGTGGATGGCGTTGACGCCGTCGCCGGTGAGTTCAACGGCGTGGTTGTGGGTGAAGTGGTGGAGTGCGGCCAGCACCCGAACGCAGATAAACTGCGCGTTACGAAAGTGAACGTGGGCGGCGAACGTCTGCTGGATATTGTCTGTGGCGCGCCTAACTGCCGTCAGGGGCTGAAAGTAGCCGTTGCAACTATCGGCGCGGTTCTGCCGGGCGATTTCAAAATCAAAGCCGCTAAACTGCGCGGCGAGCCGTCGGAAGGGATGCTGTGCTCCTTCTCCGAACTGGGGATTTCCGACGACCATAGCGGCATCATCGAATTGCCGGCGGATGCGCCGATCGGAACCGATATCCGTGAATACCTGAAGCTTGACGATAACACCATTGAAATCAGCGTGACGCCGAACCGCGCCGACTGCTTAGGGATCATCGGTGTGGCGCGTGATGTCGCTGTCCTGAACAAAATCGCGCTGGTTGAACCGGAGATCGCACCTGTTGCAGCCACCATCAATGACACGCTGCCGATCGCGGTTGAAGCACCGGATGCCTGCCCGCGCTACCTGGGTCGCGTGGTGAAAGGCATTAATGTTAAAGCGCCTACGCCGCTGTGGATGAAAGAGAAGCTGCGTCGCTGCGGCATTCGTTCCATTGATGCTGTCGTTGACGTCACCAACTATGTACTGCTTGAACTGGGTCAGCCGATGCATGCCTTTGACAAAGACCGTATTGAAGGCGGTATTGTCGTGCGTATGGCCAAAGAGGGCGAAACCCTGGTGCTGCTGGACGGCACAGAAGCGAAGCTGAGCACCGATACGCTGGTTATCGCGGATCACCACAAAGCGCTGGCGATGGGCGGTATCTTTGGCGGCGAGCATTCCGGCGTGAATGAGGAAACGCAAAACGTGCTGCTGGAATGCGCGTTCTTTAGCCCGCTGTCTATTACCGGTCGTGCGCGTCGCCACGGTCTGCATACCGATGCTTCCCACCGCTATGAGCGTGGTGTGGACCCGGCGTTGCAGTACAAAGCAATGGAGCGCGCCACCCGCCTGTTGATCGACATTTGCGGCGGCGAAGCCGGTCCGGTTATCGACGTCACGAATGACGCCACGCTGCCGAAACGCGCGACCATTACGCTTCGTCGTAGCAAGCTGGATCGTCTGATCGGGCATCACATTGCCGATGAGCAGGTGAGCGATATTCTGCGTCGTCTGGGCTGCGAAGTGACTGAAGGTCAGGACGAGTGGAAAGCGGTCGCGCCGAGCTGGCGTTTCGACATGGAGATTGAAGAAGATCTGGTCGAAGAAGTGGCCCGCGTGTATGGCTACAACAACATTCCTGATGAGCCGATTCAGGCGGGTTTAATCATGGGGACTCACCGTGAAGCCAACTTGTCGCTGAAGCGTGTGAAAACCATGCTCAATGACAAAGGCTACCAGGAAGTGATCACCTATAGCTTTGTCGATCCGAAGGTTCAGCAACTGCTGCATCCGGGCGAAGAAGCGCTGTTGCTGCCAAGTCCGATCTCCATTGAGATGTCGGCGATGCGTCTCTCTCTGTGGACCGGCCTGCTGTCAACGGTGGTCTATAACCAGAACCGTCAGCAGAACCGCGTGCGTATCTTTGAAACCGGTCTGCGTTTCGTGCCGGATACCCAGGCAAATCTGGGCATTCGTCAGGATTTGATGCTGGCAGGGGTGATTTGCGGCAACCGTTATGACGAGCACTGGAATCTGGCGAAAGAGACCGTTGATTTCTATGATCTGAAAGGCGATCTGGAAGCGGTGCTGGATCTCACCGGCAAACTGGCCGACATTCAGTTCAGGGCGGAAGCGAATCCGGCGCTGCATCCTGGGCAGTCCGCGGCGATTTATCTGAAAGGTGAACGCATTGGTTTTATTGGGGTTGTTCATCCTGAGCTGGAACGTAAACTGGATCTGAACGGTCGCACTCTGGTGTTTGAACTGGAGTGGAATAAGCTCGCAGACCGCGTGGTGCCTCAGGCGCGCGAGATTTCGCGCTTCCCGGCTAACCGTCGCGACATCGCGGTGGTGGTCGCAGAAAACGTTCCCGCAGCGGATATTTTATCCGAGTGTAAGAAAGTTGGCGTAAATCAGGTAGTTGGCGTAAACTTATTTGACGTGTACCGCGGTAAGGGTGTTGCGGAGGGTTATAAGAGCCTCGCTATCAGCCTGATCCTTCAGGATACCAGCCGTACACTCGAAGAAGAGGAGATTGCCGCTACCGTCGCCAAATGTGTAGAGGCATTAAAAGAGCGATTCCAGGCATCATTGAGGGATTGAACCTATGGCGCTTACAAAAGCTGAAATGTCAGAATATCTGTTTGATAAGCTTGGGCTTAGCAAGCGGGATGCCAAAGAACTGGTCGAGCTGTTTTTCGAGGAGATTCGTCGTGCTCTGGAAAACGGTGAGCAGGTGAAACTCTCTGGTTTTGGTAACTTCGATCTGCGTGATAAGAATCAACGTCCGGGACGTAACCCGAAAACGGGCGAAGATATTCCCATTACAGCACGGCGCGTGGTGACCTTCAGACCCGGACAGAAGTTGAAAAGCCGGGTTGAAAACGCTTCGCCCAAAGAAGAGTAATCTGATCTAACTAAAAAGGCCGCTTTGCGGCCTTTTTTCTTTCCTGCGATGGTTACGCACCGTAAAATCAACATCATCCCTTTTCAGCTGAATGGAAAACATGCTGACTTTTGCCTGCCAACAACAGCGCCGTAATGTGCGCTGGTTATCCAGTCTGTCGGTGCTTATGCTGCTGGCAGTGGTATTAAGCCTGTGCGCCGGAGATCAGTGGATAGCCCCTGGTGACTGGTTCAGCGCCCGTGGTGAACTGTTTGTCTGGCAGATACGACTCCCTCGCACGCTTGCTGTTCTGCTGGTAGGTGCCGCGCTGGCGCTGTCAGGCGCGGTAATGCAGGCGTTATTTGAAAACCCGCTTGCCGAGCCCGGATTGCTTGGCGTCTCCAACGGCGCTGGCGTGGGCCTTATTGCCGCAGTGCTACTGGGGCAAGGTCAGTTACCCGGCTGGGCGCTGGGGTTCTGCGCCATTGCCGGCGCGCTTATCATCACACTTATTCTCCTGCGATTTGCCCGTCGACATTTATCAACCAGCCGCCTGCTGCTGGCGGGCGTTGCGCTTGGCATTATTTGCAGCGCGATGATGACGTGGGCCATCTATTTTTCAACCTCCTTCGACCTGCGCCAGTTGATGTACTGGATGATGGGCGGATTCGGCGGGGTGGACTGGCAGCAGGCCTGGCTGATGATTGCCCTGATCCCGGTTTCACTCTGGATTTGCTGCCAGTCGCAGCCGATGAATATTCTGGCGCTGGGCGAAACGTCCGCGCGTCAGTTGGGGCTGCCGCTGTGGTTCTGGCGCAATTTGCTGGTGGTCGCTACGGGCTGGATGGTCGGCGTTAGCGTTGCGCTCGCGGGTTCGATTGGGTTTATCGGCCTGGTGATCCCACATATCTTACGGCTTTGCGGTCTGAGCGATCATCGCGCTTTGCTGCCGGGCTGTGCGCTGGCGGGGGCGATAGCTCTGCTGCTGGCGGATGTTATCGCCCGTCTGGCGCTGGCGTCGGCGGAACTGCCTATCGGCGTAGTGACGGCGACGATGGGGGCGCCGGTCTTCATCTGGCTATTATTAAAATCCAGGCGCTAGCCAAAATGAGAAACGAGGAAGTCATTAGTATGTGGCAACGGATGAAATGGGGTCTGTGTGTGCTGGCGGCACTCAGCGGTTCTGCGATGGCCGCACCGCTGACGGCGCAATACGTGTCGGCTATCGCGACGCAGGAAGAACAGCGTCTTCATGCCCGGATTGGCATTGCGGTACTTGATACGGCGACCAACAGTATCACCCATTATCGGGGAGAAGAACGGTTCCCGTTAAACAGTACGCACAAGCCGCTGTTATGCGCAGCGTTATTACGCGAAGTCGACAGGAAGGCGCAGGCGCTTTCTGCTTCAACGCAGTTTGAACCCTCACAGCTGGTGGAGTATTCGCCGATTACTGAAAAACATATGGCGCCAGACGCCATGAGCTGGGCGCAATTGTGCAGCGCGGCGGTAAGTTACAGCGATAACACGGCCGCCAATCTCATCGCCAGGAAGCTCAACGGGCCGCAGGCCGTCACGCAGTTTTTGCGTGATTCGGGGGATACAATAACCCGCCTCGATCGCTATGAGCCTGAACTGAACAGCGCCATTCCCGGCGATGAACGCGATTCCACGACGCCTGTCGCGATAGCGCAGACGCTCAATACGCTACTGCTGGGGAATGTGTTGCAGCCATCCTCAAGAGAGCAGCTTATGCAGTGGATGCGGGACGACAAAGTGGCCGACGGTCTGCTGCGTTCGGTCTTGCCGGACGGCTGGAAAATCGCGGATAAAACCGGGGCGGGCGACAACGGCTCGCGTTCTATTGTTAGCGTTGTCTGGCCGACATCACAAAAACCTCTGCTCGTGGTTATCTATATTACACAAACTCCGGCGACAATGGCGCAGCGTGACGCCGCGATTGTCCGCATCGGGGAGTCGCTGTTTTCAACACTCGCAGTCTATGATTAAAAGCTGATATTTGATCACTCACATCCGCCTGTTATATGGGAGACGCTATGCAAGATACCATTCTCAACACTGAAGTGACGACGATCGACGGGGATGTCACCACGCTTGAGAAGTACGCCGGAAACGTACTGCTGGTGGTTAATGTGGCCTCGAAATGTGGCTTAACGCCACAATACGAACAGCTGGAGAATATTCAGAAAGCCTGGGCCGATCAGGGCTTTACGGTGTTAGGTTTTCCCTGCAACCAGTTTCTTGGTCAGGAACCTGGCACTGAAGAGGAGATTAAAACCTATTGCAGCACCACCTGGGGCGTCACATTCCCGATGTTCAGCAAGGTTGACGTCAATGGTGAGAACCGCCATCCACTGTATCAGAAGTTGATTGCTGCAGCGCCTGCCGCCGTTGCGCCGGAAGGTAGCGGTTTCTATGAGCGCATGGCGAGTAAAGGCCGCGCGCCGCTTTACCCGGACGATATTTTGTGGAACTTTGAGAAGTTTTTAATCGGCAGGGATGGACAGGTCGTACAGCGTTTCTCACCGGACATGACGCCTGAAGATCCGGGGATGGTGGAAAGTATCAAAATCGCGTTGGCAAAATAATGATCTCGTTGATGCAGTTACAGGATGTTGCCGAAACGACGCGTCTGGGGCCGCTTTCCGGCGACGTTAAGCCTGGCGAGATTCTTCACCTCGTGGGGCCGAATGGGGCAGGGAAAAGTACGCTGCTGGCGCGTATGGCGGGCTTAACCTTCGGGGAAGGCACCGTCATATTCGACGGCGCGTCGCTGGAGGCATGGCCTGCGGCGAAGCTGGCTCAACATCGGGCCTATCTCGCGCAGCAGCAGAATCCCCCATTTTCAATGCCGGTCTGGCATTTCCTGACGCTGCATCAACCTGATAAAACGCAAACGGACCTGCTGAATGACGTTGCGCAGGCGCTTGGGCTGAGCGACAAGCTGGGGCGGAGCGCGAATCAACTCTCCGGCGGCGAGTGGCAGCGTGTACGTCTGGCGGCGGTGATATTGCAAATTCACCCTCACGCTAACCCGCACGGGCAACTTCTGCTACTGGATGAACCGATGAACAGTCTGGACGTTGCGCAACAAAACGCGCTGGATAGGCTGTTGAGCCAGCTATGCAGCCAGGGTATCGCCATCGTGATGAGCAGCCATGACCTTAACCATACTCTGCGCCACGCGCATCGCGCCTGGTTGCTGAAACAGGGGAAATTGATCGCCAGCGGGCGGCGTGACGAGGTGCTGACGCCGCCAAATCTGGCCCGGGCATACGGCATGAACTTCCGTCGGCTGGACGTTGAAGGCCACAGAATGCTCATATCAACCACTTAAGTTAAATGGGTTCTTGAAAAACACATAATTTCCACGCTAAATAGAAGCAAGAATAAAAAGATAGAGGATTCGTCCTGAATGCGCTTTTGGCTTCTTCTTATCGCAGCACTGTTTTTGGCAGGGTGTAGCAGCCATCGTGCGCCAGCACCTAACGCCAGGCTTTCGGATTCCATTATGGTTATCGCGGGCCTGAACGATCAGCTACAGTCCTGGAGAGGTACACCGTATCGCTATGGCGGAATGAGCCGTAGCGGGGTGGACTGCTCGGGATTTGTGTTGATGACGATGCGCGACAAATTTGATTTACAACTGCCGCGTGAAACGCGCCAACAGTCAAAAATTGGTACGGAAATCGACAAAGATGAACTGCTGCCCGGCGACCTGGTCTTTTTTAAAACCGGATCGGGGGAAAGTGGTTTGCACGTCGGCATTTATGATACCAACAATCAATTTATTCATGCGTCTACCAGCCGTGGCGTGATGCGCTCATCGCTCGACAATGTCTACTGGCGGAAAAATTTCTGGCAGGCGAGACGTATTTAATGCTATCGATGGTAAAGCGGATACCCAGCGGCCGCTTCATCATCTATATTTAAGAAATTGATTTCTCATTGTCTGAATGCCAGGGCTATCGTGAGTTATCAGAAATAGTTTTAACCCTACATTTTGCAAAAGTATTTTTAGTCAAAATGATTTATCTGGTGTCTTGCGGAAAATGCAAAACTGGATATTGGTTTATAATCGAGATAAGCTAAAAAAAGGACCCGGTTTACCGGCTAAAAAGGAAAAAATGAAAGCACCTCCAGTCGTATCAGAAATGACATCTTTCTTCGTTCTTTCTTACAGGATGCCGGATTACACCCATGCAGCGGGGCTGGCACAATGATTGTTTCACTGGATAACTTTTATCATTCTCACCTTTATTTTGTTCCTGCCCGAACCGAGAAAGAGAAACTCGTCGGACTGGAGATTGTTGCAAACTTTGTCACTGAAGACGGTAATGTCCGTATGCCGACGGAGCTGGTCATGCCGCGCCTGTCAGCAGAAGAACAGCGTTGTCTGTTCGAAGAAAAACTCGCATTGCTGGAAACGTGCCAACATTTTTTTATTCAACATAAAATTATTGCCTGGATTAATTTAACGCCAGCCGTCGTCGCATCATTATTATCAGACGGCGAGTTTGTATCCCATGTAAGGCGCTTTCCATTTTTGGAACTGATGATTAATGAGAATTATCCTGAATTAAGTCTCGGGAAAGAGAATCAAATTCTGGCTGAGTTAGCCGGACGATTTCCCCTCATCCTTGCCAATTTTGGCGCTGGCGATACATCGATAAAAGCGATCTTTGATGGTCTCTTCAAACGCGTCGCGCTGGATAAAAACTTTGTCCAGCAAAGATCCGCAAGTCTTTCTTTTGAACCCTTTATGCAGGCTATTATTTCGCAGATATCACCGTGCTGTGATTCGATAATGATTGCGGGTATTGATACTGAAGAGATGCTGGTGCGGATATCATCAATGGGATTTAGCGCGCTGCAAGGATGTTTATGGCCTGCCGTGCCAGCGAGCCAGGTTACGACGCTGGTTCAGGGATAACCTTTTTATTTGCTGGTGTTTAAGCGGGTATTAACCGTCTACACTACAGGCAGGAGGCCCTATGACCCTGTCTTTTACATCCCGCTGGCGTGACGAACTGCCAGCCACATATACAGCACTTTCTCCAACTCCTCTGAGTCATGCCCGCCTGATTTGGCATAACGATGCGCTGGCGCAGCAGCTGGCGATACCACCTTCGTTGTTTGATATGGAAAACGGCGCAGGCGTGTGGGGTGGCGAGTCATTACTGCCCGGCATGTCGCCTTTGGCTCAGGTTTATAGCGGCCATCAGTTTGGCGTCTGGGCCGGCCAGCTCGGTGATGGACGCGGTATTCTGTTAGGCGAACAACTGCTGGCGGACGGCAGTACGCTTGACTGGCACCTGAAAGGTGCCGGATTAACGCCATACTCCCGCATGGGCGACGGGCGAGCAGTGCTGCGCTCAACGATCCGTGAAAGTCTGGCCAGTGAGGCGATGCACTATCTTGGCATCCCCACAACGCGGGCGCTGTCTATCGTCACCAGCGACACGACTGTTTACAGGGAAACGGTTGAATCCGGCGCGATGCTCATGCGTCTGGCGCAAAGCCATATGCGTTTCGGTCATTTCGAACATTTTTACTATCGGCGTGAGCCGGATAAAGTCCGTCAGCTGGCCGATTTTGCGATTCGCCATTACTGGCCGCAATTTCAGGCGGAAGAGGACAAGTATGCGCTCTGGTTCCGGGACGTTGTGGCGCGCACGGCGAGGTTGATTGCTGACTGGCAAACGGTAGGTTTTGCGCATGGCGTGATGAACACCGATAACATGTCTGTACTGGGGCTGACGATAGATTATGGTCCTTTCGGTTTCCTGGATGATTATCAGCCAGGGTTTATCTGTAACCACTCCGATCACCAGGGGCGCTATAGCTTCGATAATCAACCGGCTGTCGGATTGTGGAATCTGCAACGCCTGGCGCAAACCCTGTCGCCGTTTATGCCGGTCGATACGCTGAATGATGCGCTGGATGGCTATCAGCTGGCGCTGCTCACGCGCTACGGACAGCGCATGCGGCAAAAACTGGGCTTCTTTACCGAGCAAAAAGAGGACAATGCGCTTCTCAACGAGCTTTTTGCCCTGATGGCGCGCGAAGGCAGCGATTATAGCCGAACGTTCCGTATGTTGAGTCAGACTGAGCAACAGAGCGCGGCATCGCCGCTGCGTGACGAATTTATCGATCGCGCGGCCTTTGACGGGTGGTTCAGCCGTTACCGGGCACGTTTACAGCAGGAGCAGATGGATGACGCAACGCGTCAACAGCACATGCAGCGCGTGAATCCTGCGGTGGTGCTGCGCAACTGGCTGGCGCAACGCGCGATAGCCAGCGCTGAGCAGGGGGATATGGGCGAATTACATCAACTGCATCAGGTTCTGCGCGACCCCTTTACCGACAGAAATGACGATTATGTCAGCCGTCCTCCGGACTGGGGTAAACGGCTGGAAGTCAGTTGCTCAAGCTGATTGCTACTTGGTCAACAGCAACTTACCTGCCTGCGTCTTGCGCAGCAGGTATTCCTGGCCGTCATGATCGATGATGACTTTGCCTTCAGGGCCTAACAATGTCTGGCTGCTGATACGCCGCTCGGCAGCAGGGGAAGGGGGCACGCTGTCTCTTTCCTTAAAATGAAGTAACTCAATGTCGTCCATATGTGGCATATCGCTAATTAATAATAATCAGTTTAACAATGATTATTATTATCAATATTGTGTATGGCGACAGCAAGTGTTAATTCTGGTAGCAAATCAGGCGAGTGGGGAATGCGTGGAGGGGAAAGAAGCGCGCCCATCCCCGCGAGGATGGGCATGATGTCAAAAACGGCTATCAACCGCTGAGGCAAGTTTTTCTAACAGTAATTCAGTATCTTCCCAGTTCAGGCAAGGGTCGGTAATGGACTGACCGTACACCAGCGGCTGACCGCTGACGATTTTCTGCGTACCTTCACGCAGGAAACTTTCGGCCATGATCCCGGCAATTGCGGTAGAACCGTTACGGATTTGCTGGCAGATATCATCACAAACTTCTAACTGGCGGCGATGCTGCTTCTGGCAGTTACCGTGACTGAAGTCCACCACCAGGTGTTCCGGCAGACCAAACTCATGCAGCGTATCGCAGGCGGCAGCGATGTCTTCCGCGTGGTAATTCGGTTTTTTACCGCCGCGCATGATGATATGGCCGTACGGATTCCCGCTGGTCTGATAAATCGTCATCTGGCCAGTTTTATCCGGCGAGAGGAACATATGGCTGGCGCGCGACGCGCGAATCGCATCAACGGCGATGCGCGTGTTGCCATCTGTCCCGTTTTTAAACCCAACCGGGCAGGAGAGCGCGGAAGCCATTTCACGGTGAATCTGGCTTTCCGTCGTGCGCGCGCCAATGGCTCCCCAGCTGATCAAATCGGCAATAAACTGGCCGGTGACCATGTCGAGAAATTCGGTGGCGGTGGGGACACCCAGCTCATTGACCTGCAACAGCAGCTTGCGCGCCAGTTCGAGGCCATGATTTACGCGGTAACTGCCATTTAAATCGGGATCGGAGATGAGGCCTTTCCAGCCCACAACCGTGCGCGGTTTTTCAAAATAGGTGCGCATAACGATTTCCAGACGTGCCTGATGCGTGTTGCGCAACGTTTGCAAGCGCGTTGCGTATTCCATCGCAGCGTCCAGATCGTGAATCGAGCAGGGGCCGATGATCACCAGCAGGCGGCGATCTTCACCATTTAATATTTTTTCAATCCGGCGTCGGGAGTCAGTAACGTGGCTGGCGACGGAGGATGATACAGGATGACGTAGCGCTAGCTCAGCAGGGGTGACCAGGCTGTCAATACGCGCGGTACGCAGTTCGTCGGTTCTGTTCATTACAAGTCTCAGAAATTTGTTGCTTCAACGGCAGGACTACCGGGAAGTGATGGGCATCACAATAACACACTTCAACCTTCACCTGCTGATTTCAAATGCGAGGCGTTTCACACCTCGCAAGCAGAGCGGCATGATAGCAAAAAATTGAACTCTTGCACTAGTTTGTTAGTACATTCGACGATTCAGCCCCATGATGTCGAGAATCTTGGTGGCAATTTCTTCTACCGAATAGTTAGTACTGTTCAGGCAAGGGATCTGATTTTTACGATAGAGCGCTTCAACTTCCGCAACCTCCATCCGGCACTGGCGTAGCGATGCGTAGCGGCTGTTTTCACGGCGTTCCTCACGGATTGCCGCCAGGCGTTCCGGATCAATGGTCAGGCCAAAAAGCTTATGCTGTAGCGGTTTAAGCGACGTGGGCAACACCAGGTTATCCATATCGTCAGCAATAAAGGGGTAGTTCGCCGCCCGGATGCCAAACTGCATCGCCAGATAGAGGCTGGTCGGCGTTTTTCCGCAGCGTGAAACCCCCAGCAGGATCACCTGCGCCTGATCCAGATTGCGCAAGGAGATCCCATCGTCGTGCGCAAGGGTATAGTCGATTGCCGCGATACGCGCGTCATACTTGTTGAGGTTGCCGGGGTTAAGCCCGTGGGTGCGATGCGCGATTGGCGTTGGGTCGAGCTTCATTTCCTGCTGTAGCGGCGCCACCAGCGCCTGCACGATGTCCTGACAGAACCCTTCGCTTTGTAAGATGATGGCGCGAATTTCCGGCAGAACAATCGAATAGAACACCAGCGGACGCACGCCAGTTTGCTGATAAATCGCGTCGATCTGATCTTTCACGGCCCTGGCGCGACTCTCGTTTTCAACGAACGGCAGCGTAATGCTGCTGATGGTCACAGGGAATTGCGACATCACCGCATGACCCAAAACCTCGGCGGTGATGGCCGTACCATCGGAAATATAAAAAACATGGCGATCAACAACATTATCCATTTTGTTTATCCTGAGGAGCAAACATAATTATCTGAAAGCATAAATTAAAATTTGCCAGAAGCGTATATCACGATGCTTATTTTATAAAATGAAACGCTATTTTTATATTAAGTGAAAAGTGCATTTCATTTTTCGGAACTTATGTTTATACCGACAGTTTTTGGGGAGATCGCCCGTCGCCCGCGGGTTTGCGCAAATGCGTAAACAATCTGAAAAAATAAAAAATAAATCTGCTTGAACGATTCACCGTTTTTTTCAGGGGTTTAAATATGCAAAGATAAATACGCAATAATGTAGTTTCTAAACTCGTTCATTTATCACAAAAGGATTGTTCGATGTCCAACAATGGCTCGTCACCGCTGGTGCTTTGGTATAACCAACTCGGCATGAATGATGTAGACAGAGTTGGGGGCAAAAATGCCTCCCTGGGTGAAATGATTACTAACCTTTCCGGTATGGGTGTTTCCGTACCGAATGGTTTTGCAACGACCGCCGATGCGTTTAACCAGTTTCTGGATCAAAGCGGCGTAAACCAGCGTATTTATGAACTGCTGGATCAAACGGATATTGACGATGTCACCGCGCTGGCGAAGGCCGGCGCGCAGATCCGCCAGTGGATTATCGACACTCCTTTCCAGCCAGAGCTGGAAAACGCTATTCGCGATGCCTATGCACAGCTCTCTGCGGATGATGCGCAGGCGTCTTTCGCCGTGCGCTCGTCCGCAACGGCTGAAGATATGCCGGATGCCTCTTTCGCCGGCCAGCAGGAAACCTTCCTCAACGTGCAGGGTTTCGATGCGGTGCTGGTGGCGGTGAAACATGTTTTTGCCTCGCTGTTTAATGACCGCGCTATCTCTTATCGCGTTCACCAGGGGTATGACCATCGCGGCGTCGCGCTCTCCGCTGGCGTACAGCGGATGGTGCGCTCCGACCTGGCTTCGTCCGGGGTTATGTTCTCTATTGATACCGAGTCCGGTTTCGATCAGGTGGTGTTTATCACTTCAGCCTGGGGTCTGGGCGAGATGGTGGTGCAGGGCGCAGTCAACCCGGATGAATTCTATGTGCATAAACCGACGCTGGCGGCGAATCGCCCGGCGATCGTTCGTCGCACGATGGGGTCGAAAAAAATCCGAATGGTTTACGCGCCAACCCAGGAGCACGGCAAGCAGGTCAAAATTGAAGATGTGCCGCAGGAACAGCGCGACATCTTCTCGCTGACCAACGAAGAAGTGCAGGAACTGGCGAAACAGGCCGTACAGATTGAGAAACACTACGGTCGCCCGATGGATATCGAATGGGCGAAAGACGGCCATACCGGCAAACTGTTTATTGTACAGGCTCGCCCGGAAACCGTCCGTTCTCGTGGTCAGGTAATGGAGCGCTACACGCTGCATGCGCAGGGGAAAGTGGTCGCGGAAGGCCGCGCCATCGGACATCGCATTGGCGCGGGGGCGGTTAAAGTCATCCACGACATTAGCGAAATGAACCGTATCCAGCCTGGCGACGTGCTGGTGACTGACATGACCGACCCGGACTGGGAACCGATCATGAAGAAAGCAGCGGCCATCGTGACCAACCGTGGCGGTCGTACCTGCCACGCGGCCATTATTGCCCGTGAACTGGGGATTCCGGCGGTTGTCGGCTGCGGCGACGCGACGGAACGCATGAAGGATGATGAAAACGTCACCGTTTCTTGCGCCGAAGGCGATACCGGCTATGTCTATGCTGACCTGCTTGACTTCAGCGTCAAAAGTTCAAGCGTGGACACCATGCCCGATCTGCCGTTGAAAGTCATGATGAACGTCGGTAACCCGGATCGCGCCTTTGACTTCGCCTGCCTGCCGAATGAAGGCGTTGGCCTGGCGCGTCTCGAATTTATTATCAACCGAATGATTGGCGTGCATCCTCGCGCACTGCTGGAATTTGATGACCAGGACGCGAAACTGCAAAACGAAATCCGCGAGATGATGAAAGGCTTCGATTCACCGCGTGAGTTCTATGTCGGTCGTCTGACAGAGGGCATTGCGACGCTGGGCGCGGCATTTTATCCGAAACGCGTTATCGTGCGCCTGTCGGATTTCAAATCGAACGAATACGCCAACCTGGTGGGCGGCGAGCGTTACGAACCCGATGAAGAGAACCCGATGCTGGGCTTCCGTGGCGCCGGTCGCTATGTCTCTGACAGCTTCCGTGATTGCTTCGCGCTGGAATGTGAAGCGGTGAAACGCGTGCGCAACGATATGGGACTGACCAACGTGGAGATCATGATCCCGTTCGTACGTACCGTTGAGCAGGCGAAAGCGGTAGTTGACGAGCTGGCGCGTCAGGGGCTGAAGCGGGGTGAGAACGGGCTGAAGATCATCATGATGTGTGAGATTCCGTCCAACGCCCTGTTGGCTGAACAATTCCTGGAGCACTTTGACGGCTTCTCGATTGGTTCTAACGACATGACGCAGCTGGCGCTGGGTCTGGATCGCGACTCCGGCGTGGTTTCTGAACTGTTCGATGAGCGCAATGAGGCGGTGAAAGCGCTGCTGTCGATGGCGATCCGCGCGGCGAAGAAACAAGGCAAGTATGTTGGCATCTGTGGTCAGGGGCCGTCCGATCACGAGGACTTCGCCGCCTGGCTGATGGAAGAGGGAATCGACAGCCTGTCGCTGAACCCGGACACCGTCGTACAGACCTGGTTGAGTCTGGCTGAACTGAAAAAATAAGCGTCAGCGCTGATTCTAATCCGCAACGGCTCCCGTAAAAAGGAGCCGTTTTTTTTTGCGATGCGCGCTATCCCGCCCGACGTCATGCGTGGGCATATCAGAATTGTTGGCGGTGGAGAAAAGGGGTGTGAGGGCAGACACTTAAAAAAAGGCCCATCGTGGGAGATGGGCAAAGACTACACACAGCAATTCGTTGTTTCACTCAGGGGATTTCCATGCTTATAAATCAAGGCGTTGATTTATAACCGTGCCCTAATAGTAGGCGTGGAGATTTTTTGCGTCGATCAGATTCGTCCCAATAGTTTAAAAACTATGAAGAATTTGCGACGTAAATGAATTACGTAAGGAGGATTACGCTATAAGGCAGGTTGGTCAGGATGCTAATTGATGAGCAATGCTAAAGTATCGGCCGACCGAACGCGTCGATCGGCCGATGGGGTTTATTTATGGCTGTCCTCAATCTCCCCCAGTTCTTCGAGGAGTTCGTCAGGGTCGTTTCCCGGCGCGGGCACTTCATGCACCCATGCGGAGAACAGACGCCAGGAAACCGCCAGCAATACCGGGCCGATAAACAGACCGATCATTCCAAAGGCAATCAGCCCGCCGATAACGCCAGAGAGAATCAGGATCAGCGGCAGGTCAGCGCCCATACGAATCAATACCGGGCGAATCACGTTATCCAGCGTACCGACCACGCAGCTCCACACCAGCAGCACCGTGCCCCAGGTCGTATCGCCCGTCCAGTACAGCCAAATGATTGCCGGGATTAACACCGGTAACGGCCCCAGTTGCACCAGGCAGGAGAGGATCATGACGACCGTCAGCAGCGTTGCGTAAGGCACGCCGGAAATGGCGAGGCCAATCCCGCCGAGAATTGCCTGAACCAGCGCGGTGACAACCACACCCAATGCAACGGCGCGGATGGCCTGGGCCGCCAGCAGCACGGCGGCATCGCCGCGTTTCGCAGCCAGACGACTGGCGAAGTGGCGGATGCCTAATGCCACCTGTTCGCCGCGCCAGTACAGCAGGGCGCTGAACAGCAGCATCAGACCACAGTGCATCATAAAGCGACCGATATGCGCGGCCTGACCCACAAACCAGGTCGTGGTGGTGCCAATATAAGGACGCACTTTCGCCATGATCGCCGTGCCGCCCATATCCAGCAGGTTGTGCCACCCGGCATACAATTTGGCGCCAATCAGCGGAATACTGTTTAACCAGGCCAGGTCGGGCAACGTCATGTCGCCGGCGGTGACGGCGTGGATGAGCGGGCCGCTACCGTCCACGATGCTGTTGACCAGCAGGGCGATGGGAATAATGAACAGCAGGACCAACAACAGCGTCATAACCAGAACGGCCAAAGAACGGCGGCCCCAGAGTATTTTCTGTAAACGTAATAAAACGGGCCAGGTCGCAATAACGATCGTTCCCGCCCATGCAAAACCAAGGACAAAGGGACGCACAATCCACAAGCAGGCCACGATCATGATGGCTAAAAACAGCACCGACAGCAGCACTTGCGCGATATCCCTGGGCTGACGAAGATTTACCATAAATACCTTTTCACCTTTTCTGTGCGTCAGAACGTTGACGCGACGCGAACACGCGAACCTTACCCCATAATGATGAGCAATTTCAGCGGTTTTTAACAGGCGGATTCTGCCTGTAATTCTGCTGGGCGTGTAAGAAAAAAATGTGATACAACAAACAGAGCAACACGCAAACGATTAAATTCACAATACAGACCGCAGGAAAGGGTCACTATAATGATTCCACAGATTTCTCAGGCACCTGGCGTCGTTCAGCTGGTGCTCAATTTTTTGCAGGCGCTGGAGCAGCAAGGGTTTACCGGCGATACGGCAACGAATTACGCCGATCGTCTGACAATGTCGACAGATAACAGTATCTATCAGCTTCTTCCTGATGCTGTGGTTTTCCCGCGTTCAACGGCGGATGTGGCGCTTATCGCCCGTCTGGCGGCAGAGTCGCGCTTCGCCTCATTGATTTTTACCCCGCGCGGCGGCGGCACCGGCACCAATGGTCAGGCGCTGAACCAGGGCATTATCGTTGATATGTCCCGCTATATGAGCCGTATTATTGAAATTAACCCGGAAGAGGGCTGGGTGCGGGTTGAAGCCGGGGTGATCAAAGATCAACTCAATCAGTATCTGAAGCCGTATGGCTACTTCTTTGCCCCGGAGCTTTCGACCAGCAACCGTGCGACCCTCGGGGGGATGATCAATACCGATGCGTCCGGTCAGGGGTCGTTAGTTTACGGTAAGACATCCGATCATGTGCTGGGCGTTCGCGCGGTATTGCTGGGTGGCGATATTCTGGATACCCAGGCAATGCCGGTCGAACTTGCGGAAACGCTCGGTAAAAGCAACACCGCGATCGGTCGCATCTATAACACCGTATACCAGCGTTGTCGGGAAAACCGACAGCTGATTATTGATAAGTTTCCCAGACTCAACCGCTTCTTAACGGGCTACGACTTACGCCATGTCTTTAACGATGAGATGACGGAGTTTGACTTAACGCGCGTGCTGACCGGTTCTGAAGGCACGCTGGCGTTTATCACGGAAGCGCGTCTGGATATTACTCCACTGCCTAAAGTTCGCCGTCTGGTGAACGTCAAATATGACTCTTTTGATTCCGCGTTGCGTAACGCGCCCTTTATGGTCGAGGCGCGGGCGCTCTCGGTGGAAACCGTCGATTCTAAAGTGCTTAATCTGGCGAGGGAGGACATCGTCTGGCATTCCGTCAGTGAGCTGATTACTGATGTGCCTGATAAAGAGATGCTGGGCCTGAACATCGTCGAGTTCGCCGGGGATGACGAAGCGGCTATTGATGCTCAGGTGAGCGCGTTGTGCCAGCGTCTGGATGAGCTGATTGCTCGCCAGGAAGCCGGAGTGATCGGCTGGCAGCTGTGCGCGGAGCTGGCGGGCGTGGAGCGTATCTATGCCATGCGGAAAAAAGCGGTTGGTCTGTTGGGTAATGCCAAAGGCGCGGCCAAACCGATTCCGTTTGCGGAAGATACCTGTGTGCCGCCGGAACATCTGGCCGACTATATTGCTGAATTCCGCGCGCTGCTCGACGGTCATGGCTTAAGTTATGGCATGTTCGGGCATGTTGATGCCGGGGTGCTGCACGTCAGACCCGCGCTGGATATGTGCGATCCGCAACAGGAAATTCTGATGAAGAGTCTTTCCGATGATGTGGTGGCGCTCACCGCGAAATATGGCGGTCTGCTGTGGGGCGAGCACGGTAAAGGTTTTCGCGCTGAATATAGCCCGGCGTTTTTTGGCGAGCAGCTTTATGGCGAACTACGCAAAGTGAAGGCGGCGTTCGACCCGCAAAACCGCCTGAACCCCGGAAAAATTTGTCCGCCGGAAGGCATTGATGCGCCGATGATGAAGGTCGATGCGGTGAAACGCGGTACTTACGATCGGCAGATTCCACTGGCGGTGCGTCAGGTCTGGCGTGGGGCGATGGAGTGTAATGGCAATGGCCTGTGCTTCAACTTTGACGCCAAAAGTCCGATGTGCCCGTCAATGAAAATCAGCCTGAATCGCATTCACTCTCCCAAAGGGCGTGCGACGCTGGTGCGTGAATGGTTGCGCCTGCTGGCCGACCGTGGGGTTGATCCGCTACAGCTGGAAAAAGAGCTGCCGGAAAAACGCGCCAGTCTGCGGACGTTAATTGCCCGTACCCGCAACAGCTGGCACGCTCGTAAAGGCGAATATGATTTCTCCCATGAGGTGAAGGAGGCAATGTCGGGTTGCCTGGCGTGCAAAGCCTGCTCGACACAATGTCCGATTAAAATAGACGTGCCGGAGTTCCGCTCACGCTTCCTGGCGCTTTACCACACGCGCTACCTGCGTCCGCTGCGCGATCATATGGTGGCGACGGTCGAAAGCTATGCGCCATTAATGGCGCGGGCGCCGAAAACCTTTAACTTCTTTCTCAATCAGCCGTTGGTGCGAAACCTCGCGAAGAAACATATCGGCATGGTGGATTTACCGCTACTTTCGACGCCGTCGCTGCAACAGCAAATGATCGGGCACCGTTCCGCCAATATGACGCTGGAACAGCTTGAACTCCTGAGCCAGGAGCAAAAAGAGCGTATGGTGCTGGTGGTGCAGGACCCGTTTACCAGTTACTACGATGCGCAGGTGGTGGCGGATTTTATTCGGCTGGTGGAAAAGCTCGGCATTCAGCCTGTATTGCTGCCGTTCTCGCCAAATGGCAAGGCCCAGCACATTAAAGGGTTCCTTAACCGATTTGCGAAGACGGCGAAGAAAACGGCCGAATTTCTCAATCGGGTGGCGCAGTTGCGTATCCCGATGGTCGGTGTCGACCCGGCGCTGGTGCTTTGCTATCGTGATGAATACAAACAAACCCTCGGTGAACAGCGTGGTGATTTCCACGTACAGCTGGTGAATGAGTGGCTGCCGACGGTGCTGGCGTCCCGACAGCCTCTTGCCGTGAGCGGTGAGCCCTGGTATTTCTTTGGGCATTGTACCGAAGTGACGGCATTGCCTGGCGCACCGGCGCAGTGGGCGGCCATTTTTGCACGCTTAGGGGCGAAGCTGGAGAGCGTCAGCGTAGGCTGCTGCGGCATGGCGGGTACTTACGGCCATGAAGTGAAAAATCATGAAAATTCGCTGGGGATATATGCGCTGTCGTGGCAACAGGCGATGGCGCGACTGCCGCGCAATCGCTGCCTGGCGACCGGTTACTCTTGCCGCAGCCAGGTAAAACGCATTGAAGGCACCGGGGTTCGCCATCCGTTACAGGCACTACTGGAGATTATTGGATGATCTGGAAACGTAAAGTCACGCTCGAAGCGCTGAACGCTCTGGGCGAAGGGAACATGGTGGGGCTACTGGATATTCGCTTTGAGCATATTAGCGACGATACGCTGGAAGCAACAATGCCGGTGGATAGCCGTACAAAGCAACCTTTTGGTCTGCTACACGGCGGCGCGTCCGTTGTGCTGGCTGAAAGTATCGGCTCGGTTGCGGGCTATCTGTGCACGCAGGGCGAACAGAAAGTCGTGGGGCTGGAGGTGAATGCCAACCACGTTCGCTCAGCGCGTGAAGGGCGCGTCAGAGGGGTGTGCAAAGCGCTGCATACCGGCTCTCGTCATCAGGTCTGGCAGATCGATATTTTTGATGAGCAGGGACGGCTGTGCTGTTCTTCACGTCTGACAACTGCCGTTGTGTGACGTTGTCACAAAATATCTTTATCGCAGACTGCTTTTGGTCAAAATGTGTGCAGAAAAAAGTGTTATACTGTGCACGTTTTGAACATAAGCGAGGATGATATGTCTACCGATTTAGACCCAACCCAACTGGCAATTGAATTTTTACGCCGTGATAAAACCGAGCTTTCTCCAGCCCAGTATTTGAAGCGCTTAAAACAATTAGAGCTGGAATTTGCCGATTTACTCACGCTCTCTTCCTCTGAGCTAAAAGAAGAGATTTACTTTGCCTGGCGTCTGGGCGTTCATTGATTCCGCACTGTTTTATCGCTCGGTGAATTAACACCAACAGAAAACCCCGACACGCTCTGCCGGGGTTATTTTTTGGGCTATGGGCGGCGGTTTACCACTTCATTTCACCGGTATTCACTTTCGCACTCAGCGTCAGGGAACTTTCGTCAGCGAGGCCAGGCCAGGCGGCGGTCATCGTTTTGATGACATACTCTGACCCTTTTTTCGCCTCAAGCGCTTGCTCAAAGGATTGCAGGTAATCCTGCGTGAAGCGTATAGCGGCGTCGCCTGCTGGACGCTCACCGATATAGTGACCCGGAATCACCTGGGTCGGCTGCAAACTGTGCATCTCTGTCAACATATGACGCCAGGCCGCACGCTGCTCAGGAGACTGGGTATCCGCCGTCCAGACATGGATACCGGATGCGATTCCCGTTCCGCCAAGTATTGCGCGGTTCGCCGGGACCCAGACGTAAGCGGCGTAATCGTTCGGGTGGCGCAGTTCCAGCGTTTCCCCATCAATCGTAAATTGTGTCTCGGTGGTTGCCTGCGGGATGGTGAGCGCCGCTGGCGCGCCATCTTTCATTTGCGGGCCCCAGTATTGCAGTTTGGCGTCTTTCGTTGCGCGAATGTGTTCCACCACATGCGGCGTCGCCAGAACTTTCACGTTCGGGAAGGCTTTTACAATCGGTTCCAGACCAAAATAGAAATCTGGATCGCCGGAGGTAATCACGATGGCTTTCAGCGATTTGCCGCTCTTTTTAATCATTTCGACCAGCTTTTCCCCGTCTTTGGTACTGAACTGCGCGTCGAATAAAATGGCTTCTTTAGGGCCATAGACCAGCGTGGAAGAGACCGGGAAAATCGCGTTTTCCTGCGGATTATAGACGTCGAGTTGCAGCGGGGCGGCGAACAATGGCGTGCTAGTCAGCGACAGCAGAAGTGCCAGCGTTTTAATTTTCATTCTGAGTGACCTTATCGGCAGATGATGTTGATTTATTTACGTGGCTTATTTTAAGCAAATCTCGATCTGTTAAAATTCCCCTATCAGGACATGCTGAGTTTCATAAAACGATCGGATGGAAGGTTATGGACAGAGTGATGGCGGCAACGGTGTTTAACCATATCTGCGATTTGGGTAGCCTGAGCGCGGCTGCGCGCGCATTAGGGATCTCCAGGCCGATGGTGAGCCGTTATCTGGATGAAATGGAGAAATGGGCCGGAGCCAGACTTATTCATCGTTCGTCGCGCCGCCTGACGATCACGCCTGCCGGAGAAGACGCGTTGATGAAAACGCGAACGCTGGCGCGGCTTTCCCTGGACATTGCGGGGGCGACCGGGCGAGAGGTGCCGTCCGGCACGTTGCGCGTCGCCTGCGCTCATTTCACCGCGATGCATATTCTTGCACCGATGCTGCCCGCTTTTTTAGCGCGTTATCCTGAATTGCGCATTGAAGTGGAGATTAATAATCAGCCTGTCAGTTTAGTGGGGGAGCGTATTGATGTGGCGATACGCATTACCGATAACCCTGAGCCAGGGACAATTGCGCGTCGGCTTGGTGACTGTGAGTCTGTGCTCTGCGCGTCTCCTGACTATCTGCATCGCTATGGCACGCCGCAGACGCCGGAGGCGCTGGCGCAACACAATTGCCTCTATTACAGCGGATTTGCTGGAAAATCCTGGCATTTTCTGGATGAGCAGGGAGAACCGCTCTCTGTTGCGATCAAGGGCAACCTGAGCGCCGGAATCTCTTCGCTTTTGTGTGAAGCGGCGCTGGCAGGGATGGGGATTGCGCTGGTGCCGGAAAAAGAGGCGCGAGAGGGGCTGGCGCAGGAGAAACTGGTTCGCTTGTTGCCCCATCTACAACCGCGGCAATTGGCCGTATACGGGTTATACCTTTCCCGTGAGCATCAGCCCGCCGCGCTACGCCTGTTCCTTGAGGCGGTGCAGGGCGCGATGCGCGACGGTGAAGCCTGTTCCTGACGCAGCCATAAGGCGTATAAAAATTGTGCAGAAAGCAAGATCTGTTAAATACGCGATGCAAACTTATGAGAATATTCTTACACCCCTTCAAGAGCTAAGCCTGAAATGAGTGCCGGAGATAAGCGCCGGGTGGGGCAACGAACGATCGGTGTTATTCATACAATACCGATCGTTCGTTGTTAATTACTCCGTTCTTTCCGTTCTTTCTTTTTCACTTTAGTGGATTTGCTAATCCGACGGCTGTTTGAGCTATTGTTTAGCACCGTCATCGTCCGCTTTTGACCCCCATTTTTATTGATAACCCTATCTCAAAAATAGGCATTTTCGATACATATTTAATTTTTTAACCTGCCGCGCTGTTTACTCTTCTTAAATGCTTTATCTATCAATGTATTGAATAAAATAATCCATCACTGATAACCCTCGAAACAGGGTCTATGCTTAGTAAAAGTGGTCAAAAAGGGCGGTTAACCCGAATGACCCTTCTGTCAGAGGGTTGAAGTGATAATCATTATCACTAACATGGTGTTATGCCCTGGTGGCTCATTACACGAGGTGGACCTATGGAATTGCATTCAGGAACATTTAATCCAGACGATTTTGCATGGCGTGGCCTGACGCTAACGCCTGAGGCGGCGGCGCATATTCGTGACCTGGTCGCGAAGCAACCCGGCATGCTTGGCGTGCGTTTAGGCGTGAAGCAGACGGGGTGCGCGGGATTTGGTTACGTGCTGGATACCGTCAGCGAGCCGGAAAAGGACGATCTGTTGTTTGAAACGGAGGGCGCGAGGTTGTACGTGCCGCTTCAGGCCATGCCGTTTATTGACGGGACAGAGGTCGATTATGTGCGCGAAGGATTAAACCAGTTATTTAAATTTCATAACCCGAAAGCCCAGAACGAATGCGGCTGTGGCGAAAGCTTCGGGGTATAGGCGGTACTATGTCTCGTAATACTGAAGCAACTGACGATGTCAAAACCTGGACCGGTGGTCCACTGAATTATAAAGAAGGCTTCTTCACCCAGTTACAGACTGACGAGCTGGCAAAAGGCATCAGCGAAGAGGTCGTGCGTGCGATTTCCGCCAAGAGAAATGAGCCGGAGTGGATGCTGGAGTTTCGCCTTAATGCGTACAAAGCCTGGCTTGAGATGGAAGAGCCGCACTGGTTGAAAGCGCACTACGATAAGCTGAATTATCAGGATTACAGTTATTACTCTGCGCCATCGTGCGGTAACTGCGATGAGACGTGCGCGTCAGAACCGGGTGCCGTACAGCAAACCGGTGCGAATGCGTTTCTCAGCAAAGAGGTGGAAGACGCCTTCGAACAGCTTGGCGTACCGGTACGTGAGGGTAAAGAGGTGGCGGTGGATGCCATTTTCGACTCCGTTTCCGTTGCCACCACCTACCGGGAAAAGCTGGCGGAACAGGGCATCATCTTCTGTTCGTTTGGCGAGGCGATTCACGATCACCCTGAGCTGGTGAAGAAATATCTGGGCACCGTGGTGCCGGGTAATGACAACTTTTTTGCTGCGCTGAACGCTGCGGTAGCGTCTGACGGCACCTTCATTTATGTGCCGAAAGGCGTTCGTTGCCCGATGGAGCTGTCGACCTATTTCCGAATCAACGCGGAAAAAACAGGGCAGTTCGAACGCACCATTCTGGTGGCGGATGAGGGCAGCTACGTCAGCTACATCGAAGGGTGTTCTGCGCCAGTGCGCGACAGCTACCAGCTGCACGCGGCGGTGGTAGAGGTGATCATCCACAAAGATGCCGAAGTAAAATATTCCACCGTGCAAAACTGGTTCCCCGGCGATAACAACACCGGCGGGATACTGAACTTCGTCACCAAGCGCGCGCTGTGCGAAGGTGAAAACAGCAAGATGTCGTGGACGCAGTCCGAAACGGGGTCGGCTATCACCTGGAAATACCCGAGCTGCATTTTGCGCGGCGATAACTCCATCGGTGAGTTTTACTCTGTGGCGCTGACCAGCGGTCATCAGCAGGCCGACACCGGCACCAAAATGATCCACATCGGTAAGAACACCAAATCGACCATTATTTCAAAAGGGATCTCCGCCGGGAATAGCCAGAACAGCTATCGCGGGCTGGTGAAGATCATGCCGACGGCAACCAACGCCCGTAACTTTACCCAGTGCGACTCAATGCTGATTGGCGCGGACTGCGGCGCGCACACCTTCCCGTATGTCGAGTGTCGTAATAACAGCGCCCAGCTTGAGCACGAGGCGACGACGTCGCGGATCGGTGAAGATCAGCTCTTTTACTGCCTGCAACGCGGCATCAGCGAAGAGGATGCCATCTCGATGATTGTTAATGGCTTCTGTAAAGACGTCTTCTCTGAACTGCCGCTGGAATTTGCCGTTGAAGCGCAAAAACTGCTGGCGATCAGCCTTGAACACAGCGTCGGTTAAGTATTAAGGAAAGCACATGTTAAGCATTAAAGATTTACAGGTCAGTGTGGAAGATAAAGCGATTCTGCGCGGTCTGGACCTCGACGTCAGACCCGGAGAAGTGCATGCCATTATGGGGCCGAACGGTTCCGGGAAGAGTACGCTTTCCGCGACGCTGGCGGGCCGTGAAGATTATGAAGTGGTTGGCGGCTCTGTCGAATTTAAAGGCAAAGATTTACTGGAACTGTCGCCAGAGGATCGGGCGGGCGAAGGCATCTTTATGGCGTTCCAGTATCCGGTAGAAATTCCTGGCGTCAGCAACCAGTTTTTCCTGCAAACAGCGCTGAATGCCGTGCGCAGCTATCGTGGTCAGGAGTCGCTGGATCGTTTTGATTTTCAGGATCTGATGGAAGAGAAAATCGCGCTTTTGAAGATGCCGGAAGATTTGCTGACCCGTTCGGTAAACGTGGGCTTCTCCGGCGGTGAGAAGAAACGTAACGATATTCTGCAAATGGCGGTGCTGGAGCCGGAACTGTGCATTCTTGATGAGTCTGACTCCGGGCTGGATATTGATGCGCTGAAAATTGTCGCGGAAGGCGTCAACTCGCTGCGTGACGGTAAACGTTCGTTCATTATCGTGACGCACTATCAGCGTATTCTGGACTACATCAAACCTGATTACGTCCACGTCCTGTATCAGGGGCGGATTGTGAAGTCCGGCGATTTCACTCTGGTCAAACAACTGGAGGAGCAAGGATATGGCTGGCTTACCGAACAGCAGTAACGCGCTACAACAATGGCACCATCTGTTTGAGGCGCAGGGCGAATCCCGCTCGGCGCATGCGCAGCAGCATTTACAACAGATGCTGCGCCTGGGGCTGCCAACGCGTAAGCATGAAAACTGGAAATACACGCCGCTGGAAGGGTTGGTCAGTAGCCAGTTTGTCAGCCGTTTTGCCGAGGTTACTCAGGAACAGCGCGACGCGCTGGCGCTGGATATCGACGCTGTGCGTCTGGTGTTTGTTGACGGCCAGTTCAGCCCGCAGCTTAGCGACAGCGCTACAGCCAGCGGTTTCGACATTGCGATCAACGACGAACGTCAGGCGCTGGGCGCACCGGTTCAGCCGGAGGTTTTCCTGCATCTGACGGAAAGCCTGGCGCAGAGCGTGACGCACATCAGCGTTAAGCGCAACCAGCGGCCCTCTAAGCCGTTGCTGCTGATGCACATCACGCAGGGGCTGGAAGGCGATGAGGTCAACACTGCGCACTACCGTCACCACCTGGAACTGGAGGAAGGGGCAGAGGCGACGGTGATAGAGCACTATGTCAGCCTTAACGTGGCACGGCACTTTACCGGGGCGCGTCTGACCATGAACGTGGCGGCGAATGCGCATCTGCACCACATCAAACTGGCGTTTGAAAACCCGGTGAGCCACCACTTTGCCCATAACGACATTCTGCTGGCGGCGGATGCAAGCGCGCACAGCCACAGTTTCCTGTTGGGCGATGCCGTGCTGCGACATAACACCAGCACCCAGTTAAACGGTGAAAATACCACGCTGCGGATTAACAGCCTGGCGATGCCGGTGAAAAACGAAGTGTGTGATACCCGTACGTGGCTGGAGCACAACAAGGGTTACTGCAACAGCCGTCAGTTGCATAAAACCATTGTCAGCGATAAAGGTCGGGCGGTATTCAATGGCTTGATCAACGTGGCGCAGCACGCCATTAAAACCGACGGACAAATGACCAATAACAATCTGCTGCTCGGTAAACTTGCCGAGGTGGACACCAAACCGCAGCTGGAGATTTACGCCGATGACGTGAAATGCAGCCACGGGGCGACGGTAGGACGGATTGATGACGAGCAGATGTTCTACCTGCGTTCACGCGGGATTGGAGAGCAGGATGCCAGGCAGATGATTCTCTACGCGTTTGCCGCTGAGTTGACGGAAGCCCTCGGCGATGACGCGCTTAAACAACAGGTGCTGGCGCGAATAGGGCTTCGCCTGCCGGGAGGCATAGCATGACATTTCCCATCGAAAAAGTGCGGGCTGATTTTCCCGTCCTGACGCGTGAAGTCAACGGGCTGCCGTTGGCGTATCTGGATAGCGCGGCCAGTGCGCAAAAGCCCAACCAGGTGATTGACGCTGAGGCGGAGTTTTACCGTCATGGCTATGCGGCGGTGCACCGGGGCATCCATACGCTGAGCGCGCAGGCCACCGAGAAGATGGAAAATGTGCGTAAACAGGCATCGCTGTTCATTAACGCCCGTTCAGCGGAAGAGCTGGTGTTCGTGCGCGGGACGACAGAGGGCATCAACCTTGTTGCCAACAGCTGGGGGCCGGAGAATGTTCGGGCTGGCGATAACATCATCATCAGCGAGATGGAGCACCACGCCAATATCGTCCCCTGGCAGATGCTGTGCGCGCGTACAGGGGCGGAACTGCGCGTCATTCCGCTCAATACGGACGGCACGTTGCAGCTGGATACGCTCCCGTCACTGTTTGATGAGCGTACCCGACTGCTGACTATCGCGCATGTGTCGAACGTGCTGGGAACGGAAAACCCGCTTCCTGAAATGATCGCGCTGGCGCATCAGTATGGCGCGAAAGTGCTGGTCGATGGCGCGCAGGCGGTAATGCACCATGCGGTGGATGTTCAGGCGCTGGATTGTGATTTTTACGTTTTCTCCGGGCATAAGCTGTATGGCCCCACCGGTATCGGCGTGCTGTATGTCCGGGAGGAACTGCTTCAGGATATGCCGCCGTGGGAAGGCGGCGGTTCGATGATTGCGACCGTTAGTCTGACGGAAGGGACGACCTGGACCAAAGCGCCCTGGCGTTTTGAGGCGGGGACGCCGAACACGGGCGGAATTATCGGCCTTGGCGCCGCCATTGAATACGTTTGCGCGTTAGGGCTGGCGGAAATCAGCGAATATGAACAAAACCTGATGCACTATGCGCTGGAACAGCTGGCGGACGTGCCGGAGTTGACGCTATATGGCCCGGCTAACCGGCTGGGGGTCATCGCCTTTAATCTGGGCAAACACCACGCCTATGACGTGGGCAGCTTCCTCGACAATTACGGTATCGCCGTACGAACCGGCCATCACTGCGCAATGCCGCTGATGACGTATTACAACGTTCCCGCCATGTGCCGGGCGTCGATAGCAATGTATAACACCCATGAAGAAGTGGATCGTCTGGCAACCGGGCTAAAACGTATTCATCGCTTACTGGGATAACAGGGAGACGCTATGGCTGCGCTACCAGATAAAGAAAGATTGCTGCGTAATTTTCAGCGTTGCGCCAATTGGGAAGAAAAGTATCTGTACATTATTGAACTGGGGCAGCGTCTGGCGGAATTAAATGAGCAGGATCGTCGCCCGGAAAATAGTATTCAGGGATGTCAGAGTCAGGTATGGATTGTTATGCGTCAGAACGCTGACGGCGTTATTGAATTGCAGGGCGACAGCGATGCAGCAATAGTAAAAGGGTTAATTGCCATCGTCTTCATTTTGTATCATCAGATGACGCCACAGGATATTGTGAATTTTGATGTGCGGCCGTGGTTTGAAAAAATGGCGCTGACGCAACATCTCACGCCCTCCCGTTCACAAGGACTGGAAGCAATGATTCGCGCGATCCGCGCCAGAGCCGCAACTCTTAGCTAAACTGAAAAGACGTAGAACGCCAGATGGCGTACAGCTCTACGTGACTCGTCGGCCGGATAAGGCATTTAACCGCCATCCGGCAAAACGCCAGGGGGGTGGATATGAAACGTGCGTCTCTCATTGCAGTTACACTTTTCGGCGCTTACAGCGCATTTCAGGCGGCCTGGGCAGTGGATTACCCCTTGCCGCCAGCAAACAGTCGCCTTGTCGGGCAGAATCAAACCTATACCGTGCAAGCGGGGGATAAAAACTTACAGGCGATTGCCCGGCGTTTTGATACTGCCGCAATGTTGATCCTGGAGGCAAATAATACCATCGCGCCGGTCCCTAAACCGGGGACGCCGATTATCATTCCATCTCAACTGTTATTACCCGATGCGCCGCGTGAAGGCATTATTGTGAACCTGGCGGAGTTACGACTCTATTATTTCCCGCCGGGTGAAAATAGTGTTCAGGTTTACCCTATCGGTATTGGTTTAGAGGGGCTGGAAACGCCGGTGATGGCGACGCGCGTCGGGCAAAAAATCCCGAATCCGACCTGGACGCCGACGGCAGGTATCCGCAAACGCTCGCTTGAACGCGGCATTACGCTGCCGCCGGTGGTGCCCGCCGGGCCAAATAATCCGTTAGGACGCTTCGCCCTGCGCCTGGCATACGGCAACGGTGAGTATCTCATTCACGGCACCAATGCCCCGGACAGCGTCGGGTTACGCGTCAGTTCCGGCTGTATTCGGATGAACGCGCCGGACATTAAGGCGCTATTTGCACAGGTCAGAACGGGAACGCCGGTACGGGTGATTAACGAACCGGTGAAATTCGCCGTGGAACCAAATGGAATGCGCTACGTTGAAGTACACCGCCCGCTGTCGCCTGAAGAGGAGCAAAACGTACAGACGATACCGTATGTGTTGCCAGCAGGCTTTACGCAGTTTAAGGCGACTCAGGAGGTGGATGAACGTCTGGTGGAAAACGCGCTGTATCGCCGGGCGGGATATCCGGTTGCCGTTACATCAGGGCAGGCGCCGGTAACTTCTGGTCGCTCTGTGGTGGAGTCCGCGCAAAACAGCCAACCCGGAAGCGGCGTTGAAACCCGGGCAACGCAGTAGCAGGGAAGGGAAAACACAGGCAAAAAAAATGGCGCACAATGTGCGCCATTTTTATTACACAGGTACTATTACTTACGGTATTTAGTAGCCTGGTTGTCCAGACGCTGGTTAGCGCGAGCTGCGTCGTCTTTAGCAGCCTGAACGTCGGAACGCATTGCGTTCACGTCGTTGCTCAGCTGGTCAACTTTAGCGTTCAGAGTCTGAACGTCAGAAGACAGCTGATCGATTTTAGCGTTGCTGGAGCAACCAGCCAGCAGAGTAGAACCCAGGATTACCGCGCCCAGTACCAGTTTAGTACGATTCATTATTAATACCCTCTAGATTGAGTTAATCTCCATGTAGCGTTACAAGTATTACACAAACTTTTTTAGGTTGAGAATATTTTTTTGACGGGAATGCACTTATTTTTGATCGTTCGCTCAAAGAAGCATCGAATTGAGCTAAAATGGCTAAAAAACCGAGTGAAAACAGAATCCTTCCATCGGATTCGTCTTAGATAATCTGCGATTAGATAGTGAAATCCGATTTGATTTTTTATTAAGAGTGGCTATCGATTAAATAAAAAAAGCGCCGCGAGGGCGCTTTTTATTCAGAAAATTAATTCACACAGGAATTATTACAGGACGTGAACAGATGCGGTGTTGGTCGTGCCGCTCGGTACCAGCGCGCCGGAAACCATGACCACAACGTCGCCTTTCTGGCCCAGACCGCTCTGTAGAGCGACTTCTTTACCCAGACGGTAGAAGTCGTCAGTAGAGTTAATTTCTTTCACCAGCTGCGGCACAATGCCTTTGCTCAGCACCAGCTGACGCGCGGTCACTTCGTTGGTGGTCAGCGCCAGGATGGTAGCGTCCGGGAAGTATTTACGCACTGCGCGAGCAGATTTACCGCCCTGAGTTGCAACGACAATGACCGGCGCTTCCAGTTTTTCGGCAGTTTCAACCGCGCCGCGGCACACTGCTTCGGTGATGCGCAGTTTACGGCTGTCGTTATTGAAGTCCAGACGGCTGGTCATCACGCGGTCAGTACGCTCGCAGATGGTCGCCATGATGGTGACGGCTTCCAGCGGGTATTTTCCTTTTGCGGATTCGCCGGACAGCATCACTGCGTCGGTGCCGTCGAGGATGGCGTTCGCCACGTCGCCAGCTTCTGCGCGGGTCGGACGCGGGTTCTTGATCATGGAATCCAGCATCTGGGTCGCGGTGATAACGACTTTACGCGCGCGGATACATTTTTCGATGATCATCTTCTGCGCGAAGATAACTTCTTCAACCGGGATCTCAACGCCCATGTCGCCACGAGCAACCATGATGCCGTCAGACGCTTCGAGGATCTCATCGAAGTTGTTCAGGCCTTCCTGGTTTTCGATCTTGGAGATGATCTGGATGTTCTCGCCGCCGTGCGCTTTCAGGTGCTCACGGATTTCAACAACGTCAGAACGCTTACGGATAAAGGACGCGGCAACAAAGTCAACGCCTTGTTCGCAGCCGAAGATCAGATCCTGTTTGTCTTTTTCAGCCAGTGCTGGCAGCGCGATGGAAACGCCCGGCAGGTTAACGCCTTTGTTTTCGCCCAGGTCGCCGTTGTTCAGCACTTTACAGATAACCTTGTTACCTTCGATCGCGGTGACTTCCATACCGATCAGACCATCGTCAACCAGTACGGTGTTACCTACGGACAGGTCAGAAGTGAAACCTTCGTAAGTGACGGCAACCATTTCGCTGTTGCCGATAACGGATTTGTCCGTTGTGAAAGTGAAGGTCTGGCCCGCTTTCAGGGAGACGTCATTACCACCTTCCAGCTTAATGGTACGGATTTCCGGGCCTTTGGTATCGAGCAGGATTGCGGCTTTTTTACCGGTTTTGCTCATTACGTTGCGCAAATTCTTGATGCGCTGACCGTGTTCTGCATAGTCACCGTGAGAGAAGTTCAGACGCATAACGTTCATGCCTGCGTCCAGCATTTTGGTTAACATCTCTTCAGATTCGGTTTTCGGACCGATGGTGCAAACAATTTTCGTCTTTTTCATGACAGTCTTAGTCTTTAAGTTGAGAAGGATATGGAAATCTGGCTTCAGGGGCGCACGGCCTTGAAGCTAAACCTGTGTTGCGAAAGTGGTGTTGCCTCGCTCTAAGGATAGGTGACATCGAAAGAGCGTGCAGAGGAATGTGTGCTCGTGTTTCAGCCCAACGGGATGGCGTGTTTTTTAGTCGTTGAGTTTTGCAGTCCAATGCGCTGAAACCATTCAAGAGACAATTGGCGCGCATTATACGCTGAAATTTACACAAAAGGAAAATGAAAACAGCGTTTCAAAAAACATCTGTGCAGATTCACAACAAATTGTTATTAAAGCGTTAATTATGATCCTTGCGTTGTGCCGCCCGGGAAAGGGCGGCGTTGCGCAACTACCCGGCGAGCGCCTGAGCTAAATCGTCCTGCAAATCCTGAACATCTTCAATGCCCACTGACAGGCGAATCAACTGTGGGGTGATGCCATTCGCCAGACGCTGCTCAAGCGGAATAGAGGCGTGAGTCATGGTAAACGGCTGGCTGACGAGGCTTTCAACACCGCCCAGGCTTTCCGCCAGGGTGAATAATTTCAGCCGCGTGATAACGTCAGTGGCGCGCTGGTCATCGCCTTTTATGACGATGGAGATCATCCCGCCGAACTGTGACATCTGCTGGCGCGCAAGGGCGTGCTGAGGATGCGACGCCAGCCCCGGATACCAGACGTGTTCTACCGCCGGATGTTTTTCCAGCCATTGCGCCAGCGTCAGCGCATTGCCGCTGTGCCGCTCAATTCGCAGGGCCAGCGTGCGAATACCGCGTAATGTCAGAAAACTGCTAAATGGGTCCAGTACGCCGCCGACGGCGTTTTGCAGATAACCCAACTGTTGTGCGAGCGCCGGGTTGTCCCCGACGACCGCCAGTCCGGCGACGACGTCTGAATGGCCGTTCAGGTATTTCGTCGCGGAATGCACCACGATATCGAACCCCAGATCAAGAGGACGATGGATCAACGGCGAAGCGAAGGTGTTATCGGCCACGCTGATAAGCTGGTGGCGACGCGCGATATCGGCAATGGCCGCCAGATCGGCCAGTTTTAGTAACGGATTTGTCGGCGTTTCTACCCAGATCATGCGGGTATCAGGACGAATCGCGGCTTCAATACCGGTCAGATCGTCAGGTTTTACCCAGCTAACCTGTAGTCCGGCGCTGCGACGGCGCACATTTTCAATCAGTCGATAGGTGCCGCCATAGACATCGTCAATCGCCACCAGATGGCTGTCTTTATCGAGAAGTTCAAGCACGGTAGCGATGCCCGCCAGACCGGACGCGAAGGCATAACCTTGCGTACCGCCTTCCAGCTCGGCAATGGCGGTTTCCAGCGCATGGCGCGTCGGGTTGCCGCTGCGTGAATATTCATATCCGGTATGCTGACCCGGCGCGGGTTGCGCAAACGTCGATGTCGCATAAATCGGCGGCATAACGGCGCCGTGCGCGTCAGAAAAGGTTCCGCTGTGGACGCTAAGTGTGGAATACGATTTCATGAGAGTTCCTTATTTATCCAGGCGGTTGCGCCAGTAGGTGAGCACATCGCTACGGGTGACCAGACCGAGGAACTGGTCGTTGTCGACAATCACAGCCACCTGGCCGCGATCAAAAATAGGTTTCAGCGCGCTTTCCGGTTCACGTTTATCAAGCCGGACTACCTCGCGCGTCATCGCTTCTTTTACCGGGAGGGAAAAACGCGGGTTATCGCCCTGAATATGCGTAATCAGATCCCATTCGTCGATAATGCCGATAAGCTGATCCTCCTGAAGAACCGGCAACTGCGAAATATCGTACAGGCGCATACGCGCCAGCACGGTCGCCAGCGTATCGTCCGGCGCGGCGGTCACGGTTGCCCCTTCGTCATGACGTAAGGCGATGAAGTCGCTCAGATCGCCAGCCTGTGGCCGGGTGATGAGCCCTTGCTGGCGCATCCAGTCATCGTTAAACATTTTCGAGAGATACTTGTTGCCGCTATCGCAGGCGAAGGTCGCCACGCGCTTTGGCTGCGTCTGCGCCTGGCAGTAGCGCAGGGCGGCGGCGAGCAGCGTACCGGTCGATGAACCGGCAAGGATGCCTTCGGTTCTGAGCAACTCGCGCGCCGTGGCGAAGGCGTCTTTATCGCTGATGCGAAAGGCCTGTGAAACGGATTCGATGTGGGCGAGCGGCGGAATAAAGTCCTCGCCAATCCCTTCAACCAGCCAGGAACCGGCGGTGCCGAATGTGCCTGTCTCGACCTGATCGGCAAGGATTGAACCGGCGGGGTCGGCCAGCACGAACTCCGTGTGCGGGGAGTGTTCGCGAAACCATGCCTGTAAACCGCCCAGCGTGCCGCCGGAACCGACGCCGACCACGATGGCGTCAATGCGGCCATCCATCTGGGCAAACAATTCGGGGGCGGTGGTGGAAGCATGCGCCAGCGGGTTCGCGGCGTTGTTGAACTGATCAATATAGAAGGCGCCGGGCGTCTCCTGCGCCAGACGGCGTGCGTAATCCTGATAATAGTCCGGATGACCTTTGTTGACGTCTGAGCGGGTTAATACCACCTGTGCGCCAAGCGCGCGTAAATGGAAGATCTTCTCACGGCTCATTTTGTCCGGCACGACCAGCGTCAGGGCATAACCTTTTTGCGCGGCGATCAGCGCCAGCCCCAGCCCGGTGTTGCCCGCCGTCGCTTCAATAATCGTGCCGCCGGGTTTTAGCAGCCCCTGTCTTTCCGCTTCATTGATCATAGAAAGTGCGACGCGATCTTTAATCGAACCGCCCGGATTCTGGTTCTCCAGTTTCAAAAAGAGTTCGCTTACGCCGCTATTCAGCTTATGCAACTGAAGCAGCGGCGTATTGCCAATCAGTTCTGTTATGGAGTGAAACGTTGTCATGGTGAATATCCGTCAGTGAATAACATGACGAAATAATAGGGTTGCCAAAATGCACGCCTAAAGAATGTTTGTCTGTGAATAAGAACAGAATGGAATATAAAACGCTATTTGGATGGCAGGACGTTTAGCCGTGCGGTCGTCTGGCGGTGTTGATGGCCGAATAACCCTGTTTTTGTCGATTAATTCAACAGTTTACGCTGCTCGCGTTAAGGATAATGCCGCTTCCTGCATAAAGGTTGCCGAAATTGTACTAAAGCCATTTTCCCGCGCAGCGCCTCTCTTATTCCTTACGGATATATCAAATTCCTTTTTGGTCATTTAAAAGCAGAAACACCCTGATTACACTCGTTTGGACATCCATACTGCTAAACAGCTAAAAGCACTGGCAGGATAACCATAAGCAGCAGCGGATACGATAACGATATGATCGTCCTGAAAAATATTTCGAAAGTTTTTACGCCCGGCAAGCTGTCTATTACCGCAGTGGATAACGTTAATCTGACGGTTGAACAGGGACAAATTTACGGGATTATTGGCTACAGCGGCGCCGGAAAGAGTACGTTGATTCGTTTGCTGAACGGTCTGGAAAAACCGACCGTGGGCAGCGTGACCATCAATGGTCATGATATTTCAGCGGCGACAGGAGAGTCCCTGCGCCAGGCGCGGCTGAAAATCAGCATGGTGTTTCAGCACTTCAATTTGCTGTGGTCGCGTACCGTCAGCGAAAACATCGCTTTTTCTATGCAAATCGCGGGCGCGCCAAAAGCAAAAATCAAGGCGCGGGTGGCGGAGCTGATCGACCTGGTGGGATTAACCGGGCGTGAGAATGCTTACCCATCCCAACTGAGCGGCGGGCAAAAGCAGCGTGTGGGGATTGCCCGTGCGCTGGCAAATAACCCGGATGTGCTGCTCTGCGACGAGGCGACTTCCGCGCTGGACCCGCAAACCACCGATCAGATTCTGGATCTGCTGCTCGATATTAATCGCCGCTTCCAGCTCACGATTGTGCTTATTACCCACGAGATGCATGTGGTGCGCAAAATCTGCGATCGCGTTGCGGTGATGGAAAACGGCAGAGTGGTGGAGGAAGGCGATGTGCTGAACGTCTTTACTCATCCGCAACAGCCGATTACCCGGCAGTTTGTCCGCCAGGTAAGTCAGTATGCCGAAGAGGAGGCGTTTAACCCGCATCTGGCGAGCGAGCTGGGCGGGACGGTGATTAAGCTGACCTTCACCGGGCACAGTACGCATCAGCCGATCGTAGGGGAGCTTACCCTGCGTTACGGCCTGCCTTTCAATATCTTACACGGCAAGATGACGCAAACCGCACATGGCGTGTTTGGCCAACTGTGGCTGCACGTCGTGGCGACGGAAGAACAACTGAATAATATTCTGGCGGATTTGCGGCAGAGCGATATTGAAGGTGAGGTAGTACAACATGGTTGAGAATCTGTTTCCCCATCTGAAATGGGAACAACTTTTTGCGGCAACGCAGGAAACGCTCTATATGACGGCGCTTTCCGGTATCGCGACGTTTGTGCTGGGGATTGTACTGGGGCTGGCGCTGTTTTTGACTGCGCGCGGCGGGCTGTTTCAGAACCGCACGCTGTATAGCGTCATTTCGCTGGTGGTGAATATTTTTCGCTCGATCCCGTTCATCATTTTGATCGTCTTGCTGATCCCGTTTACCAAAGCGCTGGTCGGCACCATTCTCGGCGCGAACGCTGCGCTGCCGGCGCTGATTGTCGGGGCGGCGCCGTTTTATGCGCGTCTGGTTGAAATCGCACTGCGCGAGGTCGACAGAGGCGTGATTGAAGCCACACGTTCGATGGGCGCACGTCTCAGCACACTTATTTTTCGGGTTTTACTGCCTGAATCATCACCCGCACTGGTGTCCGGGATCACCGTGACGCTGATTGCGCTGGTCAGTTACAGCGCGATGGCCGGAGTGATTGGGGCAGGCGGTTTAGGGAACCTGGCTTATCTGGAAGGATTCCAGCGCAACCACAACGACGTCACGCTGGTGGCGACGGTGACTATCCTGATCATCGTCTTCATTATCCAGTTCTGCGGCGATGTGATCACCTCTCTGTTAGATAAACGCTAATAAAATACGGAAACCATTATCATGAAAAAATCACTGACATTACTCGCCGCAGCAACCTTAAGCGCCCTGAGCTTTGCCTCCTGGGCGGATACGCTGACCGTTGGCGCCTCTAACGTACCGCATGCGGAAATCCTTGAGCAGGCGAAACCGATTCTGGCGAAACAGGGGATCGATCTGGAGATTAAACCTTTCCAGGATTACATTCTGCCGAATACCGCGCTGGCCGGTCGTGAAATTGACGCCAACTACTTCCAGCATATCCCGTACCTGAATAGCGTGCTGAAAGATCATGCGGGTGATAAAACCTATGATTTCGTCAGCGCCGGGGCGATTCATATTGAGCCGATCGGCATCTACTCTAAAAAATACAAATCGCTGAAAGATCTGCCGGAAGGCGGCAGGATCATTATGCGTGACGCGGTCTCTGAAGAGGGACGTATTCTGTCGATCTTTGAAAAAGAGGGCGTGATCAAACTGAAGCCGGACGTGGATAAGGTCAGCGCGCGCATCAGCGACATCGTGGATAACCCGAAAAAACTGAAGTTCCTGCCGAACGTGGAAGCGGCGCTGTTACCACAGATGTACAACAACGATGAAGGCGATGCGGTGGTGATTAACGCCAACTACGCTATCGACGCAGGTCTGGACCCGGTTAACGATCCGATCGCCGTTGAGAGCGGAGAAAACAATCCGTACGCCAACATCATTACCGTACATCGTGGCGACGAGAAGAAAAAAGACATCGTGGCGCTGGTTGACGTTCTGCACTCAAAAGAGATTCAGGACTGGATCCGCACGAAGTACAAAGGCGCGGTGATTCCGGTCAATAACTAATACCACGTAGTGCCGGATAGCGTGACGCTTATCCGGCCTATAAAAGAGCCTGGCCGAACGGGTGAGCAAGTTACAGAGTGTGAGGTGACGGATATCGGTTAAGTTGAATAGTCACTCTGTTTATTTGTTTGATTTATTTGAGTTTTGTCTTCATCGTTAGAGTGATATATGCTGTTTGTTTGTGCTGGCGATGAGAGACAATAATGGGAAACCTGACAAAAGACGACGAACTGTACCGTGAGATGTGCAGAGTGGTTGGCAAAGTGGTTCTGGAGATGCGCGACCTGGGGCAAGAGCCGAAGCATATCGTGATTGCGGGAGTGTTACGAACCGCCATGGCGAACCAGCGACTCCAGCGCAGCGAACTTGAAAAACAGGCGATGGAAACGGTTATCAAAGCCCTGGCAGGATAATTCTCTCAGGGATGGCGCTCGCTTCGTCATCCCTTATTCCCGGTATTTAAATTCTTCACCTTGTAAATAATCAGATATCGCGTTTATATTAATATCGATATGTATGTTAATATATAACGAAGGCGATTGATATTAATAATGGGAACGAGGTCACATTTATAATTATTAATAGATTGCCGTGTTTTATTTCCTCTAAATGATAATAAATATCACTCCGCTTTTATTATTTCACTTCCGGTTTTTAATTGATAACGATCAAAGTTAATAGCACTGAATAACTACATTATTTATGTGCCTAACTCTTTAGGATTAGTCTATTTGTATTTAATGATATGACGTATGCGATCCGGTTAGGGCAAAACATCGGGTGTTGTCAGCACTGTGTTTGCGAAGAGGATGCGAAATAAATGAACCAGGTCGAACGTCCAATATTAGATTTTGGCTTAACGCGGCTCGAATTTCTGCGTATATCAGGAAAGGGTCTGGCAGGATTAACTATCGCTCCCGCGCTGCTGTCACTTTTTGGCTGCAAACAGGAAGACGTTGATAGCGGTACGGTAGGGCTGATAAACACGCCCAAAGGGGTATTAGTGACCCAACGCGCCCGCTGCACAGGCTGCCATCGCTGCGAAATCTCCTGCACCAATTACAACGATGGCGCCGTGGGCTCGTTCTTCTCCCGCATTAAGATTCACCGTAATTACTTCTTTGGCGACAACGGCGTCGGCTCCGGCGGCGGTCTGTACGGCGATTTAAACTACACCGCAGATACCTGTCGCCAGTGTAAGGACCCGCAGTGCATGAAGGTCTGCCCAATCGGTGCAATTACCTGGAAACAGGACGATGGCTGCATCGCGGTTGATCATAAGCGGTGTATTGGCTGTAGCGCCTGTACCACTGCCTGCCCCTGGATGATGGCTACCGTAAACAGCGAAACGAAAAAATCGTCAAAATGTGTTTTATGCGGCGAGTGCGCCAGCGCCTGTCCGACAGGGGCGCTGAAAGTTATCGAGTGGAAAGATATTACTGTTTGAATCTTGCAAAGGAAAACATTATGGCTAACGGTTGGACAGGTAATATATTACGGGTCAATCTTACAACAGGCGATATTACCCTCGAAGATTCCAGTAAATATAAAAAATTTGTCGGCGGAATGGGGTTCGGCTACAAAATTATGTATGACGAAGTCCCGCCTGGCACGAAACCTTTCGATGAAGGAAATAAACTGGTATTTGCCACCGGCCCGCTGACCGGATCTGGCGCGCCCTGTAGTTCCCGCGTCAATATCACTTCGCTCTCTACGTTTACTAAAGGTAATTTGGTTGTCGATGCGCATATGGGCGGCTTCTTTGCGGCACAAATGAAATTTGCCGGGTACGACGCGATTATTATTGAGGGTAAATCCGCTTCGCCTGTGTGGATCAATATTAAAGATGACAAGGTCAGCCTCGAAAAAGCAGATTTTCTGTGGGGCAAAGGGACGCGCGCCACGACCGAAGAGATCTGCCGTATGACCAGCCCGGAGACCTGCGTGGCGGCCATTGGTCAGGCGGGTGAAAACCTGGTGCCGCTCTCCTGTATGCTCAACAGCCGTAACCACAGCGGCGGGGCGGGAACCGGTGCGGTGATGGGGTCGAAAAACCTCAAGGCCATTGCCGTTGAAGGCACCAAAGGGGTCAATATTGCCGATCGCAAAGAGATGAAGCGGCTGAATGACTACATGATGACGGAGCTGATTGGCGCCAATAATAATCATGTTGTGCCGAGCACCCCGCAGGCATGGGCGGAATTTTCCTCACCGGCCTCGCGCTGGACGGCGCGTAAAGGCTTGTTCTGGGGGGCCGCAGAGGGCGGGCCTGTTGAAACCGGCGAGATCCCGCCGGGTAATCAAAATACGGTCGGCTTTCGCACCTATAAATCCGTGTTTGACTTAGGTCCGGCGGCTGAAAAATACACCGTGAAAATGAGCGGTTGCCACTCATGTCCGATCCGCTGCATGTCACAGCTCAATATTCCACGGGTAAAGGATTTTGGCGTACCGAGCACCGGGGGGAATACCTGCGTGGCAAACTTTGTCCATACCACGATCTTCCCGCACGGCCCGAAAGATTTTGACGACAAGGACGATGGCCGCGTTATCGGCAATCTGATCGGTCTGAACCTGTTTGACGACTACGGTATCTGGTGTAACTACGGGCAGTTGCACCGTGACTTCACGTATTGCTACAGCAAAGGCGTGTTCAAGCGCGTGCTGCCGGCTGAGGAATATGCGGAGATCCGCTGGGATCAACTGGAAGCGGGCGATCCCAACTTTATCAAGGATTTCTACTATCGTCTGGCGCATCGCAAAGGAGAGTTGAGCCATCTTGCGGATGGTTCATACGCCATTGCCGAGCGCTGGAATCTGGGTGAGGAATACTGGGCGTACGATAAAAACAAACTGTGGTCGCCGTTTGGCTATCCGGTACACCATGCTAACGAAGCGTCGGCGCAGGTGGGGGCAATTACCAACTGCATGTTTAACCGTGACTGCATGACCCACACCCACATCAACTTTATTGGTTCTGGTTTACCGCTGAAGCTACAGCGAGAGGTCGCGGCGGAACTGTTTGGTTCTGAAGACGCCTACGACGAGACTAAAAATTACACGCCGATCAACGCGGCGAAAATCAAGTATGCCAAATGGACGCTGCTCAAAGTTTGCCTGCATAACGCTGTGACGCTGTGCAACTGGGTCTGGCCGATGACCGTTTCGCCGTTGAAGAGCCGAAATTATCGTGGGGATCTGGACCTGGAAGCGAAATTTTTCCAGGCGGTGACCGGGGATGAAACCACCCAGGCGAGCCTTGATTTAGCCGCAGAACGTATCTTCACGCTCCATCGCGCCTATACCGTCAAACTGATGCAGACCAAAGATATGCGCAATGAACACGATCTCATCTGTTCGTGGGTTTTTGACAAGGACCCTAACATTCCGGTGTTCACTGAAGGGACTGACAAAATGGATCGCGACGATATGCGTGAATCCCTGACGCTCTTTTATACCGAGATGGGCTGGGACCCTGAACTGGGATGCCCGACGCGAGAAACGTTGCATCGCCTCGGTCTTGAGGATGTCGCCGCCGATCTGGCCGCGCAGAATCTGCTGCCAGCGTAAGGAAGGTGAGATGAGTCATTCAGAGGGCGAACACTCCACGCCTGAGGTGGATATTGAAAAGCGGCAGTGGCTGCAAGGCTTACATCAGCATGAAAGGCGAGTGGATGAACCGGCGCCTCCCGCGAGTCCGGCAGAGATCATGGCGGAGTTCATCCGCCAGCATTCTGCTTCAGGCCAGCTGGTGGCTCGCGCGCTTTTCCTGCAACCGCCGTATTCAGTGGAGGAAGAGGCGTTAACGCCGCTGCTGGAGACGCTGCTTCAGAGCGAGACAGGGGCGGATATCGCCTGCGTGCAGGGTGCTCAGGATGATTATTACTACTCGACGCAAACCATGACCGCTAACTATGCCGACATGTGCGTGCAGGTGGTGGAGAACGATATTTGCCGGGCTATCGCACAGGCGGTGCGTTTTGATTGCCAGACCTATCCGCGACCCTACAAGGTCGCCATGCTGGAACAACCGCCATACCGCTTTGCGCCGCAGCAAATAGAGACAGCCCTTGCCGCGATCGACACGCACCCGGATTACGCGGATATTCGCCGTGTGGCGTCGTCCAACGACGTACCGTATCTGTTTAGCGAACGTTTTATGAGCTACGGCAAGGCATATGGCTTATGCGAATGGCTTGAGGTTGAGCAGTTTCAGAATCCCTGATTGTTCAGGGTGATGTCATGGAAAGCGTGGGCGATCGCTACCACCGGATTAGAGGATAACCAGATGTCCTTCACTCGACGAAAATTTGTGCTTGGTATGGGGACGGTGATTTTTTTCAGCGGGCCCGGCCAAAATTTGTTAGCGAACACGAAGAATAGCAAAGCGGTGCGTTATGCCATGATTCATGATGAATCCCGGTGTAACGGCTGCAATCTCTGCGCCCGGGCGTGTCGCAAGACCAACCATGTTCCGACTCAGGGCAGTCGTTTATCCATCGCGCATATTCCTGTTTCGGATAATGAAAACGAAACCGTTTATCACTATTTCCGCCAGTCCTGCCAGCACTGTGAAGATGCGCCCTGTATTGATGTTTGCCCGACCGGCGCCTCCTGGCGTGATGAGCGCGGTATTGTGCGGGTAGATGAATCGCGTTGTATCGGCTGTAGCTACTGTATAGGCGCTTGTCCGTATCAGGTGCGTTATCTCAATCCACAAACCAAAGTGGCGGATAAATGCGACTTTTGCGCCGAATCTCGCCTGGCAAAGGGTTTCCCGCCGATTTGCGTGAATGCTTGCCCGGAGCACGCATTGATTTTTGGTCGTGAAGACAGCCCGGAAATTCAGACCTGGCTGAAGGAGAACAAATTCTATCAACACCAACTCTCAGGCGCCGGAAAACCGCATCTGTATCGCCGGTTCGGTCAACATTTGATTAAAAAGGAAAATGTATGAACGCGTCGCAGAATGCTGAACAGTTCCATGCCCAACTGGCGAACTATGTCCCCGTGTTTTCTCCCGAATACTGGCCTGTCTGGTTAGTCATCGCCGGACTGATGCTGGTAGCGATGTGGCTGGTGTTGGGGCTGCATGCCATGCTGCGGTTTCGCGCCGCCAACAAAGCCGCGGCCGGTCACGGTGAAAAGGTTTACCTGTACTCAAAAGCGGTGAGATTGTGGCACTGGTCGAACGCGCTACTGTTTGTGCTCCTGCTTGGCAGTGGGCTGATCAATCATTTCTCGCTGGTTGGCGCGTCGGTGATGAAGAGCCTGCTGACGGTGCATGAGATCTGCGGTTTTCTGCTGCTGGCGTGTTGGCTGGGTTTTGTTTTGATCAACATGCTGGGCGGCAACGGACACCATTATATTATTCGCCGCGAGGGCTGGATTGGCCGGGCGATAAAGCAGACACGCTTCTATCTGTTCGGCATTATGCAGGGTGAGGAACATCCGTTTCCCGCCACCACACAGTCTAAATTCAACCCGTTACAGCAGGCCGCTTATCTCGGGGTGATGTACGGCCTGGTGCCGCTGTTGCTGATAACCGGACTACTGTCGCTTTATCCGCAGGCGGCGGGTGATCTGTTCCCCGGCGTGCGTTACTGGCTGTTGCAGGCGCATTTCGCGCTGGCGATCGTTAGCCTCTTTTTTATCTTCGGTCATCTTTACCTTTGCACGACAGGTCGTACGCCCGGTGAGACCTTCCGCTGCATGGTTGATGGCTATCATCGGCACTAACGGATGATCATCACGCGAGAGGATTTACGTACCTGGCGAGTCGGGCCCGTCATCTATCGTTGGTTTGTCCGTCGCTTTCCGAATGGCGGCAGCTACGCCGACGTGCATCGGGCGCTGAGCAGTGAAGGCTATCTCGACTGGGCAAATAGCCTGGTGGAATATGCCTGGTCGCGCTGGCTGGATGAGGAGAGCTTTGCGCGTCAGGATATCAGCGCGATGGACAGCCTGGTGAATGCGCAGTCGCACCACGGTAATAGCGAACACATTGCCTGCGCGGACGATAACGTTCATCTGGGATGTGCGGGCGATAACGTCAAAATTGCCAGCGTGGGGTACGCTTCGCAGATTGCCAGCGCGGGGTACTGCGCGCGCATTGGCAGCGCAGGCTACAACACGCATATAGGTTGTTCCGGCGATCGCGCGCGGGTGGCGGTGGCTGGGAATTCAACCCGCGTAAGCTGCGCCGGTGACGGGAGTCGTATTGCCAGTGCGGGAATGCGGGTGCGCATCAGCACGCTGGGTGACAGGAGCAATATTGCCAGCAATGGCGATCTGGCGCAGGTTGTCAGCTTTGGCGCCAATGCCAGAATTGCCAACAGCGGAGAGAATGTCCATCTCGTTACCAGCGGTGACAATGCGGTCATCGCCAGCACCGGGCACGTTGACTCTCTGATACTGGGGCCCGGCGGCTGTGCTGCGCTGGCGTATCACGATGGCGAACGTACCCGTTTCGCCGTTGCCATTGAAGGCGAGAACAACATACGCGCCGGGGTAAAATATCGCCTCAACGAACAACATCAGTTTGTTGAGTGTTGAGCCGTTTATCGGATGGCGAATCGTTGACGGGTGAATCTCTCCAGGCCAAAACAGAGCAGGTAATAGACCAGTCCGGTAAAGATAAAAATGGCCGCCGGGTAAATCTGTACCCGGTTATTCACCTGACCGGCGACGGTAGTCAGTTCAGGAACATTGACGATAAACGCCAGCGACGTGTCTTTCAGCAGGCCGATAAAAATGCCGGTCAATGACGGCATTACATTGCGTAGCACTTGGGGAAGCAGAATGAGCCATAATGCCTGAAACGGGCGAAATCCCTGCACTACCGAGGCGTCGTACTGCCCGGCAGGAAGCGCGTTTATGCCGGCATAAACGGAGTGCATCACCGATGCCGCAGTAAACCAGGCCAGCGCCAGCGTGACGGTAACGGCGCCGGGAAGATCGCTTCCGGTAAGCATTGGCAGCAAATACCACATCCAGAAGATCACGAAGATCAGCGGAATGCCGCGAATAAATTCCGCCCAGAGAAACAGCCCATTACGGATAACTCCCGGAAATCGCCAGGCAAGACAGGCGAGAACCACCCCGCCGGGAAGCGCCAGCACGCCAGCACCCAACGCCATCAACAATGTGAGGAGCACGCCGCCGGGTTGACCATCAGCAGCGCGTCCCCACAGCAGGTAATCCAGATTGTCGGTAATGACCGAAATATTAGCGATCATGGTGTGGACTCCTGAGGCTGAAAATACGCGTTTTGGGTTTCACTCTTTTGGCCGGGGCGGGGTTTAGCCGCGCCAGTAGCAGACCCAATACAATGCCAGTCAGCAAATAGAGCGCGGTGCCGACGGCAAAAGCTTCCAGAGCATGGGCGTTATAGCTTTCAATTTGTCGTACCTGATAGGTCAGTTCGGCAAAGCCGATACCGCTGGCAAGCGATGAGAGTTTCATCAGATTAAGGTATTGCCCCACGATGGGTTGCCAGGCGTTTGCCAGCCCCTGGGGGAGCAGAATATGGCGGAGGGTCGTCCACGCGGAAAAACCTTGCGATACCGCGGCCTCTCGCTGCCCGGCGGATACCGCCTGCAACCCCGAGGCGATCTCCTCAACCAGAAAGGCCGATGTGAATACCCCCAGCCCCCATGCGGAGCAGAGAAATTCTGGCGTCAGCCACCAGACATCGCCAGGCAGGATCGACCAAAAATGATCGGTATTAACGAAATCAATCACGCCACGGGGCAGAAAATTCCACGCTGCGAAGTACCAGAACATCAACTGCACGAGCAGAGGCGTATTGCGAAACAGCGAGACCCAGGCGGCGACCAGATGGCGACCGAATGCGTTGCCGGAGAGACGTAGCGCGAGCAGGATAATCGCCAGCAGTGTCGATAGCAAAACGCCTGCCAGCGTGACCCAGAGCGTGGTCAAAAAACCCGAGATGACCCATTGCAGAGGTTGCCCGCTCAGCACCCCCTGCCAGTCCAGAGTAAGCATTATAACGATGACTCCTGGTGTAACGGATCGAGCACTTTCTTCAGGAAGCGCTGGGTTCTGGGGTGCTGCGGACGGGTAAAAAATACTTCCGGCGAGGCGACTTCCAGAATATCGCCGCCATCGATAAACACGACACGGTCGGCAATTTCGCGCGCGAAGTGCATCTCGTGCGTAACGACGATCATGGTGATCCCGCTGTGGGCAAGATTTTTCATGACCTGTAAGACTTCGCCGATCATTTCAGGGTCCAGCGCGGATGTTGGTTCATCAAAAAGGATAATTTGCGGGGAGGAGGCCAGCGCGCGGGCAATGGCGACGCGCTGCTGCTGTCCACCAGAGAGCTGGGCGGCAAATGCGTCGGCTTTTTCAGCCAGACCCACCTGGTCCAGCAACTCGCGGGCTCGCTGCCGGGCGGCCTCTTTATTCCAGCCATGCACATACTCCAGCGCCAGCGTAATGTTCTGCTGCGCCGTCAGATGGGCGTAAAGGTTGAATTGCTGGAATACGAATCCAATGCGGCTGCGTAACTGGCGCAGCGCTGCGCCCTTGAGCTGACCAATGGGCTTATCATCGATAAAAATATCGCCGCCGCTTAATGACTCAAGCTGGTTGATGAGTCGAATAAGCGTGGATTTTCCCGAACCGGATGGCCCAAGGATGGTAACGACTTCTCCGGGTTCCACCGTCAGATTGACACCGTTTAATACCCGGTGCCCGTCGTACTGTTTGATCACATCGCGCAGTTCAACGCGCGCCTGACGCAAATGCGTAAAATCCGCAGCCGAAGCTGCGGAGCGGGTAAACAAACCTGAGAGCATATTACTTCGCTTCTATTTTAAAGGCGCGCGGCTGTGGATTTTTGGTTTCGGGGCCGAACCAGACGTCATAGATTTTAGCCGCCTGTCCGGTGGACTCGAGCTTCAGCAGTTCATCGTTCACCGCCTTTAACAGCGCGGGTTCGCCTTTTTTCACCCCGACGCCGATTTCCTCTTTGCTCAGCAGGTCGGGTAGGATTTTAAAGTTGGCTTTGTCTGGCGCCCCGCTTAACAGGCCCGCCAGAATGGTGCTGTCCTGGGTGATCGCCTGAACGTTGCCATTACGCAGCGCGGTCAGCGCCAGCGGGATATCATCATAGGCCAGCACGCGGGATTGCGGGAAACGCTGGTGCAGCGCCTGTTCCCCCGTTGTTCCTTTCACCGCGCCAATTCGCGCGCGGCTGTACTCATCCAGCTTGTCGGGGGAGGTCGCCGGAACCAGGAATTGTTGCCCGGTGACAAAATAGGGAACGGAAAAGTCGATAACCTGGGCGCGCTCCGGGGTGATGGTAATATCCGCGACGATCAGATCGGCCTTACCCGATTGCAGTAACGGGATACGGTTGGCTGGGTTGGTGGCGACCAGTTCCAGTTTGACTCCCAACGATTTGGCCAGCGCTTCGGCAAAATCAACGTCGTAGCCAACGATTTTATGCGTTTGCGGATCGACGGAGCCAAACGGCGGGTTTGCATCGAACGTGGCCACTTTCACTACGCCGGCGGCTTTAATATCCGCCAGTTGATCGGCCTGGGCGGGTAACGCGGCAATACCGGATGCGAATAGCGCACTGAATGCCAGTAATGTTTTTTTAGTGCTGTGAATTGTCGTTGCCATCATCTTCTTTGATATCCCTGTAGAGACGCTAAATAATTCATGTCGCGGTCAAAAAGGCCGCTACATTCGCGACATGATTGGGTTTGTCTTTTTACGCTCCCACAACTCGCCGTCGTCACCAAATAAGAAAAGATTCTTATCTATATACAAAAAGATATTAGTAAAACAGATGTTAATGGTCGGTGAATTAAGATGGGATGGTCTAATGCAATAAATGCACAAGGATGGCAGGATTTCGTATTTCATTTTTTCACGCGAATGCGCTGCAATAAAACGCATCCAGCATACAGACAGAGGGGCGGAGAAGATGAATGGGTTTAAACGTCTTTGGCATACTGTGGTGAAGGCACGTCCACAGACCCGACAGTACGATGCGGAGCCTCATCTTCAGCGTATTGTTGAGTCTGTTCTTCCTGTCGCCAGCCTGTATGGCGTGGATATCGCCAACATTGATCCGGAGTGGTTCCGTGATAAAACAGAACGCTGAACATCGACAAACGCGCGAGGCATACTGGAACGAAATCTGCGCGCTTTCTGCGGCTTAATCCTGAATAAAAAAACCGGCATTACGCCGGTTCTGTCGTTATATTTTGCAGGCATCGCCGCAGTCATCATCCGCAATAACCGCCTGGGCTTTTTTATCTGCGTCTTCCAGACGTTCAGCGTTACGCTCTTGCGCTTCCTCCAGCCCGTCAAAGACCAGATTGTCGAGATCAATATCCATCAATCACCTGTTTAGTTCAGTGTTTGCCAGCTTTCCAGTATAGGGCAAAATCTGTGATTGATGCACCTTGCGCTATTGGCGATCGGTGCGGTTGCCAGCAGGGAAAGTGGAAATCCCGCCATCCCTGCCAATAGGTTACTGCTCGGTGAGTTCCATATCCGCGATAAAGGGGAGATGGTCGCTTGCCGACGACCAGGTGAAAGCAGGGGAGTTATGCGGAATTTCTATTTTCTTCACATCCCATTTTTGCCCCTTGAAAGTGAAGATGTGGTCAATATCAATCGCCGGGTTAACCGCAGGCCATGTACGATAATCCGTCCCCTGTTTCTCAACCGGATTAAAGAAATAGCCAATTTCTTTTAACGGCTGTTCGTCACGGGTAGAGTTGAAATCGCCAGCCAGAATTTTTATTGAAGAGGCGATATCTTTAAAATCGGATGACGCATCACCAATACTGACATCCAGCAGATGGCGGACTTGCTCAATTCGCATGGTGGGATCTTTTTGCCAGTCAAGGTGGGTAACCATGACCAGTACCGGCGTATCGAAACCCGGAACCTCAATTTGCGCCAGTAATGCTACCCGTTGTTCTGCATCGCCTGAGGGTAAATTGATAACCTGAGTATGCTGAATTTTGTATTTCGATAAAATGCCGAGTCCGTATTCACCACCGTCAAAATCCAGCGCCTTACCAAAGGCATAGTGATAGTTATTTGCATCGGCGATCGTTTTCAATTGATCAATCTTTTGGCTTCTTGCGGTTTTATTATCAACCTCTGGAACCGCAATGATATCGGCTGCAATTTTTTTGATAGCGGCGTTAAGCGACGTGAAATCAGCTACATTTTCGGACGCTTCATTTTTGCCGATGTTATAGGTCGCAATTCTTAAATGAGGCTTGTTATTTTCATAAATCTTATCCGGGACACCGCCTTTCTGAACGGCGAGAATTTCATTACCGGCAAGTTTTTCACTGGCTATAGCGTGCGTGGAAAGGCAGCTTAGCGCGAGGAATGTCAGTGTAAAGATGTTTTTCATAACGAATAGAGGCCTTGTTTATTTGCTGTTGTCGCCACTATAACGCGCATAAAAATAGGTTACTGTGAGACTTTGCACAAACTTATATTGTTTTGCGAAATAAGTGATTAAAGTACATTCACCAGAATTTTAAATGTGAATGAAGGCCGTAACGGTTTACTTGACCCGCAGAGCCTTTCGGGTAACTGTATGTAATGTTGTAAAAATCTGAATTTCACCTGTAAAAAAAGGAATAGCGAAGAGATGTATGGCCGTGAGTATCGAAACGGGTGTCGTCGCATGGCGCCGTTTTTAGCAATCTCTTGCATTACTCTGCTGTATGGCGCGAAAGGGTATGCCAGGCCGGATATGGAGCCGCTGGGACCGAATATCGCCGATCGGGGTTCCGCGTTTTACCATTTCAGGGTTGAAAATTTCGACTCCGCCGACGGAAAAAGGCATTACAAGGTCTGGACTGGCATTCCTGATAAAACGCCGCCAGCGTCGGGTTATCCGGTTCTGTATATGCTGGATGGCAACGCGGTGATGGACCGCCTGACGGAGGACTTGCTGAAACAACTGGCGGAAAAAACGCCCCCCGTTATTGTCGCCATCGGCTACCAGACCCACTTACCCTTTGATCTGAACGGCAGAGCCTATGATTATACGCCCGCGCTGGAAGTGAAAAGCGGGGCGGAGGGACGCTACCGTCGACCGGGTGGCGGCAGTGGGGACTTCCGTCGACTGCTGGAGACGCGTATCGCGCCGCAAACGGAACAAGGACTCAACATCGATCCTGAACGACGCGGCGTATGGGGACACTCCTACGGCGGCTTATTCGTCCTTGATTCGTGGCTGTCGTCGTCATTTTTTCGGTTTTACTACAGCGCCAGCCCATCGCTGGGAAGAGACAATTCCTCGTTGTTAACCCGGTTAACCACAATGGATGCCGCGAAAAATTGCCATAAGCGTTTATTTTTCATGGAAGGTTCCGCTTCACCGGGGAAAAACGCGCAGACTCCGGTTTCCGATATCCTGAATAAAACCCGCGACGCCGTTTCCGCCCTGCAAAAAGACGGGCTTGCGGTTGCCTGGTGGAATTACCCGGGGTTGACGCACGGGCCGATGTTCACCGCCTCTTTTCAGAGTGCATTACTGAATATGAGCGCGGAGGAGACTCCCGGGGCAGCGCGCTGCGATTAACCGGGCAGTGAGTGAAGAGGGCGGCGGGAAGCCGCCCTTAGCCATTACGCTATGATGCGAGTCTGGTGGTCGTCAGAAGTGTAGCCCCACCTGCATGTAGTAGGTGCGGCCAGGTTCGTTATAGGTGTTCGCACCGGCTCCCCACAGATACGCTCCCGTGGTGGCGTTACCGGTGGTCTGGGCATTCCCTTCACGGAAGTGGCGCTTGTCGAACAGGTTATCGATCCCTGCGGTCACATCCACATATTTCGTCACCGCGTAAGTCGCACTCATGCCCACCAGCGCATAAGGCGATACCTGTCGGGTTTCGCTGCCCGAAGTGGGGTTCCCTTGATAAGTGTATTTTTTCGGTTTCTGGCGGCCGTACCACGTCAGCGTACCCTGCACCGACAGATCGTTGGCGGCCTGCCACTCCAGCGTTGAGTTGATGGTGTATTTGGGAATAACCGACAGGTAATCTCCGCTCTTCTTATTCTTGTTCTCGATGATATAGGTGAAGTTATTTTTCATCTTCAGCGTATCGGCGAGCGGGAAATTGAACGTCCCTTCCAGCCCCTGAACGACGGCTTTTGGCACGTTTTCCCATTGATAAATATTTGCGGAGGTGGCTTTGCCCGCAACCGAGTCACCGGCTGCAATCTTGTCATGGTAGTCGTTGCGATACCAGGTCAGCCCGGCCTGCACTTCATCATGATTATATTCAATCCCTACCTCTTTATTGACGCTGGTTTCTGCTTTCAGGTCGCGGTTGCCTTGCAGATAGCAGGCGCCGCCGCCGTAGCATCCCTGGCCTTTACTGAACAACAGGTAATTGGGGTTGGTCTGATACAGATTTGGTGCTTTCCATGCGCGGGCAATACCCAGTTTCAACGTGAAGTCGCCGCCCAGTTCTTGGGAGAGGTTCAGTGACGGACTCCAGTTACTGCCGCTAATACTCTGGTGGTTGAAGCGAACGGCAGGGGTCAGACGAGTGCTGTCCGTCAGTTCAAGGTTATCTTCCGCAAAGATGCCGTAAATATCCGCTGAGCTGTATTTGCTGCGTCCGGTATCGGCAATCCCCGGAACCGAGCCCCCGCCGGTGGTGGATTCGGTATTCGACGACGGATCTTTCATCGCCTGGTGGTTAAATTCCGCGCCAAAGGTCAGCGTCTGGCTAACCCACAGGTCAAGCGGGATATTCACTTCCGAGTGCAGGTTGGTGTCATACAACGAAATGGTCGAGAACCCTTCATTTGACGGGCTGAAAATCCCCGAGATGCCGCCAGAGAGGCCTTCATTGAGGCGGGTATTACGCGTTTTTTCAAACTGTACATAGTTATTGGTGGTGACGCCGCTATCCCAGGCGCCGGTATATTTCAGGCTGAGCGTCTGGCGGTAGAGAACGTTTGTTTCTTTGCCATAATATTTTTTTACCAGCGCGTTGCTGTTGGTGTTTTGCGTATCACCGGCATACAGGTTGCCGTGGCGACTGTAGCCGGCCCCCAGTTCCAGCGCCTGCATCGGCATAAATTCCCAGCGCAGAGCTGAATTGATGTCTTTATTGATAAAACCTTCACGGCCAGCGGGGTAGCTACCGGCATAAGAACCGATACGCGGGGTCGTGTGGTTTTCGTTGATATCCTGGGCATCAGCCTGCGTTTTATTCCAGTTACCGTAGACTCGCAGGGTCAGATTATCCGCCAGTGCGCCGCTTAAACTGCCGTTATAGCGTTTGGTGCTGCCTTCGGATTTGTGCTGTGGAAAGTTGTAATAGGTATTTAAACTGCCGTGCCATTCGTCCGTCGCCGGTTTGGTGATGATATTGACGACCCCGCCCATTGCGCCACTGCCGTACATCGCGGCGGCCGGGCCACGGATGACCTCAATGCGCTCGATCATTTCTGGCGGCACCCAGTTGGTGTCGCCACGGGTATCGCGCTCATCGCTCCAGCCATAGCGCACCGAGTTGCGGCTGGAGACAGGCATACCGTCAATCAGAATCAGAGTGTTCTCCGGCCCCATGCCGCGGATATCAATCTGGCGGTTATTCCCGCGTTGTCCGCTGTTAGAGTTCCCGGTGAGATTGACGCCCGGCATGGTGCGAATGATCTCAGCGACGTCGCGCTGTATCGGCCGTTTTTTAATGGCCTCGCTGTCAATGATAGAGACGCCGGGGGCCTGGAGCGTCTGTTCTTTGGCCGTCACGACCATGGTTTCGCCGCTGTTTATTTCTTTGTCGCGGGCAGCCTGTTTCTCAGGTGGGTTACTGGCGTTTGTTTGTTCTGCTTTCTGGTTTGCCGCTGTTTTGATGTCGTCAGCCTGTACCGCAGGAATCGCCAGACTCCCTGCAATAAGCGAACTCAAAAGCGATAATTTATATGCCTTTTTTATCATGATATTAATCACTTGCCATTGTTAAAAGAAAAATTGCGTGAAATAACTTATTAGCAATATTTCTCATTTGCAACACAATAATGATTATCATTTACGTTTTTGGTCGTGCGAGCGCGCTGCCGTTAGCGGCAATTTCAGGTTATTAAATAGAATAAAATCAGTAAGATAATTAATATCAGGGCAGCAGGCGTGAAGGGACAGTTGCGGTTGTTGGTCTGTACAACGGTCAAACCATGAATTCAGGAAAGATTTGTGGGAACAATGCGCTGTGGGAACAGTGTGCTGTGTGGATAAAGAATGGTGCGTCTGAATGGACTCGAACCATCGACCCCCACCATGTCAAGGTGGTGCTCTAACCAACTGAGCTACAGACGCAGGATGGTGCGTTCAATTGGACTCGAACCAACGACCCCCACCATGTCAAGGTGGTGCTCTAACCAACTGAGCTATGAACGCAATGTTGCAGGTGACAACGGGGACGAATATTAGCGGCAGAGCCGGAATGAGGCAAGAGGGAAAACGTAATTTTCTTCCTGATTTCACTCGATTGCAGAGGAAACGCGCAAAATGTCGAGAGAATAGCCGCCGTTCGGCGGCTATTGCTGATTTATCGCGCAGCGCGCTGCAAAATAATCGCTGATGACTGGCGTTGCAGGTATCGCATACGCAGCATCATCATAATAGCCGCAGACGTCAGGCCGATAATAAAGCCCATCCAGAACCCGGCCGGCCCCATGCGATCCACCACCAGATCGGTCAGCGCGAGGATATAACCGCTCGGTAATCCCAGCACCCAGTAAGCTGTAAAGGTAATAAAGAAAATCGACCGCGTATCTTTATAACCACGCAAAATACCGCTGCCGATAACCTGGATCGAATCGGAAATTTGATACACCGCCGCCAGCAGCATCAGTTGCGCGGCGAGCGTGACCACTTCAGGATTGTCGTTATAGAGCAGGGCGATAGGCTCACGCAGCGTCACGGTAAAAATTGCGGTGATAACGGCCATGCAAACCCCGACGCCCAGTCCGGTTCTGGCGGCTGTCTGGGCATCCAGCGTTGAGCCCTGGCCAAGTCGATAGCCCACGCGGATGGTAACCGCAGCCGCCAGCGACATCGGCAATACGAACATCAGCGAACTGAAGTTCAGGGCAATCTGGTGGCCTGCGACATCCACAATACCCAGCGGTGAAACCAACAGCGCCACCACGGCAAACAGGGTGACTTCAAAAAACAGCGCCAGGGCGATCGGCAAACCTAGCTGTACCAGACGTTTCATGACCTCCGTATCCGGCTTGCTGAATCCGCGCTCGTTGCGGATATCGCGCATTGAACGCGCACGTTTCACATACGAGGCCATCGCGATAAACATCACCCAATAGACCGCCGCCGTGGCAACGCCGCAGCCCACGCCGCCGAGTTCCGGCATACCGAAGTGGCCATAGATGAATATATAGTTCACCGGAATGTTGACCAGCAGGCCAAGGAAGCCTATGACCATGCCGGGTTTGGTTTTTGCCAGACCTTCGCACTGGTTACGCGCAACCTGAAAGAACAGGTATCCCGGCGCGCCCCACAGGAGCGCGCGAAGATAGCCCACGGCTTTATCCGCCAGCGCAGGATCAATGTTATGCATAGAACGGATAATGTATCCGGCATTCCATAGCACAAACATAATGAGAACGGACACACAGCCCGCCAGCCAGAAGCCTTGTCGCACCTGGTGAGCGATGCGTTCGCGGCGGCCAGAGCCGTTGAGCTGCGCGATAACCGGGGTCAGAGCCAGTAACAACCCATGACCAAACAGAATGGCGGGCAGCCAGATGGATGTGCCGATAGCGACGGCAGCCATATCCGTGGCGCTGTACCCGCCAGCCATCACGGTATCGACGAATCCCATCGCGGTTTGGGCGATTTGCGCAAGAATCACCGGTATTGCCAGAGCCAATAACTGACGCGCTTCACTGATATACTTTTGCACGTATACACCATTATTTGTTGTTATTTGAGAGACTAAAAAAGCCGCCTTAAATGGCAGCAAGAAGAAAATGCAGGGGAAATTTCAGTCTATTGTAGCGAGGAATACGTAATTCTCCAGTGAAAAAACAGGTGCTTTTAGCGCTTTGCTGGCAACCTGATTTTCCACCTGCTATTGTGCTGGGCAGAGATGTATTAACTGATTTCAGGAGTTGCAGGTATGTTTACAGGTATTGTGCAGGGCACCGCGAAACTGGTGTCGATTGATGAAAAACCGAATTTCCGCACGCATGTCGTGGAATTACCTGAACACATGCTGGACGCGCTGGAGACGGGCGCATCGGTGGCGCACAACGGCTGTTGCCTGACCGTCACTGAAATAAACGGTAATCAGATCAGCTTTGACCTGATGAAAGAGACGTTACGCATTACCAATCTTGGCGATCTGAGCGTCGGCGATCTCGTTAATGTGGAGCGTGCGGCGAAATTCAGCGATGAGATTGGCGGGCATTTAATGTCGGGTCACATTATGACCACGGCTGAAATTTCGAAAATTCTGACCTCTGAGAATAATCGTCAGGTCTGGTTTAAAGTTCAGGACCCGCAGCTGATGAAATATATCCTGTATAAGGGATTCATCGGCATCGATGGCATCAGTCTGACGGTAGGGGAAGTGACGCCAACGCGTTTTTGCGTTCATCTGATCCCGGAGACGCTGGAACGCACCACGCTGGGTAAGAAAAAACTGGGCGCTCGCGTTAATATCGAAATTGATCCGCAAACCCAGGCGGTTGTTGATACCGTCGAGCGCGTGCTGGCGGCACGGGAAAGCGCGGCGAATCTGCATGCAGGCGACGCGTAACCCGACGTAAAAACCCCCGCAGCGCGGGGGTTATCAGGATTAGCGGGGAATACGCAGGCCGTGTTCGACGCCGCGAGAAAAAACCACCTGCCATAGCTGTATATCACGGGCGCGAAACGCCCCGGCGCATGCATTCAGATAATAACTGAACATGCGTTTAAACCGTTCGGTGTAATTATCTGCAATTTCCGGCCAGCCGTTGATAAAGCGAGAATACCAGGCCATCAGGGTGGTGTCGTAATCTGCGCCAAAGTTGTGCCAGTCTTCCATCACGAAATGCGATTCGCTGGCATTCGCAATCTGGCGAACAGACGGCAGGCACCCGTTCGGGAAAATATACTTATTGATCCACGGGTCGACGTTATTATCCGTCTTTTTGGAACCGATAGTGTGGAGCAGGAAAATACCGTCCGGTTTCAAATTACGGTCGACCACTTCAAAATAGGTTTTATAGTTCTTCGGCCCGACGTGTTCAAACATACCAACGGACACAATGCGATCAAACTGATCGTTAAGGTCGCGGTAATCCTGTAGCCGAATAGAAACGTCCAGACCAGCGCAACGTTCCTGGGCCATCTTTTGCTGCTCGGCGGAAATCGTGACGCCAACGACGCTGACGTCATAATTGGACGCCATAAACTGGGACAAGCCGCCCCAGCCGCATCCGATATCCAGCACGCGCATACCCGGCTGCAACTGTAATTTTTCACAAATGAGCTTCAGCTTCGCTTGCTGGGCGGATTCCAGTGTGTCGGCATCTTTCCAGTAAGCGCAGGAATATTGCATATATGGGTCGAGCATGCGGGAGAAAAGATCGTTGCCGAGATCGTAATGTTCTTTCCCGACTATCCAGGCGCGTTTTTTACTTTGTAAGTTGAACAGGCGCGCGCCCGCGATACGCAGCGTATCTTTGAAATGGTGGGGGAGTTGGTTTTCGAGCCCGGCTCGTAAGACTTTACTAAAAAACATGTCCAGTCGGTCGCATTCCCACCAGCCATCCATATAACTTTCACCTAACCCCAGCGATCCTTCCTGTAATACACGTTTGAAAAAATCGGGGTTTTTAACACGAATATCCGCCGGGGCAGTGCCATTGATGGCGATACCCGCACGGCCCAGCAATTCGTTGGTGATACGATACCAGTCATCATCTGGTACGCTGACTTCTTCTATACACGATGAACTCATAGCTTCTCCATCACTTGGTCGGTGATCAGAACCTTAAAACAGCGTAGACGCTTTTTGGGCTTTGTGAGAAATCTCACGGAATAATTCCGCGAGTCTATTATCCGACGTAGAACAGAGGAAGGGAGGAACCCTTACCGAAAAGGCCATCCGTGGTGAAACGGGAACGCTCCGGTTCCCGTTAACGCATAATAATTATCGTAATATTAACAACCGAAATTTAGTATAGGCCTCAAAATTCGATGATACAACCGAAAATTGTTAGCGAGCTAATTACCTGTTGTTGAACATTTTTAGTGAGATTCGCTGTGCGCAACTTCGGTGTTTGCTGCGCGCGCGGCCGGTTCCTGCGCCTGAAGTTGCAGCCAGTATCCCAGCGCCGCCAGAGCCACCGTCGACAGCATTACGCTGGTGGTGGTAAGCAGCGGCGTGCTGATCAGCCACGAAACGACCAGGCTTGCCAGGAAACACAGACCCAGTTGCAGCGTGTTCTGTAAGGCTGCTGCGCGTCCGGTCGCTTGCGGGAAGGGGCGCAGTGCCTGGGCGACCACGATAGGGTAGATCGCGCCGTTCGCGATAGCCATCACACAGAATGGAATCAGGATCTCCGTCAGCGAAACATGGCTGATGAAGCTGGCGCCCCAGGTGGCGACCACGCTCAGCGCATAGAGAACCAGTAACCAGGGCAACAGCTGTTGACCCTGCCATTTTTGCAGCGCCGCGCGGCAACCGTAACCGCCCACCAGGAATGCGATGGTCTGCGGTACATAGCTCAGACCAATCACCGCCGGGCTATAGCCCATTTCGCTGAGGATAAACGGGGAACCCGTTAGCCAGGCAAAAAAGCTGGCGGAGCAGGCGGCGTAAATCAGGACGTTGCCGCGATAAGTTTGTGAACGCAGCAGGCTGGCGAAGGTCAGTTTTTCCTGGCTGTGGTCATGTGCTTTTGTTGTTGGCTTTAAGCGTAAGGCGGGCAGCATCAATATCAGCGTAATGATGAACAGCGTGGCAAAAATGGCCTGCCAGGAAAAATGCGTCAGGATCCAACTGCCGAGTAAAGGCGCAAGGGCGGGCGATAAACCGACCAGCGGCATAATGGTAGCGAAGATGCGATTAATTTTTTGCGTTGGATAATAATCCGTCACCAGCGCCTGCCAGATCACCGTAGCGGCACAAACCCCCACCGCCTGAATAAAACGCAGTACCAGCAGTCCGGTAGCGCTTTCGACCCACATCATCCCCAGACTGCCCAGTGCGAAGATGGAGAGACCCAGCAGCAAAATGGGTTTACGCCCGTAACGGTCTGACAGCGGCCCCCACAGCAGTTGCGCGACGGCGAAACCGGCCAGGAACAGACTGAGGCTGGCGCTGACAGCCGCCGCCGGTGTTTGCAGGTCGGCCTGAATTGCCGCGAACGCAGGCAGATACATATCTGTTGCCAGAAAGCCCAGCACGCTGAGACCCGCCAGCCAGACTAAAAAACCTTTTCCGGGTTGCATAATTGTTTCTCTTTTCCAGAAGTAAGACATTGCCGCTGAGTGTAGGGAGTGAAATTCTGCTTGTGAAACGCTAATATTTGGCTACTGGATTCAAAATTTTTGCAGGCAGAATATGTGGTCAGAATATTCACTCGAAGTGGTTGATGCCGTTGCCCGTAATGGCAGCTTTAGTTCTGCGGCGCAGGAGTTGCACCGCGTGCCTTCTGCGGTGAGCTACACCGTCCGTCAACTGGAAGAGTGGCTGGCGGTGCCGCTTTTCGAACGACGCCATCGGGACGTTGAACTGACCCCCGCCGGGGCATGGTTTTTAAAGGAAGGGCGCTCTGTTATCAAAAAAATGCAGATCACCCGGCAGCAGTGCCAGCAGATAGCCAACGGCTGGCGGGGTCAACTGGCGATTGCGGTCGACAATATTGCTAAGCCGGAGCGCACCCGGCAGATGATTGTTGATTTTTATCGTCATTTTGATGATGTGGAATTGCTGGTCTTTCAGGAGGTATTTAACGGCGTCTGGGATGCGCTGTCGGACGGGCGCGTGGAGCTGGCTATCGGCGCGACGCAGGCCATTCCGGTTGGGGGACGCTACACCTTTCGCGATATGGGGATGCTGAGCTGGAGCTGCGTGGTCGCCCGCCATCATCCGCTGGCGTCAATGGCTGGCCCGCTCAGTGACGACACGTTGCGCAACTGGCCGTCGCTGGTCCGGGAGGATACCTCGCGTACGCTTCCGAAGCGCATCACCTGGCTGCTGGATAACCAAAAACGCGTGGTGGTGCCGGACTGGGAATCTTCAGCGACCTGCCTTTCCGCGGGACTGTGTGTGGGAATGGTGCCGACCCACTTTGCTAAGCCGTGGATCGACAGCGGGAAATGGGTGGCGCTACAGCTTGAGAATCCGTTTCCTGATGCGGCGTGCTGTCTGACGTGGCAGCAGAACGACACGTCGCCCGCGCTGGCCTGGCTACTGGACTATCTGGGCGACAGCGAAACGCTGAATAAAGAGTGGTTACGGGAGCCGGAAGAGGCTCCCGCAGAAGGGGATTAACGGCGATAGTCGCGGAACGGGCCATCGGCGACAGAGCGACGCTCAATCAGACGCGGATGCACCTCAATGGACTGCGATTCTTCGCGTTTGTTGACGATACGGTCAAGCAGCATATTGAAGGCCGTTTCACCCAGAGAATCTTTCGGCTGGTGAATCGTCGTCAGCGCAGGCGTAAAGTAACGCGCGTTGCGCACGTTGTCGTAGCCGATGACCGAGATATCCTGCGGTACGCGCAGCCCCATCTCGTCAGCGGCGCACAACGCGCCCATCGCCATAATGTCGCCACCGCAGAATACGGCCGTCGGGCGGTGAGACTGGGAGATCATTTGCTGCATCGCGCGGTAGCCTGATTCCGGCTCGAAATCACCCTGAACGATCCAGTTTTCCGGTACGTTTATCAGCGCTTCTTCCATCGCTTTCATAAAGCCAGCCAGACGACCTGCGCCGGTGTTGCGTTCCATTGGGCCAGGGATCACGCCAATTTCACGGTGCCCGCGTTCAACCAGATAACGACCGGCCATATAGCCGCCTGCAAAGGCGTTATCAATGACCGTATCGGTAAAGTCCGCTTTGGCTTCGCCCCAGTCCATCACCACCATCGGGATATGGCGATACTCTTCAAGCATAGAGAGCAGGGGCTCAGGGTATTCGGAACACATGACCAGCAGGCCATCCACGCGCTTTTGCGCCATCATGGAGAGGTACGCGCGCTGCTTTTCCAGGTTGTTCCAGGCGTTGCCCAGAATCAGCGTATATCCTTTCTGGAAGCAGTTCTTTTCAACGGCTTCGATAATTTCAGCAAAATAGGCGGCTTCGCTGCTGGTTGCCAGCAAACCAATCGATTTGGTGTGGTTAACCTTCAGGCTGCGGGCAACCGCGCTGGGTGAGTAGTGCAGTTCTTTAATGGCTGCCCATACCGCGTTGCGCGTCTCTTCCGCAACGAAGCGCGTTTTGTTAATTACGTGTGATACGGTTGTAGTGGAAACGTTTGCTCGCTTCGCCACATCTTTAATTGTTGCCATTACATCTCACTCCAGACCATATCCTGAACTCCTGAAAATACTGTAAGTAAACGTTTGCCTTTACACACCTTGATCGCAACGTCAGGGTTGCGGCACGCCGGGAAAACGACACGGAACATCAGGAAGGGGGCAATGGCCGGTACGCTAATCAAGTAAGCGTGGAATTTTGTCTGATCTTGACGAAAAGGGGAAGAGTTAAAAGCGCTTATCAATATAAATCATGGGAGATTTTTGCATTCAAGTGTGTAAAAATGCGCAATATCACTTTTTGTGTGGGAATAAAAAGGAGAAAACTTGATGAGCACCGATCTGAAATTTTCGTTAGTGACCACCATTATTGTGCTGGGCCTGATTGTCGCAGGCGGTCTGACTGCCGCACTGAACTGATTTACCTCTGAGGGAGAGCATTCTCCCTCTGTCTTTCCTCTCTCTTCTTCCTCATTTTTAACCAAATCGTAAAAGTCTTTTGCTATTTTGCTTACTTTATTAGTTTTGTGATTGATGTCATGCTTTTGACTCTTTTGCGTGCCCCGTGACGGCACGAAGCTGCGGAGTCGATGTATGAAAATAAATTATCCCTTACTGGCGCTGGCAATTGGCGCATTTGGTATTGGAACCACCGAGTTCTCTCCTATGGGCTTGTTGCCCGTTATCGCTCGCGGCGTGGATGTCTCGATTCCTGCGGCCGGAATGCTCATCAGCGCGTATGCCGTTGGTGTGATGGTCGGCGCGCCGTTGATGACGCTGCTGCTTTCCCATCGCGCACGTCGTAATGCGCTTATTTTTTTGATGGCGATTTTTACCCTCGGAAATGTGCTGTCGGCCATCTCGCTGGATTACACTACGTTGATGCTGTCGCGGATTCTGACCAGCCTGAATCACGGCGCTTTCTTCGGTCTGGGGTCGGTGGTGGCGGCCAGCGTCGTCCCCAAACATAAACAGGCCAGCGCGGTCGCCACCATGTTTATGGGGCTGACGATCGCCAATATTGGCGGTGTTCCTGCGGCGACCTGGCTGGGGGAAACCATTGGCTGGCGCATGTCCTTCATGGCGACGGCGGGGCTGGGCGTAATTTCAATGATTAGCCTCTTTTTCTCGTTGCCGAAAGGCGGTGCGGGAGAGCGCCCTGAGGTGCGCAAAGAGCTGGCGGTGCTGTTGCGACCACAGGTGTTATCGGCATTACTGACCACCGTTCTGGGCGCAGGCGCGATGTTTACGCTCTATACCTATATCGCCCCGGTGCTGCACAGCATTACGCATGCAACGCCTGCTTTCGTTACCGGTATGCTGGTACTGATTGGCGTTGGCTTTTCTATCGGCAACTACCTGGGGGGAAAACTGGCGGATCGTTCGGTTAACGGCACCCTGAAAGGATTTTTGCTGCTGCTGATGGTGATTATGCTGGCGATCCCGTTCCTGGCGCGCAATGAAGTGGGCGCCGCTATCAGCATGGTGGTATGGGGGGCGGCGACATTCGCGGTGGTTCCGCCTTTACAAATGCGCGTCATGCGGGTTGCCAGCGAAGCGCCAGGCCTCTCTTCATCGGTCAATATCGGTGCCTTTAATCTCGGTAATGCGCTTGGCGCAGCGGCGGGGGGCGCAGTGATTTCCGGTGGTTTGGGCTACAGCTTCGTACCGGTGATGGGGGCGATTGTGGCAGGGCTTGCGCTGTTGCTGGTCTTTGTCTCTGCGCGCAGACAGCCTGAAGACGTTTGCGTGGCGAACTAAGCGCAGCATTAAAACGCAGAAGGGACTCCCTTCTGCGTTATTCTCTTTATGCCGCGAAGTTTTTCGCCACAAACTCCCAGTTTACCAGCGCCCAGAAGTGCTCCAGGTAGCCAGGACGGGCATTGCGGTAGTCGATATAGTAGGCATGTTCCCACACATCCACGGTCATCAACGGCGTGGCGTTGGTGGTCAGCGGCGTACCGGCATTCGACGTAGAGACGATAGCCAGTTTCCCATCCGTCCCTTTCACCAGCCAGGTCCAGCCGGAACCGAAGTTCTTAATTGCGGCGTCGGTGAACTGCGCTTTGAAATCGGCAACGCTGCCGAAGGACGCGACAATGGCGTCAGCCAGTTTACCCGTTGGTTCGCCGCCAGCATCAGGCGCCAGGCAGTTCCAGTAGAAGGTGTGGTTCCAGACCTGGGCCGCGTTATTGAAGACGCCGCCTTCAGCGCTGCGAACGATCTCTTCCAGTGATTTCCCCTCAAACGGCGTGCCTTTGATCAGGTTGTTAAGGTTGGTCACATAGGTCTGATGATGTTTGCCGTAATGATATTCCAGCGTCTCAGCAGAAATGTGCGGTGCAAGAGCATCTTTGGCATACGGTAATGCAGGTAATTCAAACGACATTGCTTCTCTCCTTATATTTATATTAGGTGCGCACAATAACCTTATTGTACGTAAGGATAGGGTAGCAAATTGAAAGGTGATACAAAAGAAGAACTTACCCTGTAGCCATACTACAGGGTAACGTTTTATCGAATGGTTTTCGGCGTCATGACCCGGCGTGCGCCCACGTAATGGCGCTGCCAGTAATCTTCGCTAAGAGAGGTAATCTGTATTTCCTGACCGCTGCGCGGAGACTGAATAAATTTGCCGTTGCCAACGTAAACGCCAACGTGATCGGCGGTACCGCGACCCTGGGTACGGAAGAACACGAGATCGCCATTTTTCAGTTCGCCACGTTCAATCGGCGCGGCATCGCGCAAATGATACATTTCATTTGCAGTACGCGGGATGCGGAATTTCACCAGGTCCTTATACGCGTAATAAACCAGACCGCTGCAATCAAAACCGGTTCGTGGAGACGTTCCGCCCCAACGATACGGTTTGCCAATCTGATTCATTAATTTATTCATCGCCGTGTTGGTGGCTTTCTGCATTTTCGCTTTATGCGCATCAGCAATGGCAAGCGGGGCGCCTTTTACTTTGACACAATGCGGCTTATGACCCTTGCGCGGCGTACATTTTTCCGTCCAGGTTACGGCGGCGGTTTGTGTAGTGGCGGGTTTGCTACGACGGCTTGCGGTTTTGGTGGTTTTCGCAGGGGAGGCAATGCGTTTTTTCGATGTGGAGGCCGTTTTACTTTGGGTTTTACTCACGGCTTTTTTTGCAGTCTTCGTTTTTTTCTTGCTGGTCGCGGTGTTCTTCTGCTTATCTGCCGTTTTCGTGACATGCGCGGCAGGCGTCGCCCTGGCTTGCCGGGAGGCATGCGCCATTGACGTAAAAGGGAGCGTGGTAAAAAGCAAAGCACAGAGCGTGATCGAGATCCGGTTTATCCGCGCCACTGAGCAATCCTCTGGTTAAGGGCAGGTCGAATTCATGCCTGCGTATGATTTACAAAACGCATCGATTCTAATCTATAAAATCCCCGGAAGTTAATAGCTTTTGTCATCTAAAATCGCGTTTCGTTATTGAGTGCAAAAAAAAGCAGCAACAAAAGCGGAAACGGGTCAACAGATAAACAATTCCATACTGTTTAAGTGGATAAGAGATATTTAGAATGCAACTTCAGGCTTCAGACGATAAAATAGTAAAGCGTGATGAAAATGTTATTTTCCGTTGCCAGCCTGACCCGCTACAATGTCAGACTACTGCCGTAAAGAAGTTTAAGGAAGCAAGACAATGAGCACCACTATCGAAAAAATCCAGCGCCAGATCGCTGAAAACCCGATTCTCCTGTACATGAAAGGCTCTCCAAAACTGCCAAGCTGCGGTTTTTCCGCACAGGCTGTTCAGGCGCTTTCTGCCTGTGGTGAACGTTTTGCCTATGTCGATATTCTGCAAAACCCGGACATCCGCGCCGAGCTGCCGAAATATGCTAACTGGCCGACCTTCCCGCAACTGTGGGTGGACGGTGAGCTGGTTGGCGGCTGCGATATCTTAATTGAAATGTACCAGCGCGGTGAGTTGCAGCAGTTGATCAAAGAGACTGCGGCAAAATACAAAACCGAAGAGCCTGACGCTGAGTAATTCAGCCGAAATAAAAAAGCGACCATCTGGTCGCTTTTTTTTTGCTGAAAACGCGCTTGCCTGATGGCGCGTCGCTTATCAGGACGCGTGGGCATCGCCACCCGACACGATTATGCCTCTTCTGGTACCGGCAACGGCCAGCCGCCAAGACGCTTCCAGCGGTTAACGATTTCGCAAAACAGAACGGCCGTTCGTTCGGTGTCGTATAGCGCAGAGTGCGCCTGCGTTCCATCAAACGCCATTCCCGCCGCCAGACACGCTTTTGACAGCACGGTCTGTCCCAACGCCAGGCCGCTCAGGGCCGCAGTGTCAAAGGTCACGAAGGGGTGGAAGGGGTTACGTTTCAGCGAAGCGCGCTCAGCGGCGGCCATCATAAAACTGTGATCGAACGTGGCGTTATGGGCGACCATGATCGCACGATTGCAACCGCTGTCTTTAATTCCCTTGCGCACCATTTTGAAAATAGCATGCAGCGCATCGTACTCGCTGACCGCGCCGCGCAGCGGGTTAGAAGGATCGATTCCGTTAAAGGCAAGCGCTTCGGGCTGTAAGTTTGCGCCTTCGAACGGCTCAACATGGAAATGCAGCGTCGTGTCCGGCATCAGCCAGCCTTGTTCATCCATTTTCAGCGTGATGGCGGCAACCTCAAGCAGCGCATCGGTTTTGGCATTGAATCCCGCCGTTTCGACATCAATGACGACAGGATAAAAACCACGAAAACGGTCGCACAGACCGGAAAGTTGAGCGTTATCGGACATCTGGGTCTCTTAATACGGAAAAATTGCAGCGCGCATTATGGCAAATTTTACGCTGAGATGCAGTAAAACAACGGGCACAGAGAGTCTGCGCCCGGCGGGAGATTAGTTGCCCAGACCGCGACCGGCGTCTTTGGCTTCAATCAGTTCAATTTTGTAGCCATCAGGATCTTCAACAAACGCGATGACGGTGGAGCCGCCTTTTACCGGACCCGCTTCACGCGTGACGTTACCACCGTTCTGGCGAATGCGCTCGCAGGCTTCGGCAGCATTGTCGACGCTCAGGGCGATATGGCCATAGGCCGTGCCCAGCTCGTACTTATCAACGCCCCAGTTGTAAGTTAACTCGATCACCGCTTCTTCGCTTTCCGGGCCGTAACCCACGAATGCCAGAGAGTATTTGTATTCCGGGTTTTCGCTGGTGCGCAGCAGCTTCATGCCCAGTACGTTGGTGTAGAATTCGATGGAACGCTGCAAGTCGCCAACACGCAGCATGGTATGAAGTAAACGCATCTTTTTCCCCTCAAAAGTGCTGAATGGTCAATACATTCAAAATGTTGTTCTAGTATAGCGGCGTTTTTACGCCGCTACCAACGCAGGATTACAGGGTAGGATAGTCCGTGTAACCTTCAGCGCCGCCGCCGTAGAAGCTTTCTGCGCGTTGTGGATTCAGTTCTGCTTTGCGTTGCAGACGAGCTACCAGGTCCGGGTTAGCGATATACGCCCGGCCAAACGCGACGGCGTCGATCAGGCCCTTATTGAGCAGGTCTTCCGCTTTTTCCGGCGTATAGGCGCCTGCGCCAATGATTGGGCCGTGGAAGCGGGCGCGAACTTTCTCACGGAAGGCGTCAGTATACGGTTCGCCGCCAGCCCAGTCAGGTTCGGACATGTGCAGATAGGCAATGCCGCGTTTACCCAGTTCCTCAATCAGATAGAGCGCATCGGCTTCTTCATTCGGGCCATTGTCGACATTCTGGAATGTGCCGATAGGGGAAACACGGATACCAATTCGATCTGCCCCCCATTCCTGAATACCGGCATCGACGACTTCCAGCACCAGACGCGCGCGGTTCTCAACGCTGCCGCCGTACTGGTCAGTACGATGGTTTGACGTCGGGGAAAGGAACTGGTGCAGCAGATAGCCGTGGGCGGAATGCAGTTCTACCAGGTCGAAACCGGCTTCACGCGCATTGGCGATAGCCTGACGGAAATCGTTGACGATGCCTGGGATCTCGTCGGTTTCCAGCGCGCGCGGCATTGAGGTGTCGACACGAATGGCCTGACCGTTTTCATCGCGCAGCGAGGTACGGGTGCCAGCGCCGATCGCAGACGCGGAGACGGGAGGCTGGCCACCGGGTTGCAGGCTGGAATGAGAGATTCGACCGGTATGCCAGAGTTGAACAGCAATGTGCCCCTGTTCGGCATGAACGCCAGCGGTAATTTTTTTCCATGCCTCGATCTGCTCCGCGCTGTGCAGACCCGGCGCGCCCGCATAGCCTTTCGCCTGTGCGGAGATCTGCGTCGCTTCGCTGATGATTAGCCCGGCGCTGGCGCGTTGACGATAATACTCGGCCATTAACGGGGTGGGAATGTCGCCCGGTTCAATGCTGCGCAAACGCGTCAGAGGGGCCATGAACACACGGTTTGCTGCCGTAATTGCGCCCACTTTCAGCGGGGTAAACAGTTTCTCAGATGACATAATGGCTCCTGGTATAAGTAGACCGGTCGTCTAGTGATAAGGAAAATAAAAACGCCCGTTAAGCCGCAGGCGTTGCGATAATCGTTTTTACATGTGCCAGCGCGCTTTCAAGCGGGGCGGCACTGCGAGAAATTTTGGCGTGCAGATTCGCGCCTAACCACAGCGCATACAGGATCTGCGCCTGTTGCAGCGGCTCGCCAGCAAAAGAGAGACAGCGGGCTTCGCGTCCTTTTTCCAGCGCTTGCGCTAACAGCGTAATAATATGCCGCGCGCCTTTGTCCATCGCAGTGCGCATATCTTCTGAGAGATCGCACACTTCGGCGGACAGCTTTACGGTCAAACAGCCGCTGATAGTGCCTTGCTGGCAAAACTGATTCAGGGTTTCCTGATAGTAAGCCAGAATGCGGTCACGGTAGTTGCCCGCTCCGGCGTCAAAATGCGTTGCCAGCCGCTGATGATATCCGGCGTAATGCCGTTCCAGCATGGCGACGCCAAACGCTTCTTTGGAACGAAAATAGTGATAAAACGACCCCTTCGGCACTTCGGCGGTTTTGAGCAGCTCGCTCAATCCCATTCCGGTGAAGCCACGCTGCATACAAAGCTGCTCGCCGGTAGCCAGAAGATGTTCGCGGGTGTCATGTTCAGTCTGTTTGTTCATGCCGCTGAGTGTAATAGACCAATCGGTCTAATGCAAGTCAGGTTGCCAGAAAGCCAGTTAGCGTCTTCAATAAGCATAAGTGCTTTCGTTGAGGAGAGAGTGTGGCCGAGCAGTTAGAGTTTTTTCCCGTCCCAAGCCCGTGCCGGGGGATCTGTCAGTCGGATGAGCGCGGATTTTGTCGCGGCTGTCTGCGCAGTCGGGATGAGCGTTTCAACTGGCAAAAAATGAGCGACGCCGAGAAGCAGAACGTGTTGCGGCTTTGTCGTCAGCGTCTTATGCGCAAATTACGCGCAAACAAACCGAACCCGCAGGAAGAACCTCAACAACCCTCACTCTTTTGAAACCGTAATTGCGTATACTCGCTAAACATCTATATATGAGGAAGCGGTTATGGTTCAGCGTATCACTATTGCCCCGCAAGGCCCGGAATTTTCGCGCTTCGTGATGGGTTACTGGCGTCTGATGGACTGGAATATGTCTGCGCGTCAGCTGGTCAGCTTTATTGAAGAGCATCTTGATCTGGGCGTCACGACCGTTGACCATGCGGATATCTACGGCGGTTATCAATGTGAGGCCGCGTTTGGCGAAGCGTTGAAACTGGCGCCGCACCTGCGTGAGCGGATGCAGATCGTAACGAAGTGTGGTATCGCCACGACCGCCCGGGCTGAAAATGTACTCGGCCATTACATCACTGACCGCGACCACATTGTTGCCAGCGCTGAACAGTCCCTGAAAAATCTGGCGACCGACCGCCTTGATCTGCTGCTCATCCATCGTCCCGACCCGCTAATGGATGCGGACGACGTAGCGGAAGCATTCCAGCATCTCCACCAGAGCGGAAAAGTGCGCCACTTTGGCGTCTCTAACTTTACCCCGGCCCAGTTTACGCTGCTGCAATCGCGTCTGCCGTTTACCCTTGCCACGAATCAGGTTGAGATTTCACCGGTTCATCAGCCGCTGCTACTGGACGGCACGCTGGATCAGCTACAGCAACTGCGTATTCGACCGATGGCGTGGTCCTGTCTTGGCGGCGGTCGTCTGTTTAATGATGATGAATTCGCGCCGCTGCGCAACGAACTTGCCGCGATTGCGGAAGAGCTGAACGCGACCACGATTGAGCAGGTGGTATATGCGTGGATTTTACGCCTGCCGTCTCAGCCGTTGCCGATTATCGGCTCCGGTAAAATTGAGCGCGTACGCGCAGCGATTGAGGCATCGTCTCTGACGATGTCGCGTCAGCAATGGTTCCGTATCCGCAAAGCGGCGTTAGGTTACGACGTGCCGTAATGCTCCGTTTTCGGCTTTCCGTTCAAAATTGTGTCACTGGTTTACACTTAACCGGGTAAACACATTTGACGGAGGTCTTATGAAGCGTTTGAGTCTGGCAATGTTAACCCTGCTGGCCTGTGCGGGCGCACAGGCCGCCAGTGAAGAAGTGACGATGAATCTGGTGACTTCGCAAGGCGTCGGGCAGTCGATTGGCAGCGTAACTATTGCCGAAACGGATAAAGGGCTGGAGTTTACTCCCGATCTGAAAGCGCTGCCGCCGGGTGAACATGGTTTTCATATCCATGCTAACGGCAGTTGCCAGCCTGCGATTAAAGAGGGTAAAGCCTCGGCGGCAGAAGCGGCGGGCGGGCATTTCGACCCGCACAATACCGGGAAGCACGAGGGGCCGGAAGGCGCCGGGCATATGGGCGATCTTCCCGTGCTGGTGGTCAATAATGACGGGATAGCCACCACGCCTGTTACTGCGCCGCGCCTGAAATCTCTTGATGAAATCAAAGATAAAGCGCTGATGATCCATGTCGGCGGCGATAACATGTCCGATCAGCCGAAACCGCTTGGCGGTGGTGGCGAGCGTTACGCCTGCGGCGTCATCAAATAGTCAGGACGTCAGTGAACCCTGCGGCGGCGCTTGCTCAAGCTGCGACAGCGAGCAGTGTAATCGCCAGATGAGCGCCGCCAGTTCCTGAGCCGCAGGTTGATGATGATGCGACAGCGTGTTGCAAATACGCTGTAGCTCCTGGAGCGTGGCCGCCAGCGGTCGTTGCTGTACGCCGCGCTCGCTCATCACGTCGCGCAACAAGGCAATACAGATATCCCGGACGCGCGAAAGCGGGTCGGAGCGGGTTTCCCAGGCACGCAGTTGCCACACCACATGTGAACAATTCAGCAGTACCACTCCCCAGCGTAACAGCCAGCGTCGCGCCAGCGCATCCTGGCTATTGCTGAGTTGACTGACGTGATGATAGGTCAGCGATTCAAACTCATTCTCGCTGTGTGATGGATGACGACTGAGCTGATCGACAAAATCTCTGCGCAATGCGCGGATATGGCGACGGCTTTTGCGGGCATCCGAACCCGGACGCAGGATCGCAAACGCCAGCCACGATAGCGCGACCCCGGCAATTTTAGCCGTATTGTCATTAAGAAAATCAGCAAAGTCATACACGGGGGGATTGGTGACGGCGATAAACGATCCCATAAAAACGATCAACTGTCCCCAAAGTCCGGCGAGTTTCGGCATTTGCAGCTTCAGCAGTTGCATCGTGGCCAGCAAAGGAAACAGAAACAGCAAAAACTGCCAGAGATCGGTTATCTGCACCATCAAACCGAATTTTACGACGAAGCTGAATAACGAGAGCAGAATCAGCGTGCGCATCAATAAAGAGAGTGATTTAAACGGCGTGGCGACGGCGGAATAGAGCACGCAACTGATGGCCGCCAGCGTTAATGCCCCTGAACCGGATTCCCATTGTGAACCGATACTCCACGCGCCAATTACCATGAGGGTGGTAAATGTGCGCAATCCGCTCCATATCGCTTCGGCGTTGTCCGTATGGCGGGCCAGACCGGGGCTGTGCGTTACTTTGATCTCATCGACTGCGGCGCCGTTTTCCAGCAACCGTAGCTGATGGCTGTTGTGTAAGTAGAGCTGGCAAAAATAGCGCAATCGCTGCCAGAAGGCGACGTGGCGGTAATCCTGTCGGTTTTTCGGATGTAGCGGGGCAATAATGCGCGCGACGGTATAACTGTCGGTACGCGGATTAGCCAGCGCGGCCAGCAGTTGTTCAATCACATCGCGGGTCTGCTCCGGCGGGTTGGGCCAGTTCAGCAACATCCTGCGGAGGCTGGAAATGACGCTGGTCAGGCGAAGCTGCTGATGCAGCAGAGCGTTAAGCAGCGCGTTCTGGCGACGAAAACGGTAGTGACTCCAGAATGCCTGAATGCGCAGCAGGTTCATCGTCAGAATTTGGCCGATAACCCCTTCATGGGCAGAACGTATCGCATCGGTGGTTTCCGGCTGCCAGAGCAGGCTGGCGTGCTCCAGCAACCGTGCGTGCATATTTTTCAGCGCGGTCAACAGCGCCGTGCCGTCAGAGGTGCTGGGCAGGATCATCATCATCATGCCGCCGCAAAGAATACCGACGATCACCTCGCAGACCCTGGCCTGGGCGATATCCCACAACTGTGTGACCTCGATGATGTTGACCATGGGAAAGGCGATGATGGCGGCCGTGTAACCCGCCAGCTGGAAGGCGTAGGCGACGTTATTGGTGAAATGGGCGCAGGCCCAGGTGCAAAAGCCAATCCAGGCCGCCATGCTTAATAAAAAGAGCCAGGGTTCGTTTAGCGTGTGACCTGCGATGATGAGCGCGGCGGTGGCGCCAAGTAAACTCCCGGCAATACGCCCCAGACTTTTACTGATCACGCCGCCTACCGTCGGAAAACTTACCACGGCGGCAGAGGTCATCGCCCAGTATGGCTCATCCAGATTGATGTAGTAGGCGAACGTCAGCGCCAGGCACATGGCGAGGGTATTGCGCAATGCATAGCGCCATTGCCCAGAGGTTGCTTTGAACCAGGGCGTATCGCGCCAGGTCAGGTGAGGGAGCTTCATTAGCGCTGACCGATAGCCACGCTGCATGTTGTGCCCGAAACCAGCGTGACATCATGGGGTAACGCATCAAATTCGATACGCACCGGTACGCGCTGCGCCAGACGAACCCAGGGAACGTTAGGTTTAATGTCAGGGACCAGGCCGGAATCGCTCTCCACGCTTTGATCATAAATCGCCCGGCCAATACTGGCAACGTGACCCTGTAACTTCACGTTGCCGCTGTAGAGGGTGATCTGCGCCGGAGCGCCTTCGCGAATATGGCGCAGTTTCGTCTCTTCGAAATATCCCATGACGTAGAACGAGTGGCTGTCGACCAGCGCAAACAGCGGTTGGCCGGTAGAGGCGTAATCCCCCGTGCGCGTTGAGAGGTTTGTCACCCAGCCCGCGACCGGCGCGCGAACGTCGGTCTGGGCTAATTGCCATTGCGCCTGTTTTAATGACGCTTCCGCCGCTTCGACGCTGGCCTGCATCGCTTTAACGTTCAGGTTTGCGGTGTCCATATCTTCGGCAGAGATGTAATTTTGTGATAAATGGCGACGACGGTTGGCTTCATTATTGGCTTTCGCTAAATCGGAGCGGGCTTTAGCCAGTTCTGCCTGCGCATTAAGCTCAGCGATGTGAAAAGGGGTCTTATCGATAGAAAAGAGCAGATCGCCTGCATTCACGAACTGGTTATCTTTTATATTGAGTTCGGTGATGCTGCCGGAGACCTGAGGCGTAATGCTCACCTGTTCCGCCCGTACTTTACCGTCGCGCGTCCACGGAGACTGCATGTAGTAATTCCATAGCCACCAACCGGCCAGAACCGCGATGGCCGCAACCACAATCGTTGAAAAGTATTTCATTGTTTTAAGCGACATAATCACCACGCAATCAGCAAAATAAGGCTCAGGCACACGCAAAGTGCAAATATCGACAGATCCATCAGCAGGGGATGCCAGATTTCACCCGAGTAAATCCAGTCGCGTAGCAGGCGATGCGCCAGCAGCCAGATAACAAATCCAAGCGCGAATGCTTTGAAAAGCGGAGGGAAATAGACAGATGCGCCGATCACCAGATCTTGTAGGGGCAATCCTGTTGCAGTGGGTATAAACGTCACAAGCAAGAATCCTTTGCGTTAAACAGCGTTGCTATAGGTTTAGTAAAAACCGAGGTACAGCACGTCTTTTCCGCATAATGTCTGAAAAAATGTCTACCTGTAAGCAAATTTAGCAATACATTTGTTTTGAGCATATAAATGCTGCACACTATTCTAAAATCAGTATAATATCTTAGCAAGCTAATTATAAGGAGATGAAATTGGAATCGCCACTAGGTTCTGATCTGGCACGGTTGGTGCGCATTTGGCGTGCTCTGATTGACCATCGCCTGAAACCTCTGGAGTTGACGCAGACACACTGGGTAACGCTGCATAATATTCACCAACTTCCGCCGGATCAGTCGCAAATACAGTTAGCCAAAGCGATCGGCATTGAACAACCGTCTCTGGTGCGTACGCTGGATCAGCTTGAAGACAAAGGGCTTATCTCACGACAAACCTGCGCCAGCGATCGTCGCGCCAAGCGAATTAAGCTGACGGAGAAGGCGGAACCGCTCATCACAGAGATGGAAGCCGTGATCAATAAAACGCGTGGAGAGATTCTGGAAGGGATTTCGCCGCAGGAACTTGAGCTGTTAATTAAGCTGATTGCGAAACTTGAGCACAATATTATTGAGTTGCAGTCTCAGAACTAAGAGCAGAAGAAAGGCGTGTGGCCAGAGGCTGACCACACGTCTGTTGGATTAGCGCGGAGAAACAGTAACCTGGCTGCCGTTGCTGGCCAGAACAACACGCTGACCTGCGGAGAAACGGGTATCGCCCTGTTTCTGTACCACCATGATGGTGTTGCCGTCATCCTTACGGATTTCCAGTTCCACACCCTGAGTTTTGTTCATCGCGCCCTGGACGCCTTGTCCCGCTACGCCGCCTGCGACTGCGCCAGCGGCCGTCGCCAGTGAACGCCCCGTCCCGCCACCGATGGTATTACCGAGGAAACCACCGAGCACTGCACCACCGATAGCGCCGATCACGTTGGAGTCATCACCGCCCTGGATTTGCACCGGACGAACGTTAACGACAGTGCCGTATGTGACATTCTGCACTTGTTTCGCCTCGGACGCGGTATAGACATCACCGGACAGGCTATCGTTATTCACACAACCCGCTAAAGATAAGCCCATCAGTGAAACGATCAGCACACGTTTAATCATCTATAAATCTCCTGTTCACCATGAAACGCCACAAAGCATCCCTCATGGTTAAATTATATGGCATATACGACCGTAAAGGCACATGTTCTGCTGGAACAATGTGAAAATCATAATCAGATTTGGGTTAACCAAGTATAAACGAATCATCCATGAGATTTATCAGAACAGAGTGTCAGCGTCTGCATCGAAGGGTAAAAATGCTTAATGAAGCATGGTATTAGCGGAAACTTTGTGGTTGAGTGGTAACGCTAAAATCATGCTTAACACGCTAAAAGGAAGATGTATGAAATCGGGCCGTTTTATCGGCGTTATGTCTGGAACCAGCCTTGATGGCGTCGATGTTGTGCTGGCGGCAATTGATGAAACGATGGTCGCACAGCAGGCGAGCCTGACCTGGCCCATCCCCGTTCATCTTAAACAAGCCATTCTGGATATTTGCCAGGGGCAACAACTCACGCTTTCCCAGTTTGGCCAGTTGGATACGCAGCTCGGGCAGCTTTTTGCCGACGCGGTGAACGCGCTGCTGGCGCAGGAAAAACTGCGGCCGAGGGATATTGTCGCCATCGGCTGTCATGGTCAGACGGTCTGGCATGAACCTACCGGCGCTGCGCCGCATACCTTACAAATCGGTGATAACAACCAAATTGTCGCGCGAACCGGGATAACGGTTGTCGGTGATTTTCGTCGTCGCGATATTGCGCTGGGCGGGCAAGGCGCGCCGCTGGTTCCCGCGTTCCACCAGGCGCTGCTGGCGCACCCGACAGAGCGTCGGATGGTGCTGAACATTGGCGGTATCGCCAACCTGTCTTTGCTCATACCGGGTCAACCGGTAAGAGGGTACGATACCGGGCCAGGCAATATGCTCATGGATGCCTGGATCTGGCGGCAGTGCGGTAAACCTTATGATAAAGACGCGCAATGGGCCAGTGAAGGGAAAGTGATAATTCCGCTGCTGCAAAATATGTTGAGCGATCCCTATTTTTCAGCGCCCGCGCCGAAAAGCACCGGGCGTGAGTATTTCAACTATGGCTGGATAGAACGCCACCTTTCGGCCTTTCCTGGCCTCGCTCCCCGCGATATTCAGGCAACGCTGGCTGAGCTGACCGCAGTGACAATTTCTGAACAGGTTCTGTTAAGCGGCGGCTGCGAGCGGCTGATGGTGTGCGGCGGCGGGAGTCGTAACCCTTTGCTGATGGCGCGTCTGGCCGGGTTGCTGCCGGGTACGGAAGTTACCAGCACGGATGAAGCCGGGATCAGTGGCGATGATATGGAAGCGCTGGCGTTTGCCTGGCTGGCGTGGCGCACGCTCGCCGGGTTGCCGGGGAACCTCCCTTCGGTGACGGGGGCCACAGAATCCAGCATTCTGGGGGCCATTTTCCCGGCGAACCCACGAACTCAGAGTTAACTGAATTTTTCCGGGCCTGTCTGCCGTTAAACTGAAAGGGTTAGGAAGGGCGTATTTGCCCTTCGGACCAGGAAAGTCTTCGGGATATGTCTATGAAAAAACTGCTCATTGTATGTCTGCCTGTGCTCCTGAGCGGTTGTAGCGTCTACAACCAATTGCTTGAGCGTATGCAAACGGACACGCTGGAATATCAGTGTGATGAAAAACCGCTTACCGTAAAAATGAACAATACCCGGCAAGAGGTGAATTTTGTTTACGACAATAAACTGCTGAACCTCAAACAGGGCATGTCTGCGTCGGGAGCACGTTACACGGACGGCATCTACGTCTTTTGGTCAAAAGGCGATGGCGCAACGGTCTATAAACGCGACAGAATTGTGCTGAATAACTGCCAGTTACAAAACCCGAAGCGTTGAGATTTTCACCTGGGCGGCGCACAATAGCGCCACCCACTGACAATCCGTAGCGAACACCATGTCTGATAACGACGAATTGCAGCAAATCGCGCATCTGCGCCGTGAATACACCAGAGGCGGCCTGCGTCGCAACGATCTTCCCGCTGAACCGTTAACCCTTTTCGAACGCTGGCTGGGTCAGGCATGTGATGCCAGACTGGCGGACCCGACCGCGATGGTGGTCGCCACCGTCGATGAAAACGGTCAGCCTTATCAACGCATTGTGCTGCTTAAACATTACGATGAAAAAGGGATGGTGTTTTACACCAACCTGGGCAGCCGTAAGGCGCATCACCTCGAAAATAATCCGCGCATCAGTCTGTTGTTCCCGTGGCATATGCTGGAACGGCAGGTGATGGTGACTGGCAAAGCGGAACGCCTTTCCACGCTTGAAGTGGTGAAATACTTCCACAGCCGCCCGCGCGACAGCCAGATTGGCGCTTGGGTGTCTAAACAATCCAGCCGAATCTCTGCGCGCGGCATTCTGGAAAGCAAGTTCCTTGAGCTGAAGCAGAAGTTCCAGCAAGGGGAAGTCCCGTTGCCCAGCTTCTGGGGCGGATTCCGCGTCAATATTGAACAGATGGAGTTCTGGCAGGGCGGCGAACACCGTTTACACGACCGCTTTTTATACCAGCGCGAAAACAACGCGTGGAAAATTGACCGGCTTGCTCCTTAAACCCCGAAATTTGTTGTGTTAAGCGCTAGCGCTGCGTGCGTCAGCGCTTTATTCTATATACCTTTCGCGTCTGGCGAAAAGTCGTGTACCGGCAAAGGTGCAGTCGTTTTATACATGGAGATTTTGATGGCAAGCAGTAACTTGATTAAACAATTGCAAGAGCGGGGGCTGGTGGCCCAGGTAACGGACGAGGAAGCGTTAGCAGAGCGACTGGCGCAAGGCCCGATCGCGCTCTATTGCGGCTTCGACCCTACCGCTGACAGCTTGCATTTGGGGCATCTTGTTCCATTGTTATGCCTGAAACGCTTCCAGCAGGCGGGTCACAAGCCTGTTGCGCTGGTAGGTGGCGCGACCGGTCTGATTGGCGACCCGAGCTTTAAAGCCGCTGAGCGTAAACTGAACACCGAAGATACTGTGCAGGAGTGGGTGGATAAAATCCGCAAGCAGGTTGCACCGTTCCTCGATTTTGACTGTGGTGACAATTCCGCCATTGCCGCGAATAATTACGACTGGTTTGGCGGCATGAATGTGCTGACCTTCCTGCGCGACATCGGCAAGCACTTCTCCGTCAATCAGATGATCAACAAAGAAGCGGTGAAGCAACGTCTGAATCGTGACGATCAGGGCATCTCCTTTACCGAGTTCTCCTATAACCTGTTACAGGGTTATGACTTTGCCTGCCTGAATAAACTGCACGGCGTTACGCTGCAAATCGGCGGCTCTGACCAGTGGGGCAACATCACCTCCGGTATCGATCTAACCCGTCGTCTGCATCAGAACCAGGTATTCGGCCTGACCGTACCGCTGATCACCAAAGCAGATGGCACCAAGTTTGGTAAAACCGAAGGCGGCGCGGTATGGCTGGACCCGAAAAAGACCAGTCCGTACAAGTTCTACCAGTTCTGGATCAACACCGCAGATGCTGACGTGTACCGCTTCCTGAAATTCTTCACCTTCATGGACATTGCCGAGATCAATGCGCTGGAAGAAGAAGATAAGAACAGCGGTAAAGCGCCGCGTGCCCAGTATGTGCTGGCAGAGCAGGTCACGCGCCTGGTGCATGGCGAAGAAGGTCTGGTTGCGGCGAAACGTATCACTGAAAGCCTGTTCAACGGTAATCTGAGCGATCTCAGCGAAGCCGATTTCGAACAACTGGCTCAGGATGGCGTGCCGATGATCGAGATGGAAAAAGGCGCCGATCTGATGCAGGCGCTGGTGGATTCCGAACTGCAACCGTCTCGTGGTCAGGCACGTAAAACCATCGCCTCTAATGCGGTGACCATCAACGGTGAAAAACAGTCAGACCCGGAATATTTCTTCCAGGACAGCGACATTTTATTCGGGCGCTACACGCTGTTGCGCCGCGGTAAAAAGAATTACTGTCTGATTTGCTGGAAATAATAAAAAGTCAGCAGGGGCGTGGGAAACCACGCCCCTTTATTATTTTAGGGTTATGGTAAACATGAAGAATATCCTCGCCATCCAGTCGCATGTTGTGTTCGGCCATGCGGGCAACAGTGCTGCTGAATTTCCGATGCGCCGCCTTGGCGCGAATGTCTGGCCGCTCAACACCGTTCAGTTTTCTAACCACACGCAGTATGGCAAATGGACAGGATGTGTTATGCCGCCCGAACATTTGACTGAAATTGTTCAGGGTATTGCGGATATCGATAAACTTCAGACGTGCGATGCGGTTCTTAGCGGCTATCTGGGTTCCGCAGAGCAGGGTGAGCATATTCTGGGGATTGTTCGTAAAGTAAAAGCGGCGAATCCACAGGCGAAATATTTCTGCGATCCGGTCATGGGGCATCCTGAAAAAGGGTGCATCGTGGCGCCTGGCGTCGCTGAGTTCCACGTTCGCCATGCGCTCCCGGCCAGCGACATTATCGCGCCCAATCTGGTGGAGCTGGAAATTCTCTGTGAACATGCGGTCAATAATGTTAATGAAGCCGTACTGGCTGCCAGGGAACTGATCGCTGAAGGGCCGCAAGTCGTGCTGGTTAAACATCTCGCCCGGGCAGGATACAGCCCCGACCGCTTTGAGATGTTGCTGGTGACGGCGGATGAAGCCTGGCATATTAGCCGTCCGCTTGTTGATTTCGGGATGCGTCAGCCAGTGGGTGTCGGGGATGTGACCAGCGGTTTGTTGCTGGTAAAACTGTTGCAGGGCGCAACGTTGCAGCAAGCGCTTGAACACGTTACTGCGGCGGTATATGAAATTATGATCGCCACGAAAAATATGCAGGAATACGAGTTGCAGGTGGTGGCCGCGCAGGATCGCATTGCTAAACCTGAACACTATTTCAGCGCGACGCAGCTGTGAGTTTTACCGAAGCGCCCGGAGGCGCTAACGCTTACCGGGCCTACGGGTTGTTTTACAGGCCGGATAAGGCGCAGCCGCCATCCGGCAAAGCGCCCGGTGGCGCTAACGCTTACCGGGCCTACGGGGTGTTCTGTAGGCCGGATAAGGCGCAGCCGCCATCCGGCAAAGTGCCCGGTGGCGCTAACGCTAACCGGGCCTACGGGCTGTTCTGTAGACCGAATAAGGCGCAGCCGCCATCCGGCGCAACAACCATTAGTTCAAACCTTCCGCCTTCAGCGCCGCCGCCACGCAGGGGCGTTCAGCGACCCGCGCCATATAAACGTCGATATGGCTTAATCCTTCCATATTCAGCTTCACCGCTTTCGCCCAGCGCAATACGGTAAAAAGGTAGGCATCTGCGATCGTGAAACGCTGGCCGCAAAGACACTGGCTTTCCTGGAGCGCGTCATTCACGTAGCGCAATTTTTTCTCCAGCTGCGCACGGACAATCGGTTTATATTCCTCTGGCGTATCCGGGCGGAAGAGTGGCGTAAAACCTTTGTGCAACTCCGTGGCAATATAGTTGAGCCATTCCAGCGTTTTGTAGCGGGAGATGGTGCCTGTCGGTGCCAACAGCTGACGATCGGGCACGCTATCTGCCAGATATTGCATAATCGCAACGCCTTCGGTCAGTAAGGTGCCATCGTCCAGCAGCAGAGCCGGAACCTGTCCTTTTGGGTTTACCGCGAAATAATCATCGCCGTTTTCCAGACGCTTTTTCGCCAGATCAACGCCATCCAGCGTGAAATCAATACCGCTTTCCCGCAGGGTGATGTGAGAAGCAAGAGAACAGGCGCCCGGTTTGTAGAACAGTTTCATCGGTAACTCCTTTTTGCTGAGGTTTAACGTATGGTAGTGCGGCATCAGGCAAAAAAAAAGCCGCTAACGCACGTTAGCGGCCTGAATATCAGTTTCCCTGAAAATTACGCGGTAGCGGTTTTGGCGGCCTTCGCGTTTTCTTCATCATCCTGAGTCATGCGATTCAGTTTCGGCGCGGTGATAAGCATCAGCGCGGCGATAACCGCAGTGGCGACACCGATTTGCAGGAATACGCGACCGTAAACTTCCAGAGACATCAGCGGGTCAGTAACGTTTTCCGGCACCGCCATCATGCCAGCCACGTAGCCACCAATCAGGTTGGCGCCCGCCGTAGTCAGGAACCAGCTACCCATGATGAAGCCCATCAGACGCTGCGGAACCAGCTGGGCAACCATTGCCAGACCCAGGCCGGAGATCATCAGTTCACCGATACTTTGCAGACCGTAGCTGAGGATGAGCCAGTTAACAGACACAATGCCTGCATCTGTAGCGAATTTCGCGCCCAGCGGCAGAACGAGGAACGCGCCAGAGCACAGAACCATACCGATAGCGAATTTGGTCGGCATCGGCAGCGTATCACCCATCTTGTTATAGATGGCCGCCAGAATCGGGCTACCAATGATGATCCAGAACGGGTTCAGCGCCTGATACTGCTCCGGTTCAACCGCGATACCGAGGATAGTGTGTTCAACGTTACGGATTGCGAAGAAGTTCAGTGACGTCGGCATCTGGCTGTACAGCACAAAGAAGATAATCGCTTCCAGCATCAGGATGAATGCGACGATCATTTTACGACGTGCCGCGCCCTGCATCGCGAACGCTTCTTTACCAAAGATAATCACGATACCCAGAGCGATCACGCCCAGAACCATACGTGCAATGCCCTGGTTGTGCAGTAGCCAGGTCGCGATAGCGATCAGCACGATAACGCCTGCGATAGTCGCCAGCAATTTACCGAAATGTACCGCTTCGAAGTCTGGTTTTGAGCCGTAATCTTTAACCCAACTGCGGCAGAACAGGAAGTTAACCACCGTGATGAGCATACCGACGAAGCTCAGGGCAAACGCCACGCTCCAGCCGAATTTTGCGGCAAGCCACGGCGTCGCCAGCATAGAGAAGAAGGAACCGATGTTGATGGACATGTAGTACATGGTGAATGCACCGTCCAGACGTGGGTCATCTTTGGCATAGCAGGTCGACAGCAGAGAAGACGGGTTCGCTTTGAACAGACCGTTACCTACGGCGATGGTCGCCATCCCCATATAGACGATTGCAACATCATGACCGGACCAGGCGACCAGGCCATAACCAATCGCCAGTACGATAGCACCCAGCATAATGACGCGTTTGGTGCCCAGAACTTTATCCCCTAACCAGCCGCCAATGGCGACCAGACCATACACCAGGGCGCTAAAGGAAGAGAAAAGGGTGATGGAATCCGCTTCTGACATACCCAGTTGTTTAACCAGGTAGACGGCCATAATTCCTTGCAGGCCGTAATAACCAAAACGCTCCCATAACTCAATAGAGAAAATGAGATAGAACGATTTCGGTTGTTTGAAAGCGTTCAAACTGACGCTTTCAGTTGGTTTATTGTTTGCAGTAGACACTTTTACCTCTTTTTTTACATCCCATATTAACGGGGGTGTTCTGGCGCGTGATGAGTCAAGTTCATCCGTCCGATTGTTATAGTGGGAGGGGAAACGGCAAGTAATGTTCACTATCTTTCCCTTCCATACAAGGGGTTTGTAATACTCTGTTACATATATCTTGCGTGGTGGAATCATCGGGACTGAGAAATGTTATGTAGCGTTAAATTTCTTCATTTGTAAAATGGCAGTTTTTTACACTACAGGGAGGGGCGAAAAAGCGGATGGTGGCGATATGTTCTGCTATTTGAGGTTTAAAGTAGTGATATAGGCCATTATCTGAAAAATAGCCAGTGTAATGTTTTGTATTGAAAAGGCATCATCAGGTCATCTGGTTGTAATTTTAACCGTATTTGATAAAAAATTTTACACGAAGTTATCAATGTGATCTGGATCACGTATGGATAGAAATTTCAGTTTCTAAAAAAACGATTAACCTGGTGAAGTGTTAAATCAAAAGAACATTGCATTAAGAAAGCGAAGCGGGCCGGTATCATAGTCGGGTAAACAGGTGAGCCGAAGTGGATAACAAATTGTTATGCGTCGGGGCGTACGGCGTCACCCCTGGCGCATCAGATATCGACTTTCTCTTTGTATTCGCAAAGATCTTCAATAATGCAGGAGCCGCAGCGTGGTTTACGGGCAATGCAGGTGTAGCGGCCATGCAGAATTAACCAGTGGTGGCAATCGACTTTAAATTCCGCTGGAACGACCTTGAGCAGTTTTTCTTCCACCTGCTCGACGTTTTTACCGGGGGCGAACTGTGTCCGGTTACAGACGCGGAAAATATGCGTATCGACGGCGATAGTTGGCCAGCCAAATGCGGTATTGAGCACCACGTTAGCTGTTTTACGCCCGACGCCGGGCAGCGCTTCCAGAGCCGCCCGATCCTCTGGAACCTCGCCATTGTGCAGTTCAAGCAACATCCGGCAGGTCTTAATCACATTCTCCGCTTTGCTGTTGAACAGGCCGATAGTCTTGATATACGACTTTACGCCCTCGACGCCAAGCTCCAGCATAGCCGCCGGGGTATTGGCAACGGGATAAAGCTTTGCGGTCGCTTTATTCACGCTGACGTCCGTGGCCTGTGCTGACAGCAATACGGCGATGAGTAGCTCAAACGGTGAGGTGAAATTTAACTCCGTTGTGGGGTGCGGATTGTTGTCACGCAGGCGCGTTAATATTTCCAGTCGTTTTGTTTTGTTCATTACACATTCCCTGTTTCACCTGACGGAAGCTCAGCGGCAACGGCTTCGGCGCGGCGTTTTTTCATTTTCTCGTCAATAAGGTACTTCACGGCCAGCATCAGCCCCAGGCCAATAAAAGCGCCGGGCGGCAGCATCGCCAGCAGGAAAGGCGAGTCGGTATGAAAAATCTCCACGCGCAGCACTTTCGCCCAGTCGCCCAGCAGACCGTCAGCGCCATCAAACAACGTGCCATTGCCGATGATTTCACGCATGGAGCCGAGGACAAACATGGCACCGGTCGCCCCCATGCCAATGGAAAAACCGTCCAGCGCGGACAGCGCCGGGCCTTTTTTCGCGGCAAAAGCCTCTGCGCGCCCCACAACGATGCAGTTGGTCACAATCAGTGGAATGAAGATCCCCAGCGACTGATACAAGCCGAAGGCATAAGCGTTGATCAGCATCTGTACTGCACTGACCACGGACGCGATGATCATTACGTAGATTGGGATGCGGATTTCCGCTGGCGTCCAGCGGCGCAGGGCGGAAATTGTCAGGTTGGTCAGCGTCAACACCAGCGTGGTGGCGAGGCCGAGGCCTAATGCGTTCGTGGCGGTGGAGGTCACTGCCAGTAGCGGGCACATACCAAGCAGCTGTACAAGCGCTGAGTTGTTTTTCCACAAGCCCTGAACGATAACGTCTTTAATTTCGCTCATGGTTTATTCTCCACAGGCGGTAAGTTGAGGAAGTTGCGCCGGTAAGGTCTGCGCGTACAGGCCCGCACGTTTCACCGCGTTGACCACTGCCCGAGGGGTAATGGTTGCGCCGGTAAACTGGTCAAAATCACCGCCGTCTTTTTTCACGGCCCAGTGAGCATCGTTCTCAGCGCCGATCGTCTTCCCGCTGAAGTGGGTGATCCAGTCGGATAAGCGCAGCTCAATTTTATCGCCCAGGCCAGGCGTCTCATGATGTTCTGTCACGCGTGTACCCAGCACAGTGCCGCTGAAATCAGCGCCAACCAGGAGCTGTATGGCGCCAGAATAGCCGTCCGGCGCCGTGGCTTCAAGAATGGCGGCGACGGGCTTATCGTCCTGACGGGCGATATAGATGCGGTGCGTGCCTTTGCCCAGCGCCGGAGCATTCACCAGAAAGCAGCTGTCCTGCAAGGTATTATTGTAGCGATCGGCAGGCAGAACCTGATCAAATAACGCTTTTTGCTGGAGAACCGCCTGCTCGGCAATCGTCGATTTAGTGACCAGGTTAATGGCCGCCGTCAGCCCCGTCGAGCCTGCGGCAAACAGCGCCAGCGTGATACCGTGTTTACGAATCGTTTTCAGCATGGCGTGTCCTTAGCGATGCCCGTAGACGCGAGGTCGGGTGTAGTAATCAATCAAAGGCACCGTGATATTCGCCAGCAGTACGGCGAACGCCACACCGTCCGGGTATCCCCCGAAACTGCGAATCAACCACACTAACAAACCCGCCAGCGCGCCAAAAATCAGACGACCACGGTTGGTTGTCGAGGCGGTGACGGGATCGGTCAGAATAAAGAACGCGCCCAGCATTGTCGCGCCAGAAAGCAGATGCAACTGCGGAGACGCCAGTGAATCCCCGGCGAATGCCCATCCCAGAGTGGAGCAGACAGCCAGCGTCACTAAAAAGCTGACCGGAATGTGCCAGCGGATCGCTTTTTGCCAGAGCAGCCATACGCCGCCAATAAGCCAGGCGATGTTTACCCACTGCCAGCCCGCACCGGCCAGCATGCCGCTGTAGATGGGGTACTGCATAATCTGTTCAACGGCGTGCCCGGCATGTAACGAGGTTTTGAACGTATCGAGCGGCGTAGCCTGGCTGATGCCGTCAATGCCCATGCGTAACGTATTCATGTCGCCGCCGCTGGCGGTGTGTCCGGTGAAGATGACCTGCAACGCATCCAGAAGGCCTGGCGCCGTTGCGGCGATGTCATGCGGCGGGAGCCAGCTTGTCATCTGTACCGGGAATGAAATCAACAGAACGACATAACCAATCATCGCTGGGTTGAATGGGTTTTGCCCCAGACCGCCGTAAAGCTGCTTGGCGATAATGACGGCAAATACGGTGCCCAATACCACCATCCACCACGGAGCGAGAGGCGGTATGCTCACAGCGAGCAGTAAACCGGTCAGCAATGCTGAATTGTCTTTTAAGATAGCGGCGATCGGCTGTTTACGCAGTTGAAGCACGGCGGCTTCTGCGGCCAGCGCGCTGACTGCGGCTAGTATAATCTGGAACAATGTGCCCCAACCGAAAAACCATAGCTGAGTGGCAATCCCCGGCAGCGCGGCGATTAACACCAGCATCATGATACGCGATGTCTGGCGCTGGTTATGGGTATAAGGCGAGCTTGCGATTCTGAATACCATTTATTCCTCGTTAACAACCTGCTGCTGTGCTGCTTTTTTTGCCTGAACGCGGGCAATCGCCGCTGCGACGGCGGCTTTGCGCGGATCGACCGGCTCGGCGGGTTCCGCAGCGGCGTTCTCCGCCTGTCTGGCGCGCGCCTGCGCTTTACGCGCTTCACGGGCAGCAATAACCGCGCTGTTATCCGGCTTCTCTCCCGCGTTAATGACAACAGGCTGAGTTGCCTGTGCCTGTTTCTCTTTTACGCGCGCCAGCGCTGCGGCGATGGCATCCTGATCTTTTGCCGCAGGTTGTGCAGCCGCATTTTTATGGCGCTCAAGGCGTGCGGCTTTCTCACGCTCCAGTCGCGCCTGTCTGGCCTCAAAACGCGCTTTCGCTTCAGCCGCGCGTTTTTCTTCTTGCGCGATCGCGTAAATCTCCGCTTTTTCCTGACGGAAATACTGCACAAGCGGAATGCTGCTGGGGCATACCCAGGCGCAAGCGCCGCACTCAATGCAGTCGGCAATGTTATGCGCGGTGGCTTTATCGTGCTGTTGGCCTTTACTGAACCAGTACAACTGCTGGGGCAACAAATCGGCGGGACAGGCATCGGCACAGGCGCTACAGCGGATACAACCTTGCTCTTCCGGCGTTTCGCCCATTTCCGTAGCGGAAGGCGCGAGAAGGCAGTTAGTGATCTTCACAACGGGAACATCAAGCCAGGGCAGGGTAAAGCCCATCAGCGGGCCGCCCATAATCACCATTTGATCGGCTGAAGAACAGAAGCCTGCATCATTAAGCAGGTGGCTGACAGGCGTCCCCAGCCTGGCCCAGACGTTACCGGGACGGCTGACGGACTCTCCGGTCAAGGTCACAACGCGCTCGGTGATCGGTTCACCGTCAATCACTGCGCGTTTGACGGCATAAGCCGTACCAACGTTTTGCATCAGCACGCCGATATCAGAAGAGCGGCCGCCGTGCGGAACCTGTTTCCCGGTCAGGATCTGGGTAAGTTGTTTTGCGCCGCCGGAAGGGTATTTCGTTGGGATAACGCGTAACGCGATATCATGCGCATCGGCCAGAACGGCACGCAGCATTGAAATGGCCTGCGGCTTGTTATCTTCGATACCTATCAGGATCTCACGCGGTTGCAGAATATGGGCAAGGATACGGATGCCTTCCACCACCTGCGCGGCGCAATCCTGCATTAAGCGGTCATCAGCGGTGATATAAGGTTCACACTCCGCCGCGTTGATGATCAGCGTTTCAATCTTATCGCCGCCGCCCTGTAATTTGACGCCGGTCGGGAACCCCGCGCCGCCGAGCCCGGCAACGCCGAACTGGTGAATTCGGGTAATTAGCTCTTCGCGGCTGCGGCGCTGATAATCCGCCCAGCCGTCGCGTTCGATCCAGCGATCTTCGCCATCGGCATCAATCATCACGCTAAGCTCAGCCAGGGCCGACGGGTGCGCGGTAGAGTGGGGCGCAATCGCGATAACCTTCCCGGACGTCGGCGCATGGACGGGCAGCATGCGGCCGCGACCACGGGTCAGCGGCTGGCCTCGCAGGACGCGATCGCCCACCTTAACGCACAGCTCGCCCTCAGCGCCAATATGCTGCTTAAGAGGAATGATAAAGCGCGGCGCCAGTGGAACCTGTCGCAGAGGCGTACCGTTTGACTGGGTTTTCATTTCCGGCGGATGAATGCCGCCATCGAAATCCCAGATTTTATCTTTTCTGAATGCAGAGAATAACTTAAGCATGTTGTTCCACGGGAATGATACGAACGGGGATGGTGTTCAAATCCCACTTCCAACTGTCAGGTGTTTCCGCTACCGGGCGTAATTCAATGCATTGCGTCGGGCACGGGTCAACGCACAGATTACAGCCGGTGCAGAGATCGCTCATGACCGTATGCATCGCGCGCGTGGCGCCCACAATGGCATCCACCGGGCATGCCTGAATACATTTAGTGCAGCCGATGCAATTGTTTTCATCGATGACCGCCAGCATACGCACTGGCGCAACTTCCTGTTCATCACCATCGATAGGTTGCGGATCGACGTTCAGTAACGTTGCGATTTTCAACATCACCGCTTCGCCGCCTGGCGCACAGCGGTTAATTTTTTCACCCTGGCTACCGATGGCTTCAGCATAAGGGCGGCAGCCAGGATAGCCGCACTGCCCACACTGGCTCTGCGGTAAAATTTCGTCGATTTTTTCGACAACGGGATCGTCTTCCACGGCAAACCGGCGGGAGGCGTACCCCAGGATGGCGCCGAATGCCAGGCCCAGCAGGCTCACGGCGACTACGGCAATCCAGATAGCATTCATTACAACTTCACCAAACCACTAAAGCCCATAAAGGCCAGAGACATTAAACCTGCGGTAATCAGCGCAATCGCGTTACCGCGAAAAGGGGCAGGGACGTCTGCCACGGCGAGGCGCTCGCGAATCGCCGCGAACAGCACCATCACCAGAGAGAAGCCGACGGCGGCGGAGAAACCGTACAACGCCGACTGCAAAAAATTATGACCGAGGTTAATGTTCAACAGCGCCACGCCGAGCACCGCGCAGTTGGTGGTGATGAGCGGCAGGAAGATCCCCAGCAGGCGGTACAATGCCGGACTGGTTTTACGCACCACCATCTCAGTAAATTGCACTACCACCGCGATGACCAGAATAAACGCCAGCGTCCGCAGGTAGATGAGATCGAGCGGAATCAAAATCCAGGTGTCAATCAGCCAGGCGCAGATAGACGCCAGCGTCATCACAAACGTGGTGGCGAGCCCCATACCCATTGCGGTTTCCAGCTTTTTGGAAACCCCCATAAACGGGCAGAGACCCAGAAACTTGACCAGTACAAAGTTATTGACCAGTACAGTTCCGACAAAGAGCAGCAGGTAATCAGTCATTTTTCGGCCTGAAATAAAAAAGCCGCCTATTATCTGTCAATCTACAGCAGGCGACAACAGGTTAACTGTAAGGGTATTACGGGTTCACAAACGTTGCTTTAACGCGCGCCGAGCGTTTGAAATAGGGTACGATCAGTGCGGCCGCCAGTAACGGGAACAACAGCTGGCGAACCGCAAACGCGTCTGAGACTGGCGAAAAGGCAAAGGCTTTAATTGCCAGCAAGACCGACACCAGCAGCCAGATAATATAATGTTTAGGCACGCAGTGGCGGCGCTTGAAGAAGGCGATGGTCAACCATAAGGTGTAATACCACATTGCGATGGCGGTAATAAACGAAACGCCCCACAACAACAGGTTGCCGGTACTTTGCTCACTGAGCATATGGAATGTCTGCGGCGTAGCCAGCGCAGTAGCATAGAGCAATAACGCGAGCGAGGCGCTCAGCAACGCGACTAACAGCCAGGCCAGTGGGCCAAGCAACCAGCCCCCGATGCGTTGTGCCGGTGTTGTGGTCATATCTTCTCCAGATTTGCCAGCGCGAACAGGCAGACTATTTCATTTTGGGGCCAGTATTATAAAGCTTTTAACGCCGATCGCTACTTTCTTTATTGTACGTAATGCCAGACTGATTTTGGCACCTGACCGACATCATACAGACGACCGCCCGAGACCAGTTCCGCGCGACGATGATCTGCGGCGCGATACATATTGATGATCTCCCGATCGTCAGAGAGGGTGTAGTTAAGGTGATCAAACAGTTTTTCCAGGCTCTCAAGCGAACTGATTTTGCGGAATTTTAATAAATAATCCTGAACTGTCATAAATAGCGATCCATATTAAACAAATAACACCAACGGAGTAGTGAATATAAAAATAAACAAAACGACACCGAAAAGAATAATCGGCGCGCAAGGGTAAATAAGCGTATTCTTACGTGTCATGAATCAGGTGAGCAGAACACCTGCCGGAAGGGTAACGCGCTTCATGACAACTGGCAATAAGCGTGCGGCCAGCAGACGGCATATTTCGCTTTTTTTGCCGCTTTTCATCTTTTCCTGATTTTTCTGGCTGTAAACCGAAACCATTTCTGACGATATGCCGCTATGCCGCAACTGGCCAGGACACGCTTATTTTTTCTGAACGGAGGCCGTCGGTTCAGGGGGCTGGTAATTATCGATATGGCTGGCGACGCCTAAGAGGATCACTGAGACAACGAGAACAATCCAACCGGTTAATTCAATAAGGCGATTCATTACTGACGACATTTTTTTTGCTTTGATTTATCCATAAACACAGGATGCAAATGTTACTCATCAATAAATAAGACGGCAAGGGTGTCGGGAACGATTTCAGCGACTTTTTCGCCGCAGGAGAACCCAAAGTCACTGATGTTTGACTTAAGTTAAGCAACAACCTTTATAACCTGGCGGTTATTAAACTATTGTGAGTGGTTAAGGGATAGTGTGAAATGACTCCGTTCTGACATGAGAGGCAAAGACATGAGTGACAACATCCGGGTAGGGCTAATTGGTTATGGTTATGCCAGCAAGACTTTCCATGCGCCCTTAATCGTGGGGACGCCGGGTCTGGAACTGGCGGCGGTTTCCAGTAGTGATGAAACAAAAGTGAAGGCGGACTGGCCTTCTGTGGCGGTTGTCTCAGAGCCTAAGCATCTTTTTAACGATCCGAATATCGACCTTATCGTCATTCCTACGCCCAACGACACCCATTTTCCGCTGGCGAAAGCCGCGCTTGAAGCGGGAAAACATGTGGTTGTGGATAAACCCTTTACCGTGACACTGTCACAAGCCCGTGAGCTCGACGCCCTGGCGCGCAGCCTGGGACGCGTGCTTTCTGTGTTCCATAACCGCCGTTGGGACAGTGATTTCCTGACGCTGAAAGGATTGCTGGCCGATGGCGTTCTGGGGGAAGTGGCTTACTTTGAATCCCATTTCGACCGTTTCCGCCCGCAGGTACGCGATCGCTGGCGCGAACAGGGCGGCCCTGGCAGCGGTATCTGGTACGATCTGGCGCCGCATCTGCTGGATCAGGCGATCAATCTGTTCGGTTTACCGGTCAGCATGACGGTGGATCTGGCGCAGCTTCGTCCTGGCGCGCAGTCGACGGATTATTTCCACGCGATATTATCCTACCCGCAGCGTCGGGTGATTCTGCACGGTACGATGCTGGCAGCGGCAGAATCAGCACGTTATATCGTGCACGGCTCGCGCGGCAGCTACGTGAAATATGGCCTCGATCCACAAGAGGAGCGGTTGAAAAACGGTGAGCGACTGCCGCAGGAAGACTGGGGTTACGACATGCGTGACGGCGTGTTGACGCGCGTGGAAGGCGAAGACCGTGTGGAAGAGACCTGGCTGACGGTGCCGGGTAATTATCCGGCTTATTATGCGGGCATCCGTGACGCGTTGAATGGCAACGGTGAAAACCCGATTCCGGCGAGCCAGGCGATCCAGATTATGGAGTTGATTGAGCTGGGGATTGAATCAGCGAAGCATCGCTCTACGCTGTGCCTCGCGTGATAACGGTGTACTCTTCTGGCGCAGGATGTTGCCGGATGGCTGCGTAAACGCCTTATCCGGCCTACGGTTGTGTCGCTGTAGGCCTGATAAGCGCAGCGCCATCAGGCGTTGCGTGCTTAAACCGCTGCGACTTTCTCACGCAATGCGCGTTTTTCCGCTTCGCTTAAAAACGCCATTTCCAGACCATTGATCTGCGCCTGACGAATCTGCTCGCGGGTTAATCCTGCCGCTGGCGCCGCTACCGTGTATTCGTGAATAATATCCACACCCTGTACCGCGGGATCATCCGTATTCAAACTTGCCAGCACGCCATGCTCAAGGAACGTTTTCAGCGGATGCGCAGCCAGCGAGGCAACGGTGCTGGTCTGAATATTAGACGTCAGACAGGATTCGATACCGATTCGCTGTTCGACCAGAAAATCCATCAGCGCGCGATCTTCCACGGCCTTCACGCCATGACCGATACGCTCGGCGCCCAGTTCGCGAATGGCCTGCCAGATGCTCTCCGGTCCCGCCGCTTCGCCAGCATGTACGGTAATATGCCAGCCCGCATCACGCGCGCGGTTAAAGTGAGAGAGGAACAGACTGCCCGGGAAGCCAAGTTCATCGCCCGCTAAGTCAAGCGCGGTAATGTGATCGCGGTGCGCCAGCAGCGCTTCCAGTTCCTGCTGACAGGCAGCCTCGCCGAAAGTACGGCTCATGATGCCGATCAGACGAGCTTCAACGCCAAAAGTCTGGCACCCTTCACGTACGCCAGCGATGACCGCTTCGACCACGCCTGCAACAGGCAACTGGTGCGTCATCGCCATATAACCCGGAGAAAAACGCAGTTCGACATAATGCAGGCCGTTGCGGGCGGCATCTTCAATATTTTCAAAGGCCACGCGACGACAGGCATCCAGCGACGCCAGAACTTTAACGCCCCAGTCGAGCTTTGCCAGAAAACTGACCAGGTCAGGCTCCGTTGAGGTGATCTGCACATGCGGAATGAGCGCGTCAAGCGTTTGTGCCGGAAGGGCTAAATTGAACTGGCGGCCAAGATCAAGAATAGTTTGGGCACGAATGTTGCCATCAAGGTGGCGATGAACGTCAGTTAACGGAAGGGAAGTATCAATCATGGTCGCACTCTTTTTTAATATAAAAGTGCTCGCCATTATAAAAATAAAACGGGCGTAAAATCTATGTTGCGCAATAAATAATTTTATTGCGCAATCATTGTCAGCGTATAGCGCGGATCGCGTTGATCAGGCCGTTAACGCCTTTTTCGAGTTTCGAACGTGGACAACCGGCATTAAGACGAACAAACCCGCGACCTTCTTCGCCATAAGTATACCCGGGCATGATGGCCACTTTCTGCTGATGAATCAGCGCATCCTGTAAGGCGTGGTCGTCAATATTCAGCGCGCGCAGATCAATCCAGGCCAGATAGGTCGATTGCGGAACCTGCCAGTTTAGCGTAGGGAACGCGGTGTTTAACGCATGTGCGATATAATTCAGGTTATCAGCAAGATATTCGCGCAGGGCATCCAGCCACGGCGCGCCCTGTTGATAAGCGGCAATGTGCGCGCTAAGCGCCAGAACGGCGGGTGACGACAGCCCGTCACGCCCCTTCAATACGCTGAGGTAACGATTGCGGCTTTCCTCATCGCCGATGAGCCCGTAGGCGCCGGTCAGCGCCGGAATGTTGAAGCTTTTTGACCCGGAGGTCAGCAGCGCCCAACTACCACGCGCCACATTGCTCCAGGGGATATGCGGCTGCGCGCCCCATACCATATCCATGTGGATTTCATCGGAGATGACCCGCACGCCGTGACGATGGCATAGCTCAGCCATCGTCTCCAGTTCATCGCGCGTCCATACCTTTCCGGTAGGGTTCTGCGGGCTGCACAGCAGGAGAATTTTACTCTCTGGCCGGGCGAGCACCGCTTCCAGCGCGGCCATATCGCAGTGCCAGCCGTCCGCTTTTTTCTGTAGCGCAACCGGCATGACGGTGCGCTGGTTGCCTTCGATGGCGTTATAGAACGCATCGTAAGCGGGGGTGTGAATCACCACCCCTTCACCGACGGATGACCACTGGCGGATCAGCTCCGACACCATGTAGATCACGGAGGGGCCGTACACGATCGACTGCGGGTCGATCGTGGTGTGATGACGGGTTGCGAACCAGTGGGCGATCGCCCCTAAAAACTCATCGTTTTTCCAGCGGCTGTAACCCAGCACGCCGTGCGCCAGACGTTGGTTGATGGCCTCCAGGATGCACGGCGCGGTAGCGAAATCCATATCCGAGATCGTAAACGGGAGCAGGTCAGGGGCGCCAAAGCGATCGGCGACATAATCCCACTGCGTGCACCACGTACCGTGACGATCCACCACCTTTGAAAAATCGAACATATCGTTGTCCTTATGCCTCAACCGTGTTCATCAGACCCGCCATTTCATCCTTAACGGACTGTACCTGAGGGCCAATAACCACCTGTAAGTTATGTTGATTCAGCTGTACTACGCCGATAGCGCGATTGTCCTTCAGCGCCTGTACATTCACAAGCGACATATCCTTCACCGACAGGCGCAGACGGGTAATGCAGTTATCCAGGCTGACGATATTTTCACTGCCGCCAAGCGCGGCCAGAATCGCCGGGACGTTATAGCCTGATTTCCCTGGCGTGCCCGCCATGACTTTTTCAATATTGCTGGCGATTTCGGTATCGCGGCCCGGCGTTTTCAGATTAAAGCGCGTAATGGCGAAACGGAAGATGACGTAGTACACCGCGAACCAGATGGCGGCGACCACCGGAACCAGATACCACTTGGTTGACAGACCGTGCAGGATCCCGAATACCACAAAGTCGATGATGTTGCCGTCGGTGTTGCCGATGGTGACGCCGAGGATCGCCATGATGGTGAATCCCAGACCTGTCAGCAGGGCGTGAATCACATACAGCACAGGCGCGACGAACAGGAACAGGAATTCCAGCGGCTCTGTGGTACCGCCAACGACACAGGCGATAAGGCCAGAAATCAGCAGCCCCTTAATTTTGTGACGATTTTCAGGACGCGCGCAGTGGTACATCGCCAACGCGGCGCCCGGCAAGCCGCCGAGGAAGGCAGGCATTTTACCCTGAGACAGGAAGCGGGTCGCACTTTCAGAGAAGCCGTGCGTTGTCGGGCAGCTCAGCTGCGCCTGGAAAATGGTCAACGCGCCGCTCACGCTATGGCCGCAGACTTCCTGCGTACCGCCCGCTTCGGTAAAGCGAATTAACGCGACCAGAATGTGGTGCAGGCCGAACGGCAGCAGCAGGCGCTCACCCGTACCAAAGATCATCGGACCGAAATCACCCGCGCTATTGATAATGTGGCCCAGACCGCTGATGCCCATTGCAAAAACAGGCCATACCAGCGGAATGACCAGCCCGACCAGTCCCATCACCACGGAAGAGACGATCGGCACGAAACGCGTACCGCCAAAGAAAGCCAGCGCATCGGGCAGACGAATATTGTGGAAACGCTCATGCAGCATCCAGACAACGATACCGGCGATCACCGCCCCCAGAATCCCCGTGTCGATAGACTGAATCCCGAGGATATTCTGTACGTTATTGGCTTTCAGAATGGCGGCGTCAGTCGTCGGCAGAATGCCTTTCGCCGTTAACCAGAAGTTCACTGCAAGGTTCATTACGGCGTAACCGACGAAACCGGCAAACGCGGCGACGCCTTTATTTTCACGCGCCAGACCGAGCGGAATCGCGATACAAAACATCACCGGGAGGAAGCTAAAAGCGAACGAGCCGACTTTACTCATCCAGGTAAAGATGGCCTGTAGCACCGGGTTGCCCAGCGCCGGGAGCAGGGTGACGACATCGTGGCTGCTTAACGAGCTGCCGATCCCCAGCATGATCCCGCAGAAAGAGAGCAGCGCCACGGGCAGCATAAACGTTTTACCCAACTGCTGGAAAAATTCCCATAATGTTATTTTTGGTGTTGTCTTCGTCGTCATCTAACGACTCCTCGTGAAAAAGAAGGCTGTGGTCAATTATTTGAGCGAAAAGATAAAACGTTTTACCTAATTTTAGTGCGGCGCAAATCACATTATCGAACGATAATAAAGCGTATAAATATAAGTGATTGATAAAACGTTTTATCTGTCACGTTATCAGGGAGCTTTCTTTTTTCATGGCTATAGCCAAAAAAACCACCATCCATGATGTCGCGTTGGCGGCTGGCGTTTCCGTCAGTACCGTCTCATTAGTGCTCAGTGGCAAAGGGCGGATTTCGTCAGCCACCGGCGAGCGGGTTAACGCGGCGATTGAACAGCTGGGCTTTGTGCGTAACCGCCAGGCATCGGCGCTTCGCGGTGGGCAGAGCGGCGTCATTGGGCTGATTGTGCGCGATCTGTCTGCGCCTTTTTATGCGGAACTCACGGCCGGGTTGACAGAGGCGCTGGAGGCGCAGGGGCGCATGGTCTTTTTGTTGCACGGCGGTCAGGATGGCGAACAACTGAGTCAGCGCTTCGCTATGCTCCTTAATCAGGGTGTGGATGGCGTGGTGATCGCCGGAGCGGCGGGTAGCAGCGATGCGCTCCGGGAACGGGCAGAAGAAAAAGGGATTCCGGTGGTGTTTGCCTCGCGCGCCAGTTATCTGGAAGAGGTGGATACTGTCCGGCCGGATAACATGCAGGCGGCGCAGCTACTGACGGAACATCTGATTCGCCTTGGGCATCAGCGGATCGCGTGGCTGGGAGGGCAAAGCTCCTCATTAACGCGCGCGGAGCGCGTCGGCGGCTATTGCGCGACGCTGCTGAAGTTTGGGTTGCCTTTTCACAGCGACTGGGTGCTGGAGTGCGCATCCAGTCAGAAGCAGGCCGCCGAAGCCATTACCGCATTACTGCGGCATAACCCGACCATCAGCGCAGTGGTGTGCTACAACGAAACCATTGCGATGGGAGCATGGTTTGGCCTGATGAAAGCGGGGCGGCAGAGTGGTGAAATTGGCGTTGATCGCTATTTTGAACAACAGATCTCGCTGGCGGCGTTTGCTGATGTGGCGGAAAACGCGCTGGACGATCTGCCGATCATCTGGGCCAGCACGCCAGCCCGCGAAATTGGCTATACCCTTGCGGAGCGCATCCTGCAACGGATTGGTCATGAAGAGAGCCATTCGCGCAGCCAGACCATTTCCGCTCGTCTGGTGACGCAAAAATAGCGTAGCGGGACAGGTGTTTGAATAGCGGCCCGACGGGAAAGTCCCGCCGGGCGCGGGACGTACAGAAAACTTACTGCTGAGGAATCGCCGGAGCGTCCGGCACGGAGAGCGCAGGCATACCAAACATGCCGACAAACTCTTCCAGCGTCATTTTTTGCCCGTTGAGCGTTACCTGACCATTGGCATACTGTAGGTTGGTGGCGATGGTATTATCCTGCAACGTGGTGATGCGGAACATTTGCCCCATCGCGGCTAACCCTTTGACTTGTTGATTCGCCAGCTTATCGGCATCTTCCTGCTGATAACCTTCCAGTCTGGCGACCTGGGTCATAAACTCAACGGCCATATCCATCGGGATCGTCAGCTTCGCATCGAGAGATTTAACGGAACGATCCACTTCCTGAGTCAGCGTTTGCGGTTCTTCAGTGGTCGCGGCCGGATCTTTCAGGAACAAGGAGAGGTTCAGCGCGGTCTCGCCTTTAGCGTTTTTCCAGCTTAACGGCGCGACGGTAATCACCGGTTCGCCTTTCATCAGCAGCGGCAGGGCGCCAAAGAACGCCTCGGTCACTTTCTCCTGATAAAGCTCAGGATTTTGCACCACCTCGGGTTGCGTCATCAGCGCCTGAGTCTGAGCGTTATACTGGCGGCTAAACTGGTGCCAGGCTTCGCCATCGATCTGTCCCACTTTCAGCGTCAGCTTGCCGCTACCCAGATCCTGATTCTGCACTTTAAGGCTGTTCAGCGAGTAATCCAGCTGGCTATTGATGGTTTTGCCGTCGTTGACGAGATCGGACTTACCGTCGATCACCATGCCCTCCAGCACGGCCATCTCTTTACCTTCTACCGATACCGTCATTTTTTCCAGCGACAGCGTCTGGTTGCCAATACGCTCGCCGAAGCTGGCCAGGGTGCTGGAACCGTCGGTTTTCAGGTTATTAAAAGTAATCTGGACTTTCTGGTTATATTCGTTGACGGCATCCACCAGGCCGCTTTGCGCTTCGCCTGACAGTGAAACAACATTGCCGTCTTTATCGGCATTCAGCTGAAATTCCCCGCCGCTAAAGGCGACTTTTTCACCGTTATTTTCATAATTCAACGGCTTGAGGGAGATATCTGAGCGGGTATCGCCGCCATAACCAATCCGGGAATTAATCTCGACCGGCGTCTCGCCCTTTGCGATATCAAACAACGGTCTGGTGACGTCGTTGTTGACCAGGGTCGTCTTCACCGAGGCCATCGCAGGGATAAGGTTAAACGATTTCAACTGTGCGAACGGGAAAGGGCCATGATCCACCGCTTCGTTCAGTACGACGCTTTGTCCTGGTTTCAGCCAGGGGTTTTCCTTGCCTTCGACAGGCTTCGCCACCAGCTGTAACTGGCTGCTGAAAATGCCGCGCTGGTAGTTTTGATAGCTCAGCTCAATGGCGGCTTCAGGCGCCGTGCGTTTAAGCTGCTCATTTGCCTGATTCACCATCTGTGCGAGATGCGTTTCCAGTTTTTTCCCGGTGTACCAGGCCCCGCCTGTCCAGACCACGCCCAGGGCGACGATCACACCTGTAGCTACCAGCGATTTTTTCATATCGATTATCCATAAAAATGAAACCAGGCGGATTAAACCGCCTGGAGAAGTTGTGAGCCTTTAACTAGCTTAGCAAGAGTTGTTAAAAAATTCAGTATGTTGCTACAGCTTGTTGTAAACCCTGGCTAAACGGCCCACGCCGCTGGCGTTAACCGGAGACTCATCAGCGCCGATAAACGCGGATTCGCCGGGTTTCAGCACCAGACGCTGCTCGCCCTTGCTCAGCACCGCTTCGCCTTCCACGCAGAACAGAATGGCGGCGCTCTGCTGGCTGATGGCCGTTTCCTGAGCGGAGAGGTCATGCAGCGAAAACGCGAAATCTTCCACCGGAATCGGGAAGTCCAGTTCCGCACCGTGTTTTACCGGCGTTGTCAGCAGCTGACCGGCTGGTTTGGCAACGAATTTGACGTTCGCGACCAGCTCAGGAATGTCGATATATTTCGGCGTCAGCCCGGCGCGCAGGACGTTATCGGAGTTCGCCATCACTTCCAGCGCCACACCCTGCAAATAGGCATGAGGCGTTTCGGCAAACAGGAACATGGCTTCGCCAGGGTTCAGCTTGACCACGTTCAGCAGCAGTGGAGAGAAGAGGCCGCTGTCATCCGGGTAAAATTCGGATATGACGCGGATCGTCTGCCACGGTTCACCCTGTTGGTTGTTCAGCGCCGCTTTCAGCACCGCCAGCGCGCGGGATTTTTCATCGCCCTGCATATTGAGCAGGCTGGCGAACAGTTGGCTCAGGCGTTCGGCATTCGGCTCTTGCAGGAAGTGGGCAATGGCGGTATGTGCGCCGGAAACAGGTTGCAGCAGGGAGACAATCTCAGAGAACTCGCGGAATGCGTTCATCGCCAGGAACGGCGTCAGGGCAAAGACCAGTTCAGGCTTGTGGTTCGGATCTTTATAGTTACGCTCGGCGGCATCCATCGGAATACCGGCCGCATTCTCTTTCGCGAAACCCATTTCTGAGTTGTGTTTATTCGGATGAACCTGGATGGAAAGCGGCTGCGCGGCACACAGCACTTTAAACAGGAAGGGCAGCTCGCCAAAACGTTTTGCGACAGATTCGCCCAGCAGTGTGGCTTTATCGTGCTCAATCACGTCGCGTAACGAGACGGCTTTCCCGTCAGCGCCTTCAATTCGGGAGCTGCTCTTGGGATGGGCGCCCATCCAGAGCTCTGCCATTGGCTGCTGAGACGGATTCGCAATGCCGTAGAGTTCCGTTAACGCAGTTTTACTACCCCATGCATAGTTTTGCACTGAGTTGATGAGTTTTTGCATTATCAAGCCCTGTTTCAATATGGAAATTAATTCGCGTATTAAACCAAGAAACCCGCGGGAAGTAACCTCTGCGCGCAAAAAGTCGTACTTGTCTCAGTTTTTGTTAAAAAATTGTGTAGGATAGTGTAACTCGCTTTTTACACCCTGACGCATTCGGGTTGCAGGACAATAACATGTCTGCCGCTGGAGGCGTGACGGGTAAGCAGGGCAATGGAACATCTGCCCAGAGAATAACCAGACCGAGCAGTAAGTGAGAGAACAATGTCGAACAAACCCTTCCATTATCAGGCTCCTTTTCCCCTCAAAAAGGACGATACCGAATATTACCTGCTGACCAGTGAACACGTTTCCGTTGCCGAATTTGAAGGGCAGGAAGTGCTTAAGGTCGCTCCTGAAGCGCTGACGCTGATGGCGCGTCAGGCATTCCACGATGCTTCGTTTATGCTGCGCCCTGCGCATCAACAGCAGGTCGCTGATATCCTGCGCGACCCGGACGCCAGCGAAAACGATAAATATGTCGCGCTGCAATTCCTGCGCAACTCGGACATTGCCGCAAAAGGGATTTTACCAACCTGCCAGGACACCGGTACGGCCATTATCGTTGGCAAAAAAGGCCAGCGCGTCTGGACCGGCGGCGGTGATGAGGCTGCGCTGGCGCGCGGCGTTTATAACACTTACATCGAAGATAACCTGCGCTATTCGCAAAATGCCCCGCTGGATATGTATAAAGAGGTCAATACCGGCACCAACCTGCCCGCGCAGATTGATCTCTACAGCGTTGATGGCGATGAATACAAATTCCTGTGTATCGCCAAAGGCGGCGGTTCCGCCAACAAAACCTATCTGTATCAGGAAACCAAAGCGCTGCTGACGCCGGGCAAACTGAAAAATTACCTGGTCGATAAAATGCGCACTCTGGGGACGGCGGCCTGTCCTCCGTATCACATCGCCTTCGTGATCGGCGGGACGTCGGCGGAAGCAACGCTGAAAACGGTTAAGCTGGCCTCCGCAAAATACTATGACGAACTGCCGACGGAAGGGAACGAACACGGTCAGGCATTCCGCGACGTGGAGCTGGAAAAAGAGTTGCTGACGGAAGCGCAGAATCTCGGGTTAGGCGCCCAGTTCGGCGGTAAATATTTTGCCCATGATATCCGCGTCATTCGTTTACCGCGTCACGGCGCGTCCTGTCCGGTCGGGATGGGCGTCTCCTGCTCTGCGGATCGCAACATTAAAGCGAAGATCAACCGCAAAGGTATCTGGATCGAGAAACTGGAACATAATCCGGGTAAATATATTCCTGAAGAATTGCGCCAGGCAGGCGAAGGCGAGGCGGTTCGCGTTGACCTCAACCAGCCAATGAAAGCGATCCTGCAACAGTTGTCGCAGTATCCGGTTTCGACTCGTCTGTCGCTGAACGGGACGATTATTGTGGGGCGTGATATCGCGCACGCCAAACTGAAAGAACGGATGGACCGTGGCGAAGGGTTGCCGCAGTATGTTAAAGATCATCCGATCTACTACGCGGGGCCGGCAAAAACGCCTGAAGGATACGCGTCCGGTTCGCTGGGGCCAACGACCGCAGGACGTATGGACTCTTACGTCGATCAGCTTCAGTCGCAGGGCGGCAGTATGATTATGCTGGCCAAAGGCAACCGTAGCCAACAGGTGACCGATGCCTGCCATAAACACGGCGGCTTCTATCTGGGCAGCATTGGCGGGCCTGCCGCTGTGCTGGCGCAGGGCAGCATCAGGAGTCTGGAATGCGTGGAATACCCTGAACTGGGGATGGAAGCGATCTGGAAAATTGAAGTGGAAGATTTTCCGGCCTTTATCCTGGTGGATGACAAAGGTAATGATTTCTTCCAGCAAATTCAGACTTCGCAGTGCACGCGCTGCGTGAAGTAAGACAATAAGAAGGTACATTTGCAGGCCGGGTAAGGCGCTGTGCCGCCCGGCATTTCAGAAGCGCACAAAGCGCCATGCAGTATTTATGAAGCAATCAATACTTAATCCTGACAGGTGTGTGAGCATGTCCTCAACTTCATTGTTAACAAGGAGAAAGTAATGACGACGGTACGCTGCGAGAAAGATTCGATGGGCGGGATTGATGTTCCGGCAGATAAACTTTGGGGAGCGCAAACCCAACGATCGCTGGAGCATTTTCGTATCTCCACGGAGAAAATGCCCGTCTCGCTGATCCATGCGCTGGCGCTGACCAAGCGTGCGGCAGCCAAAGTTAACGAGGACTTAGGGCTGCTGTCGGCGGAAAAAGCCTCCGCCATTATGCAGGCGGCTGATGAAGTGCTGGCCGATAAACATCCCGACGAATTTCCGCTGGCGATCTGGCAGACCGGGTCGGGCACGCAAAGCAACATGAACATGAACGAAGTGCTGGCGAACCGCGCGAGCGAACTGCTGGGCGGCGTTCGCGGCATGGAGCGCAAAGTTCACCCGAACGATGACGTCAATAAAAGCCAAAGTTCGAACGACGTCTTCCCGACCGCAATGCACGTTGCGGCGCTGCTGGCGCTACGCAAGCATCTCATCCCGCAGCTTAATGTCCTGACTGATACGCTGCGCAAAAAGTCCCATGCGTTTGCCGACATTGTGAAAATTGGCCGCACGCACTTGCAGGATGCGACGCCGCTGACGCTCGGTCAGGAAATTTCCGGCTGGGTGGCGATGCTGGAGCACAATCTCAAACATATTGAAAATAGCCTGCCGCATGTGGCGGAGCTGGCGCTGGGCGGCACGGCGGTGGGCACAGGGTTGAACACCCATCCTGAATATGCCCGCCGCGTGGCGGATGAGCTGGCGGTGATCACCTGCGCGCCATTTGTGACGGCGCCGAACAAGTTTGAAGCGCTGGCGACCTGTGATGCGCTGGTTCATGCGCACGGCGCGCTAAAAGGGCTGGCGGCGTCGCTGATGAAAATTGCCAATGACGTTCGCTGGCTGGCTTCTGGCCCTCGATGCGGCATTGGTGAAATTGCCATTCCTGAGAACGAGCCGGGCAGTTCGATTATGCCAGGTAAAGTGAACCCGACCCAGTGCGAGGCGCTGACCATGCTCTGCTGTCAGGTGATGGGCAACGATGTGGCTATCAATATGGGCGGGGCGTCGGGAAATTTCGAGCTTAACGTCTATCGCCCGATGGTTATCCATAATTTCCTGCAATCGGTACGCCTGCTGGCGGATGGGATGGAAAGCTTTAATGCGCACTGTGCGGTCGGTATTGAGCCAAACCGTGAGCGTATTAATCAACTGCTCAATGAATCGCTGATGCTGGTCACCGCGCTCAACACGCACATCGGCTATGACAAAGCGGCGGAGATCGCCAAAAAAGCGCACAAGGAAGGGCTGACCTTAAAAGCCTCTGCCCTGGCGCTGGGGTATCTCACTGAAGCCGAGTTTGATAGCTGGGTGCGCCCGGAACTGATGGTGGGCAGCATGAAGCCAGGCCGTTAATCCGCCACATACAGGTGCAACCGGGGGATGATAAGTCGCAACGGTTGCGCCTGAGGCTTAAAGCGGTGCTGAACATTGTCCGCATCGTAATTCAGTAGTTCGCCGATATCCGGCACGGTCATGCCTTTATCGGTATTGATCAGCGCGATAAGCGGCGTCGGGCAGGCGTGCTGAACCTGTTTCTGCTGCCCTTTGTACCAGACGCGGGCAATCGGCTGTACCTTCACCGGTCTTTTAATCTTCAGCCGTGCCTGTTGCGGCAGGGCGGCGATATCCTGATATTCGCGCTCCAGCCTGGCCTGCCACTCTTCGCGCGTCCAGGGATGCACGCTGCGCGGCGTGTTCAGGCTTTTCTCCAGTTGCGCCAGCACCTCATCCCGGCGCAGATTCTTAATAATGTGCTTGTTGGCCCAGCCAAAACGGAGGGTGGCGGGATTCTTGATCACCGTTAACGCGCGGTAGGCATTCAACGTGATAAGACCGGGCAGATGGCGATGCACCCACTCAAAACGCGCCGCTGACGGCAATCCTGACTCCACCGTCACAATACGCTCAAATGTCGTTTTTAACTGATTGATGTGCTGGATCTGGTTTTCCAGCGCGACCTGCGTGGCATCATCAACCTGATAGCACAATACGCCGGGCAGGCGAACCGCCGCTTTGCTGCTGCGATTTTCAGACTGTTGCTGAATAAACAGGTGGCGATAGTGGCGCAGCGCCAGCGATTCGGCCTCTTTTCCCAGATGCTGCTCCACCGCAATGGTCGCCAGAGGGTTGTGCTCCGCCTCTTTGGTTACTTCGGGAAGGGAGAAGACGCGGGCAATCAGCAGCGGTTGCTGTTCGAGATTTTCTGTCAGGGTTGCCAGCGCGTGTTCTGTCTGGCGAAAAGTACCATTCAGGCGTTCGACAAGATCGTAACGGGCCATATCACCACCATTTCAGTGTCGCAGAAAGAAGGATATTAGTTACAACATACTTACTGTATATCACATCATACCCGGCCTGACCATCGTGCGCTACGCGTCAGGCAGGGGAAAATTCGGGGATGTTGTGCCAGACGGGCCAGTTGAAGGTGAATCTGGCGCCGCCCAGTTCACTTTCGCGACAGTTTACCGTTCCGCCCATCGCCAGAGCGATGGAGCGCACGATGGCTAATCCCAGCCCGCAGCCTCCGGTAGCGCGGTCGCGGCTGGGATCGAGGCGCACAAAGGGTTCGAACACATGTTCGCGCGCGTCTGGCGCGATGCCGGGGCCGTCGTCTTCAACAATCAGGGTCGCCTGATTGCCGCTTAATAACAGGCTGGCCTGAACGGTGGAATGGGAATAACGCAGCGCGTTATTGAGCAGATTATCCAGCACACGCTCCATTAGCCGCATATCCAGCGCGCCGTAATCGCCAGGCGTAAGATGGCTGAGCCGCACCGTGCGTCCGGGGTTGACGCTCTGTACGTCTTCCAGGTGGCTCGCCAGCCACACGGGGAGGTCGGGAACGGTGAGCGTTAACGCAGTCTGCGGCCTGTCCAGCCGCGCATAGGTCAGTAACTCTTCGATTAACGCTTCCAGTTGGCCGATATCGCGATTCAGCGCCTGCGACTCCTGTGCGCTGAGATTTTCACTCATCTCCAGCCGGTAACGCAGACGCACCAGCGGTGTACGCAGTTCGTGGGCAATGCCGTCAATAAGCTGTTTTTTACTGGCGATCAGCGCGTTGATGTTATCCGCCATCTGGTTAAAGGCGATGCCGAGACGTTCAAAACTGGAACCGTTGTCAAAGTGAAGGCGCTCTGCGAGGTGCCCTTCGCCAAAACGCTGAGCGGCGGCCTCCAGGCGCAGCATCTCCTGCCAGTGCGGGCGCATCCAGATAAACACCGGAAAGGCGAGGGAGATGGCGATAAAGGCCATCAGCGCGATATCCAGTAGCCGCATCTGGTGAAGAAAATAGAGATAAGGAACCGGCCCGACGGCCAGCACGTAATGGCTGCGGGGGATGCGCTGGATAAACGTATACTGATCGTCCAGCGCGACGATGTCGCCTTCGCGCAGACGCTGTGTGGTAAGCGCGTCGAGTTTGTATTTATTGAGCGGCTCTACGCGCAAATCGAAAGAGAGATTAAGATCCATCTCTTTGAGGGTTTTCCCCCAGTCGCGCGGAGGGATCTCCCGCAATTCGCTGCGCATTAAATACAGCGAGCTTTTCATCAAATCATCCAGCGACTGTCTGCCTGCGCGTTCTGCGGTGAACTTATACACCAGCCCGACCAACAGGGTCATGACCAGAAAGCAGACAAACAGCAGCAGATAAAACTGAACGAACAGTTTTTTCATTGATGCACCCGGTTAATCACGCTGACTCTCTTCCCACGCATGGGGGGCAAACAGATACCCTTTGTTGCGAACCGTTTTGATTCGATAGGGCTCGGTGGCGTTATCCTGCAATTTCTTACGCAGCCTTGAGATAGCGACATCCACGCTGCGGTCCATGCCGTCGTAGCTGACGCCGCGCAAGTTTTTCAGCAGCGCGTCGCGATCCATAATCTGCCCGGCATGGGTTGCCAGTTCCCAGAGTAATTCGAAATCGGCGGTGGAAAGCGAAACCGGTTCGCCGGAGAGCGCGACTGAACGATTGACCGGGTCAATAATCAACGCGCCAAAACGCAGCGTTTTATGCGGGGTCATCGCCGTATCCTGAATGCCTTTTGCCTGCGCGCTGAGTTCATTCTGCCGTAAATGCAGGCGCAGACGGGCGAGGAGCACGGCAGGGGGCGTGGTTTTCAGGATGTAGTCACAGGCGCCCATTTCCAGCGCCAGGATGTGGTTCATGTCGCTGTCCAGTGAGGTCAGCAGGACAATCGGCCCTTGCCAGCGGCCTCGCAAATCGCGGCAAATGGTCATACCGTCTTTGCCCGGCAGCATGATATCCAGTAACACCAGCTCGGGTTGCGTGCGAAGGATCGTCTCTTCAGCCAGATCGCCGCGAGGTTCAATCAGCACCTCAATATCGTGTTTCGCCAGATAAGCGGCAATCAGCGAGCCAACTTCAGGGTCATCCTCAACAAATACGATGGTGTTCATAACGTTCATTACGCGGAGAAAACGCCAACATACACCGCCTCCGTTTTCCCTTCCATTAATCTTTTCTAAACGAGAGCGCTTCCGTTATGCTACAGCCTCAATGTTATTGATGTGTTAAGGCATCGAAATGGGACTCGTGATAAAAGCCGCGCTGGGTGCGCTGGTGGTGGTATTGATTGGTTTGCTGGCAAAAACAAAAAATTACTATATCGCCGGATTAATTCCGCTTTTTCCGACATTTGCACTGATTGCCCACTATATTGTCGCCAGCGAGCGCGGAATTGATGCGTTACGCACGACCATTGTATTCAGTATGTGGTCGATCATCCCTTATTTTGTCTACCTCGCCACGCTTTGGTATTTCACCGGTTTTCTGCGTTTGCCCGTTGCGCTCGGCGGGGCTGTGGTGTGCTGGGGCTTGAGCGCATGGCTGCTGATATTTTGCTGGATCAAACTGCATTAACGCAGGTGTCGGCCGCCATCCACGGCGAAACTGCGGCCGGTAACGAAACAGCTGGTGAGAAGGTAATCCACCAGGTCGATTACCTCTTTCTCGCCGGGCGCTGTCTTCATCAGGGATTTATTGAGCGCCTGCTGGCGGTACTCGGCGTCGTCGTTTTCATTAAACAGGATCAGCGACGGGGCGATGGCGTTGACTTTCACTTCCGGGGCCAGTTTGCGGGCAAAGGAGCGGGTCATATTATCCAGCGCTGCTTTACTGGCGGCGTAGGCGATGTGTTTGTCGCTGCCGCGTTCCACAACATAGTCCGTAAAATGGATGATATCGGTGGCCGCATGTCCGTGGCCGCGCAACAGTCTTTCCAGCGCATGGTTTAACAGATAGGGCGTATTGACGTGAATCTGCATCATGCATGCCAGCACGTCAGAGAGCGGGGTGCCTGGCGTCTCGGCCATCCAGGCGCTGGCGTTATGCAAAATAGCCCGCAGGCCTGGCGTATGGGTCTTTATCTTCTCAGCAAATGCCAGGACGCCGTCATCGGTGGAAAAATCGGCCTGAATGCACAGCGCGCCCGCTTGCGTCAGGCCGTCGATGGCTGGATAGTGCGTCCGGTAGCTGACAATCACCGGCTGTTTTTGATTGAGAAAGTGCCACGCGATCGCGAGGCCGATGCGGCGGCCTCCTCCCGTGATAAGGATGGGCAAGGGCTGGTTTTTACCCATTGTAGTCTCCTTTGGCATCAAACAATGGGGCGACGATTACCCCACCAACATCCACGTAGCCGGAACAGCGGCGATGAGTAGCAGACCGATCAACATCACTTCCTGACGATTCAGGACATTATCGTGCGTATGCGTCTTGCGTGCGTAGAGGAAAACTAACAATCCCGGCGCATACAGTACCACCGACAGCAACAGGTGCATCGGGCCGGACGCATACAATAACCATAAGCCATAAATGCAGGCCCCGACACCTACCGCCTGATGAAGAGGGCGCGCGGCGATTTTCAGCAGGAACGCGCCGACCAGGAAATAGGGTACCAGAATCATCTCTGAAGCAATCGTCAACAGCGTGTTGTAATCCGAACCTGTGAGCCAGATCAGCACCAGGCAGATCTGAACGCACGCGTTGGTGAGCCACAGCGAAGCCGATGGCGCGCCTTGCGCATTCTGGCGGGCGAAAATGCGTGGGAAGGCTTTATGCGTTGAGGCCAGAAACGGCACTTCTGCCGCCATAATGGTCCAGCTCAGATAAGCGCCGCAGACTGAAACGATAAGACCCGCCGCGATAATGATTTCGCCCCACGGCCCCATCATTTTCACCATCAAACCCGCCATTGACGGATTGCGAATCTCCGCCAGTTCCGGGCGGGCGACGACGCCTAAAGAGAGCAGCGTCACCAGCAGGTAGACGCCCAATGCGGCGAGAACCGCCAGCAGCGTCGCACGTCCGACATCACGCTTATTTCTCGCCCGGGCGGAGACGACAACCGCGCCTTCCACGCCGATAAACACCCACAGCGTGATGAGCATCGTGTTTTTAACCTGCTCCCAGACGGGAACGCCCAGCGCCAGACCGGTGAAATCCAGGCTGAACGTATCGAGCTTAAACATGATGATAGCCAGGACGATGAATAACCCCAGCGGCAACAGCTTCGCCAGCGTCGCGACCAGGTTGATGCTGGCGGCGGTTTGCACACCGCGCAGCACCAGGAAGTGCACCACCCAAAGCAGCACCGACGCGCCGATGATGGACTGCCAGGTGTTGCCGTCGCCAAACAGGCGGAGTTCCGGCGTATCGGTAAAGAAGCTCAGGGCAGAAAAAACGATAACCAGATAAGAGACGTTGGCGATAACGGCACAGAGCCAGTATCCCCAGGCGGAGCAGAAACCGATCAGTTCGCCGAAACCTTCGCGCGCGTAGGTGAAAATCCCGCCATCCAGTTCCGGGCGAACGCGCGTCAGGATCAGCATAGCGAAAGCCAGTAGCAGTATCCCGACGCCCGTAATCGCCCAGCCAATCAGCAGCGCTGCCGGGCTGGCCACCGCTGCCATGTTCTGTGGCAGACTAAACACACCTGCGCCAAGCATTGAGCTTAAAACCAGCGCGGTCAGCGCGCTCAGTCCCAGTTTCTTTTCCATCGGTATCCAGTTATAAAAACGAGAGTGGGAGAATAATTATTTTGGCAAAACGCATAAAAATGGTGAAAGCCACTAAGGCGCGGGATTTTACGGAGAGAAGAGACCGCATGCAATGATCTCTGAAACATTTGTGACTAAAAATGCTAAAGGTGGGTAGATTTCACATAGGGCAGCATCGTATTGGCGCCTGATGGCGCTACGCTCATCAGGCCTACTAACACGTAGGCCGGATAAGATGCCTGGCCTCGCCATCAGGCGTTATGACAACACCGGATGGCGGGAGCGTACTTTACTTATACAGGTCGGCGCTGATCGTCATGTTGTTACCACGTTCCTGCCACTGGCGGGTGATGTGATAATATTTCGCGCCTTTCTTCGCCGCACGCTTGGCAACCTGGTAGGAGACTTCCGTCATGTTGCCGTAGTTGCCGGTGAATTTGATGCTGTCAAACGGCACCATCATCGCAGCGGTCGCTTTGTTCAGCTCTTCGACTTTCGTTCCGTCAGGCAGAGTGACAGTGTAACGTCCACCTTTTGAGGATTGCGTTTCGAAGAAGCGTCCGACTTCAGCGCTTGGAGAAGCGGTCGTCGCGACGCCCGGAATCTCCACTTTCTTCGCTGCTTCACCGCCGGCGGCCAGCGCTGCGCGACCCGCATCGGAATCAGCAGGAATAACGTCCGGGCTCTGGACAACGCGTTTCTTCGCATCTTCTTTATAGATAAACGCGGTAATACGCTGGTTGCCGCCCTGGTTGGCATCGACCTGACGCACAATGTAGAACGAGTAGGCGCCTTTCGCTTTTGCTGCTTTGGTGATGGCGTCATTCACTTCCGGCTGGCTACGGTAGAAACCCTGCACCGTTACGGTGTCGTAAGGTTCCAGTAGCACGGCCTGATCTTTCGGTAATTCGACGATACCGTTAATTACACGGTTTTGAGGCGCGTCGGATTTTGGCGCGTCTGATTTATAAACGTCAGCCACGACACGCCAGTTACCGCTGTTGCCAAAATCGGACGTATCAACAACATAAAAAGAGGCTGCACCTTCTTTATCTGCGCGGCGGGATACGGCATTTACCGCATCGCCAATGGCATTAAAACGCCCGGTGACCACAATGCGGTCATAAGGTTTTAGTGCTGCCGCTTGCTCCGGCGTCAGTTCTGTCGCTGCATTTACGGAAAAAGCAGTCGCAGAAAGCAGTGCGGACGCCAGGAGAGTGTTCTTAAGCTTCATAAAAATAATCCTTCGCCTTGCGCAAACCAGGTACTGGTATTGTTATTGACTAGAAACGTGGCTGATTATTGCATTTAAACCCTGCAAATGTCTGCGTCATTTTTCACTCATCGTACCGCCTGAAGTGACAAGAATGATAACATTTGGTGATATGTCTAAAAAACAGGCGCTTGACCGGCAAAACTGATAAAGCATACGCATTTTATAAGTTAATTTAATGTTAAACGATTGAATGTCGATGGCGCTAAATCATGTTTTGCCGCTTTGCTTGAGCGAATTATCGGTCACTGAAGGCGATTTCAAGGTCATTATTCCTGTTTGTGGGCTGAATCGTTCATATTTTGCAAATTTCATAATAAATACTGTTTTTTGGCGCTAGATCACAGGCGCTATTTTCAGTAGGTTATAGAGAGTTTGTTACTGTTTTATTTTTCCGGGGTAGCACTTACCTCTTACGCAGGCGTGCGTATGCATCCTGCGATCACTGACAAACCATCATCAAAAAAACCGATGGAAGGGAACATTATGCGAATTGGCATACCAAAAGAGCGGTTAACCAATGAAACCCGAGTCGCAGCAACGCCAAAAACGGTTGAGCAACTGCTGAAACTGGGTTTTACCGTCGCGGTTGAAAGCGGCGCGGGTCAACTGGCAAGTTTTGACGATAAGGCATTTACAGAAGCGGGCGCAGAAATTGTAGAGGGAAATGCGGTCTGGCAGTCAGAGATCATCCTGAAGGTCAATGCGCCGGAAGACGATGAAATTCCTTTACTGAATGCGGGTACGACGCTGGTGAGTTTCCTCTGGCCGGCGCAGAATCCTGAGCTATTGCAAAAACTCGCGGAACGCAATGTAACCGTGATGGCGATGGACTCCGTGCCGCGTATTTCGCGCGCGCAGTCGCTGGATGCCCTGAGCTCAATGGCCAACATCGCCGGTTATCGCGCGATTGTGGAAGCCGCACATGAATTTGGTCGTTTCTTTACCGGGCAAATTACCGCTGCGGGCAAAGTGCCGCCAGCGAAAGTGATGGTGATTGGCGCGGGCGTCGCAGGTCTGGCGGCCATTGGCGCGGCAAACAGCCTCGGCGCCATTGTACGTGCGTTTGATACCCGTCCAGAGGTAAAAGAGCAGGTTCAGAGTATGGGCGCTGAATTCCTCGAACTGGATTTTAAAGAGGAAGCGGGCAGCGGCGATGGCTATGCCAAAGTGATGTCCGAAGCGTTTATAAAAGCGGAAATGGAACTCTTTGCCGCGCAGGCGAAAGAGGTCGATATTATCGTCACGACCGCGCTAATCCCGGGTAAACCTGCGCCGACGCTGATCACGCGCGAGATGGTTGATTCCATGAAGTCCGGCAGCGTGATTGTCGATCTGGCCGCGCAAAACGGCGGTAACTGTGAATACACCGTCGCCGGTCAGGTGAGCACGACCGACAATGGCGTGAAGGTTATCGGTTACACCGATCTGCCGGGTCGTCTGCCGACGCAATCCTCCCAGCTTTACGGCACCAACCTGGTCAACTTGCTCAAACTGCTGTGCAAAGAGAAAGACGGCAATATCGACGTCGACTTTGACGACGTGGTTGTGCGCGGCGTAACGGTCGTACGTGACGGTGAAATTACCTGGCCCGCGCCGCCGATTCAGGTGTCTGCTCAGCCGCAAGCTGCGCCGCAAGCGGCTCCAGCGCCGAAAGAAGCGGAAAAACCGGCTTCACCGTGGCGTAAATATGCGCTGATGGCGCTGGCGATCATTCTGTTTGGCTGGCTGGCTGACGTGGCACCGAAAGAGTTCCTCGGCCACTTCACCGTTTTCGCACTTGCTTGCGTGGTGGGTTACTACGTGGTGTGGAACGTTTCGCACGCGCTGCATACGCCGTTGATGTCTGTGACTAACGCCATCTCAGGGATTATCGTTGTCGGGGCATTGTTACAGATTGGCCAAGGAGGCTGGGTGAGTTTCCTGAGCTTTATCGCGGTGCTTATCGCCAGCATTAATATTTTCGGTGGCTTCACCGTGACTCAGCGTATGCTGAAAATGTTCAGGAAAAACTAAGGGGTAACACATGTCTGGAGGATTAGTTACAGCTGCATACATTGTTGCCGCGATCCTGTTTATCTTCAGTCTGGCCGGGCTCTCTAAGCATGAGACGTCCCGACAGGGTAACAACTTTGGTATCGCCGGGATGGCGATTGCGCTGGTGGCGACGATCTTCGGCCCGGATACCGGCAACGTTGCCTGGATTCTGGTGGCGATGATTATTGGTGGGGCGATCGGTATCCGTCTGGCGAAACGCGTTGAAATGACCGAAATGCCGGAGCTGGTGGCGATTCTGCACAGCTTCGTCGGCCTGGCGGCGGTACTGGTGGGCTTTAACAGCTACCTGTACCACGAGGCGGGTCTGGAACCGATTCTGGTGAATATTCACCTGACGGAAGTGTTCCTCGGCATCTTCATTGGCGCGGTTACCTTCACCGGTTCCGTGGTGGCGTTTGGCAAGCTGTGCGGTAAGATTTCGTCCAAACCGCTGATGCTGCCGAATCGTCACAAAATGAATCTGGCGGCGCTGGTGGTTTCTTTCCTGTTGCTGGTGGTGTTTGTACGTACCGAAAGCGTTGGCTTGCAGGTTCTGGCGCTGCTGGTGATGACCATTATTGCGCTGGCTTTCGGCTGGCACCTGGTGGCGTCCATTGGCGGGGCGGATATGCCGGTTGTGGTATCCATGCTGAACTCCTATTCCGGTTGGGCGGCGGCGGCGGCAGGCTTTATGCTGGGCAACGACCTGCTGATCGTCACCGGCGCGCTGGTTGGTTCTTCGGGTGCGATTCTGTCTTACATCATGTGTAAGGCGATGAACCGCTCTTTCATCAGCGTTATCGCGGGTGGTTTCGGCAGCGATGGACCTTCTACTGGCGACGATCAGGTCGCGGGCGAGCACCGTGAGATCACGGCGGAAGACACGGCTGACATGCTGAAAAATTCGCACTCGGTCATCATTACCCCTGGCTATGGCATGGCGGTTGCGCAGGCGCAGTACCCGGTGGCGGAAATCACCGAGAAACTGCGCGCGCGCGGTATCAAGGTGCGTTTTGGCATCCACCCGGTTGCGGGGCGTTTGCCTGGTCACATGAACGTACTGCTGGCGGAAGCGAAAGTGCCGTATGACATCGTGCTGGAAATGGACGAAATCAACGACGACTTCGCTGACACCGATACGGTGCTGGTTATCGGCGCGAACGACACGGTGAACCCGGCGGCGCAGGACGATCCGCGTAGCCCGATTGCCGGTATGCCGGTTCTGGAAGTCTGGAAAGCGCAAAACGTTATCGTGTTTAAACGCTCGATGAATACCGGCTATGCCGGGGTGCAGAACCCGCTGTTCTTTAAAGACAACACGCATATGCTGTTTGGCGATGCGAAAGCCAGCGTGGATGCGATTCTGAAAGCGCTTTAATCTTTACCGGCGCAAGTCTAAAACGGCCTCTCAGGAGGCCGTTTTTGCATCTGAAGAGATCAGGTTTTATTCAAGTCACTGAGCAGGACGGCAATGCTTTGCCCGCCGGAGGTTTGCTCCAGCGCGATTTTAACGATGATCGTCAACGGCACGGAAAGCAGCATGCCGACAGGGCCTAATAACCACCCCCAGAAGATCAGGGAGAGAAAAACCACCAGCGTGGAAAGGCCCAATCCACGCCCCATGATGCGGGGCTCAAGGATGTTCCCGAACACCAGATTGATAATCAGATACCCCGTCAGCACCACCAGCGCGTCATAAAGACCGCTGAACACCAGAACCTGCGCAATAGGCGGGATTGCGGCCAGAACCGAGCCAATATTGGGGATATAGTTAAGTGCGAAGGCCAGCAGTCCCCAGACGAATGCGAAACGAACTTCCAGCAGCGCCAGCATTCCCCAGACCACAACGCCCGTGATAATGCTGATCGCCGTTTTCAGCACCAGATAATGCGACACGCTGTCGATTGCGCGCTGAATCGCGGCCATACCTTCAACCGGCCTGGCCATCATCTGCTGGAGTTTACCGGGCAACTGCGGAACTTCCAGTAGCATAAAGACCACGGTTAACAAAAGCAGGAAAATGGATGACATGGCGTTAGACAGCTGCGCCAGCAAATTCGTCACCAGCGTCATGGCGGCGTTAGGGTCGATATATTTCACCAGCTCATCCACCGAGACGCCGATGCCCAGGCGCTGTAGCCACGGTTCAATGTTTTTCAGCGGCACAACCAATGATGAGCGGTATTGTGGCAGCGTGCGGGCTAACTCATTTAGCGATGTGCCGAGATAGGCCAGCAGCAACACCATGCCCATCACGATAATCCCGATCAGTATCGATACGGCCAAAACCCGCGGGATGCGAAGCCTGACCATGCGCTGCACCAGCGGGCTCAGTACCACCGCAATAAATAACGCCAGAATAAACGGCACAATAATATCGGCAGCGAAGCGAATACCGGTGAGAATGATGACCAGCATTCCCAGCATGATTACGAGTTTCAGGCCGTTAAGCGTGATGATCGGTTTTGCCATGATAATTCCTGAATTTTTGTTCTTACTCTTTATAATAATGTGATTTTTGTCGGGCAGTGCTAACAAAAATCAAACGGCGCGGGTAAAGAAGTGAAAAGGTTTTGAGTTAATTCTAAGGCTGTGGTACAAATCAGACGTGTTTAACTACCGAGGACAATTTTCATCCGCGATGACGAGAAGCAACACTGCGGATAATTGTAATATTATGGACAATATGTTCAGGACGTTTTTTTCTACACAGACCGTACTTCTTCGCACTTCCTCCTCTTTCCTGCTTGCTGGTGAGCAGCACTGGCGCAACGCGCTTTAGTCCCTTACTTCTGCCTGAGCTGGCGTTACGCGCCTGGCTAATTCATTTTATTTTTTGGTTTGCTGCATGCAGCAGGCCCGAAGGACTATATTCTCAAGCAGGAGAAGCACCATGTTTTACTGGATTTTATTAGCCCTTGCCATTGCGGCTGAAATTACCGGAACGCTGTCGATGAAATGGGCAAGCGTAAGCAATGGCAACACGGGTTTTATTTTAATGCTGGTCATGATTACGCTGTCGTATATTTTTCTCTCTTTTGCCGTAAAAAAAATTGCGCTTGGCGTGGCGTATGCCTTGTGGGAAGGCATCGGTATTTTATTTATTACGCTGTTTAGCGTGCTGTTATTTGACGAAGCCTTATCGGCCATGAAAATTGCGGGTCTGGTTACGCTGGTATTCGGGATCGCGCTGATCAAATCGGGTACGCGCAAGCCAGTAAACGCCGCGAAGGAGGCGACGCATGCCGCAGTTTGAATGGGTTCATGCCGCGTGGCTGGCGATGGCGATCGTTCTGGAAATCGTCGCTAACGTGTTCCTGAAGTTTTCTGACGGCTTTCGTCGCAAGTTCTATGGCATTCTGTCGCTGGCCGCGGTGCTGGCGGCCTTCAGCGCGCTCTCTCAGGCGGTGAAAGGCATTGATCTTTCGGTGGCATATGCGTTGTGGGGCGGATTTGGTATCGCCGCCACGCTGGCAGCCGGGTGGGTGCTTTTTGGACAGCGTCTGAACAACAAAGGCTGGGTAGGCGTGGTATTGCTGCTTATCGGCATGATCATGATAAAACTGGCCTGACAGCTATGCTGCCCGTTACGGCGGGCAGCGCACGGGAACCATCATCTATTCCTGAGCCAGCGCTTCCAGCTTGTCGCGAAAGCCGGTGACGGAAATCGCGCGGTTGTCAGCCCGCCAGCGATCTTTTGCCGCCGGAGCGGAACTTTGTACGCCAATCAACTGCCAGCCAGCGTCGGTATGCAGCATTAACGGAGAACCGCTGTCGCCGGGCAGCGTGTCGCACTGGTGAGAGAGCACCGCGTTTTGCGCCCAGCCAGTAATCAGGCAATCCTGATGTGAGTAAAGCGTATCAAGATGATCTTCCGGGTAACCTGACTGCGTCACTTTGCGGTCAGCGGTTTTCAGGGCGGCGGTTAGCGCGGCTTTATCGCCTTCAAATAAGGGCAGTGGGGTAATGCCGGACGGCGGATAACGCAGCACAATCAAACCAAAATCCCACGGCGCGGCGGCCGGAGGGACAATCCAGCCATCGCCATCAGGCTTTAAGCGCTTTCCCAGAGACGGATCGACCCGACCTTCAATACCGTGAATTTCATAACGCCAGAGACCTTTTTGCGATACGAAACGCAAAGCCACGGCTTTATCTGGCTTTCCCTTCGGCGGCGTTAACAAGCAGTGTCCGGCGGTGAGCGCCAGATGAGATGAAATGAGCGTGGCGGTACACAGGTTGCCGCTGGCGGTTTCCAGTTGACCAATAGCGTCCCACGGCGACTGCGTCGGATCTTCAACCTTGACCCGATCGTCATGGTCAAAAAATAACGTTTTGACTTCGCGGGTATCCGTGGTGGTATCAGCCTCATCCGCATGAGCAACAACAGGGGAAAGACAAATTACGCCCAGTAATACCGCAATGGTTTTATGCATATCACACTCTGTGTGGGTAATTATGATTATTAAAAGCAAACCCTCAGTGAATACTATAGACGTGACGGCAGGAAAGTGGGAGTAAAATCAGATAACTACACTCAGGAAATATAAAAATGCGTGGCAATAAGGGCGCATAATATAAGCATGGTGAGAATCAACTCAAAGCGGTAACGAAACACGTTAACCCTCCGAAGAAACGGCGCTAAACCCGATGATTTAGCGCCGTGTGTTATGGCGCGGGGGAGCGCCATAGAACTCGCCAGTGCCTTATGCCGCCGGTTTAGCTGCCGGTTTAGCCGCAGTATGTTTTACCGCTTTTTTGGTGTGTTTTTTCGCTGCCTGCGCTTTTTGTTCAGGCGCTTTCTGAGCTGCTGCTTTGTGGTGTTTTTTGTGATGCGTGGTTTTTGCCGGTGCGGTTTTAGCGGGTGCCGCAGCCGGAGCCGTCGTGGACGTTGCCGTTTCAGCAGCAAATGCAGCAGAAGACAGACCCATAGCAGCGGCAACAACCAGAGCTAATACTTTTTTCATTCTGATACCCTCGATTTGGTTTTTTATTCAACCCCACTGCGGGGCCGGTGAAATCACTATATCGCTGTAAATCGAGGGCTTCCGTGAGTCATTGGTATCGGCGTGTAACGGTATGTACAACCGGCCCGACAGATTGACGCTATCGGGCAAACAAGAGACATCATGACAAATAGCGTGATTCCAGATGCGCCCGGAAGTAACGGCTGCTCAACGGTTCTCCGGTGGCCTGAGCGATCAGCTGCGCGGTAGTAAAGCGACTGCCGTGCTGCCAGATATTTTGTCGCAGCCAGTCAAACAAGGCGCTGAGATCGCCTTGCGCAATCTGATTATGCAGATCCGGCAATGCGCTATGGGCGGCGCTAAACAGCTGTGCGGCATACATGGCGCCCAGCGTATAAGACGGGAAGTAGCCAAAGCCGCCGTCGGTCCAGTGGATGTCCTGCATACAGCCGTTACGGTAATCTCCCGCGGTTGACAGCCCCAGCCAGGCCTGCATTTTTTCATCCCACAGTGCGGGAATATCATCCACTTCGATGTCGCCGTTAATCAGCGCCTGTTCAATGTCATAGCGCAAGATAACATGGGCAGGATAACTCACTTCGTCGGCATCCACGCGGATAAAGCCCGGTTTCACCCGCTGATTCCAGGCAATGAAATTCGCTTCTTCAAAAGCGGGCTGATCGCCAAAATGACGTTTAACGGCGGGAATGAGCCGTTTGAGGAACGCCGTGCTGCGACCCAGTTGCATCTCGAAAAACAGACTCTGGGATTCATGGATGGCCGTGGAGCGGGCAAACGCGATCGGCTGACCCTGCCAGGCGTGGGGCAGATTCTGTTCATAGCGGGCGTGCCCCGTTTCGTGGATCACGCCAAAGAGCGCGCTGAGTAATTCATTTTCATCATAGCGCGTGGTGATGCGCACATCTTCCGGCACGCCGCCGCAGAACGGGTGGGCGCTGATGTCCAGCCGACCGGCGTTAAAATCAAACCCTAACTGCGACATGGTTTCCAGTCCCAGTTCACGCTGTAGCGCCGTCGGGAACGGGCCGACCGGCGCAATCAGCGGCTGATGCGACTGTTTTGACACCGCGCGGTTTAACAGATCGGGAAGCCAGGTTTTGACATCCGCAAACAGAACATCCAGTTGGGCGCTGGTCATATCGGGCTCAAAAATATCCAGCAGGGCATCGTAGGGCGAACATCCTTTAGCTTCGGCGCGAAGTTTTGCCTCTTCACGGCTGTATTTCACAACCTCTTTCAGATTCTGCGTAAATCCTTGCCAGTCATTCGCCGGACGCTGACTCCGCCATGCGTGTTCACACCGGCTCCCCGCCAGCGATTTCGCCTCCACCAGTGACTCAGGCAGCAGGGCCGCCTGATGGTGCCGCCTCGCCATTTCACGCAGGTTCGCCTGCTCAACATCGTTCAAATCTTCCTGCCCGGCGGCGGCTATCCACTGCGCAACCTTCGGGTCAGTCAATAACTGATGTTCCAGCACGTTCAGCTCGGCCAGCGCTTCGCCTCGCGCGGTGCTTCCACCGGGAGGCATCATGGTGAACATATCCCAACTGGCGATAGCGGAGAGATGCGAAAAGCGGGAGAGGCGCTGGAAAGTGCGGGTGAGTTGTTGGTAGTGGCTCTTGTTGGACATTGTTATGTTCCCGTCGTGTTCTGCGAATGTGAGGAGTTTACCCTGATTCATACATGTTTATGCGCTGATGGCAACGATGGCAGAAATGTTGGTAGGTTGTAAGTGATAATGATACTTCTTATCATAAATGGCGGTGTCGTGAAGCACACTGGTGAAATATTAACAGGGAACAGGGATGCAACAGGAAATCAATAACGCCTATATTGTCAGGACAAAAGCAGTTTCAGGCTGCTTTTCTATGTTTATGCTGATGTTTGGTATTACATTTACGCCACTGTTTTTTACCCGCAGTGCGCAATTAATGGAAAGTGGGTTACTTTTACCGCTGATGTTTGTGCTGGAATTTCTTATTCTGGTCCCGCTGTATTATCTCTTTTTTAGAAAAAGAGACGGTCTGGGAAAAGGCACATTGAGCGTAAAGTGGTTTGTTATTTTGTTTGGCGCCATTCTGATCATCCAGTTTCTTTTACCTGTCATGTTGGGGATGAGAAAAACAGAAGCGTGGGTCATGACGCAGGTTTCATTGCATAACTACGCTTTCTGGCTGACCAACCTGTCACTGATTTTTCTCGTCCCGGTCTACGAGGAAATCGTCTTCAGAGGGTGTCTGTTCAACGCCTTTCAGTACTGGTTCAATGATAAGGTGTGGGCGACGTCGCTTGTCGTTTCAACGCTGTTTGCGCTGATGCATACGCAGTACGCCGATATCAGAACATTATTGATGTTATTTTTAATATCGCAGGTGCTTATTGTCGCCAGAGTCAAATCTAAAGGGTTATTAATGCCTGTTACCCTGCATATATTAATGAATGCGACGGTGATCGGAATACAATATGGCTTTCAGGTCTTATTATCCTCCGGGTGATATTTACGGCATTCGGAAGTGATATCGTCAGTGTTGCCCACCATTACAGGTAGTTTTATCTTCCGGTCTCGCTTTTGGGTATCGCGCGGGGTAAAGTCAAACCTCAACAATAAAAATAAATACACACAGCATGATGAATCCAATTATCTGGGTTATCTTTGCTCTTCTGGCACTGGATGCCGTCAGGGAATTGATGGGGGCTTCTTCCATCCTGGGATTGTGGTAATCCAAAGCGCTGGTTGAGCTGTAAAGAATGCCCGGGCTCGACCCGGGCTTCTCTTTATCAAACGTGCAGACGATGATGCAGGCGGGAGCCAACCAGCAGCGCCAGAAGCAGCATCAGCGCGATAAACCCGCCCACACCGTTCCAGCCATAGCTGTGCCAGAATACCCCGCCTAACGTCCCGGCAATGCTGGAACCCAGGTAATAGCTGAAGAGATACAGGGAAGATGCCTGGCCTTTGGCGCGTTTCGCGCGTGGGCCAATCCAGCTGCTTGCCACCGAATGCGCGGCAAAGAATCCGGCGGAGAAGAGCAGCATTCCGGCGAAAATCAGCCATAGCGACGTGAACAGCGTCATTAACAGCCCGAACAACATCACGCCGGTTGAGAATAACATCACCGGCCCGCGACCATAACGCGTCGTCATGGCGCCTGCTTTAGGCGAACTCCAGGTGCCCGTCAGGTAAGCCACCGATAAAAGCCCCACAATGGCCTGGCTGAGTTCCCAGGGCGAAAGCATCAACCGATAGCCGATATAGTTAAATAGCGTGACAAACGACCCCATTAACAAAAAGCCTTCTGCGAATAACAGCGGCAGGCCCCTGTCGCGCCAGTGAAGGCGGAAGTTGATGAACAGCGTTTTGGGGCGTAATGAAGTCGGTCGGAAATGGCGGGATTCCGGCAAGATTTTCCAGAACATCAATGCGGACGCCAGCGCGAAACAGCCGATCGCCGCCAGTGCGATGCGCCAGTTAAAAAAGTCAGTAAATACGCCGCTGATCAGACGCCCGCTCATGCCGCCAATCGAGTTGCCGCTAATGTACAACCCCATTGAGAAGGCGACGAAACTGGGATGGATCTCTTCACTTAAATAGGTCATGCCTACCGCAGCGACGCCGCTCAACGACAGGCCTATCAGCGCGCGCATGATTAAAATGCCATGCCAGCTGGTCATCATGGTGGAAAGCAGCGTACAGCAGGAGGCCAGCAGCAGCGCCGTCACCATTACAGGTTTGCGGCCGATCGCGTCGGACAACGGGCCGGTAAACAGCAGCCCGATGGCTAACATGCCGGTGGAGATGGAAAGCGAGATACTGCTGCTGGCGGGAGAGACGCCAAATTCATGGGACAGCACAGGCAGTATCGGTTGTACGCAATAGAGAAGGGCGAACGTCGCCAGCCCGGCGGAGAATAGCGCCAGCGTAACGCGCATAAACTGGGATGTACCACGTTTTATATATTGAACCGGCTGGGAAATAATGTGTTCATCAACATCGCTCGCCGTTGCGGTGTCGACAGCAGTAATACGACTCACTTGAAATCCTTGCTCAACATCCCCGTGATTATGGTGACGGGTATGACCTCAGTGCTAAGAGTAGGAAAATCAAAATATTCTGTCTAATATATTAATAATCTCAAATAATATTTATAAAATATGAATATTGAACTTCGTCATCTACGTTACTTTGTGGCGGTTGCGGAAGAGTTGCATTTTGGCCGGGCGGCTGCGCGGCTGAACATCTCTCAACCCCCGCTAAGCCAGCAGATCCAGACCCTTGAGCAGCAGATTGGCGCACGGCTGCTGGCGCGAACCAACCGGAGCGTTGCGCTGACGGCGGCGGGTAAGCAGTTTCTGGCAGACAGTCGGCAGATCCTTGGGCTGGTGAATGAGGCCGCCGCCCGCGCGGAACGCTTGCATCAGGGGGAGACCGGCGAGCTGCGCATTGGCTTCACCTCATCCGCGCCGTTTATTAAAGCCGTCTCGGATACGCTGTCTCTGTTTCGCCAGGACTACCCGGATGTGCATATGCAGACCCGTGAAATGAACACTCGCGAGCAGATTGCGCCGCTTAATGAAGGCGCGTTGGATATGGGGTTACTGCGCAATACCTCATTGCCGGATACGCTGGACTGGGAAGTGATTCTGCATGAACCGTTGCTGGCGATGATCCCCCGTGAACATCCGCTGGCGCAAAAGCCGGTCGTGACGCTGGCGGAGCTGGCGAAAGAACCGTTTGTCTTTTTTGATCCGCATGTCGGAACGGGGTTGTATGACGATATTCTCGGCCTGATGCGCCGTTACCATCTCACTCCGGCGATCACTCAGGAGGTTGGAGAGGCGATGACGATTATCGGGCTGGTAGCCGCAGGGCTGGGGGTGTCGATCCTGCCCGCCTCGTTTAAGCGGGTACAGCTTGATGAAATGCGTTGGGTGCCCATTGCCGAAGCGGACGCCGTGTCGGAAATGTGGCTGGTATGGCCGAAACATCATGAACAAAGTCACGCTGCGCAACGATTTCGCCATCAACTTTTAATGGCCGCAAAGCGCGCTTAATTTAGTTTAAAAAGGGATGAAAATGTGCAGTAAATCACACGGCTAAGTAAAAAGTTGACGACAACTATTGAAGTCATTCACCATAGCCCACAGATTATTTCGGAGCGCGAAAATAAAGGGAGTCAGAGGTGGTTGCTGATAGTCAGCCAGGGCATATCGATCAAATCAAGCAGACCAATGCTGGCGCGGTATATCGCCTGATTGATCAGCTGGGCCCCGTGTCGCGAATTGATCTTTCTCGTCTGGCGCAACTGGCGCCTGCCAGTATCACTAAAATTGTTCGCGAAATGCTCGAAGCGCATTTAGTTCAGGAGCTGGAGATCAAAGAGGCGGGAAGCCGTGGTCGCCCGGCGGTCGGGCTGGTGGTGGAAACCGAGGCCTGGCACTATTTGTCTATTCGTATCAGCCGTGGCGAGATTTTTCTCGCCCTGCGTGACCTGAGCAGCAAGCTGGTGGTGGAGGAGTGCCTTGAGCTACCGCTGGTTTCTGAGACTCCGCTGCTTGAACGCATCATTTTTATGGTCGATCAGTTTTTTATCCGTCACCAGCAAAAACTCGAACGCCTGACCTCTATCGCCATCACCTTACCCGGTATTATTGATACTGAGAATGGCATTGTGCACCGCATGCCGTTTTACGACGATGTCAAAGAGATGCCGTTGGGGGAAACCCTCGAACACCACACCGGCGTACCGGTCTATATTCAGCATGATATCAGCGCCTGGACGATGGCTGAGGCGCTTTTTGGCGCATCGCGCGGCGCGCGTGATGTTATTCAGGTGGTGATTGATCACAACGTTGGGGCTGGCGTGATTACCGACGGCCACTTACTGCATGCGGGCAGCAGCAGTCTGGTGGAGATCGGCCATACGCAGGTCGACCCCTACGGTAAACGTTGTTACTGCGGGAACCACGGCTGTCTGGAAACGATCGCCAGCGTGGACAGCGTGCTTGAACTGGCGCAGCTGCGACTCAATCAGTCGATGAGTTCTTCGCTGCACGGGCAGCCGCTGACGGTAGATTCGCTGTGCCAGGCGGCGGTGCAGGGGGATTTGCTGGCGAAAGATATCATTAGCGGCGTCGGGATGCATGTTGGCCGCATTCTGGCGATCATGGTGAATTTATTTAATCCGCAAAAAATTCTGATCGGTTCGCCGCTGAGCAAAGCGGCGGAAATCCTTTTTCCTGCGATTGCGGACAGCATCCGTCAACAGGCGCTGCCGGCGTATAGCAAACATATCGCCGTCGAAAGCACGCAGTTTTCCAATCAAGGGACAATGGCGGGTGCTGCACTGGTAAAAGACGCGATGTATAACGGTTCTTTGTTGATTCGTCTATTACAGGGTTAACATTTTTTAACTGTCGTACGAAAATTTGCGCTAACGCAAGCTGATCGCGATTGTCATACCTTAGACTTTCTCCACTGTATTATTTTCCTGGCTTATATTTTCGAAGCATAACGGTGGAGTTAGTGATGCTGAAGCGTTTCTTTATTACAGGTACAGACACTTCTGTTGGGAAGACAGTGGTTTCCCGCGCATTACTACAAGCGTTAGCGTCAGGGAACAAAAGCGTCGCAGGTTATAAACCCGTTGCGAAAGGCAGCAAAGAGATGCCGGAAGGCATGCGCAATAAAGATGCGCTGGTGTTGCAGAGCGTCTCTTCTATTGAGCTGCCTTATGAGGCGATCAATCCGATTGCGCTGAGCGAAGACGAAAGCAGCGTGGCGCATAGCTGTCCGATCAATTACACCCTGTTATCTAACGGGCTTGCCAGCCTGAGCGAAAAGGTTGACCACGTCGTGGTGGAAGGCACCGGCGGCTGGCGCAGCCTGATGAACGACCTGCGTCCGTTATCTGAATGGGTCGTGCAGGAGCAGTTACCGGTGCTGATGGTGGTGGGGATTCAGGAAGGCTGCATTAACCATGCGCTGCTGACCGCACAGGCTATCGCCAATGACGGATTACCGCTGATCGGCTGGGTGGCGAACCGCATCAATCCCGGACTGGCGCATTATGCCGAAATCATTGATGTGTTAAGCAAAAAACTGCCTGCGCCGCTGATTGGCGAACTGCCTTATTTGCCGCGTGCCGAACAACGCGAGCTGGGGCAATATATCCGTCTGTCAATGCTCGGCAGTGTGCTGTCGGTAGACCGAGTCCTCGCGTAACGTTCGCGATAAGACCGACGCCACTACGCAGGCAATCAGTAATCCGGGGAGTAGTCGATACTCCCCGGTCATTTCACAGATCATCAGCGTCGACATCATCGGCGCGTGTGTTGTTGCCGCCAGCAGCGTCGCCATTCCTGTTAATCCCAGCAATATTGCCATCTCATCCGCTCCCGGAAGCCAGAATCCCCACATCCGACCGTATAACATACCAATCGACAAGCCGATGAACAGCGTGGGGGTAAAGACGCCGCCGGGCGCACCGGAACCGCTGCTGGCGAGTACGGCGAGTAATTTGCAGATGAAGATCCCGGCGATCACGGAGAGCAGCGGCGGGGAGAGCAAAAATGACTGCACGACGCTGTAGCCATTTCCCCAGACGGCCGGCGTCAGCAGGGATAGTAAGCCAACGATGAATCCGCCCAGCGCCAGTTGCCACGGAGGCGATAATTTCAGCCGAATAAAACCGTTATGAGTGGTGGTCATTAACCACATAAACAGCGGCCCGCAGACGCCAGCCACCAGCCCGGTGCTGATAATCATCGCATATTCCCGCACATGTAAATCCAGTGACAGGTGAACCGTATAGAGCAGGGCATTACCGCCGCTGAGCAAATGGGTGGTCAGTAATGCCACGACGGCGGAAATCACAACGGGGCCCAGCGACGCCAGCATCAGCGTGCCAAACAGGATTTCCGCGATAAAGAGGCTGCCCGCCAGCGGGGCGTGATACGCGCTGGCCATCCCTGCCGCAGCGCCGCAGGCGATCCACAATTTCCACTCTTCACGCGGGGTGCAACGCTGAGCAAAACAGGATGCCGCCAGCGCTGCCAGTAAGATCATGGCCCCTTCGCGCCCGATGGCGCTACCGCTGGCGACGACCAGCAGCGAAGCAAGGGACTTCACCAGACTTGCCCCGTAATCGAATTGCCCATCTGTTTGCAGGGCTTCCATGTAGTCGGTGGGGGCATGGGGGCGTTGTTGATTCATTTTCTGCCAGCCCCAGAGCAGCGCACCTGCCGCGAGGCCGCCCACGGCGGGGGTGATCAGCCGTCGCCAGGGAGAAAGGTTTGTCGCGGCATTCACCAGGCTTCCCGTATCGTTACGTAAAAAAAGCCATTCCAGCACCAGCATGGCGTGACGAAACCCGGCTACCGCCAGTGCGGCAAGGATGCCAATTATTGTCGCGATTAACAGGCGGCGAAACATCGCTCGCAGATCAGGGTATGTATGTAGGCGGTGCATGGGCAGACCACACAGGCATTTTCAGGAGTGTCTATTTTGCGGGTAAACAGCGCGGGACGCAAAAGCACTGCGTGCGCAGGGGGAACTGCCCGATGGCGCTTCGCTTACCGGGCCGACAAGAATGTGCTCCGTAGGCCGGGTAAAGCGTAGCTGCCATCCGGCGTTTAGCTACTTTCGTGAATATTCAGCGCCCGACGGGTACGGCCTGAACTGAGATAATCGGCAATGTAATCCTGCGAGATTTCGCCGTTATAGCGTCCTTCCTCATCAACAATGGGCATCCAGCTGGTGTTACTCTCGTACAGTTTCGACAGCACAATACGCAGGTTGTCTTCCGCTTTTCCGGTGACGCGAAACGGGTGGATTATATCCGCGCAGGTGCCGTTGGCGTTCCTGGCTTCACGACGCTTCACAAAGCCAAGCGGCTTGCCGTCGCTATCGACAACGGTGATCGCGCGAATATCATTATCGTCCATGATGCCAAACGCCTCTGCCAGCGAGGTGGCGGTGCGGGCGGTCAGGGTGGGTTGTTGGTCGGTTACGTCGCCCGCCGAAACCAGCAGAAGACGTTTTAGCGTACGATCCTGACCGACAAATGAGCCGACGAATTCATTCGCCGGTTTTGCCAGCAATTCATCCGGGCTGGCGCACTGTATAATGCGGCCCTGGCGGAATACGGCAATCCTGTCGCCCAGTTTCAGCGCTTCATCGATATCATGGCTGACCAGCATCACCGTCTTTTTCAGCGCTCGCTGCATATCAAGAAACTGATTCTGAATCACCTCGCGGTTAATCGGGTCCACCGCACCGAAAGGTTCATCCATCAACAGCACCGGGGGATCGGCCGCCAGCGCGCGGATCACGCCGATGCGCTGTTGTTGACCGCCAGACATCTCTTTCGGGTAGCGATGCAGAAACTTTTTCGCATCCATTGCCACCATGTCCATTAACTCTTCCGCGCGACGTTTGCAGCGGGTTTTATCCCAGCCCAGCATACGCGGGACAACCGTGATGTTCTCTTCGATGGTCATGTTGGGAAACAGGCCAATTTGCTGGATCACGTAGCCAATGTTGCGCCGTAGCGTGACGGTATCCATCGCACTGGTGTTTTGTCCGTTAATGAAAATATTGCCGCTGCTGGGCGCGATCAGCCGGTTGATCATCTTCAGGGTGGTGGTCTTGCCGCAGCCTGACGGCCCAAGCAGCACGCACATTTCACCTTCCGGCACGTTCAGATTGATGTTATCAACGGCGTTAAGCGGTTGGCCGTTCTTCTGTGAAAAGCGTTTGGTGAGGTTTTCCAGTTTTATCATTATCGTATCCCCTTAGGTGTCAGTACGACTTGCAGGCGATGCAGCAACCAGTCGAGCACAATGGCCAACAGACAAATCATCAGCGCACCGGCGATTAACATGCGGATATCACTCCCGCCGATGCCGTTCAGTAACAGTAACCCCAGGCCGCCAGCGCCAATGACGGCGGCGATGGCCATCACGCCGATATTCATGACGACGGCAGTGCGAATCCCGCCAAAAATCACCGGCAGGGCCATCGGAATTTCTACCCAGCGCAGACGCTGCCAGAACGTCATGCCAATTCCGCGTCCCGCTTCGCGCAAGCCCGGCGGTAAACTGTCGAGCGCGGTGTGCGTGTTGCGCACAATCGGCAGCAGCGAGTAAAGAAAAACGGCGGTAATTGCGGGAAGGGCGCCAATCCCCTGACCGATCAGCGAAAACAGCGGGATCATCAAACCAAATAATGCGATGGACGGGATAGTGAGCAGCAGCGTCGCCGCCCCTAACACCGGCGTAGCCAGCCATTTATGACGAACAATCAGAATGCCCAGCGGCACGCCAATGATAATCGCCAGACCGACGGCCAGCGCAACCAGCCACAAATGCTGAAGAGTGAGGCTCGTCAGATAACCCGCGTTATCCATCATGTAATGAATCGTATCCATAAGCGCTCCTTACAGCAGACCTTTTTGTTGCAGGAATGTGCGCGCAACCTGCTGGGGGGACTGGTGATCGATGTCGACCTGCGCATTAAGCGTCGAGATGACGTCGTTATTGAGCAGCCCGGAAAGGGTATTCAGCGCATCATCCAGCCCCGGATGAGCATCCAGTATCTCTTTACGGACGACAGGCGTGACAGCGTAACCTGGGAAGAAGCCTTTATCATCTTCCAGCACCTTGAGGTCAAAACCCTTCACCCGGCCATCCGTGGTGTACACCAGACCGGCGTCCACAAAGCCATCGCGCACGGCGTTATAGACCAGACCCGGGTCCATTTGCCGAATCTGCGGACGGTCAAGCTGCATCTGGTAGGCATCCTGCAACGGCTTCATCCCGTCGCTGCGCCCGGAAAACTCAAGGTCGAGACCTAACATCCAGTTATTGTCAGGGTCGGTCTGGCGGATGTGTTCGATTTTCGCCACCATTTCCGACAGGGTGTTGATGTTCTCTGCTTCGGCGCGTTTGCGCTGCATGGCGAACGCGTAGGTGTTATTCATATTCGCCGGGTTTAGCCATACCAGTCCGAGCTTCGCATCCAGGCGTTTGACGGTATCGTAGGATTCCTGCGGGCTCATCCGTTTATCAATGTGGTTAAAAATGATCAGGGACGTGCCGGTGTATTCCCAGGTGATATCAATCTGCTTATTCACCATGGCATTACGTGAAATCACCGCCGCAATGTTGGTGCGCGGCTGAACCTGAAAACCCTTTTTTTGCAGGTACTGCACGGTCATGGCGGAAAGGATGTGTTGTTCGGTAAAACCTTTGGTTGCAAGGATCAACGGGGCCGCCTGAGCCTGTCCGGTAACGAGCAACGCGGCGGCAAGCCATCCCAGCAGATGTTTTTTTAATGTCATTCAGCGCTCCTTATTCTTATCGTTGTATCAGGCCGTATGCGGACTGAGGATGCGGCCAAGCAGGGCAAGCAGGCTGTCGAGAATCAGCGCCACCAGAGCGGTTGCCGTTGCGCCCAGAATCAGCGTCGGGAAGTCATTGAGGTAAATGCCGGGGAAAATCAGCTCGCCGTAGCTGCTGGCCCCAATCAGGAACGCCAGCGGGGCCGTACCCACATTAATCGCCGTCGCGATCCGAATCCCTGCAAGCATCACCGGCCAGGCATTGGGCAGCTCAACCTGACGCAGACGCTGCCATTTCGTCATACCGATGCCGTTTGCGGCTTCAATCAGGGAGGCGGGAACAGAACAAAGCCCGGCGTAGGTATTGCGCACGACAGGAAGAAGCGAGGCGAGGAACAGCGCGAAAATCGCCGGAACGTCGCCAATGCCGATAATCACCATCGCCAGTGCCAGTACGGCCAGAGGCGGCAGAGTATTGCCTACATTAAAGAGCTGCATTACGTATTCGGCGAATCCTTTGGCTGCCGGACGGCTCAGTAAAATGCCGCTGGGAATACCGATAACTAAGGCGAAGAACATGGAGGTAAAGACGAGGAGTAAATGCTGTTTGCCCAAATAAAGCAGATCAACCTGACGCGCTTTAATGGTTTCCAGACCCACTCCCCAAACCAGCAGCGCCAGCACAAGAGCGATCGCGCCAGTAAACCCGAGCACGCGTTTTAACGTAAAAGTGTGCATTGCGGTGTGTCTCCCTGTTTGCATGCGTTATGGCAACGAAAGAGACGTTGCGTGTTGTTATGCCATGTAGCGGCAGGGTGTTTTGAGCTATAGCAACACGTCGGGAAGGATTCCAGCGAGACAGGTATTTAAATTAGCAGGCTATGCATGCCCGTTGCTCATTTGCCCTTACAGGGCGAAGGATGTGCGCGAATGTGAAGAATTGTCTTAAAAATGGAAAGGTAAAGTGACGTTGTCACTTATCGAGAAGGGGAAACAACCGGTTTTTGACGATAAAGGCAGGGCGTACCCTGCCTGAAAAAGCGTTAGCGAAACAGCGGTTTTACGGCGACGGGGATCAGCAACTGAGACTGCCACTGCGCCAGCGTTTGCTGTGCCAGCTCACCTGCCGCCTGGTAAAATGGATGGTTTGCGCCTTCGATGAAAACCGCCAGGAAGCGCGCAGACCACGGCAACAGATGCCAGGCCAGCAGTTGTTCGCATTCGCTATGACGGCCATTTTCCGCAAGCCAGGCAGCCAACAGCAACAGGGAACCAAAATGATCTTCCGGTTCATTTTGCTGGATCTCAAACTGGATGCCGTTGTCCCGCATCCACTGGCGTAATGCCAGCGTAGACTCGCCAAACAACACGCTTTCACGGTCCAGCCAGACCGATCCCCAGGGAGGCGACGGAAGCGCCCAGGGACCGACAAACAGACGTTGCCAGGCTTGCGGGAGCGGCTCCTCGATGTCGGCCTGAAAAACCGCCGCAATCGGCGCCAGAACCTCCGGTGAAAGAGGCCACTGCGCCTGCCAGCCGTCGGTTTTTAACGCTGAAACCAACGGGGCGGCTTCGGTACTGTCTGGCGCATAATAAAACAACGCGCCCAGCACGCGTGCAGCCATAGAAAAATCGTCACGTTGTGAAAAAGAAGTCATGAAACCATCCTGAAAGGTGCGGGTTTCCCCGCACGCGTAAGTTAACCTGCAACGGCCATTCCAACGGTCATATGCAGGCCGTAAAACAATCCGCGACCTATGATTTCGCCGCCAAGCACCAGGATTAACCCCAGCAACAATCCGGCGACGTGCGGTTCTTTGCGGCGCACTAACGGGCATATCCAGCAACCCAGCCCGGCAGCAAGTAGCACTACGCGCCAGACCTGTAAGCGGCCATAGTCTGGAACCAGCGCGCTCGCCTGTTGCACGGAGCTGTGGATCGCCCCAAGCGACATGCCTTGCATGATGATTACGGCCGCGCAGACTAACAGCGCCAGCACGCTGATGCTTGCGAACGTCGTGCCGTTGAATCTGGCGCGCGTGGCGCGCAATATCAGCGCCGCAAATAGCGGCCCGCTCAGGAACACCGTCAGGAAGAATGCCAGCGTCGTGTAGCCATTATACCAGGTCGGAACGGTATCGATCTGATAGACCCGCGTCATTGCCCAGACAAATACCACCCCGAGTACCATGCTGACCAGCAGCCAGATTTTGCCCAGTGCTTCCGGCATCTTGCCGAGCACAGCCACCAGCCACCAGAAACCGCCTACGGCAAAAAAGACAGAGCCAGCGGCAATTTCATTACTCAGCGCGGAAGCGCCCACCCGGTTAAGCGAGTTAAACGCGCGGAACGGCGAGCCGAGGTGCATGATCGACGCCAGAAAACCCAGCCCCATGACGACCCATAAAAAGAACATGCCGCGCACAATACGCTGTCTGCTGGCCGCATCGTCTTTCGCCGCAAACCAGCCCAGACCGCTGACAATCAATGCGCCGACAACGCATTGACCGAACACCGTAAACAGCACCAGCGGCCATTCATGCCATCCATTTCCCATTTTATACCTCCTTCGGATTTGCCAGATAACCCGTGGTATCCCCGGTCGGGCGGCTGTTGGCGTTGGGTTTAATCACAATGTTCGGTCTGGTGAAGTGCGCGCCCGGCAGCGGCGCAACGGCCGCCAGCGTGCCATGTTTCTTCCGCAGCTCTTCTATCGGGCCAAAGTCCAGCGCGCGCAGCGGGCAGGACTCGACGCAGATCGGTTTTTTGCCGTCGGCAACGCGGTCATGACAACCGTCGCATTTGGTCATGTGGCCTTTGGCGGCGTTGTACTGCGGCGCACCGTACGGGCAGGCCATATGGCAGTAGCGACAGCCGATGCAGACGTCCTCATCCACCACCACAAAACCGTCCTCGCGTTTGCGCATCCACGGGGTTAATCCAGACTTCCTGACGGCAGGCGGATTTGAGAACATCAATGTTGCCGTAAGAGGAGTGCGTGCGTGATTTATAATGAAAACCAAAGAGTTGCAGTGGGAATACGCTGCGCTTAGGATCGTCCCATCCTTCGAACGTTGAGGCATAAATGGGAAGCGGGCTGATGACGTCGTCTTTTTCCAGCTCCCAGGTTTGGGCGATTTTAGCCAGGCGGCTGGAGTAAATTTCTATCTTGCCGGACGGCGTTTTCAGCGGGTTTGCCTGTGGGTCTTCACGGAATTTTTTATAGGCCACGAAATGGCCGTTGGGATCTTTACGCTTGTAGATCCCCATTTTTTTCAGCTCGTCATAGCCCGGTAACTCTGGGTCTTTAGCCAGCATTTTGGCGTACAGATATTGCAGCCACTGTTCCTGGGTTCGCCCCTCGGTAAACCTCTGGTGCACGTCCGGGCCCAGCCGCTTCGCGACTTCGCTCATTATCCAGTAAATGGGCTTACGCTCGAATTTAGGGGCGGTCGCGGGCTGGATGAAGATTAAATAACCCATATTGCCCGCGTAGTCGTTAGGAATGATGTCTTCCTGTTCGACCGTCATCAGGTCCGGCAACAGAATATCGGCGTATTTCGCGGAAGAGGTCATAAAGTTGTCGATGACCACGATCATTTCGCACTTTGATTCGTCTTGCAGGATCGCGTGTGTTTTATTGATATCCGAATGCTGGTTGGTGATGGTATTGCCCGCGTAATTCCAGATGAACTTGATCGGCACATCCAGCTTTTCTTTACCGCGCACGCCGTCGCGCAGGGCGGTCATTTCCGGGCCGCGGGCAATGGCGTCCGTCCAGGTAAACACGGAGATCTGCGTTTTTACCGGGTTTTCCGGTAACGGCATGCGTTCAATGGTGATGGTGTAGGTGGATTCGCGCGCGCCGCTGTTCCCGCCGTGAATACCGACATTGCCCGTTAGAATCGGCAGCATCGCAATCGCGCGAGCGGTGAGTTCACCATTCGCCTGACGCTGCGGGCCCCATCCCTGACAAATACAGGCCGGTTTAGCCGCGCCAATCTCTCTGGCGAGCTTAATGATGCGATCCGCCGGAATACCGGTAATACGCGACGCCCACTCAGGCGTTTTGGCCGTGCCGTCTTCGCCCTGACCCAGAATATAGGCTTTATAGTGGCCATTCGCTGGCGCATCGGCCGGTAGCGTTTTTTCGTCGTAACCCACGCAGTAGTTGTCGAGGAAAGGCTGGTCGACAAGATCTTCGGTGATGAGCACCCAGGCCAGTCCGGCGACCAGCGCGGCATCGGTGCCGGGACGAATAGGTATCCATTCGTCTTCACGTCCTGCCGCGGTATCGGTATAGCGTGGATCGATAACGATCATGCGCGCATTTGAACGTTCCCTGGCCTGTTCCAGGAACCAGGTAATTCCGCCGCCGCTCATACGGGTTTCTGCCGGGTTATTACCGAACATCACCACCAGTTTGGTGTTTTCGATATCGGAGGTGCTGTTACCCTCGTTCGAACCATAGGTGTAGGGCATGGCCGCCGCGATTTGCGCGGTGCTGTAGGTGCCATAGTGGCTAAGAAAACCGCCGTAACAGTTCATCAGGCGGGCCACCAGAGAGGCATAAGGCGAGGAGCGGGTGATGTTGCCGCCGACGATACCGGAGGTGTAGTTAATGTACACCGCCTCGTTACCGTATTTATCGACCGTGTTTTTCAGGCTGTTGCTGATGGTATCCAGCGCTTCTTCCCAACTGATGCGCTCAAATTTTCCTTCGCCGCGTTTGCCTGTGCGTTTCATCGGGTAGTTGAGGCGATCAGGATGGTTAATTCGCCGACGGATTGAACGTCCGCGCAGGCAGGCGCGCACCTGGTGATTGCCATAGACATCTTCGCCAGTGTTGTCGGTTTCCACCCACCAGACTTCATCATCTTTGACGTGGAGACGTAGGGCGCAGCGGCTACCGCAGTTGACCGAACATGCTCCCCAGACCACTTTGTCTTCAACGGGCTGGATTGCCTGCTGCACGGCAGCCGCCGCGGTACGCATCCCGAAAGGCAAGGAGAGTCCTCCGGCAGCGAGCGCCAGCGATCCTATCGCGGTGGATTTCACTAACGTCCTGCGGCTGATGCCTCCCTGTTGTTCAACATCGGACATAATTCACTCCATTATAGTTATCGTTATATAATTATGTTTATAACGAAATTAATAGGATACTAATGAAAGAGTGATTTTAACCCCTTATAGGTAGGGGTTATTAATCCATGTCAAAATTGAGGGAATCTTTCTAAGAGGGAGTAAGAGCCTGGTATATCAGGCTCTTATCTGTTACTGAGGTTCGACAGCATGCCCGTCCTGAGAAGGACTGGTACTGGCAGGAGCGTTTCCGCTGCTGGTGCGGGTATACAAAATTTTATGGGTATCGTTTGCACAGTGGCCTACGACCTGGGAATCGGGCTGATCCGCCTGGTCATTAGGGACAATGGTTAACGTAAAACTGGACTCCGCCACACCATTGTTAATGATGCGCTGTTCGATGTCGCTTTTGACTCTTTCACATGACTCCGGCGCCGCCAGTACCTGCGGGGAGGCGACGATGAGCAGACACGCTGCAATTCCTGCTGAGATTTTCATCATTCACTCCTTTTATGAACACGATAATGAAAGCTTAGCATTTCTAGTGTAAACAACTGTATTTGCTAATATGATTGAGAATCATCTCTTTATCCTGGTGAATAACGTGAAGAAACAGACCCTGGTGAGCTTTCTGTGTGTGCTGCTTGTTGGATGTGATAACGCCACTGTTCTGGTCTCCTTTACCCCGGAAATGGCCAGCTTTTCCAATGAGTTCGATTTTGACCCGTTGCGCGGCCCGGTTAAAGATTTCAGCCAGACGTTGATGAACGACAAAGGGGAAGTGACGAAGCGCATCAGCGGAACGCTTTCGCAGGAAGGCTGCTTTGATACGCTGGAACTGCACGATCTGGAAAACAATACCGGGTTGGCGTTGGTACTGGATGCAAACTACTACCGCGATGCCGAGACGATGGAGAAAAGAGTGCGCTTGCAGGGGAAATGCCAGTTGGCGGAGTTGCCCTCGGCAGGCGTGGTCTGGGATACGGACGATAACGGTTTTGTTGTTTCCGCAACGGGAAGAGAGACGAAGGTACAATACCGCTATGATGCGGAAGGGTATCCGTTGGGTAAGACCACCATCAGTAAAGACAAAACGTTATCTATTGATGCAAAACCGTCGGCGGACCCGCTTAAAAAGCTCGACTATACGGCGGTCAGTCTGCTGAACGATCGCCCGTTAGGCAATGTGAAGCAGACGTGTGAATATGATAATTACGCCAATCCGATCAACTGCCAGCTTGTGATCGTTGATGAAAGCGTCGAACCCGCCGTTGCGCGGAGCTATACCATTAAAAATACGATTGATTATTACCCGACTGCGTCTGACACAGCCGGGTAGCGGCTTACTGTGCGGTAGGCTTCAGCAGGCTTGAGCCTGGTGTTTTGTGATCGTCCAGATATTGCTGCTGGAAAATGCACATACGAATGGTGTTGCGGTATTGGCCATTGATAAAGAACTCATGAATCAGTTCACCTTCAACCATAAAACCTAACTTACGGTAAATGTGAATGGCTTTTTCGTTTTCTTTATCAACAATCAGATACAGCTTATAAAGGTTGAGTACGGTGAATCCGTAGTCCATCGCCAGCTTCGCCGCGCGCGAAGCCAGCCCTTTTCCCTGGTATTCCGGCGAGATGATGATTTGAAACTCAGCCCGGCGGTGAACGTGATTAATTTCTACCAGTTCGACCAGACCGGCTTTTTCGCCGTTGCACTCCACGACAAAGCGCCGTTCGCTCTGGTCATGAATGTGCTTATCATACAGGTCAGACAGCTCGACAAACGCTTCGTACGGCTCTTCAAACCAGTAACGCATTACGCTGGCGTTGTTATCAAGCTGGTGGACGAATCGTAAATCTTCGCGCTCCAGCGGGCGCAACTTAACACTGTTGGCGTGAGTCATTTTGTGTCCTTACCGTCTGTCGCTCAACGCACTGTTATGGCGCAACGGTACGGCCAGTACGACGATCCAGGCAACGCAGCGTATTCGGTTCCCAGTACGCGTTAAGGTTGGCGCTCTGCTCGCACTTGTCGCGGTTATCAAACGCGGCGTCGGCTTTGTCCCACTCTTTCTCCGTGCGCGTGTTCACTTTCTGGCGCAGGCTGCGGGTATCATTCCATTGTTCCTTTTCCATGGCTGCGTGTTGGCGGCTTTGCGCGCTGTCTCCAGATTCAATGATCAGTTTGCTGGTATTCGCGAATGCGGAGGTGGTATACACGACAGCACCCAGCGCAAGCATTGCCGTCAGGCACAGGCGTTTGCTAAGTGTATTGTTCATGGTTAATTCCTTTCATGATAGAGGGATAAAACTTGTCTAAATTCTACACCATTCTTGGCGCAGGGCATACCCACCCTGCGGGTATGGATACGAAGGCGCTATTCTGGCGTATCATGCTTAAACCTGACGTAACGCAATGATGATGATGCTAAAAACAACACTTCTTTTTTTCATAACCGCACTGTGCGAAATCGTGGGCTGTTTTCTGCCCTGGCTATGGTTGAAGCGGGGCGCAACGGCCTGGCTGCTGGTTCCGGCGGGAGTCTCACTGGCGTTATTCGTCTGGCTGCTGACGTTGCATCCGGCCGCCAGCGGCCGCGTCTATGCGGCTTATGGCGGGGTCTATGTCTGTACTGCGCTGTTATGGTTACGCTTTGTTGACGGCGTCAGACTCAGTCTTTATGACTGGTCAGGCGCACTGATCGCACTCTGTGGAATGCTGATTATCGTTGCCGGGTGGGGGCGCGCTTAAGCGCCTTATTTTGTGATCGATGAGCGATTTTTTGATCATTATACTTGTATGGTAGTAGTTCAGGTGTGTAAATTTCCTGCATCGCACAGAAGAGATGTAAGGAACAACAATGAAGATTGTAGGGGCTGAAGTTTTTGTCACATGTCCGGGACGTAACTTTGTCACGCTGAAAATCACCACCGAGGACGGTATCACCGGCCTGGGCGACGCTACCCTGAATGGCCGTGAGCTGTCGGTGGCATCCTATCTGAAAGATCACCTTTGCCCGCAGCTTATTGGCCGCGATGCGCACCGTATCGAAGATATCTGGCAGTTCTTTTATAAAGGCGCCTACTGGCGTCGCGGGCCGGTCACGATGTCTGCTATTTCTGCCGTTGACATGGCGCTGTGGGATATCAAAGCGAAAGCCGCCAACATGCCGCTGTATCAGTTGCTGGGCGGCGCATCCCGCGAAGGCGTGATGGTCTATTGCCACACGACGGGTCACACCATTGATGATGTGCTGGAAGATTATGCGCGTCACAAAGAGATGGGGTTTAAAGCGATTCGCGTGCAGTGCGGCGTGCCGGGTATGAAAACCACCTACGGCATGTCTAAAGGCAAAGGTCTGGCCTACGAACCCGCTACGAAAGGCCAGTGGCCGGAAGAGCAACTCTGGTCAACCGAGAAATACCTCGATTTCACGCCGAAACTGTTTGACGCCGTACGTGCTGAATTTGGTTTTGAAGAGCATTTGCTTCACGACATGCACCACCGCCTGACGCCGATTGAAGCCGCCCGTTTTGGTAAGCGCGTTGAGGATTATCGTCTGTTCTGGATGGAGGACCCGACGCCTGCGGAAAACCAGGAATGCTTCCGTCTGATTCGTCAGCATACGGTGACGCCGATTGCCGTCGGGGAAGTGTTCAACAGCATCTGGGACTGCAAGCAGCTCATTGAAGAGCAACTGATTGACTATATCCGCACCACCATTACCCATGCCGGCGGCATTACGGGGATGCGCCGCATTGCGGATTTTGCCTCGCTTTACCAGGTGCGCACGGGGTCTCATGGGCCTTCTGATTTGTCGCCGGTTTGCATGGCCGCAGCGCTTCACTTTGATCTGTGGGTGCCTAACTTTGGTGTTCAGGAATACATGGGGTACTCCGAACAAATGCTTGATGTCTTCCCGCATAGCTGGACGTTCGATAACGGCTATATGCACCCAGGCGACAAGCCGGGTCTTGGTATTGAGTTTGATGAAAAACTGGCGGCGAAATATCCGTATGACCCTGCGTATTTGCCGGTCGCCCGTCTGGAAGATGGCACGTTGTGGAACTGGTAAGGAGTGATATGACATGAAAAGTATAGTGATTGAAAAACCTGACACGCTGGTTTTAGCGGAGCGTCCTATCCCTGAGCCTGCGGCCGGGGACGTTCGGGTTAAAGTGAAACTGGCGGGGATCTGCGGTTCTGATAGCCATATCTATCGTGGGCATAATCCTTTTGCAAAGTATCCGCGTGTTATCGGGCATGAATTTTTTGGTGTGATTGACGCCGTAGGCGAAGGTGTTAGCCACGCCAGAGTGGGGGAACGCGTATCGGTCGATCCCGTCATCAGTTGCGGGCATTGCTATCCCTGTTCAATAGGCAAGCCCAATGTATGTACCTCGCTGGTTGTTCTGGGCGTACACCGCGACGGCGGATTTAGTGAATATGCGGTCGTTCCGGCGAAAAACGCGTTTACGATCCCGGATGCCATTGCTGATAAGCACGCGGTGATGGTTGAACCTTTCACCATTGCGGCGAACGTCACCGGGCAGGTTAATCCGACAGAGAACGATATTGCGCTGATTTATGGCGCAGGGCCGATGGGACTGACGACGGTTCAGGCGCTGAAGGGCGTTTATAACGTTAAAGAGGTGATTGTTGCCGATCGTATTGATGAACGACTGGAGATGGCGAAAGAAAGCGGCGCCGACTGGGTTATCAATAATGGACAGCAATCTCTGCAAGATTTCCTGGATGAAAAAGGGTTAAAACCGACGCTGATCGTCGATGCGGCGTGTCATCCGTCTATTTTACAAGAGGCTATCTCGCTGGCGTCGCCCGCCGCGCGCATTGTACTGATGGGGTTCTCCAGCGATCCTTGCCAGATTGTGCAGCAGGGGATTACCGGCAAGGAACTGTCAATTTATTCGTCCCGTTTGAATGCGAATAAATTCCCGGTCGTTATTGGCTGGCTGGAAAAAGGTCTGATCGATCCCGATAAGCTCGTCACGCATACGTTTAATTATCACCATGTCACTGACGCGATTGAATTGTTTGAGAAAGACCAACGGCACTGCTGCAAGGTTTTACTCACATTCTCTGAATAATATTAATAAATGCGAGAGAGTGGTACGCATCTTACCTCTTAGAGATTGCCAATATGACTCAACAAAAACATGAACGGTCAACAAAAGATTTAATCAGAGCCGCCGTATCCGGTTGGCTGGGAACCGCCCTTGAGTTTATGGATTTCCAGTTATATTCTCTGGGCGCTGCATTAGTTTTCCATGAGATATTTTTCCCGGAACAGTCCGCCGCAATGGCGCTTATTCTGGCGATGGGAACCTATGGCGCAGGATATATCGCACGTATTGTCGGCGCGTTTATTTTCGGCAAAATGGGCGACAGTATTGGGCGTAAAAAGGTCTTGTTTATCACTATCACCATGATGGGGATTTGTACAACCCTCATTGGGGTTCTGCCGACCTATGCGCAAATTGGTATATTTGCGCCTGTTTTACTGGTGACGTTACGTATTGTTCAGGGGTTAGGCGCCGGGGCGGAGATCTCCGGGGCGGGAACGATGCTGGCTGAGTATGCGCCTAAAGGGAAACGCGGCATTATTTCCTCGCTTGTCGCAATGGGAACAAACTGCGGTACGCTGAGCGCAACGGCAATCTGGGCAGTGATGTTCTTTGCGCTTGACAGAGAACAGCTTCTGGCCTGGGGATGGCGTATCCCATTCCTGGCGAGCGTTGTTGTCATGATCTTCGCTATCTGGCTGCGTATGAACCTCAAAGAAAGCCCGGTATTTGAAAAGGTCAATGAAAGCGAAAATGCGCCGGCGTTAAATAACGCATCAGAAAACACATTGGGTGCCATGTTTAGCAGTAAATCCTTCTGGCTGGCAACCGGTTTACGTTTCGGTCAGGCGGGCAATTCTGGGTTAATTCAGACATTCCTTGCAGGATATTTAGTGCAGACGTTATTATTCAATAAGGCGATTCCTACCGACGCGTTAATGATTAGCTCTGTTATTGGTTTTATTACTATTCCACTTTTGGGATGGTTATCTGATAAATATGGTCGTCGTCTGCCTTATATTTTATTGAATATATCTGCGATTATTCTTGCGTACCCGATGTTGTCTATCATCGTGGATAAAACCTATAGCCCCGGCGTGATTATGACCGCGCTTATTGTTATTCATAACTTTGCCGTGTTGGGTCTCTTCGCGCTGGAAAACATTACGATGGCCGAGATGTTTGGTTCGCGTAATCGCTTTACCCGGATGGCGATTTCAAAAGAAGCCGGTGGATTAGTCGCCGTTGGATTTGGTCCTGTACTGGCAGGTATTTTCTGTAATATGACCGATTACTGGTTGCCTATATTAGCGATGATCATTGCCTATTCTCTTATCGGCTTAATTTCAGCGTTTTTGATGCCGGAAGTGAAAGATCGCGATCTGAGCGTGCTGGAGGATGCAGCGGACCTAAAGGCGGCAAGTAGCGTTCAGGGTTCGGCAACGCAGGTAGGGTAACGTCGCACAGGGCATGACCGGAATGGACAGGGAATGTTGAATTTCGGTCATGTTGTCACATAACTTTAAAATGATGTCATACCAATTGCAAAAAGCTTAATTCAAATCAAATCATACAACCCTACAGGCGCTACTCTGAGACAGTCCTGAATTCATTCATACAATAGGTCATACCATGCAAAACAAGCTCTTAACGGCTAAGGCTTCGCTTCCTCATTACGATCGCGCCAGACTGGTTCCTCGCATTGTGCATTTGGGCTTTGGCGCATTCCATCGCGCGCATCAGGGTGTCTACGCGGATATCCTCGCGGCGGAACACAACAGCGACTGGGGATATTGTGAAGTCAACCTGATTGGCGGCGAGCAGCAGATTGCCGACCTGAAACAGCAAGACAACCTGTATACCGTGGCGGAAATGTCAGCGGATGCCTGGACCGCAAGGGTTGTTGGGGTGGTAAAAAACGCGCTGCACGCGCAGGTTGACGGTCTGGAAACCGTCCTGGCCGCCATGTGCGAGCCGCAGGTGGCGATTGTTTCCCTGACGATTACAGAAAAAGGGTACTGCCACTCTCCGGCGACCGGTCAGTTGATGCTGGATCACCCGATGATCGCCGCCGATCTGCAAAACCCGCAGCAGCCGAAGTCCGCGCCTGGCGTGGTGGTGGAAGCGCTGGCGCGTCGTAAAGCGGCTGGCCTGGCGCCATTTACCGTGATGTCCTGCGATAACATGCCTGAAAATGGACACGTCATGCGCAATGTGGTTACCGCCTATGCCCGTGCGGTAGATGCAGAACTGGCCGCGTGGATTGAGCAACATGTGACGTTCCCGTCCACGATGGTTGATCGTATTGTACCGGCGGTGACGGCTGACACGCTGGATAAGATCGAACAGTTAACCGGCGTACGCGATCCTGCGGGTGTGGCATGTGAACCGTTCCGCCAGTGGGTGATTGAGGATAATTTTGTCGCGGGTCGCCCTGAATGGGAAAAAGCGGGCGCTGAACTGGTGGCAGATGTTATCCCGTTCGAAGAGATGAAACTGCGTATGCTTAATGGCAGTCACTCATTCCTGGCGTACCTCGGGTATCTGGCGGGCTATCAGCACATTAATGACTGCATGGAAGATGAAAATTACCGCCTGGCCGCGCATGCGTTGATGTTGCAGGAACAGGCGCCGACGCTGAAAGTGAAGGGGGTGGATCTGAAGCATTATGCTGATTTGCTGATCGCGCGCTACAGCAACCCGGCGTTGCGTCACCGTACCTGGCAAATTGCGATGGACGGTAGCCAGAAACTGCCGCAGCGTATGCTGGACTCCGTTCGCTGGCATATCGCGCATAGCAGCCGTTTCGACCTGCTGGCCTTAGGCGTGGCGGGCTGGATGCGTTACGTTGGCGGCGTTGATGAGCAGGGGAATCCGATTGAAATTAGCGATCCGTTGCTGCCGGTTATTCAGCAAGCGGTTCAGGGCAGTGAAGAAGGGGAAAGTCGCGTTCAGGCGCTGCTGGCCATTGATGCGATTTTCGGTAACGAATTGCCGCACGTTGAGCTGTTTACGAATAAGGTGAAAGAAGCGTATCTGTCGCTGCTTGCCAACGGCGCGAAAGCAACCGTTGCAAAATATGCGGCGAATATCGCATCAGCGTAATCTCTGCATGGTTGTAGGCCGGATAAGGCGGTTACGCCGCCATCCGGCTTGTTTGTCAGCGGGATTACTCTTCGCTGAACCAGTCGCTGTTTTCCTGGCGGATAAGCTGAACGGACTCGCCAATCTCCTGTAGATGCACAGTCATTGCGCGTTCCACCGCGTCGGCGTCATGCTTTTCCAGGGCGGCAAAAATATCATGATGCTGGCGCAGCAACATTTCAGGCGGCGACACATGATCCAGACTCATATAACGCACGCGGTCGATGGTGGCTTTAATATTTTCAACCGTATCCCACGCCAGCTGGCAATCGGCAATTAATGCCAGTTTCTGGTGAAATTCATCATCAAGCTGGAAGAAATCGTTGAGCTGCTTGCGGTCAATGGCGATCCGCTGCTGGTGAAGGTTCTGCTCCAGCTGATAGCACTGGCTGTCGGTGATCATCAACGCCGCGCGACGAACGACCGCACATTCGATGGCCTGTCGGACAAAACACCCATTCTGCACCTGCGATAATGAAATCTTATTCACATAGCTGCCACGCTGAGGGCGGATTTGAATCAAACCGTTTTCCGCCAGCTTAATAAACGCTTCACGTACAGGCTGGCGCGACACGTTAAAGCGCACGGAAACCTCTTTCTCGGAAAGCGGTGTGCCTGGCGCAATCAGACAGTGCACGATGTCACGTCGGAGAATGCGGTAAATTTGCTGATTTACAGGCTGCGTAGGATTGAGTTGGGTTTCGACGGTCATTCGTTCTTACTTTTTAGAGAGTTAACCAGAATACTCTACCACTTTTTTGTCACTATCTATACCCGACCCGCAGGCCGGGTATAAAAATTAACCCCGATGAACGCTCAGTCCGGCAAAAGACTGCGTAACCGGCATCATTTCCAGCGTATTAATGTTCACATGCGTAGGCAGATTAGCGACCCACCATACCGCTTCTGTGACATCATCCGGCGTGAGCGCGGTTGTGTTCTCGTAGGTTTTACCCGCTTTGTCGTCATCGCCTTTAAAGCGGACGTTAGAAAACTCCGTGCCACCGACCAGACCAGGTTCAATATCGGTGACGCGTACCGCCGTACCGTGTAAATCCGTGCGCAGATTCAGACTGAACTGGCGCACAAACGCTTTGGTTGCGCCATATACGTTGCCACCCGCGTATGGCCAGCTACCCGCGGTAGAGCCAATATTGATGATGTGGCCGCGATTGCGCTCCACCATGCCTGGCAGAACCGCGCGGGTCATGTAAATAAGACCTTTGTTGTTCGTGTCGATCATGGTTTCCCAGTCTTCCACGCTGGCTTTATGCGCGGGTTCAAGCCCCAGCGCCAGCCCGGCGTTGTTGACCAGCACATCAATGTTGCGCCACTCTGCGGGTAATGACGCCAGCATATCTTCAATGGATGCACGGTTACGCACATCTAAACGAGCGATAAACAGATTGTCGCCCAGCTCATCTTTCAGTTCTTGCAGGCGTTCCTGGCGACGGCCAGTGGCAATCACTTTGTGTCCATTCTCAATAAAACGACGTGTAATGCATTCGCCGAAACCTGCGGTCGCACCGGTGACTAAAACGATCATCTCACTGTTCCTCAACGCTTTTTGTGTTGTATTACCATAGCACGCCATCTCTGTTCAGGGGTAATCCTCGTTAATGGGATTGCGGTCATTTCAAGGGAGACCTACTCTAATGAACAAATCGTTTGCAGGAGTGAAAAATGTCGTTAACGAATCCATTCTTTAGCCAGAGCGTATTGCCTTACCGGGCCCCGCGTTTTGATCTGATTGAAGATAGCCATTACCGCCCGGCGTTTGACGAAGGGATGCGGCAAAAGCGCGCTGAAATTGATGCGATTGTCCAAAACCCGCAAGCGCCTGATTTTGAGAACACGTATCTGGCGCTGGAGCAAAGCGGCGCGTTGCTCACCCGTGTGACAAGCGTGTTTTTCGCCATGACAGCGGCGCATACCAATGACGAATTACAGCGCCTTGATGAAGCCTTTTCCGCTGAACTGGCGGCGTTGGCAAATGATATTTATCTCAACAGTACGCTCTTTGCGCGTGTGGATGCGGTCTGGCGACAGCGGGAGACGCTGGCGCTGGATGCCGAGTCGTTGCGTCTTGTGGAGGTTATCCACCAGCGTTTTGTACTTTCCGGCGCGCAGCTTGGCGATGACGATAAAGCGCAGCTCAGGAGCCTGAATACCGAATCCGCCACGCTGACCAGCCAGTTTAATCAGCGGCTGTTGGCGGCGAATAAATCCGGTGGGATGGTGGTTGATTATCGCCATCAACTGGACGGATTGAGTCAGGAGGAGGTCGCTCTTGCCGCTGATGCCGCCAGGGAAAAAGGGCTGGCGGATCGCTGGCTTATTCCGCTTCTCAATACCACACAACAACCGACACTGGCCGTTTTACGCGATCGTCAGACCCGTGAAAATCTGTTTAACGCCGCATGGACTCGTGCGGAAAAGAACGACGCCAACGACACGCGTGCGATTGTTCAGCGTCTGGTGGACATCCGTACCCGGCAGGCAACATTACTCGGGTTTGCCAGTTATGCCGCCTGGAAAACCGCCGATCAGATGGCGAAAACGCCTGACGCGGCGCTCGCTTTTATGCGTGCCATTGTCCCGGCCGCGCGTCAGCGCGCGCTGGATGAGCAGGCTGAGATCCAGAAAGTGATCGATGATGAGCAGGGAGGATTCACGACCCAGGCGTGGGACTGGGCGTACTATGCTGAGCAGGTACGCCGTGGAAAATACGCGCTGGATGAGGCGCAGCTCAAACCTTACTTTGCGTTAGATACGGTACTGAACGACGGCGTGTTCTGGACGGCAAACCAGCTGTTCGGCATTAAATTTATCGAGCGCTTTGATATCCCGGTTTACCATCCTGATGTGCGCGTCTGGGAAATTTTCGATCATGATGGCGTCGGCCTGGCGTTGTTTTATGGTGATTTCTTTGCCCGCGAGTCAAAAAGCGGCGGCGCATGGATGGGCAATTTTATTGAACAATCCACGCTTAACGAAACCAGACCGGTTATCTACAACGTCTGTAATTACCAGAAGCCAGCGGCAGGACAGCCCGCATTGCTGCTTTGGGATGATGTGATCACCTTGTTCCATGAATTTGGTCATACGCTGCACGGCCTGTTTGCGACACAGCGCTATGCGACGCTGTCGGGGACGAACACCCCGCGCGATTTTGTCGAATTTCCTTCGCAGATTAATGAGCACTGGGCGAGTCATCCGCAGGTGTTCGAACGCTATGCGCGCCACGTCGGGACGGGTGAAAAAATGCCCGAAGCGTTGCAGGAAAAAATGCGGCGGGCAAGCCTGTTTAATAAAGGCTATGACATGACGGAACTGCTCAGCGCCGCATTGCTGGATATGCGCTGGCACAGTCTTGAAACCTTTTCGGCATCGCAGTCGGTCGATCTCTTTGAACGGCAGGCGCTGGCGGCAGAAGAACTCGATCTTCCGGCAGTGCCGCCGCGCTACCGGAGCAGCTATTTCGCCCATATTTTCGGTGGCGGGTATGCGGCAGGTTATTACGCCTATTTGTGGACGCAAATGCTGGCGGACGACGGCTACCAGTGGTTTGTTGAACAGGGAGGGTTAACGCGTGAGAACGGACAGCGTTTCCGTGATGCCATCTTGTCACGCGGCAACAGTACGGATCTGGAACGCCTCTACCCGGCGTGGCGGGGTCATGAACCGCGTATCGAACCCATGTTAAAACACCGGGGTTTAGACCGCTAAGCGTAAGGGCGCTGCCTGAATGTTTATCAGGTAACGCTCTGATTTTTTGTCAATGTTAAGTAAGCTGCCGGGATACTGGTGTACAATGCGGGCTTCTTTTTATCCGGGGCCCCTGTTTTCATGTGTTCGTATTCTCTTCCGCTTTTCTCTTTGTTTGAGAAAAAACCTGTTGTGTCTGTGAATCAGAACTGATGCGAATAATGAAAATTAAACACCAGATGCTCTGCGTATCCTTATTTGCGCTCATCGGGTGTGGCAACAGTACGCTTTCACAGCTGGATATGCCTGCGCAAAAAAGCGCGCAAGTTGTGGTGGGATACTACGGGCGCGGTATTGATCCGATGATTCGGCAATATATGCGGGAAAAAGAGGTGACTGGCGTCGTTGTTGCTGTTATTCAGAATAATGGCCCGGCAGAATTTCACAGTTACGGGATAACCGATGATAAAAATCGTTATCCCATCACGCCAGATACGCTGTTCGCTTTAGGTTCGCTGAGTAAAGGCGTGACGGCAGAAGTGACGACGATGCTGGTGGATGAAGGGGTGTTTAACTGGACGGATACACTGGAAACGTTGCTTCCACAGAATACGCCTTTAAGCCCTGACGCCAAAAATATTACGCTCCTCCAGTTGGTGACTCACACTTCCGGTTTGCCCCGGCAGCCTATGGATTTGCTGACGCTGGAAAACTTAATGCGCTATTTCAGTAACGGCGAGAACTTTTATACGCAGCTGGACAGCGACGCCGTGCTGGGTTATCTCAGTGATTTTACTGCGCCGGACGCGCGTGTTCCGCAGTATTCCAACATCGGCTACGCCATCCTGGGGTATATTTTGCAGCGCAGAACGGGAGAGCCGATCCAGGCGCTGGCGCAACGCATGATATTTGAACCGCTGGCGATGACAAACAGCAGTTATACGCCCACCTTATTGAAGGCATACCCGCGAAGAGCGCTGGGCCATGCTGGCGATCAGCCTAAGCTCATTACCCGTGGTCATCTGACGCCAGACTGGGTTTTTAACAAAAATATGATGGGGGCGGCCAGTTTATACAGTAGCGCCCGCGATCTGGCTAATTATGCCCGCGCGCATTTTACATCCACAACCGTTTCGGCCATCGATCGGGCTTTTGCTGAAGCCACACAGACTTATTATTATCGACAGAAAGAAGCAGCGAATATTGCGTGGGTGAGTGATGAGTTTTCTGCGCAAAAGATCACCTATCAGGTAGGATATATTGGTGGGTATTCCAGTTATATTGGGTTTGATAAAAGAAATCGTAACGCGGTAGTGGTTTTGCAAAATAGTTTCAACTGGAGTAATTATATCGGTCAGACGATCCTGACTCGCCTGGCGCAGCAGGGGAAGGGCGATTAAAGATGTTAAGTGCATTGCAAATATTCCAGAATTATTCACTTTTTTCCTTTATTACTACTTTAAAATCATAGCGTTATAGATTCTCCATTTCCTGGTTCGGCCTTCTATTAATAAATTGACATAAATTTGCTTTTGTACCGCTAGACTACGGTACATCAAGGATGTATGCCCAAGGAGCGGCAATGATTAAAAAAACGATAGAAATCGATACCATCTTGTTAGATCTGAACCAGTCTATTGATGCCCACTATCAGTGGCTGGTGAAAATGTTTCGTTGCACAGTGTCTGGCGATGTCAATCAACCCGATATTTTCGATATCAATTCTCACTGTCTGTGTCAGTTCAGCCAATGGCTAAATAATCATCCGGTACACGAACCTGAAGAAAAGGGCTTTGTTATCAAGATTATTATTGCTCATGAACACATGCATACACGAGGTCGGGAATTACTGCGGGCGATCGCAGAGAAACGTTCGGAAGATCACCATTTTGACCGTTTTCAGGAAGCGTTATTAGCATTTACCTCGGCGGTGATGGACTACAAAATATATCTGCTCAATATTCGCAGTAATATGGATATATTAACCGGATTACCCGGGCGCAGAGTCCTTGATGAATCTTTCGATCGTCAGCTTATTGATGCGCAACCGCTTAATTTATATTTGCTGCTTTTTGATATTGACCGCTTTAAATTGGTCAATGACAACTATGGTCATCTGGTCGGTGATAGCGTGCTGCGCACCCTGGCGTCGAATTTATCCGTCTGGACGCGCTACGATGAAACGCCTTACCGCTATGGCGGGGAGGAGTTTGTGATTATCATCCGTACAAAAACGGATGAACAGGCCTGTCGGGCAGGGTTACGTATCTGCCAGCTAGTGGCGGATAATCCGATTAACTACCCTGACGGAGAACTTTCGATAACGGTAACTGCGGGCATTACCCAGGCGCAGCAGGGAGAGCCGCTGGATGTCGTCATCGGACGCGCAGACAGGGCAATGTACCGGGGTAAACAAACCGGAAGGAATCGCTGCATGTTTATGGATAAAGATCAGCAAATCACCCGTGTGTAGCATGAGCCGAACGGCACGCTCTTTACATAACCGGTTATTCACTGACATAAGTGTGCAAAGGGATGGAAGCGCGAAACGCCGGTTTTGCTGGTTTAGTTCTATGTTGTTTAACCTTCATTGATATTGTCTGTGTCAGGATGGTAAACGATCCGTTATCTGCGCAGGGAATTGCCTGATAACGCATAAGGTAAAAACACAAATCTATCCATGCAAGCATTCACCGCTGGTTTATCCGGCGGTTTTTTTTGTCTGTCTGTCTGTCTGCCGGGCGGGTAAAAAAATGGCCCCTTGTGCAGTTACGCTACAAGGGGCCTTGTCGGTGAGGAGCTATCTCCGTTCATTAATCATCCCATTTATGACTGAAATACGCGGCCAGAAAACCAGAAAATAAAATAATTCCCAGAACGGCCATGAAAACGTTCATATTACCCAGCATATAATGCCTCCTTTTATTTGTGTGTTTCCTCTCTTACCTTAATTCACCTCATGAGCACCCATAGTAGCAGATTAAATCTAAACAAATGCTGAATTAGGTGATTATTTCAACGTTAACGTCAGGATTTTTCCGGTACGGGATTTCAGACTATGAAAAAGTGTCACAAAACGATGAGGCAATGTGAATTTATTTCAAGGGTGATGAATTTTTCTCGGTTGTCAGTGAGCAGGTTGCATGTCATTTTTAGACGCATAGCCATCCAGAAGTCTAAGCTTCAAATAATAAATTATCACGTCAGGCAACTAACGCCGGGTGAATGAGGAGATCACATGCAAAAACAACAGGCCCCGTTTCGCGCAGACATCGTCGGCAGTTTTTTACGCCCGGACACGATCAAACAAGCTCGTTTGCAATTTGCACGCGGCGAGATAACGGCGCAACAATTGCGCGCGGTAGAAGATGGCGCTATCCGCACCGTTGTGGAGCAGCAGTGTGCCTGCGGGCTGCATGTCGTCACGGATGGCGAGTTTCGCCGCGCCTGGTGGCATTTTGATTTCTTCGATGGACTGCAAGGCGTTGAACGCTATGACGCTGAGAAGGGGATCCAGTTTAATGGCGTGCAGACAAAAGCGCACGGCGTGCGCGTTACCGGAAAACTGGGGTTTGGCGATCACCCTATGCTGGAAGACTTCCGCTATCTGAAAAGCATTAGCGGTGCAGCCGAGCCCAAAATGACCATTCCATCCCCTAGCGTGCTGCATTTCCGTGGCGGACGCAAAGATATCGATGCTACCGTTTATCCGCATCTGGACGCTTATTTCGATGATTTGGCTACCACCTGGCGCGATGCTATTCATGCTTTTTATGAAGCAGGCTGTCGTTATCTGCAATTGGATGACACCGTCTGGGCTTACTTGTGCTCCGACGAGCAACGTCAGCAGATTCGTGAGCGGGGTGACGATCCTGACGAGCTGGCGCAGATTTATGCCCGCGTGATTAACCGTGCGCTGGAGGATAAACCAGCCGATCTGACGGTCGGGCTGCATGTTTGCAGGGGAAATTTCCGTTCGACGTGGATCTCTGAAGGGGGCTATGAACCGGTGGCGGAAGTGTTGTTCGGCACGGTGAACGTTGATGCGTTTTTCCTGGAATATGATAACGATCGCTCCGGTGATTTCGCGCCGCTGCGCTTTGTTCGACCCGGACGTCAGCAGGTGGTTCTGGGACTGGTGACCACGAAAAACGGCGAGCTGGAAAAGATCCTTCGCGCCTGGCTGCATGCCAAAGGCGTCGAGGATAAAGATATTGAAGAGGTGTATACCCCGTTCGGACACAGCGATTACCAGACTATCGTCGCCAATATCAAAAAATTCTCTGCGGGCGGCAAAACGGCGGTGGTCTCCACCATTAACGGCGACTCAAATGTTCCGTTCTACAAAGAGCTGGCGAATCAGGGGATAAAAGCGACAGACGTGCCGGTCGTGGCATTCTCGGTCGGTGAAGAGGAGTTGCGCGGTATCGATACCAGACCGCTGGTGGGCAACCTGGCGGCGTGGAACTATTTTGAATCTGTCGACAACCCCACTAACCAGAAATTCGTTGCGGATTACCGGGCATACGCCAAAGCGCATAAGCTGCCGAATGCCGACACCGTCGTGACCAACGATCCGATGGAAGCGACCTATGTGGGCCTGCATATGTGGGCGCAGGCAGTAGAAAAAGCCGGTACGACCGACGTCGATAAAGTCCGCGAGGCGATGGCGGGGCAATCCTTCGCTGCGCCGTCTGGCTTTACCCTGACGATGGACGCCACCAACCACCATCTGCATAAACCCGTCATGATTGGCGAAATTGAAGATAACGGCCAGTTCAATGTGGTATGGCAAACCGACGAACCGGTTCGCGCCCAGCCCTGGAGCCCGTTTATCGCCGGTAACGATAAAAAATCAGACCAGCCTGTTAAAACCGCCAGCAACTGATCTTTTGCCCTCCTGCGGGAGGGCACATTCTGGAGAACACTTTCATGAAAGCCATGCGCTTTATTAGGGGTGTGTTGCTAATGACGTGGCTGGTGCCGTGGATCGTGCAGGCAACCGATGCCGATGTGTTTGTTGGCGCCAGCCGGGCGCAACAGGCGACGTTATTAGAACAATGGGCCATCACGCCTGAGGCGCAGCGTTTGCCTTTGTTGAACGCATTAGCGCGTGAGAATGTGCTGACTGATAGCGCAAAGCACGCTTTCATTCGGCAGGGTGCGCAGGTTCTGCCGCTCGGCGCTGTCGCCGCGCCCGATGGCGAACTGAAAAAGGTTCGTCTGACTAACCGTTTGCGAAACCTGGTCAGCGGGGCGTTAGCCACGCATCAACTATTAAGTGACAATGTCACGGAAAGAGCCGCTGCCGCCAGCCTGCTACAGCGGGAGGCCACGCCCGCGATGCTGCCGCTTTTACAGCAGCGGCTGGCGCAGGAAACGGAAAGCGAAGTGACATCACGTCTGGAGATTGCGCTGGCTAACCTGCAACTGGTGAGTCCTTCCGCTGACGTCCGGCGTCAGGCGATTGTCTTACTGGGGCAGTCGGGCGACCCGGAAACGCAATCACGCCTGCAACCCTTTACGGATGCTGAACATGAACCGGATGCGCGTGTTCGCGAGGCCGCGACAGAAAGCCTGAACGCAATCGCGCAGCGGATGGTGATTGGCGATCTCCTGGGGCAGGCATTTATGGGGCTGTCGCTGGGATCGATTCTGCTGCTGGCGGCCCTGGGGCTGGCGATCACCTATGGATTACTGGGCGTAATCAATATGGCGCACGGTGAAATGCTGATGCTTGGCGCGTACAGCACATGGATGGTTCAGCAGTTTATGGGGCAGTTCATGCCACAGTGGCTGGCGTTTTATCCCGTTGTGGCGTTGCCGGTTGCCTTCCTGATCGCCGCCGGAACTGGAATGGCGCTGGAGCGCGGCATTATTCGCCATCTTTATGGTCGTCCTCTCGAAACGCTGCTGGCGACCTGGGGGATTAGTCTGATGCTGATCCAACTGGTACGCATGACCTTTGGCGCGCAAAACCTGGAGGTTGCCAACCCTGCGTGGCTTTCTGGCGGGGTGCAGGTCTATGCCAACCTGACGTTGCCCTGGAACCGTATCGTGGTGCTGGGGTTCGCCATGCTGGTGCTGTTTTTCACCTGGCTATTGCTGAATAAAACCCGCCTCGGGATGCGCGTTCGCGCGGTAACGCAGAACCGCAGTATGGCGGCGTGTTGCGGCGTGCCGACGGGGCGCGTGGACATGCTGGCGTTTGGCCTCGGCTCGGGGATCGCCGGATTGGGCGGCGTGGCTTTGTCGCAACTGAGCAACGTCGGGCCGGAACTGGGTCAGGGATACATTATTGATTCATTTTTAGTGGTGGTGCTCGGTGGCGTCGGACAACTGGCGGGAAGCGTGGCCGCCGCATTTGGGTTGGGTATCTTCAATAAGATTCTGGAACCGCAAATGGGCGCGGTGCTGGGCAAAATCGTCATTCTGATTGCGATCGTTCTGTTTATCCAGAAACGGCCTCAGGGATTGTTTGCGCTGAAAGGGAGGGTTATTGATTAATGACCATGCCAATGACATTAACACTGGCGCGTAGAGCGCCGCGTACTGTCCAGGTTTTTGGCCTCTGCCTGCTGGCGGCGCTGCTGATTCTGCCTTTTCTGGCGCTGCTGCCTGCGGATCACCCGCTGGCTGTTCCGGTCTGGGTGTTAACGCTGGCCGGGAAGATCCTCTGTTACGCTATTGTCGCTGTGGCGCTGGATCTGGTGTGGGGTTATGCCGGAATGCTGTCGCTGGGGCACGGTATTTTCTTCGCGCTGGGCGGGTATGCGATGGGAATGTATCTGATGCGTCAGGCCTCTGGCGACGGACTTCCCGCGTTTATGTCTTTCCTCTCCTGGAGTGAATTACCGTGGTTCTGGTGGGGAACGCAGCACTTCGCCTGGGCAATGCTGCTGGTCGTGCTGGTTCCGGGACTGCTGGCGCTGGTGTTCGGCTATTTTGCCTTTCGCTCAAAAATCAAAGGCGTCTATTTTTCCATTATGACCCAGGCGCTGACGTTCGCAGGCATGCTGCTGTTTTTCCGTAACGAAACCGGGTTTGGCGGCAATAACGGGTTTACGGGGTTTACCACGTTGCTGGGCTTCCCTGTTGCGGCGACCTCCACGCGCGTAGCGCTGTTTCTCGCGACCGTCATATTACTGGTGCTGGCGCTGTGGCTGGGGTATCTCCTTGCGCGCAGTAAGTTTGGCCGCGTTCTGACCGCCGTGCGCGATGCGGAAAATCGCCTGATGTTTTGTGGGTACGATCCGCGTGGCTTCAAACTGCTGGTATGGACGCTCTCCGCTGTTCTGTGCGGTCTGGCAGGCGCCCTGTACGTTCCTCAGGTCGGCATCATTAACCCCAGCGAAATGTCGCCGACCAACTCTATTGAAGCGGCCATCTGGGTCGCGCTGGGCGGGCGCGGCACCTTAATTGGCCCGGTGTTTGGCGCAGTGCTGGTGAACGGCGCTAAAAGTCTGTTTACGGTGATTATGCCGGAGTACTGGCAGCTGTTTCTCGGCCTGATCTTTATTGGCGTTACGCTGTTTTTACCGCGCGGCGTCATTGGTCTGTTTCGCAAAGGAGAAAAATGATGCAACCGGATGACGGACTTTTTACCCGCCAGTTGCCGGGGGATCGTTTTCGCGATCAAACAGACCCGGTTCTGCAACTGGAAGGGATCAACGTCAATTTTGACGGCTTCCAGGCGCTGACGGATTTAACCCTGAACATTGGCGTGGGGGAATTGCGCTGCGTTATTGGCCCTAATGGCGCCGGAAAAACCACCTTAATGGATGTGATTACCGGTAAAACCCGGCCGCAAAGCGGGCGCGCGATTTACGATCAGTCCACGGACTTAACTTCGCTCGATCCTATCGCGATTGCCCGCCAGGGCATTGGGCGTAAATTTCAGAAACCGACCGTGTTTGAGGCCCTGACGGTGGAGGAGAATCTGGAACTGGCGATGAAAGAGGATAAATCCGTCTGGGCCACATTAAGAGCGCGCCTCTCGGGCGAGCAGCGGGATCGCATTGACGAGATGCTCGGGTTATTGCGTCTGGGCGCGGAGCGTGGGCGTCGCGCCGGGCTGCTTTCGCACGGACAAAAGCAGTTTCTGGAAATCGGTATGCTGCTGGTACAGGAGCCGCACCTGCTGTTACTGGATGAACCTGCGGCGGGAATGACGGACGCGGAAACGGAGTATACCGCCGAGCTGTTCCGCACTCTGGCGGGGAAACACTCGCTGATGGTGGTGGAGCATGACATGGGGTTTGTCGAAACCATTGCCGACCATGTCACCGTTTTGCATCAGGGGCGCGTGCTGGCGGAAGGAAGCCTGCGCGACGTCCAGGCCAATGAACAGGTTATTGAAGTTTACCTCGGGCGATAGGGAGGACGGATGTTACAGGTGAATGAACTGAATCAATATTACGGCGGCAGTCATATCCTGCGCGGGGTAAGTTTTGAGGCCCGCATTGGCGAAGTAACCTGTTTGCTTGGGCGTAACGGGGTGGGAAAAACCACCTTACTGAAGTGTCTGATGGGGTTAATCCCGGCACGCACCGGCAATGTGATCTGGCAGGGGAAGAACATCACCCAGCGTAAACCGCATCAGCGCGTGCGGGCCGGTGTCGCCTATGTGCCGCAAGGGCGGGAGATTTTTCCTCGCCTGACGGTAGAGGAAAACCTGCTGTTGGGGCTGTCGCGTTTTTCCGCCCGCGATGCAAAACAGGTGCCGGATGATATTTACGCGCTTTTTCCGGTGCTTAAAGAGATGAAGCACCGGCGAGGGGGCGATCTTTCCGGGGGGCAACAGCAGCAGCTGGCAATTGGCCGGGCGCTGGCCTGCCGTCCTCAGTTGTTAATTCTGGATGAACCGACTGAAGGGATACAGCCGTCGGTGATCAAAGAGATCGGGCAGGTGATTTCACATCTGGCGCGTCAGGGGGATATGGCGATTTTGCTGGTGGAGCAGTTCTATGATTTTGCTGCCCAACTGGCGGATCACTACTTATTGATGTCGCGGGGAAGCATTATTCAGAGCGGCAGGGGCGAGAATATGGAAGCAGAGGGCGTCCGCGGGCTGGTCGCGATTTGAGCTCCAGGACTGTACCGGACGTTATCCGGCACAGTCTGGCGTGCCGTCAGCACATTGCGGGCTGCCCCCAGGGTCTGGCCCGCATCCCTTTTAGCATCAGCGCCCAGGCAAGAATAATCGCGACGATCAGCACCGCAAACAGGGACCAGGCGGGCAAGGTGGTGAGGATCACGCCGCTGACCAGCGGGTTGGCCGCCGCGCCGAGCCAGCCAAGCGACTGCGCTGAGAAGTAGCTTGCTTTCATCCCCGCCGGAGCAATGTTATCGATCAGCATATATTCGCCCGGGGCGTAAATAACCTCGCCAATGGTAAATACGGCGGCAGAGAGCCCCCAGAGCAGCAGGCTGTTTCCTGAAATCATAAAACCAACCAGCCCAGCCACGAAACAGATTGTGCCGGCCGCCATCGAGGGTCTGATATTTGCGGTCGTTAACCGACGGCCTACGGCATATTGCAGGCTGACAACAATCGCCGCGTTGACGGGGAGTACGACAGCCACCACTTTTTCGGCAAAATTACCGTTCGCGACGACCATGACATACTGGGAAATACATGAAGCGAACGCTCCGCTGACAAATGACGCCAGGAAGGCCGACAGGGTAAACCAGAGCAGGGCTTTATCGCGTAACAGCACCGATGGCGACCAGACTGACGCCGTTGTTCCTTCAACGGGCGTCTCTGCGCGCTTCACCCAGGTCTGGATAAACACCAGCGGGAAAGCAGAGCAAATGGCCGCAAGCCAGAACGGCAGGTTGATGCTTTGCATGACCAGCAGGGTGCCAAGCGGCGGCCCGACGGTCCAGCCAATATTGAGCACGGTATAGTTGAGGGAAAATATTTTGCTCCTGGTTGTGGCGGAAAGATTGTCGGCAAACCAGGCTTTCAACACGGTGGCAAAGACGGAGTAGGCGCAGTTTATCAGGGCGAAAAGCAGCACCACCAGCGTGACGCTGTGCACCAGGGGGATGGCGATAAAGCCCAGCAAGAACGCCGAAATTGCCAGAAGCATATAGCGCTTTTTATCGAACTTATCCGCGAGGATGCCGAAACCCAGGCTGAAAATCACGCCGATGGTTAACGCTACCGTCATGGCATAGCCGATCAGATCGACGCTCAGATCGTACTGGCGGTTAAGATAGATCGTCATGAACGGAAGCGTGGCGCCGCGCCCAATGGTCAATAACAGTGATGAGGCGAGTAAAGCGAGGGTGGAGCGTCTCAGCGTTGTGTTCATTTTCCTGCCCGACAATGCGTTTCATTATATTTATTGGTGATTTAAAGCAATAGCACGGCAAAAGTGTGATGTATACCCGGGATGTTGTTCGAAAATGCTCGTCCCACCCTACCTGAATTAATGATCTGTTCCGGGGCGATGATTTCCGTTAACTTAACTTGTTTACAAAAATTTAATATTTGCAGGGGCCGTGGTATGTCGCGTAAAGACGGGTTATTGGCGTTACTGGTCGTGGTGGTGTGGGGGCTTAACTTTGTCGTCATCAAAGTCGGGCTGCACAATATGCCGCCGCTGATGCTGGCGGGATTACGTTTTTTGCTGGTCGCGTTTCCGGCCATCTTCTTCGTTGCGCGCCCGAAAATCCCGCTGTCGCTGTTACTCGGCTACGGCCTGACCATCAGTTTTGGTCAATTCGCGTTTCTCTTTTGTGCGATTAAATTCGGAATGCCTGCCGGGCTGGCGTCACTGGTGCTACAGGCGCAGGCGTTTTTTACCATCGTACTGGGTGCGTTTGCGTTCGGCGAGCGCTTGCAGGGCAAACAGGTGGCCGGTATCGCGCTGGCGGTGTTTGGCGTTCTGCTGCTGATAGAAGCCAGCCTCAATGGGCAACATATTGCGATGCTCGGGTTTATGTTAACGCTGGCGGCGGCGTTCTGCTGGGCGTGCGGGAATATTTTCAATAAGAAGATCATGCAACATGCCACTCGCCCGGCGGTGATGTCGCTGGTGGTCTGGAGTGCGCTGATCCCGATTATTCCTTTCTTTCTGGCCTCTTTGATTCTGGACGGTTCTGCGCAGATGGTTCAGAGCCTGATCGCGATTGATATGACGACGATTTTATCGCTGGTGTATCTGGCGTTTGTCGCCACGATTGTCGGTTACGGGATCTGGGGAACGTTGCTCGGACGCTATGAAACCTGGCGCGTGGCGCCGCTGTCTTTGCTGGTGCCGGTTGTGGGGTTGGCCAGCGCGGCCGTGTTGCTTAATGAGACGCTTACTGGGTTACAGTTTCTTGGCGCGGTGCTGATTATGGCGGGTTTGTACATCAACGTGTTTGGTTTTCGGCTGCGCAAAGCGGCGCAGGTAAGGGGATAAAAAAAGCCCCGCAGTGGCGGGGCAAAAACGAATTACAGGCTGTGTCCGTTGTAATACGGTACGCCTAATTCGTCGGACTTATCGCTTCCCGCACCCATATGATTGAAATCGAATGGCGACTGATCATGCGCAGACGGCATGACCATCGCATCGCGATTATTTTGTGTTCCAGGTTGTGCGGTTTGCTCCGCAATGCTTGGGCCAGAGACAACAAGCAGCACAGCCAGCATTGCGGAAGACAGAGATTTCATGATTTCCTCGATTACGTCATTAACAGGCGATTAGCAATTACAATGGTTGAGTGGATGCAAATACCGGGATTCGCCATGCATATTGGTAATACGGTACTTATGCGGTGGAACGTCGAAATAGTTTTTAAATGTCCGGGTCAGCGTCTGCTGTGACTCAAAGCCATAACGTTCCGCCAGGTACAGGATCGGTTCGTTACTTTCTTTTAATTTCTGGGCTATTTCAGTCATTTTGCGACTGCGGATGTACTGGCCTAATGAGTGACCGGTCTCTTTTTTAAACATCCGTTGCAGGTGCCATTTGGAGTAACCTGAACGCTCTGACACTTTTTCCAGTGAGAGCGGCGATTCCAGGTTATCTTCGATCCAGTCCAAAATGCTATGAATGGTAATAGCGTCAGTATTGCGTCTGGACATCGTCATACCTCTTTCTGTTTACGGCAGGATTTTCTTAAGCAAAAGCTCAAGTGTTGCCACTTCATCCGCCGTTAAGTTTTTTGTTAGTTCCTGGTGCAGGTCTTGTCCTACTAACTGATGACATTGCTCACAAATTGCCGCGCCGTGTTCGGTGAGTTTCACCAGCACGCCGCGTTTGTCATGTGGATTTGGCAGTCTTTCGATCCAGCCTTTACAGACCAGCCGATCAAGCATGCGCGTCAATGCGCCGAGATCGACAGACAGCACTTTCTTCAGCTCGACCGGGGTAATGCATACCGCGCAACGGATAGAACAGAGCACCTTAAACTGCGATGCGGTGATATCCAGCGGCGACAGATAGTCGTTCAACAGACGATCTTTTTTCTGATTGACCATGTAGATCAAGCGACCCAGCGGGATGATTTCGTTGAATAGATCACTGGTGCTTTTCACAATGGTTGCCCCGGCAAGTAGTTAGTCACGGCAGATACTATTGCCCAGGCAAATATAAGTCAATCGAATGAATAAGGGGATGCCACGATTTGCTAAAACGCGTCAGTACAGGGGCTGCATCACGGGGTAATTTATTAATAATAATTACTGGTTATGCTTATTCGGCATAATGAATGCTTAATGGCGAAACGCAGCATTTTCCCTTTATACTTGCCGCTTACAACGAGCTTGATGGGGAAGAGATGGCATTATGATGGATTTGTTTAAAGCGATAGGGCTTGGGCTGGTTGTCCTGCTGCCTTTGGCGAACCCGCTAACCACGGTGGCGTTGTTTTTAGGCCTGGCCGGTAATATGAACAGCGCGGAGCGTAACCGTCAGTCGCTGATGGCCTCCGTGTATGTGTTCGCCATCATGATGGTTGCGTATTACGCCGGTCAACTGGTGATGAACACCTTTGGAATTTCCATCCCCGGTTTGCGCATTGCGGGTGGGCTGATTGTCGCCTTTATCGGCTTTCGGATGTTGTTCCCGCAGCAGAAGGCGCACGAATCGCCGGAGGCGAAAAGCAAGTCAGAAGAGCTGGAGGATGAGCCTTCTGCCAATATCGCTTTTGTTCCGCTGGCGATGCCGAGCACCGCAGGGCCGGGGACGATCGCGATGATCATCAGTTCGGCCTCTACCGTACGTCACGGCGTCGATTTTCCCGGCTGGGTTATTCTGGTGGCACCACCGCTTATTTTTCTGGCGGTGTCAGTGATTCTGTGGGGTTCTCTGCGCAGCTCAGGGGCGATTATGCGCCTGGTCGGCAAGGGGGGAATTGAAGCTATTTCCCGCCTGATGGGCTTCTTACTGGTCTGTATGGGCGTGCAGTTTATCATTAACGGCGTGCTGGAAATTATTAAGACTTACCATTAAGTGACATGTGTTGCCCTGAAAAAATAAAAACCACCGTTGGTAGCGGTGGTTTTTATTTTTGAAGCCAGTCATTAATTCAGGAAAGGCTTCAGCACTTATAAAAAGTGCGATAAACCAAACTTAACACGCGCATTATCTTACGCCACATCAGGCCATCATACAAATCTAACCGTTAATGATTACATCGCTAAGCCGTCTTATATTCGGTGCTGAATTATTTATGTTTTTATATACACCCTGTGAATTAATGTATAAAAATCATTGTGTTGATGCGTTTTTCGGGGAAGGTTATACTGCGCAGGTGTGTTGATTATCGTTTTACTGGCTTTTGCTCCTGTGCAAAAAAAGTTTCTAAGTCCTGGCTTACGGGGTGGTACCTGCGAGCGCCTGGGCCAGGAATGCGATAAACCAAACTTAACACACTTGATCTTCGGTGGACGGGCAAGGAGAGGCTAAGCCGGAGTAATCGCATTCCTCTTTAAGAGGAAGAAAGCGTGGTGAATATCTTAAGCACGATTATTGTGGTTCTTGAGTTCATCGTTGCATCATTGCAACTGATCTTATCGTTCATTAAGTAACATTGATAAGAAACGAGTAAAGGGCCAGAACTTACCTGCTCTGGCCCTTTATAAAAAAGTCATTTTATTGGGGTTTTACTTCAATGCTGCGGCTGCTCTTCCAGTGAAACAGGCCAGCGGCGAAAGATAATGATCGACCACACCAGCGCCGCCAGGGCTGGCACTGCGCCGACGTAGCCAATAGTGGACATCGACCAGTGTAAACTCACCTGATTCCCCACCAATGCGCCAGCGCCAATGCCAATATTAAAAATGCCTGAGAACAGCGCCATTGCCACATCGGTGGCGTCCGGCGCCAGTGCCAGGACTTTCACCTGCATCCCCAGGCCTATCACCATAATGGCGATACCCCAGAAAATACTCAGCACGGCAAGATGGCTTTCGCTGTCTGCTGCGGGCAGCAGGAGCATCAGGCAAATCACCAGCAGCATAATGGCAATGCTGATAAGCGGCGAGGCGTACTGATTACCCAGTTTGCCGAATACCACGCTGCCGATAATCCCGGCGCCGCCGAGGATCAGCAGTAATACCGTGGCAAAGTTTGCGCTCAGACCCGCCACCGTTTGTACAAACGGTTCAATATAGCTGTATGCCGTATAGTGTGCGGTGACCACCACGACCGTCAGTAAATAAATACTCATTAGCGCCGGGCGACGGAACAGCAGCGGCAGGCTTTTTAGTGACCCAGAATGTTCGCTGGGCAATTTCGGTAGCAGTTTGATCAGGCATACCAGCGTGATTAACGCCCCTATACCAATGGCGAAGAACGTTGTTCGCCAGCCGAAGTATTGACCAACGATACGCCCGATAGGCAGCCCCAGCACCATCGCCAGCGCGGTTCCGGTGGCGATCAGACTCAGTGCCTGCGCGCGTTTGCCTGGCGGCGCAAGGCGAATGGCCAGCGAAGCGGTAATAGACCAGAAGACGGCGTGTGCAAATGCGATCCCGATGCGGCTGATCACCAGCACGGTAAAATTCCATGCCAGGAAGGAGAGCACATGGCTGGCAATGAAGAGAACAAACAGGCAGATTAGCAGCTTACGCCGCTCAACCTGGCTGGTCAGCAACATAAAGGGCAACGACATCAGCGCCACAACCCAGGCATAGATCGTCAGCATAATCCCGACCTGCGCGGTCGGCATAGCAAAACTTCGGGCGATGTCCGACAGTAAGCCAACAGGGACAAACTCTGTGGTATTGAAAATAAAAGCGGCAATAGCAAGCGTAACTACCCGTAGCCACGCGACCTTGCGGGAAACAGTGTTTGTTGTCATAAGAGTAAATCGGGTTAGTTGCGAAAAGGCGAGGTCACGATCTTAAAACGTTTGCTGGCGAAAATACAATCATTTTGTGATGTATGTCTCATTATCGTTGGTGAGCCGATTGATGAAACAAACGAAATGGCGTCCGGGTATGGAAATCATCCCGGACACCGTATTCAGGGGAGTTTTGCGATATTCGCTTTGATGACTTCGGCGGAGTATCTGAATTTCGCCAGTTCATCATCGGCTAACTGTAATTCGATAATTTGTTGAACACCGCTTTGAGTCAGCACCGCCGGTACGCCGATGGCGACGCCGTCAACGCCGTATTCCCCCTCCAGTACGCAGGAGATGGCCAGCGCCCGATGGCTTCCGGTGAAGACGTTCCGGCAAATCTCCGCAATGGTTCCGGCAATACCATATTCAGTGCAGCCCTTGCGGTTATAGATTTCAAACCCATGTTTGCGCACTTTTTCCGCCATCGCCTCGACGTCCAGGATTTTACCCGTACGGCGTTGATAAACGTCCGCAATCGGAGAACCGTAGACGGAGGAGTGGGACCAGACCGGGAATTGCGTATCGCCATGCTCTCCCAGAATAAAGGCATCGATGCTTTGCGCGCCGATATCCAGTTCCTGCGCCAGCGCGCGCCGTAAACGGGTGGTGTCCAGCCAGACGCCGGTGCCGATTACCTGGCTGCGCGGCAGGCCTGATAGCGTCCATACCTGCCAGGTAATGATATCGCAAGGATTGGTGGCGATAAGAAAGATGCCGTTAAAGCCGCCATCCATCATTTCCGGTACGATCTTTTGGACGATCCGCGCGGTGTTGTTCAGCTCATCAAGCCGTGTTTGCCCTGGTTTTAATGCGCCGCCGGAAACGGTAATCACGGCGATATCGACATCGGCGCATTCATGCGCCTCCCGGGTGGAAATGGTCATCATCCCCGGCATGTAGGCCGCTGCATCGGCGAGATCCAAAGCATGGCCTTCCGAACGATCTCTGTTCAAATCGACCAGAATCAGTTCTTCACAAATATTCTGATTGAGCAGAGCGTAAGCTGCTGATGCGCCAACATTACCCGCCCCAATGATCATCACTTTACGCGCTTTGGTGTTCATGACTGTTCCATATCCGCTTTCGTCTTGCGCAGTATAAAACGCTTCTCCCGGCAGGCGTAGCCCCAAACCCATAGGATAATGCTATGGCTGCGGGGACGGATTCAGCAGGGCGATAAACGCGTCCAGTTGACGGGTCATTGCCCCGCGACGCCACACAAGCCAGGTGTCCAGCCATCGCCACTCTTCGCTCAACGGCCAGGCTTCAACCTGATGATGCCCGGGCATACTTTCCAGCATGGTACGAGGGATCAGCGCGATGCCCGCTCCGGCGATAACGCACGCCAGCATGCCGTGGTACGACTCCATTTCATGAATGGTGCCGGGCATCGCGCGATCGGCATGAAACCAGCTTTCAAAGTGACGGCGATAAGAGCAGTTTGCGCGAAAGGCGTAGATATTGCTGCCATTCACGTCTTTTGCCCGCCGTACGGGGGAATGCCCATGAGGGGCGACAATCATCATCTCTTCACGGTATACCGGCATACCTTCAAGACCCGGATGAGTAATCGGGCCATCAACAAACGCTGCGTTAAGTCTGCCTTCCAGAACGCCTTCGAGCATTGTCCCGGAAGGCCCGGTAGAGAGGGCGAACTGGATTTTGGGGTAACGCTGATTGTACCCGGCAAGCGTGGCCGGGATGCGTACCGCTGCGGTGCTTTCCAGCGCGCCGAGTGAAAACAGTCCCTGAGGTTCATCACCGGCGACCACCATTCGCGCTTCATCAACCAGCGCCAGGATCTGCTGGCTGTAGCGCAGAAAGTTATGTCCGGCGGGAGAAAGGCGCAGCCGCTGACTTTCACGAATAAACAGATCCACGCCAAGATCGGCCTCAAGCTGGCGGATTCGCGTAGTGAGGTTCGACGGGACGCGATGCACCTTCGCCGCCGCCTGCGTAATACTGCCGGTTTCGGCCACGGCATTGAACATTTCCAGCTGAGTCAGATCCATAGTTTTCTCTTTTTGTGAACGCAGTGCTTAATATTATTCATTTTTCAGAAAGAGTAAATGCGCCCATTATGCAGGTATATCCCGCAACGTAGAGAGACAAACCGATGACGATGACACCTGCTACACATGCGATTTCTGTGGACCCGACAACCGGTGAAACGCTGGCAATGATGCCGTGGGCCAGCGCTGATGATATTGAAAATGCACTTACTCTGGCTGCCCGTGGATTTGAGGAATGGAAACGCACGACGGTGGCGTACCGGGCGCAGAAACTTCGCGATATCGGGCAAGCGCTGCGTAACCGTACAGACGAGATGGCGCACAGTATTTCCCGTGAGATGGGAAAACCGATCCGGCAGGCGCGCGCCGAGGTGGCGAAATCTGCGGCGCTCTGTGACTGGTATGCAGAACATGGCCCCGCGATGCTTAACCCGGAACCGACGCTGGTGGAAAATCAGCAGGCGGTGATTGCATATCGTCCGCTGGGGACAATACTGGCGGTCATGCCGTGGAACTTTCCGCTCTGGCAGGTATTACGCGGGGCGATTCCCATCCTGCTGGCGGGTAACGGCTATTTACTAAAACATGCGCCGAATGTGATCGGTTGTGCTGAACGTATTGCGCAGATCTTCGCCGATGCCGGTATTCCGGCGGGCGTTTATGGCTGGGTAAATGCCAGTAACGACGGCGTTAGCCAGATGATTAACGATCCCCGTATTGCCGCCGTGACGGTAACGGGCAGCGTGCGTGCCGGGGCCGCGATTGGTGCGCAGGCCGGGGCTGCGCTGAAAAAATGCGTGCTTGAACTGGGCGGTTCCGATCCGTTTATCGTTCTTAACGATGCCGACCTGGATCTGGCTGTTAAAGCCGCTGTCGCCGGTCGCTATCAAAATACCGGGCAGGTATGCGCGGCGGCGAAGCGCTTTATTGTTGAAGAGGGGATTGCCGGGGAATTTACTGAACGGTTTGTTGCCGCCGCCAGCGCACTGAAAATGGGCGATCCGCTGGCGGAAGAGAACGATCTCGGCCCTATGGCGCGTTTTGATCTACGGGATGAGCTGCATCAGCAAGTGGAGGCATCAATAGCAGAAGGCGCGCGTTTATTACTGGGCGGTGAGAAGCTCGCCGGGGAAGGCAACTATTATGCCGTTACGGTTCTGGGCGATGTGACGCCTGAGATGACGGCGTTTCGTCAGGAGTTGTTTGGGCCCGTGGCGGCGATTACCGTGGCGAAGAACGCCGAACATGCCTTGCAACTGGCTAATGACAGCGACTTTGGGTTGTCGGCGACGCTGTTCACTGCGCGTGATGCACTGGCTCAGGAGATGGCATCGCGCCTGGAATGTGGCGGGGTGTTTATCAATGGATACAGCGCCAGCGATCCGCGAGTGGCATTTGGCGGCGTGAAGAAAAGCGGCTTTGGTCGTGAGCTCTCCCATTTTGGCCTGCATGAGTTTTGCAACGTACAAACTGTCTGGAAAAACCGTCTGTGATCATTCTGGCGTCTTCTTGAGGCGCCATGTCACATTACTGCAATAGTTCTGTCATTTTCTCTCCGTACACTCGCGCATAACGCATTGATACAGAAGAATATCATGAACTTAACGCAAATTTTTCGAGGCTTAATTCGTCGTTTCACTCCCCGCCAGTTTGGTCTGTTAACGGGAATATTTTGCATTATCGCGCTGTTTTCTATTTTGCAGGTTGCGTCATCCCTGATGCTGTCGTTTTCCGTGCGAGACGCTCAGCGCAACGAACAACGTAACCAGCAGGCACTGCTGCAACAAACGAAGGTGGATGAGGCGAGGGTAGCGCTGTTGTCCGCAAGCGATCTGTTGAACCGGGCGGGCGTTTACTTTATGCAGGATGCCGCAACGGGATCAGAAGGCAGTTGGCGCCCGTTGATGGATGAAGCTCAGCAGGCGCTGGTAGAGTCAAAAACGGCCTGGGATGCCTGGCTTGCAATGGCCCCTCATAAAGACGACGGCCTGATTGAGAGTTATCAGCGTTTTTATAGTGGTATTCAGGAACAGGTGGATGGTTTGAGCCAGACTAACGCCATCGACGCGTTCTTTGCTGTTCCTGTTCAGGCGTTTCAGACAGATTTCAATGAAAACTATGCTCGCTTTCAGCAAGAGAGTGGGCGTCAGACAGAGGGTGGCAGGCAGCAGCTGATTGCCAGCCTGGAAGGGTTGCAGCACCTCTTTTTGTTCATCCCGTTTGTGCTGGTGGTGATTGCCCTGCTGGTCTGGAGCGGCATGTCTCGCTGGGTTATTTCTCCGCTGCGCCGCCTGATCGCCCATATTAATATTCTGGCCGCAGGCGATCTGTCCGAACCGATGCCGAAGGTGAGCGGGTTTAACCGCGAGGTCGCACAACTCAGTTCACGCATTGATGCGATGCAACAGGGGCTGAGGCAACTGGTGCAGCAGGTGAGCGATGCCACCACCGCAATGGTCGGCAACATCGATCAGCTTGCGCAGAGCAACAAACAGCTTTATCAGCAATCGGCGAAACAGAGCGAAGAGTTAAGTAGTGTCACCTCGCATATCTCGTTTCTGGAAACGCATGTCGAGGACAATAGCGGCTTTGCCAGACTGGCTAATCAACGTGCAGCCGAGGCGCGTCAGGTAGCGGCTGGCGGCGATCGTATGATGGAAACCGTTAACCGTTCGATGCAGGCGATTGTTGAGCGATCGTCAGAAATGCGCGGGATCATCTCTCTGATTGACAGCGTCGCTTTCCAGACCAATATCCTGGCGCTGAACGCGGCTATCGAAGCAGCTCATGCCGGAGAACAAGGTCGCGGATTTGCCGTGGTGGCAAAAGAAGTGGGGCTGCTGGCCCGTAAAAGCAGTCAGTCCACGCAGAACATACAGGAACTTATCCACCACTCCTTGCAGGGAATCGAGGAGGGTTCACATGCGGTTAACCGGCTGGAAGAAAATTTACAGCAGGTGATTTCGTTAGTAGACAATCTGGGCATACTGTTGAATGACATCTCTGGCGCCACGTTAAGTCAGGGGGACAGCATCCACCAGATGACGGGGCAGCTACAGGCGCTTAACCGTGCGGCGCAAGAGACCAGCAGCCTGGTGAATACCGCATCGGCGTCATCGCTGCAACTGCATCATGAATCTCATCAGCTTCTGAACGCGGTGGCGCGATTTCGTCTTTCTGCCTGACGCCGCACATTCAGCTCTGTTATACTCGCAGGCCTTTTCAGACCTGCGAGCAAGGAGCACATTGTGGCCAGGGCCATGGACAATTCAATTTTAGAGACCATCCTTCAGCAGGTGCGCCCGTTGATTGGACAGGGGAAAGTGGCTGATTACATCCCTGCGCTGGCTTCTGTCGATGGGTCAAAACTGGGGATCGCCATTTGCACCGTTGACGGGCAATACTATCAGGCTGGCGATGCGCAGGAACGCTTCTCAATACAATCCATATCAAAGGTGCTGAGTCTGGTGGTGGCGATGCGTCACTACCCGGAAGAGGAAATCTGGCAACGTGTCGGAAAAGATCCCTCCGGGTCGCCATTCAATTCTTTGGTGCAACTGGAACTGGAGCAAGGGATACCGCGTAACCCGTTCATTAATGCCGGCGCGCTGGTGGTTTGCGATATGCTGCAAGGGCGACTGAGCGCGCCGCGCCAGCGTATGCTGGAAGTGGTTCGGGCGCTTAGCGGCGTATCGGATATTGCGTATGACGTCACAGTTGCCCGTTCTGAATTTGAGCACTCCGCACGCAATGCCGCTATTGCCTGGCTGATGAAGTCATTTGGTAATTTCCAGCATGATGTCACTACCGTTTTGCAAAATTACTTTCACTACTGCGCGTTGAAAATGAGCTGTGCGGAACTGGCGCGTACATTTGTTTTTCTGGCCAGACAGGGGCAGGCGTTTCACCTTGATGAACCGGTTGTCTCGCCGATGCAGGCCCGACAAATCAACGCGCTGATGGCAACCAGTGGAATGTACCAGAACGCAGGCGAATTTGCCTGGCGAGTAGGATTACCTGCCAAGTCAGGCGTTGGCGGTGGGATTGTGGCGATTGTCCCGCACGAAATGGCGATTGCGGTATGGAGCCCTGAACTGGATCCGGCGGGCAACTCCCTGGCGGGTATTGCGGTACTCGAACAACTCACCCAACAATTAGGTCGTTCGGTTTACTGATGAACGCGCTTGATCCACTTTTTTCTCGCCTGTCACGTTCGCCATTTCGCTCGCGGTTTCGTCTTGGCGCAAAAGAAAGGCAGTATTGCTGGGATAAAGGCGCGCAGGTTATTGATCAACATGCCGCCGAGTTTATTGCTAAGCGGCTGGCCCCGGCTTTTCCGCGCAACGATGGTAAACAAACGCCGATGCGCGGCCACCCCGTATTTATTGCCCAACACGCGACGGCGACCTGCTGCCGTGGTTGTCTGGCGAAATGGCACAACATTCCTCAGGGAGAATCGCTGAGTGAAGAACAGCAGCAGTATGTTGTCGCCGTCATTCACCACTGGCTGGTTATCCAGATGAATCAGCCGTAAATCTCCGCGTCGTGAGAGATGTTAAAGCATAAAACAGTTTTGATTAATCGTGACTACTTGATCAAAACAGGGTTTCAATATCATAAAGTTTGCTAACCTGTTCTACCAATTCAAACAGGTTGTATGACTAATTAAGAAGGGAACCCATTGTGAAAACTCTAAACCGTCGCGATTTTCCCGGTGCCTGCTATCCTGAGCGCATCATTCAGTTTGGTGAGGGAAACTTCCTGCGCGCCTTTGTTGACTGGCAAGTTGATCTGCTGAATGAACATACCGATTTGAACGCCGGAGTGGTCATTGTTCGCCCTATCGAAAGCACGTTTCCGCCGTCATTGAGTACCCAGGACGGGCTCTATACCACGATTATTCGTGGTTTGAATGAAAAGGGCGAGGCGGTTAGCGACGCGCGTTTGATCCGTTCTGTTAACCGTGAAATCAGCGTCTATGAGGATTACGATGAATTCCTGAAACTGGCGCATAACCCGGACATGCGTTTTGTTTTCTCTAATACCACAGAAGCCGGTATTAGCTACCATGCCGGTGACGCATTTGATGACACGCCCGCGGTCAGCTACCCCGCGAAGCTGACGCGGCTGCTGTTTGAACGTTATACCTGTTTTGACGGCGCGCTTGATAAAGGCTGGATTATCATTCCTTGTGAACTGATTGATTACAATGGCGAGGCGTTGCGCGAGCTGGTACTGCGTTACGCTCAGGAGTGGAGCTTGTCCGCTGCGTTTGTGCAGTGGCTGGATCAGGCGAACACCTTTTGTTCCACGCTGGTTGACCGGATTGTGACCGGATATCCGCGTGATGAAGTGACGCAACTTGAAGCGGAACTTGGCTATCACGATGCTTTTCTCGATACTGCGGAACATTTTTATCTGTTTGTGATTCAGGGGCCAAAAAAGGTAGCGTCTGAGCTGCGTCTTGATAAGTATCCGCTCAACGTGCTGATTGTTGATGACATCAAGCCGTACAAAGAGCGTAAGGTCGCGATCCTGAATGGTGCGCATACGGCGCTGGTGCCCGTTGCGTTCCAGGCCGGGCTGGATACCGTTGGTGAAGCCATGAATGACCGCGACATTTGCGCCTTTGTTGAAAAAGCCATCTATGAAGAGATTATTCCGGTGCTGGACTTACCTCGCGACGAGCTAATGTCGTTCGCCAGTGCGGTGACGGGGCGTTTCCAGAATCCGTATATTAAACACCAGTTGTTGTCGATTGCGTTAAATGGCATGACTAAATTTCGCACCCGTATTTTACCGCAGCTACTGGCAGGGCAGCAGGTCAGCGGCGTTTTACCGGCGCGCCTGACGTTTGCGCTTGCGGCGCTGATCGCATTTTATCGTGGTGAACGTCGCGGCGAGACGTATCCGCTCCAGGATGATGCGCACTGGATTGAGCGCTATCAACAGTGGTGGCATCAACATAGCGACGGTCTTATCAGCACACAGGATTTGGTTCATGCCGTGCTGGCCGTGGACGCGCATTGGGAGCAGGACCTGACGCACGTTGCAGGTCTGGTCGAACAGGTCACGACCGACCTGGATGAAATCCTGACGAAAGGGATGCGTGAAGCGGTAAAACCGCTGTGCTAATCATCTGACCCGGCTGCGGCCGGGTTTTGTTTTCATGTTATTTAGTTACAACATACTTTTGAGGGGGAAATTAATCGCTGTCTGAAACTTCCGTGCGTTTACCCGTCAGGCAGAAAAGGGAGGGCTGGCGAAACAGGCAGACAGGGTGAGGGCGATGCGCTTAATGCGCATGAAGATCTTCATCCTGAGGCTCGTCAAATACGCCAGTTAACAACGCAACGGTAGGCGCATCATCAATTGCGCCTACTGAACTTCCGCAGTGAGAACAAAATGCCCGACTGGAGATATCCGAAGAGCGCCAGACCGCAGGCTTGTCTCCTTGTCCTGTCCACGTCACATCCTGAGCGTCGAACTCAACCCAACTGACCGAATATGCACCTGTATGTTTTTGGCAAATCGAGCAGGAACAGGTATGTGGATTTTTCGGCGCTACTGCCGAAAAACGGATAAAACCGCACAGACAGCCGCCAGTATAGACTTTGCTCATCGTCATTTCCGTTAAACATTCATTTCCCGACACTATCAGATGATCCCACACTCAACCAGTGATGAATGGCAGAAAGGAGAACAGACGCAGGATCATAATGACAAAGCGGGATCTGTGTTACAACGGAGGCTAAACAGATATCTCAATGGCGGGAAAACCGTGTCTATCTGTCTATTGGAATTTGCCAGCGACAGCGCATTTGTTGCGTTTTTCCGTCAACACACGGGATTAACGCCAACGCGTTATCCACAGAAAGTTTTGGACGGAATGAGTGGATAACTCAGTTACAATAGAAGCAACGTAAGCATAATGAGTGGAAAATAATGTCTGCTATCGTCACGGAAAGATTCATTCTGCGCCCTCAAGCCATCACAGATTATGATGTATGGTATCCGATGTATTCAGACCCTAAAATATTTCATCTGGTTAATGCCCCAGGCTTTACGCCGGAAGAGGCATGGAACCGCCTGTTGAGAAACATCGGGCATTGGTCTGTTTTTGGTTACGGTATATTTTCTATTTTTCAAAAGTCTGACGGCACGTTTTTAGGCGAAACAGGGCTGGCTAATTTTCATCGTGGCATTGATGAAAACTTTGAGAACTGTGTCGAGGCATCATGGGTTATTTCACGTTCAGCTCAGGGGGCTGGCGTAGCAAAGGAAGCCGCCGTCGCTGCGCATCAGTGGTTTGTCCATTCGTTTTCACCTTCGAAGACAATTTGTCTTATCGCAAAGAATAACATTCCGTCCATTCGTGTTGCTGAGCATGTGGGCTACCGTATTTATGATGAATGCTTATACAAAGGCGCTGAGTGTTTAAAACTTGAATGCTTATGGGATAAATAAAAGCATGGGCCGTCGTCACGGCCCCATATTCCTGATTACACTTCAGGCTCCGCCAGATAGTGCCGTAAAGGGTGAATCTGATGTCCACGCTCGTCGAGATTTTCCGTTCTTAGCCAGACAGATATCGCACTGGATATCTTCGGCCACTCGGCGCTAATAATTGAATATGTTGCGATATCCACGCTCCTTGATTTTATGATTTGCTTATCACGTAAGATGCCTTCTTTCCGAAACCCAATTCTTTCAGCAGCATTCATTCCAGCATGATTAAGCGTGTCTGTCTGCCACTCACAACGACGATATTTAAGGACATCAAAAACATACATCAGTAAAAGATAAATTGCTTCCGTGCTTAAAAAGGTGCGTTTTATCGCTGGCGTGAGATGTACATATCCGATTTCCGCAACGCCATTATTCTTGTCTATATTAAAAAGGGCGAGGGTGCCTCGGGCTTTCGCGGATTTATTTTCTATTATGGCATAATATGAAATTCCGCCCTGACTGATGATGCGTTTGATATAGTCAAAGGTTGCTTGCCTTGTCTCGGGGCGTTCATCAGGAAGATAAGTCCAGTCCCGTGGGTCCTCTATGCTATGCCAGCCCTGATAAAGATCATCACAGTGGTAAGTCGCAAGGGGTTGTAAGTGACAGTAACGGCCTGACAACTGGCGCGTGTCAGGTAAAATAAAATCAAGGTTACCCTCAAGATGTCTGCCTACATATTGACCGAAGATATTAAGCTCTTTCATACTCTTCTCCTTAAAATAATAACGACAAGGATTTAAACGAGTAATATCGGTATGTTTATGTGAGTAAGCGACAGGTTCCTTAGTATGTTAACAATAACTGATGGATGTACTCGATGAAAACATTATATATTAACCATAGCATATTTTAATCTTGCTACAGCACTTCTGAGCGCTTTGTGATAAATATCATATTTAGCATTATGTTGTGCGTTAACTTAAATTTAAGCCGTTTCAGGAGAGTGAATGAACTTGACCATACGTTATGCTGTACCTGCCGATACCCCGATATTGCAAACGCTGGGGAAGTCAAGTTATTACCATCATTTCAAAGAGTTATGGGATTGTCCTGTAGAGCTTCGACAATTTATTGACAGTGAGTACGCGCCGGACCAACTTGAAAATAGTTTAAATGATCCGTCAGTCACCTGGCTTATTGCGGAAAGCGATAAGCCAGTAGGTTTTGCAAAGATAAGCTGGGACCGTCCAGTTAGCGGTGGTAATCACTCAGGAGCGCTCTTAAACAAACTGTATTTTGCACCCGGAGAAACCGGTAAAGGATATGGCCGAATTCTTTTCGAAAAAGCTATCGAGATAGCAAGGCATAAGGAGCAGCATTTTTTCTGGTTGCAGGTTCTTAAGGGTAACGACAGCGGGCGTCGGTTTTATGAATCCCTGGGGATGCAGCATCTTGCGGATGAGGAATTCACAACGCCTAAGCAAAAAAGCGTGTTACATGTATTCGGAAAATGTATTTAGACATCGCGGGAAGTGCCGGAGCTGTGAAACAGAGCCCCAGAATCAACGGAGTCGTGCTGGAGAAAGTGCTTCAGAGACTATAGCGACCAGCACAAGGATGACTACAAAACCACAGATTCTCCCTTTATTCTCTTTGGTGCGCATAATGTATATTATGTTAAATTAAATTTATGACGCCCAATACAGGCTTACTCCCTTGACTCATAATGCATCCCTCGCCTTTTCTGCACGCCTTCCATCGTGCCCTGTGTGAATTCTGCAAACTGTTGGCGGTTATCCTGCGTCAGATTTCATGTAGCGCACGCATTAAAAACCCGGCCACTGTGACCGGATAAGCCAATGGGATCTGCGTTTTTCACTATCTGGCGGCAATTACCGCATCTGCAATTTCCACAAAACCAGCACCTCCCGGGCCACGGGTAATCCACTGCGGAGGTTTCGGGATTTGATCAAGGTAATCTGATACCGTGCTCACTCCAACCGTATGTTCAAAGAATGAAAACATCGGCGCATCATTCGTCGAGTCGCCGCTATACAATACGGCAGAACGTTCGGCATCAATGTCGAGATCGTAAAAATCCCTGAGCACTCGTCGGGCCATAGATAACTTGTCATATTCTCCAGACCAGCCAAGAATCCAGAGATTGTTTACGGTGGTTGTAGCGCCTGCTTGCGTCAATGCGTTAAGTATTAATGAACACTGATGGGCTTCTGGCGGTTTAGCAAAGGCAATGGACGTCATCCTGAAAGGTTGATCGTCGGCAAAATGAGCGGCAGGAATTTCCCTTTTTATCTGTTCCCCAATTTGCGTCAGGCGCTCAGCGACGTCAGGATATTTTTCTGTGCCGTGCCAGAAGAAACGCTCAATGCCATGACCGTCATTTCGCCTTCTGAAAAACACACCGCCATTTTCACCAATGACGCCATCAACTGGCCACATCCGTGCCATCTGGTCGCACCAGCCTGCGGGCGCGGCTGTGACCGGTATCACTTTGACTCCCGCGTTCTGCAACCGTTCCAGCGCCAGATAGGTTTCAGCCGCAAGGCGCCCCTTGTAAGTCAGCGTTTCATCCATGTCTGTGAGAACAAAACGCACATGTTTAAATGTTGACGAATCTGCGGAACAGATCTCTTTCATAAGCACACTCGAAGACTTGTAGATACAATAACTGTCTATAATTAAACGACTTATGGAATTGTTAAAGTCAAAATCGTACTAAGTTATAATTTTTATTGCGTTATTTCCGCCGCAGATTTCGTTGACTACCCTCTCCTTCTTCGCGATCCATGCGTAACAGACTTACTTCTCATTGATTTCCGCCTGAACCTGCTATACGCTTAGTTCACAAGGTGATGGTGTTCCACCTTTCCCAACCGCCGGTTCGCTCGAATCGGATGATGACGCCTGATATACAACTGTTGCTGTTTTTCTTAGGCATGTATGTCGGGTATCGCTATGAATAGTAAAACAACCACTTCATTACTTCCTGAATCTCATCTTTTTGAAAAGAAAGATGTTATCCATGCCTTTGACTATCACAACATCAGCAACAACGTAGCGCTCACCGGCTCTTGTTATGTCCATCGGCCCGTCTGCAACACATTGTTCATTTGCGATGCTGAACGTTTCTCATTACTTGAGAGGTGGCGTATGCATATGTACAAACACGCATTATTACTGGTCCAGAATGAAATCGATGGTGTGCTGTTGCTGCACCATGCTGAACGTCTGGCAAAAGAAATGGGGACTCAGATCACCCTCGGGCATATCAGTTCTGATTACCGGGAGCTGGATTACACGAGTGATGCTTTAACCCGGGATCGGCAATCACATGAAGTGATCGAGGCCAAAGCGATGCTCAGTCGCCTGGCGGAATCCAGCAGTATTCATGTGCAAGTGAAATCAATTATCAGCATTCAACGTTTCAAAGATGTTGAAGCGGTTATCCAACATGAGGATATCGACCTGGTCATGCTGGGTCATAAGAATCGCCTGTTTGGGGTTTTTTCCTCGTTCTCTTTTGAGTTCATCAATCATCTCTCGGTTGATGTGCTGATTAAACATATATCCACTCCATAAAATAAGGTCATTTCTATGAGCTATGAAATTGAACGTGTGATCGCAAGAGAAATTCTGGACTCCCGAGGTAATCCGACCGTTGAAGTCGAAGTCTCCGCCATCGGCGGCGGTGTTGCGCGCGCGTCAGTCCCTTCCGGTGCCAGTACCGGTTCGCGCGAAGCTATTGAGCGCCGTGATGGAGATAAGTCGCGTTTTGGCGGCAAAGGTGTATTGGGCGCGGTTCAGAGTATCAATACTGAGATCGATAATGCGCTACGGGGATATGATGTCCGCCGTCAGAAAGATATCGATAACTGCCTGATAACTCTTGATGGTACGGAAAATAAAAGTCGTCTCGGGGCTAATGCTATTCTCGGGGTATCGCTTGCCGTGGCGCGTCTGGCCGCGCAGCTATCAAACATTTCGCTGTATCGTTACCTCGGCGGCGTTGGCGCTAACCTCCTCCCGGTTCCTTGTATGAATATCATCAATGGCGGCGTTCACGCTCGCTGGCAAGGCGCCGATTTTCAGGAGTTCATGATTGCCCCCTGGGGCGCAAGCTCTGTTCGGGAAGCCATTCGCTGGGGTAGCGAGGTGTATCAGAATTTACGTCAGGTCTTACTGGAGAAAGGCTTGTCTACTGGCGTGGGCGATGAAGGTGGATTCGCGCCAGCCGTCTCGTCAAACCGGCAACCGCTGGAATTGATTGTCGAAGCGATCGAAAAAGCCGGTTATAAACCCGGCGAGGATATTGTTATTTGCATGGACCCTGCATCCAGCGAATTTTATTCAGACGGAAAATACACCCTGCGCAGCGAAAATGCGCAATTCGGTGCGGAAGAGATGACGCACTATTATGAGCGGCTGGTCAACGAATTCCCCATTGTTCTGATTGAAGATGGCCTGGCTGAAGATGACTGGGCTGGCTGGCGAATTCTGAGCGATACGCTTGGCAATAAGATTGAACTGGTGGGTGACGATCTTTTTGTGACTAACGTAAAATATATCCAGCGAGGAATTGATGAAAATCTGGCGAATGCCGCGCTGATCAAATTGAACCAGATTGGTACGTTAAGCGAGACAATCGAAGCAGTTCAATTGTGTCATGATCATCACTGGGGCAGCTTTATCTCACACCGTAGCGGAGAAACAATAGACAGTTTCATTGCTGATATGACGGTAGGCTTACGCGCCGGACACCTCAAAACGGGAGCGCCAAGCCGTGGAGAACGCATCGAGAAATACAATCAGCTAATGCGTATTGAAGATGAACTTGGCGATGCCGCCGTTTTCGCCGGTAAATCTGCCTTCAGAAAAGGTTAACGCTCTGAATCCTCTCCCGTATTCCGGTATACGGGAGAGGCATCAAAAACATCCCGGTACAGATCTTCGCCATAACTGATATCCAGAGGCACGCCTTCTGCTATTTTGTATGTCCTTTCTCCATCGTCGCGTCGTTCGGCGCACAGGTATACCGTGTCCTGGCGATCCTCCTGATAAAACGAACATGCAAATTCCGCAGTATGCGTAACAAAAAAGAGTTTCACGTTACTTTCTGCCAGTGCGGTTACCACGCCTCTGATGATTTCGGCCCCTTCCCGACTGTTTGTTGCAGAGAACGATTCGTTAAACAGCACCAGGTCATCACGTTGTAGAGCATCAACAATATCACTCATTCGTCGGAGCTCTTCATCCAGCTTTCCGCTGACCATATGGCTGTCTTCTTCACATTTGTAATGCGTGAATATCTGCCGACAAAGATCTGCGCTATAACATTCAGCAGAAACGAACATCCCCGTCTGCATCATTATCTGCGCCAGCCCGATACTGCGTAAAAACGTGGATTTCCCTCCCTGGTTTGCGCCAGTGATAATAAAAGTATTTTTATTATCCGTTCTTAATGTGTTGCTAACGATTTCCCGATCCGATGTCAGTGCAAGGCAGGGATCAAAGAGTGCCTCAAACACATGATGGCGTTCTCTTTGATATATCGGGACAGGAAAGCACAGTGGAATATTGCGTTTGTTTAAGGCCTGCGCAAGATTAAGGCATGAAATATAAAATCCTAATTCAGTGCGCAGTGACTTTAGAAAATTAAGCAAATGCGCGGTGGATTGCGCCATTGCGTTGGCGATCAATACGAGCCCTTCGTCCTTTAAGTCGCTTAATGCCCTGAAGCCATTTTCATCACGCGCGGCTAGCTGTACGGTGTAATGCGCTGGTCTTTTTGTCCAAAGACGCCGGAACCATCCTTTTTGCGGGGGATTGGGCCGCCTGAGTACATAGTCTTTGCCCTGATTACCCTGCCCTAATCGTGCGCTGATTAATACGCCTTTTTTGAAAGTCATCTGCTTCAGATGTCTTTCAATAGTACTCATATAATCATCGTTTAACTCCTGAACAAGCATCGAGAAAAGACGAACCATCCCCGGAGATTCAACGTGATGGATGTTTTCTTGTGCGATAATTTTTATTTTCTGTAAATAGGTCATCAGGAATTGGGTAAACGAAAGAGACTGATGCAGCACAGCGGAAGGATAATGACCAAAAACGCCGTAGTGGAGTTTCTCCTTTTCCATTTGCAGACATTCAACCACCACGTTATAGAATGTTCTGATGACGTCCTCGTTATACAGGCAATCCCGCAGAATAGCCTGCCTGTACTCAATGTCAGGAATGCCCGATAGCAGCACAGAACATGCCTTCCTGACGACAGAATAAAGAAAATCATCTCCATCAGACAACGCATGAAACAACACCGCCAGCTCCAGATCTTTCATGGCAAATTTGATGTTCTCTGGGATATTATCGTCAACGATAAAATCGTTATCTTTATACATCAGATACGCGTTCATCCGTTTAACCTCGTTTTTATCTGCTCATATGTCAGCCCATGCTTTATCACCAGCGTCGTTGACCATGCGATACCATCGGCCGGTTTCCTGGTGATTTTATAGGTTCTTAATGCCGCATTATTATGCTCAACCGTACTCATTAAGCTGACGATGGACGGGTCTAATGCCGTAAGCTCGTCGATAAACGTTACGCAGACACAAAGCGCATCGAGCATGACTATTTTCTTGATTACCCGTGTTTAATGCCTGAAATTAATCATACCGTCGGAAGACAAAGACAGCGGCGCTATACGCTCATACAGCGCCGTAACGGCCTGGCAATACAACAAAATGCACTCAAGCTCCCAGCGCCGCTGTTGATAGAAGTAAAACCGGTTTGTTTTTTCTTCTGAAATCTCCCTGATATTCTTCATCTCTGCGGAATATGCCATTAGCGCCTTATAGAGCGCGTGTATTGTCACATCCTGAATAATTTCCTGTCGATAGAGGATATCCTCCAGACATTCAAGTGGTGAATAAAAGAAAGCGCTGATGCCGTACTCTTCCCGTCCCTGAACAATGCGATCGACGATTTTATCAAGATTCAGATCGACAAAATATGCAGGAGCACGATCGCCCGAAGGGGGGGTATGACGACGACCAGAGGCATACAAAACGGTAATAAATTGCAGCGATGTTGTTGAGGTACGGCGCATAATGACTCCTACACAATACACGTTGACTTGTCCACGCGGGGCAACGTCCAGAATGTGCAGGCATCATCAGCCAGAGGGCGGTTATGAGGAGGAATGCCATCTCCTGTAAAAAACGTAGCAATGAACTCTGTAATTAGCCAGATCTCGTGTAAGATTTTTTGGATTAACCAAACGGAAAATTGGCAAATATGATCATCAGCTCTCGTCACGCTCGTCTTGTCAGCAAAGTAAAAAAACGGGCTACGCTTGTCGCCACCGCGTTTTTACTTGCCAGTTGCGCCTCAAAACCTCCCGTTTCTCTGGTTACGCCCCCTTCTTCCGCGACGCCAGCCCCATCCCAGAAAAATCAGCAGCCGGTTCGTGGTATCTGGCTGGCAACCGTTTCGCGTCTTGACTGGCCTCCGGCCAGTTCCGTGAATACGAGTAATGCGGCGGTTCGGGTGCGTCAACAACAGAACGCGTTGATCGAAAAGCTGGATAAACTAAAAAGTCTGGGAATCAATACCGTGTTTTTCCAGGTCAAGCCGGATGGAACGGCGCTCTGGCCGTCAAAAATTTTACCGTGGTCAGATATGCTGACCGGAAAGATTGGTGAAGATCCGGGCTACGACCCGCTACAGTTTATGCTTGATGAAGCGCATAAGCGGGGAATGAAAGTACACGCCTGGTTTAACCCCTACCGCGTATCGGTAAACACCAAACCGGCAACGGTGGCGCAGTTAAATGCGACGGTGACGTCAAATCCGGCGAGCGTGTTTGTGCTGCATCGCGACTGGGTGCGCATCTCTGGAGATCGTTTTGTTCTTGATCCCGGCATTCCTGACGTCCGGGACTGGATCACCAGTATCGTGGCGGAAGTGGTCACACGTTATCCCATCGATGGCGTACAGTTTGATGACTATTTTTATACCGAAACGCCTGGCTCCACGCTTAACGACAATTCCACTTTTGCCCGATATGGTCAGGCGTTTGCCTCAAAAGCGGACTGGCGGCGACACAATACGCAACTGCTGATTGAGCAGGTGTCCCGCACGGTCAAAAACCTGAAACCGGATGTTGAATTTGGCGTCAGCCCCGCTGGCGTATGGCGTAACCGCTCGCATGATCCGGCAGGTTCGGATACGAGGGGCGCGGCGGCGTATGATGAATCCTATGCCGATACTCGCCGCTGGGTGCAACTGGGATTACTGGATTACATTGCGCCGCAGCTCTACTGGCCCTTTGCGCGTGACGCGGCCCGTTATGATGTGCTGGCGAAATGGTGGGCGGATGTGGTGAAACCCACGAATACCCATCTCTATATTGGCGTGGCGTTGTATAAAGTCGGCGAACCGTCAAAGAATGAACCGGACTGGATGATCAATGGCGGCGTCCCGGAGCTTAAGAAGCAACTGGATCTGAATGAATCCGTCTCACAAATCAAAGGCACAATCCTGTTCAGAGAAAGCTATCTTGATCGGCCGCAAACCCAGCAAGCGGTGAACTATCTGAAAAGCCGGTGGGGAAGCTAACCTCCTCCACACCCTCTTGTTCCGTGAGACTGACTCAGCCGTCATCCCTTCAGGCGGCTGATATTCCCATCAATCTGTTTTTGGATATAGTTCAGCGTATCGCTCGTGATTTGCCCCGGGTAGAGGTCGGTAGCAATTGCGCTGAACGTTGCCGCAACGTCGCAAATAGTCGCGATGATCTCCGCGACTCTGGGGGCTGGCAATTCGGCTTCCTGTTCACCCAGCGCCTGAAGATGCTTTCTTTCAATATCCAGAGCTTCACCCATCACATCCATCTGATGATAGCCGCCAGGCCCATCGCAATAGGTCACATCATAGGCGGGCGCCAGGGTCCATTGTCCATCTGTGGACATCAGATAAGCGAAGTTCTTCGGATGATCGTCCCGGTTGTTGAACACGACATTAAAGACCACTCGTTCGAAGGCAAGCGCTTTTTCCCGAATATCGTTGGTGCATATTTGCGTCGCACGTAAAAAACTTCGGTAGTCGAGCGAACCAGGCGTCTGGTAATTCGCGCCAGTGAAAGCGGCCAGACTTTGCATGGGCACGCGCATCCCTTGTTCACGATCAAAACGGCGGGTGGCGAATGCCGCTTGCCCTTCCGGCAAGGCGAAATACGTAACGTCAGGCGTCTGGATGCCGCATTTGCGCAGACACGCTGAATAGACGGCTTCAATGGCGCAGACCTCGGCATGTTCCTGTCTGGCCGGGAATTTGACCAGCCAGCTTTCCGCGCCTGCTAACGGCGAGGTTGTGAATTTTGACGTGACAGTGTCACGGTAGAGTAATGCTTTTGGCCGTGCCCCCTGTGGTGAACCGCCCATTTGCAATAATTTTTGCAGGAACTCCCCGCCTTCTCCGCTCAGAACCTCCTGCACCTCTGCGGCCAGCTGCACCAGCGGGATCTCTTCTTGCGAGGTGAGTTCGGCCTCAGCCTGTACCGGCTGGAATGTCATTGCCCCCATTGCGTTGCCGCCCACCCAGGTAAGCCGCTCCAGGGGGCCAATTCGGGCGGCATTGAGTCCTCTGCGTTTGAATAAGCGATCCATCAGCAGCATTCCCCAGCCATCAGGCAGAGCGTCGTAAACCGGCCCCGGAAGATGTAATTGATGAGCCGGAAAGTCCCTGCGTAATCGCGGCCCCTCAAGCGGTAATGTTAAGCGGGATAGCTCAAAACCTTTGCGAACGGCCTCGTCACTGTATTCAAAGGCGATGACTGGCCGACCGGTCAATGCCGTTGATGAGACCAGCTTGCCCCAGAGCCATCGTTCCCCCCATCCTTCATAGAAGACGTCTATCTGCTCAGGCATCGCTATTTTTCCTCTTCACCCGCTGACGCGTCGCGCTCTTCTCATAACGTAAGATATCATCCAGGCTATCAATTTTGGGCTTGAACAGCGCTTTCAACGCGTCGCCATAACCTAATACCACCGCCACTCTGACCAGATTCTCGAAGCCCACATTTTTGCCTGCTTCAAGGTTTGAAACCGTATTGACGCCAACTCCCGCCCGGGCGGCCACGTCAGCCTGAGTCATCTGTTTTGCCAGGCGTTCTTTGCGTAACCGGTCGCACAGCAGCGTAACAATCTCGGCTGGAGAACTAAGGGTTAAATCCATCATAGTGTCCCTTATCGCAATATTTCTGACGTAATACACAATATTATAGAGTTAATGTGCAACGAAGGCAAAAAGCATAAACCACTATATAATGGAGTTATTGCCTATTCATGGAGATAAAACACTAAATAATGGATTTAGTTATCTGACTGACGCAAGCAGAACGTCTGCAATTTGCAGACGTTCTGTGAGGGAGAGAGAAAAATTATGCCGCGGTGGGTTCAGGCAATCTGAATGAAGAGACCAGCAGCGCCAGTTGTTCAGCCTCTTCTTTCAGGACCTGGGTTCGCGCAGCGGCATCATCAATCAGCGACGCGTTCTGCTGAACCGTACTGTCCATTTCGGTTACTGCCAGCGTAACCTCAGAGACACCTTTACGCTGTTCTTCACCCGCCACGCGAATTTCACCCATCAATTGTCTGACCTGACGCACGTTGCCGACCAACTCACCAAGACGATCCCCGGCGTTATGGATCTGCTGACTGCTACTGTCTACGTGTGAGACCGATTCATCGATTAACGCTTTGATCTCCTGTGCGGCGGTGGCGCTGCGCTGTGCCAGCGTGCGCACTTCAGAGGCGACGACGGCAAATCCGCGACCGGCATCACCCGCTCGTGCGGCTTCCACCGCCGCATTCAGCGCGAGAATGTTGGTCTGAAACGCGATGCTGTCGATAACGGCGACAATTTCCACCATCCGGCCGGACGACGCGCTGACGTTATCCATCGTGGAAATCACGCCCTGCATGACATCGCCACAGCGGTTAGCCGTTTGCGCCGTGTTTTCGGAAAGCTCATCGGCTAACTGTGTATTCCCGGTATTTTGATGAACGGTCGCATTTAATTGCTCCATCGCCGACGCGCTTTCCTCCAGCGCGGCAGCCTGCTGCGTTACGCGGGAGGATAACTCCATATTACTGTCAGCCAGACTGACGGCGTTATTCGCAACCACCACGCTACTGCTGCGAACGGTAATCAGGATCGCGGATATTTTGTCCACAAAGAGGTTAAAGGCCTGAGCAATATCGGAAATCTCATCTTTACCCCGGACGTCCAGGCGGCGAGTCAGGTCGCCTTCGCCCTGGGCGATATCATCCAGCGCGCGACGCGTATCGTCCAGACGAGAGATAAGACGGCGCACCACCAGCCAGGAACCCACCAGCAGAATGGCCATGATCGGAATTAGCACTTCCAGTACATCCTTCATCATCACTTTTGCCAGTCCGACAACGCGTTCTTCAGGCGTCACCAGCCCAACGATCCACCCGGTATCCGCCATCGGGAAAAGCATCACCCGGGAAGGCCCGTCCAGTATGCCGTCGTGTGCAAGGGGAATGGTGGCGACATCGGCCGAGGCATTCAGCGTTTTCAGCGATCCGGCTACCGGGGCGAGCCAGTCAGAGGCTTTGACCAGGTCAGTAAACGTTTTAAACTGCGCGTGATCGGCCTGCGGGAAATAGAGGATTTGCCCCTGTTTATCCACCACAAAGGCGTAACCGCCTGTGCTGTTCCCCTGCTGTTGCATAAAGGTGGCGACGTTATCCAGTCGGATATCGGTTGTGGCGACGCCGGCAAATTTCCCTGCCAGTTGATAAGGAATGCTACAGGTCACCATGTTAACCCCGGAAATCGTATCCTGGTAAACATCAGACCAGACGCAATTGTTCTGTGAGTGCCCTTTCGCCTGGAGATACCAGCTTTCGTTATGATAACCGCTTCCTCCGGCAACGTTGTAGTCGTCGGAAAAGATCAATTTCCCTTCTGCATCACGCGCCCAGAAGAAACTGCGTCGCTCAATGCCGGGCGTAAAGGCATCCGGCTCCGGCCAGATGCCGCCGCCGGTAATGATGGAATCATTCTGTTCGCCAATAAGATGCGGAACGACATGCTGGTATAGCGATTCGTCGTTTGGCAGCACTTCGGCAAGGCGCGACAGGCTAACCGTTTCACCTTCAATACGCGATAAAACAGTACCTAACTGGCGAGTCAGTCCTTGCCCTGTCTCCTCTATCAGGGCGGAGTTGATCTCAACAACGCGCGGCTGACCGCGCCAGAGCATAATGGCAACAATAACCAGCGTGGTCACTGCAAGCAGCGCAATCCCCCCAATCGTCAGACGGGTGGAAATACGTGATGGATACCAGACCATACAAACCCCTTATGTAAACGACTCTCTTTTATTCAGTATCGGCACACAAATTTATATCTTTATGCGGTTTTATGGTTCGTTAAGAAATATTAACACGCTCTTAAATGTGACGTTGTCACTAATAACAAAATCCTGCACTTTCAGATGATTTAAATAGCGTGATAAGTTTATTTTGAATATTATTTTTAATGCGTTGTTTTAATCACTTACGCGCCAGGCCTTGTGTTCTCCTGGTTGTGCCGCACTTCATAAGTCAGAGGGTTTTACGCTTCGCCTGCCTTCATACGTTGCTACAAACCTGTCTGTTATAAAAGAATAATTAATATCGCGTTGTATTTTAATGCGTAAAATGAACAGATTACTTGCCTGATGAATATTTATTAAATCTACAAAAATAATACACCGTTCTTTCCGCCGATAAATAATGTGTTTCGCGCTTTTATATTTTTCTGCTATCCACGCTGGCGCTTGTCATTTTTGACCCTGCAATTTCTGGCATCACAATGTGATCCCTGCGACGGATTCGACACATTCATGCCCTCTCTGACGATCGCTGCACCAAAAGTGAACTAATCTGCACGAATGTTGATCATTCGTTAATTAAATATCACTTTAATTTAACAAAAAAGACGGCGATGCCGTGGTTTCCAGGTTGGCATGCGTCCTGCATTGTTAATTCAGTAACAGCGGAACGCTCTCTGACAGCTCACTAACAGCGAGACGGTAATGACATCAAAACCTGAGTTATTTGCCCGAATTGAGAAGAGTTTTAGCCAGCATACGCCCAGCGAAAAGCGCGTTGCAGGCTGGCTGTTAGCGCACGCGGCGCAGATACCGTTTGAAACGGCAGACGGTATCGCCAGAGCGACAGGCACCAGCGGCATCACGGTGGGACGTTATTTACGGAAGCTTGGTTTTCGTAATCTTGAGGACGCCAAGGCCAGCCTGCGGGAACTGCCATCCGTGCCCTATCAGCCCTGGGGGATGAATGAACGCCTTGACTCCTGGCAACAGCAACAGCAGCAGCGGCTGCCCGACAGAGCGCGTCAGTCGCTGTCGCTGGAAATTGATGCCATCACCCACGTCTATCAGCTGGCGCAAAGTGAAACGTTCTTGCGAATCGCTCAGCAACTGGCGCATGCGGAGGCCGTGTATGTTCTGGGGATTCAGTCCACGCGCGGCATTGCTAACGCCTTTTTCAGCCACCTGGAATACCTGCGGCCCAAAGTCAGTTATTCCGAAGGGCTATCCGGGAGCTGGGTTGAGTCGTTGAATTCCGGGTTCGCACGGCCATATGTGGTGATCACGGATACCCGCGCCTATTCCGCCGCTGCCCGTCAGTATTGTCGCGTTGCCAGCGAGCGGCGCATTCCGCTGGCGTTAATCACCGATGTCTGGTGTCCGTGGGCCAGAGACTACGCCATCGACTTATTGCAGGTAAAAACCGACACCGGGCACTTCTGGGATTCACTCGCCCCCGTGAGCTGCCTGTTCAACTTATTGCTGTCAGGCGTGGTGGATCAACTGGGCGATACGCTTGCTGAACGGCTGCGAACTAATCGCCAGTTGCAACAAGAGTTTGGTCAATTCGAACAATAAACAGGAAACGTGCTATGTCAGAAACCCCTGAACTGGTCGATCTGTCAGTGATTTTCCCCTCGCTGCATATCGATCTCAAATACGCCACCGCCGATAACCTCACCGGCGCGCCCATTTACCGGGAGGCCCGTTGCCTGTTGCATACGGATGCCGTCACCGCGCTGGCGAAAAGTATCAGCATCGCGCAGCTGGCAGGGCTGTCTCTGGTGGTATACGACGCCTATCGTCCGCAGCAGGCGCAGTCGGTTCTGTGGCATGTCTGTCCCGATCCGCAATACGTGGTGGATGTGGCCATCGGTTCAAACCATAGCCGTGGTACGGCAATTGACGTCACTCTGATGGATGAGCATGGCAACGTGCTTGATATGGGGGCCGGTTTTGATGAAATGCACGATCGCTCGCACTCGTATCACCCTTCTGTTCCACCCGCAGCGCAACGTAATCGATTGTTATTGAACGCTATTATGTTTGGCGGTGGTTTTGTCGGCATCAGCAGTGAATGGTGGCATTTCGAATTGCCGGACGCGGCCAGCTACCCCTTGCTCGACGACTGCATTGCCTGTTTCCCGGCATCACGCACAACAACCCTTCCTGTAAATGATGGAGCACGGTCATGAAGACAACACACGCTTTAACTTCGCTGTTTCGTCCCGCCCTGATTGCCGTGGCACTGGCTGTTGCCCTGCCCGCCGCTCAGGCGGCTGTACCCAAAGATATGCTGGTGATTGGTAAAGCGGCCGATCCGCAAACGCTTGATCCTGCCGTCACTATTGATAACAACGACTGGACGGTGACCTACCCGTCTTATCAACGCCTTGTGCAGTACAAAACCGAGGGAGGTAAAGGTTCCACGGAGGTTGAAGGCGATCTGGCGAGCGACTGGAAGGCCTCTGACGATCAGAAAGAGTGGACGTTTACCCTTAATAAAGATGCCCGATTCGCTGATGGCTCGCCCGTTACGGCAGATGCGGTGCAACAATCTTTTGCGCGTCTGCTGAAAATTGGACAAGGCCCGGCAGAAGCCTTTCCAAAAGATTTGAAAGTCGAAGCCGTCGATGACTATACGGTGAAATTTACGCTGAGCCAGCCGTTTGCGCCCTTCCTGTACACGCTGGCGAATGACGGCGCCTCCATTATTAACCCGGAGGTTCTGAAAGAACATGCCGCAGATGATGCGCGCGGTTTTCTGGCGCAGAATACCGCAGGTTCCGGCCCGTTTATGCTGAAAAGCTGGCAGAAAGGACAGCAGCTGATTCTGGTGCCGAATCCGCATTATGCGGGAGCCAAACCTGCCTTTAAGCGCGTGTCGGTAAAAATTATTGGTGAGAGCGCTTCCCGCCGCCTGCAATTGTCGCGGGGAGACATCGACATTGCCGATGCTCTCCCGGTAGACCAGCTCAACGCGTTAAAACAGGAAGGGAAAGTCAACGTGGCGGATTACCCTTCGCTGCGCGTGACTTATCTCTATCTGAACAACAGTAAAGCGCCGCTGAATCAGGTGGATTTGCGCCGGGCCATTTCATGGTCAACGGACTATCAAGGCATGGTGACGGGTATCCTCAGCGGTAACGGCAAGCAGATGCGCGGCCCGATTCCTGAAGGTATGTGGGGCTATGACGCGAAGGCAATGCAGTACAGTTTTGATGAAGCGAAAGCCAAAGCCGCCTGGGAGCAAGTCGCGACCAAGCCCGATGGCCTGAGCTTCCTCTACTCTGATAACGATCCAAACTGGGAGCCTATTGCGCTTTCCACGCAGGCCAGCCTCAGCAAGCTGGGCATTAAGGTGAAGCTGGAAAAACTGGCGAATGCCACCATGCGCGACCGGATCGGCAAAGGTGATTACGACATTGCCATCGGCAACTGGAGCCCGGACTTCGCCGATCCGTACATGTTCATGAACTACTGGTTTGAGTCTGATAAGAAAGGTCTGCCGGGTAACCGTTCGTTTTATGAAAACGCCGGGGTCGATAAACTTCTGCGCAGCGCGCTGACCACCACCGATCAGGCGGCCAGAACGAAGGATTACCAGCAGGCGCAAACCATCGTGATTGATGAGGCCGCCTACGTCTATCTCTTCCAGAAAAACTACCAGCTGGCGATGAACAAAGAGGTCAAAGGCTTTGTCTTCAACCCCATGCTGGAACAGGTCTTTAACATTGGCGCCATGAGTAAATAAGCCACGTTGATGCGGAGCCGTTATGGCTCCGCAAGGGGAAGCCTATGACGTTCTGGAGCATTTTACGCCAGCGATGCTGGGGACTTATTCTGGTGGTCGCCGGTGTTTGCGTAATTACGTTTATTATTTCTCACCTGATTCCTGGCGACCCTGCGCGACTGCTGGCCGGCGATCGCGCCAGCGATGAGATTGTCGAAAACATTCGCCAGCAGCTGGGATTGGATCAGCCGCTGTATGTGCAATTTTTTCGCTATGTCAGCGACGTTTTTCACGGTGATCTGGGCACGTCTATACGCACTGGCCGCCCGGTAATGGAAGAGTTGCGCGTGTTTTTCCCCGCCACGCTTGAACTGGCCTTCTGTTCCCTGCTGCTGGCGTTGGTGATCGGGATTCCGCTGGGGATTTTATCCGCCGTATGGCGAAACCGCTGGCTGGACCATCTGGTGCGGCTGATGGCGATAACCGGCATTTCCACCCCGGCGTTCTGGCTGGGGCTGGGCGTTATTGTTCTGTTTTACGGGCATCTGCAAATTCTGCCCGGCGGCGGAAGGCTTGATGACTGGCTGGACCCGCCCGCCCACGTCACCGGGTTCTACCTGATTGACGCGCTGCTGGAGGGGAATGGCGAGGTCTTTTTTAACGCGTTACAACACCTTATTTTACCGGCGCTGACTCTGGCGTTTGTCCACCTGGGAATTGTCGCCCGTCAGATTCGTTCCGCCATGCTGGAACAACTCAGCGAGGACTACATTCGCACCGCGCGTGCCAGCGGTCTGCCTGGCTGGTACATCGTGCTCTGCTATGCCTTGCCTAACGCCCTGATTCCGTCGATTACCGTTCTGGGGCTGGCGCTGGGCGATTTGCTGTATGGCGCCGTGCTTACCGAGACGGTCTTTGCCTGGCCGGGAATGGGGGCGTGGGTGGTCACCTCTATTCAGGCGCTGGATTTTCCGGCGGTGATGGGGTTCGCCGTAGTGGTCTCTTTGGCTTATGTGCTGGTAAACCTGGTCGTCGATTTACTCTATTTGTGGATCGATCCCCGAATCGGTCGCGGAGGTGCTGAATGATGTTAACGCAAGAGACGCCCGCCCCGTCGCAGACCGCCCGCCGCCGGATCGACTGGGCAAAACTCTTCTGGCTGATGAAAAGCAGCCCGCTGACGCTGACCGGCGGCGTGATTATCATCCTGATGTTGCTACTGATGGTGCTGTCGCCCTGGATAACGCCTTACGATCCTAATGCCATCGATTTGACCGCGCGCCTGCTTGCGCCCTCTGCGACGCACTGGTTCGGCACTGACGAAGTGGGACGCGATCTGTTCAGCCGCGTACTGGTCGGCAGCCAGCAATCCATTGTCGCCGGGCTGGTCGTCGTAGGGATTGCCGGTGGAATCGGCTCCTTGCTTGGCTGTCTGTCCGGCGTCATGGGAGGGCGCGCCGACGCTATTATTATGCGCCTGATGGATATTATGCTGTCGATTCCTTCGCTGGTGCTGACGATGGCGCTGGCCGCCGCGCTGGGGCCGAGCCTGTTTAACGCCATGATGGCGATCGCCATTGTCCGTATTCCTTTTTATGTGCGCCTGGCGCGGGGGCAAACGCTGGTCGTGCGCCAGTTTACCTATGTACAGGCTGCCCGAACGTATGGCGCTTCTCGCTGGCACCTTATCAGCTGGCATATCTTACGTAATTCGCTGCCGCCGCTTATCGTGCAGGCGTCGCTGGATATTGGCAGCGCGATCCTGATGGCCGCCACGCTGGGCTTTATTGGCCTTGGCGCACAACAGCCCACCGCTGAATGGGGCGCAATGGTGGCTATTGGTCGTAACTATGTCCTCGACCAGTGGTGGTATTGCGCCTTTCCTGGGGCGGCGATCCTGATTACCGCTGTCGGGTTTAACCTGTTTGGCGATGGTATTCGCGATCTGCTTGACCCTAGAGCCGGAGGAAAACAGTCATGACCCAACCCGTGCTGGAAATTGAGGATTTACACCTGAGCTTTCCGGGTTACAAAGCCGATGTTCACGCCCTTAACCACGTATCGTTGCGTATCGACCGGGGCGAAATCGTCGGCGTGGTCGGTGAGTCCGGGTCAGGTAAATCCGTCACCGCCATGTTGGCAATGCGGCTGCTGCCGGAAGGCAGCTATCACATTCATCAGGGCCGCGTATCGCTGCTGGGCGAGGACGTGCTGAATGCCAGCGAAAAGCAGATGCGTAAATGGCGCGGCGCGCGCGTGTCGATGATCTTCCAGGAGCCAATGACGGCGCTGAATCCCACCCGGCGCATTGGGCAACAAATGGTGGAAGTCATTCGCCATCATCAGGCGGTGAGCCGCCTGGCGGCGCGGGAGAAAGCCATCGCCCTGCTGGAAGAGATGCAAATTCCCGATGCGGCGCAGGTTATGGCGCGATTTCCGTTTGAGCTTTCCGGCGGGATGCGCCAGCGGGTGATGATCGCGCTGGCATTCTCCTGCGAGCCGGAGCTGATTATTGCTGACGAACCCACTACCGCGCTGGACGTCACGGTGCAGCTACAGGTTCTGCGTTTGCTGAAACTGAAAGCGCGAGCCAGCGGTACTGCGGTGCTGTTTATCAGTCATGATATGGCGGTGGTATCGCAGTTGTGCGATCGGCTGTATGTCATGTATGCCGGAAGCGTGATTGAGAGCGGCCCCACGCAGACGGTTATTCGCCGCCCCACGCATCCCTATTCCATTGGTTTGTTGAAATGCGCGCCGGAACACGGCGAACCTCGCGCGCCGCTGCCCGCGATTCCAGGGACGGTGCCTAACCTGACCTGTCTGCCAACCGGATGCGCCTTCCGCGAACGCTGTTTTGCCGCCGGGACGCTGTGCGAGGCTGTCCCGGCGCTGGAGAATCATGGCGAACCTGAACAACAATCCGCCTGCTGGTATCCACAACAGGAGATGACGCATGTCTGACATATTGCTCTCGTTACGGGATGTCCATATCACCTTCCCCGCCCGTAAAAACTGGTTGGGGCGGGTGACGGAGCGCGTACATGCCCTGAACGGTATGGATTTGCAGATTCGCCAGGGAGAAACGCTTGGCATCGTGGGGGAATCCGGCTGCGGGAAAAGTACGCTGGCGCAACTGCTGATGGGAATGTTAAAACCCAGCCACGGCGAGTGCTCGCGGCCTGGCGTTGCGCGCACCGGCGCCAACAGCGGGATGCAGATGGTCTTTCAGGATCCGCTCTCTTCGCTGGACCCCCGATTACCCGTCTGGCGGATTATCACCGAGCCCGTCTGGCTCCAGAAGCATAACAGCGAACGTGAACGGCGGACGCTGGCGGAGGAACTGGCCTTACAGGTTGGCATCCGGCCTGAGTACCTCGACAGGCTTCCCCATGCGTTTTCCGGCGGACAACGCCAGCGCATCGCCATTGCCCGCGCCTTATCGTCAGAGCCGGACGTTATCGTGCTTGATGAACCGACTTCCGCGCTGGATATCTCCGTGCAGGCGCAGATCCTGAATTTGCTGGTTGCGCTACAGACGCGCCGTAAACTGACGTATGTGCTGATTTCACACAACGTGTCGGTTGTGCGATACATGAGCGATCGGGTGGCGGTGATGTATCTCGGGCAAATTGTTGAACTGGGCGACGCGCAACAGGTGTTGACCACGCCTGCGCATCCCTATACCCGGCTGTTGCTGGATTCCGTGCCGAAAACGGGTGCGCCGCTGGCAGAAGATCTGGTGCTGCGCAAAACGGAATTACCGGGGAACCGCCACCTGCCGCAAGGGTGTTATTTTCGCGATCGCTGTCCGCTGGCAACCCGTGGCTGTGAAAAACCGCAGGCATTATTGACGCGGGGATCGGAGAGCGACGTTCGCTGCTGGCGAGCGGTGGAGTAAGAGCCAGACAATCGCCCGGTGGCACTGTCGCTTACCGGGCCTACAGGGTGTTGTGGGGCCGACCCGACGCTCAATCACCGGGCCGTCGAGAACGATGCCGTTATGACGTCAACTGATAATCCAGCGTGATTTCCGCTTTCAGCACCTGCGAAACCGGGCATCCGGCTTTTGCTTTCTGAATAATGCCGTCAAAAGTGGACGCATCAATGCCAGGTACGGCCACTTCACTGTGCAACGCAATTTTCGTGATCGCAAAACCCGCGTCGACTTTATCCAGCGAGACATCGGCTGTCGTGTCGATTGACGATGGGGTAAAACCCGCCTCGCCCAGCATCAGCGAAAGCGCCATCGAGAAACAGGCCGCGTGGGCTGCGCCGATTAACTCTTCCGGGTTGGTTCCTTTTACGCCTTCAAAGCGTGTATTAAAGCCATAGGGTTGTTGATTCAACACGCCGCTTTCGGTCGATACCGTACCTTTTCCACCTTTAATATCGCCTTCCCAGTGTGCCTGACCTTTCTTATGGATTGTCATTCTTGCTCTCCTGTTGGCTCAAAACAGAAAGTATAGACCAACTCTGTTACACGCGTTCGGTCGCCTTCCGGGGAAAACCTGCTATGCTGTACCAGCAACCTAAGGGGTTACGTTTCTTTCGCAATTGCGAATTTGTCCTTAAAACTAGCAACAGGATTGAGGAGTTAAAATGAAATCGAACCGTCAGGCCCGTCATATTCTTGGACTGGACCATAAAATTTCCAACCAACGCAAGCTCGTGACCGAAGGCGATAAAGTCAGCGTGGTCAACAACCCTACTGGCAGAAAACGTCACGCTGACAGCCAAAAGTAAGCGCCCTGTTCTGATATGACGATAAACACCATTGCAACCGCAATGGTGTTTTTGCTTACAAAAGCCTGGATTCATTCACAATGCTTTATACTCTTTGCCCGACGCCCTGGTGAAAACCTAAGTACGCCCATAAAACAGCACCAGGAACGGATATTCGAAAAAGAGTGAGTGACATGGAAACCAAAATCAAGAAACAGCGTTCCCTTTATATTCCTTACGCTGGCCCTGTGCTGCTGGAATTTCCTCTCCTGAATAAAGGAAGCGCTTTCAGTATAGAAGAACGCCGTAACTTCAACCTGCTGGGGTTACTGCCGGAAGTGGTCGAATCGATTGAAGAACAGGCGGAGCGCGCCTGGATCCAGTATCAGGGATTCAAAACGGAAATCGATAAACATATCTATCTGCGCAACATTCAGGATACCAACGAAACCCTGTTCTACCGACTGGTGCAAAACCATCTCGATGAGATGATGCCGGTTATCTATACCCCAACGGTGGGCGCCGCCTGTGAGCGCTTCTCTGAGATCTACCGTCGCGCGCGCGGCGTGTTCATCTCTTATCAGAACCGCCACAACATGGACGATATCCTGCAAAACGTGCCTAACCACAATATCAAAGTGATTGTGGTGACGGACGGGGAACGCATCCTCGGTCTTGGCGACCAGGGCATTGGCGGAATGGGGATTCCAATCGGTAAACTGTCGCTGTACACCGCCTGTGGCGGCATCAGCCCGGCCTATACCCTGCCGGTGGTGCTGGACGTCGGCACCAACAATCAGCAGTTGCTGAACGATCCGCTCTATATGGGCTGGCGTAACCCGCGTATCACCGATGACGAATACTATGAATTCGTCGATGAGTTTATTCAGGCGGTGAAACAGCGCTGGCCGGACGTCTTGCTGCAATTCGAAGATTTCGCGCAGAAAAACGCGATGCCGCTGCTTAATCGCTATCGCGATGAAATCTGCTCTTTCAACGATGATATTCAGGGAACGGCGGCCGTGACCGTCGGTACTCTGATTGCCGCCAGCCGTGCGGCGGGCAGCCAGTTGAGCGAGCAGAAAATCGTCTTCCTTGGCGCGGGTTCTGCCGGTTGCGGGATTGCTGAACAGATCATCGCGCAAACCCAACGCGAAGGGCTCAGCGAAGAAGCCGCTCGCCAGAAAGTGTTTATGGTGGATCGCTTTGGTCTGTTGACGGATCAGATGCCTAACCTGCTCTCATTCCAGACGAAGCTGGTGCAAAAACGCGAGAACCTGCAACACTGGGACAGCGAAAGCGAAGTGCTCTCCCTGCTTGATGTCGTGCGCAACGTGAAGCCGGACATTCTGATCGGCGTGTCGGGGCAAACCGGACTCTTTACTGAAGAGATCATTCGCGAGATGCACAAGCACTGCCCACGTCCGATCGTGATGCCGCTGTCTAACCCGACGTCCCGCGTTGAAGCCACGCCTCAGGACATCATCGCCTGGACCGAAGGCAATGCGCTGGTCGCGACCGGCAGTCCTTTCGCGCCGGTGGCCTGGAAAGATAAAATTTACCCTATTGCGCAATGTAATAACGCCTACATCTTCCCGGGGATCGGCCTGGGCGTGATTGCGTCCGGCGCGTCGCGTATTACCGACGAAATGCTGATGTCGGCAAGCGAAACGCTGGCGAAATACTCTCCGCTGGTGCTCAACGGCGAAGGTCTGGTATTGCCGGAGCTGAAAGATATTCAGACCGTGTCGCGAGCGATTGCCTTTGCCGTGGGTAAAATGGCGCAGCAACAGGGCGTGGCGGTAAAAACGTCCGCAGAAGCGCTACAGCAAGCCATCGACGAGAATTTCTGGCAAGCGGAATACCGCGATTACCGCCGTACCTCTATCTGAGTGTTTGCCCGGTGGCGCTACGCTTACCGGGCCTGCGTTTTATACGGTTGTCGGCCGGATAAGCGCAGCGCCATAGCGCCATCCGGCATTCTGTTGGCAAAAAAAAAGCGCTACAGACGTAGCGCTTTTGTCTTTTGAAAGCGGGTTATTGTAATCCCTCTTTGCTTTCCTTTTTCGCTTCGACCTTCTCAACGTCGCGATACCAGCGCGGGTGGTGTTTCTTCGCCCAGCGACGACTCACCTTACCTTCGATCATCCCTTTAATCGATCCTTTCACCCAGAATGCCATATACATATGGATGAGGATGGCGTGCATCAGGATGATGCCTGCCGCCGCATGGATCAGCAGGCTGTAACGCACGACCTGCATCGGGAAGAACTGCGCAAAGTACGGACGCCAGATAATCACGCCCGTCACCAGCAGCACGAAAATCATGCTCATGATCGACCAGAACATCATTTTCTGCCCGGCATTGTACTTACCGACCTCGGCGACTTTGTGTTCATTGCCCTTCAGTACTTCCACAATATTCTTCAGCCACGGAAGATCTTTCTTGTCCGGGATGTTGTGGTGTACAAAGCGCACAAACATGAACATCAGTGCGACAAAAATCGCTACGCCGAAGAACGGGTGCAAAATACGCCCCATCTGCGGCGTCCCGAAGGTTTGCGTCAGCCATTGCAGCGTCGGGAAGAAAAACGCAATTCCCGACAGCGACACCAGGAAGAAGCAAATCACCACCGTCCAGTGACAGGCGCGATCGATAAATTTCGTGCGCACAATCATTTTCGACTTACTCATGATGGTCCTCCTCTTCATCGTCCACTTCCTTGTTCGGGCCAATACCAATGTAGTGATAGATAAGCCCGGCGAAGGTGGCGATAAACCCGGCGGCAGCCAGAGGTTTCAGCGCCCCTTTCCACAAGTTGATAGAGGTATCGATCTGTGGATCTTTCGGTAAGCCGTGATACAGCTCCGGCTGGTTCGCGTGATGCAGAACGTACATGACGTGCGTACCGCCCACACCTTGTGGGTTGTAAACACCGGCATGTTCGAAACCGCGCGCTTTGAGTTTCTCCACGCGCTGTTCCCCCATCTCCAGCATCTCTTTCTTGGTGCCGAAATGGATTGCCCCGGTTGGGCAAGTTTTCACGCAAGCCGGTTCCTGACCGATACTGACGCGATCCACACACAGCGTACATTTATAGACGCGGTTGTCCTCTTTATTGAGGCGCGGAACATTAAATGGACACCCGGCGATGCAGTAGCCACAGCCAATACAATGTTCGGACTGGAAATCAACAATCCCGTTAGCGTACTGGATGATCGCGCCGGCAGACGGGCATGCTTTCAGGCAGCCCGGATCTTCACAGTGCATACAGCCGTCTTTACGAATCAGCCATTCCAGCTTGCCGTTCTGTTCGGTTTCGCTAAAACGCATCACCGTCCAGGATTTCGCGCTGAGATCGGCCGGGTTGTCATACACCCCGACGCAATGACCTACCTCGTCACGAATGTCATTCCACTCGGAACAAGCCACCTGGCAGGCTTTACAGCCTACGCAGGAGGAGACGTCGATCAGTTTTGCGACTTCCGCTTTATAATCACGCGCCTGGGGAGGCGGCGTGATCGGGTTTGTTGCAGACCGTTTGATGATGTCCTGCGTTTCCAAAGACATATGTTCGCCTCCCTTACGCCTTCTCGATGTTAACTAAAAACGCTTTATATTCCGGCGTTTGCGAGTTGGAATCACCGACATTTGGCGTCAGGGTGTTCGCGATATAGCCTTTCCGCGCAACCCCTTCAAAGCCCCAGTGCAGCGGAATACCCACGGTTTCAACCTGCTGACCATTGACGTTCAGCGTTTGCAGACGTCGGGTCACCACGGCAACCGCCCGGATGAATCCACGTTTGCTGCTGACTTTCACTGCGTCGCCGTTGGCAATCCCTTTCGAGGCCGCCAGGTTTTCGCTGATTTCCACAAACTGCTCTGGCTGAGCAATCGCATTCAGCAATGCGTGCTTGGTCCAGGTGTGGAAATGTTCGGTCAGACGATAGGTTGTACCGACATACGGGAACTGATCTTTCTTACCCATACGCCGCGCATCTTCTTCGTACAGACGAACGACCGGGCTGGAGATCACGTTCGGGTGCAGCGGGTTGGTGCCCAGCGGCGTTTCCATCGGCTCGTAGTGTTCCGGGAACGGCCCTTCCGCCAGCTTATCGATGGCGAACAGACGTCCCAGCCCTTCCGGCTGCATGATAAACGGCCCGGTTGCGCTACCCGGTGCGGCGGTGTTGAAGTCCGGGATATCGTTCCCCGTCCACTTCGACCCGTTCCACTGAATCAGCATCCGTTTCGGATCCCACGGTTTACCCTGCGGATCTGCCGAGGCGCGGTTATACAGTACGCGGCGGTTCAGCGGCCATGCCCATGCCCAACCCAACGTATTGCCGAGACCTGACGGGTCGGCGTTGTCACGGTTAGCCATCTGGTTGCCCTGCTCGGTCCAGCTGCCGGTATAAATCCAGCAGGAGGACGACGTCGTTCCGTCATCGCGTAACTGGGCAAAACTGCTCAGCAACTGGCCTTTCTTCGCCAGCAGGACGCCGTTGGCGTCATAGAGATCTTCCAGCGCGTAGCCGTTGTTCTCTTTCGCAATCTCTTCAGACTCAGGATGATCCGGCTGTTTGTAGTCCCAGCTCATCTTCAGCAGCGGTTCAACGCCTTTACCCCCTTCGCTGCGATACATCTCGCGCAGACGGTGGTAAATACCGGCCAGAATTTGGCCGTCGTTGCGGGCTTCGCCCGGCGCATCCTGACCTTTCCAGTGCCACTGCAACCAGCGGCCAGAGTTGGCGATAGAGCCATCTTCTTCGGCAAAACAGGTTGACGGCAGACGGAATACTTCAGTCTGGATCGACGCCGGATCGACGTCGTTAGACTCGCCGTGGTTCTGCCAGAACGTGGAGGTTTCCGTCACCAGCGGGTCAATGACCACCATGTACTTCAGCTTGCTCAGCGACTGCACCACTTTGTTTTTGTCCGGGAAGGACGCAACCGGGTTAAAGCCCTGACAGATGTAGCCTGTCACTTTACCGCTATCCATCATGTTGAAGTATTTAATGACGTCATAGGCCTGATCCCACTTTGGCAGCCATTCAAAGCCCCAGTCATTCTCTTTCTGCGCTGCATCGCCGTAGAACGATTTCATCAGACTGACGAAGAACTTCGGATAGTTGCCCCAGTAGTTCACCTGGTCAGCCAGCGTGGCTTTCGGCGTGTTTGCGCTCAGATAGGTTTGCAGATCCGCCTGCTTCTCGGACGGCAGAGTCAGATAACCGCTCAGGCTGGTGGAAAGCAGACCTAAATCCGTTAACCCCTGGATGTTAGAGTGGCCGCGTAAGGCGTTGACGCCGCCGCCTGCCATCCCCATGTTGCCGAGCAGCAACTGGATCATCGCCATCGTACGGATGTTCTGCGCACCAACGGTATGTTGCGTCCAGCCCAGCGCGTACAGGAAGGTAGTGGTACGATCGGCGGCGCTGGTGGAGGCCAGCACTTCACACACTTTCAGGAAATCGGCTTTTGGCGTACCGCAGATGTTTTCGACAACATCCGGTGTATAGCGGGAAACGTGTTGTTTCAGCAGATTCCATACGCAGCGCGGATGGCTCAGCGTCTCATCACGTTTTGCGTAGCCGTTTTCGTCGAACTGATAGTTCCAGGATGACTTGTCATACTGGCGTTTTTTGGCGTCGTAGCCGCTAAACAGACCATCATCGAAAGCAAAATCGTCCCGCACCAGCAGGCTGGCGTTGGTGTAATGCTTAACGTATTCGGCATTGATTTTATTGTTTTCAATCAGATACAGCAGTACGCCGGACAGGAAGGTAATGTCTGTACCGGAACGAATAGGCGCGTAAATATCCGCGACCGAGGCTGTACGTGTAAAACGTGGATCGACGACAATCAGCGTGGCGTCGTTGTTGTTTTTCGCTTCTATCGCCCAGCGGAATCCCACCGGATGTGCTTCAGCGGCGTTACCGCCCATCACCATAACGACGTTGGCGTTTTTGATATCAACCCAGTGGTTGGTCATCGCACCGCGACCAAATGTTGGAGCAAGACTTGCTACCGTTGGTCCGTGTCAGACGCGTGCCTGGTTGTCTACTGCCAGCATGCCGAGGGAACGCGCGAACTTCTGCGTCAACATGCCTGTTTCGTTACTGGCGGCGGAGGCGCAAAGCATCCCCGTGGAAAGCCAGCGGTTTACCGTTACGCCCTGTTCGTTCTTTTCAATAAAGTTGGCGTCACGGTCGGCTTTCATCAGCTTTGCGATGCGGGTGAACGCGTCATCCCAGCTAATGCGTTGCCATTTATCTGAACCGGGCGCGCGATACTCCGGGTAACGCAAGCGGTTTTCACTGTGTACATAGTCCAGCAAACCTGCGCCCTTCGGACACAATGCGCCACGGCTGACCGGATGATCCGGGTCCCCTTCGATGTGATAAATTGCTTCTTTTGCGTTTTTTGCTCCATCGCCCAGGCTATACATTAATAGCCCGCAACCTACGGAACAGTATGTGCAGGTGTTTCGGATCTCTTTAGCGCGTAACAGCTTATAATTTCGCGCTTGAGCCAGTGCCATTTTGGGTGCAAAACCCAGAGCAGCGACTGTTGTTCCCGCCATACCGCCCGCGCAGATTTTAAAAAATTGTCTGCGGCTGACGTCCATTGCTTTCCTCTTTTTTCCAGGGATGTAACTTCGCGAGGAAACTAACAGCAATATCCATAACTTTTTTGCGTCAAATCAATAACGAATCGGTTCCGCTACTAAATAGTTCTTTTTGTCGAGTTTATATACCACTAAAGGAGTATCAGAAAGACAATGAATTAGCGCGGGAAGGTGTAAAAGTGCTATAAATTTCAGCGATATTTTTTTGACCAGGAATGGGGATAAACGGAGAGAATGACGACACAAAAAGCAACGTTAATTGGACTTATTGCCATCGTACTCTGGAGCACGATGGTCGGGCTTATTCGTGGGGTAAGTGAAGGACTTGGGCCTGTTGGCGGCGCCGCCGCTATTTATTCGCTAAGCGGATTATTGCTCATCTTTACCGTTGGGTTCCCCAATATTCGTCGTTTTCCTGTTCGTTATTTAATCGCTGGCAGCGTACTGTTTGTCAGTTATGAAATATGTCTGGCGCTCTCGCTGGGATATGCAGCAACGCGTCACCAGGCGATTGAAGTCGGCATGGTCAACTATTTATGGCCCAGCCTGACGATTCTTTTTGCTATTTTGTTCAATGGACAGAAAACAACCTGGCTGGTTGTTCCTGGATTAATTGTCGCGTTAACCGGCGTCTGTTGGGTTTTAGGCGGTGAACATGGACTCCATGTTGATGAAATTATCAGCAATATTGCAACCAGCCCATTAAGCTATTTTCTCGCTTTTCTCGGCGCGTTTATCTGGGCAACCTACTGTACCGTCACTAACAAATATGCCAGAGGGTTTAATGGCATTACGATATTTGTCCTCCTCACTGCTGCAAGTTTATGGGTACATTATTTTCTTACGCCGCAGCCGGAGATGATTTTTAGCACGCCTGTCGTTATCAAACTGTTTTCTGCTGCCCTGACGTTAGGATTTGCTTATGCAGCATGGAACGTGGGTATTTTGCATGGCAACGTCACGATTATGGCTGTGGGGTCCTATTTTACCCCGGTGCTGTCATCTGCGCTGGCCGCTGTCCTGTTAAGCGCGCCGCTGTCATTTTCATTCTGGCAAGGTGCGGTTATGGTGTGTGCGGGTTCCCTGCTTTGTTGGTTAGCGACGCGTCGCGCCTGAAGTCAGTGGTCGGGGCGGATTATCTTTCGAGTTCTGTGGCTGCCCCGACTCTCTTCCTGCTGTATTAATTTCGGTTAAATGAATATTGCGATCGGCGTTATTTCTTCGAAAATTCTTATTTGCTTTTTTTCTGGCTTCTTGCCATATAGTTATTTAAATGAAAATTTGTTGTTGCTGATGAATGGCGAACGGAGTGTATAATACTTCATCAATTGTTTTTCATTTGTTAAAATTATGATATTTAATTGATGCAATAAAGCGTTTTATGTTCATTTGTAACTGTATTTTCGTATATAGTCAGCAAGCGTGACTAGAGACAATAAAACCATCACCCGCAAAACAATTCCTTTTGAAAATATATTATCTCAGGATATACCCATCTAAAATTAATACCATGAGATCTATTATGTAGATCTGGATCACACAACTTCAAATAATTTGTAATCTTATGAAACTTATTATTGAATTAGTACCACGACGTCTATTAAAAATAGTCTGCCATTGACAAGCGGCCTCGTTTAGAAATGGTTTAGGAAACACGCTAAGAAAATTATAAGGATTAATTAAAATGAAACTTAAATTAGTTGCAGTGGCAGTGACTACCCTGTTGGCAGCAGGTGCGGTAAACGCAGCTGAGGTATATAACAAAGACGGCAACAAACTGGACCTGTACGGTAAAGTTCACGCTCAGCATTACTTCTCTGATGATACCGGTAGTGATGGTGATAAAACTTATGCGCGTCTGGGCTTCAAAGGTGAAACTCAGATTAACGACCAACTGACCGGTTTCGGCCAGTGGGAATATGAATTTAAAGGCAACCGTTCTGAAAACCAGGGTTCTGACAAAGACAAAACTCGTCTGGCATTTGCAGGCCTGAAATTCGCTGAATTTGGTTCCTTCGATTACGGTCGTAACTACGGTGTCGCATATGACATCGGCGCATGGACCGACGTTCTGCCTGAGTTCGGTGGCGATACCTGGACCCAGACTGACGTGTTCATGACTGGCCGTACTACCGGCGTTGCAACTTACCGTAATACTGACTTCTTCGGTCTGGTTGAAGGTCTGAACTTTGCTGCTCAGTACCAGGGCAAAAACGACCGTGACGGTGTTCAAGAAGCTAATGGTGATGGTTTCGGTCTGTCTGCAACTTATGAATACGAAGGCTTCGGTGTAGGTGCTACCTATGCGAAATCTGACCGTACTGACAAACAAGTCAATGCAGCAAGCAATTTTAACGCTAACGGTAAAAATGCAGAAGTATGGGCAGCAGGTCTGAAATATGATGCAAACGACATCTATTTGGCTGCAACTTACTCTGAAACGCTGAACATGACCACTTTCGGTGACGATCATATTGCTAACAAGACTCAGAACTTTGAAGCTGTTGCTCAGTACCAGTTCGACTTCGGTCTGCGTCCGTCCATCGCTTACCTGAAATCCAAAGGTAAAGACATCGGTAGCTGGGGCGACCAGGATCTGGTTGAATACATTGATTTAGGTGCGACCTACTACTTCAATAAAAACATGTCTACCTTCGTTGATTACAAAATCAACCTGCTGGACGATACCAACTTCACTAAAGATGCTCGTGTGAGCACTGACAACGTGGTTGCTGTTGGTCTGAACTACCAGTTCTAAGTCTGTTGTAGCGTAATTCTAAGCCAGTCCATAGCGGGCTGGCTTTTTATCTTGTTTTGTATGCCTCGGTCATAAGGAGTATGCCGTGCAAACGTTCACAGGACGTTGCCTCTGTGGGCAGAGTCATTTCACCGTTGACGTTGAAATGCTCGATGTTTATGCCTGTCACTGCACGCTGTGTCAAAAATGGTCTGGTGGTATTGCGATGTACCTGGAAGCCTGCGGTCGTCCGCTTATGGCTCCCCATTCACCAGAGCCCTCTCACTTCTCTTCTTCTTTGCGTGGCGAACGCTACTTCTGTTCAGGTTGTGGGTGTCCGCTGTGGTTCCGGCTGACGGAAAGCGACCGCTATTTTATGCCCTGGACGCTGTTGGAATTAACCGAAGATGAGCGGCGTCGTCTGATCCTGGCAGCCGAAATCTATACCGAAACGCAACCTGCGTTCTGGCGGTTGACGGGGCAATACGCTCGCCTGAGCGGTAAAGAGATCGAAGCGATGGATTACCCCTGTCAATTAGCACATTAGGTTAGCCGCGTTTTACTTTTGCCAGACTAAACCACATCCCTACTGCTAACAGAATTAACATGCTTCCGGCACTGCTCAGCGCCACGCTGTGCGACCAGGTAAACGCCTGTCTGGCGGCGTCCAGTATCGCCTCACCGAGTGAAGGCGAGAGCGTATCCGCCAGCTGCACCGCTTCTCCCATTGACGACGATGCGCGTTCGATTTCCTCTGCGTTCAGGCCGGAAGGAAGCAGGATAGATGCGGAAAAGCTGCGGCTTAACAACAAGCCAAAGATCGCAATGCCAAGCCCGGCGCCCAGTTCATAGGCCATGGTTTCTATCGCCCCGGCCGCCGCCGCTTTTTCTGCGGGCGCAGCGGCCATAATGGCGGCGGTAGAGGCGAGCAACGCGCTGGCGGCGCTAAAACCCAGCAGCGCCATCAGGCACCAGGCCTGCCATTGCTGCGTGCTGAAATCCGTCATTGCCAGGCCATAAAAGCTCAGCGCGCTTAGCGCCATGCCGCCAGTCGCCACTGTTCGCAATCCCAGTCGTGAAACCAGCATCCCGGCAAGGGGGCCGCTGAATCCACTTGCGAGCATCACCGGCAGCATAAACAGCCCTGCTTCATACGGCGTTAAGCCATGAACAAACTGAAGCTCCTGCGCCATCAGTAACTCGAAGCCGACCAGCGTGATCATCGCCGTCATCGCCATCACAACGCCGCTCAGAATGATGCGATGCGTAAACAGACGCATATCGATCATCGGGCGCGCTGCCGCGAGCTGCGTGCGGATAAACATGCCCAACAACAGCGCGCCGATCATCAGCGTCAGGGCGATAACGCCGCTGGCCAGTTGCCCTTTCAGCGCGGTTTTCGCGCTGTATACCAGCAGCAGGATGGCGATAATCAGCATGACCGCATGGCTAAAGTTCAATGGCTGATCGCGGCGACCGGACTGGCGAGGCACAAAGCGCGCCGTTAACGCCATCACCACCAGGACAATGGGCACATTGATCAGGAAGACCGATCCCCAGTAAAAGTGCTCCAGTAACATACCGCCGACCAGCGGGCCGAACGCGGCGCCGCCCGACCCTACGGCCGCCCAGACGCCAAGCGCCATATTACGGTGACGGGCCTCAGAAAACGTGGCGCGGATACCGGCCAGCGTCGCCGGAACAATCATCGCCGCGCCGATAGCCAGAATCGCGCGGGTAGCAATCAGCCAACTGGCGCTGTGGGCGAACGCTGCCGCCAGCGACGCAAGACCGAATAAGCCTCCCCCCAGCAACAGCAGACGTTTAAAACCGATTCGATCGCCCAGCGCGCCCATCGGCAATACCATCCCTGCCATCACCAGAGAATAAATATCAATGATCCACAACAGCTCGTTGCCACTGGCGCCCAACGTCATGCTCAGCGTGGGTGCGGCAACGTGCAGCACCGTTGCATCAATCGCAACAGGGATGTAGACCAGTACAATAATCATTAACGTTAACCACTGACGAAACATAAAACGTCCTTTGAAAGCAAAAACTGAACACATGTTCAACTCTCGCGATCCTACGGAAAGTTGAACGCATGTCCAGCTTTTTGTTACACTGCGCCAACTGCGAAAATGGGAGAAAGCCATGAGTTATCTGAATCGGGATGAGCGCCGTGAGGTGATCCTGCAAGCGGCAATGCGCGTCGCGCTGGAAGAGGGATTGAGCGGCATGACGGTAAGGCGAATCGCGCAGGAAGCCGGCGTCGCGACCGGACAACTCCACCACCATTTCAGCAGTTCGGGCGAGCTTAAATCTCAGGTATTCGTTCGTCTGATTCGCACCTTGCTGGATGCCAGCCTGGTGCCCGAGCACTGCACCTGGCGCATGCGGCTGCACGCCATGCTGGGGAGTGACGATGGCGGATTAGAGCCCTACATTAAACTCTGGCGGGAAGCGCAGATCCTGGCGGATAACGACCCGGAAATTAAAAGCGCCTACCTGCTGACCATGCAAATGTGGCATGAAGAAACGACCGCCATCATTGAAGGCGGTCAGGAGGCAGGAGAATTTTCATTGGCCTCAGCCGCCGCTGATGTCGCCTGGCGATTAATCGCATTAGCCTGCGGGCTGGACGGCATGTACGCCCTCGGTATGCCTGAAATGACCGACCCTGCCTACCAGCAGCATCTGGACCGCATGATTACGCTGGAGTTATTTCGCTGATGTTATGTGTTAGTTAACAATGCATCTTTTGTGTTTACATTTGGTAACACTTAAGCAACTTATTAACCGCCCTTCACTCCTCGTGGTCTCGCTTTTTTATCTATCCTTTCAATCAATATTCTTAAAAGTCTTCAATAAATTCTAAAAAGGGCTCGCGCGCCCTTCCTGGACTTATTTCTTTTTTTTCATGAACGACGTGTGCGTGTGAGGGCAATATGGCGCTACAAAATGAGAAAAATAATCGTTATCTTTTGAGTGACTGGAGACCAGAACAACCCGCTTTCTGGGAAAACAAAGGTAAACACATTGCCCGAAGAAATCTTTGGATATCAGTGGCTTGTTTATTGCTCGCATTCTGCGTCTGGATGTTATTTAGCGCCGTCGCCGTTAATTTGAATAAAATTGGTTTTAATTTCACCACTGACCAGCTCTTTTTATTAACCGCTTTACCTTCGCTGTCCGGGGCTATATTACGCGTGCCCTACTCCTTTATGGTACCTATATTTGGCGGGCGTCGCTGGACGATTTTTAGCACAGTTATTCTGATTATTCCCTGTATCTGGCTCGGTTTTGCGGTGCAAAATACATCCACCCCTTTTGGAGTATTTATTATCATTGCGCTGCTGTGCGGTTTTGCTGGCGCTAACTTTGCCTCCAGCATGGGCAACATCAGCTTTTTCTTCCCGAAAGCAAAGCAAGGTAGCGCCCTCGGCGTGAACGGCGGTTTAGGCAACCTTGGCGTCAGCGTGATGCAACTTGTCGCCCCGCTGGTGATTTTCCTGCCCATGTTCACTTTTCTGGGCGTACAGGGCGTGCCGCAGCCCGATGGCTCGCTGCTTTCGCTGACGAACGCCGCGTGGATCTGGGTGCCGTTATTGCTTATCGCAACCCTCGCAGCCTGGACCGGGATGAATGATATCGCCAGCTCGAAAGCCTCTGTCGCGTCTCAACTGCCGGTGCTGAAACGCTTTCACCTTTGGCTGCTCAGCCTGCTCTATCTCGCCACCTTCGGTTCTTTTATCGGTTTCTCCGCAGGATTCGCCATGCTGGCGAAAACCCAGTTTCCCGACGTCAATATTCTGCAACTGGCCTTCTTTGGCCCGTTTATCGGCGCGCTTGCGCGTTCTGCGGGCGGCGTTATTTCTGACAAGTTCGGCGGCGTTCGCGTCACGCTGATTAACTTCGTTTTCATGGCGCTGTTTACCGCCCTGCTGTTTCTGACATTACCGGGCTCCGGCTCAGGAAGTTTTATCGCCTTCTATCTGGTGTTTATGGGGCTTTTCCTGACGGCGGGCCTGGGAAGCGGCTCGACCTTCCAGATGATTGCGGTCATTTTCCGCCAGATCACGATCTACAGAGTGAAACTGCGCGGCGGCTCAGATGCGCAGGCCCAGCGTGAAGCCGTGACCGATACGGCTGCCGCCCTCGGTTTTATCTCTGCGATTGGCGCAGTCGGCGGTTTCTTTATCCCTAAAGCTTTTGGTTCTTCTCTGGCGTTGACCGGCTCGCCGGTTGGCGCAATGAAAATCTTTCTGGTGTTTTACATCGTTTGCGTACTGGTGACCTGGCTGGTTTATGGTCGCCGTAAACCGGCAGCAACAAAAAAATAAAACATATTCATCACAGGTTCGGACGTAGGCCGGATAAGACGCCGGGCGTCGCCATCAGGCGGCCTACAAGACCGCCTGACACATTATGGAGCAGGAGAAATGTCATGAGTAAACTGTTGGATCGCTTTCGCTATTTTAAGCAAAAAGGCGACACTTTTGCGGACGGTCACGGTCAGGTGATGCACACCAACCGGGACTGGGAGGACAGTTATCGTCAGCGCTGGCAGTTCGATAAAATCGTGCGCTCCACGCATGGCGTGAACTGCACCGGCTCCTGTAGCTGGAAAATTTACGTTAAAAATGGTCTGGTGACCTGGGAAACGCAGCAGACGGACTACCCCCGAACCCGCCCGGATCTGCCTAATCATGAACCGCGCGGCTGCCCACGCGGCGCCAGCTATTCCTGGTATCTCTATAGCGCTAACCGCCTGAAGTATCCGCTGGTGCGTAAACGCCTGATTGAACTGTGGCGTGACGCCCTTTCCCGCCAGCCTGATCCGGTACTGGCGTGGGAGTCGATCATGAACGATCCGCAAAAGTGCCAAAGCTACAAGCAGGTGCGCGGACGCGGTGGGTTTATTCGTTCTAACTGGAAAGAACTTAATCAACTGATCGCGGCGGCCAACGTCTGGACCGTCAAAAATTATGGCCCTGACCGTGTCGCCGGGTTCTCGCCGATTCCGGCGATGTCGATGGTCTCCTACGCCGCCGGAACCCGTTATCTCTCGTTGCTCGGCGGAACCTGCCTGAGTTTCTATGACTGGTACTGCGATCTGCCGCCCGCATCGCCGATGACGTGGGGCGAGCAAACCGATGTCCCGGAATCCGCAGACTGGTACAACTCCAGCTATATCATCGCCTGGGGCTCTAACGTGCCGCAAACGCGCACGCCGGACGCACACTTCTTCACAGAAGTGCGTTACAAAGGCACCAAGACAATTGCCATTACGCCGGACTACTCAGAAGTCGCCAAGCTGTGCGACCAGTGGCTGGCGCCGAAGCAAGGTACTGACAGCGCGCTGGCGATGGCAATGGGCCACGTCATCCTCAAAGAGTTTCATCTCGATAACCCCAGCGACTATTTCCTGAATTACTGTCGCCGCTATACCGACATGCCGATGCTGGTCATGCTTGAAGCGCGCGAAGACGGCAGCTATGTGCCGGGTCGCATGATGCGGGCGTCCGATCTGGTCGACGGGCTGGGTGAAACCAATAACCCGGAATGGAAAACCGTCGCTTATAACCGCGCGGGTGAACTGGTGGTGCCGAACGGTTCCATCGGCTTTCGCTGGGGCGAGCAAGGCAAGTGGAATCTTGAGCCGCTGGCGGCAGGCAACGAAACGGAACTGACCCTCTCCTTGCTGGGCCAGCATGATGATGTCGCTGGCGTGGCGTTCCCTTACTTTGGCGGTAATGAGAATCCGCATTTTCGCAGCGTGAAGCAAGAACCGGTTCTGGTGCGCCAGTTGCCGGTGAAGCGTCTTACCCTGGCCGATGGCAGCCTCTGCCCGGTCGTCAGCGTCTACGACCTGGTGCTGGCGAATTATGGCCTGGATCGTGGTCTGGATGACGATCACAGCGCCAAAGATTACGCGGAAATTAAGGCCTACACTCCCGCCTGGGGCGAACAGATTACCGGCGTACCGCGTCGTCACATCGAAACGATCGCCAGGGAATTTGCCGATACCGCGCATAAAACGCATGGCCGTTCCATGATCATCCTCGGCGCCGGTGTGAACCACTGGTATCACATGGATATGAACTATCGCGGGATGATTAACATCCTCGTGTTCTGCGGCTGCGTGGGGCAAAGCGGCGGCGGCTGGGCGCACTACGTGGGGCAGGAAAAGTTACGCCCGCAAACCGGCTGGCTGCCGCTGGCGTTTGCGCTGGACTGGAACCGCCCGCCGCGTCAGATGAACAGCACGTCGTTTTTCTATAATCACGCCAGCCAGTGGCGTTATGAAAAACTGACCGCGCAGGAACTGCTGTCGCCGCTGGCTGATTCCTCACGCTTTACCGGCCATTTAATTGATTTCAACGTGCGAGCTGAACGTATGGGCTGGCTGCCTTCCGCGCCTCAGCTCAATCTCAACCCGCTCACGCTGAAAAGCAAAGCGGAACAGGCCGGATTATCCCCTGCCGATTACACCGTACAGGCGCTGAAGTCGGGAGATATTCGTTTTGCCTGCGAGCAGCCAGACAGCGGTAAAAACCACCCGCGCAACCTCTTCGTCTGGCGCTCGAATTTGCTGGGGTCATCCGGCAAGGGGCATGAATACATGCTCAAATACCTGCTGGGCACCGAAAGCGGCATTCAGGGAGAGGCGCTGGGGTCCAGTGATGGCGTCAAACCGGAAGACGTGGAGTGGCAAACGGCCGCCATTGAAGGCAAGCTCGACCTGCTGGTGACGCTGGATTTCCGTATGTCCAGCACCTGCCTGTTCTCGGATATTGTGCTGCCGACCGCCACCTGGTATGAAAAAGACGACATGAATACCTCGGATATGCATCCGTTTATTCATCCGCTGTCTGCTGCCGTTGACCCGGCGTGGGAATCGAAAAGCGACTGGGAAATCTATAAAGGGATCGCCAAAGTGTTCTCCGACGTCTGCGTGGGGCATCTTGGCAAAGAAACCGATGTGGTGCTGCAACCGCTACAGCATGACTCCCCGGCGGAGCTGGCGCAGCCGTTTGATATTCTCGACTGGCGCAAAGGCGAATGCGATCTGATCCCCGGTAAAACTGCGCCGAACATCGCGGTGGTGGAACGCGACTATCCGGCGACGTATGAGCGGTTCACCTCCCTCGGCCCATTGATGGATACGCTGGGCAACGGCGGGAAAGGCATTTCCTGGAATACGGAAAACGAAGTCGATTTCCTCGGTAAACTCAATTACACCAAACGCGAAGGCCCGGCGAAAGGTCGCCCGCTGATTGACACCGCGCTGGACGCCTCTGAGGTCATCCTTGCGCTGGCGCCGGAAACCAACGGCCAGGTGGCAGTCAAAGCCTGGGAAGCGCTGGGCGCGATTACCGGGCGCGATCATACTCATCTGGCGCTGAACAAAGAAGACGAGAAAATCCGCTTCCGGGATATTCAGGCCCAGCCGCGCAAAATTATCTCCAGCCCGACCTGGTCCGGTCTTGAAAGCGAGCATGTCTCTTACAATGCCGGGTACACCAACGTCCATGAGCTGATCCCGTGGCGCACGCTGTCCGGTCGTCAGCAGCTCTATCAGGATCACGCCTGGATGCGCGCCTTCGGGGAAAGTCTGGTGGCCTACCGTCCGCCGATTGACACTCGTAGCGTCAGCGAAATGCGCGAAATCCCGCCGAACGGTTTCCCGGAAAAAGCGCTGAACTTCCTCACGCCGCACCAGAAATGGGGCATTCACTCCACCTATAGCGAAAACCTGCTCATGCTGACGCTGTCGCGCGGCGGGCCGATTGTCTGGATCAGTGAAACCGATGCCCGTGAGCTGGGCATTGAGGATAACGACTGGATCGAGGCCTTCAACGCCAACGGCGCCCTCACCGCGCGTGCGGTGGTCAGCCAGCGCGTGCCGCCGGGTATGACCATGATGTACCACGCTCAGGAACGCATCATGAATATCCCGGGTTCTGAAGTCACGGGAATGCGCGGCGGGATTCACAACTCCGTTACGCGCGTCTGCCCGAAACCGACCCATATGATCGGCGGCTATGCGCAGCTGGCCTACAGCTTTAACTACTACGGTACGGTCGGATCGAACCGCGACGAGTTCATCATGATTAGAAAAATGAAAAATATTAACTGGCTGGATGATGAAGGTCGGGATCAGGTACAGGAGGCGAAAAAATGAAAATACGCTCACAGGTAGGCATGGTTCTCAACCTTGATAAGTGCATCGGCTGCCACACCTGCTCCGTCACCTGTAAAAACGTCTGGACCGGGCGTGAAGGTATGGAGTACGCGTGGTTTAACAACGTTGAGACAAAACCCGGTATCGGCTATCCGAAAAACTGGGAAGATCAGGAGGAGTGGCAAGGCGGCTGGGTTCGCGATGTCAACGGCAAGATAAGACCGCGTCTGGGCGGCAAGATGGGCGTTATCACCAAAATCTTCGCCAACCCGGTGATCCCGCAAATCGATGATTACTACGAACCGTTTACCTACGATTATCAGCATCTGCACAGCGCGCCGGAGAGCAAAAACCAGCCCACCGCCCGCCCGCGTTCGCTGATTGACGGCAAAAGGATGGACAAAATTGTCTGGGGGCCAAACTGGGAAGAATTGCTCGGCGGCGAATTTTCAAAACGTGCCCGCGATCGTAACTTCGAGAAGATGCAAAAGGAGATGTACGGCCAGTTCGAAAACACCTTCATGATGTATCTGCCGCGTCTGTGCGAGCACTGCCTGAACCCAAGCTGTGTGGCGACCTGCCCGAGTGGCGCGATTTATAAGCGTGAAGAAGATGGCATTGTGCTGATCGACCAGGACAAATGTCGCGGCTGGCGTCTGTGCATCAGCGGTTGTCCGTACAAAAAAATCTACTTTAACTGGAAAAGCGGCAAATCAGAAAAATGTATTTTCTGTTATCCGCGTATCGAATCCGGTCAGCCGACCGTCTGCTCGGAAACCTGTGTTGGCCGTATTCGCTATCTCGGCGTGTTGTTGTATGACGCGGACCGCATTGAAGAAGCGGCCAGCACCGAACACGAAACCGATCTCTATGAGCGTCAGTGCGACGTGTTCCTTGACCCGAACGATCCGGCGGTGATTGAAGAAGCGCTGAAACAGGGTATTCCGCAAAACGTGATTGAGGCCGCTCAGCGTTCCCCGGTCTACAAAATGGCGATGGACTGGAAGCTGGCGCTGCCGTTACACCCGGAATACCGCACCCTGCCGATGGTCTGGTACGTGCCGCCGCTGTCGCCAATTCAGTCTTATGCCGATGCTGGCGGCCTGCCGCAAACCGAAGGTGTGCTTCCGGCGATCGAAAGCCTGCGTATTCCGGTGCAGTACCTTGCCAATATGCTGAGCGCAGGCGATACTGGCCCGGTGCTGCGCGCCCTGAAACGGATGATGGCGATGCGCCACTATATGCGTTCGCAGACGGTGGAAGGCGTTACGGACACCCGCGCTATTGAGGAAGTCGGCTTAAGTGTGGAACAGGTGGAAGAGATGTATCGCTACCTGGCGATCGCCAACTACGAAGACCGTTTCGTGATCCCAACCAGCCACCGTGAAATGGCGCGTGATGCCTTTCCTGAGCGTAACGGCTGCGGCTTCACCTTCGGCGATGGCTGCCACGGTTCCGACACCAAATTTAACCTGTTTAACAGCAGCCGCATTGACGCCATCAACATCACCGAAGTACGCGATAAGGCGGAGGGCGAATAATGCAGATCCTCAAGATTATTGGCTTGCTGATGGAGTACCCGGATGAGCTGTTGTGGGAGTGCCGTGACGACGCCATCACGCTTATTCGCCATGACGCGCCAATGCTCACCGACTTCACCACTGAGCTGCTAAACGCCCCGCTGCTGGATAAGCAGGCGCAGTGGTGTGAAGTCTTTGATCGCGGGCGCGCGACGTCGCTGTTGCTGTTTGAACACGTTCATGCGGAATCGCGCGATCGGGGCCAGGCGATGGTCGATCTGCTGGCCCAGTATGAAAAGGTGGGACTGCAACTTGACTGCCGCGAATTACCCGACCATCTGCCGCTCTATCTGGAGTATTTGAGCGTGCTGCCGGAAGCAGAAGCGCGGGAGGGATTGCAGAACATCGCGCCGATCCTCGCGCTGCTGGGTGGGCGTTTAAAACAACGGGAAACGCCTTGGTATCAGCTGTTTGACGCCCTGCTATCGCTAGCGGGTAGCCCACTTTCCAGTGACAGTGTCGCGCAGCAGATCGGCGGCGAGGCGCGTGACGATACGCGTCAGGCGCTGGATGCCGTCTGGGAAGAGGAACAGGTGAAGTTTATCGAAGATAACACCACCGCCTGTGACAGTTCTCCGTTACAACACTATCAACGACGCTTTAGCCAGGACGTGGCGCCACAGTATGTCGACGTCAGCGCGGGAGGCCCGAAATGATACAGTACCTGAACGTCTTTTTTTACGACATCTACCCCTACCTCTGCGGCACGGTGTTTATTCTCGGCAGTTGGTTGCGCTATGACTACGGGCAGTACACCTGGCGCGCCTCGTCCAGCCAGATGCTGGACAAACGCGGCATGGTGCTATGGTCAAACCTGTTCCATATCGGCATCCTGGGGATCTTCTTCGGCCATCTGTTCGGTATGTTAACGCCCCACTGGATGTACGCCTGGTTTCTGCCCATTGCGGTGAAACAGCAAATGGCGATGATTCTTGGCGGGGTCTGCGGTGTGCTGACGCTGGTCGGCGGCGCAGGTCTGCTGATTCGGCGTCTGTTTAATCAGCGCGTGCGCGCCAGTTCATCCACGGCGGATATTTTGATCCTCTGTATCCTGCTGATCCAGTGCATCCTCGGGCTGACAACAATACCGTTTTCCGCGCAACACCCGGACGGAAGCGAGATGCTGAAACTGGTCGGTTGGGCGCAGGCGGTTGTGACGTTCCAGGGCGGCGCTTCGGCGCATCTGGACGGCGTGGCGCCAATTTTCCGCGCGCATCTGGTGTTGGGAATGACCATCTTCCTGATTTTCCCGTTCACGCGTCTGGTGCATGTCTGGAGCGCGCCGTTTGAGTATTTCACTCGCCGCTACCAGATTGTCCGCTCACGTCGCTGACCTGACCCCATGCCCGGTGGCGCGACGCTTACCGGGCCTACAAAATACTCCCTGTAGGCCGGATCAGGCGTAAGCCGCCATCCGGCGCAAAACGTTATTTCCCTGCCTCCGGGTGGGTATCAAACGCCGCCATGACGGCCGCTAATTCCGCCTCGGTAAACCCGTGCTTCGCATCATCGATCCCCAGCCCAAACTGCTCCTGCAATAGCGCGTAAAGAGACGCCACATCCGGCACATTACGCTGTTCTATCGCATGGCCTTCCTGATAATGGGTGAAATGGAAATTGGTCAACGTCAGTTTACCGCCATCCGGTAAATGGCGGCACATCAACAGGTGATGGCGAAAATGCGACTGCGGCCAGTGCGCTGACCAGAAGTTGCCCATCACGTAATCGCTCTGCTGCTGAACTCCCAGATCGAAGCAATACATCGACTGCCAGTGATCGTGATGGCGGAACTGCAAAATCCAGTTATTCCCCTCTTGTCGCAAACGGTATTTGCCATGCGGCGTCTGTTGTTCACATTCTGCCTGCAAACGGATGGGCGCGGTCAATGTCTGCCCGCCAAATCCGACGTCTGCAATCCACGGTTCGCCTTGCAGTTCGACCAGTAACAGCCGGTGCGTACGTGGCGGCAAGCTGGTCGGGTTTGTCAGTACGACGCGCCCCAGCAGGCTGCGCACGGTAAAGCCTGTCTCCCGTAAAGCACGCTCAAACAGCCCATTTTGTTCGAAGCAATAGCCGCCACGACGGGCGGTCAGCAATTTTTCCTCCAGCGACAGATCGTCGAGCTGAATTTCGCGTGGCAGTAAGACATCCAGATTTTCAAACGGAATGGTGCTGTTATGCTGCAAATGCAGCGCTCGTAAAGTGTCAAGATTAGCTTCGGCAGCGCCCGACCAATTTATGCGGGCAAAATAGGCGGTCAAAAAAGACGTCATAAGGCATTCCTGTCTGTAGGGGTTCACGCAAAAAAGCTGATTCTACGCTGATGGCGGCAATCTGTTACCCCGCCGCCTGACGTAATATGTCACAGATGCGGTTCTCAACCTGGAGTATGATTGATTTTTGGCGGTATTACGTACAATAACGTGCGTTGCACATGTATCCTTTAGCCACTATTTTCAATAGTGTCGTTACGATAAGACGATAATCCCCCTGAACGAGGCATACCTATGAGTCGTTTTCGTCCTGTAGAGCTACATCATGCCAGCCGTCTGTTAAATCACGGCCCGACGGTTCTGATCACCAGCCGGGACGATCGCACGGAGCGGCGGAATGTTATGGCGGCGGCGTGGTCTATGCCCGTCGAGTTTGAGCCTCCCCGTCTTGCCATTGTGCTGGATAAAACCACCTGGTCGCGCGAGCTTATAGAGCGCAGCGGTATGTTTGGCATCGTGATTCCCGGCGTAGCGGCAACGAACTGGACGTATGCGGTAGGCAGCGTCTCTGGCCGCGAAGAAGATAAATTCAACTGCTATGGCATCCCGGTGGTAAAAGGCCCGGTGCTCGGTTTACCCATGATCGAAGAGAAATGCCTCGCCTGGATGGAATGCCGACTGCTGCCCGCAACGTCGGCACAGGAAAAATATGACACGCTTTTTGGCGAAGTGGTTTCGGCGGCGGCGGATGAACGTGTTTTTATTGAAGGCCGCTGGCAGTTTGATGACGATAAACTGAATACCCTGCATCATTTAGGCGCGGGAACCTTCGTTACCTCGGGCAAAAAAATTACCGCGGGCTGAAGGCGAAATGCCCCCCGGCATCCCCGTTTATCATCCACTTTTCAGATAACGCTATGGCTCAGGATAACAGAAAAGCGAAACATACCATCTGGACCACTCGCGAGGATATGGTGAGACGAGGAATGACTCTCAGCCTGCCGTGGTTTGCTTTTGTGAATATCAGTTTTGCGCTGATGATCTTTTTTCGTGACGCGTTATTCCACGATACCCACGCGCGCTATCTGGCAGAGATGCGTATTGTCCGCACTATTGATGACGCCGTTATCGGCATTATGCTGGTCTGTGCCCTGCTGTTGATTACCTCCCGGCGGCAATCCTGGCTGACGCAGGGATTATTAATCACCCTTAGCCTGTTCTGGTCCTGGTGCAGTTATTATTTCATCAGCCACTGGCAATTAACGTTCGCCTATCCTCTCTGTGCGGTGTTATTACTCAGCGCCGTGATCGCACTTTATTTTCATACGCCGAGCGTACTCGCTTTTCTGCTCCCGCTATGGCTGACCGTCCCCGTCGCCAGCGTTGTTTTGAATCAGAAAGTGAATATTCATTTCGCGGTGATCTGGGGCATTTTCTCGCTTATTTTGCTGGGCGGCCGTTTTATGCTGATTCGCTGGTTTGATGAAGCCTGGCGACAAAATCAACACAACAACCTGCTTATTTCGCGCCTGGATAACCTTGCGCATCGCGACCCGCTCACCGGTACGGCAAACCGGCGCGCAATGGAAAAACTGCTGCATAGCGCAACGGCACAGCAAAATGCGTTTGCGCTGATCATGCTCGATGTCGATTTTTTTAAACGCTATAACGACGCCTACGGGCACCCGGCCGGCGATGCCTGCCTGAGTCAGGTCGCGGATATACTCGCTCAGTCGGTGCGTAGCCCGGAAGATGTGGTCGCCCGGTATGGCGGCGAAGAGTTCGCTGTTATTTTGTTTGACGCGACGTTGCAAGACGCAGAACGCGTGGCGGCGAGAATACAGCAAGCGCTGGAAGCGGCGGCGATCCCTCACCCGGCGTCAACGGTAAGTGACACTGTCACGGTAAGTCAGGGTATCGCCTGCTCAGAGAAAGGTAAAACCGCTGAACAGACGATCGCGGATGCCGATGCTGCGCTGTACCGGGCCAAAGAGGCCGGACGGAATCGTTGGGCGCGCTGAAGTCGTTACATGCTGTAGCCAGGCTTTTTAATCAGCGAGTCCATCTGCGGGGCGATTTCCGCGTCCCAGACGGTTTTCCAGGCATCCGGCTGAACCTGACTGAGCGCAATGCTTACCGAGCTGTCTTTACTTTGCAGATGGCGAATAATGACGTCGGTAATCTCCGCAGCCAGGGCGGCCTTCTCTTCGTCATTCAGTTCGCGAGGAAAACACTTAATATCAATGTGCGGCATAGCAGGTTCCTGTTCTTTTATTGTCTGAGTGAATATCACGTTATCACAGGAACGGCGAACGGTGTGTCCGTTAATGCGCGCTAACGGCCATCATCGGCGCCGCCCGTGCTAAATGATGTCGTTATTTTTCAGCACCGTCTGGAGCGGTGGATGCTGGCAGACCGCATCGGCAATCGCGCTAATGTTCGGGGCGTTGTCCTGAAACCAGTCATGGCCCGGCCCCCAGGTGCGCATCACGCACAGATAACAGTCCAGTAGCGTTAGCTGCCCGCCAAAGGCGTAGGGTTCCGCTATCAGCCGATCGTTGAGCCACATATACAGCGCCTTACGGTATTCAAGGCAGCTTTTCTTCAACTGCTCCGGGGCATTTTGCACCCAGCGTTCAGGGTAATCAGCATACGTGAATGTGGGATAAACGTTCGCTACCAGCCAGATTAACAAACGCTGAAACTGCTGACGCTCGGCGTGTCCGACCGGCGGCGCGAGATCGGGACGGCGATCGAGGATCATCAGCGCAATGGCGGCGCTCTCCGTCATGATTGCTCCGTTTTCCAGCACCAGCGTTGGAATCTGGCATAGCGGGTTGAGCTTCTGGAGCAGATCCCGCTGCGGCCCCTCGGCATCAAACCCCTTCACATCGATAAATTGATACGGAATCTCCGCCAGAGTCAGCATGACTTCGCTAATTGCCGAGCCCCAGCCGGGTACGCCATAAACTTTGATCATGCGGCCTCCACAACGTGTAAAACGCTAAGTGTAGTTGATTCACCGTGCTACTGGCTGAATCGTGACCACAGCGCGGCTGAGCTGACCACACGTAAAAGCACGACGTCTTAACGCTGTGCTTCCGGGTATGTTTTGCGTCGTTTAACAATTGCAGGTAGGATGCTCCGCCGATGGTTTTATCCCTACCACAGAATGATGGGAAAAACCGTTTCAGCGTTAGCCAGGCAATCGTTTGGTTAGCAAAAGGTGCGGCACAAAAAGTATATCTTCTGTCCGACAGGTCAACAGGTAACACAATGAAAACACACAATACAAACGCGCTTGAACAACATGCCGCGAAACGACGCTGGTTGAACGCCCATGAAGAGGGTTATCACAAGGCGATGGGCAACCGACAGGTACAAATGATTGCCATTGGCGGCGCAATTGGCACCGGATTGTTTTTAGGGGCTGGCGCACGACTGCAAATGGCTGGCCCTGCCCTGGCACTGGTTTATCTGGTATGCGGTATTTTCTCATTCTTTATTCTTCGCGCGCTCGGCGAGCTGGTTTTGCATCGCCCTTCCAGCGGCAGCTTCGTCTCCTACGCCCGTGAATTTTTAGGCGAGAAAGCGGCATACGTCGCAGGCTGGATGTACTTCATCAACTGGGCGATGACCGGGATCGTCGATATCACCGCAGTGGCGCTGTATATGCACTACTGGGGCGCATTCGGTGACGTTCCGCAATGGGTGTTTGCCCTGGGCGCGCTGGCGATTGTGGGCACAATGAACATGATTGGCGTGAAGTGGTTCGCCGAGATGGAGTTCTGGTTCGCGCTGGTAAAAGTGCTGGCGATTGTCCTGTTTCTGGTTGTCGGCACAATCTTTTTAGGAAGCGGTAAACCGCTGGATGGCAACACAACAGGCTTCCATCTGATCACCGATAACGGCGGGTTCTTCCCGCATGGCCTGTTGCCTGCTCTGGTGCTGGTTCAGGGCGTTGTCTTCGCCTTCGCGTCGATTGAGCTTGTTGGTACGGCGGCCGGAGAGTGCAAAGATCCGCAAACAATGGTGCCAAAAGCGATCAACAGCGTGATCTGGCGTATTGGCCTGTTCTATGTCGGTTCTGTTGTCCTGTTGGTGTTGCTGCTGCCGTGGAACGCGTATCAGGCCGGTCAGAGTCCCTTCGTGACCTTCTTCTCAAAACTGGGCGTGCCTTACATCGGCAGCATTATGAACATTGTGGTGCTGACGGCGGCCCTCTCCAGTCTGAATTCAGGTCTGTACTGCACCGGCCGTATTTTACGTTCGATGTCGATGGGCGGTTCCGCGCCGAAGTTTATGGCGAAAATGAGCCGTCAGCAGGTGCCGTACGCCGGCATTCTGGCGACGCTGGGCGTGTATGTCATCGGGGTGTTGCTCAACTATCTGGTGCCTTCTCAGGTCTTTGAAATTGTCCTTAACTTCGCATCGCTGGGTATTATCGCCTCCTGGGGCTTCATCGTGGTGTGCCAGATGCGTTTGCGTAAGGCGATTAAAGAAGGCAAAGCGGCAGACGTCAGCTTTAAGTTACCGGGCGCGCCGTTTACCTCCTGGCTCACCCTGCTGTTCCTGCTGAGCGTTCTGGTGCTGATGGCATTTGATTACCCTAACGGCACCTATACCATCGCTTCACTTCCGCTGATTGCCATTCTGCTGGTCGCTGGCTGGTTTGGCGTGCGCAACCGCGTGGCGGAAATTCACCGTACCGCGCCGGTTGTGCCGCAGGAAGAGAGTAAACAGGACATGGTATTACGAGAAGAGACGGCGAGTTAACACTGGCAGCCCGGTGGCGTGACGTTTATCGGGATGTTGTTACGCAGTAAAAAGGAGGGGCTTGCCCCTCCTTTTTACTTAATGCTTACAGCGTTATTTAACCGTTACAGCGCGATGCGGATAACATCATCTGGCTGAGTGGCTTCCTGCTCACGGGTTGACTTCTGCTTCACGCTCACAAACAGCGTTTGCCCGTCCGCAGACAGCGCCAGGCTATTCGGGAATGTCGGCGTGTCGTAAGTTTTCACGACCTTATAGCTTTTCGCGTCAATCACGCTCACTTTACCGGCCTGGCGGTGCGTCACATAGGCTTCGTTGCGGGTCGGGTTGAACAGCACGGCCAGTGATTCCGGCGCGGCTACTTTTGCCAGCACATTGCCATTACGGGTATCCACCACCAGAACTTCAGCCGCTTTGGAGTCGGTGATGAAAGCGCGATGGCCTGCGGTGTCGAGGCTCAGGTTGATAAAGAAGTGCTCTTTCCCGTCATCCAGCAATGTCTTGCGGCTCAGGATCTTGTTGTCCGCAGTATCGATGGTGATGAACTCGCCGTCTGCGTTAGTGGTGTAAAGACGCTTCGCTTGACTGTCAATGGCCAGACCCGTGCTCATTTTACCGGTATTCTGGATGGTCGTTTTCAGGGCGATTTTTTCACCGTCAACCACCCAAATCACGCTCTCTTTACCAATGCCGCTGATATATACGGTGTTAGTCGCATCATCGCTGACCAGTTCGCGTGGTTGCAGCGGACGGACATCTTCGGAACGCTTGCGCTCATCCAGCACCAGACGCCCTTTTACATCACCTGTTTTGGCATCGATTGCCGTCAGCGCACTGTTTACGGTGTTACCAAACCACAGCGTTTGCGTCGCGTTGTTGATGGTCGCGCCAAACGGTTTGAGATCGTTATGGATGGCCTGCGTCACCTCAAGGGTAATCGGGTCGAGGCGATAAACCACCCCACCTTTGTCCGTTTTGCGGCTTTGCGAAGTAGCCAGCCACAGCGCATTTTCCTGCTGGCTATAGGCCATTTCATAAGCGCCCTTGCCGACGGCTTTACGCAGCATTTCTTCTGCCGCCTGCGTGCTAAATGAAGACGCGACCAGCAGTGAACCTAACAGTAAAGAACCACGCAGGCGCGGCGAAAACAGATGACGTAAATGCATGACGACTCCCTTTGATAAACACGTTTGTAGCTGCTTCACATGGCTTCGGCGAGTGAATCCGTGTCCCACTCGCTGTACGTAGATGCGAATAGTAATCATTATTTAGTGCAAAGTGGAGCGTTTCTTTGCAGGCAGTCTACAATTTCTTTAATTTTTTCATGTTCCATTAACGCATCGTGCTATTAAATTTTTCATATATTTACAAAGTAATTAAAGTATTCATTAAATTTCATTTGGCACGTTTACTCGTGATTGGTTTTTTTTCATGAAGATCATTACCGCTCGTCAGGCCGCATTTCCCGCCCTTCTATTCCCTTTCGTTTTCTCGCCGGTGAGCCTGGCGGCCACGGCTGAAGATGAACAAACGATGATTGTTAGCGCGACGCCGCAAACGGTGTCTGAACTGGACACGCCCGCCGCCGTCACCGTGGTTGAAGGGGAAGATATGCGACTGGCGACGCCGCGTATTAATCTGTCTGAATCCTTAAACGGCGTGCCCGGTTTGCAGGTGCAAAACCGTCAGAACTATGCACAGGATTTACAGTTGTCAATTCGCGGATTTGGCTCCCGTTCTGCGTACGGCATTCGCGGTATTCGTCTGTATGTTGACGGCATCCCGGCCACCATGCCGGACGGACAAGGGCAGACGTCCAATATCGATCTGAGCAGCGTCCAGAGTGTGGAAGTGCTGCGCGGCCCCTTCTCCGCGCTGTACGGCAACTCTTCCGGTGGCGTGATGAACGTGACGACGGAAACCGGACGCCAGCCGCCGATGATTGAAGCCAGCAGCTATTACGGCAGTTTCGGGAGCTGGCGCTATGGCATGAAAGCTACGGGGGCGATGGGTGACGGAACGCAGGCGGGTGACGTGGATTACACCGTCTCCACGACCCGATTCACCACCCACGGTTTTCGCGATCGCAGCAGCGCGCAAAAGAATCTGGCTAACGCCAAACTGGGGGTGCGTCTGGACGATGCCAGTAAGTTAAGCCTGATTTTCAATAGCGTAGACATTCACGCGAATGACCCCGGCGGCCTGACCGAATCCGAATGGAAAGCCAACCCGCAGCAGTCGCCGCGTGCCGAACAGTTCAACACGCGAAAAACCATCAAGCAGACTCAGGCAGGCCTGCGCTATGAGCGTCAGCTCAGCGAACACGACGATCTAAGCGTGATGATGTATGCCGGTGAACGTGAAACCACACAATACCAGTCCATACCGATGGCGCCGCAGCGGGATAACCCCGCGCATGCAGGCGGCGTAATCGTGCTTCAGCGTCATTATCAGGGTATCGACACCCGCTGGACGCACCGGGGCGAGCTGGGCGTACCTGTGACGTTCACCACCGGCCTGAACTATGAAAATATGAGCGAAAATCGCAAGGGATACGAGAACTACCGCCTGAATAACGGCGTGCCGCAGTTTGGCGTAAAAGGCGATTTGCGTCGTAATGAGCGCAATCTGATGTGGAACGTCGATCCCTACCTGCAAACGCAGTGGCAGCTGACCGAAAAACTTTCGCTTGATGCCGGCGTGCGGTACAGCTCAGTCTGGTTTGACTCTAACGATCATTACGTTACGCCTGGAAACAGAGATGACAGCGGCGAGGCCAGCTACCATCAATGGCTCCCTGCCGGGGCGCTCAAGTATGCGTTCACCGATGCGTGGAACGTTTATCTGGCCGCAGGGCGCGGTTTTGAAACGCCGACCATCAATGAACTCTCCTATCGCCCGGACGGACAAAGCGGCCTGAACTTCGGCCTGAAACCCGCCACCAATGACACGGTGGAAATTGGCAGTAAAACGCGTATTGGCGATGGTTTACTGACGGCGGCGCTCTTCCAGACGGATACGGATGATGAAATTGTCGTCGCCACCAGCGGCGGTGGGCGCACCACATATAAAAACGCCGGTAAAACCCGCCGCCAGGGCGCGGAATTATCATGGGATCAGCGTTTCGCCGGTAACTGGCGGGTAAACGCCTCCTGGACCTGGCTGGATGCGACCTACCGCAGCAACGTCTGCAAAAGTGGCGATTGCAACGGTAACCGCATGCCAGGCATTGCACGTAATATGGGGTTCGCCTCGCTGGGATATGTACCGGATGAAGGCTGGTATGCCGGCACCGATGCCCGCTATATGGGGGACATCATGGCAGACGATCACAACACGGCAAAAGCGCCCTCGTATACCGTGGTTGGTCTGAACACCGGGTATAAGTTTAACTACAGCAACTTAACGGTCGATGTGTTTGGCCGGGTCGATAACCTGTTTGATAAAGAGTATGTCGGTTCGGTGATCGTCAACGAATCAAACGGACGCTATTACGAACCGGCACCGGGGAGAAACTACGGCGTTGGCGTCAATCTGGCATGGCGTTTTGAGTAAGCACCAGAGCTAAAAAAGCTAAAAAAATAGCGGGGAATCGCCCCGCTATTTTTTAATGTCATGCAGCGTCAATTCTCAGGCATCATCCGCCAGGCGAATCACGACCTTGCCGAAGTTCTTCCCGGTCAGCAGACCGATAAACGCCCCCGGCGCTTTTTCCAGTCCGTCGGTGATCTGTTCGCGGTAGTGGATCTTCCCTTCTTTGACCCAGCGCCCCATCTCCTGCTGAAACTCATGAATCCGGTGCCCGTAGTCCTGACCAATAATAAACCCTTGCAGGCGGATGCGTTTTTTTAACAGCGTCGCCATTAATAGTGGCAGCCGGTCAGGTCCGTCGGGGAGTTTTGTGGCGTTATATCCGCTCACCAGACCACACAACGGGATACGTGCCGAAGTATTCAACAGCGGCAGAACCGCATCAAACACCTTGCCGCCGACATTTTCATAATACACATCAATCCCCTGCGGGCAGGCTTTCGCCAGTTGTTCCGCAAAATCCGCCGCGTGGTGATCGAGGCATATGTCAAAACCGAGAATCTCGGTCGCGTAGCGGCATTTTTCTGCGCCGCCTGCGACACCCACCACATGACAGCCCTTCAGTTTGCCTATTTGCCCGACGGTTGCGCCGACCGGCCCGGTGGCGGCAGCAACGACCAGCGTTTCCCCTGCTTTGGGCTGGCCGATATCCAGCAGTCCCATATAGGCGGTAAAGCCCGGCATCCCCAGCACGCCCAGCGCCCATGACGGATGCTCAGGGTTGTCACCGAGTTTCACCAGCCCTTTCCCGTCGGAAATATCATAATCCTGCCAGCCGCTGTAACTTAATACCCATTCTCCCGGATGGTAATCAGGGTGACTGGACTCCACGACCCGGCTGACCGTTCCGCCAACCATCACGCCGTCGATCTCCACCGGCGGTGAGTAGGACGGTTCGTCGCTCATTCTTCCGCGCATGTAGGGATCGAGGGACAGGAAAATTGTACGTAACAGCACTTGCCCTTCACCGGGCGTCGCCACGTCGTCCTCTTCCATGCGGAAGTTGCTCTCAACCGGCGCGCCATGCGGGCGCGAAGCCAGAACCCAACGACGATTACGGTATGCTTGTTGGCCCATGATGTTCTCCTCTGCTTGTGGCATGAATCCCTCAATAGTAGCCGAACATTAATTACCCGCGTGGTTTAAGCGCACAACCAGGTAAACGCATGTTTCCTGTGTCTCATTGATAAAACGGCAGTCGTTTGGCGGCCCCAGCTCCAGGCAGTCGCCCGCTTTCATCTCATGGCGAACCCCGCCTTCGACAAAGACCAGCTCTCCCTGCTGTAGCCAGATAAGCTGTCTTGCCAGCGCGTAGGATGCCGCAGGCATCGGTACGTCACTCCCCGCTGGAAGCGAGATTTGTACGAGATCGATGGGCAGGTCGCTGCGCGGTGAAACGTGGCGGCGCAGGTAGTGCGTCTGCGGGTCGTGCCAGACGGGTTGATCGGCAAAGCGCAGCAGCTTACCCTCCTGCATTTCTGCCCGCGCGATCAGCGTTGACATGCTGATGCCAAACGCCCCGGAAAGCCGCCCCAGCATCGTGGCCGTCGGGCTGCTCTCTCCGCGTTCGATTTTGTGGATCATGGCGCGCGATACGCCTGCCCGCTCGGCAAGCTCCGTCAGCGACCAGCCCCGCGATTCACGCTCAATGCGAATTCTTGCACTGATCCGTTGATTTATGTTGTCTTCGATAGTATTCATATCGTAATACTATAGTGAACAACAACTGAGGTTCAACATGTCTATTCGATTTGCTGGCAAAGAAGACTGCGCCGCCATCGCCGAAATCTACAATCACGCGGTATTGCACACGGCGGCAATCTGGAACGATCAAACGGTCGATGTGGATAACCGCATCGCATGGTTTGATGCGCGTCAGCTATCAGGCTATCCGGTTCTGGTCAGTGAAGAGAATGGCGTCGTCACCGGGTACGCCTCCTTTGGCGACTGGCGTAACTTTGACGGTTTCCGCCATACGGTCGAACATTCCGTATATGTCCACCCGGATCATCAGGGGAAAGGCCTCGGACGGGCGCTTCTCAGCCGTCTGATCGAGGAAGCGCGCGCATGCGGCAAGCATGTGATGGTCGCCGGAATCGAGTCGCAAAATCAGGCATCGCTGCATCTGCACGAAACGCTGGGGTTCCGCATTACCGCCCAAATGCCGCAGGTTGGCACCAAATTCGGCCGCTGGCTGGATCTGACGTTTATGCAGCTTCAGCTTGACGATCGTCGCGACCCGGATGCGCGCGGATGAACCAGACGCTGACCCTCGCCTTTCTGATTGCCGCCGGTATTGGGCTGGTTGTGCAAAACACGCTTATGGTGCGCATTACACAGAACTCATCAACGATTCTCATCGCCATGCTGCTGAACTCGCTGGTCGGGATTGTCCTGTTTGTCAGCATTTTGTGGTTTAAGCAAGGCACGGCGGGGTTTAGCGAGCTGGTTTCCAGCGTGCGCTGGTGGACGTTGATTCCCGGCTTGCTCGGATCGTTTTTCGTTTTCGCCAGTATTAGCGGGTATCAGTACGTTGGCGCGGCGACGACTATCGCGGTTCTGGTCGCCAGCCAGCTTATTGGCGGCCTGGTATTGGACATTTTGAGAAGTCATGGCGTGCCGTTACGTGCGCTGGCAGGCCCGGTTTGTGGCGCGGTGTTGTTGGTGATCGGCGCGTGGCTGGTCGCCAGACGCCAGTTTTAACTGCCGCTTCGCCGGATGGCGGCGGCGCGGCGTAAACGCTTTATCCGGCCTGTACATCCCTCACAGGCCGTTCTTATCAACGTCAGAGAATGCTACCGCCTTTGGTAAGCTGTTCGCGACGCGCTTCCATATCTTCCTTGTACTGACGACCGTGATGCGCAATCGCCGTCCGTAGCCGCTGTTGCTGGGTGTAACGATCTTCCCGGCTCAGTTCGGCGTCATCGCTCAGCGCGATCAGCAGTTCGTTCATATGGGTAATGACGCTCTCTTCGATAGCGGCATCTACGCGCGCAGTGACCTCTTCCAGGTGCGACATAAACTCTCCTTAAACCATCAATTCAATTTAGCTTTTGAAAAATCACTGCCCATCAGGCTTACGCTGTATCCGGTTACGTTGCTGCGTGTGGCGTAGAACGTTTTGCCGTTTGCCAGCGCGATCCACGGCGCTTGCTGATAGAAAATGTCCTGCGCCTGCTGGTAGAGCTGCGCACGTTCTTCCGGCTTGCTCACCCGTTTCGCTTTCTGGACGAGATCATCATACCCTTTATCGCACCAGCGCGCGGCATTTGAGCCGGTTTTTATGCTATTGCAGCCCAGCAGCACATCGGCAAAGTTATCTGGATCGCCATTGTCAGACATCCAGCCGAACAGCGCGGTATCGTGCTCGCCTTTACGCATCCCGGACAGATACTCTCCCCATTCGTAAGAGACGATTTTCGCCGTCACGCCGACTTTTGCCCAGTCGCTCTGGATCATCTCCGCAATGCGCCGGGAATTGGGGTTATAAGGGCGTTGCACCGGCATCGACCAGAGCGTTGCCTCGAACCCCTTCTCCAGCCCCGCCTGCTTCAGCAAATCTTTGGCTTTTTGCGGATCGTAGTCGTAATCCTTCAGGTTGTTATTAAAGCCCATCATATTTGGCGGGATGGGCGATTTCGCCACCGTACCGGAACCGAGGAACACCGCGTTGATAATGGCTTTTTTATCAGTGGCGTAATTTAACGCCTGGCGCACCAGTACGTTATCAAACGGTTTTTTCCCGGTATTAAAGGCCAAATAGCCGACGTTCAGCGCATCGACCGAATGCAGCGTTAACGCGTTATTCTTTTTAATCTCGTCAAACTGTACGGGGGATGGCGCCGGAATAATCTGGCACTCGTTGGTTTGCAGTTTTGCCAGGCGCGTCTGGGCGTTAGGCGTAATCGAGAAAATAAGATGTCTGGTCGGCACTTCGCCATCCCAGTAGTTCGGGTTCGCCAGGTAGCGAATCTGTGAATCCTGCTTGTAGTGTTGCAGTACGTAAGGGCCAGTGCCGACAGGCCAGTTATCGACGTTTTCCGGTGTGCCTTTTTTCAGCATCGCATCGGCATACTCTGCGGAGAGAATGGAGGCGAAATCCATGCCCCAGTCAGCGAGGAATGCCGCATTGGGTTCGTTCAGCACAAACTGGACGTGATAATCGTCGACCTTTTTCACCTCTTTAATCAACTTATCGAGGCCGACATCATTGAAGTATTCGTAGCTGCCCTGCGACACATTATGGTACGGATGATCTGCATCCTTCTGGCGCAGCACCGAGAAAATAACGTCATCGGCATTAAAATCGCGCGTCGGTTTAAAGAATTTATTGCTGTTGAACTTCACGCCCTGACGCAACGTAAACGTGTATGTTTTCCCGTCCGGGGAAATCGTCCAGTCGGTCGCCAGCGACGGCACCGGCGTATTTTTTACCGGATCGAAATTGATCAGTCGGTTGTACAGCACCTGCGAACTGGCCACGAATGACGGGCCGGAACTGGCGATTTGCGGGTTAAACGATTCGGGTGAGGCTTCAGAACAGTAGATGATGGTATCGGTATTGGCCGCAAATGCCGCCCCTGCCGGTAAAAGTGCGCTGAGCGCCAGCGCGAGCAACGTTTTCCCTGTAGACATCGTTATAAGCCTTTTCATTTGATTATAAAGAGAGTCATATGAGCATAGCTTACAAAAGCTGACAAATAACGAATCACTCTCAGGTTATTCCGTTCTGGTATTTTTCGCTAATGAATGCGTCCTGCGGCGTGAAATAATTTCCCTTAAGTCTTTTTGAAAACGTCAAGATTTTTCCCCCGGCGCTATGCCATGAAAATTAGCCCCTTTTTGCCTCTCTTCCGCCGTTTGCTTGTCTTTGTAATCCGTAAAGTAGATGCGTGAAGAAGTCTAAGGGACAACAACGTGGCAAAAACTCTCTTACGTAGCGGCAATCTGGACGACTATCAGGCCGTGGGCGGCGGCGGTCAGGCCGTATTTGATTCCGCATTGCAAATTCGTGAAACGCTTCGTCTGCGTAAACAGCAGGCAATGGTGGATTGTCTGGCGATCCCGCAAATTAATGACAGCGGCGATCGCGTCGACTGGTATTCCCCGGTCGAGGGAAAAGCCATCGCATGGAAGGCCGCGGAGGAAGAGGCGCGATTTCGGGCGCTGCGCTACCTGAGCAGCACGCTGGAAAACGCGGCGGCGCTGAGCCGCAAAAGTCTGCAATCCGGGAAAACTTCGTTGCAGCTGTTCGGTTCCCTGCTGGAAAAAGCGGTTCAGTTCCCTGGGGAAAACCACGTTTTTCTGGTTGATGGCAAACCGGTCATCACCTTCTGGGGGTTTGTGAATCTTAATGAAAACACCCGTGAGGACGTACTTGACTGCCTGCGCGCCATTGATGTTCCGCCCGTCCTGCCGCCTGCCGCTGAACCCGAGCAGGAGGTGGAAGATGAGCCGTTGCCAGAGGTGACGTTTGCCCGTTCCGATGAGCCATTACTGACGCCGGTGATGATTGAACGCCCCCAGGAACCCGAACCTGAACCGGTCGCCCCTGTTGTTGTCAGCGAACCGCAAGCGCCTTCGCCATCTCCAACCGCTCCCGTGAAGCCCTCTTCGCGTCTGCCGCTATGGAGCCTGCCGGTTGCCGCCGTGATTGTCGCCGCCGTTGCGGCGCCGCTGTTATGGAAACCGTCTGCCCCCGCCGCCGAAGCCACGACGGTCAGTACGCCGGTTGTCGCCGCGAAAGTGGACAGTAAACCGTTGCCGAAGATGATTGCTCAACTGCCGCTGCATCAGGCGGAAGTAATTCCGCCGGTGAAAAAAGCGAAGCCCGCAGATGAACCGGTGGTGATCGCCGCCATCCCCAAAGATGCGCTGGTGATGGATGCCGGTCAGATGAAAGCGGGAGTCACGCGCTTTTTGAATGGAAACTGGCGCGTACTGATTGACGTTAAAGATCCGGTCAGCGGAAAAGCGCCTTCGCTGCGTTACCAGATCCAGAACAACAAAGGCACCGCCCGGGTGGTACACGGCGACAACATCGTCTGCCGGGCGGACATTTTCTCCGGCCTGCATCAGACCGGAGAGCTGATGATCAAGAGCCGTGGTCACGCACGTTGCACCGATGGTTCGCGCTACCCGATGCCGGAAATCACCTGTAAAGCCAGCACGAATGACGTTGCGGCTTGCTCAGCGCGTTATGACGCCCATGCAGAAGTCCCGTTGACGATCAAAAAGATAGGTGCCTGATTTTATGTTGGTGAATCTGTGTGATTACAAACAGAGCGTAACGCTCATCGCAAACAGCGGCGTACAATTCCTCGACTTCGGCCTGACGCCGCAGGAGTCTGCCCATCTTGGTCGTTTCGTGCGTAAAACGGCGAACGGCCCCCTGCTCCGGCTCGACTTTGATCTGACCAACGGGCGCTATACGGTACCGGGGCGCACGGGGGGGCAACCTGAAGTGGTCAAACCGGAAAGCACCCAGATGTTGCACTATTCGCTGGATGTGCTGGATGGCGTCTGGTTACCGCTCCCTTTCCTGCGCTTTAACCCTCCCCGTACGTTTGTGGAAGGCCCCGACAACTGGGCGCGTGTACAGGTGCGTAAGCTGCCTGAACCCGACAGCGCGGGTCATACGCACCGCATTACCGTGGCGCTGGACAGCCAGTTAAGCGAGAACGCGCCGGCGGCGCTGGCGCCTAACGAAAACGACCTGCTCAATGGCACGCGGTTCGCGCTGGCCTGGCGCGATGATGAAATTGCCGATTTTCTTGACCAGACGTGGATTGACGGCTGGCTGCGTGAATCCTTCCTTCACCACGTCACCCAGGAGGAGAACCGCTCCGAGCAGGAGATTCAGCAGGCGCTGCGTAACTTTGAGTACCAGGCGCACTGGTTGAATCTGATGACGTTACTGGGGGAACAGCTTTCCGTACCAGAGGTGAAGCTGGTCACCCACACGCTCAGCACGCCTGCGATTCCGGTGGATCTGATTCTGGACGTCGGCAATACCCATACCTGCGGCGTATTGATTGAAGATCACGGCGACGCCAATGACGGTTTGCGCCAGACGGCGGAATTACAGGTACGCTCCTTAAGTGAGCCGCAATGTCTTAACGATCCGCTGTTCACCAGCCGACTGGAGTTCTCCGAAGCGCGTTTCGGCAAACAGCATTTTTCGGTTGAAAGCGGCCGCGACGACGCCTTTATCTGGCCATCGATTGTGCGCGTGGGCGACGAAGCCCGCAAACTGGCTATGCAGCGTCTGGGAACGGAAGGCAGCAGCGGGATCTCCAGCCCGCGTCGTTATTTGTGGGACGAAACCCCGGTTTTACAGGACTGGCGCTTCAGTCAGATGAACAGCAAAACGCAGCGAGAACCGCTCGCCACCGCCTTCCCGCTGATGAATCTGATGAATGACGACGGACAACCGTTATTCAGCCTGCCGCCCGATGACCGGTTGCCGGTCTTTTCGCCGCAGTACAGCCGCAGCACGCTGATGACGCACATGCTGTGCGAAATTCTGTCGCAGGCGCTGGGGCAAATGAACAGCGTGGCGACGCGGTTACGCCTCGGTTTTCCGGCGTCGCCGCGTCAGTTGCGCACGCTGATTCTGACCCTGCCATCGGCAATGCCGAAACAGGAACGCGAAATTTTCCGCCAGCGTATGTTCGAAGCCATCGCACTGGTATGGAAAGCGATGGGCTGGCATCCGCAGGATGAGGATTTTTCCTCCCGTAAACAGCAGGAAAAGAGCGTTGTTCCGGTGCCGAACATTCAGATGGAATGGGATGAAGCCAGCTGTGGACAGCTGGTATGGCTGTATAACGAAGCGATTTCCCATTACGCCGGGCGCACGGAGACGTTCTTCAACGCCCTGGCTCGCCCGGACCGTTTACCGGAACCGGGTGAAACCAAAGGTCGGGCGCTACGCGTGGCGTCTATCGACATTGGCGGCGGCACGACGGATATGGCGGTCGTCCACTACCAGCTTGATGACGGCGTCGGCGCGAACGTCAAGATCACCCCGCACTTACTGTTCCGTGAAGGGTTTAAAGTCGCGGGCGATGACATGCTGCTGGACGTCATCCAGAAATGCATATTGCCTGCGCTGCAAACCCGCTTACAGCAGGCCGGCGTGACGGATGCCGCCGCCCTGCTGGCAACGCTGTTTGGAGATTCAGGCCGCATTGATACGCAGGCGATTTTGCGTCAACAAACGGCGCTACAGCTGTTTATGCCGCTGGGGCACGCCGTACTGGCCGCCTGGGAACAGAGCGATGTTAACGATCCGCTGGCGGGTCTACACGCGACCTTCGGCGAACTGCTGACTCAACGCCCTACGCGCAACGTGATGAATTACATCCAGCAGGCGATCGACCATGCGCTGCCTTCAGGCTCGCCGGCGTTCGATCTGCTGAGCGTACCGTTGCAGGTGCAGTTCAGCCACTTACAGGAGGCACTACTGGCCGGTCAGTTTACCCTGACCTCGCCGCTGCATGCCGTTTGCGAAGCGATTTCTCATTACCGCTGCGACATTCTGCTGGTGACGGGCAGACCAACCTGCCTGCCCGGCGTGCAGGCGCTGATCCGCCATTTACAGCCGGTTCCCGTTAACCGCATCGTCTGGATGGACAAGTATCGCGTCCATGAATGGTACCCCTTCAGCCAACAGGGGCGGATTGGCAACCCGAAATCAACCGCCGCCGTGGGGGCGATGCTGTGCAGCCTGGCGCTGGATTTACGGCTGCCGCGCTTTAACTTTAAAGCCGCCGATATCGGCGCCTATTCCACCGTACGCTATCTCGGCGTTCTGGATAACACGGTCAATACCTTGCGCGATGAAAACGTCTGGTATCAGGAGATCGATCTCGATAAACCCGGCGCGAAGCTGGATACCCGTCTGCACTTCCCGCTTCGCGGCAATGTGACGCTCGGTTTCCGCCAACTGGCGAACAGCCGCTGGCCTGCGACCCCACTCTATACCCTGAGCATTAACTCAGCAGAGCTGGCGAAAACCATCGCCGGCGATGGCGTTCTCAATGTCCGGCTGCAACTGCGCGGCGGGAACAAAGAGACGGGGCCGGAATCGTTTGTACTGAGTGACGCCTGGCTACAGGATGGAACGCCCGTCGCCGCGAATGCCCTGACCTTAAAACTGAATACCCTGGCCGACCGTCGTCATAGCGGCAGCCACTACTGGATCGACAGCGGGAGCGTGTACCTGAAATGAGCAAGACGTTAAACACCACACAGGCCGCCATTGCGTGGGTTAACCATACACGTCAGCACGCAGTACGCCTGGATGATGAAGCGGACGCCCTGCTGGCGCAGCTCACACTCGCCGCCGCCGGTGAATCGGCGCTGAACGCCGCGCAACAGGCAAGAGGCAGCATCGGTTTGTATGGCCATTCACAATCCTCAAAAGCGCATCTGCTTGGCGCGCTGTGCGGTAACGGTGAGGGAAAACTGAACATCGCCACACCGGATCGCTGCTTTGACTATTTTACCCATATCAACCCAGGCCATGCGCCAGCCAATATGGCGATCCGTTTTACGCAGGATGAAAGCGCGGCGGTTGATAGCGAATGGCCGCTACGTCTGCGGCTCATCAGTGAAGCTGAACTGGTACAACTGTTTATCGCCTGGGCCAGCGCCTCACCCGATAACCGGCAGGTCGAAAAATCTATTATTGAGACGCGGTTAGAAAAGTGGCAGGCGCTGCGTCAGCGTCAGCCGGTTCAGGGCGTGACCGCAGAGGACGTCGCCGCCATTGCCCGTTTCTGGCGCGCCTGCGTTCCTGTCGGGCAACAGCAAATCGACGATGCGCTCTGGCATCAGTTCGCCTCCCTGCTGCCCTCGGTGGATCTGACGACCCGCGCCAGCGCCTGGGCATTACTCTGGGGCGAACAACCTGAATTAACGCAACAGTGGCTAACGCTGGCGCGTACGCTGCAACAGACCGGCCATGCGCAGGAGTTAGCGGCGCCGTTGAGTCTGCTGGTCGATCATTTCGGTCTTCCGGCAGAAAGTTTTCTGACCCAGGGCGCATTATCCGGCAACGACGCGCAGAGCGACGTCGTTGTACATCCTGTCGAGCACCATCAGTTACTCAATGCGGTGAGCCTCTCTCTGGATTCACTGGCTTTGCTGACGCGTGAACTGGTGCTTAGCGTTGAAAACACGGCGCTGGATAATATCGATCTGCTGGATATTCCACTGGCGCCGGATGCGCACCCGCATCCACTCTGGCGGGTAAAACTCGGCTGGATGCTGGAACATTATCGCCAACATTTGCAGCCCGATGTGCTGGTCATTTGCAATGCCACCTCCGCCCGGTCGCAGACGCCCGCTGCCGCCCGCACGCTGCTGGGCTGGGTGAACGATACACAACCGCTGCGCGACGCCGCGCTACCGGGCGTGGTCTGGGCCATTACGCCGCAGGATGCGCGTTTCACAACGCAGCAGAATCTTGATGAAGCCGTGCAGCAGTTAATGGGGAAACCCGGCCTTCACTGGGGCACGCTTCAGGCGCTGGATAAACACAGCTTGCAGCGTCTGGTGGAATGGCTGTCACAGGCGACGTCGCCGTTACAGCGCCAGGCGCGGCTGGCCTCCCTGTGTGAGCAGCATCAACAACGGCTTCATGACCTGCTGTTGAGCCATATCACCCCAAAAGACAGCGGCAGTAAGGCGACGGAATCCGTTATTCGCCAGCTTCAGGGGCAGGCCGCCCGGCATGGCGAGTTGCTCGACGGGCTTCTGCCGCCGATACACCACTTTGAGTCGCTTTTGCGTATTCAGCAGCCGCGCGAGGAGCAGGTCAGCGGCCTGTTTAATGAAGAGATCGATCTGTTTGCGGATGAGCCAGACGCTCCCCGCCCGGCAGAAAACAAAGAGACAGGGTATCTGGCCCACAAAATGTGGATTAACCATGTGCGCCAGTGGAGCCGAAATGAGAGCAACGCCCGTCGTTTAGGTCTGGAGTCGCATACGCTCAGGCTGGTCGTGGATATTCTGATTACCGCCAGCTATCGGCTTAATGTGCCTCAGCAGTTACAGCAGATTATGCAGCGTGAAGAGGTTTGCGGCGCGCAGCTGCATGCCGGGATCGGTAACTTTATCGCCTGGCTTGGCTACGAAAATGTGGCGGAGGACGCCAGACCCGCCAGCCGGTTCCAGAAAGGATCGGCGATCTTCAGCGCGCCTCGCCTGCAACCGATGGCCCGGCTCACCCAACTGGATGAACAGCCGGTACATGCCGCCAGTCGCTATGTGTATGACTGGCTGGTCGCGCTCTATACCCGGGCAAATGAAAATAAGGGGTATCAGCATCCGCAGGATGTGTCCGACGCCGACAAAAAACGGCTGATGGCGCTGCTCAATGCCTGATGGCGCTACGCAACATCGTAAGCCGGATAAGGCGCTCGCCCGCCATCCGGCAATCTTCATCTCATCAAAACAACGAAAATAACAATGCGACGGGCAGACTCATCGGCCAGGTTGCGCCCACGAGAATGGCGCTCAGAAAGCGGATACGTTTTTTATCGTGGGAAAGAAACCAGGTAATCAGGCAGGCAATCGCCGCCATCACTGCGTAAAAAACCAACATTTTTTGGTAGAGCGACATTTCGGGCATCCGAACCAGAGGGGAAAAACGCGCGCAATATGCTCTTTTTTTTGACGTACATCAAGTTTTATCCGTACTATTCAGCAAAACACTGAAATAGCGGCACCATTCACCATGTTCATATTTTGTCTTATTGCGGATTGCCTGAACCCGTACTATACACAAAGGGGTCATAACGAAAGGTGGCAAAAATGAATGTTTCCAGTAAAACCGTGGTGCTGATAAATGTCTTTGCTGCTATTGGACTTTTTGGCCTTATCTCATTGAGATTCGGCTGGTTTGCCTGATGTACTGAGTGCTTGCTGCGCATACTGGCAGAGAGCGTTCCTTCTCTCTGCCATCGATTTACGATCTTCCCATGCCGCGCCGGAACGGTAAATTATCCTTAATGTTTAACCATTATGTGGCGGATAACCGTATAGTCTTCCAGCCCATAAAGTGACATATCCTTGCCGTAGCCCGAGCGTTTTTGCCCACCGTGCGGCATCTCGCTCACCAACATGAAATGCGTATTAACCCAGGTGCAGCCATACTGCAATCGCGCGCTCAGGCGATGCGCTCGGCCCACATCTTTCGTCCAGACGGATGATGCCAGCCCGTACTGAGTATCATTTGCCCACGCCAGCACCTGCTCTTCATCATCAAACACCGTCATGCTGACAACCGGGCCGAACACTTCTCGCTGCACGATGGCGTCCTCCTGTTTTGCGCCGGCCAGCAGCGTTGGCGCAAAATAGTATCCTGCGCCGTCCAGTTTCTGGCCGCCGGTCACCACGTTGATATGTCCGAGCGCTTTCGCCTCTTCCACCGCTTTTGTCACTCGCTCAAGGTGCGCCTGCGAGCTGAGCGGCCCAAGCTCAGTCGATTCGTCGTTTGGCGAACCGGTTTTCAGGCTGGCGACCGCCGCGCCGAGTTTCTCAACCAGCGCGTCATAGATCCCTTTTTGCGCATAGATACGACAGGCCGCCGTACAATCCTGCCCGGCATTGTAGAAACCGAACGTTCGCACACCTTCGACAACGGCATCCAGATCGGCATCATCAAAGACAATCACCGGAGCCTTACCGCCTAATTCCATGTGCGTGCGCTTAATGGAGGGCGCGGTATGTTGAATAATGTGCTCGCCCGTCGCAATCGAGCCGGTCAGGGAGACCATCCGTACTTTTTCATGCCCGGTGAGCGGATCGCCAACCGTCTTGCCCCGCCCGAACAGCACGTTAAGCACGCCTGGCGGGAAAATATCCTTCGCAAACTCCGCCAGCTTCAATGCCGTCAGCGGCGTGATTTCAGACGGTTTTATCACCACGCAGTTACCCGCCGCCAGCGCTGGCGCCAGTTTCCAGGCCGCCATCATCAGCGGATAGTTCCACGGCGCGATCGAGGCGACAACCCCAACCGGATCGCGGCGGATCATCGAGGTATGCCCTTCCAGATACTCCCCCGCCGCCAGGCCGTTCAGACAGCGTGCGGCGCCGGCAAAGAAGCGAAATACATCGACAATCGCCGGGATCTCATCATTGAGCGCGCAATGCAGCGGCTTCCCGCAGTTTTGCGACTCCAGTTCGGCGAATGTCTGCGCATTTTCCTCAATCACGTCCGCCAGCGCTAGCAGCAGCTCCGCTCTGGTTTTTGGCGTGGTTTGCCCCCATTCCGCGAATGCCCGGTCTGCGGCGCGAACGGCGGCATCTACCTGTGCGGGCGACGCCTCTGCAATCTCCAGAATCACCTCGCCCGTCGCCGGGTTGTAGACGGGCTGTTTTTCACCTTCACCGCTGACCAGCTCGCCGTTAATCAGTAATTGATGTGGCATACATCTTACTCCTGTCGCAAAATATTGAGCGGCAGCCTTGCCGTAAATATATGTCCTTTCCTAAAAATAGTCGGCGCGTCTGCCGCGCACCTGTTGGGATAAGGAAATTTAATCAGGTTGTGAGCTGACACGCATTACGCCGCTCCACGCGGCGCGCATGTTCCATCTTTCGGAGTATAGACAAGGAGTTAGGCTGAGGATGGAAAAGACGGGGGGTATTGATATTTCCTATGGCGAGTCAGCGATAAATAACGTTCTGCCCTGATAATCGATACGCTTTCTCTATTTTGGCTAAAACCAAAAGATGGCAACGCGTATTTTATTTCAGCATATCGCGAATAAGTTTTCCCAGTTGAGATACCGCCTGCTCCTCTCTTTCTCCCCACCCCCATGCGGTATTAAACCGGAAAAAATGCGACCAGGTATCAGAGGTCGAAAACATTTTACCGGGGGCGATACTGATCTGATGCGCCAGAGCCTGCGCACTGAGTTCCCCGGCATCAAGAGATTCAGGCAGTTCCAGCCAGAGAAAATAGCCGCTGTCATTGTGGTGAATCTTCACCTCAGCGGGCAGATGGCGCAGCAGCGTTTGCCAGGCCTGCTGTTTTCGCTCCGCCAACTGGCGGCGCAGACGACGCAAATGCGCGTCATAGCGGCGTGTCGAAAGGTAATCGACCAGAGCAAGCTGCATCGGTGAACTGGTGGATAGCGTACTCATCAGCTGTAGCCGCTGAATTTGTCTGGCGTACTTTCCCGCTGCAACCCAACCAATACGAAAACCGGGAACCAGACATTTCGAGAATGACGAGCAATGCAATATTTTGTCGCGGCGATCCCAGGCTTTGGCAGGCAGCGGTTTGTCGCGGCCAAAATAGAGCTCGCTGTACACGTCATCCTCAATCAGCACGACGTTGTACTGATCCAGTAACGCGACCAGCCGCGCTTTTTTCTCCGGGCTAAGGGTGAAGCCGAGCGGGTTTTGGCTATTGGTCATCAGCCAGCACGCCTTCACCGGATACTCCTGTAATGCCTGTTCCAGCGCCGCTAAATCGATCCCCTCTTTTACATCCGTGGCGACAGAAAGCGCTTTCAGGCGGAGTCGCTCCAGCGCCTGTAACGCGCCATAAAAGCAGGGATTCTCCACAATAACCCAGTCGCCCGGTTCGGTAACCGCCTGAAGGCTGAGGTTCAGGGCTTCCAGCGCCCCGGCGGTAATGACGATTTCATCAGGAGAGACGGTAATTCCCTGCTGCGCATAGCGTCGGGCGATGGCATGGCGCAGCTCGCTGTTCCCCGGCGGCAGGTTCTCAATCACGCTCATGGCCGTGGCGGTTTTACTGACCTGCGCCAGGGAACGGTTAAGCTGCTGCAACGGAAACAGACGTGGGTCTGGAAAGGCAGAGGCGAACGGCATCACCGACGCATCCCGGCTGGCCTGCAACATTTCGAAAATATAAGTATTAATATCAACGGCTTCATCGCGCATTACCTGCACGGGCGGCATCGCAGGCTGACGCACCGGGCGCGCCGCCACGTAATAACCCGACTGCGGACGCGCAATAATGCGCCCCTGGCTTTCCAGCAACTGATACGCATGTCCTACGGTCATAAAACTCATGCCGCTGCTGACCACCTGCTCACGCAAGGAGGGTAATCGATCGCCAGGCTGCCACACGCCGGAGGCGATTTGATCGCAAATTTGTTCCGCCAGTCGCTGATATTTCTTCATCGTTTTTTTATTTCACACAATATGTAAGCCTGCTGGAACAACCGGAAAAGCTAAAGCATAGTCAGCGATAACTCTTTACCCAATGCTCTGGCCGCAATCTGCACGGCATCGATTTTCGTTGCGTGTTTTAAGTCGAATAGTCGGGTAATTTCCTGCTTGGGTCTGCCAATGCGCCTCGCCAGCTCCTGCTGCGTGATTTTTGATTCAAGGAACGCATTCAACAAAAGGACTTTAGACGCAATGCTAAGAGGAATCTCCACATAATCATCAGCTTCATCAACCATTGAAGGTAAAGGAATTGGCTGGTTATCTTCAAAATAAAATTCAAAGGCGGTGACTAATGCGCCCTGCGCGGCTTCGAGAGACTCATGGCGGGTGTCACCTTGTGTTAACGCCTCTGGAATGTCCGGGAACGACACAACATAACCCCCTTCTTCTGCGGGAATGAGATTGACGGGATAACGCATAGTTTCTGGTAACGCTCTCATGTGATCAACCTTATATATCTGATGATTAATTCAAACCAAGCTGCTTTAGTATTGCTTTACGCAGGGTGTCTTTAATTTCATCACCAGGATGTCTGGGCATGACGCTTCGTTTGTCGTGATATCTCAACTTCAAATGATTCGTTCCATTTGTTACATCGACTCCCTGAGATTCAAGCCAGCGTCTGAACTCGCTCTGCTTCACCGCGCCTCCCTGCCATGTATTATAACCATAAGGTAAACATTTTTGTTTACCTTTTCTTTTTTTTTGAATGTTATACACCCCGAAATGGCTTTTGGCTGATTAACACTCAAAAACCGGAAAGCCGGTTCCAGTTTTGCGGGAAGGTTAACTATGGTGAGAGGGGGTTTAAGGTACATCAGGCGTGGCCGGGTGACGCTCAGCGTTCCCGGCCAGCCGCTGACTTAGCTTTTACGTTTTGGCAGCGTTTTCATCAGATCTTCCGGGCTTACGGAGGCGACAACGCTGCCGGGCAAGGGCATTTTCAGAATATGATTTTTGATCTTGCCGATAACGTGCATTTCGCACGGACGGCAATCAAACTTCAGCGTCAATACTTCATCGCCGTGTACCAGTTGCATCGGCGTTGCTTTCCAGCTTTTGATATTCCCTTTCGCCTGTTTCGGGCACAGGTTAAAGGCAAAGCGCAAACAATGTTTGGTGATCATCACCGGCACATCGCCCTTCTCCTGGTGCGCCTCATACGCCGCGTCGATCAACTGGACGCCGTAGCGATGATAAAACGCGCGCGCTTTGTGATTGTAGACGTTAGCCAGGAAGCTCAAATGCGTTTCCGGGTAGACCGGGGCTGGTTGCGCCATCGGCTTACGGCTGCCGCGTTGATAGTTCGCCAGACGCGCCGCATCCAGCATCTCTGCCGCTTCGCGACGGAACTGGTTGAGTAAACTGTTCGGCACGAACAGTGCGCCGGGGAGATTCACCTCAACGTTACGCGCGTAGTACATCGTCTGTCCCAGCTTCGCCACGCCTTCTTTCAGGTTGTTCAACGCTTTTTCGGCGTTGTTCGCCTCGTCAAACAGTCCCTCCAGCGTATGGGTGACGCTCACGCCCTCTTCGCTGGTCAGCGTCAGAATTAGCTGTTCCTGCCAGCCGCCTAACGCGATATCCACCGCCACCCGGCGTTCGCTGGAGGTTTTGGTTAACGCCTGCTGCCAGTTGTGGTCGAGATTACGGTTCAGCGGATGATGCGGGCGCACTTTATGCAGGTCGGACGGCATTTCATTCGGCCAGACGCGATAACGGTTCTGCCCAGTTTTTTCCACCGTATTAGCGCGAAACCCCACCACTTCACGTTTGATCAGCACATTCAGGCCATCGCCGTTGGATAACGGTTCCGTCACCTCAACGTCCAGGTGATCTTTTGCCACTTTGACGACTTCGCCTACCGGCAAACCGATAAATTTTGGCGAATCGAACGCGCCGATATCCCCTTTACGGGCGTTAACAAAATAGTCGGTACTGCCGCGATGGAAGGTTTTATCCGTAGAAGGAATAAAAAAGTGCTCAGTACGACCGGCGGAAGCCCGCGCCAGGTCACCACGCTCCTCGATAATCGCATCCAGCATCTGGCGATAGTGCGCCGTGATGTTCTTCACATAGCTCATGTCTTTGTAGCGTCCTTCAATTTTGAAGGAACGCACGCCGGCATCGATCAACGCGCCCAGATTGGCCGTCTGGTCATTATCTTTCATCGACAACAGGTGTTTTTCGTACGAGACCACCCGCCCCTGATCGTCTTTTAAGGTGTACGGCAGGCGACAGGCCTGGGAACAGTCGCCACGGTTAGCGCTGCGACCGGTCTGCGCATGAGAGATATAGCACTGCCCGGAATAAGCCACGCACAGCGCGCCGTGGATGAAAAACTCAATAGTGGCGTCGGTGGCCTGATGAATCGCCTGGATCTGGCTCAGACTCAGTTCGCGCGCCAGCACAATCTGGGTGAAACCGACGTCGGCAAGGAATTTCGCCTTTTCAACGCTGCGGATATCACACTGCGTACTGGCATGCAGTTCAATGGGGGGAATGTCCAGTTCCAGGATGCCCATATCCTGCACAATCAGCGCATCGACGCCGGTCTGGTACAGATCGGTAATCAGCCGTTGCGCGGGCTCAAGCTCATCATCATGCAGAATGGTGTTTAACGTCACAAAGATCTTCGCGCCATAGCGATGCGCAAGAGGCACCAGTTCCGCGATATCTTTCAGGCTGTTACTGGCATTATGCCGCGCGCCGAAGCCCGGCCCGCCGATGTAAACAGCATCGGCGCCATGTAAGATCGCTTCACGAGCAATGACGGTATCGCGTGCCGGACTTAACAGTTCAAGGTGATGAGGTTGCTGGCGCATACGGTTAATATCATCCAATAACAGCAAAATGGCGGCTATTGTAGTCAGAAGCGCGACGTTTCGGAATACTTTTCCCGTCTAACTATGTGGGTAATGGATCAAGGAGTGAAAGTGAACCGTCTGGTCGCTGCTATTGCGATACGCATGGGCGGCATCGCCCGCAAAACGCACGCCTTCGCCGGATTTGAGCGTGCGCCATTCCCCGGCAATACACATATCCAGCGTTCCCTGAATCACCACCACATGTTCGATGACGCCTGCCTCATGCGGCGTCGATTCGCTAAGCGCGCCCGGGGCCATCAATATTGAAAAATGGTCAAAACAGAGCTGCGGGTCCCACGGAAACAGCGGCGTGATCACCATTGCCTGCTGCTGCGGGTCGAAGGTCGGGAGATCCTCCGCTTCCGGCGGGGAGATAAACGTTGAAAACGGGACATTCAAACCGGTGGCAATCTTCCATAATGTGGATACCGTCGGGCTGGATTCGTTGCGCTCTATCTGGCCGAGCATTGCTTTTGAAACCCCTGTCGCTTCCGCCAGACGCGACAGACTCCATTCTCGCTGTTGGCGTAGCGCCTTCAGCGTCGTCGCCAGATAATGGGTCAGGTTGTCCATTTTTCTCCTCCGGTAAAGCCGCAGTCTATCACTTGTGCGCTATAGCGCACAATGCTACAGTTTGTGACCGTTATAACGTACAAGGGGCAATCATGCGCTCGTTTTCACTTCCTCTGCCAACCGTGTTGTCTGGTTTTGTTGCGGTCCTGGTCGGCTATGCAAGCTCAGCGGCAATCATCTGGCAAGCCGCGATTGCCGCCGGCGCATCAACCGGACAAATTGCCGGATGGATGACGGCGCTTGGCATCGCGATGGGCGTCAGTACGCTGGCGTTAACCCTATGGTATCGTGCTCCGGTGCTGACGGCATGGTCAACGCCCGGCGCCGCGTTACTGGTTACCGGCTTGCAGGGTCTCACGCTTGCGGAGGCCATCGGCGTATTTATTGTCGCGAATGCGTTAATCGTCCTGTGCGGCGTAACCGGGTTGTTTGCCCGCTTAATGCAGGTGATTCCGCATTCTCTTGCTGCCGCGATGCTGGCCGGTATTTTATTGCGTTTTGGTTTGCAGGCGTTCGGTCATCTGGATGGCGAGCTGTTTCTGTGCGGCAGTATGCTGCTGGCGTGGTTAGCGCTGAAAGTGCTGGTGCCGCGCTATGCGATTATCGCCGCAATGGTTGTCGGTATTCTGGTTGCGGGCATGAAAGGTGACATTGTCACGTCTGGCATAACCTTCTCCCCGGTGCTACCGGCGTTTATCGCGCCCCATTTTTCGCTTGCTCATAGCCTCGGCGTCGCCATTCCACTGTTTCTGGTGACAATGGCGTCACAAAACGCGCCCGGTATCGCCACGATGAAAGCCTCCGGTTACTCCCTTCCGGTTTCGCCGCTGATCGTGTTTACAGGGCTGCTGGCGCTGGTTTTATCTCCTTTTGGCGTCTACTCCATATGCATTGCCGCTATTACCGCCGCCATTTGCCAGAGTCCCGAAGCGCACCCGGACGCCGGGCGTCGCTGGCTGGCTGCGGCTGTCGCAGGCGGGTTCTATCTGCTGGCGGGATTGTTTGGCGGTTCCGTCACCGCTCTGATGGCCGCCCTGCCCGTAAGCTGGATTCAGATGCTGGCCGGGCTGGCGCTGCTGGGAACAATCAGCGGTAGTCTGTACCAGGCATTGCTTAATGAAACGGAGCGTGATGCCGCTATCGTGACCTTTCTCGTCACCGCAAGCGGGTTGACGCTGCTGGGCATTGGCTCTGCGTTTTGGGGACTGGTAGTCGGAGGCGTCTGCTACGGGGTGCTATCGTTTGCTCGCCGCGCGTAACTGCGACGGCGTCTTACCGGTCACCTGCTTAAAGCGATTGCTGAAATGGCTCGCTGAACTGAATCCGCAGGCCATCGCGATCTCTGACAGCGAACGGGTTGAATGACAGACCCATTGCTGTGCCAGCGCCATACGCCGCTGCATCACGTACTGGTGCGGCGCCATGTTCATCGACTGGCGAAACATTCTGGCGAAATGAAATTCGCTCAATACCGCCTCGCGCGCCAGGTCGCTTAGCGTCAGCGGCTCAGCAAGATGCGCTTCAATGTACGCCAGCACATTGCGCAGCGTGGCGGGCGCCAACCCGCCAGTAACCGTCGGGAGACGCCACTGCACGTTACTGTAATGCTGCACCAGATGCGTCAACAGCAGTGACGAGGCGGCGCTGAGCGTCATATGATTCGCCGGTTGCTGCCAGTCATTTCCCAGCAGGAACTGGCGATAAACCGCCGTTATTCCCGGATCGTTGCCAAAAGTGCGCTCATCCAGGGTAAAGCTGTACGGGCTTTTATCCCAGACTTTTTCCCCAACATCCCGCAGATGGGCATCTGTACAGTAGAGATGGACAAACGACAGGTCGTCGCGAATGTCCCAGACGGACTCACTCTCTTTTGGCATCAGACAGAAGCGATCCGGCCCCCCGCCATTCTTCCAGCCGTCCGGCGTTTTGTGGTAGCTCTCGTAGCCGTCAGCGACATACAGGCTGAGAGTATGGTGATCGCAATATTGCGTAATGTTGTCACGTTTATTTGACCATGCCGCCAGCTGGACACCCGAATGCAACGCAACCGAGTCATGCAGCACGGCATTATGTTTGCGTAAATTTTCAAAGGCATCATAAGACTGAGACATACCATCACATCACAAAGCAGTAATAAGTAGAATCTCAGTCTATAACAGCCACGATCCGTTTCCAGCCCTCACCGGTCAGACAGCGGCAAAAAAGCGCAAGATTTTGCAAGTCATCCGCAAACCGGTGCAAGCGCGCGCATTTTTTACATGTCACATTCCTTCTTCGGATAATAAAGATAAAGAAGAGAGTGTTATGAACGCATTATTATACTGTCTGGTGGTTGTCATTTGGGGAACCACCTGGATTGCGATTTATCTGCAACAAGGCCCGGTATCGGCGCCCGTGTCCATTTTCTGGCGGTTTGCCGTCGCCAGCGCGTTAATGATGCTCATCCTGCTGGCGAGCGGGAAATTACGAAAATTATCCGGGCGCGACCACCTGTTTTGCCTGTTACAGGGCGGATGCGTCTTCTGCTTTAATTTCTGGTGTTTTTATAGCGCCGCCGCCTGGATCAACACGGGGCTGGAGTCCGTCATTTTCTCAATGGCCGTACTGTTCAATGCGGTTAACAGCTTTGTGTTCTTCGGACATAAACCGCCGCTACGCTTTTATTACGCTGCCGGTCTGGGATTAACGGGCATTATCACGTTGTTCTGGCAGGATCTGGCCAACAGCGGCTGGAACCACTCGCTGTTACTGGGGATTGGTCTGAGCGCGCTGGGAACGTTTGGCTTCTCTTTGGGCAATATGATCAGCATGCGCCATCAGAGAAAAGGTCTGGAAGTCATGACCACCAACAGCTGGGCGATGCTGTACGGCACGCTGCTGATCGCCGCCATTGCCTGTATACGCGGCGATAACTTCACGCCGCAATGGACGTTGAGCTACCTCGGCGCCCTGCTGTATCTGGCAATATTCGGTTCCGTTATCGCGTTTGGCGCGTATTTTACTCTGGTGGGACGCATCGGCCCTGGCAACGCGGCCTACAGTACGCTGCTGTTTCCTCTGGTGGCGCTGACAATATCCACACTCTACGAAGGTTACGTCTGGCAAATGAATGCCGTTGTTGGATTAGTGCTGATCCTGGTTGGCAATCTGGTGATGTTCACGCGTCCAGAGGCGTTAATGAGTAAATTAATTTACCGTCGCCGGGCGGCATAAAAAAACGCGCCATCCGAAGATGGCGCGTGAACTTATTTTTTACCGACATCAAACATGGTGGCATCAGTCGCCATGTCATCAATCACTTCTTTCAACGTTTCAAACGCCATCGGCGTATTTTCGTTGCTCAGGTCTTTACCCTCGCCCTGACGAACCACTTTCACCACCGGTTTATTGGTGGCGGCATCAATCAGCTCGCCTTCAAAGTAAAGATGCGTATCCATTGTGCGATGGCCTGTCGCCATCTGCGTACCCGCAACCACCAGGGCGACCGGCACCACTTCATAGAATTGCAGCCCCTCTTTGCTGGTATCAACGCCGGTTATCGCGCCGCGGAAAATCAGGCTACGCGGCCCTGGGGTCGTCACCAGAGGTTTACGTTTCTCAATGGCCGTTTTCAGTTGGGTATCGGTATAGCTTCGTAATTTATCCAGAACCTGCTGCCCGACCTGCGTTGTGGGTTTCGGCACCGGATAGTAGGTTATCGGGTTCCAGACGATGCTGTCATATTTAGACTCATCAAAGCTGGAGTCAACCCAACGGAGCACCGGTTTTCCCGTTGCGGAGGTTGTTTCTTTCAGCCCTGAATAATCTTTTAAGAACCCAGAATATTTATCCGGCTGAGTGATTTTTGACGCACAGCCAGATAAAGCCAATAAGCCAGAAAGCACTGCAACTTTAAATAAAGTATGAGTACGCATGGAAACTATCCCTTTTGTTTTTGCAGATATGCAATTGGAATAGTAGCAAAAGGAAACTAATCTGGATGGACTATAAATGGTATCGCCAGCACAAATTCAACACGGCGAGTTGCAGGCCGTATCAGGCCTGCAACGCTATCATAAAATTGCGTTATGCGCTTTTACGCGCCAGCAGCGTCGCAAAACGCAGTTTGATGCGGTTGCCGTTGGCGTCCGTGCGGTGAAGTTCACCCACATCCTCGTTGTATTTCAGCAATTCCCAGCCTTCGTAGTAACGGCGCAGTTCCCCTTCTTTAAACGCAAACGGGAAACCCACGGTGCAGGGGAAATCTTCCGTATCCATTGCCGCCACAATCAGGTTATGCCCGCCCGGTTTGGTGCAGCGCTGCATATTGGCAATTAGCCCCGGAATGGTTTTCGCTTCCAGGAACATCATCACGACCGTTGAGAGAATAAAATCGTAGTCGCCTTCGAAGCTTAACGCGTTAAGGTCAACCACCTTTGCTTGCAGGTTTTCCAGCCCTTCCGCCGCTTTGATGCGCTCAACGTTGGCGATGCTCATCGGATTCTTATCCCAGGCGGTAACGTCATAGCCGTTCGCCGCCAGATAGAGGCTATTACGGCCATTTCCGCAGCCCAGATCCAACGTTTTGCCCGGCGCGACCACCTTTGCCGCCTCAACGACGTCGGAGTGCGTGCGGGTTAAATCGTATTTTTCAGTAAAGTAATTTTCGTCACGAAGGGTCATTAGTTATCCTCAGATTTCAGTAATGCGGCGCGTTCTGTGCGCACGAGAAGTTTCCCCTGCATCAGCAGCGCAAACGTGCGTACGAGCAATAACGCTATGATAAAATTGGTAAAAATAAACAACGGAATCGCCAGCGTATGAAAAAATCCCGACGCGCTGGCGTGCCCTAAATGCAGTCCTGTCGTCGCCAGCGCTGAAACGCCGAACGAGAAGCTCCAGAAAGAGGCATTAAACGGCTGCGACAGATACCACGGCATCAGGCGCAGCATGAAAAGCAGTTGCAGCAAGCCATAGCCAAACAGCATTTTCGCCAGTGTATCGCCTTCTCCGCCGTTGACGCTCAGCCAGGCGCTACAGGCCACTAACGCCGGAGCCAACTGAATGCCCAGCGATGTGCGCAGTACCGCTGGTAATTCACCGGAACTGCGCAAACGTTGCAAAATAACGGGTTCCAGACTCAACCACGAGAATACGCCAGCCCCTAAAAAGACCAGCCCGGCGTCGTTGTAACCCAACGCGCCGCAGGCCATCGCGCTAATAAAGTTATTCGCTACCGTCGGCAGATACAGCCCCGGCGTTGTCGCCTCTTCAGGATGCGAACCGCGCCAGAGTCCCGCCGTTTGCCATGCGGCATAAGCCAGTTGCACCACGACGCCAATGCTGAACAATCCCACGGCTAACCCACGACACCAGGGGACAAAACCAATCGCCACCAGCATCGTGGTCGCAGGAAAAAGGCTGACAAAACTGCTCTTTACCGGATGCCGTACCTCCGCCAGTACGCTCTGTGGAAAACGCAGCAGACGGTTAAGAAAGGCAAGCGTCAGCAAGCTCCAGATGATCATTGCCAGGATCACCAGGCCATCGCCAATCCAGTGACTGACGGGCCAGATATGGCTGGCATAGCGCCACGCGAAGCCCATGCCAATGGTGCCCAGTACCATCCCAAAATAGCCAGCCGGAAGATTAAGCACCCGGTCGCTCTGCTTGTTCTTACTCATTTTGTTTAATTTATAAAGTATATTTTAAATGCATTTTATGGAATTTCGCCCTGTTTAGCCAGTGCTGAAAAATTTGCTACGGTTATCTTAAGCGAGCAAAGGGAAATTCCCCATGAGCAAATATCACCTGAGTGAAGAATCACGTGCCTTTAGTTATCAGGATAACGGCCACAAGAAAAGCGTCCTGCTGCGCCAGATCATTGCCCTTACCGACTTTAACGACGTCAAAGCCGGAACCACTGGCGGCTGGGTAGACGACGAAAGTGTGCTGGCGCAAGAAGGACACTGCTGGATTTACGACGAGAATGCCCTCGCATTCGCCGGGACGATGATTTCAGGCAACGCCCGCATCACCCAGGCCTGCATCATCAGAGATCGCGCGCAAATCGGTGATAACGTCTGGATTGATCTGGCCGAGATCAGTCACGGCGCCCGGATAAGCAACAACGTCACCGTGCAGAATTCGCTCGTTCGCGGTGAATGTCATCTGTCTGGCGACGCTCGTATTCTGCACCATTCGGAGATTATCGCCGCAAAAGGCCTAACTCAGGAAAGCGACCTGACGCTGCAAATCTACGATCGCGCCACCGTCAGCAGCTCGCGCATTGTGCATCAGGCGCAAATCTACGGCGATGCGATAGTCACCCAGGCGTTTATTGAACACCGCGCGGAAGTGTTTGATTTCGCGATCGTCGAAGGAAATGAAGAGAATAACGTCTGGCTTTGCGACTGTGCCAAAGTGTACGGTCACGCCCGCGTTATTGCGGGAACGGAGGAAGATGCCATCCCTACGTTGCGTTACAGTGCTCAGGTGGCGGAGCACGCGACGGTTGAAGGTAACTGCGTATTGAAACATCACGTTCTGGTCGGTGGTCATGCCGAACTACGCGGCGGCCCTGTCCTGCTTGACGATCATATCCTGATCGAAGGCCATGCCCGCATTCTGGGGGACGTGCTGATTGAGCATCATGTGGAAATCACCGATCGGGCGACGATCGAAACCTTTGATGGCGACAGCATCCATCTGCGTGGCCCAAAAGTGATTAACGGTGAACAGCATATTACACGAACACCGTTGGCAGGGTTACTCTGAGGCGTTCTCGATAATGCGGGCGTACAGGTTAACGTCGTGATACTCCCCGTTGAGAAACTCCGCTTGTTTCAGGCATCCTTCCAGTTCAAAACCATTGCGGCGCGCCACCTGGTTGCTCGCCTGGTTCGCAACACGACATTTAATCACAAAGCGTCGAAGCTCGCCGCGCCCGGCATAATGGCCGATAAACGCCTGAAGCGCGCGCGACATAATACCCTGCCGCTGGTGAGATTCATCCAGCCAGTAACCGATATAGGCGGTTTTATTCAACGGCTCTATCAGATTAAACGAGATGACGCCCACCACCTCCTCTTCCTGAAAGATAAGGAACATTTTGGCGTAGCCGCGCTGGTGCAACATCATATTACCCTGCACATTTTTGCGCGTATCGTCTTCGCTGGCGACAAACTGCGGCCAGTTTAGCGATGCCTGTAGCCAGTCTTTGTTTTTAAGCACCAGTTGATGTAACGGCGTAACATGGCACTCTTCCACCGCTCGCAGTTCCAGTGTTTCGCTGATCGTGATGACTTCAGCCATTTCTCCATCCTTTACGGTGACAACAGCAGGATTTATTAGCTTATCACAGACTTGCCCGTATACCTGAAAACAGGAAGGGCTTCCTTGTCTGTCAGGAAGCCCTTTTAAGCAGGACAAAGACTGCGCAGTGCCTACAACGAATCAGCTCTCATTCAAACTTTCTTTCTGCAATATTCTGAGCAGATCCTCCTTCAGATGGAGTTTCTCTTTTTTCAGACGAACAATATCCAAACTGTATCCCCTGCCGTCAGAACCTTCCAGCCGGGCAATCTCATGATCAAGGGTGTTGTGTTTTTCGAACAAGGAAAGAAAGCGAGGATTCTCGGTTTTCAGTCGTGAAATCAGATCTCTGTATTCTGGAAACATACGCACTCCCTGTTAGTGGCTGTAAAACGTGTACTGAAGTACACACCGTCAGCTTACGCATTTGACATAAGGAATAATGCGAACGGGATCGAGTTTAAATAATGAGCAGAAAATGCGCCGGGAATCGTCGGGAGAAAAGAGCCGCCAGCAGTGTGGCGGCTCGGGGCAGCAGAGCGGATTACCGCATCACGCGGTCATCAACGTAGCGACGCTTATCCGGCGCCGGCGGGAAATACTGATACAGCCAGGTTTCGCTAATGGCGTCCCCCTGGCAGCGCAGGAACATACGCATATCCACCGGGTCGGTCGAATCTGACGTCGGATACCAGTCAAACTGGATGCGATAACCATCGAACGGTTCAACGTAGAGGATCTCAATCTGTTTCGCTTCGCCGTTAGACAGCGTAATGACAGGCTCGATCCCCTTCGGCGCAGCGGCTTTCAGATCGCCGCCGACAAAATCAATGGCAAAGCGGCGCGCCCATTTTTCCGGGTAGTGTTCACCCGGCGCCCACCCTTCGGGGAAACCGCCCATACCGGTACGGGTCGCCATCACGCGCGCCAACGGCGAGCGAACCGGCGGTTGCGCGCTCCAGTAAAGACGGTATTTGAATGCCAGATCATCGCCCGCTTTGATCGCTTTTTCCGGCTGCCAGAAGCACACCACGTTATCGAGCGTTTCACCGGTCGTCGGGATTTCCATCAGGCCGATAGACCCTTTCCCCCATTTGTTACGCGGCTCCACCCACAGGCTTGGGCGTTTGTTATACCAGCCCATGATGTCCTGATAGTGGGAAAAGTCACGGTCAAGTTGCAGCAGGCCGAACCCTTTCGGGTTATTGTCGAGATAGGCGTTGAACTGCAATTTCTGCGGGTTATTCAGCGGACGGCAGATCCATTCGCCATTGCCCAGCCACATGGCCAGGCGGTCAGAGTCGTGAATTTGCGGATGAATAGTGTCGCACATCCGGCGTTCATTGTTGCCGCAGCTGAACATGCTGGTCATTGGCGCGATACCCAACTGCTTGATGTCTTTACGCGCATAAATGTGGTTTTCCACATCCATGATCACCTGACTCTCTTCGCAGTGGATCACAAATTTATAGGCGCCAGTGACGCTTGGGCTATCCAGCAGCGCGTACACGGTAAAGGTGGTGTCGCCCGGTTTCGCCGTCTCAAACCAGAATGCGGTGAAGTCAGGGAACTCTTCTTTGCTGTCGGTATAGGTGTCTATCGCCAGGCCTCGCGCGGACAGCCCGTACTGATAAGTGTCATCCACCGCGCGGAAGTAGCTAGCCCCCAGGAAGGAGACGATGTCGCGACGCGCCAGTTCAGGCGCTTTAAAGGCGCGAAAGCCCGCGAAGCCAAGATCGGTTTGCCCTTCCAGTTGACGGGTATCGACACCGGCATCGTTGTATTTGAACAGTTCCGGGCGGAAATGAATTTCGCGCGCCTGATGCGTGCTGGCATCAAGCGAGAACATACGCACGCGACGACGAAAGCCCATTCCTACGTGGAAAAATTGCACATCCAGCTTGCGGCCTTCGATGTTGTTCCACAGAGAGTGCGCCGCATCGTACTGAATGCTGTTGTAGGCCTGCGGCGTCAGATTCGCCAGCGTATTGGGTAACGCCCGGGGTTCACCGCCCCACGACTTTTGCGCTAAATCGTTCGCCATTGATTGCAGAACGGAAAAGTCAAAACGGACGGTTTGACCATCTGCAATATCAGACTCTGCCGCGAAAGCGGCGCGGGAAAAGAGTGAAGCAATACCGCTCGTACCGCACACGGCGGCCATTGCCATTGAACCTTTAATAAATCGTCTACGATCCATACCTGAAAGTGAGTCCTTCTGGTCGTGTGAATGGTCCCGCGCTGGTCTCTATCAGCGGCAAGAAGTGCAACGTTTCTGACCGCTCACTCTAGACAAAATTCATTAATAATCCAATTGTTGGCTGTCGATAATCTGTACAAAAGCCAAAATATTTTATGTCGATAAGAACAGACTGAATACCGTGTAAATACAGATGGGCGCGCTTTCAGGTTATGAAAAGCGCAACCTGCCAGACATCTCACCATTATTCCAGACTGACGTGATGTTTCATCACCCGTTTGAACAGCGCCATCCGCGCGCCCATAAAGCGGTTCTCTACTTTAAAACCGGCAAATTTATTCAGTCCGATACGTAACAAGCGATCCCGCCCCTGAACGCTGGCGAGCCAGCGCACCGGACCATGCAGAACATCGCAGGTCCGGCTGGCGTGACGGGCGAAATTAACCCAGTAATCGGCGATATGCCGGGCAAACGCCAGATCGTTGTCATTCACGTAATTGCGCGCGGGTTCCGCCAGCGTCAGCGTGTCAAAGACATACGGCACTTCATTTCCGTGCCAGGCGCCGTTGGCGTAGGTTGTGTGTTCAGTTTCCGCGACATAGTCAAACCAGTATCGCCAGCACGGTTCGCCTACCCGCTGCTGCGCCTGCATCACCACATAGCCCAACGTGGTGAACGCCATATCGCGGCAGACCTGACGCCCCAGTTCCTCATCACCCTTCACGCCGGGATAGAGCAGCCTGATCAGCCCTAACCCCAGTCGGCGTTCGCGCCGCAATTTCGCGATCTGCCCGGCGAGATCAACGCCAAACACCGCCATCACGCTCGCTTCGTCGCTGTTGGAGCCAATCAGAACCGGCATTGGGTGCTGCTTTCCGGCAAAGAAGGTCTCCATCATCGGCTGTGGCAATACCGCATCGCCGGAAATCGGCGTCGGCGCGATTTTCAACGGCGCGCCCAGTGGCCAGAATGCCTCCGCCGGTAGCGCCCGCAACTGTTCAGCAGTAGCGTTCGGCAAATTAAAATGCGCCGCCAGTTCGATGCCCTTTTGCAGCGCGACCTCGCGCGGCGTATCCGGTAACGTATAACCACTCTGAATAATGGCTTTATGGAACAGGCCCTGTGCCCGTGGGGACGCCATCAGCGACAGAACGCTACGCGCGCCAGCGGACTCGCCGAACAGCGTCACATTCTGCGCATCGCCGCCGAAAGCGGCAATATTGTCCTGCACCCAGCGTAGCGCCGCGATCTGATCGAGCAAGGCGAAGTTATGCACGCATTCGCCGTCCTCGCCATCAAGGGCCGGATGAGCAAAAAATCCCAGGTGACCAAGACGATAATTGAGTGTGACTACCACGACATCGCGCTTCGCCAGCGCACAACCGTCGTAAGGCGGTAATCCTCCCGCGCCGATGGTGTAGCCGCCGCCATGCAGCCAGACCATCACCGGCAACGGCTGCGGGCGCACCGCGGGCGCCCAGATGTTCAGATACAGGCAATCCTCGGAAAAACGCCCCGGATCGCCCCCGCCAAGCTCGCGACAATATTCAATATCCTGCCAGCTGGCGCATGAAAATGTATTCGCAGGACGTTCGCCCTGCCAGGGGGTGGCAGGCTGTGGCGCCCGCCAGCGGAGCTGACCCGTAGGCGGCGCGGCATACGGTATACCGCGCCAGATGTGGATGTCGTTTTGCACGACACCCATGACATTTCCCTGTTGCGTTTCGACAAGCGGGATGGAGGGATTCAACATGACGCATTCCTTTTCCTTCACATCCCGACAGCATACCGCGATCAGAGCAGTCCGCAACGCCGTTTACTGCGTTCTTCCGCCGCCTGATAAAGCGCAAACTCATCATATACCGGGCACCCTAACGCCTGCTCAAAGGCGTCGCGGCTGGCATTGCCGTGGCTGCGCGCCTGGGTTTCGTTACCCAGGTTAGACTGGAATATTCCGGCCGCGCTTACCGGCAGAAAATCTTCATAGGTAATGGGTTGTGCCACCACCCAACCGCGTTCAATCAGCGGCTGTGGGTCGTCGCCCGGATGAATAGACTGGCGGTGCGATTCACCAGCAGGCGTTAACCGGTAGCGAAACCAGGCGAGCCCCTGCTGGCGCAGTAAAAATTCGCTGTCCGGGAAAGCGTTAAAGACCGCCTGCAAATGCAGCTGATGCGTAAGATTATCTTTGCCCGTCCCCGCCTTATGCAGTAACGCATCGTACAACCGCCGTCCTTCAGGCGTCAGCGCCACGCCGCGCTGTTCAATCTCACCAAAACGTGCCGTATGGCTGCCCTCCGTTTCACCGGCAAACAGCACCGACTCTTCCAGCGCCTTGAAACTGGTCTGGCGTAACAGAATCGGCACCTCACGGCGCGGCGGCCCTTCAATCAGGATCTTGGGTTCGATACCGCATTCCGGCATCATCAACTGCACTTTGTCGATATCCAGCGTGCGCGGCGTCAGGTGGTTAATGTGGCACCCCGGAAAACACACCACGTCAGCAATCAGACGGTGTTCATTATGTAATGCCTGATACGTTTCCCTGTCCACCGTGGCGTGCCGGTGCCAGCGGAAAGTCTCCAGCGCCTCCTGCACAAACTCCCGCGCCTGCGCCCCGGTAAAATTGCCCTGCGCATCAAAGACGTCCAGAAGTTCGCGACAGCGCGGCGTAAAGATATCGCGCTTCGCCAGAATATCCGCCGCGCGTTGGCGCAGCGTCGCGTTCTCAATTAACTCCAGCCGTAATAGCGAGGTGAAGACGCGAAACGGGTTGCGGGAAAGCGACGCATCGTCAATGGGGCGAAAGGCGGTGGAATGAACGGGAACGCCCGCCTGAGAAAGGTCGTAATAACTGACGGGATACATCCCCATAATCGCAAACATTCGGCGCAAGGTGGAAAGCTCCTGCGCCGTACCCACCCGAATCGCACCATGCCGTTCAACGTTCAGCCGCGCCAGCTCATCCGCGTTGGCCAGCTTTTCATGCAGCGTGGGATTATTTTCCAGTACCGTCAGATTCACATCAGCGACAAGTTCCAGCAATGTACCGTACTGTGGAACTTCCTGCTGGTACATTGCTGACATTGCCTGCGAAAAGTGTTCCCGAATCTCATCAGCCGCGATGGTGTTCGCCATAATGTCATGCCTCCAGTGAATATTACCTGGAGTGTAGAAAACGCCGTTCACTCTGGTGGGAAGAATTTACAAAGTGTGATCTCACCTGTGCGGATTCAGGTGATGTTCCAGCCAGGGGAGCATCTGTTTCTTACGGCTCAGCATCCCTTCCACCTCGCAGGGGTGCGGGACATCCGGCTGGGCATCTCCGGCAAACCAGAGGCGGGAATAACCGAGATTGATATCCGTGAGCATCAGAACAACCAGCGCCGCATCTGCCCCGGCGGCATAGCGCGCCATTTCCTCACGCAGGTCGTCCATCATCGCATCAACCTGTTCCAGCGCATACAGCTCAAGCTGCGCCACGCAAACCCGCTGCCCGTGGACAGTAAAGGTTTTCATGTCCTTCTGAAGAAGCTGGCTGGCGTTCATCCCTTCCACGCTGGTTTTCGCGTACAGAAGATCGCGGCTAAAGCGTTCAAGAGACAAACCGGCGAGCTGGCTGAGCGATTCCACCGCAAGGCGGTCATCCGGGGTCGTTGTCGGCGAACGAAGCGTGACAGTGTCACTCAGGACGGCGCCCAGTAATAACGTCGCTTCTGCGGGTGAAAGCTGTTTTCGAATGGCATCCGTCATCAGTTGCCACAGTAATGTTGCGCTACTGCCAACAGGTTTTACCCACACTTCCGGCGGCAGTCGGGTGATCAACCCGCCTAAGCGGTGATGGTCAATAATGCCAACAACGTTACTCTGCGCTAAAGAATCCGGCCCCTGGGCTGGTTCGGTAAAATCAACCAGCCAGACGTCCCGATCGGTGAGCGGAACGCTTAATCGTTCAGGAATGGGCAACCCCGCCTGCGCAAAAATAAACTGCGTCTCACGGTTGGCTTCCCCCGTGCGGAACGCCACTGCCTCCTGCCCGCGTAACGTCAGCCAGCGCGCCGTCATCATGGCCGTACAGATAGCATCGCTATCAGGATTGAGGTGACCAATTACATATATCATTGTTGTTTCCTGTTGGAAAAAGCATGAGGAACCGGAAGAGTATTGACCAGCCCGACACGCTCCTGGTGATAAAGAGTCATATCAGGCGTCATCAGCCTACTGAAACGAGGCGGTTGGAATAAGGTGGAACGCCATCACCCTGCACAGGATTGTGAACCCGCTTGATGTCTCTTTCAAGTATGAACTCACGTTATGACCTGTCGCTTTCTGCGCCACGCATTGTCATTATTCTCACATCACTGTGAATCGTACAAAACATAAGCAAAACAAACTTCTTGTAAAAGAAATGAGTTAGATGTTAATAATATTTTGCTATCAGGTTATCAAAAACCAATAACTTTACTTGTCACCGGCACCGCTCTGTTTTTAACATCGCTTATGGAAAAAAATAGCTTGTTTAGTCAGCGCATCCGTTTGCGCCATCTTCATACTTTTGTAGCTGTCGCCCAACAAGGAACACTGGGGCGCGCGGCTGAAACCCTTAACCTGAGTCAACCTGCACTCTCTAAAACGCTTAACGAGCTGGAGCAACTGACCGGAACCCGCCTTTTTGAGCGCGGTCGCCTCGGCGCGCAGTTAACGTTGCCCGGCGAACAGTTCCTCACCCATGCGGTAAAAGTGCTTGATGCGCTTAATACCGCGGGCTAGGCGTTGAATCGCAAAGAAAGCCTCAATAATGATGTGGTGCGCATTGGCGCATTGCCCACCGCCGCGTTGGGTATCCTTCCGGCCGTTATTGGTCAGTTCCATAAGCAGCAAAAAGAGACGACGTTACAGGTCGCCACCATGAATAACCCGATGCTGCTCGCTGGCTTAAAAACGGGGGAAATCGACCTCGGTATTGGCCGGATGTCCGACCCGGAATTGATGAGCGGTCTGAATTACGAGCTGCTGTTTCTGGAGTCGCTGAAGCTGGTTGTGCGCCCTAATCACCCACTATTACAGGAAACCGTCACCTTAAGCCGTGTGATGGAATGGCCAGTGGTCGTGTCGCCCAAAGGCACCGCTCCCCGGCAGAATGCGGAAGGTCTGCTACAAAGTCAGGGCTGCAAAATGCCCGTTGGCTGCATCGAAACGCTGTCGGCCTCGCTGTCTCGCCAGCTTACCGTTGATTATGACTACGTCTGGTTTGTCCCTTCAGGCGCGGTGAAAGAAGATCTGCGCCAGGCTACGCTGGTATCACTGCCGATTCCCACCCTGGGCGCTGGCGAACCGATTGGCATCCTCACCCGCGTGGACACGCCGCTTTCTCCCGGCGCACAGGCGCTGATCGCCGCTATCCGTAAATCCATGCCGCACTGAATGCGCCCTCAAATAAATGCCGGATAAGACGCGTTAGCGTCGTTACCCGGCAATATTAAGGCTTAAAACGTTTCCCAGTTATCACCACTGGTTGTTACCGGCTGCGGTGATGAACTGGCGACGACGTCCACAGACGGCGCGCGTTTAATCGCACTTCCCCCCTGCAAACGAAACGCCCCGACCGCTTCGGTTAAGCGAGCGGCCTGCTCTTCCAGAGACGCGGCGGCGGCAGAGGCCTCTTCGACCAGCGAGGCGTTTTGCTGCGTGACCTTATCCATCTCGGAAATCGCCTGGCTCACCTGCACAATCCCACGGCTCTGCTCATCAGAGGCTGCGGCGATCTCCAGCATAATGTCCGTTACGCGTCGCACGGCATCGACAATATCATTCATGGTGTTGCCTGCTGCGACGACTTCCCCGGAGCCCTGGTCAATCAGTCTGACCGATTCGCTGATCAGCCCTTCAATTTCTTTCGCCGCCTGCGCACTGCGGCTTGCCAGCGTGCGCACTTCACTGGCGACCACGGCGAAGCCGCGCCCTTGTTCACCCGCTCGCGCCGCTTCAACTGCCGCGTTAAGCGCCAGGATATTGGTCTGGAAAGCGATGCTGTTGATGACGGAGGTGATCTCGGAAATTTTCTTCGAGCTATTGGAGATGTTGCCCATTGTTTTCACGACGCCAGACACCATCTGACCACCGTGACTGGCTTTGCCGGAGGCGTCTTCCGCCAGTTTGCTGGCATGGTGCGCGTTGTCCGCATTCTGTTTCACCGTGGCCGTGAGTTCTTCCATGCTGGCTGCGGTCTGTTCAATTGCTGCGGCCTGCTCTTCCGTACGCGATGACAAATCGGTATTGCCGGCGGAAATCTCACTGGTGCCGCGATAAATCTCTTCCGCCCCCTGACGTACCGTTCCCACCGTTTGCCCCAGAGAGGACTGCATCTTCTGGAGATGGCGGCTTAAGCGACCGATTTCGCTGCGTCCGGTTGGATCATCCGGCATGGTGAGATCGCCTGCGGCAATCTGTTCAATACGCTGCGCAGCACGTTGCAGAGGGTTGATTACCGTCCGGCGGAGCGCGATAAACGTCAGTAGCGTAAGCACCAGCGCCAGCGCGAACGCCCCAATCATGAACATCAATCCCAGTTGGCTGCGCTGATGCGCCTGGTCGCTAAGCTGATTCGCGCGCGCCGTGCGTAGCTCAATCGCCTTGAGCAATACGGTGTTATACGCGGTATCGAGCGGTCTGGCCTGTTCGTTTTCATGGTTGATAATCGCCTCGAACATGCCGTTTCTGGCGTATTTCAACATAGGTTGCAGGCCATCAATATAGGCTTTGAAGCGGGTATTCAGCTCCGCATCCAGCGCCTCGTCCGCCGGTGTTTTTACCGCCCGCGCCATAAAGACGTTAAAGCCTTCCTGCGACTGCTTAATCCGCTTCTCCGCCTCAGCGATATTGGCTTTCATGTCATCCATTTCAGCAATGCGGCTCGCCGCGCCTGCATGGATCATATTGATACGCGCGGTACGCAGATGGTTAGAACTGTTGGATAAGCCCATCCGCACCTGAATTTCGTCCGTCACATCCCGCTGGTCACGATCTGCCTGTAGCAGGAAGTACCCCGCCAGCCCGGAACTGAGTGCGAACAGAAGAAGGATGCCACCGAGAATGGAGGAAAACAGCGGAACCAGCCGAATATGATGCAGAAAACCCAGCTTATGCGGTGCTTGCATCGTTGATGTGTTGTCCATGACCGTCGACTCTCTTGTAGGTTATTGCGTATAAAACACGCCCGTTAGATAGTCATCGGCATTCCAGGAAGTTTGCTTACGGTGAAAATCGGAATGTTTGTCACATTTTCACAACATTTATTCCTGAAAATTCAGGAAAGTGCCAGCGGCAGACCCGCTGGCATGTGAATCAGTTATCACCGAAATGGATAACGGTGCGAATGGACTTGCCCTGATGCATTAAATCAAAGGCATCGTTGATTTGATCAAGCGGCAAGCGATGGGTAATGAACGGGTCCAGACGAATTTTCCCCGCCATCGCCTCTTCCACCATGCCTGGCAGTTGACTGCGTCCTTTCACACCGCCAAAAGCGGAACCGCGCCAGACGCGCCCGGTAACAAGCTGGAACGGACGGGTTTTAATTTCCTGGCCTGCGCCAGCCACGCCGATGATGATGCTCTCGCCCCAGCCTTTGTGGCAGCACTCCAGCGCTGCGCGCATCACATTGACGTTACCGATACATTCAAAACTGAAATCGACGCCGCCATCGGTCAGCTCAACAATCACATCCTGAATGGGTTTGTCATAGTCATTCGGGTTAATGAAATCGGTCGCGCCCATTTCTTCCGCCAGTTTGAATTTCTCCGGGTTGGTGTCAACCGCCAGAATACGCCCGGCTTTCGCCTGCACCGCTCCCTGAATCACCGCCAGGCCGATACCGCCCAGGCCAAAGACCGCAACGCTATCCCCTTCTTTTACTTTTGCCGTGTTGTGTACCGCGCCAATCCCTGTGGTGACGCCGCACCCCAGCAGACAGACTTTATCCAGCGGCGCCTGCGGATTGACTTTCGCCAGGGAAATTTCAGCACAAACGGTATATTCACTGAATGTGCTGGTGCCCATATAGTGATAGACAGGTTCGCCGTTGTAAGAAAAACGGGTGGTGCCATCCGGCATCAACCCTTTACCCTGCGTGGCGCGCACCGCCTGACACAGGTTGGTTTTGCCGGATTTACAGAACTTACACTCGCCGCATTCTGCGGTGTACAGCGGAATAACATGATCGCCAGGCTTCAGACTGGTGACGCCTTCGCCAACGTCAACCACCACGCCACCGCCCTCGTGACCCAGCACCGCCGGGAACACGCCTTCCGGGTCGTCGCCGGAGAGCGTAAACGCATCCGTATGGCAAACGCCGGTATGGGTAATTTTGACCAGCACTTCGCCTTTTTGCGGCGGCGCGACGTCAATTTCAACAATCTTTAACGGCTGGCCGGGGCCAAATGCAACTGCTGCACGTGATTTCATTTGTCTCTTCCCATTATTGTGAGGTGATCTGTTTATTTTAGATAAGCGCGCAGAAGGTGGCCGATTTCAGCCATGCGCACGGCGCGTTGATCCGGCGTGGTGTCGCCGCTGACCAGTTCATCTTTCAGGTGAATCTCAACCATCTCTCCCATCAGCCCGTTAGATGCGCCGCGAACGGCGGCAATCTGTTGCAGGATCGCCAGACAAGGTTTCCCTGACTCCAGCGCCCGTTCCAGCGCGTCAACCTGCCCGCGGATACGGCGAACCCGAGTGAGAATACGTTTTTTATCTTCAGGTGAATGCGGCATACGCCCTCCATACTATAGGGGGGTATACTATCAGATTTGTTATGTGGCTGTAAAACCAACAGCAGCATCTCGCTATTTGTATGACAAATAGCTATACTGCCCGCTTCCGATGTAGACCCGTTTTCTTCACCTGCGTCACGGGTCTGGTTACACGCAGGTGTTTTCTAAAAGAAACCCCGCATTACGCGGGGTGGTGAGAAGAGTCAGGAACGTTTGCGCGGCATCATGCGCAATAGCGTATTGTCTTTCCAGACGTAGTGATGCATCAGCGCCGCGGCGGCATGCAAACCAATGACAAAATACCCCAGTTTCGCCAGCGTGATATGCCAGGTTTTCAGCATATCCACCACCTCAAAATTAGCGTCTGACGCATGCGGCATCACCAGGCCGAACGCAACCCAGGGATTGCCCCGGTTATACATCATCACCAGGCCAATAATCGGCAAGACAATAAACAGCAGATAGATCACCAGATGCCCAAGATGCGCCATTCCGGTCACCATCGGCTTTGGTTTTGGCACAATGGGCGGCGCCGGGTATTTCAGTCTGACCAGCAGACGCGTCACCATCAACACCAGGATGGTCATCCCGCACGAGACATGAACCATATTGATCCACGGACGATAGCTGCGGGGCGCAAATCCCCTCAACTCCATTGCACAGTAGGTCACAATAACCAGTAAAAAGACCAGCCAGTGGATGCCAATTTGCAGGCTTGTGTACTTATTGCTCATAACACGTCCTGAGTAAAAAAATAAAGCGTCAACATAGCGAGCTTTTGTTAAAAATTCATTAACTTTTGTTCACCCAATTTCAACCAGTTACGCTTAGCCGCAAAATCTGTTATTGCCCTGGACGCCTGACTGGACTATGCCTGGTAGGGAAAAAATGTGTCATATCGTTGCATCCTGACAGGAGAAAACCATGAGTAAAATTGGCATTAACGGCTTTGGTCGTATCGGTCGTCTGGTGTTACGTCGTCTGCTGGAAGTGAAAAGCGACATTGATGTCGTCGCCATCAATGACCTGACCTCCCCTAAAATCCTCGCGTATCTGTTGAAATATGACTCAAACTACGGCGTATTCCCCTGGAGTGTGGATTTCACCGAAGACGCGCTGATTGTGGACGGCAAAAAAATTGCGGTTTACGCAGAAAAAGAGGCTAAAAATATTCCGTGGAAAACCACCGGCGCCGGGATCATTGTCGAGTGCACCGGCTTCTATACCTCAGCCGAGAAGTCCAAAGCGCACCTCGACGCTGGCGCTAAAAAAGTGCTGATTTCCGCCCCCGCTGGCGATATGAAAACCATTGTCTTCAACGTGAATGACGACACGCTGGATGCCAGCGACCAGATTGTTTCTGTCGCATCCTGCACCACTAACTGCCTGGCGCCGATGGCGAAAGCGCTGAATGACAACTTTGGCATTCAGGTTGGCACCATGACCACAATTCACGCCTACACCGGAACCCAGTCGCTGGTCGACGGGCCGCGCGGGAAGGATCTGCGCGCTTCGCGGGCGGCGGCGGAAAACATCATCCCCCACACCACCGGCGCGGCGAAGGCCATTGGTCTGGTGATTCCTGAACTGAGCGGAAAACTTAAAGGCCATGCTCAGCGCGTTCCGGTGAAAACCGGCTCTGTAACCGAACTGGTCTCGATTCTGGAGAAAAAAGTCACTGCGGAAGAGATCAACGCGGCGCTGAAGAAAGCGACAACCCATAATCCGTCGTTTGGCTATACCGATGAAGAGATCGTCTCTTCCGATATTATCGGCTCACATTTCGGTTCGGTGTTCGATGCCACACAAACTGAAATCAGCACAGTGGGCGATCTGCAACTGGTGAAAACCGTCGCCTGGTACGATAACGAGTACGGTTTTGTGACCCAACTTATTCGCACGCTGGATAAATTCGCCAAACTCTGACCTTCTGGCGGAGGCATTGTTCCTCCGCCGTTTTCACCATTTATCTGGTCATTCAAGACGATGTGAATCCCTTCCGATTTTCAATGGATTAACTGTGTTATAGATAACATTTATCACTGAGTGAGCACAGTCATGGACGTATTCAGCCGCGAAACCTTAGAAGAAATGATGGCGCAAGCCGTCTCCCGCTCAGCCACATTTACCCTCTGGCCTGATGGCGAAGCCCCCGGAGCGAAAAACAGCGATGCTGTTTTTACGCCAGAACCGCGGCATACCGGTACATCCATCTTCGATCGCGCCGTCACGGGCGTCCGATCTCCTGAAATCACCGTTTACGCGCCAGATAAACCCAACGGCGTGGGGCTTCTCGTGACGCCAGGCGGTTCCTACCGGCGCGTCGTGCTGGACAAAGAAGGCAGCGCGCTGGCGCCCTTTTTTAATGCGCGTGGTTATACCCTGTTCGTGATGACCTACCGGATGCCCGGAGATGGCCATGATGAGGGGGCAAACGCGCCGCTGGCGGATGTGCAGCGCGCGATGCGCTATCTTCGCGCCAATGCGCAAGCGTGGAAGATCGACCCGGAACGCATCGGGGTGCTGGGTTTTTCTGCCGGTGCGCATGTCGCCGCCAGTCTGGGAACGCGCTTTGCTGAACCCGCCTGTCCCCCCATCGACAGCCTGGATGAAATCAACGCCCGCCCTGCTTTTATGGCGCTGGTCTATCCGGTCATCACCATGCGTGACGACATTCATCATCCCGGCTCACGCCTTGAGCTGATGGGCGCGGAACCTGACGATGAACAGATTCGCCACTACTCGCTTGAGGAACGCGTGGATGCCGCTACGCCGCCCACATTTCTGCTGCATGCCATCGACGATCCGGCGGTAAAGGTGGAAAACAGCCTGGTATTTTTTAACGCGCTGCGCCGTTCTGGCGTAGCGGTGGAAATGCATCTGTTTGAGCGAGGAAAACACGGGTTTGGCATTCGTGATACGCAGGGATTGCCGGTCGCGGTCTGGCCGGAACTGATGATGAACTGGATTGCGACCAAAGTGTGACCGCCATTAACAGGCCGGGGAAAACCCCGGCCTGTTACATCAGGACTGCAAATAGACCACCTGCGTTTGCAGATACTCGTTCAGACCGTGTTTGCCATCCGCCCCGCCAATACCTGACTTGCGCCAGCCAGCATGGAATCCCTGCATCGCCTCAAAGTTTTCGCGATTGATATAGGTCTCGCCGAATTTCAGCCCGCCGATCGCCTTCATCGCAACATTCAGGTTTTGCGTATATACAGACGATGTCAGACCGTAATCGCTGTCGTTCGCCATCTCCAGCGCCTCTTCCAGCGTATCAAACGCCACAACCGGCAGCACGGGGCCAAATGTCTCCTCATGCATGATGGTCATCTCCTGGCGAACGTCCAGCAGCAGCGTCGGTGGATAATAATAACCTTTGCCCTCCACGGCCTTGCCGCCCAACGCCACGCGAGCGCCCTCCTGTACGGCGCGCGCCACTTTCTGCTTTACCCGCTCCAGCGCGGCAGCGTTAATCAGCGGCCCCATAGCGATGTCATCACGCTGTGCCGGATCGCCAAACTGAACCGCTTTCATCGCCTCGCCCAGACGATTCACAAAGCGATCGTAAATCCCTTTTTGCACATAAACACGCTCAGCACAGTTACAGACCTGCCCGGTGTTGATCACTCTGGAATCCACAATCGCTTTCACGGCCAGCTCAAGATCCGCATCGTCCATCACGATTGCCGGGGCTTTCCCGCCCAGTTCCAGGCAAACTTTAGTGATGTTTTTCGCTGCCGCCGCCATAATTTTCTCGCCGGCGACCACGCTGCCGGTCATGCTTACCATCGCGACTTTCGGGTTCCCCGCCAGCTCCTGCCCAACTGTTTCACCGCGTCCCAGCACCAGGTTGAATACGCCTTTCGGTAAGCCGATGTCATGCACGATCTGCGCGAAAGCAATGGCATTGTTTGGCGTAAATTCGCTGGGTTTAATGACGATGGTATTCCCGGTCAACAACGCCGGAGCGAGCTTACGGGCAATCAAAAAGAACGGAAAGTTCCACGGCAGAATCCCGGTGGTGACGCCCAGCGCGCGTTTAAAGACCAGAATATTTTCTCCGGGGCGGTCGCTTTGCAGGATTTCGCCTTCATAACGGCGCGCCCACTCGGCCATATATTCGATGTAGTCAGCGGTAAACGCGACTTCCACCTGCGCCAGCTGCTGGATTTTTCCGCCTTCCGCGACAATCAGCGCACTGATCTCTTCTGCCCGCTCACGAATCCCTGCCGCGATCTTTCTCAGCCACCCCGCGCGTTCAATCGCAGGCAGCGCCTCCCATTCCGGCTGAGCGCGCGCAGCGGCGTCAATGGCCTGACGCGCCTCTTGCGCGCCGCCATCAGGAATACGGGAGAGCAGTTCTTCGGTGGCAGGATTCACCACATCAATCCATGCGTCTCCCTGCCAGCTAACAAATTGACCATTGATATACATCGGGTGTTGTACGGGTGCGGACATGCGCTGCTCCTGTAATTGAATTGTTCTTAACAAGTAAAATCATTGTTAAGTAATAACAATCACATGTTCTCAGGGGCGTCTGCGGTGCTGGTTTTGTGATGTGCTTCATAAAAGCAGCCAGGAAGGTTCTGTCAGAGGGGCGATATCGGGGAGAGAGTTTGCCCGTTTGAGCGTAAATTTCCGCAAACGGGCAAGAAAGTAACATTAACGCAACGAACGACTGTTCATGGTCTCAATCAGGTCAGCGTCATTTTGCAGCGTCTGCCACGCCGCCTCAACGTCAGCGGGAATATCAACGTGCACAATAAAGTCGCGGCCACGCGGCCCGTAGCCGGTTTCATCATCCCGTAAGCGCGGAAGCTCTCCCGCAATCAGGGAGAGATAGCGATCCACGGACCACAACCCCTTCTGTTCTCCGGCAAAATCCACGCCGTCATCTTGCTGGCACAGCGTCGGGACAATACCCGGATAGCTCAACCAGCGGGGCGAATCGGGATCGTCGCAGGTGACGCGACGGAACGTCGCCATCGTCCGGCGTTGCATTGTCGGGTCCTGTACGATAATAGCGGTGTTAATGGGCGCCGATACCTGACTAATCAGGGCACAGCTAAACTGCGCGTTCTCACCGCAGTTTGTTGACTTGTCTTCTGGCCAAATGTTCTCCGTCGGGATCTGCCAGAACTGATGAGCGATATCCGCGAGGATTTTGGCTTCCGTACGCCCGGTGGTGCGTATGGTGTTGTAGCGCGGGTGCCCGGCGATGGCGGCATAGAGAAACGTGGTGGAATGGCCGATACCGCCGCTGATCAACAGCGGGATCTGCTGCGCTTTCGCTATGTTACAGGCGGCGTCTATCGCCGGGATGACGGCATTCCCCGCCAGCACAACGCAGTCAGCCTGATACGGCGCGTCACCAGAGAAGTCATTTTGGGCCAGCCAATGCCCCAGCGTGTTCGCTGCTTCCAGCGTTGCACTGGATAATGCCGGAAACGGTCTCATTCTCATGGTTCTTCCTCCTGTGTTCCTTGCAGAGTACCGGAGTGGCTTCTGGTGAGTACCAGATCACTCCGAAAGACGATCCGCTGATTATCCTGTGGTGCGAGGGTGAGATAAAGCGTTGATGTCAAACAACGTTCAATGAGCGAAAATCCCGGCTTAACGGCAATGAATATTTGATTTACCGGGCGTTTTCATATTCACTTGAATTATGGTTTACGTCAGACGTAGAATCATTAGCCCGCTAACCATTAAAATAATACAAAGGTATACGACGTTATGCGCCTGCCCCAACGCGATCCTTATGCTCCTCGCGAGTGGCAGCCTCACGAAAAGCCCGCGCTGTTAGGCTCACCTTCGACTCCCATTCACAGCACGCCGAAACGCATCGCCTACGGCGTGGTCGGCCTGCTGGTGTGTCTGACCGGCGCACTCGGGAACGCGGTCGTGACCGCGAATCTGCAAAATTTACAGGGCACCTTTGCCGCCTGGTCGACGGAGATCGCCTGGCTGCCTGCCGTTTATGTCATGACCAATGTCTCAATTAACCTGCTGCTGGTGAAATTTCGCCAGCAGTTTGGTCTGCGGGCATTTACCGAAGGTTTTCTGGTGCTGTATGTGCTGGTCACCTTCTTTCACCTCTTCGTCAACGATCTGAGTTCCGCGCTAATGGTACGCGCGGCGCACGGTATGGTCGCCGCCGCGCTCAGTTCGCTGGGTATTTATTATCAGATACAGGCCTGGCCTGCGAAACACCGTCTGAAAGCGTTAACGATCGGTATTACCGGGTCGTCGCTGGCTATTCCCCTCGCCCGGTTGTTCTCTACCGAACTGCTACAACTGGATGAGTGGCGCGGCCTGTACTTCTTTGAGCTGGGACTGGCGCTGGTTTCGCTGGGCTGCGTCATCGCCTTAAAACTGCCTCCCGGCGACAGACGTAAGGTTTTTGAAAAGAAAGACTTTATTACTTTTATTCTGCTCGCGCCCGGCATGGCGCTGGTCTGTGCCGTGCTGTCGCTGGGGCGACTGGACTGGTGGTTTGAAGCGCCCTGGATTGGCTGGTCTCTGGCGCTGGCGACGGTACTCATCATCAGCGCAATTGTGTTCGAGCATAACCGCAGCAATCCGCTGTTGAATACGCGCTGGCTCTCCAGCGGCAGTATTCTCCGCCTGGGGCTGATTATGCTGTTGATCCGCATTGTGCTGGCGGAGCAAAACACCGGCGTAATTGGCTGGCTGCAATACGCTGGCTTACAGAATGAGCAAATGACGCATCTGGCCTGGTCAATTTTCGCTGGCATTGTGTGCGGCATCATCACCAGTTGCCTGACGATTAAACCGACGAGACTGGCCTGGCCCGTGATTACGTCGCTGGCATTGATGATCATCGCCTCGCTGCTCGACAGCCACTCCACAAACCTGACGCGCCCCGACCAGTTAATGGTCAGCCAATTCTTACTCGGCTTTGGCAGCGCGTTCTTCCTTGCCCCGGCAATGCTGGCGGGTATCGGCGGCGTCATCGCCGATCCGCGCAATCTGGTCAGTTTTTCCGTCTTATTTGGGATGAGTCAGAACATCGGCGGTCTGCTGGGCTCCGCCATTCTCGGCACGTTCCAGACCTGGCGTGAAAAATATCACTCCAGCCTGCTGGCCGATCAGCTCACCACGCTAAATCCGCTGGTGAATGAGCGTCTACAGATGTACAGCCAGATGTACAAAAGCCTGATTGGCGACAGCGCATTGCTGAACACCCAGGCGATCGCCCAGCTACAAACCGTTACGTCGCTTGAGGCAAATATCCTCGCCTATAACGATACTTATTTACTGACGGCCAGCATTGCCGCCGCTACGCTAATCTGGATTTTATGGCGCTTGCTGCGACTGCGTATTACCGCCCGGATGGCGCTGAAAAAAGCCACCGGAACCAAGTAACAGATGAAAATTATGTTTATCGCTTTACCTCAGGAGCCGCTATGAGTCAGCAGGATGCCGCCAAAGAGCAGGCAAATACCCGAAACAATCTCCGTGTGGTGTCAATTTTTGCCGCTGCCGCCATTGGCCTCGTCGGGGTTCTGGTGATCCTCTACGCCTGGCAATTACCGCCGTTTACCCGCCATACGCAATTTACGGATAACGCCTATGTGCGTGGGCAAACCACCTTTATTAGCCCGCAGGTGAATGGATATATCACGCAGGTGAATGTGCAGGACTTTGTGCAGGTGAAAAAAGGCGAACTGCTGATGCAGATCGACGACCGTATTTATCGCCAGCGTGTCCATCAGGGCGAAGCGCAGTTGGCCATGAAAATCGCCGCGTTAAATAACAACCTGCAACAGCGTAAAAGCGCCGAAGCCGTGATTGCGCGCAATGAAGCGGTACTGAAGAACGCCAAAGCGCAAAGTCTGAAAACCCAGGCAGATTTGAAACGCGTGAAAGATCTCACCGCCGACGGTTCGCTGTCGATTCGTGAACGCGATGCGGCGCTGGCCAGCGCCGCGCAAGGCAGCGCGGATATCGACCAGGCGAAAGCCACGCTGGAGATGTCACGACAGGATTTACAAACAGTGATCGTCAACCGGGGAGCGCTGGAAGCCGACGTTGAGAATGCCCGCGCAGCGTTAGAGCTGGCGCAGATCGATCTGCAAAATACCCGCATTGTCGCGCCGCGCGACGGCCAGCTTGGGCAGATTGCCGTCCGCCTCGGCGCGTATGTCACCGCCGGAACGCACCTCACCACGCTGGTGCCGCCGCAGCACTGGGTTATCGCCAATATTAAAGAGACGCAACTGGCGGAGTTGCGCGTGGGTCAGCCGGTACGGTTTACTGTCGATGCGCTGAATGATCGGGCTTATGAAGGCCGGGTGGAGAGCATTTCTCCGGCAACCGGCGTGGAGTTCAGCGCCATTACGCCGGATAACGCGACCGGCAACTTTGTCAAAATCGCCCAGCGCATTCCGGTTCGGGTGGAGGTACTGGGTAAACCGGAGGAGATTGCGCGATTGCGTCCGGGCATGTCGGTGCAGGTACATATCGATACCCGGGAGGCGAAACAATGACGCGCCGTCCCGTTGCCGCTTTGCTGTTCGCCCTGCTGCTCAGTGGCTGTCAGTCGGTTGATGTGGCACCCGCAAAACCGTCTTTGCAAATCCCCGCCGCCTGGCGAACCGCCACCGGCCCCGCCAGCGCAACAGAACAGGTATGGTGGAGAAATTTTCACGACAGTCATCTGAATCGTTATGTCGATCAGGCTCTGCAAAATAACAGTGACGTGCTGATTGCCCGCGAACGGGTAAATGAATACCAGGCCAGGGTCTATGCCGCCGAAGGCAGCCTGTTCCCCTCGCTGGATGCGGGCGTTAGCGGAGCGCGGGCGCGAACGCAGTCTGCGGCAACCGGACTTCCGATCTACAGTACGTTGTATAAGGGCAGCCTGACGGCAAGCTACGATGTCGATATCTGGGGCGTTAATCGCAGCACCGCCAGTGCGGCGCAGGCCTCGCTGGCGGCGCAAAAAGCGGCGGCCGCCGCCGCCGATCTGACCGTTGCCTCGTCCGTTGCGTCCGGTTATGTCACGCTGCTGGCGCTGGATGAGCAGCTCAACGTGACAAAATCGACGCTGAAATCGCGTGAAGAAGCCTGGAATCTGGCAAAACGGCAATATGAAACAGGCTACAGCTCGCGCCTGGAATTGATGCAGTCGGATTCTGAGCTTCGCTCTACGCGCGCGCAAATTCCCCTGCTTGAGCACCAAATCGCACAACAGGAAAACGCGCTGAGTCTTCTGCTGGGCAGCAACCCGACGCGCCTGGCCCGTAGCGACCGTTTTGATGCGCTGACGCCCTTAACGTTGCCGTCACAGTTGCCCTCTTCGTTGCTCAACCGCCGTCCTGATGTTGTGCAGGCCGAGAGACAGCTTATTGCGGCTGATGCGACGCTTGCCGCCTCTCGCGCCAGCCTGCTGCCGTCGATCAACCTGACGGCGACCGGATCGGTGCAGGATCGCACTCTCCCCGGTCTGCTTGACGACCCGCTCCGCTTATGGAGTATCGGCGGCAGCATTCTCGCCCCTCTGCTTAACCGTCAGGCATTGAATGCGCAGGTTGATATTTCCCAGTCCCAGCGTAATCAGGCGCTGTACAGTTATGAAAAAACCGTGCGTAACGCCTTCAGAGAGGTAAACGATAGCCTCGACGCCATCACCCGCTATCAGGAACAACTCAGTGAATTACAGGCGCAGCAGGATGTGGCGCAGGAAACATTGCGCATCGCCCAGAATCGCTATCGCAATGGCTATTCGTCTTATCTGGATGTACTGGACGCCCAGCGCACGCTGTTCTCAGTGCAAACCAATGTGGTGCAGGTGAAAAACAATCTGCTGCTGGCGCAGATTGATCTCTACAAAGCGCTGGGCGGCGGCTGGTCAGTCTGACGTCATCCGTACGGCAAGTGGTGAATGATTTCGCGGACGTTATAGACCAGGCCAGACAGCGATACCACCAGCAAAAACAGCGATGACGCCAGCCCAATACGCCTGCTGTGATGCGGTGACAACCAGTTATTGATGAGCAGGATGTACAGCGATAAAACAGCAAAATCAAAAATGATCCACACCACCGTCAGCGTCATAATGCTGGCGGCGAAGTTCTGCGTCACCGCAATAAACTGAGGGAAGAAAGCGACAAAGAAAAGGATGTCTTTCGGATTTGAAATGCCGGTAATAAATCCCCGGATCACCCCGCCGTCGTCCGCAGCGACCGTGTTTTCTTGCGCATTTGCCTGTGGATTCCCCGCCCGCAGGCTGATTAACGCGCCGTAGCCGATATACAACGACCCTGCGATCCCCAGCAAAGACAGAAACAAACCGGAGATCGACACCACTCCAGCCAGCATCAGCGCCGCCAGGATAATCAGCACCAGAGAGGCGCTGTTCGTTCCGATCACCGTCGCAAAGGCTTTACGCGCGCCGTGCCGGGCCGCCGTTCCGGTTACCAGCGCAACCACCGGGCCGGGCGTGACCAGCAACAGTAAAACCGATAAACTATACGCACTCAGCAATGTCAGATTAATCAACGCCTTTTCTCCTTCATAACGCACACAGGCCCGGAAACTCCCGGCATTATTCAGCGAGCGATGACGTTTGAAAAACGAATAAAACTGCTATTTAATGTGAGTAAAACTCACAATAGCGTATCGCCATGACTCTGCCGCCACTGTATGCACTGCGCGCTTTTGAAGCCGCCGCCCGCCTCGGATCATTCAGCAAAGCCGCTGACGCGCTGAACGTCACTCCGGGCGCGATCAGCAGACATATCCGTACCCTGGAGACAACGTTTGACTGCCCGCTGTTTCACCGCAACGGCCCGCAGGTTGAGGTAACGGAAGCGGGACGCGCGCTGGCGGAGCAGCTGGCCGCAGGCTTTCGGACGCTGGAAAACGCCTGCTCCGCGTTTCGCAACCAGCAGCACGGTCTGCACTTAAAGGCGCCCTCAACCCTGACAATGGGCTGGTTGCTGGACGTGCTGAACAGCGTACATCAGCAGGAACCCTCGCTTAACGTGGAGCTTTCCAGCGTCTGGATGGACACCGATACGGTGGATTTCAATCGCGAACCCTTTCACTGCGCCATCCTGTTAGGCAACGGTCATTTTGGTCCCGGCACGCAAAGCAGGCTGCTTTTTAAAGAGTGGCTGATCCCGATATGCGCCCCCGCGCTGCTTGAACAGGTACGAGAAAACATTGCCGACTGCGAGCTTATTCACCCTTCACCAGACCGGCGCGACTGGACGCGATGGCTGGCACGCAGCGGTAAATTTAACGGGCTGAATACCCGTCGGGGAAAAGTGTTCGACACGCTGGAACAGGGAAATCAGGCGGCGATAAGGGGGCATGGCGTCTCCGTGGGCGATCTGCTGCTCAGTCTGGAGGCGGTAAAAAGCGGTCTGCTCGCCCTTCCGTTCAATGAAGCGGTGGCAACCGGAGAAGGCTACTATCTGGTCTGGCCGCAAGATACGGCATTCGAAAAAGACATTGCGCTGCTTTATGACAGGCTAAAGCGCGCCGTGCCGCAGGAGATACCCGAAGGTATCTCCTGCCTGAGCTGAGCACGGAGCTACAGGCTGATTTGCTCCATCGCCTGTAAAATGCGCTTATCGGAGATCGGGTACGGCGTGCCGAGCTGTTGTGCAAAGTAGCTGACGCGCAGCTCCTCAATCATCCAGCGGATTTCTTTGACGTCGTCGTCATCACGGCGGGCTGGCGGCAGCTTGTTAATCCACTGCTGCCAGGCCTGCTGCACGCTTTCGATTTTCAGCATCTGCGCCCTGTCACGGTGCGGATCAACCGCCAGTTTCTCCAGCCGTTTTTCAATCGCCTGCAAATAGCGCAGCGTATCGCCGAGGCGCTTAAAGCCGTTGCCGGTGACAAAACCGCGATACACCAGCCCGCCCATTTGCGCTTTGATATCAGACAGCCCCAGCGCCATCGTCATATCCACGCGTCCTTTCAGACGTTTGTTGATCGTGAACACGGCGGTCAGGATCTGCTCGACCTGCTTCGCGATATCGACAACGGTGTCGTTCAGCTCAGCGCGCACCTTCTCATGCAGTGCGGCAAAAGCCTCTTCCGTCCATACCGGGCCGCCATTGGCGTCAATCAGCTTGTCCACGCCGCAGGAGATACAGTCGTCAATCAACTCCAGCACTTTGCCATACGGGTTAAAGTACAGACCGAGCTTGGCTTTGTTCGGCAGTTTTTCGTGCAGATACTTAATCGGCGACGGAATATTCAGCAGCAGCAAGCGGCGTAAACCGCACCACATTGCCTGTTGCTGCTCCAGCGGATTGTCGAACAGCCTGATGGCGACGCTATCACGCTCATCGACCAGCGCAGGCCACGCCTTCACTTTGTAATTGCCGCGTTTCTGCTCATAGCTTTCCGGCAGCTGACCGAAACTCCAGATGTGCAGTCCACTCTGCTCGATGCCGTCATCAGCCACCGCCGAGAGCGTCTCCTGGACTTTCCCTTTCAGCGCCTCTTTCAGCCCCTGCAAAGCGCGCCCTTCCTGCAACTTCTTGTTTTTGTCATCCACCACGCGGAAGGTGATCTTCAGATGATCGGGCACCTGATCCCAGTGCCAGTCTTCGCGATCTACCGTCACGCCGGTTATCCGCCGCAATTCACGCTCCAGCGCATCCAGCAACGGTAGCTCCAGCGGCGTTACGCGACCTAAAAACGCTTCGGCATAGTTCGGCGCCGGAACAAAGTTCCGTCGTACCGGTTTCGGCAGCGATTTAATCAGCGCAATCACCAGCTCACGGCGAAGACCCGGAATTTGCCATTCAAACCCGGACTCTTCCACCTGGTTTAACAACGGAAGCGGGATATGGACGGTGACGCCGTCGGCGTCGGCACCCGGTTCAAACTGATAGCTCAGCCGCAGCTTAAGATTTCCCTGGTGCCAGAAGTTCGGGTAATCCAGCTTGCTGATTTTTTCCGCGCCCTCTTTGATGAGCATACTCTTTTCAAAGTTGAGCAGATCCGGCGTTTCACGGCTGACTTTTTTCCACCAGTTGTCGAAGTGGCGCGCGGAGATCACGTCATGACTGATGCGCTGGTCGTAGAACTCAAACAGCGTCTCATCATCGACCAGAATGTCGCGACGGCGCGATTTGTGCTCCAGTTCTTCCACTTCCGCACGCAGCTTCAGGTTGTCGCGGAAGAAGGCGTGGCGCGTCTGCCAGTCGCCCTCTACCAGCGCATGACGAATAAACAACTCGCGACACAGCGCCGGGTCGATCTGGCTGTAATTCACCTTACGCGCGGCCACTATCGGCAGACCGTACACGGTCACTTTCTCCGTCGCCATCACCGCGCCCTGCGCCCGTTCCCAGTGCGGTTCGCTGTAAGAACGCTTAATCAGATGCTGGGCAACCGGTTCCACCCACTCGGGATCGATGCGCGCCGCAATGCGCCCCCACAGGCGGCTGGTTTCCACCAGTTCTGCGACCATCGCCCACTTCGGCGGCTTCTTGAACAAACCGGAACCCGGGAAGATGGAGAAACGGGCGTTGCGCGCGCCGGTATACTCCTGCTTGTCGGCATCTTTCATCCCGATATGCGACAGCAGCCCGGTCAGCAGCGCGATATGCACTTCACGGTATTGCGCCGGTTCGCTGTTTACCGGAATACCCAGCTCTTTCACCACCTGGCGCAATTGGGTATAGATATCCTGCCATTCGCGCACGCGCAGATAGTTCAGGTAATCGGTGCGGCACAGGCGGCGGAACTGGTTCGACGACAGCGCTTTCTGCTGCTCGCCGAGGTAATTCCACAGATTCACAAAGGCGAGGAAGTCAGACTCTTTATCGTGGAAACGACGGTGCTTCTCATCGGACGCCTGCTGTTTATCCATCGGGCGCTCACGCGGGTCCTGAATAGACAGCGCGGAGGTGATGATCATCGCCTCACGCACGCAGCCGTGTTTCTGCGCTTCCAGCACCATCCGCGCCAGACGCGGGTCTACCGGCAACTGCGACAACTGGCGTCCTGAAGGCGTCAGTTTATAAGCCGTTTGCTGCTCATCGGTCGTAATCGCCCCAAGCTCTTCCAGCAGACGCACGCCGTCCTGAATGTTGCGTTTATCCGGCGCTTCAACAAACGGGAATGCGGCGATATCGCCCAGCCCCAGCGCCGTCATTTGCAAAATAACCGAAGCCAGGTTGGTACGCAGAATCTCCGGGTCGGTAAATTCCGGGCGCGACAGGAAGTCATCTTCCGAATACAGACGGATGCAGATCCCTTCCGACACACGGCCACAGCGGCCTTTACGCTGGTTAGCGGAAGCCTGTGAAACCGGTTCAATCGGCAGCCGCTGCACTTTGGTACGGTAGCTGTAGCGACTGATGCGCGCAGTGCCGGGATCGATAACGTACTTAATGCCCGGTACGGTCAGCGAGGTTTCCGCCACGTTAGTCGCCAGCACGATGCGACGTCCGCTGTGCGACTGGAACACGCGGTTCTGCTCGCTGTTAGAGAGGCGTGCATACAGCGGCAATACTTCGGTATGGCGCAAATTGAGTTTATTGAGCGCATCGGCGGTATCACGGATTTCGCGTTCGCCGCTCATAAAGATCAGGATATCGCCGGGACTTTCACGCCCCAGTTCATCCACCGCGTCAAAAATCGCCTGAAGCTGATCGCGCTCGGTATCGTCCGCTTCTTCGACAATCGGACGATAGCGCACCTCAACCGGGTACGTTCTGCCGGAAACTTCAATGATCGGCGCATTGTTAAAATGACGCGAGAAGCGCTCCGGGTCGATGGTCGCGGAGGTGATGATGATTTTCAGATCCGGGCGACGCGGCAACAGCTCTTTCAGGTAGCCAAGCAGAAAATCGATATTCAGGCTGCGCTCGTGCGCTTCATCAATGATGATGGTGTCGTACTGCATCAGCAGCCTGTCCTGCTGGATTTCCGCCAGCAGGATACCGTCCGTCATCAGCTTAACCATCGTGTTGTCGCTGACGTGATCGCTGAAACGGACTTTATAACCGATGCAGCCGCCCGGTTCCGTTTGCAACTCTTCGGCAATACGGTTGGCAACGGTACGCGCCGCCAGACGACGCGGCTGCGTATGGCCGATCAGCCCTTTAATACCGCGCCCCAGCTCCATACAAATTTTCGGCAATTGCGTGGTTTTACCCGAGCCGGTCTCCCCCGCCACAATCACCACCTGGTGGTCGCGAACGGCCTCCAGGATGGCCTGTTTTTTCTGGCTGACAGGCAGGTTTTCTGGATACGTTATTTCCGGTCTGGCGGCTTCGCGCAGCACAATTTTACCTGCTGCCTGTTCAATCTCTTTCGCCATCTCCAGGAGAATGGCCTGTTGTGCATCAGGTTTTTTAACCTTCTTCACGCCATGCAGGCGGCGGGCAAAGCGCTGCCTGTCACGCAGCATCAGCGTATCCAGCTGTTGCTGAAGTGCGGCGAAGGTGATTTTCTGTTGTTCTGTCATAGCATTAGAGGGCAGTGCTCTGCCGGGTAAAATCTCTTTTTAATGATTGGTATAGAGTACCACATCGGCGCTTTTCGTGTGTTGTTCAATAATTTCGAACATAGGATTCGATATATTGCGCTATCTCTGCGACAGGATTGTGAATAGAGTGTCAACAAGCAACGGGGCTCACCCCATTCAAACACATAAAAGGAAACACCCATGAGCAAAGTATTAGTTCTTAAATCCAGTATTCTGGCAGGGTACTCTCAGTCTGGTCAGTTGTCTGATTATTTTGTTGAACAGTGGCGCGAAAAGCATCCTGCGGATGCAATCACCGTGCGCGACCTGGCCGCGAATCCTGTTCCGGTACTGGATGGCGAACTGGTGGGTGCCCTGCGCCCGAGCGACGCTCCGCTGACTCCTCGTCAACAGGATGCGCTGTCGCTATCCGACGAGCTGATCGCGGAACTACAAGCGCACGATGTGATCGTCATTGCGGCGCCGATGTACAACTTCAACATCCCGACTCAGTTGAAAAACTATTTTGACCTGGTTGCCCGCGCAGGCGTCACCTTCCGTTACACCGAGAAAGGGCCGGAAGGTCTGGTGACCGGTAAACGTGCGGTGATTCTCTCCAGCCGTGGCGGTATCCACAAAGATACGCCGACAGACCTGATCGCACCGTACCTGAAAGTCTTCCTGGGCTTTATTGGTATCACCGACGTGAACTTCGTGTTTGCTGAAGGGATTGCTTACGGCCCGGAAGTCGCGGCCAAAGCGCAGACTGATGCCAAAGCGGCGATTGACAGCGTTGTTGCTGCATAAGATTTATTTGCCTCATCCGGCCTGCAAGGGGTGTCATCCTCCCGCAGGCCGGATAACCTCCATCAGGCATTCATGCCATTCAGCACCGCAAGAACCTCATCCGAAAGTTGCAAATCCCCTGCCGCCATATTTTCACGCAAATGCGTCACTGACGACGTTCCCGGAATTAACAGGATATTGGCTGAACGTTGCAGCAACCATGCCAGCGCTACCTGCATTGGCGTCGCATTCAGGCTGGCGGCAACGCCGGAGAGCGTTGATGACTGCAACGGCGTAAACCCGCCCAGCGGGAAGAACGGCACATAAGCGATACCCTCGCCCGCCAGCGCGTCAATGAGTGCGTCATCCTGGCGATGGGCGATATTGTACTCATTCTGCACGCAAACAATTTCGGCAATCTTCCTCGCCTCAGCCACCTGGTTCGCGGTGACATTGCTCAGACCGATATGCTTCACCAGCCCCTGCTGCTGAAGTTCAGCCAGCACGCTAAAACTCTCTTCGATAGATCCTTCATGCGGGCCATGACCGTCGCCGAACATAACGCGCAGGTTGACCACATCCAGCACATCAAGTCCGAGATTACGCAGATTATCGTGAACCGCCTGCTTCAGTTCCGCAGGCGAGAAAGCGGGCAACCACGACGCATCTTCCCCGCGACGGGCGCCAATTTTGGTGACGATCGCCAGATCGTCAGGATACGGATGCAGCGCTTCTCGAATGATTTGGTTCGTAACATGCGGGCCGTAAAAATCGCTGGTATCAATGTGATTCACACCCAGCGAAATCGCCTCCCGAAGCACCGTCAGCGCGACGTGACGATCTCTCGGCGGGCCAAATACACCAGGTCCTGCCAGTTGCATTGCCCCATAGCCCAGCCGTTTTACCTGCCGGGAACCGAGAGAAAACGTCGCTGAATTACCGTGACTTGCCATAACTGCCCCTCTTGCTGAATATCGCTTCGGAGCAGACAGTATAGAAACTTACCCTGCAAATTATCGCGCTTTATCATACAAAACAGAAAATACGTAGAAGCTACGCACTGTTGCCAGTTACTTTTTCAGCCACTTACCGTTAATGCCCTGCACATACTCACCCGGCTTTGCCCGGTCGACCAGCTTTTGTCCGGCCATTTTCGCCACCTCATCCACCGGAATCTGATGGCTTTTCGCCAGCTGTTGATAACTGGCGCTACGCTCTTTATTAATCTCGCTGACGAGCGAGCGGGTTTCTGGATCGGTTGCCAGCGCCACCAGATAACCATTAAGCGTTTCCCCCACTCGCCCTTGCGTTCTCGCTTCGCTCAGGGTCAACGCGATGGCGTTGCAGCTCAATAAACTCAGGATAAGAACGGTCGCTCTAAGCTGTTTTTTCATCATGACCTCAGAACAAATCACTGCGTGACTTCAATAAACTTTCCACGTCCTTATCAACCTTGATATGAATTTCATGCTCAATTTTGACGTTCATATTGATGGTGATCGGTTCCTTCGGCGCTGCAACTTCAATACGCGGCGTACAGCCCGCCAGTAAGAAGAGCGCCAGCATGGCAATCATCGTTTTCATTGTTGTTCCTCACATTCCTTGCCTTCCGGGCAACGGGTTTCCGGCAACGCGGTGTTTTGTTCAAGCCATGCCTGTAAGTTGTCGCCAAAACGCAAACTGCGCCAGAGCGTAAAGACATTTTCTTCATGGGTATAGTTCAGGTTAACTGTGCCGACTTTACCGTCCACATGGCTTTTACCCGTGACCGTCGCCTGCATGGTCAGCACGCCCAGATTGTCCAGATTAATCTTCGTCCACGAACGGGCAATCTCCATATAGCGTAACCAGTTGATTGCCGCGCCCGCCGCCATATTGTCTTTGACGACCGCATCGGCGGTATCTTTATCGATACGCAGCGTCATCGGGCCTGGATTGGTTAACCAGCCGTCTTTAATGATCCATTTTTCATTGCTCAGCCATAGCGGAAGCGCGCCGCTAACCGGGCCGGACATCGCAAATTGTTTGGGATTCACCGCGCTGATCAGTTCGCTGGAAGAGACATTTTGCACCCGCAGCAGTGCCGGATCGTGCTGCGGCATACGTAGCTGTTTCATGATGATTTTGCCGCCCAGCACATCCACGCTCACGTCACTCAGCAATAAAGGATTCTCTTCGCTCCACGGATAACTTCCCTGGAGATCGGCCGTGATATTTTTCGCGGTGACCTGGTTTACCACCTCTGCGATGCGTAATGACACCGGCCCGCGCGTCCCCAGTTGCCAGGCACCCTGACTGAAACGGAACGGCAACACAAAATCGACGCCGTTGATTTGGTTGTCCGGCATCCAGGCGCTACCGTCTTTCAGTACGCCGTGTCCACCCGCTTCGAACCCCTGATCCTCTGCGGCGGAAAAAGCCACCTGCGCGTACAGTTCGCCTGCGCGCAAATTCATTTTCCAGTCAGGAGGCAGCAAGGGCTGGAAGACCGTAACCGACTGTTTTGGCCACCAGGCCTGCCCGCGTAAACGAATGCCGTCCCAGCGCCCATTTACCCGTACTGGCCCAATCGCCCCTGCGTGCAGGTCGCCTTTGAACTGGAATACCGTTGGGTCCGTTCCTTCAACGCTGAATTTGAGCGTTGACGGCGGTAAGACGCTGCCGCCGGTGAACACAGTATTGCCCGCATCCAGCGATAACGCGCCGCTGAAGGTCGGGTTCCCGGCATCACGAACCCACACGATCGGTTTATCCAGCACCAGGCGCGGAGACGCCACCGTCATCGTGCCGTATTGCAGTTGATCGAACCCGGTGGACAGGTCGGTAAGCGTGATGGTGTTATCGTGCCATTCTCCTTTCCCGGCGACATCCCAACTGGCGTTCATCGGGGTGAAGCTGCCCTCGCCCCAGTAACGCCACTGCCAGCGCCCTGCATCGGGAAGAAAATCATTCGCCAGCCCATCAAGATGCAGGACAAAGTCGCCCATCTTATTTTCGTGCGCGCGTAAAATTGCCTGTAATCGGCCATCAACTCCGCGTTGGGTGACTTTTACGCCAGCCAGCGGCCAGCGAATTTCGTCAATATCCAGAGAGTCAATCACCCGGCCACGAGAACGCAACAGCGCGCCGGGTTCAAAGGTCAGTTGTGGATCGGCCAGACTGCCGGTGAGCTGTGTCGGCAGTACTGCATAAAAAATCAGATCGTCCTGTTTCGCTTCACCGGTTAAACGCAGGGGCATGTCGCTGTTATCCATACTCAGCTTGCCTGGCCCAATCGTCAGCACCGCATTGCCTTTACCCGCATCGCCTTGCGTCAGAACATTCAACCGGCCGCTTATCACCGCATTTTCAAGACCTGCCTGCCAGTTATTAATGTTGATCCCCAGACGTCCGCTCAGCGGAAAGCCCTGATACGGCCAGTTCCAGCGTCCATCGCTGATGGCAAGTTGCTGGCGAGTGACCTGCCAGGGGAGATCGAGCAGCGGCTCCGGGTTACCGCGCGCCATGACGATCAGCTGTCCGGCGTTGTCCCGCCACTCCAGTTCCGCATCCACCAGCGACGGTTCCTGCGGCAGGCTCAGCGTTGCGACGGCGTGTCCGTTCACCGGCAGCCCGTCCGGCACCAGAGGCAGCGTAAATTCCCCTTCCAGTTTTACAGGGGGCTGATTTTCGAAGGCGCTCACCTCCAGTTGGCTGACGGTGAAGTTTTGCCCGTGCAGCCGCCCCTGAAAGTTGACCTTCTCGCCCTGATAACGAATCTGTTGGAGGGCTGGCGTCAGCGAAAGCGACAATTTCCCCTGCCATTCCTGCCAGGGAGAAAGAATAAGCCTGTCGATATTAACCCAGGTATTAGGCAGCATAGACTGCCATTCTGCGAGCGTGCGCGGCGCCGCGGGCGATGGTTCAGATTCAGGGAGTTTTGCCAGACAGGCGGAGTCCAGTTCAAGCGTACCGATATTCAGCTGCCAGCGGCTAGGATGGGTGAGTTCCGCGCCGCTCATGCGTGCTAACGGGCAGTCCTCCACCAGATAACGCAGCTCCGGGATATGCAGGCCGTGGCGCGTAAGTTTCGGGCTTTCATCCAGCGCGATACGCGTACCAACCGGTAACCAGATGCCCGCCAGCGTAGGAAGCCACAGGCCAAGCGTCATGAGCAGCGTTAACGGTATAAGGATCAATAATAAAAGTAGCGCGAGAACGGCTTTGTATTTACCCTTCATGGGTAGTTAATATCCTGATTTAGCAAAAATTAAGCCGGTAAGGCCCGTATTGTGGCATGTTTGGGCGCTCAGTTGAAGGCGTCGCCCTCACTAAGGATAGATGTTCTGCCGCGACCCAACAATTTTGAGGCCGTCTTAGAAATGATAAAGTTGATGATATAACAGAGCGTTAGTATCCGATCCTTCTGCCATCTCACCATGATGGCGCACATCCGCAGTCAGGCAAACATTTTGTACTGAATTAACTCAGTCTCCTGATTTATTACGGAAAACAGAGGCGCAGAGGACTGACCATTTGCAGATCCTCTGCCTGGGCTCACATTCCTGCCATCCTGTAGCAGCGTTTATACCCGGTATGTTCCATTCCTGAATGCCAGATACCGGGTAAGGTCATATTTCAGCAAAACTGCGCCAGCGCCAATCAAGAGAACATCCTTGATAATGAAGCTGTCAATTTTCCCCAGTTGTGGCAGCAGGCTCAGAGTCGTTACTCCTGTAGTGATAACAATGAGATCGCCAGATATGCCAACACCAGGTCGGGCGAAGCCAATGATCAACGCAAGAAATGTAATGGTTTCCATAACGCCAAGGAAATAACTTCCCCCGTGGACACCAAAAATCAAATACAGAATATTGAGCCATGTTGATGAAATCAGAGGCTCCAGGGCCATAACTTCAAAATCAAACCATTTATAAGTACCAAACAACATAAATACACCGATAACGCTCAGGCGAAGAATGACGATATCGTAATCTGAGCGAATAAATCGATTAATGAAATTCTTCATTCATATTCTCCGGGAAGATAATAATGAGATGCCAGCCAGATTTTATCTCAGATGAGAAATATCAGTTCAAAAAAAGCATTCCGATCAATGCCGTTACTTTTAAATGGCAGGTGCATTCCATTTTTTAAGCCGATTTTTTTCTTGATATTGTAAATATGCGAATATACTGTTTTCTTACTTCGACCTCTCACCCTGGCGATTTGCTCTACACTAAAGTGTTTATAGTATAAAAGGAAAGCGATAATTCTTTCATTATGTGTTAATGATTTACCTTGATCATTCAAACAAGATCCATGCTTCATATTGCAAGGCTCTGACTTGCAGGCAAGGTAAAAATCATACCCGTAGAAAAGTATGCTCATGAGTCCGGCGAACTCATTATCACAGATAATAAAATACGTTTCTTTTTCGCTGTTAAAATGTTCAACGCCAAGTGCCTCACACGAGTTGAATAATACTTCAGCGCCTTGCTGAAAATAAAAATCATGCGTCGCGATGATAATTTTCATTATCGCTCCATGAGCAGGGAGTAAAATACCCCCTGCTGTAAGCTTTAATCAGAACTCCAGACTAATACCCGTGTTCCATGAAACGGAATCTCCACCGGCCGCAACTGCCATTTTACCTGCAACATTGTCTGTAAAGCGGTAGCCGATCCCAACGGCTACTGCCTGCTTATCTGAATATCCTCCCAATGCCGCAGTAGCATTAAATTTACCCACGTTATAAGGCTGGAATAAACCTGCAAGCGCCGCATTCTGAGCTGCACTTTCACGAATTTCTTTGCGGTTGTTAGATATCTGTTTTTGCAGACCATTCATTCTGTCTGTCGCCATTTTTTGCCAGGATTCATGAAGATCTAAACGGCGACTATTCTTACTGACCGCAGACTGGTTAGCATTGATTTTTCCAGATAAATATTTGCTGGTCTGAGAAAACTCGCCACGAACAGTTTCCGTATTGCTGTCTATACGCGCGTAAGCATCCTTTTTGACACTGCCGATTTCGCCGCGCAGGGAATCACCCTGCTGCTTAAGCTCGCCACGCACGGCTTTTGCATTACTGTCGGCCCGTGCGTAGGCATCCCTTTTGGCGCTGCCGATTTCACCACGCAGGGAATCGCCCTGCTGCTTAAGCTCGCCACGCACGGCTTTTGCATTACTGTCGGCCCGTGCGTAGGCATCCCTTTTGGCGCTGCCGATTTCACCACGCAGGGAATCGCCCTGCTGCTTAAGCTCGCCACGCACGACGTTCGCATTATTGTCAGCCTGTGCAATTGCATCAGCTTTGGCCTGGCCGATTTCGCCGCGCAGAACATCCTTTTGTTCATCCAGTTCTTTATTAACCTTCCCAACGCTTACGGTCACGTCCTGTTTCACCGTATTTATTGCGTCCCGCTGTGAAGCCAGCGAGCGATTTTGAGCATTAATTTGTTCATTAATATAATTTTTCGTCGTATTTGCAGCATCATTTACACGCCCATTTACATATCTAACCACCTCGTTTCGATAATTCTCCCCTTTTTGAGAAAGAGATCGGGCTAATTCGATCAGTTCATTATTTAGTTCTCCCCTGGTAATTGTTTTGTTGGGATCGATCTGCTCTTCTGCCCAACTGATATTGCTTAGAGCACCAAACAAAACCACACCTAACATAGAGGCCATAACATTCTTATGCATGTAAACACCCTTAAATTAAAATTAGGAACAATTTTTATCTATTGCAGAAATAAACAGACTCAACCAGAGAACAACCATCTGGAATTCGCCATCTTTTGCGTAGGAAGTTTTCAATCAACCAGACTTGCCTGATTCCAACTTTTAAATTAATTGCTATCATCTCTCGACTGAAGCCAGAAAGTATTAGTGCAAGAACACTTTTAGACAGCTTCGATAACCTCCCGGAAGAAAGTCGCGCATGTGTTATTTCATTAAGTAAAGGTACTGTATCCGTAAGATATGCTGTATCCTGAACAGATTCTTTCCTTAGTAAAACAGGAGGAAGAAAATAAATTACACGCTGTATTGTTTTATCGTGGTGTTTTACACCGCTTCTCCCTTCAATAGTGAAGTAGTTAAAAAACTCAGCAATGGTCTCATCCACAGGCAAAAAATAGCCATGCTTAAATATCAATGCTGCGCACGGGTAACATTCCCGAACATGCAGCCAGAAACTCAAAAATAAAGACGGCCGCCCATATATTACGACAGTAGCTGAAGGATACCTGTGAAGCTGCTCCAGTAGACTACATGTAGAGCAGGCATTTTCAGTTATTGAAATTGGTTTATTCAATAAGGTTATCTTGCTTACTGTTCCAGGCTTATTCATCGACAGATTCATCGCGTACATTTTTATTCCATTAAAAAGTCGCTACGATACTGCGCGCAGTCATAATAATACCTCCAACTTAACTTCGCCGGATAAGACAGGATTTAACATGCTGTGTTGTTAATAGTATGTATTAAGTTACGGCAATATCACCCCTCCACTCTTGTTTGTATTAAATGTGTTAATAAAAATCACGAGGATTCAAGTTAAAATAACAAAACTAATTTCTTGGTTAAATTATGCTTATTTGGAATCCTTTGACAATCCCTTGATAAACGGGATAACAGGAGCATATCAACGCCTGTTTAAATAAGTGCAAAAAATAAAAGGGAAATTACCGCTGGTCACACCAGACAGGACAATTGGTGAAATTTACAGAAATGTGATAAACATCACAGCAAAGGAAAAAGTTCATGAAATTCATCATGGAATGGAGCGATGAGCGGAGCAATCATCAATTTTTGTCAATCAATTGAAACGATAGATGATTTCGTATGAAAGTTATGGGTTGCAGGTTATGTCTGTCGGTTGTTCGACGTTACGAACGTCTATCAGCCTGATTCGCTACAGAAAGAATACGTCAGTCTGTGGAAGAGTAACTGACCCACTGATAAGGCGTGGGTTCAGAATGACCGGAAGGGAAATATGTGTTAAAGAAAGTTGTTTAATTTTAGTATGATAGGTGCCTTAAGAAGAGATGTTCTAAAATTATTCATTATGTCATGGTCACGCCTATCAATTATTTTTTATATTTTGTAAGATAATTTTAATTGATTCAATGTTATTCCACCATCGCTGGAGAAAGTCTTATGAAACTCGCTGTTTACAGTACAAAGCAGTACGACAAGAAGTACCTGCAACATGTTAACGAGTCCTTTGGTTTTGAACTTGAATTTTTTGACTTTCTGCTGACTGAAAAAACGGCAAAAACCGCCAACGGTTGCGAGGCGGTATGCATCTTCGTTAACGACGACGGCAGCCGCCCGGTTCTGGAAGAGCTGAAAAAGCACGGCGTAAAATACATTGCGCTGCGTTGCGCTGGCTTCAATAACGTCGATCTGGACGCCGCAAAAGAGCTGGGTCTGCAAGTCGTGCGCGTCCCGGCCTATTCTCCTGAAGCCGTCGCCGAACATGCGATTGGTATGATGATGACGCTGAACCGTCGCATTCATCGCGCTTATCAACGTACCCGTGATGCAAACTTTTCACTGGAAGGTCTGACCGGTTTTACCATGCACGGTAAAACGGCTGGCGTGATCGGGACGGGCAAGATCGGCGTCGCCGCGCTGCGTATTCTGAAAGGTTTTGGTATGCGACTGATGGCGTTTGATCCTTACCCAAGCGCCGCCGCGCTGGAGCTTGGCGTGGAGTATGTCGATCTGCCGACGCTGTTTGCGGAGTCTGATGTCATTTCTCTGCATTGCCCGCTGACAGCTGAAAACTACCATTTGCTTAATCATGCCGCGTTCGATCAGATGAAAAACGGGGTGATGGTGATCAACACCAGTCGTGGGGCGTTGATTGATTCGCAGGCGGCAATTGAAGCGCTGAAAAACCAGAAGATTGGTTCACTGGGGATGGACGTCTATGAAAACGAACGCGATCTGTTCTTTGAGGACAAGTCCAACGATGTGATTCAGGATGACGTATTCCGTCGTCTGTCTGCCTGCCATAACGTGCTATTCACCGGGCACCAGGCTTTCCTGACCGCGGAAGCGTTGACCAGCATCTCGGAAACCACTCTGCAAAATCTGGAACAGCTCTCAAAAGGTGAAACCTGCCCGAACGCCCTGTTCTGACCCTTCTGCTCCCCTGCGTTCAGGGGAGCACTTTCAGATAATCCCCGATGATATACCAGGCTATATCATTACAATTATGAATGATTTCCCATCAGCAAATGTAGAGAGTTTTAATGAAGAAGATCGTCGCACTGGTTGCACTCAGCATGCTTATGGCAGGCTGCGTCAGCAATGGAAAAGTCTCCGTTAACCGTGATCAGCTACAGCATCACCGTTTTGTTCTGGAGAGTGTAAACGGAAAACCAGTCGCTGCGGGTAAGAACACCCCGGAGTTAAGCTTCGGTGAAAAAATGACGGTTTCCGGCCGCATGTGCAACCGCTTCAGCGGCCAGGGCAAGCTGTCTGATGGCGAGCTGAAAGTCAAAGAAATGGCGATGACGCGTATGATGTGCGCCGACCCGCAGTTAAATGAACTGGATCACACCATTAGCGCGATGCTCAAACAGGGCGCGCAGGTCGACTTAACGGCTAACCAGTTGACGCTGGCGACCGCAGAACAAACGCTGATGTTCCGACTGGCTGATTTAGTGCATTAATAGCTGCCGCAGCTTCCAGCGGCGAGCGACTGTTCACTACAGCGTTTGCCGTTGGGTAATGCGCACATGCCAATCGCCGATCCGTCAAGCTGACGGGCAACAGAGAGCGACCCGCCAATCATGGCGCAGTTGGCTTCCCCGGAACTGGACATTGCCGCCTTTAACCCCGGCGCAACATGCGCTGCCGTCGCCTGCTGAACAGGCTCATTACTACAGGCCGACAATAATAACGCGGCACCCCCCACTAAAAACGCTGCGCGCATCTCTCTCCCCTCTGAACGTTAGCCAAAACGACACCGCCATAAATAATAGGCAGGCTGCCCTGCGCCGTCGAGAGGCAAACTGCCCATTTATGCGGTTCATTGACATTTTTTAGCAATTTTTTTGCCCTCTCTTTGATCAAATCATTCATTCCCTCTATTCCAGGGACACAAAAGCGAAAATGGTAGAGATCGGGGTTTGCTAAAATAGAGAGATAACTATCAGGGCCCGCCGATGTTTCGCGAGTCCCTCTTTTTGTGCAATGTAAGGGTGTCATATGATCACTATTGACGGTAATGGCGCGGTTGCTTCGGTCGCATTCCGTACCAGCGAAGTTATCGCCATCTACCCAATTACGCCCAGTTCGACAATGGCTGAGCAGGCGGATGCCTGGGCCGGAAACGGGCTTAAGAACGTCTGGGGCGATACCCCTCGCGTCGTAGAAATGCAGTCGGAAGGCGGCGCCATCGCCACCGTTCACGGGGCATTACAGACCGGCGCGCTCTCGACCTCATTTACCTCATCTCAGGGCCTGCTGCTGATGATCCCAACGTTGTACAAACTGGCGGGACAGCTCACGCCGTTTGTACTCCACGTCGCCGCACGCACCATTGCTACTCATGCCTTGTCTATTTTTGGCGATCACTCTGATGTGATGGCGGTTCGCCAGACCGGCTGCGCCATGCTGAGCGCCGGTAGCGTTCAGGAAGCGCAGGATTTCGCGCTCATTTCGCAGATTGCCACGCTGAAAAGCCGCGTGCCATTTATTCATTTCTTTGATGGTTTCCGCACCTCGCATGAAATCAATAAAATTGTGCCGCTGGCGGATGACACCATTCTGAAACTGATGCCGCAGGCTGAAATTGACGCGCACCGCTCCCGCGCGCTCAATCCTGAACATCCGGTGATTCGCGGCACGTCTGCCAACCCGGATACCTACTTCCAGTCCCGTGAAGCCACGAACCCGTGGTACAACGCGGTTTATGACCACGTTGAACAGGCAATGAATGATTTCGCCGGGGCCACCGGTCGCCAGTACAAGCCGTTTGAATACTATGGCCATCCGCAGGCGGAACGCGTCATTATTCTGATGGGTTCCGCAATCGGCACCTGTGAGGAAGTGGTGGACGAGCTGCTGGCGCGCGGCGAAAAAGTGGGCGTACTGAAAGTCCGTCTGTTCCGTCCGTTCTCAGCAAAACATTTATTACAGGCGCTGCCGGAAACCGTACGTACCGTCGCCGTACTGGATCGCACCAAAGAGCCTGGCGCGCAGGCCGAACCGCTGTATCTGGATGTGATGACCGCGCTGGCGGAAGCATTCAACAGCGGCGAGAGAGAAACCTTACCGCGGGTGATCGGCGGGCGCTATGGTCTCTCCTCAAAAGAGTTTGGCCCCGATTGCGTGCTGGCTGTTTTCAACGAACTGGCGAGCGCCAGACCCAAATCCCGCTTCACGGTTGGCATCTATGATGATGTCACTAATCTGTCTCTGCCCCTGCCGGAAAACACCCTGCCCGGTACAGCGAAACTGGAAGCGCTATTTTACGGTCTGGGCAGCGACGGCAGCGTTTCTGCAACCAAAAACAACATCAAGATTATTGGTAACTCCACGCCGTGGTATGCACAGGGTTACTTCGTCTATGACTCGAAGAAAGCTGGCGGCCTGACGGTCTCTCACCTGCGCGTCAGCGAGCAGCCTATTCGTTCCGCTTACCTGGTGGCGCAGGCTGATTTTGTCGGCTGCCACCAGTTGCAGTTTATTGATAAGTATCAGATGGCGGAACGTCTGAAACCAGGCGGTATTTTCCTGCTCAATACGCCGTACAACGCAAATGAAGTCTGGGCACGTCTGCCGCAGGAAGTTCAGGCGGTGCTGAACCAGAAAAAAGCGCGGTTCTTTGTGATTAACGCGGCTAAAATCGCCCGCGAATGCGGGCTGGCGGCACGTATTAATACCGTGATGCAGATGGCCTTCTTCCACCTGACGCAGATTCTGCCTGGCGATAGCGCGCTGGCGGAATTGCAGGGAGCGATAGCGAAAAGCTACAGCAGTAAAGGCCAGGAGCTGGTTGAGCGTAACTGGCAGGCGCTGGCGCTGGCTCGCGAATCGGTAACAGAAGTTCCGTTGCAGGCGGTGGACCCGCACAGCGCAAATCGTCCTCCGGTGGTGTCTGACGCAGCGCCCGATTTCGTTAAAACGGTTACAGCCGCCATGCTCGCCGGGCTTGGTGACGCCCTGCCCGTTTCGGCGTTGCCGCCAGACGGCACCTGGCCGATGGGGACGACCCGTTGGGAAAAACGCAATATCGCCGAAGAGATCCCTATCTGGAAAGAAGAGTTGTGTACCCAGTGTAACCACTGTGTCGCCGCCTGCCCGCACTCGGCGATCCGCGCTAAAGTGGTTTCGCCGGAAGCAATGGAGAACGCCCCGGCCAGTCTGCACTCGCTAGATGTGAAATCACGCGATATGCGTGGTCAAAAATACGTATTGCAGGTGGCGCCGGAAGACTGCACGGGTTGTAACCTGTGTGTTGAAGTTTGCCCGGCGAAAGACCGCCAGAACCCTGAAATCAAGGCCATCAATATGATGTCCCGCCTTGAACATGTCGAAGAAGAAAAAGTGAATTATGACTTCTTCCTCAATCTGCCGGAAATCGACAAGAGCAAGCTGGAGCGTATTGATATTCGCACCTCTCAGCTGATCACGCCGCTGTTCGAATACTCCGGCGCCTGCTCCGGTTGTGGTGAAACGCCGTATATCAAGCTGCTGACCCAGCTGTATGGCGACCGCATGTTAATTGCCAATGCGACCGGCTGTTCTTCTATTTATGGCGGTAACCTGCCTTCAACGCCTTACACCACCGATGCCAACGGTCGCGGCCCCGCATGGGCGAACTCGCTGTTTGAAGATAACGCCGAATTCGGTCTGGGCTTCCGCCTGACGGTTGATCAGCATCGCGTGCGCGTCATGCGCCTGCTGGAACAGTTCGCCGATCGCATCCCAACGGATTTAAACGACGCATTGCACACCGACGCGACGCCGGAAGTTCGTCGTGAACAGGTCGCCGCATTACGCCAGCATCTGAAAGATGTCGACGGCGCGCATGAACTGTTAACCGATGCCGATGCGCTGATTGAGAAATCAATCTGGCTGATTGGCGGTGACGGCTGGGCCTACGATATTGGCTTTGGCGGTCTGGATCATGTGCTGAGCCTGACCGAGAACGTCAATATTCTGGTTCTGGACACGCAGTGTTATTCCAATACCGGCGGACAGGCGTCGAAGGCGACGCCACTTGGCGCGGTCACGAAGTTTGGCGAACACGGCAAGCGCAAAGCGCGTAAGGATCTGGGGGTGAGCATGATGATGTACGGTCATGTGTATGTCGCGCAGATCTCGCTGGGCGCGCAGTTAAACCAGACGGTGAAAGCAATCCAGGAAGCGGAAGCGTATCCGGGGCCATCGCTGATCATTGCCTACAGTCCATGTGAAGAACACGGCTACGACCTGGCGCTGAGTCACGATCAGATGCGTCAGCTAACGGCTACCGGCTTCTGGCCGCTGTACCGCTTTGACCCGCGTCGCGCCGATGAGGGTAAGCTGCCGCTGGCGCTGGACTCCCGTCCACCGTCAGACGCGCTGGCAGAGACGCTGCTTAACGAGCAACGCTTCCGCCGCCTGAATGCACAGCAGCCAGACGTTGCTGAACAGCTCTGGAAGGATGCGACGGCGGATCTGCAAAAACGCTATGACTTCCTTGCTCAACTGGCAGGTAAAGCGGAAAAGAGCGGTGCTGAATAATACGGCTGTTTGAGTATTCGTCAGGACGAAAAAAAAGCCCGAACCAAGGTTCGGGCTTGTCAATTCATTCGCTGGAAGATCAGTACTTATCGCAATGGCCCAACGAAAAAAGCAAAATGTGACAATAAAGGCATATAACCCGCGCAGAATATCGCAACAAAATTAAATTGTATAATTTTTATTTTATATGTTTTATTAAAAAACATTCATGTCAATTATCATCATTTCTGTAGAATTATTTAATTAAGATTTTACTTAAGACGTAACAATTCATATTTATCTCTTTACGGAACTTCTCCTTTAGCATGATTTCACTTCCCTTATGGGGAGTCACAGGTAAATAAAAAAACTAAAGGGTTATTTCAATGAAAAGAAAAGTACTGGCTCTCGTAATCCCTGCCCTGTTAGCAGCAGGCGCGGCCCACGCCGCTGAAGTTTATAATAAAGACGGCAATAAATTAGATCTCTATGGCAAAGTAGACGGTCTGCATTATTTCTCTGATGACGCAAATTCTGACGGCGATCAAACATACATGCGTATGGGTTTCAAAGGTGAAACTCAGGTTAACGATATGATCACGGGTTACGGCCAGTGGGAATATCAGGTTCAGGCTAACGGTACCGAAGGTGATAAAGGTGACTCCTGGACTCGTCTGGCATTCGCAGGTATTAAAGTCGGTGACTATGGTTCATTCGACTACGGCCGTAACTACGGCGTACTGTACGACGTGGAAGGCTGGACCGATATGCTGCCAGAATTCGGCGGCGACTCTTATACCAAAGCAGACAACTTCATGACCGGTCGTGCTAACGGCGTAGCAACCTACCGTAATACCGACTTCTTCGGTCTGGTGGATGGTCTGAGCTTTGCGCTGCAATATCAGGGGGCGAATGAAAACCAATCCGGCAGCGAAGACACGTATTCCCAGGAGGGGACAAATAACGGCGGCGACCGTGATGTGAAAAACTCCAACGGTGACGGCTTCGGTATCTCCTCAACTTACGATCTGGGTATGGGCGTCAGCTTCGGTGCGGCATATACCACTTCCGACCGAACGAATCAGCAAGCAAATCACTCTACTGCTGGCGGTGATAAAGCAGATGCGTGGACTGCTGGCCTGAAATATGACGCTAACAACATCTATCTGGCGACCATGTATTCTGAAACACGCAACATGACGCCGTATGGTGGAAAAGATAGCTGGAGTGATAGCACCATTGCCAACAAAACCCAGAACTTTGAAGTTACAGCGCAGTACCAGTTCGACTTCGGTCTGCGTCCTGCCGTATCTTTCCTGATGTCTAAAGGTAAGGATCTGGCCGGCGGTGAAGATAAAGACCTGGTTAAATATGCTGACGTAGGCGCGACCTACTACTTCAACAAAAACTTTTCCACTTATGTTGATTACAAAATCAACCTGCTGGATGAAGACGACAGCTTCTACACTCGCAACGATATGTCTACCGACGACGTCGTTGCTCTGGGTATGGTTTACCAGTTCTAAGTCCGTCAGCCCGCTGGCAACGGCGGGCTTTTCTCATAACAACAGTGTTTTATCTATACTAAAACAATATATTTGTTGCGCTAAAACTCTCCATTGATAGATGATATATTGCATAAAGATCTGCTGTAGAGGACGCCGGCAATGAACCATCATCCCGTTAAATCATCCCGTATTGCATCCGTCGGCTATGACGAAACCTCCAGCACGCTGGAAATTCGTTTTCATCGAACCGGTACTCTGCAATATCTCGGCGTCCCGTCGCGTATTTTTCGTGATTTTCTTGTCGTGGTTTCTAAAGGCCGCTTTTATGACGGCGTGATCAAAGGGAAATTTCCAGAGCAGAAACCAAACTCACGCTAAAATGTGACTCCTGTCATTGTACATAAAGTGCCATTAAGGGTTAAACTTTAATCGGATACTTAAACAGGAGGTTTTATGAGCAGAACGATTCTTGTGCCCATCGATATTTCAGATTCAGAATTAACTCAACGCGTTATCACCCATGTTGAAGCCGAGGCAAAAATAGATGACGCAGAGGTCCATTTCCTGACCGTTATTCCGTCACTGCCCTATTACGCCTCTTTAGGCCTGGCCTACTCAGCAGAGTTACCGGCTATGGACGATCTGAAAGCCGAAGCAAAATCTCAACTGGAAGAGATTATCAAGAAGTTCAGTATTCCTGCCGACAGAGTACAGATTCATATCGCGGAGGGTTCTCCGAAAGATAAAATTCTGGAAATGGCTAAAAAATTACCGGCAGACATGGTGATTATTGCTTCTCACCGCCCGGACATCACCACGTATCTGCTGGGCTCCAACGCCGCAGCGGTCGTACGCCATGCCGAATGTTCCGTCCTGGTGGTTCGCTAAACGCATCAGCCCGCACGCCGTTGCGGGCTTTTCATATCCACTTTTCAGCCCTGCACGCTTACCTGCAACCTGAGGTATAACGGGTATAAATGTGCTGACATTCTTCTCGCCAATCCGTACCATACACGCCACAGTTTTTATATCAGATTTCTTTTGCCGGTCTTTCCGGCGTGATGCATACTTTTCTGATGCCACACAATGAATTGAGCCTCTATTAAATGTCGCAAAATCAAGATATTAGCAAGAAAGAACAGTACAACCTGAACAAATTACAAAAACGTCTGCGTCGTAACGTGGGCGAAGCGATTGCTGACTTCAATATGATCGAAGAAGGCGATCGCATCATGGTGTGCCTTTCCGGCGGGAAAGACAGCTATACCATGCTGGAAATTCTGCGTAATTTGCAGCAAAGCGCACCCGTCAACTTTTCACTGGTCGCCGTTAACCTTGACCAGAAGCAACCGGGTTTTCCCGAACACATTCTGCCGGAATATCTTGAGAACCTGGGCGTAGAGTATAAGATCGTTGAAGAAAACACCTATGGGATCGTTAAAGAGAAAATTCCTGAAGGCAAAACGACCTGCTCTCTGTGCTCCCGACTGCGCCGCGGTATTCTCTACCGCACCGCAACAGAACTGGGTGCGACCAAAATTGCGTTAGGCCACCACCGCGACGATATCCTGCAAACGTTATTCCTGAACATGTTCTACGGCGGGAAAATGAAAGGGATGCCGCCGAAGCTGATGAGCGATGACGGCAAACACATCGTTATCCGCCCGCTGGCCTACTGCCGCGAGAAAGATATTGAGCGTTTTTCAGAAGCCAAAGCGTTCCCTATTATTCCGTGCAACCTGTGCGGGTCGCAGCCAAACCTGCAACGCCAGGTCATCGCCGACATGCTGCGCGACTGGGATAAACGTTATCCAGGGCGTATTGAAACCATGTTCAGCGCGATGCAGAACGTGGTGCCTTCTCATCTGAGCGATATTAATCTTTTTGATTTCAAAGGCATTAATCATGATTCCGATGTGGTGGACGGTGGTGATTTAGCCTTTGACCGCGAAGAGATCCCTCTGCAACCCGCAGGCTGGCAGCCAGAGGAAGACGATAATCAGCTGGATGAACTGCGTTTGAACGTCGTGGAAGTGAAGTAATTTCTGACTCAGCCGGATGGCGACGTAAACGTCTTATCCGGCCTACGATGCGCATAAGCACCTGTAGGCCGGAGCGGGCATTTATTTCAATAAACGAACCCGACAGTTCTTCCCTTTTATCTTTCCGTTCTGCAATTGCTTCCAGGCTTTCTGCGCCACAGGCTGGCGAACCGCCACATAAACATGGGCCGGATGTACGGTAATTTTGCCAATATCAGCGCTATCCAGACCAATATCTCCCGTTAATGCTCCCAGCACGTCGCCCGGGCGCATTTTTGCCTTTTTACCGCCATCAATACACAGCGTCGCCATTTCAGCTTCCAGCGGTGCAACCGGAACGTTGCCCGGCGGCGTCAGCCAGTTCAGTTTAAGCTGCAACATTTCAGACAGGATATTGGCGCGCTGCGCCTCTTCCGGCGCGCAAAAACTGATCGCCAGACCGCTGTTGCCTGCACGGGCGGTACGACCAATACGGTGTACGTGAACTTCCGGGTCCCACGCCAGCTCGAAGTTTACGACCAGCTCCAGCGACTTGATATCCAGCCCACGCGCGGCGACGTCCGTCGCTACCAGTACGCGCGCGCTGCCGTTTGCAAAACGAACCAGCGTCTGGTCACGATCGCGCTGCTCAAGGTCGCCATGCAGCGATAATGCGCTCTGCCCAACAGAATTGAGCGCATCACAAACCGCCTGACAATCTTTTTTGGTATTACAGAAAACAACGCATGACGCAGGCTGATGCTGGCTCAGCAGCTTTTGCAGCAGCGGGATTTTCCCCTGCGAAGATGTTTCAAAAAACTGCTGCTCGATAGATGGCAGCGCATCCACCGAATCAATTTCAATCGTCAGTGGATTTTGCTGAACCCGACCGCTGATCGCCGCGATGGCCTCAGGCCAGGTGGCGGAAAACAGCAGAGTCTGACGGCGTGACGGCGCAAAGCGAATCACCTCGTCAATAGCGTCGCTAAAGCCCATATCCAGCATCCTGTCGGCTTCATCCATCACCAGCGTTTGCAGGGCATCCAGAGAAACGGTGCCTTTTTGCAGATGGTCAAGCAGGCGGCCCGGCGTCGCGACAATAATGTGCGGCGCATGCTGGAGAGAGTCTCGCTGCGCGCCGAAAGGTTGCCCGCCGCACAACGTCAGGATTTTGGTATTAGGCAGAAAACGCGCCAGACGACGCAGCTCCCCTGCCACCTGATCGGCCAGTTCGCGCGTAGGACAAAGCACCAGCGACTGGGTCTGGAACAGACTGGCATCAATATGCTGTAAAAGCCCGAGACCAAATGCAGCCGTTTTTCCGCTGCCGGTTTTTGCCTGCACGCGCACATCTTTTCCGGCCAGGATCGCCGGTAACGCAGCGGCCTGGACAGGCGTCATCTCAAGATAACCCAACTCGTTAAGATTCTCGAGTTGGGCGGCAGGCAGGACATTCAGAGTAGAAAAAGCGGTCACAATTTAATCTCGCGGTAAAAGACACACAGTCAGCAGGCGCGTATCCTCGCAGATCTCCGCTCTTGATGCGACAATTTAATCGGTTCTTCATCCGGCGGCGGATCTGGCATAGGTTGTGGGCGCGGGATAGGATCGGGAATCGGCACCGGATCGGTTGGTACGGAATCCGACTGGCGCGTTTGCATTTGCAACAACGTGAACAGGCTGGTCATATTACCCTCCGGTCATACAGATTGACTCTTTTAGGGTAGACGCTGATATCCCGCAGGCAAAAAAAAGCCGACTAATCTAAGTCGGCGTCGTACGAATCAATTGTGCTATGCAGTAATTCAAAAAAGGAAGTAAGACAATATGGAGCGCAACGCCCATCGCTTGACGTTGCATTCACCTGCGAGAGAGATATTGCCCCGAATGGGTAGATTGTTTATTGACTTCGCTCAAATTATGCGGCGTTTTTCTGCTCAAAGGACGATGAAAAGCGTTGTTGTTACAACCATTTACTACGATGCAACCATAAGGTAACACCACCAATCAGGACAACTAACAGAATACAGAACATAGAAAATCCAAAATGCCATGCGCCGCCCGGAATTCCCCCGAGATTCACGCCGAACAAGCCGGTTAAAAATGTGCTGGGCAGAAAGACCATCGCCATCAGCGACATCGTATAGGTTCTGCGCGCTAAGGACTCCTGCATGACTTGCGCGATTTCATCGGCCATCACGCCCGTGCGCGCAATACACGCGTCGATCTCATCCAGCCCCCTTCCCAGACGATCCGCGATATCCTGCATTCGACGCCGCTGATCATCATTCATCCAGGCCAGACGCTCGCTTGCCAGTCGCGCATAAACATCACGCTGAGGCGCCATGTATCGACGCATCACAATCAGTTGCTTACGCAGTAACGCCAGGAAACCACGCGGCGGGATCTGCTGATCGAGCAGATTGTCTTCCAGGTCGATAATTTTATCGTGTAATTGCTCGATAAATTCGCTGGCGTGATCCGTCAGGGCGTCACACACGTCGACCAGCCAGCCGCCGCAATCGGACGGGCCAGTCCCTTCCTGCAAGTCGCTAACCACCTCATCAAGCGCCAGAACTTTTCGCTGTCGCGTTGAGACGATAAAACGTTCATCCATATATACACGCATCGCCACTAGCTGATCAGGGCGTTCATCGGTACTGCCGTTGATGCAGCGTAAGGTGATCAGCGTGCCTTCCCCCATCCGACTGACGCGTGGGCGCGAACTCTCGCCAGCCAGCGCATCGCGTACAGAATTCGGTAACAAAGGCGTCGACGCCAGCCACTGCGCGCTGTCAGGGTGGGTGTAATTGAGATGCAACCAGCAGGGATGCTGGCTGTCGATAATATCGTCATTTTCAAGCGGTTTAATGCCGCCGCGACCATCCAGTAGCCAGGCAAAAACGGCATCCGGCACATTGACTTCCGATCCCTTGATGGCTTCCACAACGCCTCCACATTCATTCAACGCTTTTTCGTTAGTCTAGCCTTCGGCGTATGTTAAGCAATACCTCATTATCCCATTGCGCTGAAATGATTCAGAAAAGTACGATATGGCAGGAAAGGCGCCGGCATCACCGACGCAAATGTGTTGTGCGAGACAATATGGGGTGTTCAACGGATGATAATTTACTTAATCGAAATTTATGAATTTTAGTCTGTAGATCGATAACCTTGCGTTGCATCATCAGCTTTAATATGTCGTACGGGAAAGGGTTAACCTCTTTCAGAATGATTAGCCTGAGTAATGTTTATATAAGTCGCCATCAACCTTTCTTCCTTTTTACTCGTTCACACTTATATCGACCATTGAAAAAAAACTTATCATTCGTGGATTTGTCCAGGTTCCCTGCTAGATTTATCTGCACGTCTATTGTTGTCTCCCGATTTGTGAAAAAACGCTCCATATCACTGTAAGCTGTTAATAAAAAAGCCATTCACCAATAAACCGGCAACACAGCATGTGAAGATAACGGGATTATCGATGATTGCTCACGAACTCAATGCTCTGGATTTATTAAGTTTTCCTGTCTGGATTGTTTTACCACACACAGAAGAGTTAGTTTTCGCTAATACCGCCGCACGCGAACTGACACAGGAACAGACTTTCAGCCGTCTCAGAAAGGGGATATTTTCAACTTATGCGCAAAATGAACTGCGCATGTACGTTGCTGATTTACACCACCATCACGATATTGTTGAAATTCTGACGGTCTGTCGTGATGGTAAAGAAATCGCCTTAACCTGCCGCCTCTCGGTTAAAACCCTGTCGACGCAGGGAGACGTTATTATTTTTGAAGGCATAGAGACACCTACGGCGCAAGGTCTCAAGGCCAGTCGTTCGGCAAACTATCAGCGTAAAAAACAAGGGTTTTACGCCCGTTTTTTCCTGACGAACTCCGCGCCGATGCTGTTGATAGACCCTTCGCGGGACGGTCTGATCGTCGATGCCAATCTGGCCGCACTCAATTTCTATGGCTACAGCCATGAAGCGATGTGCCAGAAACATACATGGGAAATCAACGTATTAGGCCGCCAGATCTTACCCGTTATGCATGAGATTGCCCGTCTGCCCGGCGGGCATAAGCCCTTAAACTTCGTCCATAAACTCTCTGACGGCACCACCCGGCACGTACAAACCTATGCGGGTCCCCTTGAGATTTACGGCGATAAACTCATGTTATGCATCATTCATGACATTACCGAGCAAAAACGGCTGGAGCAGGAGCTGGAACGCGCTGCCCTGCATGATGCGCTGACCGGCTTACTGAACCGCAGGCAATTTTATCTTCTTACTGAGCAAAACCATACGCCCCATCTGTCGATGACAATGGATTACAGCCTGCTGCTCATCGATACCGATCGCTTCAAAAGCATTAACGATTTGTACGGTCATTTGAAAGGCGATGAAGTGCTGTGCGCTCTGGCGCGAACGCTGGAAGCCCGCGCACGTAAAGGCGACCTGGTCTTTCGCTGGGGCGGTGAAGAATTTGTCTTGCTGCTGCCGCGAACCTCGCTGGAAGTTGCACTTAATCTTGCAGAATCAATACGCGCCGCCGTGGCGAAAGTCTGTATTCCTGGCCTGCCCCGTTTTACCGTCAGCATCGGCGTCGCACGGCACGAATCGAATGAAAGTATTGATGAATTATTTAAGCGGGTGGACGATGCCCTGTACAAAGCCAAAAACGACGGCAGAAATCGGGTGCTGGCGGCGTAATAAACGTCACAGGCTGCCCGTAAGTAGCCTGTGAACGCCCTTAACGGCTGCGTTTCGCGTGACGCTCCCAGTTTTCCTGCTTTGCCTGCGCCGTTTTACGCAACGCAACATAACACGCTCCGCTGCCGCCATGATGAGGCAGCGCCGTACAGTAAGCCTGAACGTCGTCAAATTCCGTCAGCCAACGCGCCACATAACTGCGCACAATATTGGCATGCGCGTTATCTTCCCGCCCTTTGCCATGAATGATCAGCACGTTGCGTAAACCATCCTGACGCGCCTGGCAGATGAAGCTAAACAGCATCTTGCGACATTCCTCAACCGGCTGACGAAGCAAATTGAGACTCGCCTGCTGGCTGTATTTTCCCGAACGCAGTTTGTCGAGCACGCCCTGCTGCAACCCTTCCCGGCGAAATTCCAGCGGTTCGCCCAAAGGAAGAATATCCAGAAACCCGGTGGTAAGAAAATTATCGAGCTGGAGCGTATCGATACGCTGCGGCGCCCGTGAATTGCGTGTGGGCTGCCAGTGTACATCAGCGCAACGTTTCAACGGTTGGACATCCTCCATGGCGTCAAGAAACAGCGTTTTGTCGTCAAGGTTCATGATTCCTCCTCCAGCGCGTTAAGACAGGCACTATCATAACCGCGCGCTATTATACCGACAACGGTTTACAGTTATTTCCAATAAACGACACTGGCTCAATTATCTGGCTATGCGCATCTCACTATTTCATCCCCGGTAAAGCCACGTTTTATCCTGCGTTAACCGACAATTTCAGCGGGGCTTTTGTAAAATCAATTATGCCCTGAAAGTGGAATATCTCTTTTATAGCCGTTATAACTTTATTACCCGCTGAGGGAAAACCAGGTCGGGAAAAGGTTAAGGAAGCACTGCTGTGTAGATTTTAGGGGCTGGCGGATGTCGACAGTCCCTGTTTTTTATTCTCCTGCCGTGCTTCATTTTTTCAGCATCTTTATTTGTTCGCTTTTTCAACAAACAATGACGCTAAACGTATTATGTCCGCTTATCTTTTTAGGGGTATGGTTGCGGATATTGGTCGCATGGTATCTTGTTGAGCTGCTGATGAGTCCGGGAATTATCCCGCCTGCAATGAGAGATAACGGATGCTGAGATTACTTGAAGACAATATCGCGACCCCGCTGGGGCCGTTATGGGTGATTTGCGATGAGCAATTCCGCCTGCGCGCCGTCGAATGGGAGCAACACAGCGACCGTATGGAACAGCTACTGGACATACATTATCGTTCAGAGGGATACGAGCGCATCGCCGCCAAAAATCCGGGTGGCCTGAGCGATAAGCTCACCGCGTATTTTGAGGGAAATCTCAGCATCATTGATACGCTGGAGACCGCCACTGGGGGAACGCCTTTTCAGCGGGAAGTGTGGCAGGCGCTGCGCACCATCCCCTGCGGTCAGGTTATGCATTATGGTCAACTTGCCGAAAAATTAGGCCGTCCGGGAGCCGCGCGCGCCGTAGGCGCCGCTAACGGATCTAACCCGGTCAGTATCGTTGTACCCTGCCATCGCGTAATCGGGCGCAACGGGACAATGACGGGATATGCTGGCGGCGTGCAAAGAAAAGAGTGGTTATTACGCCATGAAGGGTATCTGCTGCTGTAGAAACCAGGCATTTTGTGCCTTACCCGTCACACTTTGATGTAAAGTAACCACTTATAAAGCATGGATTTTCAAAGGGATATAAATATTTCTCCTGCTTATGCCTGAATTATCCTCTATTGGGAGTAGCTCAGGCTTACGTGCTCACCAAAAAGATGTTAAAATTGACAAATATCAATTACGGCTTGAGCAGACCTATGATCCCGGAAAAGCGAATTATACGGCGCATTCAGTCTGGCGGTTGTGCTATCCATTGCCAGGATTGCAGTATCAGCCAGCTTTGCATCCCGTTCACACTTAACGAACATGAGCTTGATCAGCTTGATAATATCATCGAGCGTAAAAAGCCTATTCAGAAAGGGCAAACGCTGTTTAAAGCAGGTGATGAACTGAAATCGCTCTATGCTATCCGCTCCGGTACGATTAAAAGCTACACCATTACCGAGCAGGGCGACGAGCAGATCACTGGTTTTCATTTAGCGGGCGACCTGGTCGGCTTTGACGCGATTGGCAGCGGGCACCACCCGAGCTTTGCCCAGGCGCTGGAAACCTCAATGGTATGTGAAATCCCGTTTGAGACTCTGGACGATCTCTCCGGTAAGATGCCTAACCTACGTCAACAGATGATGCGTCTGATGAGCGGCGAGATCAAAGGCGATCAGGATATGATCCTGTTGCTGTCGAAGAAAAATGCGGAAGAACGTCTGGCAGCCTTTATCTACAATCTGTCCCGTCGTTTTGCCCAGCGCGGTTTCTCTCCGCGTGAATTCCGCCTGACGATGACCCGTGGCGATATCGGTAACTACCTTGGCTTAACGGTCGAAACGATCAGCCGTCTGCTGGGTCGTTTCCAGAAAAGCGGTATGCTGGCGGTGAAAGGTAAATACATCACCATCGAAAACAGCGATGCGCTCGCAGTGCTTGCTGGTCATACTCGCAACGTTGCTTAATCTTTCCGCAAGTAAGTCAGTTATCCTTCTGTTAAATCATTAAATTTTCCTGATTTATTGGTTTGGCAGAAGGAATCACACCACGTCAATAAGCTAAAGAAATCTCAAATACGTAGCCATCACTCCAGTTGGACACCACTGGCATGGTTTACGCCCTGCCAGGCCATTTTCGGATTAACCACATTGATTCATCATGCCGGAAAAGTACAATCCGCAGCGGCTGGCAACCGTTCTATATTCATTCGCACTATCGAACGATCGCCAGCTGGCCGCAGTTGCGTTCTTGCATACGACGCAACTGCGGCAACCCTAACACCGTGTCATTTACAATGATTATTGATTTAACTCCCCCCGAAAACTGCGGTTTGGTGGGTATAGAAAAAGTGTGACCTTGATCAAAAACAAAAAAAGATTATGGCAAAGGTGTATTTATATTACGTTCGCTTCTGGACTGCGGCCCGGATTGTTAAGCGAATTTTTTGATACCCAGATATTAAGAGGAGAAATAACCATGATCACTTATGATCGTAACCATAATCCTATTACTAATGGCAGTCGGGTTATGATTAATGGGACGGGCAGAACGGGTAAAATCGTTGCCATACATTCTAACGGGTTAACTCCAGCCCAGTTACGCCGCAACAAAACCGTCGAAGTGGAAGGCTGTGAAGGCCAGTTCGAACCCGTTGAACTGATCCGTCTTGGTTCCCACTAACGATAAGAATGCCGCTATGGCGGCATTCATGAATCAAACAGATTTAATTACAGACTCTACTAAGCCGCTATTTACCCCAGGTATGCCCCGGAAGTCTGATTTTACTGATAGAAATTGTTTACATTCAATACACTGCCCTATAGAACAGCAAATTTTCCTGATTTATTGATCTGGCAGAAGGTTCCCCCCTGTTTCATTCAACATATATGGGTTACTCTTTTAATTACAAACTGCGGTGACAGTTGTAAGGAGACCCTGTATGGCTATGTATCAAAATATGCTGGTGGTCATCGACCCAAACCAGGACGATCAACCCGCATTACGACGCGCTGTTTATTTGCATCAACGGATTGGTGGCAAAATTAAAGCCTTTTTGCCGATCTATGATTTTTCCTATGAAATGACTACCCTGCTCTCGCCTGATGAGCGTACCGCGATGCGTCAGGGCGTCATCAGCCAGCGAACAGCCTGGATACGCGAACAAGCGAAATACTACATCGAAGCAGGAGTTCCCGTTGAGATAAAAGTGGTCTGGCACAACCGTCCCTTTGAAGCCATTATCCAGGAAGTGATCAGCGACGATCACGATCTGGTGCTCAAAATGGCGCACCAGCATGACCGCCTGGAAGCGGTAATCTTTACGCCGACTGACTGGCATTTGTTGCGTAAATGCCCAAGCCCGGTATGGATGGTCAAGGACCAACCGTGGCCTGAAGGCGGTAAAGCGCTGGTGGCCGTGAACCTGGCGAGCGAAGAACCTTATCACAATGCGCTGAATGAAAAGCTGGTCAAAGAAACGCTGCAACTCGCAGAACAGGTGAACCACACCGAAGTCCATCTGGTTGGCGCCTACCCCGTGACGCCCATCAATATCGCAATCGAACTGCCTGAATTTGATCCGAGCGTTTACAACGACGCGATTCGCGGTCAGCATTTGCTGGCGATGAAGGCGCTACGGCAGAAATTCAGCATTGATGAGAAAGTGACGCATGTTGAAAAAGGGTTGCCTGAAGAGGTTATCCCGGATTTAGCCGAGCATCTACAGGCGGGTATCGTTGTACTGGGTACGGTTGGTCGTACCGGGATATCTGCGGCCTTCCTGGGCAATACGGCGGAACAGGTTATCGACCATTTGCGCTGCGATCTGCTTGTCATTAAACCCGATCAGTATCAGACACCGGTAGAACTGGACGACGAAGAAGACGATTAAGCCTATTTTCGTGCCGGGTAGCGCTTATGCCTACCCGGCGAAGCCGCTCACTCACGTTACTGTTTGTCCTCACCACCGAGGAAATAGATCCCCAGCGGAATGGCCAGCAGAATGGTGAAAACCAGACTGTAGACGCAAATCATCGATGACTGGATGAAATACATCGAGGTTGTCCACTCGGACAACGGAATATCATACTGTTCGATCACGCCGCCGATAGTCGCCCGCGTAACCACTGATGCCGCAATAATAAACACCGCCAGCAGGCCCAACAGAAATTTCTTCCCCTTTGCTGTCTTCAGCTTTGTCATAATCATGGTATCGTCCTTTTGCAGATGAAAGCTCTGTTACTTGCGCGTAACAATACCATGACAATCCCCCGTTGTCTGCCACACAAGTCGTGACATAATATTCACATCGCGCGTCCCTGTCTGAAAATGCGCTACGTCTTATTCTTTTTGATCAATGACCAGCGCATTCGAAGCGGATAAAATATCTGCACCTCAGGATCTTTTAGCGTTATATCAACCATACGGGGTAGTGACAGACCAAAATGATTGCAGAATTTTTTTTCAAAAACGCGTTTAATCTGGCAATAATTTTTGGCAGTGGCGCCGCCTTACTTCTGATGAGTATTGTGTTTCGTCGTGGCGAGAAAAGAAGAAAAGGATTTATATTTCATGCCGTACAGTTCTTCGTTTATGCCCTTATCATCGGCACGCTGGGCAGTATCGCCAATAATGTTATTGAAAACTACGATCTGAAATTCATCTCTCCAAATGCCGTCGATTTTATCTGCACATCTCTGATTGCGCTGATTCTGACAATAAAACTGTTTTTACTCATCAACCGCTTTGAAAAATCACAGATCGGTAAAGGCAGAGACGTCACCAGTGCGAAGATCCTGTCTCGCATTATTAAGATCACCATTATTATCGCCATCGTTTTACTCTATGGCGAACACTTTGGCATGAGTCTGTCCGGGTTGCTGACTTTTGGCGGCATTGGCGGCATCGCTGTTGGGATGGCGGGTAAGGACATTCTGAGCAACTTTTTCTCGGGGATTATGCTCTATTTTGATCGCCCCTTTAGCATTGGCGACTGGGTCCGTTCCCCGGACAGAAATATTGAAGGCACTGTGACTGAAATCGGCTGGCGAATGACCAAAATTAACACCTTCGACCACCGCCCTTTATATGTGCCGAATTCGATTTTCTCCGCCATTAGCGTGGAGAATCCCGGCAGGATGACCAACCGACGCATTAAAACGGTGATCGGGTTACGTTATCAGGATGCCAGTAAAACAGGCGTTATTGTTGATGCGGTCAGAACGATGCTGCAAAACCACCCTGATATCGATCAGCACCAGACACTGCTGGTCTATTTCAATGAATTTGGCGAATCATCGCTGAATATCATGGTCTATTGCTTTAGCAAAACCACCGAATGGGAAGCCTGGCTTGCGGTTCAGCAGGATGTTTACCTGAAGATTATCGACATTGTTCAGGCGAACGGCGCAGATTTTGCGTTTCCAAGCCAGACGCTTTATCTGGATAACGCCGCGTCACCGCAATCCGCAAATTAAAAAAGACGCGGAATACCGCGTCTTTTCGCTCACTGCCGCATATTATTTGTCGTGCTTCACAATATACATTGTCCGGCTATACGCCACGTCTTCCGGGTTATTAATGGGATAACCTTTCAGCCACGGTTTGATCAAACGTCCGTTGGTGTACTGGTAAATCGGCGCAATCGGCGCCTGTTCCATCAGGATTTTCTCTGCCGCGTTATAGTCCGCATTGCGCGCCTTCGCCGTATTTTCTACTGTCGCCTGCGTCATGATTTTATCGTAGGCCGGGTTATTGAAGCGCGAGATATTGCCCGTATGGGTCGAGGTTAACAATGACAGGAAAGTAGACGGCTCATTGTAGTCCCCCACCCAGGAGGCGCGGATAACATCAAAATTACCGGTGTTGCGGCTGTCGATATAGGTTTTCCATTCCTGGTTTTGCAGCTTCACCTCTACGCCCAGATTCTTTTTCCACATCGAGGCGACCGCAATCGCGATTTTCTGATGATTTTCAGATGTGTTATATAACAGCGTCAACTTGAGCGGTTTCTGCGGGCCATAGCCAGCCGCAAGCAATAACGTTTTCGCCTGAGCATTGAGTTCTTCCTGGCTCATTTGTTCAAATGGCGAAGGATCGGGAGTAAAGCCTGCCGTCACGTCCGGGGTGAAGCGCCAGGCCGGTTTCTCCCCGGTTCCTAATACTTTTTCCGCCATGATGCGGCGATCAATCGTCATGCTCAGCGCCAGACGAACGCGGGAATCCGCCGTCGGGCCTTTTTGGGTGTTAAACGCATAATAATAGGTGCCCAACTGCGGCGGTGTGTAAACCTGCCCCGGTATATCCTTCAGCAACTTCTGATACAGATTTTTCGGGAAAGATTCGGTGATATCAATATCGCCAGCCAGATAACGTTTAGTCGCTGACGACTCCTGATTAATTGGCAGGAAAGTCACTTTTTGCAGCACCGTCTTCGCATTGTCCCAGTAGTGGGTATTGGGCACCACCACCAGTTTTTCGTTGACCACGCGATCATTCAACACATAGGCGCCATTGCCGATCAGGTTTCCGGGCTTCGTCCAGTCTTTACCGCTTTCTACATTGGCTTTCTGTACCGGGTAAAAAGCAAAGTTGGCAGTCAGGTTAACAAACCACGGCAGCGGTTTATCCAGCTGTATTTTTAGCGTGCGGGCGTCCACGGCGCTAACCCCAAGCGTATCCGGCGACGCTTTACCATCAATAATCGCCTGGGCGTTATTAATGCCAGCAAGGGCGGCAAACCAGGCAAACGGTGACAGGGTTTTCGGATCAACCAGACGTTGCCAGCTGTAGACAAAATCCTGCGCGGTCACCGGAGTGCCGTCCGACCACTTTGCGTTATTGCGCAGGGTAAACGTCCAGATCCGGTTATCATTGGTCTTCCAGCGCGTAGCGACGCCAGGAATGATTTCCCCTTTCTCGTTCTGATTCACCAGACCTTCAAACAAATCGCGAATGACCTGAATCTCCGGCAGCCCAACTGCTTTTGCCGGATCTAACGACGCCGGTTCATCTTTAATATGGCGGACCAGTTCTTGCTTCTCTGCCAGTACCGTTCCGCCGGGAACATCCGCAGCGTGTGTCAGGGAGACGCTGCTAATCAACAGCGCACAACAGGTAACTGAAACAGAGTGCTTCATAAGATGCCCTTAAATGATGAAGTTAGATGACTGCGTAATTATTTGTTTCGCATGAAGGAAATGCAAACGTCTTCCTACAGAAAGTTGATATTAACCCGATATACGCATCCGCTTCCAGGAAGCCAGATAGAGGATATTGCATAGCGCGCGCAACGCGTGAAAACGATTTGATTATCTGGACAATTTGCACAACACTGCGAGTAATAACAACAGCATTCAGAGACACTTATGACCGTTACCCGTCCTCGTGCCGAGCGCGGCGCATTTCCGCCAGGAACCGAACATTATGGGCGTTCATTGCTGGGAGCGCCGTTGATCTGGTTTCCGGCTCCGGCTGCCGATCGCGAAAGCGGCCTGATTCTGGCCGGAACGCACGGCGATGAGAACGCGTCGGTGGTGACGCTCTCGTGTGCGCTGCGTACGCTGAATCCTTCACTCCGCCGTCATCATGTGGTGCTGGCGGTGAACCCGGACGGTTGCCAGCTTGGTCTGCGCGCCAATGCCAATGGCGTCGATTTGAACCGTAATTTTCCGGCGGCGAACTGGAAAGCGGGTGAGACGGTTTATCGCTGGAACAGCAGCGCCGAGGAGCGCGATGTGGTGCTGCTTACCGGCGAACATCCGGGGTCTGAACCCGAAACCCAGGCGCTGTGTCAACTGATACACCGGGTGCATCCTGCCTGGGTGGTCTCCTTTCACGATCCTCTAGCCTGTATTGAAGATCCCAGACATAGCGAGTTAGGCGAATGGCTGGCCCGGGCATTCGAACTGCCGCTGGTCTCCAGCGTAGGTTACGAAACGCCCGGTTCGTTTGGAAGCTGGTGCGCCGACCTCAATCTGCACTGTATTACCGCAGAGTTCCCGCCGATCTCATCCGATGAGGCCAGCGAAAAGTATCTGATGGCGATGTCTACTCTGCTGCGCTGGCACCCTAAAGATGAAGTTGCCCGGTCGTAAACCGTAAAGCGGGCTCGACATCCACCGCCAGCCAGGTGGGGCCATCGAGGTCAGCAAAACGCACCTGTGGGGCCAGCGGCAACGCTGCGCTGATGGCCCTGGAGGTACACAGCATACATCCCAGCATCAGCCCAAAACCCTGTTCTCTGGCTTCGGCGGCCAGCGCCAGCGCTTCCGTCAGACCACCGGTTTTATCCAGTTTGATATTGACCATATCGTAGCGCCCCTGTAACGCTTTCAGGCTACTGCGGGTATGGCAACTTTCATCCGCGCAAATAGGGAGCGGATGAACAAAATTTTCCAGCGCGGCGTCATCCTGCGCAGGTAACGGTTGTTCCAGCATCGCGACGCCTAAATCCGCCAGCAGCTGGCATCGCGCCGCCAGCCCCTCTGTACGCCAGGACTCGTTTGCATCCACAATTAGCGTCGCATCAGGCACGACTGAGCGAATCGCGACCATTCGTTCGCTGATCAGGCGATCGTCCAGCTTAATTTTGAGCAGTTTCGCCCCTTTTTCCCACAGTGCCGCCGCGCTGGCCGCCATCTGTTCAGGCGTACCGATCACGACAGTCTGTGCTGTTGTCAGCGTAGCGGGCAATTCAACGGCCACAAACTCCGCCAGCGTTTGCTGCTGCTGGCGAGCGCTCAGATCCCACAGCGCGCAATCGACCGCATTTCTGGCCGCGCCGGCAGGCAGCAATTTTTGTAGTGCTTCGCGGGTCAGCCCCTGTTCCAGTTGCGGCGCGATACTCATGATCTGCGCCAGCACCGAGGCATCGCTTTCGCCATAACGTGGATAAGGCGTACATTCCCCTACGCCTTTTACGCCCTCTTCCTCCAGCTCCACGACCACAACATGCGCTTCGGTACGACTTCCCCGGGCAATCACAAAGGGCGTGTGCAGCGGCCAGGCCTCCTCATACACCTTAACAGATCTCATTGGTTCTCCTTTTCTCGCCGTTTTTCACGTTGCAGATGCGTGGCGGTGGATTAAACACAAATAGCGTTTGCCGTGTTAACTGCTGATGGCATAAACTAGCCACGACGTTAACTATATGTAAACAGGAAGATAACCATGTCACAAACCGTTCATTTCCAGGGCAATCCAGTCGCCGTCGCCAACACCATTCCTCAAGCTGGTAGCAAAGCACAGGCTTTTACCCTCGTGGCAAAAGATCTGTCTGACGTCACACTGGCTCAGTTTGCAGGCAAGCGCAAGGTGCTGAATATTTTCCCAAGTATTGATACCGGCGTTTGTGCGGCATCGGTACGTAAGTTTAACCAACTGGCGACAGAAATCGACAACACCGTCGTACTGTGCGTTTCTGCGGATCTGCCGTTCGCCCAGTCTCGCTTCTGCGGCGCGGAAGGTCTGAGCAACGTCATTACCCTTTCCACTCTGCGTAATCCTGACTTCCTGAAAGACTACGGCGTTGAAATCACTGAAGGCCCGCTGAAAGGTCTGGCGGCGCGTGCCGTGGTGGTCATTGATGAAAACGACAACGTCATTTTCAGCCAGCTGGTGAACGAAATCACCAACGAACCTGACTATGCTGCTGCGCTGGACGTGCTGAAAGCGTAAGACGGTAAAAAAGCCCGATGGCGCAACGCTCATCGGGCTTCTAATACTTGTGTCGTTTCTACTCTTCGCTTTTCTTCTGATTCAAACCGTATTCACGTAACTTATTGGCAATCGCGGTATGTGAGACGCCCAGGCGTTTCGCCAGTTTGCGCGTGCTCGGATAATTGCGATAAAGCTGCGTCAACACGGAGCGTTCAAAACGGCTGGTGATCTCATCCAGCGAGCCTTCCATCGCATCTTCACCAACGGCAACGGTCGTGGCGTCGTAATCCGGCAGCAAGATATCCTGCGGACGTAATTCGTACCCTTCAAGCTGCGTCAGCGCCCGGTAGATGGCGTTTTTAAGCTGGCGCACGTTGCCCGGCCAGCCATAACGGGTTAATACGGTGCTGAGATCGGCAGAGAGTTTTGGACGCGGCACGCCCTGCTCATCGGCAAAACGCGCCACGAAAAGTTCAGTGAGCGGCATGATATCCTGCGGGCAATCACGCAGCGGCGGCAGATTGAGCGTCAGCACATTCAGACGGTAGTAGAGATCCTCGCGGAACAGCCCTTTTTGCACCAGTTCCACCAGATTCTTCTGCGTGGCGCAGATCACCCGGACATCAACGTGAACCTCATGATCCTCGCCAACGCGACGGAAAGTGCCGTCGTTAAGAAAACGCAGCAATTTGGTCTGCATGCGTGGCGACATCTCACCAATCTCATCCAGCAGCACCGACCCCCCGTTGGCCTGTTCAAAGAAGCCTTTTTTACCTTCCGGCGCATGACCAAACAGTTCGCTTTCAACCGCATCTTCAGGAATGGAGGCGCAGTTCAATGCCAGATACGGTTTTGCCGCACGCGGGCTTGCCAGGTGACAGGCATGGGCGAAGAGATCTTTACCGGTTCCGGTATCGCCGGTAATCAGCAGTGGCGCGCTCAGCGTAGCCAGCTTGCGAGCCTGCTCTACGACATGCTTCATTTTCGCGCTGACGGCGATAATCTGGCTAAACGCGCTCAAATCCTGAGTCGTCAAATTCTGCAACTGACGCCCCATTCGGATGGTGGAACGTAACATAACGACAGCGCCCGTGAGCATGTACTCGTCATTTTCCCCTTGCAAATGAACCGGGGTAATCTCCATCAGGAAGTTCTGCCCATTAATCACCACATGCTCGTTGTGAGAGACCTGCGGGTTGCTCTCCAGCCAACGCTGGAAGTTGAAGCCGTTGATCAACTGCGCGGCAGTGTGATTGCGCATACGCTCCTGATTTTGTGCGAAAAGCTGACAGCTCGCGGGGTTCGCCATCTCTATTTTACTTTTCATATCCAGAGAGAGGACGGGTTCCGGCAACGCTTCGAGCAGTGCGCTCAGCGCCAGATGCTCGCGTTCAGACGGCATCCATGGCACCGTACGGACATCGGTCACGCCGGAAATGCGGCGGATCTCCGCCATCAGGCTGCTGAAGTTGGTGAACTCCAGTTCAGCAAAATTAAGGTAAATTCGCCCGATGGGGTCAATCTCAATACCGCGTAAATCAATGCTACGAAGCACCAGCAAATCGAGTAATTCTCGGGTCAGACCAAGACGGTCTTCACAAAAGACTTCCAGACGCATGGGAACTTTCACCTAAAACAATGAGCTATTAGATAGATGATAAGCCAGTATTCGATTAGCAGGAAGGATTCTGTCAACAATTATTGACAGCATGACGGAAAATTGGGCGCCGGGCCGTAAAGTTATACGGTCAGCGCCCTTCCAGCGATCAGTTTTCACGCGGGGTTTTGCTTTTCTGCAAGGTTTCTTTGACCTGAACGATAAGCTGGCGACGAAAATCCCCCAGACGCGGCTTATCATCGTCGATCCACGGTAAAGGACGACACAGCTCCATCGCTTTAATGCCCAGACGAGCGGTTAACAGCCCGGCGCCAATACCCTGCGCCGCACGGGCAGACAAACGCGCCGCCAGATCCTGCGACATCCAGTCCATCCCGACTTCACGCACCAGCTCGCTGGCGCCCGCAAACGCAATATTGAGCAACACCAGACGAAACAGGCGCAGACGGCTGTAATACCCCAGTTCAATGCCATACAGCGTCGCAATGCGATTGATCAGCCGCAAATTTCGCCAGGCGATAAATGCCATATCCACCAACGCCAGCGGGCTGACGGCGATCATTAACGTGGATTCGGCGGCCGAACGGCTGATTTCACGTCGCGCCTGGGCATCCAGCACCGGTTGCACCAGTTGAGCGTATAAGCTGACCACTTCCCGATCATTTTGCGTTTCGTGAATCGAAGCATACCAGCGCTGCAACGCCGGGTGAGACTGATCGATACCGGCCTGCTGCGCCAGCTTTTCGCAAAACGCACGGCCCTTTCCCGTACCGTGGCTGTGCAACAGGTCGCGCGCTTCATCCCGTTCATGCGCCCGCTGGCGTAATCGCCATAACCGACGCCATTCTGTCGCGACCGAGCCAACGCCTGCGCCAATGATCAACGCCCCGGCGGCACAACCGCCCAGCGCCACCCAGTCCTGGGTTTGCCATGCGTTCATGGTCCATTGCACGCCCTGGCCCACAACGCTGACGCCAAACAACGCCAGTCCCCCCATCACCATCTTGCGCCACAAACTGCGTTTCGGGCGCAGTGCGGCATCAATGACCGCTTCCGCCTGTCCCTCGTCTTCCAGAGGTTCATCCACCTGCGCGGGGGCAAAAGTCTGCGCCTGCGTCTCGCTGAAGGTCTGTTGCGTTTTAAGCGTCTGGTTTTGCTCCACCTCCAGTGGACCTGCGAAATCGATACGCGGTTTTAACGGTTCGCTCATCGCAATTTGTCTCCTATTAAAAATTCCAGCGCGGCATCCAGACGAATGTGCGGCAATGGTTTGTCCACATCCATCACCTGTGGGCGAAACGCTTCAAACTGGAAACCCTGACTGTCCCAGAACGCTTGTCCCGGCAGACGTGCGGGCACTTCGCCGGGGTATACCGTTAACGGCGTTCCATCGCTTAAACGGTTACCGCGTAAGGCCGGGATCTTTTCACCATTCACGTCGATCAATCCACTGGTCGTCGCCTGTACGGACGCCAGTCCCAGACAATCCATGCTGATGCCTTCAAACGCCGCGTTTTGCCAGGCATCCTGAATCAGTTGCTGGAGCAAAGAGACCATATTGGCATGTTGATCGACAGTCACATGGTCTGCCTTGGTCGCCGCAAACAGCAGTTTATCAATCACCGGGGAAAAGAGTCGGCGAAATAGCGTTCGCTGGCCATAGTGGAAACTCTGCATCAATTGCGTCAGCGCCAGACGCATATCGTTGAACGCCTGCGGCCCGCTGTTCAACGGTTGCAGGCAATCCACCAGTACAATCTGGCGATCAAACCGCAGGAAATGGTTTTTATAGAACCCTTTCACCACTTTTTCACAGTAGTAATTAAAGCGTTCACGCAACATTCCGGCGTTGGTGTGTTTGTCCGCCTGCGCCAGTATCGATTCGCCATGCGCATCCACATCCGGCCACGGGAAAAACTGCAACGCAGGCGCGCCCGCCATATCGCCCGGCAGCACAAAGCGGCCAGGCTGAATAAAGTGCAGCCCCTGCTGTTTACATTGGTGCAGATACGCCGTCCAGGCCGCGGCGATCTCCGCCAGGCGATTTTCATCAGCAGGCGCCAGCGGGTCCAGCCCCTGGCATAGCTGACGCCATTTGGCCGACCATTCGCCCCGCTGCCCTTGCAGTAAGCCGGTCATTTGCCGGGACCAGCTCAGGTAATCCTGCGCCAGCATCGGCAAGTCGAGCAGCCATTCGCCGGGATAATCGACAATCTCCAGGTATAACGTCGAGGTGTCTTTAAAATGGCGCAGCAAAGAATCATTGGATTTGTAGCGTAACGCGAGACGGATTTCGCTCACGCCGCGCGTTGGCGTCGGCCAGGCAGGCGGCTGGCCATAAAGCTGGGCCAGCCCTTCATCGTAGGTAAAACGAGGAATACCAAAATCACGTTGTGGAACGCGTTTCACGCCCAGCAAACGCTCCTCACGCACCGCGCTTAGCAGCGGCAGTCGCGATCCGGCATGGATGTTGAGCAGTTGGTTAACCATCGCAGTGATAAACGCGGTTTTCCCACTGCGGCTAAGTCCAGTAACGGCCAGACGTAAATGCCTGTCTACACCGCGATTAACCAGCGAGTTAAGTTCGTTTTTGAGTCGCTTCATCGCCATCCTGTTGTGCCTGAAGAGTCCATAAAAGTATAACGAGCAGGAAATAAAGATAGGGGCTGATTATTAATTATCAACTCTCTGAGGTATTTATGGCGACGCCGTTTACGCCGCCACAAGCAGAAAAGTACACCTGTTATCGTTCTTACTGATGATCAGGATTTCATCATCCTGTACACATAGCCTTAAGAAAATATTTCCCGCGTCCTCTCATCGCCCATAACGCCGGGATAATTTAGCCGCTGCCCGGCTCAGTAAAGGCTCAAGCGCCAACGCCAGCAACATCTTCAGCGGGCGCCGGGCCACGGATTTCACCGCCCACCCCGCTACGCCTGCGGGACCGTAGCGTAACGCGGTCAGGAGAACCAGCTTCCCTGCAAGTTTAAAGCCCGGCTTCACCTTTTGCCCGGCGCGTTGCCAGCGAGTATTCATCTCTGTCCTCTTACAATTGACGGAAGCGGCTGCGTAACGTGAAGGTATCAGAGGTCACATAGCGCTCCATTTCGCGTAAACGTTTTTCGCCTGCGGCCAGTTCACGATCCACCGCATCTAACAGTTCACCGCTGGAAGGCTGTTGCTCGCCCGTTGCCATGCTGTCCGGCATCGGGTCCAGTACAAAAGAGAGAATGATGTAAGCCACCAGGGTGAAAAATGCCAGACCAAAGAAGATCGACAACACCACCAGGATACGCACCAGTTTCACCGGTACATCAAGGTACTGCGCGATACCGGCACACACCCCTCGCACCATCCCCTGCTGCGGCATACGCCATAATTTCTTGTTCAGGTTAATTCCTCCCATTAGCGATCCCTCCAGTTCGGATGTTCGGCGTCAAGAATGGCTTCCAGCGCCTGAATACGCTCGCGCATGCGTTGCGCTTCGTCGGTTAGCTGCATTAAACGTTGCTGTTCGCTTTGCGACAGTTCGCCCCGACCGGAACGGTTGCTGTAATGCAGCCATAACCAAATCGGTAACACAAACAGCACGAAAATGGTTAACGGTATGGCCAGAAATAACGCGCTCATGAGTGCTCCTTACAGGTGATGAGCGGCGGCGCGTTCGGGCGCCGCCAGGTATTATTATTGATTATCTTGCTTCATTTTGGCTTTCAACTGCGCCAGTTGTTCGCTGATTTCATCATCTGCTTTCAGATCGGCAAACTGCTGATCCAGGGTTCTCTGCTTGCCAAAGTTTTGGCTTTCCGCTTCCGCCTCCATCTGATCGATACGGCGTTCAAACGATTCAAAACGCGCCATAGCCTCATCCAGTTTGCCGCTGTCCAGTTGACGACGGACATCACGGGAAGAGCTTGCCGCCTGGTGGCGCAACGTCAATGCCTGCTGACGGGCACGGGTTTCACTGAGTTTATTTTCCAGCTCGCCAATCTCTTTCTTCATCCGCACCAGCGTGTCGTCAACCAGTGCCGCTTCCTGATCGAGCGTGGCGATCAAATCCGTCAGTTTTTGTTTCTCAATCAGCGCGGCGCGCGCCAGATCCTCTTTATCTTTACGCAACGCCAGCTCGGCTTTCTCCTGCCACTCCGCCTGTTGCGCGGCGGCCTGCTCAATGCGACGGGATAACTGTTTCTTTTCTGCCAGCGCGCGCGCGGAATTAGAACGGACTTCCACCAGCGTATCTTCCATTTCCTGAATCATCAGGCGCACCAGCTTTTGCGGATCTTCCGCTTTTTCCAGTAGCGCATTAATGTTGGCGTTCACGATGTCGGCAAAACGAGAAAAAATACCCATAATTCAATCCTCACACGGTATGTTCTGATATCGGGCTATGCCCTGCTACAGGGTTAATACAATCTGCGTGCCAACTTTTTAATCTATTGATTATTAAAACAATGTGCGATTTTACCTCACGAGAGAAATAGGCTAAAGTGGTGAATAACACTAACAAGTGGTGAATCTCATCATGGCAGAATACAAAGATAACCTTCTTGGCGAAGCCAACAGCTTTCTTGAAGTGCTGGAGCAGGTTTCCCATCTGGCGCCGCTGGATAAACCCGTGCTTATCATTGGCGAACGCGGAACAGGGAAAGAGCTGATCGCCAACCGGCTGCATTTTCTCTCAACGCGCTGGCAAGGGCCGTTCATCTCCCTTAACTGCGCCGCGCTCAATGAAAACCTGCTCGACTCCGAGTTATTTGGTCATGAAGCAGGCGCATTTACCGGTGCGCAAAAACGTCATCCCGGGCGCTTTGAACGCGCCGATGGCGGTACGCTCTTTTTGGATGAGCTGGCGACCGCTCCCATGCTGGTTCAGGAAAAACTGCTGCGGGTGATCGAATACGGCGAGCTGGAGCGCGTCGGCGGCAGCCAGCCGTTGCAGGTTAATGTGCGTCTGGTCTGTGCGACAAATGCCGATTTGCCACAAATGGTGAGCGAAGGGACATTTCGCGCCGATCTGCTGGACCGGCTCGCTTTCGACGTCGTGCAGCTTCCCCCTTTACGCCAGCGTCAAAGCGACATCATGTTAATGGCCGAACACTTTGCCATTCAGATGTGCCGTGAGATCCATCTGCCCCTCTTCCCGGGTTTTACCGCGCGGGCGAGAGAAACCCTGCTTCAGTACCGCTGGCCGGGAAATATTCGTGAGCTGAAAAACGTGGTTGAGCGTTCGGTTTATCGGCATGGCAGCAGCGATTATCCGTTAGATGAAATTATCATCGACCCGTTTAAGCGTGACACTCCCGAACCGACGCCGCCGGAAACGCCCGTTTCTGTGCCATCATTGCCGCTGGATTTACGCGAATTTCAGCAACAGCAGGAGAAAGACTTTCTGCAAATCAGTCTGCAACAGGCGAAATTTAATCAAAAACGGGCAGCAGAATTGCTGGGTCTGACCTACCACCAGTTGCGCGCATTGCTCAAAAAACATCAGATTTAGCGCTCATGCCCGGGACAGTTGTTCTCATTCTGTGGGGGTAATATGTTAAGTGAATTAATTAGGTTTTCTTTATAATTAATTTCGATATTGGTTAATAACATAATAAAAACAATTACAAAGGTAATTGAATTTCCAGCGTATGTTATACCCAACGATTTTGCATACAAGGGAAATGCCATGAATTGGGATAAACACGCAACCGTAGAATACGCACGCAGACACGCTATGATGGGTGCGAGCCTGGCTGGCTTGTTAATCAGCTCTTCTGCTTTTGCGGCGTTGTCTCCCGGCGGACCCGAAGCTACAGCTTTAACATTTAATCGCTGGTACATATCCCAGTTAATACAGGAGAAAAATCCACTGGCTGATTATGAGGGACTCCAGCCCTACGTTACAGCAAACACCATTGCTGCGTTAAAGACCTCAAATACAGCAGACCCAGACTCCGAAGATGTACCCGATTCTGATATGTTCATCAAAGCCCAGGATTTTGACGATGACTGGCAGCAAATAGAGATCGTCTCATCAGACTTAGATCCCGTATGTACACAGGTCTATGTCTCTTTCGGCGCTGAACAGAAACACACCGTAATAGACTGCATGGTGAAAGAAAACGGTACCTGGAAAGTACAATCTGTCGCAGGCCAGAAAATATTGCGAAACGTAAGCCTGAAGTAATCATGTATCAAAGCCCGTAACTTAACTGAACGGGCATTTCCTTTGGTGTTTATTCAACCAGCATGACGATTCCTTCATCGCAATTGTGTACATTTACGCCAGTTGTCCGCAGTCATTTTTACCTGGCGGGCCGAAGTGCGATACACTTTGCAGATCGAATCTAAAAACCTTAAAAATTATGCGCCTGGTTTTATCGTCTCTGATCGTGATGGCTGGACTCCTGAGTGGTCAGGCTGCGGCTGCGCCTGAACCGACTATGCATGCTGATATTCGCGACAGCGGCTTTGTCTATTGCGTCAGTGGGCAGGTCAACACCTTCAATCCACAAAAAGCGAGCAGCGGCCTGATCGTTGATACGCTTGCCGCCCAGCTGTATGACAGACTGCTGGATGTGGACCCTTATACTTATCGTCTGGTGCCGGAACTGGCAGAAAGCTGGGAAGTGCTGGACAACGGCGCGACCTACCGTTTCCACCTGCGTCGCAACGTCGCTTTCCAGAAGACCGCCTGGTTCACCCCTACCCGCAAGCTGAACGCGGATGACGTGGTGTTTACCTTCGAGCGCATTTTTGATCGCAAACATCCCTGGCATAACGTTAACGGCGGCAGCTTTCCCTATTTCGACAGTTTGCAGTTTGCCGATAACGTCCAGAGCGTGCGTAAGCTGGACAACAATATCGTCGAATTTCGCCTGACCCAACCAGACGCCTCCTTCTTATGGCATCTGGCGACGCACTATGCGTCGGTCATGTCAGCGGAATATGCGGCGCAGCTGACAAAGCAGGATCACCCGGAACTGATTGACCGCCAGCCGGTCGGCACCGGCCCGTTCCAGCTCTCGGAATATCGCGCCGGACAATATATTCGTCTGCAACGTCATGAGGGATTCTGGCGTGGTAAACCGCTGATGCCGCAGGTGGTGGTTGACTTGGGCTCCGGCGGCACAGGCCGTTTATCGAAATTGCTCACCGGCGAATGCGATGTGCTGGCCTGGCCTGCCGCCAGTCAGCTCACGATTCTGCGCGACGATCCGCGCCTGCGTTTGACGCTGCGCCCCGGTATGAACATCGCCTACCTGGCCTTTAATACCGATAAGCCGCCGCTGAATAATCCCGCCGTACGCCATGCGCTGGCGTTGTCGATCAACAACCAGCGGCTGATGCAGTCGATCTACTACGGTACAGCGGAAACCGCCGCCTCTATTTTGCCGCGCGCCTCGTGGGCCTATGACAACGAGGCTAAAATTACAGAATACAATCCGGCTAAATCCCGCGAGCAGTTGAAAGCGCTGGGGCTGGAAAACTTAACGCTACAGCTGTGGGTGCCGACCAGTTCCCAGGCCTGGAACCCCAGCCCGCTGAAAACCGCCGAGCTGATCCAGGCGGATATGGCGCAGGTCGGCGTAAAAGTGGTGATTGTTCCGGTAGAAGGTCGTTTCCAGGAGGCGCGGTTGATGGACATGAACCATGATCTGACGTTGTCCGGTTGGGCAACCGACAGTAACGATCCAGACAGCTTCTTCAGGCCGTTGCTGAGCTGCGCCGCCATTAACTCACAGACCAACTTTGCACACTGGTGCCATCCTGAGTTTGACGGCATTCTGCGAAAAGCACTCTCGTCCCAGCAGCTTGCGGCGCGTATTGACGCGTATGATGAAGCGCAAAATATTCTGGCAAAAGAGCTGCCGATACTGCCGCTCGCCTCCTCGCTGCGTTTACAGGCTTATCGCTATGATATTAAAGGGCTGGTTTTAAGTCCCTTTGGTAACGCCTCGTTTGCCGGTGTTTCGCGGGAAAAAGAAGATGAGGTGAAAAAACCATGATTATTTTCACCCTGCGTCGGTTTCTGCTGCTGTTGGTCACGCTGTTCTTTCTGACCTTTATCGGCTTTAGCCTGAGCTATTTCACGCCCCATGCGCCATTACAGGGCGCATCGTTGTGGAACGCCTGGGTTTTCTGGTTTAACAGCCTGATCCACTGGGATTTTGGTGTTTCCAGCATTAACGGCCAGTTGATCTCTGAACAGCTCAAAGAGGTTTTTCCCGCCACGATGGAGCTGTGCATTCTCGCTTTCGGCTTTGCCCTGATGGTCGGGATCCCGGTGGGGATGCTGGCAGGCGTAACGCGGAATAAATGGCCAGACCGTTTCATCAGCGCCCTCGCTTTAGTGGGATTTTCGATTCCGGTCTTCTGGCTGGCGCTGCTGTTGACGCTGTTTTTCTCGCTCACGCTCGGCTGGCTGCCGGTATCAGGTCGTTTTGATCTGCTTTACGAAGTGAAGCCGGTCACCGGTTTCGCCATTATTGATGCCTGGATTTCCGACTCGCCCTGGCGCGATGAGATGGTGATGAGCGCAGTACGCCACATGGTATTGCCGGTGCTGACGCTGGCCGTCGCCCCCACCACGGAAGTGATTCGTCTGATGCGCATCAGCACTATTGAAGTGTATGACCAGAATTACGTGAAGGCAGCGGCGACGCGCGGTCTGTCACGGCTGACGATTCTGCGTCGGCATGTGCTGCACAACGCGCTGCCGCCGGTGATCCCGCGTCTCGGCTTGCAGTTTTCCACCATGCTGACGCTGGCGATGATCACCGAGATGGTCTTTAGCTGGCCGGGGCTGGGACGCTGGTTGATCAACGCTATCCGCCAGCAGGACTACGCCGCTATTTCCGCAGGCGTAATGGTGGTTGGTTCGCTGGTGATTATCGTCAACGTGATCTCTGATATTTTGGGTGCTATGGCTAACCCTCTGAAACATAAGGAATGGTATGCCTTACGATAGTGTGTACAGCGAAAAGCGCCCACCGGGAACGCTGCGCACTGCCTGGCGCAAATTTTATGGCGACGCTTCTGCGATGGTCGGTCTTTACGGCTGCGCAGGTCTGGTGGTGCTGTGTATTTTTGGCAGTTGGTTTGCTCCCTACGGCATCGATCAGCAGTTCCTCGGCTACCAGTTGTTGCCGCCGTCCTGGTCGCGCTATGGCGAAGTCTCGTTTTTTCTGGGCACGGACGATCTGGGGCGTGACGTTTTAAGTCGCCTGCTGAGCGGCGCGGCGCCCACCGTCGGCGGCGCGTTTATCGTCACGCTGGCGGCAACGCTGTGCGGCCTGATTCTGGGCGTTGTCGCCGGGGCTACGCACGGCTTACGCTCCGCCGTACTCAACCATATTCTGGACACCCTGCTCTCTATTCCGTCGTTGCTGTTAGCGATTATCGTTGTTGCCTTTGCCGGGCCGCATCTGAGTCACGCAATGTTTGCCGTCTGGCTCGCACTGCTGCCGCGTATGGTGCGTTCGGTCTACAGCATGGTGCATGACGAGCTGGAAAAAGAGTATGTGATCGCCGCGCGTCTAGATGGCGCCACCACGCTCAATATTCTCTGGTTCGCCATTCTGCCCAATATTACCGCCGGTCTGATTACCGAAATCACCCGCGCGTTGTCGATGGCGATCCTCGATATCGCCGCGCTCGGTTTTCTCGACCTCGGCGCGCAACTCCCCTCTCCTGAATGGGGCGCCATGCTCGGCGACGCGCTGGAGCTGATATATGTCGCGCCGTGGACGGTGATGTTACCAGGCGCGGCAATTATGATCAGCGTTCTGCTGGTGAACCTGCTTGGCGACGGCATCCGGCGCGCGATTATCGCGGGGGTGGAATAATGCCGTTACTGGATATCCGTAACCTGACCATTGAATTTAAAACCGGCGAAGACTGGGTTAAAGCCGTAGATCGGGTCAGTATGACGTTAAATGAAGGGGAAATTCGTGGACTGGTCGGCGAATCCGGCTCCGGGAAAAGCCTGATTGCGAAAGCCATTTGCGGTGTGGCGAAAGACAACTGGCGCGTCACCGCCGACCGTATGCGCTTTGACGATATCGACCTGCTGCGTCTTTCCGCACGCGAGCGCCGCAAACTGGTCGGCCATAACGTGTCGATGATCTTTCAGGAACCGCAGTCGTGCCTTGATCCTTCGGAGCGCATTGGCCGTCAACTGATGCAGAATATTCCCGCCTGGACCTATAAAGGTCGCTGGTGGCAGCGTATTGGCTGGCGAAAACGCCGTGCCATTGAACTGTTGCACCGGGTCGGCATTAAAGATCACAAAGACGCGATGCGCAGTTTTCCGTATGAGCTGACGGATGGCGAATGTCAGAAAGTCATGATCGCCATTGCGCTCGCCAATCAACCGCGCTTGCTGATTGCCGACGAACCGACCAACGCGATGGAACCCACCACCCAGGCGCAGATTTTCCGCCTGCTGACGCGCCTGAACCAGAACAGCAATACCACTATTTTGCTGATCAGCCATGACCTGCAAATGCTCAGCCAGTGGGCAGACAAAATCAACGTTCTGTATTGCGGGCAGACGGTTGAAACTGCGCCCAGTAAGGATCTGGTGGCTACGCCTCACCACCCTTACACTCAGGCGCTCATCCGCGCGATACCGGATTTTGGCAGCGCCATGCCGCATAAAAGCCGCCTGAATACTATGCCAGGGGCAATTCCGCTGCTGGAACAATTACCGATAGGTTGTCGTCTGGGGCCGCGTTGCCCGTATGCTCAACGAGAATGCATTGAAACCCCGCGTCTGACCGGGGCGAAGAATCATCTCTACGCCTGTCATTTTCCGCTGAATATGGAGAAAGAGTGACATGGTGGAAACCCTGCTCGAAGTGCGTAACCTGAGTAAAACCTTCCGCTACCGTACAGGATGGTTCCGGCGTCAGACCGTCGAGGCGGTAAAGCCGCTCAGCTTCACCTTACGCGAACGCCAGACGCTCGCCATTATTGGCGAGAATGGCTCCGGCAAATCCACGCTGGCGAAAATGCTGGCAGGAATGATCGCGCCGACCAGCGGCGAACTGCTGATTGACGATCATCCGCTGAAATACGGCGACTACTCGTTTCGCAGCCAGCGCATCCGCATGATTTTTCAGGACCCGTCAACGTCACTCAATCCGCGACAGCGCATCTCGCAGATTCTGGATTTCCCGCTGCGGTTGAACACCGATCTGGAACCGGAGCAGCGACGTAAGCAGATTATTGAAACCATGCGGATGGTCGGCCTTCTCCCTGACCACGTCAGCTATTATCCGCACATGCTGGCGCCAGGGCAGAAACAGCGTCTGGGATTAGCCCGCGCCCTGATTTTACGCCCGAAGGTGATCATCGCCGACGAAGCGCTGGCTTCGCTCGATATGTCGATGCGCTCGCAGCTCATCAACCTGATGCTGGAACTCCAGGAAAAACAGGGGATTTCGTATATCTACGTCACTCAGCATCTGGGAATGATGAAACACATCAGCGATCAGGTGCTGGTCATGCATCAGGGCGAAGTGGTCGAACGCGGCAGTACTGCTGATGTTCTCGCCTCTCCGTTACATGAACTCACCCGCCGTTTGATCGCAGGACACTTCGGCGAAGCCCTCACCGCCGACGCCTGGCGAAAAGATCGCTAGCCTGAAGGAGCGTTATGATGTTGTTGTCTGAACCAATTAACGGCCATTTGGCCATCCACCACGCGCCCCGAATGCAGGAGCGCCCATGAGAAAATATTCCTGGCTGATCCTGTGTCTGGCGCTGGCTGTGCTACTGGCGTCTGCTTTCGCATTCACTCGCGCTGACAACCAGACTGAACCGGCATTCGGCTACACTCTGGACTTCAAAAAACCGTTGTCCGGGATCGACAATTTATCCTCCCTGAGCTACGTGCCCGAAGAAGATGTTTTTGTCGCCACCCTCAACAGACCCGCCACCATCCTCAAACTGTCTAAAAATGGAGAAATACTCGCCAGAAAAAGCATCGCAGATCGAATTAAAGATGCTGAATCAATCGAATACGTGGGTAACGGGACATACTTACTGGTCGATGAAGCAGACTCCGCGATGTATGTTTACCAGCTCAGCCAGGATCTGGACATCAGGTCAGTGAGAAAAATAGAAACAGACCTGTTTGAGAACGCGCGCAATCGGGGAATCGAAGGCATTGCCTGGATGGCCGGACGAAATGAACTCTATTTCGCCAAAGAACGTAAACCGGTCATGCTGTACCGAACCCAAAGCGACGGCGGCCTTACTCATTTTTCTGAGATCGTCCCGCTGGATGATCTGATTAAAAATCTGGACGTAGACGATATCTCCGCCCTTCACATCCACGGTGAACATCTGCTGATCTTATCTGATGAGTCACGCAGCCTGACAGAGATAGACCTGAACGGCAATGTGCTGCGCCGGATGTCATTAACGCAGGGCGAAAATGGTCTTGAGGAAGATATCCCGCAACCTGAAGGCGTGTCGATGGATAAGGCTGGCAACATTTATATTATGAGTGAGCCGAACCTGTTTTATCGATTTGAAAAGGTCTCGACTGGCAGGTAAACCGTAAGTTCAGACTCTTCTTTCCCGTTGAAGCGCGGTTTTGACGGGAGAGAAGAAACGGCGATACGCGGGCTTTTATGAAGTCAGAAAACACTGGAAACGTTTGAAATGGTGCCGACTACCGGAATCGAACTGGTGACCTACTGATTACAAGTCAGTTGCTCTACCTACTGAGCTAAGTCGGCCTGGGCCGCCATCGAGGCCTCGAACCCCGTTCCCTACAACACCCACAATAAATGTCGTTCGCTCTTCCAGATGAGCTAATGGCGGTTTGACGGTTCTTGTGAGTTATCACGCACTTACGCGTCATAACGAACCGGCTGCGAATAATACATAAGTAGAATTAGTCATGCAACCATTATGATTCGTCCAAATGTATTTATCCCTTATATTCGCAGCGCGTCGCCCGCTCGTGCTGGTTGGATGAGGCGAACCTGATAGCGAGTGATATACTGGACGGATGCAGGAAAATATCGAAAGTAAACAGGCTCGTCCTGCGCCGCCCCGGAGCTAAGTCACGGGAAATGACGGAAAAATATCGTGACACAAAGGGCTGTGAGTGGGATATAATTTCGAGCTAATTTCGAATAACTTTGAAATGTTGCTTTTAATTTATTGATATTAAAAGCAAAAAATAAGTAATGACTATAAGGATTAAAGCTATGGGTTTTCTTTCCGGTAAGCGCATTCTGGTAACGGGTGTTGCCAGCAAATTGTCCATCGCCTACGGTATCGCTCAGGCGATGCGCCGCGAAGGAGCTGAACTGGCGTTCACCTACCAGAACGACAAACTGAAAGGCCGCGTGGAAGAGTTTGCCGCTCAACTGGATTCCAGCATCGTGTTGCAGTGTGATGTAGCTGAAGATGCCAGCATCGACGCTATGTTTGCCGAGCTGGGTAAAGTCTGGCCGAAATTCGACGGTTTCGTTCACTCTATCGGCTTCGCGCCTGGCGATCAGCTGGATGGCGACTATGTGAATGCCGTTACCCGTGAAGGCTTTAAAATCGCGCACGACATCAGCTCTTACAGCTTTGTGGCGATGGCAAAAGCCTGCCGTACCATGCTGAATCCGGGTTCCGCCCTGCTGACCCTGTCTTATCTGGGTGCTGAGCGCGCAATCCCGAACTACAACGTCATGGGTCTGGCAAAAGCGTCTCTGGAAGCAAACGTGCGTTACATGGCTAACGCGATGGGCCCGGAAGGTGTTCGTGTTAACGCAATCTCCGCAGGTCCGATCCGTACTCTGGCCGCGTCCGGCATCAAAGATTTCCGTAAAATGCTGTCGCATTGCGAAGCGGTTACGCCGATTCGCCGCACCGTTACCATTGAAGATGTGGGCAACTCTGCCGCCTTCCTGTGCTCCGATCTGTCTGCCGGTATCTCCGGTGAAGTCGTTCACGTCGACGGCGGTTTCAGCATCGCAGCCATGAACGAACTGGAACTGAAATAATCGTTTCACTTCCCGCAATGGGCGGCGCAGCGTCGCCCATTATTCCCTTCTCTGATGACGCCTTTCACCCCCTTCCATTCTTCGCGCGCTGTCGCATCGCGGTATATATCATTCTGATATTTATTATCACCTAACAATCTTTTATCCCCTCTCTTGCTTACGCCAGGATAATGCAGCGAAAACGATCCGGCGTGATTCGACGACGACGTGTCCGGGTCGCCACTTTTAGACCAAGGAACGCCCATGGAACAACGCCGAATTGAAGGCAAAAGCCACTGGTATCATGAAACCCAGTCCAGCACTTATCCGCAAGAGGTTCTCCCGCTGGTGCCGGAAGCCGCGAACGTCGAGGACAGTTTTCTGCTGGATTTAGCGATCGCCGAAGACGTGCTTTTACCCTTTCAGTCCTGGTTGCACCCTGCCCGTCAACTTGCTCAACGCCTCTTTCCCGAGCGCGTCACACAGAATCGTCTCCACACGTTCAGCGCCTATGAACGGATGAGTACCGCATTGACCGTTGCCCAGGTCTATGGCGTACAGCGGCTCTGTAACCATTACGCCGCGCGACTAACCCCGCTTCCCGGCCCGGACTCCTCCCGGGAGAGTAACCACCGACTGGCGCAAATCACGCAATACGCGCGTCAACTGGCCAGTTCCCCTGCGGTCATTAATGCCCGCGACCGCCAGCATCTTGACGATGTGGGTCTGACGACCTGCGACATCATTCTGATAAACCAGATTATTGGTTTTGTGGGTTTTCAGGCGCGCGTCGTGGCGATATTCCAGGCTTATCATGGACACCCCGTCCGCTGGGTGCCGGGCCTGGATATACAGCAATTCGCCGATGCGCAGCTTTTCCAGGAAAAGGACGCGCAATGGCATCCGGCTCAGGAAGGCGTGGAAATACGTTACGCCAGCGCCGAACAGCTGGAGTGCCTGTCTCACCATCAGCCGGTTGCAGAACTGCTGACGCTCGCGCCAGTCCTGGTTCACGAACCCGCCCTGCTTTCTTTACTTGGTACACTGCTCACCAGCGCCCTGCGTACGGATGCGCCACCGGCGTCGCTCCCGCTCGCCACGCTGCTCACGTCGCGCATCAATGGCAGCGTCGCCTGTTTTAATGAACAGTCGCGCCACGCGAGCGAATGGGCAGAGACAATTTCGGTGTTCCGCCGGGGTGAACGGGAGATACAGCACTGGGAAAGCCAACATCCGGTTGAGCGTCCTGTCACGCAAGCGATACAATGGCTGACCAGGGCGCCCGATCGTTTTAGCGCTGCGCAATTCACGCCGTTACTCGAACAAGGGGCGTCACTGGAACAGGCCGTCAACTTGCTGGGCTGGTGCGGATTGTGCGGTTGGTTGAACCGTTTAAAAATCGCGTTGGGCGAAACACATTAACCGCGCCTTTACTGAAAGAGCGCTTGCTGCGCCAGGCAGAATCGCGTAAAACTGTCAGCCGCTCTTTTGGCCACGAAAATAGACAATTATGTTTCAGGACAACCCGCTGCTAGCGCAGCTTAAACAGCAACTACATTCCCAGACGCCGCGTGCTGAAGGGGTGGTAAAAGCCACGGAAAAAGGCTTTGGCTTCCTGGAAGTCGATGCACAAAAAAGTTATTTCATCCCGCCGCCGCAGATGAAAAAAGTCATGCATGGCGACCGTATTGTCGCGGTGATCCATACGGAAAAAGAACGCGAGTCCGCCGAGCCAGAAGAACTGATCGAGCCGTTCCTGACCCGCTTCGTGGGCAAAATCCAGGGTAAAAACGATCGTCTGTCCATCGTACCGGATCATCCGTTGCTGAAAGACGCTATCCCATGCCGTGCCGCCCGTGGCGTGGAACACGAATTTAAAGAGGGTGACTGGGCCGTTGCCGAAATGCGCCGTCATCCGCTGAAAGGCGACCGCTCTTTCTACGCCGAGTTAACCCAGTTCATCACCTTCGCCGACGATCACTTCGTACCGTGGTGGGTCACGCTGGCTCGCCATAATCTCGAAAAAGAAGCGCCGAACGGCGCGGCGACAGAAATGCTTGATGAAGGTCTGGTACGCCAGGATCTGACCGCGCTGGATTTTGTCACTATCGACAGCGCCAGCACCGAAGACATGGATGACGCCCTTTATGCGCAAGAGTTGGGCGAAGGTAAGCTGCAACTGACGGTTGCGATTGCTGATCCGACCGCGTGGATTGCGGAAGGCAGCAAGCTGGATAACATCGCAAAAATCCGGGCGTTTACCAACTATCTGCCGGGCTTCAACATCCCGATGTTGCCGCGCGAACTGTCTGACGACCTCTGTTCCCTGCGCGCGCAGGAAGTTCGTCCGGCACTGGCCTGCCGCATGACCATTGCCGCCGACGGCACTATTGAAGATGACATCACCTTCTTTGCGGCCACGATCAAGTCGAAAGCCAAACTGGCCTACGACAATGTCTCCGACTGGCTGGAAAATACCGGCAGCTGGCAGCCTGAGAGTGACGCTATCGCCCAACAGATCCGCCTGCTCCAGCGCATTTGCCTGAGCCGTGGCGAATGGCGTCACAACCATGCGCTGGTGTTCAAAGATCGCCCGGACTATCGCTTTATTCTTGGAGAGAAAGGCGAAGTGCTGGATATCGTCGCGGAACCTCGCCGCATTGCGAACCGCATTGTGGAAGAGTCCATGATCGCGGCGAACATTTGCGCCGCCCGCGTGCTGCGCGACAAACTGGGCTTTGGCATTTACAACGTTCACATGGGCTTTGACCCGGCCAACGCCGACGCGCTGGCAGCGTTGTTGAAAACGCATGGCCTGCACGTTGACGCAGGAGACGTATTAACCCTGGAAGGCTTCTGCAAACTGCGCCGCGAGCTGGATGCCCAACCGTCCGGTTTCCTGGACAGCCGCATTCGTCGCTTCCAGTCATTCGCAGAGATCAGCACCGAACCGGGCCCTCACTTCGGACTGGGTCTGGAAGCGTATGCAACCTGGACCTCTCCGATTCGTAAATACGGCGACATGATTAACCACCGCCTGCTGAAGGCCGTCATCAAAGGCGAAACCATCGCGCGTCCGCAGGAAGAGACAACGCAGCAGATGGCTGAACGCCGCCGCCTGAACCGTATGGCGGAACGTGACGTCGGAGACTGGTTATATGCGCGCTTCCTGAATGATAAAGCCGGTACAGAAACACGCTTTGCGGCGGAAATCGTTGATATCAGCCGCGGCGGGATGCGCGTTCGCCTGGTCGATAATGGCGCAATGGCCTTTATCCCGGCGCCGTTCCTGCATGCCGTACGTGACGAGCTGGTTTGCAGCCAGGAAAGCGGCACCGTGCAGATCAAAGGTGAAACGGTATACAAAGTGACGGATGTGATCGATGTAACGATCGCGGAAGTTCGCATGGAAACCCGTAGCATTATCGCCCGGCCTGTCGCCTGACGTTTTTGATGTAGCGGCCTTTCTTTAACCGGAAAGGCCGTTTTTTTTCTGCCCGCTCCCCCCACCTCACGCTACACTTCACTCATCCGTTCAGAATTATTTTTATCCGCTCGCTATGCTTTTTTCTGAATCTGGATTACATATAAATACATAAGTAAAACAATATGTTCAGCCATAATTACCTCGTACGAATCATGGCTAACCTTTCTCCTGAGGCTGTATGCGCTTTAAACGGGATGGTAAGCATCATGAAAGACGTTCTGGAGCCTGTTTCATTGTTTAGCGATTTGGGAACCCATAGCCCTTACTGGCGTTTATCGGATGACTGCGACACCCTGTGTTTATCCGCGACTGAAGCTGCCGACGCTGACCAGACCGTTGCATTATCTTCCGAGCAGGCTGACCGCATCCGGGAGATGACCGTCATCACGTCAAGCCTGTTACTCACCCTTCCCGGTGAACATAATGCCGTTCCCGTGCAACTTGTCGGGCGAAAAATCAACAAGCGCGAATGGGCAGGAAACGTATCGGTCTGGCATGATGCGCCCTCAGATACGCAGGAGGCCGTTCTGGGACTCTCCTTTGCCGAGCAGGTGGTATCAGAGGCCAACTCAGCGATCGTAATCCTTGACAGCCGCGGGAATATCCAGCGTTTTAACCATCTTTGCGAAGAATACACCGGGTTAAAAGAGCATGACGTCATTGGGCAAAGCGTCTTCAAATTATTTATGAGCCGGCGCGAAGCCGCAGCCTCCAGGCGCAACATCAGCGGTTTTTTCCGCAACGGCAACTCTTATGAGATCGAACGCTGGGTAAAGACCCGCAAAGGCCAGCGCCTGTTTCTGTTTCGGAATAAATTTGTCCATAGCGGCAGCGGTAAGAACGAAATCTTTTTAATCTGTTCAGGCACCGACATTACCGAGGAGCGGCGTACGCAGGAGCGTTTACGCGTACTGGCGAATACGGACACAATCACCGGGCTGCCTAACCGGAATGCCATTCATGAGCTGATTAACGATGCCATTGAAAACGCGGGCGACAATCAGGTTGGTATCGTCTATCTGGACCTGGACAACTTCAAAAGGGTGAACGACGCCTACGGGCATATGTTTGGAGACCAGCTGTTACAGGCCGTCTCGCTGGCGATCCTGAGTTGCCTTGAGGAGAATCAACTGCTGGCCCGCCTCGGCGGCGATGAGTTTATCGTTCTCGCCACGCAGACTTCGCAAGGGTCGCTGGAGGCCATGGCATCGCGAATTCTCACACGCTTGCGTCAACCCTTTCGCATTGGCCTTATCGAGGTGTATACCGGCTGTTCTATCGGTATCGCCCTTGCGCCACAGCACGGGCATGACAGTGAAAGCGTGATTCGTAATGCGGATACCGCAATGTACACCGCGAAAGAAGGCGGACGTGGACAGTTTTGCGTGTTCTCTCCCGAGATGAACCAGCGCGTCTTTGAGTATCTTTGGCTGGATACCAATCTGCGCAAAGCGCTGGAAAACGATCAGCTCCTGATCCACTACCAGCCGAAGATGACCTGGCGCGGCGAAGTCCGCAGCCTCGAAGCGCTGGTGCGCTGGCAATCACCGGAACGCGGGTTAATTCCCCCGCTGGAGTTTATCTCCTACGCCGAAGAGTCTGGGCTGATTGTCCCGCTGGGGCGATGGGTGATGATGGATGTTGTACGGCAGGTCGCCAAATGGCGCAGCAAAGGCATCAACCTGCGCGTCGCGGTGAATGTATCCGCCCGCCAGCTCGCGGATCAAACTATTTTTACCGACCTGAAGCAGGTGCTTCATGAACTGAACTTCGAATATTGCCCGATTGATGTCGAACTGACAGAAAGCTGTTTGATTGAAAACGAAGAGCTGGCGCTGACCGTCATCCAGCAATTCAGCCAGCTTGGCGCGCAGATACATCTGGACGATTTTGGCACCGGCTACTCGTCGCTTTCTCAGCTTGCCCGCTTCCCCATTGATGCGGTCAAGCTGGATCAGACGTTTGTCAGAGACATTCATAAACGGTCGGTTTCGCAATCGTTAGTACGCGCGATCGTCGCCGTAGCGCAGGCGTTAAATCTACAGGTGATTGCGGAAGGCGTCGAAAGCGCAAAAGAAGATGCGTTTTTAACCAAGAATGGCGTCAACGAGCGCCAGGGGTTCCTGTTTGCCAAACCCATGCCCGCCGCCGCTTTTGAACGCTGGTACAAACGTTATCTGAATAAAAAGATGCGCTGAGATGGGCAAAAAACAGGCGTTCGGGACAGGGTAAGAGGCCTCTGGTAACAAACTTATCTGCATGTAATAACAGAATATATAATATTACCCAATGGTTTTGGCGAATCCTGTTTTTCCCCTTCTCTTTTGGCATTATTTTTTGCATCATGAAATTCATACATTTTTGACGTAAGGATGATAACCATGTCTGATATCGACGCCCAACGTGTTGCCGAACGCATTGATACCGTGCTGGATATCCTTGTTGCTGGCGATTACCACTCTGCCATCCACAACCTTGAAATTCTTAAAGCGGAGTTGTTAAGTCAGGTGAAAGAAGATACCGACGCCTCCTCGACGAAACCCCGGGCTCCGTGGGAGATCTAAGTGACGCGAGCTTTTCGTGGCACCTGACTCAGGAAACGCAGCATCCCTTATACTCCCCGGTACTGATACCGTTATAAAAATTAAAATTATGAATTCCCGACAACAATCAATTTTGCAAATGGTCATTGATAAAGGCCAGATGAGCGTGGCTGAGCTGGCGAAAATCACCGGCGTCTCTGAAGTCACGATCCGACAGGATCTTAACACCCTGGAAAAACAGAGCTATCTGCGCCGTGCGCATGGTTTTGCCGTCTCGCTGGACAGCGATGACGTCGAAACGCGCATGATGACCAATTACACGCTCAAACGCGAACTGGCTGAATTTGCCGCATCACTGGTCAGCCCCGGCGAATCCGTATTTATTGAAAACGGCAGCAGCAATGCCCTGCTGGCCAGAACGTTAGCGGAACAAAAGGATGTCACCATTATTACGGTGAGTAGCTATATCGCTCACTTGCTCAAAGAGACGCCGTGCGAAGTGATCCTCCTTGGCGGAATCTACCAGAAAAAAAGTGAAAGTATGGTCGGGCCATTGACCCGCCAGTTTATCCAGCAGGTTCACTTCAGTAAGGCCTTCATCGGTATCGATGGCTGGCAGCCAGATACCGGTTTTACCGGACGGGACATGATGCGATCGGATGTGGTTAATGCCGTACTGGAAAAAGGCTCTGAAGCCATTGTTCTGACGGACAGCTCTAAATTCGGCGCAGTACATCCTTATACGCTGGGGCCGTTAACACGTTTTAGCCGCGTTATCACCGATTCCAGAATAAGTGCGGACCATCAAATGCAACTGGAACGCACCGGGCTGACGGTGAACATCATCGAACCCCGCGCCTGAGCGCATTGCAGATGATTTGCCGGATGGCAAATCATCTCTCCCCTCTGAGATTTTTCCGACAATCTAATTAAGACTATTTACCTGTTATTAACAGGGTAAAGTCGTAAAATTTATATTAGCGATATAACAGGAAGTGACTATCACCTGCGTGATTTTAAGCTGTTACCCCTGCGCAACAAGGTTTTGCGGACAGTCTCTTTAATGGCTTTAATGAACATCATTTTAGCTATAATTAAAGAGAACTTACTTCCGTGAATCAATTATTCAGGAGAAAGTATTATGTTTATGACGAGCAAAAAAATGACCGCCGCTGTTCTGGCAATTACCCTGGCGATGTCTCTGAGCGCTTGCTCTAATTGGTCTAAACGTGACCGTAACACTGCGATCGGTGCAGGGGCTGGGGCGTTGGGCGGTGCCATTTTAACTGATGGTAGCACGCTGGGTACGCTTGGCGGGGCTGCGGTAGGTGGTGTTATCGGCCATCAGGTAGGTAAATAATCTACGGTCGACCGGCTCGAAATAATAATACGGTAATTCTTTACAGGTCTTTACTCTAAATATACACAGTGAAATTTAAAGCCACGATAAATAACTATCGTGGCTTTTTTCATTAGCCGCCAGCCAGTTTAACTTTCATTCCTTTGGCTTCCAGTAATGATTTAATCAGATCGCGCTTATCACCCTGAATTTCAATTATTCCCTCTTTAACCGCCCCACCGCAGCCGCATTTTTTCTTCAGCTCTGCGGCCAGTTTGGTCAGTTCAGCATCATCCATATCAATGCCGGTAACGAGGCACACCCCCTTACCTTTCCGCCCACTGGTCTGGCGCTGAATACGGACGATACCATCACCCTTTGGGCGTTCAACCGCCGCTTTCGGTTCGTCAATCCGGCCCGTTTCCGTGGAATAGACCAGACGGCTGTCAGAATTGTTCATCAGGCTCCCCGTTTCAGTGATGCATTAATGGCCTTCAGGGTTTGCGCAGGGTCAGCAGACTGCGTAACCGGTCGTCCTATAACCATATAGTCCACGCCCGCCGCCAGCGCCTGTTCCGGCGTCATGATACGACGCTGATCGCCAGCGTCAGACCCCTGAGGACGGATACCCGGCGTTACCAGTTTAAACTCTGCGCCAAATTCCTGCTTAAAGCGCACCGCTTCCTGCGCCGAGCAGACCACGCCATCCAGCCCGCAATTTTGCGTCAGGCGCGCCAGACGTTCCGCATGCTCAGCCGGTGACAACGTCACGCCAAGATCCGCCAGATCGCTGGCTTCCATGCTGGTCAGTACCGTCACCGCAATCAGCAATGGCGCATCCTTACCCAGCGGCAGTAAGGCTTCGCGCGCTGCGGTCATCATTCGCGCTCCACCCGACGCATGGACGTTAACCATCCATACGCCCAGATCTGCCGCCGCCGCAACGGCATGTGCCGTGGTATTTGGAATATCATGAAATTTCAGGTCAAGAAAGATATCGAAGCCGCGCTGCTGCAAATCACGAACTAACTGCGGGCCGAACAGCGTGAACATCTCTTTGCCGACTTTCAGGCGGCAATCACGCGGGTCGATTCTGTCGACGAAAGCCAGCGCGTTATCACGATTATTGTAATCCAGAGCAACAACGACAGGAGAATCGGTAACAGCGCGGGAAGAAGATGAAGCAGTAAACGTCATGACCAGACCTTCTTGATGATGGGCGCCGAGTGCGGCGCGAAATGGGTAAACGGCGTGCATTCTACCTGCGCAAGGGCAAAATGAACAGGCGCGATTGTGCCTCTGCGAGGCGATATTGCCCGGATGCCAATGTGAGGAACAGGTAAAAACCAACAGGATGTTGTAACTAAAATACAGGTTTTTTTTAAACTACTGCCCGTCAAGGCCGCGAATAGGTTTAATCGTCGACCACGCCCGGCAGGAAGGACAATGCCAGTACATGGTATAGGCGGTAAACCCACACTTCTGGCAGCGATAACGCGGTTTGCTGCGCACCTGCTCACCGACCATATCACGCAGCACCATCAGGCTCTCTTTCGCGCGCCCTTCTTCTGCCTCATTGAGGTGATAATCCATCAGCTTATGAAACACCCGCATGGTCGGATGGCGCTGTAACTGGCGAGTAATATAGACCTGCGCAGTGTCGTGCCCTTCCCGCGCTTCCAGAATATCGGCAAGCATCAACTCAGCGGCGGCGCCGGTGTTTTCTTCCACGGCCCGACGTAAGAACTCCGCCCATTCATCATTTTTACCAAGCTGCTGATAGCACGTCTGCAACATCTCCAGCGTTTCACTGACCAGCTCTTTATCCTGGGAGATAACCCGCTGTAAGCTCTCCACCGCTTTAGCGTATTCCCCCTTTGCCATAAACACACGGCCCATCATGATAGAAACACGGGCGCTGTTTTTGTCTGCGGCGGCGCCTTTTTTCAGCAACGTCATGGCGCGATCCATATCATCGCAGCCCATCTGTTGCAGCGCCAGCTCACAATAGAAATGTGCGATCTCAATACGCTGTTTGTCTTTGCCGAGCTTCACCAGCCGCTCTGCCACATCAATCGCTTTCTGCCAGTCGCTGGTCGCCTGATAAATTTGCAACAGCTGTTGCAACGCTCCTACGCGGAAATCCGTTTCATCCGTGAGCTGGTTGAACATATCTTCCGCCCGGTCATACAACCCGGCCGCCATGTAATCACGCCCCAGTTGCTGCACAGCCAGCAGACGCTGCTCATAAGTCAGCGACGCGCTTTCCATTAAGGTCTGGTGGATGCGGATGGCGCGGTCTACTTCACCGCGAGAGCGAAACAGGTTTCCAAGAGTGAGATGAGCCTCAACGGTGCCAGTATCCTCTTTCAGCATGTCGAGGAACAGATCCACCGCCTTATCCTGTTGGTTACTCAGGAGGAAGTTAACCCCCGCCACATAGTCGCGAGAAAGACGGTTAGCTTCGTCCTGTTTTGTTTGTTGCGCACTTCTGCGACCCATATACCAGCCATAGGCTGCCGCTACAGGTAAAAGCAGAAACAACAACTCCAGCATAAATGATTATTCCTTCACAACCGACGAATCGGCAGATACCGCAACGTCGGTCGCAGGCGAAAGCTGGTTTTCCAGTCGTTTGATTTTACGTTCGGCACGCACCAGGGAGACGCGAACACGCAGCCAGAACAGGCCGCAAATTAGCCAACCAATAGCAAAGCCTGCGGCAAATAAAACGGCAAGCAACGTAGAAATACGGTACTCCCCTTGAGCCAGCAGGTAATTAAACGTTACCTGTTGATCGTTCTGCGCACCCAATGTCACCGAAATAACAAAAATCGCCAACACCAGTAAGAAAATGAGTAAATATTTCACATTACTTCCCGTTATGTGGTTTGAGCGAATAAATCGTGTTCAACTTACCGCATTCAGCCCTTTAAATTACCATTTTCGCGACGCGCGCGAAACGGAAAAGCGTTCTGTCCACTCATGATTTAAGGGCAAATTACGGAAAATCAACCACCGTCAACGTTCTTACTCCCGCTGCGCTATCTCGCGAGCCTCTTCAACGGGTGGCGTAAGCGGCCCGCAAATGCGCTGAGCAAGCCAGGTCGCCAGCGTCACCAGAAGCCAGGATATCAACGTCGCGACAACTAAATCACGCGGCCAATGCATACCCAACAACAGGCGACTGCCCATAACACTTGTCGCCCAGACTAACAAAATCGCAATCGTAAGGGTACGCCTGCGCGGCCATAATAGTCCTACCGCCAACAACGCCCAGCTTGCGGCAAACAGGGTATGCCCGGAAGGAAACGCGAATCCGGTCTCTTTTTGCCAGTGTTGACGCAGAAAAGCCGGAATATCCTGCTGCCCGGACAGCTGTTCTTTGACTAAGTGCCCGCGTTCTTTACGTTTTAAAGTGTAGAACTCATCAACGGGAATATGGTGCGTTTTTTCCAGCCAAATAACAAAGGGTCGGGGTTCCTGCACCCGCTCCTTCACCAGCGATTTTACCCCCTGCCCCAGCAGGATCGCACCGGCCAGAATAGCAAAAAGCATCATTGCGGCTTTCAGGCGAAATCTCAGGCACCAAAGAAACCAGGCGCACAGAAGCACATGCGTAATAATTCCCCACGGCTGCGTCACCGTTTCTGTCACCCAGTATAAGGATTTTAACCACCAGACCGAGTGTCCGGGTTGCCAGCTCCAGCCTGAAATCCATACGCTAACCGGCATCACAAGCAACAGAGCAGCGCCTACGGTTGTGCGCTTCGCAATCGAAAGCATGACCTCTCCTTTCGTCGATAAGTGCCACAATCATAACTGAAAACCTGGCGTGCCGGAAAATTGACAAATTTGTGCCATTCCAAAAGCGATCGCACGGCAGCGATTAGGTGAAGTCCGCCGCCTTATGGCAAAATAGAAACATACAGAAGCCAATTGGCGATGACACCAGCATTATCTGGAGAAATACATGCAGCTTAAACGAGTGGCAGAAGCCAAACTGCCAACCCCATGGGGCGATTTCCTGATGGTGGGATTTGAAGAACTGGCAACCGGACACGACCACGTCGCGCTGGTTTATGGCGATATCTCTGGTCAAACCCCTGTCCTGGCTCGCGTCCATTCAGAATGTCTGACCGGCGACGCATTGTTTAGTCTGCGCTGCGATTGTGGTTTTCAGTTAGAGGCGGCGCTGACGCATATCGCGGAAGAAGGTCGCGGTATTCTGCTCTACCACCGTCAGGAAGGACGTAATATTGGCCTGCTCAATAAGATTCGCGCCTACGCGTTGCAGGATCAGGGCTACGATACCGTAGAAGCCAACCATCAGCTGGGGTTTGCCGCCGATGAGCGTGATTTCACCCTGTGTGCCGATATGTTTAAACTGCTGGGCGTCGATGAAGTCCGTCTGCTGACCAATAACCCGAAGAAAGTCGAAATTCTGACGGAAGCAGGTATCAATATTGTTGAGCGCGTACCGCTGATTGTTGGCCGTAACCCAAATAACGAACACTACCTGGATACCAAAGCCGCTAAGATGGGGCATTTATTGGGTAAATAAATTTTTGCTATTAAAGGCCTGATAAGCACCGCGCTATCAGGCCTTTTTTATGTCTTAATGCAACATATTACGAATCACATAATGCAGAATGCCGTCATTCTGGTAGTAGGTTAATTCAGTTGCGGTATCGATACGGCACCGGCACGAAATCACCTCTGTGCTGCCATCCACTTTGGTTAACGTCACCGGAATGGCGGCGCCAGGCTTCAGGTTTTGCAAACTGGCAATATCAATTGTCTCCTCACCGGTTAACCCGAGCGTTTTACGCGTAACGCCCTGCGGGAATTCCAGCGGTAGAATCCCCATACCAATCAGGTTTGAACGGTGAATACGTTCAAACGACTCGGCAATCACGACGCGAATACCCAGCAAACGCGGGCCTTTGGCCGCCCAGTCACGGCTGGAACCGGAACCGTACTCTTTACCCGCAATCACCGCCAGCGGCGTTTTCTCCTGCTGATACAGCATCGCTGCATCATAGATGGAGATCACCTCCGTCCCCGGCAAATGTCGGGTCATTCCCCCTTCAACGCCGGGAACCATTTCGTTGCGGATACGAATATTCGCGAACGTACCGCGCATCATCACTTCATGGTTTCCACGGCGCGAACCGTAGGAGTTGAAGTCCCGACGCTCAACGCCATGATTCTGCAAATAGCGCCCTGCCGGGCTGTCCGCCTTTATGCTGCCCGCCGGGGAGATGTGGTCAGTGGTGACGGAATCACCCAGCATGGCCAGAATACGGGCGCCATGAATATCCTCCACCGGATCGGGTTGAACCTGCATTTCGTCAAAGAACGGTGACAAGCGGATATAAGTGGAGTCATCCTGCCAGCCATAGGTGTCTGAGCGATCAACATTGATCGCTTTCCATTCCGGCGTCCCTTCAAAAACCTCTGCATACTCTTTGTGGAACATTTCTGACGACACCAGCTCAACGGCGCGGGCGATCTCCTGCGCGGAAGGCCAGATATCCTTCAGATAAACCGGGTCGCCTTTGCGATCGTGGCCCAGCGGCTCTTTCGCCAGGTTAATATTCATATTGCCCGCCAGCGCATAGGCGACAACCAGCGGCGGCGACGCCAGCCAGTTGGTTTTCACCAGCGGATGGATTCGGCCTTCAAAGTTACGGTTGCCGGAAAGTACCGCGCCTACCGTCAAGTCGCCTTTTTTGATTGCCGTTTCGATAGGCTCCGGCAGTGGGCCGGAGTTACCAATACAGGTGGTGCACCCATACCCCACCAGATTAAAGCCAAGCTCATCAAGATAAGGCGTGAGTTTCGCCTGCGCCAGGTAATCCGAGACCACTTTCGATCCCGGCGCCAGCGAGGCTTTCACCCACGGCTGCCGTTTCAGTCCCAGCATTACCGCTTTTTTCGCCAGCAAACCGGCGGCCATCAGCACGCTGGGGTTTGAAGTATTGGTACAGGAGGTGATAGCCGCAATCACGACAGCGCCGTCCGGGAGCTGGTATTGATGGCCGTTCATAACATAATCGATTGGCTGCCGGTCTTTTTGCGCGGTGTTCAGTTCCAGCTCCGTGCTCGCGGCGAAGGCTTTCGGCACATCTGCCAGCGCAACCCGATCCTGCGGGCGCTTCGGCCCGGCAAGGCTCGCCTCGACATCCCCCATATCCAGTTCCAGCGAACTGGTGAAAACAGGTTCATCGCCAGGGTTTCGCCACATCCCCTGCGCTTTGGCATAGGTTTCGACCAGCTCAACCTGCTCCTCGCTACGGCCGCTTAAACGCATATATTCGAGGGTGATGCCATCAATCGGAAAGAAGCCGCAGGTCGCGCCATATTCCGGCGACATGTTTGCTATCGTCGCGCGATCGGCCAATGGCAAGGAGTCCAGACCGTCGCCGTAGAATTCAACGAATTTACCAACGACGCCGTGTTTACGCAGCATCTGGGTCACGGTCAGCACCAGGTCGGTCGCGGTGATACCTTCACGCAGCTTACCGGTCAACTTGAAGCCAACAACATCGGGAATGAGCATTGAGACCGGCTGGCCCAGCATCGCGGCTTCCGCTTCAATCCCCCCGACGCCCCATCCCAGCACGCCAAGGCCGTTGATCATCGTGGTGTGGGAGTCGGTACCGACCAGCGTGTCCGGGTATGCGACCCACTCTCCCGCCTGCAATTCGCTCCAGACGGCCTTACCAAGGTATTCCAGGTTCACCTGGTGGCAGATCCCGGTTCCTGGCGGCACCACGCTGAAGCGACTAAAAGCCTGTTGCCCCCATTTCAGGAACACATAACGCTCATGGTTGCGCTCCATTTCCAGACGCACGTTCTCTTCGAAAGCGTCATCATCGCCAAAGCGATCGACCGTTACCGAGTGGTCAATAACAAGGTCTACCGGGGATAGCGGATTCACTTTCGCAGTATCCCCGCCGAGGCGTTTGACCGCTTCGCGCATGGCGGCCAGATCCACCACCGCCGGGACGCCGGTAAAATCCTGCATTAATACACGGGCGGGTCGATAGGCAATTTCGCGGTCGGCATGGGCTTTTTTCAGCCACCCGGCTAACGCCTGAATATCTTCTTCGGTAACAGAGTCACCGTCCTGCCAGCGCAGCAGGTTTTCAAGCAGAACTTTTAGCGACTTGGGCAAGCGGGTAATATCGCCCAGTTTTTTGGCAGCCAGGGGCAGACTGTAGTAATGATAGGTTTTGTCTTTGGCCTGCAACGTGTCCTTACTGGCTTCTCGTAGGGTTGACGACATAGCTCCTCCTTAATAACAGGGTTGGATACCCTGACTCTCCTCAGGGTTAGTATTAAAGATAACACAAACAGAATGTAACGTTTTGATAACAACCCGAATTGATAAAAGAGGAGAAACCTTACGGACGGGAATCGGCATGCGCAGGCCCGATGACGTTGCGCCATCGGGCATTTACCGGCATACGATCAGAAAGAGACAATCCAGATAAGTTGAGCCCAGAACAAGAGCGATACTGAGAACGCCCCAATCCATGACCAATATTTAAGATTCACAGTTTGCATAGGCTACACCGACATTTGTTTAATACTTTATGCTGAGATTTACTCAGCGCTTATTGCTGTGGTGTATAAGGAAATACAGTACGGGATGTTAATGACCTGTATTGGAAATGATGATTAAAAAAATCGCCAATTATTGTTTCTGTTGCTCATCTTCAGCGAATGAATCAATAAATGCCTGTTGCTGTTGTGTGAGTTTCCAGGATTCTGGAATATTCGTCACACATTCGCTCCGCGCTTCCTTCACGCTATCACGAGGCTGACGTGCTGGCGTTGAGGGTTGCTGATGTTCCTGCGAAACCATGACTTACCCCCACACTTGCCAGATAACCAGCGCAATCACAACCCAGAACAGCGCAGAGCCGAGGAATACCGCCAGCCATGCTTTGCGTTTAAGCTCGGGGTCCCTGCGGGGTTCCTGGTTTCCAGAAGGCATTGCTAACCTCATACAATCGGCATCACTTATCATTTCAGCACCAAACAATCGGTACAATTAATCATCAGATGAGACAAATCCTAAAGAAACTTTAGTCAAAAATCCAGTGAATTTACGAATCGTTTCCCATGAATAAATCAATCTTTTGACCGGAAATAAATATTTGAAAGGCGGAATTTGCGAGGCGGGTAATTCGAAACTACTTTACTGGCGCTTTTCCATGAATACGATACAGGTAATATGATCGCAGAAAAAACGAAAACCATAATCCATAAATTTAGTGGTTATTCAGGTATCTCCTCATGTCTGGAGATACCTGAAAACTCACGCGCGTGATTACTTTTCCGGTAATTTAATATCGTTAAACATGGCTTCGATTTCTTCGTTAGAACGCAAGGCCACGGCGGTATCCACAACATCGCGCGTCAGATGCGGCGCAAAGCGTTGAATAAAGTCGTACATATAGCTGCGTAAAAACGTGCTGCGGCGAAAACCAATTTTCGTGGTGCTATGGCTGAAAATATCATGCGCATCGACACGCACCAGGTCTGGGTCGGAAATCGGATCGACGGCCATGCTGGCAATCACCCCTACCCCCAGGCCAAGTCGGACGTATGTTTTTATCACGTCCGCATCGGTTGCCGTAAAGACAATACGCGGCGTCAGCCCGGCGCGATTAAACGCGGTATCCAGCTCGGAGCGCCCGGTAAAGCCAAAGGTGTAGGTCACCAGCGGATACTGTGCCAGTTCCTCAATCGTCACCGATGATTTAGCGGCCAGCGGGTGCTCTGGCGTGACGACGATAGAGCGATTCCAGTGGTAGCATGGCAGCATCACCAGATCGTCATACAGGTGCAGCGCTTCGGTGGCGATAGCGAAGTCGGCATTCCCTTTCGAAACCGCTTCCGCGATTTGCGTGGGCGACCCCTGATGCATATGCAATGAAACGCGAGGATAGCGCTCAATAAAGCCCTTGATCACATTTGGCAGCGCATAGCGCGCCTGAGTGTGCGTGGTGGCAATATACAGAGAACCTTTATCCGGCCAGGTGTGTTCGCCCGCCACGGACTTGATGGCATCGACTTTGGACAACACTTCGCGCGCAATGCGAATAATTTCCTGCCCGGCTGGCGTCACTTGCGTCAGGTGTTTACCGCTGCGCGCGAAAATCTGGATGCCAAGCTCATCTTCCAGCATACGAACTTGCTTACTGATGCCCGGCTGGGAGGTGTAAAGCCCTTCGGCGGTGGAAGAGACATTAAGGTTGTGATTAACCACCTCAACAATGTAGCGAAGCTGCTGTAATTTCATGTTAAACCATCCAGATTAGCGCCGTCATGTCATCGTTTGATAAGCAGCACGTCACGCGCTGCTAATACGATTTAATAATAAAAAAGTCGTTAACTATAACCACTATATCATTTATATCAGAGCTGTATAGATGCGAAGAAAAAATAATAAGCCCGGAATAAAAAAGGGCCGCTTGCGCGACCCTCTTAAGTGAAATTCAGCCAGGTGACTGTTATTTCTTACCTTCTACCCACTTGCCATCAACGAAGAATGCGGACCATCCCGTCGCTTTCCCGTCTTTTTCAGCGGCAACATACTGCTGTTTCGTCTTACGGCTAAAACGCACCAGCGTCTTATTGCCTTCCGGGTCCTGCTGCGGCGCATCGGCCAGATAACGCAGTTTTTCCGGCAGACGGTCGCGGAAGCGGTACAACTCTTCCACTAACGGCGCACGCGTTTCACGCGATTTCGGGAAGGTATTCGCCGCGAGGAAGATCCCTGCGGCGCCGTCACGCAGCACGAAATACGCGTCCGATTTCTCGCACGGCAGTTCCGGCAACGGCACCGGATCTTCTTTCGGCGGCGCGACTTCACCGTTACGCAGAATCTTACGGGTATTTTTACATTCGTCGTTAGTACAGGCCATGTACTTACCAAAACGCCCCATCTTCAGGTGCATTTCAGAGCCACATTTTTCGCACTCAACGATCGGGCCGTCATAACCTTTAATGCGGAACTCGCCCTCTTCGATTTCGTAACCGTCGCAGGTCGGGTTATTACCGCAGACATGCAGCTTGCGTTTCGGATCGATCAGGTAGCTGTCCATTGCGGTGCCGCACTTCTGGCAACGACGTTTTGCACGCAAGGCGTTGGTTTCCGCATCATCGCCTTCCAGTACGTTCAGCACTTCATTTTCCGGCACCAGGTTGATGGTGGTTTTGCAGCGCTCTTTCGGCGGCAGCGCATAGCCGGAACATCCCAGGAACACGCCGGTGCTGGCGGTGCGAATCCCCATCTTGCGCCCGCATGTCGGGCAGTCAATGCTGGTCAGCACCATCTGGTTAGGGCGCATGCCGCCCTCTTCAGGATCTTTCTCCGCTTTATCAAGCTGCTGAGTAAAATCGCTGAAGAAGTTATCAAGCACGTTTTTCCACTCGGCTTCGTGGCTGGCCACCTTGTCGAGGCTGTCTTCCATCTGGGCGGTGAAATCGTAGTTCATCAGCTCGCGGAAGTTTTCTTCCAGTCGATCGGTGACAATCTCACCCATTTTTTCAGCATAGAAGCGACGGTTTTCCACGCGGACATAACCGCGATCCTGAATGGTCGAGATGATCGACGCATAGGTGGATGGACGACCAATACCGCGTTTTTCCAGCTCTTTAACCAGCGATGCTTCACTGAAGCGCGCCGGTGGTTTGGTGAAGTGCTGCGCCGGGGTCAGTTCAACCAGCGTCAACACATCGCCTTTATTCACCGCAGGCAACGTCCGGTCTTCATCGCCTTTACGCAGCGCAGGCATGACTTTCGTCCAGCCGTCGAAACGCAGAATGCGGCCACGCGCTTTCAGGCGGAAATCACCCGCACCGACCGTCAGCGTGGTGGAATCGTACTGGGCTGGCGTCATCTGACAGGCGACAAACTGACGCCAGATCAGCTGATACAGTTTCTGCGCATCCGCTTCCATATCCTTCAGCGCTTCGGCCATCACCGCGACATCAGAAGGACGGATCGCTTCGTGCGCTTCCTGTGAATTTTCTTTGCTGGCGTACTGGTTCGGGCTCTCCGGCAGGTATTTCTTGCCGAAGCTATCGCTGATATAACCGCGAACCATGTTTACCGCATCCTGGCTCAGGTTGGTGGAGTCAGTACGCATGTAGGTGATGTAGCCCGCTTCGTACAAGCGCTGCGCCATCATCATGGTTTTTTTCACGCCAAAGCCCAGACGCGTGCTCGCCGCCTGTTGCAGCGTCGACGTGATAAACGGCGCGCCAGGCTTGCTGCTGGTCGGTTTATCTTCACGCTCCAGTACGCTGTAACGCGCTTTTTCCAGCAGGCTGACCGCCGCCAGCGTTTGCTCGCGGTTAACCGGACGGAACGGTTTATCATTCTGGTGCGTAACGTCGAGCGGCAAGGCATCGCCAGAAGGCGTTGTCGTGCTGGCGTTCACTTCCCAGAACTCTTCCGGTACGAACGCTTTGATGTCACGTTCGCGCTCAACAACCAGACGCACGGCAACGGACTGTACGCGGCCTGCCGACAGGCCTCGCGCAATTTTTTTCCACAGCAATGGCGACACCATATAGCCCACAACGCGGTCCATAAAGCGGCGCGCCTGCTGCGCGTTAACACGGTCGATATTCAGTTCGCCTGGCTTATCAAACGCCTGGCGAATCGCGTTTTTGGTTATTTCGTTAAACACCACGCGGCTATAGCGCGTGTCATCACCCCCGATTACTTCCCGCAGGTGCCAGGCAATGGCTTCCCCTTCGCGGTCAAGGTCGGTTGCGAGATAGATGTGGTCGGCTTTTTCAGCCAATTGTTTCAGTTCAGAGACGACCTTCTCTTTACCGGGCAGCACTTCATACTGCGCATCCCAGTTATGCCAAGGGTCAACCCCCATTCGGTTGACGAGAGCGCCACGTTCATCCTTTTTGGGCTTTTTAGCCGTTTTGGTGGAGGTAGAGTCGGCGCTCTTTTTAGCTGCTGAGCCACTGGTCGGCAAATCACGGATATGACCGACGCTGGACTTAACCACGTAATCATTACCCAGATACTTGTTGATCGTTTTGGCTTTTGCCGGGGACTCAACGATGACAAGAGCTTTACCCATATTCACCTTTACCTAAATTGATTCTTCCTGGAATGCGTCGCACGTTGATTCACCTTCCACTGGCGACGAGACACCGATATGGTCTCTGTGTCGGCGGATATCAACCCCTTGTACTGACTCGGTGCGCGAAACGTGATCCTCAGGTGACTGAGTTAACAGGCTTTTTAGCACACAAGCGCTATAGCACGACGGAATTTTGGTCGAATGTCAAGCAAATCTGTTGCCAGATTGACGAAAGCGTCACACTGTACCTGATAAAATTCGTTACGCAACTTTATTAGCATGCAAAAACAAATCTCGCCAGTAACAGCACCTTTACAAGACCTTCGTGTTTATCAGGGAATATTTGCCCATAAGCAGCGCCCGGCGTAGACTAATGTCCTTGTTTAAGGAGTAAATAATGCATAAAGACACCCAACCTATCGATCGTGAAACACTGCTGATTGAAGCCAACAAAATCATTCGTGAGCATGAGGACACGCTGGCGGGGATTGTCGCCACCGGTGTGACGCAGCGAAACGGCGTGCTGGTCTTCAGCGGCGATTACTTTTTAGACGAGCAAGGTTTACCGACGCCAAAAAGCACCGCCGTGTTTAATATGTTTAAACATCTGGCGCATGTGCTTTCTGAGAAGTATCACCTGATCGATTAACGCTGGAAAGGTTTTGCCGGATGGCGACTACGCCTTATCCGGCCTACAAAACAGTCCGCAGGCCCGGTAAGCGTTAGCGCCACCGGGCTGTTTGCCGGATGGCGGCTGCGCCTTATCCGGCCTACAAAACAGTCCGTAGGCCCGGTAAGCGTTAGCGCCACCGGGCAATGACAATTTTACATCAGCGGTTTTTGTCCGCGCTGCCACCAGCGTAGCAACAAACGATCGGCGCTTTCTGCGGCGCTACCCGTAAACCGATCCATCAATTTCTTACGCTGCATAAAGCGAACGTTGAACACCTCATAACCGTCCATCAAGCGGAGAATAACGTCATCACTGGTGTTGATTTCGTCCACCAGACCTTTCTCCAGCGCCTGTTGGCCATACCAGTGCTCGCCTGTGGCCACCTGTTCGATATCCAGCACAGGACGCATCTGCTGCACAAAATGCTTAAACAGGTGATGGGTTTCATTCAGATCTTCACGGAATTTCTGGCGCCCTTCCTCCGTGTTCTCACCAAGCAGCGTCAGCGTGCGCTTATACTGGCCCGCCGTGTGCAGCTCAATATCGATATCCTTCCCTTTCAAAAAGCGATTAAAGTTAGGGATTTGCGCCACAACGCCAATAGAGCCGACAATCGCAAACGGCGCCGAAACAATTTTGTCGGCCACACAGGCCATCATGTAACCGCCGCTGGCGGCGACTTTGTCCACCGTTACCGTCAACGGGATCTGCTTATCGCGCAGACGCTGCAATTGCGAAGCCGCCAGGCCATAGCCATGCACAACGCCGCCGGGGCTTTCCAGACGCACGACCACCTGATCCTGCGGTTTAAACGCCGCTAACACCGCCGTCACCTCCTCACGCAGCGCGCTGACTTCGTGGGCATCCATACTGCCTTTAAAATCCAGCACCCAGGCACGAGGTTTCTCCGTCGCGGCATTTCCCCCCTGCTTTGCTTTCGCTTTCGCCGCTTTTGCCTCCAGCTTCTGCTTCTTTTTCTGCGCTTTATGCCAGAGTTTTTGTTGATGACCGTCCATCAGCGCCGTCGCCAGATCGTCCTTCATCTCTTTATATTGTTCGCTGAGATTCGTTACCCGCAGCTCCCCACGCTGGCGTTTACGCTGGGCAGCATTCACGATCAGCATCACAATGACGGCGATTGCCACCACGACAGTGACGATTTTTGCCAAAAACAACCCATATTCAGACAACAATTCCACGAGTCCCACCTTGGTTAAACAACGCTATTTTGGCTCAGTGTACAACAGGCGTGTTAGCCCGTCTCGTTTGATCCTGCGTTGCGGCTACTGGGTGAAAAGTATGACAAAGTGTTCATTTTTCGGCGTTATCGCCGTTGACTGATTGAAATGACGCGGGCTTTCAGGCATAAAGCCGAAAAGTTAAAGAGAAGATAAGACAACTGGCAGGGTGACCCAACGCGTCGCCGAGGAGTAGCCGTGCATTACCAACCTAAACAAGATCTACTGCAAAATCGCATTATTCTGGTCACTGGCGCCAGTGATGGCATTGGCCGCGAAGCCGCGCTCACCTACGCGCGCTACGGCGCAAACGTTATTTTGTTGGGTCGAAATGAAGAAAAACTGCGTCAGGTCGCACAGACTGTCGCCGAAGAAACAGGCGCATTGCCACAGTGGTTTACGCTGGATCTACTGACCTGCACCGCTGAAGAATGCCACCAGTTAGGCCAGCGGATTGCGGCGCACTATCCACGACTGGATGGCGTTCTGCATAACGCCGGGTTACTGGGCGATATCTGCCCAATGAGCGAACAAAATCCGCACGTCTGGCAGGATGTTATGCAGGTTAACGTCAATGCGACATTCATGCTGACTCAGGCGCTGCTTCCTTTATTACTTAAATCCGACGCCGGTTCGCTGGTCTTTACCTCATCAAGCGTCGGTCGTCAGGGACGCGCCAACTGGGGCGCTTACGCCACCTCTAAATTCGCCACCGAAGGCATGATGCAGGTACTGGCGGACGAATACCAGAACCACCCCTTACGTGTAAATTGCATCAACCCAGGCGGCACGCGCACGAGTATGCGCGCCAGCGCCTTCCCTACGGAAGATCCGCAGAAGTTAAAAACGCCCGCCGATATCATGCCCCTCTATTTGTGGCTGATGGGCGACGACAGTCGCCGTAAAACCGGTATGACTTTTGATGCCCAGCCGGGCCGTAAACCAGGAATCGCCCAATGACTGAAGAACGCTATCAACAACGCCAGCAGCGTGTGAAAGACCGGGTCGACGCCCGCGTTGCGGCGGCGCAGGACGAACGCGGCATCATCATCGTGTTTACCGGCAACGGTAAAGGCAAAACCACTGCGGCATTCGGCACCGCAACGCGCGCCGTCGGCCACGGTAAAAAAGTGGGCGTGGTGCAGTTCATTAAAGGCACATGGCCTAACGGCGAACGTAATCTGCTGGAGCCCCACGGCGTGGAGTTTCAGGTGATGGCGACCGGGTTCACCTGGGAAACGCAAAATCGCGAAACCGACACCGCAGCCTGTATGGCTGTCTGGGAACATGGCAAACGTATGCTGGCGAACCCAACGTTGGATATGGTCGTGCTGGATGAACTGACCTACATGGTGGCGTATGACTATCTGCCGCTTGAAGAGGTCATCAATGCCTTAAATGCCCGTCCGCAGAATCAGACGGTGATTATTACCGGTCGCGGTTGTCATCGCGATATTCTGGAACTGGCCGACACGGTCAGCGAGCTGCGTCCGGTCAAACATGCTTTTGAAGCGGGCGTGAAGGCCCAGATGGGAATTGATTATTAGGAAACGGTGCCGGATGACGGCGTAAACGCTTTATCCGGCCTACAGGCAAAACGTAGGCCCGGTAAGCGTAAGCGCCACCGGGCATTCAGCATCAGCCGTTGTTGTTACGACCGCCTGAACGACGACCGCCGCCAACCTGGCTGTGACGCTTCACCGCACGGCGAATCTGGTTCGCCTTCATACGACGTCGGTCTTTCTCCACGGCCACTTTGGAGGTGGTTTCCGGCGCCAGCTGCACCAGCTCACGCAGATAGTTGGTCTGCGCCAGATCCAGTTCAGTCCAGCCACCGCGCGGCAGCCCTTTCGGCAATGGAATATCGCCATAGCGCACGCGGATCAGTCGGCTAACCTGCACGCCAACCGCTTCCCACAGACGACGTACCTCACGGTTACGCCCTTCGGTCAGCGTGACGTTGTACCACTGGTTAATACCCTCACCACCGCTGAATTTGATGGTCTTAAACGCCGCCGGGCCATCTTCCAGTTGAACGCCACGACTCAGGTCACGTAGCTTGGCGTCATCAACCTGACCAAATACGCGCACGGCGTATTCACGCTCAACTTCACGACTCGGGTGCATCAGACGGTTCGCCAGTTCGCCATCCGTCGTGAACAACAGCAAACCGCAGGTATTCACATCCAGACGACCTACGGCAATCCAGCGAGCGCCGCGCAGTTTCGGTAAGCGATCAAAAACGGTAGGACGACCTTCCGGGTCGTTACGGGTACACAGCTCACCTTCTGGTTTGTAATAGGCCAGAACGCGACAAATTTGTTCCGCAGACTCTTTCACCGAGATCAGATGACCGTCGATACGGATTTTCAGACCCGGCGTGATTTCAACGCGATCGCCAAGCGTGGCGATTTTGCCGTCAACGCTTACGCGGCCTGCTTCAATAATGGATTCAATTTCACGGCGAGAACCGTGGCCAGCGCGAGCCAGCACTTTTTGTAACTTTTCGCTCATAGAGCTTCCTTCAGGTGTCGCCTTCACAGGCGTCGAACAGGAGAATCAACGGCGCTTTACAGCGCCATTTTAATGGCCGCGTAGTATACAGAGTTGCGCCCTTATAAGAAAGGTTTAACGTCACCAACGCCTTCGCGCAAGACAACCGGAGAATCATCGGTTAAATCAATCACCGTGGTCGGTTGCTGGCCGAGGTAACCGCCGTGAATGATCAAATCGACCTGTTTTTCCAGGCGGTCTTTGATCTCTTCCGGGTCGGACTCGGTAAATTCGCTGCCGGGCAGCATCAGCGAGGTGGAGAGCATCGGTTCGCCCAGCGCTTCCAGCAGTGCCAGCGCGATCGGGTTCGACGGCACGCGCAGACCGATGGTTTTCCGTTTTTCCTGTAACAGGCGGCGCGGCACGTCTTTCGTTCCCTTCAGGATAAAAGTGTAGTTGCCCGGCGTATTGTTTTTAATTAAGCGAAAGGCGACGTTATCGACAAACGAATAGGTCGATAACTCAGACAGATCCCGACACATCAGCGTGAAGTTATGCCCGTCCGGCAGGTGGCGAATGCGGCAGATGCGCTCCATCGCCCCTTTATCTTCGATTTTACAACCCAGCGCATAGCCGGAATCGGTTGGATAAACAATCACCCCGCCTTTACGCACAATTTCAACCGCCTGATTGATCAGCCGTTGTTGCGGGTTTTCAGGATGAATATAAAAAAACTGGCTCATACTTCCCTCACTGTGGTGTTTGTGGCTCTTCCCACAGCTGCCATACGCCTTCGACGCCTGCTGGCAGCCAGAGCTTGCGCCCCAGTTCAATCCACGGGCACGGCTGATGAAAATCAGAGCCTTGTGATGCCCATAAATGGTGCTGGCGCGCATAGGTCGCCAGTTGGGTTCGCTCATTGGGCGACTGCTGGCATTGCGCCACTTCCATCGCATCACCGCGATGCAGCGCAAAATACGCAATCAACCTTTTCAGCCACTTAGCGCTAAGGTCGTAGCGGCCTGGATGGGCCAATACTGCCTTACCGCCAGAATGATGAATCACATCAATAGCTTGTTCTATTGTACACCACTGTGGCGGAACGTATCCGGTTTTCCCACGCGCAAGGTATTTTTTAAAAACATCGGCAATGCTCCCGGCTTTGCCGCACTCCACCAGAAAGCGGGCGAAATGCCCGCGCGTCACGGCCCCACCGTCGGCAAGCCGCAAAGCGCCTTCCCACGCCCCAGGAATATGCGCTTTCTCCAGACGCTCGGCAATCAGACGCGCACGCTGCTGACGACGTTCGGTTTGTTCCGCCAGGAACGCGCACATCGCCGGATGCGCAATGTCGATATTCAGACCCACAATATGGATCTCATGATTTTCCCAGACAGTTGAAATTTCCACGCCAGGAATCAGGTTCAGGGCAAGCCCGGAACGTGAAATTTCTTCTCTTGCCGCCGGAATAGCGGCTGTGGTGTCATGATCGGTGATCGCCAGTGTGCCGACTCGCATCTCTACCGCACGATGTACTAACGCTTCTGGCGTTAACCGACCATCGGACGCCGTTGTATGACTGTGCAGGTCGTAAATCACTGCGTAATTCGTGTCGCTCAAGGCGGCTCCCGTCTTAATAAATGTTCTTTCACAAACATCATAACGGTTCCGGCAAATATACTGAAATCAGGTGTTGACTTTATTTCATCGAACCAGTTAACTAGTACGCAAGTTCACATGAAGAAGGTATCTGAGATGAAAGCAACATTCGTACTGCACGGTTGGTGGCGCACTTCCTGATTTCGGGCAGTGTATGACGTCTGCAATAAGCAACCAGATACCCGGCCCGCCAGATGAGCGGGCTTTTTTTTGAACAGAATGAATGAGAATAACGATGCAAATACAAAAACCAACACTCGAATTGCTTTCCTGCAATGCCGCCTACCGTGAGAACCCGACGGCGTTGTTCCATCAGGTTTGTGGCGACCGCCCGGCAACGCTGCTGCTGGAATCTGCTGATATCGACAGTAAAAATGATCTGAAAAGCCTGCTGTTGGTCGATAGCGCGCTGCGCATTACCGCTTTGGGTGACACTGTCACTATCGAAGCGTTAACGGATAACGGTGCATCCCTGCTCCCGCTGCTGGATGCCGCGCTGCCTGCGGGCGTTGAAAATGCAGCGCAGCCCGGCAGCCGGAAGCTGCGCTTTCCCGCAGTAAGCCCGCTGTTAGATGAGGATGCGCGTCTGTGTTCGCTGTCGGTATTTGACGCATTCCGTCTGTTGCAGAACCTGGTGAATGTGCCTGCTGAAGAGCGCGAAGCCATGTTTTTCGGCGGTTTGTTTGCCTATGACCTGGTGGCGGGATTTGAAGCGTTACCGCAACTGGAAGCCGGTAATCGCTGCCCGGATTACTGTTTCTATCTGGCGGAAACGCTGATGGTGATTGACCATCAGAAGAAAAGCACCCGTATTCAGGCAAGCCTCTTTACCGATAATGAAGCGGAAAAACAGCGTCTGACGGCGCGCCTCGCGCAGCTGACGCAGCAATTAACCGAACCCGCGCCGCCGTTGCCCGTTACGCCAGTGCCGCAAATGCGCTGCGAATGCAGCCAGAGCGACGAAGAGTTTGGCGCCGTTGTGCGTACCATGCAGAAAGCGATTCGCGCAGGAGAGATTTTCCAGGTGGTGCCTTCCCGCCGCTTCTCATTACCCTGCCCGTCACCGCTGGCGGCCTATTACGTACTGAAAAAGAGCAACCCAAGTCCATACATGTTCTTTATGCAGGATAACGATTTCACCCTGTTTGGCGCCTCCCCGGAAAGCTCGCTGAAGTACGACGCGACCAGTCGCCAGATTGAGATATACCCCATCGCCGGCACGCGCCCGCGCGGTCGCCGTGCCGACGGCTCGCTGGATCGCGATCTCGACAGCCGCATTGAGCTGGAGATGCGCACCGACCATAAAGAGCTGTCTGAACACCTGATGCTGGTCGATCTGGCGCGTAATGATCTGGCGCGCATTTGTACTCCCGGCAGCCGCTACGTTGCCGACCTGACGAAAGTCGATCGTTATTCGTTCGTTATGCACCTGGTGTCCCGCGTGGTGGGTGAATTACGCAGCGATCTGGATGTGCTGCATGCTTATCGCGCCTGTATGAATATGGGCACGCTGAGCGGCGCGCCAAAAGTTCGCGCCATGCAGCTTATCGCCGGTGCCGAAGGGCGTCGTCGCGGCAGTTATGGCGGTGCGGTGGGCTACTTCACCGCGCATGGCGATCTTGATACCTGCATTGTGATTCGCTCTGCTCTGGTAGAAGACGGCATCGCCACCGTGCAGGCCGGTGCCGGAATCGTGCTGGATTCTGTTCCGCAGTCTGAAGCCGACGAAACCCGTAATAAAGCGCGCGCGGTTCTGCGTGCTATTGCCACCGCGCACCATGCACAGGAGATTTTCTAATGGCTGACATTCTGCTGCTCGATAACATCGACTCTTTTACTTACAACCTGGCAGATCAGCTACGGGCCAACGGCCACAATGTGGTGATTTACCGTAACCATATCCCGGCGCAGACCTTAATCGACCGTCTTGCGACGATGAAAAACCCGGTGCTGATGCTTTCTCCTGGACCAGGCGTCCCCAGCGAAGCCGGTTGTATGCCGGAGTTGTTGACCCGTCTGCGCGGCAAGTTGCCCATTATCGGCATCTGCCTCGGACACCAGGCGATTGTTGAAGCCTACGGTGGTTACGTCGGTCAGGCGGGCGAGATTCTCCACGGCAAAGCATCGAGCATTGAACATGACGGACAGGCGATGTTTGCCGGTCTGGTGAACCCGCTGCCGGTCGCTCGTTATCACTCTCTGGTGGGCAGCAACGTGCCTGCGGGGCTGACGATTAACGCCCATTTTAACGGCATGGTGATGGCGGTGCGTCACGACACGGATCGCGTCTGCGGTTTTCAGTTCCACCCGGAGTCCATTCTTACTACGCAAGGTGCGCTGTTGCTGGAACAAACGCTGGCCTGGGCGCAACAAAAACTGGAGCCGACCAATACGCTGCAACCGATTCTTGAAAAATTGTACCAGGCGCAAACCATGACCCAGCAGGAAAGCCACCAGCTTTTCTCTGCCGTGGTCCGTGGCGAACTGAAGCCAGAACAGCTGGCGGCGGCGCTGGTCAGTATGAAAGTGCGTGGTGAACATCCGAATGAAATCGCTGGCGCCGCTACCGCGCTGCTGGAAAATGCCGCGCCGTTCCCGCGCCCGGACTATCTGTTTGCCGATATTGTCGGCACCGGCGGTGACGGCAGCAACAGCATCAATATTTCCACCGCCAGCGCCTTTGTGGCGGCGGCCTGCGGACTGAAAGTGGCCAAACATGGCAACCGCAGCGTCTCCAGTAAATCCGGTTCGTCCGATCTGCTGGCGGCATTCGGTATCAATCTGGATATGAACGCCGATAAATCGCGTCAGGCGCTGGACGACCTGGGCGTCTGCTTCCTGTTCGCACCAAAATACCATACGGGTTTCCGTCATGCGATGCCGGTTCGCCAGCAGCTTAAAACCCGCACCTTGTTCAATGTGCTGGGGCCGCTGATCAACCCGGCTCACCCGCCGCTGGCGCTGATTGGCGTCTACAGCCCGGAGCTGGTGCTGCCCATTGCCGAAACCTTGCGGGTACTGGGTTATCAGCGTGCGGCGGTGGTTCACAGCGGCGGTATGGATGAAGTGTCGCTGCATGCGCCAACCATTGTGGCTGAACTGCACGACGGCGAAATCAAGAGCTACCAGCTCACGGCGGAAGACTTCGGCCTCACCCCGTATCACCAGGAACAGCTGGCAGGCGGCACGCCGGAAGAAAACCGTGACATTCTCACCCGCTTGTTACAAGGTAAAGGTGAAGCCGCTCACGAGGCCGCTGTCGCTGCGAATGTCGCCATGTTAATGCGCCTGCATGGTAAGGAAGATTTAAAGGCCAATGCGCAAACTGTGATTGATGTACTGCGCAGTGGCGCAGCTTATGACCGGGTTACCGCACTGGCGGCAAGAGGGTAAATGATGCAAACCGTTTTAGCGAAAATCGTCGCGGATAAGGCGATCTGGGTAGAAGCCCGTAAGCAACAACAACCGTTAGCCAGTTTCCAGAATGAGGTTCAGCCAAGTGCCCGCCATTTCTACGATGCACTGCAAGGCACGCGTACCGCATTTATTCTGGAGTGTAAAAAAGCGTCCCCCTCCAAAGGGGTGATTCGTGATGACTTCGACCCCGCGCAGATTGCCGGTGTTTATAAACATTACGCGTCGGCGATTTCCGTTCTGACCGATGAGAAATATTTCCAGGGGAGTTTTGACTTTCTCACTGTTGTCAGCCGTATCGCGCCGCAGCCGATTCTGTGTAAGGACTTCATCATCGATCCTTACCAAATCTATCTGGCGCGTTACTACCAGGCCGATGCCTGTCTGCTGATGCTCTCCGTACTGGATGACGAGCAATATCGCCAGCTTTCCGCCGTCGCCCACAGTCTGAAAATGGGCGTGCTGACGGAAGTCAGTAACGAAGAAGAACTGGAGCGCGCCATCGCACTGGGTGCGAAAGTCGTCGGCATTAATAACCGCGACCTGCGCGATCTGTCGATTGACCTTAACCGTACCCGTCAGCTTGCGCCGAAACTGGGGCACGGCGTGACCGTGATCAGCGAGTCCGGGATTAACACCTATGCACAGGTGCGCGAGCTAAGCCACTTCGCTAACGGTTTCCTGATCGGTTCTGCATTGATGTCCCATGACGATCTGCACGCCGCCGTGCGTCGCGTGTTGCTTGGCGAGAACAAAGTCTGCGGCCTGACGCGCGGGCAGGATGCAAAAGCCGCTTACGAAGCAGGCGCCATTTATGGCGGGCTGATTTTTGTTCCCTCGTCGCCTCGCGTCGTAAATCTCGACCAGGCGCGCGAGGTGATAGCCGCAGCCCCCCTGCAATATGTCGGCGTATTCCGCAATACCGCTATCACCGAGGTATGTGAAAAAGCGACCACCTTGTCGCTCAAGGCCGTGCAACTGCATGGCAGTGAAGACCAGGCTTATGTTGATGCTCTGCGCGCCGCATTACCAGAACAGGTACAAATCTGGAAAGCGCTTAGCGTGGGCGACGCACTGCCTGCTCGTGATTACCAGCACGTTGATAAGTACGTTCTCGATAACGGCCAGGGCGGCAGCGGCCAACGTTTTGACTGGTCGTTATTGAACGGTGAAACGCTGGACAACGTATTGCTGGCGGGCGGATTAGGCGCAGACAACTGCGTGGAAGCGGCAAAAACCGGCTGTGCCGGTCTCGATTTTAATTCTGGTGTAGAGTCACAGCCGGGCATCAAAGATGCACACCTTCTGGCCTCGGTCTTTCAGACACTGCGCGCATATTAAGGAAGAAAACATGACAACATTACTCAATCCCTACTTTGGTGAATTTGGCGGCATGTATGTCCCGCAGATTCTGATGCCTGCCCTGCGCCAGCTGGAAGAAGCGTTCGTCAGCGCGCAGAAAGATCCGCAGTTTCAGGCCCAGTTTGCCGATCTGCTGAAGAACTATGCAGGCCGTCCAACCGCGCTGACCAAATGCCAGAATATCACCGCCGGCACCAAAACCACGCTGTATCTGAAGCGTGAAGATTTACTGCACGGCGGCGCGCACAAAACAAACCAGGTACTGGGTCAGGCGCTGCTGGCGAAACGCATGGGTAAAACAGAGATTATCGCCGAAACGGGCGCAGGTCAGCATGGCGTGGCTTCCGCGCTCGCCAGCGCCCTGCTCGGTCTGAAATGCCGTATCTATATGGGCGCAAAAGACGTCGAGCGTCAGTCGCCAAACGTCTTTCGTATGCGACTGATGGGCGCGGAAGTGATCCCTGTACACAGCGGCTCCGCCACCCTGAAAGACGCCTGCAACGAAGCGCTTCGCGACTGGTCCGGCAGCTATGAATCCGCGCACTATATGCTCGGAACTGCGGCAGGCCCGCACCCGTTCCCAACCATCGTCCGTGAATTTCAGCGCATGATCGGGGAAGAGACGAAGGCGCAGATCCTCGAAAAAGAAGGTCGTCTGCCGGATGCCGTGATTGCCTGCGTGGGCGGCGGCTCCAACGCAATCGGCATGTTTGCGGACTTCATCAACGAAACCAGCGTGGGTTTGATTGGCGTCGAACCTGGCGGCCACGGGATTGAAACAGGCGAGCACGGCGCACCGCTGAAGCATGGCCGCGTAGGCATCTATTTCGGCATGAAAGCGCCGATGATGCAAACCGAAGAAGGGCAAATTGAAGAGTCCTACTCCATTTCCGCCGGGCTGGATTTCCCGTCCGTTGGGCCACAGCACGCGTATCTGAACAGCATTGGTCGCGCCGATTACGTGTCGATCACCGATGACGAAGCGCTGGAAGCCTTTAAAACGCTCTGTCTGCATGAAGGGATTATCCCGGCGCTGGAGTCGTCCCACGCCCTGGCTCACGCCCTGAAAATGATGCGTGAAAATCCAGAAAAAGAACAATTGCTGGTCGTTAACCTTTCCGGTCGCGGCGACAAAGACATTTTCACCGTACACGATATTCTGAAAGCGCGAGGGGAAATCTGATGGAACGCTATGAAAACCTGTTTGCACAGCTGAAGGATCGCAAGGAAGGCGCATTTGTCCCCTTCGTGACCCTGGGCGATCCTTCCGTTGAACAGTCACTGAACATTATTGATACGCTGATTGAAGCCGGCGCCGACGCCCTTGAACTCGGCATTCCGTTCTCCGATCCGCTGGCAGACGGGCCGACCATCCAGGAAGCCACGCTGCGCGCGTTTGCCGCAGGCGTAACGCCTACGCAATGCTTTGAGATGCTGGCGCTGATTCGTCAGAAACACCCGACGATTCCGATTGGTCTGCTGATGTACGCCAACCTGGTGTTCAGCAAAGGGATCGACGAATTCTACGCGCAGTGCGAGAAAGTCGGCGTGGATTCCGTACTGGTGGCGGATGTGCCTGTTGAGGAGTCTGCGCCCTTCCGTCAGGCGGCATTACGCTACAACGTGGCGCCGATTTTCATCTGCCCGCCCAATGCCGATGACGATCTGTTGCGCCAGATAGCCTCTTATGGCCGCGGCTATACCTATCTGCTTTCGCGGGCAGGCGTGACGGGTGCAGAAAACCGCGCCGCATTACCACTGCATCATCTGGTGGAAAAACTGAAAGAGTATAACGCCGCGCCCCCGTTGCAGGGCTTTGGCATCTCTTCCCCGGAACAGGTTACAGGTGCCATTGAAGCCGGCGCCGCCGGGGCGATTTCCGGGTCAGCGATCGTTAAGCTCATTGAGAAAAACGTCGCAAACCCCGGGCAGATGCTGACCGAGCTGAAAGCGTTTGTCACGGCAATGAAAGCCGCGACCCGCGCATAATATTGCGCAGGCAACAGGCCCGATAATTCCATGCTTATCGGGCCAATCCTGTCATTCCCTCACCTGCTTCATTTTGTACATTTCGTTATCCGCATCCTGAATAGCCGTATCCAGATCGCGGGTTACTTCTGCGACGCCCCATGACACCGACAGCGGTACAACATGACCATCAACCATAAATGCATAATCATTTATCTGGCCGGTTATCCGCTCCGCGATGGCTATCGCGTCACCAATCTGCGCGCGATAAAGCAAAATAACGAACTCATCGCCGCCGGTACGAATCACCAGGTCATGACTGGTGCGGGTGTTAGAGAGCATTCTGTTGGCGATGATCTGCAACGCCCGGTCTCCCGCCACATGCCCCCAGGTGTCGTTGATGGCTTTAAACTTATTACAATCCAGCAGCACCACGCAGCTGCGCGTTAAGTCCCTGCGCTTCACAATATCAAGGATCTTGCGGTTAAAGCAGCCCGTCAGCGAGTCGATATACACCTTCAGGTCGCTCGCGTTCAGCCAGAATTTTAAGCCGAGAAAGATCAGGATAAAGAAGAATGGCGCCAGCAGAATCGCAATCCCGGCCTGCGTGTCGTATCTGACGAACCGATGCAGAGAGAGTGAAGAATGGAACGCATATTTTGCGGACATTGCACGGATGGACTCCCCGGCGACAGGCTGGCAATCACCGCTCAGGCAGAGATTTTCCTGCGTGGGCGTATGCACCAGAGCCACATTAAGGCCGGGTGGAATATGATGTTCAAAGGCCTCCGTCAGCGCCTCCTGTAGCTCAGGTTTAGAATGGTCATACACCAGATACGCAACGATATGATCGGAGATCTCTTTTCCAGAAAGATCGTAAATATAACTGACTACGCTGTACGCTTTTTCATTCGTGATTTTGTCCGTATAAAAGTCCGTTGAACTGAGCGACTTGGATTTGACATTCTTTTGCAGCAGACGCGTATAAAAGCCCACGGGCGGTAAGAAAAAGTCGGTGATATCGCCCGCCATTTTAGAGTCGCTAAAATAGAAGGGTTTTGCATCTGCTGGCGTGAACCAATAAAAATAGCTGGCATCTTTGGCGATAATGTAGCGATGCGCGGCATAATCCCCCGGATTAAGGGTGTTCATCCGATCCCGAATAAACTCCGCCGCCGCAAACATACATAAAGCGTTAATATTGGGCTGACGGGAAACAATAGTGCCCGTTGCGGAATGGATCCGCGCCCGGTCGGCATTGATTCCCCATGAATCCGCATCCCTGGGGGAAAACCTTGAGAGGTTGCCGCACTGCCCGGCATTTTTGATCTGGTGATAGCGAACCCCTGTCGCATCGGCGATGAGTTCGTTATCGTTGAAAATATCCATCATCCGCGTTTGCAGACGACTCATCCCTTCATTCACAACGGCCTGTCGTTGTTCGTAAATAATAAAGAGATACAGTGAAGTAAAAAGTAAAGTGATAAGCGCTGACATCAACAACGCCTGGCTATTTCTTAGGCTGTCCTGAACAATCTTCACTGAGGCACCTTAAGCCTGAATCGCGGGGCCGAATACGTTAGTAGATTTTGCTGATACAGTACAGTTTTCAGTGATTAATCATCTCCTTCAATCGGGTATCCCGCCCTGCGAATAGCCTCACGGCAGTCACTGACGCCAGCGGCGTACCCGGCTTCAATCTCACAAACCGGACTCGAACTGCAATAAGGTAAACAGACGGGCGTAGCAATATTCTCTTCCAGCGCATCAATCTTATGCATTGCATCCAGCAGCATTCGCAGCGCCTGTAAAGTGAACTCAGCCTCTTCATCTCTGACTATCGATTCCAGGGTCGCGATTTTTTGTTGCAGAAGGGTTTGAGTTACTATCATCGTCAATGCTCTCAAAACAGGCTTGTTTCAAAGATAGCATCTCAGGGAGAGGTATGATGTTGAAATCAGCAGAATATAAAAAGCGGGCTGTATGACAGCCCGCTTTTTAGATAGGTCACATAAACTCAGAAACGATAACCGGCAGAGAACATAAATACCCACGGGTCGAGACGGACGCTGTCATGCTGCTGGGCACCACCGAGTTTATAGCTTGCGGTAGTATCAATATCCATATACCAGACCGACATGTTAATTAACCAGTCCCGGTTAATCAGGTAATCCATACCCACCTGCCCGGCCATTCCCCAGGAATCCTTCAGACTCAGATCGGACAACCCTCTCTCTTTACCATTGTTGTTGAAACCTTCGTCAAAGAAGGTGGTGTAGTTTACACCCGCGCCAATATAAGGACGCAGTTTGCTACTGGCGTCGCCAAAGTACCACTGCGCCATTAATGTCGGCGGCAGGTGACGCACGGTAGCGATATCACCGGTATCCCCTGTCCCAATTTTATGGCGGAACGGCGTCGCCGCCAGCAGTTCAATACCAATGTTGTCGGTTGCCATATAAGTAAAAGTCAAACCGAGTTGCGTATTGTTACTGACATCAAAACCGTTCAGACTCCCCAGCGTTCCGCCTGCCCCTTCCGTCGGTCTCACGGTCGCCGAGCCCGCACGGATAAAAAACTCACCGCTCTCATGCGCAAGCGCACTACCAGAGAGAAGAGTACTTACTGCCAGGGCTGCCACTGTTAACTTTTTCATATCCGCTCCATCGTTATGGTTATAAATGCGTCACGAATATACCTACAATGGAGTAATAAGTGATCCAATACAGATCACATTAGGTCCTGTAATTTAACCTTTATTGATCCAGATTAATTTAGAACTTGCATCTAAAATCCTGGTTAAAGCCGTTTGAATCAAATTTTCCGAATTTTAGTGATAAATGGCCTTTTTCAACCAGGCGGATGGATTGTAAAAGAGAGGACGGCTGGCGCTTTCGCAGCCAAAATTACCCGCGCTTTACAAAGATATGCTTTTCCATACACCCCGTGATGCTGCCACTGTAGAGTTATCCAGGTTACAATTGCCCGCAAATTAACACCTGCAAAACTCAAGGAGAGTGCATGTCTATCACGGCGAAGTCCGTTTACCGTGACACGGGGAACTTTTTCCGTAATCAATTTGTAACCATCTTGCTGGTTTCGTTGCTGTGCGCATTTATTACGGTGGTTTTAGGTCATGCCTTTTCCCCCAGCGATGCCCAAATCGCGCAACTCAGTGAAGGGGACCATCTGACCGGTAGCGTTGGCCTGTTCGATCTGGTGCAGAACATGACGCCGGAACAGCAGCAAATATTATTACGGGCTTCAGCGGCATCAACATTTTCAGGACTCATTGGCAATGCGATCCTGGCAGGGGGCGTTTTGCTGATGATCCAGCTGATTTCCGCCGGTCATCGGGTCAGCGCATTACGTGCTATCGGTGCCAGCGCGCCGGTTTTACCTAAATTGTTTGTCCTGATTTTTCTGACTACCCTGTTAGTGCAAATCGGTATTATGCTGATTGTCGTACCGGGGATTTTGATGGCGATTCTGCTGGCGCTTGCGCCGGTGATGCTGGTTCAGGACAAGATGGGCGTATTTGCCGCCATGCGCAACAGTATGCGTCTGGCGTGGTCTAATATGCGACTGGTCGCTCCGGCGGTGATCGGCTGGTTACTGGCGAAAACGCTCTTGCTGCTGTTTGCCCCCAGCTTTGCAGCGCTGACGCCAAATGTTGGCGCAGTGTTGGCGAATACGCTGAGCAATTTGATTTCCGCCATATTGCTCATCTATTTGTTCCGCCTGTATATGTTGATTCGCCAATAACCCTGAACGTGTTAAGGGCCAGTTTGCCCAAAACTTTTGATTACGGAATCGAAGAATGAAGCAGTTTCTTGATTTTTTACCGCTGGTTGTCTTTTTTGCTTTTTATAAGCTGTACGACATCTATGCGGCGACCTCCGCCCTGATTGTCGCAACAGCCATTGTGTTGATCTACAGTTGGGTTCGCTATCGCAAGGTCGAAAAGATGGCGTTGATCACTTTCGTTCTGGTTGCCGTGTTCGGCGGCCTGACCATTTTCTTCCACAACGATGAGTTTATTAAGTGGAAGGTGACGGTGATTTACGGCCTGTTTGCCGGTGCGCTGCTGATAAGCCAGTGGGTCATGAAAAAGCCGCTGATTCAACGCATGTTAGGGAAAGAACTGACGTTGCCGCAGCCGGTCTGGTCTAAGCTGAACCTGGCATGGGCCGTATTTTTCATCCTCTGCGGGCTCGCCAATATCTACATCGCGTTTTGGCTGCCGCAAAACATCTGGGTCAACTTCAAAGTGTTCGGTTTAACCGCGCTGACGCTGATTTTTACCCTTCTGAGCGGGGTCTACATTTACCGCCATCTGCCGCAGGAAGATAAATCCTGAGTTCTGTTTGCCAGACCGTCTGGTCTGGCATCCCCTTCACGCCAGCCTGGCGCGCGTTTCCCCTCTGTTCTCCCTGCGCAAATCATAGTAGCATTCGCGCCTGAAATCTTTCTTCACAGTCGGTTCTACAATGACAACAACAAATAACGCTCCTCAGGGCGAACTGGTTTTACGCACGCTGGCCATGCCCGCCGATACCAATGCTAACGGCGATATTTTTGGCGGCTGGCTCATGTCACAAATGGATATTGGCGGCGCGATTCAGGCTAAAGAAATTGCTCATGGTCGCGTGGTGACCGTGCGCGTTGAGGGAATGAGTTTTCTGCGCCCTGTCGCCGTAGGCGACGTCGTATGCTGTTATGCCCGCTGCGTTAAACGCGGCACAACGTCTGTCAGCATTAATATTGAAGTGTGGGTGAAAAAGGTGGCGTCAGAGCCAATCGGCCAGCGTTATAAAGCAACCGAGGCGCTGTTCATCTATGTGGCGGTAGACAGTGACGGTAAACCTCGCCCGCTGCCGGTTCAGGCATGAATTACCGGATAAGGCGGTGCGCCGCCTTATCCGCTCTACGATTTAAGGGGATCGCGATTACTCGATCTGCGTGGTGCCGTTCAGACGGAAGATGATATTAACCACTAAGCCCGACCCCGGTTTCCCTGCTTCATAGCGCCATCTGCGCATCGCGTTTTTCACTTCACGCTCAAACATGTTCGCCGGCTGAGCGGAAAGCACCTGAACATTCTCCACTCGCCCGTCTGAGGTGACGTCGAATTTCACTTTCACGCGGCCTTCAATACGCAACGCTTGCGCTCGTGCCGGATACTGCGGCTGGTTGCGGCTCAATGCGCGAGGCCCCGCAGGAACACTGACGGCCGGTTTGCTGGTTGCCGCTGCGGTATTCGTTGTCGGACGCGACGGCGCCGTATTTTCAAACGGTGCGGCCGGGCGCGGTTCAGCAGGCTTAACATCACGTTTAGGCTGCTCCTGAACCTTTTTCACCGGTTTAGGTTTTGGCTTCGGCTTAGGTTTCGGCTTCTCAATCACCACCGGCGCCTCTTTTGGCGGCTCAGGAACAGGTTCCGGTTCCGGCTCAGGTTCGACGACGGGTTCCGGCGGCGGCTGAACCGCTTGTGGTGGCTCAAGATCGACAGGCGCGACCATTGTGATTGAGATCGGCTGCGCGGGCGCAGGCAGTTCAATAACCTGATGTACCGAGGTATACAGCAGACCCGCCACTACAGCACCATGAATGCCAACGGAAAGTAACGTCGGCCAGGGAAAGCGACGAGGTAAATCAAGGGTCATTGAAGTCATAATCGTTTCAGTTAAAAAACCAGGCCTCGATTTTAAATGCAAATAGCAATCATATTCAATAAGACATCACGGTAAGCCGCATTTAAAACGCAATATTACCGCAAAAAGTCCCTGTGTTATGCACGGTCTTAACAAAGTCGTTATCTTTGCGTTGCAGTTGAAAGACCTTTCCAATAACGTAATTAACGACTTTTACCGATTAAGGAGCTCTACCCGTGCTGTATGTCATTTACGCTCAGGATATCGCCGATTCTCTTGAAAAACGTCTTTCCGTCCGCCCTGCCCATCTGGCACGCCTGCAACTGCTCCATGATGAGGGCCGACTGTTGACCGCAGGCCCTATGCCAGCCGTTGACAGCAACGATCCCGGTGCCGCCGGGTTTACCGGCTCAACCGTGATTGCACAATTCGAATCGCTGGAAGAAGCGCAGTCCTGGGCAGACGCAGACCCGTATGTGGCTGCGGGCGTGTATGCGCAAGTCTCTGTAAAACCGTATAAGAAAGTCTTTTAAATCAGGCGGGGTTTGCATTCATGGGCACCGAATACGGTGCCCTGGTTGTATCAGATGCTGTGAATCGCAAACAATAACGTGTTACGTTGATGATTGAGAATGCATTTTCTGATTGAGTGGATACGCATATTACGACGCGATTGTCCTTCAAGCCAACGCGCTTTACGGCGGCTAGCCTGACGTTGCATGCGCCAGCGTCCCACTTCCGTTCTACTACGCTTCATGTTAACTACTCTTACAGTGCCAGAGCAGGCATTATACCCTCTCGTCGGGAGCAGACCAGCGCTTTTCCGGTGTTTTTATTTGCCAGATGAAGCCTGATGCGTAAACTCTTAACAATACGCTTTCAAAAGGATTTTTAAATTTATGACAACCTTCTACACAGTGGTGAGTTGGCTGGTCATTCTGGGGTACTGGATACTTATTGCCGGTGTGACGTTACGTATTTTAATGAAACGACGCGCCGTTCCCTCCGCGATGGCCTGGCTCTTAATCATCTATATTCTGCCGCTGGTAGGGATTATTGCTTATTTATCATTCGGCGAGCTGCATTTAGGGAAACGCCGCGCCGAACGCGCCAGAGCGATGTGGCCGTCCACCGCTAAGTGGTTGAACGACCTCAAAGCTTGTAAACACATTTTCGCCGAAGAAAACAGCAGCGTCGCTTCGTCGCTGTTTAAGCTGTGCGAGCGACGCCAGGGAATCGCTGGCGTTAAAGGCAATCAGCTGCAACTGCTGACCGACTCTGATGATGTGATGCAGGCGCTTATCCGCGACATTCAACTGGCGCGCCATAACATTGAGATGGTGTTCTACATCTGGCAGCCCGGCGGCATGGCGGATCAGGTTGCAGAGTCGCTGATGGCGGCGGCGCGACGCGGCATTCATTGCCGTCTGATGCTGGACTCCGCCGGGAGCGTGGCCTTTTTCCGCAGCCCGTGGGCGGCCATGATGCGTAATGCCGGAATTGAAGTGGTTGAGGCGCTGAAGGTCAATCTGATGCGTGTCTTTCTGCGCCGTATGGATTTGCGCCAGCACCGCAAGATGGTGATGATTGATAACTACATCGCCTATACCGGCAGTATGAATATGGTCGATCCGCGTTTCTTCAAACAGGACGCCGGTGTGGGACAATGGGTTGATCTGATGGCGAGAATGGAAGGCCCGGTAGCGACCGCGATGGGGATTGTCTACTCCTGCGACTGGGAAATCGAAACGGGTAAACGCATCCTGCCGCCGCCTCCAGACGTCAATATCATGCCGTTTGAGCAGGCCAGCGGACACACCATTCATACTATCGCCTCAGGGCCTGGCTTCCCGGAAGATCTGATTCATCAGGCGCTGCTGACGGCAGCCTATTCCGCTCGTGAATATCTGATCATGACAACGCCCTATTTCGTCCCCAGCGACGATTTATTGCACGCGATCTGCACGGCGGCGCAGCGCGGCGTGGATGTCAGCATCATCCTGCCGCGTAAAAATGACTCCATGCTGGTCGGCTGGGCCAGCCGCGCCTTTTTCACTGAACTGCTGGCCGCCGGAGTCAAAATCTATCAGTTTGAAGGTGGATTGTTGCACACCAAGAGCGTGCTGGTGGATGGCGAGCTGAGTCTGGTTGGCACCGTGAACCTGGATATGCGCAGCCTGTGGTTAAATTTTGAAATCACGCTGGTGATTGACGACGCCGGATTCGGCGGCGATCTGGCTGCGGTTCAGGATGATTATATTTCACGCTCTCGCCTGCTTGATGCCCGCCTGTGGGTAAAACGGCCATTATGGCAGCGGATTACTGAGCGACTGTTTTACTTCTTCAGTCCGTTGCTGTAAAACGTGCCCAAGAGACGGTAAACGGGTAGTCATTATGGAAATGGATCTGAACAATCGCCTGACTGAAGACGAAACGCTTGAGCAGGCTTATGATATTTTTCTCGAACTGGCGGCAGATAATCTCGATCCGGCAGATATTATTCTGTTCAATTTACAGTTCGAAGAGCGCGGCGGCGCGGAGTTATTCGATCCGTCAGAAGACTGGCAGGAACACGTTGATTTTGACCTCAACCCTGACTTTTTTGCCGAAGTCGTGATTGGCCTGGCGGATAGCGAAGACGGTGAAATTAACGATATTTTTGCCCGCGTGCTGTTATGCCGCGAAAAAGATCACAAACTTTGCCATATCCTTTGGCGTGAATAAGAAAGACGTCGAGCGATCGGGCCAGTGCCAAAAAAAAGGGCTGACATCATGTCAGCCCTTAAATTTATAGCGGGTCCACCTTCAGGCAGGAAACCGCATGCCTGAAACTGCCCTCCAGCACCGGTCGGGTTTTCGCACATTCCGGCCCGGCAATCGGGCAACGCGTGCGGAAAACACACCCCGACGGCGGATTGATGGGTGACGGTAATTCCCCTTCCAGCAACTGAATCGTCTTGTTCTTTTCCAGATCCGGGTCGGGAATCGGCACGGCGGACATCAGCGCTTTGGTATAAGGGTGCAGCGGATTGTGATACACCTCATCGTAGGTTCCCAACTCCACCGCATGACCCAGGTACATCACCAGCACACGATCGGAAATATGCTTCACCACCGCCAGATCGTGAGCGATGAAGATCAGCGATAACCCCATTTCACGCTGTAGCTGTTGCAGCAGATTCACCACCTGCGCCTGAATCGACACGTCCAGCGCCGAAACCGGCTCATCGCAAATAATCAGCTTTGGCTCCAGGATCAGAGCACGCGCGATACCAATACGCTGGCACTGCCCGCCAGAAAACTCATGCGGGTAACGGTTAATCAGATTCGGCAGCAGCCCCACCTTCATCATCATCGCTTTCACCCGATCGCGCACTTCCTGGCGCGGCAATTTTGGATGATAAGTGCGTAATGGTTCAGCGATGATTTCTCCAATGGTCATGCGTGGGTTCAATGACGCCAGCGGGTCCTGGAAAATCATCTGAATATCGCTGCGTACGTCCCGCCATTCATCAGGTTTCATCCCCAGCAGATCTTTCCCTAACCACGCCACGCGGCCATCGGTTGCTTTCACCAGACCAATAATCGCCCGCGCAAAGGTTGATTTACCGCAGCCGGATTCCCCAACCACCCCCAGCGTTTCACCTTCATACAATCGCAGCGTAACGCCATCGACCGCTTTCAGGGTTTTCGCCGGCTGCCAGAACCACTGTTTGCCATCTTTGATATCGAAATGCACTTTGAGATCGGCAATTTCGAGGAGCACTTTTCTCTCCTGGGTCACAGCATTCATACCAGCTCCTCCACCGGTTTAAAGCAGGCGCGCAAACGCCCCGGACTGAACTCCTCCAGGGGTGGAGTTGAACTGCAAATCTCCATCGCATACGGGCAACGCGGCTGGAATGGACACCCTTTAGGCAAGCGCAGCAAATTCGGCGGGTTGCCCGGAATGGTCAACATCGTTTCCCCTTCGGCATCCAGACGCGGAACCGCATTAAGCAAACCGATGGAATACGGATGAACAGGCTGGTAAAAGACGTCGCGCGCCTTGCCGTATTCCATCGTACGACCGGCGTACATCACCAGCACCTTATCGCAAATACCGGCCACGACGCCAAGGTCGTGCGTAATCATGATAATCGCCGTGTTAAATTCGCGTTTCAGTTCATTAAGCAGCGTCATGATCTGCGCCTGAACGGTCACGTCCAGCGCGGTTGTCGGTTCATCCGCAATCAGTAATTTCGGCCGACACAGCAGCGCCATCGCAATCATCACACGCTGGCGCATCCCGCCGGAAAACTCATGCGGATACATCTTCATCCGTTTCCGCGCTTCCGGCATTTTCACCGCGTCCAGCATTCTGACAGACTCTTCAAACGCTTCGGCCTTGCTCATACCTTTATGCAGCATCAGCACTTCCATTAACTGCTCGCCAACCCGCATGTACGGGTTAAGAGAGGTCATTGGGTCCTGAAAAATCATTGAGATTTGTTCAGCGCGTAGCCTGTTGAGTTCACGCTCTGGCAGGTTGAGAATTTCGCGGCCGTTAAACGTCGCAGAACCACCAATGCGGCCATTCGCCGCCAGCAGCCCCATCAACGCAAACGCCGTTTGCGATTTGCCTGAACCTGACTCGCCAACAATGCCTAAGGTCTCCCCGGCACGCAGCGTAAAGTTCAGGTCGTTTACGGCCGTCACATCTCCGTCGGGTGTACTAAACGTCACGCGAAGATCTTTCACGTCCAGCAGTGCGTTAGCCCGTTGTTGCGCGAGTGGCGCGGTTGAGGTTTCAATTACGCTCATGGCTGCACTCCTTAACGATCTTTCGGGTCGAGGGCGTCACGCAGGCCATCGCCGATAAAGTTAAAACAGAATAAGGTCACAACGAGAAAACCCGCCGGGAACAGCAGCAACCAGGGAGAGACCTCCATAGAGTTCGCACCATCGCTCAACAATGCGCCCCAACTGCTCAGCGGCTCCTGCGTACCTAAACCCAGAAAGCTGAGGAAGGATTCAAACAGGATCATGCTCGGCACCAGCAGCGATGCATAAACCACCACCACGCCCAGCACGTTCGGCACAATATGACGCACAACAATGCTGACCGTTGAGACCCCGCCAACCTGCGCCGCTTCGATAAACTCTTTGCGCTTCAGGCTTAACGTCTGCCCGCGAACGATACGCGCCATATCCAGCCAGGAGACCATCCCGATCGCCACAAAAATCAGCAGGATGTTTTGGCCGAAGAAGGTCACCAGCAAAATGACGAAGAACATAAACGGAAAGGAGTTGAGGATTTCCAGCAGACGCATCATTACGGAGTCAATTTTGCCGCCAAGATAGCCGGACAGCGACCCGTACAGAGTACCGACAACCACCGCCACCAGCGCGGCAGCAATGCCGACCATCAGCGAGATTCGCCCGCCTATCGCCACACGAACCAGCAGATCGCGACCGGAGGAGTCCGTACCAAAATAGTGGCCCGACTCCATATCCGGCGCGCTGGACATCATGCCCCAGTCGGTATCGAAATAGGTGAACTGTGACAGCATCGGCGCCAGTGTGACAAACAGCGCGATAATGACCAGAACGATAAGGCTGGCCACCGCCGCGCGGTTATGCATAAAACGACGGCGAGCATCCTGCCACAGGCTGCGCCCTTCAACCTCCAGCTTCTCACTGAAATTCTCCAGCGTCTCGCTGTTTTTCTTACTTAACATCATAGCGAGCTCCAGTATCAGTAACGAATTTTCGGGTCGATAACGGCGTACAGCACATCGACAATCGCATTAAACAGAATGGTGAGCGTACCGACGAGAATGGTCAGACTCAGCACCAGCGAATAGTCGCGGTTCAGCGCCCCGTTCACGAAAAGTTGCCCGATCCCCGGCAAACCATAAATCGTCTCGATAACCATTGAACCCGTAATGATACCGACAAAGGCCGGGCCCATATAAGACAGTATGGGTAACAACGCCGGTTTTAAGGCATGACGGAAGATAATCCGGCGCATCGGCAAACCTTTTGCGCGCGCGGTACGGATAAAGTTGGAGTGCAACACTTCAATCATGGAGCCACGGGTAATACGGGCGATACTGGCGATATAGGCGAGCGACAGCGCGACCATCGGCAGAATCATAAATTTCAGCGCCCCGCCATTCCAGCCGCCGCCGGGCAGCCATTTTAAGGTGATGGCAAATATCATGACTAATAAGGGGGCGACCACGAAACTGGGAATCACGACCCCGGTCATTGCCACCCCCATCACCGTATAATCCCAGCGCGTATTTTGTTTCAGCGCCGCAATCACGCCCGCGCTCACGCCAATAATCACGGCAAGGAAAAAGGCGGCTGCACCCAGCTTCGCCGAAACCGGGAAACTCGATGCCACCAGATCGTTGACCGTATAGTCCTTATATTTAAACGAAGGCCCAAAATCGCCATGCGCCAGTTGTTTCAGATAGCTGAAGTACTGCGTCATGATGGGATCATTAAGATGGTATTTCGCTTCGATATTCGCCAGCACTTCCGGCGGTAATGCGCGCTCTCCGGTGAAAGGGCTTCCCGGTGCGAGACGCATCATAAAGAACGAAATCGTAATAAGTATAAAAAGCGTCGGAATCGCTTCCAGACAGCGACGTAAAATAAATTTTAACATTGCCCGTACCTTCTGGCGTGTGCCTTTACATCTCGTCATTCAGACGCACTGAAAGAGAGATGTTTATAGTGCGATGAAAATAAGACACTGTGGGGCAAAACACATTTGCCCCACGCTTTGCCATTAATGCTTGATAATATACAAGTTCTTAACGTAGATATTATCCATCGGGTCTTTACCGGTATAGCCGCCTACCCACGGTTTCACCAGACGCGCGTTCACATAGTAATAGAGCGGCACAATCGCAGAATCTTTATCAAGCTGCTGTTCCGCTTTGGCATACAACTCGGTGCGTTGCGCTTCGTCGGTCACTTTCAGCGTATCGGCAATCAGCTTGTCAAACTCCGGGCTCTTATAGTGAGCGGTGTTGTTTGAGCTGTCGGACAGCATGGTGTTCAGGAAGGACGTCGGTTCATTGTAGTCTGCGCACCAGCCCGCACGCGCGACATCAAACGTCCCCTGATGACGGGTATCAAGGAAGGTTTTCCACTCCTGGTTTTCCAGCTTCACGTTGGCACCCAGGTTTTTCTTCCAGATTGATGCGACCGCGATCGCCAGTTTTTTATGCAGATCGGAGGTGTTGTACAGCAGGTCAAACGTTAACGGCTTATCGGCGGTATAACCGGCTTCCGCCAGCAGTTTTTTCGCTTCTTCGTTACGTTTTTCCTGTGACCATGTGAACCACTCAGGCTCAACCAGTTTCGCGCCATCGGTATACGGAGGGGTGTAGCTGTAGGCTGGCAAATCGCCCTGGTTCTTCACTTTATTAACGATAATGTCGCGATCCATCGCCAGTTTCAGCGCGGTGCGAACGCGCACGTCGTTAAACGGCGCTTTCTGGTTATTAATTTCGTAATAGTAAGTGCACAGATACGGGTCAACGCGCACTTCATTTGGGATCTCTTTTTTCAGCTTCTGGAATAACTCAATCGGCATGTTGTTATAGGTCATGTCGATTTCACCGCTGCGATAGCGGTTCACATCCGTCACTTCAGAAGAGATTGGCAGATAAGTCACCTGGTTGATAACCGTTTTATCGTTATCCCAGTACTGGGTATTACGTTCCAGAACAATCCGCTCGTTGACGACCCAGTTTTTGAGTTTATACGCACCATTGGTCACGATATTCGCAGGTTGGGTCCATTTCTCGCCAAATTTTTCCACAGCCGCTTTAGGAACCGGAGAAACGGACGGGTGAACCAACAGTTTGTAGAAATAAGGCACCGGTTCGCTCAGCGTCACTTCGAACGTATTATCGTCGATGGCTTTTACGCCGAGATCGGTCGCCGGTTTTTTGCCCGCAATAATGTCATCGATATTCGCGATGTGCCCGTATTGCAAATAGCTGGCATACGGTGATGCGGTGTTCGGATTCGCCAGGCGCTGCCAGCTATATACAAAATCGTGCGCGGTAACAGGCGTGCCGTCTGACCATTTTGCGTTTTTACGCAGATGGAATGTCCAGACTTTAAAATCTTTATTTTCCCACTTTTCAGCGACGCCCGGTGACGGGTGGCCTTCAACGTCGCTGATCAGTAAACCTTCAAACAGGTCGCGGCTGACGTTTGACTCCGGGACACCCTCAATTTTATGTGGGTCGAGAGACTGAACTTCAGAACCATTATTGCGAACCAGCGTCTGCTTGTCAGACAGCTGAACACCCGCCGGGACATCTGCGGCCATTGCGACATTCCCGCCGATTAGCGCAGTTAAAATCCCCGCCGCCAGCAAACTTTTTTTTGTGATGTTGGACATTGTGTTTGTACTCCACTCATTATAATTACTGGTTTTCTTAACCAGCCTGTTTAATCCCGTTAGGGTCCTGTACAGCACTGGAGATTTTGCTGCTGCCAGGTCGTTTACTGCTTTGCTATCACCGACTTTATTTATTCTGACGATTCGTACGATCGCCTTACGTCGATTCCGTATCCGCCTCCCCTGTCAGAGACGGACATTTATTCTGTCTGGTGTAAGAAGCTTATTGAAAATAATTCTCATCACCGCAAAATTTTCTGCAAAATATCTGGCCGGAAAGTACCAAATGCGTTTCTTAACCGCCAATACATTTTACAGATTTGTTAACTAATTCTCTTTTACGGAAAAATTTTTGACCAGAAAGACATCTCCAAAAGAGATGTTTAGGAAAAATTATTTGCCCAGTCAATATGTTAACCACTCACCCGCAACCTGACCTCGTTCTGTTGCTGCCGTCAGGCCAAAATGCACATAAATTTAACAATTGGTTATTATTTAGCACATTCATCTGAGAGAGCGTTGAAATAACTAATAACATTTCGATAATCCTTCATCAAGCCCCAGAGTATGATGTTAAGAAAATAACAGGCGACATAACGGCAGGCGTGAGTGTTATTAGAATAATTTATAATAGAATCAATAACAAAGAGGCATAAACATTATCAGCATCTTTTATTATTTCAACGCTGAATTTCAACTTTAGTGAGAAGATTTACTGATAATGAAAAAGAAACGGAGCCTGAAGCGGCTCCGTTTTATCGGTCAGGATCGTTAATTCAGTAAACCGGGGAAAATCGCTTTAATCCCCGTAACAATGAATTCAATGCCCAATGCCATCAGCAACAAGCCCATAATACGCGTAATGACGTTGATGCCCGTTTGCCCCAATAACCGCACCAGCCAGGGTGCCATGCGGAACACTCCCCAACAACAGAACGCAAACAGAGCGATGGCCACAGAGAAGCCGATTAAATGCATAATGGTGTGGTAACGCGTTCCCCACACAATCGTCGAACTAATGGCCCCCGGCCCTGCCATTAATGGTAAGGCCAGCGGAACCACGCCAATACTTTCGCGAATGGCGGTCTCTGATTTTTCCTGTTTGTTTTGCTTATCTTCACCCAGCTTCCCGCTGATCATCGACATCGCGATCGTCACTACCAGAATCCCACCGGCAATTCTGAACGAATCGATCGAAATGCCGAAGAGTTGCAAAATGCCATCTCCGAGAAAGAGCGAAATCCACAAAATGATGGCTACCGACAGGTTTGCCGTGAGATTTGTTTTGTTGCGCGCCGCTGCCGTCTGGTAGCTGGTCATGCTGATAAAGACGGGGATAATCCCCACCGGGTTTACCAGCGCAAATAACCCTATGAAAAACTTGGAATAAACAGGAAAATCAAAAAGCGTTTGGGTCACGGTTAGCTCCGAAACGTTAGCCGGATAAATGATGTCGATAAAAATGGTGAAAAACGCGCTGAAGATACGCCTTTTGTCAGCATATTTCACCTCCTGACTGCTTGAAATTACGACTATTTCTCGGTGTTATAAATATGTGTAGATTATGCTAACTTCACCTCTATTCATCACCACTATTTATTAACACTTGGCGGAAATGGCTCAAATGGGCTGCTGAAAGGTGTCAGCTTTGCTTAAATTTGATCTGGATCACGCAATTACTACTCAGAAGTGAGTAACCTTGCTTACGCCACCTGGAGGTAACGCGTTAGAGTTAGATAACGCTATCGCTTAAGCTCTTTTAGTAAATCAGAGCGAAATGGACGTTAAGTAACCGTTTGATTTTCAGACTGTTATACAAACTTTCGTCAATCTGTCTATACTCTCGTATCGAGCAGATGATTTACTAAAAAAGTTTAACATTATCAGGAGAGCATTATGGCTGTTACTAATGTCGCTGAACTTAACGCACTCGTAGAGCGTGTGAAAAAAGCCCAGCGTGAATATGCCAGTTTCACTCAAGAACAGGTTGACAAAATCTTCCGCGCCGCCGCTCTGGCTGCCGCAGATGCTCGAATTCCCCTCGCTAAGATGGCCGTTGCCGAATCCGGCATGGGTATCATCGAAGATAAAGTGATTAAAAACCACTTCGCCTCCGAATACATCTATAACGCCTATAAAGATGAAAAAACCTGTGGTGTGCTGTCTGAAGACGACACCTTCGGGACTATCACCATTGCTGAACCGATTGGTATCATCTGCGGTATCGTACCGACCACTAACCCGACGTCTACTGCGATCTTTAAATCTCTGATTAGCCTGAAGACGCGTAACGCAATCATCTTCTCTCCGCATCCGCGCGCCAAAGATGCAACGAACAAAGCGGCTGACATCGTTTTGCAGGCGGCTATCGCTGCGGGCGCGCCGAAAGACCTGATTGGCTGGATCGATCAACCTTCCGTTGAACTGTCTAACGCGCTGATGCACCACCCTGATATCAACCTGATCCTGGCGACAGGCGGTCCGGGCATGGTTAAAGCTGCATACAGCTCTGGTAAACCGGCTATCGGCGTTGGTGCAGGTAACACGCCGGTTGTTATCGACGAAACAGCAGATATCAAACGTGCGGTGGCTTCCGTACTGATGTCCAAAACTTTCGATAACGGCGTAATCTGTGCATCTGAACAGTCCGTTGTTGTTGTTGACTCCGTTTATGACGCAGTTCGCGAACGTTTCGCCAGCCACGGCGGCTACCTGCTGCAAGGCAAAGAGCTGAAAGCCGTTCAGGACGTTATCCTGAAAAATGGCGCGCTGAACGCGGCTATCGTTGGTCAACCGGCATATAAAATTGCTGAACTGGCAGGCTTCACCGTACCAGAAACCACTAAGATTCTGATCGGCGAAGTAACGGCTGTTGATGATAGCGAACCGTTCGCTCACGAAAAACTGTCTCCGACGCTGGCAATGTATCGCGCTAAAGACTTCGAAGACGCTGTTGATAAAGCAGAAAAACTGGTTGCAATGGGCGGTATCGGTCATACCTCCTGCCTGTACACCGACCAGGACAACCAGCCAGAACGCGTTGCTTACTTCGGTCAGATGATGAAAACCGCGCGCATCCTGATTAACACCCCGGCTTCTCAGGGTGGTATCGGCGACCTGTATAACTTCAAACTCGCACCTTCCCTGACTCTGGGTTGTGGTTCCTGGGGTGGTAACTCCATCTCTGAAAACGTTGGTCCGAAACACCTGATCAACAAGAAAACCGTTGCTAAGCGAGCTGAAAACATGTTGTGGCACAAACTTCCGAAATCTATCTACTTCCGCCGTGGCTCTCTGCCAATCGCGCTGGATGAAGTGATTACTGATGGCCACAAACGTGCGCTCATCGTGACCGACCGTTTCCTGTTCAACAATGGCTATGCTGACCAGATCACCTCCGTGCTGAAAGCGGCTGGCGTTGAAACTGAAGTCTTCTTTGAAGTTGAAGCTGACCCGACGCTGACTATCGTTCGTAAAGGCGCAGAGCTGGCGAACTCCTTCAAACCAGACGTGATCATCGCGCTGGGCGGCGGCTCCCCGATGGATGCGGCGAAAATCATGTGGGTCATGTACGAACATCCTGAAACCCACTTCGAAGAACTGGCGCTGCGCTTTATGGACATCCGTAAACGTATCTACAAGTTCCCGAAAATGGGCGTGAAAGCGAAAATGGTCGCAATCACTACCACTTCCGGTACCGGTTCTGAAGTAACGCCGTTTGCTGTTGTTACCGACGATGCGACCGGTCAGAAATATCCGCTGGCAGACTATGCGCTGACGCCGGATATGGCGATTGTCGATGCGAACCTGGTTATGGACATGCCGAAGTCTCTGTGTGCTTTCGGTGGTCTGGATGCGGTCACTCACGCTCTGGAAGCCTACGTTTCCGTACTGGCATCTGAGTTCTCTGACGGTCAGGCTTTGCAGGCACTGAAACTGCTGAAAGAAAACCTGCCAGCGTCCTACCACGAAGGGTCTAAAAACCCGGTAGCGCGTGAACGCGTTCACAGTGCAGCGACTATCGCCGGTATAGCGTTTGCGAACGCCTTCCTGGGTGTGTGCCACTCTATGGCGCATAAACTGGGTTCTCAGTTCCACATTCCGCACGGTCTGGCAAACGCCCTGCTGATTTGTAACGTTATCCGTTACAACGCGAACGACAACCCGACCAAGCAGACTGCGTTCAGCCAGTATGACCGTCCGCAGGCTCGCCGTCGCTATGCAGAAATCGCCGACCATCTGGGTCTGAGCGCACCGGGCGACCGTACTGCCGCTAAGATCGAGAAACTGCTGGCATGGCTGGAAAGCGTGAAAGCGGAACTGGGTATTCCTAAGTCTATCCGTGAAGCTGGCGTGCAGGAAGCTGACTTCCTGGCTCATGTAGACAAGCTGTCTGAAGATGCATTCGATGACCAGTGCACCGGCGCTAACCCGCGTTACCCGCTGATCTCCGAGCTGAAACAGATTCTGCTGGATACCTACTACGGCCGTGAATTCACTGAAGGTGAAGTTGCTGCGAAGAAAGAAGCTGCCGCACCGAAAGCTGACAAGAAAGCGAAGAAATCTGCTTAATTCGTTAGCCCAGGCGACATTCTGAAAAAGCCCCCGTCTTCGGGGGCTTTTTTTTGCCTGATGGCGGCGCAAGCGCCTTATCCGGCCTACAGAACGCACGAATCACGCGTGGCGGTGTTTCTCCTGAATCGACGTCAGGGAGCCTTCGGCAAGGGCTTCTTTGTAATGCTTGCGGCATACGGAGACATAACGCTCGTTCCCACCAATCACAACCTGCTCCCCTTCATTATAAGGTCTGCCAGACTGATCAAGACGCAATACCATGCTTGCCTTACGCCCACAAAAACAGATTGTCTTTAATTCGACGAGTTTATCTGACCACGCGAGTAAGTATTGGCTGCCGCCAAATAACTCGCCACGAAAATCAGTACGCAGTCCGTAACACAACACCGGAATATCCAGTTGGTCAACAACCTCAGATAATTCGTACACCTGCTGGCGAGTCAAAAACTGACACTCATCAACCAGAACGCAATGTATTGTCTGTTGCGCATTCTCGGTGCGAATCTCTTCAAACAACGATGAATTTTGGTTAAACAATTTTGCTGGCGAGGAGAGGCCGATACGCGAACTGACTTTACCGGCGCCGAAGCGGTCATCAATTTCCGCTGTATATACAACGGTACGCATCCCGCGTTCCTGATAATTGTATGAAGATTGCAGCAATGCAGTCGACTTACCCGCATTCATTGCCGAATAGTAGAAATATAGCTGTGCCATTGGCAGCAGGCCCTCACCTGGCTGAAATAAAGATTGGGCGGGATTGTATCATAATTTACCGGCATGTCGGGGGCGCCTCGTCACGCCTCCAGTATAAAGAATTGAGCAAACATCGTTCGGTTATACACATTCCTTCACAAATTGTGCCTAAGATATTCATCAATGCTGCTTATCATCTCATCGCATAACCGGGCGCTCATACTTATTGTTACGCTTCCTCATAAATGTGGCAACGTATTAGGACTTTCCCGTAAGGGAAACTAATACAAAAGGTTGAAATTACTGCAATGACAGCCTATTCCACCCTGATAAAATGTGACTAAAATCCTGGAATTTTAACGTTATGCCAAGAGTAACCTCGTTGCCAATAAGCTCTTTTTTGTGCGGTTCTTCAAGAAAAATTTAAGATGGGATAATTAATATCTGTACTTAATAAAGAGCAATTTTGAATTCCTTACATTCCAGGCTATTGCACATCTGAATTTATCGCTCTATTATTAGCTCAACAAACCACCCCCAATATAAGTTTGAGATTACTACAATGAGCGAAGCACTTAAAATTCTGAACAACATCCGTACTCTTCGTGCACAGGCAAGAGAATGTACCCTGGAAACGCTTGAAGAAATGCTGGAAAAATTAGAAGTTGTTGTTAACGAGCGTCGCGAAGAAGAAAGCGCCGCAGCAGCTGAAGTTGAAGAGCGTACCCGTAAACTGCAACAATATCGTGAAATGCTGATTGCCGACGGTATTGATCCGAACGAACTGCTGAATAGCATGGCTGCCGTTAAATCTGGCACTAAAGCTAAACGCGCTGCTCGTCCGGCTAAATATAGCTACGTTGATGAAAACGGTGAAACGAAAACCTGGACTGGCCAGGGTCGTACACCGGCAGTGATCAAAAAAGCGATGGAAGAACAAGGTAAACAACTGGACGATTTCCTGATCAAGGGATAATTCGGAATATGTTTGCTTAAAATCCCGCCAGTGGCGGGATTTTTTTTGCCCTTCCCTCATACCTCGTCTGTTCAGGGCAAAAAAAAACGGCGCTTTAACAGCGCCGCGCCTTTCAGATTATACCGCTTACTTCTTAATACCCAGCTCGTCTTCAAGCCATGCTTTAAATTCAGCGCCCAGAGAATTATGACGGATGCCATATTCAACGAACGCCTGCATGTAACCTAATTTATTACCGCAGTCGTGGCTTTTGCCCTTCATATGGTAGGCTTCGACCGTTTCTTTTTCGATCAGCATATCAATCGCGTCGGTCAGCTGAATTTCGTCGCCCGCTCCCGGAGGGGTTTTCGCCAGCAGAGGCCAGATGTCCGCGCTCAGGACATAACGGCCAACTACCGCGAGATTAGACGGCGCGACATCCGCTTTCGGCTTCTCTACAACGCCAACCATCGGCACGCTTTCGCCCGGTGCCAGCGCCGCGCCTTTGCAATCAACAACGCCGTACGCGGTAACATCTTCAACAGGCTCAACCATAATCTGGCTACAGCCGGTTTCGTCAAAACGACGAATCATTTCAGCAAGGTTATCCTGAGACAGATCGGATTCGTATTCATCCAGAATAACGTCCGGCAGAATCACCGCGACGGGCTCATTACCAACAACAGGATGCGCGCACAATACGGCATGACCCAGGCCTTTCGCCAGCCCCTGACGCACCTGCATAATCGTTACGTGCGGAGGGCAAATAGATTGCACCTCTTCCAGCAGCTGACGCTTAACACGTTTTTCCAGCATGGCTTCCAGCTCGAAGCTGGTATCGAAATGGTTTTCGATCGAGTTTTTGGAAGAGTGCGTCACCAGCACAATTTCAGTGATGCCCGCAGCAATACATTCATTCACGACATACTGAATTAATGGCTTATCAACCAGCGGCAGCATCTCTTTCGGGATCGCTTTCGTCGCCGGTAACATCCTGGTTCCTAATCCCGCGACCGGGATAACGGCTTTTTTGACTTTCGAATTTAGGGCAGCCATTTAAAAATCTCCTGGACTGTTCATGTATTGAACGTGTTCATCAATCTGTATCGCATCCGAGTATATCAGCACTGGTACAAGCCTCAGTTCCGAAAAGGACGCGTGTTAGTATAATTAAGACAAATACGTATAATCTGGCGCTGATAGTAGCACCCACAGAGAAAGGCGGGTAAATCAATTTCACTTTGCCTTTTCATTTGCTCATTCTGCAGACAACATAAGACGCAAACGCCCGCCCGCGCCCCAAATTTGGCACTGCCATGACTCGCAGCGTTGGCTTAATTGGTTCAGGTAGGTATTGCCCAATGTGCCCAGCGGAACGCCATTACTGATCTGTACCTGGTGAGAACCAGTATTTAACGTCGCATTCAGGCCTGCTGAAACCAGTATCAAATTTTTAAGACCGCTGTGGTAATAACCCACTAATAGCGGAAACTGTCCCGGCAAATTCGCCTGCCGAAGCAGATGATTGACCTGTTTCAATAACGCCCCCAGTTCCGGCAAACGCTGATTCTGATGAGCGAGCTGTTCCTGCAATAAGCCATTAAATAGCGCCCGCAGTAATAACGCGGCCAGTACGCCATTATCCCCTGCCCGCGTCACGTCGAGGCAATAAAAAGCGAGATCGTTATCAGACAGCGGCGCAATATCCAGCACCAGGCCGGGTTTGTCTGCCGCAACAAGTTGGCGGTAATTGATTCGGCAATGCGAGATAACCTGCTGAACCGGAGGTTGCAACTCCTGCAACAGCTTTGCTGCCGCCACCGGGTTATCAACCATCGCATCCCAGTCCCGAAACAGGCGTTCTTCTTCTTCAACCCGAGAGTTAAACATATTGGGATAGAGGCAGGCGAAGACGGTTTCCCGCAGACGATTGAGATCTTTCACTGGCTTTAGCAGGACGTCCTCAACGCCCAGTCGCAGCGCTTTGGCGATATCTGCCATATTTTCTGTCGCCGAGATAACCAGAATGGGGGTCTGATCGCCCCGATTACGTAAATGCTCTACCAGTTTGAGACCGTTCATCCTTGGCATCGCAAGATCGCAGATCATCAGATCAGGCGTAAAACTTCCCAGTAACTCCAGGGCGTCAAGACCATCGCCCGCCAGTGCCGTTGTCGCTCCCAAAGAGGAAAACCACGAATCCAGAAGCGAGCGAAATACAGGCTCGTCCTCCACAATAAGAATCTGTTTTCCGACCAATGGCTGCGTCATGTTTTCTCCCCTGACTGGCTTTAGTAAATAGTGGCATGCTATTGCCGCTCGCGCCTGTCAGAATTTGCTTAAGTGTGTATAAAAGGTGCGTTAAACGTCGGTACGCACCAAAGGCAAAAGTTCGTCCATCTTTTTCTCTACCGCCAGTTGTCCCGCAGCAATAGCGGCACTGGCACGGTGGAAGTCCAACGTGGATATTTGCGGACAGAACGGTTGAATCAGAATATCCGGCGGGTCGCCTGCCATTCGGTTGCGTTTAAGGCGGTTTTCCAGCACCTGAATGGACGTTGTCATAATCTCCATCGCCGTTGGCGCGGTGACCGCACGGCGTGAAGTCATGCTGCTGAGGCGCTCTTTCAAACGCGCATGCCAGGAGAGCGAATCATCACTCTCGTCGTTATCATTGCTGACATTCAAAGACAGAAGATCTTGCTGCATGAGGTGCGCATCGTGCTGAAGATCGACCGCAATAACAATATCGGCGCCCATCGCACGCGTCAGAGAAACGGGAACAGGGTTAACGACGGCGCCATCCACCAGCCAGTAGCCGTTATGCGCCACCGGAGACATCAGGCCAGGCATACTGCAAGACGCGCGAACCGCAAGGTGCAGGTCGCCTTCGGTAAACCACAATTCTCGCCCCGTACTCAGGTTGGTCGCCACCGTACCAAAACGTCGGGTGCATTGTTCAAAATCCAGTACCGGCATAACGTTCCGGTACTGATTGAAAACGCGCTCGCCGCGCAGCAACCCTCCTCTGCGCCAGGAGAGATCCATCAGGCGCAGGACATCCCAGTAACTGAACGAACACACCCACTGTTCAAGCGCGGGCAGTTTATTGCAGGCGTATGCGGCGCCAACCAGCGAACCAATTGAACATCCCGCCACGATATCGATATCAATGCCCATGTGTTTCAGGGCTTTGATGACACCAATATGCGACCATCCTCTTGCGGCGCCGGAACCTAGCGCCAGCCCTATTTTAATTTTTCTCATCGTACGTAAAAACTTCCCCTGGCTTCCAGACGTAGCAACATCGTCACCACTCGGTTAACATAGCGCTACCCTGGCGTTTGTACGCCGTTTTTTTTATCCAGGGAGATGATTGTGTCTCAGCTTTGTCCCTGCGGTAGCGCTGTCGAGTATAGCCTATGTTGCGGCCCTATTGTGTCCGGTGAGCGAGTTGCACCCGATCCGTCACATCTCATGCGTTCTCGCTACTGCGCTTTTGTGATGAAAGACGCAAATTACCTGATTAGAACCTGGCACCCCGCGTGTGGTGCAACCGCCTTTCGGGACGATATTGTCGCGGGGTTCGCCCATACTGAGTGGCTTGGGTTGACCATTTTTGAAGAGAGCGGGTCAGACGCGGAAAAAACAGGGTATGTCAGTTTTGTGGCCCGTTTTATCGAACAGGGAACACCCGGCGCGATTATTGAACGTTCGCGTTTCTTAAAAGAAAACGGTCAGTGGTACTATATTGACGGTACGCGCCCCCAGTTTGGTCGAAACGATCCCTGCCCCTGCGGGTCCGGCAAAAAATTTAAAAAGTGCTGCGGCTAAAACGCCTGACAGTGCTGATACAGCAAACACATTAAACAGGATTTACCCGGTAATGCACTCACTACAACGAAAAGTTCTGCGCACTATCTGCCCCGATCAGAAGGGCCTCATCGCGCGTATTACAAATATCTGCTACAAGCACGAACTCAATATCGTGCAAAACAACGAATTTGTTGACCACCGGACCGGGCGCTTCTTTATGCGCACAGAGCTGGAAGGCATTTTTAATGATGTCACGCTGCTTGCCGATCTCGACAGCGCATTACCGGAAGGTTCGGTGCGCGAGCTAAATCCTGCCGGGCGTCGCCGCATCGTCATTCTGGTCACCAAAGAAGCGCATTGTCTGGGCGACCTGTTAATGAAAGCCAACTATGGCGGGCTCGACGTTGAGATTGCCGCCGTAATCGGCAACCACGAAACCCTGCGACCTCTGGTTGAACGTTTTGATATTCCTTTCGAGCTGGTCAGCCACGAAGGGTTAACGCGCGACGAGCACGATAAACAGATGGCGGACGCCATTGATGCGCACCAGCCTGATTATGTCGTGCTGGCTAAGTATATGCGCGTCCTGACACCGGAATTCGTTTCCCGCTTCCCGAATAAGATTATCAATATTCACCATTCGTTCCTGCCGGCTTTTATTGGCGCACGTCCTTACCATCAGGCTTATGAGCGTGGCGTGAAAATTATCGGCGCTACCGCGCACTACGTGAACGATAATCTGGACGAAGGCCCGATCATTATGCAGGACGTAATTCATGTCGATCACACCTATACGGCTGAGGATATGATGCGTGCAGGGCGTGATGTTGAAAAGAATGTGTTAAGCCGCGCATTGTATAAGGTGCTGGCCCAGCGTGTGTTTGTTTACGGGAATCGCACCATCATTCTGTAATCGTCAACGATATGAATTGATTAGCTTTACTCCGTTACGGATGAAAAGTACGCAAACAGTTCATTTTAAGCAAAGGAATGCTTTACAGCGGCGTGTCATTTGATATGATGCGCCCCGCTTCCCAACAGGAAGCAGGCCAGTACAAAGCATTACCCCGTGGTGGGGTTCCCGAGCGGCCAAAGGGAGCAGACTGTAAATCTGCCGTCATCGACTTCGAAGGTTCGAATCCTTCCCCCACCACCATTACTTCCTGAAAGCACACAAACTACTTTTAATAACCTTGCCCCATATTCTGCCCGGTGGCACTCCGTTTACCGGGCCTACATGATCGCATAACCGCATGTTATGTCCGATCGTAGGCCGGATAAGGCGCAGCCGCCATCCGGCAGACAGGCATAAAAAAACCCTGCCGAAGCAGGGTTTAGCCGCACGCAAAGCCGTATCAGCGACGGGCGCGCACGACCTGGTATTTACGCGTCAGGTACTCGACCGGCGCGCTCCAGATGTGAACCAGGCGCGAGAACGGGAACAGCAGGAACAACGTCATCCCCAGCACCAGGTGCAGGCGGAAAATGAACGCTACGCCCTCTAAATGCTCAGACGCGCCGCCGTGGAACGTCACCACAGATTGCGCCCATCCCACCAGTTTCATCATTTCGCTACCGTCCATATGTTGCGCAGAGAACGGAATAGTCAGCAGTCCCAGCGCGCACTGAATCACCAGCAGAGAAAGGATCAAAATATCCGCTCCCGTAGTCGTTGCACGCACGCGTGGGCTGAACAGACGGCGTTTAAGCAGCAGTACGCCACCGACCAGCGTCATCACGCCACAGGCGCCGCCGGCAATCATCGCCATTTTCTGCTTCACTTCAATCGGCAGGAACGCTTCGTACATCCAGTGCGGCGTCAGCATCCCCAGGAAGTGACCCGCGAAGATCCCCAGAATACCGAAGTGGAACAGGTTCGAAGCCAGGTTCATCCCTTTGCGATCCAGCATCTGGCTGGAAGCCGCACGCCAGGTGTACTGACCGTAGTCATAGCGCAGCCAGCTGCCAATCAGGAACACTGACCCGGCAATGTACGGATAGATATCAAAGAAGAACATATTCAGGAAGTGCATTATTGCTGTCCTCCGGTGGTGATATTCAAATATTGCGGAGCGACAGCCCCGGCAAAACGACGCTGGTGAGCGGAAATCTCCGACTCGCCGCAACCCTGCTCAGCAAAGAATTTCACCTGTTCTTCTTCCCAGACGGCATCCAGTGCTTGCGGGGTATCGTCACGGACTTCATCCGCAATTTTCTCTGCCACTTTGTCGCTGTCGATAACGGTATTAGCCAGCTTCAGCAGCAGATCGAACAGCACCGCATAGCGACTTTCCCGCTGTTGTAGACGTGCGCCCAGCAACGCCAGAATCGGCGCGATGTCCTGCAAGCCGCCAAGCGCGTCGTTTTTCGGCAACTGCGCCAGATACTCCAGATACAGCGGCAGATGGTCAGGCAACTCACGACTGTCGAGTTGCAGGCCGTGCTGCTCGTACTGCGCCATCAAATCGACCATTGCCTGGCCGCGATCGCGGGATTCACCATGAACATGCTCAAACAGCAACAGCGACGTGGCGCGACCGCGATCAAACAGTTCGCTGTAGCTTGCCTGTACATCCAGCATCTCCTGCGCAGTGAGATCGCGCAGGAAAACCGCCAGACTCTGAGCATCTTCTTTATCCAGGTTTTCGGATGACGCGAGTGCATCGAAAAGTTCCTGTTGATGCTGCCATAAGGCAGCATCCGGGTACTCGAGCAGACGCGAAACAATGACGAGTTCAATCATTGGTGCGGCTCCGTTTTGCTGCTCACATCGATGGCATCAATGCGGCGGCTGTTGAACAGGTTGAATTTGGTATCTGAACCGTGGCAACCATCGCCGAACGTAAAGCCGCAACCGCTTTTCTCCGGGAACGCCTCACGCGCCAGCTCACGATGGCTGCTCGGGATAACGAAACGGTCTTCATAGTTCGCAATTGCCAGGTAACGGTACATTTCCTGCGCCTGCGCTTCGCTCAGACCCACTTCTTCCAGCGCGCGGGTATCCAGTTTACCGTCAACGGTTTCCGCACGTTTGTAGTGACGCATCGCCAGCATACGTTTCAGCGCCAGCAGTACCGGCTGGGTATCGCCTGCGGTCAGCAGGTTCGCCAGGTACTGAACCGGGATACGCAGGCTTTCCACGTCCGGCAGGATGCCGTTGCTGCCCAGTTCGCCGGCGTCCGCCGCAGACTGGATCGGTGACAGCGGCGGCACGTACCAGACCATCGGCAGCGTACGGTATTCCGGGTGCAGCGGCAGCGCCAGCTTCCAGTCCATCGCCATTTTGTAAACCGGGGACTGCTGCGCCGCATCGATAACGCTCTGCGGAACGCCGTCTTTCAGTGCTTGTTCAATGACCGCCGGATCGTTCGGATCGAGGAACACATCCAGTTGGCGTTGATACAGATCTTTCTCGTTCTCGGTGCTGGCTGCGCTTTCAATCGCATCGGCGTCATACAGCAGCACGCCAAGGTAACGGATACGACCCACGCAGGTTTCGGAACATACGGTCGGTTGACCCGCTTCAATACGCGGATAACAGAAAATACACTTCTCGGACTTCCCGCTCTTCCAGTTGAAGTAGATCTTCTTGTACGGGCAACCGGTGATGCACATACGCCAGCCGCGGCATTTGTCCTGATCAATCAGGACAATGCCATCCTCTTCACGCTTGTAGATGGCGCCGCTCGGACAGGTCGCCACACACGCCGGGTTGAGGCAGTGCTCGCACAGACGCGGCAGATACATCATGAAGGTGTTTTCGAACTGGCCGTACATCGCCTTCTGCATGTTTTCGAAGTTCTGGTCTTTGGCGCGTTTTTCAAATTCGCCGCCCAGAATTTCTTCCCAGTTCGGACCGCTGGTGATTTTGTTCATCCGCTGACCGGTGATCAGCGAGCGCGGGCGCGCAATCGGCTGATGCTTGCTTTCCGGCGCGGTATGCAGGTTCTGGTAGTCGTAATCAAACGGCTCGTAGTAATCATCAATGCCCGGCAGATGCGGGTTAGCGAAGATTTTACCCAGCAGCATCGCGCGGTTGCCCATGCGAGGTTGCAGTTTGCCGTTAATTTTACGGACCCAGCCGCCTTTCCATTTTTCCTGATTTTCCCAGTCGTTCGGGAAACCGACGCCAGGCTTACTTTCCACGTTATTGAACCAGGCGTATTCCATACCTTCACGGCTGGTCCAGACGTTTTTACAGGTCACTGAACAGGTGTGGCAGCCGATGCATTTATCGAGATTCAGCACCATGCCGACTTGTGAACGAATTTTCATTTTACGCTCTCCTGTACCTGGTCATTGCCTTCGCCATCCAACCAGTTAATGTTCTTCATCTTACGCACCACAACAAACTCATCGCGGTTTGAACCGACCGTACCGTAGTAGTTAAAGCCGTAGGCCAGCTGCGCATAGCCGCCGATCATGTGGGTCGGCTTCGGCGTGATACGGGTTACAGAGTTGTGAATACCGCCGCGCTGTTGGGTAATTTCTGAACCCGGCAGGTTAACGATACGTTCCTGCGCGTGGTACATCATGGTCATCCCGGCCGGAACACGCTGGCTTACCACCGCGCGTGCCGTCAGCGCACCGTTGCTGTTAAAGACCTCGATCCAGTCGTTATCTTCAATACCCAGATCTTTAGCATCGGTTTCGCTCATCCAGACAATCGGCCCACCGCGCGACAGCGTCAGCATCAGCAGGTTGTCGCTGTAGGTAGAGTGGATACCCCACTTCTGGTGCGGCGTCAGGAAGTTGAGTGCTTTTTCCGGGTTGCCGTTAGATTTCTCACCCATCACCGCTTTCACTGAACGCGTGTCGATTGGCGGACGGTAAACCAGCAGGCTTTCGCCAAAGTCACGCATCCACTGATGATCCTGATACAAAGACTGGCGGCCAGACAGCGTACGCCACGGAATCAGCTCGTGGACGTTGGTATAACCGGCGTTGTAAGAGACGTGTTCATCTTCCAGGCCAGACCAGGTCGGGCTGGAGATAATCTTACGCGGCTGCGCCTGAATATCGCGGAAGCGGATTTTCTCTTCTTCTTTATTGGTCGCCAGATGCGTATGGTCACGACCGGTGAACTCACTCAGCGCCGCCCAGGCTTTCACCGCTACGTGGCCGTTAGTTTCCGGCGCCAGCGTGAGGATCATCTCGGCGGCATCAATCGCGGTATTCAGCATCGGCTGGCCTTTTGCCGGGCCTTCAGCTTTGGTGTAATTGAGCTTGCGCAGCAAATCCATTTCGCTCTGAGTGTTCCAGGCGATACCCTTGCCACCGTTGCCGATTTTCTCCATCAGCGGGCCGATAGAGGTAAAGCGCTCATACGTCGCCGGGTAGTCGCGTTCCACCGGAATGATGTGCGGCGCGGTTTTACCTGGGATCAGGTCGCATTCGCCTTTTTTCCAGTCTTTCACGTCCAGCGGCTGCGCCAGTTCGGCAGCGGAATCATGCTGAATCGGCAGCGTCACCACATCGGTTTCTTTGCCAAGGTGTCCCACGCAGACTTCAGAGAATTTCTTCGCGATGCCTTTATAGATTTCCCAGTCGCTTTTCGATTCCCAGGCCGGGTCAACGGCGGCAGACAACGGGTGAATAAACGGATGCATATCCGAGGTATTCATGTCGTCTTTTTCATACCAGGTCGCGGTCGGCAGCACGATGTCGGAGTACAGGCAGGTGCTCGACAGACGGAAGTCCAGCGTCACCACCAGGTCCAGCTTGCCGTCAAGACCGTTATCCTGCCATTCCACTTCTTCCGGCTTCACGCCGCCCTGCATACCCAGATCTTTGCCCTGAATACCGTTTTCCGTACCCAGCAGGTACTTCAGCATGTACTCATGCCCTTTACCGGATGAACCAAGCAGGTTCGAACGCCAGATAAACAGGTTACGCGGGTGGTTTTTCCCGTTTTCCGGCTGCTCCGCCGCAAAACGAATCGAGCCTTCTTTCAGCGATTTCACGGTGTAATCCACCGCCGTCATCCCGGCTTTTTCCGCCTCACGCGCGATGTACAGCGGGTTGGTGCCCAACTGCGGCGCAGACGGCAACCAGCCCATGCGTTCAGCACGCACGTTGAAGTCGATCAGATGGCCGCTGTAGCGGGATTTATCCGCCATCGGCGACAGCAGTTCCTGCGCGGTAACCGTCTCGTAGCGCCACTGGCTGGAGTGGTTATAGAAATAGGAGGTGCTGTTCATATGACGCGCCGGACGCTGCCAGTCAAGAGCAAACGCCAGCGGCTGCCAGCCGGTCTGCGGACGCAGTTTTTCCTGGCCGACATAGTGCGCCCAGCCGCCGCCGCTCTGACCGATACAACCGCAGAACACCAGCATGTTGATAAGCCCACGATAGTTCATATCGAGGTGATACCAGTGGTTCAGGCCGGCGCCGACGATGATCATTGAACGACCATGCGTCTTATCGGCGTTGTCCGCAAATTCACGGGCGATACGGGTGATTTGCGCACGCGGTACGCCGGTTATCTGCTCTGCCCACGCCGGAGTATAGGCTTTAATGTCGTCGTAGCTGGTTGCGCAGTTTTCGTCGTTCAGACCGCGTTCCAGGCCATAGTTCGCCATCGTCAGATCGTAAACGGTAGTCACCAGCGCGGTGGTTCCGTCTGCCAGTTGCAGGCGTTTCACCGGTAGCTTGTGCAGCAGAACGTTTTGCAACTCGACTTTGTTGAAGTGTTCAGTGCCTTCACCACCAAAGTACGGGAAGCCCACTTCTGCGATATCGTCTTGGCTACCCAGCAGGCTGAGTTGCAGTTCGGTTTCTTCGCCTGACGTACCGTCACGCTGTTCGAGGTTCCATTTGCCTTTCTCACCCCAACGGAAGCCAATAGAACCGTTCGGCGCAACCATATCGCCGCGGGTGTTGATGGCAACGGTTTTCCATTCCGGGTTGTTTTCCTGACCCAGCGCGTCAATAAGATCGGCGGCGCGCAGCATACGGCCAGCGGCATAGTAACCGTCGCGTTCTTCAAGCATCACCAGCATCGGCATGTCGGTATAGCGACGGACGTAATCGGTGAAATACTGGCTCGGGTTATCAAGGTGGAATTCACGCAGCATAACGTGGCCCATCGCCAGCGCCATCGCGGCGTCAGTCCCCTGCTTCGGCGCCAGCCACAGGTCGCACAGCTTGGCGATTTCAGCGTAGTCAGGCGTAACGGCAACCGTTTTGGTGCCTTTGTAACGCACTTCAGTAAAGAAGTGGGCATCCGGGGTACGGGTCTGCGGAACGTTAGAGCCCCAGGCGATGATGTAGCTGGAGTTGTACCAGTCAGCGGATTCCGGTACGTCCGTCTGCTCGCCCCAGGTCTGCGGAGACGCAGGCGGCAGGTCGCAGTACCAGTCGTAGAAGCTCAGGCAAGTCCCGCCGATCAGAGACAGGTAACGCGCGCCGGATGCGTAAGAGACCATCGACATTGCCGGAATCGGCGAGAAGCCCGCCACGCGATCGGGACCGTAATTTTTGATGGTATAAACGTTGGATGCCGCAATCAGTTCGTTCACTTCCTGCCAGGAAGAACGAACGAAGCCACCACGACCACGCGCTTGTTTGAAGCTTTTTGCTTTATCGGCGTCTTCGATGATGGAAGCCCAGGCTTCTACCGGATCGCTGTGCAGTTTTTTCGCATCACGCCACATTTTCATCAGGCGCTTACGCATCAGCGGATATTTCAGGCGGTTTGCGCTGTAGAGATACCAGGAGTAGCTCGCGCCGCGCGGGCAGCCGCGAGGTTCATGGTTCGGCATATCCGGGCGGGTGCGCGGGTAGTCTGTCTGCTGGGTTTCCCAGGTGACCAGACCGTTTTTCACATAAATTTTCCAGCTGCAAGAGCCGGTACAGTTTACCCCGTGGGTTGAACGCACGACTTTGTCATGCTGCCAACGTTGGCGGTATCCATCCTCCCAGTCCCGGTTTGTTTCGAGAAGCTGGCCGTGCCCATCGGCAAAGGTTTCGCCCTTCTGTTTGAAGTAGCGAAACCGGTCCAGGAATTTACTCATCGGGTTTCTCCTGTTTGGAGCCTGACGGCTCTCTGATAAATCGACATTGCTGGATTGGCTGTGAAGGTAACGCTCTGAAAGGGCGTCAGAATTGATAACGATCAAGGCAGACGGGGATGAAAATCGGGGGTGTTTTTTGACATACCCCTTAAGGAGGATGATTTTTATTCACTCAAAATACTGATTAATATGAATATTTTTAAATTCATCCATTATGTAAATGTTAAATTCTTTATAAGTGGGTATTAAGGGGTATGCCCCCTGCAAGGCATAAATGAACGCTGTTCTGACAAACCGGCGCTGTTTATTTATAAATAAGTATGTTGTAACTAAGCACAGGCAAAAAAAAGCGCGGTCTAACGCCGCGCAATGGATAATCAAACAATTACTTTTTTATTTTTTAGAATGACGTCCGTATACCGCCCAGGTGATGACTACGCAGGCGATATAGAAAATCAGGAACACTTTCATCGCATCGACCGGTGAGCCGGTTAATGCCAGAGATGTCCCGAATGCTTTCGGAATAAAGAAACCGCCGATTGCGCCAATCGCAGAGATAAAGCCCAATGCGGCTGCGGTATCGGTTGCGGCTTCACGCAGCGCTTTCTCTTCAGAACCCCCTTCCGCTTTAACCCTGTCCATCGTCAGCTTACGGAAAATAACGGAGATCATCTGGAAAGTAGACCCACTGCCCAGCCCGGCAGTCAGGAACAGCGCCAGGAAGACAACGAAGAAGGCGATAAAGCTGCCGCCCTGGCCGTTAGAAGGCAAGGTCAGGAACAGTAAGGCGCTGAAAATCGCCATCAGCACAAAGTTAACCAGCGTCACCCGCGTTCCGCCCAGACGGTCAGAAATTGCCCCGCCCGCAGAACGGGCCAGCGCGCCGATTAACGGCCCGAAGAAGGCATAATGCAGGATCTGTACTTCCGGGAACTGTGTTTTAGACAGCATCGCAAACCCGGCGGAGAAGCCGATGAATGAACCGAACGTCGCCAGATACAGCAGGCTCATCATCCACAGGTGCCCACGTTTAAGTACCGGCAACTGATCTTTCAGCGAAGCCTTCGAGGTCGCCAGCTCATTCATACCGAACCAGGCGGCTAGGGTGAAAATGGCCAGGAACGGCACCCAAATCCAGGCGGCGTTCGCCAGATACAGCTGCGAACCGTCCGGCTGTTCCACGCCGTGACTGCCAAATACGGCAAAGACAGACAACGAGACCACCAGCGGCGCGACCAGTTGCATAACGCTCACGCCCATGTTGCCTAAACCGCCGTTCAGACCCAGCGCACCGCCCTGTTTCTGTTTTGGAAAGAAGAAGCTGATGTTAGCCATGCTGGAGGCAAAGTTCGCGCCGGCAAAACCGCACAGCAGAGAAATCAGAATAAAGGTGCTAAACGGCGTGGAGGTATCCTGCACGGCAAAACCTAACCATACGCAAGGAATGACCAGAATCCCGGTGCTGAACGCCGTCCAGCGGCGGCCGCCAAACAGAGGAACCATAAAGGAGTACGGCACACGCAGTAATGCGCCAGAAACAGACGGCAAGGCGGTCAGCATGAACAGCTGATCGGTGGTGAAGTTAAAACCGACCTTCGGTAAATTCACCGCGACGGCGCTGAATAACATCCATACACAAAACGCCAGCAGCAAACAGGGGACGGAAATCCACAGGTTGCGGCTGGCAACACGATGACCACGCTGTTCCCAGAAAGCGGGATCTTCCGGCCGCCATTCTGTGATTACAGCTCCAGATGCCCTTTCGGGGGCAGATGAGTGACTCATAGACACCTCTGTTACTCGATTCGATGTCTGCCACATTAGGGTTTACAGCCGGGGGTAAGTTGATATAAATCAAAGGAAAAGCCGTCATTATTCGCGGCTAAAAATTATCATGCCCCTTAGTGAGTAGGCTTTGTCGACAAAAAAGATGTGGTTTTTCACGGTGCTGTATAACCCTACCCCCCGGCTTCGCGATCCCCTCCCACCACCAGCAATTAAGAGGTAACTCGTTATAGGTATGGGTATACTCCAGGGTATGGCTGAGAATAACGTCACTGTCGAAACGCCCCTCGGTGAGCATCCCGGCAGAATCGTCATTCATTAAGGTTTCCTGAGCAGGAAGCCTGAAGGAAGAAGTCTACATGTTTAAACGTTGTCTCTCTCCACTCACGCTGGTCAACCAACTGGCGCTTATTGTTCTCCTGTCCACCGCTATCGGTGTGGCGGGCATGGCTATCTCTGGCTGGCTGGTTCAGGGCGTACAAGGCAGCGCTCATGCGATCAACAAGGCCGGTTCGCTGCGTATGCAGAGCTATCGCCTGCTGGCAGCAGTGCCACTGAGCGCCCACGACCAAAAACTGCTGGATGAGATGAAACAGACGGCGTTCAGCCCTGAACTGACCCACGCTGCGGAACGCGACGGGCAACAAGAGCAGCTTCGCGCACTACAGGACTACTGGCATACGGAACTGGCGCCAGGACTGCAACGCGCGCAGGACAGAAACGCCGTTGCCGGCGATGTTATGCGTTTTGTCACCGGTCTGGATCGGTTAGTCACCGCCTTTGATCACACGACCGAGCTGCGCATTGAGCGCGTGGTGATGGTGCATCGGTTAATGGCCATCTTTATGGCGTTGCTGTTCGTCTTTACGATCATCTGGCTACGGGCGCGCCTGCTGCAACCGTGGAAACAACTGCTTTCGATGGCGCGAGCCGTCAGCCAGCGCGACTTCACCCAGCGGGCGCATATCAGCGGGCGCAATGAGATGGCGATGTTAGGCTCAGCGCTCAACAACATGTCGGAAGAGCTGGCCGAAAGTTACGCCGTACTGGAACAACGCGTGCAGGAAAAGACGGCCGGGCTGGAGCATAAAAACCAGATCCTCTCATTCCTGTGGCAGGCCAACCGCCGCCTGCATTCCCAGGTGCCGCTGTGTGAGCGCCTCTCCCCGGTGCTGAACGGCCTGCAAAACCTGACGCTGCTGCACGATATTGAACTGCGGGTTTATGACCTGGAAGATGAAGATAATCATCAGGAGTTCACCTGCCAGTCCGACAGCAGTTGTGATGACAAAGGGTGCCACCTCTGCCCGCGCGGCGCGCTGCCCGCGATCAACGGCGGCACCACGCTGAAATGGCGACTTACCGATGCCCATACGCAATACGGCATTCTGCTGGCGACGCTGCCGCACGGGCGCCATCTGAGTCACGATCAGCAGCAGATGATTGATACGCTGGTCGAGCAATTGACCGCTACGCTGGCGCTGGACAGAAATCAGGAACGCCAGCAACAGTTGATTGTGATGGAAGAGCGTGCCACCATTGCCCGCGAACTTCATGATTCTATTGCACAATCGCTCTCCTGCATGAAGATGCAGGTCAGCTGTCTGCAAATGCAGGGCGCGACGTTGCCGGAAAGCAGCCGCGAGTTGCTCAGCCAGATCCGCAACGAACTGAATACCTCCTGGGTACAGCTACGTGAACTGTTGACCACCTTCCGGTTACAGTTGACCGAACCCGGCCTGCGGCCTGCGCTGGAGGCGAGCTGTCAGGAATATAGCGCCCGATTTGGTTTTACGGTGAAGCTGGATTATCAGCTCCCGCCGCGACGGGTGCCGTCGCATCAGGCTATCCACCTGTTGCAAATTGCCCGCGAAGCGTTAAGTAACGCCCTCAAGCATTCCCATGCCGATGAGGTGGCCGTCGCCGTGGTGCAAAATGGCAATCAGGTCAAACTGACAGTAAAAGACAACGGCTGCGGCGTACCAGAAAACGCCGAGCGCAGTAACCATTATGGCATGATTATTATGCGTGACCGCGCGCAGAGCCTGCGTGGCGATTGTCGTGTACGCCGTCGTGAGACGGGCGGTACGGAAGTTGCTGTCACCTTTATTCCCGAAACAAACTTCACAGAAGTCCAAGGAGATACCCATGAGTAATCAGGAACCGGCTACCATCCTGCTGATCGACGATCATCCGATGTTACGGACCGGTGTTAAACAGCTTGTCAGCATGGCGCCCGATATTAGCGTGATCGGCGAAGCCAGTAATGGCGAGCAGGGTATTGAGCTGGCAGAGTCTCTTGATCCCGATCTGATCCTGCTGGATCTGAACATGCCGGGCATGAACGGTCTGGAAACCCTGGATAAGCTGCGTGAGAAATCACTGTCAGGCCGTATCGTGGTATTCAGCGTGTCCAATCATGAAGAAGACGTGGTGACGGCGCTGAAGCGCGGCGCAGACGGCTATCTGTTAAAAGATATGGAGCCGGAAGATCTGCTGAAAGCCTTACAGCAAGCGGCCGCTGGCGAAATGGTGCTGAGCGAAGCGTTAACGCCGGTTCTGGCCGCCAGCCTGCGGGCAAACCGCGCGACCTCTGACCGCGACGTGACCCAACTGACGCCGCGCGAACGCGATATCCTGAAGCTGATCGCCCAGGGGCTGCCGAATAAAATGATCGCCCGCCGCCTGGATATCACCGAGAGTACGGTCAAAGTGCATGTGAAACATATGCTGAAGAAGATGAAGCTGAAGTCACGCGTCGAAGCGGCGGTATGGGTGCATCAGGAACGCATCTTCTGATTACTCCTCCGGGAGCAACTTCCAGCGCGGATCGTTATCGGGCATCGCCATAAACGGTTCAGTCAGTGATAGCGTGATCTCATTGGAGGAGACACGCTGGCCCTGCTCATCTTCAACAACGACCGACAGCCGCCAGCGATTTGTCGCCCCTTCGCTGCTGTCCCAGGCCGGCATGATAATGGTCCAGCCCTCTGCGCTGTCCGCCTTCGCTCCTGCCGTCAGACTCAGCGCCTGCGTATCGCCCTGCCACGTCACATGACGAACGCCATGCCGACTGCGAATCTGCACCTTCAGCGGCACCGTCTCGCCAGGCTGGAGATCCCACGGCGGCGTCGCCAGAAAAACAGTGAGCGTTTTACGCTGACGGTACTCCATCGTCGGGAGATTATTGCGCTGCGGGTTATCATAGCGACTGCCGCGCAACGACTGACTCTCCGCCACTTCGCTGGCCGACAGCTGTTTGTTCAGCGGCACGCCAAAACGGTAGTTCAGGTTCAACCCCAGATTATTCTGGCTCACCCCGCTCTCGCCCTGTTTATGTTGCGCCGTTACCGTCACCAGCGGCACCGGCGTGTAATTAAGCCCCAGTTTTACCGCTACCGGATTATGGTATCCCGTGCCTGAGTCAAACAGATCCACTCGTTCGCCGAAATACTGTTCCACGCTGACGCTGGTGTTGAGGTGTTGATAAAACGGCATACGCATCTGCGCGGTAACATCGTAGCCGCGCGCCATACGCTGCTCTAAGGCGGTGGTCTGTTCATGCCAGGAAGCGAAAGGCTGGTAGTAATTGGCGGATAATCGCAGGTATTCGCCCCACGCTTCCGCGCCAAATCCCGCCCGTTGCAGATTTTCATCCAGCAGGTTGTCATAAAAAGTGTTGTACCCTAACAGCCAGCCGTCACGCGCCCAGCGTTGGCCGATGCCGACATTACTGACCAGGCCATCGTCCTGCTGAGTCAGCCCGAGTTGACTCCAGGTCAGATACCGCGTGTTGTCCTGCCAGGGAATAAACCAGCCCCCACGACTGCCGGTAAAGCTCCCTTCGTTATCAATCCTGAGATCGACACTCGCATTCCCCCAGGGCGAAAGCCAGGACTCCAGTTGATGATTCACCTGTTCACTCACGGCGTCCCGCACCTGGCCAAACGCAAACTGACGCGCCTGCTCGCCGGTATCCAGCCCATTGTCGGTCATGCTCGCTTCGCCAAAGGCTTTCACCATCTCAGCAAACTGTTTTTCACCTTCGTGTGACTCAGGCGTCATGCCCAAATCAGGTAAACCATCCTGGTTGTTATCGAAGGGATTTTCCGCCTGTTGAATAAACGAGGATTGCGCGCTGGCAATACCGCCTGCCAGCAGCAAGAGTATGCAAAGGGAAAGAGGGCGATAAACAATACGGCTCAAATTGTCAGTTGCTTTTACATTAAACGAATGAAATCTCACACTTAACTAAAACCATAACGTTTCCATCCGCGTTTTGCAGCCCTTTATCGCATTTTCAGGAGAATCCCAGGCTTCCGGCGGATGCCGTTTGCGCCAGCAGCGCTTTCAGCTCCGGTACGCATGAGCCGCAGTTGGTGCCGCAGCGTAATGTTTTGCCCAGCGCCTGAACGGAGTCGCACCCTTGTGCGATAGCCTGCTGAATAGCACACTCCCCCACGCTAAAGCAGCTACAGATAATGCGTCCCTGGTCGGGCATCCCGCCGCCCGGTTTGCCACTCAACAGGCCATGCCGTTCAGGGGCGTTTTCCGGCGGATGGCGGAACGCGGCAATCACCGCCGCATCGTCTGTTTCGGGTTTTATCGCATCTGACCAGAACCCCAGCATTAATTGTCCCGCCTGCCAGGCCAGAATATTCAGCCCCTGCGACGTCTGTGCGGTCTGCAATTGCCAGCGCTGTTCGCGGCACATCGCCAGCAACCAGTCGCGATCGTCACGATCGCTTGCGAGGGTGAAACGCGCCACGCCTTCCGCCGCTTTACGCCACCAGTGAACAAAAGGAGGAAAGGTTATCTCCTCGCGGATGAACAGTTCCCCCTGCCAGCGCGGCTGCCACGGCGTGATGCGCACCGCCGTTTGTTTACTCTCCGGCTGCCCTGATTGAGGATCGCAGACGGGCGCGACCAGCGCATTCACCCTTCCCTGCCGGGCAAAGCGATTATTCCAGTGCATCGGCGTAAACGCCGTCCCTTCCCGCAAGCCGGCCTGAATCACCACTCTGGCGACCATTACCCCACGCGAAGAGCTGATACGGCCAAATGCGCCATCCACCAGGTGAAAACGGGCGGCATCGGACGGTGAAACCTCAACAATCGGTTCGCTAATGTGCTGCATAAGCCGAACCACCGTTCCGGTTCGGGTCATGGTGTGCCACTGATCGCGCAGGCGACCGCTGTTTAAAATAAGCGGATAGAGCGCGTCACAGCGCGTTCTCATGCCCTCCGGTTCAACGGGCACCAGCCGCAGACGCTTATTGCGATGCCAGCCGCAAGCCAGGTCCAGCGCTCCGTGGTGACGGCTGACCGGCCAGCGGACAGGCGCCATTTCATCCCACGCCGCGCGGTTCAGATCCGCCAGCGCGCCAATATCAAACGCGCGGTCGCCGTCATTCTCAAACCCCGACAGCGCAGCGTGTTCCCGAAAGACATCCCACGCATCCTGCCAGGCGAATGCCTCGCCAAAGCCAAGTTGTTTCGCCATCTGCGCGACAATCCACCAGTCTGCTCTGGCCTCGCCGGGGGCGGTTAAAAATGCGCGCTGACGCGAGATGCGCCGTTCAGAGTTGGTGACGGTGCCGTTTTTCTCCCCCCAGGCCAGCGCCGGAAACCGGATATGCGCCAGTCGACTGGTATCGGTATCGGCCACCACCTCCGAGACAATGACCAACGGGCAGGCAGACAGCGCCTGACAGACGGCATGAGTGTCCGGCAGCGATACCGCCGGATTCGTGCCCATGATCCACACCGCCTTCACCTCGCCGCGCGCGATAGCGTCGAACAGATCCACCGCCATCAACCCTGGCGTCTGCGCCAGCCGCTCCGTGCCCCAGAAACGGGCAACCCGCGACAGATCCTGCGGCTCAAAATTCATGTGCGCCGCCAGCTGTGTCGCCAGCCCGCCGACTTCACGCCCTCCCATCGCATTTGGCTGTCCGGTCAGCGAAAAGGGCCCGCAGCCTTCCCGCCCGTATTTACCGCTGGCAAGGTGTACATTAATGATCGCGTTACATTTATCACTGCCGCTGGCGGACTGGTTAATCCCCATAGTGTAAAGGGTGATTGCGCGCGGCGCGGTCAGAAAGCCATCATAAAACCGGCGGATTTCCGCGGGTTCCAGACCACAAAATTGCGCGACTCGCTCAACAGGCCAGCGACTGGCGCGGGCAAACGCCGCCTGCGCATCATCAAAATCGACGTCATATTCGCCGCTTGTCGCGATGGCGTGCAGCAGCCCGACAAACAGCCCGCCATCGCTGCCGGGCGTCAGGGCAAGGTGCATATCCGCAATATCACAGGTGGCGGTGCGCCGGGGATCAATCACCACCACTTTCATGGACGGGTTCTCTTTTCGCGCCTGCACCAGGCGCTGATAGAGCACCGGATGCGTCCACGCCGCGTTCGAGCCGACCAGAATCACCAGATCGCTGCGCTCTATATCTTCGTAGCTGCATGGCACCACATCCGCGCCAAACGCGCGTTTGTAGCCCGTAACGGCTGACGACATGCACAGGCGCGAATTGGTATCGATATTGGCCGCACCGATGAATCCCTTCATCAGCTTATTCGCCGCATAGTAGTCTTCCGTCAGCAGTTGTCCCGAGGCGTAGAAAGCCACCGACGCAGGGCCATATTGCGCGATGATACTGCGCAGGCGCTCGCCCGCCGTGTTCAGCGCCTGCTGCCAGCTTACCGTTTCACCGTTAACCTGCGGATGTAATAACCGTCCGGTCAGTCCGGTGGTTTCCCCCAGCGCGGCGCCTTTCACACACAGTCGCCCAAAATTGGCCGGGTGATCGGGATCGCCCTGAACCGTGACGCCCTGTTCGCTGACGCGGGCGATCACTCCACAGCCGACGCCGCAGTAAGGGCACGTTGTCCGGGTTTCATTCATGACGCCTCCGCACGCAGCAGTAGCGCCTGATTCCCGACCCATACCTTGCCTGCTTCGACTTTCACCGGCCAGGCGCGCACAACGGGCTCACCGCTGTCATACTGCCGACCATCGCGCAGGCGAATACGCTGTTTGTAGAGCGGCGAAATGACAACGGGCTCACCGCCGGCATCCCCCAGGATTCCCCGGGAAAGCACGTTTGCGTCGCTGCCGGGTTCATGGTTATCAAGGGCGTAAATCGTCTGACCAAAGCGAAACAGCGCAATTTGCAGGTTGCCCAGACGGGCGCCAATGCCCGCCTGCTCGGGAATCTCCTCCAGCTGACAAACCTCCTGCCAGGGTTTTGTCGGCAGGATGGTTCTCGCTGGCGCCGCCGGTTTCGCCAGCTGCGGTTGCCCACGTAGCATCTGGCGCGCTACGGCTTCATCCGGTTCGTCACCGTTCACGCTGGCGCGGAACAGCGCCAGACGCTGCGGATCGTTCAGCGTGGTTTGCCATTCACACTGGTATGTTTCCACAATCCGCGCCATCTCCTGTTCAAGCTCGTCGCCGATACCCAGACTGTCGTGTATAACCACCTCGCGCAGATAGTCGATGCCCCCTTCAAGATTATCCATCCAGGTGCTGGTGCGTTGCAGGCGATCGGCGGTACGGATATAGAACATCAGGAAGCGATCCACGAATTTAATCAGCGTGGCGTCATCCAGATCGCTGGCGAACAGATCCGCATGACGCGGCTTCATACCGCCGTTTCCGCAGACATACAGGTTCCAGCCTTTATCGGTAGCAATCACGCCAACGTCTTTCCCCTGCGCTTCGGCACACTCGCGGGTACAGCCGGAGACCGCCATTTTGATTTTGTGCGGGGCGCGCAGTCCCTTGTAGCGGTTCTCCAGCGTGACGGCCAGACCGGTTGAATCCTGAACGCCATAGCGACACCAGGTTGACCCGACGCAGGATTTCACCGTGCGCAACGACTTCCCGTAGGCGTGCCCGGTTTCAAAACCGGCGGCAACCAGATCGCGCCAGATATCCGGCAGCTGTTCGAGGCGCGCGCCAAACAAGTCGATACGCTGCCCGCCGGTAATTTTGCTGTAGAGCTGATAACGTTTGGCGATTTCGCCAATGGCGATCAGCCCATCCGGCGTTACCTCGCCAGCCGCCATGCGCGGTACGACGGAATACGAACCGTCTTTCTGGATATTGGCAAAATAACGATCGTTGGTGTCCTGCAACGGCAGATGCGCAGGTTTTAGCAGATACTCATTCCAGCAGGAAGCCAGCACCGAGCCCACCAGCGGTTTGCAAATCTCACAACCATGCCCGCGACCATAGCGGCTAATCAGTTGCTCAAAGGTGTGGATGCGGTTCACCCGCACCAGGTGGTAAATCTCCTGTCGCGAGTACGCAAAGTGTTCGCAGATATCCTTTTTAACCTCCACGCCCTGTGCCGCCAGCTGGAACTCCATCATCTGTTTCACCAGCGCGCTGCACCCACCGCAGCCGGTTGCCGCTTTGGTGCACTGCTTGATTGCGCCCATCTCCGTTGCGCCCGCGCTGACCGCCTGGCAAATATCTGCCTTGCTGACGTTATGACAAGAGCATATTTGCGCGCTGTCCGGTAATGCCGCAACGCCCAACGCTTTCGGCGCGCTGCCCGCCAGTGCAGGTAAAATCAGCGATTCCGGCTGCCCAGGCAGCGCCATACCGTTAAGCATCATTTGCAATAACGTGGCGTAATCCGCCGCATCACCCACCAGCACGCCGCCCAGCAGCGTCTTGCCGTCCGCGCTGACCACAATTTTTTTGTAGATTTGCTCCGGGCCATGCGTCCACTGATAGCTTTGCGCGCCTGGCGCGCGCCCCTGCGCATCGCCGAACGAGGCCACATCCACCCCCAGTAATTTGAGTTTGGTGCTCATATCCGCCCCGCTGAACGCCGCATCTTCACCGGCCAACTGCGCTGCCGCCACGCGCGCCATCTGGTAGCCCGGCGCAACCAGCCCGAACACCCTGCCGTCCCAGAGCGCACATTCACCGATGGCAAAAACATCCGCGTCAGAGGTCAGACAGTGGTTATCAATACACACCCCGCCGCGTTCTCCGATACGAAGTCCGGCGCCGCGCGCCAGCGCATCCTGTGGGCGAATACCGGCAGAAAACACCACCATATCCGTCTCCAGACGCTCACCATCCGTAAACACCAACTGTAACCCTTGCGGAGTGGAGTCAATTTCCGCAGTGGATTTTGAGGTATGCACGCTCACGCCCAGCGCCTCGATTTTTTCACGCAGCATCGCCGCGCCAGCGTTATCAAGCTGAACCGCCATTAAATATGGCGCGAACTCGACAACATGCGTATCCAGCCCTAATTGCCGCAAGGCGTTCGCCGCCTCCAGCCCCAACAGCCCGCCGCCAATCACCACCCCACGGCGAGAGTGTTTTGCCTTCGCGGCAATCGCATCCAGATCGTCCAGCGTGCGATAGACGAAACACGCCGCTGAATCACCGCCTTTCACCGGCGGAACAAAGGGATATGATCCGGTTGCCAGCACCAGTTTATCCCAGTGCGTTTCATGTCCGCTGGCGGTGCGAATAACGCGGGCATCCCGATCGATCGCCGTAACGCATTGCGACAACCGTAGCTCAATACCGTGGTGGGCAAAAAAATCGCCTTCCACCAGCGAGAGCGATTCTGCGCTGCGCCCGGCGAAATACTCCGACAGATGAACGCGGTCATAGGCGGCATAACGCTCTTCGCCAAAGACCACAATCTGATAGTCAAGATGCAAATTGCGGCTAACGCATTGCTCAAGAAAATGGTGGCCAACCATACCGTGTCCAACAACAGCCAACGTGGGTTTTGTCATAGTCACCTGTCCTGCAGCCGCAGGCTGCGTATCGAATCTGTCGAATAACCAGTCAGGATTCGCCGACGCAGCCTGCGCCAGCAAATCAGTCAACGGCGCGGCGCTGCGGCAATCGCCCATCAGCAGCACCCCCTGTAACCGTCCATTGCGGATCAGCAGACGACGGTAATGACCGCTCAGCGGGTCAAATGTGCGCAGCAGGTCATCACCCGCCGTGGCGTTTACCTCCCCGGCGCTGAACAGATCGATGCCCGTCACCTTCAGACGCGTACCGCTGTCCTGCCAGTGAAAATCAGCGCCGGGGGTTCCCGCCAGGCGGGCCGCCAGCACCTCCGCGTGCGCCAGACAGGGCGCGACCAGCCCCCAGGTCTGGCCGTCGATTTCACAGCACTCGCCTATCGCGCTGATCCCTGCCACCGCCGTGCGCAGTTGCCCGTCCACCACAATTCCACGCTGACAGGGCACCCCGCTTGCCTGCGCCAGCGCCGTATTGGGTTTTACGCCAGTGGCAATCACCACGCGCGTTGCAGACAGCACGCAACCGTTCGTCAACGTGACGTCATCAGGCGTAATCCTGTCGATACCGGACGACAGCACGCAGTCAATCCCGCGTGCGGCAAGGTGTTCCGCCAGCAGTTCCCCGGCCTGCTCATCAAGCTGTTGCTCCATGAACCGATTGCCGCGATGAATTAACGTGACATTGTCACCTTTTAGTCGCAGCGCGGCGGCCGCCTCGACGCCAAGCACACCGCCGCCCAGCACGGCAACCGGCCCGCAGCCATGCAGGATGCTGTCCACATCGTTAATCGTGCGAAAAGCATGCACATGGGGTAAATCAGCGCCGGGGATCGGCGGAGTAAACGGAACCGAGCCGGTGGCAAACACCAGCGCATCCCACGCCAGCGTTCGACCGGTGGTGGTGGCGATACGCGCTATCGCGTCAACGGCGATGACGGTTTCCCCCGTCAGCACCGTGACGCCGTGGCGCTGATACCACTCAGGCGGATGCAGCAGCGTCTGCGCAAAGCGCTTTTCGCCGCCCAGTACGGGCGAAAGCTGAATGCGGTTATACGCATGCTGCGGTTCTTCCCCCACCACGGTTATCGTGAAGGCCTGCGGCGCCTGCGCCAACAGCGCCTCCACCAGACGGGTGGCGGCCATCCCATTGCCGATAATGACCAGTCGCTGCGTCATACCGCCTCCCTACGCCGCCTTCGGCTGCTTTTCGTAGAGGAAGTGAAGAATCTGCTGGCGCAGCTGGTGGTATCGGCTGTCGTCAGCCAGCTGCACGCGATTACGCGGGCGAGGAAGCGTGACGGGCAAAATGTCGCCTACCGTCGCCGCCGGGCCGTTGGTCATCATCAGAACGCGATCGGAGAGCAGCACCGCTTCATCCACATCGTGGGTAATCAGCACAATGGTGGTATTGAGCGACTGCTGGATTTGCATCACCGTGTCCTGCAAGTGCGCGCGCGTCAGGGCGTCCAGCGCGCCAAACGGTTCATCCATCAGCAGCACTTTGGGTTTCATCGCCAGCGCCCTGGCGATGCCGACGCGCTGCTTCATCCCCCCGGACACTTCTCCCGGATGCTTGTGCATAGCGTGCCCCATTTGCACCCGTTCAAGATTGTGTTCAATCCATTCCCGACGTTCTGTTTTCCCCATCGTGCGGCGAAAGACCCGATCAACCGCCAGCGCAACGTTATCGAAGCAGGTCAGCCACGGCAGCAGCGAGTGATTCTGAAAGACCACCGCCCTTTCCGGCCCCGGCCCGGCGATTTCCCGGTTGTCGCAAATAAGCCCCCCGTCGGTAGGGAGCGTAATTCCGGCAATCAGATTCAACAGCGTCGATTTCCCGCAGCCGGAATGCCCAATAAGGCTGACGGTTTCACCTTCATGAATGTCGAAAGAGACGTTTTGCAACGCCAGAAATTCGCCGCTGGCGGTAGAAAAACGCTGACTGACAGCCTGTACCTGAATTAACGGTTTCATGATGTTCCCCTTATTTTTCCTGCCAGCTAAAACGACGCGCCACCAGCATTAAGCCCTGCTCCAGCAGCAGGCCAACCACGCCGATGATGACGATAGCGATGAGAATGTTTTCCACATTGAGGTTGTTCCACTCGTTCCAGATCCAAAAGCCAATGCCGAGGCCGCCGGTGAGCATTTCCGCCGCCACAATCACCAGCCAGGCGATGCCGATAGACAGGCGCACGCCGGTCAGCACCGCAGGCAGAACCGCCGGAAAGAGAATACGGCGCATCACCGTCCATTCCGGGAGTTGCAGGACACGGGCAACGTTAAGGTAATCCTGTGGGATGCGGCGCACGCCTTCGGCGGTGTTGATCACCATCGGCCAGATAGAGCAGATAAAAATAGTCCAGCTTGATGCCGGTTCCGCTTTCTGAAACAGCAGCAAGCCAATTGGCAACCAGGCCAGTGGGCTGACCGGTCGCAGCAGCGCGATCAGCGGGGTAAACATGCGCGAGAAAAAGGTGAACCGGCCGATCAGGAAGCCAAGCGGAATCCCCACCAGCGCCGCCAGCCCAAAACCAATCGCCACGCGCTGTAGCGACGCCAGCACATTCCAGCCAATCCCCATATCATTAGGCCCACCGTTATAAAACGGGTCGGCAAACAGCGTCAGCGCGGAATCAAGGGTGCTGAGCGGCGTCGGGAAGCCTTTACTGTTAATGGCCGCCAGTTGCCAGCCCACCACCAGCAGCGCCAGCCCCAGCAATGCGGGAACGGTTCGCTGCGCCAGCGTTCGCATCAGATGCGACAGCGGCGGATTACGCCTGCGCACCGTAACGGGCGGCAGCGTAATCACTTCACCGGCGGCGGGTTCAGGGATGCGTCTTTGCGCGTTTTGTACTGTTTTCATGTCAGGCCCCTTGATGATGGAGAGTGAAGCTGTTGGCGTAACGTTCGGGGTCCCGCCCGGTCCATACGGAACCATCCATGAGGGTGCTGGTGCGTAACAGCTGAGAAGGCGGCGTGATGCCGCCTACCGCTGCGGCGGCGTCCCGCCAGATGTCCGTGCGGTTAATCCGGGCGGCGATGGCGTTATAATCCGGCGCGTCCTTGAGTAGCCCCCAGCGACGAAACTGCGTCAGGAACCACATCCCGTCGGAATGCCACGGAAAACTCACTTCCGCATCGTGATAAAAACGAATGGCGTGCGCGTCCTGCCAGCGATGCCCTGCGCCGTTGTCGTACTCGCCCAACATACGTCCGGTCAGGTACTGCTCTTTGGTGTTAAGCCAGGCGCGACGGGCCAGTATTTGTGCGGTTTCGCGTCGGTTTTCTACTGAGGCGTCGATCCAGCGCGCCGCCTCCAGTACCGCGCTGACCAGCGCTCTGGCGGTGTTTGGATGCTGTTCGACCCAGTCACGGCGCGTTCCCAGGATTTTTTCCGGGTGATCGGGCCAGATGGCCTGCGAGGTCGTGGCGGTAAAACCAATGCGATCATTAATCGCGCGGGCATTCCACGGCTCACCGACGCAAAAGCCCACCATGTTGCCAATACGCATGTTCATCACCATTTGCGGCGGCGGCACGACGACCATTCGGACATCAGAGAACGGGTTAATCCCCGCGCTGGCCAGCCAGTAATAGAGCCACATCGCATGCGTTCCTGTCGGAAAGGTATGCGCAAAGGTGTAAGTGCCGGGCGCTTGTCCGGCGATCATGTTTTTCAATCCGCCAGCGTCGGTAATGCCTTTCTCCTGGAGCGCCGTCGACAGCGTGATTGCCTGCCCGTTCTGATTTAGCGTCATCAGGTTCGCCATCGGCTGCGGCTTACTGGCAATACCAAGCTCAAGACCATAGAGCAGGCCATATAGCACATGCGCCGCGTCCAGTTCGCCGGAAACGAGTTTGTCGCGCACCGCCGCCCAACTGGCCTCTTTGGTCGGCACAAGGGTAATGCCGTATTTCTTATCAAACCCTTTCAACGCGGCGATGATCAGCGGCGCGCAGTCGGTGAGCGGAATAAAGCCGACTCTGACGGTTTCAAGTTCGGGTTTGTCCGACCCTGCCGCCCACACGGACTGCATCAAACCGGGCACCAGCAGCGCCCCGCCCATCGCGGCCCCTGCCTGCAATAATCGACGTCGCGTCAATGAAACAGACCTGTCACCCATACATGCTCCCCATTGAAAAAAAAAAGCGCCCGGCAATGCCGAAGCATTGCAGGACGCCTTTATCCCAAACGCGCGCAAACCGTCGTTGGTTTGCCGCTAAACTGTTTTCAGAACTCTTTTACCATTTCAGTCCTGCAATTCAGATGCCAACATCAACATGCCCCTATTCCGCCGCTTTTCAGGCGGTACGCGAACGCGCTTGCACCCGAATCTGGCACGCGATGCCCAGCCGTTGTGCAGCTACCCTTTGGTTGTCACCTGCCAGAGCGATTTCACCGTGAGCAGCGCACGCGCGATGTCCACCATCCGCTGGTTCTTATCCATCGCCATTTTGCGCAGCGACTGCCAGGCCTGCTCTTCAGACAGATTCTGGTGATGCATCAGCACATATTTGGCCTTATCAATAACCTTTCGCTCCTCCAGCGCATCCTGTAGTGACGCCAGTTGCCCGCTAAGCTGCTCCAGCTCCCGCGCCTGTTGCCGCACAACCAGCAGCAACTGCTTATCCCGACGCAATGAGAACGTATCGTCGGTGGCATCATCCAGCCAGCTGGCGAGCGGCAACGTTGTCTCATCCTGCGCCAGACGACGCTCCACCGCAGACATTAACTCGGCGATCAGCATCTCCTCGATGCTGCGCAGTTGCTCCAGCCGTTGCGTCTGGAGCGTGAACCAGCGTAAAGCGCTTTCGCCCTTATCGGGCGCAGGCTGGCGCGTACAGGCCAGACGGCGCCACTGTTCGATAGCGGCTTCCGCTTCGCACTGTTGGCGAAATGCGTGAACCACCGCCGGTGACGCCAGCGATATAAAGGTGTCAAAGCAGAGCTGCTGTCCGTCAATGCGATCCACCAGTTCCTGTCGCATCTCGTGGCTGAATGCCCCTTGCGTGAACCCTATCGCCCCCAGCGCCCGCTCTTGCCCCACCAGCTCCTTACCCTGCATAAAGCTGTACAGCGCGACCATCCCTCCGGCGATGTGGGGATGGTCGATGTTGTCGTTAAGCTGCGGCACAATACTTAGCAGGTGTCGCAGCGTGCGGCTGTACTGATCCATCGCCTGTGGCGCATCGCTATGCCGTCCACTGACCGCTTCGCGCAGCTGCGGCAACTGCTCCAGACACCAGACAGCCCCGGCGATGCGATGACAGAGCGCGCTGTTCGCCATCGGCCTCATCTCCTGCAACAGGGACTGCAACCGGGCGTGTTCTTCGTCCACCAGCGCGCGGCTGGCGCGTATCTCCGGCCCATAAAGTTGCCCTGCGGAACACAACCAGATGTTGGATGCGCCGCGTTCGCACTGTAGCATATGCACCAGATGGCTAATCCGGGACACCAGCTTCCCTGACTGCGCCAGTTGGCGAAGCTGCGTATTCTCAAGCTGGCGCGCATAATGAAACCATTGGGTGGCGCCGGGGCGGCTTTCCATATTCGTCATCATCGTTGCTCTCCCGGGTAACAGGTCTACCCGTACTACAAGCAATATCCATGCCCCCCTGACAACAGGAGTCAAAATGCAAAAGATAGTGATCGTCGCAAACGGTGCGGCATACGGTAGCGAAGCGTTATTTAACAGCCTGCGTCTGGCCATTGCGCTACGTGAACAGGCCGGCGACCTCGACCTGCGTTTATTTTTAATGTCGGATGCCGTCACCGCAGGATTACGCGGACAGAAGCCTGCGGAAGGTTACAATATCCAGCAAATGCTGGAGATCCTGACCGCGCAGGACGTCCCGGTGAAACTGTGTAAAACCTGTACCGACGGGCGGGGAATCACCACATTGCCGCTCATTGACGGCGTGGAAGTCGGTACGCTGGTCGAACTGGCCCAGTGGACGCTGGCGGCGGATAAAGTTCTGACCTTCTGATCCCTGGCGCGGGAATTGCCCCTGGTTTCCGCGCACCTTCATTAGCGCTTAACGCGCGTTTAGCCCTGCTGATACTATTTTCTTATGGACGCGGTTGCAGCCTCAAGATTCGTCGCCCGGTAGCCGATAGGATTTCCAATACCACACTGAAGGAAATACTATGTTCAGCTCAATTCGCGCCCGTATTATTGCGGCGACAACGGGATGTCTGGTTGTCGCCCTCCTCCTTAACACGCTGATTAACCTTCAGGTAACGCGTCTCGATAACCGACAAGCGCAGCAGGATACGCTCACCAGCACCAGCGCCAGCCACAGTCTGGCGATTACCGACTGGGTTAGCAGCAAAATGAATATGATTTCCTCGTTGCAGCAGGCGGCGCTAACCGACGATCCGGTGCCGGTATTTCGTCAAATGGCGCTGGGCGGCGGCTTTACGAATATCTATGTCGGGTATGCCAGCAAAACAGCAAAATTCTCCGACCCGGCAGGCATACCGCCAGATTTCGATCCGACGTCACGTCCCTGGTATCAACAGGTTGTCAGCGCTGACGCTGCCGTCGTTACGGCCCCCTATGTTGATGCCGGAACCGGCAAGCTGGTGGTAACGTTCGCCGTTCCGGTGAAAGAGAATGGCGAACTGAAAGCGGTGGTCGCCGGTGATGTCGCGATGGATGCCGTCGTGGCGAATGTACACGGTATTCGACCGACGCCCGCCAGCAGCGGTATGTTGCTCGACCAAAACGGAACGCTCATCGCCGCCAACGATCCGGCGCTGACGATGAAACCTTTCGCGCAGGTCGTCAGCGGCGTGGATTTCAATCAGGTAAAAAGCGGACACCCTGTTCAGGCGCTGATCGGCGAGAGCAGTAAAACGCTGCTGGCGACGCCGGTGCAAGGAACCCACTGGTGGCTGGTCGTGGCGTTAGACGAAAAAGAGGCGACCTCCGGCATGCTGGCGCTGCTGAAGGCGTCCACCCTGTCTCTGCTGCTGTTGGTTCTCGCGGGCGGCGCAGTGATGCACCTTCTGGTGGCTCGCCTGATGAAGCGTCTGTCCACGATCCGCGACGCGATGCATGCCATTGCCAACGGGACGAACGATTTGTCTCAGCGTTTGCCGGACAGCGGCACGGACGAAGTCGCGCAAATCGCCAGGGCGTTTAACGGTTTTAGCGATAAGCTGTCCGTAGTGATGGTACAGCTACGCGATGCCAGCGCCTCGGTGAAAATGGCCGCGCAGGAGATTGCCGCCGGTAACCGCGACCTTTCAGGCCGTACCGAGCAGGCCGCCTCCAGCCTGCGTGAAACCGCCAGCGCCGTTGAGCAAATCACCGCGTCGGTCGCCCAGTCCACGGAATCTGCCGCCGAAGCCAACGATCAGGCGCAAAAAGCCTCACAGGCCGCCACGCGCGGCGGCGACGTGGTCTCGCAGGCAATCACGACAATGCAATCCATTGAAGGGGCATCGGCGAAAATCGGCGATATCACCAGCGTGATCGACGGCATTGCGTTCCAGACCAATATTCTGGCGCTGAATGCTTCGGTCGAAGCCGCCCGGGCGGGAGAGCAAGGCCGCGGGTTTGCCGTTGTCGCGGGTGAAGTGCGCAACCTTGCCAGCCGCAGCGCGCAGGCGGCAAAAGAGATTAAATCGCTGATCGACTCCACAACCACCAGCGTCGCGACAGGTTCACGTTATGTTCATCTGGCCGGAGAAAGTATGCAGGAGATCCTGTCCAGCATCGGCCATGTCTCCGGCATCATGCATGAAATCAGCATCGCCACCAGTGAGCAGATGAAAGGCATTCAGGAAATAAATCACTCCGTGAACCACCTTGATCGCATGGTGCAACAGAACGCTGAACTGGTGGTGCAGTCTGCCGCCGCCGCAGGCGCCTTGCAGAGCCAGGCAGGCGAGCTGGCTGAAACTGCCGGGCATTTCCGAATTTAATCTTATAAGGGCGTGTTTTTGTCGAAAGTTACCACGCCCTTTCAATGATTTTCAGGTATTTTGTCATTTTTGTTTAATGGTTATGCCATTTTTTGATCAAAATCAGCATCCGTGAGCTCACCCTTTGGTGTTATGCAGTGAGTGAAATGTGAACAACATCACGCAGCACTTCCGCAAGGGAGTACGTTGTTTTCAAGAACGGGGTGAAAAATGGCATTAGTGAAAGCAAGTTTGAAATTGTTTGGTGGGGATACGGTGATAGTGCGTTGTTCTGAACGCTGCCACATCCATTTAATGAGCGAGAAAAAACACGTCAAAGACACGCAGACCGATATTTTAAGCGTGCAGAACCGTGATAATGCCTGGCTGACCGTACCGTACACCGGTGTCTGGAACGTGCTGATCGACAGCCACAGCCAGTCACTGGAACACTCCATCAGTTATATCGCAGCCTGATGTTTTTGCCCCTGGATTCAGGGGCAACGCTCAGGCAAATCCGGGGGTGAATCCCCTTTCCGGCTGATTCTCGCCTAACAAGTCTCTGACTTTCGCCACCAGATCGTTCAGGCAATCGTCCCGCATCCCCAGTCTGGCAAGCTCCTGTTCCAGCGAGAACAGATATTGCGCGTTGGTGCCCAACGGCCCACTGGCGGCAGCGATCAGCGGCGCGATAATCTGAGCGCGAGTATCCGACTCATACAGCGGGTGCCGCGGGTCCATAATAAACACCAGCGCATTGACCGTCCGGCCATCATCCAGCGCCAGCTGGCACCAGGTGGGAAGATAGCAGCCGGTAATCATTTCCCGCTTCCACAGCAGCGTCAGCTCCTGCTCCAGCGCGTTCTCCGGCAGTTTATAAGCCACGCCAGTCGTTCGCCCGCCCTCTTTCAGCGCCAGCATCCGTCCGGGCTGGCACGCCGTTCCACGCCCTGCCGTCAGACGCAGACAAAACGCCCGGTGCCAGCCGACCAGCGTACCGGTACAGGACTCGTCAAATTCTAACGCCGGATTCCACATCAACGATCCATAACCGAAGATCCACACCGGCCCATTATCGGGCCTACAGGCAAGCATCGCCGCCAGTGAAGCGGCCCGTTGTTCTGCTGACCAAAGTAGTGATTCTTCAATAGCGCCAAACGCCGTTTTACAATCGGCATTCAGTAAAAAATCACGCGTTAACACCTTACACCTCCGCCACTGCAAACTTCCCTGCAACACTTTTTTGACGCCTTCCGGGCATTTTAACTGCTCATTTTGAAACCACTAACAGGACAATATGCAATTCAATCGCCGCTTGCAAGGCAACAGACGCTCAACGCGCATCATTTGCCTGGTCTGGCACGAAGACGATCAGCGCTTTTTATGCCACTTATCATCATCCCCTTTTTGGTAATCATTTTTGACGGCAGCCCAGGCAACCTTATGCGCGGTCTCCCCCCGGCTGGCGTCGTCACGTCTGTCCGCTTTATCTTTATATTGTTCCCAGGCGCTATTAAACGCCTCTTTATAGATATCCTGCGCGTGCGCAGGCAGCACATTCTGAACGCTTTCCGGCAAATCGCTTTTCGTTTTATAAGGCATTGCTGACTCCTCTTTTTGCTGTAAACCTTTAGTGTGGTCAACAATGTTTTGTCTCGCCAGTCGGGTGCTATTTTACTTTTTATTTGTCACTAACCCACTGTTATTCATATACTCTATAAACAAGACGTACTTTTTTATTCACTCTGCGGGGAAAAATAGCCCATGCCGTAAAATTACGTAAAAACACAATGATGAAGCCGCGATTTCTGTTATTTTTTACAATCTTTAATACATTTATAATTAAAAACACCTGCGGAGATGGAGAATCATAATGACACACGCACATGAGGCGGTGAAAACCCGCCACAAGGAGACCTCGCTTATTTTCCCGGTTCTGGCACTGGTGGTGCTGTTCTTATGGGGAAGCAGTCAGTCACTACCAGTGGTCATCGGTATTAATATACTTGCCCTTATTGGTATTTTAAGCAGTGCTTTCAGCGTCGTCCGCCATGCGGATGTATTAGCGCACCGACTCGGCGAACCCTACGGTTCCCTGATCTTAAGTCTTTCTGTCGTTATTCTGGAAGTGAGTTTAATTTCCGCATTGATGGCCACCGGCGACGCCGCGCCAACGCTGATGCGCGATACGCTCTACTCAATCATCATGATTGTAACTGGCGGACTGGTCGGTTTTTCTCTGCTGCTTGGCGGTCGTAAATTCGCCACGCAATATATGAACCTGTTTGGCATTAAACAGTATTTAATTGCCCTGTTTCCGCTGGCGATTATCGTGCTGGTCTTCCCTATGGCGTTGCCAGGGGCGAATTTTACTACGGCTCAGGCGCTGTTAGTGGCGCTTATTTCCGCCGCGATGTACGGCGTTTTCCTGCTGATTCAGACGAAAACGCACCAGAGTTTATTCGTTTACGAGCATGAAGATGAAAGTGATGACGATGACCCGCACCACGGCAAACCGTCCGCGCACAGCAACATCTGGCACGCTGTATGGCTGATCGTACATCTGATTGCCGTTATCGCCGTGACGAAAATGAACGCCAATCCGCTGGAGACACTGTTAACCGAACTGAATGCGCCAGTGGCATTTACCGGTTTCCTCGTGGCCTTGCTGATCCTCTCCCCTGAAGGGCTGGGCGCGCTGAAAGCGGTGTTGAATAACCAGGTACAGCGAGCCATGAACCTGTTCTTTGGTTCGGTACTGGCAACCATCTCCCTGACCGTACCGGTGGTGACGCTGATTGCATGGGCCACCGGAAATGACCTGCTCTTCGGTTTGGGCGCCCCGGAGATGGTGGTAATGGTGGCCTCACTGGTGCTGTGCCACATTTCCTTCTCGACCGGGCGAACCAATGTGTTGAACGGCGCGGCGCATCTGGCTCTGTTTATCGCTTACCTGATGACCATTTTTGCCTGACGGACAAAAAAGCCCGGTAGCGCTTACGCTTACCGGGCTTACGAAACCGCGTTTATTGTAGGCCGGATACGGCGTCAGACGCCCTCCGGCACATATCATCCCCGCTTAGTGTTCGGTATCCAGCTCGCCGAAGCTTTTCACCAGATCGTCAATCGCTTTAATTTGCTTCAGGAACGGTTCCAGCTTCGCTAACGGCAGCGCGGACGGACCGTCACATTTCGCATGCTCCGGGTCCGGGTGCGCTTCAATGAACAAACCGGCCAGACCTACCGCCATACCGGCGCGCGCCAGTTCGGTAACCTGCGCGCGACGACCGCCAGACGCGGCGCCAAACGGGTCACGGCACTGCAACGCATGGGTGACGTCAAAAATAACGGGCGAGTTACCAGAAACTTTCTTCATCACGCTAAAGCCCAGCATATCAACAACCAGGTTGTCGTAGCCGAAGTTCGCACCACGATCGCACAGGATCACTTTATCGTTGCCGCCTTCGTGGAATTTGTCCACGATATTGCCCATCTGACCAGGGCTGACGAACTGCGGTTTTTTCACGTTAATGACCGCGCCGGTTTTTGCCATCGCTTCCACCAGGTCGGTCTGGCGAGCGAGGAATGCCGGAAGCTGAATGACATCCACCACGTCAGCGACAGGCTGCGCCTGACTGGCTTCATGAACGTCGGTGATCACTTTCACACCAAACGTTTGTTTCAGTTCCTGGAAAATCTTCATCCCTTCTTCCAGACCCGGGCCACGGTAAGAGTGAATAGAGGAACGGTTGGCTTTATCAAAAGAGGCTTTGAACACATAAGGAATACCCAGCTTCTGGGTCACGGTTACGTAGTGTTCACAGATACGCATCGCCAGATCGCGTGATTCCAGCACGTTCATACCGCCAAACAGCACGAATGGCAGGTCATTTGCCACGTTGATGTCGCCAATGCTAACCACTTTTTGTTTCATAAGATCGCCTTAACCATGGGTAAAATGTCGATTAATTAATGCAAAACAATTTGCTTGTGCGCAATGGTATTAATCTGCGCACGAATCATTTCGCTGATCGGGTCTTCTGGACACTGTTCAACAAAATAACTTAAATCCGTCAACGCAACATGTTCACACTCCAGTTGCGCATAAATCAGCCCCCGGTCGCGGATCTCGTAAGGGTCTTCCGGGTTAAATTGCAGTAACGCTTCGCTGGCGCGCAACGCCAGTTCCATTTGCCGCTCTTCCATCAAGGAAGATTTCAGCGTATCCAGCAACTTGCGAATGACCTCAGCGTTATCCGCCTCATCCAGATCTTCGTTAAACAGCTCAGCGACCGGGCTAATATTGCCCTTCAGCCAGACTTCCAGCGTATGCTCATCGAGCGTTTCGCCGTTAAATGGGTTGATCAGCCACATTTCCCCCTCCAGCGATTCAATACGCAGAATCAACTGGGTCGGGAAAATGACCGGCACCAATGGGAGACCCAGCCGGTGAGCCAGCCACAATAAGATTGCGCCTAACGATACCGCGCTCCCCTGGCGGTTTTTCAGAACCTGATCGAGCCACAATGCATCAGAAAGACGGTAGACGCCGTGGGTATCTCTGAACCCCCACTCGCCATAAAAAAGTGCCAGCAATTTTTCCAGTTGCTCATCCTGAGACAGGAGCTGGCTAATTTCTTCATGCGCCAGACTGGCCAGACGTTCCAGTTCGTCATAGACCGCTTGCGTCGGAAAATCCAGGCGGATCGATTCCGATGCCAGGATCATCCCATCGCACAGTGGCGCTTTATTAAATTCGAAATCAGCTAACGACCTCATGACTTACCCCAGTAACGGTATTTTTGTGGTGGCGAGTTTAATGATGATGTACAGCACCACCAGCGCCAGCGGGAAGGCGATAACGCGCGCCTGCTGACTGCGCGCCTGACGATAATCAAGCGCAATAAAACCCAAAACGATGTAGATGATAACGCCAAACAACTTCTCAGTCAGCCATGTCCCCTGTTCGGTGAATGGCAGGATGTGCGTTTTTATGATCAACCCCGCTCCGCTAAGCAGCAAAACGGTGTCAATAATCGGCGGGACAACCCGCGTCCAGCGTGCGGATGCCAGCGCATGGCGGGTATAGCGCCACCAGAAACGCAGCACGAACAGGCTAACGGAAAGCGTAACGCTGGTCAGATGGACGCCCAGCAGCAGCGTAAATGTATTCATGGCGCGATCCGCCCAAGCGTGATTCGTTCGTTGTCGCCATAATCACGGCAGGTCTCAACCTGAACGTACCCCGCCTGCGTCAACGCGGTTCTGACCGCCGCCCCTTGCTGCCAGCCGTGCTCCAGCAACAGATACCCCCCCGGCGCCAGCGCATGGCGCGCCTGCGCGATAATGTGCGTGATATCCGCCATGCCGTTATCGTCTGCAACCAGCGCCGACAGCGGTTCAAAACGCACATCGCCCTGCGCGAGATGGGGATCATGCGCATCAATATACGGAGGGTTGCTGACGATCATGTCAAATTGCTGCCCCGGCAACGCCGCAAACCAGTCGCTTTGCAGTATGCGAACATTGTGAATCGCCAGATGTTGCGCATTACGGCCAGCCAGCGCCACGGCGTCCGGCATACGGTCTACCGCCGTGACCTCGCAGTCCGGTCGCTCTGTCGCCAGCGCCAGCGCAATCGCGCCGGTTCCGGTGCCGAGGTCGAGAATCCGACACGGCGAATCAGGCAGACGCGCCAGCGCCTGTTCGATCAGACATTCGGTGTCCGGGCGCGGGATCAGCGTAGCGGGCGAGACAAACAGCGGCAGTGACCAGAACTCGCGCATGCCAGTCAGGTGTGCGACCGGTTCGCCGCGCTGACGACGCGCCAGCAACTGCGCCAGTTGCTCACGCTGCGTGTCGGTCAGCGCCGTTTCGCCAAATGCCAGAATAAAGGTGCGCGCCTTACCGGTAACGTGGCCCAGCAAAATCTCGGCATCACGTCGGGGGCTTTCACTCTCCTGTAAGCGGCTTATCGCCTCACGCAACCAGTGCTGGTAATCCATTATTCCTGCTCGGACAACGCCGCCAGTTGGTCGGCCTGATGTTCCTGAACAATCGGTTCAATGAGCATGTCCAGTTTCCCCTCCATCGCCTCATCCAGACGGTAGAGGGTCAGGTTAATACGATGATCCGTCACGCGACCCTGCGGGAAGTTATAGGTACGGTTGCGATCGCTGCGGTCGCCGCTGCCTAACAGGTTACGCCGGGTTGAGGCTTCAGCCTGCTGACGCTTCGCCGTTTCTGCGGCGTGGATGCGCGCGCCCAGCACCGACAGCGCCTTCGCTTTGTTTTTATGCTGTGAACGTTCGTCCTGGCACTCCACCACGATACCGGTCGGCAAGTGCGTAATACGAATTGCGGAGTCGGTGGTGTTAACGTGCTGACCGCCCGCGCCCGAAGAGCGGAAGGTGTCGATACGTAAATCAGCCGGGTTAATATCCGGCAGTTCGGCCTCCGGCAGTTCCGGCATAACGGCGACGGTACAGGCGGATGTGTGGATACGCCCCTGCGATTCGGTCGCCGGGACGCGCTGAACGCGATGGCCGCCGGACTCAAACTTGAGTCGCCCGTAAACGCCATCGCCGCTGATTTTGGCGATGATCTCTTTATAGCCGCCATGCTCGCCTTCACTGGCGCTCATGATCTCTACTCGCCAGCGACGCGCTTCAGCGTAACGGCTGTACATGCGGAACAGATCGCCTGCGAACAGCGCGGCTTCATCGCCGCCTGTTCCGGCGCGCACTTCGAGGAAAGCGTTACGTTCGTCATCGGGATCTTTTGGCAGCAGCAGAACCTGCAACTGTTGCTCCAGTTGTTCACCTTTTTCTTTGGCTTCGCGCAGTTCATCCTGCGCCATCTCGCGCATTTCAGGATCGTCGAGCATCATCTGTGCCGTTTCGATATCATCCTGAACCTGTTGCCAGTCCGTAAAACAGCGAGAAACATCGCTTAATTGCGCATACTCACGCGACAGCGCGCGAAAGCGTTCCTGGTCTGCGATGGTTCCCGCATCACCCAACAGCGCCTGAACTTCTTCATGGCGTTCGTGCAGGGCTTCCAGTTTGGCAACGATAGAAGGCTTCATAGGCGTAAATGCACCCTGTAAAAAATAGATTGGTGTGCTGCTACTCCAGCCCGAGGCTGTCGCGCAGAATATTCAGGCGTTCGTCATCCCCGTCACGGGCGGCCTGTTGAAGAGATTTAGTTGGCGCATGGATCAGGCGGTTGGTCAGTTTCCACGCCAGATCCTGCAAAATGGCTTGCGCGTCGCCGCCCTGTTCAAGGGCTGCCAACGCTTTAACTGTCAGTTCATCGCGTACGTGCTCTGATTGACTACGGTATTCGCGGATGGTCTCGCTGGCGCTTTGCGAGCGCAGCCAGGCCATAAATTCGCTGGCTTCCTGCGCGACAATCGTTTCGGCTTCCACTGCCGCCGCTTTACGCTGCGCCAGGTTATGCGAAATGATGCTTTGCAGGTCATCAACGCTGTACAGATAGGCATTCGCCAGTTTCCCGACTTCCGGCTCCACGTCGCGCGGCACGGCAATGTCCACCAACAGCATCGGCTGGTTACGACGGCTTTTTAATGCGCGCTCTACCATCCCTTTGCCGATAATCGGCAGCGGACTGGCGGTTGAGCTGATAATAATATCGGCTTCCCGCAGACGTTCGTCGATGTCGCTCAACGAAATAACCTCGGCTCCCACTTCATCCGCCAGCACTTGCGCGCGTTCGCGGGTGCGGTTGGCGATGATCATTTTCTGTACTTTATGTTCACGCAGATGGCGCGCGACCAGTTCAATGGTTTCACCCGCCCCGACCAGCAACACCGTCACCGTGGAGAGGGATTCGAAAATTTGACGCGCCAGCGTACAGGCGGCAAAAGCAACGGACACGGCGCTGGCGCCGATGTCTGTTTCGGTGCGTACGCGTTTGGCGACGGAAAACGATTTCTGGAACATGCGTTCCAGCGCGCTGGCATGCAGATGGCCTTTTTGCGAATCCGCAAACGCTTTTTTCACCTGACCGAGAATTTGCGGTTCGCCCAGTACCAGCGAGTCCAGCCCGCTGGCGACGCGCATCAGGTGGCTGACGGCGTCGTTGTCCTGGTGCCAGTAGAGGCTATTGCGCAGGTCGTCTTCATTGAGATTATGGTAATCACATAACCAACGAATCAGCGCCTCTTGCAGGTTATCCTGTTCTTCAACGCTGAGATACAGCTCCGTACGGTTGCACGTCGACAACACCACGCCGCCCTGCACCATCGGCTGCGCAAGCAGGCTGTCCAACGCCTGATCGAGCGTATCTGGCGAAAACGTTACGCGTTCTCGCAGCGATACAGGTGCCGTTTTATGGTTAATACCGAGCGCTAAAAGGGTCATGTGTGCGGGAATAGTACCAGCGTTGATAAGGTTAGACTGGGTGCATCATACAGGATGCTCGTGGTCAATAAAAGAGACAGCCTCCTTTTGGAGTAATAGCTTACTGTTTAAATTAAGATAACGTGAACGTAGACGATGTACCCGGTCAGCGCTAGCATTAAGGGTTATAACTGCAACCAACCGACGGGTTCAGTTTGTCGGCCTGATAAGCATAGCGCCATCAGGCAATTATCGCACCGTATTACAAGGATTCGTCATCACTATGACCCTGCCTGATTTTCGCCTGATCCGCCTGCTCCCGCTGGCTAGCCTGGTCCTCACCGCCTGTACGATCAATGCGCCGAAAGGTCCTGGCAAAAGTCCCGACTCCCCTCAGTGGCGTCAGCATCAGCAGGACGTGCGCAAGTTGAATCAGTATCAGACGCGTGGCGCGTTTGCTTATATCTCCGACGATCAGAAAGTGTATGCCCGCTTCTTCTGGCAGCAAACCGGTCAGGATCGCTACCGTCTGCTGTTGACCAATCCGCTGGGCAGTACCGAACTGGAGCTGAACGCCCAGCCGGGCAATGTGCAACTGGTCGATAATAAAGGGCAGCGTTACACCGCCGACGACGCCGAAGAGATGATCGGCAAGCTGACCGGGATGCCCATTCCGCTTAACAGCTTACGCCAGTGGATTCTCGGTCTGCCGGGCGACGCCACCGATTACACCCTCGACGACCAGTACCGCCTGAGCGAAGTGAACTACCGCCAGGACGGTAAAAACTGGAAAGTGGTATACAGCGGATACGACAGTAAAACGCAGCCCGCCATGCCGGCAAATATGGAACTCTCTGACGGCGGTCAGCGCATCAAACTGAAGATGGATAACTGGATTGTAAAATGATGACCCACTGGCCATCTCCGGCAAAACTGAATCTGTTTTTATACATCACCGGACAGCGTGCGGACGGTTATCACACATTGCAAACGCTGTTCCAGTTTCTTGATTACGGCGACACAATCGGCATTACGCCGCGCGGCGACGGCGAAATTCATCTTTTGACGCCTGTCGAGGGCGTCGAAAATGACGACAATCTGATCGTCCGCGCGGCGCGGTTGCTGATGAAGACAGCGTCCGCCCACGGGCGTTTGCCCGCAGGCAGCGGCGCGGATATCAGCATCGAGAAACGTTTGCCCATGGGCGGCGGTCTGGGTGGCGGCTCGTCCAATGCGGCGACCGTTCTGGTGGCGCTGAATCATCTCTGGCAGTGCGGATTATCGGTCGATGAACTGGCGGAAACAGGCTTAACGCTGGGCGCGGACGTCCCGGTGTTTGTCCGTGGACATGCGGCCTTCGCCGAGGGCGTGGGTGAAATCCTGACGCCGGTAGACCCGCCGGAGAAGTGGTATCTGGTTGCCCACCCAGGGGTAAGCATCCCCACGCCGGTTATTTTCAAGGACCCCGAATTACCGCGCAACACGCCAAAAAGGTCAATAGAAACGTTATTAAAATGTGAATTCGGCAATGATTGCGAGGTTATCGCAAGAAAACGTTTTCGCGAGGTTGATGCGGCGCTTTCCTGGCTGTTAGAATACGCGCCGTCGCGCCTGACTGGTACAGGGGCCTGTGTCTTTGCTGAATTCGATACAGAATCCGCTGCTCGTCAGGTGCTTAAGCAAGCCCCGGAATGGCTCAATGCGTTTGTGGCGAAGGGTGTCAACCTCTCTCCATTGCAAAAAGCCATGCTTTAAGCCGGGCAAGCTGAGTTTCGGTGACAACGTCACCCTGTTCCAGACGTTGCATCGCGCTCTTTAATACACCGCCTGGATAGGATATTGCCTGGCCCGCACAGTTTTCGGCAGATTCTATCCACCAATGGACGCATGCCTGAGGTTCTTCTCGTGCCTGATATGAAGCTTTTTGCTGGTAACGCCACCCCGGAACTAGCACAACGTATTGCCAACCGCCTGTACACTTCTCTCGGCGACGCCGCTGTAGGTCGCTTTAGCGACGGCGAAGTCAGCGTACAAATTAACGAAAATGTACGCGGTGGTGATATTTTCATCATCCAGTCCACTTGTGCCCCTACTAACGACAACCTGATGGAATTGGTTGTTATGGTCGATGCGCTGCGCCGTGCTTCCGCAGGCCGTATCACCGCCGTTATCCCTTACTTTGGCTATGCGCGTCAGGACCGTCGTGTACGTTCCGCTCGTGTACCGATTACCGCAAAAGTCGTCGCTGACTTCCTGTCCAGCGTTGGCGTTGACCGCGTTCTCACCGTTGACCTGCATGCTGAACAGATCCAGGGCTTCTTTGACGTTCCGGTTGATAACGTATTCGGTAGCCCAATTCTGTTAGAAGATATGCTGCAACTGAACCTAGATAACCCGATTGTGGTTTCTCCAGATATCGGTGGCGTTGTGCGTGCCCGCGCTATCGCTAAGCTGCTGAACGATACCGATATGGCGATCATCGACAAACGTCGTCCGCGCGCTAACGTTTCTCAGGTGATGCACATCATCGGTGACGTTGCCGGCCGCGACTGCGTACTGGTTGATGATATGATCGATACCGGTGGTACGCTGTGCAAAGCAGCAGAAGCACTGAAAGAACGTGGTGCCAAACGCGTATTCGCCTACGCGACTCACCCGATTTTCTCAGGCAATGCGGCAAACAACCTGCGCAATTCGGTGATTGATGAAGTCGTTGTCTGTGACACCATTCCACTGACCGACGAAATTAAAGCACTGCCGAACGTGCGCACGTTGACACTGTCGGGTATGCTGGCCGAAGCGATTCGTCGTATCAGCAACGAAGAATCCATTTCAGCTATGTTCGAACACTAATCGAACCCGGCTAAAAAACCCGCTGCGGCGGGTTTTTTTGTCTGTAACTCTTATTTGTATGACCAATGCCTCCTTCACCTGCCATTTAGTTGACAGATGATGCGCTCATGGATGAAACATTATTGTGAACAGAATATTTTCCTCACATGTGATGCCTTTCCGCGCCCTCATCGACGCTTGCTGGAAAGAAAAATATACCGCCTCACGGTTCACCCGTGATGTGATTGCCGGGGTAACCGTCGGGATCATCGCTATCCCGCTGGCGATGGCGCTGGCAATTGGCAGTGGTGTTGCACCGCAGTACGGTCTTTATACGTCCGCTGTGGCGGGGATTGTTATTGCCTTAACCGGCGGGTCACGCTTCAGCGTCTCCGGCCCGACCGCCGCATTTGTCGTTATTCTCTACCCGGTATCGCAACAATTCGGGCTGGCAGGTCTGCTGGTCGCCACCCTCATGTCCGGGGTGTTCCTGATCCTCTTCGGCCTCGCGCGTTTTGGCCGTCTGATCGAATACATTCCCGTATCGGTCACGTTAGGTTTTACATCAGGGATCGGCATCACCATCGGGACAATGCAGATTAAAGATTTTCTCGGTCTGCAAATGGCCCATGTGCCGGAGCATTACCTACAAAAAGTCGGGGCGCTGGTTATGGCGTTGCCGACCATTAATCCGGGCGATGCCGCTATTGGCGTGGTGACACTCGGTATGCTGATTTTCTGGCCGCGTCTGGGGATTCGTCTGCCGGGCCATCTTCCGGCGCTGCTGGCGGGCTGCGCCGTTATGGCCGTGGTTAATCTGCTGGGTGGCCATGTGGCGACGATTGGTTCACAGTTCCACTATGTGCTGGCCGATGGTTCGCAGGGCAACGGCATTCCTCAGCTGCTGCCGCAGCTGGTGCTGCCGTGGAATCTCCCGGATTCAGATTTCACGCTAAGCTGGGATTCATTGCGGGCGTTATTGCCAGCCGCTTTCTCGATGGCGATGCTGGGGGCGATTGAATCCCTGCTGTGCGCGGTCGTGCTCGACGGCATGACGGGCACCAAACACAAAGCAAACAGCGAACTGATCGGCCAGGGGCTGGGGAATATCGTGGCGCCGTTCTTTGGCGGGATCACCGCGACGGCGGCGATCGCCCGTTCTGCGGCAAACGTGCGCGCAGGCGCGACCTCGCCCATTTCCGCCGTTATCCACGCAATTCTGGTCATCCTCGCCCTCCTCGCGTTGGCTCCCCTGTTGTCATGGCTGCCGCTTTCCGCCATGGCCGCGCTGCTGCTGATGGTTGCGTGGAACATGAGTGAAGCCCACAAGGTGGTCGATTTACTGCGACATGCGCCCAAAGATGACATCATCGTGATGATGATGTGTATGTCGCTGACGGTGCTCTTCGATATGGTGATTGCGATCAGCGTCGGGATTGTCCTGGCTTCCCTGCTGTTTATGCGCCGTATTGCCCGTATGACGCGCCTCGCGGCGGTAAACATCACGGTTCCCGATGATGTGCTGGTATTACGCGTTATCGGGCCGCTCTTTTTCGCCGCCGCGGAAGGGTTATTTACCGACCTCGAATCACGCATTGAGGGTAAACGCATTGTGGTGCTGAAGTGGGACGCCGTTCCGGTACTGGATGCCGGTGGTCTGGACGCCTTCCAGCGCTTTGTGAAGCGTTTGCCGGAAGGTTGTGAACTGCGCGTCAGTAACGTGGAATTCCAGCCGCTGCGTACCATGGCCCGCGCCGGTATCAAACCCATTCCGGGTCGTCTGGCATTCTTCCCGAACAAAGATGCCGCGCTGGCGGATATCTAATCCCGACTGCCGGTCTGTATCTCAACAGACCGGCAAGTTTTCTTATTGAAAACTGGTTTTCTGCGTCTGGCTTGTTATTATCGTTTTCCTGATATTTGTTAGCGATAACCGATATGAAACCAACCTCTCCGTTTGTTTTTCGTGAAATAACGCGGGACGATATTCCTGCCGTACAGTCCTTTATTATTCGGCATCTTAATCTTTATTTTAATGCCGGAAGAGCATTACCCACTGCGAGTGACGACGTATTCGACCTCCAGGGAAATTATCTTGAGCGGGAAAGAAACCAATTGTTCGGCGTCTGGAATGAACAACAGCAGATAATTGGGACGCTGGCGATATGTCAGTACGATGACAGAATAGAGATGTTGCACGGTCGTTATAATTTACCGGAGACAGCTGAGATTTGTCGCTGCTATGTCGATCAGCATTATCGCAGGCAAGGTATTGGCAGCCAACTGGTCTCGCTGGCTGAACAATTTTGCGAGCAGCAACACTATAAAATATTATATTTGCACACCCATCATTTTTTACCCGGCGGGTATCAATTCTGGCGGCGAAATCTGTTTAACGTCTTCATGGATGTGGGCGACGAGTGGCAGATCGTGCATATGGAAAAACCGTGTAAATATATTGTTACCAGCGACAATATTGATAACATTCACTGTTTATAATAACGCCTTCTTTCTCATCGCGATTAATTGATCAACGTCAATCAATTCTCATTTGCCTTTCCGTTATTACTTGCGGTTGCAATAATCACCACTCCAACAAAAACACAACCATTTGAATTTAAATTAATTAATATAAAAATCACCATAAAGTATGATGTTTTTGTTCTTTTTTCATACGGTTGACGAGGTTATTGATTGCCGATACAGTCGCCAGTGACAGTATTCATAACACAGCCGTTGTTTTGAAAGGAATATGGTGCGGATTATTTTAATCTCATTCCATAGCTGCCCCCGCAACTGTAGGCGGATACCGAATATCTGCGTGTGGTTATTGTAACCACCGGTCACTGTAAAGATTTGCTTTATGGGAAGGCCGATATTCTGATTACCGTGAGCCAGGAGACCTGCTGTCAGGGTTGTACACATTGAGTGGACGGGATGGTCCATGGGATGATTTATTTGGCATAAATACCATTATGAATTGATGAGCCTATTCCTGCTGAGATTTTGCATTCTCATAATTTCATCATTCAATGTCATCTATCGTCATGTACCTGTCCCGATATATGGAACCAAATAAACCATGACCAGACGTTCAGATTCTGGCATGTACAGGACGATAACAATGTACGCAGACTTTACTTTACCTCATAAAAAATACCTTCTGGCTGTGGCTGGCGCAGCGTTATTATTCACATCAGGATTGACTCATGCGGCAAAAACAGTCTATCCGTTGACGATTAAAAACTGCGGCCGTGATATTACCTTCAATAAAGCCCCGGAACGCGTTGCCACGGTCGGGCAAAACAGCACTGAAATTCTTTATTCCCTGGGACTGGCCGAGCGCGTTGTCGGCACATCGCTGTGGTTCGGCCCCGTCCCGGATGCTTACAAAGCGGCAAATGAAAAAGTGGCCGTGATTGCGCAGAACATCCCCAGCTTTGAAGGCATTATTGCCAAAAAACCGGATTTGGTCGCCAGTCAGTTTGAATGGCAAATTGGGCCTGCCGGAACCGTCGCCTCTTACGAGCAGTTTAGCGAGTTGAACGTGCCGGTATATACCGCGCCTGCGGACTGCGCTAAAGACAACGAAGACGGTGGCGACGGTGTACGTAAAGGCATGTTTGATATTGCTATGGTTTATCAGGAAGTCTCCGATCTGGCGAAAATTTTTGACGTGCAGGACAAAGGCGATGAATTGATCGCCAGTCTGAAGGCCCGTGAAGCTGCCGCCAAAGACAAAATTGCCGGAATGGATAAAAACGTCTCCGCCGTATTCTGGTTTTCCAGCGCCGATCTGCAACTGGACCCCTATGTGGCCGGGAAATTTGGCCCTGCCGCATGGATCGCCCAGACGCTGGGGGTGAAAAATGTGATTGATTCTGCTGAAGAGTGGCCAACCGTTGGCTGGGAAACCATCGCGAAAGCCAGCCCGTCCGTCATTGTTCTCGGTGAAATGAGCCGTCGTCGTTTCCCGGCAGATGACTGGCAGGTCAAACTGGAATATCTCAAGTCCGACCCCGTGACTAAACTCATCCCCGCCGTGAAGGAGAACCATCTGCCGGTGGTGGATGTGCAAACAATGAACGCCGGCATCAGAACGATAGATGGCGTCGAGAAACTCGCAGATGCGTTGGTTGAATACGGTCTGGCACATCCGAAAACGGCTCAATAATCTTTATGTCGCGCTATGTCTTACCGGGCATAGCGCGCCTCTGGTATTCAGAATTGCAGGTAGATGATGAGCGAAACTCGCAGGACGCGTCGCGCTGTCGGCCAGTTAACGATAAGAATCGGGGGACACGCCCTTTGGGTCAGCGTGCTGATGTGCTGCGTTCTATTGGCGGGGATCTCCATTGGCGAGACGTTTATCCCCTGGCAGCATGTTATCCATACGCTTTCTAACCAGTTCTTTGATACGCGCTATGCCGTTGATGCGCTGGATGCGGGCATTATCTGGAACTATCGCCTGACGCGGGCGTTGGTTTCTGCCTGTTGTGGCGCGTGTCTGGCGGTTTCCGGCGTCGTATTGCAGTCATTGCTACGAAACGCGCTGGCAGAGCCTTATCTACTGGGGATCTCTGCCGGCGCCTCGACCGGCGCTGTTCTGATCGCCTTAACAGGGCTTGGCGCTGGGATCGTCAGCATGTCGCTCGGGGCTTTTATTGGGGCGTTAACGGCTTTTCTTTTCGTGGCGTTACTGGCGATCGCCGCCGGGGGGAGACAGGGAAGCGCCACCACGCAAATCATCCTGGCCGGGATCGCCAGTTCACAGTTATTTAATGCCCTCACCTCGCTAATCATCACTCGCTCAGCGAATGCAGAACAGGCTCGTGGGATTATGTTCTGGCTGCTGGGCAATCTGAGCGGCGTTCGCTGGCCAGATGTCGTTTTGGCCGTCCCTACCGCGCTGGTCGGTGTGGCGTTATGTTTTTGTTACGCCCGTCATCTGGATGCGTTTTCGTTTGGCGCAGAGTCCGCAGCGTCACTTGGCATCCCGGTAAAACGCACGCGCGGAGTCCTGATTGCCGCCGTTACCGGTATGACGGCAATTATGGTCTCCATTGTCGGGGCGATTGGTTTTGTCGGCCTGGTGATCCCCCATGCCGCCCGCCTGCTGGTGGGTAATCAACACCATCGATTGCTGCCGGTCAGCGCCATGATCGGCGCCATTTTTCTCATTATCGCCGACGTAATCTCCAGAACATTACTTCCCGGGCAGGTGTTACCCATCGGGGTGATTACGGCGCTTGTAGGCGCACCTGCGTTTTCCATCATTTTGATCAGAGGAAACCAGACAAAATGACGGTAAATTCTGCTCTCACCGCTCCACGCTATCCTTCTGCAACAGTCCGAAACCTGGTGCAGGCGCAGCAACTGCACTGGGAAGTAAAAGGCAAAGCCATCGTCAGCGACGTCTCTTTTCACGTCGCGCCCGGTGAGTTTGTCGGCATTATCGGCCCCAATGGCTCAGGCAAAACATCACTGATCTCATTGCTTGCCGGTTTACTGAAACCCTCATCAGGCAGCGTAACGCTGGAGAATAAAAATATTCGCCATTACTCGCGCCGCCATTTAGCGCAAAAAGTGGCGCTGGTGGAACAACAAGCGGAAACCAGTGAACGTCTCACCGCATTGCAGGCTGTCTCTCTGGGGCGCACCCCGTGGTTGAGTCTGCTCTCGCCCTGGTCTAAAAAAGATGACGATATTGTCCAGACCATGCTGGAGAAGGTAGATCTACAGCGCGTACAAAATCGCTGCTGGAATACCTTTTCTGGCGGGGAGAAACAGCGTCTGCATATCGCCCGGGCCCTGGCGCAGCAGCCGAAAGTGCTGCTGATGGATGAACCCACGAACCATCTCGACATTCAACATCAGATAGGCCTGCTTAATCTGGTGAAACGCCAGAAGCTCACCGTCATTGCGGCTCTGCACGACCTGAACCATGCCGCCATGTTCTGCGACCGCATTCTCGTAATGAAAGCGGGTCAACTGGCAATGCAGGGCAGCCCTGCAACCATTTTTACGCCTGAAAACCTCAGCCAGTGGTTTGGCATTAATGCCATCGTTGAGCAGGCGCCGGATGGATTGAGTTGCTTCATCCGCTACCAACGACCGGAATAAACACCTAAGGGAGAACCCATGAAATTGATTAAGCAAAGCCTGAGCATGTTATGTCTGTTAGCGCTGACCACCACGGCTTTCGCTCAGACCCACGAAGTGCTGATGAAAAACAGAGGCGCGGGCGGCCCGATGGTATATGAACCTGATTATCTGGCGATTCAGCCAGGCGACACCGTGAAGTTTATTCGCAAGCATAAGAGCCATAACGCTGCGTCAATCGCAGAGCTTTCGCCAGCAGGCTACCCCGGATTTGTCGGCAAGATTGATGAGGAAATTGAGGTCAAGTACGACAAACCTGGATTTTACGGTATTAAATGCACCCCGCATTACGCGCAAGGGATGGTGATGCTCATTAAAGTGGGTGATGCAACCCTGCCTGACAGCTATCGAACCTTTAAGGCGCCGGGGATCGCGGATAAGCGTTTCCAGGACATTTATACACGCATTGAGAAACAGTAATCCAGATACGCGAAAATGGTGGGGGCGCACGGTGGCGGATAAAAAACAGGGCAATGAAGATGTTCAGGTACAGCGGCGAGAATGCCTGTGTAAACTCACAAAATTTGTCGGGGCTGCGGGTGTCACCGCCGCCGTCTGGCCGCTCATCACCGCACTGGGGCCGGATGATAAAACCGTAGCGGAAAACGAACCTGTCGATGTCTCTCTCGCCGGGGTTGCCGTCGGCCAGACAGTGAAAAGGGTCTGGCAGGGAAAGCTTATCCTTATTCATCACCGTACCCCGGAGGAAATTCGCTCAGCGCAGCAGGCGGACGTCCATCATTTTATCGATCCGCAGGCTGACGGAGAACGTATCAAGACAGAGTATCCGCAGTGGCTGGTCATTCAAGGTTACTGCCCCCACGCAGGCTGTGTGCCCAATGCCAAACCCGGTGGGCAAGGCTGGGTATGCCCTTGTCATGGCTCGGAGTTTGACACTTCAGGGCTCGTCACGCGGGGGCCAGCTACGGCGAACCTCGCAATCCCCGATTACGCGTTTCATCCCGATGGCCTGACGGTGCGTATTGGCGCGAAGGAAGTCTGAAATGGCGGCAGAACATCTATCCGTACCTCGACGAGAACGAGTGTGGCGTATTCCCTTCCCTCGTACGGTCGCAGGCGTCTGGGTTTTTGCCGTCGGGATCATTCTGCTGGTGATGCTCGGAGTACAAATCCTTTCTGGTCTCGTTCTGGCGATGTTTTATGTACCCACGGAAGGGCTGGCCTTTGATTCAATCATTCATATTATGCGATCCGTGAGACACGGCGAACTGGTGCGCAACGCGCATTCTATTGGCGCATCGCTATTTTTCTTCGCCTGTTACCTGCATATCTTCCGCGCCATGTATTACAACGTGTACCGAAAGCCTTATCTCAAAATGTGGATGATAAGCGTGACGTTATACGTGTTACTGATGATCACCGCATTTCTGGGATATAGCCTGATTTGGGGGCAAAAGAGCTACTGGGCCGCTACCGTTATTACCGGATTCACTCGTGCGATCCCGTGGGTGGGAGATACGTTGTATTCGTTTTTAGTCGGCGGGTATGCTCCAGGAACACCCACATTAGGCCGGTTTTATGTGCTTCATTTTATTATCCCCTTCGTCATTGTCGGGGGAACGATATGGCATATCCGCACCGTGCAGTCCGCATTTGCGCAGGCAATGAAAAAGACATTTACGCAGAGCGAGTCCCGGAAACTGTTTTTCGATTATAAAATCACCGACAGTGATGCCATCAAGCTCACTCTTTTCATGATGCTGTTCGCCTGGTTTTTATTCTTTGCCCCGCACTATCTCAGCAGCGCCGATAATTTTATCCCGGCAGATCCCACCGTAACGCCCGCTGTCGTGGCGCCTGAGTGGTATTTTTTGCCGTTCTTTTCCATTTTGCGCTGCTTCCCAAACGAACTTCTCGGGATAGTCGCCATGTGTGCTTCAGTGCTGATTTTTTATTTTCTCCCCTGGCTCGACACTTCACGCGCCCGCTTTCGCAATTACAGCAAGCTCGTTAAATGTGGTTTTTGGCTCTGGGTTGCTAATGCATTCTTTTTAGGATGGCTGGGTTCAAAAGCGCTGGTCGGCCCCGACCTGCCTGACGGTTTCAGTAATGAAGAGGGCTGGATACGCTCGGCATCGCAACTTTCAACGCTGGTTTACTTCGGATGGTTTGTCATCGTACTGCCCTGCCGACGTTTTCTGGAAAAGCAGGATTAACCGCCATGAAGGGATTAGTAAGATATAGCGTTTTATGGCTGTGCATTCTGGGCGCCAGCGCTGTCTGTGCGCAAGAGACGCCACCTCGCCAGGCGTGGAGTTTTAGCGGCATAACGGGCCACTATGATAAAGAACAACTGCGGCGCGGTTTACAGGTCTACGAAGAGAAATGCCGCGCCTGCCACGGGATGGTTCATCTTAATTTTCGCACCCTGACAAAGCCAGGTGGGCCCGAACTCTCGCTCACAGAGGCAAAGCGTCTTGCCAGCGGCTACGTCTTTCCCGACATTCAGGATGATGGCCAAACTGGCGAGCGGGAAGGTAATCTCAATGATACGTTTGTCTCGCCCTACCTTAACGATCAGGAAGCAAGATATCTTAATAATGGCGCCCTTCCCGTCGATTTAACCTATATCGTTCGCGCCAGAACGTACGACCGGGGGTTCCCGCAATTTCTGTTCGATGCCTTCTTGCCCTATACCGATCAGGGGGCGGATTACGTCTATGCCTTGTTGACCGGTTATCTGCCTGACGACCCGGAAATGAAGGCAAACCGATACGCTCCCGGCGGCATAATTAACATGCCGAAGCCGTTGTCTGATGGGGAGATCAACTGGTCAGAAAAGGACGATATACCAGAAACCGAAGAGCAGTACGCGCGAGACGTTACGGCTTTTCTGGCATGGGCTGCCGATCCGGCGCTTGAACAGCGAAAGCATCAGGGCCATTACGTAATGAGTTATCTGGTCATTATGCTGGCATTGCTGCTGATTTTGCGCCGATTAAAGAGACGCTCGTCAGAAAAAACGAGTGAGAATGGTTAAGACAATGACCAGTCAGTCCAAGCTGACTGGTCTTAAACCGACGCGATACCTTAGCTGTGACGGCGATTGTCGTTACGGCGGCAACGTTTGTCGTAGTGGCGAACCCACCAGTAACGATCGCTCACCTGTTCATGCCCACCAACGCGGGCGCCTGCCAGCCAGAGAATGGCACCGACAAAGATGCTCAGCACCGCACCATGTGCAAAAAATTGTGGCAGGTTAAACTGCGGTAACTGGTTTAAAATAGAATAACCAACACCAACCACCATGACCACTAACCCCAACCCCATGAGCACGTTACCGAGTAACGAAGCGTTTTTGCGTTTCATATGTCACCTCCGGAACTTTTGGGTTGTTTCAGGGAATACCCCTAATCCTTATGTGTAAAGTATAGACAACACTGTGCTCTATGAGTGCGTGGGCGATCACAATTACAACCTGTTATTCAACAAAACTTTACAAATAACCCTCTGAACAGCTTGACTTTCCAATAGTTCAAACAGGCAATTATTCAGCTTCCGGCGCAATCCACGCTGTTTTTTGTCAAGCGCGGCCGCAGACAGTAAACTACGCGCCAGTTATAGACACACTCAGGACAAAAAACGTGACGATTAAATTGATTGTCGGCCTGGCGAACCCCGGCGCAGAATACGCAGCGACACGCCATAATGCGGGCGCATGGTACGTCGATTTACTGGCAGAGCGACTACGCGCGCCTCTGCGTGAAGAGCCGAAATTCTTCGGTTACACCTCCAGAGTGACCCTCGAAGGGGAAGATGTTCGCCTGCTGGTGCCGACCACGTTTATGAATCTGAGCGGTAAAGCCGTCGGCGCGATGGCCAGTTTTTACCGCATCATGCCCGATGAGATTCTGGTTGCCCACGACGAACTGGATCTCCCCCCTGGCGTCGCGAAATTTAAGTTAGGCGGCGGACACGGTGGTCATAATGGCCTGAAAGATATCATCAACAAACTGGGTAATAACCCTAACTTTCATCGCTTACGTGTCGGAATTGGTCATCCGGGCGATAAAAATAAAGTTGTCGGTTTTGTTCTGGGTAAACCGCCGGTGTCGGAACAAAAGTTAATTGACGACGCCATTGACGAAGCGGCGCGTTGTACTGAAGTCTGGTTCAAAGAAGGGTTAACCAAAGCGACGAACCGATTACATGCCTTTAAAGCACAATAAGCAGTGATGTGCGGCATTTTTGCCGCGCGCTGTGTATAATAGGCAAAGTTGTTTACTTTTCTACAATCTGTTTTCTGCAACAGGTTGATTATCAAGATATTAAGGTGATTTAAATCATGGGATTCAAATGCGGTATCGTTGGTTTGCCCAACGTCGGGAAATCCACCCTGTTCAACGCCCTGACTAAAGCCGGTATTGAAGCGGCAAACTTCCCGTTCTGCACCATCGAGCCAAATACCGGTGTAGTGCCGATGCCCGATCCGCGTCTGGACAAACTGGCTGAGATTGTCAAGCCGCAGCGCATTCTCCCTACCACTATGGAGTTCGTCGACATTGCCGGTCTGGTAAAAGGCGCGTCGAAAGGCGAAGGCCTGGGTAACCAGTTCCTGACAAACATCCGTGAAACCGAAGCGATTGGTCACGTAGTACGCTGCTTTGAAAACGACAACATCATCCACGTTGCGGGGAAAGTAAACCCGGCGGAAGATATTGACGTTATCAACACCGAGCTGGCGCTGTCCGACCTTGATACCTGTGAACGCGCCATTCACCGCGTGCAGAAGAAAGCCAAAGGCGGCGATAAAGACGCGAAAGCTGAGCTGGCCGCGCTGGAAAAATGCCTGCCGCACCTGGAAAACGCCGGCATGCTGCGCTCACTGGATCTGACAGACGAAGATAAAGCGGCGATCCGCTATCTGAGCTTCCTGACGCTGAAGCCGACCATGTATATCGCTAACGTCAACGAAGATGGCTTCGAAAATAACCCGTACCTGGATCAGGTTCGCGCCATTGCCGATGCAGAAGGCTCTGTCGTGGTTCCGGTTTGTGCCGCTATCGAGGCCGACATCGCAGAACTCGACGATGCTGACCGTGACGAGTTTATGGCTGAGCTGGGTATTGAAGAACCGGGTCTCAACCGCGTAATTCGCGCAGGCTACAAGCTGCTGAATCTGCAAACTTATTTTACCGCTGGCGTGAAAGAAGTACGCGCGTGGACGATTCCTGTCGGCGCAACCGCACCGCAGGCTGCGGGTAAAATTCACACCGATTTTGAGAAAGGCTTTATTCGTGCGCAGACCATCGCTTTCGACGACTTCATCACGTACAAAGGTGAACAAGGCGCGAAAGAAGCCGGTAAGATGCGTGCGGAAGGCAAAGACTACATCGTTAAAGACGGCGATGTGATGAACTTCTTGTTCAACGTCTAATTGTTGCCTTATGAGGTTTCAATAAACCTCGTAAAGGCCACAAAAACCCATAAAATCCACGCAATTGCGTGGATTTTTTTTGCTCCGTTACCCCTGCTCTGCCGCTATTAAATAGGGCGCAATGCTCGCTAATTTCTCCTGGGTTTCCGTTAGTTCGCGTTCCGGCGTAGATTGCGCGATGATTCCCGCCCCCGCCTGTATCCAGCTGCGCTGGCTGTCCTGAAATACGGAACGCAGGACTAGCGCCGCATCAAAGCGCGTATCGTCCAGCAGCAGGATTGCGCCGGAATAAAGCTCTCGCGGCGTCTTCTCAATTTGCATAATCGCGTTCAGGGCAGCGTTTTTAG